>Ga0209758_1000013_pt1 | contig 873003 bp, 889 predicted proteins | sample AraplaMF_Col_mMF_FD_184258 | JGI IMG/M metagenome (GOLD analysis project Ga0209758, IMG submission 184258) | Arabidopsis root microbial communities from the University of North Carolina, USA - plate scrape MF_Col_mMF (SPAdes) (version 2) | ecosystem: Host-associated > Plants > Roots >... | reverse complement strand
GAACGTAACAAGCCGCACTGCAACATCGGCACGATTGGCCACGTTGACCACGGCAAGACGTCGCTGACCGCGGCGATCACCAAGGTTCTGGCCGAGACCGGTGGCGCGACGTTCACCGCCTATGACCAGATCGACAAGGCGCCGGAAGAGAAGGCGCGCGGCATCACGATCTCGACCGCCCACGTCGAGTACGAGACCCAGAACCGCCACTATGCCCACGTCGACTGCCCCGGCCACGCCGACTATGTGAAGAACATGATCACCGGCGCCGCGCAGATGGACGGCGGCATCTTGGTGGTGTCGGCCTCCGACGGCCCGATGCCGCAGACCCGCGAGCACATCCTGCTGGCCCGCCAGGTCGGCGTGCCCGCGCTGGTCGTGTTCATGAACAAGTGCGACATGGTCGACGATCCGGAACTGCTGGATCTGGTCGAGATGGAAGTGCGCGAGCTGCTGTCGTCCTACCAGTTCCCGGGCGACGACATTCCGATCATCCGCGGCTCGGCGCTGATGGCGCTGGAGAACAAGGAGCCCAAGCTGGGCCACGACGCCATCCTTGAGCTGATGAAGAACGTCGACAGCTACATCCCGCAGCCGGATCGTCCGATCGACCAGCCCTTCCTGATGCCGATCGAAGACGTGTTCTCGATCTCGGGCCGCGGCACCGTGGTCACCGGTCGCGTCGAGCGCGGCATCGTGAAGGTCGGCGAGGAAGTCGAGATCGTCGGCATCAAGCCGACGTCGAAGACCACCGTCACCGGCGTCGAGATGTTTCGCAAGCTGCTGGACCAGGGCCAGGCGGGCGACAATATCGGCGCGCTGCTGCGCGGTATCGAGCGTGAAGGCATCGAGCGCGGCCAGGTTCTGGCCAAGCCGGGTTCGGTCACCCCGCACACCCAGTTCGTGGCGGAAGCCTACATCCTGACCAAGGACGAGGGTGGTCGTCACACGCCGTTCTTCGCCAACTATCGTCCGCAGTTCTACTTCCGCACCACCGACGTGACGGGCATCGTGAAGCTGCCGGCCGGCACCGAAATGGTGATGCCGGGCGACAACATCTCGGTGGAAGTCGAGCTGATCGTGCCGATCGCGATGGAAGAAAAGCTGCGCTTCGCCATCCGCGAAGGCGGCCGCACCGTCGGTGCCGGCGTCGTCGCAAAGATCTTGAAGTAATCCGGACCGGATCGAAGGACTTAAGACATGCAAAGTCAGAATATCCGCATCAGGCTGAAAGCCTTCGATCACCGGATCCTCGACAATTCGACGAAGGAGATCGTCAACACCGCCAAGCGCACGGGCGCCCAGGTGCGTGGCCCGATCCCCCTCCCGACGGGCATCGAGCGTTTCACCGTGAACCGCTCGGCCCATGTCGACAAGAAGAGCCGCGAACAGTTCGAAATCCGGACGCATAAGCGTCTTCTCGACATCATCGAGCCCACCCCGCAGACCGTCGACGCTTTGATGAAGCTCGACCTGGCTGCCGGTGTGGACGTCGAGATCAAGTTGTAAGGAGCGTAAGGTGCGCACAGGCGTCATCACGCAGAAGGTCGGTATGACCCGCCTATTTTTGGCGGACGGTACCCATGTTCCTGTCACGGTTCTGAAGCTGGACGGCTGCGCCGTCACCGGCGTCCGCACGCAGGAGAAGGACGGCTACACCGCCGTTCAGCTCGGCTCGGGCTTCGCCAAGGCCAAGAACACCAACAAGGCCGAGCGCGGTCAGTTTGCCAAGGCGGAAGTCGAACCCCGCCGCAAGGTTGCTGAATTCCGTGTCGACGCCGCCAACCTGCTGGAAGTCGGCGACACGCTTCAGGCGGACCACTTCGTGGCTGGCCAGAAGGTGGACGTCACCGGCGTCACCATCGGTCGCGGTTTCACCGGCGCCATGAAGCGCTGGAACTTCCGCGGTCTGGAAGCCTCGCACGGCGTGTCGATCTCCCACCGGTCGCTCGGTGGTACCGGCGGCCGCCAGGATCCGGGCAAGACCTTCAAGAACAAGAAGATGCACGGCCACTACGGCGTCGACAACATCACCACCCAGAACCTGGAAGTGGCGAAGATCGACGTCGAACGCGGCCTGATCATGATCCGCGGCGCCGTTCCCGGCTCCAAGGGCGGCTGGGTGATGGTGCGCGACGCCGTCAAGCGTCCGCATAAGGATCTGCCGATGCCCGCTTCCGTGAAGAAGCGCGCTGGCGCTGCTGCCGCTTCGGCTGCTGCCGCCGAAGAACCGAAAGCCGAGGCCTGAGCACCATGAAGAGCAAAGTCCTCAATCTCGACAACAAGGCCGCTGGCGACGTTGAACTCAACGATGCCATCTTCGGCCTGGAACCCCGCCAGGACCTGATCCAGCGCGTGGTGGTGTGGCAGCTGGCCAAGCGCCGTGCCGGCACGCACAAGATCCTGACCCGTGGCGAGGTGAACCGCACCAAGCACCGCGTCGGCAAGCAGAAGGGCGGCGGTACCGCCCGTCACGGCGCGCGTTCGGCTCCGCTGTTCGTCGGCGGCGCCAAGGCGATGGGCCCGGTCAATCACTCCCACGAGTTCGACCTGCCAAAGAAGGTCAAGGCGCTGGGCCTGAAGCATGCGCTGTCGGCCAAGGCCAAGGCTGGCTCGATCGTCATTCTCGACGAAGCCAAGTCCAAGGAAATCAAGACCGTCACCCTGGCCAAGCAGTTCGGCAAGATCGGCCTCGGCAAGGCGCTGGTCGTCGATGGCGAGTTCGACAAGAACTTCCAGCTGTCGGCCCGCAACCTGGCTGACGTCGCGCTGCTGCCCGTGGCCGGCATCAACGTCTACGACATCATGAAGAGCGACAAGCTGGTGCTAACCACCGCGGCCATCAAGGCGCTCGAAGCGAGGCTGGCATGAGCATCAACTATGACGTGATCCTGTCGCCGGTGATCACCGAAAAGGCGACGCGCATGACCGAGAGCAATCAGGTCGTGTTCCGCGTCACCCTGGACGCCACCAAGCCCGCGATCGCGAAGGCGGTCGCCGACCTGTTCAAGGTCAAGGTCAAGGCGGTGAACACGGTGATCGTGAAGGGCAAGCAGAAGTTCGCCCGCGGCAAGAAGTACACGCGCAGCGATTTCAAGAAAGCGATCGTGACCCTGGAAGAGGGCCACCAGATCGACATCACGACGGGTCTCTAAACCATGGCTCTGAAACAGTATAAGCCCCGCACGCCCGGCACCCGCCAGCTGGTGCTTGTCGACCGTTCGTCCCTGCACAAGGGCGGCCCGGTCAAGTCGCTGACCGAAGGCAAGACCTCCAAGGGCGGCCGCAACAACACCGGCCGTATCGTGGTGCGCTACCAGGGCGGCGGTCACAAGCAGCGCTATCGCCTGGTCGACTTCAAGCGCAATCGCTTCAACGACCCCGCGACCGTCGAGCGTCTGGAATACGATCCCAACCGCACCGCCTTCATCGCGCTGATCAAGTACAAGGACGGCACGCAGAGCTATATCCTGGCGCCGCAGCGCCTGAATGTCGGCGACACCGTCGTGTCGGGCGACAAGGTCGACGTGAAGGTCGGTAATGCGATGCCGCTGGGCGCAATGCCGGTTGGCACCATCGTCCACAACATCGAGATGAAGCCGGGCAAGGGCGGTCAGGTCGCGCGTTCGGCCGGCGCTTATGCGCAGTATCTGGGCCGCGACGCCGGTTACGCGCTGGTCCGCCTGAACTCGTCGGAAGTCCGCAAGGTCCCGCTGACTTGCATGGCGACCGTGGGCGCGGTGTCGAACCCCGACCACATGAACGAGATCCTGGGCAAGGCCGGCCGCAACGTCTGGAAGGGCAAGCGCCCCCATGTCCGCGGTACCGCCATGAACCCGATCGACCATCCCCATGGTGGTGGCGAAGGCCGCACCAAGGGTGGCCGTCATCCGGTTACCCCCTGGGGCAAGCCCACCAAGGGCGCCAAGACCCGCACCAACAAGCGCACCACCAAGTTCATCGTGCGCACCCGTAAAGGCAAGGCAAGCACATGACCCGCTCAGTCTGGAAAGGCCCGTTCGTAGACGGCTACATCCTGAAGAAGGCCGAAGCCGCGCGCTCGTCCGGCCGCAAGGACGTGATCAAGACCTGGTCGCGCCGTTCCACCATCCTGCCGCAGTTCGTCGGTCTCACCTTCGGCGTCTACAACGGCCACAAGCACATCCCCGTGCTGGTGACGGAAGACATGGTCGGTCACAAGCTGGGTGAGTTCTCGCCCACCCGTACCTTCCACGGTCACACCGCCGCCGCCGGCGACAAGAAAGCGAAGAGGGCCTAATGGGCAAGGAAGCACGCGCGCGCGTTCTGGCCGACAATCAGGCCATCGCCATCGCCCGCAACATCCGCGTTTCTCCGCGCAAGCTGAACCTGGTTGCCCAGCAGATCCGCGGCAAGAAGGTCGATCGCGCCCTGAACGAGCTGACCTTCAGCCAGAAGCGCATCGCTTCGGTGGTGAAGAAGACGCTGCAGTCGGCAATCGCCAACGCCGAAAACAACCACGATCTCGACGTCGATGATCTGGTCGTCAAGGAGGCCAGCGTCGGCAAGAACTTGGTCATGAAGCGCTTCCACGCGCGCGCCCGCGGCAACGCCGGCGGCATCGAGAAGTTCTTCAGCCAGATCACGATCATCGTGGAAGAGAAGCGCGAGGAAAAGGAAGAGGCCAAGGCCGCGCCCGCAAAGGGCAAGGGCAAGAAGGCCGCCGCCAAGACCTCGGGCGACAAGCCCGCCGCCAAGAAGCCTGCCGCCAAGAAGGCGAAGAAGGAAGCTGCCTAATGGGTCAGAAAGTCAATCCGATCGGCCTGCGCCTCGGCGTCAACCGTACCTGGGACTCGCGCTGGTATGCGGGCAAGAAGGAATACGGCAAGCTCCTGCAGGAAGACATCAAGATCCGCGAATATCTCAGCGACAAGCTGAAGGCCGCCGGCGTCTCCCGCATCATCATCGAGCGTCCGCACAAGAAGTGCCGCGTCACCATCCACTCGGCCCGTCCGGGCGTGGTGATCGGCAAGAAGGGCGCCGACATCGAGAAGCTGAAGAGCGACGTGCAGAAGTTCACTTCGGATGAAGTGCACCTGAACATCGTGGAAATCCGCAAGCCGGAAATCGACGCCAAGCTGGTGGCCGAGAATATCGCCCAGCAGCTGGAACGCCGCGTTGCGTTCCGCCGCGTGATGAAGCGTTCGGTGCAGACCGCCATGCGCCTTGGCGCGCTGGGCATCCGTATCACCTGCTCGGGCCGCCTGGGCGGCGCGGAAATCGCGCGCGTCGAATGGTACCGCGAAGGCCGCGTGCCGCTGCATACCCTGCGCGCCGACGTCGACTTCGGCGTCGCCACCGCTTTCACCACCTATGGCACCTGCGGCGTCAAGGTCTGGATCTTCAAGGGCGAGATCATGGAACACGATCCCTTCGCCACCGAGAAGCGCCAGGCGTCTGAAGCCGAAGGCGGCAACCGCCCCCCGCGTGAGCGCGAACGCGCTCCCGCCGCCGCGGAGTAAAGAGAAGAACCATGCTGTCACCGAAACGCACCAAGTTCCGCAAGCAGTTCAAGGGCCGCATCAACGGCGCCGCGAAGGGCGGCACGACCCTGAACTTCGGCGCCTATGGCCTGAAGGCCCTGGAGCCCGAGCGCCTGAACGCGCGCGAAATCGAAGCCGCGCGCCGCGCCATCACGCGTGAGATGAAGCGCGCCGGCCGCGTCTGGATCCGCATCTTCCCGGACGTTCCGGTGTCGAAAAAGCCGGCCGAAGTCCGCATGGGCTCGGGCAAGGGCGCGCCGGAATACTGGGTCGCCAAGGTGAAGCCGGGCCGCATCCTGTTCGAGATCGATGGCGTGGACGAGAAGACCGCTCGCGAAGCCATGCGTCTTGGCCAGGCCAAGCTCAGCATCGCCACCAAGTTCGTGCAGCGCACGGGCGTGTAAGGAAGAGCAAGATGGCCAAGAAAGCAGCCCCCAAGAAAGCCAAGAAGACGACCGCCGCCAAGGCGTCGTCCAAGGCCGAGGACTTCCGCGCCAAGAGCGGCGACGAACTGAACACCCAGCTTCAGAACCTGAAGAAGGAACAGTTCAACCTGCGCTTCCAGCGCGCCAACGGCCAGGTGGAAAACACCGGCCGCATCCGCGTCCTGCGTCGCGACATCGCGCGCATCCAGACCGTTCTCACCGAGCAGCGCCGCGCTGCCCAGACGAAGGCTTAAACCATGCCGAAGCGTATTCTTCAGGGCACCGTCGTTTCCGACAAGAACGCCAAGACCGTGGTGGTGAAGGTGGAACGCCGTTTCATCCATCCGGTGATGGGCAAGACCGTGCGCCGCTCCAAGAAGTACCACGCCCATGACGAGAAGGGCGAGTTCAAGATCGGCGACGTCGTTCGCATTCAGGAATGCCGGCCTCTTTCCAAGTTGAAGACCTGGGAAGTGCTGGAACGCGTCGGCAAGTAATCGGCCGGCACAAGGAGTTTAAGTCATGATTCAGATGCAAACTAAGCTCGATGTCGCGGACAATAGCGGCGCCAAGAGCGTTATGTGCATCAAGGTGCTGGGCGGCTCGCATCGCCGTTACGCCGATGTCGGCGACATCATCGTGGTGTCCGTTCAGGAAGCGCTGCCGCGTGGCCGCGTCAAGAAGGGCGAAGTGCTCAAGGCCGTCGTGGTCCGCACCGCCAAGGGCGTTCGCCGTTCCGACGGTTCGCTGATCCGCTTCGACGGCAACGCCGCCGTGCTGGTCAACGCCCAGGGCGAGCCGATCGGCACCCGCATCTTCGGGCCCGTCACCCGCGAGCTGCGCAACAAGAACCAGATGAAGATCATTTCGCTCGCGCCGGAGGTGCTGTGATGTCGGCCAATATCCGCAAGGGCGACAACGTCGTCGTCATCTCGGGCAGCGACAAGGGCAAGAAGGGCTCGGTCATCAAGGTTTTCCCGAAGGACAACCGCGCGCTGGTGCAGGGCGTGAACCTGGTGAAGCGCCATCAGCGCCAGACCCAGACCCAGCAGGCCGGCATCGTGACCAAGGAAGCCCCGATCCAGCTGTCGAATATCGCGCATGTCGACCCCAAGTCGGGCAAGGCGACGCGCGTTGGCACCAAGACGCTGAACGACGGCCGCAAGGTCCGTTTCGCCAAGAAGTCCGGAGAAGTGATCGATGTCTGAGGCAGGCAAGGCCCCCAAGAAGGCGGACGCCTCCAAGCGCCGCGAAGTCAACACCGGCACCAACGTGGCGGTGGGCGAGCACGCCAAGGAAGCCGGTTACGTTCCGCGCTTCAAGAAGCGTTACACCGAGACCATCCGTCCGGAGCTGATGAAGAAGTTCGGTTACACGAACATGTTGCAGGTTCCCAAGCTGAACAAGGTCGTGCTGAACATCGGCGCGGGTGAGGCGGCTTCCGACGGCAAGAAGATCATGCAGGCCGTGAACGACCTGACCGCGATCGCCGGCCAGAAGGCGATCCAGACCCGCTCGAAGAAGGCCATCGCGCAGTTCAAGATCCGCGAAGGCCTGCCGATCGGCGCCAAGGTCACCCTGCGCGGCGACGTGATGTATGAATTCATCGACCGCCTGATCACCATGGCGCTGCCGCGCGTGCGTGACTTCCGCGGCATCAACGGCAAGTCCTTCGACGGCCGTGGCAACTACGCCATGGGCATGAAGGAACACGTCGTGTTCCTGGAAATCGACTACGACAAGACGGAAACGGTGTGGGGCATGGACATCGTGTTCAACACCACCGCGAAGACCGACGAGGAAGCCAAGGCGCTTCTCGAAGGCTTCCAGTTCCCGTTCATCACGAATTGAGGCGCTAGAGATGGCCAAGACTTCCCAGATCAACCGCAACAAGAAGCGCGAAAAGCTGGTGGCGCAGTATGCCGCCAAGCGCGCCGAACTGAAGAAGATCGCCGAGGACATGAAGGTCCCCGCCGAAGACCGCTTCGCCGCCCGCCTCAAGCTGGCCAAGCTGCCGCGCAATTCCTCGAAGGTGCGCGTGCATCACCGCTGCGAGCTCTCGGGCCGTCCGAAGGGCTACTATCGCAAGGTGAAGATGTCGCGTATCGCCCTGCGCAGCCTGGGCAATTTCGGCCAGATCCCCGGCATGACCAAGGCGAGCTGGTAAGGAGACACCATGATTATCGATCCGATTGGCGATCTCATCACCCGCATCCGTAACGGCCAGCTGCGCCGCACGGCCAAGATCAAGTCGCCCAACTCGCGCCTGCGCACCCGTCTTCTCGACGTCCTGCAGGCCGAAGGCTACATCCGCGGCTATGCCGAGGTGGAAACCAAGGGCCACAAGGAACTGGAAATCGAACTCAAGTATCACGAGGGCGAGCCGGTTATCCGCGAACTGAAGCGCGTGTCCACGCCGGGCCGCCGCGTCTATTCCTCTGTCAGTGACCTCAAGCCGCATCGCCAGGGCCTTGGCGTGTCCATCCTCTCCACGCCGCAGGGCGTGATGACGGACGCCACCGCCCGCGAAAAGAATGTCGGCGGCGAAGTCCTCTGCCAGGTGTTCTAAGGAGCCATCATGTCTCGTATTGGCAAGAAACCCGTTCCGCTTCCCAAGGGCGTCACCGCCTCGGTTGAAGGTCAGACCGTCAAGGTCAAGGGCCCGAAGGGCGAGCTCAGCGTGAAGCTGGTTCCCCAGGTCTCCGCCTCGGTCGGCGATGACGGCATCACCGTCACCCCCGACAAGAAGCAGGAAAAGGCCGCCCAGATGTGGGGCCTGTCGCGCACGCTGGTGAACAACCTGGTCACGGGCGTGACCACGGGCTTCACCCAGAAGCTGGAAATCCAGGGCGTCGGCTATCGCGCCGCAGTGCAGGGCAAGGTCCTGAACCTGCAGCTCGGCTTCAGCCACGACGTGCCCTATGCGATCCCCGCCGGCATCACCATCGTGACCGAAAAGCCCACCTCGATCGCCATCTCGGGCATCGACAAGCAGCTGGTCGGCCAGGTCGCCGCCGAGATCCGCAGCTGGCGTCCGCCGGAGCCCTACAAGGGCAAGGGCGTGCGCTATGAAGGCGAATATGTCCGCCGCAAGGAAGGCAAGAAGAAGTAAGATGACCAACGCTCTCTTCAAGAAGCGCCAGTCGCGCAACCGCCACCGTCTCGCCACCCATGGCACGCGTCCGCGCCTGTCGGTGTTCCGTTCGGGCAAGCACATCTATGCCCAGGTGATCGACGACGTGCAGGCCAAGACGCTTGCCTCCGCCTCGACCAACGAGAAGGACCACAAGGGCAAGGGCTACAACGTCGAATCCGCCGCCAATGTCGGCAAGCTGGTTGCCGAGCGCGCCAAGGCGGCCGGCGTGACCCAGGTCATGTTCGATCGTGGCGGTTACATCTATCACGGGCGCATCAAGGCGCTCGCCGACGCGGCGCGTGCCGGCGGCCTGGAATTCTGAGGGATTACGATATGTCGAACGCAGGACAGCCCACCGAGAATACCGAAGCCCCGCGCCGTGGCCGTGGTGGCGATCGTGGCGGCGAACGCGGTGGTCGCGGCGAAGGCCGTGGCCGCGGCGAGGGCCGTGGCCGCCGTGACCGCGAGGAAAAGGCCGACGACCTGATCGACAAGCTGGTGCACATCAACCGTGTCGCCAAGGTCGTGAAGGGTGGCCGCCGTTTCGGTTTCGCCGCTCTGGTGGTCGTGGGTGACGGCGCCGGCCGCGTTGGCTTCGGCCACGGCAAGGCGCGCGAAGTGCCGGAAGCGATCCGCAAGGCGACCGACGACGCCAAGAAGTCGATGATCAAGGTTGCGCTGAAGGACGGCCGCACCCTGCATCACGAAGTGCGCGGCCATCACGGCGCTGGCAAGGTCCTGCTGCGTCCGGCGCCCGCGGGTACCGGCATCATAGCCGGCGGCCCGATGCGCGCGGTGTTCGAAGCCCTGGGCGTTGCCGACGTGGTGTCCAAGTCGCTGGGCACCTCCAACCCCTACAACATGGTGCGCGCCACGTTCGACGCCATCAAGAACCAGCAGAGCCCCCGCATGGTGGCCCAGCGCCGTGGCCGCAGCGTGTCGGAAATCCTCGCCAAGCGCGAAGACCAGTCCGCCGGCGCCGAAGCCTAACAGGTAAGAGAGAACAGTCATGGCCGAGAAGAAGACCAAGGCGCCCGCCAAGACCGGCAAGACCATCACGGTCCGCCAGATTCGCAGCGCCGCGCGCCGCCCCGACATCCAGGCGCAGACCCTGCGCGGCCTGGGCCTGGGCAAGATCCGCCGTGAGCGCACCCTGGAAGACACGCCTTCGGTGCGCGGCATGATCAACTCGATCAAGCACCTGGTCGAGATCGTGGAAGAGAGCAAGTAAGATGAAGCTGAACCAGATCGCGAACAATCCCGGCGCCCACAAGCGCAAGGACAAGGTGGGCCGTGGTTCGTCCTCGGGCCTGGGCAAGACCAGCGGCCGCGGCGTCAAGGGCGCCAAGGCCCGTACCGGCAACCAGGTGCATGGCTTTGAAGGCGGCCAGATGCCGCTGCACATGCGCATGCCCAAGCGCGGCTTCCGCAACATCTTCGCCAACGACTTCTCGGAAGTGAATCTGAACCGCATCCAGAAGGCGATCGACAACAAGAAGATCGACGCCAAGGCGAAGATCACCGAAGACGTGCTGCGCAAGGCGGGTCTCGCCCACAAGTCCAAGGACGGCGTGCGTCTGCTGGCCAAGGGCGCTATCACCGCCAAGATCGACATCGAAGTGGCGGGCGCCTCGGCTTCCGCCAAGGCCGCTGTCGAAAAGGCCGGCGGCACCGTGACTACGACCTTCACCAAGAAGGTCTATTCCAACAAGAAGGGCCAGCCGGGCAAGCGTCAGACGCGCCGCGCGGAATCGGCCAAGAAGCGCGAAGCGCGCAAGGCCGGATAAGTCGATTTCGGGGCCGGGCTGCCTTTGAAGGGCAGGCCGGCCACCCCATATCAAGCCGGGCGTTTCTGGGAGCAGCCTTATGGCATCTGCAGCCGAACAACTGGCCGCGAACTTCAATTTCAGCAATCTTGGCAAGGCCAAGGAGCTGCGCCAGCGCATCTGGTTCACCCTGGGCGCGCTGATCGTCGCGCGCATCGGCACCTACATCCCCATGCCCGGCATCGACCCGGCGGCGCTTGCGCTGCAGCTGCAGCAGTCGGGCGGTGGCCTGCTGGACGTGTTCAACACTCTGGCCGGCGGCGCGGTCAACCGCATGGCGATCTTCGCCCTGGGCATCATGCCCTACATCTCGGCCTCCATCATCATCCAGCTGATGACCACGGTGTTTCCGGAACTGGAAGCCCTGAAGAAGGAAGGCGAGGCGGGTCGCAAGATCCTCAACCAGTACACCCGCTACTTCACCGTCATCCTGGCGGTGGTGCAGGCCTATGGCATCGCCATCGGGCTTGAGCATTTCGGCACCCAGGCGCACATCGTCATCAATCCCGGCTGGTTCTTCCGCATCAGCGCGGTGATCACGCTGACCGGCGGCACCATGCTGCTGATGTGGATCGGCGAGCAGATCACCTCGCGCGGCGTCGGCAACGGCATCTCGCTGATCATCTTCGCCGGCATCGTGGCGCGTTTTCCCACCGTCATCATCCAGACCCTGGAGCAGGCGCGCACCGGCGCGGTGAACCCACTGCTGATCATCTTCTTCGCCGCCTTCTCGATCGTGCTGGTGGCCTTCATCGTGTTCATGGAACGCGCCCAGCGCCGCCTGTTCGTCACCTATCCCAAGCGTCAGGTCGGCAATAAGGTCTATGGCGGCGACTCCAGCCACCTGCCGCTGAAGCTCAACGTGTCGGGCGTCATCCCGCCGATCTTCGCGTCGTCGATCCTGCTGCTGCCGACCACGGTCGCCAGCTTCAACGCCGCCAACCTGCCGGGCTGGCTGCAGACCGTCGTCACCTATGTCAGCCGCGGCCAGCCGCTCTACATGGTGCTGTATGGCGCGCTGATCCTGTTCTTCGCCTTCTTCTACACCTCGATTGTCTTCAATCCCGAAGAGACCGCCGAGAACCTGAAGAAGTATGGCGGCGTCTTCCCCGGTATCCGTCCCGGCAAGAAGAGCGCCCAGTTCATCGACTATGTGCTGACCCGCATCACCGTGATCGGCGCCCTGTACCTGACCGTGGTCTGCCTGATCCCCGAGGTGATGTTCTACAAGTACAACCTCAACTTCTCGCTGGGCGGCACCTCGATCCTCATCGTCGTGTCGGTCACGATGGATACCGTGGCGCAGATCCAGAGCCATCTGGTGGCGCAGCAGTACGAAGGACTCCTCAAGAAGTCTAAATTGCGAGGCACGCGCCGATGAATCTGGTTCTGTTCGGGCCGCCGGGGGCGGGCAAGGGCACGCAGTCCAAGATTCTCACGCAAAAGCGCGGCCTGCCGCAGCTCTCCACCGGCGACATGCTGCGCGCCGCGATCGAGGCTGGCACGCCGCTGGGCCTTTCGGTCAAGGCGATCCTGGCCAAGGGCGAGCTGGTGTCCGACGAGACCGTGATCAAGATCATTGCCGAGCGTTACGACCAGCCCGACTGCGCCCAGGGCGCGGTGTTCGACGGCTTCCCCCGCACGATTCCCCAGGCCGAAGCCCTGGACGCCATGCTGGCCCAGCGTGGCAAGAAGATCGACCTGGTCCTGGAACTCAAGGTGGACGACGCCGTCCTGCTGAGCCGGGTCGAGGCCCGCATCAAGGCCGGTGGCATCCTGCGCTCGGACGACACGCCCGAGACCCTGGCCCACCGTTTGGGGGTCTATTACAAGAACACCGCCCCGCTGCTGGATTTCTATCGGGGGCAGGGCAAGCTCAAGACTGTGGACGGCATGGCCCCGGTGGAGACCGTAACCGCCCAGATCGCCCAGGTTCTGGACGGGAAGGGTGGTGTCTGAACGGGTTTTCCTGCCGCGGCGGGCCGCTATTCCGGCCCCTGCGACAATAAATCCCGGCCAGGAGTTGACGGCGGGGGGGCCATTCCTATAATTCGCGCCCTCGCGGCAGTTTTCCCTGTCATTTCCGTGTTTTCGGGGCTTTTCCTCACAGGCCCAGGACTGGATTTGGCCGGTATCTGACGACCAAGTTTTAACGAACGACCTCAACGGCTTAACAGCCTTCGGAGAGACAAAAAGTGGCACGTATCGCCGGCGTCAACATCCCGACCAACAAGAAGGTCGAGATCGGTCTGACCTACATTCATGGAATCGGTCTGCACACCGCCAAGCAGATCGTGGCCCAGCTGGGCATCGACCCGACCCGTCGCATCAGCGACCTGACGGAATCCGAGACCATCCAGATCCGCGAAATCATCGACCGCGACTATCTCGTCGAAGGCGACCTGCGCCGCGACGTCGCGATGAACATCAAGCGCCTGATGGACCTGGGTTGCTATCGCGGCCTGCGTCACCGCAAGAGCCTGCCGGTCCGCGGCCAGCGCACCCACACCAACGCCCGCACCCGCAAGGGGCCTGCCAAGGCCATCGCCGGCAAGAAGAAAGTGACCAAGTAATATGGCCGTTGCAGACAAGAAGGCCGCTGGCCGTCCGCGCAAGAAGGAAAAGAAGAACGTGGTCGTGGGCGTCGCCCATGTCGCGGCGACCTTCAACAACACCATCGTCACCATCACCGACACCCAGGGCAACGCGATCTCCTGGTCGTCGTCGGGCATGATGGGCTTCAAGGGCTCGCGCAAGTCCACGCCGTATGCGGCCCAGATGGCCGCCGAAGACGCCGGCCGCAAGGCGGTCGAACACGGCATGCGCACCCTGGAAGTCGAAGTCTCGGGCCCCGGTTCGGGCCGCGAATCCGCGCTGCGCGCGCTGCAGGCCGTGGGCCTGGTCGTCACCTCGATCCGCGACGTGACCCCAATCCCGCACAATGGCTGCCGCCCGCCCAAGCGCCGTCGCGTCTAAGCACTAGAAATATTCGTACTCGGACTTACGTAACCCCCTCGCACGTATGGCCATGGTCCGACATGGCCGGGACACGATGAGGAAAACATGTTTCAGAAGAACTGGCAGGAACTGATCAAGCCGCAGAAGCTCAAGACCGAAACCGGTCATGAGGCTGGGCGCATCGCCACTATCACCGCCGAGCCTCTGGAACGCGGCTTTGGCTTGACCCTGGGCAACAGCCTGCGCCGCGTGCTGCTGTCGTCGCTCCAGGGCGCCGCCGTCACCGCGATCTCGATCGAAGGCGTGCTGCACGAGTTCTCGTCCATCCAGGGCGTGCGCGAAGACGTCACCGACATCGTGCTGAACGTGAAGATGATCGCGCTGCGCATGCACGCCGAAGGCCCCAAGCGCGTTTCGCTGCGCAAGCAGGGTCCCGGCGAAGTGAAGGCCGGCGACATCCAGGTGACCGGCGACATCGAGGTGCTGAACCCCGATCTCGTGATCTGCACCCTGGACGAGAAGGTCGACTTCCGCATGGAACTGACCATCGCCACCGGCAAGGGCTATGTCCCCGCCGACCGCAATCGCCCGGAAGACGCGCCCATCGGCCTGATCCCGGTCGACTCGCTGTTCAGCCCGGTCAAGAAGGTCTCCTACAAGGTCGAGAACACCCGCGAGGGCCAGATCCTCGACTATGACAAGCTGACGCTCACCGTCGAAACCAACGGCGCCGTCACCCCGGACAATGCCGTGGCCTATGCCGCGCGCATCCTCCAGGACCAGCTGCAGGTCTTCATCAACTTCGAAGAGCCCCAGCTGCGCGCCACCGAGGAAGCCAAGCCCGACCTGGCCTTCAATCCGGTGCTGCTGAAGAAGGTGGACGAGCTGGAACTGTCGGTGCGTTCGGCCAACTGCCTGAAGAACGACAACATCGTCTACATCGGCGACCTGATCCAGAAGACGGAAGCCGAGATGCTGCGCACGCCGAACTTCGGCCGCAAGTCGCTGAACGAGATCAAGGCTGTTCTCGCGGAAATGGGCCTGCACCTGGGCATGGAAGTGCCCGGCTGGCCGCCCGAGAACATCGAAGACCTCGCCAAGCGTTACGAAGACCAATACTGATTTTTTGAAAGAGAGTACCTCCCATGCGTCACGGCAATCAGGGTCGCAAGTTCAACCGCACCGCTTCGCACCGCAAGGCGATGTGGGGCAACATGACCGCCGCGCTGATCAAGCATGAGCAGATCAAGACCACCCTGCCGAAGGCCAAGGACCTTCGCCCGGTGATCGAGAAGCTCGTGACCCTGTCGCGCCGCGGCGCCAAGGACCTGGCTGCCCGCCGCCTGCTGCTGGCCCAGATCAAGGACCCCGCCCAGGTGACCAAGCTGATCGACGTGATCGGCCCGCGCTACATGGGGCGTCCCGGTGGTTACACCCGCGTCCTCAAGGCCGGGTTCCGTCATGGCGACAACGCGCCGATGGCGATCATCGAGTTCATCGATCGCGACGAAAGCGCCAAGGGCCAGGATTCGGGCCCGGTGGAAATCGCCGAGACCGAAGCCTGATTTTGGCCTAAGTCCGGATTAAATTAAGGGGCGGCCCGCGACGGCCGCCCTTTTTCTTTGCGAGCACATGAACCTTCAGCAAGAGATCAGAAGGCTGGGAACGATGAAGACAATTTCAATTGCCGCTGGCGCCGCGGCCCTGGTAGCGGCCGCCGTTTACGCGCTGCCGGCGCTGACCGCCGACAAGCCGGCCGCGGTCCAGCAGTTGCCGCCCGCACCGCCAAAGGCGCTGCCCAGCGTTCCCCAGTCGATGGGGCAGGTGCAGCTGACCTTCGCGCCGGTGGTCAGGCGCGTCGCGCCCGCCGTGGTCAACGTCTATTCCAAGTCGATCGTGCAGCAGCAGGTCAATCCCTTCTTCTCCGATCCCTTGTTCGGCCAGTTGTTCGGCTCGCCCGAGATGCGCCAGCGCGTGCAGCAGTCGCTGGGCTCGGGCGTGATCGTGCGCAATGATGGCTTGATCATCACCAACAACCATGTGGTCGAGGGTGGCGCGGAAATCACCGTGGCGCTGTCGGACAAGCGCGAGTTCAAGGCCAAGGTGCTTCTGGCCGACAGCCGCACCGACCTGGCGGTGCTGAAGATCGACACCCATGGCGAGCGTCTGCCGGTGGTGCCCTTCGCCGACAGCGACCAGGTCGCGGTGGGCGACCTTGTGCTGGCGATCGGCGATCCTTTCAATGTCGGCCAGACCGTGACCATGGGCATCGTGTCGGCGCTGGCGCGCTCGCAGGTGGCGACCGGCGACAGCCAGATCTTCATCCAGACCGACGCCGCGATTAACCCGGGCAATTCGGGCGGTGCGCTGGTGACCACCGACGGGCGTCTGGCGGGCATCAACACCGCCATCTATTCGCGCAGCGGCGGCAGCATCGGCATCGGCTTTGCCATCCCGTCCAACCTGGTGCGCCGCGTGGTCGAAGGCGTGGAGGGCGGCATCAAGAATGGCGGCACCGCCAGCGTGCAGCTGGCCTGGGTCGGCGCCTCCGGCCAGCCCGTCACCAGCGACATCGCCGCCAGCCTGGGCCTTTCCAAGCCCGGCGGCGTATTGATCAAGCAGGTCTATCCCGGCGGGCCGCTGGCCAAGGCCGGCGTGAAAGAGGGCGAGGTGGTGCAGAGTGTCGATGGCGCCGCCGTCGACGACATGCAGTCGCTGAACTATCGCACCGCCACCCACCGCCCCGGCGAAAGCGTGCGCATGCATGTCGCCGCCGGCAAGGCGGGCCGCGACGTGTCGGTGACCCTGGCGCTGCCGCCGGAAAGCCCGCCGCGCGAAGTGGCGACCATCGCGGGCCGCAATCCGCTGACCGGCGCGAAAGTGGAGAATGTCTCGCCCGCCACCGCCATCGAGCTGCAGATCGACGTGATGTCCAAGGGTGTCGCCATCGTCACCGCGGGCGACGGCTTTGCCGCGCGCTATGGCTTCCAGCCCGGCGACATTATCCGCAGCATCAACGGTACCGGCATCAATCGCGTCGGCGAACTGGTGCGCGTGCTGAATGGTACGAATCGCTGGGACATGGTGATCGAGCGCGGTGGACGCAGGCTTACATTGAGCGTCGCCGGGTAATCATCACATTTGTTGGCTTCATCAGTGGGGCGAAACTGTGATCACCACATCTTCAAGTCGGACTTGCATGAACGACGCGCGCATCTGCGTGAAGTGTTGTTACCGCATGTTGCCCGCGATCAATTTTGTGGCACTTAAGCGAATGTAACGCGACGGAACGCGGCGCCTCGCGTTAGGAACTTTGCATGGGGGGCACCATGCAAAGGGACTGAAAAATGAAGAAGTTGCTTGTTGCGTCCGCCGCGGCGTTGCTGCTCGGCACATTTGCGGCGAATGCCGAATCCTATGTTTCGATCCTGGGCGGACCGACCTTCGCGCCAGGCCTCAACGTCAACGGCACGAAGCAGGGCATGGATACCGGCTTCAATGTCGGCGCGCGTTACGGCTATTACCTGGGCGACTGGAACCTGCCGAATTTCTCGGTGGAAGCCGATGGCCTGTTCAGCCAGTCGAAATATTCCAACCAGGGTGATGCGCGCCTGCAGTCCAGCTCCTACATGGCGAACCTGATCTATCACATGCCGCTGGAGAACTCGCCGGTCAGCCTGTATGGCGGCGCGGGTATCGGCGCGATCCAGAGCAACTTCGACAATGCCGCGGGCATCCATGGCGGATCGACGGTGCTGGGCTGGCAGGCGCTGGGCGGCGCGGAATACCGCGTCAGCGAGGACGCCAGCCTGTTCGCCGAATATCGCTACCAGAACGCCCATGACGTGAACGTGGGCGGCCTGACCAATATCGGCAACACGTCCAACAATCTGTCCATGGGCGTGAAGTGGCACCTGTAACCGCCGCCTGAAACAGCAAAAGCCCCGTGGGATTTCCCGCGGGGCTTTCTGCTATAAAGGCGTATGTCCGACCTGTTCGAATCCAGCGATCTTGCCGCCGACGCCCCGCGCCCGCTGGCCGACCGATTGCGGCCCAAAACCCTGGCCGAAGTGGTGGGGCAGGATCACCTGTTGGGCCCCGAAGGTCCGCTGGGCCGCATGGTGGCCAATGGCCGCCCACACTCCATCATCCTGTGGGGGCCGCCCGGCACCGGCAAGACGACCACGGCGCGGCTATTGTCGAACGCCTTCAACCTGCACTTCGACCAGTTGTCGGCGGTGTTCAGCGGCGTCGCCGACCTGAAGAAGACCTTCGAGGCCGCCCGCCAGCGCCGCCGCATGGGGCAGGGCACCCTGCTGTTCATCGACGAGATCCACCGCTTCAACCGCAGCCAGCAGGACAGCTTCTTGCCGGTGGTGGAAGACGGCACGGTGGTTCTGGTCGGCGCCACCACCGAAAACCCCAGCTTTGAACTGAACGGAGCGCTGCTGTCCCGCTGCCAGGTGCTGGTGCTGCGCCGGCTGGATGACGCCGCGCTGGAAGAACTGCTGAAGCGCGCCGAAGCTCATTACGGCGAGCCGCTGAAGCTGACCGACGATGCTCGCGCATCCTTGCGCGCCATGGCCGACGGCGATGGCCGCTATCTGCTGAACCTGGTCGAGGAACTCGCCAGCGTGAAGACGGTCAAGCCGCTGGACACCGCTGGGCTGACATCAGCTGTGCAGCGGCGCATGCCGCTCTACGACAAGAGCCGCGAAGAGCATTACAACATCATCTCCGCCTTGCATAAGTCGATCCGCGGCAGCGATCCCGACGCCGCGCTCTACTGGCTGGCGCGCATGCTGGCGGGCGGCGAGGCGCCGCTCTACATCGCCCGCCGCCTGGTGCGTGCGGCGGTCGAGGATATCGGCCTGGCCGACCCCGAAGCGGTGCACCAGGCACTGGCCGCGAAAGATGTGTTCGACTTTCTGGGCAGCCCCGAAGGCGAGATCGCGCTGGCGCAGTGCGTGCTGTATCTGGCGTCGGCGCCCAAATCGAATGCCGTCTACAAGGCACTAGGCGCGGCCAAGCGCGCCGCGCAGGAACATGGCTCGCTGATGCCGCCGGCGCACATCCTCAACGCGCCCACCAAGCTGATGAAGAACCTGGGCTACGGCAGCGGCTATCAATACGACCACGACGCCGAAGACGGCTTTTCGGGCCAGAACTATTTTCCCGAAAGCATGCCGCGCCAGAACTTCTATGCCCCCAAGGAAACCGGCTTCGAGCGCGAGATTGCCAAGCGGCTGGATTACTGGTCAAAACTGCGCAGCAAACGGGCAGGGGACGGCGAATGAAGTGGGCTGTGGTGGCGGCGGTGGCGGCAGGCGGGGCGGTTGGCTCGGTCGCGCGCTATTTCGTGGCCCAGATCCAGTATCCCACTTGGACCGGTTTTCCCTACGGCATCTTCGTGGTCAACGTGTCGGGCGGCTTCGTCATGGGCCTGCTGACCGAGCTGATGGCGCTGAAGTTCAACGTCACGCCCGAGACGCGCGCCTTCCTGACCACCGGCGTGATGGGTGGCTATACCACCTTCTCGACCTTCAGCCTGGAAAGCGCGCTGTTGATCCAGCGCGGCGCGCTGGTCACCGCCACCGGCTATGTCGTTGGTTCGGCCCTTCTCTCCATCCTGGCGCTGTTCTGCGGCCTGTGGATCGTGCGCGCGCTCTATGGCTGAACAACGCATCATCGATGCCGACGACAATGGCATCCGCATCGACCGCTGGTTCAAGCGCCATTATCCGGCGGTGACCCACGTCCTGCTGCAGAAACTATTGCGCAAGGGCGAGGTGCGGCTGGACGGCAAGCGCGCCGACGCCAACACCCGCGTGGAAACCGGCCAGGCCATGCGCCTGCCGCCGCAGGTGATCCATGCCAAGCCGGTCGAGAAGGAACGCCCCGAACAGAAGCCGGCGCATCCGCTGGCGACCAGGGACATGGGCAGCCTGGCCGCACTGGTGCTCTACATGGACAAGCATGTCATCGTGATCGACAAGCCGTCGGGTTTGGCGACCCAAGGCGGCAGCGGGTTGACCAAACACGTCGACGGCATGCTCGACAGCCTGCAATTCGAGAAGCCGACGCGCCCCAAGCTGGTGCATCGCCTGGATCGCGATACATCGGGCGTGCTGCTGGTGGCGCGCACCGCGCAGGCGGCGAGCGGTCTGGCCCAGTCGCTGGCGCTGCGCGATACCTCCAAGGTTTATTGGGCGCTGACCCGCGGCGTGCCCAAGCAGAAGCGCGGCGTGATCAAGGCCGCGCTGGCGAAGGAGGGCGGCCACGGCCCGCATGGTCGCGACGAGCGCATGGCGGTCAGCGAAGACGACGACGCCAAGTTCGCGCTCACTGAATATGTAGTGATGGGCACCGCCGGGAGTGATTACGCCTGGGTGGCCGCGCGCCCCATCACCGGACGCACCCACCAGATCCGCGTGCATCTGGCCTCGCTGGGCACGCCCATCGTGGGCGACTTCAAATATGGCGGCACCGACAGCCGCCCGCGGGGCGACATTCCCGACAAGCTGCACCTGCACGCCCGCAGCATCGATATCGGCCGCCCCGACGGTGATCGCCTGCAGGTGACGGCGCCGCTGTCACCGCACATGGTCAAGAGCTGGAGGCTGCTGGGTTTCGATCCCGACGACAAGAGCAATCCGTTCCCAGGCAAGAAGCTGGACGTGAAGAAGGCCGCAGCGCCGCGCCGCGAAAGCAACCTAAGCCACAAGAACCAGCCCAAGAAGAAATCGAGCAGCACGGGCCGCAAAAGAAAATCGAAATGAAGCGCTTCTACAAAACCGTCGATATTCGTCCCGTCACCGGCGGCTTCGCCGTGCTGCTGGATGGCCGCGGCGTGCAGACCCCGGCTCGCAATCCCTTGATCCTGCCGACCGAAAAGCTGGCACGCGCCATCGCGGCGGAATGGGCCGCGCAGGGCGAAACCGTCAACGCGATCACCATGCCGCTGCTGCGCCTGTCCAACACGGTGATCGACGGCGTCGCCGTCAACCGCGACGAGGTGGTGAACGCCATCCTGCGTTTCGGCGAGAACGACCTGCTGTGCTACCGCGCCCATCAGCCGCCAGAGCTCGTGAAGCGCCAGGCCGAAGGTTGGGACCCGATGCTGGATTGGGCGCGCCAGCGCCTCAGCGCCCATATGCGCGTGGTCGATGGCATCAATCATGTCGACCAGTCCGCCGACGCCATCGCGGCGCTGCGCGAGGCGATGCATGGGCTTGACGCCTTTACGTTGGGTGGCTTGCATGTCGCGTCTTCCATCACCGGCTCGCTGGTGCTGGGGCTGGCACTGGTCGAAGGCCGGATCAATCCGGCCCAGGCCTTCCAGATGTCGCGCATCGACGAGGTCTATCAGGCCGAAAAATGGGGCGAGGACGCCGAAGCGGTCAAACGTGCCACCAACCTGGCGCACGAGCTGGACAAGGCCTGCGAACTGATCGCGCATTCGCGTGCTGACACGTAAGAAGGCGCTCAAGCCGCGCAACACACTAGACGTGCGCCTTTGGGCGCGGCTGAAGGCGCTGGAAGGTTTTCGCTTCCGCCGCAAGTGCCCGTTCCGCACCTTCACGCTTGATTTCGTCGAGCATGACCACCGGCTGGTGATCGACCTGCTGGAGGGCGAGCCGGGAAAGCGGCCTGTCCGCGCCGTGCGCGATCGGCTTCTCAGCGAGCAAGGCTATGTGATCCTTCGGCTTTGGCGCGTCGAAGCCGAGCGCGACCTGCATTCTGCTGTCCACACCATCAAGCTGGTTTTGGCCGACCTATCCCCTTCCGACTCGTAGTAGTTTCAGTGCGGGCAAGAAGGAGTTGAGGGGCATGGCCGAACCTGCCGGTCCGCACTGGTGCGCGCGTTTTCCACCCAGCAAGTCGCTGGATGACCTGGTGCCGGATTTTTCCGACCGGGTGCGCGCCTTCCTGTCCCAGCTCAGCAAGGCCGGCGCCAGCGTCAGCATCGCCGACACTTACCGTCCGCCGGAACGCGCCTATCTGATGCACTGGTGCTGCATGATCGGCGGCAGCGGACAGGACCCGCATTCGGTGCCGCCCAAGCCCGGCGTGAACATCGACTGGGGCTGCGGCAACTCCACCGCGGCCGCCAAGGCGGCGGCGAAGCAGATGATGGCGGGCTACCAGATCCAGTTTCCCGCCGCGCTGGAAAGCCGACACACCCAGCGCCGCGCCATCGACATGACCATCGGCTGGAGCGGCACCTTGAACATCCGCGACTTCAACGGCCAGGCCCATGCCATCACCTCGGGCCCGCGCAACGGCTCCAACCCCGACCTGATCAAGGTCGGCGCCAGCTTCGGTGTGATCAAGCTGGCCAGCGACCCGCCCCACTGGTCCGATGACGGGCACTGACTGTCCGCCCCTTGTCCGCACACGCCGGGGGGAAGGGGGTGGGGTTTTCGCCAAAACGAACATCGCGCAACTGCGTGATGCGTTTCAGTTTTCGACAGCCCTGCGCAACATTCTTCCGTGACCAGCGGAAATCTCTATCCGCCGGATATCCGCCCTTGCGACGCTATTCGCGCCCGCTAATCTTGCGGCGCTGCTTCACACGGATGTTCGATGCGTCTTGCCGTTCCCGCACTTCTCGCCCTGACCCTTGCGGCCACCGCCGCCAGCTATCCCGGCCACCCCACCACATCGCCTGACATCACCGCCGCCGACCTGTCGGCGCGCGACAAGGCTATCTCCGATGACGCCTTCGAAGGCCGTGGTCCCGGTACGACGGTGGGCGAAGCCGCCTCGCAATGGATCGCCGACGAGCTGAAGCGCATCGGTATCAAGCCCGCAAATCACGGCAGCTATTTCCAGGAGGTGCCGGCGGTCTCGATCACCATGGACAAGGCCGCGTCGAAAGCCGCGTTCAACACCCCCAAGGGCGCGATGGCGCTGAAGCTGGGCACCGACATCGCCTATTTCTCGCCGCGCTTCGATACCGCCGACCAGTCGCTGGCGAATTCGCAGATGGTCTTCGTGGGCTACGGCGTGGTGGCGCCGGAATATCACTGGAACGACTATGCCGGGCTGGACGTGAAGGGAAAGACGGTGGTCGTGCTGGTCAACGATCCCGGCAACGAAGCCACATCGCCCGATCCGAAATTCTTCAAGGGCAAGGCGATGACCTATTACGGCCGCTGGACCTATAAGTACGAGGAAGCCGCGCGCCAGGGCGCCGCCGCCGTGATCATCGTGCACGAGACCAAGCCCGCCGCTTACGGCTGGCCGGTGGTGCGCGACAGCTGGGGCGGGGCCAACATGTTCCTGGAAGCCGCCGACAAGAATGTCGGACTGGCGAAGTTCGAAGGCTGGATCACGCATGAAACCGCGATCGATCTCTTCAAGCGCGCGGGCCAGGATTATTTCGCGCTGAAAGCCGCGGCCAACAAGCCGGGCTTCAAGGCGGTGCCGCTGACCGGCGACACCCTGACCATCAACAGTCATTCCAGTATCACCCACATGAAGACCCGCAACGTGGTGGGCATCATCGAAGGTGCCAAGTCGCCGAACGATGTCTTCATCTATTCCGCGCATTGGGACCATGAAGGCAACAAGCCCGACGCGCCGGGCGCCGACAAGATCTACAACGGTGCCGTCGACAACGGCATGGGCGTGGCCTCGGTGCTGGAATTGGCGGAGAAGTGGGCGCATGAGCCCAGGCCCCAACGCTCGATAGTCTTCGCGTTCTGGACCCTGGAAGAACAGGACCTGCTGGGTTCGGAATATTTCGGCGAGCATCCGCTGTGGCCGCGCAACCATATCGTGGGCGTGATCAACCTGGATGGCGCGGGCCCGCAACCGAAAGCCAAGAACATGGTGGCGTCGGGCGTGCACCAGTCCGAGATGGAAGATGTGCTGCGCGATGCGCTCGCCACCCAGCATCGCGTGCTGACGCCGGACCCGGAGCCCGAGAAGGGTGGCTTCTTCCGCTCCGACCATTTCAGCCTGGCCAAGCTTGGCATTCCCGCCATTAGCCCCGCCGGCGGTGACGATCTGGTGGTGGGCGGCAAGGCGGCGGGCAAGAAGCTGTCCGACGATTACGTCCAGCACCGCTACCACCAGCCCGGCGACGAATGGAGCGCGAGCTGGGACCTGTCGGGCCCGACGCAGGACGTGAACGTCTACTTCCTCGCGGGCAAGGCGCTGGCCAACAGCGACCGCTGGCCGAACTATTACAAGGACAGCGAATTCCGCGCGCTGCGGGACAAGGACATGGCGGCGCGACCCTAACCTCCCCATGCGCGCGCGAACGCGCGCTTGCAAATGGGGAGGTGGCCGTAGCAGCGCAAGCGAGACGCCGCGAAGCCGCGGCGAGTGCGCAAGGCTGCGAAGGCCGGAGGGGTCAAATGTCTTCGATGACGGGTCGCGCGGCCAGGCGCGCGACCTTGCGCGCGGCGTGTTCGATGTGATTGAGCCGCCGGTGCAGCACTTCCATCGCCTGGCTCTGCGACCATTCCGCGATGCCGCGGCGAGCCGGAAGACCGGTCTCGCCGTCGGCGCCCACCGCGCCCGGCTGCAGCAGGTGCACCACCCGCTCACGCGTCAGCGAGATTGCGTCGTCGGCGCTGGCAGGATCCAGGTCGCTGGATCGCAGCCGGAACAGCACCGGCATCGACGACAGGTCCGAGGCCAGCAGATAGTTCGCGCCCAGGAGCTCGCCCAGCGAGGCCAGCGCGCGGCGGTTGGTGTTGGGCTCGTCAGCCAGGCGGCGGATCGCGCCCGACAATTGCGCCACCGCTTCCAGGGTGCGCTTGCGGGCCAGCCGGTATTTCTGGGTCACGCCGCCCCGGCGCAACGCGGCATCGGCGAACTGGGCGTCGGCCGACAAAAGGCTCTGCACGGTTTTGGGCAGGTCGTCGCGTTCCCAGCTGGGCAACAAAAAGCTGAACGCCCAGCTCAGGCCCGCACCGATCAGGGTATCGACGATGCGCTCGAAGAACTGCGGATGCACCAAGGGATCGACGAAGTGCAGCAACAGCAGCGACGAGATCGAGGCGCCCACCGCGGTGATGCGGTAGGCGACCAGGCCATAGGCGTGGCTCAGCCCAACCGCGAAGACGATCAGCAGCAGCAGCGCCGCCGCGGGCAGGGTGTTGATGAAGGTCACGGCCAGGGCGCAGCCGATCAGCGTGCCGGTGACGCGGTCCCAGCGGCGCTGGCGCGTCACGCTATAGTTGGCGCGCATGATCAGCGCGATGGTCAGCAGCACCCAGTTGGCGTGGGCGAAGCGCGGAAAAATCAAGGTCAGCGCCAGCCCGGCTGTCATCGCCAGCGACAGGCGGATGGCATAGCGCAGCGCCGGCGCGCGCCAGCGGAACTGGCGCGCCAGCACACCAAGGCCGCGTGGGCCGTCCTGCCGGAACAAGTCCAGATCCAGACCCGCCGCGACCTTGCTGGGCGGCGTGGCGTCATCCAGCGCCGTCGCCAGGGTGGCGATGTAGCTGTCGGCCAGCACCAGCTTGTTGGTGGTGGCGATGAAGGCGTGGATCACCGGATCGTCGGGCGTGGCCTGGCGCGCGGCTTCCACCGCTTCGACCAGCTGGCGGGATTCTTCGGCATGGCGCAGCGGCGCGGCATGGCCGTGGCGATCGCGCAGCGCCAGGGTCAGGCGCTCGACCTCATCGGCCATCTGGTGGACAAAGGCATTCATTCGCCACAGCAGGTCGCGCTGCGGCACATGGCGCAGGGTCTCGCTGTCGGCATCGCTGGACAGCACGGTCTCGAACGCATCCAGCAGCGCGATCAGCGTGTCGATGCGCTTCAGCTGCATCGGATGACCGCGCCGCGCGAACAGGCTGTCGCGGGCAAGCTGCAGCTTGTCGGCCAGGGCTGCGTGCGCATCGATCATGGCGCGGAAGGTGCCGGGGCCCTGCGCATCGGGATTGTAGAGCGCGGCCTTGGCGCGCAGATAATCGGCGAAGGCACGCATCGCTTCCGCCAGCAGCAGGCGGCGCACCCGGTCGTCGAACAGCCAGGCAACCAACACGGAATAGGTGGTGTAAGCCATGCCGCCTACCACGGTCAGCATCAGGTGATCGGCGGCATCCGACGGCGTGGGGAAGTGCTGGCCCATGGCGAAGACGAAGGCCAGCACGCAGACCATCGCCATGCTGAGCGCCCACTTGCCATAGCTCGATACCAGCCCCGCCCAGAAGCCGGTGAAGGCGGTGGCAATGACGAAGGCGGTGGGCGAGAAGCGCGAAAAGGCCGACAGGCCGGTGAAGAACGCCGTGCAGAGGAAGGCGAACCCCATGATCCAGCCCTTCTGGCGCAGGGGATCGGTGCGGTCGGCGATGGAAACGCACACCGCGCCCGTCGCCGCCGCGACCGCGGCGGTGAAGCCCAGACCCGCACCCACCGCCACGCCGGTCAGGCCCACGCCGATGGCGACCGTCAGCCCGTTCTCGATATGGGCGCGGAACACGGCAAGGGAAATGGAACGGGGAAGGGCGGCCATCTTGTCTGGAAGGCTTCTGGGCTTATGTTACAGAGATAAGAGCGGGAGACTCCATGACCGAAGATATAACGTCCCTGAAGGTGCATGTGCATGGTTTCGTGCAGGGCGTGGGTTTCCGCGATTTCCTGGTGATGGCCGCCCAGCAGAACAAGCTGGATGGCTGGGTGCGCAACCGTTCCGACGGGTCGGTCGAGGCGCTGGTCTCGGGCCCCACCAAGTCCGTCGAAGCATTCGTGTCCAGCGCGACCAAGGGGCCACAGGGCGCCAAGATCAGCGCCGTGGACCTGCACAACAGCGAGCCACCGGCGGACAAGGGCTTTGTCCGCCGCCCGTCGCTCTAGGCGCGCTTGCGGATCAGTTCGCGCACCACCGATACGCCGAACACCAGCATGCCCAGCACGGTGAGCACCGAGCCGGCCGCGATGCCCGGTCCATATTTCGGGTCGTTGCCGTGGCTCAGATACAGCGCCAGGAATGGGATCATCAGCAACACGCCCAGCGCCGACAGGATGAAGTTGGCCCAGGCCAGGCGCGGCGACAATGTCGCGGCGGTCAAGGCGTAGAAGGTGCCGTACAAACCCATCGTCACCCAACCCAGCAGGTTCAGGTGCGCATGGGCCGGTGCGACGGCGAAGTTCTCTGTCTGAGCCATATGGATGCCAAACATCATGCCGGTCAGGACGCATAATACGCCCATGCCAAAGAAAGCAGCGGATACGCGCGGCATTGGAATTCCCCCAGTGTTGAGTGTTCAGCCGAACACTTTTTGAAAGCCCCGTTTCAACGCAACATCGACATCGGCCATTGTGACCGGGATTCCCAGATCGGCAAGACTGGTCACGCCATGCTGGCTGATGCCGCACGGCACGATACCGGTGAAATGCGACAGGTCCGGATCGACATTCAGCGACACGCCGTGAAACGTCACCCAGCGCTTGATGCGCACGCCCAGCGCCGCGATCTTGTCTTCGCGCATCCCGCGCTGCACCCAGATTCCGACCCGGCCTTCGCGCCGCTCGCCCTTCACGTTGAACTCGGCCAGCGTCTCGATCAGCCACTGCTCCAGGTCGCGCACATAGGCGCGGACGTCGGGTTTGCGGGTCTTGAGGTCCAGCATCACGTAACCGACGCGCTGGCCGGGGCCGTGATAGGTGAACTGCCCGCCGCGGCCCGTCCGGAATACCGGAAACCGCGCATCCAAGAGATCGGCGTCGTCGGCGCTGGTGCCGGCTGTGTAGATGGGCGGGTGCTCCAGCAGCCAGACCAGTTCGCGCGCCCGGCCTTCGGCGATAGCCGCCGCCCGGTCTTCCATGAGCGCCAGGGCATCGGGATAGGCGACAGGGGTGTCGTCGATCTTCCAGTCCGGACCGGTCTTTACGGCGGTGTCCAAAGTTAAGCTTTCAGAAACCATGTTGCGGCACCCTTGCCGGCAACACCCAATGTAAGGTTCCGGTCCATGGCGTCCAATGTCGATAATGTCAAAGTCGAAATCTCGGTCGTCTTGGGCCGCTCGGTGATCCCCATGCACCAGCTGCTGCGCATGGGCCGTGGCGCCGTGATCGAGCTGGACAGCCATCAGGATGATCCTGTGACCATCCTGGCCAATGACAAGGCCGTGGCGAAGGGCGAGATCCAGATTTCCGGCGACAAGATCGCGGTTTCGGTGGTGGATCTGCTGAAGGGCTATGAATAATACTTCAGTATTGATGTAGTATTTTAGATTCCCCACCCCATTCTTGCATTTTAGGAACATCGGGCCTACCTCTCCGGGCCTGATGCTGCCGATCGTTCTCAATCCCGTGACTGCCAAGGTCGGCCTTGCCGGCCGTGGCGACGCGCGTGACCGCAGGGCCGCCCTGCTGGCCGAGGCGGGGGTAGAGGCCCGGTTGCTACCGGATCCCGCTCCGGACGACCTGTTGGCCTCCCTGCAGCTCCTGTTCGTGGCTGGCTTGCCCGAGGGCGAGGCCCGCGACCTGGCCACTCGGGCTCGCAGCCATGGCGTGCTGGTCAATGTCGAGGATGTGCTGCCGCTTTGCGATTTCCATGTCCCGGCGGTCGTCCGCCGGGGCGAGCTTTTGCTGACCGCCTCGACCGGCGGGCAGGTGCCGGGCTTGGCGCGCGCGCTGCGCGAAGCCCTGGCAGGCCGGTTTGGCCCGGAATGGACCGGACGGCTGAAGGAATTGGGACTGGCCCGCGCCAAGTGGCGGGCCGAAGGACTTTCGCCCGCCCAGGTCTCGCAGAATGTGCGCGACCTCATCAGTGCCAGGGGATGGCTATGAGCAACGTGACTGTTATCGACACCAAGCGGGGCCTGCGCCCCCATGCCTTCGATCGCGCCGGCACTGGCGTCACCGATCCGGCCGCGGCTGCGCATCTGGCGGCCCTGCAGGAGAAGGCGCGGGAACGCGATCCGCATGGCATCCTGGAACTGGCGCTGACCGGCGAATTCGCGGGCAAGACCGCAGTGGTGTCGTCGTTCGGCGCGGAAAGCGCAGTGCTGCTGCATCTGATGGCCGAAATCGATCCCAACACGCCGGTCCTGTTCCTCAACACCGGCAAGCTGTTCGGCGAAACGCTGCGCTATCGCGACCGCCTGCAGGACATGCTGGGCCTCGGCGATGTGCGCAGCCTGGCGCCGTCGCTGGAAGCGCGCGCTACCAAGGACCCCGAAGGCACGCTGTGGTCGCGAGACACCGATGCCTGCTGCAATTTCCGCAAGACCATTCCGCTGCAGAAGGCGCTGGAGCCGTTCGCCGCCCAGGTGACGGGCCGCAAGCGCTTCCAGACGCGCGAGCGCGCCGACATGCAGCCGGTGGAATATTTCGAGGGCCGCTACCGGTTCAACCCGCTATGGCAGTGGGACCTGCACCAGCTGGAGGCTTACATGGAGCGCCACAAGCTGCCCAAGCATCCGCTGGTGGAAGACGGCTATCCCTCGATCGGCTGCATGCCCTGCACCCGCCGCGTCCAGGCGGGCGAGGACTATCGCGCAGGCCGCTGGGCGGGGCTCGACAAGGACGAATGCGGCATCCACCTGACCGACGGCGGCGGCATCTGACCCCGGTTTCCGGGGTGCTTGTCAGGGGCGGGCAGGGTTGCTAAACCCCCCGGCCTATCGAGATTTTTCCTTTTCGACTGTGCGGTCGTGGCGGAACGGTAGACGCACTACCTTGAGGTGGTAGCGGGGCAACCCGTGGAAGTTCGAGTCTTCTCGACCGCACCATTCCAAAGCATTCGCAGCGCGAATGCTTTGGAATGCCAAGCGCCCGCGCACGAAGCGCCGAGTGTTTCTTCAGCCCCAGCTTTCGCGCACGCCGTGGCGGTGGGCATTCACCTGACGGGTGTTGGTGATCTCAAGAGAAGGTGCGCCCAAGAAACGTCCTTGGCCTTCGGTAAATCCAAGCGCCTGCGCTGCCTGCGCCTGTTCCTGGCTCTCGATCCATTCCGCGATGGTGGGCACGCCCAGCTCGGCGCACAGTTTCGCCATGCCAGCCAGCATCGCATCGTCGCGCGCGGACTGGCCGATCTTCTGGATCAGGGCGCCGTCGAACTTCACGAAATCCACTGGGATGGCGTGCAGGTAATTGAGCGACGCCGCGCCTGCGCCGAAATCGTCGAGCCCGACGCGATAGCCCATGGCGCGCAGCGCGCTCACGGCCCTGGCGGCATCATCCAGGTTTTCGATGGCGGACGTCTCTGTGATTTCGATCAGGGTGCGCGGCGCCAGCTTGCGGCGACGGGCCAGGAGCGTGGCCAGCATGCTGAAGCTCGCGGGAGACGCCAGTGTGGCGCCGGAAATATTGAAGGCGATATGGGATTCGGTTTTTGCGACGCTGTCCAGGACTCGGCTGGCCACCGCCAGGTCCAGCGCGTTGGCGATCCCCAGGGCCTCGATGAACTTTATCGTGTCGCCGGTGCCGTGCGAATTGGAAAAGCGCGCCAGTGCTTCATAGTGTGAAAGCTTCCCGGTCTTCAGGTTGCAGATGGGTTGATAGGCGATTTCAAAGGCGCCCTTGTTCACCGTGCGCGCCATCTCGGTCAGGCGAAGCTGGGTCTCGTCCATCATCCGTTCGAAAGCGCCAGCGATGTCGTTCTCGCCGCCGGTATGGCCCCTCTCGGAAAAACGGTTGACCACATAGCGAAGCGAGAGCAGCCGCTGTTCGGACGAAAGCCCGGGACCTTCGAGTCCGACACGCGCTTCCGATATTTTCGGCGCATGAAGACCCTTGCCGGTGATTGCCGCGCTGATCTGCTTGACCAGCCCAAGCGGTCCGCTCGCGGTAGGTGAAAGCGCGCCGAAGCTGGTTTCGGAAAGCTGGCCCGTGGCACCCGCGCCGGAATCGCGCAGCAGCTCGCCGATGCGCGCCATCAGCGCCTGCGCATTGTCCGACGTCAGCTGTCCGCAAAGTTCAGGCAGGCCCGGTACGTTGACCAGCGTCAGTGCATGTTCCGGCCCGGCCGCTCCGGCTGCCGCCAGGAAATCCTCGCGAGAGGCGAGGCCGGTTACGGGATCCGATGCGACGTGGCTGTCCGGCCGCGCCAGGGTGCAGGAGATGCGTGCCTGGTTTTCGCCCAGGCGCAGCAGGGCAAGATTGGCTTTCGCGCCCGTCGCCAGTGTCAACTGGAACGGGCCGGCGCGGCCTCCATCCTTCAGGGATGTCGAGAGATAGGAAAATTTTTCACCATCGCTCGGCTTGAACAGGTTCGCGGCGGGGGTGCCCATCAGGCTGGCGCTGTCCTCTCGCACCAGATCGCGGGCTGCGCCTGCCGCAAACTGGATCAGACCCCGATCGTCGGTTTCGAACAGGAAATCGGCGTTGGCGAAGGCGAAACCCAGAAAGCGAGCGCGATGCGGCATGTGGCGGTCCCAGCGAATGCGCCATCCTGGAGGTTCCGCCTTAGGAAGCCGTAAATAGATTCACCGCTTTCTGCCACGACAACGGATGCCGCATACGTAGTACTACGTATACGGTTCGGGCGCGAAGCGATGCGCCCCGCGCCCGGCCTTGGAAGTCTTACTTCTTCGCCCCGCGCACCGGGCCAAGGCGCTTTTTGCCGACGGCGATGTCGTCCACCCAGACCGTGAAGCCGGCATCGGTAGCAGGCTGGTAGTTGGTGAAGCCGAAGGACAATGTCTTGAAGGTGTCGGGAATTTCGATGCCTTCATAGTTGCCCGCGCCCTTGTGCTGGGCGATGTCGGCGACTTCCTTGCCGTTGACGAAGAACTGGTAGCTCTGAGTCGCGGCATCGGCGTGCCATTCCATCAGCTGCCACTCGTCGTTGAACTTTTGCAGCGTCGCCGATTTGGGTCCGAACTCCGGGCGGCCCTTGGGTGGCTGCACGTTGTAGAAATACTTGTAGGTGCCGTCGGGATAGAACAGCAGGGTGGCCAGGCGCACGTCGATCTCGTCATGGGCCAGCGGGCTGGTGGCCTTGCCGTCCACAAACGTGATGTGGATCAGCTTGCCGGTCGGCATCGGGGTGGGCGTCTTGATCTTGAAGTACATGCGGCCCCAATGCTCGCCACCCAGTTCGGCCACCTTGGCGGGGTCCAGGCTGATGTAGCGGCCGCCGCGCACCGCGGGCTCGATGCGCAGGGCGTGTGTGCCGCTATGGGCGACGCCTTCCTCGACGCCAAGCTCGCCGGTCTTCGTGAAGCCGGACGGAATCGCGCCCACGGCGGTCGATTCAAAATCCTCGGACATCACGACGCCGGGCGCAGGCGCCTGCCCACTGGTGGTGGCGCAGCCGGACAAAGCAAGGCCCAGCACCACGGCAGCCGTGGCGAACGAAATCTTCATGGAAGTCCCCAATCCCTGTTGAATGTTATGGCCGCATCCTAAGGACAAACCTTTCTCAGAGTTTGTCAGACGCGGCTTTTGACACGCCCCGGTCGTGCGCAATAGCCTTGGCCGCGCCGAGCGAGGGGACCCGACATGGCCAAAAAATACACAGCCCGCTGCGCCTGTGGCGCCGTGACCTTCGGCTTCGACACCGATCCGGCCTTCATCGCGGAATGTCATTGCCTGGACTGCAAGAAGGCGTCGGGCGGCGAGGCTGCGATCTTCTTTGCGGTGCCGGAAGCCGATTTCGCGCTGCCCAGCGGCAAGCCCAAAGGCTTCGGCTATGTCGCGGAGTCGGGCAAGAAGCTGGTGCGCAATTTCTGCCCCGACTGCGGCGCGCGGCTGTTCACCAGCAATCTGGAATCCTTTCCCGCCACCGTCTTTGTCCAGTTGGGCAGCCTGGATCACCCCGAGCGGGTCATCCCCAAGCTGGAGATGTTCACCAAGCGCCGGCTGGATTGGGCCAAGCCGCTCGACATGCCGCAATTTGACAGCATGCCCCATTGAGCAAGCCCGCGCTTCTGGTAATGGCGTGGTTGGCGCTGGCGCCGGCCCTCGCGCAAGACGATACCAATCCATCTGACACACGCGCGCATGAACGCGCCACATTCACGCAAATCGGCCATGCCTCCTGGTATGGCGAGAAGCACGACGGCCTGACCACCGCCAGCGGTACCGAATTCGACCCCGCCGCGTTCACCGCCGCACACCCCACCCTGAAGTTCGGCACCATGGTCCAGGTCACCAACCTGGCCAATCACCGCAAGGTCAAGGTCCGCGTCACCGATCGCGGGCCACACACGCAGGGCCGTATCATCGATGTGTCGGCGGCGGCGGCGCGCGAACTGGGCATGCAGCGGCGCGGCACAGCGCGCGTGCGCGTCAGTGTCTTCAAGTCCGACCAGTTTCCGGATTGAAGCGCTAGAAGTTGCCGCGCAGCGCCGAGCGCTTCAGATAGGCCAACTCCGGCGGCAGCTGGTGCAGCGGCATGCCGCTTTCGAATTCCACGCCGGCCTCGGTCGCGGTCGACCAGGCCATGCGGGACTTGTGCACGGTGCGGTCGCGCAAGTTGATCAGCCAGAAACGGGCGGGCAGGTTGCTGCCGGTCTCATACGTGATGTGGGCGCCACTGGGCGAGATGTCGCGAATGGTGCAGGGGACCGAATAGGCCCCATCGCCATAAACGATCATGCAGCCCAGGAAGGAGCGCTTGCGCGGCAACGGTCGGCGATTGGCAAGAGGTGGGATTTCGGAACTCATGCGCATTCCTGATTCAATACATCGATCGTTCGTGCGTTCCCATCCGGTAAAGTCTCACGCTGGCTGTCCCAGATCGGCACGGCTATGATACGCACTGTTCGGGAGAAGACCATGCGCGCGACCGTAATCCTTCTGCTGGCGATGACCGCCCCCGTGCTGGCCGACGACGCCACGCCATTGTTCAACGGCCGCGACCTCTCCAATTTCGACATCGGTTATTCCTCCAAGCCTGTCGACAACAGGCCGGCCAGCAGCTTGTTCGAGGTCGGCAATGGCGAGGTGCGCACCTATCCCGGTGTTGCGGCGGGCGCCACTGTGCCCAGCGGGTATTTCCAGACCCGCGATAGCCATGCCGATTTCATGCTGCACCTGGAATACAAATGGGATGGCCGCAAGTTCGCCCCACGCATGGAACGGCTGCGCGATGCCGGCATCATGTTCCACATCTACGAAGAGGTGCCGCAAAGCTGGCCGCATGGCACGGAGGCGCAGATCGGAGAGAAAGACGTGGGCGACCTGTGGCTGATCTCGGCGGAAGCAGGCGTGCCGATCCTGGGCGAGCCGCATCCCCCTACCGATCCGCTTCAGGACACCGCGCCGGCTTATGCGCCGGTGGGCAACCCCGCCACCTTCGGTGGTCACATGAAATATGTCCGCGTGCGCCACAATGCCGACTACGAAAAGCCGGGCTGGAACAGCGTCGATGTCGTGGTGCGCGGCGACAGTGCGATTTACCTGGTCAACGGCCAGGCCAATATGCGCGTGGTCCACATGAAAAAGTGGGTCGGCAACCACTGGGAGAAGCTGGATCGCGGCAAGATCCTGTTCCAGGCCGAGTATGCCGGGATATCCTACCGCAACATCACCATTCGCCCGGTCACGGAGAAGGACCCCAAATGAGGAAGCTGATTGCCATTCTTGCCGTTCTGCCTGCGCTGGCGCTGGCCCAGGGCTCCAACAACAATCCGAACGTGAAGCCGGAATTGACCGAAACCTGGTCGCCGGTGCCCGCGCATGTCACGCCTGGCGCCACCGTGGGCGCTGCACCGTCGGATGCGGTGGTCCTGTTCAACGGTCACGATCTGTCGAATTGGGAAGGCATGAAGGGCGGTCCGGCCGATTGGCCCATTACCAACGGCGAAATGGTAATCGCGCCCAAGTCCGGCTCCATCCAGACCAAGGAGAAATACGGCGACGTGCAGCTGCATGTGGAATGGATGGTTCCGGTCCTGCCGCCCAACCGCAAAGGCCAGGACCGCGGCAATTCCGGCATCTTCCTGCAGGGCCTGTATGAAGTGCAGGTTCTCGACAGTTTCCAGAACCCGACCTATGTGAACGGCCAGGCCGGCTCTATCTACAAGCAATATGCGCCGTTGGTGAACGCCGAACGCCCGGCCGGCAACTGGCAGAGCTATGACATCATTTACATGGCGCCGCGCTTTTACGGCGACGGCTCACTCGCCGAGCCGGCGCGCATGACCATCTTCCTGAACGGCATCCTGATGCAAAACGATGTACCGCTGCGCGGGCCGACGGAATATCGCGGCGAGCCGAAATATGTTGCGCATGGGGACGCGCCGCTGATCCTGCAGGCGCACAACAACGAGGTGCACTACCGCAACCTCTGGCTCAGGAAGCTATAGCCAGCGGCTCTTCGCTGCGGTGGACGCGATAGAAGGTCTCCAGCATCAGTGCCACCACCTTGCCGGCGCCCGTCGACAGACGGCCCTGGATCGCATGCTGCACCACGCCGAACATGCCGGCGGTTTCAGGATCGCGCAGGCTTGGGCATTCAAAGCCCATCGCCCAGCCGGGAAAGCTGCGATGTGTGGCCTCGCGATCCAGCATCACACGGGTATCGACATGGCGGCGGTCGGCGGCGACGCGCATATAGAGTTCGCGCACCGCAAGCTCGTCGCCTTCCAGGAATTGCAGGAAGCCGCCCTCGACATAGAGCAGCAGGCCCGTGATCCCCAGCATCGCATTGTTGGCGCGCGCCGATGTCAGGATGGCGTTGACCGCCTCCGGGCCCAGGTCATGCGAAGTTGTACTGACGTACAAAAGCTGGCGCATGACGCCAGTGTGGCAAGTTATGGTTGAAAGAGAATGAAAGGCCCGTTCCGCTCCAGGAGCGGGCCTTTTTCCTTACTTGGCCGGGGCCGCGGGTTCGGCAGGGGCTGTCGCCGGCGCCGCCGACTGGGAGGCCGGAGCGGTCTCGGCCGGAGCCGGGGTGGCGGCGGAAGCGGTCGCGGCGGGCTTGGCCGACGCGGCTTCCTCGGCCGGGTGCTCGGCTTCGCGGATGGCCTTGTTCTCGGCGCGGCGGTTTGCAGCGTCGCGGGCTTCATCCATGAAGCGGTTCTGGGCGAAGGCCGGTGCGGTGGTGCCTCCGGCGATCAGCGCGATCATCAGCGCCGGAAGAATAATGGTCCTGGTCATGTCGGTGCTCCCCAAGTTGTTTTATCTGACAAAATGTTGCCATGAGCAGAAGTGCGCTGGCAATCTTGTGATTGTGTTTTTTCCGTCACCCCGATAGGACCGGGGCTATGCCCTTGCATATTATCAAGCTTTGCGTCGGTTGCGACAGCCTTGCCGATCTGGCCGAATGGCAGAAAAAGCGGCTGAAAGAGAAGCGGGCCAAGGGCCAGAAGCCGGAACTGATTCACGTCACCCGCATGACGCCCAAGCGCGCGGACGAGGTTCTGGACGGCGGGTCGCTCTATTGGGTGATAAAGGGCCAGATTGCAGCGCGTCAAAAACTGAAGGAGTTCCGCGCGGTCAAGAAGAACGGCATCCCGCACTGCGGTCTGGTTTACGACAAGGAACTGGTGCCTGTGTCACCGCGCCCGCGCCGTGCTTTCCAGGGATGGCGGTATCTGGAAGCCAAGGATGCGCCGCCCGACATCGCCAGGACCAAGGGCGCTAAAGGCCTGCCCGAAGCGATGCAGCGTGAGTTGGCTGCGCTGGGGTTGCTTTAAGGAACTTCGGCTTAAAGTGATCTGATGCGGAATCAGGCACTGCCCATCTTCCTGGCATGGATTGTCTTCGCAGCCGCAGCACTGTGGCTGACGCGGCACGGCGTCAGCCTGGATACCGACAGCGCCATGCGGTTGGCGCAGGTGCGCGACCTGTTGGGCGGGCAGGGCTGGTTCGACACCGCACAACACCGCATGAACACGCCGTATGGCCTTTTGATGCACTGGTCCCGGCTGGTGGATGCGCCCCTCGCATTGCTGATGCTGGTATCGGAAGGTTTCGCCTTCCGCGCCTGGCCGCTGCTGCTGATGGGCGGCGCTCTGTGGCTGCTGGCGCGCATCGCACTGGCGCTGGGCGGTCGCACGGCGATGATCGCCGTGCTGGACCTGGTGCTGCTGTGTCCTTCGATCTATGGCCCGTTCACGCCGGGCGACATCGATCATCATGGTTTGCAGCTTGTCCTGATGCTGGCGGCGCTGTGCGGACTGGTTGAACAGCGTCCGGTGCTGACCGCGCTGGCGGTGGCGCTGGGCCTTGGTGTCGGGCTGGAAAGTCTGCCCTATGCGCTGGTGGCGATCGCGGCGGCCTCGCTATGGTTGCGCGACGATGTGGCGAAGGCGCAGGGTTTCGGCCTGACGCTGGCTGGCGCGGCCTTGCTGTTGCTGCTGGCGACGACCGCATCGGCTTACCGGTTCACACCGGCCTGCGACACCTATTCATTGTTCTATGCCGTGTTGCTCGCCGTTGGTGGCGCGGGCGTCGCGGGCATCGCACGCTTGCCGCGCCATCGTCTGCCCGCATTTGGCGCGCTGGCGGTATTGCTGCTGGCGCTGGCGGCACTGCTCAACCCCGGCTGCTTTGCTGGTCCCTATGCGGGGATGGATGCGCGGATGCAGACCATCTTCCTGGCGCGCATCAACGAGGCCAAGCCGATCTGGCAATTCATCCATCTCTCGCCCGGCGAGATTGGCGGCGGCTATGGCTATGCCGTGTTCGCGCTGGCGATGACGGCATTGGCGCCGCGCGGGCGCGCGCGCTGGCTGGTGCTGGCTTTCGCAGGGATCGCGCTGGTGACCGCAACCCTGCAATATCGCGCCGTGCCGTTTGCGATCCTGTTCGCATTGCCAGGCCTGGCAGCGGCTTTGGCGCGCCTGCTGCAGACGCGCAGCATCGTTTGGCTGGCAGTGGCGCTCCTGGTGTGCAGTGGCGGCGCATTTGCGCTGGCTGGCGTCAACCTTGTGGGGCAGGACCGGATGGCGCAAACCGTGATGCGCTTCCATGCCCAAGTGGCCTGCGGCGAAGAGCCTGCCATGGCGCTGCTGAACGCACAGCCACGGGGCCGGGTTGCGGCCTTCGTGGACCAGGGGCCCGCGATCATGGCCTACACGAAGGATGCGGCGATCGCCGGCCCCTATCACCGCGACGTTGCCGGCATTCTCGATACCTATGAAATCTTTACCGGCCGCGATCCGCATGCCGTGCTGCAAAGGCGCGGCATCAATTATCTGATGACCTGCCGCGCGGCGCCCGATTGGGAGTTCTATGGCGAGAAGGGCGGGCTGATGGCGCAGCTCGCAAAAGCGCAGCCGCCGGATTGGCTGAGCTCGATCGGCCGCAAAGGTGATATCGAGCTCTATCGCGTCAGGAGCGCCGGCGACAGCCGAAGCGACCAGAATTAAAGCGCCATGTTGTCGATCAAGCGGGTCTTGCCGATCTTGGCCGCGGCCAGGATGCGCGCGGGCGCATCCAGGGTGGTGATGTGATCCAGTGTCGCGGCGTCGCGGATGGCGACGTAATCGACATGGGTGAAGCCGGCCTTCCACAGCGCATCGACGCCGGCGCCTTCGGCCACCCGCAAGTCGTCATGGCCGCGCACAGCGGCGATGATCTCCTTCAGGATCACGTTCAGGCGCCCCGCGACCGCGCGCTCGTCCGCCGACAGGTAGGCGTTGCGCGACGACAGCGCCAAGCCGTCGGCTTCGCGCAGGGTGGGTGAACTGATGATCTGCGTCGGCAACGCCAGGTCGGCCACCAGTCGCTTCACCACCAGCAGCTGCTGATAGTCCTTTTCGCCGAACATCGCGATGTCGGGCAGGGCGGCCAGCAGCAGCTTGGCCACCACGGTCGCGACGCCGGCGAAGAAGTGCGGGCGGAAATCGGTCTCGAGCCCCGCGCTGGGCCCGCCCACCGTGATGGTGGTGGCATACCCGTCCGGGTACATCTCACGCGCCGTGGGCGCGAACACGATCGCCGCCCTGCCATCCAGCCGCGCCAAGTCGGCGTCCAGCGTGCGGGGATAGGCGTCGAAATCCTCATGGGGGGCGAACTGGGTCGGATTGACGAAGATCGACACCACGACGTGATCGGCATGCTCTCTGGCTTGTGTCACCAGCGAGACATGGCCGTCATGCAGCGCGCCCATGGTAGGCACCATGCCGACGCGCGAAGGCCTGAGCCGCGCCAGTTCCTGGCGCAACTCCGAAACGGTCGTGACGACCTTTGTCATCTACCGGGTTTGAACGGCGGCGAAGCAGGTCTGGCCGCGCTGGGTCAGCCGCGAGCAGACGTCGCGGGCTTCCTGCTCCGCGAACAAACCGAAGCGGGCGCGGTACAGCGTGTGGCCCTGGGCGTTCACCGCGGGCGAGACGATCTGTTCGGCGCGCGCCAGCACGTCCTGCGCCTTGGTGGCATAGGCCTTCAGCTGCGCGGCTGCGAGCGTCTTGTCGGCATAGGCGCCGATCTGGATGGTCCAGTTGTGGCCGGGGCGCACATCGGCATCGCCTTCGCCCATAACGTCGTCACGCACCGACGGGCGCATCTGCGGGCGCGGCGCGTTGACGGCAACCTTGACCAGATTGGCCTGCGCGCTGGCCAGGGCGCCATCGGGGCGCGGCGTGGGGCGGGCGACGGCGGCGACCATCTGCGGCGCAGCCGAGATGGCGGGCGAGACGGCGGCGACAGCAACGCCGGTATCGGGACGCGGCGTGGGATGCGGCGCGTTGGCGACGATGATGGGCTTGGGCGCGGGCGCGGCCGGCACGGCGGGCTGCCTGGCTGCCACTTGCGGCGCGGGCGCAGGTTTTGCGGGCGCCGGCTTGGCGCCTTCGGCGTGGATCACGCTGAACTTTTCGTCCGGCGCGCGCACGGCTTCGGCGGCGTCCTCGTCGTCGCTCTGCACCGTGTTGGGCACCGGCGCGATGGAGGCGAACTGGTTATTCGACACCTGCGGCAGGCTGAAGCCCGCGATGGCCGGCGCCGGCGCGTTCTGGGCGACGGTCTGCCACGGCACGTTGCGCGAGGCGACCATCTGCGGATTGGCGGCGATCTGGGTGAAGGTCTGGTCGAGCAGGCGCACCATCTCCAGGTCGCGGCGCACGGCGGTGCGCCCGCCCATCACCACGGCGACCAGATGCGTGCCGCCGCGCGTGACGGAACTGACAAGGTTGAAGCCCGATGCACCGGTGTAACCGGTCTTGATGCCGTCGGCGCCCTGGTAGCGGCCGATCAGATTGTCATGCGTGGGATACCAGCTGCCTTTGTAGTTGAAGCCCGCAAGCCCGAAATAGGGGAAGTACTGCGGATAGTCGTAGGCGACGTGACGGCCCAGGATCGCCAGATCCGACGCAGTCGAGATCTGCAGCGGATCGGGCAGGCCCGAGGCGTTGTGATAATTGGTCGAGCGCATGCCCAGCTGTCGCGCCTTGGCGGTCATCAGCTCGCCGAAATGCGACTCGGTACCGCCCAGTGCTTCGGCGATCACCACGGCCACGTCGTTGGCGCTGCGGATCACGATGGCGCGGATGGCGGTGTCGACATCGATGGTCTGGCCGGGGCGCAAGCCCAGCTTGGTCGGCTTCTGGATCGAGGCGTGATAGCTGACCGGCAGCTGCGTCTGCATGGTGAGCTTGCCCTGCTTGAGCGCATCGAACAGCAGGTACAGCGTCATCATCTTGGTAAGCGAGGCGGGATGCCGCTCGGCATTCTCGTTGCGCGCATACAGCACCTTGCCGGTGGCGCCATCGACGACCAGGGCAGCGTCCTTGGCCGGGTCGGTCGGGCTTGCGGGCATGCGCACGGCGGCGCGACCGCCAGCAAGCCCCCGCAAGGCGGGCGTTCGGGCATGGCGATGCTTGGCGGCGAAGGCAGGGGCAGTGGTCCCGGCCAGGGCCAGGAGAAGGGCGGTAACCGCGGAAATCAGGCGATAGCGGTACAAATACAACTCTCGAACCCCACGAAGCGGTGCACCCTGGTTAGCCAAAAGACCAAATTGCGACACGCTTCGCAAGATGGATAAGGGAATCTACTATGAGTTTCGGGCATTTACGAACGGTTAACCGGCGTTAGGAAGTTCCGTCCCCACTGCCACAAAAATTTGTGTTGCGACGCAGCAATTAACCCTTGACGGGGAAGGGATGCTCGCCAATATTCCTCATGTTGCAGTGCAACAGGCCACCGGAAGACCGGCCGTGCCTCAAACCAGAGAGGACATGACATGACCAAAGCTAAGACGGCCGGTGAAAAGGCGACTTACTCGGCTGAATCCGCCCTCGAATCCGGTACCGCCGCCATGAAGGTGGGCCTTGAGAAGACCCTCAAGGGTTATGATGCGTTCGTCAGCTACGGCAAGGACACTGCCGAAGCCGTGACCAAGTCGGCCACTGTCGCCGGCAAGGGCATCGAGAGCATCAACAGCGAAATCTATTCCTATTCCAAGCAGTCGATTGAAGACGCCGTCGCCGCCACCAAGGCCGTGCTGGGCTCCAAGTCGGTGCATGAAGCATTCGAATTCCAGACCGACTTCGCCAAGTCGGCGTTCGAATCGTATGTCGCCGAGATGAGCAAGATCGGCGAACTCGCGACCGCCGCGACCAAGGACGTCTACGCGCCATTCAAGGGCCGCGTGCAGGCTTGGCTGGACACCGTCCAGTCCGTCCGCGCCGCCTAAGGTTCGGCATATCGCATTGCGGAAGGGCTCCGGCGGGAACGCCGGGGCCCTTTTCGCTTTTTCGCCGCAATCTTGAATCTGTGAACCGTCGTAACCAGATAGGATTATCCCCACTAGGCAGGCGCCCATTCTGGTTTAGGATAGGTGCGCGAGACGAAGCACCACGATGAAAGATTCGGGCGACAACAGCGATGACGATCAGAACGGGTCGGGAAACACCGGCACCGGGATCGTCACCAAAACGCGCCCCAAGACGAAAAAACCCTCGCTCTACAAGGTGCTTTTGCTGAACGACGACTACACCCCGATGGAGTTCGTCGTTCACATCCTGGAAAAGATCTTCGGCAAGAATCGCGAGGAAGCCGTGGATGTGATGCTGCATGTCCATCGCCACGGCGTGGGCATGTGCGGGGTCTATACGTTCGAGGTTGCTGAGACAAAAGTCGCCCAGGTCATTGAATTCGCCCGGCGGCATCAACATCCTCTACAGTGCACGATGGAGAAGGAGTGACGGCGGATGCCCAGTTTATCGCGTAGTTTGGAGCAGGCCCTGCACCATGCCATCAAGCTCGCCAGCGACCGCCACCACGAATATGCCACGCTAGAGCATCTGCTGCTCGCCCTGATCGACGACAACGACGCCAGCCAGGTCATGAAAGCCTGCAATGTCGACATGGATGCGCTGAAGAAGTCGGTCCAGAAATACATCGACGAAGACCTGCAGACCCTGGTCCTGGACGATGTCGAGGAAGCCAAGCCCACCACCGGATTCCAGCGCGTCGTGCAACGCGCCGTGCTGCACGTTCAGAACTCCGGCCGTGACGAAGTCACCGGCGCCAATGTGCTGGTCGCGCTGTTCACCGAGCGCGAGAGCCATGCCGTCTATTTCCTGCAAGAGCAGAACATGAACCGCCTGGATGCCGTGAGCTATATCAGCCACGGCATCGCCAAGCGTCCGGGCATGAGCCAGCCCAAGCAGGTCAAGGGCGCCGACGACGAGGACGAGGGCGAGAAGCAGCCCAAGCAGGGCACCGAGGCGCTCGAGGCCTACTGCGTCAACCTCAACGAGAAGGCCAAGTCGGGCAAGGTCGATCCGCTGATCGGGCGTGCGTCGGAAGTCGAGCGCACCATCCAGATTCTATGCCGCCGCCAGAAGAACAACCCGCTGTTCGTGGGCGATCCCGGCGTGGGCAAGACGGCGATCGCCGAGGGTCTGGCGCGCAAGATCATCAAGGGCGAAGTGCCCGAGGTGCTGCGCAACGCCACCATCTATTCCCTCGACATGGGTTCGCTGATCGCGGGCACGCGCTATCGCGGCGATTTCGAGGAGCGCCTGAAGACCGTCGTGAAGGAGCTGGAGAACCTGAAAGGCGCGATCCTGTTCATCGACGAGATCCACACCGTGATCGGCGCCGGCGCCACCTCGGGCGGCGCGATGGATGCGTCCAACCTGCTCAAGCCCGCGCTGGCCGCCGGCACGCTGCGCTGTATCGGCTCGACCACCTACAAGGAATACCGCCAGTATTTCGAGAAGGATCGCGCGCTGGTGCGCCGTTTCCAGAAGATCGACGTGGTGGAACCCACCATCGAGGACAGCGTGAAGATCCTGATGGGGATCAAGAGCTACTTCGAGAACTATCACAAGATCCGCTACACCGCCGATGCCATCAAGGCGGCGGTCGAGCTGTCGGCCAAGTACATCAACGACCGCAAGCTGCCTGACAAGGCGATCGACGTGATCGACGAACTGGGCGCGGGCCAGATGCTCTTGCCCGAAAGCCGCCGCAAGAAGGTGGTGGGCGTGAAGGATGTGGAAGACGTGATCGCCAAGATCGCGCGCATCCCCTCCAAGGCTGTGTCCAAGAACGATGCCGAGGCGCTCAAGACCCTTGAGGCCGATCTGGGCCGGGTGGTCTATGGCCAGGATGCGGCGATCCATGCGCTGGCGTCGGCGATCAAGCTGGCGCGCGCCGGCCTGCGCCAGCCCGAAAAGCCCATCGGCTCCTATCTGTTCAGCGGCCCCACCGGCGTGGGCAAGACCGAAGTCGCCAAGCAATTGGCCGCCGTTCTTGGCGTGGAATTCCTGCGCTTCGACATGAGCGAGTATATGGAGCGTCATACCGTGTCGCGCCTGATCGGTGCGCCCCCGGGCTATGTTGGCTTCGACCAGGGTGGCCTGTTGACCGACGGCGTCGACCAGCATCCGCATTGCGTGCTGCTGCTCGATGAAATCGAGAAGGCACACCAGGACATGTACAACATTCTCTTGCAGGTGATGGATCACGGCAAGCTGACCGACCACAACGGCAAGAAGATCGACTTCCGCAACGTGGTGCTGATCATGACCACCAATGCGGGCGCGTCGGATGCCGCCAAGGAATCCATCGGCTTCGGGCGCGGCAAGCGCGAAGGCGAGGACGAAGAGGCGATCAAGAAGCTGTTCACGCCGGAATTCCGCAACCGACTGGATGCGATCATTCCGTTTGCGCCGCTGTCGCGCGGCACCATCGACAAGGTGGTCGAGAAGTTCGTGCTGGAGCTGGAAACCCAGCTGGCTGACCGCGATGTGACCTTCGACCTGACGCCGGAAGCCACGCGCTGGCTGGGTGAGAAGGGCTATGACGACGCCTTTGGTGCGCGTCCGCTGGCCCGCGTCATCCAGGACAACATCAAGAAGCCGCTGGCCGACGAGATCCTGTTCGGCAAGCTCAAGGAAGGCGGCACGGTGCGCGTGTTGCTGGACCGCGAGAAGGACAAGCTGGCCTTCGAGTTCATCACCGCCGCCGAGGCCAAGCCCCGCGCGCCGGCAAAGGCCGGCAAGGGCAAGAAGAAGCCCGCCGAAAGCGCCTGATACGAAAAAGGCCGGAGCGATGCTCCGGCCTTTTCATTTTTGCCTCACAGACGAGCCCTTTGGGTCATTCACCCTTGTCGTCCGGCGCCGGGTCCGGCTGGATGCATTTGGGCATGTCCGAACTACCGGACGCCTTCGCGCGCCTGATCATAGTCATCTGGACACGGGTGCAAGGTTGCGGCCCGATGGGGCGGGGTTCGTCGACCTGCACTTTTGTCGCCTCGGCTGAACTGCCGATTGGCGCAAAGGTGATGTTGGCGCTGCTGGGATACTTGTTGTCGGCGCCCGTCGCGGAGTCGATCGCCCAGCCGATGCCGCCGCCCAGGATAATGTTGCCGAACGTGCCCGCGCCATAGCCGCTGGGCAATGGCGCCGAGGCATCCTGATAGCCTTCCTTGGTGCAGGTCATGATGATGGCGTCCTTGGTCTTGTCCACCTTCACGACACCCGGAGTGCTGTCCAGCGTGGCAACGGTCTCGCCCTTGCGCGTCAAAACGCAATGGCCGCCCGTCGGCGTGCTCGTGATGGCGATGTCCTGGGATGTGCCCTGCGTGATGGTCCCGCAACCGGCCAGGCAAATGGACGCTCCGGCCAGCATGGCCGCGATCTGAAATTTCATTGGAACCCCCGTCCCGTTTCGCGGCAGACGCTATGCGTTTCCCTTTTCGTGCGCAACCGGGCTGCTCGATTTACCCGCGGCGGGCTTGATGGACATCAGCGGTTTGAACACGTTCGGCACGCCGCGATGACGCGCGTGTAATGCCGATGAATGGCCGTTCAGGTGAACAGCCATTCAGTGTCCGCGCAAACTGTCGACAAAGCGCGAAGTGCGGCGACTCTTTGACGAATGCCGGTCGGCTACGCATATCCGGGCGACACGCGCGCGCTCTACTGCGAGGACATTGATCCACGGAGTATTGCCATGATGAATATCCTGACATCCACCGCATCGCGCAGCGAGAAGATCAGCAACCTGCTTCACATGGTGCTGGCAACGGCCTTCGGACTGATGAGCCTGCCGGTGGTGCTGTTCGTGTTGCGACGCCTGGTCTGACGCCTAGAGCGGCGCGGCGTAATGCTCCACCGCTGGCGGGCTGGCGAAATGCGGGCCCAGCAGCGCGCGCCACTCGGTGAAGGCTGCGCTTTCGCGGAAGCCGACCATGTGGTCTTCCAGCGTGTCCCACACCGCCAGCAGAATGAAGCTGTCGGGGTTTTCCACGCCGCGATGCATCTCGGCCTTGCGGCAGCCCTTGGCGGCGCGGATCAGCGGGGCGGCGAGGGCGAAGGCCTTTTCAAAATCCTCGGCCTGGCCGGGCTTGATGGCGAAGATGGCGCGTTCGAGGATCACAGGGCACTCCGGATTTTGGCGGCGACGGGTTCAAGGGTCTTGGCGTCTACCATGCCGCGCGCATGGGGCGCCAGCACATTGCCCGCCTTGCGCGGGATGACGTGGAAGTGGACGTGAAACACGCTCTGGCCCGCGGCCGCGCCGTTGAACTGGGTCAGCACGATGCCGTCGGGATCCAGCGCCTTGTAGACGGCGCGCGCGATCTTCTGGGTGGTGGCCATCATCGCCGCCATGCCGTCTTCCGACAGGTCCAGCGCGTTCTCCGCCGCTTCCTTCGGGACGATCAGGGTATGGCCCTCCGCCTGGGGCATGACGTCCATGAAGGCCAGTGTCTTGTCGTCTTCATAGACCTTCACGCAGGGAATTTCGCCGCGCAGGATCTTCGCAAAGATGTTGCTGTTGTCGTACGCCATCACTTGTCCTTCCGAAACGGCGCATGGCGCGCCAACTCTTCCATGTTCTCGGCCATCACTTCGCGCTCCGCCGCCAGGAACTGGTCCACTGCGCGCCGAAGGCCTGGATGGGCGATGGCGTGCGCGCTGTAGGTCTCTACCGGCAGATAGCCGCGCAGCAATTTGTGCTCTCCCTGTGCGCCGGCTTCAACCCGTTTCAGCCCACGCGCGATGGCGAAGTCGATGGCCTGGTAGTAGCAGGTCTCGAAATGCAGGAAAGGGATGTAATCGATGGCTCCCCAGTTGCGCCCGAACAGGACACCTTCGCCGAACAGGTTCAGCGCGCCGGCGATGTACCGCCCGTCCAGCTTCGCCATGATGAGCAGGGTCTGGTTCTTCAACCCGTCACCCAGGCGCGAGAAGAAGTCACGGTTCAGATAGGGCGTGCCCCATTTGCGCCCGCCGGTGTCCATGTAGAATTCAAAAAATGCATCCCAGTGCGCTTCGCTGATGTCGCTGCCGGTCAGCCAGTCGAAGGTGACGCTGGCTTCGCGCACGGACGCGCGTTCCTTGCGCAGGTTCTTGCGCTTGGCCGATGACAGCTCGCCCAGGAACTGGTCGAAGCTGGAATAGCCGCGGTTCTCCCAATGGAACTGCTGGCCGGTGCGCAGCAGGTACCCGGCTTCACCTGCCGCCTGCCATTCTTCGCGCGTCAAAAATGTGATGTGCAGAGACGAGGCGCCGACCTGGCCCATCGCGGATTTGGCCGTCTGCAGCAGCGCCCCGGCATTGCCCAGCAGCCGCCGCCCCGTGACCGGTGTGAACGGTACGCTTGCCTGCAGCTTGGGGTAATAGTCGCCGCCCGCGCGCTCCAGTGCCTCGGCCCAGGCATGGTCGAAGACATATTCGCCGTAGGAATGGCTCTTCAGGTACATGGGCATCAGCCCATCGGGCAAATGCAGATGCGCGGGCTGCCAGCCGTTCTGGCGCGAGGCCGAGCCTGATGCCTCCAGCGCTGCAAAGAATTCATAGGTCGTGAAGGGATGCGGCTCGGCCAGTCCTTGCGGATTGGCGAAGCCGTTCCATGCGTCGCGGCCGATCTCGGCCGCACTTGTTATCAGGCGTGCCGTCACTTGATCTCGAAGATGGCGTCCACCTCGACCGCCACGCCCCGTGGCAGCGAGCCGACGCCGACGGCGGCGCGGGCGTGCTTGCCGGCATCGCCGAACACGGCGGCGATCAGGTCGGACGCGCCATTGCCCACTTCGGGATGCTGGGTGAAATCGGGGGTGGCGTTGACGAACACGCCCAGGCGCAGGCAGCGCACCACCCGGTCCAGGTCGCCACCGCAGGCTGCCTTCAATTGGGCCAGCACATTGATGGCGCACAGCTGCGCCGCTGCCTGGCCCATTTCCACCGCGCCGTCCTGGCCCAGCTTGGCCACATACTTCACCGCGCCGTCGGCAAGGGGGATCTGGCCCGAAATGTAAACCTGGTTGCCGCTGATGGTGTAGGGCACATAGCTCGCCACGGGCATGGGCGGGGACGGCAGGGTGACGCCAAGTTCTTTCAGGCGCGCTTCGATGACGGACATAAGAACCTCGAAAGGATGAAGGGGAAGAAACTACCGTCTGGCGCTCGCGGCGGCTATAAGCCCGGCATGAAAAAATCCCTTTTGCTGCTGGCCTTGACGGCCGCGATTCCGGCTCAGGCCCAGGCCCCGATCAAGGTCCTCTACAGCGGCGACGCGCCGGGCCTGAATGGCTGGCTGGCCGACAAGGCGATCCGTGCCGCCCTGGATAAGCCCGACTTCGCATCCCAGGCCCGTCCCGATGCCGGTGTGCTGGTGGTGACGGTGAGCGAGCGGGTGATGCACGATCCCGGCGAAAATTCCACAGGCTTCGATTTCACCATGCATTTCACCCGCGATGGCGACATTCTGGGCGAGGCGCAGGAACGCTGCAGCACCAGGCGGCTCGGTGCGTGCGCCGATCTGGTCGCCGAGGATGTGCGCGGCGCCAGCGCCATCCACCGCTAGGAGGAAGCCATGACCGCGTCCCAGAAGATCGACAAGCTGATTGCCGGCATCACGGACTGGCGCGGCAAGACCTTTGCCGCCATGCGCAAGGCGATCCTGGCGGCCGACCCGGCCATCACCGAGGAATGGAAATGGATGGGCAGCCCGGTCTGGTACCATGACGGCGTGATCCTCGCGGTCGCCAATGCCCACAAGGGCAAGGTGAAGCTGACCTTCGACAAGGGCGCGAAATTTCCCGATCCCGACGGCCTGTTCAACGCCGGGCTGGATGGCAATCAGCGCCGCGCCATCGATTACCTGGAAGGTGACAAGGTCGATGCGGGCAAGCTCAAGGCGCTGGTGCGTGCCGCGATTGCATACAACCAGTCCAGGGCGAAGCCCGCGAAGAAGAAAGCCGCCAAGAAAGCGAAAAAGAAGGCCTAGCGCTTCAGGCCCCGGCCTTTGCCCACCGCATCGCCGCCGAATTTCGCCCGTATCTTGTCCATCGCACGTTCCGCCGCCGCGCGCTTGTCGGATTGCGGATCGATCAAGCTTCCCGGATCGGCACCCAACGCCGGCGACAGGTTGGAAATGCCTACGCCCAGCAAGCGGAAGCGTGTGCCGTCGGCTTCGCGCTTCAACGCCACCTGCGCGGTGCGGAAGATGCGGTCGGCCAATTGGGTGGGTGAGTCCAGCGACGTGGAACGGGTACGCAGCCGGAAGTCGGCGGTCTTCAGCTTCAACACCACGGTATGGCCCGCCAGTTCCTTGGCCTTGGCCCGCGCGCTGACTCGTTCGGCCTGGCGCCACAACACCGCTTCCAGCTCGGCATAATCCGACAGGTCCTTGTTGAAGGTGGTCTCTGACGAGATCGACTTCATCTCGCCTTCAGGATCGACCGGGCGGCTGTCCTGCGCATTGGCCATGCGCTGCAGCCAAAGGCCCGTCGCGCCATAGCGCATGGCCAGTTCCTTGGTGTCGGCGTCCTGCAATTGGCCGATCACGGTGATGCCATCGCGCTCCAGCCGCGCCTGCATGACCTTGCCGGCGCCGCGCATCATGCCGATCGGCTTGTCGCGCAGGAAGCTCTTGGCCTCCGCCATGCCGATCACGGCGAAGCCGCGCGGCTTGTCCAACTCGCTCGCCAGCTTGGCCAGGAACTTGTTGCCCGACAGCCCCACCGAAACCGTAATGCCGACTTCACGTTCGATGCGCTGCTGTAGCGCCGCCATGGTGCGGGCTGGGCTCTTGTGATGCATCCGCTCGGTGCCAGACAGATCCAGATAGGCTTCGTCCAGCGACAACGGCTCCACCAGCGGCGTCAGTTCCTGCATCATGGCGCGGATGCGCCGCGCTTCCTGGGCGTAATAGGAAATGCGCGGCTTCAGCACGACCGCCTTGGGGCACAGTTTGCGCGCCTGGAACATGGGCATGGCGCTGCGCACCCCGAACTTGCGGGCATTGTAGCAGGCGGTAGACACCACGCCGCGCACTTCGCCGCCGATGATCAGCGGCTTGTCGTTCAGCGAGGGATCGTCGCGCTTCTCGATCGCCGCATAAAACGCGTCGCAGTCCATATGCGCGATGGAGAGAGTGTGCAGTTCTGGATGGGCCAGGATGCGGGTGGAACCGCAGGCGGGGCAGGGCTCACCGGCGGTCGCATCCGCCAGGCATTCGCGGCAGAAGGCCGGCCAGGTTACGCCGGCCACAGCCAGGCCGCTCCGCGAATGCCGCTGGAGTCCCCGTGCTTGTTCTGCACGATCTTCGGTGGCGCGCCCAGGGTGAAGCCGTATTTCTCCACCAGCGGCGGCAGATCGTCATACAGCCGCGCGATATTGGACAGCCCGCCGCCGAACACGATCACATCGGGATCGATGATGTTGACCACCGTGCCCAGCCCGCGCGCCAGCCGGTCGATCCAGCGGTCCATGGCCGCGCGTTCGTCGGCGCCGTTCGACGCGGCGATCTCGGCAGTGGTCGCCGCGCGGCCGGTGGCGCGTTGGAACTCGCTCGCCAGCGAGGGGCCGCAGCACCAGCTTTCCATGCAGCCGCGCTTGCCGCAGAAGCACAGCTGGGCATCGGCCTGTTCGGCCGGTGTCATGGCGGGCAGGGAGATATGCCCCCATTCGCCGCCCACGCCATGCGCGCCGCCCAGCACCTGGCCGTTCACCACCACGCCGCCGCCCAATCCGGTGCCGGCGATGACGCCGAACACCACGCTTGCCCCGGTCGCGGCGCCGTCGCTGGCCTCCGACAGGGCAAAGCAGTTGGCGTCGTTGGCCATGCGCACCTCGCGTCCCAGAAGCTTTTCCAGGTCGGCGCGCAGCGGCTTGCCGTTCAGCCACAGCGAGTTGGCGTTCTTGACCAGGCCGTTGCCCGCCTCGCAGCCGGGGATCGCCATGCCGAAGCTGCCGCGCTGGCCGGTTTCAGCTTCGGCCTGGCGCACCAGATCGGCCAGCAGCCGCAAGGTGCCGTCATAGCTGCGGTCGGTGGGTACGCGCTTGCGCCACAATTCCGTGCCGCCGGTGCCCAGCGCCAGGATCTCGGTCTTGGTGCCGCCCAGGTCGATGCCGATGCGCATTATTCGCCCATGCCCCCAAGCGCGCGCCGCGCCGACAAGATGCTGGGCGGGTTCACATCCGCCGCGTCGCAGAATTTCAGCAGCAGCGCTTCGTCGGCCAGCAGAAAGTCCAGCACGGCCGCGCAGGTGGCCGGATCACCGGCGGCTGCCCGCAGGTCCGCCACATCCATGCCCGAAAGATTAAGGAACTTTTGGATGGAATCACTGTCCTGCGCCAGCCAGCCAAGGCCTTCCAAAGCCAGTATTTCCGCGTTTTCAGGTGTCATGGTCAGGGCATCGTCAAGGGAGCGTTAAGACATACTCCCTAATACTGGCCAAAACAGCCAGAGCCCGTTTTTGGGCGCTGGCGCTGTGTGTTAACCGGAAAGCCAAAGACCATGGACGCGAAGACCAAGACTGTCCTGATCGTGGAAGACAATGAGCTCAACATGAAGCTCTTCCACGACCTGCTCGACGCCCATGGCTACAACATCCTGCAGACCAAGGACGGCATGGAAGCGCTGGACATTGCGCGCGAACATCATCCGGACCTGATCCTGATGGACATCCAGCTGCCGGAAGTTTCGGGCCTGGAAGTCACCAAGTGGCTCAAGGAGGACGACTCGTTGAAGGCCATTCCGGTCGTCGCCGTCACCGCCTTCGCCATGAAGGGGGACGAGGAAGTCATTCGCCAGGGAGGCTGCGAGGCCTACATCTCCAAGCCGATCTCGGTGACGAGCTTCCTGGATACCGTGCGTCGCTTCATCGGATAAATTCAGGACAGTACCCATGACCGCCCGAGTCCTGGTCGTCGATGACATTCTCTCCAACGTCAAGCTTCTGGAAGCGAAGCTGACGGCGGAGTATTTCGAGGTCATCACCGCCTTCAACGGCCTGGAGTGCCTCTCCAAGATGGAGCAGGCACCCGATATCGTGCTGCTCGACGTGATGATGCCCGGCATGGACGGCTTTGAAGTCTGCCGCCGCATCAAGTCCAATCCCCGCACCGCCCATGTGCCGGTGGTGATGGTCACCGCGCTGGACCAGCCCAGCGACCGCGTCACCGGCCTGGAAGCCGGCGCCGACGATTTCCTGACCAAGCCGGTGGACGACGCGGCGCTGTTCGCGCGCGTGCGTTCGCTGGTGCGCCTGAAGATGATGACCGATGAGCTTCGCATGCGCGAATCCACCGGCCAGGGCATGGGCCTCATCGACCCTGCCGAGACGCTGATCGAGAACAACCAGTCGGGCCGCCTGCTGGTGATCGAGGATCGCGCCGAAAGCGTCGCCTGGTTCACCAGCGCGCTGTCGCCGACCCATGAAGTTTCCTCCGCCGATACCTTCGAGGAAGCGCTGGTGCGCGTGAAGGGCGGTGACTATGACCTGATCGTAGTGTCGCTGGGCATGCGCGGCTTCGATGGCCTGCGTTTGTGCTCGCAGCTGCGCTCGCTGCCGGAGGGCCGCCATGTGCCGATCCTGGTTGTCGTCAGCGACGGCGACCGCCGCAAGCTGACCCAGGCGCTGGAGATGGGCGTCAACGACTATCTCACCCGTCCCGTCGACAAGAACGAACTGGTAGCGCGCGTGCGCACCCAGCTGCGCAAGAAGCGCTATGCCGACCGGCTGCGCCACAATGTGCAGCTGTCGCTGGAAATGGCGATCACCGACCAGCTCACCGGCCTGCACAATCGCCGCTACATGAGCCGGCATCTCGACAATCTGCTGTCGAACGCCAAGCGCAACGAGCGCCCGCTGGCCTTCGTCATCATGGACATTGACCACTTCAAGTCGGTCAACGACACCTATGGCCATGACATCGGCGACGAGGTGCTGAAGGAATTCGCCGGCCGCATTGCCGCCAACACCCGTGGCATCGACCTGGCCTGCCGCTATGGCGGCGAAGAGTTCGTGGTCGCCATGCCCGACACCGACATCGCGTTTGCCACCAACATCGCCGAGCGCCTGCGCCAGTCGATCGAAACCACGCCGGTCAAGATCAGCCGCGGGCCCGGCCAGCTGAACATCACCGTTTCCATTGGCATTGCCAAGTATGAAGGCAGCGAGGATTCAGGCGAGCAGCTGCTGCACCGCGCCGATCAGGCCCTCTATCGCGCCAAGCGCACGGGGCGTAACAAGGTGGTCGCGGACGCCGCGTAAACGGCTTCCCCAAATTCCCAAATCCGCCTAGCGTTGCCCCAACGATAATGGGGAAACGCCATGCGTCTTGTCCTTGCCGCGGCTTTGCCGCTGTTGCTGGCCGCCGCCGATGCGCAGACACCGCCGGTCACCGCACCGTTCACCATCCACAGGGTCGCGCAGGGCATTGGGCAGGGCTATTCGCTGGTCGTTACCGACATGAACCATGACGGCAAGCCCGATCTGGTGGCGTTGGGCCTGACCGCCGATGCGATCACCTGGTACGAGAACCCGACCTGGACGCCGCACACGATCATCACCGCGCAGGACGCGCCCAAGCCGGTCTATATGGATGCCGCCGATATCGACGGCGACGGCATTCCTGAAATCGTGCTGGCCTTCCACTTCAACACCGACCCGCACAAGGATACAGGGCAGGTGGCGATCCTGCACCATGACGGCGATCCCACCCGGTCCTGGAAGATCACGCAGACCATTGACAACGTGCCGTCGGATCATCGCGTACGCTTCGCCGACATTTCCGGGAACGGCAAGCCGGCCATCATCATTGCCCCAATCCTCGCAGGCACCGCCACCGGCTTTCCCGATCCCGACAAGAACGTCACGCCGCTCTATGTCTATCGGCCCGAGAACAACTGGAAGCGCGAGACCATCAGCCTGGAAAATCGCGGCGTCAGCCACGGCCTGAACATCCAGCGCTGGTCCGGCAAGGGCGAGGCGGTGATGACGAGCGGGTATTCCGGCACCACCATCCATGAATACAGGAACGGCAAATGGGTGCGCATGCCGCTGACACCGGGGCTGGATGCGCCCTGGCCGGGCGGCGGCTCCAGCGACGTGATGTTCGGCCATATCGGTGGCAACCGCTTCTATGTCACCATCGAGCCGTTCCACGGCAACATGGTGGTCGTGCACACGCCCGACGGAAAGGGCGGATATACCCGCCAAGTGATCGACGACCAGCTCGCCAACGGCCATGCGCTGACCCTGGTCGATGTGGATGGCGATGGCACCGACGAAATCGTGGCGGGCGGCAACCGCTCAAGCCAAAGCCTGTATTTCTACAAGGCAGCCGATGCCACGGGGCAGAAATGGACCCGATTCCAGATGGACGACGACATGGCGCCAGCGGCGTGCCAGACCGTGGACCTGAAAGGCACAGGCAAGATGACCGACGTGGTGTGCCTGGACATGCGCGATCCGGGCTGGCTGACTTGGTACGAGTATAACGGCAAATAGCCGTCAGCTTTCGTCGTCGTCCTCATCGTCTTCGTCATCATCCGACATGGGCACGGCGCCGGACTGCATCTCGCTCACCCGGTCGATCACCGAGACCAGCACTTCGGGTTCGCGCGCGCCCGCCACTGCAAGTTTGCCGCCGAAGATCATCGCCGGCACGCCGGTGACGCCCATCTCGCGGGCGATCTGGTCCTCGCGCTCGACAAGCGCACGGTCGTCGTCGCTTTCCAGCATCTGCGCCACTTCCACCCCGTCCATGCCACACAAGTCGGCAATGTCGGCCAGCACGCGGATCTCGCCGATATCCTCGCCATTCTCGAAATAGGCGATGAACAGGCGTTCGACCACGTCGTCCTGGACGCCGGTAGCTTCGGCCCAGCGGATCAGGCGATGAGAATCCAGCGTGTTGGGGCGCCGCGCGATGGCGCCGAAATCGAACGCGATGCCTTCCTTCTCGCCTTCGGCGGCGATCAGCTTGTGCATCTCCACGATCTTCATCGGATCGTCGCCGAACTTCAGCCGCATATAGGCCTGGCGGTCCATGCCCTCGCGCGGCACCTGGGTGTCCAGCTGGTATGGGCGCCATTTCACGTCGAAGGCGATGGCGGGGCGCGCGGCCATGGCGCGCATCAGGCGGCGCTTGCCGATGAAGCACCAAGGACAGACGGTGTCTGAGATCACATCGATTTGCATGGACCCTATATAGGGTGCCCGGCCGGCAAAATCACTTCAGGATTTGCGCCGTCATTTCATTGGCGTCGGCTAGCACGCGCACCGAGGGCGCGCGGCCCTTGACCTTCAAGGTCGCCTCGATGGGCACCAGCGCCTCGATCACCGTCATCCCAGCGGGCGGGGTGGCGGCGACGAACTCCACCGTCACGGCATGGGCATCGGTATGCAGCACATGCAGCCGCGGGCTTTTCCAGCCGCCGGTCTGCACCGCGCCCTTGGCCTGGATGGTGATGGTGCCGCCCTTGCTGGTCGCGATCAGGCTGTCGATCTTGTAGACGCGCTTGTCGCCGGCGAGCGCGGGCGAGGCACAGCACAAGACGAGGGCAAGGGCGAGGAACTTTGGAGACATGAAACCGGGACTATAGCGCGGATTGCGGCGCTAAAAAGACGATCAGATCGAGAGTTCGCACCAGACGGGCACATGGTCTGATGGCTTCTCGGATGCGCCACGCACCTGCTTGTCGATGCCAACATTCTTCAACCGGTCCAGCGCCTGCGGCGACACCAGCATGTGATCGATGCGGATGCCATTGTTGCGCTCCCACGACCCGAAATAATCCCAGAAGGTGTAATGCCCGCCTTCGGGATGCAGCGCGCGGAAGGCATCGGTGTAGCCCAGGTTCTCGATCCGGCGCAGCGCGGCCTTGCTCTCGGGCTGGAACAACGCGTCCTTCACCCAGGCCTTGGGCTTGGCCGCGTCCTTGTCCTCCGGGATGATGTTATAGTCGCCCAGCAGCACCACCGGCTCTTCGGCCTTCAGCAGTCTTTTGGCATGCAGGCGCAGCCGCTCGAGCCAGGCAAGCTTATAGTCGAACTTGGGGCCGGGCTGCGGGTTGCCGTTGGGGGCATACAGACAGCCCACGCGCACAACGCCCTTGTCGCCCGTCACCAGCGCTTCCAGGTAGCGGGCGTGATCGTCGGTCTCGTCGCCGCCGGGCAGGCGAGGCGTGACGTCCTCGATCGGGCGGCGCGACAGGATGGCGACGCCGTTATAGCTCTTTTGTCCGTGTACGGCGCAATTATAGCCCAGCGCCTCGAACGTCTCGCGCGGGAAGTTCTCGTCGACGGTCTTGATTTCCTGCAGGCAGGCAACGTCGGGCTTGGCTTCCTTCAGCCAGGCAAGCGCCGGCTCGAGCCGCGCCTTCACGGAGTTCACGTTCCAGGTGGCGATCTTCATCGGGAATGGTCGTGCATGAATTTGGCGATCCTGTCCACCAGTCCCGGCATCAGCGGCGAGGGTCCGGATCCCGGATCGTCCTTCGCCACCCGCAGCGAATGATCCATGCCGGGCAGGATGGCAAGGGGCGCGTCGGGCCGCGCCTTGGCCAGCGCCTGCGGATCGGCGGGGCTCATGTTTTCGTCGGCATCGCCCTGCAGGATCAGCACTGGGAATTTGGTGCGCGCCAGCAGCGCGGCGGGATCGGTGACCATCTCCGAGCGCATATAGGGCTGCGCGGGGGCGGCGAACATCGGTCCGAACTGCGGCGCATCCACCACCTTGCCCGCCTTGATCTCGTCCAGGGTCGGTCCGAGCTTGGGCTTGAGATCGTCGGGCAAACGCGACGCCAGCTGCTCGCGCAACAGCACGTCCAGGGAACGGCCCATGCCGGACAAGCTGACGATGCCACAGATATCGGGATTGTCCTGCGCCGCCAGGATGGCGATCAGCCCCCCTTCGCTGTGGCCCACAAGCCAGACGCATCTCGCGCCCACGCGCGTCTTCAGCTCCGCCGCAAGCCGGCGCACATCGTCGGCGCGCACATTCACCTTCATCTGTTCCGGCGGCAGGGCGGCGGGCGCGCTTTCGCCGATGCCGCGCTTGTCGAAGGACAGCGCATTGATGCCCTGCGCCTGAAGCCCCTCGGCGATCATGCGATAGGTGCCGCGCCCGCCATTGGTGGTGGAATCGCCGTTGCGGTTGGCTGGACCCGACCCGGTGATGATCACCGCGGCCAGCTTGCTGTCGGCCTTCCAGATCGTGGCCGCCAGTTTTCCACCCGGCACGGCAACGGTGAGGTCGCCGGCCTGCGGGGCGCGATAAAGCGCGGTGGGTTTGATGGTGCCGGGCTTCAGCACCAGCGGCAGGTCGTGGCCGTTCTGCGTCCAGGCCCCCGTGATGGTGTGGGCGGCGCTGTCCAGCGTGCCTTTGAAACCGGCCTTCAGGGTTGGGAAATCCACGCTCAGCGCATCGGCCGACAGCGTGGTGGTAGTGGCGCGCAGTGGCGTGGTGGTCTGGTCCACGCTGGTGACGTCGGTGACGAGCTGGCCGCCTTCCTGCGCGAAGTGGAACAAGAGGCGCAGGTTGGCGCGTGGCGTGTTCAGCGTGCCGTTCCAGTCGCCGTCCAGCGTCGCGGCAAATGCGGGCAGGGGCAGCAGCAGGAGCGAGAACAGCAACCGGCGCAGCATGGCGACCCCCGATGTGATGTTTGGCCTAGACGCTGAAGCTGGTGCCGCAGCCGCAGGATGCGGTGGCGTTGGGATTGTTGATCTTGAAGGCCTGGCCGATCAGGTCGTCGGTGAAGTCGATCTCCGCGCCGGCCAGGAAATCCAGCGACACCGGATCGATCAGCACCTTGGCACCGTCGCGCTCTACCACCAGGTCTTCATCCAGCTGAGCATCGTCCAGCGCGAAGTTGTACTGGAAGCCCGAACAGCCGCCGCCGGTCACCGCCACGCGTAGGGCAGTGGGGGCCGGTTCGGTCTTCAATATGTCGGCGATGCGCCGGGCGGCGCGGGCGGACAGGGTGACGGGCATGGCGGTCATGAGGAACTCTTTGCAGCGCGGGGACGCAACCCCTATGTAAGCCCCGGCATGGCCGAAACCAACACCCCTCTGGGTCACCTCCAGGGCCCTATCGTCAACCCGCCGGGGGCCCATGCGCCCTATGCAACCCAGCCCGCGACCAGCCGAGGCCGCTTCTATCCTGAAAGCGAAAGTTCGACCCGCAGCTGTTACAGCCGCGACCGCGACCGCATCATCCATTCCAGCGCCTTCCGCCGCCTCAAGCACAAGACCCAGGTCTTCGTGCAGCATGAAGGTGACTATTACCGCACCCGCCTGACACACTCGCTGGAAGTGGCGCAGCTGGCGCGCAGCATGGCGCGGACGCTCAAGGCCGATGAGGACCTGGCCGAGACAGTGGCGCTGGCCCACGACCTTGGTCACACCCCCTTTGGGCATGCGGGCGAGGAAGCGCTGGATGCCGCCACCAGGGATATTGGCGGCTTCGACCACAATGCGCACGCGCTGCGCATCGTCACCAAGCTCGAACATCGCTATGCCGATTTCGACGGCCTGAATCTGACCTGGGAAACCCTGGAAGGCATCGTCAAGCACAACGGACCGCTTCTGAACGAGCCGCCAGGCCCGATCACCAATTTCGACGCGCGCTGGTCGCTGGAAATCGCCAGTTGGCCGGGGCTGGAAGCGCAACTCGCGGCACTGGCCGACGACATCGCCTATGTCAGCCACGACATCGATGACGGATTGCGCGCCGGCCTGTTCACCATCAACGACCTGAAGGAATGGCCGCTGGTCGGCACCCATGTGAAGGGCGTGCTGTCGCGTCATGGCGAGCTGGAGCTGTCGCGCTTCATCGGCGAATTGATCCGTACCCTGATGAGTGAGCTTCTGGAGGACGTGCTGTTCGTCACCCGCTCCAACCTGGAAGCGGGGAAATTCGACAGCGCCGCGGCGCTGCGCGGGGCGGGCAGGGCGACCGCCGCCTTTTCACCCGGCATGCTGGCGCGGCTGAAGGACCTCAAGTCGTTCCAGATGACCAAGATGTATCGCCATCCCGTGGTGATGGAATCCATGAATCGGGCGCAAGGCGTGGTGACCGACCTGTACGGGGCTTTCGTTGCCGATCCTGGCCTGTTGCCGGCGGACTGGGCGGCGGCGGCCCGCGGGGCGGTACCGGGAACCGTGGCCCGGGACTATATTGCGGGCATGACAGACCGCTTTGCGCTGGAGGAATATGAACGGGTTTTCCAGACCAGGGTTCAGCTTTAGCACCTGAAATCGCCGCATTGGCGGTGCTATTATCGCCGCAACAGATTCGGGAACCACAATGGCCAACTACGACCGTGGCGTGTACGAGCCCAGCGACGAAGTCCGGGTGTTCGACGGCTCGGAAGACGATGATGACGTCGAAGGCTCGCGCCTGCCGCTTTTGATCGTGCTGGCGCTTCTGGTGCTGGCGATGTTCGGCGGCGTGGTGTGGCTGGCCTATACCCAAGGCGTCGCGCGCGGCCGCGGCGAAACCCCGGTTCTGACCGCCGCCAATGGACCCGAGAAAGTCGCGCCCACCCAGGCCGGCGGCAGCAATGTGCCCTATCAGGGCTTCAAGATTTACGAGCAGCCCGCGCCGCAGGACGATGACGGCGAGGCCCCGCCCGCCAAGCCTGCCGCGCCACAGGCGGCTGCCCCCAAGCCCGAAGTGGCTCAGGCCGCGCCTGCGCCTGTGGCGCCGCCGCCGGTCGCGACAGCCGCGCCCGTTGCCCAGGCACCCGCCGCCGCCAAGCCGGCCCCGGCCAAGGTTGAGGCCAAGCCCGCGCCCGCCGCCCCGGCGGCGACAGCCGCCAAGCAGGCAAAGCCGGCAGAGGCGCCTGCCAAGTCGGTGGCCCAGCTGATCCAGCAGGCCAACAACGCCCCGGCGGCTCCCGTGGCCAAGCCGGTCACCACGCCCGCCAAGCCCGCGCCGGTGGCCACCCCCGCGCCTGCGCCTGTCGGCGGCGCCGCCACCGGCGCCCCGCGCCAGTTGGGGACCCCGGTCGCGGCACCCGCGCCCAAACCCGCGGCCGCCGCCCCCGCCAAGTCGGGCGGCTATGTCCTGCAGATCGGCGCCTACAAGAGCCAGGCCGAGGCCGATGCCGCCTGGAAGGCCTACAAGGCCAAGCACGCTTCGCTGCTGTCGGGCTATTCCTCCGACGTCCAGCAGGCCGACCTGGGCGAGAAGGGCACCTGGTACCGCCTGCGCATCGCCGGCTTCAGCGAGCGCGAAGTGGCTTCGGCCCTGTGCGACCGGCTGAAGGCGGACGGCGGCGGCTGTTTCCTCGGCAAGTAGGATCATGCGTTCCAGAGCGATCTATGGATGCGCCGGCACCAGCCTGGCGGCGGACGAGCAGGCTTTCTTCCGCGACGTGAAGCCCTGGGGCTTCATCCTCTTCGCGCGCAACATCAACAGTCCCGAACAAGTCCGTACACTGATTGCAGAATTGCGTTCCACGGTTGGTGATGCCAACGCGCCGGTCCTGATCGACCAGGAGGGTGGAAGGGTGGCCCGGCTCAAGCCGCCCCAGTGGCGCGCCCGCCCCCCGGCGGCCCGGTTCGGGGCGCTGTATGGCGGCGACCCGCAAGGCGCGAAGGAGGCGACATATCTCAATGCCCGGCTGATCGCCCACGACCTGGCCAGCCTGGGGATAAACGTGGACTGCCTGCCGGTGCTGGACGTGCCGGTGCCCGGCGCCCACGACATCATCGGCGATCGGGCCTTCGCCACCGATCCTCATGTCATCATCGAGCTGGGCCGGGCCCAGATCGAGGGCCTGATGGATGGCGGCGTCCTGCCGGTCATGAAGCACATTCCCGGCCACGGCCGGGCAGGGGCCGACAGCCACCTGGCGCTGCCCCGGGTGTCGGCCAGTGCGGCGGAACTTTCGGCCAACGATTTCGTCACCTTCCGCAGCCTTGACACCTGCCCGATCGCGATGACTGCCCACGTTGTCTATGAGTCGATTGATCCACAGCGTCCTTGCACCACCAGCCCCAAAGTCATTCGGGATGTGATACGCGGTGAGATAGGATTTGAAGGGCTCTTGATGTCGGACGACCTTTCCATGAAGGCGCTCGACGGGCCGCTTTCGGTGCGTGCCAAGGCAGCGCTTTTCGCGGGCTGCGACCTGGCGCTTCACTGCAATGGCGATATAGACGAGATGCGCGACGTGGCTTTGGAAGTGAAGACGTTGGAAGGGCTGGCGCTGAAGCGCAGCGAGCAGGCGCTGGCGCGTCTGGTCGTTCCCGCGCCGTTCGATGCTCAGGCCGCGCAGACCCGCCTGGACAGCCTCCTGGGAGGTGTCGCGTGAGCGGTGCGGAGCACGCCGAAAACTTCGACGAATTCCAGGCCACCGCCATCGTGGCCGACGAAGAAGCGCTGCTGATCCAGGTCGACGGCTTTGAAGGCCCGCTGGACCTGCTGTTGACGCTCGCGCGCAACCAGAAGGTCGACATCGCCAAGATATCGATCCTCAAGCTGGCCGAGCAGTATCTGGAATTCATCGAGTCGGCGAAGAAGCTGAACCTCGAACTCGCCGCCGACTATCTGGTGATGGCCGCCTGGCTGGCTTACCTGAAGTCCCGCCTGATCCTGCCGCAGGAGAAAACGGCCGAGGGCGAACCCACCGCCGACGAAATGGCGACCCGCCTGCGCTGGCGCCTGCAGCGCCTGGACGCGATGCGCGCGGCCTCCACCCGCCTGATGGGCCGCGAACGCCTGGACCGCGATGTCTTCGGCCGCGGCGACCCCGAGCCGGTGAATGTTGTCAAGCTGCGCACTTACAAAGACACGCTCTATGACCTGCTGACCGCCTACGCGACCGAGCGGGTGCGCAAGATGGGCGGCGGCGTCTATCGCCCCGTGCAGCCCATCGTCCTGCAGATCGAGGAGGCTCGCGAGCGCCTGGAGCGCATGCTGGGCAAGATCAGCGACTGGAGCGCCCTGCACAGCCTGTTGCCGGCGGAATGGCAGGGCGGCAGCCGCCGCCGCTCCGCCGTGGCCTCGACGCTTCTCGCCTGCCTGGAGATGGCCCGCGACGGCAAGCTCCAGCTCCAGCAATCGGCGCCCTTCGCCGAAATCTTTATCCGGGATGGCAATCGCGCCCCGGACGTCCCAGCCGAGGCTTAAGAACCCCGGGAGCATGACATGAGCAGCGTAGCCCAGATGATCGAAACGATTGAAACCCAGATGGACGCCGAGACCACCGAGACCCCGGTGAGCACCGCCAACCCCGAGCATGTCCGCATGGTCGAGGCGCTGCTGTTCGCGGCGTCGGAACCGCTGGACACGAAGGCGTTGGGCAGCTCGCTGCCCGAAGGTGCCGATGTGAAGGGTGTGCTGGAAGCCGTTCAACAGATGTATGAGAAGCGCGGCGTAAACCTTTGCGTTATTGCCGGAAAGTACCAGTTCCGCACCGCGTCCGACCTGGCCTTTCTACTGCGCAAGGAGCAGCCGGAACAGAAGCGCCTCTCCAAGGCCGCGATCGAGACCCTGGCCATCATCGCCTACCACCAGCCCGTCACCCGCGCCGAGATCGAGGACATTCGCGGGGTTGCCATATCCAAGGGCACCATCGACATCCTGATGGAGATCGGCTGGGTGAAGATCCGTGGGCGCAAGCGCACACCGGGTCGCCCGGTGACCTACGGCACCACAGAACCCTTCCTGGTCCAGTTCGGCCTGGAAAGCGTCGCCCACCTGCCGGGCACCGACGAGCTCAAGGCCGCCGGCTTCCTGGAAGCCATGCCGCCGTCGGGCTTCGACGTGCCCAATCCGTCCGAGGAACTGGCGGCGGACGAGGATCCCTACGATCCAAATGAGCCCGCCGAGCCCGATTTGCTGACCGGCAACGTCAATCTCGACGAAGCCTGAGAGCCGTTCAGCCCAGCTCCAGGTGCAGGAACTGGTTGAAGTCGCTGGCCACATAATCGCCGAAGGCCGCGCCGTTGGTAAAGCCGTGCTTGCGGTATAGCGCCAGCGCGGGCTCGAAAGCGTCGCCGCTGCCGGTCTCCAGGCTGAGACGGCGCAGGCCGCGCGCGCGTGCCTGCGCGATGATATGCGCCAGCAGCGCCGCCGCCACGCCACGTCGCAGGTGATCGGGCGCGGTTCGCATCGACTTGATCTCGCCGGTGCCGTCGCCCAGCATCTTCAACGCGCCGATGCCGGCCAGAGCATCGCCGTCCCACACCGACCAAACCGTGATGTCCGGCGTCTGAAGCCCTGACAGGTCCAGCGCGAAGACATGACCGGCCGGGCTTGAGGCGTGCATGCCCGACAGGTGCAGCGCCAGCAACGCGCGCACCGGCGCGCCCGACAGGTCGTCCAGACGGATATCGAACAGCGGTTGATAGCGCAGCACGCCGGCGAAACGGGATTTGCCGCCGGTGTCGGAGGGGTGCCGACGGCCTTCAAAGACCGGCACGGCCGCGAAATCGAACGGGCTGACACCTTCCAGGCAGGCGACATTGATGCCGAGCTGGCTGGGATCGGAGCGGCGCTGGTGATGGGTATAGATACCGCACTGCTTGCAGAACCAGTGTTTCGCGGTTCGGGTGTTGAACTGGTAGAGCGTCAGGAAATCGGCGCCGGTCGTGATGTCCATCCCGTCCAGCGGGGCCGCCACCACGACCGCGCCACGCATGCGGCAGAAGGAACAGTTGCAGCGCCGCGGCGCGGCCAGGCCATCGCTCAGTCGCACGGTGAAGGTGACGGCGCCGCAGTGACAGGCGCCGCGCATCTGGGTGATTTCGGAGGCCGGCGGCATCAGTGGCAGTCAAACCTGGACGCGCGTGTGCCGTCCTTGGCCGGGCCGCCGCCATAGCTGCGGGTGCAGCCATGGGCGCCGGCGTCGCGCGCGTCTTCGGGCTTCTTCGGATAGCCGAACTGGTCCAGTTCGATGCCCGCCGCCTTCAGCGCGGCCCAGTCGGCGTTGGTCTTGCAGACGGTCTCGCCACCCATCCTGCCGGTGTCGGATTCCACGCGCATGCAGCGCTCTTCCCTGGGATCGCCCTCGCCGGTCGGCTGGCGCGCCAGGGTGGGCAACGCGGCCACCATCAAGCCTGCGCAGATGATGATGGCCGCGCGCATGGTCAGTTCGCTTCCGCGGCCGCCTTCATCTTGTCCACCGCAGCCTGGAAGCGAGTCTGGCGCGAGGTGCGTGCCGCGGCCTGGGCGGCGTCATCGCCGACAGCGCTTTCGTTCCAGATCAGGGTGTAGACGATCTTGCTGTGCTCGGCGTCCACCGCTTCGACGCCCAGGGTGCCGTGATAGAAGATCGGCGTGAAGGGCTGGGCATAGGTGTAGGAATAGGGCGTGCGCGCCACGGCGATCTCGACGATCTTGGCGGTGCCGGTATCGATGCTGCGCAGGCTGCCGACTTCGCCGCGGCCCGAGGTGATCTCGCAGCCCTTGACGTCGAGATACTTGGCGATGCCGCACCACTGGTTGCCGCCGATCTTGTCCCACACCAGATAAGCGGGCTTGGCGACATCGGCGGTCAGGGTCAGCGTCGTCCACTTGGCGGGCGCCTGGGTCGGCGCGGTGGTCTGGGCCTGGGCGGTGGTGACAAGGCCGGCGATGGCGGCGGCGATCAGAAACGTCTTCATGGAAATTCTTCCCTCTTATTGTCGGCGGTTGTGACCAGTGGATTGAAACAGCCCAAAATCAGTCGGCGCGCATCAAAGGGCGGTTCGCCGGCGCTGTCCATCCTGGGATCGTGATGCATTTTCTCCTCGGCGGCCTGGAACATGGCCTTGTCGGGCCAGACCTGCCAGGTGAAGACGATCTTCTCACCTGGTTTCGCAGCCACCGCCTTGCGGAAATCGGTCTCCTTGCCGTCGGGCACGAAGTCTTCCCAGCACTCGACGATTTCCAGGCAGCCATATTCCTTGAAGAACTTGGCACCGTTTTCGGCCCAGGCGCGATAGGCGTCCATCCGCTCTTGCGGCACGGGGATCACCAGACCGCAGACATACATGGGCGTCTCAGGGCTCGAGTTCGACGACGACAGCTTCGCCGTTTTCCAGTGCGATCGCCAGATCGCCCTTGCGCAGCGCCACGGCATCCTTGCCGAACACATCATTGCGCCAGCCCTGCAGGGCACCGACGCCATCGTCTTCTTCCGCCGCCAGACGCTCGATGTCCTCGGCATTGGCAATCAGGCGCGGCGCCACGCCGGCGGCTTCGGCGCGCAGGCGCAGCAGGGTCTTGAGCAGGTCCACCACGGCGGGCGAGGGCTCGCGGCGGCGGCGCTGGCGGTTCTCGCCGACGGCCCCTTCGGGCGCTTCGCCGGTCTGGCCGGCTGCGATGGCTTCCATCAGGCCCTTGCCCAGCTTGGAATTGGCGAAGCCCTTGGGCACCGCGCGGATGCGTTCCAGCGCTTCGGGCGTCTCCGGCGGATGGGCGGCGATCTCGGTCAGCGCTTCATCCTTCAGCACGCGGCCGCGTGGAATGTCGCGCGCCTGCGCCTCGCGCTCGCGCCAGGCGGCCATGGCCGCCAGCACGGCGAGGAAGCGCTTGTTAGAGGTGCGCGGCTTCAATCGCTTCCACGCCTGTTCGGGATCCAGCTTGTACAGCGCGGGGTCCTGCAAAGCGGCGACTTCCTCGGCCACCCAGCTGCTGCGGCCCGTCTTTTCCAGCCGCGCCTTCATCCATTCGTAGATCACGCGCAGATGCGTGACGTCAGCCAGCGCATATTCCAGCTGGCGCTTCGACAGCGGGCGATGGCTCCAATCGGTGAAGCGGGCAGACTTGTCGATCTCCACCTTGGCGATCTTGCGCGCCAGGGTTTCATACGACGCGGCATCGCCGAAGCCGCACACCATGGCGGCAATCTGGCTGTCGAACAGCGGATCGGGCAGCACGCCGCCCTGCAGGAAGAAAATCTCGATGTCCTGGCGCGCGGCGTGCAGCACCTTGACGATGTCGGGTCGCGCGATCAGGTCGTAGAAGGGCTTCAGGTCGATGCCGGGTGCCAGCGGGTCGATGATCGCTTCCATGCCCGGCGCCGCCACCTGGATCAGGCAGAGCTTGGGGTAATAGGTCTGGTCCCGCAGGAATTCGGTGTCCAGCGCCAGATAGGGCGCGTTCGCCAGTTCGGCCAGGAAGGCCGCCAGCGCCTCGTTCGTTTCAATCACTCTCATTGCCCCCCTGATAGCGGATTCGGACCGCCAGCGGGGGATTTTTGCCGGATTACGGCGGGGTTAGGCCCACCGCCCGCCCGGCAAAGCCGCCTGCGTCGAAATAGCGGTTTTCGCCCACCTGCTGGACGTTCAGCAGGGTCGCCATGCCGTTGTCGGCCGGGGCCGACTGGATGGTGCGCCTGGTCACTTTGGGCTCGGCGGCGCCTTCCAGCGCCTCCGCGATCACCCGGCCGGTCAGCCGGCCCTTGGGCGCCAGCTTGATCCCGGCGACATGAGCCAGGGTCGGGGTAATGTCGGCATTGGAGATGGGGGCGGGGTCGGCATAGCCCTTTTTGAAGTCGGGCCCGATCGCGGCCATGAAATTGCGGGTCTCGGCGCGCGACAGCGAGCCGTGGCTGCCCTGGCCAGTCTTCAGGCCGGTGTCGTTGATGCCCACCGTACATTGCAGCGGATGCTCGGTATTTTCGCAGGGCTGGGCGAAGCTGCGGAAGCTGACCACGATCGACGGCTGCGGTGTCCGGGCCGAGCCGATCAGATTCACGTCGCTCATCGACAGCGCGCCCGCAATTTTGCCCAGCTTGTCGTTGACGAAGACGGCGGCAATGTAATCCTGGGTCGTCAGGAAGCCGACAATGTCGGCCGCCAGCGCCTTGGCGTTGGGCTTGGGTAGATAGATCAGGTCGCTGCCGCCATTCGACACCACCACGGCGTCGGGATTTTTGGGGGCGCCGATCATGCCCGCGCCACCCATCAGCCTGGCGCCGCCGCCGTAATCGACGCTGGCGAAATTGCGCGAGGGATCGAACAGGCGCATGCGCAAGGTGCTGGCGATATCGACCGCCAGGAAGCCCGGCGACAATTCGGTCAGCGGCACATTGGGATCGAAGCGCGCGGAAGGACTGGTGGCGCTGGCATGAGCCACGGTGAGGAAGCCGTGATCGGCGGTGACGAAGACGTCGGTGGTCTTGTCCAGCCCGCTTTCCTTCAACGTCTTCAGCAGCAGGCCCAGCTGGCTGTCGGCATGGCGGGTGGCGGCCATCGCGGTGATGCCGTTGATGCCGGGGCTGTATTCGCCGACGCTCTCGGTGGCGTTGTGCTGGGTGATGTCGGGATCGCGCGACCAGAACAGCATCGCAAAGGGTTTTCCGTCTTCGGCGAAGTGCGGCAGCACGATGCGGGTGGCCGCCTTCATCTGCCAGATCTCCTGGTCGTAATCCGGCACCGAGGTCTTGGGCGACTCCGGGCCCACGAAGTTCGCCTTCATGTCGCGGACGAACCAGGCGGGCAGGCCGAAACCGCCTTCATGGCCGGCATTCTCGTCCAGGATCAGCGTCTGGCTGCCGTCTGCGGCGGCGGTCAGGTCCTGGATGCGCGCCGGACCTGTCTTGCCGATGATGGCGGTGTTGAAACCGGAGGCGCGGGCGCGCGCCATCAGGCTGTCTTCGTTCAGGTAGTTGCCGGCGAACTTCTGGTTCATCTCGGCCAGCACGGCGTCATTCTCGAAGCCGGCGGTGGGGGCGCCGTTGGCGGTCAGCATCGGCGTTCCGGTCCAGATCTGGTTGCCGAAATTACCGGTGTCGCCGATGTAATGGCCGGTGGCGATGGCCGAGCCGTTCACCGTGGTGACGGTAGGGTAGAGCGAGTGGGAATTGGTGAAATCCACGCCTTCGGATTTCAGCCGGAACATGTTGGGCATGTTCTCCTTCGTCACGCTGCCATAGCGCAGGCCATCGGCGACGAAGATGATGATGTTGCGCGCGGGCTTGGCGGGGGGCTGGGCTGCCGCGGGCAGGGCGGCGGCCAGAAGCAGGCCCAGAAACGCAACGGTCTTCATGTCTGATTCCCCTTTTGTGAGGCCACGTTAGCCGGGCTTTGCGACAGGAAAAACCGGGCAAATTGGCCCCTTTGCCGCGCCCTTGACCGGGCCCCCCAAACCCGCCAAAACCCCTGCGTTTCCTTAGGTTTTTAAAGCCATGCACGCCTATCGCACCCATACCTGCGGCCAGCTTCGCAAGAGCGATGTGGGCTCAACCGTCCGCCTGTCGGGCTGGGTGAACCGCCGGCGCGATCATGGCGGGCTGATCTTCATCGACCTGCGCGACCATTACGGCATCACCCAGTGCGTGATCGAGCCCGACGCGGCCGCCTTCGCCGCCGTCGATGCTGCGCGCTCGGAATGGGTGCTGACGCTCACTGGCAAGGTGGTGGAGCGCATCGAAGGCACTGCCAATGCCGACCTGCCGACCGGCGATATCGAGCTGCGCATCGAGACCTGCACTGTCCAGTCCAAGGCGCAGGAGCTTCCGCTGCCGGTGTTCGGCGACCAGGAATATCCGGAAGAGACGCGCCTGACCTACCGCTTCCTGGACCTGCGCCGCGAGCGCCTGCACAAGAACATCATGCTGCGCGCCAACATCATCACCAGCTTGCGCCGGCGCATGATCGACCAGGGCTTCTTTGAATTCCAGACGCCGATCCTGACCGCGTCTTCGCCGGAAGGCGCGCGCGACTTCCTGGTGCCCTCGCGCCGCTATCCCGGCCAGTTCTATGCGCTGCCCCAGGCGCCGCAGCAGTTCAAGCAGCTGATCATGGTGTCGGGCTTCGACCGCTATTTCCAGATCGCGCCGTGCTTCCGCGACGAGGACGGCCGCGCCGACCGTTCGCCGGGCGAGTTCTACCAGCTCGATCTGGAGATGAGCTTCGCCACCCAGGACGACGTATTCAACGCCGTCGCGCCCGTGCTGGCTGGCGTGTTCGAGGAATTCGCGAACGGCAAGAAAGTCACACCGCACGACCAGTTCCCGCGCATTCCCTATGCGGAGGCGATGCTGAAATACGGCACCGACAAGCCCGATCTGCGTAATCCCATCGAGATCGTGGACGTCAGCGAAATCTTCGCCCGTGCCGATGTCGAGTTCAAAGCCTTCAAGAACAAGATCGTGCGCGCGATCCCTGCGCCGGGCGCCGCACCCCAGCCGCGCAGCTTCTTCGACAAGCTGAACGAATGGGCGCGCGGCGAGGGTGCTGCGGGTCTGGGTTACATCCAGTTCGAAGAAGAAGCTGGCGCGCTGGTGGGCAAGGGCCCCATCGCCAAGTTCATCCCGCCCGCCGCGCTGGCCGCGATGGCGCAGGCGGCCAAGGTCAAGGCCGGCGATGCGCTGTTCTTCAGCGCCGACACCAAGGCCGACCGCGCCGCAGGGTTGGCCGGCCAGGCGCGCATCCGCCTGGGCCGCGAGCTGAACCTGATCAACAATGACGAATACAAGTTCTGCTGGATCGTCGACTTCCCAATGTATGAGTGGAACGAGGACGACAAGAAGATCGACTTCTCGCACAATCCCTTCTCGATGCCGCAGTTCGACCGCGAGAAGTTCTTAGGCCTGGGCAACGACGACAAAGACACCATCCTGGGCCTCAAGGCCTACCAGTACGACATCGTCTGCAACGGCTATGAGCTGTCATCGGGCGCGATCCGAAACCACGACCCCGACGTGATGCTGAAGGCGTTCGAGATCGCCGGCTATGCCCGCGAGGAGACCGAGGAAAAATTCAAGGGCATGATCAACGCCTTCCGCCACGGCGCCCCGCCGCACGGCGGCACCGCACCCGGCATCGACCGCATCGTCATGCTTCTTGCCGGTGAGGAAAATCTCCGCGAAGTCACCATGTTCCCGATGACCCAGTCCGCACAGGACCTGCTGATGAATGCGCCGTCGCCGGCGAACAGCAAGCAGCTGAAGGAACTGCACCTTCGCGTGGTCTATCCCGAAAAGGCATAAGACCCGTCAGCCCCAGTGCTGGAATTCCAGCGGCTCACCGGTTTCGCGAAACTGTCCGGCGTTCGGCTTGGGAAACGTCACCATGCCGAAAACGAAGCGCGCCATCCCGTCGCCGTCGGCGATCGGCATCAGCACGCGGCGGAACGGCTTCCATTGATGCTCGGTATTGGCCAGGCGCCCGCCATAGACCACGGGCCGCCGCGTCTCCAGCACGCCGCGAAATAGCACCAGGCGCGACTCCAGGCTTCTGGGCACGATCAGCTCGTCCAAATGAAAGCGCGTCGGGTCCTTGCCGAACTCGCGCGCTATCGCGGTGCCGGCAAGCGGCAGCGAAAGCGGCCTTCCGCGGTATGCTCGTACAGGAAGACATGCGGCAGGATTTTGCGCGGCAGCCGGTTCATCACGATGGCGTCCTTGCGGGGCAACCCATCCTGCGCGCAGGCCTGCGACCAGAACAGCACGCAATCTTCCAGCATGGTGTTGCGCGTTGCCGCGATGAAGGTGGGCGAGAAATCCGCCAGTTCTACTTGCATGGAAACCGTCATGACCGATCCGGTCGATTGATAGAACGGCCGGTCTTGTCCGAGTCTTAACGCGAGCCCTGTACGGGATACTACCTAGGTTGTGCCGTATTCGCGCCGAAATCCGCCGCCGTATCGCCACGGTCGATGCGTTGTCTCTGTATGATCACACTGAGAGAATACGAGATACGCCTGTTCGACGGCTTCGGCGCCCTGATGCTAGTCGCGCCCATCGCAGCGCCGGGCGAAACAGCGGCCACTGCGCGGGGTCGCGAATTGCAGGCCGAACACGGTGCCGCCCGCCACGAAATCATCGGCCAGATGGCATCGACTCGCTTTGGGGGCGCGCGCCCGGTTGCATGAGACGCAGCCGCAATGTTTCCGCTGGAACGATCACCGTCCTGCCCCGTTCTTACCGCACTGGAAACTGTCGATGCGGCCTTGCTTCGATGAAAGGTAAAACATGAAAAAGTTCCACGTGGCTCTCGGTCTGACTTCGGTTCTCGCGATTGCCGCCGCCATGGCGCCGACCGCGTCCAGCGCCCAGACGGTCGAACACTCCTATGTCGCCTGCAATGCGTATGGCGACTGCTGGCGTGTGCACAAGATCTACGCGTATGGCGAATCCACGCCCATCCGCTATTACAATTCCGACTGGTACGATGCCCATCGCACAGACACGCATGTGCGCTGGGTTGACGATCCGGCCGATGACCGCGGCTATTATGACCGCGAGCATGTCTGGCACGCCGATCCCGGCGCGCGCGCCGTTGCCGGCGGTGCGACCGGTGCGGGCCTTGGCGCCGCGATCGGTTGCCTGGTGACCTTGCCGATCGGCTGCGCCCCGGGCGCTGCGGTTGGCGCGGCCGTGGGTGGCGGCACCGGTGCCGTGGCCGGCGCGGCTTCGACCCCGCACGACTAACTTGTCGACCTGAACGGGATCACCAGCATCGGCACGTGCCGGTGCTGGTGATTTCGTTTCTCGCACCCAGCGGGTGGAGGCGATGCGGAGTAGATGAACCGCAAGTGAATGATCGCCTCACTCCACGTTCAGCCCTGCAATGACAAGCTTTCCAACATTCAGCACAAGGAGACGACATATGAAAAAACTGATCTTCTCGGCACTTGCTGCCGCTGCCGTGTTTGCCGCCGTGGCGCCCGCCGATGCGGCCCAGGGTTGCGGACGCGGCTTCCATCGCAACGCCTATGGCCATTGCCGTCCCAACGGCCCCGGTCCGGGTGTCGGCATTGCCGTCGGCCCGCTGGTGATCGGCAACTTCTATCACGGTCGCGGCTATTGGGACGGTCACCGCTATTGGCGACACCGCGATCGCTGGCACGGCGGCTGGCGTTATCGCTGATCTGAAAATCGAAGGCGGCAGAAATGCCGCCTTTTTTTTGCCCATGGCGTCCGCGTCTGGGACGGAGGTTTCCGCATGACTGTTTGACAGGCGGAGACCGCGCGCTAGCATCTCATCGAAGGTGAGGGGCCATGCCGTTCGAAGAACTTGCGCCGCTGGTGGTCTTCCTCGCCCTGGTCGCGGCGTCCCTGGGTGCCACGTGGCTGCATGTGCGGCTGCCGGCGCGCTGGCGCGACGATGACAGCAACAGCGCCATTCGCCTGACCGCCAATTTCCTGACCGTGATGACCTCGCTGCTGCTGGGCCTGATGCTGAACGCAGCCCGCACCGGCTTCGAACAGGTGCGCCACGACATTCAATCCACCGCCACCCAGATCGTGGTGCTGGATCACACCCTGGCGCGCTACGGCGCGGGCGCAGAAGGCGCGCGCCGCCAGCTGCTGCTGTTCGGCCATGCCATTCCGCGCCTGGCTGGCACGCCCACGCTCTCGGGCATCGAGTCCGAACTGGACCACCTGCGGCCAGGCGATGCGCGGCGCGAGGCGATCGCCCAGACCGCGCGCGACCAGCTGCAGAAGCTGACCGAACTGCAACTGGGCCTGGCCGAGCAGGCCGACGGCTCGGTGCCGCGCCCACTGATCGTTATGCTGGGGCTGTGGCTGACGGCAATCTTCGCCAGCCTGGGCTACCGCGCGCCGCCCAATTTCATGGTGGGCGCGATCCTGGTGGTGGCGGCGGCGCTGGTCACCAGCGCGGTCTGGCTGCTGATGGACATGGGCTATCCATACTCTGGGCCCATCAGCGCCTCCTGGCAGCCGGTGGAGCGGGCGGCGAGCCTGCTGGGGCAGTGACGCGGGCAGTAAAAAAGGCGGCCGAAGCCGCCTTTTTCAGAGGTCTGAAGCCCCCACCGTTATTCAATTGAGTTTGCTGCCCAGATCCTTGATCGAGGCGTCGATCAGGCCGGACGCGCGCTTTTCGTCCAGGCGCGCGGCGATCAGCTTCTGCGCGCCATTGATGGCGGCGTCTGCTGCCAGACCGCGGATCTCGTTCAGCGCGGCGGCTTCGGCCTGGGCGATCTTGTCCTTGGCGGCTTCGGCGCGGCGTTCGATCTGCAGGGTCAGGGCGGCACGGCTGTCCTTGGCGAACTGTGCGGCATCCGCCTTGGCGGCTTCCACGATGGTCGCGGCTTCGGCATCGGCGCTTGCGGCGCGCTTCTTGTAGTCTTCCAGCAGCTGGGCCGCCTCGGCGCGCAGGCGCTTGGCTTCTTCCAGCTCGGCGGCGATCACCGCGGCGCGCTGGTCCAGCATCTTGCCGACCATGGCCGGCACACCCTTCCAGAGCAGCAGGGCGACGACCAGCACAAAGCCGACGGCAACCCAGAATTCCGGTTCGTGCAGCATTTCCATGGTCAGTTCCCCACCGCCTTGGCGGCTTCGTCGGCGTCGATCTTGTCGCCGGTCAGGCGTTCGACGATGGCGATGGCCGCGTCGCGGGCCGACACGCTGACGGCGGCGCGCGCCGTTTCGCGGGTCTTGGCGATGCGGGCGTCGGCGTCGGCCATCGCCTTGGCGGCGGTGGCGTCGGCTTCAGCCTTGGCCTTCGCGATCTCGGCGTTCAGCGACTGGCGGGTTTCCTCCGCCAGCGCATTGGCCTTGGCGCGGGCGGCGGCCAGGGCGGCTTCATAGCCGGCCTGGGCGGCTTGCGCGGCTTCGCGCGCCTGGCCGGCTTCCGCGATGGCGCCGTTGATGGCGCCACGGCGGTTGGTGATGGCCGAATTGATGCGCGGCCCCGCCACGCGCCACAGCACCGTGAACAGGAAACCAAAGGTGATCGCCAGCCAGAAGAACTGGCTGGGGAAGGTTTCCAGCTTGAACGGCGGGAAGCCCGCGGCTTCGTGCTTGCCGGGGACTTCCGTTGTCGCGTGGGTAGGGGCTTCTTCGGCCATCTTCGCTTCTTGGGTCGCTTCTTAGAACGCGAACAGGATCAGCAGCGCGATGACCAGGCCGAACAGGCCGGTCGCTTCGCACAGCGCGAAGCCCAGCAGCAGGTTGGTGGTCTGGGTGGCGGCGGCACCCGGATTGCGCAGCGCGCCCGAGAGGTACGAGCCGAACACGTTGCCGATGCCGATGCCGGCGCCGACGAGGGCGATACAGGCCAGGCCCGCACCGATCATTTTCGCAGCTGCAAGTTCCATTGTTTTCTTCCTTTAGTGATTAGTGGTGATCGTGGAGGTGAAGGGCTTCGTTCAGGTAGATGCAGGTCAGGATGGCGAACACATAGGCCTGCAGGAACGCCACCAGCAGCTCGAGCAGCATGATGGCGATGATGAGGAGCATCGGCGCGACCGAGAGCACCGAGAGCACGCCGCCCGCGGTGCCCAGCGCAACCACGAAGCCGCCGAACACCGCCAGCATGGTGTGGCCGGCCAGCATGTTGGCGAAGAGACGAACCGAAAGGCTGATCGGGCGGGTCAGGAAGCTGATGACTTCGATCGGGATCAGCAGGATCAGCAGGTACCAGGGGGCATGCGGCACGAACAGCTTCAAAAAGCCGATGCCGTGCTTGACGAAGCCGGTGACGATCACGATGCCGACCACCAGGCAGGCCAGCGCCAGGGTCACCGCGATCTGGCTGGTGACGGTGAAGCTGCCGGGGATCATGCCGAAATAGTTGCTGCACAACACGAAGATGAACAGCGTGAAGACCAGCGGGAAGAACTTCAGGCCGTCTTCGCCGGTCGCCGAATGGATCATGTTGGCGACGAACTCGTAGCTCATCTCCGCCATCGACTGGCTGCGTGTCGGCACCAGGCGGTTGGGCTTGACGGCCAGCGACAGGAAGAGGGCGGAGGCCACCGCGACAATCACCATCAGCAAGGCCTGGTTGGTGAAATAGATCGGGGTCGCGCCGATGTGCAGCACGGGCTCCGCGATCAGCGGCTTGATGGCGAACTGCTCCATCGGGTTCAGATTCACGAACCAGTCTCCTTGTCGGACCGCGATGCCGCGATCTCGGCGTTAATCTCGCTTGCTGCGCGCATCACGTTGCGGATGCCCGCCGCGGTGCCCAGCACGAAAAACAAAATCATCAGCACCGGTTTTGTGTGGAAGCCGAAATGGCCGCAGAGCCAGTCCAATCCCCAACCGATGCCGCCTCCACCGACCACGCCCGCGAACAGCTCTGTCGCGAAACGGAAGCCGATCTGCGATCCCGTGGGCGGCTTGCGCGGCGCGCGTGCTGCCTGCCGGGTCTGGAAGTCGTCCAGCCGCTTGCCCAGATCGTTCAGTCGGTCGGGGTCTGGAGCCGTCAAAAACCGTCTCCCAAGGTCCGAAAAACCGTTCAAAACCGGGCCTTCGGGGACGCGAAGGCGGGCGGACCATATGTGCGGCCCCCCTAGGTGTCAAGAAAGACAGCCTGTCACAAGAGCTTGATATTGCTGGCGAAAAACGGCGCCGTGCAATATGTCGCGCGGATTCTGCCAAGCCTTTTCGGGACTTGCCGGAATCACCCCCGGACCGGCTTATTCGGCGGCGATCTTCTCGGCTTCGGCCAGGCTGACCGACACCAGCTGCGACACGCCGCGTTCCGCCATGGTCACGCCGAACAGCCGGTCCATGCGGCTCATGGTCAGGGCATGGTGGGTGATGACCAGGAAGCGGGTGCCCGACATCTCGGTCATGCGATTCAGCATGTTGCAGAAGCGTTCGACGTTGGCGTCGTCCAGCGGCGCGTCCACTTCGTCCAGCACGCAGACGGGGGCAGGGTTCACCAGGAACACTGCGAAGATCAGTGCCATGGCGGTCAGGGCCTGCTCGCCGCCCGACAGCAAGGCGAGGCTCTGCAGGCGCTTGCCCGGCGGGCGGGCGAAGATTTCCAGGCCGGCTTCCAGCGGGTCTTCGCTTTCGGTAAAGGTCAGCTTGGCTTCGCCGCCTTCGAACAGCTTGGTGAAGAGCTGGGTGAAGTTCTCATTCACCTTCTCGAAGGAGGCGAGCAGGCGCTCGCGGCCTTCCTTGTTCAGGCTCTGGATGCCGCGGCGCAGGCGGTCGATGGCGCCCACCAGGTCGTCGCGGTCGGCCACCAGCGTGGTCATGCGCGCTTCCTGCTCGGCGGCTTCTTCCTCGGCGCGCAGGTTCACGCCACCCAGCTGCTCGCGTTCGTTCTTCAGGCGCTCGACGCGTTTTTCGGCCTGTTCCAGCGGCGGCAGTTCTTCGCCGTCCTGGATTTCGGCGCGTTCGGCCAGGTCGGCGGGGCCGCATTCCAGTTCATCCTGGATACGGGTCTTCAGTTCCTCGATGCGCTGGGCGGCGGCTTCCGACAGCGCCTGGGCGCGGGCGCGCTCCTCGCGCGCCTGGCTCAGCGCGGCGTCGGCGGCCTTTGCCAGCTTGTCGGCTTCGGCCAGGATGGTCTCGGCTTCCTGGCGCTTGTCGCCGGCTTCGTTGCGTTCGGCCTCGGCGGTCGCGATGGCGTCCATCAGCGCGTTGCGCTTTTCAGCGATCTGCTGGGGCACGGCCTCGGCGGCTTCCAGTTCGACGCCGAGCTCTTCGCGGCGGGCGGTCAACTCGCTGGCCTTGGCCTGGGAGTCGGCCTTGCGGGCGTTCCAGCGGTTCTGCTCGTCGGCGATCGCCGACAGGCGGCGGGCGCGCGCCTCGCCTTCGCGGCGAAGGGTTTCCAGCGCGGCGCGGGCCTCGCTGGCCTGGGTGCGGGTCTCCGCGGTCTTGCCGCGGGCTTCGGCCACGTTCTCGTTCAGCGCGACGCCGTCGCCCAGTTCGTCCAGGCCGGCGGCGGCCTGGCTGCGATTTTCCTCGGCGGCTTCCACGGCCTGGGTGAGGCGGCGGATTTCCGCTTCCAGGTTCGCAAGCTGGTTGGCGCGTTCCGCCGCCGCGCGGGCGGCGCGGGTCGCCTGGTCCTGGGCGCTGTTCAGCGCCTGGCCGGCTGCGCGTTCCTCGCCATCGGCGGTGCGCAGGGCTTCGCGCGCGGCTTCGCGTGCATCCTTGGCGGCGGAATATTCGGCAAAGCGCGCGGCGCGGACTTCGCGTGCCTGTTCGGCTTCACCTTCCAGCTGGGTGAGGCGATTGCGCTGCGACAGGCGCACGGCCGAAGCCGACGGCGCTTCGGCGCTGGCGACAAAACCATCCCAGCGCCACAGATCGCCGCGCGCCGACACCAGCGACTGGCCGGGCTTGAGCTGCGATTGCAGCGCCGCACCCTGATCCGGAAATACCAGGCCGGTCATCGCCAGGCGGCGACCCAGCGCGCCGGGAGCTTCCACGAAATCACTGAGCGGCTTCACGCCTTCGGGCAGGTTGGGATCGAAATCGAACGCGCCCAGGTCGAGCCAGTGATGCGGCGAGTTCACGTCCAGCGGTGCCTGAAGATCGTCGCCAAGGGCGGCGCCCAACGCGGCTTCATAACCGGACTGCACGGTGACGGCATCGACCAGCGGCGGGAAAAGGCCTTCGCCTTCGGGATGCAGCAGATCGCCCAGCGCCTTCACTTCGGCGGACAGGCGCTGCACTTCGCGTTCGGCGGCTTCCAGCGGCTCGCGCGCGGCGGCTTCGGCCGTTTCGGCATCCTGCGATCTGGTGCGGGCTTCGGCGGCGGCGTTGCGCGCGGCTTCCGCAACGCCACGAGCTTCTTCCGTCGCGGCTTCGGCGGCATGCACGTCGGGCGCGTCCTTGGCGGCTTCCATCGCCGCATCCAGGCGCGCCTGCGCGTTGGCCAGTTGGGTGGTGCTCGTATCCAGCAGCGCGGCGGCAACGTTGCGATTGCGCTCCAGGCTGTTCTTCTTGGCGTTCCATTCCGCCAGTTCGGCAGTCAGGCGCTCCAGCAGCTTTTCGGTTTCGGCCAAGGTGGCCGACATCTCGGTCGCCAGGGTTTCCGCCGCGGCGAGATTTTCGCCCGCATTCTCGGTGGCGTCGGTCAGTGTCCGGGCTTCTTCGCCAAGAGTGGTCAGCGCGCTGTCGGCGTCGCGTTCCAGCGCTTGTTCGCGGTTGGCGTCCGTCTCGGCCTGGGCGATCAGCTGGCGCACGCGCTGGGCGGCTTCGCGGGCGCGGTTCTCTTCGGCTTCCAGTTGTTCGCGCTGGGCGATCAGGCGGTGATGCGCGGCGGCGCGTTCGGCTTCGACCTGGCGCAGCGGCGGCAGAACGGCGGCGGCATCGCTCTGGGTGGTCGACGCCTTGGCGGCGGCTTCGGTCGCGGCCGCAACGGTGGAGGCAGCCGTCGCCAGTTCCTCGGCGGCGATCGCCTGGCGCGCTTCGGCGGCGGTCCAGCGCAGGTAATGCGCCAGCGCTTCGGCCTTGCGGATATGGCCCGACAGGTTGCGATAGCGCGAGGCCTGCCGCGCCTGGCGCTTCAGGCTGTTGAGCTGGCCTTCGACTTCCCGGATCACGTCTTCCAGGCGCGAGAGATTGGTTTCGGCGGCGCGCAGGCGCAGCTCGGCTTCGTGGCGGCGCTGGTGCAGGCCGCCGATGCCGGCGGCTTCTTCCAGGATGGCGCGGCGTGCCAGCGGCTTCTGCGAAATCAGAAGGCCAATCTGGCCCTGGCGCACGAAGGCGGTGGAGCCGGCGCCCGACGAGGCGTCGGCGAAGAAGATCTGCACGTCGCGCTGGCGCACGTCGCGGCCGTTGATGCGATAGACGCTGCCGGCCTCGCGTTCGATGCGGCGCGAGACTTCGATGGTTTCATATTCGGCATAGGTGCTGCCGGCGGTGCGGTCGCTGTTGTCGATGAACAGCGTGACTTCGGCGACGTTGCGCGCCGGGCGTCCGGCGGAACCAGCGAAGATCACATCGTCCATTTCGGAGCCGCGCACGGAGGAGGGGCGTGTCTCGCCCATCACCCAGCGCATGGCGTCGAACAGGTTGGACTTGCCGCAGCCATTGGGGCCGATCACGGCGGTCAGGCCGGGCTCGATGAAAAGCTCCGTCGGTTCGACGAAGGACTTGAAACCGGAAAGCCTGAGACGCGTGAACTTCAATGCCGTATTCCTTGCTGGCCCGCCTTACTTCTTGGCGAGTTCGGTATCCAAAAGCTTCGCCAAGGTGTCGTAGGCCATGTTGCCCGATCCCACATTGACGCCGTTGAGCACGAAAGTCGGCGTGCCCTGGATGCTGTAGCGGGACTCACCTTCGGCAGCGACCTTGTTGATGCGCTCATCCTCAGCTTTGTTGTCCATGCACTTGTCGACCTGTTCGGCGCTCATGCCGGCAATCCGACCAACCTGCACCAGCCCCGCATGCACGCCTTCCGGTGTGGAAAGCGCCTGATTCTGGAAGCTGTACTCAACGTCCCATTTGGGTTGATTCTTGAACAACAGGTCAATGAACGGCAGGTACTTATCCTCAGGCAGGCAACGGGCGATCTTCTCGGCCGCGCCGTCGTCGGGACGCAGCGGATAGACGCGCATCACATAGTAAATCTTGTTGGTGTCGATGTAGTTCGCCTTGATCCGCGGGAACCCGCTGACATTGAAGGCGGCGCAAACCGGGCAGCTGGGCGCGAAATACTCGATCAGCACGACCTTGGATTTGGGGTTGCCATAGGTGCGGTCATAGGGCTGCAGCGTATAGCCGGGGCCCGATGGCGTGGCGGCGTCGCCGCCGGAACCCTGGGTGAAGTACCAGGCGCCACCTGCGACGGCGATCACGACCACGGCGATCAGGGCATAAAGAGTGTTGCGCGACACGGGGCGACTCCGGACCTGTTTTCGCCCACGGTTTTGGCAGGAATCAGCCCCCGGCGTCCACCGAACCGGGCAAGCTGCTAACAGGCTGGAACAGCGGTCTTATTTCGCCAGTGCGGCATCCAGCACGGGCTTGAGGGCGCTGTATTCGGCCACATTCTGCTGCAGCGTGCCGTTCACCACGATCGAGGGGGTGGAGTTGATGCCGTAGCGGTCGACCCCGTCCTGCGCCACCTGGTTGATGATGGCGTCTTCCTTGGTGTCGGCGATGCAGGCGTCGAACTGGGCCTCGGTCATGCCCTGTTTCTTGTATTGCGCCAGCAGGCCGCCGCGCACATCGGTGACGCCGTATTCGTCATCCCAGTCCTTCTGGCTGCGGAACAGCTGGTCCATGAAGGCGAAGTATTTGTTTTTCGGCAGGCAGCGCGCCAGCTTTTCGGCCACGCCGTCGCCGGCCGCCAGGGGCAGCACGCGGAAGACATAGAAGACCTTGCCGGTGTCGATATAGTCGCGCTTCAGCTGCGGGAAGGTGGCTTCGTTGAAGTGCGCGCAATGCGGGCAGCGCGGCGCGGCATATTCGATCAGCGTGACCTTGGCCTTGGGATTGCCCTGGGTCATGTCGTGCGGCGTGACTTTCACACCGCCTGTCGCAGCCTGCGCGGCGGGGGCCGGAGCCATGTCATCGCTGTCGCCCAGGAAGTACCAGGCGCCGCCGCCGATGACGGCGAGAGCGATCACGCCCAGGATGATGAGTGTCTTGCGCGACATGGCAGTTCCCCTTCGTTTGAACTGTTCTAGCGGCGACGGGCGAGTGCCTGCAATGCCTGGCTCAAGCCTTCCGGCCCCTGATAACGGCGGCTGGGATCAGCGGGCGGCAGCGCGTGCGGCTTTTTCTGCGGTACGGGCGGGGGCGGTCGCGGCAACAGCGCGCCCTGCGAGAATTTTATCTGCGCGATGGCGGGGCGGCCCAACCAGGCATTGATACGCTCGCCCAGCGCGCGCTTCTCATGCGCCAGAAACAGCGCCGCGCCCGGCACGGCGCGCAAGGTCAAGGTGCCGCCCGTGGGGCCTTCGACCAGCTTCACCGGCTGGGCCAGGCGCGCGACTTCGGGGCCGGCGATCTCGCGCCAGCGCAGCACCAGCGTCGGGTCGGTAAAGCCCGCGCGCAGGAAGGCGGTGTTCGCCACGCTGCGCGCATCACTCGCCAGCGCGGCGACACGGCCACGGCGCTGAGGCGGTTCTTCTTGTGTCTCTTTGGGCGTTCGGGCCATCTTCGCAGTATGCCGCCAAACGCGAAAAAGCGCGACCTCGCTGCGAAGCTGCTTGCCTGGTACGACATCCATCGCCGCGTGCTGCCCTGGCGTGCGCCCGCGGGCAAGCGTGCCGATCCGTACCGTGTCTGGCTGTCGGAGATCATGCTGCAGCAGACCACGGTGCAGGCGGTGGGCGCCTATTACCGCAAGTTCCTGGAGCGCTGGCCCACGGTGAAGGCGCTGGCGGCGGCTCCGCAGGACGAGGTGCTGGCCGCCTGGGCGGGGCTTGGCTATTACGCCCGCGCCCGCAACCTGCATGCCGCCGCCAAGCGGGTGGCCAACGAGATGGGCGGCAAGTTTCCCTCCACGGCAGAAGCCTTGCGCGAACTGCCTGGTGTGGGGGGCTACACCTCCGGCGCGATCGCAGCCATCGCTTATGACGAGAAACAGGCGGCGATGGACGCCAATGCCGAACGCGTGATCGCGCGGGTCTACGCAGTGGAAACACCGATGCCCAAGGCCAAGTCGGAACTGCACGCCCATTGCAGCGCGCTGGTGCCGGACCGGGCAGGCGACTTTGCGCAGGCGCTGATGGACCTGGGCAGCGCGATCTGCACGCCCAAGCGGCCCGACTGCAAGAACTGTCCGTGGACGGATGATTGCGCGGCCCGCAAGAAAGGCATCCAGGAGCAGTTGCCGGTCAAGGCGCCCAAGATGGTCCGACCGCTGCGGCGCGGCGTCGCGTTTGTGGTGAGCGACGCGACCGGCGCGGTTCTGCTGATCAAGCGGCCTGACAAGGGCCTGCTTGCGTCGATGCTGGAACCGCCGCTGGGCCCCTGGACCGAGAAGCTTCCCAAGGACACGCTGGCACAGGCGCCGTTCGCCGCGAAATGGCAGAAGCGCGCCGGCGTGGTGCGCCACGGCTTCACGCATTTCGAACTGGAAGTCGAAGTGTATGCCACGCAGGTGTCGAAACGCCCGAAATCAAAGGGCGAATGGGTGCCGCGCGAAAGGCTCGCGCACGTGGCGCTGCCCACGGTGATGAAGAAGATCGTCGAGCACGGCCTGGACGAGGGCGGGCCGCTCTTCGCCTTACGAAAGGCCCGCGCGTAGCTGCTGGCGCAGCACGTCGATCGGCGCCATCTGGCCGTTGGGCAGTTGGAATTGCCAGAAGGTCCAGCCATTGCAGGCATCCAGCCCCTGCACATGCGCGCCCATCTGGTGGATCGAACCGGACGCATTGGACGTGACCAGCGTGCCATCGGCGCGCACCTTGGCGGTCTGGGTCTTGCGGGTGCCGTGCAGCACCGTGCCCACAGGCAGCAACCCGCGCTCGACCACCCAGCCGAAGGGAATGCGCGGCTCGGCGCGCTTGGACTTGGTGACTTCCACCACGTCGCTGCCGGCGACTTCGACTTCCGCGATGCGCGCCCGCGCGACATTGGCATAGGTCTGCTCGCGCTCGATGCCGATGAAGTGGCGGCCCAGCCGCTTGGCGACCGCGCCGGTGGTGCCCGACCCGAAGAAGGGGTCCAGGATCACGTCGCCCGGCCTGGTGGACGAGACGATCACGCGATGCAGCAGGCTTTCGGGCTTCTGGGTGGAATGGGCCTTCTGGCCGTCGGCGCCCTTGATGCGCTCGCCGCCGCTGCAGATCGGCAGGGTCCAGTCGCTGCGCATCTGCAGGTCGTCGTTCAGCGCCTTCATGGCTTCATAGTTGAAAGTGTATTTGGTCTGCTCGCTTTTCGCGGCCCAGATCATGGTCTCGTGCGCGTTGGTAAAGCGGCGGCCCTTGAAGTTGGGCATCGGGTTGGACTTGCGCCACACCACATCGTTCAGGATCCAGAAGCCCAGGTCCTGCAAGATCGCGCCGACGCGGAAGATGTTGTGATAGGAGCCGATCACCCACAGTCCGCCATTGTCCTTCAGGCAGCGGCGCGCGGCGGTCAGCCAGTCGCGGGTGAAGCGGTCATATTCGGAAAAGCTGGAGAACTGGTCCCAATGGTCGTCGACCGCGTCGACCTTGGACTGGTCGGGACGATGCAGCTCGCCTTTCAGCTGCATGTTGTAGGGCGGATCGGCGAAGATCAGGTCGGCACAGCCTTCGGGCAGGGCCTTCATGCGTTCGACGCAATCGCCCTCGATCACCTGATCCAGCTTCAAAGCCATGTGTCCCGCCCGATTTATCAACAGCGGGATTCACAGTGATTCGACGCGGAGTCGCCGTCAAGAGTCTTGCGGAATCAAAGCGTTACGAATTGAGTCCCCGGATTCATCCCCATACAAGATGTTGTAGATGGGGGCGAAAGACCGCCGGTGGTGAATCGAAACGCCGCAGGTCTTCAGGCCCGCATAGTGCTCCGGCGTGCCGTAGCCCTTGTTGCGCTGCCAGTTGTAGCCGGGGTGTTCGTCGTGCAGCCGGCGCATCAGCCGGTCGCGCGTCACCTTGGCGATGATCGAGGCCGCGGCGATGGAAACGCTGCGCGCGTCGCCGTCCACCAGCGTGTCGCATTTGCAGGGCAGCGCCGGCGCATCATTGCCGTCGACCAGCGCGAACTGCGCTGCCACGGCCAGCCCGCGCACCGCGCGCGCCATCGCCTGGTGCGTCGCCATGCGGATATTGAGCAGGTCGATCTCTTCCACGCTGGCTTCGCCCACGCCGACCGCGACCGCCATCTCCATGATCTGGGGGAACAGCGCCTCGCGTTCTTCCTCGTCCAGCTGCTTGGAGTCGTTCAGCCCCCTGGGGATGCGGCCCTTCTGCAAAATCACCGCCGCCGCCACCACGGGTCCGGCCAGCGGCCCGCGCCCGGCTTCGTCCACGCCGCAGACGGGACCGTCCATGGTCTTCAGCAGGCGGGACTCGTAGATGTAATGGGGCATGCCCCCTAAGGATTAGAACAGCGCGAGCTGGTCGCCAAGGCGCGGCGGGCGCTTGAACTTGTGGACAGCCAGCGGCGCGCGGGGCTGGTTCAGCCCCAGCCGCTTTACCGCCATGTGGAACCGGCGCGCCATCACCTGGGCATAGGCGCCGGTGCCGGTCATGCGGGTATTCCAGTTGGCGTCATAATCCTTGCCGCCGCGCATCTGGCGCACCAGCGCCATCACATGCCTGGCGCGGCCCGGAACGTTGGTTTCCAGCCATTCGCGGAACAGGTCCTTGATCTCCAGCGGCAGGCGCAACAGCACATAGCCGGCGCTGCGCGCGCCGTGATCGGCCGCCGCCGTCAAGACCGCTTCCATCTCGTGATCGTTCAGCGCGGGAATGGCGGGGGCGAACATCACGCCCATCGGCACGCCGGCGTCCGACAGGCCACGGATCGCCTGCAACCGGCGGCTGGGCGTGCCGGCGCGCGGCTCCATGCTGCGGGCAAGCTGGCGGTCCAGAGTGGTGATCGACAGCGCCGCCTTGGCCAGGCCCATCGACGCCATCTCGGACAGGATATCGACGTCGCGCAGGATCAGCGGCGACTTGGTGACGATGGCGACCGGATGGCGGAAGTCGCGCAGCACTTCCAGGATGCTGCGCGTGATGCGCATCTTCTTTTCCAGCGGCTGATAGGGATCGGTGTTGGTGCCCATCGCGATGGTGCGCGGCACGTAACCGGGCGCGCTCAACTCCTTGGCCAGAAGCTCCGCCGCGTTGGGCTTGGCGAAGAGGCGGCTTTCGAAGTCCACGCCCGGCGACATGCCCAGATAAGCGTGGGTAGGACGGGCGAAACAATAAATGCAGCCATGCTCGCAGCCGCGATAAGGATTGATCGACTGGTCGAAGCTGATGTCGGGCGAGGAGTTGCGGGCGATGATGCTGCGGGTGGCATCGTGAATGACCTCGGTGCGGATCGGGGGAGGCGCGTCGTCATCGGCCCGCCAGCCATCGTCCCAGCCGTCATCCAGCAGGACCCGGGTATGCCGCTCGAAGCGCCCCACGGCGTTGGAGACGGCGCCACGCCCGTGAAGGCCCTCGGGCCGGATGGTGGTGTTCAGGACGACAGTCATAAATAGGACTATACACCCTATTGGGAACAAAGCAAGTACAAAATGCGCGAGAGTATGCGCCGATCGAATCGGGGAGGGGCGCTAATCGGCCTTCATGCCCTCAGATATGGGATTGAAGCCCCAGCCTTCCGCGCGAAGGCCATCCACCACAACCGTTCCTTTCGGACCGTCCATGCGGCCTTTGAATTCTTCGAAATGGGGGCGCCCATAAACGTCCTCGTAATCGATCCTTCCCCAAACAAAGAAACTGTCCGTCCTTTTTTCGATAGCTCGTATCTGAGCAGCACTGACCTTTTTAGAATCGAAAAGATTGGATTCCGTCCCAGGGGATAAAACGGTCTCGTTTCGTGCGGGCCGTTTTTGAGTAAACGGCACGTCTGTGCTGGGGCCAATGTAAAAAAGGAGCCAGCCGCGCACTTTATATGCCGGTGTATTTCCAGTGTTTTTGACGCGATACCATGCCGTCACCTCTCCGTGTGCCGGGCTATCGAGCAAGACGGCCGCGAAGCTTTGCCCGATATATGCGCGATTGGCTGTCACATCGTCGGCTGACGGTGCTGCTTTATTTGCAGCTTCATTTTTTCGGATAGCCTCTTGCCAATGCAGGATTGCAAGCAAGCCGAGGCATGTGGCCCCCGCGAAGACAAGCCACGTCGAAGCGATTTTGTTTTGTGCCCAAATGAAAGGGGCGATTCCCCACAAGACACTCGTGGCGATGAGGGGGAGCCATATTTCGGCAATCTTGATCATCCACGCCCCTATTTCGGCCTAATGCAATAAGCGCAAAATATTCTTCCGCTACTCATCCGAATAGTGCCGAATGAGGCATGGCTTATCCCCACGCTCTTCCGCCATAGTAAAATGACGGAATGAAGTGCGCCGCGATCCTTCTCCCCGCCAAAACCCAGCAATGCCGCCAATGCGTGTGGCGAGGCAGGGGGGAGGGGGTATGAAAAACGGTGGTTCAAATGGGACGCGCGGGGCCGCTTCGGGCCCGCAAAGCGGGCCTTGTCCACACCGCCTGAAAAATACTTCGGCGCTACTTCCCGGCGTTCTTCCGGATGAACGCGGCCACGTCGTCATGCAGCGCCTTCAGCGACTGCTCGTTGGCATAGACCATGTGGCCCGACGGGTAATAGTGGTACTCGATATTGCCCTGCAGGTTGGGCGGGATGGGCAGGTGGCGCATCTCGTACACGCCTTCAAAGTACGGCGTGGCCAGGTCGTAATAGCCGCCCGCCAGCAGCACCTTCAGCTTGGGATTGTACTTCATCGCCGATGCCAGGTCGGGCATCAGGTTCAGAATGCCGACCTGCGGGCTCGACGCGCCGGGCGGCTGGTGGTTCGAGGTCCAGTGCTTGAAGAGGTCGATCTCGCCCTTGTAGCTCTGGCCGTCGCCGTAATGCAGTTCGTTGCGGGCATAGTCGTTGAACACCGAGACATAGGCAGACCCGATCGACGCGGCCTGCGGGTCGTATTCCGCCTCGCGGCTCAGCCGGTCCAGGTCGGGGCCCGAGAAGCGCGTGTCGAGGCGGCCGGTGGTCAGGCCCGCCGGGTCCTGCAGGGTCTTGGAGAACTGCCCGCCATTCACGCGCAGGTTCGACTTCAGGATGTAGTCCACCGGCAGGCCGGTATACTTCGCCATCTGTTCGGCCACGGCCTGCTTCTTCGCAGGGTCCAACGCCGCGCCCTGCTGCAGCGCCAGCGCATAGTCGCCGGTGGCGAAGGCTTCCGCCTCATGCAGCCAGCTTTCCAGCGGCGGCTTGGGCGCGCCGATGCGGTCGTGATACCAGGCCGACGCCGCATAGGTCGGCAGCGCCACGATATAGGGCTGGTCGGTGCCGGGATTGAACTGGGGCGAGTCCGCGCTGAGGTCGAAGTTCAAAATCTGCGACAGCTGGATCACGCCGTTGAAGTCGGTGAAGTTGCCGGTCTCCAGGATGTTGATCAGGTTGGCGTTGCGCGGCGTGCCATAGCTTTCGCCGAACAGGAATTTGGGCGAATTCCAGCGATTGTATTTCGACAGGAAGCCCAGGATGAACTGGGCAAAGGCGTTGGCGTCGGGATCGACGCCATAGAAGGCCTTTTCCTTGTCCTTGCCGGCGATGCGCGAAAAGCCGGTGCCCGGCGCGTCGATGAACACCAGATCGGACACATCCAGAAGACTGTAGGCATTGTCGACCAGCCGGTACGGCGCGGCCGCCATGTGGGTGTCGCCCGGCGTCAGCACGCGGCGCGGGCCGAAAGCGCCCATGTGCAGCCAAACGGTCGACGAACCGGGACCGCCATTGAACAGGAAGGTGATGGGGCGATCTGCCGACGGCGCACCCTTCTTGAAATAGGCGACATAGAACATGGAGGCCTCGGCTTCCTTGCCTTCGTCCTTGTCGTCTTTCTTGTCCTTGTCGTCGGCCTTCGCCGCCTTTTCGCGCCAGGCCGAGTCATCCCAGTCCTTGGGATGCACGATCAGGGTGCCGGCGACGGCGCGGTATTCGATGGCGTTGCCGCCGACCGCGACCTTGCCGTCGCTGCTGACGGAATGGGAATGGAACAGCTCGCTCTGGTCTGGCGCGGCGCTGGAGAGGTTGTCGGCCTGGTCGCCGGTGGCTTCCGGCTTCATCGGCGCCGCGCCGGCGAATGGCGACAGCGCCAAGGCCGCAAAGGGAAATGCCAGCAGCGCGGCGCGCAACGTCGTCTTCATGCCCGAACCCCAATCGAAAAGCCCCGCGACGCTAGCATATGCCACGCGAATGGGCAGGCTTGTGATGTGACGCATTTTTCAGCTTTTCGGCAATCTTCTTTCGCCGTGATACAGGTGACTCGAACGCCGGTGACAACGGCGGCCATCCAAGCCCAGAGGGAATGCCCATGAAACTGAAGTTGCTCACCGCGAGCCTGCTGCTCGCCGCCACCGCGGTCTATGCCGCGTCCCGTGACGTCACCGTCGACGTGCCGATGGCGTTTCCCGAAAGCCTGACCTCGGTCGCCAATGGCACACTGTACATTGGCTCGATGAACCTTGGCGCGGTCTATCGCGTGCTGCCGGGCGAGACCAAGGCCACGCCGTTCATCAGCAAGGAGGCCGGCAATTTCGGCCGCGTGCTGGGCGTGCTGGCCGATTTCCCGACGCGCACGCTCTATGTCTGCGACAACAACGGCGCCAAGGCGTACCTGAAGACCTTCTCGCTCAAGACCAGTGCGTTGATGAAGACCTACGAGCTGCCGGGCGGCGGCTTCTGCAACGACATCGCGCTGAAGGGCAAAGACGCCTACATTACCGACACCAAGGGCGGTCGTGTGCTGAAGCTGGCGGACGGCAGTGATGCACTGACGGTGTGGTACACCAACGATGCCTCCGATCCCTCGCTGGACGGCCTGGTGTGGCAGGGCGATGCGCTGTTCACCAACACCTATAACGGCAACCACCTGATCCGCATTCCGCTGAATGCGGATGGTTCGGCCGGCAAGGGCGTGAACCTGGCGACCTCGATGGACATCTACCAGCCCGACGGCATGCGCCTGTCGAGCAGCGGCAAGATCCTGATGGTCGAAGGCCGCGGCAAGGACGGCAATGGCCGCCTGGACGAGGTGAGCGTGAACGGCGACAGCGCCACCATCACCGTGATCAAGGACAAGTACATGCTGCCCACCGCCGTCACCGTGGTCGGCAACACCGCCTATGTGCTGGAAGCCAAGCTGAACTATCAGCGCGACCCGGCGTTGAAGGACAAGGATCCCGGCGTGTTCAAGGCTTACGCAGTCCCGCTGAAGTAGGGCCGCCGAAGAAATAGGCACACGAAAGAATATTTCGTGAAGACAGTGTAATCCCGTCGCCGGCTTTACCCTGCGACGGGATTATCTTTTGCATCATGCTCCGTGTGCGCCATTATGCGCGCATGATTTCGGTCGTCATTCCCACCCTGAACGCCGAACGCCTGCTGCCCCGCTGTTTCGACAGCCTGATTGCGGCGGCGGTGCGTGGCGTGGTGCGGGAGGTGATCGTGGCCGATGGCGGCTCGGGTGACGGTACCCTGGCGATTGCCGATGCGGCCGGGGCTCACATCGTGACGGCGGGCCGCACGCGCTCCGAACAGCTTGCGGCGGGCGCCGCCATCGCCAAAAGCGACTGGCTGCTGTTCCTGCATCCCGAGACGTCGCTGGAGCCGGGCTGGGAGGTAGAGGCCGAAAGCTTCATCGACCAGGCGCTGATCGAGCGTCCGCGCGCAGCCGTGTTCCGTTTTGCGTTGGAGGATTTCGGCGGCGAGGCGCGGCGCGCTGAGGCCAAGGCACATCTGCGCACCGCACTGCTGGGATTGCCCTATGGCGACCAGGGCCTGCTGCTGCCCAAACGGCTGTACCAGAAAGTCGGCGGCTATCGCGCCATCGGCATGGAAGACGCCGACATCGTGCGCCGCATCGGCCATCGCCGCCTGATCAGCTTGCGCGCCCGCGCCGTCAACGTCGCGCGGCCCACGCGCGGCGCGCTGCGCGGCATGGCGCTGACGGTGCTGCACGCGTTGCGGGTGCCCTCGCGCGTGGTCGCGAAGCTCTAGTTCTTGGTGCTGTAGCGCAGGCCGTAGGCGTTGGGCGTCGGCGCCCCCGGCGCGATGCCTTGCGCCGCGGGGCGATAGATCGGCCATTGGCCGCTGGCGGTTTCCTCCAGGCTGTGCGCATCCTGGCCGAAGCGGCGGCGATACATCCAGTGATAGACCATCAGGCGCTTCACGTAAGAGCGCGTCTCCGCCACCGGGATGCTCTCCACGAACAGCAGCGGGTCGTTGCCGCCCGCCTTGGTGGTGCGCCAGCGATCCACCGCCAGCGGGCCGGCGTTATAGGCGCCGCCCAGTTCCAGTAGGTTGCCGTCTAGCCGGCCCAGCAGCTGTTCGATATAGCGCTGACCCACAGACAGCGAGGTGCCGGGGTCATACAACGTGTCGGGATCGCTGACGCCCAGATGGGAGGCGGTGCCCGGCATCAGTTGCATCAAGCCTCGTGCACCGACAGGAGAGGTGGCCTGGACCTGGAAGCGGCTCTCGATACGCGCGAACGCCAGCACCAGCGACGAGTCGATGCGGTAGCCCCCATCCGGATTGTAGGGCGGCACCGGGAACAGACCGGTGAGCATGACACCGCGCGCTGCGCTTTTCTCCGAGGCGCGCAGTTCGACATTGGGCACGCCGATGGCGCGCGCCAGCGCGGACATGGCCGGGTCCAGCCGCTCATTGTTGTCGACAAAGGCGTGATTCAGTTCCGGGCCGACGAATTCGCTCTCGCCGATCTGCCACAGCGCCACGGCGCGACGCGCGGCCGGCACCATCATCAGGTCGTGGAAGTCGCCTTCATTTAGCACGGCATCGGCAAAGCCGGTCTGGGTGTCGATGCCCAGGATGCGTTCCGCGATCAGGCCGTAGAAGCTGGGCTCCTTCTCGGCGGCGAAGTTCAACAACGTCACGACTTTCAGCGCGTCGCCCGACTGCATGTGGGCGCGCGCCGCCCAGAACGCACCTTGGGCGCGCAGTGAGTTCTGCGCCGATGGGGTTTCCGCCAGCTTCTCCAACTGTGCCTCGGCATTGGCCCAGTCGCCCTGGCGATAGGCGGCAAAACCGGCATCCCACATCAGCTGCGGCACGGCCGGATCGGACACCGACGTCGCCAGGCGATAGGCATCGGTGTCGCGCATCTCCGCGCGGTAGCTGGCGGCGATGCGGTGCGCCATCACGGCATTGTCGAAGGGCGTGCAGGTCGATTGCACCGATTGCATCAACGCCAGCGCCTGGTCGGGCTGGCCGGACTTGATCGCGGCCAGGATGCCTGCCATCACGCCACGCGCAGCGTCGGACGAGGGCGTGGGCTCGGGCAGTTCCAAGTCTTCGTATCCGCCGGTGCGCCGACCCACGCCGCTGGGCGCGGGAATGTTGGTCACGATGGCGACCTTGATGGTCTTGCGGTGCTTGCGAATGGTCTTGGTGTTGTGCGCCACCGCCAGCCGGTAGATGCGCTCGGCGATCGGCAGGTCGCGATACTCCTGCAGCCATGCCACCAGGTCCTCGGTCTTCACGCTCTTGGCCGATGCGGACAAATAGTGCTGCGCCTCGGCATAGCCTTCCAGCGAGGTGTCGCCGACCTGGGCGAACAAGGTCTTGGCCTTGGAATACTGGCCGGCGCGTTCCGCCGCCATGATCTGACGATACAGTGAGACATCGCCATCGCTCAGCACGGACGGTGCCGTGGCCAGCGGACGAAGCGGCGGCACTGCCGCAGTCGGTTGGGCATGCGCAAGTCGCACCAGGGCGAGCGAAAAACCCAGAATCAACGCAAGGCGCGTGCGAATGTGATCAATCCTTCGAAGCAGAAGAATCTAGTTAGACCGCGTCGCCGGTTCCGGCAACATTTTCCGGCAATCCCAATGCCTTCATGCGATCGCGCACCGCCTGCAGATCACGCCAGGCCAGCTTCTTGTGCGCGGGTTGGCGCAGCAGGTAGGCGGGATGGAGCGTGGGCATCAGCGGCACCATCTGGTCGCCCACGCGATATTCCAGCCAGCGGCCACGCAGCTTCATGATGCCTTCGTTGATGCCCACCACATGCCGTGCTGCCACTGCGCCCAAGAGGATGATTACACCGGGCTGCGCCAGTTCGATATGGCGGCGCAGGAAGGGCAGGCAGGCGCCGGCTTCCTCCGGCGTCGGGTCGCGATTGTCGGGCGGACGCCAGTTGATGACATTGGTGATGTAGGCGTTGGTCTTCCGATCCAGCCCGATGGACGCCAGCATCTTGTCCAGCAGCTGTCCGGCGCGGCCCACGAACGGCTTGCCGATGCGGTCTTCGTCCCGGCCAGGGGCTTCACCGATCAGCATCACGCGGCCTTCAGCCACGCCGTCGGCGAAAACGGTGTTGGTGGCGGTGCGCTTCAGGGCACAACCGTCAAAGGCTTCCAGCGCGGCGCGCAGTTCCGCAAGCGTCGTCGCGGCGGCGGCCGACACTTGGGCGTTGCCGATGGCATCGGTGTCGATGGGTGCCGGTGCGGCGGGGCGGGGCACGGGTTGCGCCAGGGGGGCAACCCTGGCGGGAGGCGTAGGCGGCGTCGGAGCCTTGGCGACCAGCCGGTTGACGGGCGCATCCGCCAGCGCCTCGTCGGCGCCGGCTTCCACCAGCCAGTTCAGGGTCGACAGGGTATTGCTCACGCCGCCATCCTAGGCTTTGAGGACACGTCAAGGCCAGTTAGAAAAGAACCTAACGATAAGGCGAGTCATGGCCGAGGAAGCGCGCGAGAGCATGGAATATGACGTCGTCATCGTCGGCGGCGGCCCGGCGGGGCTGGCGGCGGCGATCCGGCTGAAACAGCTTTCGTCCGACACCACGGTCTGCGTCCTCGAAAAGGGCTCGGAAGTCGGCGCTCATATCCTGTCGGGCGCGGTGATCGACCCCAAGGCGCTGAACGAGCTGATACCCGACTGGAAAGAAAAAGGCGCGCCGCTTGACACCCCGGTCAGCGACGACCGCTTCGTTTTTTTCACCAAGACGGGCGCGATCCCGATTCCGCACGTCCTGTTTCCGCCGCTGATGAGCAATCGCGGCAACTTCATCATCAGCCTGTCCAATCTGTGCAAATGGCTGGGGCAGCGGGCGGAAGCGTTGGGCGTGGAAATCTATCCCGGCTTTCCGGCGCACGACCTGATCATCGAAAACGCGGTGGTGAAGGGCGTCATCACCGGCGATCTGGGTGTGGCCAAGGACGGCCACCATAAAGACAGCTTCACCCCCGGCATGGAGCTGCGCGGCAAGTACACGCTGTTTGCCGAAGGTGCGCGGGGTTCGCTGTCGAAAGTCCTGGGCCGGCAGTTCGGCCTGCACGACGCGCGCGATCCGCAGAAGTTCGGCATCGGCCTGAAGGAACTGTGGGAGCTGCCGCCCGGCCAGCACAAAAAGGGTCTGGTGCTGCACGGCATGGGCTGGCCGCTGGACAACGAAACCGGCGGCGGCCTCTTCATGTATCACTGGGGCGAAAATCTCTGCTCCGTCGGGTTCGTGGTTCACCTGAACTACAAGAACCCCTGGCTTGAACCTTTCAGCGAATTCCAGCGCGCCAAGACCCATCCCGCCATTGCCGCCATGCTGAAAGGCGGTAAGCGCATCGGCTATGGCGCGCGGGCCATCACCGAAGGTGGCTTCCAGTCGGTGCCCAAGCTGGTGTTTCCGGGCGGTGCGCTGATCGGTTGCGCCGCCGGCTTCGTCAACCTGCCGCGCATCAAGGGCAGCCACAATGCGATGAAGACCGGCATGCTGGCGGCGGAAGCCGCCCATGCCGCGCTGAAGGCGGGCAGGGCGAACGACACGCTGGCCGACTATGAAACTGCCTACGCCAAGAGCTGGGTGGCCAAGGATCTCAAGCTGGTCCGCAACGCCAAGCCGCTCTGGTCGAAACTGGGCACCCTTCTGGCGCTGCCTTTCATTGGGCTGGACCTCTGGACCAACCAGCTCTTCGGCCTGTCCCTGTTTGGAACCCTGAAGCATGGGGAACCCGACTTCGCCACCCTGAGGAAGGCCGCCGACAGCCCCCGGATCGCCTATCCCAGGCCTGACGGGAGTTTAACCTTCGACAGGCTATCCAGCGTGTTCCTGTCGGCTACCAACCATGAGGAAGACCAGCCGGTACATCTGGTGTTGCGCGACCCGGCCATTCCCATTTCCCGGAATTTGCCCGAGTATGGGGAGCCGGCGCAGCGCTACTGTCCGGCGGGCGTTTATGAAGTCATCGAGGAAGCGTCGGGTCCCCGGTTCCAGATCAATGCGCAGAACTGCGTGCATTGCAAAACCTGCGACATCAAGGATCCCGCGCAGAACATAACCTGGGTCACGCCCGAAGGCGGCGGCGGCCCCAACTATGCGAATATGTGAGATGCGTCGCGTCCTGACCCTTGCCGCCCTTGCAGCCCTTCTTGCCGGTTGCGTCACCACACCGTCCGCGCCCACACGGCCCGGCGACGACCAGCAGGCACAGGCCTTCGCCACCTATCTGTCGGCGCGTTTTGCCGCCAACGAACACGACCTGCCGCAGGCCGCGCGCTACTACGGCAGCGCGCTCAGCAACGATCCGGCCAATCCGTCGCTGCTGGCGCTGTCCTTCTTCTATTCCACCACCTCCGGCGATTTCGATGCCGCGGGCAGGTATGCCCAGCAGGTCATCGCCGCCACGCCCGACGATCGCGCCGCACGCCTGGCGCTGGCGGTGATCGGCTTCAAGAAGAAGGACTTTGCCGATGTGCGCCGCCAGTTGTCGCAGTCGGCCAAGGGACCCTTCACCGTCCTGACCCTGTCCTTGTTCGATGCCTGGGCTGCCGCGGCCCAGCACGACATCGCCGGCATGGACAAGGACCTGCGCGCGTTGTCCGAGCAGAAGGGCGCCGAAAGCATGACGGCGTTCCACACCGCGCTGCTGCAGGATTACCTCGGCAACACCGACGCCGCCGAAGCCGCCTACAAGAAAGCCTTGGGATCGACGGCGACAACGCCGCGCGTCCTGGAAGCCTATGGCCGCTTCCTGGAAAGCCGTGGCCGCACCGCCGATGCATCGGCGCTGTATCGCTCGCACATGACCGAAGGCGGACTGGCGACCGTGACGCGGCCGGGCCTGGCGCGCATCGCCGCCAACCAGAAAGCCGAGCCGATGGTGCGCACTCCGGCGGACGGCGCGGCAGAGGCATTGTTCGGCATCGCCGCGTCCCTGACTGACGCGCAGAGCGCCGACGTTTCTATCCTGTATCTGCGCATGGCGCTGTACCTGCGGCCTGACCTGGGGCTCGCGCATATCCTGCTGGCCGACCGGTTCGAGACCCTGCGCAAGTTCGACGCCGCGATCGCCATCTACCATGGCATCGACGCCAACTCGCCTTATTTCCGCATGGCGCAGGTGCAGGCTGCACTGGACGAGCAGCGCGTGGGCCGGCCCGAAGCGGCCATCACCGATTTGAAGAAACTGGTGGCAGCCGAGCCCAATGACAGCGAAGGCTGGATCGCGCTGGGCGATACCTATCGCACGGCCGAGAAACACGCCGAGGCGGTCGACGCCTACAATCAGGCAGAGAAGGCGATCGGCACACCGTCGCGCCGCGACTGGCCGATGTTCTATGCCCGCGCCATGGCCAAGGAAAAGCTGCACAAGCTGGAAGAGTCAGAAGCCGACATCGAAAAGGCGCTAAAGCTGTCGCCGGAACAGCCGGAGCTGCTGAACTATCTCGGCTACAGCTGGGTCGATCGGGGCCGCAAGATTCCCGAGGCGCTGGCGATGCTGGAAAAGGCGCGGCAGCTACGTCCCTATGACGGCTACATCGTCGACAGCGTGGGCTGGGCCTATTACCAGCTGGGCCGTTACGACGACGCAGCCAAGACGCTGGAAGCGGCGGTGCTTCTGGTGCCGGGCGATCCCACCATCAACGACCACCTGGGCGATGCCCTGTGGAAGGCCGGCCGCAAGATCGAGGCGCGCTTTCAATGGAACCACGCCATTACCTTCAGCGAGAGCACGGACGACAAGGCGACGATCGAGCGCAAGCTGAAGAACGGTCTCTCTTGATATTCGGCCTGACGTGATCACCCAGAAAGCATTCGCCAAGATCAACCTGTTCCTGCATGTCGGGAACAAGCGCGATGACGGTTTCCATCCGTTGCAAAGTCTTGCGGTCTTCACCGACGCCGGTGACCTGCTGGCCATCGAACCGGCGCCCATGCTCTCGCTCGCCATCGAGGGGCCATTCGCGGCAGGCCTGAGCGGCGAGGGCGACAATCTTGTCACCCGCGCCGCGCGTGCCCTGGACACCAAAGGCGCCAAGCTGACCCTGACCAAGAACCTGCCGGTGGCATCGGGCATCGGCGGCGGCTCGGCGGATGCGGCGGCGTCCCTGCGCGGGCTTTCGGCACTCTGGAACACCAACGCCGATCTTCATGCCATCGGGGCCAACCTCGGTTCCGATATTCCCGTCTGCGTCGACAGCGTGCCCGCCTTCATGGAAGGGCGCGGCGAGATCCTGCGCCCGCTGGAAAGCCTGCCGCGCATCGCCATGCTGCTGGTCAATCCCGGTGTCGCGGTGCCCACGCGCGATGTCTTCGCCGCGCTAACCACACGCAGCGGCGCCGACATGGATTTGCCGCGCGGGCGTTTCCGCGACACAGCCGATCTGCTGCGCTTCCTGGAAACCACCCGCAACGACCTGGAATCACCGGCACGGCAGATCCAGCCGGTGATCAGCGAAGCCTTGTCGGCCATCGCGGCGCTGCCGGGCGCATTGATGACCCGCATGTCGGGTTCGGGGGCGACCTGCTTTGGCCTGTTCGCCGATGACGATTGCTGCCGCCGCGCCGCCGATGCCTTGCGCAAGGCCCATCCCGGCTGGTGGGTCGCGCCGACCTTCGTGCCGGAAACCGGCATTGCCCGTGACACGATCGGGCAGGACATCGGGCCTACCGAGCACGGGCTCTAGCGGTCTTAAGACCCTGTTAACGACGACTGCCAAATGGTGGTTGGCCGCTTCCAGGAAGGATTCGTCATGGCCAAGTCCGCCAACGCCGACAACAATCCCAAGATCGAATTCACCGACAACCCGCTGGCGCCGGAAATCTATGCCTCGGGCGCGACGGGCTTCTTCGTTTCCAACGGCGTCATCACCATCACCCTGGAAGCCATCCGTGCCGACCATGGCGAAAAGCCTGGCCCGCTGAAGCGCACGGTGGTGGGACGGCTGACCATGCCGGCGTCGGGCGCGCAGGGGCTGGCCATCGGCCTGTTCGACTTCCTGGAAAAGCAGGGCTTCAAGTACGACAAGAAGTAAGGCGCTGCCTTAGTAGGCGCGCTCGACGCAGAAGTCCGCGATGTCCGACAGGGCGCCCTTGATGTCGCTGGCGGGCAGGGGCTCCAGCGCCGCCTTGGCGGCATCGGCGTAAGCACGTGCACGACGCATGGTCTCTTGAATCGAGCCGGTTTGCTCAATAAGCGTGATGGCGCGGTCCAGGTCGCTTTCGGTCTGGTTGCCGGTCTCGATCACCCGCTGCCAGAACGGCTTGTCTTCTTCCCTGGCGCGCGCATGTGCCAGGATGATCGGCAGGGTCATCTTGGCTTCACGGAAATCGTCGCCCACGGTCTTGCCCATCAGCGCCTGGCGCCCCGAGTAATCCAGCGCGTCATCGACAAGCTGGAAGGCGATGCCCAGATTCTCGCCATAGGCGCGCATGCCGGAAACGAAATCGGTGCCGCGGCCAGACAGCAGCGCGCCGGATTCTGCCGCCGCCGCGAACAGCGCAGCGGTTTTGGCCGACACCACGCTCAGATAATGTTCTTCCGTCACCGACAGGTTGTTCGATGACTTCAGCTGCATCACTTCGCCTTCGGCGATGATCGCGGACGCGCCGGCCAGGATGTCCAGCACCGCCATGTCGCCGGTTTCCACCATCAGCTGGAAGGCGCGGCTGAACAGGAAGTCGCCGACCAGCACGCTGGGCTTGTTGCCCCACATCAGGTTGGCGGAAACCTTGCCGCGGCGAAGCGCGCTTTCGTCGACCACATCGTCATGCAGCAGGGTGGCGGTATGGATGAACTCCACCGCCGCGGCCAGGCGCACATGATGTTCGCCGCGATACCCGCCCAGCGCGGCCGCGGCCAGGGTCAGCATCGGGCGCAGGCGCTTGCCGCCGCTGTCGATCAGGTGACGCGCCAGATCGGGGATCAGGGGCACACCCGATGTCATGCGGGTATGGATCAGCTTGTCGGTCGCGGCCATGTCCGGCGCGACCAAGCTGTGCAAGCGTTCCACCGGCGAGACATCGCCCGCCCTGGTTTCCTTGAGAATATCCTGCCCACCCATAAGAACCCCAGAATACAGAAGCGGTCGGGCGGCGGGCAAGGGCGACAGCCCTGTGTTTTTGGCGCTACAATGCCGCCATGCGCGCCGTGCTGAAAACCACCGATCCCGTGGTCCTGGATTACGCCGCCAACCTTCTTTCGCAGGAAGGCATCGAATCCGTCGTATTTGATACCCATGCCAGCGTGATGGACGGAAGCATGGGCTTTTTGCCGCGCCGGCTGATGGTTCTGGACGAGGATTTCTCGCGGGCCGAGGCCTTGCTGCGACAAGCCGTTCCAGAGGCGATGTGAGCGAGACATTTCTCGATGGGCGGGTGCGGGTGGCCCAGCCGGAAAGCGGTTTCCGCTCCGGCACCGATGCGGTGATGCTAGCGGCCGCCATACCGGCGCAATCCGGTCAGCGCGCGCTGGAACTCGGTGCGGGTTCCGGCGCCGTCAGCCTGTGCCTGGCGGCGCGGGTGACGGGACTGGACCTGACGGGCGTGGAAATCGATGCCGACACCGCGCGCCTGGCGTCGGAAAACGCCACCTCCAATGCCGCGGCGGCGCGGTTCGTCAGCGCCGACATTTTCGACCTGCCCCACGAATTGAAGCGCGATTTCGATCATGTCTTCGCCAACCCGCCGTTCCACGATGCAGGCCAGCAATCCCCCGATCCGGCCCGCGCCCGCGCCTTGGCTGACGAGGGCAGCCTCGGGCGCTGGCTGCTGACGGGGCTGCAACGTACGATTTCAGGCGGCTTCTTCACCGCGATCATCCGCGCCGACCGCACGCCGGAAGCGCTGGCCGCGCTGGGCCAGAAAGGCGTGAACCTGCTGCCGCTGTGGCCGCGTGCGGGCATGCCGGCCAAGCGCGCCATCCTGCTGGCCCGCAAGGGCAGCCGCGCGCCGTTTCACCTGCTGTCGGGGCTGGTCCTGCACGAAGCGGACGGCCGCTATACGGCCCAGGCGGAAGCGATTTTGCGCGACGGTGCTGCGCTTGCGATGGAGGAGGGGCGCCTGTAGGTTCCGGCCATTCCAAAGGCGTGACTCGTGGCCAAAGCCGAGACTTTTCAGGATCTTATCCTAACCCTGCAAAACTATTGGGCCGCCCGGGGCTGCCTGATCCTGCAGCCCTATGACGACAATATGGGCGCGGGCACCTTCCACCCCGCCACCACCTTGCGCGCGCTGGGTCCGCGCCCCTGGAACGCCGCCTTCGTGCAACCGTCGCGCCGCCCCTCCGACGGCCGCTATGGCGAGAATCCCAACCGGCTGCAGCACTATTACCAGTACCAGGTGATCCTGAAGCCCGCGCCCGAGAATGTGCAGGAGCTGTATCTGGGTTCGCTCAAGGCGCTGGGCCTCGACCCCGCCAATCACGACATCCGCTTTGTCGAGGATGATTGGGAAAGCCCGACCCTGGGCGCCGCCGGCCTTGGCTGGGAAGTCTGGTGCGACGGGATGGAAGTCACCCAGTTCACTTATTTCCAGCAGGTGGGCGGCATCGAGTGCGATCCGGTCTGCGCCGAGATCACCTATGGCCTGGAACGCCTGGCGATGTATGTGCAGGACGTGGAGTTCGTCTACGACCTAAAGTTCAACAAGCAGTTCCGCTATGGCGAGGTGTTTCACCAGGCCGAGCAGGAGTTCAGCGCCTACAACTTTGAGCGCGCCGATACCGATATCCTGTTCCAGCATTTCAAGGATGCGGAGAAGCAGTGCCAGGAACTGTTGAACGGCAAGAAGCTGGCGCTGCCGGCCTATGACCAGTGCATCAAGGCGTCTCACGCCTTCAACCTGCTGGATGCGCGCGGCGTGATCAGCGTGACCGAACGTGCCGCCTATATCGGCCGCGTGCGCGCGCTGGCCCAGGCCTGCTGCGAAGCCTGGCTGGAAACGCCGATGGGCGAGTACAAGCCGAGGTTCGCGTAATGCCGGACCTGCTGCTCGAACTGTTTTCGGAAGAAATTCCCGCGCGCATGCAACAGGGCGCGGCGCGCGACCTGGAGCGCCTGATGGTCGGTGCGCTGACTGATCGCGGCTTCCTGTTTGAAGGCATCAAGGCGTTCGGTGGTCCGCGCCGCCTGACGCTTGCGGTGGCCGGCCTGCCGGCGCAACAGCAGGATGTGCGCGAGGAGCTGAAAGGCCCCAAGGTCGATGCGCCGCCCGCGGCCATCGAAGGCTTCCTGAAGAAGACCGGCCTGACCAGGGACCAGCTCAAGGTTGAGACCACGCCCAAGGGCGACGTCTATATCGCGGTGATCGAGCGCAAGGGTCGCGAGACCCCGCATGTGCTGGCCGAGATCATCCCCGAAGTCATGGCCAAGCTGCCCTGGCCCAAGTCGATGCGCTGGAAGCCGGGCCTGGCGGTGCGCTGGGTGCGCCCGCTGCATTCCATCCTGTGCACCTTCGATGGCGAACTGGTGCCGTTCAGCTTCGCCGGGGTTTCCAGCGGACTGCACACGCGCGGCCATCGCTTCCTGTCGCAAGGCTCGATCGAGGCACGCCGCTTCGACGACTATGCCGACAAGCTGAAGGCCGCGCATGTCGTGCTGGAAGCCGAAGAGCGTTCGGCCATCATCTTCGAAGGCATCAAGCAGGCGGCCTTTGTCCATCACCTGGAAATGATCCCGGACGAGGGGCTCTTGGCGGAAGTCTGCGGCCTGGCGGAATGGCCGACGGTCTATATCGGCACCATCCAGGACGAGTTCATGGATGTGCCTGCCGAAATTCTTCAAACTTCGATGCGCACGCATCAGAAGTATTTCAGCCTGCGCGACCCCAAGACGCAGCGGATGGCCAATCGCTTCGCCCTGGTCGCCAACATGGTGGCCCAGGACGGCGGCAAGGAAGTCGTGGGCGGCAACGAGCGCGTGCTGCGCGCGCGCCTGTCGGACGCCAAGTTCTTCTGGGACGAAGACCGCAAGCACACGCTGGCGAGCCGCGTGAAGAAGCTGGAAGGCATCGTATTCCACGCCAAGCTGGGCACCCAGGCCGAACGTGTCGCGCGTATTGAAAAAATGGCGGGCGAAATTGCTGCCAAGATTGGCGCCGATGTGGAGAAGGCCAAACGCGCCGCGCATCTGGCCAAGGCCGATTTGACGACCGGTGTCGTCGGCGAATTCCCCGAGCTTCAAGGCGTGATGGGCCGCTACTACGCGCTGCACGACAAGGAAGATGCGGCGGTCGCCGACGCGATCCGCGATCACTACAAGCCTGTCGGTCCGTCCGATGCCGTGCCGTCCGACAAGGTTGCCATCGCGGTCGCGCTGGCCGACAAGCTCGATGCGCTGACCGGCTTCTTCAAGGCCGGCGAGAAGCCCACCGGCTCGGGCGATCCGTTCGCGTTGCGCCGCGCCGCGCTGGGCGTGATCCGCATCCTGCTGGAAAACAAGCTGCGCTTCCCGCTGGCGCTGCCGGATGATCTGATGGGCTTCTTCGCCGACCGCTTGAAGGTCGCGCTGAAGGAGAAGGGCACGCGCCACGATCTGATCGATGCGGTTTTCAGTCTCGGCAACGAAGACGATCTGGTGCGTCTGGTTGCCCGCGTCGAAGCGCTGCAATCCTTCCTCAAGACCGACGACGGCAGGAACCTGCTGGCCGGCTACAAGCGCGCCGCCAACATCCTCAAGGTCGAGGAGAAGAAGGACAACAAGACCTATATCTCCGAGGTCATTCCGGCGCTGCTGTCCGAGCCCGCCGAAAAGGCGCTGCATGCGGCGCTGTCGACCGCGATCGGCGCCATCGGGCCGGCGCTCGACAAGGAAGACTTTGCCGCAGCCATGCAGCAGATGGCGGCGTTGCGCGTTCCGGTGGATGCATTCTTCGAGGCCGTGAAGGTCAATGCCGACGATGCGGCCGTGCGCGCCAACCGCCTGTCCCTGCTGGCGGGCCTGCGCGCGGCGCTGCACCGGGTGGCGGATTTCTCGAAGATCGAAGGCTGATTTTTGTCACTGGCGCGGCCGGCGTGCCCTGCGGAGATTTGAAACATGACCAAGTGGGTTTACGCGTTCGGCGACGGCAAGGCCGAAGGCAAGGCCGAGATGCGCAATCTGCTGGGCGGCAAAGGCGCCAACCTGGCGGAGATGTCGAACCTTGGCTTGCCGGTGCCGCCGGGCCTGACCGTCACCACCGAGGTCTGCACTTACTATTATGCCAACGGCGAAAGCTATCCGGCCGAGCTGAAAGCCCAGGTCGACGCCGCCGTCGCCCAGATCGGCAAGAGCGCAGGTGGTACCTTGGGTGATCCGGCGCGGCCGCTGCTGCTGTCGGTGCGTTCGGGTGCGCGCGTCTCCATGCCCGGCATGATGGACACGGTGCTGAACCTGGGCCTGAACGCCGAGACCACCGAAGGCCTGGCCAAGCTGACCGGCGATGCGCGCTTCGCCTATGACAGCTATCGCCGCTTCATCCAGATGTATTCCGACGTGGTGCTGGGCGTCGATCACGCCGCCTTCGAAGAAATCCTGGACGAGGAAAAAGACAACAAGGGCGTCGAGCTGGACACCGAACTGGACGCCGACGACCTGAAGCGCATCGCCGAGGCCTATCGCAAGCGCGTGCAGAAGGAGTTGGGGAAGCCGTTCCCGGAAGATGTGCAGGAACAGCTGTGGGGCGCCATCGGCGCGGTGTTCGGATCGTGGCGGTCCCCGCGTGCCAACACCTATCGCAAGCTGAACAACATCCCAGAAGACTGGGGCACCGCGGTCAGCGTGCAGGCCATGGTGTTCGGCAATCGCGGCGAGACGTCGGCCACCGGCGTCGCCTTCACCCGCGATCCGGCGACGGGCGAAAAGCTTCTCTATGGCGAATTCCTGATCAACGCCCAGGGCGAAGACGTGGTGGCGGGCATCCGCACCCCGCAGCCCATCAGCAAGATCGTGCGCGAGCGCCAGGGCGGCAAGAAGCCGTCGATGGAAGAGGCGATGCCGCAGGCCTTCGCCGAACTGAAGGCGATCGGCGAGCGGCTGGAGCAGCACTATCGCGACATGCAGGACGTCGAGTTCACCATCCAGGAAGGCAAGCTCTTCATGCTGCAGACCCGCAGCGGAAAGCGCACGGCGGAAGCCGCGCTGAAAGCCGCCGTGGACATGGAGAAGGAAGGCCTGATCGACAGGAAGGTCGCCGTCACCCGCGTCGAGCCCGAAGCGCTGAACCAGTTGCTGCATCCCACACTGGACCCTGACGCGCCGCGTGAGCAGATCGCCGTGGGCCTGGGTGCATCGCCGGGCGCGGCCACCGGCGAAATCGCCTTTACCGCCGAAGAAGCCGAAAAGCTGGCCGCCGATCACAAGGACGTGATCCTGGTGCGCACCGAAACCAGCCCGGAAGACATTCACGGCATGCATGCGGCGCGCGGTATCCTGACCGCGCGTGGCGGCATGACCAGTCACGCCGCCGTGGTGGCGCGCGGCATGGGCCGGCCCTGCGTCTCGGGCGCGGGCATGCTCAAGATCGATGCGGCGCGCGGCGAGATGGTTGCGGGCAACGTCACCTTGAAGCGTGGCGATATCATCACCATCGATGGCGCGGCGGGCCAGGTGTTCAAGGGCGCGGTCAAGATGCGCCAGCCCGAGCTGACCGGCGATTTCGGCATCCTGATGGGCTGGGCCGACGAAGTGCGCCAGCTGAAAGTGCGCACCAATGCCGACACGCCCACCGACGCCGCCACCGCGCGCAAGTTCGGCGCGCAGGGCATCGGGCTGTGCCGCACCGAGCACATGTTCTTCGAGGCCGAGCGCATCATCGCGGTGCGCCAGATGATCCTGGCCGACGCGGAAAGCGAACGGAAGGCCGCGCTTGCCAAGCTGCTGCCGATGCAGCGCGGCGATTTCGAGGCGATCTTCCGTGAGATGGCCGGGCTTCCCGTCACCATCCGTCTTCTCGACCCGCCGCTGCACGAGTTCCTGCCCCACAAGGAAGAGGAGTTCGAGGAAGTCGCCCGCGCCGCCGGCACCAATGCCAAGAAGCTGCGCGCCCGCGCCATCGCGCTGCATGAATCCAACCCGATGCTGGGCCATCGCGGTTGCCGCCTGGGCATCACATATCCAGAAATCTACGAGATGCAGGCCCGCGCCATCCTGGAAGCCGCATTGGCGGTGGAAGAGCAGGGCGGCAAGCCGGTCGAGCTGGAAATCATGATCCCGCTGGTGGGCTTCAAGGCCGAACTGGACCAGTTGGCCGCACGCATCGCCGGCGTGGCCGATGCCATCAAGAAAGAACGCGGAAAAGCACCCGCCTATCTGATCGGCACTATGATCGAACTGCCGCGCGCGGCGCTGCGTGCCGGCGAAATCGCCGAGACCGCGCAGTTCTTCTCGTTCGGCACCAACGACCTGACGCAAACCACCCTTGGTATCAGCCGCGATGACGCCGGCATGTTCATCGGCGAGTATCTGAACAAGGGCGTGATCGCGCGCGATCCCTTTGTCAGCATTGATGTCGAAGGTGTTGGCGAACTTGTGAGGATTGCGGCCGAAAGGGGGCGCAAGACCCGCGAAAAGCTCAAGCTCGGTATCTGCGGAGAGCATGGCGGCGATCCCGACTCGATCCGTTTCTGTCACGACTCGGGTCTCGACTATGTGTCGTGTTCACCATTCCGCGTGCCTGTTGCGCGTCTTGCGGCCGCACAGGCTGCGTTGAAAAAGACTCGCAGCGACGTCTGATCTGTGTACGGAGCATGCAGGAAAATGCTGGGTTTTCCTGGCTTCTATGACGCTTTGTCACGTTAATGAAAAAATTTATTTGACGATTCGTTTTTGGACGGGCACAAGCCCGCCATCACTGGTGCTGGGAACCATTCGGAACTTTTGAAGGACGACGCGTAATCGAAACAGCCTGAATCGAAATAGCAGTTGCGAACCGAATGCCGCGAAGGGGCAAACGCACAGCAAACGCGATTAGACGACAGCCAGATAGACCAAGCGAAACTTTAAGCCGAAACGAGTTCAAGACCCATGTCCAAGAAAACTTCAGACGCGATTTCGCGTTCCGACCGCGTGCTGGTCGCCGCCGCGATGATCATTCTCGCCACGGCCAGTGCCGCGATCGGCGCCTCCCTGACGGCTCATCCGTACACGGACAAAGCTGTCGCGATCATCCCCGCGCCGCGCGCCGTGAAGGCGGCCGACATCGAAAAGCCCGCCACCGACACCGTCATGTCCCAGCTGCTGGCCGAGCACAAATGCCTTTCGGAAGTGCTGTATTACGAAGCCCGCGGCGAAGGCACCGGCGGCCAGAAGGCCATCGCCGAAGTGGTTTTCCACCGCATGAACCACGGCAATTACGGCCATTCGATCTGCGCCGTCGTCTATGAAGGCGCCAGGCATCCCGGCTGCCAGTTCTCGTTTGCCTGCAACGGCGACATGAAGCGCGCCAAGGCGCCGGGCGCCTGGCAGAATGCCGAAAGCATCGCCGCGCGCATCATGACCGGCGAAATTCCGCTGAAGAACGCCACCGGCGGCGCGACCAACTTCCATGCGATTTCGGTCAGCCCCGAATGGGCGGACAGCAAGGAACGCACCACCCAGATCGGCAACCACATCTTCTACAAGGATGTGGCGCGGACCCGCGCGTCCTAGAAATCCAATCCAATATCCAGGTTCGGCGCGCTGTGGGTGATGGCGCCTGAACTGATGTAATCCACGCCGGTTTCGGCGATGGCGCGCACGGTTTCCAGCTTCACGTTTCCGGATGCTTCCAGCACCGCCTTGCCGTTCGCCATCGCTACCGCGCGGCGCAGGTCTTCTGGCGTCATGTTGTCCAGCAGGATGGTGTCGACGCCAAGCGCCAGCGCTTCCTGCAGCTGCTCCAGCCGGTCGACTTCCACTTCTATCCTGACCATGTGACCCAGCCCCGCGCGCAGGCGCTCCACGGCGGGCTTCAAGCCTCCGGCGGCCTGGATGTGATTGTCCTTGACCATGGCCGCGTCATCCAGCCCGAAGCGGTGGTTGAAGCCGCCGCCACAGCGCACGGCGTATTTCTGAAGCGCGCGCAGGCCGGGCAGGGTCTTGCGGGTGCAGACGATGCGAGCCCTGGTGCCCTTCACGGCGTCCACCAGCGCCGCGGTCGCGGTCGCAGTGCCCGACAGCGGGCCCAGGAAATTCAGCGCCACGCGCTCGCCCGTCAGGATTGCGCGGGCAGGGCCGCTGACGGTGGCGATGGTGTCGCCGGCCGCAACCGCCGAACCATCCGGCTTGGCGACCGCGAATGTCACCGACGGATCGACCAGCCGGAAGGCGGCTTCCGCGCAGATCAGTCCCGCGATGTGGCCCGGTTTGCGGGCGACGAACTTCGCGGTGGCGATGGCATCGGACGGGATGGTGAGCTGGCTGGTGATGTCGCCGGCCCGGCCCAGATCCTCTTCCAGCGCCGCGCGCACCTGTTGCGCGATCAGCAGCGCCGGCGGCGGGCGGGTGAAATCCAGCGCCAGGATCATTTGCTGGCGCGCTTCGGCTGCGTGTGGGCGGCGTCGGCAATCGCCTGCGCATCCGCCAATGTCATGAAGGTGCGCGCGCCTTTTGCGTCTGTGGCCGGATAGTCGGTGCGCCAGTGGCCGCCGCGCGATTCCTGCCGCGCCAGTGCCGCGGCCGTCACCAGTTTTGCGGCGGCGGTCATGTTCAGCAGCGCGGGCTCGAAACTGGTGCGTTCGACGCGGGCGATGACATCCAGCGCGGCGCGCAGGCCATCGGCGTCACGCTCCAGCGCCACGTCGCGGCTCATCGCCTGGCGCAGCACATGCGGGGGCGCAGGGCTGGCGAAACGCTGCGGTGCGGGCGGCAGGCCGCGCATCGCGCCCGCCGACAGCTGGCCGCGCACATCGTCGGCGACGCGGGCGCCGAACACCAGGCCTTCCAGCAGCGAATTCGACGCCAGGCGGTTGGCGCCATGCAGCCCGGTGGAGGCGCATTCGCCCACCACCCACAGGCCGGGCAGCGACGAGCGTCCCAGGGCATCCGAGGCGATGCCGCCCATGTGGTAGTGCGCCGCCGGTGCAACCGGGATCGGCTGCGTCGCGGGATCGATCCCGCCGGACAGGCAGGCCGCATAAACCGTGGGGAAGTGCGCGGCGAAATCCGCGCCGATGGCTTCGCGGCAGTCCAGATAGACCTTTTGACCCGACACGATCTGGCGATGGATGGCGCGGGCGACGATGTCGCGCGGCGCCAGCTCCGCATCGTTGTGGATGCGCGTCATGAATCGCTCGCCCAGCGCGTTCACCAGCACGGCACCTTCGCCGCGCAACGCTTCCGTCGCCAGCGGCGCGGGATCGCGGCCGATGGCGATGGCCGTGGGATGAAACTGCACGAATTCCGGATCGGCGATCAGCGCGCCGGCGCGCGCCGCCATGCCCAAGCCTTCGCCGCGGGCTTCCAGCGGGTTGGTGGTGACGGCATACAGCGCGCCCAGTCCGCCGGTCGCTAGGATCACGGCGCGGGCGCGGAACAGGATCAGGCGCGCATCGGCGCCCAGGCCCGAGCGGGCGAAGATTCCGGTGACGCGGCCATTCTCCATCGCCAGCTCGACGGCGTGGAAGCCTTCCAGAAGCGTGATGCAATTGGCCTCGGTGGCGCGCGCGGCCAGGGTCGCGGAAATCGCCGCACCCGCGCCATCGCCTTTCACATGCACGATGCGGGGCAGGGAATGCGCGGCCTCGCGGCCCACCGCCAGCGTGCCGTCTGATTTGCGGTCGAACGGCGCGCCCAGCGTCACCAGGTCGTCGATGCGGGCCGGCGCTTCCTGCGCCACCAGATCCACGATACCGGCATCGCACAGGCCCGCGCCCGCCACCATGGTGTCATGCGCATGGCTCTGCCAGGTGTCGCCTTCGCCCACCGCGGCGGCGATGCCGCCTTGCGCCCATGCCGACGAGCCCGACATTCCGGGACGGGTGCCCGCCAGCACGATGGAGGGCATCGGCGCCAGCTTCAGCGCCGTGAACAGGCCGGCAATGCCAGCGCCCAATATCAGCGCGCCGTCGGTCTCGACGATGTTGTCGATGGTGTGCATGTCAGCGGATCGCCAGCATCCGGTCGATGGGCGCCTTGGCGCGCGCCGCGATGTCGGCCGGCACGATCACTTCATGGGTCATGGTCTGCAGGCTGTGCAGGATGCCGTCCAGGGTGATGCGCTTCATGTGCGGGCACAGGTTGCAGGGGCGCACGAACTCGGTCTGCGGATGTTCGACAGCAACGTTGTCGCTCATCGAGCATTCGGTGATCAGCACCACGCGCTGCGGCTTGTGCTCGCCGACATAGCCGATCATCGCGGCGGTCGAGCCGGCGAAATCGGCTTCCGCCACCACTTCGGGCGGGCATTCGGGATGCGCCAGCACGGTGATGCCGGGATGCGCCGCGCGGTAGTCGCGGATTTCCTGCGCGGTGAAGCGCTCATGCACTTCGCAGGCGCCTTCCCAGGTGATGACTTTGACGCCGGTCTTGGCCGCGACATTGCGGGCCAGGTACTTGTCCGGGATCATGATCACGGTATCGACGCCGAAGTCGCGCGCGATGGTCTCGACCACCTTCACTGCGTTGCCCGAGGTGCAGCAGATGTCGCTTTCCGCCTTCACGTCGGCGGATGTGTTCACATAGGTGACGACCGGCAGGCCAGGATATTTCTGCTTCAGCAGGCGCACATCCGCGCCCGTAATGGAGGAGGCGAGGGAACAGCCCGCTTCCATGCTGGGGATCAGCACGGTCTTCTGCGGCGACAGGATCTTCGACGTCTCGGCCATGAAGTGCACACCGGCCTGCACGATCACCTGGGCATCTGTGACGGCGGCCTCGCGCGCCAGCGCCAGGCTGTCGCCCACGAAATCGCCCACGCAGTGGAAGATTTCCGGCGTCATGTAGTTGTGCGCCAGGATGACGGCGTTCTTCTCGCGCTTCAGCCGGTTGATCTCGGCGATGACGGGGGCGTAGGCGATCCATTCCGCCTTCGGAATGAAGTTGGCGACCTTGGCGTACAGCCCGTCCGTGGCCTGGGCCACGGCGTCAGTGTAGGCAAGTTCCAGTCCCATTGCGTCCTCCGGCACCCGAACATTAATACTCATTTCGAGTATATATGTGGGGCAAAAAACCCGGCCTTCAAGGAGCCGGTTCGGACTTTATGCTACACGCGAGCATATTCGGGTCAAGAGTCGCCAACGTGCGGATCAGCCCTGCGTTTCCGGCTTATGACGGTTTGACGCGGTTTCTGAGAACTTCTCAGCCTGCCTTGGCGCGCCGCACACCCAGGCGCATGCCCGGCGCCTGGCGCTCGCGCAGCACTTCGCGGCGGAACCGGAACAGTTCGGCGGGGCGCCCGCGACTCGGGGAGGAGAACTTGCCGGTGCCTTCCACCAAGCCTTGCTCAGCGACTAGGCGGCGGAAATTCTGCTTGTGCAGGCGCAGGCCCGCCAGCGCTTCCACTGCGCGCTGCAGTTCCAGCAAGGTGAAGGTCGGCGCCATCAGCTCGAACACCACCGGGCGATACTTCAGCTTGCCGCGCAGCCGCGCGATCGCAGTGGCGAGGATGCGGCGATGGTCGAACTGCATCGCGGTGCCCAGCGCCTGTTTCACCGGCTTGCCGCTGTCGCGATAGAATTCCTGCACCAGCCCGGCTTCATAGAGCAGCTCGTAACGCTCCAGCACGCGCTCTTCGTCCCAGCCTTCGCCGAAACACATGTTCACGCGCTCGCGCCGCAGCTCGGCGGCTTCCGCGGGGGCTTCTTTCACGAACTTTTTCAGCGCCGGCAAGATCGCGGCATCGATCATGGCGGGCTTCTCGTCACGCCAGTCTTCCCAGGGGAAATACTGGTACCAGCCGCGCCACTGGGCTTCGGCGGCCTCACGCACCTGCCGTGTCAGCGCCAGATAGCCCACGGAAACCACGCGCGCATCACCCTTGTCGCCGCCGGCGGGCGTGTGGCGGCCCTTGTCGCCGAAGGTATAGAGCTGCTCGGTATAACCCAGTTCGAACTGGGTCTGCTGGCCCACCCAGTTGCGCAAGCCGGATTCGAACGTGCGGTCGCGCGCCGGATCGAACGGGCCGAAGGGCAGGGCGTCATCTTCGCCCGCATGCGCCACTACCAGCACGGATGGGTGTTCGCCCTCCACCGCGAGGATGGCGGCCGACAGGCCGATGGAGACATTGTCCTTGCCGCTCACAGCCCCACCAGCGGGAAGGCGGTTGTGACGCCTTCCTCCATCACCAGCGCGGGGCCCATGCTGTTCAGGGCGGCGATCATCTTGCCTTTGCGGCCCAGCGCGTCGTCGGCATGCTGCACCAGAAGACGGTTGGGCTGGGCATGCGGTGCGCGGCTGCGCATGGCGCGCGCCACTTCGATCTCACGATTGGGGCCCAACCGGTCGCACAGGATGGCAAAGGCCGACGCCATGGATCGGCTGATCCCGGCCCAGCAATGGATCACCATCGGGCGGCTGGCATCCCAGGTGCGGGAAAATTCCAGCAGCTTGTCGATATGCTGGCGTCCCGGCGGGGCGGTGCCGGCAGCGGGGTCGATGATGTCGTTCACGCCCAGCTTCAAATGCTGTTCGGCCGGAAAGCCCACCGGGGTCTCGATCATGTGCTCGGGCGACAGCAGGGTGACAAGGTGCGAGGGCCGGGCCTGCAGGGCGTCGGCCAGGCTGGAAAGCGGGGTGACCAGTAGACGGGGCATGGGCGCCTTTTAGCACCCTAATGAGCATAAAGGCGCTGAAACCTGGCCAGGAACTGGGCCTGGGCATCGGCCGTGCTGGCAGGGGTCAGCCGGGGCGTTTTGACGACCGCTGGCGGGGCCCCGAAGAGGCGCCTGGCCTCCTTCTCGTCGAAGCCGGCCAGCTGGGTGGCCTCGTAGTAGGCCGAGATATGGTCGGCCTTCTTGAACAGGGTCTTCAGGGCGGGCGGCACCTGGGCGGGAAGGCCGAAGCGCAGATGAACTGCTGCTTGAAGTCTTTCCTCCAAGGCCTTGTAATTGATACCGACTGCCGCCTTGAACGGGCTTATGAGGTCGCCGACAACATATTCCGGCGCATCGTGCAGAAGGGCCATCAGCCGGGCCTCTGCCGTCAGCCGGGGCGACAGCTCCGACACCAGCCGTTCCACCAGCACGGAGTGCTGGGCGACCGAGAAGGCATGCGCGCCACGGGTCTGGCCGTTCCAGCGGGCGACGCGGGCCAGGCCGTGGGCGATATCCTCGATCTCGATGTCCAGGGGGCTGGGCTCCAGCAGGTCCAGCCGACGCCCGCTCAGCATCCGCTGCCAGGCCCGGGGTGGCAGGGCTTTGCGGTCAGGCACTGAGCAGCCTTATGGCGACGATGGACAGGGTCACGGCCAGCACAACGCGCAAGGCGCGGTCGGGCATCCGGGGAGCGAAAAGACTGGCGATCATGATGCCCGGCAGCGAGCCGCAGAGCAGCGAAACCAGAACGGCTGTGTCCACGCCCCCGGTGGCCAGGTGGCCCATGCCCGCCAGCAGGGTCAGCGGCACGGCATGGGCGATGTCGGAGCCGGCGATCTTGACCACCGGCTGGTCGGGATAGAGCAGCAGCAGCGCGGTGACGCCCAGCGCGCCCGCGCCGACCGACGAGATCGTGACCAGCACACCCAGCGCCACGCCGGTCGCCACGGTGAAGATGAAAGTCTGGCGTTCGTTCAGCACACCGACGCGGCGCGCATATACCGCCATCAGCCGGCGCCGCGAAAGCACGGCAACCGCCGTGGCCAGCAGCGCCACGCCCAGAACCTTGGTGACGATGGCGCTGTAAGCTGTCTGATCGACCTTCAACCACCAGAACAGCAGCAGGGTGAGCAGGGAGGCCGGCAGGCTGCCCGACGCCAGCCGCCGCACGATGCGCCAGTCGATGGTCTTGTTGAAACCATGCACCAGCGATCCGCCGGTCTTGGTGACGCTGGCATAGATCAGGTCAGTGCCCACCGCGGTCACCGGATGGACATGGAAAAGCAGGATCAGCAGCGGCGTCATCAGCGAGCCGCCGCCCACCCCGGTCATTCCGACCAGGAACCCCACGGCGAAGCCGGACAGGACGAACAGGGGGGATATGGTCGCAAGAAAGGCCATGGCGGGAATGTTTTTGTTTTTTCAGGAAAATCGGCCGGCAATCTCACACAAAGTTCCGTTCGGGACAATCGCTGGGCGGCCTGCGCATTTGGCGGGCAAACTACAACTGCAGATGCGTTGTTTGGCCTTTCCAATACGCGCGTAACGCGCGCTTTTTAACGCCTGCTCCACCAAGCTTGCCAAAGGCCTAACGCGCGGCGGGGATTGTGCCGCACCCGATCCGGGTAACCTCAACTGCCCATTTAGGATTTGCCACTACAAGCGGATCGGTAACAGCACCGCCCTTCATCACAGTTTGCCCAACATGCCGCCGCTGATCGATCCGATGGAACTGGACGCCCGCCGGCGCTCGAACGGCTTTGCGGGCACGCTTGCGTTTTTCGTCGCCGGCATCGTGGTCGGCCTGGGACTGGTGTCGGGGCTTGGCGGGGAATTCATCGCCGGCCTGATCATCGTGTCGGTGCTGAGCTTCGTGCTGTCGCAGCTGTCGCGCGTATCCGACAATACCAGGAAGCGCGTCACCGCGGGCGAGGCCAGTTATCGCGCCTTCTTCGATCATGCGGTGGACGGTATCTTCCGCACCACGCCGGATGGTCACTATCTGGCCGTGAACCAGGCGCTATGCGACATCTATGGCTATCACAGCCCCGAAGAACTGATCGCCGGCCTGACCGACATTTCCGCCCAGCTTTACGTCGACCTCAAGCGCCGCGATGAATTTGGCGCGCTGATGCAGGCCGATGACGTGGTCACCAATTTCGTTTCGGAAATCCATCACCGTTCCGGCCGCCGCATCTGGATCTCGGAAAACGCCCGTGCGGTGCGCGACTGGTCGGGCGCGCTCCTTTGCTATGAAGGCACGGTCAAGGACGTCACCGAGAAATTCGAGCAGGAACGCGCGTTGCGCACCGCGCTGCGCCAAGCCGAGATCGCCAACAAGATGAAGGCCGCGTTCCTGGCCGCCATGAGCCACGAACTCAAGACGCCGCTGAACGCCGTGCTGGGCTTCTCGGAAATCATCCGCGACGAGGTTCTGGGCCCGGTCGGCAATGAATCCTATCGCGACTATGCCGGCGACATTCACAAGAGCGGCGCCAAGCTGCTGTCGGTGATCAACGACGTGCTGGATGTTTCGCGCCTGGAGGGTGGCCTGCTGTCTATCGAGGCGCGCCCGGAAAGTGTGCGCGATGTGGCCGAACAGGCGATAGCGCGTGCGCGCGGCGTCACCCACGACCAGCGTCGCATCGCGTTGGACATACCCGACGGCATGCCGTCGCTGGACATCGATCCGCGCCGCCTGTCCCAGGCGCTGGGCAATCTTTTGGCGAATGCGCTCAAGTTCACGCCGGAAGGCGGCCACATCGGCTTTGGCGTGCACATGACCGGCGATGGCGGCGTGCAGCTGGTGGTGGAAGATACCGGTATCGGCATGGAGCCGGAAACCATCGCCGCGGCGCTGGAATCCTTCCGCCAGGTCGACGGCACGCTGGCGCGCCGTTTCGAAGGCACTGGCCTGGGGCTTTCCATCGCCAAGGCGCTGGCGGAACTGCATGGCGGGTCGCTGGCGGTGAAAAGCGCGGTGGGCGAGGGTACCACCGTCACAGTCACCCTGCCGCCCAGCCGCGTGATCCGCCAGGCCAAGGTCGCCTGATAATTCCTGTTCCACCCGGGCCACCGGAAGCGGTAAACACCGCGCCATGACCTCAGCTCTTGTCCTGTTTTCCGGCGGCCAGGATTCCACCGTTTGCCTGGCCTGGGCCCTCGACCGTTTCGAGCGTGTGGAAACCGTCGGCTTCGACTATGGCCAGCGCCACGCGGTCGAGCTTGAAGCACGGCCGCGCATTCTGGCGCGGATGAAGACTGACAGGCTGGGCGCCGACCACCTGTTGCCGCTGGACGTGTTGAAGGCCATCGGTGGCAGTGCGCTGACCGACGACATGGCCATTGCGATGGGCGAGAGCGGTCTTCCCACCACCTTCGTGCCGGGCCGCAATGTGCTGTTCCTGACCGTGGCGGCGGCGCTGGGCTATCGCCGCGGCATCTCCGACCTGGTCGGCGGGATGTGCGAGACCGATTTCTCCGGCTATCCCGATTGCCGCGACGAAACGGTGCAGGCCACGGCCCGCGCGCTGTCGCTGGGCCTGGCGCGCGACGTGCGCGTGCACACGCCCTTGATGTGGATCGACAAGGCCGCGACCTGGAAGATGGCGCAAGATCTCGGCGGCAAGGCACTGGTCGAGCTGATCGTGCAGGAAACCGTCACCTGCTATAACGGCGATCCGACCACGCACGACTGGGGCAAGGGCTGCGGCACATGCCCGTCCTGCGAGCTGCGCGCCGCCGGTTACAAAAAGTACAAGGCTGCATGACCTATTCGGTCAAAGAAATCTTCTACACCCTGCAGGGCGAGGGCGCGCAGGCGGGCAGGGCTGCGGTGTTCCTGCGCTTTGCCGGCTGCAATCTGTGGACCGGGCTGGAGCGTGACCGCGCTACCGCAACCTGCCAGTTTTGCGACACCGATTTTGTCGGCACCGACGGCACCGATGGCGGCAAGTTCGCCGATGCTGCCGCCCTTGCGCGCGCGGTGTTCAATCAATGGCCGGAACATGCCAGGGGCAAGCCCTATGTCGTATGCACCGGCGGCGAGCCGCTGCTGCAACTGGACAAGGCGCTGGTCGCGGCGTTGCACGATGAGGGCTTCGAGATCGCCATCGAAACCAACGGTACGCTTTTGCCGCCGCCGGGTATCGACTGGATCTGCGTCAGCCCCAAGGCTAACGCCGAACAGAAGTTGAAGCATGGCGACGAGCTGAAACTGGTCTATCCGCAGGCGGGCGCGGAACCCGACCGCTATGTGAGCCAGGACTTCCGGAACTTCTTCCTGCAGCCGATGGACAATGCCGACCGCGCCGCCAATACCCAGGCGGCGACGCGCTATTGCATGGACCATCCGCAGTGGCGGTTGTCGCTGCAAACACACAAGCTGATCGGCATTCGCTGACCAGCCCTGCGTCTCTCGCAGGTGCAAAACCACCGTTCGACGCCCATCTAACGACCCTGAACAAAGGGTTTGTCATGGATTCCTGGCCTGTCGTCATCACCAGCGCAGTGTTCGCCACCTGCATTATCGCCTACGGCTTCCTGATCGCGGCCTGAGCGAATCAGATTGTTGACCGCTGCGGTGGTCGCCCCCATAGTTCCTGCACAACCTGTCTCGATCTGAGACATGTTGGTGTATCCGCGTATCTCCAAAACCTGACTCACGCGCAGCAATGCGCGTACGGCTTTCTGTTGTCCCGGGGGATCAATGGAAGTTTCGTCGCAGGACGCGGATTCCGATCCGCTGCCGCTGTATCTGTCGCGCCTTTTTCTGCCCGCCGGCGATGAAGTGCTGGCGGCCGATCCGTCACCGGAAAGCCGGCAGTGGCTGAAGGCGCATGTGGGCGCGCGGCCGATCCGTTTTGTCGATCGCGCAAGCCTGCTGGCGCGGCTGAAGGAGCAGTACGGCGCGGCGGTTCTGGACCGCGCGGTGTTCGGCCTGGGGCGCCGCTTTCCCGAATTGTCGGCCCAGACAGTCATCACGCGCCAACAGGCCGTCGTTCTGGGAGGCACGCTGGTGTTCGCGCTGGCCGCGCTGGCGCTGTGGCCGGTCGCGACCGCGCGCGTGATCGTGACATTGCTCACCCTGGCCTTCGCCGCCAGCGGCATCTTCCGCGTCGTGCTGGCGCTGCTCGCGGTTCGTCATTGCCCAGTCACGGGCGGAGAGGCGGGCGCGCTGCCGACCTATACCATTCTTGTTCCGCTCTACCGCGAAGCCGGCGTGATCGCAGATCTGGTGCAGGGGCTGTCGGCGCTCGATTACCCTCACCATCTGCTCGACATCAAGCTGGTTATTGAAGCGGACGATCTTGAAACCATCGCCGTGGCGCGCGCCGTGCTGGGTGACGATGCCGGGCCGTTCGAGATCGTCGAGGTGCCGCCGGGCGGCCCGCGCACCAAGCCAAAGGCCGCCAACTATGCACTGGCCTTCGCGCGCGGCGAATATCTTGTCGTCTATGACGCCGAAGACCGGCCCGAACCCGACCAGTTGAAGAAAGCCATCGCCACCTTCCGCGCCAGCCCGCGCACCACCGCCTGCCTGCAGGCGCGGCTTAATTTCTACAACGCCAACCACAACTGGCTCACCCGGATGTTCGCGCTGGATTATGCGCTGTGGTTCGACACCTTGCTGCCGGGACTGGACCGCATCGGCGTGCCCATGCCGCTGGGCGGCACCTCCAATCATTTTCGCACTTCGGTGCTGCGCGACATCGGGGGCTGGGATGCCTTCAACGTCACGGAAGATGCCGACATCGGCATTCGCCTGTCGCAGCTGGGCTACCGCGTCTCCATGCTGGATTCCACGACTTTCGAGGAAGCACCGATCCGCGTCGGCGCCTGGCTGAAACAGCGCTCGCGCTGGCTGAAGGGCTACATGCAGACCTGGCTGGTGCACATGCGCGATCCGGCGGCGCTGGTTCAGCGCACCGGCCTGCGCGGCTTTCTGGCCTTCCAGCTTTTCATCGGCGGCGGGGTGATCTTCGCCCTGGCAAACCCGCCGCTCTGGATCGCCTTTCTGTCGGCCATGATGCTGCATGGGTTCTACAATGCCGCGGGGCCGGGCGCGGTCATTCCCGGCGCGGGGCTCTTGGCCAACAACATCCTGCTCACTTACCTGGCGGTGCTGGCGCCCCGCAAACGGGGATGGGACGAACTGGCGCCCTATGGTCTGACGGTGATCGCCTATTGGGCGCTGGTGTCGGCTGCAGGCTATCGCGGTGCCTGGCAACTGATCACCAAACCTTTCTTCTGGGAAAAGACCACCCACGGCGTGATGCCCAGGCCGCAATGAAGCTTCTTCTGTTTTGTCTTGCATGCTTGATGCCGCTTGAGGCGCGCGCCGCTGCCTGGACCCAGCCGCGCGGCACCTGGCAGATCATCAGCGGCGCAATTCTGAGCGATGCAACGCGCAGCTTCGACGCCAGCGGCAACGCGACATTTCCCGAACGATTCCAGCGGCTGCTGCTCACCAGCGACAGCGAATATGGCCTGACCAACAGGCTGACCCTGCTGGTGCGCACGGAAACCGCGAACGCCCATGTGCGCGCCGGCACCGGTGCGCCAACCAATGCGCTCGACAATGCGGTCGAAGTGGGCGCGCGCTATCGCCTGATGCGGCCGCACTGGCTGGCGCGCGACGATGTGTTGTCGGTCGAAGTCTCGGGCCGCAAGGCGGGCGCGTTCAACTTCGCCTATTCCGCCAACGCCACGGCGGGCGGCGAGGATGCCGGCATCCGCCTGCTGTACGGCTCCGGTTTTCGCCTGGCGCATCACTATGCGTTCGTTGAGGTCGAGGCCGGCGAGCGCTGGCTCTCCCACCCGCGACCCAGCCAGACAGCGATCGATCTCACCGCCGGCATGTGGCTCGCACCGCGCTGGATGGTGATGCTGCAAAGCTTCAACCTGGTCAGCGGCCCGGCGCGCGCGCCTTATGTCTATTACCGCACCCACAAGCTGGAAGGCTCGGTGGTCTGGCGCATGACCCGGCGCCTGTCGCTGCAAGGGGGCGCGTTCTTTTCGCCCGCCGGCCAGAACGCGCTGGACGAGCGCGGCCTGTGCCTGTCGCTCTGGGCCGATCTCTAGGCCTTCTCGCGCCGTCCGTACAAAAGCGTGACGTTGATGCGGCGGTTTTCGTAGCCGTCCTTGAAGCTGATCACGTCGGTCTCGTGGAACAGGTCGGAATCGAACACCACCGCCCGGTTTGCGCGATACGGCACCGTCACGGACTGCGCGCGGCTTTCGCGCAGGAAGGCGCGGGTCTTTTTCACGTCGCCATTGTAAGCCTCGAAGTCCCAGTCCAGCGGCGCCATCTTGTCCCAAACCACCAGCCCGCCGTGATTGGGATCCAGGTTGGCGTCGTCGGGCGTGATCCAGAAATTGACGTTCACCGCCGCGACGTCTGCATGGATGTTGATGCCGCGCATTTTGGAATCGTATTTGAACGCCCACAGATAGCCCAGCGGATGGCCGGCGAAGATCGCGGGAAAGGTCGCCGCGAACTCGTCGGCGATCTGCGCCAGCAACGGTGCGGCAAAACCATGTTCGGGAAAGGCGCCGACATAGCCGTCATTGTAAGTGTGGCGCCAGACGTTCGAGCACAGGCAGAAGCGGCGCAGCTCTGCCAGCGCCTCCGGCGTCAGCAGATTGTCGATCACTACCAGTTGCGGATTGCTGGCGTTCCACTCCCGCGTGACTTTTTCGGCGTTGGCGGGATTGATCGCGGGGCCCGGCAGCCGGGCGCCACCCTCCAGGAACAGCGGGCCATCGACCCGGGCGCGCGTGCCCAGATATGCCTGCTGCTCGGCATCGTGACGCAATTTTTGCGGCGGTGTTCCGGGCCCGTTGGGCGTGCCTTGGCCGATGCCGCGTGCGGCCGACTGGCGAAACACCTCGAAAGCTTCCGCCACGCGGCCGCTTTCGCACAGCGTATGCCCACGGCAATTCATCAGTTCGGGATTGCCGGGCTGCAGGGCAAGCGCGCGGTCGAAGCTTTCCAGCGCATCGGCAAAGCGGTTCAATACGCGCAGGGTGATGCCGCGGTTCTTCCAGGTTTCGGCGTTGTGCGGATGGATCGCCAGCGCGCGGTCGAAACTGTCCAGCGCTTCGTCTTCGCGCCTGAGCGCGTGCAGGGCATTGCCGCGGTTGACCAGCGCGCCTTCATGACCGGGATTGGCTGCCAGCACGCGGTCATAGTCGGCTACCGCTTCGGCTGGGCGCTTCATTTCGTTGTGGCAGTTGCCGCGATTATACCAGGCACCCGCGAAATCGGGTCGTAATGTTATCACGCGGGTATAAGCCGCCAGCGCTTCGTTGTGGCGACGCAGCTTCTTAAGCACATTCCCGTAATTCAGCAGCGCCTCGGGCGAGTCTGGATCGATTGTCAGCGCCCGGCCGAACTGTGCCAGCGCATCCTCAAAGCGGCCCTGCTGCGCATGCAACAGCCCCAGCCGATGGCGCGACCCGAACGCATCCGGGTCGATCGCCAGAGCCTTGGTGTACAGCTGTTCGGCCTGTGCCAGGTCGCCGCGCTGGTGGGCCGCAAAGGCCAGCTCATGCAGATTCATGCGCATGTTGTGCGGCGCGGATTGACAAGGGTCAAGACGTCCGGGGATGCTGCCGAAAAACCGGGAGGGACCTGATGAAGACCAAGATGATCACCGCCGCCTTGCTGCTGACCGCGGCACCCGTGCTGGCGCAGACCCAGGTGTTCAACACCAATGTGGGCGCGGTGCGCATCACCCCGATCTATCACGCCACCGCGATGATCCAGCTGGGCCGCGACATCATCTATATCGATCCGGCCAAGCCCGCCAAGATCGAGGGCCTGTCGCCCGCCGACCTGATCCTGATCACCGACATTCACGGCGACCACATGGATGCCGCCGACGTGACGGCGCTGTCGAAAAACGGTACCACCGTGATCGCGCCCGCCGCGGTGCAGAAGACCATCACCCAGGCGCGCGTGCTGGCCAATGGCGAAAGCACCCGCTGGCACGATTTCAAGATCACCGCCGTGCCAATGTACAACATCAGCCACAACCAGCCTTCCGGCCAGCCCTATCACGACAAGGGTCGCGGCAACGGCTATGTGCTGAACTATGGCGGCAAGAATTTCTATTTTGCTGGCGACACGGAAGGCACGCCCGAGATGCGCGCGCTGAAGAACATCGACGTCGCCTTTATCCCGATGAACCTGCCTTACACCATGACACCCGCCGAAGCCGCCGACGCGGTCAAGGCGTTCCACCCCAGGGTGGCGATCCCCTATCACTACAAGGGCCAGGACATCGCCCAGTTCAAGGCGGCGCTGGAAGGCAGCGGCATCGAGGTACGCCTGCTGGACTGGTATCCGCAGTAACGGAAGATCGAACAGCGAAAGGCACGGACGACATTCGTCAGGGATGCTGCAACGTCAGCGAACATGGCAGGCTGACATGTTGACAGGCGGATCTCCGCCGATCGGACCAGTCATTACAACCGAAAAAGTCACGCAGGTTGCTTTCCTTGCGTTAACCATACGGTTAGTCAGAGAGCCTTCAAGAAAAGCTGGCTGACCTTTTCCAAATGCGAGAGCAGACTGACCATTCCGCCCCGGACGCGTCGGCCCAGGATTTTGCGCTCTATGCGCAGGGACTGCTCGCGTCTTTGAAGAAGCTGGCGATCAGACACGACCTGCAGTTACTCGCGCATCTTTTTGACTTGGCGGCGATCGAGGCTGGCCACCATTCGAAACGCAATGGGCCGACCAACTAGCGCCGCTGGGCGTGTTGACTACTTCTTCACCGGCTCGCCGACGTGGCCCTTGTACCGGGGGCCGTTGACCTGGACGACGAAGCCGTCTGGATCGTTGAACTTGAAACTTTCGTCGTCGCCGCGCGAGCCGGGCGTGATCTGCAAGCCATGGGCGGCGACCTTGGCGCGCATCGCCTTGGCGTCCCAGCCTTCGACGCCAAAGTCATAGTGATCCAGCGCGGCGGGACCGGGCTTCTGTTCGATGCCGAAGAACTGCTCGCCCACGCCCAGGATGTGGATGGTCTCGGATTGCTGGGCCAGCTTCATGCCGAAGAACTCCTGGTAGAACTTGGACGTCTTCTGCAGGTCGGGCACGCGTACCGTCACATGGTTCAAGGTCAGTGCCTCCAGGCTGGGCGCGGCGCGGGCAGGGGTGGCGGCCGTGGCGGCCAGCCCGGCCAGGGTGGCGGCCAGTTGGCGGCGGCTCAGAACCCCACGCTCGAAATCGCCCAGCATTTTCTCGATCAGCAGTTCCATGGTGTCCCCTCCGGTTTGTCTGGCCGCAAGCATACGCCAGTCGCGCCCCGGCCAAAGCCGGCCTGTTCCCCTTTGCGAGATTGGGCGGAATTCATGTTTCGCCCCTGTACCTGCGAATGACTTGCACCTATATGGAAGCCATGCGTATTGGGCCGGTTTTTGCGTGTCTCCTGGTCGCCGTCCTCCCGGCGCGCGCGGCGGTGATCGGTGAGCCGCTGGCACGCGATGGGCTGACGGTGCAGCCCAGCTATCAGGCCGGGGTGCAGATCGACCGCATGATGGCGCCCCCGGGCAGCGTGCATCTGGAAGCCGATGTGCGCGCCCATGACAACGCATACGGCTTTGCCGAGCACGACTTCATTCCCTATCTGACCATCAATTACGCGCTGACGCGTGACGACAATCCCACCTTCAAGAAATCCGGGCTGCTGTATCCGATGGTGGGCAAGGGCGGCCCGCACTATGGCGCGTTCGCGGAAGTGACGCCGGGCACCTATCACCTGACCTACATCATCTCGCCGCCCAGCTCGCACGGCATGTTGCGGCATGTCGAAAAAACGGGCGGCGTGGCGGACTGGTTCAAGCCCATCACCGGCAGCTGGACCTTCACCTATCCGGAAAAGACGCCATGAAGTTCATCGCCGCCGCGCTGTTGTTGTTGGTTGCACCCGCGCTGGCCGATGCGCCGATCGTGGTGCATTTGAAGAACCACAGGTTCAGCCCCGCCACCATCAAGGTGAAAGCGAACCAACCCAGCATGATCCGGCTGTTCAACGATGACGACACGGCGGATGAGTTCGATTCCGCCTCGCTGAAGATCGAAAAGGTGGTGCCGGGCCATGCCAGCGCCAATATCCGCATCCGTGCGCTGGCGCCGGGCAAATATCCCTTCATGGGCGAATACCATGCCGCCACCGCACAGGGCGTCGTGATCGCGCAATGATTTCCGCCCTGATCATCGTCTTTCGCGAGGTCATCGAGGCCGGATTGATCGTCGGCATCGTGCTGGCGGCCACCACCGGCGTGCCGCATCGCGGGCGCTTTGTCGGCCTGGGCGTGACCGCGGGCGTGCTGGGCGCCTGCCTGGTCGCGGCCTTTGCGGGCGAGTTGTCCAACCTGTTCCAGGGCTCAGGCCAGGAGGTGTTCAACGCCGCGATCCTGCTGCTCGCTGTGGTGATGCTCACCTGGCACAATGTCTGGATGGCCAGCCACGGCCGCGAAATGGCGCGCGAACTGAAAGCCGCCGGCCACCGGGTGAAGACCGGCGAGCGCACCCTGCTGGCGCTGTCGGTGGTGGTGGGCGTGGCGGTGCTGCGCGAAGGTGCTGAAGTCGTGTTGTTCCTCTACGGCATCGGCGCGCAGGGCGGCAGCGGCATGGAGATGCTGACCGGCGGCGCGCTGGGACTTCTTTGTGGCGCGTTGGTTTCCGGCCTCATGTTTTTCGGGCTGCTGCGCATTCCCGCGGGGAAGCTGTTCCAGGTGACGTCGGGCCTGATCACGCTTCTGGCGGCGGGCATGGCGGCGCAGGCGATCCTGTTCCTGCAGAATGCGGGCTGGCTGGACTATTTCACCGCCACGGTATGGGACACGTCCTCCATCCTGCCCGATGACGGGCAGGGCAGCCTGGGCATGGCCGGCAAGATGCTGCACACCCTGGTGGGCTATACCGCAGCCCCCAACGGCGCCCAGTTGATCGCCTATGGCCTGACGATCGCGGCAATCCTGGCCTTGATGCGCCTGGCCAACCGCCCCAGCGTAAAACACGCTTAAACTTGTCGTTTAATTGCCGGTCGCGCGGAACCGTGCTGGTAACGCGCCATGCCTATGGTCATGGCGGGGTTACTGGTGATCGCCATGGGGCAGGATGAAACGGACGACAGGCAAAAACTGCTGGAAGCGGCGCGTGCGCTGCTGGCGCGGGGCGATGCCAAGTTTTCGATCACGACGCTGTGCGCCGAAGCCCAGGTCGGCCGCGAGATCTTCCGCACCCATTTCGCGGGCAAGGCGGCGCTGCTGGCGGCACTGATGGAGCCCACGCAACCCACGACCCAAGAGCCCCTCACGGACTCTAAGGCGGCGCAAGAACCCGGTGTTCCTGCACCCGACGCCTGGCTCGAACGCCGCCTTAGGGTCTTTGAGCGTGCGTTGACGGCGCTGGAAGCCCGCGCCGAGGCGACCGCACAAGACCATGCGCGCGCCATCGCCGACATGGAAGACAAGCTGCTCAAGGTGGGCTTGCGCCAAAGCGAGGCGCGCCCGCGCACTGAAGTGCCCGAGCCGATGGCGGAAGTGGCCGCCATGCTGTCGGACATGCCGGAGCCGGGGCCGGTGATCGCGGAAACGCCCGTCGAATTCGTTGAGCCGATGCCGGAGCGTCCGGCGCCCGAACTGCTCTCGCTGGCGCCCGCACCCGATGTGGTGGTGTCGAAAGAGGAGATGGCGGGCGTGCTGCAGGTCGCGCGCGAAAAGACCCGTGCGGTGCCTGAAGAAAAATCGCCCGACGGCAACAGCCGCTTGCGTTGGCTGGCGATCGGCGGGCTGTCGCTGGTGGCGCTGTTCCTGTGCATCGGGCTGACCATGGGCAATACCGCCGGCGCATCCGCGCCCGACCTGGAAGGCAGCGGCGTCACCCATCGCACCCTGGCGTCGGGCGCACTGGCGCGCACCGTGGCGCTGGCGGATTCCGGCAACGGCCACGCCCAGGCGCAACTGGCGCTGGCCTATCTGCGCGGCACCGGCGTAGACAGCGATGCGGCCGCCGCCGCGCGCTGGAGCGCGGCCGGCGCGCAGTCTGGCTCGCCCCAGGCGCAGTATCTGCTGGGCGCGCTCTACAACCAGGGCAATGGCGTCAAGGCCGATCCGGCCAAGGCGGTCGAGCTGTTCGCGGCGGCTGCCGCGCGCGGCAACCTGAAGGCGATGCACAACCTCGCCATCGCCTACGCCCAGGGGCAGGGCACCGAGAAAAACGAAGCCAAGGCGGCGGAATGGTTCGCCCGTGCCGCCGAGCGCGGCTATGTCGACAGCGCCTTCGACCTGGCGGTGCTGTACGAGCGCGGCGAAGGCGTGGCCCAGGACCTGAAGCAGGCGATGAAATGGTATGGCGTTGCCGCTTTCGCGGGCGACCAGGCCTCGCAGGCGCGGCTGGATTTCCTGCGCACCCAGATGAAGCCCGCCGACGTGAAGCTCGCCATGATGGCGGCGTCCAGCTTTGCGCCATTGGCGCCGCTGGACGAGGCCAACAGCCTCTAGTCTTCCTTGTCGCTTTCGCTGTGGCTCTGGCTGCCGTAATGGTTGGCCCAGACCTTGGTGAATTCCGCGCCCAGCAGGAATATCTGCGCGGAATAATAGACCCAGATCAGCAGCACGATGATGCCGCCGGCCGCGCCATAGATGTTGGCCGAGATGAAGTTGGCCAGGTAATAGCCGATCACGGTCTGGCCGCCCTCGAACAGGATGGCGGTGCCGCAGCTCGCCACCAGCACGTCGCGCCATTCCAGCTTCTTGTTGGGCAGGACCTTGTAGAGCGCGGCAAACAGCAGCGAGACGATAACGAATGATAGCCCGAGATTGACGATGCCGATCACCGCATCGGAGACATCGGTATAACGGTCGAGCAGCCGGCCCAGCACGCGGACACCCGTGGCCACGATCATCGACAGCAGCAGCAGGAAGCCCAGACCGATTACCAGGCTCAGGCTCATCACCCGCCCGCGCAGCAGCTGGTAGAAATAGGATTCCTGCCGCGGGGCCTTCCAGATCACGTTCAGCGCGTCTTCGATCTCGGTGAAGAAGCCCGATGCCGTGACGACCAGGGCGGTGATTCCGATCAGGCTGCCGGCCAAGGTGTGATGGCCGCGCCGGACGTGCAGGATGGCCAGCTGCACCAGGTCGGCAGATTCCGAGCTCATGATCCGGGTCAGCTGTCCGTGTATGGCGTGGCTGGCGGCGGCCTGTCCCAAGAAAATCGCGGCGATGGCGGTCGCGATGAACAGCACCGGCGCGATGGCGGTCACGGCATAGAAGGCGATGGCCGCCCCGCGCGACAGCGCGTTGTCCTCAATGAAGGCGTTGAAGCCTTCCCGCAGCAGCGTCCAAAGGCTCAGATGTGGACGGCTCACGGCCAAGGCCCTGGTGTGCATGTTGGGTTCCCAACGTAACAGACCGCACGAAAGTTTCACTTTTATAGGAAGCCCTATGGCGCTTCAGGCGTTCCCACACCGGGAGGCACCGCTAAGTGGTTGATTCAGAATGTCCGTTACGGAGCAGTCGGAGAAGTCGCGCACCGCGACGCTAGGAGACCGGATACTCGCGGATTTCCGCGATTTTCAGTTCACCTGGGATGGTTTTTGGCGCTGGACGGGAATCACCATCCTGGCGCTGCTGGTTGCCGCCTTGATCACGCTCTATTTCCTCGACTGGAATCAGATGCGCGGCCCCATCGGGCGCTATCTGTCGCACAGGACCGGCCGCGAAGTGCGGCTGGATGGCGACCTGGCGGTGAAGCTGTTCACCTGGCAGCCCAGCGTGGACGCCCACGACATTTATGTCGGCAATCCCAAATGGGTCGGCACACCACAGGCCGCCAAGGCGAAGGAATTCCGGGTCGAGGTGCGGCTGGTGCCGCTCCTGTTCGGCAAGTGGGTGGTGCCCCTGGTGCGCATCGCCGACGCCGATATCCTGCTGGTGCGCGACCAAAGCGGCCGCACCAACTGGGACAGCGGCGGCAAGAACCCCAACGAAGCCTTCAAGCTGCCGCCGATCCAGCGCTTCCTGGTCAGCAACGGCCATGTCGCGATCCATGACGCGGTGCGCAAGCTGGACTTTGCCGGCACCGTCAATTCGGAGGAAAATGTCGGCGGCGGCAAGAGCGCCTTTACCCTGATTGGCGACGGCACCCTGAACAAGAGCAAGTTCAAGGCCGACGTGAACGGCGGCCCGCTGATCAATGTCGATGCCAGCAAGCCCTACAATTTCACCGCCGACGTCCATGCGGGCGAGACCCATGCGATCGTCAACGGCGCCATCACCGAGCCTTTCCACCTGGACCGTTTCACCGCCAGTGTGAATGTCAGCGGCCCGACCTTGTCGGACCTGTATTTCATGACCGGCCTGGTGCTGCCCAACACCCCGGCCTATCGCCTGACCATGTCGGTGCAGCGCGAAGGCACTTTCTATCGCCTGAACGACATCAACGCGACCCTGGGCAACACCGACCTGGCCGGCAACCTGACGGTCGATGCCTCCAACGAGATTCCCGTGCTCGCGGGCAAGGTCGCCTCGCGCGCGCTGGACTTCAAGGATCTGGGCCCCGTGGTGGGCGGCGGCAAGGCGCAAGCCGTGCAGAGCAAGTGGCTTCTGCCCGACACCGAACTGCACACCGAGCGGCTGAAGCAGACCAATGCGGAAGTCGATTACAGCGCGCGCACCATCAAGTCGCAGGACTTCCCGCTCACAAGCTTGGACACTCACATCTCGCTCCAGGGCGGTGTGCTGCAGCTGAAGCCGTTGGCATTCGGCTTCACCCAGGGACGCTTGTCAGGCTCGCTGAAGGTGGATGCGCGCAAACAGGTGCCAGTAACCAGCGTGGATGCGCGCCTGACCGACCTGAAGGCCGAGAACTTCATCAAGGGCACCGACAAGCCCATTCAAGGCACTCTGGAAGCGCGCGCCATCCTGACCGGCAGCGGCAAGACGGTGCACCAGACGGCGTCGACCGCCAACGGTACCTTCACCGCGGTGGTGCCGCAGGGCGGCATGCGCCATTCGCTGGCCGAATGGACGGGCGTGGACGTGCTGACCGCGCTCAGCCTCAACCTGTCGGGCGACAATTCCAACACCAACCTGCGGTGCGCGGTGGCGCATTTCGGCGCGCAGAATGGCGTGTTGACCTCGCAGCAGTTCGTCATCGACACCGATCCGGTGCGGGTCGACGGTTCGGGCACCATCAACCTGCAGGACGAGACGATGAACCTGCGCCTGCAGGGCAAGCCCAAGAGCTTCCAGATCCTGCGCCTGCGCGCACCGATCACGGTGAAGGGCTCCATTGCGCATCCCGCGATCGGCGTGGAGCCGGGCCAGGCCATTGGTCAGGCCGGCATCGGCGCCGCGCTGGGCTTCCTCAATCCGTTCGCCGCGATCCTCGCATTTGTCGATCCGGGCCTGGCGAAGGATGCCAATTGCGGCCCGCTGCTGGCGGATGCCAAGGCCAAGGGCGCGCCGGTGAAGGCGTCGGCCGTCGCCAAGGCGCAGGCGCCGCGCAAGTAGCAAACATTACAACTTATCCCCGCGCGTGCCGCGCGTGATAGCTTGCCCGGATGCGTGCGTTCAACCACCGTCACAACCAGCTGTCTTTCCGCCGGTTATCCGCAGCCGGAAGGGGGGAGGGGGCTCCATTTCGCGAAAACGAATATCGCGGATGTGATTGTGCCATCGACACAAACACCGCGCGCGGGGGCCCCAGGCATGTATCGTCGCGTAAAGCCTGTCCGCCGCTTGTCCGCGTCGCGGGCGGCCAAAGCAAAATCAAGCCCAATATTTTCGTGCCACCGGCTTGCGGTTTGGGTTCCTTACCCCACATTTCAGCGCGGGTATTCGACCCCTATGGAGAAGACATGACGATTTTCAGACAGTTGACCAAGCTGGCCGCCGTTTTTGGTGTCGCCCTGGCGTTGGCCGGTTGCGGCGTCAATTCCATTCCCACCAAGGACCAGGCCGTGAAAGCCGCCTGGGCGAACGTGCAGGCCGCCTATCAGCGCCGCGCCGACCTGATTCCCAATCTCGCGAACACCGTGGCCGGCTATGCCGCGCAGGAAAAGTCGGTGCTGACCGCCGTCACCCAGGCGCGCGCCAGCGCGACCCAGGTGAAGGTGGATGCCTCCACCATTTCCGATCCCGCCAAGTTCGCCGAATTCCAGCAGGCGCAGGACAAGCTGTCGGGTGTGTTGGGCCGGTTGATGGCAATCAGCGAGAATTATCCGGACCTGAAATCCAACGCCAACTTCCTGGCGCTGCAATCGCAGCTGGAAGGTACAGAAAACCGGATCGAGATCGCGCGGCGCGACTACAACACGGCCGTGCAGGACTATAACACCGAGCTGGTGACCATTCCCGGTTCGCTGTGGGCGTCGACGCTCTACAAGAGCTACAAGCCCGCCACGCCGTTCGCGGCTTCGGCGGCGGCCCAGTCCGCGCCGGTGGTGCATTTCCAGGGCGATAACTCGACCGCGCCGCAGCCGTCCGCGGCCGCGGCCCAGCCCGGCACCCAACCCGCGAAGCCGTAATCACCATGCGGCTTGCCGCTGCGATCATTGCGTTCTTCTGTCTTCTGCTGCCCGCTACGGCGGCGCCGAAATTTCCGGCGCTGACCGGGCGGGTGGTGGATGACGCCCATATCCTGAACGACGAAACCCGCGACAGCCTGACCGAAAAGCTGGCGGCGCTGGAAGCCAAGACCTCGCGCCAGCTGATCGTGGTCACGGTGCCGTCGCTGCAGGGCTATGAGATCAGCGACTATGGCTATCAGCTGGGCCGCAGCTGGGGCATCGGCCAGAGCAAGCTGAACAATGGCGCGCTGCTGATCGTGGCGCCCACCGAACATCGCGTGCGCATCGAGGTGGGGTACGGCCTGGAGCCGATCCTGACCGATGCGTTCTCGTCGGTGGTGATCCAGACCCAGATCACGCCGCGCTTCCGCCAAGGCGATTTCAATGGCGGCGTCACCGCCGGTACCGATGCGCTGATCCAGCAGATGTCCTTGGAAACCTCGGAGGCCGAAAAGAGAGCCGCCGCGGCACAGGTGCAGCGGCGCGGCGGGCAGGAGAAGGGCGACCCCATCGGCTTGCTGATTGCCGTCATCATCATCGGGTTTGCCATCGCGCGGGTGTTCGGGGGCTGGGGCTTCCTGCCGTTCCTGCTGATGGGCGGCGGTCGCGGCGGCGGGTATTACGGTGGCGGCAGCAGTGGCGGCGGTGGCTGGTCCGGTGGCGGCGGCTTCGGCGGTGGAGGCGGCGGCAGCTTCGGCGGCGGCGGCTCATCGGGGAGCTGGTGATGCTGACAAGGGACGACCACGCGCGCATCACCGATGCCATCACCCGGGCCGAGAACCGCACCCGTGGCGAAATCTTCTGCGTGCTGACCCACGAAGTGTCGCGCTATCGCGAGGTGCCGCTGGCCTGGGCGGCGATCGCCTCCCTGCTCGTGCCGCCGGTCTTTGTGCTTCTGGGCCTGCACAGGCTGGCGCTGGCCAGCATCTTTTCCAGCTGGACCGATGAAAGCGCGCGCGCCATGGGCGGCCTGATCCTGCGCGCGCTGACGACCTATTCGCTGGTCCAGGCCGGCATCTTCCTGGTCGTGGCGCTGGTGGTGTCGATGCCGGCGGTGCGGCGCAGGGTGACGCCGCGCTTCATCCGCCGCTACCGCGTGCGGACGGCGGCGCGCCATCACTTTGCCGCGTCGGGCGCCAAGCTGTCCCACGACGAACCGCATGTGCTGATCTTCGCCTCGCTGCACGATCGCCAGGTCGAACTGGTGGCTCATGACGCCATCCACAATGCGGTGGGCGAGGGACCGTGGAACGCCGCCGTGCAGGCCGTCACCGACGGCATGAAGGCAGGCAAGCCCGGTGATGGTTTTGTCAGGGCGATCGAGATCTGCGGCGATGCCCTGGCCCAGCATTTTCCCTCCGACGGGCGGGCGCGGAACCAGTTGCCCAACACCATTCTTGAGACTTAGTCTGCCGGCCAGAAAACCGGAGGACGTCCATGAAGACGATGTTGAAGCTCGCCGTTCCGCTGTGCCTGCTGGCGGGGGCCGCCGCGCACGGCCAGGCGATGAAGGCAATGGTGCCGGCGCATGTGAAGAAGCTGGACCCCGCGCTGGACGCGGTGCTGGCGCCCGACACCAAGATCGAGAAAGTCGCTACCGGCTTCATCTTCACCGAAGGCCCGATGTGGAAGGACGGCAAGCTGTGGTTCAGCGACGTGCGCGGCGACAAGGTGCGCACATACGATCCGAAGGACGGCAAGGTCACGGTGATCCTGAGCGACAGCGGCGGCGTCAAGAACGCGCCACCCGACGCCAATTTCGGCTCCAATGCCATGGTCACCGACAAGGATGGTTCGATCCTGCTCACCCGCATGGCGATCGGCACCATCGAGCGCATGGATGACAAGGGCGGGCTGAAACCCTTCCTGTCCAAGTACCAGGGCAAGCGGCTGAACAGCCCCAACGACCTGGTCTTCAGCAAGGACGGCGCGTTGTGGTTTACCGATCCCAGCTTCGGCCTGCCCAAGATGGATGCCGACCCCAAGAAGGAGCAGAAGTTCAACGCGGTGTGGCGCTATGCCGGCGGCAAGCTGGCGCCGGTGATCACCGACATGACCCAGCCCAACGGCATCGCCCTCTCGCCCGACGAGAAGACACTGTATGTGTCGAACTCCATGCCCGAGATGTATGTGCGTGCCTATGACGTGGGCGCCGACGGCAAGCTGAGCAACCCGCGCACCCTGATCAAGTATCCCGGCGCGCCGGCGCCTGACGTGCCGGATGGCCTGAAGGTGGACAGCGCGGGCAACATCTGGACCTCCGGTCCTGGCGGCGTGCGCATCATCAGCCCCCAAGGCAAGGTGCTGGGGCAGCTGGTGATCCCGGAGGTCGTCGCCAATATCGGCTTCGCCGACGACGGCAAGACGGTCTACCTGACTGGCTCGACCAGCCTGTACCGCCTGCATAGCAAGGTGGCAGGCGAGATCCCGATGTATTATCGCAAGTAAGTGAAAAGGCCGGTCCGAAAGGGCCGGCCTTTTTTCAGGCGGCTTCCAGCGCCAGCAGTTTTTCCTTCACCGGAATGCCGCCGGCAAAACCGGTCATGCTGCCATCCGCGCCCACGACGCGGTGGCAGGGCGCGATGATCGAGATGGGGTTGCGCCCATTGGCGGCGCCCACCGCCCGCATGGCGGTCGGCTTGCCGATCTGGCGGGCGATCTGGGCATAGCTGCGCGTCTGGCCGAAGGGGATGGTCAGCAGCGCCTTCCAGACCTTCTTTTGGAAATCGGTGCCGGCGAAGTCCAGCTTCAAGTCAAAGCTGCTGCGGTCGCCCGCGAAGTATTCCTTCAACTGGCGCTCGGCCTCGACCAGAACCGGATGCCGCGGTGCCTCGCCCACGATGTTCAACTTCACTCGGCCAGGCTTGTCATTCTCCCACAGCACGGCGGCCAGGCCGGTATCCGATCCCACCAAGGTCAGGTGGCCGACCGGGGTCTTGATGGTCTTGCTCAGATAGTCGCGCATGATCGTCTCCGTTCGTTGAAGACAACAAATAACGAGTCCGCCCGGTCATGGAAGTGGGCGGCAATATCCAACGGGCGAACTGACAGCTACTGGGCGTTTCTGGCGTCGGCCAGGAACGCGGTCTTGGCCGCCATATCCTTGGAAACACCGATCACCATCAGTTCCAGGGCGGCGTTTCCGGCCTTGAAGGTCTTGGCCTGGTTCAGGTCCACAGGAATTGCATCGCCCTTCTTGATGGCGGCGGTCTCGCCATTGACCGTGACAGAGCCATCGCCGGCCATCACGTAATAGGACTCGCTCAAGTCCGCATAGCGGGTTTCCGGCAGGGTGGCGCCGGGCTGGATCAGGACGTGATCCACATAGGCCCAAGGCGTGTAGAACACGCTCGGCCCCAGCGCCCGGCGGCGCGAAACGCCGGTGGCGCCCGCCAGCGGCTTCAGGGTCGAACGTTCCAGATGCATGGTGACGAACTGCGGCACCTTGTCGAGCGGCGCTCCCACCCGGTCGTCGCCCAAGTTGAAGGCGTCGTATACCTTCGACGTTCCGACATTGATGTTCATCCATTCGATGTCATGGTCGGTAGGGTTATAGATGCCGTGTGCCGAGCCCATACGGTCGGGGGCACCCCAGGTACCTTTCATCTCCGAGGTGCGGCCATTGACGGTGAACTGGGCCGTGTCATCGAAAATGACGAACATTTCCTCGCAGTGGTTATGGAAGTGCTGACCGATGCCCGAATGAGGATGGATAACGCCGCGGTGCAGGAAGATGAAGTTGGTCGACAGTGTCTTGTCGTTCATCAGGGGCCCGAAGTTCATCGTGCCAGCGCCATCATGCACTTTGTCGATATTGCGGGTCTTGCTGACATCGTAGTGTGTGATCTTGGAGGCAAGCTGGGCCTGTGCCGCAGTGGCTGTCACGAGCAACGCGGCAGTTAGAGTAAGTTTCTTCATTGGGCAGTCTCCTCGAAAGGTTTTTCGGGATGCATCAGGAAGGCGGTGAAGGCCCCCAGCAGAAGCAGCCCAATGGTGATCAGGAAGGGCAGGTACCAGTTTCCGGTCAGGTCGATGACATATCCGGCGGCGAGCGGCGAGACGATGGCGGCGAAGGCCGAACCAGTATTCATCAGCCCGGCGGCGGTGCCGGCATGGCGCGGGGCGATGTCCATCGGCACGGCCCACATCGGGCCTATTACCAGTTCAGCGAAGAAAAAGCCGGCGGACAGGCACAATGCAACGGTGGTGATGTCACGGACATAAAACATGGGCAGCAGCGATAAGAGGGCGCCGGCGAAACCCAGGATTGTGATCGAAAGACGCGCGAGGCGTATATTGCCTGTGCGCTTCAGCACATGGTCCGACAGCACCCCACCCAGCGTGTCGCCGACCACGCCGGCGAAGAACACGCCGGAGGCAAACACGGCCGACTTCCCGATTTCCAGGTGAAACGTATTTTTGAAAAAAAGGGGAATCCAATTGAGATACAGCCACAGGCACCAGCCGTAGCAGAAGTAGGTCAGCGTCACCGGCCACATCCGTGCCAGCAGTGGACCCCATGGTGCCTTGGGCCGCTCGCCCAGAATGTGCGGCTTCAGCTCGTCCAGGTCAGCCTGTGTGATCCCGGGATGATCCTTGGGCTCGTTGCGGAAATAGACCACCCAGACCAGTACCCAGACGAAGCTCGCCGCGCCCAGAACCCAGAATGTGCCGCGCCAAGTGAAGGTCACCATCAATAGCGCTATCAATGGTGGCGTCACCGCATTGCCCAGGCGTGCGAAGGCGTGGGTCAGGCCCTGTGCGAAACCGCGCTTGCCTGGCGCCGTCCAGTTCTGCATGGCGCGGGTGGCGGTTGGGAAAGTCGCGCCTTCGCCCAACCCAACCAGCAGCCTCGCAGCGAACAGCGAGGTCAATCCGGTGGCAAGCCCCGTCAGCACCGTTGCCAGCGCCCAGACCAGGCCGCACCAGAACAGCGTTTTGCGCGCGCCGAACTTGTCGCCGACCCAGCCACCGATCACCTGAAACAGCAGATAGGGATAGGCGAATGCCGAGAAGATGAAGCCCAACTGGGTCTTGGAGAAGCCGAACTCGTCCTGGATCGCGCTGGCGGCGGTGGAGATGTTGACCCGGTCGATATAGGTGATGAAGTACATCAGGCACAGAAGCGCCAAGATGACGTGCGGCACGCGAAAGCGCTTCACCCCAATCCCCTTCGTTGCGTCCCCGTGCTACGCCGTCAGGCGCAGCTTGTTGTTCTCATCCGTGAAGCTTGCCATGGCGGCATCGACGCCGCCCTGCCTGTGCGGCACGCCGGCCAGCTTGAAAGTCATCTCCGTGGCGCACAACGCCGCCATCAGGGTCAGTTCGTTGCAGTCACCCAGATGGCCGATACGGAACACCTTGCCCGCAACCTTGCCCAGGCCCGCGCCATAGGAAATGTTGAATTGTTCCAGCGCGATCTTGCGGAAGTTATCCGCATCATGGCCGGCTGGCATCAGCACACCGGTCAGGATCGGCGAATAGACCTTGGGATCGGCGCAGAGGATTTCCAGGCCCCAGCCTTTCACGGCGGCGCGGCAGGCCGCGGCCAGGCGCTGGTGGCGGGCGAAGACGTTCTCCAGTCCTTCCTCATGCAGCATCGCCAGCGCTTCCTTCAGGCCATAGAGCAAGGTGCTGGCCGGGGTATAGGGAAAGAAGCCCTTGGCGTTGAACTGCATCATCTCGCTCCAGTCCCAGTAGGAGCGCGGCAGCGTGTTGGTCTTGCTGGCGGCGATGGCCTTCTCTGAAACGGCGGTGAACGACAAGCCCGGGGGCAGCATCAGGCCCTTCTGCGAGCCCGATACGGTGACATCGGCCCCCCAGGTATCGTGTGCGACCGGCGCCGAGCCCAGCGCGGAAATCGTGTCGACCATCAGCAAGGCGGGATGCGCGCCCATCGCCTTGCGAACCGCGGCGATGTCCGAGAGGCAGCCGGTTGAGGTCTCGTTATGCACCACCATCACGGCCTTGATGGTATGTGCCTTGTCGTCGGCCAGCTTGGCGGCGATGGCCGCGGCATCGACGCCGTGGCGCCAGTCGCCGGGAATGAAATCGACGGTGATGCCCCAGCGTGTCGCCAGCTTTTGCCACAGGGTGGCGAACTGGCCGGTCTCGGCCATCAGCACCTTGTCGCCGGGCGAGAGGGTGTTGACGATCGCCGCTTCCCAGGCGCCGGTGCCGGATGCGGGATAGATGATGATGGGGCCGGTGGTGCCGAACACGGGGCGGATCGCGGCCAGCACATCCTGTCCCAGTTTCTGGAATTCCGGGCCGCGATGGTCGATCACCTGGCGGTCGATGGCGCGCTGGATCCGCTCGGGGACGGGGCTTGGTCCGGGGATCTGGAGGAAATGCTGTCCGTGCGCCATGACTCTTCCCAACGTCTTGTTTTGTGATTGCTTTTAGACCCAAACCAGCAAAAAGTCCGAATAAAATAACAACAGGAAAAGTTCATGGCGCGTGTCGCGCATCCCGGCCTGGAACGGCGGTTGAAGGCCCATGTGGCGGGCGATGTGCTGTTCGACAGCTTCAGCCGCGGCCGCTACGCCACCGACGCCTCGCACTACCAGATTGTCCCGGCCGGCGTGGTCGTGCCCAACAGCATGGACGGCGCGGTCGCGGCGCTGGCGCTGGCGCGGGAAGAGGGTGTGCCCGTCACCGCGCGCGGCGGCGGCACCAGCCAGTGCGGCCAGACCATCAATCGTGGGCTAATCATCGACGGTTCCAAGAACCTGAACCGCATCCTGTCGCTGGATGTGGAGAAAAAGAGCGTCACGGTTGAACCCGGGATCGTGCTGGATGATCTGAACCGGCAGTTGAAGGCGCATGGTCTCTGGTTTCCGGTCGATGTCTCGACTGCATCGCGCGCTACCATCGGTGGCATGACGGCGAACAACAGCTGCGGCGGACGGTCGATTCGCTACGGCACCATGCGCGTCAACGTGCTGGCGATCGATGCCGTGCTGGCGAATGGCGCCGCGCATCACTTTGGCGAGGTGTCGCCCGACCTGTCGGATTGCGACCCGGCCCTGAAGCCTCTTGCGCAAAAGCTGATGGCCATCGGCGCGCGCGAAGCCGGCGAAGTGGAAGCCCGTTTCCCCAAGGTGCATCGACGCGTGGGTGGCTACAACATCGATGCGCTGAACCCCCGCAACAACCGCATCAACTTGGCGCATCTGCTGGTGGGATCGGAAGGCACCTTGGCCTATTCGACTGCGATCACCTTGCAGCTGTCGCCCGTGCTGGGGAAGCGCGCCTTGGGCGTGTGCCACTTTGGCAGCTTCCACGCCGCGATGGATGCCGCCCAGCATCTGGTGACGTTGAAACCCATCGCGGTCGAACTGGTGGACGACACCATGCTGGGGTTGGCGGCGGAAATTCCCATGTTCCACGCCACGCTGGACGCGATGTTGCGCGGCAAGCCGCAGGCGATTCTGCTGGTGGAATTCGACAGCGGCGAAGACGAGAACCGCCGTCGCATGGCGCAGCTGTCCCAGATGATGGGCGACCTGGGTCTGGATTTCCGTCACGAGGGCGCGAAATGGGGCGGCGTGGTCGAGGTCTATGATCCGACGTTGCAAAACGCGATCACCGAGCTGCGCAAGTCCGGCCTGAACATCATGATGTCCATGAAGGACCAGCGAAAGCCGATCTCGTTCGTCGAGGATTGCGCCGTACCGCTCGAGCATTTGGCGGAATACACCGCGCGGCTGACCGAGGTCTTTGAGCGCAATGGCACCAAGGGCACTTGGTATGCCCACGCCAGCGAAGGCTGTCTGCATGTGCGCCCGGTGCTGAATCTACGGCTGGAGAAGGACGTCAAGGCGATGCGTGCCATTGCCGAGGAAGCCTTCGAAATGGTCCGGCAGTACAAGGGTAGCCACTCCGGCGAGCATGGTGACGGATTGGTGCGTAGCGAGTTTCATCGCGAGATGTTCGGCGGTGAACTGGTCAAGGCATTCGAAGAGGTTAAGGATACCTTCGACCCAGGCGGCGTGATGAACCCTGGCAAGATCGTGCGGTCGCCCAAGTTCGATGAACGCGATCTGTTCCGCTATGCGCCGGACTATGTCGTGCGCGACTTCACGCCCGCGCTGGACTGGTCAGACTATCCCGGCGTGATCGGCGGGTTCCAAGGCGCGGCCGAGCAATGCAACAATAACGGTGCCTGCCGCAAGTCGGAGGGCGGCGCCATGTGCCCCAGCTATCGCGTCACACGCGACGAACAGCATGTCACCCGCGGCCGCGCCAATTCGCTGCGTCTGGCACTATCGGGCCAGTTGGGCGAGGGTGCCTTCGCCAGCGATGACATGATGGAGGCCATGCAGCTTTGCGTTTCTTGCAAGGCCTGCAAGCGCGAATGCCCCACCGGCGTAGACATGGCACGCATGAAGATCGAGGTGCTGGCGGCGCGGGCGAAAGCGCGCGGCTATTCGTTGCGCGATCGTTTGGTGGCGAACCTGCCGCGTTATGCCCCGCTGGCGGCGAAGTTTGCGAGTGTGTTGAACCTGCGCAACCGCAGTTCGTCTCTGCGCTTGCTGATGGAAAAGCTGACAGGGTTCTCGGCCCTGCGCGCCTTGCCGGAATGGCGGCGTGACCGTTTCGACCAAGCCGGTGAAAGCTTCGGCCCAGAAGGTGGGCAGGAAGTCGTGCTGTGGGCAGACAGTTTCAATGCCGCGTTCGAGCCCGGCATCCTGCGCGATGCGCTGGCGGTGCTGACGGATGCGGGGTATCGCGTGCACTTGGCAAAGGGCGAGGGCAATCGTCCGCTCTGCTGTGGCCGCACCTATCTGTCGGTCGGCAATGTCGATGCCGCCAGGGCGGAGATGTCGCGTAGCCTGGCCGCGCTGGAGCCGTTCTTCGCCCGCGGCGTGCCGCTGGTCGGGCTAGAGCCGAGCTGCCTGTTCAGTTTCCGCGATGAGGCTCTGGCCATGTTGCCCGGTGAAGCCTCGAAACGCGCCGCCGCCCATGCCTTGCTGTTCGAGGAATTCATTGCCCGCGAAGCCAAGGCCGGACGCTTCAGGCCCACGCTGAAGCCGGCGTCAAAGAAGGCGCTGCTGCATGGCCATTGCCACCAGAAAGCGTTCGGGGTGATGGGCCCGGTCGAGACCGCGCTGAAGCTGATTCCGGACCTGAAACTGGAAAAGATTGAATCCAGTTGCTGCGGCATGGCCGGTGCGTTCGGCTATCAGGCAGAAACCGTGGCGATGTCGTTGAAGATGGGCGAGGTGTCGCTGTTGCCAGCGGCTCGCGCCGCCGATGCGGATACGGTGCTGGTGGCCGATGGCACGTCCTGCCGCCACCAGATCGCCGATGGCGCGCAGCGCGAAGCGGTGCACGTTGCGACGTTCCTTGCGCGGCATCTGGGGTAGCGCGTGCCGGCTACAGGACTCGAACCTGTGACCCCCTGATTACAAATCAGGTGCTCTACCAACTGAGCTAAGCCGGCTACGCGCGCCCAGATAGCCATAGCGCCCGTTAATGGCAAGTTCCGTCAGGACGCGGCATAGGTATAGGTGTATTTCCAGCGCATCTCCCCGCCCGGTGCCACGTCTACGGCGATGGTCGGCTCGACTGCCGCCGTGCGGTCGATGGAGAAGGTATTGATCCGGGTGAGGGGCTTGTCTCCGGTAACGTGTACCCCCGCGCCATCCGGCGTGGAGATCGTAAAGTCATAGTCGCTCGCGGTCGCGCCATAGCCGGTGACGGCCAGCGACAGTCGCTCCTTGTCGGCGAAGGGCCGCAGATAGGTCCATGTCTTGCCGTCTATCCGCACCAGATCGGCGGGCGGCGGTGCTGCCGGCTTCAGTGCAAAGGGAAAGGTGACGGTGACGCCCTTGCCGGGCGCCAGCCGCAGGAAGTTGTGGTCATAGACGGTGGTGGTGATCTGCCTGTCACCGGTGTTCCTCAGCCGGTGCTCGATCACCAGTTGTGGTTTGCCCGGCACCAGCCGCAGCGTCTTCTCATAGACATAGCCGTATCCCGCGCTGCTCAGCGTCTGGGTGAAGGTTACGCTGTCGCGGGTGGTGCGCGTCGTGCGCTTGCCGCCATCCACGATCTCGTAGTGACGGTAGTGATCATATGCCTTGTCGTCGGGCTGGCGCAGCACGCCCACCCCGATTTTCACGAACAGGTCAGGCTTGGCGTCAAAGCCCAACGGCGCAAATTCTTCGACCGGTCCGCTGATGGCGCTGTCGGGCCCCGCGACCATGCCGTCGGCGGTGTAGGTGTAATCCAGCACCTCGGGCGCGGTTCGGTCGAACCACGGGCCATAGAATTCCTGGCCCTTCAGCGTCAGGCTGGTAATCACGCCCGCCTGGTCGAAACGTGTGCCGCGATAGAAGCCGCGTTCCAGGTCGGGCGGGGTGATCCGCGCCGTCATCCGGCCGTTGGCGATTGTGATGTGCGGCGCGACCGCGAGCGCATCCGCGACCGGCCAGCTTTGCGCCGGCGGCGGCTGGACAGGCTGGGCCCAAGCCGCTGTTGCCAACAGTGCCGATGCAAACGCGATGTGTGCCTTCACGTTGTGTCGCCGGGACCATAATAGTCGAAGGTGTGGGTCCAGCGCTGGGTCTGGCCCGGCTTCAGCTTGACCGCCATGTAGGGCTCGATGCCCATGGTGGACGGCACCGACCACCACAGCAACCGCGTCATCGGCTGGTCGGCGCGCAGGCGCACGCCATAACCGGTCTTGGTGTTGGTGACGCGGAAGTCGTTGTCGCTGGCCGAGGCGCCGAAACCGGTCAGGTCGCTCGCCACCTGTTCCTCGCCGATCAATCCGCGCAGATAGGTCATCTTCGCGCCGTCGAACTTCACCACGTCGCCGGGCATGGGCCGCGTGTTGGTCAGGGTGAAGGGCGCCTGAAGCTCCAGTGCGTCGTTGCCTGGACTGAGCGTCATGAAATGGTGATTGTAGACGGTAGTGTCGATTGCCTTCTTTCCGGTGTTGGTCAGCACGTCGGTGATGGTCATCTGCGCCTTGCCCGGCACCATGGTCACCGTCTTGGTGAGGCGATAGCCATAGCCTGAAGTGTCGCCACCTACGGTCTGTGTGAACTTGATGGCGTTCTTCGTCGCCGTGGTGGTGCGCGCGCCTTCACTCAGGATGGGATAGGTGTGGAAACGGTCATATTTGTCGGTGTTGCGTTGTAGGATGCCCACACCAATTTTCAGGAAGCGACCCCGGGGGCCGGCCGCGTCGAAGCCGTTCTCGCCGAATTCCTCCACCGGGCCGGCGGCCACATTGTTGTTGTGCGCCACCAGACCGTCTTGGTCATAGGTGAAGTTCTTCACATTGGGCGAGGTTTTCTTGAACCAGTATTGCCCATAGTCCTGCCCCTTGTAGGTGACATGGGTGATCATGCCGGCATGGTCGAAGCGCGTGGCGCGGTAAAAGCCGAACGGTACCGGCAGATAGACCTTGGCGCTGACAATGCCGTTGCTGATGGTTTGGACGGCAGATTGTCATAGGCGCTGGCCGGCGTGGTGCTATTGGCGGGCGGCGGCACGAAGGGCGCGTTGCCTTGGGCAAAGACGGCGGTGCTGATCAGTGCAAATGCCAGAATGCGTTTCATGGTTTGTCCCCCGGTCCAAAGAAATCGTAGGTGTAACTCCAGCGCGTGCGTTCGCTCGGCTTCAGCGAGATCGCGATATAGGGCTCCAGGCTGTAGGTGGTGTCGATCGACCACATGTTGATCTTTACCATCGCCTGGTCGCCGCGAATGCGCTGGCCGAAGCCGGTGGCGGTGTCTTTCACCGTGAAATCGTAATCGGCGGCCGTGGGGCCGAAGCCCGTCAGCAGCCGCATCACCGTCTGGCCGGGCTGAAGCGGCGCCAGATAGCGCAGCACCTTGCCGTCCACCGCCGTGAACTCCGACGGAAAGGGCTTGTCCGGGGTGATCGCGAACGGGGCGGTCAGGGTGATGTGGGCGTTGCCGGGCTCAAGCGTCAGGAAGTTGTGGCAATAGACCGTGGTGTCGATGGCTTTGGTGCCGGTGTTCGTCAGCACATGCGTGATCACCATCTGCGCCGTGCCCGGCAGCAGCCGCACCGTCTTCACATAATGATAGCCGTAGCCGGACTCGTCGCTGATGCTTTGAACGAAGGTGGCGCTGTTCTTCGTGGACTGGAAGGTGCGTTGGCCCTCATTCAGCGCGGGCAGGGTGGGGAATTTCAGCGGATCGTCATTGTCGCGCCTGAAGATGCCGATGCCGGGCTTGAGAAAGCGTCCGCCCATTCCGGCTTCCGCGAAGCCCACGGCCCCGAATTCCTCCACCGGCCCGCTGACAGAGCAGCATGCCGGCACGGTGCCGCCGGAATATTTGCCGGTGTCGCGTGGATCGGTGACGAAGCGGTCGAACCAGTAGGTGCTGTAATCCTGTCCCTTGTAGGTGACATGGAACACCACGCCGGCATGGTCGAAGCGCGTGCCGCGATAGGCTTCGTTCTCGCCGGGCGGATAGACCTGGGCCGTGATCAGGCCGTTGCTGATCGCAACGCGATGGAATTTCTCAAGATCGGCCGCCGGCGCGGTGCCCGGCTGGGCACGCGCTGCCGTGGTCAGAAACAACGCCGCGATGACCGCAGCGCGCCGCATCTCAGTTCTCGCCCGGGCCGAAATAGTCGTAGGTGTAGGTCCAGCGCTTGGTCTCGCCGGGCTTGATGTCGATGGCGATATAGGGTTCCCAGCTCACATTGGTGCGGATCGACCAGAAGTTGATCCGCGCTAGCGGCTGGTCGGCGCGGATGCGCTGGCCGAAACCGGTGACGGTGTTCTTCACCGTGAAGTCGTAGTCGCTGACCTTGTCGCTGAAGCCGTTGATGGGCGAGGTGACGGCTTCGCCTTCCGGGATCGCGCGCAGGTACTTGATGGTTTTGCCGTTGACCTCCGCCGTGCCGGGCGCGAACGGCTTGTCGGCCTTGATGTCGAAGGGCGCGGTAATGGCGACATTCTCGTTGCCGGCGCCCAGGGTCAGGAAGTTGTGGCAATAGACCGTGGTGGTGATCGCCTTCCTGCCAGTGTTCTTCAGAACGTGCTCGATGGTCATCTGCGCCTTGCCGGGCACCATCCGAACCGTCTTCACATAGGAATAGCCATAGCCGCTGGTCTTGTCGGCAATGGTGTGGGTAAGGCGCACGCTGTCCTTGGTATGACTTTCGCTGCGCGTGCCTTCGTTCAACACCGGATAGGCATGCACGAAGTCATAGGTGTCGTTGGTGCGCTTCATCACGCCCACGCCGACCTTCAGGAAGCCTCCATCCTTTCCGGCCTCGTCGAAGCCGGCGGGTTGGAAGTCTTCTGCCGGGCCGACTGAGGCGCTGACTGTGGAAACCGTGACCTGGTGATCCTTCCACATGAAGTCGCGCACATACGGCGAATAGCTGGAGAACCAAGGCTCGCCGAAATCGTGGCCCTTGTAGGTGGCATGTGCCACGACGCCAGTGCGGTCGAAGCGGGTGCCGCGATAGAAGCCGCCATCGCCGGGCAGATAGACCTTTGCGGAAACGATGCCGTTCGAGATCTCGCGGTGCGGAAGCGAATCCAGGGTGCTGACGGGGATGATGCTGTCGGCCGGCACGGTTTGCATCGGTTGGGCTCCGGCGCTCGCGCCCAGCAGGACGCAAGCCGTTGTGATCAGGGCACAATTCCGCTGTGCTTTGAAAGACATAATCCCCTCGCTTCCCCCGGCTTCCCCTTGTATTGAGGGGCCGCCCTGTTATCGGTTATTCCATAATGAAGCGCATTCTGATCACCTCCGCCATCCCCTACGTCGCCGGGGTCAAGCACCTAGGGAACCTGGTGGGCTCCATGCTGCCCGCCGACATCTTTGCCCGGTTTTGCCGCTCGCGCGGCCATGACACCCTGGCAATTTGTGCCACCGACGAACATGGCGCGCCCGTTGAGCTTGCGGCGCTGGAGGAAAAGACCCCGGTCGCGGAATACGCCGCCAAGTGGCACGCGGTGCAGAAGGAGCTCGGCGACCGCTTCGGCCTGGCCTGGGACAATTTCGGGCGCTCGTCCTCGCCTCAGAACCATGAACTGACGCTGCACTTCGCGCGCGTGTTGTGGAAGAACGGCTTCCTGGAACTACGCACTACCAAGCAGGCCTATTCGGCCACCGACAGCCGCTTTCTGCCTGATCGCTATGTCATCGGCACCTGTCCGCATTGCGGCTACGACCGTGCGCGCGGCGACCAGTGCGAGAACTGCACCCGCGTGCTGGACCCGATCGACCTGATCAATCCGCGTTCAGCCGTCAGCGGCGCACACGACATCGAGATCAAGGATTCGACCCACCTGTTCCTGAAGCAGTCGCAGTTCGCCGACAAGCTGCGCATCTGGATCGACAGCCACAAAGCCGACTGGCCGCAGCTGGTGACGTCCATTGCTTACAAGTGGTTGGACGAGGGGCTGCAGGATCGCGGCATAACCCGCGACCTGGAATGGGGCATCCCGGTGCCCGATGACATCGCCGACGGCAAGCTGAAGGGCAAGGTGTTCTATGTCTGGTTCGACGCGCCGATCGAATACATCGCCAGTACCAAGGAATGGGCCGACAAAAACGGCAAGGGCGATGCCTGGAAGTCCTGGTGGTACGGCGACGCCGCCAAGGACGTCACCTATTGGGAATTTATGGGCAAGGACAATGTGCCCTTCCACACGGTAGGTTTCCCGGTGACCATCATGGCCTCGGGCGAACCCTGGAAGCTGGTTGACCGGCTCAAGGGCTTCAACTGGCTGAACTATGACGGCGGCAAGTTCTCGACCTCGGGCAAGCGCGGCATTTTCATGGACACGGCACTGGATATCGCGCCGGCGGACTACTGGCGCTATTACCTGATCGCCAACGCACCCGAAAGCAGCGACAGCAACTTCACCTGGGAACACTTTGCCGGCGTGATCAACAAGGACCTAGCCGACGTGCTGGGCAACTTCGTCAATCGCGTCACCAAGTTCTGTGTGGCGCGCTTCGACGGCCAAGTGCCGGGCGAGGGCGAATACGGCGAAGACGAGCAGGCCCTGATCGCTGAATTGGACAAGCGCATCGCCGCATATGCCGACTTCATGGAAGCGGCCGAATTCCGCAAGGCATTGGGCGAGCTGCGCGCCATCTGGGTCGCAGGCAATGAATACATGACCAGGGCCGCGCCCTGGACGCACATCAAGACCGACCGCGCCAAGGCGGCGGTGGGCGTGCGGATGGGCCTGAACCTGGTGCACCAGTTCGCGCACCTGATCTGGCCGATCATGCCGGACTTTGCCAGGACCATCCACGAGTGCATCCAGCCGGTCGGTTATCGCGCCGGCGTGATCCCGTTCCCGCAAGGCGGCATGGCTGCGCTGTTGGACGACCTGTCTCCGGGACAGCCGATCAAGGCGCCTGAGACCCTGATCGCCAAGATCAGCGACGAGCAGGTTGCGGAGTGGAAAGCCAGATTTGGTGGCGCCGGCGCGACGGCCTAGACGCTCAACGTTTCCCAGCCGTTCTGGGTCAGCGCTTCCAGCGGTGTGAAGCGGACCTTGTAGTCCATCTTCTCGCTGCCGCGCACCCAGTAGCCCAGATAGACATATGGCAGCCCGGCCGCGCGCGCGGCGCGCACGTGATCCAGGATCATGTAGGTGCCAAGGCTGCGCGCCTCTTCACCGGGATGGAAGAAGGAATAGACCATCGACAGGCCGTCCTTCAGCCGGTCGGTGAGGGCGCTGGCCAGCAGCGTGCCGTCGGGCTTGCGGTATTCCACGATGTGGGTATCGACCGGCGTTTCCTCGACCATGGCGACATAGTCGAACAGGCCCATGTCGCTCATGCCGCCGCCGGGATGGCGCGAATCCAGATAGGTGCGCAGCAGCGCAAACTGCTCGCGCGTGGCTTCCGCCGCTACCTCGGCGCGCAGCAGGTCGTCACTGCGTTTCAGGATGCGCTTCTGGCTGCGGCCGGCGTCAAAGGCGCCCGCACGGATGCGCACCGACACGCAAGCCGCGCAACCCTCACACGCTGGACGATAGGCGATGGACTGGCTGCGGCGGAAACCGGAATGGGTGAGCGCCTCGCTCAATGGCTGGGCCAGGTTGCCGCCCAGGCGCGCGAAAACCTTGCGCTCGGTCTTGCCCGGCAGATAGGGGCACGGCCCCCCCGGCGTCAGGAAGAATTGCGGTATGCGGGTGTTGCGCTGGTCGGTCACGAATATCTGCCCACGTTCGATTCAAGTATGGCGCGGGCGCGCGCCGTGGGAAGCCGAATTTTTCGCTTCCCACGGGGATTTTGCAGAAAAAGGTTAGTTCAGGCCGGTGTTGGCAGGCGCAGGCGGCGCCTCGCGCATCAGCAAGATCGACAGGCGGCGGTTGGCGCTGGCGTTGGGGTCTTCCGGCAGCAGCGGCTCGGAACCCGCCTTGCCGGCCACTTCATAGATTCGATCACTGCCAAGGCCACCGGACTGGAGCAGGGCACGAGCCTGGTTGGCGCGGCCGGCGGAAAGTTCCCAGGCGCCGCCACCAGCGTTCACATCGTTGCCCGCGGTGTGGCCGCTGATCGAGACGCGGTTGGGCAGGGTGGAAACGATTTTGCCGATCGCCGCCATCAGCTTCTTGGCGTAAGGCATTGGCTCGTCCGAGCCCTGCTGGAACATGGGGCGGCCATCCTGATCCACCAGCTGCACGCGCAGGCCCTGGGGCGTATTTTCGGTGATCACCTGATGAGAGAGGTTGGCGATATCAGGATTGTCCTGTACCGCCTGGTGGATCGCTTCAGCGGCATGAGAAAAATCGCCGTCCTGCCCGGACTTGGCGTCAGAGATTGAAGTGGAATCTGAATTGGCGCCGCCCTGGGTCTGGCCCGACGCCAGCGCCTTCTGGGCGCTGTCGGGCGAAGGCGGAGACTGCTTCTGCATCACCGACTGTGCACCACCGGCATGGGCTGAATCCTGGCCCATGACCTTGCCGCCCAGGACGCCGCCCGAACCGGACACGGTCTGGGCGATGGACTGGGGCGCGAAATAGTCGGCGATGCCGCGCTTCTGTTCGGGGGTGGTGGTGTTGATCAGCCACATCAGCAGGAAGAAGGCCATCATCGCGGTGACGAAGTCGGCATACGCGACTTTCCACGCGCCGCCGTGATGGCCGCCGTGACCGCCCTTCTTGATCTTCTTGATAACGACCGCGTTGTCGCCGGCCATGACCTGCCACCCACCTTAAAATTACCCAGGCTGGCCTTGCAGTCTTTTCGCCGCGTCGCCTAACCTTTGAGCGATCATGCACACCCCCGCTTAACCGAAGGTGAAACGGGACAGGAAGGCGCGTTTATGAGCTTCGATTCCCGGGCCTTCCGTAACGCCTTGGGCGCGTTTCCAACCGGAATCGCCGTAATGACGGCCGCAGGACCTGAGTCTCATATTGGGATTACGGTTAATTCTTTCACATCGGTGTCGCTGGATCCGCCGCTGGTGCTGTGGTGCATCCACACCGACTCGCGACGTTACAAGGCATTCACCGAAGCGCCGGGCTTTACCGTCTCAATCCTGGCAAGCGGTCACAAGGCGGTGTCATCGCGACTCGCTGGTCCCGGCGAGCACAATCTGGACGGCATCGACCTGATTCCCACCGAGCTTGGTCCGCCGGCGCTGGCCGACTCGCTCGCCATCTTTGAATGCGCGCTGGAACGGGTGGTGGAGGGCGGCGATCATGGCATCCTGATCGGCCGCGTCCTGCGTTTCGCCCGCAACGACGACGCGGGTGCGCCTTTGGTCTATTTCCAGGGCCGTTACGGCGCGCTTGCGCAGGGCAATCCGCCCGATGGCGTGGCAGGCAGGCGCGTCACCGACGGCGACTGATCAGCCCGTGCCTTTGTGGCCACAAGTTTGGAAATCCACAGCCGCGACATTTTAGACGGGCCAGCAATTCCGCTGCATCCGCGAGCGTTGTCACATCACTGTCACGGAACCTTCACCGTCCTGTAGCCCCCCGCTGCGACACGGACCGCGCGCGAAATTGCGCGGATCAACGAGGGACTGAGGGTAATGAAAATCGGGAAATTGATGTCGAGCGTGGCCGTGTTGGCCATGGCCAGCGCGGTGAGCGCGCAAGCCGCCGACAACAAGGACAACAGCACCGACGGCGTGGAACGCCCCAATCTGGTGCTGGCGCAGAACCTGCCCCAGTCCGCTGGCGGCAACTACTCCGAACTCGCCGCGCGCATCCAGGCGCTGGAAGACGCGCAAGCCGCCGCGGCCGACCGTGCCACTGCCGACCGCACGCGCCTGTCGACGCTTGAGCAGGGCTACAACTCCGCTGTGTGGGCCTTCGACAATGGCCGCGCCACCTTCGCCTCCGGTGACGGCCGCTTCACCCTGGCGCTGCGCGCCCGCTTCCAGGCCGACTTCGCCGGCTACATGCAGGCCCGTGGCGACATCACGCGTCCGGGCTTTGCCGGTCCGACCGACCTGTCTTCGGGTTCGGTTTTCCGTCGCGCCTACTTCGGCATCGAAGGCAAGGCCTATAGCGACTTCTCATATGAAATCCGCCTGAACGCGGGCGGCTCGGACGGCGGCAATACCGGCACCGGCATCACCGGCGGTGAAGGCGATCCGCTCCTGAACAAGGCTGTTATCAGCTATACCGGCATTCCGAACTGGCACTTCAACGTCGGTGTCCTCGAGCCGGCCTTCATGATGGAAGGCACGACCTCTTCGGCCTCGCTGATGTTCATGGAACGCCCGGACTTTGAAAACATCGCCGCCGACACCTTCGGCGCCGGTGACTCGCGCCGAGGCATCGAAATCGGCTGGGCCAAGACCGATACCTTCTGGGCCGGCGACAACGTGACCGTTACGGGCACCTTCTCGGGCGGCAAGACCGGAAGTGCGGCGAACCACGGTTCCAACAGCTCGCTCCCCGGCGACGGCGATGAAAACACCCAGGTCCTGGGCCGCATCACCGACCGCGTCTGGAGCGATGGCATCTCCAACCTGCAGATCGGCGCCAGCCTGGCTTCGGTTCTGTACTCCGGTTCGAACGGCAACCCGAACGGCGGTTCGCAGACCCTGAACCTGCGCGACCGTCCCGAAATCCGTGTCGATGGCACCCGCCTGATCGCCACCGGCGGCATCGCGGCCAAGACCGCCGACATGTTCGCCTTCGACATCGAAGGCAACTGGCAGAACTTCTATGCTGGTGCGGAATACGCGCAGTTCCAGCTCGACCGCCAGTGCGGCGCGCTGACCGGCGGCGCTTGCGCCGGCGGCACCGCCACCACCGTCGCCGACCATCCGACCTTCTGGGGCTGGGCGCTGGAAGGTTCGTGGATCATCACGGGCGAAACCAAGGCCTACTCGCCTTCCGCCCTGAACAACGAAGTTGCCGGCTTCAACGCGCCGGTCCCGTCGCGTCCCTTCTCGCTGAATGGCGACAGCTGGGGTGCCTGGGAAGTGGTGGCGCGTTACACCGACACCAACCTGAACTGGAACGGCACGCAGCTGGCTTCGGCCACGCAGCTGGCCGGTATCAATGGCGGCCGCGAGCGCATCGTGTCGCTGGGCCTGAACTGGTACCTGAACCGCAACATCCGTGTCATGCTGGACGACAACATCATCCAGCTGAGCAAGGGCACCGCGGCGCTGCCGGATCGCGATAGCCAGGACATCAACGTCATCGGCATGCGCATCCAGTACGCCAACTAACATCCCTGATTGGAGACAGAGATTATGAAAATGACCTTCAAAGCCCTGATGGGCGCCGCGGCGGGCCTCGCCATGGTCACCACCGCCTACGCCGCCGACATCACCGGCGCCGGTTCGTCCTTCGTGTTCCCGATCGTGTCCAAGTGGGCCGCCACCTATAAGGGCGTCTCGGGCAACGGCCTGAACTATCAGTCGATCGGTTCGGGCGGCGGCATCGCCCAGATCAAGGCCAAGACCGTGACCTTCGGCGCCACCGACAAGCCGCTCGCGGCCAAGGAGCTGAACCAGTTCGGCCTGACCCAGTTCCCGGTCGTGATCGGCGGTATCGTCCCGGTCGTCAACGTGCCGGGCATCAAGCCGGGCCAGATGATCCTGGACGGCGCGACGCTGGCCAACATCTTCATGGGCAAGATCGCGCGCTGGGACGATCCGGCGATCAAGAAGCTGAACCCCAGCCTGAACCTGCCGGGCAAGTCGATCAGCGTCGTCCATCGTTCGGACGGCTCGGGCACGACTTTCCAGTTCTCGACCTATCTGTCGCGCATCAGCAATGACTGGAAGAACAATGTCGGCGCCGACACCGCGATCGACTGGCCGACCGGCATCGGCGCGAAGGGCAACGAGGGCGTGGCCGGCAACGTGGCCCAGATCTCGGGCTCGATCGGGTATGTCGAATATGCCTACGCCAAGCAGAACCATCTCAGCCACACCCGCATGATCAATGCGGCCGGCAAGACGGTTGACCCGACGGTCGAGACCTTCAAGTCCGCCGCCGCCGCTGCTGACTGGATTGGCGCTGCCAAGAACGACTTCTACGTCCTGTTCCTGAACTCGCCCGGTGCGGACTCCTGGCCGATCACGGCGACCACCTTCGTGCTGGTTTACAAGAACCCGCCGGATGCGGCCGCCACCCAGAACGCCTTGAAGTTCTTCCAGTGGGGCTTCGAGAAGGGCGACCAGGCTGCCCTGTCGCTAGACTACGTCCCGCTGCCCGACAATGCCGTGAAGGCCATCGAGGCCTCGTGGAAGGGTATCCAGGGCTCGGGCTTCTAAGCCTTGGACCTGATCTGATCGGAAAGGGCGGCCATTGGCCGCCCTTTTTCTTTGGCCTTGCGCCTAGCGCATGGGGTGGGTTGCAAATTTAGCCACCTTATTGTGTTGCAGGTTATAATAACGCTGCTTATGTTTCCTGCATGAATACCGAGATGCTGGTTGAGCTTTATGACGTGGCCCGGTTGATGCGGATCCGCTTCGACCGCTGGGCCAGGGCCTATGGCATGACGCGCGCGCAGGGCGTGATCCTGGCGCGGCTGTCCCGGATGCCGGGCATGACCCAGAACGAAATGGCCGCGGTATGCGAGGTGGAGCCCATCACGGTGGGGCGTCTGGTGGACCGCCTGGAAGCGCGTGGCCTGTTAGAGCGCCGGCTCGATCCGGCCGACCGTCGCATCCGTCGCCTGCACCTGTTGCCGGCCGCCGAGCCCATCTTGAAAGAGATCCAGCACTACAAGGCGCGCCTGATGGCGGAGACCACCGATGGCCTAGATCAGGAAACCATTGAAACCGTCACCGCCGCGCTTCTGCACATGAAGGCGCAATTGACCATGGAACCGCCGGCCAAGGCCGCGGCCGGAGAGTAAGATGTCGTCAGCTTCCAATTCCGCCTCCGCCTATCAGGCCGCACAGGACGGGCGCCAAAGCCTGTTCGCCGACAAACAGCGCCTGCGCAAGGTTCTGATGGTGGGCGGTGTCGGCCTGTTTCTCGCCGCTGCCGCTGTCTTCTACCTGATCGGTGGCCGCTACATCTCGGCCGACGACTCCTACGTGCACGCCAACAAGCTGATGGTCTCGACCGATGTGTCGGGACTGGTGCAGTCGGTGGATGTGCATGAAGGCCAGAAAGTGAAAGCCGGGCAGGTGCTCTTCACGTTGGATCCCAAGCCCTTCCAGATTGCGTTGGAGAATGCGCAAGCAGCGCTGGCCTCCACAGTGCAGGATGTGGAATCCACCCGCGCGGCGTATCGCGCCGCAGTCGGCCAGATTGGGGCCCAGGCGGCCCAACTCAACGTCAACAAGCAGACCTATGCTCGTTATGCCGAGCTGGCCAAGCAAAACGCCATCGCCGCCATGCAGGTCGATACCCAGCACGCCGCCGTTCTGAGCGCCCAGGCGACGCTCGCCTCGCTGCAGCAGAACGCGGCAACGGAGCTCGCCAAGCTGAACGGCAACCCCAACCTGCCGGCCGAGCAAACGCCGGCCTATTTGAAAGCAAAGGCAGCGGTCGACGAAGCCCAGCGCCAGCTCGACCACGCCACGGTGCGCGCGCCCTTTGCCGGCACGGTCGGCGAGGTGGATTCGCTCCAGCCTGGCACCCTGGTTATCAGCGCGCTGTCGGCCTTCACCACGACCAGCGCGGTGGGCCTGATTGGCGACAAGATGTGGGTTTCGGCCGACCTCAAGGAAACCGAACTCACCCATGTTCACCCCGGCCAGCCGGTCGACATCACAGTCGACACCTATCCCGGCTGTGACTGGAAGGGTCATGTCGACAGCGTCAGCGCGGGTTCGGATTCCAGCTTCTCAGCCCTGCCGGCGGAAAATGCCAGCGGCAACTGGGTGAAGGTGGTGCAGCGCATTCCCGTGCGCGTCGCCATCGACCACGCTGAATGCGATCGCCCGCTGCGCGCGGGCATGAGCACCGTGATTTCCATCGACACGGGCCATCGCCGCTGGTGGCGCCTGCTGAACGGAATGTAAGTTGGACCATACGCCCCATGCCGCGCATCAGTACGACAGCAAGGTCGCCGAATGGGCGGTGCTGATTGGCTCGATGGCCGGCGTCCTGATGCAGGCGCTGGATACCACCATCGCCAATGTCGCGCTGCCCTATATGGAAGGCAGCCTGTCGGCCAGCCGTGACCAGATCACGTGGGTGCTGACCAGCTACATCATCGCGGCCGCGATCATGACCGCGCCGGTAGGCTGGATTGCGGCGCGCTTCGGCAAGAAGAACTTCCTGATCACGGCGATAGCCGGTTTCACCATCGCCTCCATGTTGTGCGGAGCTGCCCAGAACCTGGAGCAGATGGTGCTGTTCCGCATTGTTCAGGGCATGTTCGGCGCGGCCCTTGGCCCTCTGTCCCAGGCGGTGATGCTGGACATGTATCCGCCCGCCAAGCGCGGCAGCGTGATGGCGATCTGGGGCATGGGTGTGATGCTGGGGCCGATCCTGGGCCCAACGCTCGGCGGCGTTCTGACCGACGCCTACAACTGGCGTTGGGTGTTCTACATCAACGTGCCCTTCGGCCTGGCCGCCTGCGCCATGCTGTGGGTGTTCTTCAAGGACACCGCCCGCGATGACAGCCTGAAGTTCGACTGGTTCGGCTTCGGCGCCCTGTCGGTAGGGCTGGCGGCTCTGCAGCTGCTGCTGGACCGCGGCACCACCAAGGACTGGTTCTCCTCGAGCGAAATCGTGATCGAGGCGATCATCGCAGGCATCGCACTTTACCTGTTCGTAGTCCACATGTTCACGGCGAAAAATACCTTCATTCCGAAGGAGATCTTCCGCGACCGCAATTTTGTTGGCGGCCTGGTGCTGATGTTCGTGATGGGCATGATCCTCTTGGCATCATCGGCACTGTTGTCGCCCTATCTGCAGAACCTGTCGGGCCGCAGCGTCACCCAGACCGGCTTCCTGATGGTGCCGCGCGGGCTGGGCGTGATGTTCGCCATGATGTTCGCCGGCCGCCTGGTGATGAGGATGGACCCGCGCATCATCATGACGGTGGGGGCGATCTTCCTGTTATGGTCGTTATGGGACATGACGAGCTGGAATCCCGGCATCTCGGTCGGTGCGGTGTCCTGGGTCACGTTCATCCAGGGACTGGGCATGGGACTGGTCTTTGTCCCCATGAACATGGTGGCCTTTGCCACCCTGGGACCGGCCCTGCGCACCGATGGCGCGGGTCTGACGAATCTCATGCGAAATATCGGCTCGGCGATCGGCGTTTCGCTGACTTCGTCAATTCTGGCCAGCAGCGTGCAGACGATTCATGCCCAGCTTTCGGCGCACGCCTCGGTTTTCAACCGTGCGTTGGGTGTGAATGGTCCCTCGATGATGATGAATCCCCAGATTCCTTTTGGGTTGGCAAATCTGAATTCTCTCATAGAATACCGCGCGCAAGTGCAGGCCTATGCAAACGATTTCCTTTTCATGTTCATCACGTCATTGCCTGTGTTTGCGGTCATCTGGCTGATGAAGCGTCCCAGCTTCGCGGCCGGCGCAACCCCTAAAGTGGAAGTGGTAGAATAAAATGAAAGTCGCATTCCTCGGGCTCGGCGTGATGGGTTACCCGATGGCGGGTCATCTCGCGAAAGGTGGCCACGATGTCACCGTCTACAATCGCAATCCCGAGAAGTCGAAGGCCTGGGTGGCCGAGTATGGCGGCAAATCCGCTCCGACCCCGGCAGAGGCCGCCAAAGGCCAGGACATCGTCTTTTGCTGCGTCGGCCGCGACAGCGACCTGCGCGAAGTGACCTTGGGCGACAACGGCGCCTTCGCTGCCATGGCCAAGGGCAGCCTGTTCGTGGACCACACCACGGCCAGCGCCAATATCGCGCGGGAGCTGTCGGCGGAAGCCGAAAAGCGCGGCTTTGATTTCGTCGACGCGCCTGTTTCGGGCGGCCAGGCCGGTGCGGTCAACGGCAAGCTGGGCATCATGTGCGGTGGCAAGGCCGAGGCATACGCCAAGGCCGAGCCCGTGATGGCGGTCTATACCAAGCTCGCCAAGCTGATTGGTCCGGCCGGTTCGGGCCAGCTGACCAAGATGGCCAACCAGATTTGCATCGCCGGCATCGTACAGGGCCTGGCGGAAGCCTACAGCCTGATGCGGGCTGCGGGCCTGGACATTGAAAACGTCACCGACGTGATCTCCAAGGGCGCCGCGCAGAGCTGGCAGATGGAGAACCGCGTCAAGACGATGAACGCGAACGAATACAATCACGGCTTCGCCGTGGAATGGATGCGCAAGGATCTGGGTATCGCCTTGGAGGAGGCGCGCAAGCAGGGAGTCAGCTTGCCGATGACCGCGACGGTCGACCAGTTTTATGCGGAAGTGGAGAATTTGGGGGGGAAGCGTTGGGACACATCCAGCCTCTTCGTGCGCCAGGAGAACGCGCGGAAAGGTGGAAAAGCATAGAGTAGGGCATAGCATGAACGAACGGGACACCCAGGCCGCAGCGACAACCGCGGCCAAGGGGGCGAGGGGTTATCATCACGGCGATCTGCGCAACGGTCTCCTGGAAGCTGCGCGCGCCATCCTCGAGGAAGAGTCGCTATCGGCCCTGACGCTGAGGGCGGTGGCACGCAAGGCCGGCGTCAGCCATGCCGCGCCCTATCGGCACTTCCCCAACCACGAAGCGCTTCTGGTCGAGCTTTCCGTCGAGGGCTTCGACGAATTGCGGGAACAGATCGCCGAGGCCGCCAAGGCAACCGGCACGGAATCCGACAAGATCGCAACCATCGGCGCGGCCTATATGCGCTTCGTGGCGGCACGTCCGGCGCTGGCGCGATTGATGTTCGGCGGCCAGCTGCCCAACCGCGACCAGTTTCCCACGCTGGGCCTGAAGGCCGACGCGATAGGGGAAGAGATCGGCAAGGCGCTGCATGACAGCGCACTGGGGCTGGCGGTATGGGCCTCGATGCATGGCCTGGCCATGCTGGTGTTGGAGAATGTCATCGACCTGGGCCAGCGCCGCAGCGGTTTGCATGTGCTGCCGGCACGGTCGGAGATCATCCTGCGAAGTCTGTTCTCGACCAGCAGGGACTAAGTAAAAACGGCGCCCCGAAGGGCGCCGTTTTCATTTCTACCGGCCATTGCCGCGGCAGCGTCCACCGGGGCCAATGTGATAGCCGCGCGGGCAGGCATGCCAGGCGGGATGCGCATAGTTGCGCAGGCAGCCGCCGTGCGGGCCGCGATGCCAACCGGCGCCGCAGCCGCCCGCGGCCATGGCCATCGTGGAAGACAGGGCAAGCGAGAACGCAACGCCAAGAAATAAAACTTTCTTCATGTGACCTCCCAGCTCAACGGTCGGAAGTCTGCGCCTGTTCGGGCGGGCTCACAATCGTGTTCTTGTGACGGGCCAGGAAATCGTGCGCCATCGCGTGATACAGGCTTTCACGCTGGAAGAAGCGCGACACGCCATAGCCGATCAGCGCGGCCAGCAACAACGGCAGTCGCATGCCACTGGCACTGCTCATCTCGCCGATGATGACGGCCGAGGTGATCGGCGCCTGCACCACGCCGGCGAAGTATGCCGTCATGCCAAGCAGCACGATGGCGCCCGGCGCATGCACATGCAGCACATCGGCGATCATGTCGCCAAGGCCAGCGCCGATCGACAGCGTAGGCGCGAAAAAGCCGCCCGGTATGCCCGACAGGGTTGAGGCCAGGGTGGCGACGATCTTCAGCGGCGCGAAACTCCAGGGCAGGTGGCCGCCTTCAACTGAGAGCTTCGCGGCTTCATAGCTGGTGCCATAGGTCTGGCCGTGACTTGCGATGCCGCAGAGTGCGACCATCAGCCCGCAGGCGCCGGCGATATAGAGCGTCCGGTCGATCGGGAATTTGTCGGTCCAGTTGCGCAGCAAGGCTGAGCCTTTGAGCACGGCCTTCGCGAACAATGCCCCCACCAGGCCGCCGACGACACCGCAGATCACCAGCGCGATCCAGTCGATGGTCACAACCAGCATCGAGGCGTTGGAGCCGAAATAATCGTAGTTGCCGACCAATCCCAGGGCCGCGAGACCGGCCAGAATCACCGCGATCAGTACCAGGCCGGCATTGCGCTGCTCGAAGGCGCGGCCCATTTCCTCGATGGCGAAGACAATGCCCGCCAGCGGCGTGTTGAACGCCGCGGCAACGCCAGCCGCCGCGCCGGCCAGGATCAATCCGCGCTGCCCGATCATGCGGCCGAAGCGGCCTGCCTGCAGCAGGATCGCCGCGCCCACCTGAACGGTTGGGCCTTCGCGGCCGATGGATGCACCACAAGCCATGCCGAAAAGGGTCAGCAGAATCTTTCCGAAGGTCAGCTTCAGCGACATGACTTGCGCACGTCGTTCGGGATTGTCGCGCATGTGACGCGCAGCAATCGCCTGGGGAATGCCAGAACCCTCACTGCCAGGAAAGAAGCGCCGGGCCAGCCAGGCGGAAAACACAAAGCCCGACGGCGTCAGCAGCAACGCGATCCAGGGGTTGAACAGCAGCAGGTGGAACAGGCGTGTCGCCTGGGTCGCGGCTGCGGCGAAAGCCACACTCACCACGCCAACCGCGACAGCGCCGCCCCAGAACACCAGCCGCATCCGCCAGCGCCGGCCCGAGAAGAGCAGCTTGCGGTGGCGCGGGTGCAGGTCTGCGATCATTGCCGTTGCAGTAGTCTCGCAGCCTCGACAGCGAAATAGGTCAGGATGCCGCTGGCCCCCGCGCGCTTGAATCCGGTCAGGGCCTCGATGACAGCACGTTCACGATCCAGCCAGCCTTTTTCGAATGCCGCCGACAACATCGCGTATTCGCCCGAGACCTGGTAGGCGAAAGTGGGAACTCCGAAACGTTCCTTCACCCGGCGCACCAGGTCCAGATAGGGCATCCCCGGCTTGACCATCACCATGTCGGCGCCTTCGGCCAGGTCCAGCGCCACTTCACGCAGCGCTTCATCGCCATTGGCGGGATCCATTTGGTAGGTGCGTTTGTCGCCCACCAGCGACTTGGCGCTGCCCACTGCATCGCGGAAGGGGCCGTAAAAGGCGCTGGCGTACTTGGCGGCATACGCCATCAGCAGAGTATTGTGGTGTCCTGCCTGTTCGAGCGCATTGCGGATGACGCCGATACGGCCATCCATCATGTCGGACGGCGCGATGATGTCGCAACCGGCTTCGACCTGCACCAGCGTCTGGCGCACCAGCACGTCGATGGTCCTGTCGTTATGCACATCGCCGTCCACGATCACGCCGTCATGGCCATGGCTGGTATAGGGATCGAGCGCGACGTCACACAGCACGCCCAAGCCGGGGACCGCGGCCTTGATGGCGCGAACGGCGCGGCACACCAGGTTGTCGGTGTTGGTCGCTTCGCGGCCGTCTTCGGATTTCAGCGCTGCGGGGGTCTGTGGGAACAGTGCGATCACGGGGATGCCCAACGCGTGCGCTTCCTTCGCCGCGTTCACCAGCAGATCGACCGACAGGCGTTCCACGCCGGGCATGGATGCGATCGGCTCTCGCTTGTTCTGGCCCTCGATCACGAAGACGGGCCAAATAAAGTCCGACGGTGACAGCGTGTTCTCCGCCACCAGGCGGCGGGTCCAGTCGTGGCGGCGCAGGCGCCGCATGCGGATTTGGGGATAGCTGCTCATGGGGCCAGTCTCTTGCCAATTCGGGCGCCGTCCCGCAAGTCTGGCGGGATATGAGCGTCAGCGACCCTCACATATTGGCCGAAAAGCGCGGGGCCTTGGGCCTTCTGACCCTGAACCGGCCCCAGGCGCTGAATGCCCTGACCCACGGCATGATCAACGCCATCCACGCCGTCCTGGAAGACTGGGCGACGGACCATGGCGTGACCGCGGTGGCGATCCGGGGCGAAGGGCGCGGCTTCTGCGCCGGCGGCGACATTCGCGCCGTACGCCAGATGGTGATCGAGGGCAGCGATGCGGGGTTGGCGTTGTTGCGCGACGAATATCGGATGAACGCGCTGGTCGGCAATTACCCCAAGCCCTACATCGCGCTGCTGCATGGCATCACCATGGGCGGCGGCGCAGGGGTGTCGGTGCATGGCCGCTACCGGCTGGCGGATGCCTCGCTAAGCTTCGCGATGCCGGAGACGTTGATCGGCTTTATTCCGGATGTCGGCTCCAGCCATTTTCTGGCGCGACTGTCGGGCGAGCTGGGCATGTATCTGGCGCTCAGCGGCGCGCGCGTTGGCCTTGGTGACGCGCTGGCGGCGGGCATCGTAACGCATGCCGTGGAAGCGGATAATTTCGATGCGGTCATTGCGGCGTTGGCGCATGGTGAGGACGCGGATGCCGTGATCCGTCGCCATGCGCGGAAGGTGCCGGCGGGTATACTGGCGCCGCACGTCCGCCGCATCCAGACGCTGTTTGCGGCCGCATCCGTGGAAGCGATCCTGGAACGGCTGGATCGTGACGGCAGCGAATTCGCGCGCGATACGGCGCAAACCATTCGCACCATGTCGCCGACCTCGCTTAAGCTGACCTATCGCGAATTGCGCGAAGCCGCATCCTTGACCCTGAAGCAGTGCCTGGCGATGGAATATCGCCTGGCGGCCCATGTGCTGCCGTCGCACGATTTCCGCGAAGGCGTGCGCGCCGCGCTGGTCGACAAGGATCGTACGCCGAAGTGGAATCCTGCCTCGCTCGCGGCGGTTGAGAGGGGCGATATCGATGCGGCGTTTTCAGGTGCCGGAAGACTATTCTGATTTTCGCGAACCCGTTTACCTTTCATTTGCCATGTTGGGGCATGGTTCCGATGTCTGCGAAAGTGTTGCCGCTCCGATGGCGCATTTTACGCGTCTTTAAGACATCCCCCCTAAGCTGGACCCAACAATAGGTGGGCTCCGCAAAAAGCGGGGAAAAAGATATGACTGCAATGGCCAAACCGCAGACAGCGGTAGCGCTGGGTAATGCGCCGTCTGTCCGCAAACACTATCTCGAGACGCTCAATCTCGTTGAGCGGTTGCACCGTCAACTGCTGGACGTGATCAAGGACGAGCTGGATCGCCGCGACGAGCGGGAGATCAACTCGGTCCAGGCACTGCTGCTCTTCAACGTGGGCGACCAGGAACTGACCGCGGGCGAGCTTCGCACCCGTGGCCACTATCTGGGTTCCAACGTCTCCTACAACCTCAAGAAACTGGTTGAAGGCGGCTACATCCATCACGAACGTTCGGAAGCCGATCGTCGCTCGGTCCTTGTGCGCCTGACCCGCAAGGGTGAAGCGGTGCGCGACATGCTGCGCGAGCTGTTCGACCGCCATCTGGTGTCGCTGGAAGCAGTGGGCAATGTGGGTTCGGATGACCTGGAAGGGTTGAACATCACCCTGAAGCGGATGGAACGCTTCTGGATCGACCAGGTGCGTTTCCGCCTGTAGCAGACTCGGCTAGACTGTCCCCATGAAGGGGCTGCCAGCCGCGCTGTCGCGTCACATCCGTTTCTATGCCGCGCTCGCCTGCGGGCTTTCTGCCTGGGCGGGCTGCCGCATGTTCGAAGTCGCCGCCGCTCCTCTGGCCGGTGGCGATGTCTTCTATCTTGTCTTTCTGCTGCTTTGCATTCCGCTGTTGGCTCAGAAGCCGGCAGACCTCAAGCGCCGCGCGAAAAATGAAGACGAGGGCACGGGCGTGGTCCTGCTGATCACGCTCGCCACCATCGGATTCTTCTGCTTCGCCGTCTTCACCAGCCTGAATCACAAGCATGACTTGTTTCCGCTGGTTCTGGCTGCCGTTGGCGCGCCGCTGGGCTGGGTGGTGCTGCATACCGTGATGGCGTTCCACTATGCCGATATCCATTATTTCGACGATCCCGATTGCGCGGGTGACGAGAAGGATCTGGATTTTCCCGGCAAGGGCGATCCGGGCCCCTGGGATTTTCTCTACTATTCCTTCGTGGTGGGCATGACCGCCCAGGTCAGCGACGTGCAGGTCACCACCACGGCAATGCGCCGCACCACCTTGTTCCACGGCATCGTGTCGTTCTTTTTCAACACGGTGTTCATTGCGATGGCGGTGAACGCTGGCGTTACGCTCGCGACTTAGGCGGCCAGGGCACAAAAGCACTGACCCGCCGCTTGTAGTCGGCATAGGCCGGCCTGCGGTCGGCGATCTTGTCTTCCATCAGGCTCACGCCCGACACCTGCAACAGCAGGAAGGTCACCACGGTGGGCGACAGCACCAGCCACCACTGATGCGCGGATGAGAATCCGATCAGGAAGAAGCCCCACCACAACAGGCATTCGCCGAAATAGTTGGGATGGCGCGACCAAGCCCACAGCCCGCGATCCAGCACCTTGCCCTTGTTGTCGGGATTGGTGCGAAACCGGGCCAGCTGGGAATCGGCCACGGTCTCCAGCAGCAGGCCCAAGACCGCGACGGCGGTTCCGGCATTGGCCAGGGGCGTCATGGCCCCTCGGCTGGTCAGCATCACAGCCACCAAGGGTGCGGCGATGAACCAGATGAGAATCGCTTGCAACAGGAACACCTGGACCAGGCTCCACCACCACCAGCGGGCACCGTACTGATGGCGCATCGCGGCATAGCGGTGGTCCTCGCCCTTGTGGCGGGCGAAGATGTGGGCGGCCAAGCGCAAGCCCCAGATATTCACCAGAAAAAGTGCGGCGGAAGCCCGCTCCCCACCCGCATGGCCCAGGACCGCGGCGATGTCGACGACGCCAGCGACACCCGGTCCCCAGAAGATGTCGATGATCGAAACATCGCGGATGCGAAGCGAAACCAGCCACAACAGGCTCGCGGTACTAAGCGAAAATACGAGTCCCCAAAGCGGAGCAGTCATGTGACAAATTGCGTAGAATCAAAGACTTCTTTCAGGATATGGTATGGCCTAACGGTGAGGTAGGCCCAGCAGGCGAGTTCCATGGCGTTTTCCTATTCCGACAGTTTCCAGGACGCTCTGTCCGCGCTGAAGCGCGAGGGGCGGTATCGCGTCTTCGCAGACATCCTGCGCGAGCGGGGTTCGTTCCCCAAGGCCGGCCTGCATACGGACGGCGAAGGCCGCCCGATCACCGTCTGGTGCTCCAACGACTATCTGAACATGGGCCAGCACCCCAAGGTGCTGGCGGCGATGCACGAAGCCATCGACAGCGTAGGCGCCGGTTCCGGCGGCACGCGCAACATCTCTGGCACCACCCACTACCACGTTGAGCTGGAGCGCGAGCTGGCCGACCTGCACGGCAAGGAAGCTGCGCTTCTGTTCACCAGCGGCTTCGTATCCAACGATGCGACCCTGGCCACCCTGTCCAAGATCCTGCCGGGCCTGATCATCTTCTCGGACGAGCTGAACCACGCCTCAATGATCGAAGGCATCCGCCACGGCGGCACGGCCAAGTATGTCTTCCGCCACAACGACGTGGCCCACCTGGAAGAGCTGCTGAAGGCCGCCAATCCCGCCGCGCCCAAGCTGATCGCCTTCGAAAGCGTCTATTCGATGGAAGGCGAGTTTTCGCCGACCGAAGCCATCTGCGACTTGGCCGAAAAATACGGCGCCATGACTTATATCGACGAAGTGCACAGCGTAGGCATGTATGGCCCGCGCGGCGCCGGCGTCGCCGCCCGCGACGGCACCATGAACCGCATCGACATCGTGGAAGGCACGCTCGCCAAGGCGTTCGGCGTCATGGGCGGCTACATCACAGCCTCTGCCGCGCTGGTCGACTGCATCCGCAGCTTCGCGCCGGGCTTCATCTTCACCACCTCGCTGGCCCCGGCGATCGCCGCGGGTGCCCTGGCCTCGATCCGTCACCTGAAGTCCAGCGACGCCGAGCGCGCCGCACTGGCCGAACGGGCTGCGACCCTGAAAGCCAAGCTCACCGCCGCCGGCCTGCCGCTGATGGAGAGCCACAGCCATATCGTGCCGGTGATGGTGGGCGATGCCGCGCTGTGCAAGCGCGTCAGCGACAGCCTGCTGAACGATCACGGCATCTATGTGCAGCCGATCAACTATCCCACCGTGCCGCGCGGCACCGAGCGCCTGCGCTTCACGCCGTCGCCGGCGCACAGCGATGCGATGATGGATGCGCTGGTCGCCGCCCTGGTCGAAGTCTGGGATGCCCACAAGATCGCGCGCGCCGCTTAAGTGGCAGCGCCTGTCTATGTCGAGTTCGTGGTGATGGGTAATACTGTCAAGGTCACGGCAATCGACTCGGAAACCGGCATTGAGGCCAGCATCGTGGGCCCGGTCAGCGCGCCGCAATCGGTGCTGGCCGAGAATGCGCGGCGCAAGCTGGAATATGTAAAGGCAAAGAAGAAGGGCTAGCCCTTCTTGCGCTTGCCCTTGGACGATGCGCCCTTGCCCAGCCCGATCTTCTTGGCGAACTCGCTGCGGCGCTGGGCATAGTTCGGCGCCACCATCGGATAGTCGGGCGGCAGGTTCCAGCGCGCGCGATATTCGTCCGGCGACAGCTTGTAACGCGAGCGCAGATAGCGCTTCAGCATTTTCAGCTTCTTGCCGTCTTCGAGGCAGACAATGTAGTCGGGCTGCACGGACTTTCGCACCGGCACCGCCGGTGGGCGAGGCGCGGTGCCGCCCTGGACTGGCTCGCCGCCGATCCCGCCCAGCGTGGCGTGGACGTTCTTGATGATGCCCGGCAGGTCCTTGGCGTCGACCGGGTTCTTGCTGACATATGCGGCGACGATCTCAGTCACCAGCTTGAGGATGTCGTCCTCGCGTTCCTTGCCCATAAGCCTGCCGCTGTGCGCTCCCGAGACATTATCTGGCCAGCGATCACGGCGTAATTGCGGCCGCCGCCTGGCCGGGCCACAGTCTAACCCACGCTTTTCCCAGCGGAAATTCCCCCTGTCGGCGCCGCGTCGCCGGGCCACGGCGATTTGTCGCCCGAAACGCTAGATTTGGTGCGGGGGAAGGGGTAAATCCGCCACTCCTGCGCGGGGGCGCTAAAGGCGGTCCCGGTCTCTCTTTCGTTGCAAATGAGGCGTTTATGTCGGCTGCCGCTATCCCTGCCACCTCCGGTTTCTTCACCAAGGGGCTCGCCGACGCCGATCCGCAAGTCTTCGCCAGCATCAAGGACGAACTGACCCGCCAGAAAGACAAGATCGAACTGATCGCGTCCGAGAACATCGTCTCCAAGGCGGTGCTCGAAGCGCAGGGGTCGGTGCTGACCAACAAGTACGCTGAAGGCTATCCGGGCAAGCGCTATTACGGCGGCTGCGAGTATGTCGACGTTACCGAACAGCTCGCCATCGACCGCGCCTGCCAGCTGTTCGGCGCGAGCTATGCGAACGTGCAGCCGCATTCCGGCGCCAACGCCAACCAGGAAGTTTTCTACGCTCTGCTGCAGCCGGGCGACACTTTCATGGGCCTGGACCTGGCTGCCGGTGGTCACCTGACCCACGGCCATCCGGCCAACTATTCCGGCAAGTGGTTCAAGCCGGTGCCCTACACGGTGCGCAAGGACAACCAGCAGGTCGACATGGACCAGGTGCGCGAGCTGGCGCTGGCCAACAAGCCCAAGCTGATCCTGGCCGGCGGTTCGGCCTATGCCCGTCACTGGGACTTCGAAGGCTTCCGCAAGATCGCCGATGAAGTCGGCGCCTATTTCATGGTGGACATGGCGCACTTTGCCGGCCTGGTCGCGGGCGGCGCGCATCCCAGCCCCATCCCCCATGCCCATGTCGTGACCACGACCACGCACAAGACCCTGCGCGGTCCGCGCGGCGGCATGATCCTCAGCAACGACGCCGAGCTGGGCAAGAAATTCAACTCGGCGGTTTTCCCCGGCCTGCAGGGCGGCCCGTTGATGCACGTCATCGCGGGCAAGGCCGTGGCTTTCGGCGAAGCGCTGAAGCCGGAATTCAAGACTTATGCAGCCAACGTCGTCGCCAACGCCAAGGCGCTGGCCGAAGTTCTGAAGTCGAGCGGCCTGGACATCGTCACCGGCGGCACCGACACCCATCTGATGCTGGTCGACCTGCGTCCCAAGGGCGCCAAGGGCCGCCCGACCGAGCACGCGCTCGATCGTGCCGGCATCACCTGCAACAAGAACGCAGTGCCCTTCGACACCGAGAAGGCCGTTATCACCTCTGGCATCCGTCTGGGCTCGCCGGCCGGTACCACGCGCGGCTTCGGCGTCGCCGAGTTCCAGGAAATCGGCAAGCTGATCGTCGAGGTCGTCGATGCCGTCGCCAAGAACGAAGAGGGCGATGCCCAGGTCGAACAGAGCGTGGCGCGCCGCGTCAGCGAGCTGTGCGCCCGTTTCCCGATCTATTCCTGAGGAGAGCCCATGCGCTGCCCCTTTTGCGGACATGACGACAGCCAGGTGAAGGACAGCCGTCCTTCCGAGGACAATTCCGCCATCCGCCGCCGCCGCCACTGTCCGGAATGCGGCGGACGTTTCACCACCTTCGAGCGCGTGCAGTTGCGCGAACTGGTGGTGGTGAAGAAGAGCGGCCGCCGCGAATCTTTCGACCGCGACAAGCTGGAGCGCTCCATCAACCACGCCCTGCGCAAGCGTCCGGTCGAGCGCGAACGCATCGAGCGCACCGTCACCGGCATCGTGCGCCGCCTGGAAAGCATGGGCGAGAATGAAATCCCCGCGAACGTGATCGGCGAACTGGTGATGCAGGCGCTGGCGTCGCTGGACAAGGTCGCCTATGTGCGCTTCGCCTCGGTCTACAAGAACTTCCGCGAAATGCGGGATTTCGAGGCGCTGATCGGCGAAATGGGCGGCGAGGAAAAGGACTGATCCGTGAAGATCCTGGTCGTAGAGGCCCGCTATCACCCCGACGTCGCCGACGCGCTGGTGGATGGCGCGACCGCCGCGCTGGAAAAGGGTGGCGCGACGTTCGAGCGCCTGTCGGTGCCCGGTGTGCTGGAACTGCCCGGGGCCATCGCGCTGGCGGCGCGATCCGAGCGTGCCTATGACGGCTATGTCGCACTGGGCAGCATCGCGGGCCCTGCGCACCTGGCCAACACTTTCTATGCCGAGACCATGCGCGGACTTATGACGCTTTCGACGTCGGGCGTCGCGCTGGGCAATGGCATCGTGCTGGCCTCGGACGAGGGCGCGGCGCGAGATCTGGCCGTGACGCATGATATCGGCGGCGACGCGGGCCGCGCCGTGCTGTCGCTGGTCACCTTCGCCGAGCGGCTGGGTTATTTGCGATGACATCCCAGGCTGATGCCCGTCACGCCGCGCGTCTTGCCGCGGTGCAGGCGCTCTATCAAATGGAAATGTCGGGCGACGGTGCCGAAGAGGTGGCCGAGGAATTCATCGCCCATCGCTTCGACGAATTCGAGGTTCAGCCCGACGCGGACTTCTTCAGCGCGATCCTGAATGGCGTGCCGCAGCATCAGGTCGAGATCGACCGTGCCATTGCCGGCGCCTTGTCCGAGAAGTGGAAGCTGGAGCGCGTGGACTCCATCCTGCGCGCGATCCTGCGCTGTGCGGTGTTTGAACTGATCGGGCGCCGCGACGTGCCGGCAAAGGTGGTGATCGATGAGTATGTCGCTGTCGCCGGCGCCTTCTTTGGAGCCGATGAGCCGGGCTTCATAAACGCCGCGCTGGACACCATCGCCAGGCGTAAGCGCGCCAAGGAGTTCGGCCTGCCTACGCCTGACGGCGAACTGGATTTCTAAACTTTCTGACAGAATGTAAAGCCGCCGTGATGGCGGTTCCGGCAAGTTTGTATCTTTGTCGCAAATGCGGTGGGGCCAAACCGCGCAGCCATGCATTCTCGCTTTTGCGAAGATCGTTTTCGCTTTCGGCATGGACGCTTAGGGTCCAGTCTTCTCCCATAAAAACCTCACCGGGGAGAACCACATGGACATGAAGAAGCGCGATTTTCTGGGTTTGGCTGCCGGCATCGGTGCTGCGGCCGGTCTCGCCAAGTCTGCCGAAGCCCAGCCGCGCGGCCGCAGACTGGATGGGCCCATCGACGTCAACCAGCGCGATTTCGTCAGCAAGAACGTCCAGCCCTCGACCGTGGACTGGAACTACAAGCCGCGACGCATCAACAAGGCGATCGAGCTGTGGGAAGACGGCCAGCCGATCTACTACAACGGCTGGGGAGTTGGTCCGGGCGTGGACCCCTACACCCAGGGCGTGAAGATGGCGCGCACCTGGTACGACGCCATCAATGTCGAGATGGAGCATTTTCCGGTCGACTGCACCGCGCTGCGCGAATTCATGCGCGGACTGGTCGACGGCGGTCCCACGCGCAGCGGCCATCGCACGCCGGCGGTGTTCGTCGAGACCGGCATCATCGGCCTGGATGAGCCCTATGCCCGCGCCAACACCTGGCTGATCCAGCAGCTGCTGGATTGCGGCATCCACGGCATCCACCAGTGCCATGCCCGCGACGCCAAGGCGGTGCAGGTCACCATGCAGATGGGCTGCCGCTATCCCTTCCTGGATCGCCCAGGCGTGCCCAACCTTCCGATGCGCGGCCTGCGCGGTTCCGGTCCCAGCTATGCGTCGCAGGTCTGGGGCGTCAATCTCAACAAGTATCTCCATGTCGCCGATCTGTGGCCGCACAATCCCAAGGGCGAGCTGATCTTCGGCGTGAAGATCGAGGACACCTATTGCGACGAGCAGGCTGACAAGATCATCGCGCTGCCCGGCATGTCGATGGCAGAATGGGGCCCTGGCGATCACTCCTACTGGGTGTACGGCCTGGAAGTCTTTCCGGAGGACGGCTCGCGCCCGAAGGACGTCGTCATCGACCGGCCAGAGATGCGCAAGATCCGCCAGCATGTTCTAGACCTGTGCAAGAAGAACAAGGTCAACTTCCTCAACGCCGCCAACACCGACAAGAATTCGTCGGACTACATCATCACCCAGATCAAGGACGGCGCGATGGTGCTGGAGTGCGGCGAGGACGCCGCGATCGAGGGCCGCGAGTATACCAAGCGCAAGATGCCGGTCTGAAATCCGGTATCTGCAAATCATGGGGCGCGGCTGCTTGGGTGGCCGCGCCCTTTGCTTTAGTGTCGCCGGATGGACGAGTTCGGCATCATTGCAAAATACTTCGCGCCGCTGGCGGGTGAGGGTGCCTTCGGCCTGACCGATGACGCCGCACTCCTGAAGTCGCGGCCCGGCCAGGAACTGGTGATCACCACCGACTCCATCGCCGAGGGTGTGGATTTCTTCGGCTTCGATCCGCCCCACACCATTGCGCAAAAGGCGCTTCGGGTGAATTTGTCCGACCTGGCGGCCAAGGGGGCGGAGCCTGCCTTCTATCTGCTGAATCTCACCTTGCCCGCGACCGTGACGCCGGACTGGCTGGCGGGCTTCGCTGACGGCCTGGCGCGTGACCAGAAACAATTCGGTATTTCCCTGCTTGGCGGCGATACCAGCGCCACCGACGGGCCGCTATCCGTCGCCGTCACAGCCTTTGGCTTCGTGCCCGAAGGCGGCATGGTGAAACGCAGCGGCGCACGCATCGGTGATGATGTTTATGTGACAGGCTCCATTGGCGACAGTGGCGGCGGGTTGGCCATCTTTCGTCGCGAGATCCACACACTTGGCGACGACGAACGCGATGCCTTGATCGCGCGCTACCGCGTGCCGGAACCGCCACTGGAATTTTCCGCGCTCCTGCGCGACATCGCCCATGCCAGCGTCGATGTTTCCGACGGGTTGATCGCGGACCTTGGTCATATCGCGCGGGCTTCCAGCGTGCGCATCGTGGTGGAGGGCGAAAGCGTACCGCTGTCGCCGCCGCTGCTGAAACTGTGGGGCGAAAGTGCGGTGAAGCGCGCGGTGACCGCCGGGGACGACTATCAGGTTGCCTTCACCGGTCCGCCCGGTCTGGAAGGCTCGTTCACGCGCATCGGTCAGGTTGTGGCGGGCGAGGGCGTCGCCATGACCCTGAAAGGCGGGGAAATCCAGCTGCCCAAAGCCGGATACCGCCACTTTTAACGACTTGATAACCATGATTTGTCAGCTTTTCCGTATGAGAAAAGTGGCGATCCTGGCCCTCGCGGCCCTTTTGGCGTTGCCTGCCTTCGCGGCGGAGCACGAAGCCAAGGAAGGGGGCGAGGGCGCCAAGAAGGGTGAGGGCGGCAAGAAGGGCGGCAAGCCCGGCACCAATGTCGACATGCCGTTCCTGATGGCGCCGCTGACCAACACCGATGGCAAGCTGATGGGCTACGCCTATATCTCGTCGCGCCTGACCGCGAGCAGCGAAGCCAATGCGCTTGTGGTGCGCGATAAGCTGCCTTTCGTCCAGGACGCCTTTGTGCGCGACGTGAACCGCGATGGCATCACCACGCCCGAAGATCCCGAGAAGGTCGACATCGCGTCGGTCGAGGCCCGCCTGCTGGCGGACGCCAAGAAAGCGATCGGCGCCGACAAGGTGAAGCAATTGACCGTCTGCACCGTGCAGGTGTCGCCGCTGCATCCGGTCCAGACCCCGGCACTCAGCCCGCCGCCGGAGGTTCATGGTGCACCGCCTCCAAAAAATCCTGAAAAATCGCGCTGCGAAAGCTGACTTTTCCTCGCATTTGCCCGGTTGCCTGTTCTTTGGGCTTTTGGCAGTCTTTCGACGCCCTTGAAGCGGCGAGTCCCCCACCTCACAGGCGGGACACCGGCCATGGGGATCGGCTGTGTGCCCGTCCCTGTCTTCGATAGGGATCAGCCCCCGGTCGACCCATCTTCGACAGACCAATCTTGGGGACAATCATGCAATTGGAAATCGTACTGGCATGCGCCGTACTGGCGCTGCTTTATGGCCTCTACACAATCCGGTCCGTGCTGAGCCTTTCGGCCGGCAATGCGCGGATGCAGGAAATCGCGGCGGCAATCCAGGAAGGCGCCAAGGCGTATCTGAACCGCCAATACACCACCATCGCCATTGTCGGCGTGGTGATCTTCATCCTGGCTTTCGCGGTCTTTGGCTGGCAGATGGCGCTGGGCTTCCTGATCGGCGCGGTCGCGTCGGGCGCGGCCGGCTATGTCGGCATGTATGTCAGCGTGCGCGCCAATGTGCGCACCACCGAAGCCTCGCGCGCCGGCCTGGCGCAGGGCTTGTCAGTGGCGTTCCGCTCGGGCGCCGTCACCGGCATGCTGGTGGTCGGCTTTGGCCTGCTGGCGGTCGCCGGCTATTACGGCTTTCTCACCGCCGGTCTGGGGCTTAGCCCCAACGATGCGGTTCAGGGCATCGTGATCAAGGATGCACTGGTGGGCCTGGCCTTCGGCGCCTCGCTGATCTCGATCTTCGCGCGTCTTGGCGGCGGCATCTTCACCAAGGGCGCCGACGTCGGCGGCGACATGGTGGGCAAGGTGGAAGCCGGCATTCCCGAAGATGACCCGCGCAACCCGGCGACCATCGCCGACAATGTGGGCGACAATGTCGGCGACTGCGCCGGCATGGCGGCCGACCTGTTCGAGACCTTCGCGGTGACCACGGTCGCCACCATGGTTCTCGCCTATCTGTACTTCAGCGGCGAGCAGAAGTCGGCCCTGATGCTCTATCCGCTGGCGATTGCCGGCATGAGCATCGTGACTTCGATCATCGGCACCTTCTTCGTGCGGCTGGGTTCGTCCAAGAACATCATGGGCGCGCTCTACAAGGGCGTGGTCGCCACCATGGTCCTGTCGCTGATCGGACTGTGGCCGCTCACCAACTGGCTGATCGGCATGGATACACCGCTCACCAGCGGCGGCTCCAGCTATACCGGCATGACCTTGTTCTGGTGCGGCGTGGTGGGTCTTGCCGTCACCGGCGCGCTGATCGTGATCACCGAATACTATACCGGCACCAACTTCCGCCCGGTGCAGTCGATCGCGAAATCCTCGGTCACCGGTCACGGCACCAACGTGATCCAGGGCCTGGCGATCTCGATGGAATCCACGGCGCCGGTGGCGCTGGTGATCTGCATTGGTATCATCGTCACCTACGGCCTGGCTGGCCTGTTCGGCATCGCCGTGGCGGTCAGCACCATGCTGTCGCTTGCGGGCATGGTGGTGGCGCTGGATGCCTTCGGTCCGGTCACCGACAATGCCGGTGGCATTGCCGAGATGAGCGGCCTGGAAGGCGACGTGCGCAAGACCACGGACGCGCTGGACGCGGTGGGCAACACCACCAAGGCGGTGACCAAGGGCTATGCCATCGGTTCGGCCGGTCTTGGCGCGCTGGTGCTGTTCGCAGCCTATACCCAGGACCTGAAGTATTTCGCGGCGCAGGCGACCGGCTATTTCGCCGGCATCGAAATGCCGAGCTTCAGCCTGGCGGAGCCCTGGGTGGTGGTGGGGCTCTTCTTCGGCGGCCTGCTGCCCTACCTTTTCGGTGGCATGGCGATGACGGCAGTCGGCCGTGCCGCCGGTGCGGTGGTCGAGGAGGTGCGCAAGCAGTTCCGCGAAATGCCGGGCATCATGCAGGGCACACAGAAGCCCAACTATGCCCGCGCGGTGGACCTGCTGACCAAGGCGGCGATCAAGGAGATGGTGATCCCTTCGATGCTGCCGGTCTTCTCGCCGATCGTGCTCTACTTTGTGGTGCAGCAGATCGCCGGCAAGACCCAGGCCTTCAACGCCTTGGGTGCCATGCTGATGGGCGTGATCGTCACCGGTCTCTTCGTGGCGATTTCCATGACGTCGGGTGGCGGCGCCTGGGACAATGCCAAGAAGTACATCGAGGACGGCCATCATGGCGGCAAGGGCAGCGATGCCCACAAGGCCGCGGTGACTGGTGACACGGTCGGCGATCCCTACAAGGACACTGCCGGTCCGGCGGTGAACCCGATGATCAAGATCACCAACATCGTGGCGCTGCTGTTGCTTGCCACGCTGGCCCACCTGGCCTGATGTTGGTCTGACACCAAAAGAAAAAGCCCGGTGGTGGGCGGCTAGCGCCAGCGTACCGCCGGGCTTTTTTGTTTGTATCGCGTCGTGGCGATTACGGCGTCGGCCCGCCGCCGTTACCCGGATTGGTTTCCTGGATCTGCGTGGCCGAGGTGCCAGGGGTGGCGTTCAGCAATTGCTGCAGGAAGGTCAGCTCGCGGCCGCGCGCGGGAGTTTCGCGCTTCTCGAAGTTGATCACATGGCCATCGGCCAACGCGTAGTGACGCACGCCGGTGACGCGATTGTCCTTGTCGAAATAGACCGCCAGGATCTGGCGCTTCAGCACGGTGGGCTGAAAGAAGGCGACCTGCTTTTCGGTCGCCGAGATGTAGTACCAGCTGTCGGCGCTGAAGGTCGCGGTGGTCGAGGCATAGCCCAGTCGCGTCTGCACGCTGGTCTTGGTGTCGGTGCCGACCTTGATGGCGCCTTCGTTGGAGGCATCGGGCACATAGCCGCGCTGGCTGATGACCGGCGCGCAGGCGAACAGGGCGGTCACCGCCGCCAGCGGAATAATGGCAAATCGCATGTCTTCGACCTTGACGCCCCAGCCTGCTTGTTGTGCTACCGTCCGGACGCGCCCGTTTCAAGTCCTTCGGGCCCCAGGGAACCCGGTTCATGTTGAATTTGCTCAGGAAATCGACCGCCCGCAAGCTTGCCGGCCAGCGCCTGTATGACGACCTTGTAAGGCGGGCCCGCGAGCCGGTCTTCTTCACCGCTTTCGAGGTGGCCGACAGTATCGATGGTCGGTTCGATCTGGTGGCCTTGCATGCCTGGCTGGTGCTGGCTGGGCTGAAGGCCAAGGGCGAGGGCGAGGCTGCGCAGGGCCTGACCGATACCATCTTCACCGGCTTCGACGAGGCGATGCGCGAGCAGGGCGCGGGTGACATGGGCCTGTCGCGAAAGATGAAGGCGTTCGCCGACGCGTTCTATGGCCGCCTGGCGGCCTATGAGGCGGCGACCGACGAGGCCGCACTAGCCCAGGCGCTGGCGAGGAACCTGTGGCGGGGCGCCGATGTCGATGCGCGCGCGCGCGCCCTGGCCGCGTATGCGTTCAAGGCGCGCCAGTCCCTGGCGCTCTCGCTGCCGGACGCACTGGATTTCGGCCCCTTGCCCGCCATATAGACGCCATGCCCGAGACACTCCCGATTGTGCATTCCTACAATCTCGCCCGGCTGGGTAACGCCGGCGACAAGGTCGTGTTTGCGGCCGATGCCGATCAGCTGGCTGCGATCGCGCGCTGGTCCGGTGTGCTGTCGGTGGCGGCCTTCGCCGTCGCGGTCGATATATCCAAGACCGGCGCCAATGCTTTTCGGCTGGATTTCACCGTGACCGCCGATGTGGTCCAGGCCTGCGTGGTGACCCTGGACCCGGTTCCGGCCCGGTTGGAGCGCGCCTTCACCCGCGAGCTGCATTTCATCGGCCAGACCCGCCGCAAGCCGGGCGAATCGCCCGACGAAGTGGTCCTGGATGCCGACCCGGAAGAGGGGCCGGAGGAGATCGAAAGCCTGCATTACGACCTGGCCGGCCCCGCGCTGGAGGAATATGCCCTGGCCCTGGACCCCTATCCCCGTCGCCCGGGTGTGGAATTTGCCGCCCCTCCCGAGGGTTCCCAGGCCAAGGAAAGCCCCTTTGCCGTCCTAAAAGGGCTCAAAAGCGGCCTTTAACCCCTTCAGGGGCCGGGATTTTGGCTTGATACGGCCCGTATCTTTCTGCTACCCACGCCGCCTGTTTTGCCGATCCACCCGCGGACGGCCCATTAGGAGTCTTCCGCCATGGCGGTCCCGAAACGAAAAACCTCGCCGTCGCGCCGCAACATGCGCCGCTCGCACCACGCCCTGACGGCTGCCGCCCATGGCGATTGCCCGAACTGCGGCGAGCCCAAGCGCCCCCATCATGTCTGCGGTTCCTGCGGCCATTACGCCGACCGCGAAGTCGTGAAGGCGAAGAGCTAAAACCTTTCGCCCTGAAAGGTAGCTGTGTCACGCGCCCTGACCGTCTCGATCGATGCCATGGGCGGCGATGCCGGCCCCGGCATCGTCGTGAACGCGTTGCTGAAGAACATCCAGCGTCACACCAACGTGCAGTTCCTGGTGCATGGGGATGAGGCGGTCCTGGCACCGCTCGTCGCCCGTCATCCGCGCCTGAAAGACCGCTGCCGCGTGCTGCACGCGCCGGGCCGCGTCAGCATGGACGACAAGCCCAGCCATGTGCTGCGCCGGGGCAAGGACACCTCGATGTGGCACGCCATCGACAGCGTGAAGAAGGGCGATGCCCAGGTCGCGGTGTCGGCCGGCAATACCGGCGCGCTGATGGCGGTTTCCATGTTCGGGCTGGGCATCATCGACGGCATTTCGCGTCCCGCCATCGCCACCATCTGGCCCACTTTGAAGGGGCAGACTGTGGTGCTGGATTGCGGCGCCAATGTCGTGGCGACCGACGAGCAACTGGTGGATTTCGCGGTGATGGGCGAGGCTTTCGCCCGCGCGATTCTGGGACTGGAGCAGCCAAGCGTGGGTCTTCTGAACGTGGGTTCCGAAGAGCAGAAGGGCAACGACGCCGTGAAGAGCGCCGCCGCTATTTTGCGTGGCGCCGGCGCCGGCATGAACTTCCACGGCTTCGTCGAAGGCGACGACATCACCAAGGGCACGGTCGATGTGGTCGTGACTGATGGCTTCACCGGCAACATCGCGCTGAAAACCGCCGAAGGCACCGCAAAGCTGGTAGGCACCTATCTGCGCCAGGCCTTGAAGCGTTCACTGCTGGGCACGATCGGCGCGGCCATCGCGTCGGGCGCGCTGAACACCCTGCGCCGCAAGCTTGATCCGCGCGCCAGCAATGGCGGCATTTTCCTGGGGTTGAACGGCGTGGTCGTCAAAAGCCATGGCGGCACCGATGCCGCCGGTTTCGCCAGCGCCGTCGACATGGCCATCGACATGGCCAAGGCCGACATCAACGCCCGCATCACAACTGACAGAAGCCGCATTGCCGCGGCCCCCGCCGAGGCGTCATGATCCGTACCCGTGTCATCGGCTGTGGCAGCGCGCTGCCCGCCAACATCGTCACCAATGACGACCTGGCCAAAAAGGTCGACACGTCAGACGAGTGGATCCGCGAGCGCACCGGCATCCGCCAGCGCCATATCGCCGAGCCCGGCGAGAAGACCTCCGATCTCGCGCTGCGCGCCGCGCGTGAGGCACTTACCGATGCCGGCATCGATGCCGGCGAATTGGACATGATCATCTGCGCCACCACTACGCCGGATGAAAGCTTTCCCGCCACCGCCACCATCGTGCAGTCGCGCCTGGGCATGACCCGTGGCGCCGCCTTCGACGTGCAGGCGGTCTGTTCGGGCTTCATCTATGGCATGTCGGTCGCCGACAGCATGATCAAGACGGGCCAGGCCCGCACCATCCTTCTGATCGGCGCCGAGACCATGTCGCGCCTGCTGGACTGGAACGATCGCGCCACCTGTGTGCTGTTCGGCGATGGCGCGGGTGCGGTGGTGCTGCAGGCCCACGACGGGCAGGGCACCAATGCCGACCAGGGCGTGTTGAACACCCGCCTGTTCTCGGACGGGCGCCTGCACGACATGCTGTATGCCGATGGCGGCGTCTCCTCGACCCAGAGTGCCGGCAAGCTGCGCATGCAGGGCAAGGAAGTCTTCAAGCATGCCGTCACCAACATCGCCGCCGCCATCCAGGCCAGCGCCGATGCGGCCGGCATCCCGGTCTCGGACGTGAACTGGTTCGTGCCTCACCAGGCCAACCAGCGCATCCTGGACGGTACTGCTCGCAAGCTGGGTATCGACCCCAACCGGGTGATTTCGACCGTGGCGCTGCACGGCAATACCTCGGCGGCTTCGGTGCCGCTGGCCCTGGTCACCGCCGTCCGGGACGGGCGGGTCAAGCGGGGGGACCTGGTGCTGCTGGAAGCCATGGGCGGCGGCTTTACCTGGGGCGCGGCGCTGCTGCGCTGGTAGCCAAACCATCCTTACCCGGATCGCAACTTAAAGGTCCCGGTCCAAGCTATTGATCTTGACGACATTTCCGGCGGCGGTTTACCGTCATCGTGGATAAAGAGAGTCGTCAACATGACCACGGGAACTTTGACCAGGGCTGACCTGACGGAAGCGGTGTTCCAGGCTGTGGGGCTGTCGCGTACCGACTCCGCCCAGATGGTCGAGGACATGCTGGAAGAAGTCTGCGGCGCGCTCGCCAAGGGCGAGACGGTGAAGCTCAGCTCCTTCGGCACCTTCGCGGTGCGCCAGAAGAGCCAGCGCATGGGCCGCAATCCCAAGACCGGTGACGAAGTGCCGATCGCGCCGCGCCGTGTACTGGTGTTTCGCCCCAGCCACGTGCTGAAAGCCGTGATCAATGGCCAGACGCCGCCGCATGAAAGCGAAGACTAGTGTCATCGGCCGCGTACGCGTATCCGGCCAAATCCGCGGAAGCCTTCCGCACCATCAGTGAAGTGGCCAGCGAACTGGGCGTGCCACAGCATGTCCTGCGCTTCTGGGAAAGCCGCTTCGCCCAGATCAAGCCCGTCAAGCGCGCCGGTGGGCGCCGCTATTATCGTCCCGACGATGTGGACCTGCTGAAAGGCATCCGCGCGCTGCTCTACAGCGACGGTTTCACCATCAAGGGCGTGCAGAAAGTTTTGAAGGAGCGCGGCTTGCGCCATGTCTCCGAGATCGGTCGCGGCGGCGTGCCCGCCAAGCCCGAGCCGGTGGTGATCGAGAAGATCGTCTATGTCGAAAAGCCGGTGGAAGCACCGGCGCCAGCACCCAAGCCCGCCAAGAAGGCGCGCCCCACCCATCTGCGCGCGGTGCCCGGCACCATGTCGCTGCCTTTCTTCGACATGCCGGAAGAAGCGCCCTCGCGCGAATTCCCAGTGCTGGATACTGCGCCTGTGGTGGAAGAGACCGTCGTCGAAGTCGCCATGGCCGAGATGGTCGAAGAGCCGGTCGTCATTGCCGAGCCCGAAATCGCCGACGACCTGACGCCCGCGGAACTCGCGATGGCGGTGGAAGACCGCGAACGGCTGGAAGCGCTGCTGGACGAGCTGACGGGCCTGAAGGACCGTCTCAGGGCCGCGCGCGGCGCCTAAGTCCACGGAAACTCTTGCAAAAAATTGTCTGGCAGGGCGGTTGCCGCACCGGGGCTCCCCCGCTATGTTCCGCGCCCTTGAGGGATTCCACCCTCTGGATTTTGGTCACGGAACGTAGCGCAGCCTGGTAGCGCATCTGCCTGGGGGGCAGGGGGTCGGAGGTTCGAATCCTCTCGTTCCGACCATTCCTATCCGCACGCACGCGTGCGGATAGGAATGACAAGACCGCCCGTGCGACAGCGCCTTAGGGTGGGCGCGGCAGGCGAAAGCCGAGACTTCTCCAATAAAAGCCGCTACGACGCCAGGGCCAGTCCAGGCGCGCCGCTATAGACGCACACCGCCCCGCGCCACACTTCGATCATCTGATCCTCATCCGCCAGGCTCATTGCCCGGCGAATGGCCGCGAAATCGCTGACATGCGAAGAAGCATAGACGATGGCGTCGCGGCCCTGGGGATGGATGACACGAAGTTCATAGCTGTTCATGGCGGAGTCGCTGTCTGGGTGTTGGTGCTTGCTGGAACGTGCCGGTCTCTCGCCGGTTCCAGCAAAATTGCGCTATGATCTTATTGCTTTCGTGACGGGGTGGTGCAGGTGTTTCGAGTCTTCGCAATGCTTGCGGTCATGGCGCTGCCGGCATGGGCCGCCGATCGCCAGGATGCGGATTTCACCATTCCCGGCTTTCGGTTTCACACGGGCGAGACGCTCGATCTTCGCCAGCATTACGTCACCTTGGGCGATCCCAGGAACCCGGCGGTGCTGGTGCTGCACGGCACCAATGGCACCGGCAGCGGTCTGTTGAACGCTGCTTTTGGCGATGCGCTGTTCGGCGCCGGCACACCGCTGGATGCGGCGAAGTATTTCATCATCCTGCCCGATACCATCGGCGCAGGAAAATCCTCCAAGCCCTCCGATGGCCTGCGCCAGAAATTTCCGCGTTACACCTATGACGACATGATTGCGGCGCAGTACCGGCTGCTGACCGAACACCTGCATGTGAAGCATCTGCGCCTGGTCACCGGCAATTCGATGGGCGGCATGCTGACCTGGCAGTGGATCGAAGCGCATCCTGATTTCATGGATGCCGCCGTGCCGCTGGCATCGCTGCCCACCGCGATGGCTTCGCGCAACTGGATGCTGCGCAAGCTGATGATCGAGACCATCAAGGCTGATCCCGCCTTCAACGGCGGCAACTACGCCGCCCAGCCGCCGGCGATGAAATACGCGCAAGCCTTCTTCGGCATCGCCACCAGCGGCGGCACCTTGGGCTGGCAGGCGCGCGCCGGCACGCATGCCGCCGCCGACAAGGTGATCGACGACATGCTGGCCGAACCGATTGGCGGCGATGCCAACGACGTGATCTACCAGTTCGATGCCGCGCGCGATTACGATCCGGCGCCCAAACTGTCATCCATCAAGGCGTGGGTGCTGGCGATCAATTCCGCGGACGACGAACGCAATCCGGTCGAGACCCAGATCCTGCAACGCGAAGTACCCAGGCTGGCGCACGGCAAGTACTATCTGATCCCCGCCAGCGCCGAGACGCGCGGACACGGCACCACCGGACGCGCGTCGTTGTGGAAAGATCAATTGGCCGCGTGGCTGACGACGGTGCCGGTTACGAAATAGGGCCGGGCGGGGCGTCGCGCTGCAGCTCGGGCACGGTGGTCGTGCCCTTGCCGACATGGCTGTGGCGATAGCCATAGGCGTAATAGCCGACCAGTCCGATCGCCGACCAGATCGGGAACAGCACCTGCGCCTGCCACGGCAGGAACACGAACAGCACCGCGCAGCCCAATATCGCCATCGGCGCGAAGAACCACAGCCATGGCGCGCGGAACGGGCGAGGGCGATTGGGCTGGCGATAGCGCAGCACCAGCACCGACAGCGCCACCACGCCGAACCCGAACAGGGTGCCGGCGTTGGAGAAATCGGCCAACTGCCCGACAGGGAAGAACGCCGCGCCCACGGCGACGAAGAAGCCCGTCACCCAGGTCACCACATGCGGGGTCTGGAAGCGCGGATGCACGCGGCTGAGTACTTCCGGCAGCAAGCCGTCGCGGGACATGACGAAAAAGATACGCGTCTGGCCATAGATCATCATCAGGATGACGGTGGGCAGCGCGATGCCGGCCGCCAGGCCCAGCAGGTTGCCGACCAGCGGATGATGGATCGAGCGCAACACATGGGCCAGCGCCTCCTGCGAGCAGGCCATGGGCTGTTCGACAAGGCTCTGGCAGGCCTGGGTCAGCGACAGCGAGCCGGGATCCAGAACTTCGCCATGCGGGCCGAACACCGGTTGCGCGCCATAGCTGCCGATGGCGCCGGCCGCGACGAGCAGATAGATCACGGTGCAGATGGCCAGCGATGCGATCAGGCCGATGGGCAGGTTGCGTTGCGGATTGATGGTCTCTTCCGCGGCGGTCGACACCGCATCGAAGCCGACATAACCGAAGAAGATGGAAGCCGCCGCGGCAATGATACCTGACGTGCCCAGTGGCGCGAAGGGATGGAAGTTGGCGTCCTTGATCACCGGCAGCGACAGCCAGATGAAGGCCAGCAGCGCCACCAGCTTGATGCCGACAAGGGCCGCATTGACGTTGGCGCTTTCGCGCGTGCCGATCACCAGCAGAACGGTGATGACCGTGGCGATCAGGACGGCCAGTACATTGCACACGCCGCCAGCGTAAGGCCCCGCCGCGAGTTCCGGCGGAATGATGATGGGATGGGGCAGGTGCGCCAGGAGCCCGACGATGTAACCCGACCAGCCGACAGATACCGCGCTGGCGGCGACCGCATATTCCAGCACCAGCGCCCAGCCGACCAGCCAGGCCATGAACTCGCCCAGCACGGCGTAAGTGTAGGTGTAGGACGAGCCCGAAACCGGCACCATCGCGGCCAGTTCGGCATAGCAGAAGGCGCTGCAGGCGCTGACCAGGCCGGCGATCACGAAGGCGGCCATCATGCCGGGGCCGGATTTCTGCGCGGCTTCCGCCGTCAGCACGAAGATGCCGGTGCCGATCACGCCGCCGATGCCCAGGAGGGTCAGGTGTACCGGCCCGAGGCTGCGGCGCAGGGTCTTTTTCTCGGCGGTCTGCAGGACCGCGTCCAGGGACTTAACCCGCCACTTGTTCATGCTCGAGAAGCCCCGAATACCCACATCACCGTGACAGGTTTATGCGATCTGGTCACTGGCCCTATGCGACACGTTGTGCCCCTCAATCGAGCACGTCCTGCGCATCCGGGTGGCGCTGGAACCAGGCGCGGGCATAGGAGCAGCGCGGTTCCAGAACCAGCTTGCCGGCGCGGGCATGATCGACGATCTGCTGCATCAGGCGGCTGGCGGCGCCGGTGCCGCGCAGCTCCAGGTCGGCCTCGACATGAGGCAGCACATATCTGCCGTCGCGGACGCGATAATCGGCCCAGACCAGGTGGCCATTCTCTTCCAGTTCGAAGCGGCGTTGCTCGGTGTTATCGATCATGCGCGTGGTGGCGGTTCCCGGTACATCCAGGGTAACGCAAGCCCGATGGGGACGATCCACATCGTGCCGGCCAGGGCATAGAACAGAAGTGCCGTGTACCAGGCCGCACCGGGCAGGACGCGCCACTGCAGCCCGGCGATGAAGATGGCATAGGCCGGCAGCCAGACGAACACGATCAGGATGGCCGAGATAAGCGTCTTGGTGCGGCGGGACATGGAAATCCGTGGACGATCTGCGGGCGGGACGGTATCAGACCGGGCATGATCGCCGCACCTGATTTCTGGAAATCGCGCACCGCCGTGGGGCTGTGGCTGCTGGCCGTGGCGCTGGTAATCTTGGGCATGGTGACGGTCGGCGGGCTGACCCGGCTGACGGGATCGGGACTCTCCATCATGGAATGGAATCCGATCATGGGCGCGCTGCCGCCGCTGAGCGATGCGGCCTGGCAGGATGTCTTCCAGAAGTACCAGCAGATCACCCAGTACAAGGTCGAACATGCCGGCATGACCTTGGAGGCCTTCAAGGGCATCTTCTGGTGGGAATGGTCGCATCGCCTGTTGGGGCGGCTGCTGGGCGTGGTGTTCTTTGTACCGTTCGTGTGGTTCGCCTGGGTGGGCGCGATCAGGCGCAGCGAATGGCCACGCATGGTGCTGCTGTTCCTGCTGGGCGGACTGCAGGGCTTCATCGGCTGGTGGATGGTGTCGTCGGGGTTCGAGGTGCGCACCAGTGTCAGCCAGTATCGCCTGGCGATCCATCTGGGCGCAGCACTGCTGCTGCTGGTGGCGATGGTGTGGATCGCGCTGGAATATTTACGCGGTGCAGACGGGAAGGGCGATGCGCGGCGTGGTTATGCGTTCGCGGCGCTGGTCTATGCGCAGATGCTGCTGGGCGCATTGGTCGCGGGACTGCACGCTGGACTGATCTACAACACCTGGCCCGACATGAACGGGCGTCTGCTGCCGGACCAGCCATTCTTCCATCAACCCTGGTGGATCAATTTCTTCGAGAATGAAGGCCTGGCGCAGTTCGATCATCGCATCGGCGCTTACATCGTCGCGGCCTTCGCGGCATGGATCTACCTGCGCGGCATCAAGTTGACCGGCTACGCCAAGACCAGCGCCAAGGCTGTGGCGGTGATCGTGGCGGTGCAGATATTCCTAGGAATATCGACTCTGCTGCTGGTCGCGCCGGTCTGGCTGTCCGCCATCCACCAAGTCACGGCAGCGCTGCTGCTGTGCGCCGCCGTGTGGCATGCGTTCGAGCTGAAACGTTTAAGCTAGCGCCTGTTCCAGATCCGCGATGATGTCGGCCACATCTTCGATGCCGATGCTCAGGCGTACCACGTCGTTGCCGGCGCCGGCCTTGGCGCGGTCTTCGTCCGCCAGCTGGCGATGTGTGGTCGAGGCCGGGTGGATGATCAGGCTGCGAGTGTCGCCGATGTTGGCGACATGGCTGAACAGCTTGACGCTGTTGACCAGCTTGATGCCGGCGTCATAGCCGCCCTTCAGGCCGAAGGTGAACACGCTGCCCGCGCCCTTGGGGCAGTATTTCTGGTGCAGCTTGTAGTTCGGATTGTCGGGCAGACCGGCATAGTTGACCCACTCCACCTTGGGATTGGCCTTCAGCCATTTCGCCACCGCCAGCGCATTGTCGCAGTGCCGCTGCACGCGCAGCGGCAGGGTCTCGATGCCGGTCTGGATCAAAAAGGAATTCATCGGCGAGATCGCCGGGCCCAGGTCGCGCAAGCCGAGAACGCGGGTGGTGATGGCGTAAGCCATATCCCCAAACGTCTCCCACATCTTCATGCCGTGATACGAAGGATTGGGCGCGGACAGCGACGGGAACTTGTCGCTGCCCCAGTCGAACTTGCCGCCATCGACGATCACGCCGCCCATGCTGTTGCCATGGCCGCCCAGAAACTTGGTGGCGGAATGCAGCACGACATCGGCGCCCCATTCGATCGGGCGGATCAGGTAAGGCGAGGCCAAGGTATTGTCGATGATCAGCGGCACGCCCGCGTCATGGGCGATCTTGGCCAGCGCTTCGATGTCGGTGACCAGTCCGCCCGGATTGGCCAGGCTTTCGGCATAGATGGCGCGGGTGTTCTCGTCGACCAGCGGCTTGAAGCTGTCGGGGTTGGTGGTGTCGGCCCATTTTACGTGCCAGTCGAACTTGGCGAAGCTGTGATTGAACTGGTTGATCGAGCCGCCATAAAGCTGGCGCGCAGACACGATGTTCTTGCCCGGCGCCATCAGGGTGTGGAGCGCCAGCAACTGCGCGGCGTGGCCCGACGCCACCGCAAGACCGGCGCGGCCGCCTTCCAGCGCCGCCACGCGCTCTTCCAGCACGGCGGTGGTGGGGTTCATCAGGCGGGTATAGACGTTGCCGAAGACCTGCAGGTTGAACAGCGCCGCGGCATGGTCGGCATCCTCGAACACATACGCCGTTGTCTGGTAGATCGGTGTGGCGCGCGCGCCGGTGGCCGGATCGGGCGAAGCGCCGGCGTGGACGGACAAGGTGTTGAAGCCATAGTCGGCCATGACGGGTCTCCTTAAGCGGCGTGTTCGATCTTCAGGTCTTTTTCGATCCGGCGCACCCAGTCACGTACATGCGGATACTGGGCCAGGTCGATGCCGGCTTCGTGACTGAAGCGGGTATAGGCGACCAGTGCGATATCGGCCAGGGTAAGCCCTTCGCCCACGAAATAATGCGCGCCGGCGAGGTGATTGTTCATCAAGGTCAGCACCGACGCACACTTGCCGGGCAGGTTTGGATCGATCTGGTCGTCGCTCTTCTTCAGGTAATGCTTGTGGAAGCGCAGCACCGCGATCGCGGTCTCATGGCTGTACTGCTCCCAGAACAGCCACTGATACATCAGCGCGCGCTCGAAGGCGTCATCGGGGATGAGGTCGGTATTCTCTGCCAGGTGCAGCATGATGGCGTTGGACTGCGCCAGCGGACCGTTGTCGGCGAACACCACCAGCGGCACCTGGCCGGCCGGGTTCATCGCCAGGAATTCCGGCGTGCGGGTTTCCTTTTTCAGAACGCTGGTCTCAACCCAGTTGTAGGGAATGCCCAGCCGGTCGGCCACGAACTTCACCTTCAGACAGTTGCCCGAAATGGAGTCGCCATAGATCGTCATTGCCGCGTTATCGAGGGACATGGCCTATCCGTGCTTGAGGGTGCCGCCTTTGCCGAACAGCAAGGGTTTGCGGTTGTCGATCACCTTGCGGTTGATGCCCAGCCAGCCCATCTCGCCGCTGAAGCGGCCATGTTCGATCTTGGGACAGCGGTTCATGATGACGGTCAGCCCTGCATCGGTGGCGATCTTTTCGGCTTCGTGGCTGATCACGGATAACTGCATCCACAGCACCTTCACGCCCAACCGGTCTTTCTCGGCTACGGTCTCGCGCGCGATGTCGGGGGCGTATTTGCTCTCCCGGAAGATGTCGACCATGTCGACGGGCGCGGGCACGTCTTTCAGTGACGCGTAAACCTTCTGGCCCAGGATCTCCTTGCCCGCCATGGACGGGTTCACCGGGATGACCCGGTAGCCCTTGTTCAGGAGGTACATCATCGCGAAGTAGGAGGGCCGGATCTCGTTGCCGCTGGCGCCCACCATGGCGATGGTCTTGACCGACCGGAGGATCGATTTGATCAGGATATCCGGGTATTGGGGCAGGGCGGGTTCGGCTGTCATGGCGGCAAATCTAGTGCGGGCGGGCAGTATTTACACGTCAATTGCGGTAATATAATACCGCACGGCAAAAATGCCTGATATTCCAAGGCTTCTATTGACGCGGTGTCCGCAAATCCGTAAAAGCCCCACCGAAATCAACGGATTCTGATGATGAAAACCTACTCGGCCAAGCCGTCCGAGATCGAGAAGAAGTGGGTCCTGATCGACGCCGAAGGGCTGGTCGTGGGTCGTCTTGCCTCGATCATCGCCATGCGCCTGCGCGGCAAGCACAAGCCCACCTACACCCCGCACATGGACTGTGGTGACAACATCATCGTGATCAACGCCGACAAGGTGGTGCTGACCGGCCAGAAGCTGAAGAAGAAGGTGTACTATCATCACACCGGCTATATCGGCGGCATCAAGGAACAGACCGCCGGCTTCATCATGAACTCCCGCTTCCCCCAGCGCGTGCTGGAGAAGGCCGTCGAGCGCATGGTGCCGCGTGGTCCGCTGGGCCGCCGCCAGATGGCGAACCTGCGCTGCTATGCCGGTACCGCGCATCCGCATGAGGCGCAGCAGCCCGAGAAGCTGGACGTCGCCGCGATGAACCCCAAGAACTCCCAGTACAAGACGAAGGCGGCCTAACCCATGGCGGAAGACAACAAGTTTACCGAACTCAAGTCGACGCTGATCAAGGCCAAGTCCACCGACGCCGCCGACGCTTCCAAGACCGACAGCAAGCGCGACGCCCAGGGCCGCGCCTATGCCACCGGCCGCCGCAAGGAATCGATTGCCCGCGTCTGGATCAAGCCGGGCTCCGGCAAGATCACCGTCAACGGCCGCGACGAGACCGTCTATTTCGCCCGTCCGGTGCTGCGCATGATCCTGCGCCAGCCGCTGATCGCTGCGGCGCGCGATGGCCAGTTCGACGTCATCGTCACCGTCAATGGCGGTGGCCTGTCGGGCCAGGCCGGTGCGGTGCGCCACGGCATCAGCCGCGCGCTGGTGAATTATGAGCCCACGCTGCGCGCGGCGCTGAAGCCCGGCGGCTTCCTCACCCGCGACCCGCGCGCGGTCGAGCGCAAGAAGTACGGCCGCCCGAAGGCGCGCCGCAGCTTCCAGTTCTCGAAGCGCTAGGCGTTTCCCTCATGCGAAAACGGCCCGGAGCGATCCGGGCCGTTTTTCTTTTGGGGCCTCGCGTTTCAGGCGACGGGCGCGACCGGCTTGGCTGGATCGAACCGCGCGGGCTCCGGGCCATAGGCGTTCGGCCCCGGATTGCCGGGCTGGACCCAGAACCAGATCAGGATCACACCCACCACCAGGTTCGCCAGCCCGACCAGGCCAAGGCCGGGCGCGAACGGCACCGCGCCGATGGCGCCGAAGGTCATGATGCTCATGGCGGTCAGCGCGCCCATGATCTGGGTCAGCGCGAACAGGATGAAACCCAGCCAGACCAGCCGGCCGTCACGCCCGGTGTCCTGCAGGCGCCGCGCGCCCATGCCCATGGTGGGCAGCAGCATGGCGAGGTTGAAGATGGCTGCCAGCGGCAGCCACACGATGGCCTGCAGGACGCCCGCCAGGATAGCGATCCCGAAATAGACCAGCACGAAGTACCAGAACTGGCTGCGGCCGACCCGCCCGTGCATGTCGAAATAGTGGTTGGTGACCGTGTCCCAGAAATTGGCCCAAAGCACTTGCAGGTCCATCGCGCCCTCCGCTATGGCCCTGCGCCGGACGCAGGGCGGTTGTGTCCCCCAAGGACTGCCCCCAGCTAAATCCCGGGTTACATTCGAGTCAATGTTGGGAACCATGAGCAGCAAGATCTTCATCGACGGAGCGGCAGGAACCACGGGTCTGGAGATCCGCGAGCGCCTGGCCGGCCGCGCCGAGCTGTCGCTGATCACCCTGTCCGATGCGCAGCGCAAGGACGCGGGCGCGCGCAAGCGTGCCCTGAACGATGCCGACCTGGTGATCCTGTGCCTGCCGGACGAGGCGGCGCGGGAATCGGTCTCGCTGATCGACAACCCGGACACACGGGTGATCGACGCTTCGACCGCGCACCGCGTCGCAGACGGTTGGGCTTATGGCTTCGCCGAGCTGGAGCCCGATGGCTACCGGACGATCGCTGCCGCCAAGCGCGCCGCCAACCCCGGCTGCTGGGCCACGGGATTTCTCGCCATTGTGCGGCCGCTGGTGCGCGCCGGTCTGATCCCGGCGGACTTTCCGATCACCGCCAATGGCGTTTCCGGTTACTCCGGCGGCGGCAAGAGCATGATCGCGGAGTTCGAGGACAAGAATAGCGCCGACTATACCGAGACGGTGTCGCGTATCTATGGCCTGGGCCTGAACCACAAGCACATCCCCGAAATGACGAAGCATGCGGGCCTGGCGCATCCGCCGCTGTTCGAACCCAGCGTGGGCCGCTTCATGCGCGGCATGCTGGTGGAAGTGCCGTTGCAGCTCTGGGCGTTGCCGTCCAAGTCCATGCCGCGCGATGTGCATGCGGCGCTGGCAAAAGCCTATCCCGACCGGCCGCTGGTCAAGGTTGCCTCGCTGGAAGATGCGGCCGCGGCCAAGACTCTGGACGCCGAGATACTGGCCGGCAGCAACGGGCTGACGCTCTATGTCTTCGCCAATGAAAAGGCCCAGCAGGCGCGTGTGGTCGCGGCCTTCGACAACCTGGGCAAGGGCGCGGGCGGTGCTGCGGTGCAGAACATGAACATCATGTTGGGCCTGCCGGAGACCCAAGGTCTCTGATCCGTGCTAAACATCGGCCATGTTTCGTGGCTGGCGGGGAATCGCTCTGTGTATCGCCGTGGCGCTCGCGATCTTCGCGGGCGTGGTGCTGCGCGCCGTGCATCATGCGCCAAAACCGCAGGGCTGGTCCGGGCTTGAGTTCTCATCGCTGAGTCCGGCCGCCGCCGCGCGTACACCCATGCTGCTGCGGGGCGGGGCGCAGATATTCGATGTCGCCGCCGACAGCCCGGCGGCAAAAGCCAAGATCGCGGAAGGCGAGGTGGTCGCCGCCATCGATGGAGCGTCCATAGCGTCCGCCCGCCAGGCCTCCGATATCGTGCGGGCCCACAGGCAAGGCGACCATGTCCGATTCACGCTTTATGACGTCACCAATGGCGAGGTGAAGCCCCACGACATCACGCTGACCTTCGAGGCGCTGCCGCCAGAGAAGAAAACGTTTTCGGTGCATCCGCCGCGCACCTTGGCCAGGGAGGTGTTCAATCCGCTGTCGGTTGCGGCTAATGCCGCCTGGTCGCGGCGCATCTTCCGCGGCCCCACCATCCGCCCGCTGGCGATCAGCGGGTTGGGCGACGGCAAGTGCAACGGCTTCGCGCCGGAGGAATGGAAGATCGCGGGCCATGCCGCCGACAACTCCATGTTCCATGTCATGGCCGAGCAGGGGTTTGCCCACGCCATCTTCCAGAGCGCGGTGCTGACGGGGTCGGTCGACGCCTATCTGAAAGACTATCTGCAACAGACTTTCGGTTCGCCCGCGGTGCTGACGCCGCCGCAGGAGCAGGATTACGGCTTTGTCGTGCGCAATTTTGGCAACCAGCGCGGCGGGGCGGGGTTCGTTCTGTATCGTGTCACCGGCAACCGCATCGCGCTGTGGCTGGCGGCCGTGCCCGGTGGCGACGCCAGCTGGGCCAAGCCGCTGGTCGGTGCCGTGGCGCTATCGATGCGCTGTGCCGCGCCCGGCGCGCCCGTGCCGCTGCCGCGCGACAAGGCACTGCTGGCCACGCGCGTGTCGCTGCGCTGCCTGCGCGGGGAATGCGCGGAAGGCGACTTTGCCGGCAGCGCGTATCTGCCGACCTTGCGCTTCGGTTATGTCCATAACGACAAGGGCGACATGTTCCTGGTGCGCCCACGCCGCGATTACTGGGAGAACGGCGCGCAAGGCCCCGGCTTCTATCACCAGATCGGTGGCGAGAATGAGCGGTTGTATCCGGGGCGGATCAACTGACCGCAGCCACTTGACTGCATGGTAAGTTGTAGCTTACGGTAAGTTATGGCTTACGATAAAGCATTTGCCGCGCTGGCCGATCCGACGCGCCGCCAGGTCTTCGATCGCTTGCGACGCGGGCCCCAGCCCGTCTCGGTGCTTGCGAAAGGCATGCCGGTAAGCCGGCCGGCCGTCTCCCAGCATCTCAAGGTCCTGAAAGAGGCGGGGTTGGTCACCGATAGCGCAGAAGGCACGCGGCGCGTCTACCGCGTAGATCAGAAAGGGCTGGCAGCCGTGCGCTCCTGGTTCGACAGCTTCTGGGACGATGCGCTCGATGCCTTCAAGGCGAGCGCCGAGCAATCTTCGAAGAAAGGCAAATCCCGATGATGGATGTCAGCATCGCACCCGTGCGTAAGAACGTCCGGATCGCGGCATCACCGGCTCATTGTTTCAAGGTCTTCACTGCCGACCTGTTCCTGTGGTGGCCCAAGTCCCACGCGCTGGGAACGGGCGTCATGACCCATTCCGAAATCGAGCCCTTTGCCGGCGGGCGCTTTTATGCGCGCTTTGACAATGGCGAGGAGATCAACACCGGACATGTCACGGCATGGGAGCCGCCCAACCGGCTGGTTTTCACCTGGGAAATATCAGCGGAGTGGAAATGCCATCCTGGCCGCGAAACGTCTTCTGAGGTCGAGGTGCGTTTCCTGCCCAACGGATCCGATGCAACCATCGTGGAACTGGAACATCGCCGCTTCGAACGCATGGCGGGCGGGGACAGTATGCGGACCGCAGTGGATGCCGAGGGCGGCTGGAGCGGCATCCTGCAATTGTTCGCAGGCTACATGGCGGCGAACCGGTCATGAAGCGCGTGTGGCTCTTGCGCATTGCCGCCGCGATCACCCTGCTGTTCGCCCTCGGTCACAGCCTGGGCGGCCTGAAGCAGTGGTCGCCGATGGGCCCTAATCCAGTGCTGAGGGCGATGACCGAAAATCATTTTTCCGTGATGGGCGCCAGCCGGTCTTATCTGGATTTCTATATGGGGTTTGGCTGGTGGATTAGCATGGCGGCACTGCTGCAGGCATTTCTGTTGTGGCAGATGGCGCGTATCGTGCGTGCAGGCGGCGCCGTCGAGATAAGACCGATGATTGGCGCCTTTGCCGTTGCCGGGCTGACGGGGGCGGTTATTTCCTGGCTGTACATTTTCATGCTGCCGGCGATTTTCAGCACGACGCTGTTTGTGGTCCTGGTCGGAGCCTACCTCGTCGCCGATTGAGGTGCGGATGGCAGAACTTATTGCGCCTTGACCTTCACATAGGTCCCAGGCGCGTCGCCCAGCACTTTCAATTTGCCGTCGCCCGGTTGGCGCGCGGGCACCTTGTCGCCGGACAGTCTCGATAGCCACACATCCCAATCCGGCCACCACGATCCGGCATGTTCTTTCGCGCCTTCGCGCCAGGCGTCGATCGACGCGGCTTTCTTGTCGTTGGTCCAGTACTGGTACTTCTTTGCTGCCGGCGGATTGATCACGCCCGCGATATGGCCCGACCCGGCGATGATGAAGCGCACCGGCCCGCCAAACAGGCGCGAGCCCTTGAACACCGATCCCGCCGGCGCGATATGGTCTTCCTTCGCCGACTGGAAATAGACCGGAATCTTGATCTTCGAGAGATCCAGCTTCACGCCATCCAGCTTCATCTTGCCCAGCGCCAGCGCATTGTCGCGGTAACAGTTGCGCAGGTAGGACAGATGCAGCTTCTCCGGCATCCGCGTGGTGTCGCTGTTCCAGTAGAGCAGGTCGAACGGCATGGGCTGTTTGCCCAGCAGATAGTTGTTGATCACGAAGGACCAGATCAGGTCGTTGGCGCGCAGCATGTTGAAGGCGCCCGCCATCTTGGATCCGGGCAGCACGCCGCCCTCGCTGTCCATCCTGCTCTTGAGCGCTTCCAGCTGGGCGTCGTCGACGAAGACCTGCAATTCGCCGGACTCGCTGAAATCGGTTTGCGCCGCCCAGAAGGTGGCGGAATGGATGCGGTCGTCGTGCTTCTGCGCCATGTAGGCGAGGGTGGCCGCCAGAAGCGTGCCGCCGATGCAGTAGCCGACACAGTTGGGATCGCGCACCCCGGTGGCTTTCTCCACCGCGTCCAGGGCGGCGAAGACGCCCCCCGTCATGTATTCCTCGAAGCCGGCCTCGGCCATGTCGGGACCGGGGTTCACCCAGCTCACCAGGAAGACGGTATAGCCCTGCGCCACCAGCCAGCGGACGAAGCTGTTCTCGGGCCTGAGATCGATGATGTAGAACTTGTTGATCCAGGGCGGGAAGATCAGCAGCGGCCGCTCATGGACTTCATCCGTGGTCGGAGAATATTGCAGCAACTCCATGACGTCGTTGCGGAACACCACCTTGCCAGGCGCGGTGGCGACGTTCTCGCCGATGGTGAAGCCGTCGGCCGACTGGCGGATGGAAAGCTCGCCCTGGCCGCGTTCAATATCGGCCAGCAGGTTGTCCAGGCCCTTGACCAGGTTCTCGCCGTTCGAGGCCATGGTGGCCTTCAGCACGTCCGGGTTGGTCATGGGGAAGTTGGTGGGCGCCAGGGCGTCGGCGAACTGGCGGGTATAGAACGCCACGCGCTGGCGTTCGGCTTCGTCCAGCCCGTTCAGCTTGCCCACCATGTCCTGCATGGCGTTGGCGGTCAGCAGATAGCTCTGCTTGATGAAATCGAAGACCTCGTTCTCGCGCCAGGCATCGGCCTTGAAGCGGCGGTCGCCCTGGGCGGGCTCGATCACGGGCGCTGCTTCGCCGCCCAACATCCGCCGCGCGGTGGATTCCCACAGCGTCATGAAGCCGTTCCACCACTGGGCCTGGGCCTGCAGCACATGCTCGCGGTCGCCGCTCATCGCCTTGACCAGCGACAGCATGGCGCCGGAGATGTTGAGCGGGTCCAGCGGACCGGGATCTTCGCGCTTGGCCATGCGGGCAATGAAGTCGGCCAGCAGCTGCTGGCTCTTCATGCCGACGGTCAGCATGTTGCGGGCGAATTCCGGGGTGTTCAGGCCGTCGGGCTGCGGCGCTGCCGATTCGCCGGAAGCGGGTTTCCTGGTCGCGTCTGGGGCTTTGGGCTTGGACGGCATGGTTGAAAACTGTGATAGCCCGGCCACGGTGACAACCCCAAGACGGCCGGGAAATTGTCATCGCGCGGAAATATCGCAATCAGTGACACGATTTACATGGCTCACTGCTGGCGTGGGCCCCAAGTCCCGGTATATCTTTCGCAGCAAAGGCTGGCGGCGCTTGCGCCGCCATTGGGGTTTGGCTGGCTAAAGGGCATTACCGGTTATGAGCAAACACTTTGCGCGTCCTTTGCTGCAGGCGGCGCTGGTCGTGGCGCTGGCTGCCAGCGCCTCGGGCTGCCAGACCATGTCGGACCTCGATCCCACCGGCCTGTTGAGCGACGACAGCGCGCCCGCCGACACCCAGTTCCCGACCGACAGCCAGCAGCAGGCCGAGGCCGACGCCAACGCCTCGACCCCCGATCTGGCCGCCATTCCGACCCGCCCGCCCGCGCCGGACGCGACGGCCCAAGCCAATGCTACCCAACAGGTCGCTGCCGCCGGCGCCCAGGCCCAGTACAGCGCCGAAGCGCTGCGCGCGGGCACCGAGGCTGCTGCGCCTGCGCCGGGCGCTGCCCCCGCGCCGGTTGCCGCTGCCGCCAGCGCCGCGCCGCCGTCGGCCAGCGACGCGCCGCCCACCACCTTCGCGGGCGATGCCCCGCCCACCGCCGGTTCGGCCCCCAGCGCCGAGCCGCCATCGGCTGCCGCCCCGGCCAATCCCAATGCCGCCGTTCCGGCTGCCCCGGCGCCCAGCCGCCAGGTGGCTTCGGCTGCGCCCCCGCCGGCCCCCGCGCCGGAAGCCGCGGCTCCGCCGCCGTCCGCTGCCGCCCCGGCGCCGGTCGCCTCCGCCCCAATGGCTGCCCCGCCAGGCGCTGAGCCGGCCGTTCCCGCCGTGCCGGCCACAGCCGGTTCGCGCATGGCCATGGTCAATCCGTCTGACGCCCAGCTGGGCTTCAAGCCTTCGAGCGCGCCGCCGCTCAATTCCTCGATCAACCAGTGGGTCTCGCCCGCCATCCTGGCGCACTATCGCCAGACCGCGTCGGCGGCTGGTTCCGCCGGCACCGGCCAGCCGGCCGTGCCCGCCGTTCCGGCTTCTTCGGGCAGGGGCAGCAAGCGCGGCATGGGCGGTCCCTCCATGTCGGGTGACGTCGTCGCCAACCTCGATGCCGTGCCGGGCACACCTGCTGGCATGGCGGCGGCGATGAATGGCGGGGTTCCGCCTACCGCAATCATCTATTTCGCGGGTGACGGCACCTCGCTCACGGCGACGGCGCGTAACCAGGTGCGTGACGCGGTGGCCGCGTATCGCGCCAATGGCGGCGCGGGTTCGATCAAGGTCGTGGGCCATGCCTCCAGCCGCACCGCCAACATGCCGGTGGAGCGTCACCTGGAAGTCATCTTCCAGAAGAGCCAGGCGCGCGCCAACGCGGTGGCCCAGGCGCTGATCCGCGCCGGTGTTCCCGCCGACAAGGTGCAGATCGAGGCGGTCGGCGACAGCCAGCCCGTTTATTACGAATCCATGCCCAAGGGTGAAGACGGCAACCGTCGCGCGGAAATCTTCGTTCAAGGGTGAGTGCGGTCTGGCGAAAGGTCCGGCGGACCTTTCGCTCGCACGAACGCCGCGAGCTTGAGCGGGCGGCTGGGTTTCTCAACCTGCGCCAAACGTATAAGCGACTTGCACGAAAACGCCGCATTTTAACCGGAAAATGATTGCGCCCGGGGCGTAAATCCCGGATTCTCGCGCGCTTTCAGGCCAATCTTCCAAACCAAAGACGTGCCATGCAAACCGACTTCTACCGCATAAAGCGGCTGCCGCCTTACATCTTCGAGGAAGTGAACCGCCTCAAGGCAGCAGCACGCGCGCGCGGCGAAGACATCATCGATTTCGGCATGGGCAATCCCGACATGGCGACGCCCGATTTCATCGTGGACAAGCTGTGCGAGACCGCGCGCGATCCGCGCGCCCATCGCTATTCGGCGTCGCGCGGCATCAAGGGGCTCAGGAAGGCCCATTGCGCCTATTACAAGCGCCGCTTCGGCGTCGAGCTGAATCCGGACAAGGAAGTCATCGCCGCGCTGGGATCGAAGGAAGGTTTCGCCAACCTTGCCATGGCGATCACAGCACCTGGCGACGTGGTGCTGGTGCCCAACCCGGCCTATCCGATCCATGCCTTCGGTTTCATGATCGCGGGCGCCGCCATCCGCCACGTGCCCGCGACGTCGCCGGAGGAATATCTCTCGCGCATCGGCGCGGCCACGCGCCATTCCGTGCCGTCGCCGCTCGCGATGGTGGTGAATTATCCGTCGAACCCGACCGCGCAGGTCGTGGGCCTGGATTTCTATAAGGAAGTTATCAAGTTCGCGAAGAAGCACGAGATCTGGGTGCTGTCGGATCTCGCTTACGCCGACATCTATTTCGACGACAACAATCCGCCGCCCTCAATCCTGCAGGTGGATGGCGCCAAGGACATCGCGATCGAATTCCAGTCGCTGTCTAAGACCTATTCCATGCCCGGCTGGCGCATGGGTTTTGCGGCAGGCAATGAAAAGCTGATCGGCGCGCTGGCCCGCATCAAGTCATACCTGGACTATGGCGCTTTCACGCCGATCCAGGTTGCGGCGGCTGCCGCCCTCAACGGCCCGCAGGACATCGTCAACGACATCCGCGCGGTCTACAAATCGCGCCGCGACGTGCTGGTGAAAAGCATGGCGCAAGCCGGCTGGAATATCCCTGCACCCGAGGCCTCGATGTTTGCCTGGGCGCCCGTGCCCGACAAGTACAAGGAAAAGGGCAGCATGGAATTCGCCAAGGACCTGCTGATCAACGCCGGCGTGGCGGTGTCGCCCGGCGTCGGCTTTGGCGAGTATGGCGAAGGCTATGTGCGCGTGGCGCTGGTCGAGAACGAGCAGCGCATCCGCCAGGCGGCGCGCAACGTGAAGAAGTTCCTGCAACAGGGCACCAACATGGCGCCCTCCGACCTGGCCGATGCAAAATGACAGCGCCTTTCCGTATTGCCATCGCCGGTCTCGGCACGGTCGGGAGCGGTGTGGTGAAGGCGCTTGCCGCCCGCCAGGATGAACTGTCGGCGCGCGCGGGGCGCCCGCTGCTGCTGACCCAGGTGTCGGCGCGCGACAAGTCCAAGAAACGGGGCTTCGACCTGCCGGGCTGGAGCGATGATCCGCTGGCGCTGGCCGCCGGTGACGCCGATTGCGTGGTCGAACTGATCGGCGGCGACGAGGGCGTGGCCCGCAAGCTGGTGGAAACCGCACTGTCCAACGGCAAGCATGTGGTGACGGCGAACAAGGCGCTCCTGGCCAAGCACGGCAAGGCGCTGGCCGACCTGGCCGAGCGCAAGAACGTCACGTTGAAATTCGAAGCCGCCGCCGCCGGCGGCATTCCCATCGTGAAAGTGCTGCGCGAAGACCTGATCGCCCATGGCGTGGATGCGGTGAAAGGCATCCTGAACGGCACCTGCAACTTCATCCTGTCGGAAATGGAAGCCACCGGCCGTGGTTTCGACGATGTGCTGAAGGAAGCGCAAGCCAAGGGCTATGCCGAAGCCGATCCCACGCTGGATGTCGGCGGCGGCGATACCGCGCACAAGCTGGCGCTTCTGTCGTCGCTGGCTTTCGGTACCGCGCCCAACCTGGATGCGGTTTCGGTGGAAGGCATCACCCACATCACCGCCGACGATATCTCGTTCGCGAAAGAGTTCGGTTACCGCATCAAGCTGCTGGGTGTCGCGCGCCGCGTCGGTGCGACCATCGACCAGAAGGTGCATCCGGCGATGGTGCGCACCAGCAGCGCGCTGGCCAGTGTCAGCGGCGCTGCCAACGGCGTGCTGGTCGATGCGGGCGAAGCGGGCACCTTCTTCTTCTCCGGGCGCGGCGCGGGCGAGGCGCCTACCGCGTCTGCCGTCATCGCCGACATGGTCGAAGCGGCGTCGGAAACCGATGGCGCCCAGGCCAGTCCCGTCTTCGGCCGCCCGGCGGCGACCCTGGCGCAACTCGCGCCCGCCGACGGAAAGTCTCAAATTTCGCCCTGGTATCTGCGCTTCGAAGTGCTGGATGTTCCCGGTGTGCTGGCCGCGGTGGCCGGCCATCTGGCCGACGCCGGAGTGTCTATCGAAAGCATGATCCAGCGCGGACGTGCCCCCGGCGAACCCGTGGCCATTGTCATGATCACCCACGAAACGGCCCAGGCCAGCGTCGAGCGCGCCTTGAAGGCCATCGGGGCTTCCGACAAGGTGCGAGCCCGCCCCTGCATGATTCCCATGGAAGCATAAGAAGAAAGCATCCCATGACCGAGATTCGTCCCCCTGCCACCGAAAAGCCGCTTGACCGTTCCTTCGCGCTGGAAGCGGTGCGCGTGACCGAAGCCGCCGCCATCGCGGCCTATGCCCAGATCGGGCGCGGCAACGAACACGACGCCGACCAGGCCGCCGTCGAGGCGATGCGCCTGGCCTTCAACGCGCTGGACATCAGCGGCACCGTGGTGATCGGTGAGGGCGAGCGCGACGAAGCCCCCATGCTGTTCATTGGCGAAAAGGTCGGCCGTGGCGGCCTGGCCGTCGACATCGCGCTGGATCCGCTGGAAGGCACCACCCTGACCGCCAAGGCGATGGCGAATGCGCTGGCGGTGATGGCGATGGCCGAACCGGGCACCATGCTGCACGCGCCTGATACCTATATGGACAAGATCGCGATCGGTCCCGGCTACAAGGACGGTCTGGTCGATCTGGATGCCGAGCCCGGCGACAACATCAACGCCATCGCCAAGGCCAAGGGCGTGAAGGCCGATCACATCACCGCGCTGGTGATGGACCGTCCCCGTCATGAAAAGCTGATCGCCGCCATCCGCAAGGCCGGCGCGAAAGTGAAGCTGATCACCGATGGCGACGTGGCCGGCGTGATCGAATGCACCGATCCCGCCACCGGCGTGGATATCTATATGGGCCAGGGTGGCGCGCCGGAAGGCGTGCTGGCGGCCGCGGCGTTGCGCTGCGTCGGCGGCCAGATGCAGGGCCGCCTGGTGTTCCGCAACGATGACGAAAAGGCGCGCGGCGCCAAATGGGGCATCACCGATCTGAACCGCAAATATTCGCTGCACGAACTGGTGGCGGGCGACGTGGTTTTCTCGGCCACCGGCGTCACCGATGGTTCGATGCTACGCGGCGTGCATCGCGTGGGCGACTACATCACCACCGAAAGCGTTGTGATGCGCTCGGCCACCGGAACCGTGCGCTGGATTCGCGCGCGTCACCGCCTGACCAAAGCGGGTGGCTGAGGCTGCCCTCATAGACACGCCTGCGGCCTTCGGTGTCGCGCGGTCCTTTTCGGGCCGTCGCTGGATCCTGAAAACGGTAGACGAGAAGATCGAGCGTGAACTGCTGCGCGAGATATCGCCCGTGCTGTCACGCCTGCTGGCGCTGCGCGGCGTGACACTGGGTGAAGCCGCACGCTATCTCACGCCCAGGCTGAAAGACCTGCTGCCCGAACCCAACAGCCTGTCGGAAATGGAAGCCGCCGTGGCGCGTGTTTCCGCAGCGCTGAACGTCGGCGAAGCCATCGCGGTATTCGGCGATTATGACGTGGACGGCTCGACAAGCGCGGCGCTGCTGAGCGATTTCCTCTCGGCGCTGGGTGCCATTCCGCGCGTCTACATCCCCGACCGCATGACCGAGGGCTATGGTCCGTCGCCCGCCGCCATGACGACCTTGGCGGGCGAGGGCACCAAACTGGTCATCACGGTCGATTGTGGTTCCGCCGCCATCGCCGCGCTGGAAACCGCCAATGCCAGCGGCATGGAAGTCGTGGTGCTGGATCACCACCGCGTCGACGTGCGGCCGCCCGCGCTGGCACACGTCAATCCCAACGGCCCCGGCGACACATCCGGGCTGGGGCATCTGTGCGCGGCGGGCGTGACCTTCCTCTTCCTGGTGGCGCTGAACCGGCATCTGCGCGAAAGCGGCTTCTACGAGACGCGCGGCCTGGCCGAGCCCGACCTGCGGCTGTTTCTCGATCTGGTCGGCCTGGCGACCGTATGCGACGTGGTGCCGTTGAACGGCGTTAACCGCGCCTTTGTGCGCTTCGGACTGGGACAGCTTTCCACCATGTCGCGGCCCGGTCTGGCCGCGCTGGCCGGCGTCGCAGGCGCAAAGGGGCCGTTCACGCCGTACCATCTGGGTTTTGTCTTCGGGCCGCGCATCAACGCGGGTGGCCGCGTCGGGCGTTCGTCGCTGGGTGTCGATCTGCTGACCGCGCGTAACACCGAGAAGGCCGACGAATTCGCCCTGCAGCTCGACCTGCACAATCGCGAGCGGCAGGCGATCGAGAAGCGCATCCTGGAAGAAGCCATCGCACTGGGCGCGCTTCAGGCCAATGCGCCCTTCCTGCTGGTGTCGGGCGATGGCTGGCATCCCGGCGTGGTCGGCATCGTGGCGGGCCGCCTGAAGGAACGCTTCGGCAAGCCCGCTTTCGTTGCGGGCTTCGAGGGCGGCATGGGGCGCGGCTCGGCCCGCTCGATCCCAGGCATCGATATCGGCGGGATCATCCGCGCCGCGGCCGAAGCCGGCGTCATCGAATATGGCGGCGGTCACGCCATGGCGGCGGGCTTCTCGCTGATGACAAGCCAGCTGGAAGGCTTCCGCCGTTTCGTGGAAGACCGCTTCACCAATGCGGGCGCCGCGTTGGCCGCGGCCAACGATCTGCCGCTGGACGCGGTGTCGTCAGTCGCGGGCGCCAACATCGCCCTGGCGCAGGAGATTGCCCAGGCGGGACCGTTCGGGGCGGGCAATGCCGAGCCGCTGATCGCCATCTCCGACGTTCGCGTGGCGTTTGCCGACGTGGTGGGCGGGTCGCATGTGAAGCTGCGCCTGGCGGGCGGCGACGGCAGCCTGCTGGACGCCATCGCCTTCCGCGCCGTGGGTAGGCCGCTGGGAGACGGCCTGCTGGGCTCGCGGGGCGGGCGGGTCCATGTCGCCGGACGGTTGCGCCAGGACGACTGGAACGGGCGCATCCGCGTCCAGCTGGAAGTCGAGGACGCGGCCCCTGCAGGTGCCTGATCCCAAAGGGCAATTTGGGCAAAATCGCCGCTTGCCAAACCGGATTTCCGCCTTTATAGCCCGCACCCTCCGGTGGCGCCCTTCGTCTATCGGTTAGGACTCAGGATTTTCATTCCTGCAAGGGGGGTTCGACTCCCCCAGGGCGCACCAAAGTCCAATTCCAGCCTTTGATTTTGCTGGGAAAATTGGCGAAATTGTCCAACAGCTAATTTCAAGAGTGCCATCGCGCTCTGTGGACTGGGTCTATGGGCAAAGCTTCCAAGCGTAAAAAAGAGCGAAGGGGCAATCGAAAGTGGGCTGCGGCCTTAGAAAAGGCAGCGGACCTTAGCGAGCGTGATGGGAAAGCCCTCACCGAATTCACAACGGCGCTCAGAAGCGTAGCCGAGTTGGGCAAGAAGCTTGGGACGATCAATGGGCTGAAACAAATTCGCGGCCAGAACACTCGTTCTAAGGACTGAACTTTGACCCCGCCTAAACACATTGTCCGCTTCCGGGTTGTATTCGGCGAAGATGTCCCTCCGCGTCAGCTAGAGAACATGCTTCCGACGTTGGAGTCTTACGCCAACAATGCTCAGTTCTTGAAAGAGGATGCTCCCCGTTCGTTTATCGTTGAAACGCAACGGGAGGGCGGACGCAAAGGACTTTCCAAAATTCTGTCAGACTGGGAACGGATGGGTTTCATCCGATGGCAAGAAATCACGACTGCGTAGCAGTTGGACAATCCCCGAAAATAAGCATGGAGAAACATAGGGAAGGGTGATTGGACAATTGTCTGCTAACCCGTTGTTTTTCCTCAGTTGAGGAACAACCCCAGGGCGCACCATTCTTCCCTTTGTTTTCTCCGCGAACCGTGGCGCTATGGCACCGGGGCCGTGGCGTGTCTCGTCATGTGGTCCGTGATTGGGGGGCGCATGAAGACGATCGCATTTCTCACCGCCGCATTGTTGGCGGCGGCGAGCATCCAGACGGTACTGGCGCAGAAATCCGGGCCGTCGCCGGCCGGGCCGCTGCATCCGCGTCTGTTTAATCCGCATCGCGATCCGTCCGTCAGGACGGTTCATGACAGCCCGGCCGAGGTCGGCGTTCGCAACGAATTGCCGAAGGGCGCCATCAATGCCGGCATCTACAAGGACGGCAAACTGCTCGCGACCAAATCCGCTGGCCCCAATCATCATGCCACGCCATCGGGCGGGCACACGCTATCAGCCGTCACCGCCGGCCGCCCGGTGAATTGTGGGCCTGTAGGCGTCTACAAGGATGGCAAGCTGCTGATCAGCAAAAGCCGCTGCTGAAACGCTGACACAGAGCCGTCCATCCGCTAAGGGACGGCATGGACCTTCAGGCGCTTTACGATCAGGCGGTGGCGGCGCATCGACGGGGCGACCTGGCGGCGGCGGAAGATGGCTATCTGCGCCTGCTGGCGGCCGCGCCGGGCAATCCGCAAATCTGCCATCCGCTGGGCGTGTTGCGCGCCCAGCAGGGCCGGGTGGACGAAGCGCTGTTGCTGCTGGAAGGGGTCATGGCTGCTGGTTTGCCGGATGCCGGGTTGCTGAAAGACTATGGCATGGTGCTGGCTGGCGCCGGGCGCAGCGAGGATGCTCTGGCGGTTTTCGAGCGCGCGCTGACGGTGAAGCCGGATAATCTGGAATTGAGCCAGCTGCGCATCGAAATGCTGCTGCGGTTGATGCGTCATGAGGATGTGCTGGCCGCCACGGAACGTGCTGCCGACGCCATCGGGTTGCACCAGCGCGGGCTGGCATTGGCGGGACTTGGGCGTCACGGCGATGCCGAAGCCTGTTTCGCGCGCGTGCTGGAATTGCAGCCGGGCTCCGACGCTGCGCTGTACGAACGCGGCGCCGCGCTGGCGGCGCAGGGGCGCATCGCCGACTGGTTCGCGTCCTTCCAGGTCTTCGCGCAGCGTCAGCAGGGCGTTGGTGGCGGCGCGCATCTGGCACACAAGCTGCGCCACGACGAAGAACAGCAGGCCTGGCAGCGCGGGCAGGGCCTCACACCCGCTCCCGGACTGCACATCGAAGGCGGCGCGCGGGTGAAAGTCCCTGCGATCAATCCCGTCAACACGGTGGACGCGACGCGGCAGTGGCGCGAGAACCGCCCGCAGATCGTGGTGGTGGACAATCTGCTCACTGATGAAGCGCTGGCGAGCTTGCGCCGTTTCTGCCTTGGCTCCGACATCTGGCGCACCGCTTTCGATAGCGGTTACATCGGCGCCTTTCCCGAGCACGGTTTTTCCGTGCCGCTGCTGGCGCAGATTGCGGAGGAATTTCAGGCCGTGTTTCCCGAAATCTGCGGCGGTCTTCCCCTGAAATACGCCTGGGCGTTCAAATACGACAGCAGGATGGATGGCGTGCACATCCATGCCGACGATGCCGCGGTGAACGTCAATTTCTGGATCACGCCCGACGACGCCAATGACGATCCCCGGACCGGCGGCCTGCTGGTGTGGGATGTGCCGGCGCCGCGCAACTGGGACTTCGCCAATTTCGGCATGCGCCAGGATGCCGTGCGCGATTTCCTGGCGCAGAACAATGCCAAGGCGATCACCGTGCCCTATCGCGGCAACCGCGCGGCCATCTTCGATTCCGAACTTCTGCACAAGACCGATGCGATCCGCTTCAAGGACGGCTACGAGAACCGCCGCATCAATGTCACCCTGCTGTTCGGAACGCGGGGAAGCCGATGAACCTGCAGGCGATCTACAGCCAGGCATCGGCGGCGCACCAGCGCGGCGACCTGGCGGCGGCGGAAGAGGGCTATCTGCGCCTGCTGTCCGTCGAGCCCAACAATCCGCAGATCCGTCATCCGCTGGGTGTGCTGCGCGCCCAGCAGGGCCGAACCGATGAGGCGCTTGCGCTGGTCGGCAGCGCGCTGGCGGCGGCGCCGGATGCGCCCGACATCCTGCTGGACTATGGCGTGATCCTGCGCGCCGCCGGCCGCGCGTCCGAAGCGCTGGCGATATTCGACCGCGCGATGGCGCTGTCGCCGGGCAAGCCCAGCCTGCTGAAGCTGCGCGCCGATACCCTGATGCTGCTGGGGCGTCCGGAAGACGCGCTGCTGGCCTTCGACCAGTTGCCGCAGATCGCGCCGGTGCTGCGCGCCCGCGCCCATGCACTGCAGGCGCTGGGCCGCCACGATGATGCGGTGGAAAGCTTTGACCGCGCATTGGCAGCGCAGCCCGACTTGCGCGATGTGTTGTACGAACGCGGCGCCTTGCTCGCCAACCGGCACCGCATCGCCGACTGGTTTGCGGGCTTTCACGACTTCGCAACCCGCGAGGGCGCGCGCGCCTGGGCCAAGCACCCGGGCAATGAACAGGCGCAAGCCCATCTGGCACGGCACGAAGCCGAACTGCGCACTTATCAGGCCGGCAATGGCATCGTGCCCGCCGGCGCACGCCCGCACATCGAACCCGCGCCGCGCCTGTCCGGCCCCGCGATCAACGCGGGCAACATCGCCGCCGCCACCGAAGCCTGGCGCCAGAACAGGCCGCAGATCGTGGTGATCGACAATCTGCTGACCGATGAAGCGCTGGCCGCGTTGCGCCGCTTCTGCTGGGGCTCCGACATCTGGCACACGCCCTATGACGGCGGCTATATCGGCGCCTTTCCCGAGAACGGCTTGGCCGCGCCCCTGCTGACCCAGATCGTGGAGGAATTCCGCACCGCCTTCGATGCCATCTGCGGCGACCACGCGCTGAAATATGTCTGGGCCTTCAAGTATAGCAGCAGCCTGGAGGGCATCGGCATTCATGCCGACCAGGCGGCGGTGAATGTGAATTTCTGGATCACCCCGGACGAGGCCAACCTGGACCCCGAACATGGCGGGCTGGTGGTGTGGGATGTGGCAGCACCCCTGGACTGGGATTTCGCCCGCTTCAACAGCGACGAAAAGGCGATGCGCGATTTCCTGCGCGACAACGACGCCAGGGCGGTGACCATTCCCTATCGCGCCAACAGGGCGGTGATCTTCGATTCCGACCTGTTCCACCAGACCGACACGATCCGCTTCAAGGAGGGCTACCAGAACCGGCGCATCAACATCACCTTGCTCTATGGCGAGCGCGAGGCGGGCAAGCTAGGCTGACCCCATGCTGGATTTCGATTCCGTCATTGCCCCGCTTTCGCGCGACAAATTCCTGCGCGACCACTGGAACAAGGCCTTTGTACGGATGCAGGGCGGCGCCGATCGTTTCCGCGACCTGTTCGGTTGGGACGAGCTGAACGCGGTGCTGGAACAGCATCGCCTGACCCCGCCGCGCATCCTGCTCTACAAGGACGGGCAGGCGATCGACCCGGCGCGGTACATCACCCCGCCGCACCTGGGCACCCCGCGGCTGGACAGTGGCGGGCTTGCGGTGTGCCTGGCCGAAGGCGCGACCCTGATCCTGAACGACGCACAGGAGCTTTCGCCCCGGCTGCGCGCGCTGATGCAGGTCTTCCAGGATACGCTGCACACCGACACCTACGCCAACCTCTATGCCGGATGGCATGTGCAAAAAGCGTTCGACCTGCACTGGGACCCGCAGGATTCCATCATCCTGCAACTCTCCGGCAAGAAGCGCTGGGCGGTTTACAAGCCCACGCGTCCATCGCCGCTGGAAGACGATGTCGAAAAGCCCACACCGCCAACCACCGATCCGGTGTGGGAAGGCGTGCTGAAGGAGGGTGAGACCCTCTATATCCCGCGCGGCTGGTGGCATGTCGTGCATCCGCTCAACGAGCCGTCGCTGCACCTGACCGTGTCGCTGACCCCGCCCAAGGGCATCGACCTGTTGGGCTGGGCGGTGTCGCAGCTGCGCCGTCACGCCGAGGTGCGCGCCGATCTTCCCGCGCTGAAAGGCGAAGCGGACCAGGCGCAGGCGCTGACAAAATTGCGCACATTGTTGAACGAGGCGCTGTCCGATGGCGCGATGGGGGAATTCCTGCGCCAGTGGGATGGCAATATCGGCCACGCGCCGCACATCAACCTGCCAAGGGCGCCGTACGAGCAGTTCGCGCCGCTGGCGCCCGACAGCCAGGTGCGGCTGGCGACCCTGCACAAGCTGGTGCTGCAACCCTATAACGGCGCCTTCGAGTTCAAGGCCGTTGGCAAGCTGTGGACAGTGCCCGCAACCCTGGCGCCGGTGCTGGAACAGCTGCACAACGCGCGCGCCGTCAGTGTCGCGGACCTGTCATCGCAGCTGGCGAACGAGAATGAGCGCGAGGACCTGAAGAAGAGCCTGGCGGTGCTGGCGCGCTCGGGCGTGGTGCTGGTGGAAAAGCCCTAGGCCCTGTTCCATGGCAAGCGGGCCATGACCATCGCCAGCCCGCAGATGCCGGTCAGCCCGGCAACGGTCAGGCCCAGCCCGACAACACCAGCCAGCCAGACAAAGGCCGGACTGACGGCAAGCGACAGCGCCAGGGTCCCCAGCAACACCAGCCCGATGGTCAGCTGTACTTGGCGATCCAGGGGCAGGATGCGCGATGCGCCACGTTCCACCGGCAAGCCCGCCGCGGCCCAGCCCTCGATGCCGCCGGAGAGGTTGTAGACCTCGAGCGCGGGGTTGGCGGCCAAAAGCTTCTCGCAGGCCTGCGCGCCGCGGCCGCCCTTCAGGCAATGGATGACCAGACGGCCCTGATGCCCGCTGAGAGACGAGGCGGCAAAGCGCGAAAGCGGATGAAGAGCTGCGCCGGCAATATGGCTGGCGCGATGCTCCGCAGGCTCGCGCACGTCCACCAGCATCGCGCTTCCGGCCCGCAGCCATTGGTTCAGAGTGGCGGGATCGATCTGGCGCATGGGCATGATGTCACTCCTTGCAGAAAATCCGGTACATGGCCTTGAGCAGGGCCTGCGCATCGGGATCGTCCAGCCGGTAAAGGATGGACTGGCCCTCGCGCCGCGAGTCCACCAGGCCTGCGAGCTTGAGCTTGGCCAGGTGCTGCGAGGCCGCGCTCTGGGACAGGCCGCTGGCTTCAACCAGCGCGCCGACGGGCATCTCGCCCTCCGTGAGGGCGCACAGGATTGTCAGCCGCCCGGCATGCGCAAGCTGCTTGAGCAGCTTCTCCGCCCGCTTGGCGTTGCGCGACAGGTCCCGCGACATCGGTGCCTTTTTCATGACTTGAACATATTATGATGTACTAATATATGTCAAGCGGCACCGAAGGAGTTTTGCCATGAAGGACTATCGCCAGATCACCGCCGACATTTCCCGCAACCTCAGGACCTTGCGAAAGGATGTTCCGGCCGCCATGCAGGGCTTTTCGGCCCTGGCGCAGGGCGCGACCGCCCAAGGCGCGCTGGACAAGAAGACCAAGGAGCTGATCGCTCTGGCCATCGGCGTGGCGACGCGCTGTGACGGCTGTATCGGTTTTCACAGCGAAGCGCTGGTCAAGCTGGGTGCGACGCGGGGCGAGGTGGAGGAGGCGCTGGCCATGGCGGTCTATATGGGCGGCGGCCCGGCTCTGATGTATGCCGCTGACGCCCTTGGCGCCTTTGAACAGTTTCAGGAACCTGTCGCCGCCGCCTGATGGACAGACGCGTCCAAATCGCGGATGGTTTTCCTCCCCAAAACCGATGAGGAGGAATTTCATGCACATTCTGAAAGTCCTGACGCTTGGCGCCTGCGTTGCGTTCGCGGGCAGCGCCCTGGCCCAGGCGCCTGCCGCGCCGCCGCCCAAGCGCATGAGCCTGAGCACATCGGCTTTCGCCGATGGCGCCGTGATCCCCGACAAATATACCCAGGCCAGCGCGTCGCCGGTATCGCCGCCGCTTTCCTGGACCGATGTGCCCGCCGGCACGCAGAGCTTCACCTTGATCATGCACGATCCCGACGTGGCGATGCAGAAGGGCACCGGCGATGTGCTGCACTGGATGGCCTTCAACATTCCCGGCACCGCGACGTCGTTGCCGGAGGGCGTGCCTAACACCGCGACCTTGCCCGACGGCACCGTGCAGCCGTTGAACACCGGCAAGAAGAACGGCTTCATGGGGTCGGGCGCGGGCTGCTGCGTCTATCATCACTACACCTGGGAATTGTTTGCGCTGGACACCAAGCTTTCGCTCGGTGCCGACGCGACGCGCGATCAGGTGCTGGCGGCGATGAATGGCCATGTGTTGGGCAAGGCTGTGGTCGTGGGCCGTTTCCACAAACCGTAAAAGGTTCCATTGGTTCCTTGTGCAAGGGCGAAGTGCGAATTCCGCGCTTCGCCCTTTTGCCGTCCCGGCTGCGCCACAATAAGGCCACCGACGCAGCCGTTCATTTCATTCCTCAACACGCCCAGCTTCTTGGGCCCAACGGGAGAGATGGAATGCAGAAGATCATGATGGCGGGGGCGATGGCGCTTGCCGTTGCGCTGGGTGGTTGCGCCACGCGCGAATCCGTCGAGCATGCACAGGCCACTGCGGACGCGGCGGAAGCCCATTCCGGCACGGCCTTTGGCCGCGCCAATGCGGCCTATGACGTGGGCAACAACGCGCTGGGTACCGCGCGTGATGCCAAGAGCCAGGCGATGATCGCCGAGCAGAAGGCCGACCAGGCCAATGCCGATCTGTCGGCTGTGAAGGAAAAGGTCGCCTATCTGGACTCCAAGCAGCAGCACAAGAAGAAGCGCCACCATCGCGCGCCGGTCGAGCAGCCGAAGAACAACAGCTAGATGTGAAAAACCCCGCGAGTCGCCTCGCGGGGTTTTCTCTTTGCCTTGAGATGATGGCCTAGCTGTTTTTCAGCGACGCCATGTCGATTGAGAAGCGATACTTCACGTCGCTTTTCAGCATCCGCGCATACGCCTTCTCGATATCCTGGATCTTGATGACCTCGACGTCGGACACGATGCCGTGCTTGGCGCAGAAATCGAGCATCTCCTGCGTCTCCGGGATGCCGCCGATCAGCGAGCCGGCGATGGCGCGGCGCTTGAACACCAGGTTGAAGATGGCGGGCGAGGGGTGCGGAGAGGACGGCGCCCCCACCAGGGTCATGGTGCCGTCTCGCTTGAGCAGGCTGGTATAGGCATCCAGGTTGTGCGGCACCGCCACGGTGTTGAGGATGAAGTCGAAGCTGTTGGCGTGCTTGGCCATCTGCGCTTCGTCCTTGCTGATCACCACTTCATCCGCGCCCAGCGCCTTGATGTCGGCGACCTTGTCGGGCGAGGTTGTGAAGGCCACAGTATGCGCGCCCAGGGCATGGCTCAACTTCACGCCCATGTGACCCAGGCCGCCGATGCCCACGATGCCGACCTTCTTGCCGGGGCCGGCGCCCCAATGCTTGAGCGGCGACCAGGTGGTGATACCGGCGCACAAGAGCGGCGCGGCCGCGGCCAGGTCCTTTTCCGCGTGCGTGATCTTTAGCACGAAATGCTCGTCCACCGTGATCGCGGCGCTGTAGCCGCCCCAGGTATTGTCCGGGCCCATCACCGAGCCGTTGTAAGTGCCGGTGAAGCCGACGGGGCCGTCGCAATACTGCTCCAGGCCGTCCTTGCACTGGGAACAGGTGCGGCAGCTGTCGACCATGCAGCCCACGCCGACAATGTCGCCGACCTTGTGGTTCTTCACGCTGCCGCCGACGGCGGTCACCTTGCCGATGATCTCGTGACCGGGGACGCTTGGGAACTTGACGCCGGGCCATTCGCCGCGCGCGGTGTGCAGGTCGCTGTGGCAGACGCCGCAGAACAGGATCTCGATGGCGACGTCCTTGGGGCCGGGTTCGCGGCGATCGAGGGAGAAGGGGGCCAGCGGCGTGGTCGCGGACTGGGCGGCATAGGCTTTGGTCTGCATGGACTGTCTCTTTCGCAAATGGCGGGGACTTGGTCGGCAGTAAATATGGCTGAAATGTGCGCTGTGAAGGGGCCTTGCGGCGTTTCGTCCGGTTTTTCGCGCCCGGGTTGACGCAAGCCCGCAATAAAATTACCACGCGCGCACTTTCAGAACGGATTCCCCATGCGCATCGATCAGATTCCCGTCGGCAAGAACGCTCCCGATGACGTCAATGTCATCATCGAGGTGCCGATCGGCGGCGAACCCATCAAGTACGAACTCGACAAGGCGTCGGGCGCGCTGATCGTGGACCGTTTCCTCTACACCTCGATGCGATATCCGGGAAATTACGGCTTCATCCCGCACACCCTTTCGGGTGACGGCGATCCGGTGGACGTGATCGTCGCCAACTCCCGCGCCATTGCGCCGGGTGCGGTGATGAGCGTGCGCCCCGTGGGCGTGCTGCTGATGGAAGACAATGCCGGCATGGACGAGAAGCTGATCGCGGTGCCCAGCGCCCACATCACCGCGCGCTTCGACGGCATCATCAACTATACCGACCTGCCGGAAATCACTCTGAAGCAGATCGAGCACTTCTTCGCCCACTACAAGGATCTGGAACCCGGCAAGTGGGTCAAGATCATCCGCTGGGGCGATGCCGCCGAAGCCAAGAAGCTGATCGGCGAGGGCGTCGATCGCTACAAGGCTGGCAAGGCCTGAGGCCCCACGCAACCGTCATAAAGTTCACAGACACTGCGCCCCGATCCTGCTATCTGGCGGAACGGGCAGGGTGTCGGGGATTCGTGCGGGCTGGTTTTCTTCTTCTGTGTGCGGTGATGACGTCCCCGGCCTCGGCCGCGGATGAAACATGGGCCTTCCACGCCCAGTCCACCTTCATCGAACAGTTTCATCCCGCCTTTCATTCCGCCTATCGCGGCGCCAACAGCCTGGACCCGGTCGCCAGCGGGCGCGAGACCTTCAACATCACCGCCTATGGCGGCGCGCGTCCCTGGGAGGGCGGCGAGGTGTGGGCCGACCTCGAAATGGACCAGGGCTTCGGCCTGTCCAACACGCTCGGCGTTGCGGGCTTCACCAACGGGCAGGGTTCGAAGGTGGGAAAGGCCGAGCCCTATCTGCGGCTGCACCGGCTGTTCTTCCGTCAGTCTTTCGACCTGGGTGGTGAGACGCTCGACGTAGCGCCCGGGATGAACCAGCTTGGCACCACACGCACCGCCGACAATGTGATCGTTACCTTGGGCAAGTTCTCGCCCACCGACGTGTTCGACACCAACGATTATGCCCACGACCCGATGCACGACTTCCTCAATTGGGCGATGATCGATGCCGGCCCGTGGGACTATGCCGCCGACGCCTGGGGCTACAGCTATGGCGGCGCGATGGAATGGAGCTTCGCCGACTGGACCCTGCGCGGCGGGTTGTTCGACATGTCGCGCGAACCCAACGGCACCGAACTGGTGCGCGGCTTCGGCCAGTACCAGATGGATGGCGAGATCGAGCGACGCATCACGCTGTTCGGCCGACCCGGCAAGATCAAGCTGCTGGCTTTCGCCAGTCGCGGCCGCATCAGCGACTACAATGACGCGGTCGCGCTTTCGCTGGCCACCGGTCTGCCCGCCGATATTGCGGCCGTGCGCAAGCCCGCCTGGAAGTCGGGCACTTCCCTCAACATCCAGCAGGGGCTCAGCGAAGACCTGGGTATCTTCGCGCGTGCCACCCTGAACGACGGCAGCAAGGAAGGCGGGGAGTTCACCGACATGGGCTCCAGCATCCTGGTCGGCCTGTCGCTGAAGGGCACAAGCTGGGCGCGCGCCGACGACACCGTGGGACTGGCGTTCGAGAGCGGCGGTATCTCCAGGTCCGCGCAGCGCTTCTTCGACCGGGGCGGTCTGGGCATCCTGGTGGGCGACGGCCGGCTGATCAACTATGACCGCGAGAACATCGTCGAAACCTATTATGACGCGCTGGTGATCAAGGACGTCGAAGCCACCTTCGACTACCAGTTCATCGCCAATCCCGCCTACAACGCCGATCGCGGTCCTGTTTCGGTACTGGGCCTGCGTCTGCACGGCGAATTCTGATCCTTCCCAAGCTTTCGGCGCCGTGTCAGATTTGGCGCGCATTTCCGCTGGGGAGTCGTCATGCGCAAGGTGATCTTGGCCGTCTCTGTTTTCGCCCTTCTGCCTGTTGCCGCCAACGCCATGCCGCACGGCAAGGCGGGCCTGTGGGACATCACCACCACCATGAAGATGGCCATGCCCGACATGCCGCCGCAGGTGCTGGAGATGATGAAAAAGCGCGGCATGGCCGGCATGGGCCAGCCGATGAAGAGCCAGATGTGCATGACCCCGGACGATGTAAAGGAAGGCGCCGATGCCGCGCGCCGCCTGCGCGAACAGCACAACGTCAACTGCACCCCGCGCGTCGTCAGCGAGACGTCTTCCTCGATGGTGACCGAGGTGACCTGCCACGGCACCATGGAAGGCGTGGGCCGCTCCAGCATGACCTGGCACGGCGACACGTCCTATGCGGGCGATTACAGCTTCAAGGGCGTCATGCACGGCCAGCACACCGAGAACAGCAGCCACTTCGAAGGCCGCTTCGTCAGTTCCGATTGCGGCTCGGTGAAGCCGTTCAGCGCGAAAGACCTGCCCAGCCGCATTCCCGCCCACTGATCTTCGCCGCGCAAGCGGCTTTGCCATGAAACCCTTGTTGTCGATTGCCCTTCTTTTTCCTCTTGCCGGTGCAGCCATGGCAGTGCCGCCCACACGGCCAGGATTGTGGCGGGTCGTGACGGAGGTGACCGTCAAGCCGCCATTGGCGCCGGAAGCGAAGGCGTTGATGAAAGGCGTGCCCGGGTTCGATGGAAAATCTGTTCAGCAGACTTGCATGACCTCGGAAGCCGTGGAGTGGGCCCGAAAGCTTGAAGAGCGCGTGCGCGCCCGAAAGACGCCATGCAGCACGTCACTGAAGAACACGGCATCGTCCCAGACGACCGAACTCGTTTGCCCTGGAGCGACAACGCGTTCGCGAACGACATGGCGGGGCGACACGCATTATGAAATCGAAATCTACAATCGTGTCACGCGGGAGGGGCTCCATGAGGACTGGACGCACATCACCGGCGATTTCGTGAAAGCCGATTGCGGCACGATAAAGCCCGCGCCCATTCCCCATATCTTCGACACGTTGCGATAATGGACGATATTGCCGCAATTTCAGCCTTGATCCGCCAGTCCCAGCGTGTGGTGGTGTTCACCGGCGCGGGCATCTCCACTGAATCCGGAATTCCCGACTTCCGTTCGCCCGGCGGCATCTGGACCAAGATGATGCCGGTGGAATTCCAGGACTATCTGCGGGACCCGCAGGCACGCCGCACCTCTTGGCAGCGCCGCTTCGAGATGGAAGAGACCTGGAACGCCGTGCAGCCCAATGACGGCCACAAGGTGGTCGCCGAACTGGTGAAGCGCGGCAAGGTCACCCATGTCATCACCCAGAATATCGACGCGCTGCACCAGGCCGCCGGCGTGCCCGACGAACAGGTGATCGAGCTGCACGGCAATACCCGCCATGCCAAGTGCCTGGACTGCGGCACGCGGATGGAGATCGCCGAGATCCGCAGCCACTATGACAGCCACGGCGATGCGCCCAACTGCCTGGAATGCGGCGGCATCGTGAAGACCGCCACCATCAGCTTCGGCCAGCCCATGCCGGAAGCCGAAATGGCCCGCGCCGAGGAGGCCACCCTGGACTGCGACCTGATGCTGGTGGCGGGCTCGTCGCTGGGCGTCTATCCGGCCGCGGGGTTCCCGCTGCTGGCCAAGAAGAACGGGGCATTCCTGGCGATCCTCAACCGGGATGCCACGCCCCAGGACCGTTATGCCGACCTGGTGCTGAATGCCGAAATAGGCCCCACGCTTCAACGGGTTATTCAGGCTTTATAAGCAGGTTGCCCGTACCTATATCCCCGCTACACTGACCTCAATTCCCCGAATCTGGAGACCTGCATTGTTCCGCGCTGACGAAAAAGACGACGAGAAAGAAGACAAGAAGGCGCCGGAGCCGCAATCCAGCGAAATTTCCAAGGCCCTGTTCAAGTCGCGCACCGTGCTGGTGTTCGGCGAAGTCGACATGAAGATGGCCGAACGCGTCACCGCCCAGCTGCTGGCCTATGCCGAGAGCGACGGCGACATCCGCGTGATCGTCAATTCGCCGGGCGGCCATGTGGAGTCGGGCGACACCATCCACGACATGATCCGCTTCGTCTCCAACAAGGTGAGCGTGAAGATGATCGGCACCGGCTGGGTCGCGTCCGCCGGCGCGCACATCTTCCTGGGCGCCAAGAAGGAAAACCGCTTCTGCCTGCCGTTCACCCGCTTCCTGCTGCACCAGCCGCTGGGCGGCGTGCGCGGCCAGGCGAGCGACATCACCATCGAGGCGGAAGAGATCATCAAGATGCGCGCCCGCCTGATCCGCGAGATCGCGGTCGAGACCGGCCAGCCCTACGAGAAGGTCGTGGCCGACACCGAGCGCAATTTCTGGATGGGCGCGGAAGACGCCGTGAAATACGGCCTGGCCGCCAAGGTGATCAACAACGCCGGCGACATCTGAGTTTCGCGACATCGAACAGTCAGGCCAGCCTTCACCGGCTGGCCTTTTTGTTTCAGGGGCTCTGCCACGCCATCCGGAAGCTGCCGTCGGTCTGCTCGACGCAGACGATCACGTCCAGCCCGCGGGCATGGTCGTGATGGGCGGCCTCGATCGCCCAGCGCACGGCATCGTGCTCGTCGCGGCTGGAATGGCGGCTTTCGCCATTGTCGTTTTCCACCCACCAGCGATCCTGGTGGGCGACGACGTGATAGGCGCGGTCATGGTCTTTTCTTGCCATCACCCGCCAACGCACGAATCGGGCGAAGCGATCCCTGTCCTCCTTTGCGGTGTCACACACGCATGCGATGATCCATGGATGATATGTGTGTGTCGGAACCGCTATCCACATCGCGCTATCCCCGCTCCAAAGGGGGGAGGGGGTGGGGTTTTTCGCAAAACGAATATCGCGCAAGCGCCTGATGTGTCGGTATTTGTCGTATGGCCCGGCGCAGGCGCCATCAGTCGGACGTCCGCCTTGTCCACCAGTTCGCTATGAGCAGCGGCAAGCCCTGGTGGCGCGGCGCATCGATCTATCAGGTCTATATCCGCAGCTTCTGCGACAGCGATGGCGACGGGCAGGGCGACCTGAAAGGCCTGCTGTCCCGGCTGGATTACATTGCCGCCCTGGGGGTGGATGCGATCTGGCTGTCGCCGGTCCACCCGTCGCCCGACCGCGACTGGGGCTATGACGTTTCCGACTATGACGGCGTGCATCCCGACTATGGGACGCTTGCGGACTTCGACGCGCTGCTGCGCGCGGCGCATGCGAAGGGCCTGAAGATCATCCTGGACGAAGTGCTGGCGCATACCAGCGACGAACATGCCTGGTTTGCTGCGTCACGCGACGGCGATGCCAGCAAGCGCGACTGGTATGTCTGGGCCGATCCGCAGGACGACGGCACGGTGCCCAACAACTGGCTGAGTGTGTTCGGTGGCCCGGCCTGGGCCTATCAGCCGGCGCGGCGGCAATATTATCACCACAAGTTTCTGCGCCAGCAGCCCAAGCTGAACTGGACGCAGCCCGACGCGCGCGAGGCGGCGCTCAAGGTGCTGGATACCTGGCTGACGCGCGGTGTGGACGGTTTTCGCCTCGACGTCGCCAATGCCTATCTCCACGATGCGGCACTGGCCGACAATCCGGCGATCCCGGCGCGAGAACGTGGCGCGGTGGAATGGTCGGCCGCGGCCAACATGCAGCGGCACTTCCACGACTCCAACCTGGAAGAGAACAAGCCGCTGCTGGACGTGATCCGCCGCCGGGTCGATGCGTTCGAGGATCGCTTCGTCTTTGGCGAATTCTCCGAAGAGTTTGAGCGTTCGGGCTGTTACCTGGATTCGAAAACCGGGCTGCACGCCGGCTACAATTTCGCCTTGCTGGTGGCGAAGACCGCGGAGGAAATTCGCGCGCATCTGGAAACCCTGGCGCGCTTTCCCGATCACTGGCCCTGTATCTCGTTTTCCAATCACGACGTGACGCGCACCGCATCGCGCTTCGGTGACGGGTCCGCGAAGCTGATGCTGGCGCTGCTGGCGTCCCTGCGCGGCACCATCCTGCTCTATCAGGGCGAAGAGCTGGGCCTGCCCGAAGTCGATCTGCAGCGCGGCCAGCTGCGCGATCCGGTGGGCGATCTCTATTATCCGCTCTTCAAGGGCCGCGACGGCTGTCGCACCCCGATGCCCTGGGATCGAAGCTCGGCCAATCTGGGGTTCTCGACCGGCACGCCCTGGCTGCCGCTGGGGCCCGAACATGCCGCGCTGGCGGCGGCGAGCCAGGAAGCAAACCCGAATTCGACCCTGGCCTATGCCAAAAAGCTGATGGCGGCGCGCAACAGTCATCCCGCGTTGCGGGAAGGCGATCTGACCCTGCTCGATGGCCTGGCCTTCATTCGCCAGGCCGGCGGCGAGCGCATCGTCTGCGCCTTCAACCTGGGGCAGGGCGAAATGCAGCTAACCTTGCCGGGCCCGGTCCGTGATCTTGGCCTGGGCACCGGCTCAGTTCGTCGCGACGGAACTGTCCTGGCCTTAGGGCCGCTCAGCGCCTTCCTCGGCCTGCTCGAAGGCGGCCAGGGCGGCGCGTAGCGGCAGCAGCACGCAGACATGCCGGCCCGGATGTGCCCCCACGCCGTCGAACACGTCATAGCCTTCCGGCGCGGGGCCTCCGGCCAGCATGGCCTGCACGGCGTCCGCCAGCCGCGCCAGCCCGAGTTGGTCCCGGCCCGGTCCCTGGGCGGCCAGCAGGGCGGCCGAGGCCTGGGTCAGGACACAGGCCTGGGTCTGGTGGGCCAAGGCACTGACCCGGCCCTGGGCCAGCGTCAGCTCCACCGTCACCCGGTCGCCGCAGGTGGGATTGTGAAGCGTGGCCGTCGCGTCCGGGGCGGGCAGATGCCCGGCTCCGGCGGCATCCGCCGCCAGCCGCAATATCGCCCGCCGATAGAGGGGGTCCTCGGTCATGAACTGTTCAGACCGCACATCAGGAATGAAGTCAAAGCCCCTGGAAGCACGCCAGATTTGGTCATCCGGCATACAGGGATGTGTGCGGCGTCAACGTCAGGCGATACGCGGCAGGTGCATGCGGACTCGCAAGCCGCCACCCGGCCGGTTCTCCAGGGTGATCTCGCCGCCATGGCCCTCGGCGATGGCCTTCACCAGGGTCAGCCCCAGACCCGTCCCGCCCGTGGCCCCGTTGCGGGAGCCCTCCAGACGGACAAACGGCTCGAACACCCGCTGGCGGTCATTCTCCGGGATGCCGGGGCCCTCATCCTCGACCAGCACATCATAGCCGTCGCCCATGTCGTCGATCCGAACGTCGGCCTTGTGGCCATAGGCGACCGCGTTTTCGACCAGGTTGCGCACGGCCCGCTTGATCTCGTTGGGGCGGCAGGAGATCGGGGCCGGGGAATGGGTTGCCCAGCTGACCGGTTCGCCGATCTCATCCAGGTCCGTGCAAAGGCTTTCGACCAGTGCCGACAGGTCCACGTTGCGCCGCTGCTCGCCGCCGGCGCCCTTGGCCGCCGACAGCACCTGTTCGGTCAGGACCTGAAGTTCCTCGAGGTTGCGCATCAGGCCGTCGCGAAGCTCGTCATCCTCGACGAATTCCAGGTTGATGCGCATGGCGGTCAGAGGGGTGCGCAGGTCGTGGCCCACCGCCGACAGCAGGTGGCGCTGGCTTTCCAGGGTCCGGGTGACCTTCTCGGCCATGGCGTTGAAGGCGACGGCCGCGTTCTTCACGTCGGCCGGGCCTTCCTCGTTCACGTGGGGCGCGCCCGTGCCGATGGCGACCTTGGCGGCGGCGTTGGTCAGTTCCGACAATGGCCGCACCACACGGCGGGCCACCAGCGCCGCGCCCAGGCTCGCCACCACGATGGCGACGACGGCGGCGACAAAGATTTCCATCGGCCACGGCGCGGGCGGGCGCACGAACACGCCGCTCAGCATGATGCCGGCATCCACGGGCACGATGGCCTGGATGGCCGTGCCGCCATTGCTCGAATGTGGCGGCAGCGCGCTGGACGGAAAGCTGTTCAACGACCGGTTCACCTGGACGGAGATCAACCGCTTGTTGGGTGCGCGGTCGGCCAGCATTTCGCCCAGATGCCGCGACAGCGTCTGCTCGTCGGGCGACATTGCCAGCGGGGCCTTGAGCGTGGGTACCAGCGTGAACTTCCACAACCGTCCGCTCATCGAATTCAGCACGACGCCGCGGGAGCCGTGCGGGATCGCAGAAAGCGTGGTGGCAACCGAAGCCGCACGGTCCAGCACACGCTCATTGGCGGCGGTGGCGGTCTGCTGCTCGTTTCCGTATTCGAACCAGAAGGCGACGCCGATGTTGGACAGCGCGACGGCGGTCGCGGTGACCACGATCAGCTGCACCGCCAGCGTGTTGGGCCAGAATCTGAAACGCATGCGCCCTGTGCCCCCTGCGATCTGGCCCTAGGCCATTTCCGGATCCATCGCGAAGATGTATCCGCCACCCCATACCGTTTTTATATAGCGCGGATTTTTCGGGTCCGGCTCGATTTTCTTGCGCAGGCGGCTGACGTGGTTGTCGATCGAGCGATCGAACAGATCGGCGTCACGCCCCTTGGTGAGATCCAGAAGCTGGTTGCGGGTCAGCGCGATCTTGGGCCGCTCCAGCAGCGCCGTCAGCAGGCGGAATTCGCCGCTCGACAGTGGCATCGCCACGCCATCGGGACCGATCAGTTCACGCTGGCCGGTGTCGAGCATCCACTCGCCGAACCGCACACGCTCCGCGCCCGGCGGCTTCTGGCGCGGGGGCAGGGCCTGGGTGCGGCGAAGCACGGCGGCCACGCGGGCGATCAGTTCGCGCGGCGAGAACGGTTTTGCGATGTAGTCGTCGGCTCCCATCTCGAGTCCGATGATGCGATCGACCTCTTCACCGCGGGCGGTAAGCAGGATGACTGGAATCTGGGACGTCTCGCGGATGGAACGGCACAGCGACAAGCCGTCTTCACCCGGCATCATGATGTCCAGCACAACCAGATCGATGGCGGCGCCCTTCATCACTTTGCGGGCGGACGCCGCGTCTGCGGCCGTGGTGGCGCGGTAGCTGTGTTCGCGCAGGTAGCGCGCGAGGGGTTCCCGGATGTCCCGTGCGTCCTCGACAAGCAGGACGTGGGGCTTGGTTTCTTCCTTGATCATGAGCCGTAATTTTGACGCCACGCCGTGCCCCCACGCAAACAGGGATTTGTCGCAAACCCTGTCAGGACAAGCAGTTTTGCGCGTTTGCGGGAAAAAAGGAACGCGCAAATCGGGCCGGGCCGGCAGGCGCCGATTTTTCGTCAGTTACCCCCTCTTTTCGGAAAGATTCCAATGAGGCAGGATTGTGGCGAACTCTGCGTTTGGGGCGGGGAATGCAAGATTCCGAAGAGGGCCGGACCATCACAGGTCAGGTTAAGTGGTTCGATTCACACAAGGGATATGGCTTCATCACGCCGACAGGCGGGGCGGAGGGGGATATCCTTTTGCACCAGACCTGCGTGCGCCAGTCCGGCTTTTCACGCGCGATGGAAGGCGCTTCTGTCGTGTGCGAGACGGTGCAAGGCCCTCGTGGTCTGCAAGCCAGCCGCATTCTCAGCCTGGACAATTCCACCGCGCAGGTCATGCCCGCGATGAGTGAACGTGGCCCCCGCTATATCGCTGAACCGCGCGGACCCGCGTTCGAAGGCACCGTGAAATGGTTCAACCGCGCCAAGGGCTATGGCTTCGTCAATCGCGGTACCGGCACCGCAGACATCTTTGTCCATATGGAAACATTGCGCCGCTGCAATGTCCGCGAACTGGCGGAAGGCCAACGCGTAAAGGTACGGGTGGGTGATGGCCCCAAAGGCGAACTGGTCGCGGAAATTTCCGTGCTGGATTCGTAATCGCACCCACGGGATAGTCCCGGCCATGCGCCGTTTGTTGCTTGCCCTTCTGCCGGTACTGTTCGCGGCGCCCGTTTTCGCGGCGTGCCCGCAGCCGAAAACGATGGCATTCGTGGTGGAAAAAAAGGTCCATCGCGACGCCGTGGGCTTTACCGAAGGCCTGGAAGTGCACGACGGCAGCCTCTGGGAGTCGACCGGCGACCTGTTCGGCACCACCCGCATCAACCGCATCGACATCAAGACGGGCAAGGTCCGTACGGTGGTCAACGCCGGCAAGCGCTATTTCGGTGAGGGCCTGACCTTCCTTGGCGGCAAGCTGTACCAGATGACATGGCAGGAACATCGTGTCTTCGTGTTCGACGCGCAGATGAAGCCGCTGCCGGAACTTTCCAATCCGCGCGAAGGTTGGGGCCTCACCCATGACGCCACGCACCTGATCGCCAGCGACGGCTCCAGCCAGATTTTCTTCCTGTCGCCTGCGGATTTCACCACCCTGTCGGCGTTGGACGTGCACGATGGCGACCAGCCGGTACCGCGCCTCAATGAATTGGAGTATGCCGGAGGCGCCATCTGGGCCAACGTGTTCGAGACTTGGACCGTTGTGAAAATCTCGCCGGCAACGGGCTGCGTCGAGGCGCGCGTGAACCTGGCGCCGCTGCAGGCCCGCATGACAGGATCCGAGCGGGCGGCCATCGCCCGGGATGACAATTTCGTCCCCAACGGGATCGCCCACGATCCCGCCACAGGGCTGTTCACGGTCACGGGCAAGAACTGGCCGATGCTGTTTTCCGGCCGTTTCGTGGAAGATTGAGGTCCGTCTTGAAGGGGGCGGCCCCACCGTGTAAGGCAAGGCAGGCTTCGGAGCGTAGCGCAGCCTGGTAGCGCATCTGCTTTGGGAGCAGAGGGTCGTGTGTTCGAATCACACCGCTCCGACCAACTTTTTTGAGGGTAAAATGCGCGCGCGCATCTACAGACCGGCCAAGAACGCCATGCAGTCGGGCAAGGCCCGAACCAAGCTGTGGCTGCTGGAATATGAGCCGGAGACGCCGCGTACGGTCGATCCGCTGATGGGCTGGACCTCGTCAAACGACATGCGCCAACAGCTCTGTCTGGAGTTCGACACGGCGGAAGAGGCGGTGGCCTATGCCGAGGCGAACGCCATTCCCTACCAGCTGTTTGAGCCGCATGTGCCCACGCCCAAGCCCAAGGCCTATTCGGACAACTTCAAGTTCGACCGCAAGGTGCCCTGGTCCCACTAGGACCGCGTTCACCATTTCCCGGCGGTTTTCGGCTAGTTTAAGCCAACGACTCCGTAGCTCAGCTGGATAGAGCATCGGATTTCTAATCCGGCGGTCGCAGGTTCGAGCCCTGCCGGGGTCGCCACCTTACGAAGCCGCCATAGTTCCGCCGTGCCAGTTGTGGAAGACCGCCACGGCCTCTAATGTCCCGGCCGCCGAAAACGGCCCATTCGCGAGCAGCATCGAGACCCATGACGCGCAAACAGATTCTCATTTCCGTGGCGGCTGTCGCCGTACTGGCCATCGGCGGCGGTGCTGCCTGGTACTTCCTGGCCGACCATGACGGTTCGGGCTCGCCCGATACGCAGACCGTGGCCAAGTCGTCTGGGCCGTTGCCGACCCCAGTCGTGCTGGTGATCGATCGTGCCGCCATCCTGCAAGCCTCCAAGGCCGGCCAGGACATGGGCCGCCAGGTGCAGGAATATGCCCAGCAGGCCCGCGCCGAACTGGATCCCCAGGGCAAGGCCCTGCAGGCCGAGGAACAGGCGCTGAAGTCCCAGCTTGCCTCGCTGTCCGCCGACGCCCGTCAGTCCCGGATTGCCTCCTTCGAAGCCAAGCGCGATGCGTTCCAGCGAGCGGCCGCGATCAAGCAGAACCGCATCAAGTTGGGGCTGGCCAATGCGCAGCACCAGATGGAGCGTGCTCTGGAGCCGATCCTCAAGCAGATCATGGTCGATCGGAAGGCCAACATGGTCGTGGACAAGCAGGCCGTGGTGTTCGCAACCGATACGTCGTTCGACATTTCCCGCGACGCGGTGAACCGGTTGGATGCCGTGTTGCCGAGCGTCAAGGTGGAACTGCCCCCTGAAAGCGCGGTCACCGCGCAGCAACAGCAGCCGCAGCAGTAACCTTCAGCCGTTGGTCGTTTCGCCGATCCAGTCCAGGTAGGGCCTGAAGCCTGCCTGGAACGGCGTGCCCACGATTTCGGGCACCGAATAGGGATGAACGGCCTTGATCCGTGCAATCGCGGTATCGAACAAGGCGGTGCGCGTCTTGATCAGCAGCAGGATCTCCGGCGCGTTCTGGGTTTTGCCCTCCCAGACATAGAAGCTCTCGATCGGCATAACCTGCACGCAGGCCGCAAGCTTTTCGTCTACCAGCATGCTGGCGATCCTGGTCGCGTCATCGCGCGTGGGCGTGGTTGTCAGCATCACGCCGTAGTCCGAGGCGGTCATTTCGCCGCCTGGATGACCGGGCGTGCACGGCGCGCAAATGTCAGCACGTGCTGCACGGTTTCCTTCAGGCCGGTGGTGACGATATCGCATTCCGTCGCCTCGATGCCGTCGAGGTAGCGGGAATTGTCGCCGGCCAGACCCCAGAAGATCGCCATCACCGGCACACCTGGCATGCGCGCACGCAGGCGGCGGACCTGGTAGCGGGCATTCTTGAAGGTGCCGGGCTCCAGATAGGAGACGCATGTCAACTGTATGCCTTCGCAGCTCAACTCGCGGATGTTGGTGGCCGAGGTTTCGTCAGACGACACCACCCGGGCATTCACGCCGTACTTGGCGAGCATGTCGACCAGAAGCAGTGCCGCGGCTTCATCCAGCGGCCCGCGGCCGGCCACGCACAGCACGGGCGTATCGCGCCAGGCCGGCGGCAACTCGGCCGGCGGCGGGTCTTCATCCTTCAAATGGGACAAATTGACGATCAGGCCCTTGATGGCATCGCGGATGCGGTTCTGGCGCCGCGGGTCCAACACCCCGCGATTGACGTCGTTCTGCGCCAGCATCAGCGCGCGGGCCGCCACTTCGTCGTAATAGGCAGACAGCGAGTTCTCCTTGAGAAAGGCCTCCGCTTCGTCGGCCGCTTCGTCGGGATCGTCGGCCAGCATGCGCAGGTACAGGCTTTCCTCGAAGCGCAGCGCCGGCTGGTCGCCCAGCATGACTTCCAGGAATTTCAGGCCCTCGATATGGCGCCCCAGGACCACGAAGCACATGGTCAGCGGCGTGGACAGCAACAGGCCAACCGGTCCCCACAACCAGGTCCAGAAAACGGCAGCGACCACCACCGCAACGGCAGATAGCCCCATGCTGCGGCCATACAGGAACGGCTCGACAACCTGGCCGACGATCGCCTCGATGCTGCCGTACAGCGCCAGCACCCAGACCATCTTTTCCCAGCCCGGATCGACCGCCATCGCCAAGGTGAAGGGAAACAGGAAGGCCAGCGGCACGCCGACATAAGGCACAAAGCGCAGCAGCATCGACAGCAGACCCCACAGGCCCGCATTGGGAAGGCCGATCAGCCACAAGCCGGCACCGATGATCAGGCCGAACCCGGTGTTGATGCAGGTCTGCAAGAACAGATAGCGCGACAGGCGCGTGGCTGCTTCATCCAACGCGACGGTGGTGCGCTGCAGATCGCGCGAGCCTGCCAGCCGCACGAAGCGATCGCGCAGATCGTCCTTTTGCAACAGGATGAAGCCGACAAAGACCAGCACCATCGCCGCCAGGCCCAAAGGCTCCAGCAACGGGCCCAGGACTGTCTGTGCCACCGACCAGGGGGCCAAAGAGGGTTGGCGGATCACCACCGGAATGGGTTTGGCGGCGCTGCTTGGTTCGGTGTTGCCGGTATCCTCTGGCTTGACGCCGCCGGTGATCTGCTCAGCCAGCGACGTAACGGTGCGGTTCAGCCGGGTAATGGTGTTGTTGTGGACCGCCGAACCCACCACCGACTGGATCTTGGTAGCAAGGTTGGTCTGGTAGTGCGGCAGTTCCGCTGCCAGCTTGGCGAGCTGTGAACCCATGAACGTGCCAAGCCCGGCAAAGATCACCAGGGCGAACAGCAGGCTGACCAGGACCGGCGCGACATTGCCCAACCGCAGCCGCTTCAGCAGCCCGACCAGGGGCGCCAGCGCGAAGGAGATCAGCACCGCCAGGGCCAGGGGCATGAGGACGGGGCGGCCGAAATAGATGCCGCCCACCACGATGGCGGCAATCACCGCCGTCATGAATTTTGGGGCGAGCGTATCAGGGCCGGCGACCACCGACCGGTGCGGTTTCATGTGTTCAGGCATGGCGACTCCACGGACACTATAACCCGCGGGAACCCGTTCGGCTTCACCCCAGCTTGCGGAAGAAGCAACTCGGCGCCCCGGTGTGGCAGGCCGGTCCCATCTGGTCGACCTTGAGCAGCAGCACGTCGCCGTCGCAGTCCACCCAGGCCTCGACCAAGCGCTGGTGGTTGCCGCTGGTGGCCCCCTTGCGCCAGACCTGCTGGCGCGAGCGAGACCAATAGGTGACATGGCCGGTCGCCAGGGTCTCCTCCAGGGTCGCCCGGGTCATCCAGGCGAACATCAGGATCTCGCCGGTCTCCTTGGATTGGGCGATGGCGGGCACCAGGCCCTTTTCGTCGAACTTCACAGTCGAGACAAAGGCCGCGTGGGAAAGATGATCGGTCATGACGCCGCTTTCAGTCTGGCAAGGCCGGCCTCGAGGTCGGCGATCAGGTCGCCGGCGTCCTCGAGACCCGCATGAATGCGCAGCACCGGGCCTTCCGCGGGGAAGGGCTGGGCCGTGCGGGTGATATGCGCCGGAACGATCAGGCTCTCAAACCCGCCCCAGGAATAGCCGATCCCGAACAGGCGCAACCCGTCCACGAAAGCCGCGACAGCGGCCGGGGAGGCCTGCTTCAGGACCACGCCAAACAGCCCGCAGGCGCCGGTGAAGTCGCGCTTCCAGATAGCGTGGCCGGGATCGTCTTCCAGCGCGGGGTGCAGGATGCGCGCAATCTCGGGCCGGTCTTTCAGCCAGCGCGCCAGTTTCAGGCCAGTCTCCTGGTGGCGCGCCAGGCGCACGGGCAGGGTGCGCAAGCCCCGCAGGCCCAGGAAGCAGTCGTCGCCGCTGGCATAGAGACCCATATTGCCATGCGTCTCATGCAGGCGGGCGGCATGGCCGGCATTGGCAGCAACATATCCCAGCATCACGTCGGCATGGCCGCCAATATACTTGGTGGCGGCCTGGATCGAGAGATCAACACCGTGCTTCAGCGGCTGGAAGAAGATCGGTGTCGCCCAGGTATTGTCCATTAGAACGGATGCGCCATGGGCATGCGCGGCTTGCGCGATGGCCGGAATGCCCTGCATCTCGAACGTCAGCGAACCGGGGCTTTCGCAGAACACGGCCTTGGTGTTGGGTTTCAGGTAAGGCGTGATGTCAGCGGTTGGCGGGTAATAGGTCGTTTCGATGCCGAAACGCTTCAGCGTCCGGTCGCACAGTGTGCGGGTCGGTTCATAGGCGCAATCCACCACCAGAATGTGATCACCCGCGCCGCACACCGACAGGATCGCGAGTGCTACGGCCTGAATGCCCGATGTGGTGGCTTCGACGGTGTCGGCGCCTTCAAGGTCCGCGATCGCATCGGCAAAGCTTTTGGTGGTGGGCGTGCCGCGCCGGCCATAAGTGTAGGGCTGGCTGCCGGGCTTCAGTGCAGCCAAGTTGGGAAACAGGATGGTCGAGGCGCGATAGACCGGCGTGTTCACCGCGCCGAAATGATCGTCGCTCATCCGCCCCAGGGTGGATGTCTTGGTCTGCGGCTTGTCGTCAGTCATGGGATTTTTGCAGATAAGGCTCGAGCGGCTTTTCCATCACGAAAAGCACGCCGGCCGAAACGAAACCAATCACCGCCATCAGGATGAAGAAGGCAGGGTGGGACATGGTGCTCCAATAGGTGCCCAGATAACCCTGCAGCAATCCACCGCCCAGCCAGTTGGGCAGGAACACGAACGCCATGGCCAGCGAGGCCAGGCGCGCCGGTGCCACCTTGGAGAACAAGGATTGGCTGATGGGCGAAAGGTAGATTTCACCGGTGGTGATGATGGCGAAGTACAGGCCCAGCCACAGCCAGCTGATCGGACCTTGCGCGCCGTGCCAGGCCGCGAAGGCCAGCACCAGATACGAGACCGCCAGCATCGCCGCACCCGCCACCATTTTGTACATGGAGTTGGGCTCTTTCAGGTCGCGCGCCTGCCTGGCCCACATCGACAGCAGGAACGGGGTGAAGGCGAAAATCATCAGGGGATTGAACGACTGGAACCAGGTGACGGGGATTTCCCAGTTGATCAGGCCCGGGATCAGGCGGCGGTCGGTATTGTCGCCGGCGAACAGGGCGATGATGTTGCCCTGCTGCTCGTAGCAGGCCCACCACAGGATCAGCGGCAGCACGATGATCAGCAGTGCGATCATCGACTTGCGTTCCTCGCGCGTCAAAGGCTCGCGCACGCGTTCGCCTTTGGGTTTGACGCCATCGGCCGGCAGGTGCTTCCAGCCCATGAAGTAGGCGATGAGGGCCAGGATCATGCCGACACCCGCAGCGCCGAAGCCATAGCTCCAGCCCACCAGCTCTCCCAGCGATCCCGCCACCAGCGGCGCGATGGCCGCGCCGATGTTCACGCCGACATAGTAGATCGAATAGGCCTGGTCGCGGCGGCTGTCGCCGGCCTTGTAGAGCATGCCGACCTGGGCCGTCGTGTTGGTCTTGAAGAAGCCGCCGGCCACGATCAGGAGCAGCAGGCCGGGAAACAGCAGGGCCTCGGACATCAGCATGAACTGGCCGATGCCCATGCCGACAATGCCGATCACTGCGGTCTTGCGCTGGCCCAGGTAATTGTCGCCAACCCAGGCGCCCAGAAGCGGCGAGCAATAGATGAATCCGGTGTAGGTGCCGTAGATCAGCGACGACAGCTGCTGCACCGTTAGCGGGCCGGACATCCACTCGAAGAACGCCTTCACTTGCGGATAGAACAGCACATGCTCGACATGGCCGGGCAGGAACAGGAAGTGGACCAGATACAGCACCAGCAGCGCCCGCATGCCGTAGTAGGAGAAACGCTCCCACAGTTCGGTGCTGAACAGCACGGTCAATCCGGGCGGATGGCCCAGCCAGTCTTTCTGCGGCGCGGTGTCGATGGTGGTCATGTGGCGCGGGCCCTCTTGAACAGCCAGGCGTAAAGCAGAACGACAAGGCCGATGAAGCCGATCAGGCCTGCGGTGCCGGCAAACGCATAATCCGGTCCCACCACCGAGAGCGGGGCATCCTTGTTGAAGCCCACAATCAGGCCCGCGTTCAGCACCCCGAACAGGCTTTCGCCCACGATCATGCCGGATGCGACCAGGACGCCGGTGCGGCGCGCCCGCTCGGTGCGGGTGGTGCGGTCATAGGCCCAGCCGACCAGCGCGCCGATGGTGACGGGCAGGGTTGCGGCCATGGGCAGATAGATGCCGAAGCCGACAGCCAGCGGCGGCACGCGCAGCCAGCCCCGCCAGCGGCACAGTTCGTCCAGTGCGACGATGGCCGCGCCGATCAGCGCGCCGGCGCCGATCAGGCCCCAGTCCAGGTGGCCGCCGATCACGCCCTGCGCCAGCGCCGCGATCAGGTTGGCCTGCGGTGCGGCCAGCGGTTGCGCGGTAATGGTGTTCAGGTTGGGCGCTCCGGCGAAGCCATAAGCCCTGGCCAGCAGGTTCAGCACCACGGGAATGACCACCGCAGAGGCCAGTACGCCGACCAGCAGTGCAATCTGCTGGCGCCAGGGGGCCGCGCCGACCAGCTGGCCGGTCTTCAGGTCCTGCAAGTTGTCGTTGGACGAGCAGGCGGCGGCGAACAGCATGGCGGTCAGAAAGATGGCGACCGCGACCAGCGGCTTGGTGTCGTGCAGCCCGCTGGCAAAGCAGCCCGCCAGCACGACCGATGCGCCCACAACAGCCAGGATGCCCACGCCCGAAACCGGGCTGTTGGACGAGCCAATCAGTCCGGCCATGTAGCCGCAGATCGCTGCCACAAGAAAGCCGCCGATCAGCATGATCGGGATCACCAGCAACGCCACGGACACCGCGTCGCCGGCCAACGCCGTACCTTGCACGAATTGCCAGCTCAGCGCCGCCGCCAGCAGCGAAGATATAATGCTCAGGACTGCGATCGACCACAGCGGCACGTCCCGGTCGATATGATCCTGCGTGGGGCCATGGCTCTTGGCGATCATCTGGAACAGGCCGCCCATGATCGGTCCCAGCATGCGGAACAGCGACCAGATTGCCGCCACGCCCATCGCGCCGGCGCCGATATAGCGCAGTTGGCTGCGCCAGATGGTCGTGACGAAATCCGCCAGTGGCGCGTGATACACGGCGATCTCCGTCAGAACCGGCATGCAGAAGGCCCAGCCGATCACGATGCCCAGCAGCATGGCGACGCCGACCGACAGGCCGACCAGATGACCGGCGCCGAACAGCGCCAGCGAATAGGAGAAGCTGAGACCGCTGGCGCCCGCACCAGTGCGAAAGACTGTTTCCAAGGTGTCGGTCGCCAGTCGCATCGCGGTCGAAAGCGCGAACCCGGCGGACGCCAGCGATCCATAGACGATCGCCATCAGCCCTTCGCGCGCTTCTTCGCCGCCTTCGCGACGTTCGGCGCCGACCTTCAGCACTTCCGCGCCGGCGACGCCTTCGGGATAGGGCAGGTCGGAATCCGTCACCAGCGCGCGGCGCAAGGGAATGGTGAAAAGCACGCCCAGCACGCCGCCCGCGGCGCAGGCCAGGAAGGAGGTCCAGAACGGAAAGCCGGTCCACCAGCCGATGATGACCAGGCCGGGGAGAACGAAGATCACCGACGCCAAGGTGCCCGCCGCCGACGTCACCGTCTGCACGATGTTGTTCTCGCGGATGTTGGAACCCTTGAAGAGGCCCAGCACCGCCATCGAAATCACGGCCGCAGGAATCGAAGTGGCAAATGTCAGCGCGACCTTCAGGCCCAGATAGATGTTGGCGGCCGTGAAGGGGACGGTGAGGAGAACGCCCAGCAGAATGCCGCGCAGGGTGAGTTCGCGTCCGCCGTCCGCGCGTTCGATGGGCTCGTTCATCGCGCGACTTTGCCCGCAAACGCCCGCAAACTCTAGCTAAATAAGCTCCACGAAGCGTTCCTCGCGGGCATAGGCCGTGAAGCCCATTCGCTGGTAGAGCGGCAGTGCGCGGGGGTGGTCGAGGGTACAGGTGTTGACCGTGAGCCGGGTGATGCCCATGCCCCATGCATTCATCACCGTGTGATAGAGAAAGAAGAACCCCAGCCGCCGCCCGATGGCTTCGGGCATCAGCCCGAAATACGAGATGTTGGCCACGTCGGGCTTGCGGAAGTCGAGCTCGGCCATGCCGGCTGGGCTGCCCTCCGTATAAAGAACAAAAAGCTGGTTGAGCGGATCATGAATCGTCGCCGCCAGCGCGTCCGGCGTCAGTTTCTTGCGGTCGACCCAGAAATACGCTTCGCCCACCGTGTCATAAAGATAGCGATAGAAGTGTATCGGCGGCTTGTCGGCCTTCAACATCGCGACCTTGCCCTTGGGCTGGGGTGGCGCCGGCACGGCGGGCCTGGCCTTCATGTCCAGGAAGGTGACCGTCATGGGCAGGCGGCGCTTGGAGGCGGACATCAGCCGGTCACCACCGGCGCTTCGGGGCGGGCGCCCCATTCCGTCCAGGAGCCGTCATACAGCGCGACATTGTCCACGCCGATCTCGCCCAGTGCCAGCATCAGGATGGCGGCGGTGACGCCGGTGCCGCAGGTGGTGACGATGGGGCGATTGAGATCCGTGCCAACCTTCTCGAAGGTGGCGCGCAGTTCGGCCGGCGGCTTGAAGGTGCCGGCATCCGTCAGCAGCGAACGGAAATGCACATTGAGGGCACCGGGCATATGGCCGCCACGCACGCCGGCGCGCGGTTCTGGTTCGCTGGCCGTGAAGCGCGAGGCGCTGCGCGCATCCACCATCTGGGCCGTGCTGTCGCGCACGATCCCCATCACGGCATCGAAGTCGCGCACGATCTCAGGCTTGGCCGCAGCAGCGAACAACTTCGTGCCGGAGCGCGCCGGGCCGCTCTGCACCGGACGGCCTTCGCGTGACCATTTCGGCAGGCCGCCGTCCAGAACCTTCACATCGTCATGGCCCATGGCCTTGAACATCCACCAGGCGCGGGGCGCGGAGAAGATGCCGGAGCCGTCATAGATCACGACGGTCTGTCCGTTGCCGATGCCCAGTGCGCCGACGGACTGCGCGAACGCATCCGGCGCGGGCAGCATGTGGGGCAGGTCGGTGGAATGATCGCTGATCGCGTCGATGTCGAAGAAGACCGCATCTGGAATGTGCGCGGCCTCGAACTCTGTCCTGGGATCGCGTTTCTCGCCGGGCATGTACCAGCTGGCATCCACCACCGTGACTTCGCCCAGGTGCGAAGCCAGCCATTCGGTGGAGACCAGATTGGTCATGCGAAGGGCACCTTCACAGGTGCGCGTGGCTGCGTCAGCCAGCGCGGGACAGGCAGGCCCTTTTCGCGCAGGAAGGTCGGGTTGAACAGCTTGGACTGATAGCGGTTGCCATAGTCGCACAGCACGGTAACGATGGTGTGCCCGGGCCCCATGTCCTTGGCCATGCGGATCGCGCCGGCGACATTCACGCCGGTCGAACCGCCCATGCAGAGGCCTTCATGCTCCAACAGTTCGAAGATGTGGGGCAGGGCTTCCTCGTCGGGAATTTCATAGGCGTCGTCGATCGGCGCGCCTTCCAGGTTGGCGGTAATGCGGCCCTGGCCGATGCCCTCGGTGATCGAGCTGCCGTGCGACTTCAGTTCGCCGGTCTTGACCCAGCTGTAGAGTGCGGCGCCCAGCGGATCGGCGACTGCGATGCGGATATTCCTATTGCGCTCCTTGAGTGCGATGCCGACGCCACCCAGGGTGCCGCCCGAACCGACCGCACACGTGAAACCGTCGACCTTGCCGTCGGTCTGTGCCCAGATTTCCGGGCCGGTACCTTCGACGTGCGCCTGACGGTTGGCGATATTGTCGAACTGGTTGGCCCAGACCGCGCCATTCGCTTCCGTCTTGGCAAGTTCGTCCGCCAGGCGGCCCGACAGCTTCACATAGTTGTTGGGATCCTTGTAGGGGACCGCGGGAACCTCGATCAGCTCAGCGCCGAGCAGGCGCAGCGCGTCCTTTTTTTCCTGGCTCTGGGTTTCAGGGATCACGATGACGGTCCTGAAACCCAGTGCGTTGGCGACCGTCGCCAGCCCAATGCCGGTGTTGCCGGCGGTGCCTTCGACGATCGTGCCGCCCGGACGCAAAACGCCTCGCGCAATCGCATCCTGGATGATGAACAGCGCGGCGCGATCCTTCACCGACTGACCGGGATTGAGGAATTCCGCCTTGCCCAGGATTTCACATCCCGTGGCCTCGGAAGCCGCTTTGAGGCGGATCAGCGGCGTGTTGCCGATGGCCGCGATGACGTCCTGCTTGACTTGCATTGGCGGAACCTAGTCGCCCGCGCCTAGCCCTTCAAGGCTTTGAAGGCGTCCAGCGCGCGGGCGCGACCTTGCGCCAAATCCACGATGGGGGCGGGGTAATTGGCGGGCGGCGCCCCCATCTTCCAGGGCTGGTGGATATATCGGTCCGGCACGTCGCGCAGTTCCGGCACGAAGTTGCGGACATAGACGCCTTTGGGATCGAACTTCTCGCCCTGCAGGACGGGATTGAAGATGCGGAAAAACGGCGCGGCGTCAGCGCCGCAACCCGCGACCCACTGCCAGTTGGCGGCGTTGCTGGCGAGGTCGGCATCGACCAGCGTGTCCCAGAACCATTCTTCGCCCCTGCGCCAGTGAATGCCCAGATGCTTGATCAGCAGGCTGGCGACGATCATGCGGACGCGGTTGTGCATCCAGCCTGTCTGCCACAGCTGGCGCATGCCGGCGTCCACGATGGGAATTCCGGTCTGGCCTTTTGTCCAAGCGCGGAAATCCTTTTCGCTGGTCCGCCATTTGAACTTGGCGAAGCGCGCATCCAGCGGCTTGGCCGGCAGGTCCGGATTGTGAAACAGCAGCTGGGCACAGAATTCACGCCAGCCGATTTCCTTCAGAAAGGTCTCATGACCTATTCCATGGCCGTGGGTTTGCACCGCGTGCCAGACCTGGCGCGGCGAAATCTCGCCCCAATGCAGATGGGATGACAGTCGCGAGGTGCCGTCGCGGTCGGGCAGGTCGCGCGCGGTATTATAGAGGGCGATGTCGTCCAGGAAATCATACAGCGCGCGATGCGCCGATTTTTCTCCCGGCGTCCAATCGAAGCCTTTGGCCCAGTTGGGCTTGCGCGGCAGCAGCTTCCAATCCGCCAGGTCGTCGCTTTTGGTGCGGTGAAAGTGCAGATCGCGCGGTGCGATATGGGCCTTGGCGACATCTTTCCCGCGCAGTGCGTTCCAGAAGGGCGTGAAGACGCGGAAAGGGCGGCCATCTTTGGTCGTAACCGCCCAGGGCTCCTGCAACAGCGCGCCGTTGAAGCTTTCGACTGTGACGCCGTCTTCACCCAGGGATTTCTTCAGCGCGCTGTCCCGCGCCACCGCATAGGGTTCGTAGCAACGGTTCCAGTAGACGGCGTCGGCGCCTGTTTCCTTGATGATGGCCTTGATGATCTTTGCACCGTCGCCCTTGCGCAGGGCCAGATACCCTTTCAGCGACTTGTCCAGCGCCGTCAGGGAGTGATGCAGCCACCAGCGTGAGGCGCCCCCCCACTTCCAGTCGCCTTGCACCATGTCATCCAGCACGAACAGCGGCACGATCGGCGCGCCGGTACTGGCGGCCGCCCGAAGGGCAGGGTTGTCGGAGAGACGCAAATCCTGGCGGAGCCAGACAATGACAGGCTTCATGGGACGGTTACGCACGAGTCCGTGATTCGGATCAGCGCTTCTTTTCAGCCAGTTTTGCGCATTCCTCGTGGCGGAAGCAGGTCACCAGGTGGTCGTTGACCATGCCGACCGCCTGGGCGAAGGCATAGACGATCACGGGGCCGCAGAAGTTGAACCCGCGCTGCTTGAGCTCCTTGGCCAGGCCCACACTCATCTCGGTCTCTGCCGGTACCTGTTCGCGCTTCTTGTAGTGATTGATGACCGGCTTGCCGTTGACATGCTTCCAGATCAGGTCATGGAAGCCGCCGCGTTCCTTTTCCTCGATCTCGATCCATAGTTTTGCGCCGCGGATAGCTGCCTCGATTTTGGCGCGGCTGCGGATGATGCCTTCGTTCTTCAGCAGCCGGTCGATGTCACGGCTGCCATAGCGGGCGATCTTGTGGGGATCGAAATTGTGGAAGGCTTTGCGGAAATTCTCCCGCTTGCGCAGGATGGTGATCCAGCTCAGGCCCGCCTGGAAACCATCCAGCACCAGCTTCTCATACAGCGCACGGGCGTCGTGTTCGGGCACGCCCCATTCGGTGTCGTGGTACGACACATAGAGCGGGTCTTCGCCCGGCCAATGACAGCGTGTCTTCTCAAGCCCCATGCCGGGATTCGAGCCATTTTGGCCGGATCAGCGCAACAGAAATATTCGCAACGGTGACGTCGCCGGACGTTTCCTCGAGCCTGTCCATGCGTACCAAAGCGAAACCATTGTTGCCGTGGCTGGCGATCATCTCGCCGACCTCCGCGCCGCCGCGCGAAACTGCGCCAAATGAAGGCAACTGTTGGTCAGCCGTCACCGTCAGGATGCGCTTTCGGGTGGTGGCGCGGTGATGCATGCGCGAGGTCAGCTCCTGACCGACATAGCAGCCCTTGGTGAAGGATACGCCATGCAGCTCGTCGAGCCCCGCATCCAGGGCGAAGATTTTCTCTGACCCAAAGTCAGCCGCTTCCGGCACGCCAAGCGTCAACCGGTGGGCATGATAGCCGCGCGCGCCCGGCAAGTTGCCCGGCATCTCGGCCAATGCGCCGATACTGCGAACGCCCAGCGCGGGCAGGCGCGGATCGGTGAAACTGATGGCGCGGTCGGCATAGGGCGTTGGGCGATTGTCAGGATGGCCCGTCAGGTTCAGAAAAACTCCAAGCGGTTCGCGCGATTCGATCTCGACTTTGGCCCGCAGCTTGTACATGCGCAGCCGCTTGAGCAGGGCATCGTGGTGGCTGCGCGCCACATCCAGCAGGATCGCACCATCGCCCTCGGTCAGCAGGAAATCGAACAGGATCTTGCCCTGCGGCGACAAAAGGGCGGCGTAAAGACCCGTTCCCGGGGTCAGGCTTTCCACGTCATTGGTCAGCAGACCCTGCAGGAAAGGGCGGGCTTCCGGCCCGGAAACGGCGATTACGGCGCGGTCATCTAGGTGGGCTGGTTCCATGCACCTGAGTTAATGCGCGCCGTCAAGATTGCCAAGGGCGCCCGCGCTGGGCTAACTGCCCGCCCATGAACGAAGTTTTTGATTTGCTGATCCGTGGCGGCATCGTGGCCACCCCCAACGGGATCGCCCAGGCCGATGTCGGCATTCGCGGCGGCCGAATCGTCGCCATCGGTTCGCTGGCGAACGCCAAGGCCGCGGAAATTTTCGACGCCAAGGGCCTGCATGTGCTGCCTGGCGTGATGGACACCCAGGTGCATTTCCGCGAGCCCGGCAACGAGCACAAGGAAGATCTGGCGACCGGCGGCATGGCCGCGATCCTGGGCGGCGTTACCGCCGTCTTCGAAATGCCAAATACCAATCCGCCCACCACCACGCGCGCCGCGATCGAGGACAAGCTCGCCCGCGCCAAGGGGCGGATACAGTGCGACCACGCTTTCTATGCCGGCGCCACGCCGCAGAACATTGGCGCGCTGGCTGAATTGGAAAAGATGCCCGGCGTCTGCGGCATCAAGGCGTTCCTGGGTTCCTCCACCGGCACGCTCCTGCTGGCCAAGGAAGACGACATTCTTGCCGCGCTGAAGGCCGGCACGCGCCGCATGGCGGTTCATTCCGAAGACGAAGACCGGATGATCGAGCGCAAGCCGTTCGCCAAGCGCGGTCATCCCGAAACCCATCCGATCTGGCGCGACGCGGAATCCGCGCGCATGTCCACCGAGCGCGTGCTGCGCCTGGCGCGCGCCGCAGGCCGGCGCCTGCATGTGCTGCACATCACCACCGGCGACGAGATCCCGCTGCTGGCCGCGGCCAAGGATGTATCCACCGCGGAGACCACGCCTCAGCACCTCACGCTTTCGGCGCCGGAATGCTATGAGCGCATCGGCACCTATGCCCAGATGAACCCGCCGATCCGCGATGAAAGCCATCGCCAAGCGCTGTGGGCCGCGGTGCGCGACGGCATTATCGACGTCATCGGCTCCGATCACGCGCCGCATACGCGCGAGGAAAAGGACCGCGAATATCCCGACACGCCTTCAGGCATGCCGGGCGTGCAGACCCTGGCGACCTTGATGCTGGATCACGTCAACAAGGGCAACCTGACCCTGGAACGCTTCATAGACCTGACTGCGTCGGGCCCGCAGCGCATTTTCGGCATCGCCGGCAAGGGCCGCATCGCGGTGGGCTATGACGCGGACTTCACCATCGTGGACATGAACCTGACGCGCGAGATCACCAACAGCTGGATCGCCTCGCGCGCGGGTTGGACGCCGTTCGATGGCATGAAGACCAAGGGCTGGCCGGTGGCCACGATCCTGCGCGGCAACATTGTCATGCGCGACTTTGCCGCCACCGGCGAAGCCAAGGGTGAGCCGGTGCGTTTCGTGGAAACCCTGGCGCCGGCATGAATTTGCTCTACCTGATCCTGTCGGGTGTGGTGATGGGGCTTGTCGCGGCCGTACCGATCGGCCCGGTGAACCTGATCTGTATCCGGCGCACGTTTGCATTTGGGCCGCTGAACGGCTTCGTTTCCGGCCTGGGCGCCGCGTTGGGCGACGGTATCTTCGCCGCCATCATGGGCTTCGGCCTGACCTGGATCGCGCAACTCATCGAAGGCTATGCCACGGTGATCGAGTTGATCGGCGGTGCCATGATGGTGTGGATGGGGTATCGCACCTTCGTCTCGCCGCCCGTGCCGCGCCAGCTGGACGACAAGCCGGACGGCGAGGGCACCAACCTGGTGCGGGCGATGGTCTCGACTTTCGCACTCACAGTCACCAACCCCGTCACTCTCTTGTCCTTCGGCGTGATGTTTGCCGGCCTGGGCGGCTTGGCGGGGGGCGCTGGAACCTTCAACGACGCCGGCTTTGTGGTGGCCGGCGTAGTGGGCGGTTCGGCCGGCTGGTGGCTTGTGCTGACCACGGTGATCGGGCTGTTCCACGCCAGGATCGACGAGCGGGCGATGCGGGTCATCAACCGGACCTGCGGCGTACTGGTGGCGGGCTGCGGCGCGGTGGTCCTGGTCCATCTGGTGCTGAAATTCCTGGGCCATTAAGCCTGACGGCACATTTTGGCCGCGAAACTGGAGTTCCATGGTTTCCGGCGCTTTTGCCCTTTTGCCGGGGCGCGCTAGGATGGGCGTACAGGGGCATTCGGAGAGTGAAATGAAGCGTTTGTTGGCTGTCTCGTTGCTGCTTTTGCCGTTGCCCGCACTGGCCCAGCCCGCGGCGCCCGCCGCCAAGCCCGTCACCACGGCCGCGGCCGCCACCGACCCGCTCAGTATCCAGGCCAACCAGGCCTATGTCGAAGCCAACAAGAAAAAGCCCGGCTGGATCACCCGCCCCAGCGGCCTGCAGTTCAAGATCATCCAGAACGGCTACGGCAAGCGACCGGGTGCGACCGACACGGTCACGGTCTATTACACCGGTACCCTGATCAATCACGTGATCTTCGATGGCACCGAGAAGTCGGCGCACCTGCCGGCCAGCTTCAAGGTCAATGGCGGCCTGGTGCAGGGCTGGGTCGAGGCGCTGCAGCTGATGCGCGAAGGCGATCGCTGGCTGCTCTGCATCCCGGCGAATTTGGGCTACGGCTCGCGCGGCGCCGGTGACGGGCTGATCCCGCCTGACCAGACCTTGCTGTTCGACCTGACCCTGGTTTCGACCACGCCCGCGCCCAAGCGCGGCGAAAAGGGCTACGTCCCCGATCCCAGCGACAAGGACGAACAGCAATAACCGTGCTGCGGGATTTTCTCACCCGCGTCTGGAAAGCCCGCCATCTGGGCGGCGGCAAGCTGCGCATTGTCGTCGCTCTGGTCATGGTCGTGGGCGCATCGGCGCTGTTCTGGACCAGCCGCGACTACACCGTCGTGGCCCCGGAATGGGACGGGCAGGTGCGCGGCGTCGCCTACAATCCCAGCCACATCTTCACGATGCGGCAGAACAAGAACATCTCGCAGGACCGCATCGACAAGGATCTCGCCCAGCTTTCCAAGCTGACCGGGCATATCCGCACCTACACGGTGGATGGCGGCATGGACAAGGTGCCGGAGATCGCGCGGCGCTACGGCATGACCGTGTCGATGGGCATCTGGATCAGCCCCGACCTTGAGCAGAACGAGAAGAGCCTTGAGCTGGGCATCCGCACCGCGCTCGCCAACCGCCGCACCATCGACCGGGTGATCGTGGGCAACGAGACCCAGCTGGAAGGCTATGTCTCGCCCGATCAGTTGAACGACTATATCCAGCGCGTGCGCGCCGCGTTGCCGGCCCGCATCAAGGTGACGACCGCCGAGCCCTGGTCGACCTGGATGATGACGCCCGAGATCGGCCAGTATGTCGATGTCATCTTCGTCCACCTGCTGCCCTATTGGGAGAATGTGGACATCCGTGGCGCGATGAAGTCCACCGAGGGCTTCTACAATCACATCCAGGCGGAATTTCCCGACAAGCAGATCGTCGTGGGCGAGGCGGGCTGGCCCTCGGAAGGGCGCACACGCGGGCGTGCCGAAGCCTCCGCCGCCAATGAAGGCTATTTCCTGCGCGCCTTCGTGCAGTTCGCGCAGGAGAAGGGCTGGGACTATTACCTCTTCGAAGCCTATGACCAGCCGTGGAAAAGCCAGGGCGAGGCTGGTGTCGGCGCCTATTGGGGCCTGTTCGACGCCACCGGCAATCCCAAGTTCGCCTTTACCGGCCTGCTGCGAACTTTCCCCGAATGGCGCGGCTATGCGTTGATGGCCGCCATACTCAGCCTGCTGCTGGGCCTGCTGGTTCTGGGCCGCATGCCGCGTGTGCGCCAGACCGGTTATCTGGTGATGGGCGGCATGATCGTGCTGGTCTCCACCGGCCTTCTGGCGCTGATCGATGCCACGGCGCTGGAATATGTCGATCCCACCGATATTGCCGCCATGATCGCCATGTCGCCGCTGGTGGTGCTGGCTTGCGCGGTGATCCTGACCGAAGGCATCGAGATGGCCGCCAGCCTATGGCGCGTCGAGCGCCGCATGGTTCGGCTGGGCATTCCGCAACAGAGCCCGCGCGTTTCCATCCATCTGCCCACCTACAACGAGCCTCCGCAGATGGTGATCGAGACGCTGGATGCCCTGGCGCGCCTCGACTACGACAATTTCGAAGTCATTATCCTGGACAACAACACGCCCGATCCGGAAACCTGGCGGCCGGTGGAAGCGCATTGCCGCACACTTAACGCCGGCCCCGCCGGTGCACGCTTCCGTTTCTTCCACTTCGACCAGATCAAGGGCTTCAAGGGCGGCGCGCTGAACCGTGCGCTGGCGCTGACCGATCCCCGCGCGAAATATGTCGCGGTGATCGACAGTGATTACCAGGTTCAGCCTTTCTGGCTGCGCCGCGTGATCCCGTATTTCGCGTCGCCGGCGATCGCACTGGTCCAGGGCCCCCAGGATTATCGCGACAGCCGCGAGAACCTGTTCAAGGCGATGGCCTATGAGGAATATCGCGGCTTCTTCCATATCGGGATGGTGGAGCGCAACGAACACAACGCCATCATCCAGCACGGCACCATGACCATTGTGCGCAAGGACGCGCTGGAAGAGGTGGATGGCTGGAGCGAATGGTGCATCACCGAGGATACCGAGCTTGGCCTGAAGCTGTTCGAAGCCGGCTGGGAAGCGACCTATATCTCCCAGAGCATGGGCTCCGGCCTGATCCCCGATACGCTGGAAGCGTTCATGACCCAGCGCTATCGCTGGGTGTATGGCGCGATGCAGATGCTCAAGCGCCATGCCGGCGCCATCTTCGCCGGCCGCTCCGCGCTCAGCTGGCCACAGCGATACCAGTTCCTCTCTGGCTGGCTGCCCTGGATTTCCGATGGCCTGGGCATGGTCGTTACGCTCATGGCATTGGTCTGGACGCTACTGATGTGGCTGTCGCCCCAGTACATCGATGTGCCCATGCCGGCCCTGTCGGCGGCGGCGATGGCGCTGTTCGCCACCAAGCTGCTCAAGACGCTTTTGCTGTACCCGCCCAAGGTCGGGTCCGGATTCAAGGGCGCGATCGTGGCGTCGGTCGCGGGCCTGGCGCTGACCCACACCGTTGGCAAGGCGGTATGGTCGGGCCTGCTGACATCCGGCAAGCCGTTCCTGCGCACGCCCAAATGCGCCGACAGCGCCAACTTCACCCAGGTCCTGCGCGTGGTCTGGCAGGAGGCCGCGCTTCTGATCGGCCTCAGTGCCGCGATGATCTCGATGGCGTTCGACCGCGGCTTCCAGGATCCGGCGGTCAGCCTGTGGATGGTGATGCTGGGCGTCCAGTCGCTGCCTTACGTCGCCACCATGATCACCGCCAAGATTTCGGCCCGTTCCAACCGCAAGGCGGGAACGGCGGCCAGTGACGTTCCCAGCCTGCCGGCTGCGGCCTAGAAACCGGCCCGGCAGGGTTTATATTAGGCCAGACACCTGGAGTGTGCCCATGATGAGCATCATCCTCTTCCTGATTGCCATGTACTGGCTGCCCACGATCATCGCCGTGGTGCGGCGCACGCCATCGGCCCTGGGCGTGGCAGCGATCAACTTCTTCCTGGGCTGGACGGTAATTGGCTGGATCGTGGCGCTGGTGATCGCACTGGCGGCCTATCCGGCCGAGCGCGTGGTCATCATCGAAGGCCGGGCGCGCTGATCAGCGCGGCGCTGCCGCCCGCAACAGGCGGTCGTTGATCGCCTCGCCGATGCCGGTGGAGGGGATCGGCGAGACCGCGATGGCGGACGCGCTCTTGTCCAGTTCGCGCAGCATGGCGAACAGGTTGGCGGCGGCTTCCTTCAGGTCGCCGCGCGGCGACAGGTTCAGCTTGGCGCCGGCCACCTCGCCGAAGCCCAGCAACACTTCGCCGCTTTCGATCTCGCCCGCATTCAGCCGCAGCGAGGCGCGGGGCGCATAATGGCTGGCGAGCTGGCCCGGCGAGCGGATCAACGCACCCGGTGCCCCCAGCGGGCCGATCATGTCCTCGATTTCGCTGCGCGGAATGGCGCCAGGGCGCAGCAGCAACGGACGGTCGCCGTCAAAACCGATGACCGTGGACTCGATGCCCAGGGTGGCGCTGCCGGCGTCGAGGATGAAATCGACCTTGCCGTCCAGGCTCTCCGCGACATGCGCCGCCGTGGTGGCGGTGACCTGGCCGCTCGGATTGGCCGACGGGCCGGCAATCGGGACGCCGGCTTCCTTCAGCAGCGCCAGCGCCGCCGGATGGGACGGCGCGCGCAGGGCCACGGTGTCCAGGCCGGCGCTGACCAACAGCGACAGCGGCGAGTCCTTCTTGCGCGGCAGCACCAGGGTCAGGGGGCCAGGCCAGAACTTCTCGGCCAGTGCCTGGGCGCGGGGCGACAGCTCGACATGGCGGCGGGCATCTTCCAGGCCGGCGACATGGACGATCAGCGGATTGAACAGCGGGCGGCCCTTGGCGGCGAAGATGGCGGCCACAGCCTCGCCATTGGTGGCGTCGGCGCCCAGGCCATAAACGGTCTCGGTCGGGAAGGCCACGAGCCCGCCGCTTTTCAGGATGCGGGCGGCGTCTGCGAGTCCGGCGGCATCGGCCGGGGCGGTCTTGGTCTTCACGGCGATCATGGGGCGGGTACTTAAGCGTCAGGGCCCGCCCTGTCGAGGCCTGGGAGCGTTACCCGTCTCAGTTGGGCTTTTTGCCTTCCCCGGCTGAGGTTTGTACCGGCGGGGTCCAAGGCGCCACGGCGGGCGCAGCCACCGGAACCGGGGCCGAGACATCGGCCCCCTGCAGGGCATGGCGTACCCGCTTCTTCACGTCCGACAGGGCGCCGCCGAAGTCATGGTTCTCGATCCAGACTTGCACGGTCAGGGTGGTGGAAAGAGGACCCAGCGCATCCACCTCCACGCTGGGGGCGGGGACTTTGAGCAGGCGAGGTTCGCGCGCCAGTGCCTCCAGGATGGTCTTCTGGATGGCGTCCAGGTTTTCGGCGCGGTCCACTTCGATGGTGAAGTTGGTGCGGCGGGTGCGCTCGCGGGTCAGGTTGGTGATGGTGCCGGTGAACAGCGTGGCGTTGGGCACCGAGACGTAAAGCCCGTCATCGGTGACGACCACGGTGCGGAATAGCCCGATCTCGTGCACCGTGCCGATGGCGTCGCTGGTCTTGATCCGCTCATGCACGCGGAAAGGGCGCAGGAACAGCAGCATCACCCCGGATGCGACGTTGGACAGCGTGCCCTGCAGCGCCAAGCCGATGGCCAGGCCCGTAGCGCCCAGGATGGCGATCAGCGACGTGGTCTGCACGCCAAACTGGCCCAGCACCACAACCAGTGTAATCGCCAGCACCGTGTAGCGCGCGAAGTTGGAGATCAGTGGCTTCAACGTATCGTCGACGTGGCGCGAGCGTTCGATCAGGCCATGCGCCCAGCGGCCGATCCAGCGCGAGGCAGCGGCGCCCGCGATCAGGATCAGGGTGGCGATCAACAGATCCTTGGCGCCGTTGATCAGCATTACGGTCAGCGCGGGCAGTGCGGCCTTCACCGTGGCTGGAACCGTGGCTGCGGACGGCAAGGTTGCGGGAATTGCGATGGGATCGACCATTAACCTATTGCCTTTTCTGGCGCGGCTTGACCGCGCGGTTGGTTTTGGAACCTATACCGCATGCGCTTGATCTATTTCTCGATTTTGGCGGCAATGTGCCCCCTGATGGGCGCCAATGCGGCGGCCCTTCCCGACTGTGCGGGCCGTGTCGAGATGCGCGCGCCCGTCGTGCGTATCGAAAGGAACGGTGCGCTGATCCTCAAAGATGGCCGTGCCGCATTGCTCGAAGGAATTCGTCTTCCCACCGGTGATGCGGACAGCGGGCCGCGTTATCTTGGCGATCGCGCGCTGGTGCGCCTGCGGGAATTGACCGGGGATAGCGCCGTCACCTTCACCGCCACGCCGCCCAAGGAAGATCGCTACGACCGCGTTCGGGCGCAAGTCTTCGCAGGCGGCACCTGGCTGCAGGTCGCATTGCTGGAAGAGGGGCTGGCGCGCGTGGCGATTTCGCCCGACCGCAACGAATGTTCGCCCGAACTGTACGAGGCCGAAGCGCGGGCGCGCAGCAGGCGCGCGGGCCTTTGGGCCATCGCCGGCTATGCGCCACGCGCGCCCCAGGCGATGAAAGGCACCACCGGTACCTTCCAGGTGGTGGATGGCTGGGTCACCAATGTCGGCAGTGGCGGCGGGCGCATCTTCATCGATTTCAGCAATGACTGGCAGCGCGGCTTCTCGGCCGTGATCGCGCCGGAAGACCGCCGCGCCTTCCGCAACTTCGACCTGGACGGCCTGCACGCCAGGCATGTGCGCATCCGCGGCATGGTGCAGGACTTTCGCGGCCGCCCCGAGATCGCGCTGAGCAACCCGGCACAGATCGAAGTGCTGAACTAGACAAAGAAAAAACCCGGCACCTTGCGGCACCGGGCTCTTTCAACCGATAGAGGGTCGGTATTTCTTAAGCGGCCTTCTTGGTCAGCATGCCTTCGACGCGCTTGACCGCGGTCGGCTCGTCGGTCTTTTCGACGGCGGCGACTTCGCGGGCCATGCGGGCCAGGGCCTTTTCGTACAGCTGGCGCTCGGAATAGCTCTGCTCCGGCTGGCCGCCGGCGCGGTGCAGGTCGCGCACCACTTCGGCGATCGAGACCAGGTCACCGGAGTCGATCTTGGCTTCGTACTCCTGGGCGCGGCGCGACCACATGGTACGCTTGATGCGGGCGCGGCCCTTGAGCGTGTTCAGCGCATTGCCGACCACCTCGGGCGACGACAGCTTGCGCATGCCGACCGACTTGGCCTTGTTGACGGGAACGCGCAGGGTCATCTTGTCCTTCTCGAACTCGATGATGAACAGTTCCAGCTTCATGCCGGCAACTTCCTGTTCGACGACGCCGGAAACCTTGCCGACACCGTGCGTGGGATAGACCACATGGTCGTTGGCCTTGAACTCGTGCTTCTTGTTGGAATTCGCCGCAACCTTCTTGGCCGGTGCGGGGGCGGCAGCGGCGGCCTTGGCGGGCGGAGTCTTGAGGGCGGTCATATTTTCTTCCTGTGGGGACAAAGCATGGGGTGATCCACCGGTGGGGCGCCGGATGGCACGCAATCGTCCTATGGCTTGAACGAAAAGGACCCTATCACAAGTTTGGGCAAAACGGAAGAAAAAATGGTCCCATCCCATTGATTCCGCGACATTTATTGTAACGCGGGCGGAAAGGGCAGGCGATTCAACCGTTTGTGACAGTTGTTCCGTAAGCGGAATTACCCGCCTGGCGCGAATAGAACTGACGGAGTGTCAGGCTTGGGGGCCTTACGAACCCTGGCCCGGGGCCGGATTGAAGAACTTCTCGAACTTGTCCGGGACGCCCTGCATTTCCTTGGCGTCCGCCGGCGGCTCGCCCTTCTGGGAAATGTTGGGCCAGCTCTTGGCGTATTCGGCGTTCACCGACAGCCACTTTTCCAGCCCCGATTCCGTGTCGGCCTTGATGGCCTCCGGGGGGCATTCCGGCTCGCAGACGCCGCAATCGATGCATTCGTCCGGGTTGATCACCAGCATGTTTTCGCCCTCGTAGAAGCAGTCCACCGGGCAGACCTCGACGCAGTCCATGAACTTGCACTTGATGCAGGCTTCGGTGACGACATAGGTCATTGGAAAGGCTCCGGTACGGCGAAAACGGGCTGTGCTTAAGGCGATGCGCCGTTTGAGGCAAGGGTATTGAGGCCGCAGTATATTTGCGAGCGGTTCTCAATTCGCAACGATCTCATACAGGGTCCGCGCTTCGGTGGCCGGACCACGCCGTTCGGCCAGGGCCAGCACACGCACCGCCAGCACATCGGCGCCACGGCCCAGGGTTAGAACGTCACCGCACTTCAAGGCATGTCCGGGCTTGTCGATCCGCACTCCGTTCAGCCGCACCTTGCCGGCGCTGGCCGCCGCCTGGGCCAAAGGCCGGGTGCGGTAGAAGCGGGCATGGAACAACCATTTGTCGATGCGGGTGGTCGTCATCGTCCTTTCAGGGCGGCCAGCGCCGCAAAGGGGGAGTTGGGATCGGGCGGTGGTTCAGGCTTTCTGGGCCTGTGACGTTCGGCGCGAGGTTTGGGCTTTTCGCGCGCGCGCCGCCAGACCGGCTTGGCGCCGTCGACCTCGACGCTGCGCCAGCCCAGGGCATCCAGCACGGCAGTCGCTTCATCCTTGGCGCTGCCCAGGAACGATACGATGCGGCCCAGCACGGTCTCGGCATCGGTGCCAGAAGCCAGCGCTTTCTCCAGATCGTCTTCCAGGCGCTCCAGCATGTCGAAGCGGATGGCGCGCCGTGCCACGACGGCGAAGCCGGCGGCATGCAGCGAAGACGTGTCGGTGCCCTTGTCGATGGCAAACGAAGTAAGGCCGGGCGCGGGCGGTGCGGGCGGCGCTTCCTTCTTCGACCACACGCCCCACAGCAAGGTCAGCAGCGCCGCCGCGTCGGGACGCAGCAGGCGCGGCAGATAGACATTGCGGCGGCCGAACCACACGCCGAACGGACGCAGCGCGCGGATCTGCGGCCCGATCTTTTCGGGCAGCGGCAGGGTGGCGCGATCCAGTGCGCCGAAATTTTCCGCCAGCTGGTGGGCGATGCCGCGTGCTTCGCCGGGCAGGGCGTTGGCTGTGCCGGTCCTGGCGTCGGCGGCGTCGCGCAACAGCAGCAGCGGCTGCAGGCGCGTGGCGATGCGCGCCGTCATCCAGTTTTCCAGCCGGTCCTTCAGCGCATCGATTTTCACATGTGCGTCGGCCAGGATCTCGATGGCGGGCGCCAGCGGCGAGGCGCCCGGCGCCAGCTTCGCCACGATGGCGCCGTCCCACCATAGCTTGCCGTGCTCGCTGAGCGTGATGGCGTTGTCGTCCGCCGACGCAAGTGCCGTGCTGCGCGCGGCGATTTCGCTTTCCAGACCCTTTAGCGCGGCAGCACGAAGGGTGCGGCCATGGATGCCCACCGCGCGCGGATCGGGCACGAAGCGGAAGCCGTCCAGACGGCCGATCGCTTCGCCCCCAATGGAGACGCCTCCGGCTTCGTCCAGCGCCAGGGACGCGAATTCGTCATCGCGCAGATGCTTCATCAGTACCGAGGTGCGGCGATCGATAAAGCGCTGGGTCAGTGCGACATGCAGCGCGTCGGACAACCGGTCTTCCACCGCGCGGGTGATGCCCTGCCAATGCGCGCCGTCACGCGTCCATCCGGCGCGATGCGCCGCATAGGTATAGGTGCGGATCATCGCGAGCCGGCCCGACAAGGTCGCCACATCGCCTTCGGTGACATCGGCGCGCGCGATCTGGCGCGCCAGCCAGTCGTCGGGGATCGTGCCGGCATCGCTGGAGAGGAAGAGGAACACGTTTTTCACCAGCTTCACATGCTCTTCCGTGGAGAGCTTGCGAAAGTCGGGCAACTGGCAGACATCCCACAGCCGAACCACCTGGTCGCGGCCGGTGGCGAGGGCCGTGACCTCATCGTCTTCGGACAGGATCTTCAGCGCCAGGGCATCGCTGGCGGGACGCGCGCGCGTCAGGCCGCGCTCGGGCGGCGGCGCATCCAGGCTTTCGTTCAACCCGGCAAGGCTGCGAAAATCCAATGCGGAATTGCGCCACTGCAGCACGCGCACCGGATCATACCGATGGGTCTCCACCCGCTGCACCAGTTCATCCTCGAACGGCTCGCAATCGCCCGTGGTGCCGAAGGTGCCGTCGTTCATGTAGCGGCCGGCGCGGCCGGCGATCTGGCCGACTTCCTGCGGCAGCAGCGCGCGCATGCGCTGGCCGTCGAACTTTTCGCGTGCGGCGAAGGCAACGTGATCCACGTCCATGTTCAGCCCCATGCCGATGGCGTCGGTGGCGACCAGGAAATCCACGTCGCCGGACTGGTAGAGCTCAACCTGCGCGTTGCGGGTGCGCGGCGACAGCGCGCCCAACACCACGGCGGCACCGCCGCGCTGGCGGCGGATGACCTCCGCGATGCCATAGACATCGTCGGCACTGAAGCCGACCACCGCGGAGCGGCGCGGCAGCCGCGTCAGCTTTTTCGCACCGGTGTAAGCCAGGTCCGAAAAGCGGCTGCGGCTGATGAACCAGGCTTTCGGAATGAATTTCTGGATAATGCCGCGCATCGTATCGCTACCCAGCAGCATGGTCTCTTCGGTGCCGCGCGCATTCAGCAGCCGGTCGGTGAAGACATGCCCGCGCTCGGGATCGGCGCAGAGCTGGATTTCGTCGATCACCAGGCATGCCACGGGAATGTCCAGCGGCATCGCTTCCACGGTGCAGACATAGAAGCGCGGATTTTTCGGGACGATCTTTTCTTCGCCCGTGATCAGCGCGACTTCGTGCGGCCCTCGCAGCGCGACGATGCGGTCATAGACCTCGCGTGCCAGAAGGCGCAGCGGCAGGCCGATCATGCCGGACTTGTGCGCCAGCAGGCGCTCGATGGCGAAAAAGGTCTTGCCGGTGTTGGTCGGGCCCAGCACCGCCGTCACCTTGGCGGCGGGGGCAGGGAATTGTCCTGTGGTGCGCATGGCTCTTAGATGGCGCATTCCGCGGGGAGCGCAAGAAAAAAGGGCCTCTTGCGAGGCCCTTTTCCCATTCGGTGCAATTAGCGGCGGGCGAAGTCGATGCCGGCGCGGGTTTCGTCGATCGCCTGGTTGACCAGCGAGATCGCGCGTTCGCGATGACCGCCCTTGTTGGGTTCCGCGGCCTGAAGTTCCGAGCGTGCGGTGCGCAGCGCGTCCAGAGCATTCTCCATGTGGGGTTGCGCCGCGGTGGCGCCGACACACGCGCCAATGCCAAGGGCCACGACGAGGGCAGCGACTTTCAATCCGGTATCCATCATGCGTGTCATGAAATTCATTCCTTCCCAGCTCGGCGAAATTGCCGGAGGGAACATTAGCCGGATTTCATGTCTGTTCGAGGTGCTGTGGATGCAGCGTTAATTAATAGCACGTAATGGGAACGAACGCCGTCCGAATCGCTAACCAATTCAATATCTGCGTTTGTTCTCATACATTTAGCCGGTGTTCTCGGTCCACCGACCTACCATATCTGGTGTCGGATTCGAGAATTGGCCATTTGTCTGGTTCGGGCGACTCTATTCCGTACCCGGATTGAAAAATGTCAGGAAAATCAGGGTCTGACGCCTTTGGGGGCTTGGCCATCGACCTTCAGGGCATTGGCCAGCACGGCCATGACGCCATACTTGGTTTCGGCCCAGACCCGCACCGGTACGGTGTAGTCGCGCCCCGCCACGGCGCTGGGGAAGCTGGCGATCCAGGCGTGGATGACGGGGAAGCTCTCGTTGTTCTTCAAAACACGCGGACGGAAGCCCGCGATCTGGTGATAGCGGATGTCGCACTGGATCGCTTTGCCCTGGTACAGGCCGTTGTCCATCTTCACATCGACGTCGCGCGCCTTGCTCATCTCGATGTTGTAGCGGCGACGTCCGTCAAAGACCGGTGCGGTGAGGGCGCAGGGATTGGCGGCATCACGACCTACGCCGGATGCGATCAAAAGCACCGCACTCAAAGGATCGAGCGTCGCCTTGGTATCATCGGATTTCACTTCGTAGCCGGTGGTGGAATAGACCGGATCGGCGAACAGCCGCGGCGCGGTATTGTTTTCATAGGTGAGCGAGACTTCCTGCTTCTTGCCCTGGAAGCCGGTGTAGAAGCTGTCGTAAAGCCCCGGCGCCAAGGTCTTGCCGCTGATCTTGCCCGATGAGGTCGCCTGGATTTCCGATTGCCAGAAGGCGTTGACCACGCCCTGGGTCTTGAGGTTGGAGACCACATGGTAGTCGTTGCCGCGGAAGCTGGCGTCGAGGTCCATCTGACCCATGGTGATGCCGCCCGCATATAACGTCATGCTGACCTGCAGCTGGGAGGCTGGCTGGCTGGGGGCCGCCGCGCCCGCGCCGCCCGCCGCCCAGGCGGGCGAAATCAGGGCAGGCAGAAGAGCTGTCAGGGCCAGGCGGGCGGTTTTCATGGTGATCCGGAGCAAGGCTTTGAGTGAATGCGCCTGATTATATTGGTGCTTTTGCGGCTGGCGCCCAAGGGGCGGCAATCGGGCCATTCGCAGGTTCCGCTTGACCAAATACCCCCGTTTGCTTATGAACCCCGCTCTTTCACGGGCCAAAGGCCCGGAAATCCTTGAGAATCGCGAGAGTATTCCATGTCCCGCCGCTGCGAATTGACCGGTAAAGGCACCCAGGTTGGCCACAATGTCAGCCATGCCAACAACAAGACCAAGCGGATCTACCGCCCGAACCTGCAGATCATCGCGCTGGCCAGCGAGCTGCTGGGCAACAGTTACAAGCTGAAGATTTCCGCGAACGCCCTGCGTTCGGTGGACAAGAATGGCGGCCTGGACCCCTTCATCCTGAAGGCCAAGGACAGCGCCCTGTCGCCCAAGGCCCTGCGCCTGAAGCGCGCCATTGCCAAGAAGGCCGCTGAAAAGGCCGCCTAAGTCCAATATCGACCCGTTTCCGATGCCGTCCAGGCTGACCGCCTGGGCGGCATTGTCTTTGCGTGGTTTCTCTCGAAACCGATGCAAAACGTGCCAGACTGGAACAGTTCGGCACGGACTGGGGTGTCTTGAAGGCCTACGATTACCGCAATGGTGCGCACCGCTCGCCCATCGTCGCCCTGGAGGCGGACGAGGGGCCATACCGGCTGCGTGACGACGCCGTCTGGCCGCCCAAGGAGCGCGCCTATGGCGGTGAGGCGACCGACTGGCGCAAGCAGGTGGAGCGGCCATTCCGCATCACCCGGCGCCTGGTCGTGCCCACCTTGCTCCTGATCGTTCTGCTGGGCTCGGCCTATCTGTTCAGCGACGCCTTCCTGCTGCTGCCGTCGATGCCGCATATCGTTCAGAACGCCATGCTGGCGATCGCCGACCTGATCCTGCCGGCGACCTGGTATTCGCTGCACCTCACCAACCGCCGCTACGGCGCGCCCTATGCCTTCGGCCAGATGCTGGCCGGCGTGGGCATCATCGCGCTGCTGGCGCTGATCAATCCCGGCGACATCGACAACTGGATCAACAACACGCCGGCCTTGTCGTTGCGCGCGATGCTGGCGCTGGGTGCATCCTTCCTGCTGGCCAACTTCGTGGGCATCGTGTTCTTCGACGCTGCGCGCGGTCCGCGCTGGTGGACGGCCCCGCTGGCGGGCAGCTTTGCCGCGTCGCTGGTTTTCAGCGCGGTCTACTACCCAGCGGCATTCGCGGGCGGGGAAGAGATCGCCTGGGCGCCTTCCGCGCTGGTGCATTTCGGCCTGTTCTTCGGCGAAAGCATCCTGCTGCTGGCGCCGTACTGGCTGCTGCGCCCCGCGATGCGGCCTCTTTATGGAATGAACGGGTACTAAGCCGCCCGTCGTCCGCGCCGTCCCGCACCGGGATCTTCGGCAAACAGATCGGTCAGTTGCTCGGTCATGGCGCCGCCCAACTGTTCGGCGTCCACGATGGTCACCGCCTTGCGGTAATAGCGCGTCACGTCATGGCCGATGCCGATGGCGGTCAGCTCGACCGACGAGCGGGTCTCGATCTCTTCAATGACCCGGCGCAGATGTGCTTCCAGGTAATTGCCGGCATTCACCGACAGGGTTGAATCGTCCACCGGCGCGCCGTCGCTGATCACCATCAGGATCTTGCGCTGTTCGGGCCTGGCGATGATGCGGTTGTGCGCCCAGGTCAGCGCCTCGCCGTCGATATTTTCCTTCAGCAGGCCCTCGCGCATCATCAGGCCCAGATTCTTCTTGGCGCGCCGCCACGGCTCGTCCGCGGCCTTGTAGACGATGTGGCGCAAGTCGTTCAGGCGGCCCGGCTGGGGCGGCTTGCCGGCGGCCAGCCATTTTTCGCGGCTCTGTCCGCCCTTCCAGGCGCGGGTGGTGAAGCCCAGGATTTCGGTTTTCACGCCGACCCGCTCCAGGGTGCGGCCCAGAATGTCGGCGCACATGGCCGCCACCATGATCGGGCGCCCGCGCATCGAGCCGGAATTGTCCAGCAGCAGGGTCACGCAGGTGTCGCGGAAGGTGGTGTCCTTCTCGCGCTTGAACGACAGCGGATACATCGGGTCGATGACAATGCGCGGCAGGCGCGAGGCATCGAGCATGCCTTCCTCCAGGTCGTACTCCCAATGGCGGTTCTGTTGCGCCATCAGCAGGCGCTGCAGCTTGTTGGCCAGGCGCGAAATCACCGACTGCATCGACGAAAGCTGCTGGTCCAGGAAGCCGCGCAGGCGCGCCAGCTCTTCCGGTTCGCACAGGTCGGCCGCGCCGATCTCTTCGTCGAACTCGGTCGTGAAGACCTTGTAGCCCCAGTCGTCGGCATGGGCGAAAGGCGATTCATGGCGCCGGGGCTTGGCGCCATCCTCGGGCTCGGTCGCATCCGACATCTCTTCTGAGGTCTGCGATTGCTGGTCGGATTCCACTTCCTGGCCGTCTTCGGCCTCCGCCGCGCTTTCGGTGGACGAGCTTTCGCCATCCTGCTCGGCGTCCTGGTCGTCTCCCTGGTCGTTCTCGCCGTCCGGATTTTCGCCTTCGGCATCGTCATCGCCGGACTTTTCGCTTTCGTTGGGATCGCCGAAAGCCAGGTGATTGAGAAGCGTGCGCGTCAGCCGCGCGAAGGCCTTCTGGTCGCGCAGCGCTTCCGGCAGCTTGTCCAGATCGGCGCCGGCGCGTTCCTCGATAAAGCCGCGCCACAACTCCACGGCGGGCGCGACCGCGGCCGGCGGCTTTTCACCGGTCAGCTTCTCGCGCACCATCAATCCCAGCACGTCCGCGATCGAGGCTTCCTCGCGGTTCTTGGCCTTGCCCAAGCCACGGTTCAATACGCGCTGCTCAAGTCCCGCGGCCAGGTTGGCGGCCACGCCTTTCATGGCAAGCGAGCCGATGGCTTCCACGCGCGCCTGTTCGGCGGCCTCGAAGATCGCCACGCCCTCGACCGTCGTGGGGCGGAACTGCGCGTCGATCTTGTCGTCGTGATACGCCTTCTTCAGCGCATAGGCGTCGCCGGTGCCGCGCACCAGGGCGATATCGCGCGCGTTGAGATTGCGCGCGGGCGAGGGCAGCTTGGCCTTGAGGCCCTTGAGCGAGGCCGGCTCGGACGAAAAACTGACTTCCAGTTCCGGTTCCGCCGCCAGCGACCGTACCGCGACGCTGACCGCCCGCTTGAAAGGCTCTGCCGGATTTTCCGGCTTGCTCACGCAACCATGACCTTGGCGGCGCTTTCGGGCAGTTCCTCGCCGAAGCAGCGCTGGTAAAACTCAGCCACCGAGGCACGTTCCAGCTCGTCGCACTTGTTGAGGAAGGTGAGGCGGAAGGCAAAGCCGATATCGCCGAAGATCTCGGCATTCTGGGCCCAGGTGATCACGGTACGCGGGCTCATCACCGTGGACAGGTCGCCGGCGACGAACGCATTGCGCGTCATGTCGGCCAGCCGCACCATCGCAGCGATGGTCTTGCGGTCATAGCCGGGCACCTTGGCGGAGACGATCTCCTCTTCGGCGTCGTGGCTCAGATAGTTCAGCGTCGTGACGATCGACCAGCGGTCCATCTGGCCCTGGTTGATCTGCTGGGTGCCGTGATACAGGCCGGTGGTGTCGCCCAGGCCGATGGTGTTGGTGGTCGAGAACAGGCGGAACGCCGAGTGCGGGTGGATGACCTTGTTCTGGTCCAACAGGGTCAGGCGGCCCGACACTTCCAGCACGCGCTGAATCACGAACATCACATCGGGGCGGCCGGCGTCATACTCGTCGAACACCAGCGCGACCGGGCGCTGCAGCGCCCAGGGCAGCAGGCCTTCGCGGAATTCGGTGACCTGCTTGCCGTCCTTCAGCACGATGGCATCCTTGCCGATCAGGTCGATGCGGCTGACATGGCTGTCCAGGTTGATGCGGATGCAGGGCCAGTTCAGGCGCGCCGCCACCTGCTCGATATGGGTGGACTTGCCGGTGCCGTGATAGCCCTGGACCATGACGCGGCGATTGAAGGCAAAGCCCGCCAGGATGGCCAGCGTGGTCTCGCGGTCGAAGCGATAGGCCGGGTCGATTTCGGGCACATGCTCGTTCGCCGTCTTGAAGGCGGGAACCTTGAGCGTGGTCTGGATGCCGAACACCTTCGCGGCGTCGACCTGGGTGTCCGGGGCGGCGGCGATGTCCAAAGTTTCGGTGTGGGTGCTCATGATCCAGTCCGGGTAGCCGCCGGAACGGTAACGCGGGCGCGAGAAGCCCGTTCAGGAGAGCAGGCCGGACGCCTTGATCACGCCGTAAGCCTTGATGACCTGTTTCAGGCGTTCTTCCGCGCCCCGGTCGCCGCCATTCGCGTCGGGGTGAAAACGCTTCACAAGTTCCTTATACCGCGCCTTTATCTCGATCAAGGTGGCGTTATGGGGCAGCTGCAGCTGATCGAACGCCATGGTCTGAAGCCGCGTCAGGTGCCGTTCCGGACGCCGCACCTGGGGTTCGCCGTCTTCATCGAACACCGCATGGCTGTCATGCACGGCACCCAGGGGGCTTTGGCCCATGCGAGCCTTGGCGGCGCGCTTGCCCAGCGGCCAGGTCGGGCGATGCCCGAACATCGCTTCCTCGCGGAACCGCTGCTGCTGTTCGGCGTCCATGCCCTTGAAGTAGTCCCAGGACTCGTTGTGGGCGCGGGCATGCGCGGGGCAGTACCAGAAATATTCGCTCAGGTTGTTGGGCGACTTGGGCACGCGGCAATTGCCTGGCCCCACGCAATCGGGCGCGTCGCACATGCGGGTTTCCGGCTCGACCTTCTTCGCCTTGCTGGGCTTGATGCGAATGTCGCTCTTGAAGCGGGATGCGCGGGGTTCGACCATCGTCGTAATATGGTCGGGAACCGGTAAAAGACAAGAAAACGTATCGCTTGACTTTCGGCCTTCTCAAGGAAAAGTCATCACAAATGACAGTTGCAGACATCATTCGCCGCAAACTGACCGACGCTTTCGCGCCTTCGGTGCTGGACGTGAACGATGAAAGCGCCAGCCATGCCGGTCATGGCGGCGCGACGCGCGCCGATGGCACGCAAGGCGAAACCCATTTCCAGGTGCGGCTGGTTTCGGCGGCTTTCGATGGTGTGAGCCGGGTGGAGCGCCAGCGCCGGGTCTATGCCGTTCTGGCGGAGGAACTGCGCGGGCCGGTGCACGCGTTGTCGCTGAGTGCGCTCAGCCCCCTTGAATCTCCGACGCCTTGACGGGCGGTACGATGCGCAGCGCCGTGATCTGGTTGCGCTGGCGCCGCATGATCTCGAACGTGTAGCCGAAGAACGCGAAACGCTGTCCGGCGTCGGGAATGGCGCCGGCGCGCGCGATCACAAGGCCCGCAACCGTCGTGGCGTCGTCTTCGGGCAGCGACCAGTCCAGTTCGCGGTTCAGGTCGCGCACCGGCACCCTGCCTTCCACAAGATAGGATCCGTCGGGACGGCGGCGGATTTCGCGCCGCGTCTCGTGCACGTGCTCGGAGATGTCGCCGAAGACTTCTTCCAGAATGTCTTCCAGCGTGACCAGGCCCTGCAGCGCGCCATACTCGTCCACCACCAGCGCGAAACGGGTGCGCCGCTCGCGGAAGGCGGCAAGCTGTTCTTCCAGGCTGGTGGTGTCAGGCACGTACCAGGGTGTATCGGCCAGCGCGACCAGATCGATGTTGTCCAGTGCACCACGGCTTTCCACCAGCGCGCGCGCCAGTTCCTTGGACGACAGGATGCCGACAATGTTTTCCGGTTCGCCACGCCACAGGGGCAGGCGGCTGTGGCTGGATTCGATCACGGTATCGACAAGGTCGCGCCGGGGCAAATCGGCGTCATAGCTTTCCATGCTGGTGCGGTGGCGCATCACATCGCCCACCTGCAATTCGCGCAGGTCCAGGATGCCGCCCAGCATGTCGCGATGCTCGCGCTCCACGCTGCCTTCCTGGTGGTGCAGTTCTATCGAGCCGCGGATTTCCTCATGCGCGGCTTCCGCGCTTTCCTCCAGCTCGCCGCGCACCCCGAACAGCCACAGCACCTGCCAGACCAGCCACTGCACCGCGCGGATGATCGGCGCCAGGATCGCAACCACGAGCTTGAGCGGGCCCGCCACGAACAGCGCCACGCGGTCGGTGCGCGCCACGGCCAGGGTCTTGGGCAGGGTCTCCACGAAGATCAGGATCACCGCGGTCATGATGGCCGTGGTGATGGCGACCGCCTGGGGTCCGTATTTGTGCTCCAGCTGCGAGGTGGCCAGCGACGACGTCAGGATGTTGATGAAGGTGTTGCCCAGCAGCACCGCGCCGATCATGCGCTCGCGGTTGGCCACCAGCTTGTTGACATTGGCGGCGGCCTTGGAGCCGTCCTTTTCCAGCTGGTGCATGCGGCCGCGCGAAACAGCGGTCAGCGCGGTCTCGGCCGCGGAGAAAAAGGCCGAGATCGCCAGGAGGCAGACGATGGCGGCGATGGTGTAGGCGAGCATGGATCCGGAAAGAGCCTGATTTGGGCCGCGGATCATAGCGCGTTTTAGCCGTCCGTCAGGACCTCTTTTACCGCCTGAATCGGAACATCGCGGGTGACGAAGGCCTGTCCCAGCCCGCGCAGCAGGATGAAGGTCAGCTTGCCGTCCGTCACTTTCTTGTCATGGGCCATGTGGCCGATCAGTTCGTCCGCGCCGGCACGGGTCCCGGCGATCTCGCCGATGGTGCTTGGCAGGCCGATGGCCTTGAGGTGACGCTTGAAGCGCACGGCGTCCTGGCTGGGCGCCAGCCCCAGCTTCACCGACAGATCGAAGGCCAGCGCCATGCCGATCGCGACGCCTTCGCCATGCACCAGCCGGTCCGAGAAGCCGGTGGCGGCTTCCAGCGCATGCCCGAAGGTGTGGCCCAGGTTCAAAAGCGCGCGGTCGCCGTTCTCGCGCTCATCGCGTGCGACGATGTCGGCCTTCATCTGGCAGCTGTGCGCCACCGCCTTTACGATCTCGGCGTCGTCACCGGCCAGGGCCTTGGTCGCATTCGCTTCCAGCCAGTTAAAGAAATCCGCGTCGCCCAGCGCGCCATACTTCACCACCTCGGCATAGCCGGCGAGCAGTTCGCGGCGGGGCAGGGTGGAAAGCAGCGCGGTGTCGGCGATGACAATGCGCGGCTGGTGGAACAGGCCGATCAGGTTCTTGCCCTGCCTGGCATTGATCGCGGTCTTGCCGCCGACCGAAGAATCCACCTGGCTCAGCAGGGTGGTGGGAATCTGCGCGAAGGCCACGCCGCGCTTCAGCACGCCGGCGGCGAAGCCCGTCAAGTCGCCGATGATGCCGCCGCCAAACGCGACGACCAAACCCTTGCGATCGATGCCCATGTCGAGCAGTGCATCGGAGAGCTTTTCCAGGCCTGCGAAACTCTTGCTGCCTTCTCCGGGAGCCATGACGATCGGGCGCGCGTCGATGCCGGCGGCCTTCAAGGTCGCCAGCAGCGCATCCAGATGCAGTTTGGCGACGTGCTCATCCGTCACCACCGGCACCACGCCCTTGGCCAGCGGCTTCAGCAGTTCGCCCGCATGCGCCAGCAGGCCGCCGCCGACATGAATGTCATAGGCGCGCTCGCCCAATCCAACGGTGATGGTCTCGCTCATGGCGTCCCGCATAACCCATGCTGGGCCAACGCGTCCATGATCTTCTCGACCAGCATGGCATGTGCTTCCTCGGCGGAATCCAGCACCATGTCGGCGGTGGCATAGACGGGCTCGCGCACGACCAGCAATTTCTCAAGCGTCGCGCGCATGTCGCCGCCGGCGAGCAAAGGGCGCGTCTGGTCCTTGTCCTGGCGCTTCTTGACGCGACTGATCAGCACGTCGATGGGGGCGCGCAGCCAGATGGTAAAGGCGGCCTCGCGCATGGCGCCGCGCGTGGTCTCGTCCATATAAGCGCCGCCGCCCGTCGCCAGCACATGCGGCGGATCGCAGAGCAGCCGCCCGATCACGCTGCGCTCCAGGCGGCGGAATTCCGGTTCGCCATACTTGGCGAAGATTTCCTTCACTTCCATGCCCGCCGCGCCCTCGATCTCGTGATCGGCGTCGGCAAAGGGGACTTCCAGCCGCGCGGCCAGCCGCTTGCCGATGGAGGTCTTGCCGGCCCCCATCATGCCCACCAGCGCCACGGTCTTTTTCAGCGTCATGGGCCTTCCGATACAGCCATGTTACAATCGTGTCCATGACTCGGCGCCCGGACTCCGCCTACCTGGTCGAGAGCTTTCTCGACATGATGGGAGCCGAGCGCGGCTCCGGCGCCAACACCATCGCCGCCTATCGCCGCGACCTGCTGGATTTCTCCGGGCATGCAGACCTGCGTGATGCCGGCCGCGACGATATTCGCCGATTCCTGGAATCGCTGGGCGACCTGGCGCCGGCCACTCAGGCGCGCAAGCTGTCGGCGCTGCGCCAGTTCTATGGCTTCCTGTATGCCGAAGGCGTTCGCAGCGACGATCCCACCCAGACCATTGCCGCGCCGCGTGCGCGCCGGCCTTTGCCCAAGATCCTGTCGGTGGAAGACCTGGAGAAGATGCTGGCGGCCGCGTCACAGGACCAGACGCCCGAAGGCCTGCGCCTGAGCCTGATCGTGGAGATGTTGTATGGCGGGGGCCTGCGCGTTTCCGAACTCGCCGGAATGAAGCTTGCTGCGGTGCAGACGCGCGAAGGCTTCATCCGCGTGACCGGCAAGGGCAACAAGGAACGCCTTTCGCCACTGTCCTCCGCCGCGCGCACGGCGCTGGATGCCTATCTCGCGGTGCGCGACGAATTCCTGCCCAGGCACGACAAGAACAACCGCTACCTGTTCGTGTCGCGCGGCGAGGGCGGTCATCTCACCCGGCGGCGCTTTCATCAGCTTCTGAAGGATCTGGCGATCAAGGCCGGCATCGAGCCTGCGAAAGTGTCGCCGCATGTGCTGCGCCATGCCTTCGCCACCCACCTGGTCGAGGGCGGGGCGGACCTGCGCAGCGTCCAGACCCTGCTGGGTCATGCCGACATCGCCACCACCCAGATCTATACCCATGTGGCCCGCGATCACCTGACCCGGGTGGTCTCAAGTGCCCATCCCTTGGCCAAGGCCCCCAAGAAAGCGGGTTAACCCATTGGAACGATTATAGTCTTTAATCGTTTCCTTTGCCAGGTGCCTGTGTCATTTTCCCGCCCTCACCGGTGATTTGAGCCATGCATTACCTGGAATTCGAACGTCCCATCGCCGAGCTGGAAGGCAAGATCGCCGAGCTGCGCAAGCTCGCCGAGGAAGATCCCAGCATGGATATCGACGGCGAGGTGGAGCGCCTGCAGGACCGCGCCGGAACGCTGGTTACCGATACCTATGCGCGCCTGTCGCCCTGGCAGAAGGTGCAGGTGGCGCGTCATCCCGGCCGTCCGCACTTCCTGGATTATGCGCGCCGCCTCTTCGAGGATTTCACCGTATTGGCAGGCGACCGCGCCTTCCGTGACGACGAAGCGGTGGTTGCGGGCCTGGCGCGTTTCCGTGGACGCCCGATCGCCTTCATCGGACAGGAAAAGGGCAACGACACCCAGAGCCGCCTGAAGCACAATTTCGGTTCCGCCATGCCGGAAGGCTATCGCAAGGCGGTGCGCATCTTCGAACTGGCCGACCGCTACGGCCTGCCGGTGCTGAGCTTCTGTGATACCGCGGGCGCCTATCCGGGTGTGTCGGCGGAAGAGCGCGGGCAGGCGGAAGCCATCGCGCGTTCGATCGAAGCCGGGTTGTCTGTGCGCGCGCCGTTCATCGCCACCATCATCGGCGAGGGCATGTCGGGTGGCGCCATCGCCATCGCGGCCGCCAGCCGCGTCTACATGCTGGAGCACTCGATCTATTCGGTGATCTCGCCGGAAGGCTGCGCTTCGATCCTGTGGCGCAGTGCCGACAAGGCGCAGGACGCCGCCACGGCGCTGAAGATCACCGCCCAGGACCTGCTGTCCCTGAAGGTGATCGATGCCATCGTGCCCGAACCCGTGGGCGGCGCGCACCGCGCCCCGCACGAAGCCATCGACGCCGTCGCCGACCAGATCGCCGAGGGTCTGAAGGAAATGGAAGGTACATCCGGCGAGGATCTGCTGAAGCAGCGTAGAGCGAAATTCCTCGCAATGGGCCGCAGCCTTTAAGCAAGTAACAAGACAAACAAAAAGGCCCGGATCGCTCCGGGCCTTTTGCTTTGCGGTTGCTCGCGATCAGCGCGCCATGGACAGGCTGCCGTTCGGCACCCAACCCTTGTTGTCGACTTCGTCAGTGACCTCGCGCCACACGCCATCGGTGTTGCCGGTGGGATAAAGGATCATGCCGGGATCGAGCTGGCGCACCACCTTGCCCTTTTCGCTGGGCGTGGCGCGCATCACGCCGGGACGCGACATGGTAACGGTACGCTGCGGCGCATCGGCCTTGGCGTTGTCCGACAGGCCACCCATCTCGCCCACCAGCTTGGTGTAGGCGTCGATGTAGGCCAGGATCACGACCTGGCCGATGGCCGTGTTGGCATAGCTGTTCACGCCCGCGCCGCCGAACACGCCGCCGCCGAAGCCGCCGCCGCCCACGCCGAAGCCGATGTCGGTCTTGTCGCCATGGCCTTCGGCCATCGCCTGCTGCTCGCTGGTGCGCACATTGGTCACCGACAGGATCACGTCAGCGGTCTTGGAGCTGATCGAGATGTTGGAAACGATGGCGCCGGCAAAGCCGCCCATGAAGCCGCCCAAGAGGCCGCCGACATTGGTGCCGCCGCTGTTGGCGTTCTTGCTGGTGATGTCGGGCACCAGGATATAGTCGGCCGCCTTGATCTGGCCGCCGCCGATGTTGGAGCCGCCCTGCAGGCCGCCGCCGGCCGCCAGTGCGCGTTCCTGCTGCGCCATCTCGAAACCCTTGCCGCGATCGACCAGGGTGAAGCAGCCCGAGCGCTGCACGAACAGCTTGAGCAGGGCTTCCGGCGATTCCAGGCCCAGGCCCTGCCACCATTTGTTGTCGGGCTCGCGCACGGCGATGGTGCCGATGCGGTGCGAGCAGGTCGGAATTTCGGCCTTGGCCTTTTCGGTCTTGTCACGGATCGAAGCCGCGAAGGTCGGCACGGTCAGCGACGACGCAGCGATACACACAGCAGCCGTCATGGCGACGGACTTTCCCAAGCGCATGGAACACCCCTTAGACGATTTCCCCCGCGAACGCCCAGCTCACGGCGGCGGAAAGATAGCCGAAGGTGAAAAAACTGCAATGGTTCTGGTGGTAAGACGCGCCCGTGCGGCAGGCAGGATTACCACCAGCCTCGAAATTTGAACCGTCTGCCGTCAGGCAGGCGCCAAGCGCTGCGCGCGTCAGCGACTTGAGCGGTGCGCGGCAGGCAGGGCTACCACCAGCCTCGAAATTTGAACCAGACCAACGGCAATACCGTCGCCAGCACGATTGTGCCGATCGCCACCGGGTAGCCGTAGTGCCAGGTCAGTTCCGGCATGAAGTGGAAATTCATGCCCCAGATGCCGGCGAACAGTACCGGGGGAATGCCGGCCACCGACCAGATGGTCATGATCTTGAACAGGTCGTTCTGCTCGGTGTTGATGAAGCCCAGATCGGCATCCAGCAGGAATTGCAGCTTGTCGGTGAGATGAATCTCGTAATCGTTCAGCGACTGGACGTCGGCGCCGGCCATCTTCAGCCGCGCCTTGACCTGGGCGTCCATCCAGCCATCGCCATGCTCGGTGACGAAGGGCACGGCCCGCTGCAAAACCAGCATGGTGTCGCGAATGTGGGAAACCCGCTCGCCCATGTCGCCGATCTCAACCAGCGTGTCGCGCAGCATGGTGTTGACCTTGCTGACCTTGCGGCGCTGCCACTCCTGCATGTCCTTGTGGAAGATGCGCTGGGAAATCTTCAGCGCCTCCGACCGGAGTTCCTCCAGCCGGTCGGCGCTGTAGTCGATCATCGCCTCGATAATGACCAGGAAGATGTCCGAGGCGCTGCGTTCGCGCCGTTCCACCCGCTTGATGATGGCATCCATGGTGTGCAGGTGGGTGAAGCGCACCGTCACCAGCATGTCCTTGGTCAGCACGAAACCCAGTGGGCTGGTGACATCTTCCTCGCCGTTCTTGTTGTGCGGGGTGACCGGGACGGAAATGGTGAAGACGCCGTCTTCATACTGCAGCCGGCTGGAGAACTCGATTTCCTCCAGCTGCGCGCGGGGCGGGATGTCGAGCTGATAGTCGCCGCACGCCTTGGCGATCTCTTCATTGGTCGGATTGAAGAGATCGACCCAGAGTGTCTTGCCGGATTTGTGTTCTGTGAGCACGCGCGATTCCCCGTTGGCGCAATAACGCGCCAAACCGCGATCCGGTGCAACTTAACTTAGGCTAAGGCGCCGGCGGCGCTAGGCGAGCGACCCGTGGCAGTGCTTGTACTTGCGTCCGCTTCCGCACGGGCAGGGGGCGTTGCGCGCCGTCCGGTCCCAGGTGCCGGGGTTGTTCGGGTCCACGGCGACATCGTCGGGATAGAGGCCGGCCTGCTCGATCTCGTTCTGGCCCGTCAGCGGGTCCAGGTGGGAGGCGTGCATGGTGGGCAGTGGCGTCTGGTCCAGCGGCGGCGGCGGGGCGGTCGAGATCTGTACATGCATCAGCTGGCGCACCACTTCGGTACGCAGCTTGGACAGCAGGGTCTCGAACAGCTCGAAGGCGTCGCCCTTGTATTCGTTCAGCGGGTCGCGCTGGCCATAGCCGCGCAGGCCCACATACTGGCGCAGGTGGTCCAGATCGACGATGTGCTCGCGCCAGTGATGGTCCAGCGTCTGCAGCAGGATTGCTTTTTCGACATAGCGGGTGACTTCGGTGCCATGCTCGGCGGCGCGCGCGGCGGCGCGTTCCTCCACCGCCTTCAGGATGCGCTCGCGCACTTCCTCGTCGGCGATGCCTTCTTCCTTGGTCCAGTCCACGATGGGCAGGTCCACACCGAAGATCGAACGGATTTCGTCCTGCAGGCCGACGGCGTCCCACTGCTCGGCATAGGCCTTTTCCGGGATGTGGCGGGCCACCAGCATCTCCACCACTTCCTCGCGGAAGTCGGCGATCTGGTCGGAGACATCGTCCGACGACATGATCTCGCGGCGCTGCTCAAAGATCACGCGGCGCTGGTCGTTCAGCACGTCGTCATACTTCAGGATGTTCTTGCGGATCTCGAAGTTGCGGGCTTCGACCTTCTGCTGCGCCTTTTCCAGCGCCTTGTTTACCCAGGGGTGGGTGATGGCTTCGCCGGGCTCCAGGCCCAGGGTGGTCAGCACCTTTTCCATGCGCTCGCTGCCGAAGATGCGCATCAGGTCGTCCTGCAGCGACAGGAAGAACTTGGAGGCGCCGGGATCGCCCTGGCGGCCCGAACGGCCACGCAGCTGGTTGTCGATGCGCCGCGATTCATGGCGCTCGGTGCCGATCATGTAGAGACCGCCGGCGGCCAGCGCCGTCTGCTTGTTGGCGGCGACTTCGTCGCGGATGGCGGCGATACGCGCATCGCGTTCCGGACCTTCCGGCATCCCGGCAAGCTCGCTGCGCACGCGCATTTCCACGTTGCCGCCCAGCTGGATGTCGGTGCCGCGGCCCGCCATGTTGGTGGCGATGGTGACTGCGCCCGGCACGCCGGCCTGGGCGACGATATAGGCTTCCTGCTCGTGATAGCGGGCGTTCAGCACATTGTGCTGGATGCCACGCTTCTTCAGCACTTCCGACAGCTCTTCCGACTTCTCGATCGAGGTGGTGCCGACCAGCACGGGCTGGCCCTTTTCGCGGCATTCCGCGACCAGCTTGATGATGGCGTCGTACTTCTCGCCTTCGGTGCGATAGACCTCGTCGTCGGCGTCCTTGCGCGCGACGGGGACGTTGGTGGGAATTTCCAGCACGTCCAGCTTGTAGATGTCCATGAACTCGGCGGCTTCGGTCATCGCCGTGCCGGTCATGCCCGCCAGCTTGTCATAGAGGCGGAAGTAGTTCTGGAAGGTGATCGAGGCCAGGGTGACGTTCTCGGGCTGGACCTGGACGTTTTCCTTGGCTTCCAGCGCCTGGTGCAGGCCTTCGGAATAACGGCGGCCTTCCATCATGCGGCCGGTGAATTCGTCGATGATGACCACCTGGTCGTTCTTGACGATGTAGTCCTTGTCGCGCTGGAACAGCAGGTGCGCCTTCAGCGCCTGGTTCACGTGATGGACGACTGAAATATTTTCGGTGTCGTACAGATCGCCATGCGGCAACAGGCCGGCGGCCTTCAGCAACTGCGCCATGTGCTCGTTGCCGGTTTCGTTCAGCGAGACCTGGCGCGCCTTCTCGTCCAGGTCATAGTCGTCCTTGGAAAGGTTGACCATCACCGCATCCACCGCGCGGTACATCTCGGTCAGGTCTTCGGTCGGGCCCGAGATGATCAGCGGGGTACGGGCTTCGTCGATCAGGATGGAGTCGACTTCGTCCACGATGGCGAAGGCATGGCCGCGCTGGCTCATCGTATCCAGCGAGTACTTCATGTTGTCGCGCAGATAGTCGAAGCCGAATTCGTTGTTGGTGCCGTAGGTGATGTCGGCGGCATAGGCCGCCTTGCGCTCGGAATCGTCCAGGCCGTGGACGATCACGCCCACGCTCAGGCCCAGGAAGCGGTAGACCTGGCCCATCCAGTCGCTGTCGCGCTTGGCCAGATAGTCGTTCACGGTCACGACATGCACGCCGTCGCCGGTCAGTGCATTGAGATAGGTGGGCAGGGTGGCGACCAGCGTCTTGCCTTCGCCGGTCTTCATTTCCGAGATGTTGCCCTTGTGCAGGACCATGCCGCCAACCAGCTGCACGTCGAAGTGGCGCTGGCCCAGCGTGCGCTTGGCGGCTTCGCGCACGACCGCGAAGGCTTCCGGCAACAGGTCGTCCAGGTCCTCGCCCTTGGCCAGGCGCTCGCGGAACAGCACCGTCTGGTTGCGCAGCTCCTCATCCGACATGGGCTGGAAGCGCGGCTCCAGGGCGTTGATCTTCGCCACGGTGCCCCACAGGGGCTTGACCTTGCGGTCATTGGCCGAGCCGAAAAGCGATTTGGCGAGTGCGCCCAGCATGAAAACCTCTAATCCGACCGGCAGGGAGGGGTGAAAGACCGCCAATTCCGCATGGCGGCCGCGCGGGAGACATAAGAACGGGCTAGTCTCTTGTCAAACCGGGGGATTTTCAGAATATCCCCCACCAAATCCGGGGGATACATGGCCAAGCCAAAGACGACCAGCAAGAAGGCTGCTCATCCGGTTTCTCCCTTGGCGCCCAAGGGTTTCCCCAAGCTGCCGCCCCTGGCTGGGGTCCGGCTGGCGACCGTGGCCGCCGGGGTGCGCTACGCCCAGCGTACCGACGTCCTGCTGGCCCTGCTGGCGCCCGGTACCCAGGCGGCCGGGGTGTTCACCACCTCCAAGACCTGTTCCGCCCCGGTGATCTGGTGCCGGGACAAGCTCAAGGGCGGCGAGGCCCGGGTGCTGGTGGTCAATTCCGGCAACGCCAATGCCTTCACCGGCAAGGCGGGGCAGGAGGGCGTGAAGGAGATCGCCGCCGCCGCCGCTGCCGCCGCGGGATGCAAGCCGGGCCAGGTCTTCATGGCCTCGACCGGGGTGATCGGCGAGCCGCTGCCGTCGCACAAGATCGTCGCCGTGCTGGACACGCTGGTGGCGCAGGGGGCTGCCGGCAACTGGCGCGCCGCCGCCGATGCCATCATGACCACAGACACATACCCGAAGGCCGCGACCGCCATCGCGATGATCGATGGCGTGAAGGTCACCATCAACGGCATCGCCAAGGGCTCGGGCATGATCGCGCCCGACATGGCGACCATGCTGAGCTTCGTCTTTACCGACGCCAGTCTTCCCGCCAGCGTGCTGCAGGAATGCCTGAGCAGCGGCGTGGGGCCCAGCTTCAATTCCATCACCGTGGACAGCGATACCTCGACCTCCGACACGCTGATGCTGTTCGCCACGGGCAAGGGCGGCAAGCATGGCGCGGTGAGCAAGGCCTCCGACAAGCGGCTGACCGATTTCCGCCGCGCGCTGGATGCGGTGCTGCTGGACCTGGCGTTGCAGGTGGTGAAGGACGGCGAGGGCGCCCAGAAGCTGATCCGCATCGATGTGACCGGCGCGGAAAGCGACAAGGCCGCGAAACGCATCGGCATGGCCATCGCCAACTCGCCGCTGGTCAAGACCGCGGTCGCGGGCAACGACGCCAATTGGGGCCGCATCGTGATGGCGGTGGGCAAGTCGGGCGAGGCGGCCGACCGCGACAGGCTGATGATTTCCTTCGGTGGCCATGTCGTGGCCAAAAAGGGCATGCGCGCCGCCAAGTACAATGAAGCGACCGCGACCAAGGCCGTGACCGGGCGCGAGGTGAACATCGCGGTCGACCTTGGCATCGGCAAGGGCGCCGCGCGGGTGTGGACCTGCGACCTGACGCACGGCTACATCGACATCAACGGGTCCTATCGCAGCTGACGGAAAGCTTGCGGCCCCGTTCGAGTCGGCGCAGAACGGTCTGGCGTTGCAGGCTTTCATTACGCAATGGACATCTATCTGCCCATCGCCCAGCTCTCGGTGAACTGGGTCGTCATTCTGGTCATGGGAACCGGCGCCGGTTTCCTGTCCGGCATGCTGGGCGTGAGTGGCGGCTTCATCATGACCCCGCTGCTGATTTTCTACGGCATCCCATCCGGCGTTGCGGTCGCCACCCAGGCCAGCCCCATCTCGGCGGCGGCTTTGGTCGGCACCCTGACCAAGCGCGCCCGCGACAGCGTCGATTTCAAGATGGGCTTCTTCCTGCTGATCGGCGGCGTGGTGGGATCGTTCGTGGGCGTGCATATCTTCAGCTACCTGCAGCGGCTGGGGCAGATCGACCTGGTGGTGGAGGGCAGCTACGTCCTGCTGCTGGGTTCGGTGGGCGGCATCATGCTGGCGGAAAGCGCGCAGGCCTATTTCGCCGCCAAGTCTGGCAAGCCGCCCACGCACACGGCCGGGCAGCACACCTGGATTCACAATCTGCCGTTCAAGACGCGTTTCCGCGCCTCGCGGCTGTATGTCAGCGTCATCCCCATCATTGTGTTGGGCCTGCTGGTCGGCGTGATGACCGCGATCCTGGGAACCGGCGGAGCCTTCCTGCTGGTGCCCGCGAAAATCTACCTGCTGCGCATGCGCACCAACCTGGCGATGGGCACCTCGCAGTTCCAGATGTGCATTGTCGCTTTCATGACCACGGTCATTCACGCGGTCACCGATCATACGGTCGATATTGTGCTCGGCCTGATCCTGATCATTGGCGGCGTGGTCGGCGCGCAGGTCGGTGTGCGGCTGGGCGCCAGGCTGCGCAGCGAACAGTTGCGCATTGTCTTCGCGCTGCTGACCCTGGCGATCGCGGCCCAGCTGATCGTGACACTGGTCCGCACACCATCAGACGTCTACACCTTGAACGTCCACTGACAGGATCGCCATGACCGCCATTTCCCGCCGCACGACCCTGGCCGGTGCTGGGCTGCTCCTGCCGCATGCAGGCTTTGCCGCGGACGCCGCCGCGCCGGTCCGGGCACTGGCGGCGCTGGAGCGCAAAAGCGGCGCGCGCATCGGCGTCGCCGCAATCGATACCGGCAGCGACCGCGCGGTGTTCCACCGCGAAGGCGAGCGCTTCGTGATGTGCTCGACCTTCAAGCTGTCACTGGCCGCCGCCGTTCTGGCGCGGATCGACGCGCATCGCGAAAAGCCGGATCGCCTGGTGACCTACGAGAAGCCGACCCTGGGTGTCTCGCCTGCCACCACCAGGAACTGGCCGCGTGGCATGAGCGTCGCGGCGCTATGCGAAGCGGCGGTGATCTATAGTGACAATACAGCTGCCAACGTGTTGCTGGAGCAGATCGGCGGTCCCGCAGCGCTGACGCAGTTCTGGCGTTCGCTGGGCGATCAGACCTCAAGGCTGGACGATATCGAGCCCAAGCTCAATCTGCCCGATGGCGAGCGCAATACCACCACGCCCACGGCGATGTTGGGCAACTTGAAGGAAATGCTGCTGGGAGAGGCGCTGTCCGCGCCGTCGCGTACGCAATTGTCCGGCTGGATGCACGCCAACACCACCGGCACCAAAATGCTGCGCGCCGGTCTGCCTGCCGGCTGGCAGGTCGGCGACAAGACCGGGCACTGGATCGGCAGTGATCCCAAAGGCTGGGCGGTCAATGATTTCGCCATCATCACCCCGCCCGGGCGCAAACCCGTTCTGGCGATCGCACTGACGCAGGGCGGTTCGCCCGATGACGACCAGCGCGTTGCCGTACTGGCCGAAATCGGGCGCATTCTCGCCGACGCTTTCGCCTAGACCAGCGAAGCGTCCAGGCTGATTTCGGCCTTCAGCAGTTTCGATACCGGGCAGCCCTTTTCGGCCTTGCCCGCAAGCTCCTGGAACTTGGCTTCGTCGATGCCGGGAATCTTCGCCTTCAGGGTCAGGTGCGCCTTGGTGATGGCGAAACCGTCATCCTGCTTCTCCAGCGTGATCTCGCTCCTGGTGTCCATCGCCTCGGCGGTGAAGCCCGCTTCGCCCAGGATCAGCGACAGCGCCATGGTGAAACAGCCGGCATGGGCCGCGCCGATCAGTTCTTCCGGGTTGGTGCCGGGCTTGCCTTCGAAGCGGCTGGCGAAGCCGTAGGGCGCATCGGTGATCGCGCCGGACTTGGTCGAAATCCTGCCCTTGCCGTCCTTGAGGCCGCCTTCCCAATGCGCGGTGCCGAAAGTCGTCATGATTGTCTCCTTTTGCGTAAGACCGTGGTAACTAATGGGTTTAACCCCACCTTAGCCGCGTGACGTCATCATGAACACACCGCAATCTCTGGTTCTGGTCGTTGCGGTGGCATTGGTTGATCCCGACGGCCGGGTGCTCATCGCACAACGGCCCGAAGGCAAGAACATGGCGGGGCTATGGGAATTTCCTGGCGGCAAGGTGGAGACGGGCGAAAGCCCGGAAGACGCGTTGATCCGCGAGCTCAGCGAGGAGTTGGGGATCACGGTGAAGGCGGCCTGCCTCGCGCCGTTCACCTTTGCTTCGCATACCTACGACGCATTTCACCTTTTGATGCCGCTCTACATCTGCCGCCGCTGGGAAGGCACGCCGAGCGCGAAGCATCACGCCGCGCTGAAATGGGTCCGCCCGCGCGACATGAGCGTCTATCCCATGCCCGCAGCCGACTTGCCGCTTATTCCCATGCTGCGCGATCTCTTGTGAAGGAAATGGCCGCCAACCAGCTGGGCGCCACCTCCATCGAATATGCGCTGATCGCCAGCCTGATCTCGGTCATGGTCATCACGGGCGTCACGTCGGTCGGCACCAAGCTGTCCGCTTTCTTCACGTCGATGTCCGCGAACCTGAAATAGGGGTTTCGGTCGTGCCCAGCGCATCGGCCAGGCGGGCCTTGGCGCTGCCGGGCTTGAGCGGCTGCTGCTGGCTGTCATGCGGCGCCCAGCCTGTCAGATAGAGCATTTCAAACCGCGCGCGCAGCTTGCCGTCCGGATCGGCATGGTTGGCGGCATAATGCGCCAACAGCGCCATCAAGGTGTCGCGCCGCAGCGGCTGGCGGCTGCGCTCGCTCATCACATTGGTGAAGCCATGCGCGCGCAGGTCGCGCACAAGGCCCGGCAGCCCGCCGTAACGCACCGTCAGGCGCTCGACATCGGCGACGGGCAGGGCGAAGCCCGCGCGTTGCAGCAGCGCACCCAGGTCGCGCACATCGGCGAAGGGCGATACGCGCGGGCTGATGCCGCCCCGTGTCACGCTTTCGGCATGGGCGAAGGCTTCGCGCAATTCCGTCAGGGTGCTTCCGCCCAGAAGTGCGGCCACGAACAGGCCGTCGGGCTTCAGCAGCCGGCGCACCTGCACCAGCGCGCCGGGCAGGTCGTTGATCGCCTGCAGCGAGAACAGGCTGGCGGCAATATCGAATGGGCCATCGGCACTCAGGACTTCATGGGCGTCGAAGTCGGCACAAATCCATTCCGCCGCAAAGGGCTTGATCGCGGCGGGAACGGCTTCGCCGATCCAAAGCCCGCGCGCGAACTTGCGCGTCACCGCTGCCAGCCGGTCGGCCAGGCCTTCGCTCGCTGCCTGATCCAGGAAGCGGTCGCCCGCCAGCCGGGCGGCGCGTGCACGTGCATGCCGGCTTGCGGAAAAGTCGAAAAGGGGCGGGCGGTCCGTCGTCATCCATGACAGGATAGGCCATGCCGAACGCGATCGCCAAAGCGGTTCTGGATGCGATCTTCCCGCCGCAATGCATGGCCTGCCGGGCGACGGTGGCCGAGCCCGGTTTCTGCGCCGCCTGTTGGTCGGCGGTCACGTTTCTGGACGGCCCCTGCTGCCAGTGCTGCGGCCTGCCGTTTCCCGTGGCGCTGGAAGGCGAAAATCTCTGCGCGGCCTGTCTGGCGAAACCACCCGCCTTCGACAGCTGCCGCGCCATCCTGGCCTATGACGACAACAGCAAGCCATCGATCCTGGCACTGAAGCATGCCGACCGGCTCGACCTGGTTCCGGGTTTTGCGCGCTGGCTGGCGCGAGCCGGCAATGCGGTGCTGGCGAACAGCGACCTGATCGTGCCGGTGCCCCTGCATGGCTTGCGCCTCTGGCGCCGCCGCTACAACCAGGCGGCGGAACTGGCGCGGCGGCTGGGCCGCGACCGCGCCATTCCCGTCGATCCGTTTGTGCTGGTGCGCAGCCGCGCCACACCCAGCCAGGGCAGCCAGCCCAGCGCCAAGGCGCGGCGGCGCAATGTGCAGCGCGCCTTCCAGGTTCCCGATCCCGGCCGGGTGGCGGGCAAGCGCATCCTGCTGCTGGACGATGTGGTGACCACGGGTGCGACGGCGGAGGCCTGTGCCCGGGCGCTGAAACGCGCGGGCGCCCAAAGCGTTAGCGTCCTGGCCCTGGCGCGCGTTGTGAAAGCCTCGGACATGCTTATATAGCTTTGGTTGCCGTTCCCGAGTCTTCGCCATGAAACCCGTCCGCATGTACACCACTCCGATCTGCCCTTATTGCGTGCGCGCCAAGTCTCTGTTCAAGAAGAAGGGCGTCGAGGTGCAGGAGATCGACATCTTCATGGACGACGAAGCACGCCAGGAAATGCAGAAGAACACCGGCGGCGCGCGCACCGTGCCGCAGATATTCATCGGCGACACCCATGTCGGCGGTTGCGACGATCTTTACGCGCTGGAAGCCGCCGGCAAACTCGATCCGCTTCTGGCCTGATTTCGCATCCGCGATAGCCGTTCCCGGCTGGACAAGCCCCGCGCGCCCCCCGATTATGACGCGCAAATAATCCAAACCGGGAAGGGACCATCGTGAAGAAGATTCTGCTCGCCGCCTCTGCGCTGCTGATTGCCGCGCCCGCTTTCGCCCAGATGAACCCGGCGCCGACCATCGCGCCCGCGCCGAGCGCCGACGAGATGAAGCAGCCGCGCCCGGCCCGCGCCAAGGGCATTCCGGTTGCGCTCGCCATCGAAGGCGCGGTCGAGGCCAACAAGACCTGCCTTGGCAACACCTACAAGACCACCGCGATGATCACCGACTCGGCCGGCGTGCCGATCGTGGTGATCTCCAATGACGGCGCCGCCGCCATCACCCAGCGCATCGCCATGTCCAAGGTGCAGGCCGTGCTGAAGTACAACATGACCAGCGGCGAGGTGGCCGAGAAGGCCAAGACCGACACCGCGCTGGCTGCCGAGATCAAGGGCAATCCGCTGATCGAAACCGCCCGCCAGGGTGCGGTGCCGATCATGGCCGGCAGCGAGCGCGTCGGCGTCTTCGCCGTCTCGGGCGCGCCGGGTGGCGACAAGGACGAAGTCTGCGTCCGCGCCGGCCTCGCCAAGATCCAGAGCCGCGTGCAGTAAAATGCGAACGGCGCGGAGCGACACATGACGTTCCGCGCCGCCTGCATTCAGATGCGCGCCAGCGACGACGTCGCGCACAACATTGCCGAAACCGTGCGCCTGGTGCGCGAGGCCGCCGCCAAAGGCGCGACCTTCATCGCCACGCCGGAAAACACCACCCTGATGGCGCCCGATGCCGGCGCCAAGCTGGCATCGAGTCATGACGAGGCACACGACCCGGCGCTGCCGGTCTTCACCGCACTGGCGAAAGAGCTGAAAATCCACCTGCTGATCGGCAGCATCGCCATCAAGGTGTCGGAGACCAAGACCGCCAACCGCAGTTTCCTGATCGGGCCCGATGGCGCCATCGTCGCCCGCTACAGCAAGATCCATCTGTTCGACGTGCAACTGGCGAATGGCGAAAGCTATCGCGAATCCAGCACGGTCGCCGGCGGCGATGCCGCTGTGGTGGCCGATACCGCGTTGGGCAAGATCGGCCTGACCATCTGCTACGACGTGCGCTTTCCCCAGCTCTATCGCGCGCTGGCGCACAAGGGTGCCTTCCTGGTGACGGTGCCCTCGGCCTTCACCGTGCCGACCGGCGAGGCGCACTGGCATGTGCTGTTGCGCGCGCGCGCCATCGAGAATGGCGTCTTCATCATCGCCCCGGCGCAAGGCGGCACCCACGCCAACGGCCGCAAGACCTACGGCCACAGCCTGATCGTGGCGCCCTGGGGCGAGATCCTGGCTGAGGCGGGAACCGATCCCGGCGTGATCGTCGCCGACATCGACCCGGAACTTTCGCAGGCCGCGCGTGCCAAGGTTCCCAGCCTGCAACATGACCGCGAGTTTACGGGACCGTAAGCATAAGGAATTTCCCCTATATTGCGAATCGCATCCCGACGCCGCATCATGAGCGGTATACAGCCTGGGGGCAGGCTGACGGGGAGCTTTTCGGTGATTGCCTATTCACTTCGTTGCCACAAGGGCCACGAGTTCGAGGGCTGGTTTCGCAACAGCGCGGCGTTCGACGAGCAATCGGTGAGCGGGCACTTGTCGTGCCCGTCCTGCAAGTCGGTTCGCATTGAAAAAGCCGTGATGGCGCCCGCCGTGTCCGGCACCAAGAAGACGGCGCGCGCCAAGGCGTCGGAAGCCAAGCAGGCGCGCCAGTTCATGACCGGCTTGCGCAAATACGTGCAGGAGAATGCCGACTATGTCGGCCCCGGTTTCGCGGAAGAAGCGCGCAAGATTCATTATGGCGAGACGCCCAACCGCCACATCTACGGCGAAGCCAGCGCGCGCGAAGCCGAGGAGCTGGTGGAGGAGGGCATCGATGTCGCCCCCCTGCCACCCGATCTCGAGGGCGCCAACTGACGTCACGCCTCGGCGTGACGCCATCCCCGGCGAGGCGCGTCCAGCCGCGAGGTGAAGGGGATCCAACTTGTTTGATCCGGTCACGCTTTCGTGGCGGTCCCGTGACGGCGCATACTGACGGCGCCCTGCGAGAGTCGTCTCATGATCCGCCTGACTGCCTTGCTGTTTGCGCTGTCGCTGGCGCCAGCCCTTGCCGCGGGTGACTATGACGACCTTCCCCCCGACCTGGCCAAGGCGGCGCTGGCCTTCGACCGCGCCCAGGTGGCGGGCGATGGCAAGGCGCTGAAGGCGCTGCTGGCCGACAACTACAAGCTGGTGAACTCGGCCAACAAGGTCGAGGACAAGGCGCAGTTCATCGCCGACTACACCGATCCCGATTTCAGGCTGCTGCCCTTCACCCTGAAGGCGCCCGTCCATGTGGTGTGGGAGGTGGGGGCCGTGCTCAGCGCGGAGGTCGACTACCGCTTCTTGCAGAAGGGCAAGCCGGGTGGGGTCTATTTCCGCTTCGCCGACATCTGGGCCAAACGGCAGGGGCATTGGCAGGTGGTCTATACCGGGGTCACGAAGCTGCCGAAGCCGTGACCATGTAATTCACGTCTACATCCCGCGACAGCCGCCAGTCCCAGGTCAGTGGATCAAACGAAACGCCCTGCGTTTTCAGGATGGTTAGACCGCTTTGTTCAAGTGACGATTTAAGATCCGTGGGCGGAATGAAGCGGTTCCAGTCATGGGTGCCGCGCGGCAGCCAGCCCAGCACATATTCGGCCCCGATCTTGGCCAGGGCCAGCGACTTGAGCGTCTTGTTCAGGGTGGCGACAAAGGTCAGCCCGCCCGGCTTCAACAGCTGGGTGCAGGCCGTCAGATAGGCGGTGACGTCGGCGACATGCTCGATCACTTCCATGTTCAGCACCACGTCGAACTTGTGGCCTTCCGCGGCCAGTGCCTCGGCTGTCGTCGCGCGGTAGTCGATGGCCAGCCCCGATTGGGCGGCGTGGGCGCTCGCCGTGCCTATGTTGCGTTCAGACGCGTCGGCCCCGGTGACGGCGAAGCCCAGCCGGGCCATCGGCTCTGACAGCAAGCCGCCGCCGCAGCCGATATCCAGCAGGGACAAGCCCTCGAACGGCTTCAGCGCGCGCGGGTCGCGGCCGAAATGCCCCGCCGCTTCCCCCCGGATGAAGGCCAGCCGGACAGGGTTGAACTTGTGCAGGGGGGCGAATTTGCCGGTGGGGTCCCACCATTCCGCGGCAATGGCCGAGAACTTGGCCACTTCGGTGGGGTCGATCGAGGCGGAAGTGGTTGATTCCGTCATGCTTTTTCGAGGGTTGAGCCGGCTGCGAACACCCTCTATGTAGGCCGCCGATTTGGGGAGAGCAAATGGCGACGATCGCGATGAAATTCGGCGGCACTTCGGTGGCCGACATCGAGCGTATCCGCCATGTCGCCACCCTGGTGAAGCGCGAAGTCGAGCGCGGCAACAAGGTCGCCGTGGTGGTGTCCGCCATGGCAGGCGAGACCAACAAGCTGGTGTCCTGGACCAACGAGGCCGCCAAGGCCGAAGGCTCCAACCTGCCGGCGCTGCCCGACCAGCGCGAATATGACGTGGTGGTCGCGGCGGGCGAGCAGGTGACCTGCGGTCTTCTCGCCATCACCCTCAATGCCATGGGCATCAAGGCGCGCAGCTGGCTGGGCTGGCAGGTGCCGATCAACACAAGCGCCGTGCACGGCTCGGCCCGCATCGAAGGCGTGCCCGCCAGCGACATGAAGAAGGCGATCGAGAACGGCGAAGTCGCCGTGGTCGCCGGCTTCCAGGGCGTGGCGCCAGGTACCCGCATCTCGACCCTGGGCCGCGGCGGTTCGGATACCTCGGCGGTTGCGGTCGCGGCCGGCATCGGGGCTGCACGCTGCGACATCTACACCGACGTCGACGGCGTCTACACGACCGACCCGCGCATCGTCTCCAAGGCGCGCCGCCTGGAAAAGATCGCGTATGAAGAGATGCTGGAGATGGCGTCCCTGGGCGCCAAGGTGCTCCAGACCCGCTCGGTGGAAATCGCCATGCTGCACCGGGTGCCCACCCGCGTGCTTTCGACCTTTACGCCCGATGTGGGCGGCACCCTGCTTTGCGACGAGGAAGACATCGTGGAAAAGAAGCCCGTTACCGGCATCGCCTATAGCCGCGACGAAGCCAAGATCACCCTGGTGCGCGTGCCCGACCGGCCCGGCATCGCCAGCGCCATCTTCGGCCCGCTGGCGGACGCCGGCATCAACGTGGACATGATCGTGCAGAACGTGTCGGAAGACGGCGCGACCACCGATCTGACCTTCACCTGCACGCGCGGCGAACTGGCCCGCGCGCTGGCCGCGATCAAGACCCACGCCGCCGACATCAAGTACCAGGACCTGATCCAGGACGCGAACGTCGCCAAGGTGTCGATCATCGGCATCGGCATGCGCGCCCATCCCGGCGTCGCCTCGACCATGTTCCGCACCTTGTCAGACAAGGGCATCAACATTCAGGTGATCTCGACCAGCGAGATCAAGGTCAGCGTGCTGATCGCCGAGGAATATGTCGAGCTTGCGGTCCGCGCCCTGCATTCCGTCTATGAGCTGGACGCCGGCTAGCGCATAATCCCTTCGAATCCGAAGGAGATTCCATGTCCGCCGGTGGTGGTCCCCGCCTTTTGCTGCGCCGCCTGCGCGAGATTATGGCGGAACAGACCAGCGCGCAGATGCGGCTGGACAAGCTCGTCAGCGTCATCGCCTCCAACATGGTGGCCGAGGTCTGCTCGATCTACCTGCGCCGCGCCGGCAAGATCCTGGAGCTGTTCGCCACCGAAGGCCTTGCCCGTTCCGCGGTTCACCAGACCCGCCTGAAGGAAGGCGAGGGCCTGGTCGGCCTGGTCAGCGAGACCGCCGAAGCCGTGAACCTGTCGGACGCGCCCGCCGATCCGCATTTCAGCTATCGCCCGGAAACCGGCGAAGACCCGTTCAAGGCCTTCCTGGGCGTGCCCATCGTGCGCGGCGGCCAGGTGTTCGGCGTGCTCACGGTGCAGAACAAGGCCGAGCGCATCTATGCCGAGGAAGAGGTCGAGGCGCTGCAGACCGTCGCCATGGTGCTGGCCGAGGTCGTGGCCCAGGGCGGTTTCTTCAACGTCGCCGAGCTCGACGAACCCGAACTGCGCACCGACCGGCCGCGCAAGTTCATCGGCGAGGGGCTGAGCGAAGGCGTCGCGGTCGGCCGTGTCGCGCTGCACGAACCGCGCGTGAAGGTCGAGCGCATGATCGCCGACAATGCGGTCGACGAACTCAAGCGCCTGGAAAACGCCATCGGCGGCTTGCGCGAATCCGTGGACCAGATGCTGTCTTCCAGCGAACTGGACCTGACGGGCGAGGGGCGTGAAGTCATCGAAGCCTATCGCCTGTTCGCCTACGACCAGGGCTGGCGCCAGCGCATGCGCGATGCGGTGCGCACGGGTTTGACTGCCGAAGCCGCCGTCGAACGCGTGCAGGACGAAACCCGCCTGCGCGTGCAACGCCTTGGCGATCCCATTCTGCGCGAGCGGGCGCACGACTTCGACGATCTGGCGCGGCGCCTGCTGCGTCATCTGACCGGCGAGGAAGCCGGCGACCGCGCGCTGCCGCCCAATGCCGTGCTGGTGGCGCGCAACATGGGCCCGGCCGAACTGCTGGACTACGGCCGCGACAAGCTGGTGGCGCTGGTGCTGGAAGACGCGGCGTCCACCAGCCATGTCTCCATCGTGGCGCGTTCGATGGGGCTTCCCATGGTCGCGTCGATGGAAGGCATCGCCGACAATGCGCGCCCGGGCGACGGCATCGCGGTGGATGGCGAGACCGGCGAGGTGCATCTGCGCCCGGCGTCCGAGATCGTAAAGGCGTTCGAGGACAAGCGTGCCTTGCGGGCGCAGGCCCAGGCGCGCTTCGCCGCCGTGCGCGATCTGCCGGCCGTCACCCGCGATGGCGTGCCGATCAGGCTGATGATGAATGCCGGACTTGAGTTCGACATGCCGCAGCTGGCGCAGTCGGGCGCCGACGGCATCGGACTCTTTCGCACCGAGCTGCAGTTCATGATCGGCGAGACCATGCCGCGGCTGTCGGATCAGACACATTTCTACAAGAAGATCCTCGATGCCGCCGGCGACAAGCCGGTGGTGTTCCGCACCCTCGACCTGGGCGGCGACAAGGTGCTGCCCTATGCGCGCTGGGAGCGCGAGGAAAATCCGGCACTGGGCTGGCGCGCCATCCGCATCGCGCTCGATCGCCCGGCGCTGCTGCGCTACCAGGTGCGCGCCATGCTGACTGCAAGCGCGGGGCGCACCTTGCGCATCCTCTTGCCCATGGTCAGCGACGTGGACGAATTCAATCGCGCCCGTTCGCTGATCGACCGCGAACTGGAGCGCGCACGGCTGCTCAATCTCACGCGTCCGACCCAGGTTCTTGTCGGTGCCATGCTGGAAGTGCCAGCGCTGGCCTTCATGCTGCCGCAGCTGATGCGCAGCGCCGATTTCGTTTCCATCGGCTCCAACGATCTGCTGTCCTTGGCCTTTGCGGTGGACCGTACCAATCCGCGGGTCTCCAAACGCTATGACAACCTCAACCCCGCCTCACTGACCCTGATCCGGCTGATCGTGCAAAGCGCGGCCGAGAACAGCGGCGACCTGAGCCTGTGCGGTGAGATGGCGGGCCGCCCGCTGGATGCCATGGCGCTGCTGGGCCTGGGCATCCGCACCCTCTCCATGCAGCCCGGCCAGATCGGTCCGATCAAGACGATGATTCGCTCCATGCACCTGGGCGAGGTGTCGGCTTTCGTGGATCGTCTGTGCGGGCGGATCGACCATTCGCTGCGAACCCGCCTGGCGGCCTTCGCGGCGGAGCGCGGAATTGTCCTGAAATAGGGCTTTTGGGGGCTTTTCCGCAGGAACCTGCGTTTTTTGCAGTGCAGCGGTTGTTCGGCCGCCCCTTGTTCGGATAAGATAGCAACCACAGATATTTAGCGGTTCCCCAGCCCGGGGCGGGCCCAAGGGCCGTGGCAACTCATGACCAAGCTTACACAAATGTCCGCGGATAATGACAACGGTGGAGACAATGGCGGACGCCGTCGTATCCACCTGCGCGAGATTTCAGGTGACAGTGAAAGCCCGCTGGAGACGGTGGGCCAGGATCTGCGCGCGGCCCGTCTGCGCCGGGGCGACGAGATCGCCCAGGTTTCGCGTGCGCTGAAGATCCGCAAGGACCATCTGGAAGCGCTCGAGGAAGATCGGCTGGAAGACCTGCCGGGCAAGACCTATGCAATCGGCTTCGTGCGCTCCTATGCCCGTCACCTGGGCCTGGACGCCAACCACTATGTCGAGCGCTTCAAGCAGGACATTTCGGGCCGCCCCGAAGAATCCGCGCGCGAGCCCGCGCCGATCCACCAGGATGACCGCCGCCTGCCGCAGGGCTGGCGCATCATCGGCCTGGTGGTGATCGCGCTGCTGGCTTACGGCGGCTATCACCTGTTTTTCGCCGGGGGCGATACCACGCCGACCACGCCGCCGGTGCCGGTGATCACCACACCCAAGCCCGCGCCAAAGCCGGCGCCGCAGCCGGTCGTCGCGCCGCCCCAGGCTGCCACGCCGTCGCCCGCAATGGACAACACCAATGCCGCCGCCGCGCCGACCCCCGGCCAGCAGCAGGTTGCGGCGGCGACCACGTCGCCTGCCGCCGGCCCCACCAGCCCCGCCACCCATATCGCGCCGGGCGGCGCCACCGCGCCGGTCGCGCCCGGCCAGGCCGCGGTGCAGCCTGCCGGCAAGGCGGCCCCCGCGCCGTCCAGCGGCCAGGTCTATGGTGTCAACAATCGCGGGCCCCGCGTGGTGCTGCGCGCCCGCGGCGACATGCGCCTGACGGTGAAGGGGGCTGACGGTCAGCTCTATCTCAACCGCGATCTCAAGGCCGGCGATATCTACCAGGTGCCCAACATTCCCGGCCTCTCCATGGCGACCAGCGATGGCGGCGCGGTGGAAGTCGACCTGGACGGCATCGCGCTGGGACGCGCGGGCCAGCAGTCCCAGGTGCTGGGCAAGGTTTCATTGGATCCGCAGTCGCTCACCGACCGGTTCAACACTCACTGAGGATGTGACATGAGCGTTCGTGCTTATCGCGACATTCACCGGCGCAAGTCGCGCCAGATCATGGTCGGCAAGGTGCCGGTCGGCGGCGATGCCCCGATTACCGTGCAGACCATGACCAACACCATCACCGGCGATGCGCGCGCCACCATCGACCAGATCCGCGGCATCGAGGAAGCGGGCTGCGATATCGTGCGCGTGTCCTGCCCCGATGAAGACGCCACCAAGGCGATGAAGGCCATCACCAAGGCCGTCTCGATCCCGGTCGTGGCCGACATTCATTTCCACTACAAGCGCGCCATCGAGGCCGCCCAGAACGGCGCCGCCTGCCTGCGCATCAATCCCGGCAATATCGGTTCGCCCGCGCGCGTGAAGGAAGTGGTGCAGGCCGCCAAGGATCACGGCTGCTCGATGCGTATCGGCGTCAATGCCGGTTCGCTGGAGCAGGACCTTCTGGAGAAGTATGGCGAGCCGTGCCCCGAAGCCATGGTCGAGAGCGCGCTGAACCACGCCAGGATTCTCGATGACCTGGATTTCCGCGAATACAAGATTTCCTGCAAGGCGTCCGACCCGTTCCTGGCCGTCGCCGCCTATCAGGCGCTGAGCGAGGCGGTGGACTGCCCGCTGCATGTCGGCATCACCGAGGCCGGCGGCATGATCAGCGGCACCGTCAAGTCGTCCATCGGCATGGGCATGCTGCTGTGGAGCGGCATCGGCGACACCATCCGCGTCTCGCTGTCGGCGGACCCGCGCGAGGAAGTGCGCGTCGGCTTCGACATCCTGAAGTCGCTGAATCTGCGCCATCGCGGCGTGAACATCATTTCCTGCCCGTCCTGCGCACGCCAGGGCTTCAACGTCATCGACACCGTCAAGACGCTGGAAGACCGCCTCAAGCACATCGCCACCCCGATGTCGCTGTCGATCATCGGCTGCGTCGTCAACGGCCCGGGCGAGGCGCGCGAGACCGACATCGGCTTCACCGGCGGCGGCGCCGGCAAGGGCCATGGCCAGGTCTATCTCAATGGCGAACCCCGCTACCGCATCGACAATCCCGACCTGGTCGAGCACATCGTCAAGCTGTGCGAGGACAAGGCCGCCGAAATCGAAGCGCAGCGCAACGGCCAGCCGCTGGAAGCCGCGCAGTAGCGACGCACATCGCATAGGGCAGTCGCGCATCCGCGCGGCTGCCTTTTTGTTTGGAAAGACCGGATGATACCCGCCGCGAAACTCGACCGCCTGGTCAACCGCTTCGAAGCCATCGAGGCGGAGATGGCGTCTGGCGCCGTCGGCGACGCTTTCGTCAAGCTTTCCCGCGAGCATGCCGAGCTGGCGCCTGTGGTGGAAACCGCGCGCGCCTATCGCCAGGCGCAGCTGCGCATCGAAGACGCCCAGTTGCTGATCGACGATCCGGCTACCGACAGCGAAATCCGCTCCATGGCCGAGGAAGAACGCGCCGAGCTGAAAGTCTCGCTGGAAAAGCTGGAGCACGACCTGCGCATCGCGCTGTTGCCGCGCGATGCGGCCGACGATTCCAGCGCGATCGTGGAAATCCGCGCCGGCACCGGCGGCGACGAGGCAGCCCTTTTTGCCGGCGACCTGCTGGGCATGTACCAGCGCTATTGCGGGCTTCAGGGCTGGAAGACCACCGTGATGTCGCTGTCGGAAAGCGACCTGGGTGGTTTCAAGGAAGCGGTACTGGAAGTCGAGGGCCGCGGCGTCTATGCCAAGCTGAAGTTCGAAAGCGGCGTGCACCGCGTCCAGCGCGTGCCGGCCACCGAAACCCAGGGCCGCATCCACACGTCCGCCGCCACCGTCGCGGTCCTCCCGGAAGCCGAAGACGTCGACATCGTGATCCTGGACAAGGATTTGCGCATCGACACGTATCGGGCGCAGGGCGCGGGCGGCCAGCACGTCAACAAGACCGACAGCGCGGTGCGCATCACCCATATCCCCACCGGCACCGTGGTGGCGATGCAGGAAGAAAAATCCCAGCACAAGAACAAGGCCAAGGCGATGACCATGCTGAAGGCCAAGATCTTCGATGCCGAGCGCCAGCGGGTGGATTCCGCGCGCGCCAGCGAACGCAAGTCGCTGGTGGGTTCGGGCGACCGCAGCGAGCGCATCCGCACCTACAACTATCCGCAGGGCCGCGTCACCGACCACCGCATCAACCTGACGCTCTATAACCTGGCGCGCATCGTCAGCGGCGACGAGCTGGGCGAGATCGTCGATGCCCTGGTGGCGCAGGACCAGGCCGACCGCCTGGCCGAATACGAAGCGTCCGACAATTGACCCTGGACGAGGCGACGCGGAACCTGGCGCAGGCGGGCATCGACAATCCCCGCAGCGAGGCGCGGCTGCTGCTGGCCCATGTGCTGGGCGTCAGCCGCGAAGCAACCTTGAGCGCGCAACCGACGCCCGATCAGGCGGTCGCTTATGCGGCCGCGATCGCCCGCCGCGCCGCGCGCGAGCCTTTCGCGTACATCACGGGCAAACGCGAATTCTGGTCGCTGGATTTCGAGGTCGGTCCCGGCGTGCTGGTGCCGCGCCCCGATACCGAGACCCTGATCGAGGAAGCACTGCGGGTCGTGCCCGACAAGACCTTGCCGCTGGCGATTGCGGACCTGGGCGCGGGCTCCGGCGCCATCCTGTGTGCGGCGCTGACGGAATTTCCCCAAGCGACCGGCGTGGGGTTTGAGTCTTCGCCGCAGGCCTTCGCCTATGCCAGCCGCAACGCCGCCCGGCTGATCGGCGCGCGCGCCCAGATCGTCCAGGCCGATTGGGACACGGCCACCGGACCGTTCGACCTGGTCTTCTCCAACCCGCCTTACATCCCCTCGGCCGACATCGAATCGCTGGACCCTGACGTGTCCCGTTTCGAGCCCCGCGCCGCCCTGGACGGCGGCGCCGACGGTCTGGAGGCGTACCGTGCGCTGGCCAAGCTGCTGCCGGGCATCCTCAAGCCGGGGGGCCATGCCCTGCTGGAGATCGGAATTGGCCAGGCCGCAGGGCTGGGAACCCTGTTTCCGGGGCTGGAACTGGTGCGGATCGCCCCGGACCTGGGGGGGATTCCCCGCTGTGTGGTGCTGAAAAAACACTAGATTTCCTTGAAAAAGACGGGGGCGGTGGTTAGGTTCAGACCATAGGGATCGGGGATGATCCCTCCCGCGCGCCAAATGGCGAGACGCGGGGTCGGCCGCGAAGAACGCGGCGGGCAGGGGACCTTAAAGCGAACCAAACTGGCATTGCGGTCGGGCGTGTGGCGTCCGGGCAATTCCAAGGAAGGACTTTTACCAGTGAAGCGTTCTCGCAGAGGCGGCCGCAGGCCGCAGCATGGCGGCGGCGGCGGCGGTAATGGCGGCGGCAACAATGGCGGCGGCGGCTTCAATCCGAACCGCACCTACGACTCGTCCGGACCGGAAGTGAAGATCCGCGGCGCGGCCAGCCATGTGTACGAGAAGTACCTGCAGCTGGCCCGGGATGCGAACTCGGCCGGCGACCGCGTGATGGCAGAGAACTATCTTCAGCATGCGGAGCATTACTACCGCATCATGGCGGCGGCCGCGGCCCAGCAGGCCCAGTACCAGGCCCAGCAGGCTGCCCAGCGCGCCGCCGAAGGCGGTCAGCCCCAGCAGCCCGGCGCCCAGCCCCAGCCGCAGCAGAATGGCGGCAGCGCGCCGTCCTTCTCGCTGAGCGAAGGCGAGGAAGAGGGCGAAGAAGCGGAAGCGTCCTAGCTTTCGCAGCGCTTTTCCCGGCTTTCTGATTTGCCTCAAGGACTTGTCTTAACCCTTTGGGCTATCCGGGCTCTTGCAGGCCCGGTTCCCCTTTCCCATATCCTTCTTCGGAAACGGTGCCACTTTCAGGGCCGTTCATAAGGTCCGCTGCCGAACGGCGCTTCACCGCGCACAAAAAGGGGCCGACCGGGAGAGAGTATGGATATCGAGAAATTCACCGAACGCGCGCGTGGCTTCATTCAGTCGGCGCAGTCGCTGGCCCTGCGTGAGGGCAATCAGCAATTCGTACCCGAACACCTTTTGAAGGTGCTGATCGACGACGAGGAAGGGCTGGCCGCCCGCCTCATCACCGCTGCTGGCGGCAACGACCGCGCGGTGCGCGCCGCCACCGAAGCCGCGCTGAACAAGCTGCCCAAGGTCAGCGGCGGTTCGGGCCAGGTGTATCTGTCGCAGGACACCGCCAAGCTGCTGGACAATGCCGAAGCCGTCGCCAAGAAGGCCGGCGACAGTTTCGTCACGGCGGAATATCTGCTGCTGGCGCTGGTGCTGGCCACCGGCACCGAGCCCGCGAGGATTTTGAAAGACGCCGACGTCACCGCCCAGGGCCTGAACAAGGCCATCGCGGATCTGCGCAAGGGCCGCACGGCCGACAGCGCCACGGCCGAGAACGCCTATGACGCGCTGAAGAAATATGCCCGCGACCTGACCGAGGTGGCGCGCAACGGCAAGCTGGACCCGGTGATCGGCCGCGACGAGGAAATTCGCCGCACCATCCAGGTGCTGTCGCGCCGCACCAAGAACAATCCCGTGCTGATCGGCGAACCGGGCGTGGGCAAGACCGCGATCGCGGAAGGCCTGGCGCTGCGCATCGTCAATGGCGACGTGCCGGAATCCCTGCGCGACCGCAAGCTGATGGCGCTGGACATGGGCGCGCTGATTGCCGGCGCCAAATTCCGCGGTGAGTTCGAGGAGCGGCTGAAGGCCGTTCTGAACGAAGTCACCACCGCGAACGGCGAGATCATTCTCTTCATCGACGAGATGCATACGCTGGTCGGCGCGGGCAAGGCGGATGGCGCCATGGACGCCTCCAACCTGATCAAGCCCGCCCTGGCGCGCGGCGAGCTGCACTGCGTCGGCGCCACCACACTGGACGAGTACCGCAAGTATATCGAAAAGGATGCGGCGCTGGCGCGGCGCTTCCAGCCGGTGTTCGTGGAAGAGCCCACGGTGGAAGACACCATCTCGATCCTGCGCGGCCTGAAGGAGAAGTATGAAGTCCATCACGGCGTGCGCATCACCGATGCCGCGATCGTGGCGGCCGCGACCCTGAGCAACCGCTACATCACCGACCGCTTCCTGCCCGACAAGGCCATCGACCTGATGGACGAGGCCGGCTCGCGCCTGCGCATGCAGGTCGACAGCAAGCCTGAAGCGCTGGACGAACTCGATCGTCGCATCGTGCAGATGAAGATCGAGCGCGAGGCGCTGAAGAAGGAGCACGACAAGGCATCCCAGGATCGCCTGGCGACCCTGGAGAAGGACCTGGCCGCGCTGGAAGAACAATCCGCGTCCCTGACCGCCAAGTGGCAGGAAGAGAAGAAGTCGGTTGCCGACGTCCAGAGCATCAAGGAACAGCTGGACAGGGCGCGGGCCGAAGTCGAGATCGCGCAGCGCAAGGGCGACTTCGCGCGCGCGGGCGAACTGTCCTATGGCGTGATCCCGGGCCTGGAAAAGCGCATCAAGGAGATCGACGAGGCCAGCAAGGCTGCGCTGGTCAACGAAGCCGTCACGCCCGAGAACATCGCCCAGGTGGTGTCGCGCTGGACCGGCATTCCCGTCGACAAGATGCTGGAAGGCGAGCGCGAAAAGCTGCTGCACATGGAAACCGACCTGGAAAAGCGGGTCGTGGGCCAGGACCAGGCGGTGAAGGCCATTGCCAACGCGGTGCGCCGTGCGCGCGCCGGCCTGCAGGATCCCAACCGGCCCATCGGCAGCTTCCTGTTCCTGGGCCCCACGGGCGTGGGCAAGACCGAGCTGACCAAGGCGCTGGCCGCCTTCCTGTTCGACGACGACACCGCGCTGGTGCGCATCGACATGAGCGAGTTCATGGAGAAGCATGCCGTGGCGCGGCTGATCGGCGCTCCGCCGGGTTATGTCGGCTATGAAGAGGGTGGCGTGCTGACCGAAGCGGTGCGCCGGCGTCCCTATCAGGTGATCCTGTTTGATGAAGTGGAGAAGGCGCACGCCGACGTGTTCAACGTGCTGCTGCAGGTGCTGGACGACGGCCGCCTGACCGACGGCCAGGGCCGCACCGTGGATTTCAAGAACACGGTGATCATCCTGACCTCCAACCTGGGGACCGAATTCCTGGGAACGGGCGAGGATGAAGCCCAGGGCCGTGCGCAGGTGATGCAGGCGGTGCGCGGCCACTTCCGTCCGGAATTCCTCAACCGGCTGGACGAGATCATCCTGTTCCACCGCCTGACGCGGGCGAACATGGACAAGATCGTCGACATCCAGATCGGGCGGCTGTCGCGCCTGCTGGCGGATCGCAAGATCAGCATCAGCCTGGACGACAAGGCCCGCACCTGGCTGGGCAATGCGGGTTACGATCCGGTCTATGGCGCGCGCCCGTTGAAGCGCGTGATCCAGCGCCGGCTGCAGGACCCGCTGGCCCAGCTGATCCTGGAGGGGCGGATCGGCGACGGCGCATCCGTCGCGGTCAGCGCCAGCGCGACCGGCCTGACCCTGAACGGGCAGGAGTTCGCCGCGAGCGCCGACGAATTGGTGGACACACCACCTGCTGGCGCGATGCTCAATTGACCGCTTAGAGTGATGGCCCGGAAGAAATTCCGGGCCATTTCTTTTGGAGCAATTTGTGAGCGAGACGATTTCCTTCGACGATTTCCTGAAGGTCGATATCCGCGTCGGCACGATTATCGCTGCCGAGCCGTTTCCCGAGGCCCGCAAGCCGGCGATCAAACTGCGCATCGATTTCGGGGGTGAGATCGGGGTAAAGAAATCCTCGGCGCAGATCACCCGTTACTACACGCCCGACGCGCTGATTGGGAAGCAGGTGATCGCGGTGGTCAATTTTCCGCCGCGCCAGATCGGCCCCTTCATGTCGGAAGTGCTGACCCTGGGCGTGCCCGACAGCGACAAGGAAGTGGTGCTGCTGCACCCCAGCCTCGGCGTGCCCAATGGGGGGCGGATGTTCTAAAGTTCGCGGGTGATGACGTTGAACTGCTTGAGTTCGGCGTTGCCGAAGGCGGTGCTGATCGCGGCATCGGTGGCGTCACGCCCGCGCGCCATCAACAGCCGTCCGATGCGCGGCGTGTTGTGGCGCGCGTCCATGGCGTGCCAGGTGCCGTCCAGATAGACCTCGAACCAGGCGCTGAAATCCATCGGCGCGGGATCGGGCGGCACGCCGATGTCGCCCAGGTAACCCGTGCAATAGCGTGCCGGAATGTTCATGCAACGGCACAGGGTGATCGCCAGGTGGGCGAAGTCGCGGCATACGCCCTTGCGTTCGGCATGCCCCTCCGACGCCGTGCGATCGGCGCGTGCGTGCTTGTAGCCGAAGTGGATGCGGTTATGGACGTAATCCAGGATCGCCTGTACCCGCGGATAACCCGGTTCGACATTGCGGAATTTCTTCCAGGCCAGCGTGGCAAGCTTGTCGGTGTCGCAATAGCGGCTGCCCAGCAGATAGACCAGGACATCGTCGGGCAAGGCATCAATCTCGGTCTGGCGCGCGCCCCAGGGCATTGTCTCCTGCACGCCGCTGTCGCGGATGACGAACCGGTTGGAGAATGTCAGCCTGCCCGCGGGTGCGACTAGGCGGGTGCAAAGATTACCGAAGTCATCGATATAGGTACGGAATGGAACGGCCGGATCGAGGCGGAAATTCTCTGGGGCTTCCAATCTGTCCCGCAATTCGGGACGCAGGTGCACCTGCAGAAGCAGGGGCGTTTCCGCCTTGAAGCTGAACGCTATGTCGTAGCCGCCTTCGATGCGCACACTGTCCCCTTTGCAGGGACGAGAATGTCGAAGACGGCTGAAAGTTCCTACTTCGCCTTGGCCTGACGCAGGTCGGTGGCATTGTCGCTGACCTTGGCTTCCAGCCGGGTGTTGGCGACCATGTTGTCGATCTCCAGCCGCTTCTCGGTGAACAGGCGCAGCAGCTTGCCCAGGAGCATGCGGCCCTGCGCCATCTTCACCGTCAGCGGATTGACCTGGCCGTCATGGATGCGGATTTCATAATGCAGGTGGGGACCCGTGGTGATGCCGGTGTTACCGCTGAAGGCGAACACCTGGCCCTGGCGAACCTTGGCGCCCTGGCGCATGCCCGGCGCGAAGCGCGACAGGTGGCCATAGGCGGTGGCGTAGTCGTTGCCGTGATTGATCAGCACGAAATTGCCATAGCCATTGGCGCGGCCCATGAACTTGATGGTGCCGGCACCGGCGGCCATGACGGGGGTCCCGACCGGCACGGCAAAGTCCACGCCCTTGTGCATGCGGGTATAGCCCAGCACCGGATGGAAGCGCGATCCGAAGCCTGAGGATATGCGCGCGCCGTCAACCGGCGTCTTCATCAGCATGCCCTTGGCGCTTTCGCCCTTCTGGTCGAAATACTCGGCCGGCTCGTTGGGATCGGCCTGGTAGCGATACATGGGGATCTGTTTGCCGCCCAAGGTCATCATCGCATAGCTGATCGAGCCGAACTTTGCCGGCTGGCCGTCGGGGGTGTAGTAATAGTCGTAGAAGACCTCGAAGCTGTCGCCCGGATGCAGGTCGCGCTGGAAGTCGACCTTGTACGAGAACATGTGGATCATATCGATCACCACATCGGCGGGAATGCCCGCCTGCATGGCCGACAAGTAAAGGCTGCCGTCGATGGTGCCGCCGGCGCGGTGACGATGGACCTGCAGTTCCTTCTTCTCGACCTGCGCGGTGTATCCGCCGTCGGTCGTGCGGGTAACGGTGATGTCCTGGTCGATGCTGGGCGAGAAGCTCAGCGACAGCAGGCGCGAGATGGCTTGCGAGTTCTCCTCGGTTGCGCCGGACTGGTCATCCTCGCCGGCCTCGATCGGCACTTCCACCGCCTTGTGGTTGACCATCACGATGGTGGTGCGCGGCTGGTCCGGCTTGGCAGCGCCCGTGGCATCGATGGTGGCAACCGAGTAGGTGAGGTCGAACGACTGGCCCGCCTTCAGCGCGCGGGGATTGAAATCCTTGCCCAGTGCGGCGACCACGGCATTGGCGTCCTGCGCGGAGATGCCGACGTCTTCCAGCATGCCGGCCAGCGTATCGCCGGCGTCCAGGGTCACGGTGCGGTTTTCGACACCGGGGTTGGGGTTGGCGTTGTCGGCATTGGCTTCCTGCGGGCTCTGCGGCTCGCTGGCACGCACCAGCTTCATGAACAGGGCATAGGGCAGGGACGAACGGCCCGGCGCGACCATGGGATGCGAGACCGCCATCATGCCCACGGCCATCCAGGCGATGGCGCCCGCGACCAGCGCGGTCAGCGAGGTCTGCACCACGGCCCAGCGTCCGTCCGGCGTGGCCATCACGGCGCTGGCGCCATTCAGGCCGCGGCGCATGGTGGCGATGAACGGCTTTTCGCCCGCGACCGGTCGCGGGGGCGTCTTCTTGCTGAATTGCGTGCGTTTCGGCGCGCGGATGTCCACGTCGGCTCCGTTTGTTGATGGAAACCGGCGCTCCGGCGCATCCCCCGATGCGCGCTTTCGCCTTATCCCAGCCCAATTCGGCGCAAACGCCCATCCCGGCGCGCAACCTCGGGCATATAAAGGTTATTCGGGTGTGGGCGTCAACCCGTTGTTTCCCTTAGGATAGTTCCAAATGACGGATGGAATCACATGATCCGCTGGCTGTTTATCCTGGCGCTTCTGGCGCCCGCGCCGGCTTTCGCCTGGGGCGCGCAGGGCCACGAAATCATCAGCGAGATCGCCTTGCGCCAGATGTCGCCCAAGGCCCGTGCCCAGGTCGCGCGGCTGCTGGGCAGCGAGACCATGCTGATCCACGACGCCAGCTGGGCCGACGAAATCCGCGACCAGCGGCCGGAGGCGAGCCGCTGGCATTACGTCGATATTCCGTTGGGTGCGCGCAGTTACGATGCGCGCCGCGATTGCCGGGACGGCGATTGCGTGGTGGCGCAGATCGAACGCGACCGCCGCATCCTGGCCGATCGCCGGGCGCGGCCCGCCGTGCGCGCGGAGGCGCTGCGCTTCCTGATGCATTTCATCGCCGATGTGCACCAGCCGCTGCATGCCGAAGACAATGACGATCGTGGCGGCAATGCGGTGCGGGTCACCCTGGGCCGCCAGCGCACCAACCTCCACCATGTGTGGGACGTCGATGTGGTGCAGACGCTGGGCTATGACGCGCGCGACGTCGCGGCTTCGATCACGGTTTCGCCGGCGCAGCGCAAGGCCTGGTGCAACGGCAACGCGGCGGACTGGGCCAATGAATCCCACGCCCTGGCGCGCGACATCTATGAAGGCACCCGCGGACACCGAAACCTGCGCCTGTCGCCCACGACCTTGCATTCGGTGGCGCCGATCACGCGCCAGCAACTGGCCAAGGCCGGAACCCGGCTGGCCTGCACGCTGAATCAAGTCCTGGGTTAGTGCGCCGACAGGATGGTGGCGCGGACCATCGGATAGATCTGGGTCTGCCAGCGCGTGCCCGAAAACACGCCGTAATGGCCGACGCCGGCCTGCACATAATGCTTCTTGCGGAACGGCTTGATGCTGCTGCACAGCTCCTGCGCCGCCATGGTCTGGCCCAGGCCGCAGATGTCGTCGCGCTCACCTTCCACCGTCAGCAGCGCGGTCTTGCGCAACGCCTTGGGATCGACCACCCGGTTGCGCCAGGTGTAGCAGCCCCTGGACAGATGATGTTCCTGGAACACCTTCTGTACCGTATCCAGATAGAATTCGGCGGGCAGGTCGGCGACCGAGAAATACTCGTCATAGAATTTCTTGTTGTTCTCGGCCTTGGCGATCTCGCCCTTCAGGATGTAGCCGAACAGATCCATGTGGGCGCGCACATGCCGGGCCAGGTTCATGGTCATGAAGGCCGAGAGTTGCAGGAAGCCCGGATAGACGTGGCGATAGGCGCCGGCATAGCGCCGCGGCACCGAGGTGATCAGGTTGTCCTCGAACCATTCCAGCGGATGCTCGTTGGCCATCTCGTTGACGCGGGTGGGGCTGATCGAGGTGTCCACGGGGCCTGCCATCAAGGTCAGGCTGTGCGGCACGCAGGCGTCATTGTCTTCGGCCATCAGCGCGGCCGTCGCCAGCATGGACGGGCAGGGCTGGCACACCGCCACGCCGTGACAGCCCGGACCCAGGTGGCGGAAGAACGCCATCAGGTGATCGATATATTCGTCAGTGCCGAAACGGCCTTGCGCCAGCGGCACATCGCGGCCGCTTTTCCAGTCGGTGATGTAGACGTCGTGGTCCTGCAACAGGGTCTGGACGGTATTGCGCAGCAGGGTGGCGAAATGGCCCGCCATCGGCGCGGCCAGCAGCACCTTGGGCTGGTCGGGCGCGTCAGCCTTGCGGAAATGCACCAGGTTGCCGAACGGCATTTCCAGCGCGACTTCCTCGGTGACCGCCATTTCGCGGCCGGCCACCATCACCGCGCCGATGCCGTAAGGCGGGCGGTCATGGATCAGGTGCGCGCGTGACAGGATTTCCGCGCCCGCGGCCATGCTGCGGAACATGTAATTGGCGCTGGGCCCCAGGCTTGTGTCGCCGAACGCCGACTTGAACAGGTCTGCCCCGGCGCGAAAGGGCGCCAGGAAGTCCTGTTGGGCCTGGTAGGCGTCGTACAACATCCCCGCTCGCGCTCGGCCCCAAAGGAATCAAAGGATTGCGGCCCCGATGGACCGTACTCCCGAAGATAATGCTGCAATGCAAAAAAAGTCTTGTCAACGCGCGGAAACCGGCGAAAACTCCTGGGCATGAAGGGCGCGGTTCTCACGATTTCCAGCAAGAACTACTCCTCCTGGTCGCTGCGCGGCTGGCTGCTCTGCCGGATGGCGGGGCTGGATTTTCATGAAGAAGTGCTGTCCAGCGACGATCCCAGCGCGCGCGCCGAACTGTTGCTGCTGTCACCGTCCTTCCTGGTGCCGTGCCTGACGCACAATGGCCTGAAGGTGTGGGACACCCTCGCCATCGCGGAATACCTGCACGAAAGCTTCCCGCAGGCGGGATTGCTGCCGAAGACGCTGGCGGCGCGCACCCATTGCCGCGCGGTGTCGGGCGAGATGCATTCCGGTTTTTCCAACCTGCGCTCGGCGCTGCCGATGAACATCAAGGCGCGCTACAAGGGCTTCAAGATCTGGGCGGCGGCGCAGGCCGACATCGACCGGGTCTGCACCATCTGGCGCGAGTGCCTGTCGCAATATGGCGGGCCCTACCTGTTTGGCGAAACGCCGACCCTGGCGGATGCCATGTATGCGCCGGTCGCCACGCGGTTCCAGACCTATGACGTCAAGCTCGACCGGATGTCCGCCGATTACTGCGAGACGGTGCTGAACCTGCCCGACATGCTGGACTGGATCGAAGCGGCGCAAAACGAAAGCGCCGGCATCGAGGAGCTGGAAGCCGAGTTCTAGCGTACCTGCGGAGCTGGGTTACGACCCGGATTCGTTCGGCTTGGTCTGGAGCTGGACGAAGTTCTCGATGCCCATCTGCTCGATCAGGCGCAGCTGGGTCTGGAGCCAGTCGATATGCTCCTCTTCGCTTTCCAGGATGTCGGTGAACAGCTCGCGGCTGATGAAATCCTTCACCGTCTCGCAATGGGCGATCGCCATTTTCAGGTCGGGCAGGCCCATCATCTCCAGCGACAGGTCGCACTTGATGACTTCCAGCACGGTCTCGCCGATCAGCAGCTTGCCCAGGTCCTGCAGGTTGGGCAGGCCGCCCAGGAACAGCACGCGCTTGATCAGCTTGTCGGCGTGCTTCATCTCGTCGATGGATTCCTCGTATTCCTTGTGGGCGAGGATCGACAGGCCCCAGTCGGCCAGCATGCGCGAATGCAGGAAATACTGATTGATGGCGGTGAGCTCGTTCTTCAGCACCTTGTTGAGGAACGAGATGGTGACGGGATCGCCGGAGATCGAGGCGTGGGGCTCGGGCCCCGGGGCAGGGGCGCTTACTCCGCGGCCAGGGCCAGGGCTTCGCGGCTTGCTTCCAGCATTCCTTCGATTGTTTCCTGGCATCGTCCGCAATTCTTTCTCACGCCGCAGCGCGCGTAAACGTCGTCCGCGCATTGCGCGCCGCCGCAAATGGCGGCGCCGATGCGCTGTTCGTTCAGCCTATTGCAGACGCAGACGATCATCCAAGGGCTCCCGCCGAGAGCAATTCTCAGCTGCAGGGATATAGCGTTAGTTGCGAATGATTGTCAATATTGTTCTCAAAAGCGCAGGAATCCGCCTTTTTCGCGCCTTGGAAATCTCGAATACCTCTCCCCTGATTAAGGGGGTTTTCGCTGTTTGCGGGTAGCGTCGGCCCAATGCACGTGCGCCCGCCAACATTGTCCGCGACCCTCCAGACCGCTGCGTTGATTCCGCTGTTTGCGGCGCTGAACTATGTCGGCAGCTTCCTCTGGTACAACACCGGCACCATCTCCACCGTGAAGCCTTTCTGCGGCGTGGCGCTGGCGATCGTGCTGATCGGCGGCCGCAAAAGCATCTGGCCGGTGGCGATTGCGGGCTATCTCGGCGGCGTGCTGGGCAAGCTGCCTTCGCATGTCGGCGTGCTGGATATCTTCATCACGCCGCTGTGGGCCTCCACGTCGCTGTGGCTGACCTGGTTCATGATCCGAAAGCTGATCGTGACGGGCGATGAATTCCGCACCTGGAAGCAGCTGCTTGGCTTCCTGGGCATTGCGACCATGACATCCTCGCTGTCGGCGCTGGCGTTTGCCGCCAGCCGCACCATGATTGGCGGTTCGCCCTTCCTGTACAATGTCTTCGGCTGGGTGTTTCCCACCACTCTGTCCTATGTGGTCTTCACGCCTTCGATCGTGCTGATCGCCACCGCCGGCCGCGCCGCGCTGACGGTGAACCGCGACCGCATTCTGGGATCGATGGCGTTGATGGCGTCCGCGCTGACCGCCACCTTCCTGCCGACGGTCTATCCCCTGTCGTTCCTCGTGCCGCTGGCCTTGCTGATGGTCACCATGGCGGCGGAAATCGAAGGCACCGCGATTGCGCTGCTGATGACCCAGATCGGTTATGTCTGCGCCATTGCATCGGGCCATGCGCCGTCGGCGCTGACCGATTTGGGCCGCGGCGACCAGTTGCAGTTTTCCCAGATTTTCCTGGGCGTGCTGACAACCGTGCTGCTGCCGGTGGCGGCGGCGATCACCGAACGCCGCAAGCTGCGCGACACCCAGGGCGCGATCAACGCCGCGCTGCGCGAGAGCGAGCGCCGCTATCGCGAGATGGCCGATCGCGAGCGCTGCGCCAGCCGCGCCAAGTCGGAGTTCCTGGCCGGCATGAGCCATGAACTGCGCACCCCGCTCAACGCCATCCTGGGCTTTTCGGAAATCATCAAGGGTGAGTTCTATGGTCCCTTGGGCCAGGAGAAGTACCGGGAATATGCCGAGGACGTTTACAACAGCGGCGCGCACCTGCTGGACCTGATCAACGATGTGCTCGACCTGTCCAAGATCGATGCCGGCCGCATGGAGTTGCGCGAAAGCCTGTTCGACGCGCCGGCCCTGCTGGACGAGGCGCTGACGCTGTTGCGCGACAAGGCCCGCGACAAGGTCGAACTGGGCGTGTCGCTCCAGGATGCGCTACCGCAGCTGCATGCCGACAAGCGGCTGATCAAGCAGATCGTGCTCAATCTGCTCTCCAATGCCGTCAAGTTCACCAACGATGGCGGCAGGGTGCTGCTGAGCGCGGAGCGCGCGCCGGATGGCGGGCTGAACGTCCATGTCGACGACACCGGAATCGGCATGAGTGTGGAAGAAATCGACAAGGCCTTCTCGCCTTACGGCCAGGTGGATTCCAAGATCGCGCGCACCCACCAGGGTACCGGTCTGGGCCTGCCGATCTCGCGCTCGCTGGCCGAGCTGCATGGGGGGACCCTGTCGGCGACCAGCGTGAAGGGCCAGGGCACGCGCATGACGCTGCACCTGCCGGCATCGCGCATGATGGAGATGCCGCGGTTGCGGATCGTGAACGGCTGACGCCTAGCTCGCGGGCAAGGGCAGGCGCAATGCGAAGGTCGCGCCGGTTTTGCCGGGCACAAGCTGGATGCTGCCGCCATGGGCTTCCATGATCGAACGGCAGATCGCCAATCCGATGCCGATGCCGTGATTTTTGGTCGTGACAAAGGCCTGGAACAGCCGGTCGCGCACTTCGGCCGGAAGGCCGGGGCCATTGTCGCTGATCTCGATGCAGACGGCATCCTCCAGCAGGCGGGTCGAAACGCGCAGCACCGGGTTGGCGCAATCACGCATCGCCTCCAGTGCATTGCGCACCAGGTTCACAATGACCTGCTGGATCTGGATCGGGTCGATTAGCAGCGCAGGCAGGTCGGCATCCGGGGCTTCGATCACCTGCGCATTGGTCTTCTCAAATCCCAGCACCCCCAAGGCCACGCCATCGCGCACAAGGGCGTTGACGTCATGCGTGCCAAAGTTGCTTTCGCGCTTTTCCACGAAGTCGCGCAATACGCGCAGGATCTTTCCCGCCCGCACGGTCTGGCCCGAGGCCTTTTCCAGTATTTCCACCAGCAGGGAGTCGCCATCCATGTTGCGGGTGCGGTTGCGCGCCGCGCCAAGATAGTTGGCGATGGCCGCCAGGGGCTGGTTGAGCTCATGCGCGATCGCGGCACTCATCTGGCCCATCTCGCTCAGGCGGGCGAAGTGCGCATTTTCAGCTTCCAATGTGCGCATCCGTGCCTCGGCTTCGCGCTGGGCGGTCAGATCGCGCAGGATGGCAGCACCGGCCGTCACCTTTCCCTGTGCATCGTGCAACGGAAACAGGGTGACGGAAACCGGAATCCGCCGGCCGCTTTTGTGCAAACGAACCGTCTCATAGGCGCGGATGGATTCATCGCGCTGCATGACGCCGATCCTGTTTTTCTGCTCGTCATGCAGCTCGGGCGGGATCAAGACCCAGGAATTGCCGCCGATCATCTCGTGGGCGGAGTAGCCGAACAGCCTTTCGGCCGCGGGATTCCAGCTGGAAATGGTGCCGTCGACCCCACCGCTCAGGATGGCGTCTTCGGACGCGTCCACGATCTGCGCCAAAAGGCTGTCGGGAGCCCGCGCGTTGGAATTGGTCATGCCTGGTCGCTGCAAAGTACGGGTACAGGATAGCGCACCGGGCGGGTGCGGCGATTAACGCCCCTCTAGGTAGAAACACCTAGGCCGGCTGGGCCGTGGCCAGTCTCTGCACGGTGACATAGTCGGTCTTGCCGGTCGCCAGCGCGGGGATGGCGGCCACCACCAGCACCCGCCGCGGTACCGACAGCTCCGATACGCCATGGTTCTGCGCCCAGCCGACCAATTCCAGCCGGTTGGCCTCGGGCGCGTCGGTGACCAGCACGACCTGCTCGCCCTTCTTGCCGTCGGGCACGGCAACGGCGGCGTGCGCATTGTCGGGCCACAGGGCGGCTGCGATGTTCTCGACCACCGCCAGCGAGACCGTTTCGCCGCCGATCTTTGCGAAGCGCTTCAGCCGGCCGCGAATGGCGACGAAGCCGTCTTCATCGATACTCACCACGTCGCCGGTGTTGTACCAGCCGCCTTCGGGCGGAACGATCTTTCCCGGCGCGTCGGGCTTGATGTAGCCCATCATGATGTTGGGGCCCTTGATCCACAATTCGCCGGCGCCGGGAATGCCTTCCACCGGCTCCACGCGCGCCTCGACACCCGGCATCAGGCGTCCCACGGTGCCGGGATGGTTGGCCTCGACCTGGTTCGCCGCCACCACCGGCGAGGCTTCGGTCACGCCATAGCCTTCCAGCAGGGTGATGCCGCATTTCTTGCGCACAAAGGCGCGGGTCTCGTCGCGCAGGCGTTCGGCGCCGCACACCGCCAGCCGCAGGCTTTTCAGATCATCGGCCTCCGCCACGCGCGCATACTGCATCATGAAGGTGTCGGTGGAGGGCAGCAGCGTCACACCATGCTGGCGGATGCGCCGCACGATTTCGCGCGGCTGCAGGGGGGTTGGGTGACACACCAGCTTCATGCCCGCGATCAGCGGCAGCAGGGTGCCCACCGTCAGCCCGAAGCAATGGAACACGGGCAGGGGATTGAACACGATGTCGCGCGGCGAGAAATCGAAATGCGCCCGCGCCTGGGCGACATTGGACAGGATGTTGGAATGGCTCAGCGCCACGCCCTTGGGTTCGCCTTCGGTGCCGGAGGTGAACAGGATCGCGGCGGTCTCCGACGGATCGGGCCGGGACATCAGCACCGCGGGCAGCATCTTGCCGGCCACTGCCGTCAGCTTGTCGCCCAGGGTCAGCTTCTTGCGCACGTCTTCCAAATACAGGATCTCGATCCCGTCCAGCCCCGCGATCAGGTCCTGAAGGCCCGCGACCTCGATCAGCTTGCGCGCGGTCACCAGGCGGCGCACCTGCGCGGTGCGCAGTGCGCTTTTCATGCTGGCGACGCCGCTGGTGAAGTTCAGCATGGTCGGCACACGTCCGAACGCCGACAAGGCGAAGAAGCTCAGGGTGGCGGCCGCGCCGGTCGGCAGCATCACGCCCACGCATTCGCGCGCGCGTGTGCCGGACTTCAGCGCCGAGCCCAGCGCGAAGCTGGCCCGGATGATCTCGTCATAGGTGAGGGTGCGTTCGTCGCCGTCGATCAGCGCCAGCGTGTCGCCGCCGAATTCCCGCCGCGCCTCCACCAGCGCCTGGAAAACCGAACGCCGGGCGAGCGCGGGATCGAAACCGGTGGAGGTCATGACTCGCCTTTTGAAAACGGGCAGGCAAGTCCTTTACCTCAACTGGCGTGGAAATGCCCGATCCAGCTCTGGAAATTCCGCACCAGGCGTTCGCGGCCCGAGGGCGGCGCCGACTTGAACAGGCCCGCGATCTGGTCGCGCAGCGGCTTGGCATCGGCCCACAGCTTCTCCGCCTGGGGTTCGATGGCGTTGCGCAACGGTTTGATGACATCCTTCTCGATGCGCTTGGGTCCGACCAGCGCCACGGCGATGGCGGTCAGTCCCAGCGCGCCGATGGTGACATAGGCTGCGCGCGCCTGCGGGCTGGTGGCGATGCGCGAGACCGTCGCCGACAGCGAGCGGCGCGGGACGGGATGGGCGACTTTGGCCACGGCGCGGACGGCGCGGCGGCGGTGCTTGACGGCGGTGGCCATTGGGGCGGCTCCGAAAGGGGTTGAGTTCAGCCAACGCGCGGGAACCCGCGTGGTTCAATTTAGGACCGTATTCCTTCAGTGCAGGGCAGCTGCGGCTCCGGCGCTTAATGCTTTTGGCCGACTCAGCGGCTATATGACGGTCATGACCGTGGTCATCGACAATCTGGCGCCCCGACATCCCGAAAAGGCGCACCGCCCCGACAACGACATCCAGCGCAAGCCGGACTGGATCCGGGTCAAGGCGCCCGTTTCCAAGGAATATGTGAAAACCCGCGAGATCGTGCGCGCCAACAAGCTGCACACGGTCTGCGAGGAGGCGGCGTGCCCCAACATCGGCGAGTGCTGGACCAAGCGCCACGCCACCATGATGATCATGGGCGACACCTGCACCCGCGCCTGCGCCTTCTGCAATGTGAAGACCGGCCTGCCGGCGGCACTGGACGCAGTAGAACCCGCCAATGTCGCCAACGCCGTGAAGACCCTGGGCTTGACCCATGTGGTGATCACCTCGGTCGATCGCGACGACTTGGCCGATGGCGGCGCCGATCACTTCGCCCAGGTGGTCAATGCCATCCACGCGCAGAGCCCCGGCACCTCGGTCGAGATCCTGACGCCGGACTTCCTCCGTAAGGAAGGCGCCATCGAGACCGTGATGGCGTCGAAGCCGGAAGTGTTCAACCACAATCTGGAAACCGTGCCGCGCCTTTATCTGAACATCCGTCCCGGTGCGCGCTACTTCGCCTCGCTGCGCCTTTTGGAACGCGCCAAGGAATTGTATCCGGAAGGCTTCACCAAGTCGGGCTTGATGGTCGGCCTGGGTGAGACCCGCGAGGAGATCATGCAGGTGATGGATGACCTGCGTGCCGCGAAAGTGGATTTCCTCACCATCGGCCAGTACCTCCAGCCGACCAAGAAGCACGCGAAGCTCGACCGTTTCTGGTCGCCCGCGGAATTTGCCTCGCTGGAAGCGATCGCCCGCGCCAAGGGCTTCTTGATGGTGTCGGCGTCGCCGCTGACGCGCTCGTCCTATCACGCGGACAGCGACTTCGCGGAACTGAAGAAAGCCCGGGCGGCGAAGGCCTGATGCACCGCGAGGTCCGGATCGTTCCCTGGCCGGCGCCGCTGATGTACCGCGTCGTCTCGGATGTGGAGCACTACCCCGAATTCCTGCCCTGGGTCGCCGGCCTGCGCATCAAGGCGCGCAAGGAAAACGAACTGCTGGCCGAGATGCTGGTCGCCTACAAGGGCTTCCGCGAGCGCTACACCAGCCGCGTCACCCTGGACCCGGACGACCTGCGCGTGGACGTGGTGCAGACCGAAGGCCCGTTCCGCAAGCTGGAGAACCACTGGCGCTTCGTACCGCTGGACGATGGTTGCGAGGTGCATTTCGCCATAGACTTCGAATTCAAGAGTCGCATCCTGGGTGCGGTCGCAGGGGCGGCATTCGAAAAGGCGCTTTTGAAAATGACCCAGGCCTTCGAAGCCCGGGCGCAAGAGCTTCACGGACGGGGAGAAATGGCATGAAGCGTATCCTGATGGCGGCGTTGCTGCTGGCGACGCCGGTCGAAGCGCGAACGGTGCTGTTCATCGGCAACAGCTTCACTTTCGGCGCCAACTCCGCGGCGCATTTCTACAAGTCCGACACCGTGGCCGACCTGAACGGGCCGGGCCCGAACGGCAAGACCGTGGGCGGCGTACCGGCCTTCTTCAAGGCGATGGCGAAGGAAGCGGGCATCGACTACGACGTGTCGCTGGAAACCGTCGGCGGCAAGGGGCTGGACTTTCATCTGGCCGAAAAGCGCGCGCTGCTCGACAAGCCGTGGGACGTGGTGGTGATGCACGGCTATTCCACCCTGGACCAAGCCCATCCCGGTGACCCGACCTTGCTGATGTCGTCGGCCAGGCAGATGGCCGACCTGCTGCGCGGCAAGAATCCCAAGGCGGAAATCTGGCTCACCTCCACCTGGAGCCGCGCCGACCAGACCTATCCCGCCGACAAGCCGTGGCACGGCAAGCCGATCCAGCAGATGGGCATCGACGTGGCGGCGGGTTATGCGGCAGCGGCCAGGAACGCGAAGGTGACCGGTGTGGTGCCGGTGGGCCTGGCCTGGAACCGCGCCATCGATACCGGCGTCGCCGAAGACAATCCCTATGATGGTATCGCAGTGAACAAGATCAACCTGTGGACCTGGGACAGCTATCACGCCTCGGCCTACGGCTATTACCTGGAAGCGTTGATGGTCTTCGCCAAGATCACCGGCAAGGATCCGCTGTCGCTGGGCGATACGGAAACGGTTGCCGACGACATGGGCTTTTCCAAGCCGCAGACCCACGCGCTGCAGCAGATCGCCCACGACCAGCTCGCGGCGTCAAACCAGCTCGGTCAATAACGCGGGGAGGGTGCTGATGCGGTACCTTCTTCCTCTTGTTCTACTTGCCTTCCTTGTCCCGGCACAGGCGCAGCCTGCCGCGCAGCCCGCGTTGGATGGTATTTTCTCTGCATTCCGCAGCCATGCACTGGTGGGACTGGGAGAGCATCACCGCATCCAGCAGGAACTGGACTTCTATTCCGCGCTGGTGCGCGACCCCCGTTTTGCCGAGGACGTTGGCAATGTGGTGGTGGAGTTTGGCGCCGGGGCGCATCAGAACATCATCGATCGTTACGTGAACGGCGAGGAGGTGCCTTACGCGGAGCTGCGAAAGGTCTGGACCGACACCGTCGGCTGGATGCCGGTCGTTACCGGCGCGGGCTACCCCGCCTTCTTCGCGCAGGTACGCGAGGTCAACAAATCCTTGTCCCCCGGAAAGCGCATCCGCGTCTGGCTGGGTGAACCTATCATCGACTGGTCGACGATCAGCCATACCGAATGGCAGGCGCTGGTGCGCCGTCGCGATGATTTTGCCGCCGCGCTGGTCGAGCGGGAAATTCTGGCGCGCGGTAAGAAGGCGCTGATCATTTATGGCGGCGCGCATTTCGAGCCGCCGGTACCGGGCAGTGCCGGCGAGAAACTGGTCAAAGCGGGGCAGCGCAACAGCGTTCTGGCCGACATGATCCGGCGCGACCACCCGGACGCGCTGTATGTGGCGATGTTCTACAGCGGCACCGCGGACAAGGAATGCGCGCGCGACATTGAACGGGGCATGACGGGTTGGCCGGTGCCCGCGTTGCTGTCGCCGGCGCGTGGCAGTTTCGTCGCCCAGAAGCTGCGCGCCTGCAGCACGCTCAAGGCAGGGGACGGCGATTTGCCGGCAAGTCTGACCGACGCGGAGATGCAGCAGATCGTCGACCTGAACAAGGATGTCATGTCATATGCCGACGCTATCCTCTACGTCGGACCATCGGGCGATTTGACCTACTCGTCCTACATTCCCGATCTGTATCTGGATGCGGAGTATGGGCGCATCGTGGCGCGGCACTATCTTTTGCAGATGGGCCAGCCGATGCCCGTCTATCCGATGCGCGACTACACGGTACTGAAGAAGGTGCGCCCCTAGTCCAGCAGACTGCGCAGAAGTTTCAGCGCGACCTCGACGCTTTTCAACCGCACTTGATCGCGGCCGATGTCGCCGAAGCGGCATTCGCGGTGAATCATGCGGCTGTCGCGCGCCGCGGCCAGATGCACAAGCCCGATGGGTTTCTCCGCCGTGCCGCCGCCGGGCCCGGCAATGCCGGTGACCGACACGACCAGATCGGCACGGGAATTGACCAGCGCGCCCGCTGCCATGGCCCGCGCGGTCGCGGCCGATACCGCGCCATAGTCGATCAGCACATCCTGCGGCACGCCCAGCAGGTCCATCTTGGCTTCGTTGGAGTATGTGACGAAGCCGCGCTCCACCACATCGGACGAACCGGGAATTTCCGTCAGCAGGCCTGCGATCAATCCGCCGGTGCAGCTTTCGGCTGTGGCGATCGTCAAATTCTGCGCGCGCGCCGCCGCCAGTAACGCTTCTGCTTTCGCGAGGAGTTCATCGCTGAACATGCCATCACTCCGGTGTCATGGCCCACCTTACGTGGGCCATCCAGGGCCGCAAGCACGGTGCTGATTGCTCTGGATGGCCCGGACGAGCCGGGCCATGACAATTCTGGCTACAGGTGGAAGAAGAAGCGCGCCCCGGCGACCAGCACGCCGGCCATGAGCCCGGCGATCATGTCGTCGGTCATCACGCCGATGCCGCCCTTGAGGTTGGTGTCGGCCCAGCTGACCGGCCAGGGCTTCCAGATGTCGAACAGGCGGAACAGGAGGAAGGCCAGCCCGAAGGCGGGCAGGGAGATGTGATCCAGCGGCAAGTGGCCGCCGAAGGTCAGCATCGCGAAGGCGCAGGCCAGCCACTGCCCGGCCAGTTCGTCGATCACGCATTCGGACGGGTCTTCGCGCTTGGTCTCGCGCACATGGTCGGCGCAGGCCAGAATGCCGATCACCAGGGCAATAAGACTGGACGCCAGGATGCCCATGCCGCCGCCGCCATGGATGCCGATCAAGATCGCCAGCGGCACGGCGATGGCGCTCATGATGGTGCCGGGCGCGACATCGAAATAGCCGATGCCGAAAACGCTGGCGACCACTGTGGAGGCGCGGGGCAATTTCATAGTTTCACCGTTGCGATGGCCTGGGCCGCGATGCCTTCGCGGCGGCCGGCAAAGCCCAGGCCTTCCGTCGTCGTGGCCTTCACGCTGACGCGGCCTTCTTCGATCTTCAAAATCTCGGCGACCTTGTTGCGCATCGCATCGCGGTGCGGGCCGACCTTGGGCCGCTCGCAGATGATGGTCAGGTCGACATGGCTGATCACGCCGCCCTTGTCGCGCACCAGCGATGCGGCATGGTCCAGGAATTTCCACGAGGCGGCCCCGCGCCAGCGTTCGTCGGTGGGCGGGAAGTGCTGGCCGATATCGCCTTCCCCGATGCAGCCCAGGAGCGCGTCGGTCACCGCATGCAGCCCGACATCGGCATCGCTGTGGCCTTCCAGGCCATGGCTGTGGGGCACCTTGATGCCGCACAGCATGATGTGATCGCCATCGGTGAACTTGTGCACGTCATAGCCGGTGGCGGTGCGCACATCGCCGCCGAGCAGGCTTTCGGCCAGTGCGAAATCTTCCTTGCGCGTCACTTTGATGTTCTTCTCTTCGCCTTCGACCATGTCCACTTTCAATCCGGCCAGTTCCGCCAGCGCAACGTCGTCGGTCACATCTTCGCTGGCGTGCGCGCGATGGGCGTCCAAAATCTTGCCGAAGGCGAAGCCTTGCGGTGTCTGGGCGCGATACAGAGCCTCGCGCGGCACCAAAGTCCAGCGCCCGTCGGCGCCCTTGCGGCGCAGGGTGTCGGATGCCGCGATCATCGGCAGCGCGCCGTCGGCGCCGGCTTCCAGCGCCTGGATCACATCGGCGATCACCCGGCGCGACACCAGCGGGCGCGCGGCGTCATGGATCAGCACGAAATCGGGTTCGTCCTTGGCCAGCGCTTCCAGGCCAAGCCGCACCGACTCCTGTCGGGTAGCGCCGCCAGTAACCGAAGCGGGCAGGGACAGGCCCTTCAGCGCCTCGCTTGCCAGCGCGTCCTGGCCCTGACCGATCACCACCTGGACGGGATAGCCCTGGAAGGCCTGGACCGTCCGGCGCAACATGGGCTGGCCGCCCAGGCGTTCATATTGTTTTGGCAGAGCGGTTCCCGCGCGTTCCCCCTTGCCGGCGGCGACGATCAGGACGGCGAGGCGGGGCATGGCGGGACCTTATGAAAACCGGCCGCCTGCCTAACATTTACCGGGAAAGTTCGCGATATTTGTTGCATTGCGAAAAACTGCCCATATTATGGTCGTGTAATATTGATGCTCAAACATTAGGCAATGGTCGGGGTTTTACAGAAGTTGCGCACTGCCGCCACAGAACCGACAGGCTCAGGCACCATCGCCAACGCGTTGCCCATGCCCATCATGTTGCTGGGGCCGAAGTTCGAGGTTCTCTACGCCAACCCCGCCGCCGAGCAGTTCTTCGACACCGGCCTGTCGATGCTGCGCAAGTTGACGCTGGCAGAATTGATTGCGCCGCATTCGCCCTTGTTCCAGCTGGTCGCCCAGGCGGCCGAGCGCAATGCCAGCGCCGCCGAGCGCGACATCGATCTTTCCACCCCCAAACATGGCGAGCGGCTGGCCGATGTGTCGGTGACGCCGGTGCCCGAACCCGAAGGCGCGATGCTGCTGACCTTCCAGGAACGCTCGCTCGCCCAGCGCATGGACCGCCAGTTGATGGCGCGGGGCGCGGTGCGTTCCATGCACGGCATGGCGGCGGTCCTGGCGCACGAGATCAAGAACCCGCTGGCGGGCATCCGTGGCGCCGCGCAATTGCTGGAAGAACAGCTCTCGCCCAACGAACGCGAGATGACCCAGTTGATCATCGATGAAAGCGATCGCATCCGTGGCCTGATCGACCGGATGGAGAGCTTCGGCGATACCCGCGGCTTCGCGCGCCATCCGGTGAACATCCATGAAGTGCTGGACCGGGTGCGCAAGGTCGGCGAATCCAGTTTCGCGCGCGGCGTCACCATCATCGAGAATTTCGATCCCTCGCTGCCGCCGGTGGCGGGCGACAAGGACCAGCTGATCCAGGTCCTGCTGAACCTGGTGCGCAACGCCGCCGACGCGCTGCCTGAAACGGGCGGCGAAATTACCCTGACCACCGGCTATCGCCCCGGCGTGAAGTTCGGCGCCGGCCCGGCGGGCGAGCGTGTCTCGCTGCCGCTGGAAGTCACCGTGCGCGACAACGGATCGGGCGTTCCGGCCGACCTGTTGCCCTACATCTTCGATCCCTTCGTCACCACCAAGTTGCGCGGCACCGGCCTGGGGCTGGCGCTGGTCGCCAAGATCGTGGGCGACCATGGCGGCGTGATCGAATGCGACAGCGTGCCGGGCAAGACCATTTTCAGAGTGCTGCTGCCCATGGCGCAGGCGGAGGAATAAGCAATGGCCGCCACCATCCTGGTTTGCGACGACGACAGCGCGATCCGCACCGTGCTGAGCCAGGCGCTGGGCCGCGCCGGATATGACGTGCGCACCACCGGCACCGCCGCGGGCCTGTGGCGCTGGGTTTCGGCGGGCGAGGGCAACCTGGTCATCACCGACGTCGTCCTGCCCGACGAATCCGGTTTCGACCTGATCCCGCGCATCAAGCGCATGCGCCCCGACCTGCCCATCCTGGTGATGAGCGCGCAGAACACCCTGCTGACCGCGATCACCGCGGCCGAGCGCGGCGCCTTCGAATACCTGCCCAAGCCCTTCGACCTGAAGGAATTGACCAGCGTCGTCGCGCGCGCGCTGCAAAGCCCGCAAGGCAAGCGCGACGCCGGCGTGGAGGCCTCGGAAGAACGCCTGCCTTTGATCGGCCGCTCGCCGGCGATGCAGGAAATCTACCGCGTCATCGCGCGCCTGACCCAGACCGATCTTACCGTGATGATCATGGGCGAAAGCGGTACCGGCAAGGAGCTGGTGGCGCGCGCGCTGCACGACTATGGCAAGCGCCGCCACGGCATGTTCGTGGCCGTGAACATGGCCGCGATCCCCAAGGAGCTGGTGGAAAGCGAACTCTTCGGCCATGAGCGCGGTGCGTTCACCGGCGCGACCAATCGCGGCGTGGGCCGTTTCGAGCAGGCCGAAGGCGGCACGCTTTTCCTGGACGAAATCGGCGACATGCCGCTGGAAGCCCAGACCCGTTTGCTGCGCGTGCTGCAGCAGGGGGAATACACCACGGTGGGCGGGCGCACGCCGATCAAGACCGATGTGCGCATCATCGCCGCCACCAACCGCGACCTGCGCCAGCTGATCAGCCAGGGCCTGTTCCGCGAGGACCTGTATTACCGCCTCAATGTCGTGCCGCTGCGCCTGCCGCCGCTGCGCGAACGCGTGGAAGACATTCCCGACCTGGTACGCCATTTCCTGCGCAAGGCCGAGGATGAGGGCCTGCCGCACAAGACGGTCGACAATGAAGCGCTGGACCTGCTGCGCCGGCATCGCTGGCCGGGCAATGTCCGCGAGCTGGAAAACCTGATCCGGCGCCTTGCCGTTCTTCAGTCCGGAGACACGATCGGCGCGGCATCGGTCAGTGCCGAACTGAAAGAGCCCGCCAAGACCTTTGCCGCGGATTCGGGCGAGGGGCCGGTGTCGCTGGCCCAGTCGGTCGAGCAGTACCTGACCCAGTATTTCCTGGCCCAGGGTGACCGCCTGCCGCCGCCTGGCGTCTATGACCGCATCGTGCAGGAGGTGGAGCGGCCGCTGATCTCCATCTGCCTGGCCGCCACGCGCGGCAACCAGATCCGCGCCGCCCAGCTTCTGGGACTCAACCGCAATACGTTGCGGAAGAAGATTCGCGACCTCGGGTTGGAGGTCATACGCGGCCTTCGCGCTGAGTAAGGTCGTCCGCCGTCAGATTACTTTTCGGCGATTCGTGAATAATTCCGCGGATTTACTGGTTTTCGGCCGCTAACCCTGTGCCCGAAAAATCACGCAGCATTCTTGCAACAGTCCGTGCCTTGGCTACACTCCCGTGACAAGACCGGGTTCGGGGTGGGGCCGGTCGTAGCGGAAGACATGGTTATCGAAACAACGTTCCCGGAGCGGCGCGCCAACCTGCGCGCGGTATCGAGGCCCTCGCAGCTGGCCTTCGCCGTTGCCATCCTGGCGGTGCTGTCGGGCTGCGTCACCTATGCTCTGCTGACCGGACTGACCACCTATCAGGTGGGACAGAGCGGGCTGATCGCGCTCCTGATCATCAACCTCGCATTGGTGCTGTCGCTGGCCGCGCTGATCGGCTGGCGCCTGACCCGCATGTGGGCGACGCGCCGTTCGGGGCAGGCCGGCGCCAAGCTGCATGCCCGGCTGGTGACCTGGTTCTCGGCCATCGCCATCGTGCCGGCCATCCTGGTCGCCATCTTTGCTTCCTTCACCCTGAATGTGGGCATGGAGGCGTGGTTCTCCTCCAACGTGCGTACCGCGCTCGACGGCTCGGTCAACATCTCGCGCCAGTATGTGAAGGAGCAGTTCAACCGCATCATCATCGACTCCGCCGAAATCGCCGACGGCATCCAGCTCGACCGCTCGCTGCGCGACGAGCACAACAGCATCGACCTGGGCCGCATGTTCACCAAGCTGCGGGTCATGACCCAGGATCGCGGCCTGGTCGGCTCCTTCATCGTGGATTCCAAGGGCACCTTGCTGGGCTCGTCGTCCAAGCTGAACTATTCCAACAGCCTCATTCCCACGACCGCCGATCTTGCCGATGCGCGGCTGGGCCGCCCTGTGGCCGGCGCCGATGCCAAGACCGGGCTGGTGCGCGCGCTGATCCACCTGGATTCGCTGAAGGACGCGTATCTCCTGATCGTGCGGGTGGTCGATCCGGCGGCGTTCAACTACTACCAGCGCAACCGCGGCGCGGTGAGCGAGTATCACGCGCTGGAACAGAACCGCTGGCGCCTGCAGCTGATCTTCGCGCTGCTCTACGCCATGGTGACCCTGGTGGTGCTGCTGGCCGCGATCTGGTCGGGCCTGTGGGCCGCCAACCGCCTGGTACGCCCGATCTCCAATCTGATCGATGCCGCGGGCCGCGTGTCCGAAGGCGACCTGTCGGCGCAGGTGCATGTGGAGCGCGACGACGACGAACTGGGCAACCTGGGCACGGCGTTCAATCGCATGACCCAGCAGCTGTCGGCCCAGCGCCAGGATCTGCTCGCCGCCAACCAGTTGAACGAGGCGCGCCGCCGCTTCACCGAAACCGTGCTCTCCGGTGTCAGCGCCGGCGTGGTGGGCACCGATGGCGAAGGCCACATCACCATCGTGAACCGCGCCGCCGCGCGCCTGCTGAATGCCGCGCCGGAAGACCTGGAAGCCAGCCATTATTCCGAGGCGCTGCCCGAACTGGCGCCGATGATCCTGCGCGCCATGAGCGAGCCCGCCGGCCGCTCGGGCGGCGAGGTCACGATCAAGCGCACGGGTTCGCCCCGCAGCCTCAGCGTGCAGGTGACCAGCGAGCGCGACAGCGCCGACGGCTTCGTCATCACCTTCGATGACATCACCGATCTCGTCTCGGCGCAGCGTACCGCCGCCTGGGCCGATGTGGCGCGCCGCATCGCGCATGAGATCAAGAACCCGCTCACGCCGATCCAGCTTTCCGCCGAACGCCTCAAGCGCAAATATTCCAGCGAGATCACCTCCGATCCCGAAGTCTTCCAGCAATGCACCGACACCATCGTGCGCCAGGTGGGCGACATCGGCCGCATGGTGGATGAATTCTCCAGCTTCGCGCGCATGCCCACACCTGTGATGCGGCGCGAGAATGCGCAGGAACTGTTGCAGCAGGCGGTGTTCCTGCAGCGGGTGGGCAATCCCGGCATCACCTTCTCGACCAACGCCCCGCGCGAGCCGGTGCATTTCGAGGGCGATGGCCGCCTGATTTCCCAGGCGCTGACCAATGTGCTGAAGAATGCCGGCGAAGGCATTGCCGCGCGCATCGCCAAGGGCGACGACGAGCCCGGCAGGATCGAGATCGCGGTGGTGCCCAACGGCGCGACGTTCGCGTTCCAGGTCACCGACAACGGCATCGGCCTGCCGCCCGAACACAAGCATCGCCTGACCGAACCCTATGTCACCACCCGCCAGAAGGGTACGGGGCTGGGGCTCGCGATCGTGCGCAAGATCATGGAAGACCATGGCGGGGATATCAGCCTCGCCGACGTGGATGGAGGCGAGGGGGCGCAAGTCACGCTGACCCTGCCTTTCGTACAGAAAAAGGCCCAGGAGAGACCTGAAGATGAGCAAAAACGGATCGCTGATCGCGTCTGAAATCCTCATTGTCGATGATGAGGAAGACATTCGCGACCTGATTTCCGGAATCCTGAAGGACGAGGGCTATACCACCCGCGTCGCAGGCGACTCCGAATCCGCGCTGGCCGCCATTCGCGCGCGCCGGCCGCAGCTGGTCATCCTCGACATCTGGCTGCAGGGCTCCAAGCTCGACGGCATCGAGATCCTGGAGACCATCAAGCGCGAGCAGCCCGACCTGCCGGTGCTGATGATCTCCGGCCACGGCACCATCGAAACCGCCGTCGCCTCGATCAAGAAGGGCGCCTATGACTTCATCGAAAAGCCCTTCAAGGCCGACCGTCTGCTGCATGTCGCCGAACGCGCGCTGGAAGCCGCCCGGCTGAAGCGCGAAGTCGCCGAGTTGAAGCTGAAGGCCGGTGACGAGGGCGAGCTGGTGGGCAATTCGCCCACCATCACCCAGCTGCGCGTGCTGATCGACAAGATCGCGCCGACCAACAGCCGCGTGCTGATCGCCGGCCCCGCCGGCTCGGGCAAGGAAGTTGCCGCGCGCCTGATCCATGCCCGCTCGCGCCGTGCCGGAAACGCCTTTGTCGCCATCAACTGCGCCACCATGGAGCCCGACCGCCTGGAAGCCGAACTGTTCGGCGTCGAAGCCGGCGATGGCCCGCGCAAGACCGGTCTCTTTGAGCTTGCGCATAACGGCACGCTCTACCTGGACGAAGTGGCCGATATGCCGCTGGAAACCCAGGGCAAGATTTTGCGCGTGCTGATCGACCAGACCTTCACCCGCGTCGGCGGCCAGGCCCGCGTGCAGGTCGATGCGCGCGTGATCTGCTCCACCACCCGCGACCTGCGCGCCGAAACCGAAGGCGGCCGCTTCCGCGAAGACCTGTATCACCGCCTGAACGTGGTGCCGGTGCGCATTCCTTCGCTTGCCGAACGCCGCGACGACATTCCCGTGCTGGTCGGTCATTTCATGAAGCGGCTGAGTGCTGCGGGCGGCCTGCCGATGCGCCAGATCGGCGACGACGCCATGGCGGTGCTGCAGACCCATGGCTGGCCCGGCAATGTGCGCCAGCTGCGCAATATCGTCGAACGCCTGCTGATCCTGGCCAGCGACGACGTGACCGAGGCGATCACCGCCGACCTGATCCCGTCCGACCTGGGCTCCAATGTCGGCGGCGCCAAGTCGGGCGAGCTGGTGATCTCGTTGCCGCTGCGCGAGGCGCGCGAAATCTTCGAGCGCGATTACCTGATGGCGCAGATCAACCGCTTCGGCGGCAACATCAGCCGCACCGCCGCCTTCATCGGCATGGAACGCTCGGCGCTGCATCGCAAGCTGAAATCGCTGGGCGTCGGCTCCAGTCAGGGCCTGACGAACTAGCGGCTATTCGAGCTTCTTATGCTACCTGAAGATCGGAAGGTTATCCAAGCGCTCGCGTTTTCGATTGCGTCCTTGGCAACCGCAATATTCGTTAGCTTGTTCAAGCTAAGCTGGGTAGACCCAGTTGGAAGCATTCTGACTATTGTTGCCGCATTCATCGGCGGCTACTTCATTACTCGACAAATTCGATCGTCAGAAAAACAACAAGCGAAAGAACGCAACGCAAAGTATCTAGCTGCACGCGCAGCGATGCCCCTTACACTGAGCGCTGTAAGCACCTATGCCACCCGCTGCGCAGACATCCTAAGGGAGGTTTATGAAGCTCGCACTGGGATGACACTGCATGCCATTCCGGGGCTTCCGGAAATCCCTAGCTTTCCTTCTGAGGCAATTCATGAATTCCGCACATTGATCGAATATGGCCCTACAAAGATCGCGGGACCGATTGCTTCTTTGCTAGGCCTTATCCAAGTGCAAAGAGCCAGAATAGAGCAAGTTGGCGCTTGGAACTCGGGACGACCGGCGAGCGGCGTCGATGTTTGGAACGTAGAGCAATATATCATTAATACCGCAGAAATCTATATGCGCGGCGGATACCTATACGAGTATGCGAGATTTGAAGCAGACCAGCCGCGAGCGATTGATATCAATGCAATTCGCTCTGGTCTAAGGCAGCTTAATTTCGATGAGAGTGAGGGATTGATAAAACGCACGGAGAGCTGGCGTCCGCGATACGAGAAGGATTTAGACTTAAGTGATCCGACGGGTTCTGCATGAAGAAATGGAACGCCGCTTGAGCATCTACCAGCGATAGGACATCCGGATGATGCCGCCGTCCGGCACCGGCGTCAGTTCGGTGCGGATGTTGTAGCGTTCGAGCCGGGGCACCACCAGCACGCCATAGCCGGCCGCGATGGCCGAACTGGTGAGGGTGTCGTACCAGCGATGCTGGCGCGCCTGGATGCGGCTATAGGCGACGAACTCGGTCAGCGCCGCCGACGGCAGGCCATATTCCCAGCCATAGCGGCGCCACAGGAAGGACGAGCCCGAAGCCGCCAGCGCCGTGGTATCGGAGGGAAAGGACTGGTAGTCCGACCCGTTGGGCCGCTGCTCGCGCACGATGTTCTTCAGCGCAAAGGCGGTGCCGACGGTCAATCCCGTCTCCAGCAGCAGCCGCCCAAGACCCTTGCGGTCATGCTTGTAGAGCGCGATGCCGGCGGCGCCCACCGGCAGGGCGATGGCGACCGCGGTGCCCAGCGTCTCGATATTCTTCTCGCGGGATGTCAGCGGCGTGGTGTTGGGCGTAAAGGCTAGCGCGGCCTGGGCTTGCGCAAGCAGGACAAGCCCGGCAGCGAGCAGGGTTTTGTGTGTCATCGGCGTCTCCGCTTGTTGGATCGCAAACGTGCCCGCCGCGGTCAAGCCGGGCTTTCCCCAACTTTTCCCAATGTGAAACTGCGTCTTAGGACGGGCATCTTGCCTATCCGCCTTACTCCGGCTTTCCGGCCTTGCTAAAGTGTCGATGCGCGCTTGATCGGCGAAAATCACTTAGCGGATCACGGTGTCGCACCAATTGGGACGGGCGTGTGGACAGGCATGGCGAAAAGCGTTTGGGATCAAGGCCGGCAGGGGGAGGGGGGCGCGTTTTCCCGCCGCACAATTAAATTGCGCAACACCGAAAAATGAAAAAGTGGAACACAAGCCGCGCACCCGCCGGCCGTATTGCATACGTGAATGGCCGCTACCTGCCGCATGGCGAAGCGGGCGTGCATATCGAAGACCGTGCCCTGCAACTGGGCGACGGCATCTATGAAGTCACCAACGTCATCGCCGGCAAGCCGTTGGACGAGGAGGAGCATCTCGACCGCATGGAGCGGTCCTTGCGCGAGATCGGCATCGCGATGCCGATGGGCCGCAGCAGCCTGAAGCTGGTGATGCGCGAAATGATCGCACGCAACCGCATCGCCAACGGGCTGCTCTATCTGCAGGTGACGCGCGGCGCGACCAAGCGGGATCACGTGCCGCCGAAAGATCCGCCGCGGCCGACCCTGATCATGACCATGCGCGCGCAGGACATGGCGGGCCTGGCCCACCGGATGGAGAACGGGATCAACGTCTCCACCCAGCCCGACATCCGCTGGGGACGTTGCGACATCAAGACGGTGCAGCTGCTGCCCAACCTGATTGCCAAGCAGGCGGCCAAGGCCGCGGGCGGTTTCGAAGCCTGGCTGGTCGATCGCGATGGTTACGTGACGGAAGGCGCCTCGACCAATGCCTGGATCGTGGATGCCAACGGCACGGTGATCACGCGCGAACTCTCCAACGCCATCCTGCCGGGGGTCACGCGCCGGGTGATCCTGGAAGCGCTGGAGGAAGCCCAGATCAAGGTGGAGGAACGCAAGTTCACGCCGCAAGAGGCGGCGAAAGCCCGCGAGGCCTTCATCACGTCCGCAACGGGGGCGGCCGTGCCGGTGGTGGCGATTAACGGTGTCACAATCGGGGATGGCCGTCCGGGGGCGCTGACCCGGCGCATCCATGAGCTATATGCAACAAAAACCGGCATGAAAACGTGCTGAAAACCACGCGATTGCCCCTTTCGCAATTGCAGCATTGCGCTAGAATGTTGCCCAAGATGACGCGTAAACCCCTGCGCGGCTGAAACAATGGGCAAACCCATGAGCGATAAACAACAGAACCTTCAGGACACGTTTCTCAACGCCGTCCGCAAGTCCAAAAGCGCCGTCACCATCTTCCTGGTCAACGGCGTCAAGCTCCAGGGCAACATCACCTGGTTCGATAACTTCTGCGTCCTGCTGCGCCGCGACGGCCAGAGCCAGCTTGTCTACAAGCACGCCATCTCCACCGTGATGCCGATGGGCCCGATCCAGCTCCAGGACGAGCCGGCCGAAGGCTGAATTGGGTAACAAGGCCTTCGTCATCCATGTCGAGCCCAAGAGCCGTGGGCGCGCCGATCGCGCGCTTCGCGATGCGCAGGCACGCCTGGAAGAAGCCGTCGGCCTGACAGCCGCCATCCACCTGGACGTGGTGGTGGCCGAAGTGGCGCCGCTGGCCCGCCCCACGCCCGCGACCTTGCTGGGGCAGGGCAAGGTGGAAGAGATCGCCACCCTGGCGCGCGAGCACGAGCCCGACGTCATCATCGTCAATGCGCATCTCACGCCGGTGCAGCAGCGCAACCTGGAAACGGCGTGGAAGAGCAAGGTGCTCGACCGCACCGCGGTCATCCTTGAGATATTCGGTGAGCGCGCCGCGACCAGGGAAGGCACCTTGCAGGTCGAGCTGGCGCACCTGAACTATCAGCGCTCGCGGCTGGTCAGGTCCTGGACCCACCTGGAGCGCCAGCGCGGCGGCTTCGGCTTTCTGGGCGGTCCCGGCGAAAGCCAGATCGAAAGCGACCGCCGCCTGATCGCCGAACGCATCGTGCGCATCAAGAAAGACCTGGAGAAGGTCAAGCGCACCCGTGCGCTTGGCCGCAGCGCGCGCAAGAAGGTGCCGTTCCCGGTGGTGGCGCTGGTCGGTTACACCAATGCCGGCAAGTCGACCCTGTTCAACCGGCTGACCGAGTCCGAGGTGCTGGCCAAGGACCTCTTGTTCGCCACCCTGGACCCGACCATGCGCGGGGTGAAGCTGCCCAAGGGCACCCGCATCATCCTGTCCGACACGGTGGGCTTCATCTCCGACCTGCCGACCGAGCTGGTCGCCGCCTTCCGCGCCACCCTGGAAGAGGTGCTGGAGGCCGACGTCATCGCCCATGTCCGCGATGCCGCCCATGAGGAAACCGCCGCCCAGAAGGCCGACGTGCTGAAGGTGCTGGAGGAGCTGGGCGTGCCGGACGACCGCCCGATCCTGGAGGTGCTGAACAAGATCGACCTGCTGGAACCGGAGCAGGCCAAGGGCCTTCTCGATCATAACGGCAGGGGCGGGGCGGTGGCGGTTTCGGCGCTCAGCGGCGCCGGCGTGGCCGACCTTTTGGCCGCCTTCGAGACCCGCGTGACGCGTGGCAACATAACCGCGACCCTGAAACTGGACGCCACGGATGGCAGCGCCTTGGCCTTTGCCTACCGCCACGCCCAGGTGCTTGAACGGAAGGATCGGGCGGGCAAGATCAGCCTGAGCCTGCGCATCCACCCCGACGATCTGGGACGCTTTGAAAGCAAGTTCTCCAGGAAAATCACGATAGAACAGGGCGTTGTTGGCGAAAGTTAAGCTGATTTCTCAGCTTTCTTGGCCTCCTGCCACAGCGCTTCCATCTCTTCCAGCGACGCCGCGCCAGGCTTGATGCCCTGTCCCGCCAGGCGGGTTTCGATATGGCGGAAGCGGCGGGTGAACTTGGCGTTGGCGGCGCGCAGGGCGGCCTCAGGATCGACCTTCAGGTGCCGGGCCAGGTTGGCCACCACGAACAGCAGGTCACCGATTTCCTCTTCGCGCTCGGCCTGGGTCCGAGCTTCCGCGACCTCGCGGGCTTCCTCGGCGATCTTCTCGACCACCAGGTTGGCGTCGTTCCAGTCGAAGCCGACCGACGAGGCGCGGCGCTGCAGCTTCTCGGCACGCATCAGGGCGGGAAGGGCGCTGGCCACATCATCCAGCAGCCCGGTCTTGCCGCCGGCGGCGCGTTCGCCTTCCTTCAGCTTCTCCCAGAAATCCTTCTGGCTGGCGGCATCCGCCTTGGCCTGTTCGTCGCCGAAGACGTGCGGATGGCGACGGATCATCTTGGCGGTCACGGCCTCGACCACGTCGCCGAAATCGAACAGGCCTTCTTCTTCGGCCATGCGGGCGTGGAACAGGACTTGGAACAGGAGGTCGCCCAGCTCACCGGGCAAGGCCTTCATATCGCCATCGGCGATGGCCGATGCGACCTCGTAGGATTCTTCGATGGTGTAAGGGGCGATTGTCGCGAAAGTCTGCGCCTTGTCCCACGGACATTCGGTGCGCAGGCGCTTCATCACCTCCAGCAGGATGGAAATATCGCGGCCGGGCGCGAGGTCGGGCTTGCTCATGCGCCCATAAAGAAGAGGGTGCGGCGCCACGGCAAGCGCCGAAAGCCCGGTCCCACAGCTATTTCGCGGCCGCCACCGCCATGCGGATGAAAGTGTGCATTTCCGGGGTGATCGCCATCATGCCGGCGATGCTGGGATCGCCGCTGATATCGTCGCGGAAGGCCCGGAAGCGTTCGCGGAATTCGCCATTGGTGCCCACCACCTTTTCATTGATGGCGCGGCAGCGTTGCACGACGTCGCGCGCCAGGGGCGAGGTGGGATCGCCCACCGCCATGGCCGCGATCAGCTGTGGTTTCAGCTCTTCCCAATCCTCGAGAGTGGCGGCGCGGTTCTGGATGATGCGCGCGCGTTCTTCTTCGGTGAAATGGCGGGCGAAGATCGCCTGGAACAGCGCGCGGGCTTCCGGGCTGGGTTTGGGCGTGGCGGTCTGCCGTGTCAGGTCGGCCAGGTCGTCGACGGTCAGCGCATCACCGGCCGCCAGCTTGGCCCGGGCCGCCTTGACCAGCGCCAGCGCCTGGGCGGTACGGCGGGTCTCGCGCATCAGCGCGTCTTCCTGCAGCGCCAGTACCGTGGCCAACTTGTCGGCATCGCCGCACAGCAGCTCGCCGATCCGTTTCAGGGGCAGGCCGAGCTGTTTCAGCGCCAGGACCTGATGCAGCCGCGCGATCTGGTCGGGCCCGAAGCTGCGCCAGGCCACGCCGGTGGCGCCGTTCATCGAGCGCGTCGGCGCCAGCAGCCCGTGGCGCTCGTACAGGCGCAGCGCCTTGATGGTGATATCGAAGCGTTGGGCGACTTCGGCGGGACTGAGATGGCGATCCATGCGACTCGAACTCCAGCGACGCTGAGACCCTGGGGCCGGACCCTGGGGACGGGGCAAGGGCGATCCGGGCCGCCATCCGGCCAGATCAATATTTTTCGTATAAGTAATATTATGAGAAATCGAGAGCGAGAAAAAGGGAAGTTATTCGGTCGTGGCCGTCGCCGTGGTGGTCACCAGGATGGATTGTGGGCTGGCCGCACCCTTGCTGCCGCCACCGCTCAGCACAACAACGATGCCGGCTATTGCCGCCGCCGCGGCTGTGACTCCCAGACCAGCCCCAAAAAGCTGAGCCTTCTGGACGCTCGCAGCATGACCTGGCGGCAAAGGCGTTTGTGCGGAACGTCCGGCTTGCGGTGCCGCCGGCAAAGGTGCGTTGTCGGGTGCTTGGGCCATCAACGATACGGCGGCAAGCAAAGCCGCCACCTTGCCAAAATCTCGCACGCCCTAGTCTCCGCCGCCGCAATCGCGCAGGAAACTCGCCGAAAACATGCCGAGTGTCTACCAACCGGTGTGCGGTGCTGAGATCAGGTCGCCGCCGGCTTAGTGGTGACGATGAAGTCCTTCAGGCGTTCTTCCGCGCCGGCATAACCCGGCTGCAGTTCCAGCACCTTCTTGTAGTCGTAATACGCCTCCTTGAAGCGGCCGAGCATCTCCTCGGCGATCGCGCGATCGTAGTAGCCGACATGGGGGAAGCTCATGCCCAGCGCCAGACCCTCGTTGATGCTGTCCAGCGCGTCGGCGTACTGGCGTCTCTTGATCAGGATCGAGCCCATGTTGACGTGCGGATCGCCCAGGCTCGGATCCAGCACGATGGCCCGCTGGAAGTCGTCCGCGGCCTCGTCCGTGCGTCCCAGCGCGTCCAGCATCACGCCACGATTGTCGTAGGTCGCAGCTTTGTCCTTGGCGGTCAGCGCTTCTTCCTTCAGCGTCTGGCTGCAGGTCTCGACCCCGTCGCGGGGGCTGCGGCCGGTCCGGGCCATCATGTAGCAATCATGAGAAAGCCCAGCGCCGTGCGACACCACAGTCTGGGCCGAAGCCGGCGCAGTCAGCGCGGCCGCCAGAATCAATGCGATGCGAACCTTCATGACCGAGCCTCCGGACGAAAGTTTACGCACGCATTATACGCGCTTTTGGTCCCAAGTGCTGCTGTTGCCATGGGGCCGGGGATCGGACACAGTTCGCACAATCAAATCATAGGTTTGGGGAGTGAACATGAAGTCTTTTCACAAGATGGCCGTGGCCGGTGTCGCGGTCGCGGCGCTCAGCCTGCCGGCCTTTGGCCAAGGCACGATTTTCTACAGCTGGTCCCCCAAGCCGGTTCCGCTGACCGAATGGAAGGCACCCAACAAACCGATCTGGCGGCTGAGCGAGATTCTGGCCGCCCACAAGAGCCAGAAAAGCTGGGTCCAGCCGATCGTGCGCGATCAGGACTATCACGGCGATTACGTCCAGATGGCGCCGGGCGAAAAGACCAAGACCCAGTTCTGGGCCGATGATCCCGTCTTTTGGTACGTGGCCTCAGGCCAGATCCGCTTTACCGTTCAGGGGCAGGAGCCTTTCGTGGCAAGCAAAGGCTTCCTGGTTCAGGTACCCTACCGCACCCCCTACTCGCTCGAGACCGTCGGTGACGAGCCGTCGGTGCGCTTCGAGGTGACACACGCCAACCGCACGCCGCTCTATCCCGCCACCGGCCCCAGCGATGCCGGCCCGGCGCCGGTCGCCAAGGATAAGACCTATGTCTTGGCCAGCTATCGCACGCCGCCCAAGCCCTATGGCGACGCCAAACCCTATGTCGACTTCCTGAAGGACTATGTGAACACCACGACGCCGCCCAAGCCCGGCGACCATGCCTTCGTGAAGGACGACAACAACTTCATGAATATCATTCGCGGCCATGGCATGCCGACGCCGCCCGACAGCAACAAGGGGCACTTCCACATCGACTATAACGAGTTCTGGGTCATCGCCGAGGGCACGGTCGACTACAAGATGGAAGGCATGAAGGTTTTTACCGCCGATGTCGGCGACATCGTCTATGCACCGCAGGGCCGCTGGCACCGCGCCAGCTGGGCCGGCAACGGCATGAGCACCCGCATCGCCATCAACCCCAGGCCTGAAGGCATGCACAATTTCGACGCCGGCGCGGGGGCGAAGCAGTGAAGAACGGTTCGCTGCAGGCGAACGAAATCGTCCGGTGGACCATTTCGAGTGATGAACGCCGCGAGCCCCAGCGAGCGGTCAGATGGGCCGTGGCAACCCGGCCCGTTTTCTTTCAGGAGATGCCCATGAAGAAATTGCTGCTGGCGGCATGCCTCACTGCCCTGCCCGTGCTGCCTGCCCTCGCCCAGGACGTGAAACTGTTCAGCTCATCCGCCGATGTGCAGAAGCTGATCGCGGAAGCCCGCGCCGAGCATAAGCCCGGCAACACCGTGAAGATCATCGCCGCCACACCGGGCTATCCCGTGCAGCTGGAATTCCGCAGCGCCGACACCCCGCCCACCGTGCACCCGATGCAGGACGAACTGATCGAGGTGATCGGCGGCGGCTGCACCTTCATCACCGGTGGGAAGCTGGTAGGCGTGAAGCCGGGCGCCGAGACCGGCAAGACCGTCGCGGGCACCGGCATCGAAGGCGGCACGCCGCGCAAGGTCGCCAAGGGCGACTACATCGTGGTGCCGGCGGGCACGCCGCACTGGTATTCGGCGATCCAGGGCGAGCTGATCACCGTCGCTGTGCACTACCCCAAGACGAACTAGTCGGGCAGCGCGAAGATATAGAGCTGATGACCGCTGGCCGGGCGATGCACCTCGTCCAGCAACGCCGTCGGCTTCTGCTGCGGGCTGCCGCCGCCAAGGCCGGTGGTCACCGCGATATATTGCTTGCCGTCCAGGCTGAAGCTGACGGGATACCCCTGCACCGTATTGCCCAGGCGGATCTGCCAAATCACCTTGCCGGTCTTCACATCGACCGCCTTGAAATTGCGGTCGAAGTCGCCCACGAAGGCCACGCCGCCGCCGGTCGACAACACCGCCGTCAGGAACGGCGAGCGCTGCTGGAAGGACCACATCTCCTTCATGTCGCTGGTGCGATAGGCGACCAGCTTGCCCATATTCTGGTGGGTGCCCGGCATGAAGAAGAACTTCTGCGAGGCCGCGGTGCCGCCGCCGCCCAGCTTCTGGTCCACGTCATGACCCTCGATCATCACACAGCTCTGGCTGAGCGGGATGATCAGCATGTCGTTGGGCTGGTTGTAGCTGGTGGCCTGCCAGTCATGGCCGCCTTCGGGGCCGGGGCACGACGACAGCCACTGGTTGGTCTTCTGGTCCAGGATGTCCTGGCGATAGGTAACTTCGCCGGTCTGGTGGTTGATGTTGGCGAAGACGTTCTGGAATAACGTTTCCTTCGCATCCAGGAACTTGCCGCTGGCGCGGTCCAGCTTCCACAGGATGCCGGCCTTGCCGATGGTCATCAGCGTCTTCTGATCGCCGTGATCGATCAGCACGCGCTCGAACACTTCATCCAGGTCCAGTGATTCACCCGGCGCGTGCTGGAAATACCATTTCAGCTTGCCGGTATCGGGATCGAGCGCCAAGGTCGACGACGAATAGAGCGTTGAGGCGCCGAAGGTCTTGCGGCTGGCGCGGAACCACGGCTTGGTTTGGGCCACGCCCCAATAGGTCGTGTTCAGGTCGGAATCGTAAGTGCCCGCGATCCAGGTATCGCCGCCGCCGCGCAGCAGGTTAGGCAATCCGTTCCATGTATCGCCGCCCGGCTCGCCCTCGAGCGCGGTGGTGTGGAATATCCAGGCCTTCTTGCCGGTGTCGGCATCGAAGGCGCTGATGTAGCAATTGTTCAGCGAGTAGTTGTCGCAGCCGGTCATGCCGCTCAGCACCTTGCCGCGCATCACCATCACGCCGCCGGTGGCGGAGTTGGAGGTGGTGCCCAGCGCCTGCTCCCACACCTGCCTGCCGGTGCGCGCATCCAGCGCATGCACCTTGGCGTCGGTCGTCGCGACGAACACCTTGTCGTGATAGATGGCCAGGCTTCGCGTGCCGCCATAAGCGACCTTCGACACCGGTCCCAGCCGGTTTTCCCAGATCAGCTCGCCGGTACGCGCGTCCAGCGCCTGCACGGTGTTGGAAGTGTTCGACAGGAAAATCACGCCGGAATGCACGATCGGCGTCACCTGGTTGGCGCCGCCCTCGTTCATGTTCCACGCCCACTTCAGGGTGAGCGATTTCACATTGTCGGGCGTGATCTGCTTGAGCGGGCTGTAGCTCCAGCCCTGATAGTTGCGCCGGTACATCGGCCATTCGCCGTCGGCCGGGTGCAGCAGCATATCGTCGGTGACGTCGACATAGTTCTTCACAGTGCCCTTGACGGTGTGGCCCAGCTGGAACGCCGGCGGCATCAGCGCGGCACGCGCTTCCATCGCCGCCATCTTGCCCTGCGACGGCACGGCTTCATCCTTGCCGCCCTTCGCGGATGGCAGCTTTGCGGGGCGCTTGCCGGTGGCGATAGTGGAAACTTTCACGTCGGTGTTCTTGCTGAAGGGCGTGCTGCCGGCCGCAGCGCCGTTCATCGCCAGCAGATAGGCGGTGACGTTGGTGTATTGCGCTTCGCTCAGGCTGGCCGGTGCGCCCGCCGGCATCGAGGTGGCGATGAACTTGAACAGGTCCTTGGTCGACTTGCCGCCGAAGCTGGACATAAAGCCCCTGCCGCCCAGCGCGGGCGCGTCGCCGCCGCCTGCCAGATTGGCACGATGGCAACCCGCGCAGTTCTGCGCATAGATGCTGCGTCCAGCCGAGGCCTGCGCGGCGGTGTAGACGCCGGCCGGCGCGGTTTGCGCATAGGACCAGGCGCTGCCTAGGGCGACGATCAGCGCGGCCGCGCCCATCAAGAATCCACGCGACATGATTATTTCCCTTCCAGCCAGCCCTGCAGGTTTCCGTCCGGCGCCTTTTCGCTGTCGATGCGGATATAGAGCGCCTGGCGATGCAGTGCCTCGACCTGCGCGGGCGACAAGGTCACCGAGCCCGACACCGTGCCTTCTTGCGCATGGCTGACCGTCAGGCTGCCGCCGATCGCCTCGCCCGGCACGCCCTTGGCCAGGCCGATGCGGAACGAGCCGCCCTTCGCCGGCGAGGTCAGGTTCGAGAAAGTGCCCTGCACCGTCAGCGTGGACCCGTCCAGCGACGCCGTGACATTGCCGATGCTGCCGATCACGTCGGCGCGGTTGACGGCGTCAAACGGTACCGGGTCCAGCTCGGCCTCGAAAGTCTCGGCCGCAAAGGCCGGCGCAACGCTGAGCAGCAGCGCGCCCATCATCAGACGAAATCGCATGGGGGCGTCCTTTACGGTTGCGGCGGCAGCTTGATGCCAAGCTGGGTGCGCAAATAGTTGATGTTGTGGGACAGGTAGTCGTCCACCTTCAGCCGGTCGTCGCCACCGATTGCGTCATAGCCGTCATCGCCCTTGCGCGGGCCGTCCACGTCGAAGATCACCCAACCCTTGAAATGCTTGTCGCGCAACACCTTGAACACGCCCTGGAAGTCGACACCCCCGCCGCCCAGATTGTGATAGACGCTGGCGATCTTGTGCTGGTCCTGGGTCGGGGTCTCCTTGTTGCCGCGATACTTGGCGTAGGTGTCCTTGAGGTGGATTTCCGAGAGGCGCGGGAAGTAGTCGCTGATGATCTGCACGGCGTCGCCGCCGCCCAGGGTCAGGTGCCCGGTGTCGGCGCACAGCCAGACATACTTGGGATCGGTGTGATCCATCACGAAGCGCATCTCCCGCTCGCGCTCCAGCGGTCCCCAGATGTGGGGATGCGGCGACAGCTTCACGCCCATGGCGATGGTCTTCTCGCCCAGGCGGTTCAGAGTGTCGGCCAGGCGCTTGAGTTGCTCCTCGCTGGGGCCGCCCGCGGGGCGCGCGCCCATGTTGATCTTCCAGTGGCCGCAGCCCATCGGCACCAGGAAGTCGCGGCAGAAGGCGATATGGTCCTCGATGGTCTTGGGGATCTGGTCCGGGTCGATGAAGTTGGTCGACTGGCCCTTTTCGCCGTTGGACGCATCCAGGAAGCTGATGCCGGAATCGTCGAACAGCGACTTCAGTTCCTTGACCTTGGAACGGTAGGGTTCGATGCCGTGGGCATAGAACTCGATGCCCTGCAGGCCGCGCGCCGCCACCACCTTGATGGCCTGGGCAGTGTCATAGACCGTGTTGGTGTTCAGCCCCGCATCATTCCAGATCGAGCTGGTGGTGCCGAACAGCAGGTCGGGGTTCACTGGATCCAGCGGCTTGTGCCTGATCGTCTTGCCGAACACGGTTGTCGAAACCAGTTCCGGCGCGGCGAGCGTGGCGGCGGCCCCCAGCATGAAGTGGCGGCGATCGGACATGACTTTCCCCCTGTTGTTGTTCGTGACGTTTGGGCGCGGGTGACATTAAGTCAAGTGGTTCAAAAGCCGCGCCGATTTTCCTGCTGCGTTGCAGCACAGGAGCGCCGCGGCCGCCCGCGTTTACAGCCTTCCATGAAAGTGAGAGCCTGTCAGCGGTGCGTCGCGGCCGGCGATGCGGGGCCAAAAGCAAGCGGCGCAAAGACCGCCGCACAGGGAGTGACACATGGACACCACGCGCAGGATGTTTGTCGGCATGGGCGCAGCCAGCGCCGCCGTTGCAGCGACGGGAGCGCCGGCGATGGCGGCTTCGGCCCCGATTTCGTCGGCCAAGGACAAATTCTGGATCGCGGCGACCACGCCTTGCGACAAAAACTATGAATTCGACGCCTCCGCCTATGCCGAGCAGCTGGCCTGGTGGAAAAGTCAGGGCGCCGACGGTGTGCTGGTTTTGGGCACCAATGGCGAAGGCCCTTCCTTCTCGGTCGCCGAGCGCAAGAAGATCGCCGAGACCGCGATCAAGCATCGCAACGGCCTGGACCTGATCATCACCACGGGCACGCCCAACTTCAAGGAAACCATCGAGTTGTCGCAGCATGCCGCCGCCATCGGCGGCGACAGCGTGCTGATCCAGCCGCCTTTCTATTACAAGAACCCCAAGACCGACGGCCTGCTGGAATATTTCCGCCTGGTGATGGCCAAGCTGCCGGCCACGACCAAGGTGCGGTACTATGACATCCCCCAGGTGACCGGCGTGACCATAAATCCCGGTTTCGTCAGCGCCATGGCGGAACAGCATCCCAACTTCATCGGCATTAAGAACAGCCATGGCGTGGCCGATGAGTTCGAGGCTCTGTCCACCCAGACGCCATCGCGCCTGAACATCATTTCGGGTACCGACAACAACATGCTGGCGGCGCTGAAGCACGGCAATGGCGTAATCTTGGGTTCGGGCAATGTCTATACCAAGATCGTGGCGGGCATCTTCGCCGCCCACCGCGCCGGCCAGGATGTGCAGCCGGCATTCGACAAGCTGACCAAGGCGACCAGCCTGATGGCCGCGAACGGGTACAGCTCGAACTACAATGCCATCAAATATGCCCTGAACCTGATGATGGGCAGCGACCGGGTGAACATGGCGCGTCCGCCGCATGTGCCGCTGAGCGACGATGAGAAAGCCAAGCTGCGCGCCGGCGTGGCACAGCTCAAGACCATGGTCTGACAATATTGATGTTTCGCGCGGCCTGGCTTTGGCTGGGCCGCGCTTTTCTTTTGGCTGGAGATATAGCGATGAAGCGTTGGCGATTGGCTTTGGGCGTGCTGGCGGTCTTGGCCGTGCCTGCGCTGGCGCAGGACGAGGCCTGGTATGCCTGGTCGCCCAAGCCCGATGTGCTGCCCAGTTATGGGAAGAACAAGCCCGTCACCCGCCTGCCCGCCGTGCTGGCCCGCCACAAGGGCCAGGCGCGCTGGAGCGAGCAGATCGTTCTGACCAAACGCTGGGACGCGAAATGGATCCAGGCCGCGCCCGGCGACAAAACGCCGACCCAGTATTACGGCGATGACCGCTCGGTGTGGGTGGTGTGGGGCGGGCAGATCCGCTTCACCATCGAAGGCCAGCAGCCTTTCGTGGCGACCAAGGGCTTCCTGGTCCAGGTGCCGCAGCGGGTGCGCTATTCCATTGAGACCATCGGCAGCGAACCTTCGCTGCGCTTTGAAGTCACACATGCCGGCATCAAGCCCAACTATCCGGCCGATGACGGCCAGGCCAAGCCGGCGGAGGCCGATGCCAGCTATATCAAGGTCAGCACGCCGACCCAGCCGGACAAGTATGACGAGATCAACCGGCCCTATGTCGACTTCCTGAAGGATGTGGTGGCGGCCGACCCGACCCATGGTCCCAAGCAGTCGCGTGTCGTTTCTGACGAAGCCAACCTGGTCAACATCATCCGCGGTCCAGGCGTGCCCACCACACCCGCCAGCAATCGCGGCCACTTCCATATCGGCGATGACGAGTTCTGGTTCATCCTGGAAGGAAAGTGCGACTACCTGATCGAGAAGGTCGGGCTGTTCACCGCCGACGCCGGCGACATCGTCTTCGTGCCGCCCGGGCGCTGGCACCGCGCCAGCTGGCACGAAGGCCAGACCGACACGCGGCTGTCCTTCAATGTCAGCCCGCTTCTCTTCCACAATTTCGGCCCCGACGCCGGCGGCAAGCAGTGAGCGCACCCATGAAGACCCGAACCAAACTGGCCGCCTGCGTGCTCGCTTTGCTCGCCATCCCCGCGCTTGCTCAGGGCCGCAAGGTCTATCTGTCCTGGACACCCAAAGGCACGCCGGTGCCCTATACCGGCGTCAACAAGCCGATCTGGCGCATCGCCGACATTCTGGCCAAGCACGCAGGTCAGAAAACTTGGACTGAAGACGTGATCGAGACCGAGCGCTACAGCGCCAAGTGGATTTCGATGGCGCCAGGCGAAAAGACCCGCGCCCAATTCTATGGCGACGACCGCACGGTATGGATCGTGTGGGGCGGCAAGATCCGCTTCGCCATCAAGGGGCAGGAACCGTTCGTGGCAACCAAGGGCTTCCTGGTGCAGGTGCCGCTGCGCGTGCCCTATTCCATGGAAGTGGTGGGCGACGAACCGGGCCTGCGGCTCGAGATCACCCGCGGCGGCGCGTTGCCGTCCTACCCGCTGGACTCCGGCGGCATGCCCAGACCGATCGCCGGCCAGCATTACGAGAAGATCAGCTACCCCACCAAGCCGGTGGCCGGCGGCATGGATAGTTATACTGACAAGAACCAGCCTTACCTGGATTTCATGAAGGACTATGTGCAGGGCGATCCGGACGGCAAGAAGGGGCGTCTGCACCTGTTCGTCGGCGATGCCGACAACCAGGCCGCGATCATTCGCGGGCCCGGTGTGGCCATTCCGCCCGACACCAATCTCGGCCACTTCCACGTCGCCAATGACGAGTTCTGGTTCATTCCCGAAGGCAAGATCGCCTATCAGATCGAAGGCATCGGCCTGATCCTGGCGGGCCCCGGTGACCTGGTGCTGGTGCCGCCACAACGGTTCCATCGCGCCAGCTTCGCGCCGGGCCAGATGGACACCCGCATCGCCTTCAACCGCAGCCCTACCATGCTGCACAACTACACCGAAGAGGCGAATGGCACGCAGTAATTGACACTCGCGCGGGCGCGCCCCTAGCCTTCCCGGCAAAGAGGGGTGTCTCATGCGCAAAGCTCTGCTTGCTCTTTCTCTGATGGCCGCAGGTGCAGCGTTCGCTGCCGGGACCGATCCGCAATCGGCGGCCAACATCCATGCCCATATCGCCTTTCTCGCCAGCGACCTGCTGAAGGGCCGCGAGGCGGGAACGCCGGAATATGACATCGCTGCCGCTTACGTTGCCTCGCAGATGGAACAGCTGGGGCTGAAGCCGGGCGCGGGCAAGAGCTATTTCCAGCATGTGCCGCTGACTGCCTATCGCCCGGCCGGCCAGGGCAGCCTTGCCGTCAAGCGCGCGGATGGCAAGACAGTGCCACTGGTGTTCGGCGCCGATTATGTCCCGCGCAGCAACCTGTTGTTTCCGACGCTGAAGCTGGACAAGCCGATGGTGTTCGTCGGCTACGGTATCACCGCGCCTGAGCATGGCCGCGACGACTACAAAGGCATGGACGTAAAGGGCAAGATCGCGGTGATCCTGTATGCCGCGCCCAAGTCCTACCAGTCAGAAGAGCGGGCCTATTACATGCTGAGCACGACCAAGTACGAAGCAGCAGCCGCACACGGCGCCGCGGGCGTGCTGTTCATTTCCAATCCGGTGTTGGACAAGATCGCGCCGTTCGCGGACAACGCGCGGCAGTATCAAAGCTGGGGCATGACCTGGCGCAAATCCGACGGCAAGCCCTTCACCCACGCCACCCTGCCCGGCGCCGGCATGTTGAGCATGGCCGGGGCGAGGAAACTGTTTGCCGGCGCGAAGCTGAGCGCCGACCAGGTCTTCGCCGCGATGGACAGCGCGAACAGCGCCGTCCCGAGTTTTGCCCTGCCCGGTTCACTGCTGGCGGACGAGAAGACCGAGATCAAGAACGTTGAAAGCGAGAATATCGTCGGAATCTTGCCCGGCGCAGATCCGAAGCTGAAAAACGAATATGTCGTGCTTTCGGCGCATCTGGACCACATCGGCGTCACCCCGCCAGTGAAGGGCGACAGCATCAACAACGGCGCGCTGGACAATGCTTCCGGTGTTGCCACCACGCTGGAAGTTGCGCGGCTGTTCAATGCCAGTGGCAACCCGCCCCGTCGCTCCATGATCTTCCTGATCGACACCGGCGAGGAAAAAGGCCTGGTAGGCGCGGAGTATTTCGCCCACAACCCGACCGTGTCCAAGGCACAGATCGCCAGCGATGTCGACCTGGACATGCCGGTGCTGACCTATGACTTCACCGACGTCACCGCCTTCGGCGCCGATCGTTCCAGCATCGGGCCGTCGGTCAAAAAGGCTGCCGCCGGCATGAACATCGCGCTGTCACCCGACCCCGATCCCGACCAGGCGACCTTTGTGCGTTCCGATCACTATCGCTTTGTGGAACAGGGTATCCCGGCAGTGTTCCTGGCCACCGGCTATGCCAATGGCGGCAAGGCGGCGTGGGAGGATTTCGGCAAGAACCACTATCACAAGCCCAGCGACGACCTGAACCTGCCGATCCGCTATGACGTAGGCGCCAAGTTCGCGAAACTGAATTACGCGATTTCGCGCGAGCTGGCGGATGCCGACGCGCGGCCGGCCTGGAACAAGGGCGACTTCTTCGGACAGAAATTCGGCAAGCGCTAAAGCGTGACGGTCATGCCGTCATAGCCCGGCTCGACGCCTGGCGGCAGCTCGCGCATCAGCGTGTCATAGTCCATGTCGATATGCATGTTGGTCAGGATGGCGCGCTTCGGCTTCACACGCGCGATCCATTCCAGGGTGCGCGCCAGATGCGCGTGGCTGGGATGCGGCGTGATGCGCAGGGCATCGACGATCCAGCAGTCCACGCCCTCCAGCGCCGCGAAGGCCGCCTCGTCCAGCGCGTCCACGTCGGGCGTATAGGCCAACGGCCCGAAGCGAAACCCAAGGCTGCGGATGCGGCCATGACCAACGCCGAACGCGACCACAGGAATTCCGGCGATGGCGAACGGCGCAAACGGTTCCGGCAACTGGTGCGCCGCGACGATGGGGGGGTAGCCGCTGCCGCGCTGCTGCTCGAAGATATAACCGAACTTGTGACGCAGGCTGTTCAGGGCATGGTGATCCGACCACAGGTCGATCATCGCGCCCTTCTCGTTCAGCACCAGCACCCGCAGGTCGTCGATGCCGTGGGTCTGGTCGGCATGGTCGTGGGTGATCAGCACGCCGTCGATGCGCCCCACGCGGGCCGCCAGCAGCTGCTCGCGCAGGTCGGGCGAGGTATCGACAAGCACCCGGCTATCGCCGTTGCTGACCAGGATCGAACAGCGGGTGCGCCGGTTCTTGGGATTGGCGGGATCGCACACGCCCCAGTTCGGCGCGCCCTCGGCCAAGCGTGGCACGCCGCCCGATGATCCACAGCCCAGGATGCGCACCGAAAGCGTCATGCCGGACGCTTCACCTTGGAGAACAGGCGAAAGAAATTGTCGGTCGTGGTCTTCGCCAGCTCATCCGGCGACACGCCCTTCAGCTCGGCCAGCATGTTGGCGGTATGCACCACGAAGGCCGGCTCGTTCGTTTTACCCCGGTGCGGCACCGGCGCCAGGAACGGCGCGTCGGTTTCCACCAGCAGCCGGTCCAGCGGCACCGTCTTGATCACATCGCGCAGCGCCTGAGAATTCTTGAAGGTGGCGATGCCCGATACCGAGATCGAAAGCCCCAGTTCCAGCGAGGCATCGGCCAAACGCTGGGTGCCGGTAAAGCAATGGATCAGGCCGGTAAAGGCACCCTTGCCCATCTCGTCGCGCAGAATTTCGATCGTATCGTCATCGGCATCACGCGTGTGCACGATCACCGGCAGGCCGGTGCGCCGCGCGGCTGCAATATGGCTGCGGAAATTCTTGCGCTGCGGATCACGCGGGGAATGTTCGTAGTAATAATCCAGCCCGGTCTCGCCGATCCCAACCACTTTCGGGTGCGCGGCTTCCGCGACCAGGGCCGCTTCGTCGTCCAGCAGTTCCTTTTCGGACTCATGAGGATGCACGCCGACGCTGCACCAGACATCGTCATGCGCCTCGGCCACGGCCTTCACGCCGGGAAACCGCTTCAGCTCGGTGCCGATGCTGACACAGACGCCGACACCGGCCGCCTTGGCGCGCACCAGCACCTCATCGACCTTGCCGGCATAGTCGGGAAAATCCAGATGGCAATGACTGTCGATCAACATCACAATGTTCCGTTTCGCGCGGTCTGCGCCAGGTCGCGCGCCGTCGACAGCACGACCTGCTTCGGTTCCAGGTTCAGCGCGCCGGCGCGGCCAAAGCCCGCCTCGATCCGGCCCAGCAACTTCACCCAGCGCTCCAGCCCTCCGACACCGCTGTGCGCGCGGGCGCGAATGCGGTCGGCCAGCGCCTCAGCCAGGAATTGCCCGAACAGGTCCAGCCCGTCACGCATCCGGTAGAGTTTTTCGCCCAGTGTCAGCAGCGCTACCACATCGGGATCGCGAGCCTGGTCGATCAGCTTGTCGGCTTCCTGCGCCAGCACGGCGCCCTCACCCGTCGCCAGCATCAGCGCCGCGCCGATGCTGCCGCCCGACAGCCGCGCCATCGCGGCGCGTTCGCTGCCGGTCATTTCCGGCAAGTGCCGCGCCAGTGCCTGTTCCAGCGTGGCATCGTCCAGCGGCCGCAGCTCCAGCCGCTGGCAGCGTGAGCGGATGGTGGGCAGCAACCGGCCTGGCGTATTGGACAAGAGCAGCAGCATGGCATTGGCCGGCGGCTCTTCCAGCATCTTCAGCAGCGCATTGGCCGCATTGTCGTTCATGTCGTCGGCGGTATCGACGATGGCGACGCGCCAGCCACCGGCACCCGATGTCATGCCGAAGAAATCCGACAGCCGGCGGATCTCGTCCACCGACAGCACGGTCATCAGCTTGCCGGTGCGCGGATTGACGGCGCGCTTCAACACCAGAAGACCCGGATGGCTCTGCGCCAGCACCTGCCGCGACGCCGGATTGTCTTCCGGCACCGACAGGTCTTCCGGCCCGTCCGCCGTCGCCCCGTACGCCAGCAGATATTTCACGATCCGGTAGGCCAGGGTCGCCTTGCCGGTGCCCGGCGCGCCGGTGATCAGCCAGGCGCTGGGCGGGCGTCCGGCCCGCAGCGCACGCGCCGCGCGCGCCAGCGCCACATCCTGTCCCAGCAGTTCACGTGCCTCGCGCGGGTGCGCAAAGCCCTCGATCTGGTCGCTGTCGGCAATCTCGGTCTGGGTCCGCTTGGCCATGGCCGCTTATAGATCGAAACGGCGTGACACGGCGGTGAAAATCGCCTCGGCCACCTGGTCCTCGTTGCCCGACGCATCGATCACCTTGCAGCGCTCGGGAAAGCGCTTGGCGATGTCCAGGAAGGCCTGGCGCAGCTTTTCGTGAAACTCCGTGCCGAACTTCTCGAAGCGGTTCTCGGCGCCGGGCCGCGCCAGCGCACGGCCAAGACCGGTCGCCACATCCAGGTCCAGCACCAGGGTCAGGTCGGGCGAGAAGTCATCCAGCACCGCGCTGTCGATGCGGCGGATGGTTTCGCGGTCCAATCCCCGCCCCACGCCCTGATAGGCAAAGGTGGAGTCGCTGAAGCGGTCCGACAGCACCCACTTGCCCGCCGTCAGCGCCGGGCCGATGGTGCGCGCCACATGATCGGCGCGCGCGGCATAGGCCAGCAGCGTTTCGGTGATCGGGTTCCAGCGGCCGGGTTCACCCTCCACCATCAGCCTGCGGATTTCCTCGGCGCCCGGCGAACCGCCCGGCTCGCGCGTGGTCACAACGCCGATGCCGCGCGCTTCCAGCGCCGCCGCCAGCCGGCGAACTTGCGTGGACTTGCCGGTACCCTCGCCGCCTTCCAGCGTGATGAAGCGGCCGGTCATTTTTGACCCACTCACTTCTTCCAAAGACGCTTCACGGAATTCATCATGCTGCCGAAGATGCCGGTCTTGGCCACCCCCTGCGCGGCATAGACCGGAACCGTCAGTGGCGGGAATTCCGGCGCGGTGATCACCACCACGCCGACCTTCTGGCCCACCTGCACCGGCGCGGTCAGGTTGGGCAGAGGCTTGACCACCCACTTCATGCCGGCATGGCTGTCCACCTGCATGGTGACGTTCAGCGCCTTGGCCGGCGTCACCGGCACGCTGGCTTCCTGGCCGCCCTGCAGCGGCACCTGGCCGATCACCTGGTTGGTCTTGAACACCGGATAGGAACGGAATTCGCGGAACGCCATGTCCATCACCCGCGCGGCTTCCTCGGCGCGGCGGATGTTGGGGAAATAGTCGTCCTTGTATTGCGGATAGCGCAAGCCGTTCAGCACCAGGATCAGGCGCTGGTCGCCGCGCTTGGCCGAAATGGTGATGCCATAGCCGGCCGCATCGGTGTGGCCGGTCTTCAGGCCATCGGCGCCCGGCAGCGAACCCAGCACCAGGTCGCGGTTGGGCTGGTGGATGTTGTGCCAGATGAATTCCCGCTCGCTGAAATAGTGATATAGCTCGGGATAGGTGTTGATGATGTGGCGCGACAGCTTGGCCAGGTCCAGCGCGCTCATTAGCTGGCCGGGCGGGTCGGGCAGACCATCGGGATTGACGAAGGTCGATTGCGCCAGGCCCAGTTGCTTGGCGCGCTTGTTCATCAGGTCGACAAAGCCCTCGACCGTGCCGCCCAGACCTTCCGCCACCACGATGCAGGCGTCGTTGCCCGACTGGATGATGATGCCGCGGATCAGGGACTCGACCGGGATGCGGCTGCCCAGCTCGACGAACATCTTGGAGCCCTGGGTGCGCCAGGCGCGCTCCGACACCGGAAAGGTGTCGGTCAGCTTCACCCGTCCGTCCTTGATGCGCTGGAACAACAGGTCGATGGTCATCAGCTTGGACATGGACGCCGGCGGCATCGGCGCCAGGCCGTCCTTCTGCCACAGGACCTGGCCGGTCTGCGCATCCATCAGCAGCGCGTGTTCGGCGCTGGTATCGATCGCGGCGCGCGCCGGAAGTGCCGCGGCTGCGACAAAGGACAGGCAAAGGGCAAGGCGGCGGAACATGGCGTCTCCGGTTGTTATTGATCCACGACGATATGGGCGTCGTTGGCGCCCGCGCCGGTGATGCGGGCAAGAGCGGCGTCGGCCTCGTCGACCGAGGAAAGCGGGGCACTGCGAACTCTATAAAGCGTCTGCCCACCGCGTTGAAGGGTGGAAATCCGCAAGTCCCCGCCGACCCTGGCCAGCAGAGCCTTGGCGTTCTCCATTTTGGAGAACGCGCCCAGCTGGACATACAGGTGGGTGGTGGCGGGCACGGGAACCTTGGTCACCTGCCCGGTCGGCTGGTTGGCGGCGAACATCTCGGCGGGGATCGGCGCGGGCTGCGGCAGGGTGGGCGCCTGGACCGGCGGCGCAGTGGCGGCGCCGGGCACGATGGCGAGCGCGGCGGTATCGACCTTTTTTGTCGGCGCAGCGGGGACGGCGTTGGCGATCTCGGGCGGGGTCTCGGACGGCGGCGGGCCGCCATTCAGGTCGGCGCGGCTGAGATAGGTGACGCGCACCCGCGCGGTGCCGCTCTGCACCACGTCCAGCAACTCGGCGGCGCGCTTGGAAAGGTCGATGATGCGGCCGCGCGCGTAAGGACCGCGATCGTTGACGCGCACCACCAGCGACTTGCCATTGTCCAGGTTGGTCACCCGCACATTGACCGGCATGGGCAAGGTCTTGTGCGCGGCGGTCAGCTGGTTGCCGTCATACAGTTCCCCGTTGGCGGTCTTCTTGCCGTAGAAGGTCGGGCCGTACCAGGACGCGATGCCGGTTTCGTCATAGTCGGGCTGCTCGCGCGGGTAATACCAGACATTGTCGACTTGATAGGGCTGGCCGACCTTGTAGACCCCGGCATTGGCGGGAACCTTGACGGTGTGATCCTCGCGTGGGGCGGGCCGTGGTGCGGTGGTGGAACAGGCCGCGGCAGCCAGCGCCAGGCAGGCAGGCAGGATATGTCTGGCGGCAAGCCGCATGGCGCGAATCGTGTCCCGGAATACCCTTGGACCGTAGCGGGGCACGGCGGTTGGCTCAACGAGATTGCCCTGCTACAGGAGCGCGGACGGATGGGTGGCCGAGTGGTTTAAGGCAGCGGTCTTGAAAACCGCCGGGCCTGCAAGGGTCCCGTGAGTTCGAATCTCACCCCATCCGCCAAAGTTCCTGCGTTGACGGTGCCTGCCAACGTGGCGGCTTCGCCTCTACACTCGGTTCATCATGCGATTCCCGGTTGCCCTGGCGTTCATCCTTGTCCTGTTCTGCACGGCCTGCTCGCCCGATGAAAAGGACGCAACCCTCAAGCAATGTGTGGAGACTTCCACGCGCGAGAATCCGGCGCAGCAAGGTCAGAGCGCGGAAGAAGTACATGACGCCATCGGCTCCGATGTCGCCGATTGCATGAAGGCCGCCGGCTATCGCCACGACGAAGCCGATGGCAAGTGCATCGATGACGTGGACTTCAACCGCTACTGCTACGTGAAACGGCGCGGATAAGCCTGTCCGCCGCGCAATCAGATTTTCGACGCGCTGCCATGCTGGCGCGATGTTGGATCGCGCCAGTCCTCGCCTTCGCCTGAATCCAGCGGCCTGTCCGCCCTTTATCCGCGCCCAGGGGGTGGGAGGGGGGGCGATTTCGCGAAAACAACGATCGCGCATGTGCCTGAGGCGCCATCACGATCTCGGGGATATGCGCGGAAAAGCCGACGGGCAGCGGCAACGCCTGTCCGCACTTTGTCAGATCGAGATGCGATCCAGCTTCGGCGACCCGGAGTCACCCAAGCGGTCGGTCGGCACGGCAGGCTACCTAGCCCGGCTGCTCGTTGCTTTAGGTGCGGCACACGGCTTTTCCGCAGTCCCGCCCATCCTCCGCAAGCGACGGTTGCCGTCTGTGGCGGCCTGTGATTACAAAAGCTTATGAACGCTCCGGGGCTGCTCGACCGCGCCATCGCCCTCCACCAGACCGGCAATCTGGCGGACGCCGAGAAGCTGTACCTTGAGGCGATGCGCGCGGCCCCCGCGGACGCCTCCGCTTCTCATTTGCTGGGCGTGGTAAGGGCTCAACAGGGTCGCAACAGCGAAGCGCTGGAACTGATCGGCGCGGCGCTAAAGCTCAAGCCCGATGCACCGGAAATGCTGTCCAACTTCGGCAATGTGCTCAAGAGCCAAGGCCGCTTCGAGGAAGCACTGGCAGCATACGATCGTGCGCTGAAGATAAAGCCAGATTATGTGGCGGCATTGGCGCGTCGGGGCATGGTACTGCGCGACTTGGGAAGGCTGGACGAAGCCCTGGCCACGATCGACCAAGTCGTTCGCCAGCGTTCAGACTTTCTGGAAGCGCACAGCAATCGCGGCGCGATACTGTCCGATCTGGGCCGGCATGACGAAGCGCTTGTGGCCTATGATCGCGCGCTGGCGCTTGAGGCGCGCTTTCCCGATGTATGGAACAACCGCGCACTGACCTTGAAAGCGATCAAGCGACTGCCAGAGGCACTGAGTAACATCGAGCAGGCTTTGGCTCTGCAGCCGGACTTTGTCGAGGCCTGGAACAATCGCGGCATCATCCTGTTCGACCTGAAGCGTACCGGCGACGCGCTGATGAGTTACGACAGGGCGCTGGCGCTGCGACCCGACTATGCAGAGGCGCTGAACAACCGGGCCGTCGTGCTGGCCAGCTTGAAGCGCTACGCGGAGTCGCTGGCCGATTGCGATCGCGCCATCGCTCTGCACCCAGGTTTCGCCGACGCGTTTTACAATCGCGGAAACGCTCTCACCGAACTGGGGCGCCCGGAAGATGCGTTGACCAGCTATGAGCAGACCCTGACGTTAGACCCTGCGCATTCCAGCGCGCTCAGCGGCCTGGCCAATGCTGCGCTTGTCACAGGCGACTGGAAGCGCACCGCGGAACTGGCGCCAGTTCTGAAAGCCGATGTGTTGGATGGCAGATCCACTATTCAGCCCTTCTTGGTCATGGGTTATTTCGACGACAATAACCTTCAGCTGCGTGCCAGTCAGAATTTTGCGCGCCGTGCCGGCCCCGGCAAGCTCGCACAGTTGTGGAAAGGCGAGAAATACAGCCACGACAAAATCCGCATCGCTTATCTGTCGGCTGACTTTCACCAGCATGTCACTGCCGCCCTAACGGTGGAAATGTTCGAGCGCCATGACCGCGAGCGCTTCGAGATAACTGCCGTGTCTTTCGGGCCCGATGACGGCAGCGACATGCGCAAGCGGCTGGTGCGGGCGTTCGATCGTTTCCATGATGCTCGCAACCAGACCGACCGGGAGGTCGCACAACTCTTGCGCCAATGGGAAATCGACATCGCTGTGGACCTAGGTGGCCATACCAGTGGGGCGCGCCCCTGGGTTCTGGCGCATCGTGCCGCCCCGGTACAGGCGAAGTATATGGGATATCCCGGCACGTCGGGATCGGATTTCATCGACTATATGGTGGCTGATAGCCTGGTGATTCCCCCCGGACAGGAAAAGTTCTTCAGCGAGAAGATCATCGCGCTACCGGACACGCTTTGGGTTACGGACACCACCGTCGCCGTGCCGTCTGCGCCATCGCGCGCGGATGCTGGCCTTCCGGAAGACGGCTTTGTCTTTTGCTGTTTCAACCACAATTGGAAGATCACATCACCGCTGTTCGACATCTGGATGCGGTTGCTGAAGCAGGTGGACGGCAGCGTGCTGTGGCTACTGCAGGGTAATGCCGCCATTCGCGGGCATCTGCAATGCGAAGCGCAAGCCCGTGGCATCGACCCCGCACGGCTGATCTTTGCAAAACGCGCCGCACCAGACGCACACCTGGCGCGACAGCAGCTGGCGGACCTGTTTCTAGACACCCTGCCCTATAACGCCCACACCACGGCCAGCGATGCACTTTGGGTTGGCTTGCCTGTGATCACGACGCCCGGCCACTCCATGCCGTCCCGTGTTGCCGCCAGCATCCTTTCGGCGGCGGGGCTGCAGGAATTGATCGCGCCCGACCTGGCGTCTTACGAAGCGCTGGCGTTGCATTTGGCACGTGACTCTGCAGCCTTGCGGGCCGCTCGCGAAAAAATCGCACGCAATCGCGACACGACACCGCTGTTCGACACAGCGCGGTTTGTTCGCAATCTGGAAAATGCCTATCGCGCCATGCTGGAGCGGGCATGACCGCCTGGTCCGACAGCCTGAACGTACCCCTGCGATTGTCGTTGGCGGCCCCGGCCTACAACGAAGCCGAAGGCATCGAGGCCGTCATCGCCGATTGGCACGGCTACCTGTCCGCGCAGCCCGATATCGCGACATTTGAAATCGTGGTGTGCAATGATGGCAGCAAGGATCAAACCGGCGACATTCTGGATCGCCTCACCTTGCCGTTCCCGCAGCTGAAACCGGTACACTTCGCCCGCAACCAGGGCGCTGCCGCCGCGCTGACCGCGGCCATCGCCGCCACGACCGGCGATTGGGTGCTGTTGATTGACTCCGACGGGCAATTCCCGATCACCGGGCTGGCGGCATTGCGAATGGCCGCAAGCAGGGCAAACGCTCGTGCTGCCATCGGCATGCGCAAGAAGAAGGATGTCGCCTTCGCCCGTTTCGGCACCTGGGCCAGCGGCGTCATGTGCAATCTGGCGCACAACACGAAGCTGAAGGACTTCAATTCCGCTTTCAAACTGGTCTGGGGCCCTTCCCTGCGACGGTTGCCGCTGGAAGCGAAGGGCTTGAACTATTCCACCGAAGTCACCTCGCGACTGCTGGAGTCCGGGATCGTGCCGGTAGAAGTTGCGATTGAACATCGCCCGCGCCAGACGGGAACTTCCAGCATGAAACTGATGCGCGGCGCGACCCACCGCTTCCTGTTCGTGCTGTACGTCGCCTTGCGCCAGCTTTTGCTGCGCACGGGCGTTCTGGCAAGGCCGGTCGCATGAACGATAGGACCCGTGTCGTTCTCTTCTGTGGCGGTCGTGGCAGCGCCACAATCATTCGCGCCCTGCTGCGCAACGCGGCGGTCGACCTGACCTTGCTGGTCAACGCCTATGACGACGGCCTATCCACCGGCGCGCTGCGGAATTTTATTCCCGGCATGCTTGGCCCTTCTGATTTCCGTAAAAACCTGTCCTACCTGTTGGGCAACTACTCCGAAGCACAGTATGCGCTGAAGAATGTTATGGAATATCGCTTGCCCGCCACCATCGGCGCGAGCGACATTGAAAATCTGGCGCGGTACTCCCGCACCGGTGATCCCTTACTTCTGGCTCCGCCGCTCAAGGACTGGTTCACCCAATTGTCGCCGAACAAGTCGGTGCGGGTACGCGCATTCTTGGGCCGCTTCTTCGATCACGCCGCCAGCGTTGATACGGCGTTCGACTATCGTGATTGTTCGCTGGGTAATCTGGTTTTCGCGGGCGCTTATCTCGCACAGAGCCGCGATTTTAATGCGGCCGCGGCCGATATCGGTGACCTGGTCGGAAGTCGCGCGCGGCTGCTGAATGTCAGCGAGGAGGGCAACCGCCATCTTGCAGCGTTGAAACAGGACGGCAGCTTTCTTTCCAGCGAGGCGGCGATCGTGGGTCCGCAATCGCCCTCACCTATCGAGCACCTGTATCTCCTGGAACAACCGCTGACATCGGAAGAACTAGCCACACTTTCCGCTGCGGATTTCACAGGCAAGCGGGCGTTTCTTGCGGAACGCGATCGGACACCGAATCTTTCGGCCGCTGCTGCTCACGCATTGGCCAGCGCCGATATCATTCTCTATGGCCCGGGCACCCAGCATTCCTCTTTGTTGCCTAGCTATCGCATCGCCACCGAAGCGCTCGCAGCATCGCCCGCGCCTGTTAAGGCGTTCATCGTCAACCTGGATAGCGATCACGACATTCAGGGATTTACGGCGTCCCACCTTGTTCAGTGCGCGGTCAACCATGGCGCTGTCGTGTCCGATATTCTTCTGAACGAAGACGGCACTCCGGGACGGATTCAACAGGGCGTTCTGGCAGACGCCTGGAATGGCGCCCGGGTCTGGCGCGGGGCCTTCGCGACGCCGCATCGTCCGCACGTTCATAATGGTGATGCCGTGTCGGAGCATGTTCTTGAGCTTCTGTCCGACACCGGCGCGACACCAACAGTGGAAATCTTCGCGGACATACACAATCGATCGATTGCGAGCGAAGAGCTGATCGAGGAATTTCTGGAAACGGCTTGGGTCGGCGATGCCCACCTCACCTTAAATCGCATCACACGGCAGGAGCCGCAAGAACGTGCGCCGATCGCCAACGTTCATCTGGGAGGCCTGTTTCCGGAAGCTACCTATTTCCGCGACTGGCTGTTGAACGGTACCAGCGACTATCTGGTATTGATGACCGGGGATGGCGCTTATCGCTTCCGCGATGTGCAGGCGATCCTGCGCCTGATGGAGCGTCAACCCTCGCTGGGTGGCGTCTTCGGATCGCGAACCCAGAGTCGGCGGCAATTCATCACCTCGATCCAGGCAGCCTATGGCGAGAACCGACTGCTCTATTGGCTGGGCAAGACCGCAGCATTCTTCTTGAGCATGGCATTCTATCTGCGCAGCGGCGTGATCTTTTCAGATCCCCTTACGGGCCTTCGCGTCTTTCGCCGGCGCCAGATCGCCAAATTGCCATCACTCACCGGCGACGCGCCGCTTGCCATCGTGCGCCAGCTTGTGAAGCAAGGCGTAGAAGTAGCGGAGCTTCCGGTTCTCTACCGAACGTTCTCCGGCTTCACCGACCCGAACTGGCGGATACGACGCGGCCTACGCAACCTGGCGGGACTGTTGTGAGCATCTGCGCGGTCATTCCAGCCGCGGGGCGCGGTACGCGGTTAGGCAGCGATGTTCCGAAGATCTTCACATCGCTGACAAAACGGGACACGGTCTGGACGGTGTTACGCGAGAAGCTTTCGCCGCTGGTCGATCATGTCTGCCTGGTGCTATCGCCCGAAGGGGCCGCGATGGCACCAGTGGCGGATGACGTGTCCATCGGCATCCAGCCGCTGCCGACCGGGATGGGTGATGCCATCTTCGGCGCGCATGCGATCTGGTCGGGTTATGACACCATTCTGGTCGTTTGGGGTGATCAAGTCTTCGTTTCACGCGATACCCTCGAGCGCGCGATTGCGGCGTGCGCATCGGGCAAGAATGTTGTTCTACCCGTGACGCGCGTGGCGCAGCCGTATGTCGAATATGTCTTCGATCGTGGAGATCTGGCAAAAGTGCTGCAGACCCGTGAGGGCGATGCGACGACACCAAACGGCTTTTCCGATGTCGGCACATTTCTGCTCAACACCGCCGGACTCAAAGATGCCTGGGACGAATTCAGTGCGACTGCGGCGCGGGGCAACGTCACGGGCGAAATCAATTTCCTGCCGTTTCTGCCCTGGCTTGCCGCGCACGGCTGGACCATCACACCGATCGAAGTCGACGATGCCACAGAGGCACGTGGCATCAACACGCCCGAAGACCTGGAATTCTTCCGCGCTCGCTTCAGGTGACGTGCTCGGCCTGGGTCTCGGCCGACTGTTCGCGTGACAATAGAACGACCGTCGCGAGGATCAACGCGCCGCCGAGCCAGTCCATCGCTGTCCAGTGCACGCTCAGCCAGAATACCGCCAGCACCGCGGCCGCCAATGGTTCGCCGCACGACAGCAGGCTCGATGCCTGGGCACCAATCATCTGCAATGCCTTCAGGGTCAGATAGAAAGACAGCAGGGATCCAAACAGCAGAATGAAAACGAGGAACACAATCGCTTGGACATCCCACCGTCCGGTCACTTCCCAAGGCGCATGACGGAAAGACAGTGCTACGCCTCCAATCAGCATGCCCCAGCCCGTCACCATGGCCGGGCCGTGCTTCTTCAGAAGCACCGAAGGCTGGATGGAATTGAACGCTGCCGTCACCGCCGAAGCGATGCCCCACCACAAGGCAGCCGGCGATATAGAAAGCTTCGCGACATCACCATGCGTCACCAGCAGGAAGGTCCCGGCCAGCGCCAGCACGATGGCGCCGGTTTCGCGCAAATTGGGTAGCCGCCGTCCTGCCAGAGCCAGCCACAGCGCCACCATCGCGGGTGCAGTGTACTGGATAACGGTCGCCGTAGCCGTGTTGGAGGCGTCGATCGCGGCCATATAGGTATATTGCACGCCCAACATGCCGAACAGGCCGAATAGCAGCAGCGTCCCCGGATCGCGCCATACCGCCAGCACGGCACGGCCACCGCGCAAGGTCACGAACGCCAGCAGCAGCACACCCGCGGTTAGAAGCCGCATGGTGACCAGCCAATCCACGCCCACACCGCGTTGGGTGAACAGAAACTGTGCCAGCGTGCCGCCAATGCCGAACAGCGCTGCCGCGACGAGCGCGATCACAAAACCGATTTTCATGGCAGCGTATAGGCCCTCACCTCGTCGGCGCCGGCCGCCTCGCCCCAGAATCCGCCGGTCGCCACACCGGCAACATATTGCTTGCCATTGGCGGCATAGGTCAGCGGAGTGCCGTACAACGATGCCGGCAGCATCGCCGACCATACTTCCTTGCCGGTTTTTACATCGAACGCACGCAATCGCTTGTCGTCGGTGCCACCGATGAAGATCAGCCCGCCTCCGGTCGCGATAGGTCCACCGACATTGGGCCGCCCGGTTTTGGGATCGGCCAGGCCATCGGTGACCCCCAGCACACTCTCCCATGCGATCGCGCCGGTCGAAACATTGATCCCGTACAGCTTGCCCCAAGGCGGGTTCTGGCACGGCATGCGGCTGTCCTTGTCCCAAAACCACTGATAGCCATAGCGCATGTCATAGCTGCCATCGGGCTTGCGGATCATCATCTCCTGCGAGCCCATCTCGCTGGTATTGACGATATAAAGGCCGCTTTTTAGATCGAAGGCGCCGTGGCTCCAGTCGATGCCGCCCCAGTTGCCGGGAAAGCGCGCAACGGCATGATCGACGCGCGGCGGCTGGAAGTATTTCGCCGCAATCACTTTCTGGTCAGCGATCAATTTTTCGCAGCCGGATTTCTGCTGCGTCGTCAGGCTGGACAGCTCGCTCATGTCGAAAGATGTACGCCCCAGGGGCGGCGTGACGGATGCCGGCTGGGTCGGCGACGGCGCCTCGCCCACCAGATCGGTCGCAGTGGGCACATCGATCTCGTGGATGGGATGGATCGGCTTGCCCGTCACGCGATCCAGGATGAACAGCAGGCTCGCCTTGCTCATCACCGCTACTGCAGGGATAGCGCGGCCGTCCTTCTTCACATCGACTAGGGTGATCAGCGGCAGGTCGTAGTCCCACAAGTCGTGACGCAGCGCCTGGAAGTGCCACAGATACTTGCCGGTCGTGGCCTCCACCGCCACCAGCGAATTGGCGAACAGGCTCTGGCCTTTGCGGTCGTTGCCAGACTGGTCAAAGGTCGGCGCGCCGAACGGCAGATAAGCGATGCCCCGCTTTTCATCCAGCACCACCGTGGTCCAGACATTGACGCCCGACCGGTTGTGCCAGGTGTTGCTGTCCCAGGTTTCGTGGAACGGTTCGCCCGGCTGGGGAACACCGTTGAAGTGCCAGACCTCCTTGCCGGTATGTACGTCGAAGGCGCGCACTTGCCCCGATGCGCCGCGCTGGGGCGCCTCCTGGGTGCGCGAGCCCAGGATGATTAGGTCGCGATAGATCGTCGGCGCCGAGGTGATGCCATAGAACGCGTTGGGGTAGCCCTGCATCACCGCCTTGGTGCGCAGGTCCACCACACCATCTGTCCCGAAACCCGTGACCGGCTCGCCCGTCTCGGCGTGTAGGGCGATCAGAAGACCCGATTTGGTGCCGAAGACGATCTGGGGATGCTTGCCTGGCCACCAGGCCACGCCCCGGGTCGCCGGCTGGTCTCCGTTGGGGACCTCATAGGCCCAGCGCTCGGCCCCGGTGGCGGCGTCCAGCGCCACCACGCGGCCATAGGGGGTGGAGACCACCATCATGCCGCCCACCACAATGGGCGTGTTCTCCGACGCTGCCCAGCCGCGCGCCACCTTGTCCGGGGTGCGCATATGGTAAGTCCAGGCGAGCTTCAGCTTGCCGACATTGGCCGGCGTGATCTGGGCCAGCGGTGAGTGCCGGCTGTCGCCGTAATCATGACCATAGGTCGGCCAGTCTCGGTCCGCGGCTATCCCCGGAATTGCCGAAGCCAGAATGGCAAGAGCGGCCAGCAAGCCTTTGCCAAACCCAACACTTTCAACGAGATGCGCGATCTTCGTTTTTTGAGATATGGGTACCCCTCCCCCCCAACGCTGCACGCTTATCCCCCAAAGGTCGAATCCACCTGAAGCGAGCCTAGCGCGCCCGCGACGACCGCGCGATGCGGATTGGCTCGCCCCGCGGGATCAGGGCTTCACGAAGCGCAGGGTCATGCGGTCGCTTTCGCCGATCGCATCGTACTTGGTGTGGTCGAACTTCGCGTCCACGCCCTTCTCTGCGCTGCGGCGGGTCGGCGGCAGGGTCCAAACCCCAAAAGGATGGTCCTTGGTGTCCTTGGGATTGGCATTGATCTCGGACTTGGCTTCCAGCTTGAAGCCGGCATCGGTTGCCAGCTTCACGATGGTCGCGGTCGCCACATAGCCGTCGCGGGCATCGCCCTTCTGCGGGCGCGGATCCGCGCGATGGTCTTCCACCGCCAGGATGCCGCCCTTCTTCAGCACGGCAAAGGCATCCTTCATGAACTTCTCGGCCATGCCAGATGTCCACAGCCAGTCATGGATGTTGCGGGCCGTCAGCACCAGGTCGGCAGAGCCCGCCGGCTCCATCGGACCGGAGTCGTTGGAAAACACGGTGTAGGCGATGTCGCCATAGACCGCCTTATCGGCGAACTTGGCGGGCAGCCGCGCATCGGGCTTGCCGGTGGCGGCGATATAGTGGCCGCCCGTCGCTTTGGCATAGGGCGCCAGGATCTCGCTCCAATAGCCGCCGCCGGGCGCGACCTCGATCACGGTCTGGCCGGGCTTGAGGCCCCAGAATTCCAGGCTGGCTTGCGGGTGACGGGCTTTGTCGCGGACGCTGTTCTCGCTGGAACGGCTGGATGACGCCACGGCGGCGGCCAGCCTGGCGTCGGCGGCATAGGCGGGCGCGGCGACCACCAGCGTTAGGGCGGCAGCGGCAAGCAAGGTGCGAACTGTCATGGCGATCCTCCCGTAAGCCGTGCCGAGAGGCGCGGCGTTTTATTTTATCGCGGCTTCGCTGACGGCGACCCGCACAGGACGGTCGCGGGCATCGGCCACGCCGCTGTTTTTTGGCGTCTCATATTGGCGATATTGCGGCATCTCATCCAGCCGCACGAACTTGTAGCCCTCTTCCACCAGCGGGGCCACGACCTGGCGCACCAGATCGGCCGACTTCAGGTGGATGGCGTGCATCAGCACAACACCGCCGTCCTTGCGGCGGATTTCGCGGGTATAGCCCTTGGCGCAGGTGCGCGCTTCCCATTTCATGCGCCAGCAGGTCCAGTCGGCGGCGCTCATCACATAGCCGTCATCGGACATGCGTACGTCGCCGCCGATATCCCAATAGATCGGGCCGACATAGTTGCGCAGCTCGGCATCGGAGTTGAGGATTTCGGCATGGGCCGGGCGCCAGGCGCCATAGGGCGCGCGGAAATAGAACTTGCCGCCCCTGGCCATCAGCGGCGCGATCTGGTCGTGCACGTCGCGGATCTGGCCCAGCAGGCGTTCGGGATCGGCATCGTATTTCGAGCCCAGGAAAGCATGCGTGGCGCTGTGGTTGGCCAGCAAATGGCCTTCGCGGGCGATGCGCGCCAGGATTTCCGGATGGCGATGCGCTTGGTTGCCGACGATGAAGAAGGTCGCCTTGACGTGCATCTCCTTCAGCGCGTCCAGCACTTCGGCGGTGTGCTGGTTGGGGCCGTCGTCGAAAGTCAGCGCAATGGTGTGGGCCTTTGGGAGACCCGACTTGAAGATGGTCTTTTCCTGGAACAGCGCCAGCTGGGTATCCTTGGGGCCGTCAGCCGCCACCGGCGTCGCCAGGACGAGCAAGACGCCCAACGCACACGCAATTTTCCGCATGAAGACCCGACAACCACCCGAAACGCCTGTGGAATTTACCGAACCAGGCGCTTTGAGCAAGGCAACACTGGCCTGATCAGCCCATTACCCCCTAGATTCTGCGTGCGAATCCGGACGGGCATTGGGCAAATGGCGGCGACACGGCGGACATTCCTGGTTAACAGCGCGGCGCTGCTGGCGGCAGGTTCCGCAGCCGCAAAACCATCGTTGCACCAGCGGCTGATCTGCCTGGACACCCATCTGGACACGCCGGCCAGCCTTGCCCGCGCCGGCTGGGACATCACCAAGGCGCATACCGTGACGACCGACATGACGCAGGTGGATGTGCCGCGCATGGCCAGGGGCGGGTTGGATGGCGGCTTCTGGGCGATCTACACGCCGCAGGGGCCATTGACCCCGGAAAGCATGATGGCGGCGCGCGATGCCGCTCTGCTGCGCGCAGCCGAAATCCGCGACATGGTGGCGGCGCATCCGAACAAGTTCGAGTTGGCCTTTGTCGCGGATGATGCCGCGCGCATCGCGGCAAAAGGCAAGATCATCGTCTATCAGTCGATCGAGAACAGCTATCCCCTGGGCGACGACGTGACCTTGTTGCGCAGTTTCTACAAGCTGGGCGTGCGCATGGTCGGTCCGGTGCATTTCAAGGTGAACCAGTTCGGCGACAGCGCCACCGACAAGCCACGCTGGAACGGCCTTTCCCCCAAGGGCAAGGACCTGGCGGCCTTAGCGAACGACCTGGGCATGGTGCTGGATGCCAGCCATTCCGCCGACAGCGTGTTCGACAACCTGATCGAACTCAGCCGCGCGCCGATCATCTGTTCGCATTCCGGCTGCCGTGCGGTGTTCGATCATCCCCGCAACCTGGACGATGCCCGCATCAAGACCCTGGCGGCCAAGGGCGGCTCGATCCAGATCAACAGCTACAATGGCTACCTGATCGCCGAACCCACGATCCCCGAGCGCGCCAAGGCGCGCGCCGCGCTGAACGACAAGCTGGAACACTTGGACAAGCTGGCGCCGAAAGAGGCTGCCGCCACGGTGCGCGAGGTTGCAAAGGGCTTCGCGGAGCTGGACAGAAAGTATCCACTGCCCAAGGCGACCTTCGAGACCTTCATGCAGCATGTAACCCATGCGCTGGATCTGGTCGGTCCCGATCACGTCGGCATCGGTGCGGACTGGGATGGCGGCGGCGGCGTGGTGGGCATGGAAGACGTCGTTTCCCTGCCCCGCGTCACCGAGCGGCTGGTCAAGCTGGGTTATACCGAGGCGCAACTGGCGCAGTTCTGGAGCGGCAATTGCCTGCGCGTGCTGGCCGCCGCGCATGCCGCGCGCAAGGAAACCTGATGGATACCGACCGCCTGCTCGCCATGACCGATGGCGTCGTCGCCATCATCATCACCATCATGGTGCTGGAGCTGAAAGTGCCCGAGGGCGCCAGCTGGGAAGCATTGGCGCATGCCTGGCCGGTCTTCGTCGCCTATGCGCTGAGCTTTGTCTATGTGGCGATCTACTGGAACAACCATCACCACTACTTCCACCTGGTTTGCAAGGTGGACGGCCCGATCATGTGGGCCAACTTCAACCTGCTGTTCTGGCTGTCGCTGGTGCCGTTCGCGACGGGCTGGATGGGCGAACATGCCTTCGCGCCGGTCCCTGTCGCGGTGTACGGAATTGCGCTGTTCATGCCGGCGCTGGCCTGGCGGGCGATGCAGAGCGTCATCATTTGCAGCCAGGGTGCGGACTCGCCGATGAAGCAGTATGTCGGCCGCGACGCCAAGGGCACGGTGTCGCCGGTGTTGTACGCCGCCGGCATCGGGCTGAGTTTCGTGGCGCCCTGGGCGGGGCTGCTGTGCTATGCGGCGGTCGCGGTGCTCTGGCTGATGCCCGACCGGCGGATCGAGGCGATGGTGGCCGACGATTCAGCCAAGGCGCCGTAGCAAGCCGTCGATCCCCGCCTTGAAGTCAGGAAAATCTTCGGTTTCCTGCCACAGGTCCAGCAGTTCGGATGGCGCGGTCAGGATACGCGCCAATGCGGCGCGCGCCTTAGCAGCCAGCGCGTCGGAAATCGCGGGACGCTCCTTGGCGATCCAGGCTTCGAGACCGTCGTCCAGCGGTGTGCCGTCCTTCAGCCGCGCGACGATGGCGGCGGCGGCAATGGCCTCTTCGGCAGCGGGCGCCTCAAGGTCTTCGTCAGCCGCTTCCAGGACATGTTCGAAGGCGTCTTCCAGCGCCGCCAGTCCGCCACCATCGGTGACGGACCAGCAGAAATCGCCGGCCGTGTCATTTTCGAAAGCGCCAGGGCCCCACGCGCCCACGGATCAGATATCCGCGTAACAGTGCGTTTCTTTTTCCGCGCCCGGGGTGGTCAGCGCGCCATAGCGCGCCGGACCGACCAGCTGGGCATACTTCCAGATCGCGCCCGAGCCATATTCGCTGGCGCGCGGCTTCCAGCATTTGGCGCGTTCTGCGAATTCCGCCTCGCTGACATTGACCGAAATCTCGCCAGTGGTGGCATCGAGTGTAATGATGTCGCCATCCTTGATGTGCGCAATCGGGCCACCGACCGCCGCTTCGGGGCCGACATGGCCGATGCAGAAGCCGCGCGTGGCGCCGCTGAAACGGCCGTCGGTTATCAGCGCCACCTTGTCGCCCATGCCCTGGCCATAAAGTGCGGCGGTGGTCGACAGCATCTCGCGCATGCCGGGGCCGCCCTTGGGGCCTTCATAGCGGATGACCAGGACCTCGCCTTCCTTGTACTGGCGGTTCTCAACGCACTCGAAGCATTTCTCTTCGGTGTCGAAAACGCGCGCGGGGCCGACGAAGCGCAGTTCTTTCAGGCCGGCGATCTTCACGATGGCGCCATCGGGGGCCAGATTGCCCTTCAGCGAAACCACGCCGCCTGTCTGCGAGATCGGATTGTCGGTCTTGCGCACCACGACCTGGTGTTCGTTGAACTTCACCTTGGCCAGGTTCTCGGCCATCGTCTTGCCAGTGACGGTCATCACGTCGCCATGCAGGTAACCGCCTTCCAGCAGCGCCTTCATCACCAGCGGAATGCCGCCGGCCTCGAACAGGTCCTTGGCGTTGAACTGGCCGCCCGGCTTCAGGTCGCCGATATAGGGCGTCTTGCGGAAGATTTCGCCCACGTCGAACAAGTCGAAATCGATGCCCGCCTCGTGCGCCATCGCCGGCAGGTGCAGCGCGGCATTGGTCGAGCCCCCGGTGGCGGCCACGCACATGGCGGCATTCTCGAACGCCTTGCGGGTGACGATGTCGCGCGGGCGAATGTTCTTCTGCAACAACTCCATCACCTGTTCGCCGGCAGCGGCGCACAGCGCGTCGCGGATTTCATACGGCGCCGGGGCACCGCAGGAATAGGGCAGCGCCAGGCCGATCGACTCGCCCACCATGGCCATGGTGTTGGCGGTATACTGGCCGCCACACGAACCGGCCGACGGACAGGCGACGCGTTCCAGTTCGTCCAGGGTCTCGTCGTCCATCTTGCCGACCGAATGCAGGCCGACGGCTTCGAACAGGTCCTGCACCACAACGTCACGACCCCGGAACTTGCCGGGCAGGATGGAGCCGCCATAGATGAAGATCGACGGCACGTTCAGGCGGATCATCGCCATCATCATGCCGGGCAGCGACTTGTCACAGCCGGCCATGGCGACCAGCGCGTCATAGGAATGGCCGCGCATGGTCAGTTCGACGGAGTCGGCGATCACATCGCGGCTGGCCAGTGACGACTTCATGCCGGCATGACCCATGGCGATGCCGTCGGTCACGGTGATCGTGCAGAATTCGCGTGGCGTGCCCTGGCGGGACGCGACGCCCTTCTTCACCGCCTGCGCCTGGCGCATCAACGAGATGTTGCAGGGCGCGGCCTCGTTCCAGGCGGTGGCGACGCCCACCAGCGGCTGGTGAATCTGCTCGGTCGTCAGGCCCATGGCGTAGAGGTATGAGCGATGCGGTGCGCGCTCCGGACCTTCGGTGACATGGCGGGACGGCAGCTTGGACTTGTCGAACTGAGACATAAAATTACCCTGCAAAGGCTTGAAGCGCGCGGACTATTGCCCTGCGCCTGGGCTCCGGCAAGGCGCTTTTTGACATACCGGCTTCACACCGGCCCGCCAGTTTTCCGGCATGCGTTGACGGACCGGGCAGCCTCTGTTTAGAGTTATTCTAAACTGATTTGGAGGAAGCCCATGACTGCAGAGACCAAGACCTGTCCCGTGATGCACGGCGCCCGTGGTCATTCCAACAGGGAATGGTGGCCCCAGACGCTCGACCTGAAGGTTCTGGACCAGCACTCCCCGCGCGCCAATCCGCTGCCGGGCTTCAGTTACGCCGAAGCCTTCAAGTCGCTGGATTTCGACGCGCTGGTCGCCGACTTGCACAAGCTGATGACCGACAGCCAGCCTTGGTGGCCGGCGGACTTCGGTCACTATGGCGGCCTGTTCATTCGCCTGGCCTGGCACAGCGCCGGCACCTATCGCGTGGCCGATGGTCGTGGCGGGGCCGGTGGCGGTCAGCAGCGTTTCGCGCCGCTGAACAGCTGGCCCGACAACGCCAACCTGGACAAGGCGCGCCGCCTCTTGTGGCCGATCAAGCAGAAGTACGGCCAGAAGATCAGCTGGGCCGACCTGTATGTGCTGGTGGGCAACGTCGCACTGGAGTCGATGGGCTTCAAGACGTTCGGCTTTGCCGGCGGCCGCGCCGACCAGTGGGAGCCGGAGGAACTCTATTGGGGCCCGGAAGGCACCTGGCTGGGCGACGAGCGCTATTCCGGCGAACGCCAGTTGGCGAACCCGCTGGGCGCGGTGCAGATGGGCCTGATCTATGTGAATCCCGAAGGCCCTAACGGCAACCCCGATCCCAAAGCGTCGGCGCGCGACATCCGCGACACGTTTGGCCGTATGGCGATGAATGATGAAGAGACCGTGGCGCTGATCGCCGGTGGTCATACCTTCGGCAAGACGCATGGCGCTGGCGATCCGTCTTTCGTGGATGCCGAGCCGGAAGGCGCGGTGATCGAGGACCAGGGCCTGGGCTGGCGCAGCCGCCATGCCAGTGGTTCGGGCAAGGACGCGATCACCAGCGGATTGGAAGTGACCTGGTCGCAGACCCCGACGAAGTGGTCGAACCACTTCTTCGAGAACCTGTTCAAGTACGAATGGGAGCTGACCAAGAGCCCAGGCGGCGCGCACCAGTGGGTTGCCAAGGATGCGCCGGCCGATGTGCCCGACGCGCACGACCCGTCCAAGAAGCATCGCCCGACCATGCTGACGTCCGATCTGGCGCTGCGCTTCGACCCGGCTTACGAGAAAATCTCGCGCCGCTTCCTGGAACATCCCGACCAGTTCGCCGATGCGTTTGCGCGGGCCTGGTTCAAGCTCACTCATCGCGATATGGGCCCGATCGCGCGCTATCTGGGCAAGCAGGTGCCGAAGGAAGAACTGATCTGGCAGGACCCTGTGCCCACCGGTACGGCACTGTCGGATGCTGAGGTGAAGGCGCTGAAGGAGAAAACCCTGGCATCGGGCCTGTCGGTCTCCGAACTGGTTTCGACCGCTTGGGCTTCGGCTTCGACCTTCCGTGGTTCCGACAAGCGCGGCGGCGCCAATGGCGCGCGTGTGCGCCTGGCACCGCAGAAGGACTGGGCGGTGAACCAGCCGGCGCAACTGGCCAAGGTGCTGAAGACCCTGGACGGCCTGCGCGGAAAGGCTTCATTGGCCGATGCCATCGTGATCGGCGGCGCGGCCGCGGTTGAGAAAGCGGCCAAGGATGGCGGCGTTACTGTCACCGTGCCGGTCACCACCGGCCGTGGTGATGCGAGCGCCGAACAGACCGACGTGGAATCCTTCGCACCGCTGGAGCCGATCTCGGACGGCTTCCGCAACTATCGCGCCTCGGGCGCGCAGTTCATGGCGCCGGAGGAAGCGCTGGTGGATCGTGCGCAGCTGCTCACCCTCACCGCGCCGGAAATGACCGCGCTGGTTGGCGGCTTGCGCGTGCTGGGTGCCGGCGAAAGCAAGGCTGGTGTGCTGACCGACAAGGTTGGCACCCTGTCCAACGACTTCTTCGTCAACCTGCTGACCATGGACACGGTGTGGAACGCCACGGGCCAGAACAGCTTCGATGGCGTGGATCGCAAGACCAAGGCCAAGAAGTGGACTGCCACCCGCGTCGATCTGATCTTCGGTTCGCACTCGCAGTTGCGCGCCCTGGCCGAGGTCTATGCCCAGTCGGATTCGAAAGAGAAGTTCGTGAAGGACTTCGTCGCCGCCTGGACCAAGGTGATGGATGCGGATCGCTACGATCTGAGGAAATAGGCGGTCAATCGAAAGCGAAAAGCTCGGCAGCGATGCCGGGCTTTTTCATTTGATCACGATGGGATCGGGCGCCCGGGTCTTGCCGCGCTCGCAATAGAGAACCCTGCCGGTCTTGGCGTCGATCCACGCGCCCATGTGACCATATTCGCTGTCGAACTTGGCGCCCGGACCGGTCGGCAGCCAGACAACCCATTTGTCGCCGCGCTTTGCGGCACGCCAAACAGTCGGCATGGTCTCGCCGGGATCCAGATCGACCGTCAGTTTGGAACAGGGCGACGCCAGCGCGATGGCGGTGGCTTGTTCCGACGTGTCGACACGCCCGGTCGCACAACCGGCCAACAGGAAAAGCGTGGCGGCAAACCCGCGCCGCATCAGCCGGTATAGCTCACCCAGTGCCAGCGCCAGGTGATGCGCGCGACGCGCCATTCATAACCGCTGCCCAGGTGCCAGCCCGCGACGCAGGCCAGTGCGGCGCGATCGAGATCGCGGCGTCCGCTGCTCTCGCTGATCCGGCTGGCTTCGACATAGCCGTCTTCGTCCACGCGCAACTTCACCACGGTCACGCCGGACGCCTGCGCCGCCGAACCCGGATAGTTGTTGCAGGGCCTCCCCGCGGTCACCTCGAAACGGCCAGTGTCCCAGCGTTCGACATGGGCCACACGGTGATAGACCCGGCGCTCGTGATACCGCGCGGCCTCGCGATAGTGATGATGTTCGCAGCAGCAATGCGCAGCGGCCGCCGTGGGCGCCAGCGCCGCGATCAGCGCCAAACTCTTTGCCAGCATGGTCTTGGGTCCCCGAAATCCCGGGTACGATAGCCGGATGGGCGCGGCTTTTCCATCCAACTGATTTGGCGTCACCCCTTCCGGCGGGGGCGTTTGGTGCTAGCCTCCCCCGGTTCGGGGCGACCAAGACCCCGTTTTGGAGGGAGGCGTTTCATGAAGTCGTTGCTTGCCGGCGCGTCAGCGCTGGCGTTGCTTTTGCCTGTTTCAGCCTTTGCACAAGCCAAGCCCGATACCTTCGTCATCGCCAAGGGCAGTTATAGCTGCAAGACCTGCTCACCCGCTTTCACCGTGAAGACGGATGGCGCCGCCTATCCCGTCAAGGGATGGAATTACGATGCGGTCGCGGTGCGGCTGACCAGCAATGGCGCCACCGAGATTCGCATGAAAGGCGGCAAGGTGGTGACGACCATCACCACCACCGTATCGTCCGACGGGCGCACCGCGACGACCGACTTCACCGATACGAGCGGCGCCAAGCCGGCACGAGGCCTGGTGGTTTCGCGCCGCGTCGAAGGCAGCCCTAAGGGGGACAATCCGGTGTCCGGCTCCTGGCAGCCGGCGGATGCCTCCGGCGCGAAACTCGTGCGCTAAGAAAAAGCCCCGGACGAAAATCCGGGGCTTTTTCATTTCAGGCAAAACCGCGCTTAGCGATAATAGTCGTGACGCCGGCCGTCGCGGTCATAGTAGTAGGACGCCGAGTGCTCGCGGCGATACTCGTGACGGGCGGCGGCCCGGCGGCAGTCCTCGCGGTTGTTGCTGTGACCGATCGCGTTACCGATCAGGCCACCGCCGACGCCACCAACCACCGCACCCACGATCGAGTGCGAGGCCAGACCGCCAACCAGCGCGCCCGAGCCGGCGCCCAGCGCCGTTTCGGTCGAGGTATCGCCGTTACAGGCCGCAGAGGCCGAAACCGTGCCGGCCGTCAAAGCGATTGTGGCGGCGGCGGCAATCATAGCCAGACGTTTCATGTCCAATCTCCTGTTCCTGAGGGGCTGTGGCGAATGCCGCGTTCCCCCCTTTACAGCATTGAAACGTACGCTCGCGAAAAAAGGTTCCGTTCAGGATCGCGGCGAGATTCAGGCAAGCGCCGGATAGTCCACATAGCCCTTCTCGCCGCCGCCATAAAAGGTGGCCGCATCCCAGGAATTCAGCGGAGCCTTCTGCGCGAATCGGGTGACCAGGTCTGGGTTGGCGATGAACAGCTTGCCGAAGGCGACCGCGTCAGCCCAACCCTCGTCCAGGGCCTTCTGAGCGCTTTCCAGGGTGAAGCCTTCATTGGCGATATAAACGCCGCCGAACGCCTCCTTCAGGCGCGGCCCGATATGTTCGGGGTTCTTGATTTCCTTCGGACGGCCCTGGCTGTCGACGGGCTTGGTGTTTTCGTCGAAGACATATTCGCGCGCCGCGATCCAGCCCAGCTTGCGCTTGCCCAGTTCGCGCGCGACATAGGTGAAGGTGCCCAACCGGTCGCTGTCGCCCATGTCGTGGCTGTCCATGCGCGGCGCCAGGTGCATGCCGACACGGTCGGCGCCCCAGACTTCGGCCACCGCATCGGTCACTTCCAGCATCAGGCGGGCGCGGTTCTCCAGGCTGCCGCCATACTTGTCGGTGCGCTGGTTGGTGGAATCCTGCAGAAACTGGTCCAGCAGATAACCATTGGCGCCGTGGATGTGCACGCCGTCAAAGCCGGCGGCCTTGGCGTTTTCCGCGCCCTTTTTGAACTCGGCGATGATACGCGGAATTTCCGACAGCTCCAGCGCGCGCGGCGTGACGTAATCGGTTTCGGGACGCACCAGACTGACGCGCCCGGCCGGGCGGATCGCGCTGGCGGATTCCGGCAGCTCGCCATTCAGGAACAGCGGGTGCGACACGCGCCCGACATGCCAGAGCTGCAGCACCATCCGCCCGCCGGCCTTGTGCACGGCATCGGTGATCTTCCTCCAGCCTTCGGTCTGTTCGTCGGACCAGATGCCGGGCGTGGCGGCATAGCCGACACCGCGCGGCGTCACGCTGGTGGCCTCGGAGATGATCAGGCCGGCCGACGCGCGCTGGACATAATAGTCGCGCTGCAGATCGGTGGGGTTGCGCGCATCCGGCGTGGCGCGGCTGCGGGTCAGCGGCGCCATGACGATGCGGTTGGGAAGGCTCAGCGCCCCGGCTTTCAGCGGGTCGAACAGGGTCGGCATGGGAAAGGCTCCCTTAGATGGCGGTCTAAGAGTTAGGGAGCCATCCCGAGGTCTGCAAGGCGGTTGCTAGGCCAGCCGTGCGACAGCTTCGCGCAGACGGGCGGCCAGCGCCTGGGCGTCGGCGCGCTTGGCACGCTGTTCTTCCAGCACCTCTTCCGGCGCCTTGGCGACGAACTGTTCGTTGTTCAGCTTGGCATCGAAGCGGGCAATCTCGTCTTCGGCCTTCTTCAGGTCCTTCTCCAGCCGCACGCGTTCCTTGGCGAAGTCGATGACGTCACCCAGCGGCAATGCCACCACCGCCTCGCCCAGCACGAACTGGGCAGACCCGCTCGGGATGGCAGGCGCGGCTTCAGCAGACGACAAACGCGCCAGAGTCACGATGACATCGATGTGACGGGCCAAGCGGGCGGCGCTTTCTTCCGAGGCACCGGTCAGCACCAGCGGCACCTTGGCACCGGCGGGCACGTTCATCTCGGCGCGCACCGAACGCACGCCCTTGATCAGTTCGATCACCCAGTTCATTTCGGCGCTGGCGCTTTGCGCGCCCGCGGCCGATACCTTGGGCCATTCCGCCACCAGCAGCAGGCCGTCGCGCTTCGCCGTCTTGTCCCACAGCTCTTCGGTGATGAAGGGCATGAACGGGTGCAGCAGCTTCAGGATGGTGTCGCGCGCCCAGGCGGTGGTGGCGCGGGTTTCGGCCTTCACATCTTCCGCGCCGGTCTGGAACACCGGCTTGGTGATCTCGATGTACCAGTCGCAGAAGATGTCATAGACGAAGTGATAGGCCGCACCCGCGGCATCGTTGAAGCGCAGAGCTTCGATCGCGGCGGTGACGTCGGCGACCGCCTTGGCGGTTTCCGCCACGATCCACTTGTTGACGGTCTGGGTGACACTGGCCGGATCGAAGCCCGGCACGGTGACACAACCATTCATCTCGCAGAAGCGCGAGGTGTTCCACAGCTTGGTGGCGAAGTTGCGGTTGGTCTCCACGCGCGTCGGGCCGATGCGCATGTCGCGGCTCTGGCCCGCGGCCAAGGCCAGCGTGAAGCGCAACGCGTCTGCGCCGAACTCGTCGATCAAGGTGATGGGATCGACCACGTTGCCCTTGGTCTTGGACATCTTGGCGCCGGCTTCGTCCAGCACGCGGTTGTGGATCACCACGGTCTTGAAGGGCACTTCGCCCAGGAAGTGGATGCCCATCATCATCATGCGGGCGACCCAGAAGAAGATGATGTCGAAGCCTGTCACCAGCACGCTGGTCGGATAGAAGCGCTTGATGTCGATGGTGTCGTCGGGCCAGCCCAGGGTCGAGAACGGCCACAGCGCCGAGCTGAACCAGGTGTCCAGCACATCGGGGTCGCGGGTCAGCGCCTTGCCGCCCGCCTGCTTCTGCGCTTCCTCTTCCGTCTCGGCGCAGAAGATTTCGCCATCCGGCCCGTACCAGACCGGAATCTGGTGGCCCCACCACAGCTGGCGCGAAATGCACCAGGGGCGGATGTTCTTCAGCCAGCCGAAATAGACGTTCGCCCAGTTGTCGGGAACGAACTTGGTCTCGCCCTTCTCCACCGCGGCAATCGCCTTGGCCGCCAGCGGCTCGACATTCAGGTACCACTGTTCCGTCAGGTACGGCTCCAAGACAACGGTCTTGGTCTTTTCGTCGTGCGGCACGGCGTGGGTGATGGGCTCGATCTTGTCCAGCAGGCCCAGCGCTTCAAGATCAGCGACCACCTTCTTGCGCGCGGCTTCGCGGCTGAGGCCACGATAAGGCGCCGGTACGCCATCATTCAGCGTGCCGTCCTTGTTGATGATGTTGATCAGGGGCAGGCTGTGGCGCTTGCCGACCTCAAAGTCGTTGAAGTCGTGACCGGGCGTAATCTTGACCGCGCCGGTGCCTTTTTCCGGATCGGAATATTCGTCGGCGACGATGGGGATCAGCCGTCCGGTCAGCGGCAGCACCACCTGCTTACCGACCAGCGCCTTGTAGCGTTCGTCATCGGGATGCACCGCGACAGCGGTGTCGCCCAGCATGGTTTCGGGGCGTGTCGTGGCGACGGTGATGAACTGGTCGCTGTCCTCAATGGGATACTTGATGTGCCAGAGGTTGCCCTTGACCTCGATGCTCTCGACTTCCAGGTCCGATACTGCCGTCTGCAGGCGCGGATCCCAATTGACCAACCGCTTGTCCTTGTAGATCAGGCCCTGCTTGTAGAGCTCGACGAACACCTTCAGCACGGCCCGGCTGAGGCCCTCGTCCATGGTGAAGCGCTCGCGGCTCCAGTCCGCGCTTGCGCCCAGCCGGTGCTGCTGCGAAACGATCGCGCCGCCCGACTCTTCCTTCCACTTCCAGACTTCTTCGAGGAATTTCTCGCGGCCCAAGCCCAGGCGCGACATCTGCTTTTCGGCCAGCTGGCGCTCGACGATCAGCTGGGTGGCGATGCCGGCATGATCGGTGCCCGGCTGCCACAGCACGTCCTTGCCGCGCATGCGCTCGAAGCGCGCCAGGATGTCCTGCAGCGTGTTGTTCAGCGCATGGCCGATGTGCAGCCGGCCCGTGACGTTGGGCGGCGGAATGACGATCGAGAAAGGCTCGGCCTGAGGCCGGTTGCCCGCCTTGAAGGCGCCGGACGCCTCCCAAACCGCGCTGATGCGCAGCTCCACGTCGGCGGGATTGAAAGTCTTGTCGAGCATAGGAAAAAAGCCGGAAAGTCCTGGCGGGCTTTCCGGCTTTTTCGGCTCCGGGTCAAGCCCGGATGTTGGAATACGGGTCTAGCGCTTGGCGGCGCGGGATTTCACAACGCGTTCTACCTCGGCGCGGACAGCGCCTTCCAGCAGGGCCGGAAAATGCTCGTCCATCCATTCGCGGATCAGGGGCTTCATGCGCTCGATCACGGCGGCGGAGTTGTCCGACAGGTACTGCTTCAGGACGGGCTCGAAGCTCTCACGCACGGCACGCTCGAACACGGTTTCCACGGTGGCGCCGTCGACCGGCGCGATCGGGGCGGCATAGCCGCGCGGCGCAGGTGCCGGCTCTTCCTCGTCCGGAATGGCGTTGAAGGTGTCTTCCATCGCCTGGCGGGTGTGGTCGGAGAAGATGTCGCTATGGGCAGACGGCTGCGGGGCGACGGTCTCGAACACGATGTCCTCCGGTGGCGGCGGCGCAGGCTGCGGCGCGGGCGCCACGTAAACGGGCTGGGGCGCTGGCTGGGGCGGCGGCGGAGCCGGTTCGGGCTCCACGATTTCCTGGGTCAGTTCCAGCACATCGTCATGGACGGGCGCGGGCTGCGGCGCCGGCGCGGCCGTATCGACGGCCGGGGCCTCGGCGGGGGCGTCCTCCGAGATGATCTTGCGGATGGAGGCAAGGATTTCCTCCATGGTTGGCTCATGCTGGGGATTCGACATTCCGCGACTCCAGGGCTCCGCCTGTCACAGAGGCGGTGATTTGGACCCTAGGACAGTGCCGTCCGGTTGGCAAAGATTAGGTTAACGGCCGTTTAGCGCGCCCACAGGCGGCTAGAAAATGAAGCCCATGGCCTTCTTGAAGCCGGCCAGCACGGGAACGTCGGCGTCGAAATCCGGGCGCCGGCCCACCTGCCCGTTTTCCTTTACATAGAGCCAGGCGCGGCTCTGGCCGTCCTTGATGACGGCGACCAGCCGCCCCCCCTCGGCCAGCTGGCCAAGAAGCGTCTCGGGCACCTGCTCGATGGCACCATTCACGAAGATCACGTCATAGGGGCCCAGGGCCTCGGAACCTTCGACCAGTCCGCCCTGCACCACTTCAACCGTACCCTGAACAGCGGCCAGCAACTGACTGGCAGCACGCACCAATTCCGCATCCTGCTCCAGCGCCACAACTTTGTCGGCCAGGCGGGCAAGAACGGCGGCGGAATAGCCGGTGGCACTGCCAACATCCAGCACCCGGTCCCCGGCGCCGACTTGGGCCAGGTTCAGCATCTTGGCGAAGCTGCGGGGGTCCAAAAGATAGCGGCCGGGCGCGACCGCCACGGGCACGTCGGCATAGGCCAAGGCCCGGGCGGCGGTGGGGACGAACTTCTCGCGGGGCACCGCGTCCAGCGCCGCCAGGATGCGGGCATCGGTGACGTCGTTCACCCGCACCTGGGCCTCGATCATGTTGAAGCGTGCGATGTCCGACATGGGAGCGGCCCTGAAATAATGAGTCCCGCGCTTATAGGACGCCCCCCAAAGCCTGACAACGCGGCCAGACGCCCTGCCCGCCGGTTTGGGTTGTCGGGCGCCCCCGCGGCTGCTATAGCCGCCCGCTCTCCGCACAAACCCCGTTTACGGCGTTTCGCGAGGCCTCGTGGCGGAGTGGTTACGCAGAGGATTGCAAATCCTTGCACCCCGGTTCGATTCCGGGCGAGGCCTCCACTTCTACGCACACGCCTTTTCGATCATGTCGCGCAGTTCCGGCGATGGTACTTCGTCGAAGCGATAGACCTTCAGGAACTCTAGCCCCATCTCCGGCGACTTGCGCCAGGCGATGCGCGCCTCATAGGCCAGGCGCGAGCGCATATCCAGGAAACATATGGTGGCCGGCAGGCCGTTCTGCTCGGCCATTTCCACCCGCGCCCCCGAAGCCGAGAAATCGTGCACCCGGCACTGCTCGAAACGGCTCGCGTCGCTGGTGGCGATGAAGCTGCCAAACGAGACGCGGCGGCGCACCTCGCGCCGGCGCTCCACCACCATGCTTTGTGTCCCGAACCCCATGCCCATGCCCTCAAAAAAACTGCCTGTCGCGGGGTTGAGTAAAACCTGCAAATCTTTGCGGGCGGCTTCACCCGAAACTTCGATTTTTAAGAGAAGGCCGCACACCTCCACAGAAGCGTCAGAATTGGGCTATAACCAGGAAAAATACCTATGGGGAGAGAGATTTCATGATCCGTATTGCCACTGCCGCCGTCGCCTTGTTCGCTTTCTGCGCGCCGGCCTTTGCCGCCGAAATCCTGATCAAGGACGACAAGTCCCAGCCAGAAAGTCTGACGGCCGCGCCCAACGGCGACCTGTATGTCGGCAGCGCCTCGAGCGCCTTTGTCTACAAGGTCAAGAAGGGCTCGACCACGCCGGAGGTGTTCGTGGATGCGAGCGCTGAAGGCCCGGGTACCTTCTTCTTCGGCCAGCTGGCTGACGGCGCGACCAACACGCTGTGGACCTGCCAGCTGACGCCGGTGGCCAATTCCAATCCGGTGCAGCGTCACACCGCGCTGCGCGGCTTCGATCTGAAGACCGGCAAGGAGAAACTGCGCTGGAACCTGCCCGGCGACAACAGCACCTGCAACGACTTCACCATCGGGCCCGACAAGGCGCTCTATATCTCCGACACCGCCAACGCCAAGATCTTCCGCCTGGCGCCCGGCGCGACCTCGGCCGAGCTGTGGCTGGATCACCGCAACGTCACCGGCATCGACGGCCTGACGTTCCTGGATGGCACGCTCTATTACAACAGCGTGTTCTTCAACAATCTCTACCGCGTGCCGGTGGGCGCGGACGGCAAGGCCGGAACGCCCGTGCAGATCTGGATGGACGCGCCGGTCAAGGGCATCGACGGCATGCGCGCCGCCGGCAACAAGCTGTTCGTGGCCGAGAACGGTTCGGGCAAGATCCACTACCTGACCATCAACGGCGACACCGCGCACGTCACCGTGATCAAGGAAGGCCTGAAGACCCCAACGGGCGTTGAGCCTGCGGGCGACACGCTGTGGATCGCCGAACGCGGCGCCGGCAAGGCGATTTCGATGCCCATGCCCAAGTGAGACACTTGCGGTCCCGGCCCGGCCGGGACCGCAGCCCTACAAGGTGGGCGCGATGTTTTGCGCCAGGAAATCGACGGTGCGCGCCGCGTCCGGCTTCAGCGGCGTGATGGTGCGCAGGTCGCCGAACACATTCTCGCCCCGCAGCCAGCGCTTTTCGGCGTTGGGGATTTTCGAGATTGCGGCGACCGCGGCGTTCATTTCATAGAACACCAGTGGCAGGCCATGAATCTTCATCGCCGCCAGCAGGATGATGCGGCAGTGATCCTTCACGCCGGCATAGCCGCGCGGTTCCATCACCACGCTGTCGCCCGGCTGGGGGTAGCTGGTCTTGCAGTCCTCCACGCTCAGCGAAACATAGGCGTGGCAGGCGAGCGGCCGCGCCCGATAGGCCGAGCAGTTGCCCTCCCCATCCAGTAGCGGGCAGCGGAACCAGGCGACCTTCTTGCCGTCGGGATCGCGGTCGGCGGACTGTTGTGCGACCTCATCCATCGCCGCCAGTGCGTCGGGGCGCAACTGAAGCACCGCCGACAGATAAAATGCCTCCGGCGCCGTGACCGCGACCGGCTGATAGCAGCAAAAGGAACACCCCGCGCGACAGGCCAGCATGTCTTTCTGCTGCGGCGTGATGGAGTTCTCGAACAGCTCGGTGACGTGGGCCACGGCGCGCCCGCAGGGCGAAGGCACTTGCCGGTCGGCCAGCAAGGTCGTGGTGCGGCGCAGGTGCGCCTCGCTGGAACGGGGATCGTTGAACACCAGCCCCTTGGGCAGGAACGCCTGGTCCTGGTGGGTCAGCGCGTCGCGGACGGTCTGGGAAAGCCGGTTCGGGCGATTCGCTGGATCCATCCCGCCGTCTTAGCCGCAAAACCCAGGCTTTTCGACGCAAACGCGCTTTGGTGGAACTTTTTTGGGCATTTTCGGGACCTGGTTAAGCTGTTGTTAACCACTGCGGGGGCATGCTCCCAGCGTCTTCCTTGAAGACACCCCACCATTACCCAACGCCTTGGGGCCGGACTAATCCTCCGGCCTCATTTTTCTTTATGGGGGCGGGAAATTAGGCGGTTAAAGGCGTCAAATTTCCCGCTTGGTTTAAGAGACGGGACGCGCTAATACCCGCCTCCGCTACGTGTTCCTCGGTAGCTCAGTGGTAGAGCAATCGGCTGTTAACCGGTTGGCCGCAAGTTCGAATCTTGCCCGGGGAGCCATTTTTTCCAACATCGCGAAACGCCCGTCCGCCCGCTTCGGGCGTGTGGCTCAGCGCGCCTCGTCCGTGCCCAGAGCGACCTGCGTGCGATCTTCCGCAGTCTCGACCCAGCCGCCACCCAGCGCCTCGTAGAGATGAACGGACGCCAGGCGGTTGGACAGCACGGTCTGCACAAGCTGGTCCTGTGCCTGGAACAGGGTCTGCTGGGCCTGCAACACATTGAGCAGGTCGGTGGCGCCCTGGCGGTATTGCAGCTGGGAAATCTCGAACGCTTCCTGTGCCGCCGCGATCAGCTGGCGCAGATGGGTTTCCGATCTTCCGGTGTTGGAGACCTGGGTCAGCGCGAATTCCACATCGGCATAGGCGTTCAGCGCGGCGTTCTGGTAGGCCGCGACATATTCCTTCTGGGTCGCGTCGGCCAGGTCCTTCTGCCCCGCCAGCTTGCCGCCGTCGAAGATGGTCTGCAGCAGGCCGAGCCCATAGCCATAGCCGAAGTTGGAGCCCTGCAGCAGCGTGCCCAGCGCGGTCGAGACGAAGCCGCCCGACCCGGTCAGTGAAATCTGCGGAAAGAATGCGGCGCGCGCCGCATCGACATTGGCGTGGGCGCTGGCGAGGTTGGCTTCGGCCTGCGCCACATCGGGCCGGCGCAGCAACAGGTCGGCGGGAAGCCCCGCGCCCACGGTGGGCGGCAGCACCTTGTCCAGTTCGATCGTGGTGACGTCGAAGCCTTCGGGCGGGCGCCCCAGCAACACAGCCAGGGAATAAAGCGCCTGTTTTTCCGCCGTCTCCAGTGACGGCAACTGTGCCTGGGTCGACTCCAGCTGCGCCTGTTCGCGCGCCAGGTCGAGGTGGGAGATAGAGCCGGCCTTCACGCGCAGCTTGACCACTTCCAGGATCGCGTTGATGGCATCGATGTTCTGGTGCTGGATGGCGATGCGGCGGCGGATCGCCAGCACGTTCAGATACTGGGTGGCGACATTGGCGGTGACGCTGAGCGCCACGGATTGCTGGGCGAAGCGCGCGGCCTTCAGCTGCTCGTTCGCGGCGCGCAGATTGTCCCGCGCCAGACCCCAGAAATCCAGCTCATAGCTGGCGTTGAATACCAGTCCGAACGATTTGCCGTTGAGGAATTGCTGGCAGGCCTGCCCACTGCAACCGCCGCGCTGGGCGTTGCCTTGCCCGCCGATCTGCGGAAACAGCGCCGAGCGCTGGATGGTCGACTGTGCTTCGGCTTGCATCACGCGCGCGGCGGCAACCGCAATATCGCGGTTGCCCTCCTGCGCCTGCGTCACCAGCGTGGTCATCTGCGCGTCGCCGAAGCCCTGCCACCAGGAGGGCTCGGGCCAGACCTTGGCGTCGACCGCAATCGGCCCGGTAAAGGCCTTGGGTACCAGCGGCGGCGACAGCGCCTGCGGCACCTGGGTGGCGCAGCCCGCGAGCATCAAGGCAAGAAGTGGAGCAAGAGTTTTCTTATTCATAGCGCAACGCATGGATGGGGTTGGAACGGGCGACGCGAAGCGCGTGACCAAGAATGGTGAGCCAGGCGATCACCAGCGCGACCAGGCCCGCTCCCAGGAAGTACAGCGGGTTCAGACTGATGCGGAAGGCGAAACCCTGCAGCCAGTCCTGAAGGTAGTACCAGGCGATGGGCCAGGCGATGAGATTGGCCAACAGCACCGGGATGGAGAATTGCCACAGCATCAAGCCGACGACATCGCAGTCGCGCGCGCCGAACACCTTGCGGATGCCGATCTCGCGGGTGCGCCGGCTGGCGGTGAAAGCTGCCAGCCCGAAAAGCCCCAGGCAGGCGATGAAGATGGCGATGCCGACAAAGACGCCGAACATCACACCCTGGCGCTGGTCGGCCTGGTAGAGCTTGGCGAAGGTGTCGTCCAGAAAGCGCCGCCGGATCGCCGAGATGGGCGAATAGTCGTGCCAGGCCTTGTCGATGAAGGCCAGGGTTTGCGGAACCATGTCGCCCTTGATCAGAACCGCGACCGAAGCCGGGAACGTGGGATCATAGATGTAGGATGTCGCCTTCACAGGCTCGCGCGCACCCCCGAAGCGGATGTCGGACAGGACGCCAACCACTGTCACATGGCTGCCGCCATAGATAAGCGTTTTGCCCACGATGCTTTGCGAGGTGAACCCCAGGCGCCGCGCCGCGGTCTCGTTGACCAGGATATTGTGGCCTTCATTTTCCGGATTGCCGGTGAAAGGCAGCCCTTTCATGGTGTCATCGGCGCGGGCGTCCGACAGCATGCGTCCGGCCACCAGCTTGATGCCGTAGACGTTGGGGAAGTCCGGATTGATCGCCAGCTTGTCCAGCATGATCATCTCCGGATGACCCGGCAGGCGCACATTGCTCACGGTCTGGCCCTGGTCCAGCGGGGACATGTTCGACAGGCCGATGCCCCGGACGCCGGGATAGCTACGCAGCCGCTGCAGGAAGCTTTCCTGGCCGCGCAGGGTCACTTTTCCGCTTTCCAGGATCACGATGTTGTCGTGGCGGAACCCCATATCCATGTTGCGCGCGAAGCTGATCTGGCTGAACACCACGAGCGCGGCGATGCCCAGGCCGATGGAAACCGCGAATTGCAACACCACAAGCGCGGTGCGCAAGCGGCCCGACCCGCTTTGGCCGGAACTGTTGGCGCGCAGCACGTTTGCGGGGCGAAAGCCCGACAGCACCAGCGCGGGATAGCTGCCGCTGATCAGTCCGGCGATAATGGCCACGCCCAGGATCAGCAGCAACAGCGGCCCTTCGCGCAGATAATGAAACTCCATCGGCTTTTTCAGGAAAGCTCCAAAGCCCGGCAACAGCACCTCCACCAGCGCAAGGGCCAGGACCAGGGCCAGAATCGCCATCAGCACGGACTCGCCCAGGAACTGCACGATCAGTTGTCCCCGCGTCGCGCCTAAGGTCTTGCGCAGGGAAATCTCGCGCGCCCGCAATGAGACCTGCGCCGTGGCCAGGTTCATGAAGTTGAAGCAGGCAACCAGAAGGATCAGCACACCGATGGCGCCGACGCCATAAATGGTGGTCCAGCTTCCCGGCGTCGTGGCGTTGTAGCGCCATTGCTCGGAATGCAGATGCACGTCCGTGAAGGGCGTCAGGTGGATGGAATAGAAATCGTGCGCCTTCTTGCGCAGGCCCAGCTTGCCCAGTTCCGCACCCAGGTTGCGGTCCAGCAGTGGCGCCATGGCCGCCGCCACGGCCGCGGGATCGGTGCCGGGCGCCAGTGTCACGAAGGTCCAGCCATTCTGCGAATCCCAGTCATGCTTGGCTTCGGGCGAGACGCGGTCGGCGATCGACTGGTTGGACATGAAGACTTCGCCATCGATCTGGGTGTTGTGCGGCAGGTCGCGCATCACCCCTGTCACCGTCAGGGTGACGATCTGCGACTGGCACGCGGTGTCGCCATCGGGGCAGCCGCCCCGGCCGGTGGTCACCGTCCGGCCGACCGGATCGGCGTCGCCGAAATATTTGCGCGCCGCCTTCTGGCTCATCACGATGGAATTGGGCTGGCGAAACACGGTGGCGGGATCGCCCGCCACCAGCGGCAGCCGGATCATCTGGAAGAAACCCGGATCCACCCCGCGCACGCCCTCGAAGAACTGGCGGTCGCCGACGGTGAGCGTCAGCGGCTCCTGCCACAGGCGGGTGGCGGCAACCACCCCGGGAATCTCTTCGCGCATGGCCGCGCCCATCGGAAAGGACGTCACGGCAAGCGGCAGCGGACCGCGCCCGGGCACCTGAATGGTCTCCTCGACGCGGTAGATGTTTTCGCTGCCGGGAATCCAGCGGTCGTAAGACAGCTCGTCGCGCACGAACAGGATGATGAAGATGGCGCAGGCCAGCCCCAGCCCAAGCCCCAGGATGTTGATCAGGCTATAGAGCTTGTGTCGGGCGATGGTGCGTAGTGCCGTGACCAGATAGTTCTTGAACATCACCCTCTCCTATTCGTAGCGCAGGGCGCGGATGGGATTGGCGCGGGCGACGCGCAGGGCATGGCCCAGGATGGTAAGCCAGGCGATCAGCAGCGCCACCACACCCACGCCCACAAAATAGAGCGGGCTCAAGGTGATGCGGTAGGCAAAGCCGTTTAGCCAGTCATGCAGATAGTACCAGGCAATGGGCCAGGCGATCAGGTTGGCGACGAGAATGGGCACCGAGAACTGCCATAGCAGCAGGAACACCACATCGCGGTCGCGCGCACCGAACACCTTGCGAATGCCGATCTCTTTCGTCCGGCGTCCGGCGGTGAAGGCAGCCAGCCCGAACAGGCCCAGGCAGGCGATGAAGATCGCAATGCCGACGAAGACGGCGAAGATCGTGCCCTGCTTCTTGTCTGCCTGGTACAGCTTTTCATAGCTCTCATCCAGGAACGTGCGCTGCATGGCGACATTGTGGACGAAGGCGCGCGTGGTCTTTTCGATATGGGCCATGGCTTCCTGTTCGTGGCCGGCTGCCACACGGATTGACAGGCTCTGCAGGTCCTTGGGGCGATAGACATAGACCGTCTGGATGACCGGCTTACGCACACCCTCCGGCAGCGTATCGGCGGCCACGCCGATCACCCGCATATGCGACTTTCCAAAAATGAAGGTCTTGCCGATGATGTCGGCCGCCGCATATCCCAGCGCCTTGGCGAGGGACGCGTTGACCATGACGTTGTGGCCTTCGTTCTTTCCGGCATAGTCGGGATCACGCAGGCTGAACATCTCATCATCGGCTCGCTTGTCCGACAGAATTCGCCCAGCCAGGATCTTGATGCCATACAGACTGAAATATTCCGGCGAGACCGCGATGTTGGTGGGGGACAGGAATTGCGGATCGCCCGGCTTTTGGGTGGGCAACACATCATTGCCTCCGCCGAAGGCTATGAAGTTGGAGCGCGCCACGCCAACAATGCCTGGCCCGCGCGCCAGTGCTGCCGTAAAGCTTTTCACGCCTTCTGGAGTCAGCCGCCCGCCCGTACCCGTGATGACAATGTTGTCACGGCGGAATCCCAGATCGACATGGCGGGCGAAGTCGATCTGCTGGAACACCACCAGGGCAGCAATGCCCAGCCCTATGGAAACCGCAAACTGCAACACCACCAGGAAGGCGCGCAGCCGCCCCGACCCGGATTTTCCCGATTGGTTGGCGCGCAACACCGAGGCGGGGCGAAAACCAGACAGCACCAGCGCGGGATAGAAACCGCTGACCAATCCCGCCACGACGGCGACGGCCAGGATGGTCAGGCTCAGCGGCCAGTCCTGCAGGTAATGCAATGCCAGTGGCACGCCCAGGAAGCTGGAATAGACCGGCAACACCAATTCCACCAGCGCCAGAGCAAACACCAACGCAATCAGCGACAGCAGCACGGATTCACCCAGGAACTGCACAATCACCTGGCGGCGCGTCGCGCCCAGTGTTTTACGCAGCGAAATCTCACGCGCCCGCATGGTCGCGCGCGCCGTGGCGAGGTTCATGAAATTGAAGCAGGCTACCAGCAGGATCAGCACGCCGATCACTGAAATACCGTACAACATGGTCCAGCTTCCCGGCGCGCGCATGCCGCCGTTGCGATCGGTGGTCAGGTGCGCATCCCGGAATGGCACCAGGAACGGCTCGAGAATCCGGCTGCCCGGGATCTTGATGTTGGTGAAGCGCGATAGATCGACGTTGCGATCTATGATGGGCTTGAGCTTGGCCAGCGCAGCGGCGGGGTCGGCGCCCGGTGCCAAGGTGACATAGCCATAGGTACCACCATTGCCCAGCCAGTTTTTCTTCGCGTCCTGATCGAGGCGGTCGGCCAGCGAAGTGTTGGGCATCAGGATGTCGGCTTCTATCTGGGTGTTATGCGGCAGATCGCGCATTACCCCCACCACACGCAGCGCCACCTGGCTGTTGGCGCAGACGGCATCGCTGCCGCAGCCGCCACGGCCGGTCGATACGATCTTGCCGATGGGGTCGGCGTCGCCGAAATATTTCCTTGCGACACTTTCGGAGATCACGATGCCGTCGGAATGCGACAGTACGGTCCTGGGATCGCCAGTCACCAGCGGCAACGGGACCACTTGCAGGAAGTTGGGATCGACGGTGGCGAAGGTTTCCAAAAACTGCTTGTCGCCTGACGTTACGGTCATGCGTTCCTGTGCCAGCCGTGTGGCGCTGGTGACTTCCGGTATCTGGTCCTTCATTGCGGTCGGCAGCGGCATGACCGTCGAAGAGCTGACGATGTCGCTGCGACCAGGCACATGGAAGGTGACTTCGACCCGCCACAGCTTATCGCTGCCGGGAATCCACTTGTCATAGGACAGCTCGTCCTTCACGAACAAGATGATCAGGATGGCACAAGCCAGGCCGACCGCCAGGCCAGCGATATTGATCGCGCTGTACAGCTTGTGACGGGCGATATTGCGCAGGGCGATGACGAGATAGTTGCGGAACATGGTGCCTCCTATTCGGCGCGAAGCGCGTGGATGGGATTGGCGCGGGCAACCCGCAGGGCATGGCTGAGCACGGTGAGCCAGGCGATCAGCAGCGCGCCCAAGCCGGCGGCAGCGAAATAGACCGGGCTCAGCGTGATGCGCAGCGCAAAGCCCTGCAGCCAGCCGTGCAGGTAGTACCAGGCCAGCGGCCAGGCGATCAGGTTGGCAATCAGGACCGGAATCGAGAACTGCCACAGGAGCAGTATGGTGACATCGCGGGTGCGGGCGCCGAAGACCTTGCGGACCCCGATTTCCCTGGTGCGGCGGCCCACGGTGAAGGCCGCCAGCCCGAACAAGCCCAGCGCGGAAATCAGGATGGCGACGCCGACAAAGATGGCGAACATCGCGCCCTGCTTGCGGTCTGTCTGGTAGAGCCGCTCGAAGCTGTCATCCAGGAAGTGCCGCGAAATCGCCGTGGAGGGAGAAATGCGACGCCAGGTACGATCGATGAAGGCGAGCGTGCCGGGAATGTCCTGGCCTGTCAGGCGCACCGACACGAAGTGGGAATCATCCTTGTCGTTCAGGTAGACTGTGGGCTGCACCTGCTGGCGGGCGCCCTTGAAGCGCATGTCGGCCAAGACGCCGGCGATGCGGACCTCGTGGCCGTCCATGGTCATGGCCTTGCCTGGCGCCCCCTGGACGCCAAAGCCGAAGACGCGCGCCGCCGTCTCGTTGATCAGGATGTTGCGGGCCCGCTTATCGGTGTCGGCCTTGAACGACACCTGGTCTTCCGCGCGGCTATCCGACAGCAGACGTCCGGCAAGCAGCTTCATGCCGTACATGTCCAGGAACTGCGGCGTCACCAGCAGCTGCTCCGTTGTCACGGGCGTCGCCTGGCCCGGCAGCTTGACGCTGTCCACGTTGATGAAGGCCGAGAACGGCGTGTCGCTGGACAAAGCCGCTCCCGAAATTCCGGGATGCTTGCGCAACTCCGCCAGGAAGCTGTCGCGCGTCGCCGGCGCCATGCGGCGACCGGTCTCAACGATGACGAAATTGTCGTGGCGGAAACCAAGCTGCTGGTTGCGGGCGAAGTCTATCTGGGCGAACACCACGAGGGTCGCGATGCCCAGTCCGATCGAGACCGCGAATTGCAGCACCACCAGGGCGCCCCGCAGACGGCCGGAGCCCGCCTGCCCCGACTGGTTGCTGCGCAGCGCCGTGACCGGGCGGAAGCCAGAGAGAACCAATGCCGGATAGATGCCGCTGAGCAATCCTGCGGCCGCCGCGATGGCGATCACCATCGCCATCAGCGGCCAGTCCGCCAGGTAATGCAGCGCGATCGGCCGGTTGAGAAACGAGTCATAGGATGGCAGCAGGATCTCCACCGCCGCCAGGGCGATGACCAGTGCCACCAGCGCCGTAACCACCGACTCACCCACGAACTGCATCGCGACCTGCAGGCGGCGCGCCCCCACGCATTTGCGCAGGCCGATCTCTCGCGCCCGCATCATGGCGCGCGCCGTGGCCAGGTTGGTGAAGTTGAAGCAGGCCGCCAGCAGGATCACCAGCCCGATCAGGGCCAGGCCGTAGATCGTCGTCCAGCTGCCGGACGGCACCTGAAGGCCCGGACGCGGATCCATGTGCGCCTCGCGGAAAGGCACCAGGCTGATGCGCAGAGCCTGGCTGGCAGGGCTGTGCAGGTTCATGTTGCCCGAAAAATCCAGCAGCCTGTCCATGATCGGCCGCAGCTTGTCGGCAACCGCCCTGGGATCGGCGCCGGGCGCCAGGCGGACATAACCAAAGCCGTTGAAAGAGAACCAGGCCTTGCGCCCCTTCTCGCCGATGCGGTCGGCCGGCGAGGTCCAGGGAATGACCGCCCCGATGCGAAGCTGGGTGTTGTGCGGGAGATCGCGCATCACGCCTGTCACGGTGAGCGAGACGGGCGTTTCGGTGCAGGTAATCCGGTCCTTGTCACAAACCTGGCGGCCAAGCGAAAGCTGGCGCCCCACCGGGTTCGCGGCGCCGAAGTATTTCCGCGCCAGCGCCTGCGACAGCACAATGGATCCCGGCTGATGCAGCACGGCGCGCGGATCGCCCGCGACCAGCGGCATCCTCACAACGTCGAAGAAATCCGGGTCGGCCTCGATGATTTCGTCCAGAAACTGGCGGGTGCCGATTTGCACCGTCATGTCCACGGGAAGGACATGGGCGATGGCGGTGACCTCGGGCAGATGCTCCTTCATGAAGACCGCCGCGGGGAACGGTGCGATCCCGAAAAGATCGACGGGGCGACCCGGCAACTGGCCGTCAACATTGATGCGATACAGGTTCTCGCTGCCCGGCACCCATTTGTCGAACGACAGCTCGTCGCGAATGAACAGCGCGATGAAGATCACGCATGTCAGCCCCAGCGCCAGGCCGAAGATATTGATGAAGCTGTAGAGCTTGTGGCGGGCGATGTTGCGCAGCGCGGTGACCAGGTAGTTGCGAAACATGGTTCTTCCTATTCCGTGCGCAAGGCGTGGATGGGGTTGGCGTGGGCGACCCGCAGCGCGTGGAAGATGATCGTCGCCCAGGCGATCACCAGCGCGGCCAAGCCCGCCGCCGCGAAATAGAGCGGGCTCAATGTGATGCGATAGGCAAAGCCCTGCAGCCAGCCATGCAGCCAGTACCAGGCAATGGGCCAGGCGATCAGGTTCGCCAGCAGTACCGGAACGGAGAACTGCCACAGCAGCAGCACCACCAGGTCGCGGGTACGCGCGCCGAAAACTTTGCGAATGCCGATCTCGCGGGTGCGGCGGCCGGCGGTGAAGGCCGCAAGCCCGAACAGGCCCAGGCATGCCACACAGATCGCGACGCCAACGAACACGCCGAACATCTGCCCCTGCCGCTCGTCAGACTGGTACAGCCTGCCAAACTCGTCATCCAGGAAATAGCGCCACACCGCCTTGGTGGGCGCGAAGCTGCGCCATTCGCGATCGACGAACGCCAATGCCTGCGGCACGGAGTCGGGACGGATGCGCACAATCGCCGATCCCGTCTGTTTGGGATCGTACATGTAGACGGCCGGCTTGGCCGGTTCGCGCGCGCCATCGAACTTGACCGTTGCCAGCACTCCGACGATCTGCAGGTGGGTGTTGTTGAAGACCAGCGTCTTGCCCACGGCCTGTTGCGGGGTGAAGCCCATGCTGGTGGCGGCGGCTTGGTCGATCAGGACATTGCGGCCGTCATTGGCCGTGGACTGCGGGTCGGCCGTCGAGTCGATGCGGTCCTGTGCCCGGCTGTCGGACAGCAGACGGCCCGCCACCAGCGGCATGCCCAGAAGCTGCGGCGCAGTGGTGCCGACCGTGCGCCGATACAGCGACACCTGCTCGCGATGTCCCGGAAGACGCCCCTCGATCAGGGTATAGCTGCCGTTGAACGGAGGCGTGTCGACCATGGCGACATCAAGGATCGCGGGGTTGCCGCGCAGCCGCTGGATAAAGCTTTCCTGCCCGCCAAGGGTCAGCAGGCCGTTTCCGACCACCACCAGCATATTGTCCTTGCGAAAACCCAGGTCGATGGCGCGCGCAAAACTGATCTGGCTGAATACGACCAGGACGGCTGTCGCCAACCCGATCGAAACCGCGAATTGCAGGACCACCAGGAACGTCTGCAAGCGGCCTGATCCGGCGCGCCCGCCACTGCCGGCGCGCAGCGCCGTCGAAGGCCGGAACCCCGACAGCACCAGTGCGGGATAGATGCCGCTCAGCAGTCCCGCCATCACGGCCACCAAGACCAACAGCGAAATCCAGATGAGATCGTACTGGACGGGTACGGGATGCCCCAGAAGACGGCCAAAGGCCGGCTGCAGGATCTCGACCAGGGCCAAGGCAACGACCAGCGCCGCAAGCGCGGTCAGCACCGCCTCGCCCAGGAACTGGACGATCAACTGGCCCCGGCGCGCGCCGTGCGTCTTGCGCAACCCGATTTCACGCGCCCGCAACGAGGCCTGCGCCGTCGCCAGGTTGGTGAAATTGAAGCAGGCGACAAACAGGATCAGCAGCCCCACAAGTCCGGCGCCATACAGCGTCACCTTGCTGCCACTGGGCTTCTCGTTGCCCTTCCAGCGGTTGGCGTTGAGATGGACATCGGTAAAGCGCGTCAGGTGGATGGAATAACGCTGGCTACCCTTCTGGTGGTCGATCTCTGCGCTGGGAATATAGCGGTCAAACAGCGGTGCCATCTTCGCCACCACCGTCTCAGGCTTGGCGCCGGACGACAGAACGACGAATCCGAAAGTGCTGTTGGAGAACCAGGAGTCCTTTCCCATTCGGCCCAACCGGTCCACGACCGAGGTATTGGGAATGAACGCGCCCCCATCGAGTTGTGAATTGTGCGGAATGTCCCGCATCACCCCGGTGACCTTCAGCGGCAGCAGCCGGCCCAGGCATGCCGCGTCGGAGACATCGCAGTTGCCAGTGGTCTTGATGAACTTGCCGACCGGCTCGGCGCTGCCGAAATACTTGCGCGCCACGCTTTCGGAAATCACGATCGACTCCGGATCGCGGAACACCAGTCCCGGATCGCCCTTCACCAGCGGCAGCCGGATGACCCGGAAGAAATTCGGATCGACTTCGGCGATGCGTTCGCGGAACTGACGGTCGCCGGCGAACAGCGTCATCTGCATATAATTCATGCGCGTCGCCGCGGTTACTTCGGGAATCTGGTCGCGCATCGTCGACGCGAACAGAAATGGCTCCGTCGCGATCTCCAGCGGCGCGTGACCGGGCGGGCGGGCGATCTTCTCGACGCGATAGAGGTTTTCCGCTCCCGGTATCCAGGTGTCGTATGACAACTCGTCGCGGATAAACAGCGCGATGAAGATCACGCAGGCCAGCCCCAACGCCAGGCCGGCGATGTTGATGAAGCTGTGCAGCCGGTGCCGCGCGATGTTGCGCAACGCGACGATGAGGTAATTGCCGATCATGGCGAACCTCCGGTTTACAGGACCTGGCGTATGCTTTCGGTGACGATGGCGCCGTCCAGCAGGTTCACGATGCGGTGGGCATACTGGGCGTGGCTGTGGCTGTGGGTGACCATCACGATGGTGGTGCCCTCGTCGTTCAGCTGGGTCAGCAGCTGCATGACTTCCTCGCCGTTCACCGTGTCCAGGTTGCCGGTCGGTTCGTCGGCCAGGATCAGCTTGGGCCGCGCCACCACCGCGCGGGCGATCGCGACACGCTGCTGCTGGCCACCCGACAGCTGGCTGGGCATGTGTCGGGCGCGGTGACCGATCTTCATGCGTTCCAGTGCCTCAGCGGCGCGCTTCTTGCGCTCGCCGGCCGGCACGTCGGCGTGATAGAGCAGCGCCAGTTCGACATTTTCCTGCACGTTCAGTTCGTCGATCAAGTTGAAGCTCTGGAAGACGAAGCCGATCGCGCTCTTGCGCAGTTCGGCCAGGCGCGCCTCGGAATAGCCGGCGATATCCTTGCCGTCGAACCAGTATTCGCCGCCGCTGGGCGCGTCCAGCATGCCAACGATGTTCAGGAAGGTGGACTTGCCGCAACCCGACGGCCCCATCACGGCGACGAACTCGCCGTTACCCACGTCCAGGTTGATGTCGCGAAGCGCCGTGGTCTCGACTTCGTCGGTGCGATAGACCTTGGCCAGGTGTTTGAAGGAAATCATTGCATTCTCCCCTAGGAACCGGAGCTTGCGGAGCTGAACTCCACCCGGTCCATTTTCAGATAGGCTTCGTAGCCCGACACGATGACCTTCTCGCCGGGCTTCAGCCCGTCCACGACTTCCACGAAATCGGGATTGCGCCGGCCCAGCTTTACGTTGCGGCGGATCGCCGACTTGCCGTCGGGCGTGACCACGAACACCCAGTTGCCGCCGGTGTCCTGATAGAAGGGCCCGTTGGGCAGCATCACTGCGCGGGTGGCACCGCCCAGCTCGACCTTCAGATCGATCGCCTGGCCGACATGGATGCCGTTGGGCGCGGTGCCGTCGAAATAGAAATCGGTCTTGAAGGTGCCGTTGGTGACCTGCGGATAGACCTTGGAGACATGGGCGCGATAGTCGCGGCCGTCGACATTGAACAGCGTTTCCTGTCCCGCGGTGACATGGCCCAGATAGAACTCATCCACCTGCGCGGTCAGCTTGAAGCGGTCGGCAGAATTCACCTGCCCCAGCACCGAACCGATCGGCTTGGACTGGCCGACCTCGGCATCCAGCGCGGTCAGCTGACCATCCATGGGTGCGCGGATGGTCAGCGCTTCGACGCCGGCATTGGCGATGTCGGCCTTGCCCGAGGTGTCGCCCGTCAGCTGGGTGCCGCGCACCCGCTGCTCGACATTGCGGCTGGCGATGGTCGCGGCCAGCAGCTTGACGTTGTAATTGTATTCCTCAACCTCCGCCTTGTAGGTGCTGGGCGGTATGGCGTTGCCATCCAGCAGGATCTTGTCGCGCTCGATGTCGCTTTTCAGCTTGGCGATCTGGTGCTGGATGTTCAGCACGTCCTGCTGATACTTGAAGCGGGTCTGCTCGAAGGTCAGCTGTTGCGCCGCCACCTGCAGCTGCAGCGCGGGGTTCGACAGGATGACCAGCGCCTGCCCCGCCTTCACCTTGGCGCCGTCCTCGATCAGCACCTGTTTCACGGTGCCGCCCTGGTCGGTGGTGAGATAGGCGGTGATGAAGGGCGCGACCGCGCCGCGCACCGCGATGTAATCTTCGAACGGGCCTTCGCTGACGGTGCCGATGGTCAGCTGGTTGATCGGGGCCCGATAGACATTGCCGCCCTTGCCCCACAGCAGCCAGGTAGCGCCCAGCACCACGACCAACCCTGCGGCGGCCGGCTTCCAATAGCGCTTCCACAGCGGCTTGCGGGCGATCACCCGGTCCTGGCCCTGGCTGCCTGCCACAGCGTTCCCGGCCCCGGTTTCATCGGTGGTCACCAGCCGCAGCAGGCGGCTCTTGAGGTCGTTCTTGGCGATTGGGCGGTCCATGGACGGATACTTCGCAAGGCCGATGCCAAGTTTTAACTGAGATATATCAAATGGTTGGAAATCGCCTTGGCCGAATCCCGTCCGACTGCGTACACTCTGGCGGACACCTGTCCGTTTCCGAACAGTTAAAATCATGACCCCTGCAGACGCCCGCATCCTGGTGGTGGACGACAACGAGGACATCCTGGCGGCGGCCCGGCTGCTGCTGAAGCGCCACTTCGCCGCCATCCAGACACTGAGCGATCCCGCTCACCTGGCGACCTTGGTGAAGCGCGGCAGCTTCGACGTGCTGCTGCTGGACATGAACTTCTCGCCCGGCGCCGACAGCGGCGCGGAGGGTTTGAGCCGCCTGGCCGAAGTGCTGGAGATCGATCCGCAGGCCGTGGTGGTGATGGTGACCGCGCACGGCGATGTCGAACTCGCGGTCGAGGCGATGAAGAAAGGCGCGGCCGACTTTGTCACCAAGCCGTGGGAGAATGAACGCCTGCTCGCCACCTTGATGGCGGCGCTCAACCTGCGCCGCTCGCGGCTGGAAGCGGCTGAATTGCGGCAGAGGAACAGCGGGCTGGCGGCAGCCACCCGCACCGACAGCGACATGATCGGTACTTCGCCTGCCATGCTGAAGGTGTTCGGTGCCATCCGCCGCACTGCGCCCACCGATGCGAATGTTTTGATCCTGGGCGAGAACGGCACCGGCAAGGAGCTGGCGGCACGCGAAATCCATCGCCTGTCGTCTCGCGCCAGCGAAGTGTTCCTGCGCGTCGACATGGGCGCCTTGTCGCCGCAACTGTTCGAAAGCGAATTGTTCGGCCACAAGCGCGGCGCCTTCACCGACGCCAAGCAGGATCGCACCGGCTATTTCCGCGCTGCTACCGGCGGCACCCTGTTCCTGGATGAAATCGGCAATGTGCCATTGGCGCTGCAAAGCAAGTTGCTGACCGCACTGGAACGCCGTGAGGTGATCCCGGTTGGCGCCGAAAAAGCCGAACCGATCGATGTGCGGCTGGTCTGCGCCACCAACTTGAGCCGCGAGCGGCTGGCCGACGAAAATCTGTTCCGTCAGGATCTGCTGTACCGCATCAACACGGTGGAAATCACCATGCCCGCGCTGCGCGAGCGGCCGGAGGATATTCCGCTGCTGCTGGAGCACTATGCCGCGCACTATTCCCAGAAATACAACCTGCCGCCAAAGCGGCTGTCGGCGGCCCTGATCGCGCGGCTCAGCGCCTGGTCCTGGCCCGGCAATGTGCGCGCGCTGCGCCATGCGATGGAACGCGCGGTGATCCTGAGCGAGGGCGAACTGCTGGACGTCAACGACTTCCCGCTGGCGGAAAGCCCACGCGAAGCCGAACAGCCCGGCGGCATTTCCCCGTTGGACGCGGTGGAAAAAGCCGCCATCATCAGGGCGCTGGAAAAACACCAGAACAATGTCAGCCGCGCCGCGGACGCACTGGGCCTGACACGCGCCTCGCTTTACCGGCGGATGGAGAAATATGGACTTTAGCGGCTTCCAGGCCGGGATCGTGCTGCGCGTGGCGGGCCTGCTCGCCACCCTCGCGCTGGTTGCCTGGATGGCATCGCAGACCGGCTGGTACGTCACCATGGCGATCTGCCTGGGCGCGGCCGTGACACAAGTCATCCTGCTGGCGCACTATGCCTCCCGCGCGGGTCGCGAAGTGGCGCGCTTCCTGGATGCCATCGCCTTCGACGACATTTCCGCCAGCTTCGTCGCCTTGTCGCGCGACCGCAGCTTCGGCCAGTTGGGCGCGGCGATGGGGCGAGTGCTGGATCAGGTCCGCGACGGACGGGTCGCGCGCGAGGAACAGGCACAGTATCTCCAGTCGCTGCTCGCGCACATGCCGGTGGCCCTGATTTCGGCCGACGAACGCGAGCGGGTGCAGCTGCTGAACCTGGCGGCGCGGCGGCTGTTCGGCGGCCCCTGCGACACGACCGCCGGTTTCGTCCGCTACGGTGAAGGTTTCGCAACGGCGCTGGGCGCGCTCAAACCTGGCGAAACGGCCATCGTGCGCATGGAGCGCCCTACCGGGGCACTGCAATTGAAAGCGGCGGCGACCGATGTGGTGCTGGGCGGGCTTCGCCGCCGGCTGATTTCGCTGCAGAACATCGAGAGCGAGCTGACCGCGCAGGAACTGGTTGCCTGGCAAAGCGTGATCCGGGTGATGGCGCATGAGGTGATGAATTCGCTGACGCCGATCTCATCGCTGGCCGCCACCGCGCGCTCCCGCCTGGATGAAAGCCTGGCGCAAATCGCGGCCGAAGATCCTGCCCGCGCCGGGCTGGAGGACGCCAGTGAGGCGCTGGAGACCCTGGCGCGGCGCAGCGACGGCCTGCTGCATTTCGTGCAGAACCATCGGCGCCTGACCCGCCGCATGGTGGCGCAGGCGCAGATATTGCCAGTGCGCCGCGTGCTCTCGCGATTGCACCGGTTGCTGGCGGATGAACTCAAGGCCCGCGACATCGCCTTCCACGCGGTCGTCGAACCCGAAACGCTGGAAATCAGCGCCGACGCGGACCTGCTGGACCAGGCCCTGATCAACCTGGTGCGCAACGCCATGGAAGCGTTGCGCGACACGCAGTCGGGCAGCATCACCCTGTCGGCCTTCCAGGATATCGGCGGGCATCCCGTGATCGCGGTCGCCGACAACGGCCCCGGCATTGCGGTGGATCAGCGCGAGAAAGTCTTCGTGCCCTTCTTCACCACCAAGCGTCAGGGCAGCGGCGTGGGATTGACGCTGGTTCGCCAGATCGCGGCGGTGCATGGCGGCACGGTCACCATTACCGAGACGCAAGGCGGCGGCGCCACCATCAGCGTGAAGTTCTAGCGCTCCTTGGCGGACGGCGGCAGCGCGCCTTCAGCCGGCGGCCAGAAGAACGGCCCTTCCGACAACTCCGCCAAACGGGGCCAGGCAGGCGCGGGTTTCACCACGCCGCGATAGACCAGCACCGGCTTGGCTGCGCCACGCACGGCCAGCGACAGCAATTCGGCAGTGCGCTGGTTCTGTTCGTCGGGCGAGCCGGCGGTCAACGCGTCCGCCAAGGCACGCAGCCACACCAGGTCGCTGTGCAGACGTTGCCCCCCACCAAGCCGGTCGGCGATGCGATCCAGGTGACAGGCATAGCGCGAATGCGAGAAAGGCAGGCGCCGCGCGGCGATGCGGATCAGCTCGCCCGCGCCAAGCGCACTGGTGGGCGCGGTGTCCAGCAGGTCTTCGTAGAATTCCTTGATCCTGCCCAACAGCAGGTTGATGCCTTCCGCCCGCGCAAGATTGTAGCGCTGGGCATTCAGCTTGCATTGCACCTGAAGTTCCGTCTCCGCGATGCGGATGCGTTCTACCAGATAGACTACGGGGTCGATGGCCATGTCGCTCACCATTAACGGGCGCTGAACGACGCTAGGAAGAATCGCATGATCGCGGAAATCAATTCTTTGCCCTCGCCGGCCTTATCCACACCGGTTAGTGGGCAATTCATTCAAATTTTAGCGATCTCGCGCCTGGTAGCGCAGGCGATCGATGCCGGTGGCAAACTTCGAATCGCCAGCGAACAGATTATGCCCGCGGCGCTTGGGCAGCTATTGCCCGATCGGGTTATCCCCGTGTGCCATTGCGGTAAACACAAAGCCTGCAACGCTTAACGAAACTCAGGCCCCACCGCCCAGATCACCAGCGATTTGCGGATGCCGCGCGTAATCGGCGTCACCCGGTGCAGCACATTGGCAGGAAATGCTACCAGAGTGCCGCGCACGCGCGGCGCGGTATCGATCTGGTTGCCGGCGCGCACTTCCAGGTCGCAGCCGTCATAGTCGGCGCCGTCGGACAGTTGCAGGCTCAATGTCACCTTGCGCGGCTCCCACGCGCGGCCTTCGCGGTCGCGGCCATAATCCTTGTGCCAGTCGAAATAGCCCCCATCCGGCCCGCCATAGACGGCATATTGCAGCGTCATCAAGCCTGACAGATCGAAGCGGAAGAAGCTGCCATTCAATTGCAGCACCACATCTTCCATCCGGCGATAGACGGCTTCGGTTTCCTGCGTGCGCTCGACCCATGCGACCTGGGTCTTGCGGATCGCGTTGACGCCCTGGCCCGACAGGCCCGCCTGCTCCAGCGCCAGCCCATCGCCCAATCGCTCAAGCGCATCCAGTTGCGCGCTGTTGAACAGGCCCTTCCAGGTGACCAATTCCCCGATCACGTGCGGGCTGGCCAAAATTCCTTCCCGTGCGCTCGCCACCGTTCCCCCCGGGCAAAGTCGCTGTCTTTTTTTGTTTTATGGCAGATTCCGCGACAGTCCGCGACAAATATATGTGCGGTGGGAGCGCTTAGCCCCGCTTGCGGCTGAACGGCGAAGTCGCCTCAGCCGATTGGCCCTCGATCAACACGCGGCGTTCAAACTTGCCGCCCACAGATCCGCCAGGCTCGATCTTAAGGTTGCGGTATTTCAGATTGGCGGAAAGCTGGCCGCCCGTGCGCACCAGGATATTGTCACAGACGATGTTGGCCTTTACCGCGCCGAACACGGTGAGGTTGCGACAGAAGATGACCCCGTCGACGCGGCCGGTTTTTTCCACAGTCACGGTTTCAGCGAACACCAGGCCCTGCACCTGGCCATGAATGAAGGCATGGCGCGTAACCAGCTTGCCTTCGATGCCGGTGCATTCGTCGATGATGGAAAATCCGCCGCGGCCATTGTCGAGCTTGCTGGGAGGAAAATTCTCCCAGTCATACTCCGCAAGGTCGTCTTCGGTCTGCGGAACGACGATCAACGAACAGTCGTACACCGTCTCACCATCGCAGGCGGTTGGAAGGGCGTTGGCCGCCCGGACGCGCGAAGGTTATTCGGTGCGCTGCAGCGGCACAACCTTGGCCTGTTCGGCGGGCGCGGGCAGCTTTTCAATCTTGCCCGCCAGTTCGCCGCCTTCCTCGACCATGATCTTGGCATAGCTGACGGAACCGGAAATGCTGCCCGAGGAACGCACGGTCAGCTTGTTCTGCACGGTCAGGTTGTCGCCGACCGTGCCGCGCACTTCCGCGGTCTCGGCGCTGATCTGGCCGGAGACATTGCCCGACTGGCCCACGATCAGGCTCTTGGCCTTCAGCGTGCCTTCAAACTTGCCGTCAATCGACGCGGTGCCCGGCACCGTCATATCGCCTTTGAATTCCACGCCGGCGCCGATGAAAATCGCGCCTTCAGAGCCCTGCTCCACAACCCTGTCAGACATCACGAACCCCCGATTGATCCCAACTGGAACCGCGATCGTGCCACGGCCCTCCACAGAAGCTTAAAATTTCAGGGCGAAAGATCAAGCGGCTGAAAGAGCCATCCTTAATTCGCGGCGGCCATTTTTGGAACGAAGCCAAAAATCACGGGTTTCGCCGCGACTTAGCGAAATTCCGGCCCTGCCGCCCACATCACCAGCGACTTGCGAACGCCTCGCGTAATGGGCGTGACGCGGTGCAGCGCGTTCGACCAGAATGCCACCAGGGTGCCGCGCTCACGCGGTGCGACATCGACCGGATGGCCGGTGCGGATTTCCAGGTCGCAGCCGTCATAGTCGGCACCGTCGGAAAGCTGCAGGCTCAAGGTGATCTTGCGCGGCTCCTGCTCCGGCGCGTCGGCGCGGCGGCCATAATCGGAGTGCCAGTCGAAATAGCCGCCGCCGTCGGCGGCATAGCGCGCGAACTGGAACGGCAGCATGCCAGTGAGATCGGCCTGGAACAGGTCCATGTTGAGCTTCAACACGACCGCCTCCATCCGCAGGTAGAGATCTTCAGTCTCGGGCGTGCGGTGCAGCCAGGCAATGCCGGTGGAGCGGATATTGTTGGTCTTGCCGCTGGACAGGCGCGCGGCTTCCAGCGTCAGGGCATCGCATTGCTTTTCCAGCGCGTCAAGCTGCGCCCTGCTGAACAGATCGCGCCACACAACCGTGTTGCTTTCCAGCAGCTTCGGCGTGGTGCGCATCCAGCCCGCGTGCGACATCGCAAAGCACCCGTAACGTCCCCCACGGAATCTTTAGCAGCTTTTGGAGGCGCGGTTAAGAACGCGCCTTGCGCTTGCCGCCGGCCTTGAGCGACTTCTTCAATGCCGCCATCAGGTCGATGACATTGTCTTCCTCGACCGGCTCGGCGGTGACCAGCTTCTCGCCCTTTTCCTTGCGGCGGATCAGGTCGCGCAAGGCCGTTTCGTAACGGTCCTCGAACTTGGCGGGCTCGAAGTCACCCTCCTTCTGCTCGATGATCTTGCGGGCAATCTCGATCATTTCCTTGTCGGGGCGGGTGTTGGGAATGTCGTCGAAAGCATCCTTGGGCGCGATCACCTCATCGCCCATGCGCAGGGTATAGGCGATGATGCCCTTGTCGCGCGGCTCCAGCGCCACCAGCCTTTCGCGGGTGTGCATCACCACCCGGCCCAGCGCGATGCGGCCGGTCTCGGCCAGTGCCTCGCGGATCACGGTATAGGCTTCAGCGCCTTCCTTGCCGTTGGGCACCAGATAATAGGGCGCGTTCCAATAGAGACGATCGATTTCCTTCTCGTCGACAAAGCGCTCGATCTCGATGGTGCGCGTGGTCTCCAGCTTCACCGCCTGAAGCTCGTCGTTCGACAGCACGACATAGTGGTTCTTGGAAATCTCGTAGCCCTTGACCAGGTCGGAACGCTGTACGGGTCCGGTGTCGGGATCAGTGGGTATCATGCGGATGCGGTTGTTGGTCTCCGGGTTCAGCAAGTGGAACGAGATATCGCCGGTCCGGCTGGTGGCGTTGAACAGCGCCACCGGGCACGACACCAGCGACAGGCGCAGCTGGCCCTGCCACATCGGCCGCGACGACAGGTGCGGCTCATTGGAATTGGCGGGCCGGTGATGGCCCCGCGCCTGGGCGGCCTTGTGGCTGGTTTTGCGATGCGCTGCCTTGCGCGGCTTGGCTGCCTTGGCTTTCTTCTTCGCGCCCATGGGGCAATATCCTCGGAACCCGGAACGGAAACGCCGCCAGGGAACTATGTTTCCCGACAGGGAGAACGCGATGGCCGCCAAAAAGAAGACCGCAAAAAGGAAAAGAACCCGCAAAGCGCCGGCCGCGGCCAAGGCCCTGAAGAAATACCAGTCGATGCGGGATTTCGCCGTCACCGCCGAGCCCAGCGGCGAGACACGCGGCGGGGTGAAGAAGTCTGCGCGTCTGCGCTATGTGATCCAGAAGCACGCCGCGACCCGGCTGCATTATGACTTCCGGCTGGAATGGAACGGCACCTTCCGGTCATGGGCCGTGACGCGCGGGCCGTCGCTGGATCCAGGCGAGAAGCGCCTGGCGGTGGAGGTCGAGGATCATCCGCTGGATTATGGCGACTTCGAAGGCACCATTCCCAAAGGCCAATATGGCGGCGGCACGGTGATGCTGTGGGATCGCGGCTTCTGGGAGCCCGAAGGCGATGCCGACAAGATGCTGGCCAGGGGCGACCTGAAATTTACCCTGGACGGCGAGAAACTGCACGGCTCATGGGTCCTGGTGCGGATGAAGGGCGACAAGTTCGGCGGCAAGCGCACCAACTGGCTGTTGATCAAGCACCGCGACAAATATGCGAAAGACGGCAGCGGCGAAGCGATCCTGAAGAAGGATCACTCGGTGGCGTCAGGCCGCGCCATGGCAGCCATCGAACATGGCAGCGGCAAGAAGCCGTCGGCCTTCATGCGCGCCAAGGCGTTCAAGGCGGATGCCGTGTGGCAAAGCAAGGGCTCCCGCAGCGGCGACGGCAAGCGCGGCGTGCGCAAGAACACCGCCGACGACGAAGACCCTGAACCGGTGAAGCCTCGCGTGAAGCCCCGCCATGTGTCGAAACTGCCCAAATTCGTCGAGCCCCAACTCTGCAAGCTGGTCGACCAGCCGCCGTCGGGCGCGGCCTGGGTGCACGAGGTCAAGTTCGACGGCTATCGCGTTCAGCTCCATGTCGAAAACGGCAAGGCGAAGCTGCTGACGCGCAAGGGGCTGGACTGGACCCCCAAGTTTGCGGCCATCGCGAGGGCGGCGGCGAAACTGCCCGATTGCATCATGGACGGCGAAGTCTGCGCATTGGATCACAATGGCGCGCCGGATTTTGCCGCGCTGCAGGCCGCGCTGTCGGACGGCAAGTCGGAGTCGCTTGTCTTCTTCGCCTTCGATCTCCTCTTCATGAAGGACGAAGACCTGCGCCCACTGCCCTTGACTGATCGCAAAGCCAGGCTTGCGGCACTTCTGAAAAAGGCGAACACCCAGCTGCGCTATGTCGAACACTTCACCAGCGGCGGCGACGCCGTGTTGCAATCGGCCTGCCGCATGAACCTGGAAGGCATCGTCTCCAAGCGCGGCGACGCGGCCTATGCGTCGGGGCGCGGCGATACCTGGACCAAGGCCAAGTGTCGCGCCGGGCACGAAGTGGTGATCGGCGGCTGGTCCACGACCGCTGGCAAGTTCCGCTCCCTGTTGGTGGGTGTGCATCGTGGTGATCATTTTGTTTACGTCGGGCGTGTGGGCACCGGATACAGCGCCGACAAGGTGAAGCGCCTGGCGCCGCGCCTGAAAGAGGCCGCCGCAGACAAGATGCCCTTCACCGGCAAGAACGCACCCAAGCCGCACGAACGCGGCGTTCACTGGCTCAAGCCCGAACTGGTGGCGGAAATCGAATTCGCGGGCTGGACCGGCGACGGCATGGTACGGCAGGCTGCCTTCAAGGGCCTGCGCGCCGACAAGCCTGCGGAAGACGTGAAGGCGGAGAAAGCGGTGAAGACCAGAAAACTCGCCGAACCCAAAGGCAGAAAGGCGCCCGCCGGGTCGGCGGTGGTGATGAACATTCCCATCAGCCACGCTGAAAAAGCCCTGTGGCCCGATGCCGGCGACGACGAGCCCGTCACCAAGTTGGACCTGGCGCGGTATTACGAAGCGGTGGGCGACTGGATGTTGCCGCACATCAAGGGCCGGCCATGCAGCCTGGTGCGCGCGCCCGACGGCATCCAAGGTGAGCGTTTTTTTCAGCGCCATGCCGGCCAGGGGCAATCCAATCTGTTCACCCAGGTCAAGGTGTCGGGCGACCGCAAGCCCTATCTGCAGATCGACCGCGTCGAAGCGCTGGTCGCCGCCGCGCAGGTCGGCGCGCTGGAACTGCACCCTTGGAATTGCGAACCCTGCAAACCCGATGTGCCGGGGCGTTTTGTCTTCGACCTGGACCCCTCGCCCGACCTGGGCTTCGACGACGTCGTGGTTGCGGCGAAGGAATTGAAGGATCGACTGGAAGACCTGGGACTCGTTCCTTTCTGCAAGACCACCGGCGGCAAGGGCCTGCATGTCGTCACCCCGTTCGATGCCGGCAAGACCATCGGCTGGCCGGAAGCCAAATCCATCGCGCGGGAAATCTGCGCCCGCATGGCGGCCGACGATCCCGAACGTTACCTGGTCAACATGAGCAAGGCCAAACGCAAGGGAAAGATTTTCCTGGACTACCTGCGCAACGACCGCATGAGCACGGCGGTGGCGCCACTAAGCCCACGCGCACGCGACGGAGCCACGGTCTCGATGCCGCTGGAATGGTCGCAGATCAAGAAAGGTCTCGACCCGAAAAAGTTCACCCTGCGCACGGCGCCCGCACTGATTGCCAAGAGCAAGGCATGGCGCGATTACACCAAGGGCGAGCGCCCGCTGATGCCCGTCCTGAAAAAGCTCGCGGGGAAATGACTAGCGGCCGCTACCCGGTGTGGCCTGATTGATGGCGCGGTTGTTGTCACGCAGATAGGATTCACTCTGGCGGTGCATCATGTCCCATTCCTGCTGGGTATGACATTCCCTGCGCCCGCCCATGTGGCTGCCCGTCTCGGCCGCCATCTTCACGCAAACCAGCTTCACGGGCTTGGGCTCCTCGGAGCTTGGCGCCGGCGCGCTGACGGTCGTGTTCTCGGGATTTGCCGCAGGCTTCTGGTCGGCGCTATCGGACTGCGCGAGTGCTGCCACCGGCAGCATCAGGAACAAGGCGGCAAGCTGGTGTCGCATGAAGTCTCTCCACGTATCGCCTGGAACGCTAGCACATTACGACGCACAAGTGACACCAGTACAAAGCTGATAATCATGAGCAAGAACCAGCTTCCGAGCTTGGCCAGCGAAACCATGTGCCAGCCATCCCGCTGATCGGGATACATCCAGGCATGCGAGAAGGTGCCGATATTCTCGGCCAGCCAGATGAACAGCGCCACCAGCGCGAACCCCAGCAGCAGCGGCATGCGGCGATCACGCCGGTCAGGGCGGTAGATGACAAAGCAGCGCCCGAACAGCAGCGCGGTCGCGGCGAACAGCACGATGCGGATATCGGGCAGCCAGTGATGACTGAAGAAATTCACGTAGATCGCGACCGCCAACACGGCCGTCATCCAGACCGGCGGATAATGCGTGAAGCGGAAATGAAAGATGCGCCATACCCGCGCCAGATAGCTGCCGACCGCGCCGTACATGAAACCTGAAAACAGCGGCACCGCGCCGATCTTGAGCAAGCCGGCTTCGGGATAGATCCATGAGCCCGCGCTGGTTTTGAACAGCTCCATCACGGTGCCGGTGAGATGAAAGGCGAAGATGACTTTCGCTTCGTTCCAGCTCTCCAGCTTCAGCGCCAGCATGCCGAGCTGGATGGCGATCGCCGCCAGCACCAGGAAGTCGTAGCGCGCGACCGGAAAAACACGCGGCCAGACATAGTGTGTGAGCAGCAGCAGGCCGACCATCAGCCCGCCGAACAGGCAGGCCCAGCCTTGCTTGATGCCGAACATCAGAAATTCAAAGCAGAAACGCCCAAGGCGGCTTTGATCGCAGCGCGCCTCAAGGCGCGAAAGCCAGGCGCGCCCCCAGGTTTCTAACGGGGGCCGCCGCTGGTTCATCCTCGTCCGCGATAGGGCGCCACGCCCGTGTCGGGCAGCCACACGCCGCCCGGCAGCTTGCCGGACTGATAGAAGACATCGATCGGCATGCCGCCGCGCGGATACCAGTAGCCGCCGATGCGCAGGAACTTGGGCTTGATCGCCTTGGCGATGCGCTTGGCGATGGCGATGGTCGTGGCTTCGTGGAAGCTGCCGACATTGCGGAAACTGCCCAGGTAAAGCTTCAGCGACTTGGATTCGACGATCGCCTTGCCCGGCACATAATCGATGACGAAATGCGCGAAGTCGGGCTGGCCCGTGATCGGACACAGGGTGGTGAACTCCGGCGCGGTGAAACGCACGACATAGTCGACATCGGTGTGCGGATTGGGCACCGCCTCCAGCACCGCCCGCTCCGGCGATGTGGGCTGCTTCACCTGTTTGCCGAGCTGGGTGAGATCCTTGGCCATCTACGGCTCATACACGCAGGTCTGGAAATAGGACGGACGGCGCAGCTTCACACGCGCCACTTCCGGCAGGCTCGCCTTGGCGCGGACATATATATAGCGCGCGATGTTCTCCAGGGTGGGGGCGCCGAGATCTTCGATGTCGTTCAGCAGGCGATGATCCAGCGCCTCGCGGATCGCCTTCAGCGCGGCATCCACCTCGGCGAAGTCGCGCACCCGTCCGGTGGCGGGGTCGGGTTCCCCGCGCAGCGTCACTTCCGCATAGAAGGAATGGCCATGCATCCGGCGATATTCCGGGGCGCCGTCCAGGAAGTGGGCGGCGTCGAAGCTGAATTCCTGCGAAATCTCGATCATGGCGGGCATATCGGGCCTGGAGCCCTTCAGGTCAAGGATTAACGCGAAAAGGGATTGCATCCCGGCTCCCGGACGCCAAAATCCAACCCCATGAAAGCCTTGCTCAAAAGCCTCGCCGAACCCCTGCTGGTCGCCCTGTTCGTGCTGGTGGCAACCACTGCCATCGCCCAGCCCTTCTATGTCCCCTCGGGCTCGATGGAGCCGACATTGCAGATCGGTGACGCGATGCTGGGCTCCAAGTTCGCCTATGGCTACAGCCGGTGGTCGCTGCCGCTAGGTCTGGGCCCGGCGTCGGACACCCGCCTGTTCGGCAAGGCACCCAGGCGCGGCGATGTGGTGATCTTCCGCCTGCCGCGCGATCCGCACGAGACCCTGGTGAAGCGCGTCATCGGCTTGCCCGGCGACCGCATCCAGATGGTGCAAGGCCGGCTGGTGATCAATGGCACGCCCGTGCCGCTCAAGGCCGATGGCACCGGCCTGGTCGAGGACGGTCATGGCCGCCACGAAGAGATTGGCCGCTATACCGAGACCCTGCCCGGCGGCGTGAAACACACCATCTTCAAGGCGCGCTGGGACGGTGTGCTGGACGACACCCGCATCTTCACCGTGCCCGCCGGCCATTACTTCATGATGGGCGACAACCGCGACAACTCGCTGGACAGCCGGGTCGCGGCCGAGGATGGCGGCGTGGGCTTCGTGCCCACCGAAAATCTGATGGCCCGCGCCGACCTGATGCTGGGTTCCTATGACTTCCTGAACGCCAGGGGTCCGGCCAGCTGGTTGCACCAGATCCGGCTCAGCCGGTTCCTCCGGGCGATCTGACGGAAAATCGCCCTTTTCCGCCCGCGACACCCTGACTTGAGCGTCATTATTGCGTCGCCGGGAGCCCCCATGCTAACTGGCACCGCTTCCTGTGGGGTGACTCGCTGGAACGCAGAAAACAACAGCTAATTCAATAGCTTAATCCAGCAATCGCAACGGCCGGCGCCCAGTGGCGCGACTGGCCGCGCAGAGGATCAAAGTGGCGAACGATACGGCGGAAGGCGGACTGGCAGGGCGTTATGCGCTCGCGCTGTTCGAACTGGCTGAAGAACAGAAGGCCGTGGATGCGGTGAGCGCCGACCTGGCGAGCCTGCGCCGGGCGATGGAAACCAGTGCTGACCTCAAGCGCCTGGTGAAGTCGCCGGTGTTTTCGGCCGAGGATCACGCCAAGGCGCTGAAGGCAATCCTGGAGAAGATGGGCGCCAACGCGCTGACCATCAAGTTCCTGTTGCTGCTGGCGTCCAAGCGACGCCTGTCGCCGCTGCCCGGCATCATCAAGTCGTACGAAAGCCTGGTCGCCAAGTCGCGCGGCGAGACCGAGGCCGAAGTCACCGCGGCGCGCGCGCTGTCGGATTCCGAAATCGCCGACCTCAAGTCGGCGCTCAAGGCCAAGCTCGGCAAGGAGCCGCGCCTGCATTCCAAGATTGATCCCACCCTGCTCGGCGGTCTCGTCGTGAAGGTGGGTTCGCGCATGATCGACTCTTCCCTCCGCACCAAGCTCGACGGCCTGCGTGCGGCCATGAAAGGACAATAATTATGGATATCCAGCCCGCAGAGATTTCCGCGATCCTCAAGCGCGAGATCGCCAACTTCGGCGCCGAGGCCCAGGTCTCGGAAGTCGGTGAAGTGCTCAGCGTCGGCGACGGCATCGCCCGCGTGCACGGCCTCGACAATGTCCAGGCCGGCGAGATGGTTGAGTTCCCCGGCGGCATCAAGGGCATGGCCCTGAACCTGGAAACCGACAATGTCGGCTGCGTTATTTTCGGCAGCGACAGCACCATCAAGGAAGGCGACACCGTCAAGCGTACCGGCGCTATCGTGGAAGTGCCGGTCGGCAAGGGCCTTCTGGGCCGCGTCGTCGATCCGCTGGGCAACCCGATCGACGGCAAGGGCGAGCTGACCAACGTCGCGGAACGCCGCCGCGTGGACGTGAAGGCGCCCGGCATCATCCCGCGCAAGTCGGTGCACGAGCCGGTGCAGACCGGCCTGAAGGCCATCGACACCCTGATCCCGATCGGCCGCGGCCAGCGCGAGCTGATCATCGGCGACCGCCAGACCGGCAAGACCGCCGTCGCCATCGACGCCATCATCAACCAGAAGGCCGTCAACGCCGGCACCGATGAGAAGGCGAAGCTGTATTGCATCTACGTCGCCATCGGCCAGAAGCGTTCGACCGTCGCCCAGATCGTCAAGACCTTGGCCGACGCCGGCGCGCTGGAATACACCATCATCGTCACCGCCACGGCTTCCGAGCCCGCGCCGCTGCAGTTCCTGGCGCCGTTCGCCGGCTGCGCGATGGGCGAGTGGTTCCGCGACAACGGCATGCACGCCCTGATCATCTATGATGACCTGTCCAAGCAGGCCGTCGCCTATCGCCAGATGTCGCTGTTGCTGCGCCGTCCGCCGGGCCGCGAAGCCTATCCGGGCGACGTGTTCTACCTCCACAGCCGCCTGCTGGAACGCGCCGCGAAGCTGAACGAAGACAATGGCGCCGGTTCGCTGACCGCCCTGCCCGTCATCGAAACCCAGGCCAACGACGTGTCGGCCTATATTCCCACCAACGTGATCTCGATCACCGACGGCCAGATCTTCCTGGAAACCGACCTGTTCTATCAGGGCATTCGTCCCGCGGTGAACGTCGGTATCTCGGTGTCGCGCGTCGGCTCCTCGGCCCAGATCAAGGCGATGAAGACCGTCGCCGGCCCCATCAAGGGCGAACTGGCCCAGTATCGCGAGATGGCCGCCTTCGCGAAGTTCGGTTCGGACCTCGACGCCGCCACCCAGAAGATGCTGGCGCGCGGTGAGCGCCTGACCGAGTTGCTGAAGCAGCCCCAGTACAAGCCCTTCGCCGTCGAAGAGCAGGTTGCCGTGATTTATGCCGGCACCCGCGGCTATCTGGACGCCTTCCCGACCAACCGCGTCCAGGCGTTCCAGGAAGCCCTGCTGGGCAAACTGAAGTCGACCTATCCGGCGTTCCTGGAAGGCATCCGCAAGGAAAAGGCGCTGACCCCGGACCTGGAAGCCACGCTGAAGAAGGCGCTGGACGAAGTCTCCAAGTCGTTCGCCTAAGGAAGTAGCGCCTCATGGCAACCGTCAAGGAAATGCGCACACGGATCGGAAGCGTGAAGTCCACGCAGAAGATCACCAAGGCGCTGCAGATGGTGGCAGCCGCCAAGCTGCGCCGCGCGCAGCTGGCGACGGAAGCCGCCCGCCCCTATGCGCAGCGCATGTCGGCCATCATCTCCAACCTCGCCGCCGGTGTTTCCGGTCCGTCGGCGCCGCTGCTGCTGGCCGGCACCGGCTCCGACAAGCGTCACCTCGTCATCGTGGCGACGGCGGATCGCGGCCTGGCCGGTGCGTTCAACGGCTCCATCGTGCGCGCCGCGCGCCAGAAGATCGCCGCGCTGATCGCCGAGGGCAAGGACGTCAAGATCATCACCATCGGTCGCAAGGGCCGCGACGGCCTGCGCCGCCAGTTCGGTGATCGCTTCCTGGAAAGCCACGAAGTCGGGCTGAAGTCGCCGACGCTGTCGCTGGTGCATCCGATCGCGCGCCGCGTGCTGGAGCTCTACACCAGCGGCCAGTTCGACGTGGTGAGCCTGATCTACAGCCGCTTCAAGTCGGTTGTGACCCAGACCCCGACCCTCAAGCAGCTGATCCCCGCGGAAGTCGAGGCCAGCAACGGTCCGGGCGCCTTCTACGACTACGAGCCCGACGAAGACACCATCCTGGAAGCGCTGCTGCCCCAGAACATCTCGGTGCAGCTGCTGTCGGCCATGCTGGAAAACCAGGCCGGCTTCTTCGCCTCGCAGATGGCGGCGATGGACAACGCAACGCGCAACGCGGGCGACCTGATCAACGCCCTTACCATCCAGATGAACCGTACCCGTCAGGCCAAGATCACGACGGAACTCATTGAAATCATCGCCGGCGCCGCCGCCGTCTAAGACACGGGCGTTAGGCGAAAGCCGGACCGCCCCCTGAAAGAGAGAAAGAGACAAGCCATGAGCAAGACCACTTCCAAGGGCCGCCTCAGCCAGGTCATCGGCGCCGTCGTCGACGTCGAGTTCGACGGCGAACTGCCCGCGATCCTGAACGCGCTGGAAACCACCAACACCGACGCCAAGACGGGCAAGCAGGTCCGCCTGGTGTTCGAAGTCGCCCAGCATCTGGGCGAGAACGCGGTGCGCGCCATCGCCATGGACACCACCGAAGGCCTGGTCCGCGGCCAGGAAGTCGTGGACACCGGCAAGCCGATCACCGTTCCGGTGGGCCCGGCCTGCCTCGGCCGCATCATGAACGTCATCGGCGAGCCGATCGACGAAGCCGGCCCGATCAGCGCGGAGCATTCCTCCTCCATTCACCGCGAAGCGCCCAGCTTCTCGGAACAGGCCGGTTCGGCCGAAGTGCTGGTCACCGGCATCAAGGTCATCGACCTGCTCTGCCCCTACACCAAGGGCGGCAAGATCGGTCTGTTCGGCGGCGCCGGCGTCGGCAAGACCGTTACCATGCAGGAACTGATCAACAACATCGCCAAGGCGTATGGCGGTTACTCGGTGCTGGCCGGCGTGGGTGAGCGTACCCGCGAAGGCAACGACCTGTATCACGAGATGATCGAGTCCAACGTGAATGTGGACCCGAAGAAGGCCGGTGGTTCGACTGCCGGTTCCAAGTGCGCCCTGGTCTATGGCCAGATGAACGAGCCGCCGGGTGCGCGCGCCCGCGTCGCGCTGACCGGCCTGGCCCAGGCGGAATATTTCCGCGACGTGGAAGGCAAGGACTGCCTGCTCTTCATCGACAACATCTTCCGCTTCACCCAGGCGGGTTCGGAAGTGTCGGCGCTCTTGGGCCGTATTCCTTCGGCCGTGGGTTACCAGCCGACTCTCGCCACCGAGATGGGCAACCTGCAGGAACGCATCACCTCCACCAACAAGGGTTCGATCACCTCGGTGCAGGCGATTTACGTGCCGGCCGACGACCTGACCGACCCGGCGCCCGCGACCTCCTTCGCGCACTTGGACGCCACCACGGTTCTGTCGCGTGACATCGCCTCGCTGGGCATTTTCCCGGCCGTGGATCCGCTGGACTCCACCAGCCGCATCCTGGACCCGCAGGTGATCGGCGACGAGCACTACACCGTCGCCCGCCGCGTGCAGGAAGTGCTGCAGCAGTACAAGGCGCTGAAGGACATCATCGCCATCCTGGGCATGGACGAGCTGTCGGAAGAGGACAAGCTGGTCGTGGCCCGTGCGCGCAAGATCCAGCGCTTCCTGTCGCAGCCCTTCCACGTCGCCGAACAGTTCACCAACTCGCCCGGCAAGTTCGTGGAACTGGCCGACACCATCCGCTCGTTCAAGGCGATCGTGGACGGCGAGTGCGACCAGTATCCGGAGCAGGCCTTCTACATGGTCGGCGCCATCGAGGAAGTCGCCGCCAAGGCGCAGAAGATGGCCGCTGAAACCAGCAAGGCCGCCTAATGGCCGTCGCAAGAATCGCCTTCGATCTGGTCTCGCCGGAGCGGCTTCTGCTGTCGTGCGAAGCCGACATGGTCACCGTGCCGGGCACGGAAGGCTATATGGGCGTGATGGCGGGCCACAGCCCGCTGGTCTCGACCCTGCGCGCCGGCATGATCGATGTGATGCGCGACGGCAAGGACGACCGCTATTTCATCCGCGGCGGCTTTGCCGAAGTCGGCCCGGCCAAGATCACCGTGCTGGCCGAGGAAGCCATCCCGATGACCGAGCTGGACCTGGCGGTGCTGGACCAGCGCATCAAGGACGCCCAGGACGACGAGATCGCCGCCAAGACCGATGCGGAGCGCCAGAAGACGGCTGAACTGGTGGACGATCTGAAACTCGTCCGGGCGGCGTTTTAACGATAGTCTGTAGGCTGACGAAGCAGGGAACCCGCCTTTTGGCGGCGGGAGCCCTATTTGCTATAAGCCGTTACGGACGGTTGGGAGCCTGAATCGGTCATGGCGGTTGCGCCTGTCTACAAGCAAGGCTGGACGATGGACGATGTCCATTGGGAGCTGTTCGACCCTGCCCGGGTCGAGCCCAGCCTGCTGGCTGCCATCAAGGCCGCCGCCCTGGTCGAATACAATGCCCCTGACTACGTCACCTACCTAAAGCGCGTGTTCCGCGATTCGGGGGCCCAGACCCTGGCCAATATTGAGCAGTGGGGCCAGGAAGAGGCCCAGCACGGCCGCGCCCTGGGCCGCTGGGCCGAGATGGCCGATCCCGCCTTCAATCTGGAAGAGGCCTTTGCCCGCTTCCGCAAGGGCTACAGCCCAGCCCACTTCCATGATGAGGCCGCCGCCGGTTCGGTCCGCGGCTCGCGCCGGGGCGAAATGATCGCCCGTTGCGTGGTCGAGTCGGGCACCAGCTCGTATTACTCCGCCATCCGGGACGCCACCGAAGAGCCCGTCCTGCAGGAGATCGCCGGCCGCATCGCCGCGGACGAATACCGCCACTACAAGCTGTTCTACGACACCCTGCACGCCCAGCCCGAACCCGACCTGGGCTTCTGGAAAAAGCTCTGGATCGCCATCGGCCGGGTGCGCGAAAGCGACGATGACGAACTGGCCTATGCCTATTACTGCGCTAACGTGCCGGCTGAGAAAGAGGCGGTAACACCTTACAAGCGCAAGATTTATTCAAAGCTGTCCAGCACGGCCAGCATGACCGTCTACCACCGCAAACATATCGACAAGCTGGTGCAGATGGTGGTCAAGGCGATGGGCGCCAACCCGCACGGCTGGCTGGCCAACCTGATGGGCGCCGTATTGTGGCGCCGCATGCAGGCTAAGATCGCGTGAGCGGCCGGCGGCCCCTCGTCGCCAAGATTACCCTGGCGATCTTTCTTGCAGGTGCGGCCGGCATGATTTTGAACGAAGGCCGGCTCGAAATGAACCGGCCCACCGCCGCAGACCCCGTGACCGGCTACACCATACCCGTGAACTATCGCCTCTCAGGCAAAGGGCACACGATGTACGTCACGCGCCAGGACCAAGCCGTTCGTGACCTGCTCGTCGTGGCAATCGCCGCCAGCCTGCTGACCCATGCCTGGGCGGCGGGCTTGGCGTCACGTCGCCGCTAATCGCCCACCGGCTCGAACGACCCCGTCCGGGGATCACGCACCAGCAGCCGCCCCGACGCCACACCGAAGAAGGCGCCGTGCAGTTCCAGATCGCCCTTCTCCACCGCCGCCTTCACGAAGGGAAAGCTCATCAGGTTCTTCAGCGACAGCTCGATCGAGGCGTATTCGAGCCGGCGCAGATATTCTTCTTCGCCTTGCCCGTCCCGGGGGCCGATGGCGGCCGCGGCCGGTGCCAGCTGGCTGACCCAGCGGCCAATGAAATCCGATGCGGTCAGCGGCGCGGCATCGCTGGCAAAGGCCTTCACGCCGCCGCAAAAGGCATGGCCCAGCACCACGATGTGGCGCACGGCCAGAGCGCGCACGGCGAATTCCAGCGCCGCACTGGTACCATGCTGGTGGCTGGGGTCTTCCTGCGACGGCGGCTCATAGGCCGGCACCAGGTTGGCGACATTGCGCGCCACCAGGATTTCGCCGGGGGCGGAATCGAAGATCGTTTCCGGCGAGACGCGGCTATCGACACAACCGATCAGCATGATGGACGGCGACTGGCCGGTTTCGGCCAGTTGCTGGTAGCGGCCGCGTTCGATGCCGAACCGCCCGCCCTTGAACGCGCGATAGCCCTTGGTGAGTCTTTCGGGGAACAACCGATCAGGCCTTCCGCTTGACCATCATCTGCTTGATCTCGCCGATCGCTTCCGCCGGGTTCAGGCCCTTTGGGCAGGTATTGGCGCAGTTCATGATGGTGTGGCAGCGATAGAGGCGGAAGGGATCTTCCAGATTGTCCAGGCGCTCGCCGGTCTGCTCGTCCCGGCTGTCGGCCAGCCAGCGATAGCTTTGAAGAAGCGCGGCCGGGCCCAGGTAACGCTCGCTGTTCCACCAGTAGCTGGGGCAAGAGGTCGAACAGCAGGCGCACAGGATGCACTCATACAGGCCGTCCAGCTTGGCACGGTCTTCCGGGGTCTGCTTCCATTCCTTTTCCGGCTCGGCCGTCTTGGTCTGCAGGAACGGCTGGATCGAGGAATACTGGGCGTAGAAGTTGGTCAGGTCAGGCACCAGATCCTTGACCACCGGCATGTGCGGCAGCGGATAGACCGACACCGCGCCCGAGCAGTCGCTGATCGCCTTGGTGCAGGCCAGGGTGTTGCCGCCCTGGATGTTCATCGCGCACGACCCGCACACGCCTTCGCGGCAGGAGCGGCGGAAACTGAGCGTGGGATCGATCTCATTCTTGATCTTGATCAGCGCGTCCAGGACCATGGGGCCGCAGCTGTCGAGGTCGACGGTATAGGTGTCGACGGTCGGATTGGCCCCGTCATCGGGGTTGTAGCGGTAGACCTTGAATTCCTTGGACCGCTTCGGCTTCTTGCCGTTGGCCGACTTCTCGGCGTCCCAGACTTTTCCCTTCTTCACGCGGCTGCCCTTGGGCAGCATGATCTCGACCATTTGGGGAAAGCTCCTGGAACCGGGTGATTTGCCGGTATTTTGCCATGCGGGCCAAGGCTGTAACAACCCCGGCCTACGCGACGATTTGTTCAAACACCCATGCGATTTCGGCAGGGGCGTCCTTCATGGACCCGCTGATCATCAGCTGCTCGGCCCGGCGCACCACCGGCCCACCCAGATAGACGCTTTCCTCGACCTCCAGATGACCGCCGCCGGCGCGGAACCGCCAGCCCTCGCCGCCCGGCAGCTTGAGCAGCACGCCCCCGCCCTCCAGGCGCGAAACCCGCACATCGGGATGGATATGGAAGCGCACCGCGAAGGTCAGCCCGTTGGTGGGCTTCTCGGGCGACGGCACCAGCCGGTCCCGACCCGTAACCATCAGGCCCTGGGGCGAAAGCGTGATCTGTCGCTCATGGCGCACGCCGAAGGCGGCCATATAGGCATCCTGCATCGCCTCCACCGTCCAGCCCTGGGCAGTCTCGACCCGGCGCGACAGCGGCGCCACCGGCCCGCCGGTCAGGCGCGGGCCCAGCAGGTCGCGCTCTAGGCCGACCTTCAAAATCTGGGCGCTGGAGGTATCGGCCAGAGTGAGGGTCGAATGGGCGGCGGTGGCGCGCAGCGCCCAGTTCCAGGTGGGATGGGTCAACCCGCCGGTGCCGCAGTTGATCACAATGCGGTCGGTGCCCGACGACAGTTCGAACGCGCAGGCTCCGGCATGGGCGTCCAGCGCGAAAGCGCCCGGCGGCGTGCGGCCGCAATCCAGCAAGACCAACGTGCGTTGCGCCGCCAGCCGCTGGTAGCCGGAGTGGCGCGCGTGATGGAATGGCTGGCCGCGGATATCGTCGCGCGCCAACAGCCCCGCGATCATGCGCGGGTCGCCTTCCGAGCCGCCGTTGAACAAAGCCAGCGCGCCGTCGGCATGGCGGAAGAAGCGCAGCATCGGCGCCATGCGGTCGTGGGCGTTGCGCAGGATGTGCGGTGGCTCTTCGTTCAGCGCCGACAGCGCTTCCATCACCATGATGACATGGCGATAGGCGGACAGAAGCTGCTCCGGCGACCGGGATGCGTGTCCACCGTCCGGCAATATCTGACGCTCGATCTCGTCTTCCAGGCGCTTAAGGCCGACATCGCGCCGCTTGTCGCTGTCGTCCAGGCACAGGCCCGACAGCGCCAGCACCGCGGCGGCTTCCAGGCGCGGCAGGCCATCGGGCGCTTCTTCGGAAATCCGCTCCAGCATGCGCGCCTGCTCGCGCAACGACACGAACAGGCGCGAGCGCCAGGTCATCTCGGAGTTGATGATCACCAGCCGGCCATGGCTGAAGATCGACGCCAGGCGGCGCGCCATGATGTGCGGCAGCCAGACCGGCTCGGAATAATACTGGTTCCGCTTGACCCACTGGCCGATCAGGTTGGTGGCCAGCCGCCGCGCGGCATCGCCGCCCGCGGTCGACAGCGCGGGCAGCCAGCTGAAGCTGTGCAGCGCTTCATGCCATGCCGCCGATGGCGGTTTGACGTCGAACACCGACACGCCATCGGGCACCTCGACGGTATGACCGTGAAAGCGGAAACGACCGCGCAACAAGGCATCGGCCTCTTCCAGGCGGCGCGGCAGCGCATCCCAGGGATGAAAGACGATATGGTCGGCCAGCTGGCCCTTGAGGAAGCGGCGATAGAGGAAGCTGCGCCGCCAGGCGACACGCAGCGGCGTGAGCGCGCGGCGCGTACCGGCCCGCGCCAGGTCCGGCAGGAGCGGAAGGAGTTCGCCCCCCTTCAACAACTCAACCCCTCAGCGCCTGGATATTGGCCGCATACTTGGAAGGCCCGCCGCCGAACACGCTGGTGCCGGCGACCAGCACAGTGGCGCCGGCGGCGATGGCTCTTTTTGCCGTCTCGGGTGTAATTCCGCCATCGACTTCCAGTTCGATGGCGCGGCCGGTGGCATCGATGCGCCTGCGCGCCGCTTCGATCTTCTTGAGCTGGCTTTCGATGAAGCTCTGTCCACCAAAACCGGGGTTCACGCTCATCACCAGGATCAGGTCCACCAGGTCCATCAGATTGTCGATGGCCTCGATGGGCGTGCCGGGATTCAGCACCACGCCGGCACGCTTGCCCAGCTTCTTGATGTGCTGCAGCGAACGATGGATATGCGGCCCAGCTTCGGGATGCACCGTCAGCCCGTCGCAGCCGGCCTCGGCAAAGGCATCGAGATACGGATCGGCCGGCGAAATCATCAGGTGGCAGTCGAACGGCTTCTTGGCGTGGGGGCGCAGCGCCTTCACCACGGCCGGACCGATGGTGATGTTGGGCACGAAATGCCCGTCCATCACATCGACATGAATCCAGTCGGCGCCCGCCGCCTCGATCGCCTCGATCTCGGCGCCCAGCTTGGAGAAATCCGCGGACAGGATGGAAGGCGCGATTTTAACCGGCATAAGAACTCCAGGAGCATCGGTCAGGAAAAATGCCGTTCCCGATGCAGTGGCAAGGCCAGACACGGAACGGCATTTTTCCGTCCGGCCGTGCGACCATCAACTAAGTGCCGGATTCCGCGACCGGTTGCAACGCACGCCGGTCGCGGGCAACCGCCAGCAGCAGAACCAGGGTGGGCAGCCAGATCAACCGGCTCTGGTAGCGGTCATGGGGATTCGAAAAAGTGCCACAGATGATGGCGTTGCCCACAAGCGCCAGCAGCACCAGCCCCGGCAAGGCTCCGCCCCGCCAGTCGGAGCGGGCCCAGCAATGCTGCAGCAGCAGCAGCAGCCCCAGGATCGACATGGCGCCGATGGGAACATGGACAAGGTTCAGGGTCTTGAAGCGGATCAGTCCGCGCTGCTGGCGCGCGCCCAGATAGGCGTTCAGCTGGTTGGGGATCATGCGGCGGAAACCCGGCTCCAGCACCCATTCCTGCGGCTCGATGCCGTCGCCGGTCTTGAAAGTAAAGAACTGCAGCACCGAGTCATAGACCGCCATCTTCAGATGCAAGAAGGGATAGCGCTTCAAGGTCTCGACGATGATGCGGCGGTCTTCCTCCTGCTGCTGCTTGCCGGTGAAGCCGCCCAGCGCGCGGAAACCCGAATTGCCCCACAGCCAGGCATCGGCGCGCGTTTTCAGCCGGTTCTTGTATTCGCAGAGCCGGTACTCGGCATTGCCGGCGGGCGGACAGGTCTCGTCCATCAAGCGCTTGACGATGCCGTCCTGCATCAGGCGCGCGAAGACGAAGACCGAGCCCGACTTGCTGAGAAAGATCGAGCCGGTGAGCACGAAATTGCCCGCGATGATCATCGCCAGCGCGGTGACCAGCCCCATCACCGCGCCACGCATGCGCGGACGAGGCAGGCTGCGCACAAAGCGATGCGCGAACTTCAGCAGCCATGCGCAAATCAGCAGGCCCGAAATCAACCCCAGATGCGAAGGATGACAGGCCACGCCGAGCCCAGTGATGCCGATGATCCAGCGGGCGCGCACCTTGCCCAGCCGGTCGGCCCGGAACAGAAGCAGCCAGCAGCCCAGCACCAGGATGGGCGTGAAGCAATCCGGCTCCACCTGGCCGGCATACCAGGCGATCCCGGTCAGCAGGGTCAGCACCGCGCCGATGGCCAGAAGCCCCAGCAGGCTCAGGCGCGGCACCTCGGCCCGGGCGGTTTCCAGGATCATGTAACCGGTCGCGATCGCCTGCAGTATCACGATAGGCCACAGGCTGAAGCGCCCGCCGCTGAGGAAGAGCAGCTCGGCATAGACCGGCGCACGCTCCACCAGGAACACCCCGCCCAGCCCCTCCAGCACATAGGCCCCGGTGTCGTAGAAGATCAGCGGGAAGCCGTTCCACAGCGCCACGCCCAGGAACATCAGCGCCAGAAGCCCTACGCCCAAGGCGCAGGTCCGGAACCCCGCCAGGGGCGCCCTCAGGCCGAAAGTCATGGATGATTCGCGCATTTTCCCCTGTGTCGGCGAATTTGCCGCAAGCCGCCGGGGATTGCGATAGCGGGTCTGCGAAAGGGTTGGTTGACTGGGGAGGCCCCACACCTAAACTCCGGCCCGGTTCGTTTTTTGAAGGCATTCATGGCGGAAAATCCGCACTCCCCGGCCGCGTCGCGTCCGCTTTCCCCGCATCTCACCATCTATCGCTGGCCGGTCACGATGATGACCTCCATCACCCACCGCATCACGGGTAGCGCCCTGTCGGTCGGCGCGGTGATCCTGGCCTGGTGGCTGGTCTGCGTCTCCAACGGCATCGATGGCGGCTACAACACTTTCATGGAGCTTGCCTCCACGCCGATCGGCGAGCTGATCCTGTTCGGCATCACCTGGGCGCTCTGCTACCACTTCTTCAGCGGCCTGCGGCACCTGGCCTGGGACCTGGGCTACGGCTTCAACAAGAAGATTGCCGAGCGCAACAGCGTGCTGGTCTTCGCCCTCTCCTTCCTGTCGGTCGCCGCGATCTTCGCGCTGGTGTGGACCGGCCATGCGGGGTACCTGCAGTGAAAAGCGGACAGACCCCACTCCATCGCGTCCAGGGCATGGGCTCGTCCCATACCGGCACCGGGCACTTCTGGCGCGAGCGCGTGACCGCGCTGGCGCTGGCGCCGCTGTCGCTGTGGTTTCTCTATGCGATGCTCGGCATGGTCGGCGCGTCGGTGGTGACGCCGGCGCAGTTCTTCCAGCATCCCTGGAACGGCGCGCTGATGGCGGCCTTCATCAGCTTCTCGCTGTATCACGCCGCCCTCGGCCTCCAGGTGGTGATCGAGGACTATGTCCACGACGCCGGCACCAAGATCTTTTCCCTTCTCGCCATTCGCGGCGCGCTGCTGGCCTGCTGGATCGTCAGCATGTTCGCCATCCTGCGCATCGCCGTTTCATAGGTTTCTCATGCCCGCCTACAATATCGTCGATCACACTTTTGACGTCGTCGTGGTGGGCGCCGGCGGTGCGGGCCTGCGCGCGACGCTGGAATGCGCGCTCAAGGGCCTGAAGACCGCCTGCATCACCAAGGTGTTTCCCACCCGCAGCCACACCGTGGCCGCCCAGGGCGGCGTGGCCGCTTCGCTGGGTAACATGGGCGAGGATAACTGGCGCTGGCATATGTACGACACCGTGAAGGGGTCGGACTGGCTGGGCGACCAGGACGCCATCGAATATCTCTGCCGCAACGCGCCGGAAGCCGTGTACGAGCTGGAGCATTTCGGCATGCCCTTCAGCCGCACCGAAGACGGCAAGATCTACCAGCGCGCCTTTGGCGGCATGACCAGCAATTTCGGCCAGGGCATCGTGCAGCGCACCTGCGCCGCCGCCGACCGTACTGGCCACGCCATGCTGCACACTTTGTACGGCCAGTGCGTGAAGCATGAGGTCAACTTCTTCATCGAATATTTCGCGCTGGACCTGATCATGGACGACGGCGCCTGCCGTGGCGTCATGGCCTGGAACCTGGACGACGGCACCATCCACCGCTTCCGCGCCCATAAGGTGATCCTGGCCACCGGCGGCTATGGCCGCGCCTATCAGTCCTGCACTGGCGCCCACACCCAGACCGGCGACGGCAACGCCATGGTGCTGCGCGCCGGCCTGCCGCTGCAGGACATGGAGTTCGTGCAGTTCCACCCGACCGGCATCTTCGGCGCAGGCGTGCTGATCACCGAAGGCGTGCGCGGCGAAGGCGGCTACCTGACCAATTCGGAAGGCGAGCGCTTCATGGAGCGCTATGCCCCCAACGCCAAGGACCTGGCCTCGCGCGACGTCGTCAGCCGCGCCATGACCATCGAGATCCGCGAAGGCCGCGGTGTGGGTCCCAACAAGGACCATATCCACCTGCATCTGTCGCACCTGGATCCCAAGATCATTCACGAACGCCTGCCCGGCATCTCGGAAAGCGCGCGCATCTTCGCGGGTGTGGACGTCACCAAGGAGCCGATCCCGGTTCTGCCGACCGTGCACTACAACATGGGCGGCATCCCCTGCGCCTATACCGGCGAGGCATTGACCCTCTCCAACGGCAATCCCGACACCGTCGTGCATGGCCTGATGGCGGTGGGCGAAGCGGCCTGCGTGTCGGTGCACGGCGCCAACCGCCTGGGCTCCAACTCGCTGATCGACCTGGTCGTGTTCGGCCGTGCCGCCGGCATGGAAGCCGCCAAGTCCCTGCAGGGGATCGGCAGCCACCAGGAACTGCCCAAGAATGCCGGCGAGGAAGCGCTGGCTCGCTTCGACCGCCTGCGCAACGCCAATGGCGGCACGCCCACGGCTGTCCTGCGCGCCAAGATGCAGAAGGCGATGCAGGAAGACGCGGCGGTGTTCCGCACCGGCCAGTCGCTGGAACAGGGCCAGTCGCGCATCGCCGATATATATGCCCAGCGCGGCGAAGTCGGCATCAAGGACCGCTCGCTGATCTGGAACACCGACCTGGTCGAGACCCTGGAGTTCGACAACCTGATCCAGCAGGCCGCCGTCACCGTGGCCGGCGCGGTCAACCGCCCCGAGTCGCGCGGCGCGCATGCCCGCGAGGATTACCCGAACCGCGACGACAAGGACTGGATGAAGCACACCCTGGCCTGGCTCGACACCGAGACCGGCAAGGTGAAGATCGACTATCGTCCGGTGCATACCTATACGCTCACCAACGACGTTGAATATATTCCGCCGAAAGCCCGCACCTATTGAGGTGAACCACCGGCTTCCTGCGGCGTTATCTGTTTCGATAGATTGCACGCATTTGAGGCCCGCATGTTCCTTCGTCCCATTCTTGCCACCCTGCTGCTGATTTCGGCGGCGCCCCCCGTCATTGCGCAGGCCGCCAAGAAGCCTGTCGTCACCGCCGCCACGCCCACGCCCGATGACCGGGCGCGCCAGTGGCTGGTCTTGGTGGACGACAAGAACTACGCCCAGAGCTGGACGACCGCCGCCAAGGCTTTCCAGAACCGGCTCAAGACCGATGCCTGGGCAAAGCAGGAAGCCGCCGGGCGCGAGACCTTCGGCGCCGTCGCCAGCCGCAACCTGAAATCCATCGACCTGTCGCGCAACAACGTCGCCGTCATCAAGTACGATACCGTATTTGCGCGCAAAGCCGCGGCGGTGGAAACCGTTACGCTGACGTTCGAGAACGGCGCCTGGTCGGTGACGGATTATTCAGTAGCCTGATACCAGCAGCCCAGGTCTCGCCCCAATCCGTTCAGGCGGGGTTCAGGTCGACAAGACGAGTTTTCAACATCGGCGGAGCGCCGAATGACAAAGGGAGAGACGCATGCTCAAGAGACTTCTCACGGCGGCTGCGGTGCTGGCCATTACGGTCGGCGCCGTCGACGCCGCGCCATATTGGGTGCCGCCCGGCAATGATCCCGGCGGCTATTACTCCAACCAGGACATGAACGGCTTCTATGACCGCGATGGTCGCTATCAGCGCATTCGCGGCCTGGGCCGCGATCGTGATCGCATGGACACGCCGCGCAGCTTCGCGCCTCCGGGCAACGATCCCGGCGGTTACTACAGCGATGCCGACCGCGACGGTTACTACGACCGCGACGGCCGCTTCCACCATGTGCGTTTTGCCGGCCGCGGCCGCTATGACCGCGACCGGGGCGACTACGGTCCGCCTCCCGCGCGCTATGCGGATGCGCCCCCGCCTCCCCCCGCCTATGGCCCGCCCCCGCGTGACTGCCGACGCGACAACCGCGCCACCGGGACCATCCTGGGCGCCATCGCCGGCGGCCTGATCGGCGGCTTCGCCAGCCACGGCAACGGCCTTGCCACGGTCGGCGGCGTGATCGGCGGCGGCGTTTTGGGCAACGTCATCGCGGGCGACATGGACTGCGACGACCAGGCCCAGGCCTATCCGATCTATGTCGACAGCCTGAACGGCCCGGTCGGTCGACCCTATGAGTGGCGGCGTGGCCCCAACCACGGCACCTTCACCTCCACGCGCGAGTACCGCCGTGGCGGCCAGATCTGCCGGGAGTTCACCACCACCACCTATCGCGGGCCCAATGCCCACACCCGCACGGGCGTCGCCTGCCGCGACTATAGCGGCAACAGCTGGCGGTTCGACTAAGGCCTAAGATCTCAACAGGCGGCCCCGGAAGGCGACTTCCGGGGCCGTTTGCTTTGGGAACCTTTTGTTCCGTGAATTGTTTGCAATGCCATTGAGGGCAGTTTTCGCCCAATCCGATTTCAGAACGGGAGCTTTTCCATGATGCGCAAACTGATCCTGGCCGCCGGGCTTATCGCGGCCTCGTCCTCAGCAGCCTTCGCCGACGCCTGCAGCGGCCGTGACCATACCGGCGGCACCATCCTGGGCGCCATTGCCGGCGGTGTGCTTGGCGGCGCGGTCAGCCACGGCAATGGCGGCGCGGTGGTAGGTGGCGTGATCCTGGGCGGGTTGGCGGGCAACGCCATCTCCCGCGACATGGACTGCGAGGACCGACCCTATGCGGCGCGTGCCTACAACGACAGCTTCCGAGGTCCCGTCGGCCGCCGCCATGAATGGAATCGCGGTCCCGACCGGGGCTACATCGTCACCAACCGCGAATATCGCGGCCGCCACGGCCGGCTGTGCCGCGACTTCACCCAGGTGGTCTATCGCCGGGGCCGGGAATTCGACCGCGACGGCACGGCGTGCCTGCGCCGCGATGGCGAATGGGAGTTCATGTAAGCCCCGCCGGCACGATTACGAATGCGAAACTCCGGCCCAAAGCCGGGGTTTTTCGTTGAAACATCACGCATTCTCGCCGACCCGGAAAGAAATGCGTAACCATTGCCCGCTACCCTCGTCTCACCATGGCAGAGACTTGGACCATCAGCGTGGCCGGCCGCGTATACGGCCCCTACAGCCTTGAGCAGATGCAGGACTTCCATGCCGAGAACCGGCTGGCGGACCATTCCCTTGTCGCGCGCGCGGGTGAAGAACAGTTTCATCCCGCCAGCGAGGACGAGCTGCTCGCGCCCCTGTTCCAGCAGCAGCCGGCCGCCGAGGAAATCCAGCAGCCCGCGCCCGCCCATCAGGAGCCGCACCGCTTCGGCGTCCGCGCCGGTGAAGAACACGGCAATCCCGTTCCCTGTCATTTCGTGATCATCGCCGACATGAAGTCGCGTTCCATCGCCGGCATCGAGGAAGAGATCTTCAATCTCGGCCAGGCGCACCGTTTCATGCCCCAGGCCTGGGTGCTGTCGTCGGAAGCCTCGATCAACACCATCCGCAACGCGCTGGTGCAGAAACTGGGCAAGATCGACACCCTGTTCATCGTCGACGCCGCCCATGACAAGGCAGCCTGGTTCAACTTCGGCCCCGAGTCCGACACCCGCATCCGCAAGATGTGGAGCCGCCCGGTCGATTTCGCCGGCGTCGAAAAGCGCTCAGCCCGCCGGGCGTAAGCTCGCCGCATAGCGCGCGCCATTCGCCACATAGATCGCCGCCGAGCGCCGGATACCGTCCTGCTGCTCAGCCGTCAGCTCGCGCATCGCCTTGGCCGGCGCGCCGATGATCAACCGGCCGTCTTCAAAAACCTTGTCCTCGGTCACCAGCGCGCCCGCGCCCACCAGGCAGCCGGTTCCGATCCGTGCCCGATTGAGCAGGATCGCGCCCATTCCGATCAGGGAATGATCGCCGACGTTTGCGGAATGCACGATCACGCGGTGGCCGATGGTGACCCCGGTTCCGATGGTCACGGGCTGTCCCGGATCGGCGTGAATGATGGTATGATCCTGCACATTCGAGTCTGGCCCGATTGTGATCCAGTCGTTATCGCCGCGCAGCGTTGCGCCGAACCAGATGCTCGCACCTTTCAGTACACGGACTTTGCCGATCAGCACCGCATCCGGCGCAATGAAACAGCCTGTTTCGATGTGCGGCGTGACGCCGTCGAGCGCGTAGATCGGCATGCCTATTCCTTGTGCTTCCTGACTTGAATTATTCACACACCTAATCGGGAAAATGGATACCCTCAATACAGGTGACGCGATTCGTCACCGTGTGTTTGGGGGACTAAGGCACTGGTGCAGATCGCACTGCGTTCGCCGACTTCGATCCAGGGCCGGGACACCGGACTGCCCCACACCTTCACGCACACCTCAGTATCGTTCTCACACATCGGGAGTTTTTATGGCCAAGCGCTCCATGCGTTCGAAGTCGCGTGACTCTGCCTATGCCCAGGAGAATGTGCACCCGCTCTTTCCGGGCCGTTCCAGCTGGACACCTCACGACCCCGATGGCCAATTTCGAGACCGCAAATATGTGAAGAACGTACGGGCCATGAGCCCGGCACAGCAGCAGTTCATGGACGCGATCGACGGCCAGTCCGTCGTGCTCGCGCTCGGGCCGGCCGGCACCGGCAAGACCTATCTCGCCATCGCCAAGGCGGTGGAAGCGCTGGAAGCCGGCAAGGTCAGCCGCATCGTGCTGTCGCGCCCGGCGGTGGAAGCGGGCGAAAGCCTGGGCTTCCTGCCCGGCGACCTGCAGGAGAAGCTGGCGCCTTATCTGCGCCCGCTCTATGACGCGCTGACCGAACGGCTGGGCACCAAGCGGCTGAAGCAGATGCTGGCCGACGGCATCATCGAGATTGCCCCCGTCGCCTATATGCGCGGCCGCACGCTCAGCGAATGCTTCGTGGTGATCGACGAGGCGCAGAACTGCACCTACACCCAGATCAAGATGCTGCTGACGCGCCTGGGATGGCGTTCGACCATGGTCTTGACCGGCGATCCCGACCAGACCGACCTGCTGCCCGGCATCTCGGGCCTGGCCGACATCGCCGCCAAGCTGGAAACGCTGTCGGAAATCCCGGTGGTGCGCCTGGCCGAAGGCGACATCGTGCGCCATCCGCTGGTGGCTTCGATGCTCACGGTACTTTGAAATGGAAACGGCGCGGGCATCTAAGCCCGCGCCGTTTTTCAAATAATTGCGCTGGCGTCGATCACGACCAGTCCAAGCAGGAACGCCCAGTACCCCGCCAGGCTCACCGCGAAGCCATAGGCGAAACCCGAACATTCCTTCCGGCGGAAGGAACGCGTGGAGTTTTCCACCAGAACGCTGGGCCCGGCCAACAGCATCACCGCGTAATAAGCGATGGTCGCCAGCCGGCTTTGCGGCTTCTTGGCGATCAGGCGATAGAAATTGGCCACGATGCCCGACAGTGTCAGTCCGCCCGCGACCGCGAACAGCGCAATAACGATAGGTCTCATAATGCCCCTGGTCAGCTTTCCTTGTGGGGGAGCAGCGTTGCGATCTGGGCCTTCAACCGGGCCTGGGGCTGGGCCTGGTGGAGATCGGCCTTCACCGCCAGCCAGCGAGGGCTGAGCGGCGGCATCTGGCCGGTGATCAGGGCGGCGAGGACGAAAGCCACCCCGGCTTGCAGAAGAAAACGCATGTCCCGATTTGACGCGAAATTGAGGTTTCCTGGTCACGCGTCGCAAGAATTGGGCAAGCTGGCTGCAGGGCGCCCGCGTCGATGGTAAACTGCCCGCATCATGGGGCGGTCATGAGTTCGAAAGGCAGGCGCGAGCAGGTTCACGGCCATTCCGGCTGGCTGATCCCGCTGGCCTTCGGCGTGGTCATCCTGCTCCTGTCCGGCCTGTTCCTGGGCTGGTACCTGCGGCCAGGCCCGCGCGGCGGCGCGGCTCCCACGGAGCGTTCCAACCTGGTGCAGATCAGCGTGCGCGGCCGCACCTTCGCCATCCCGGCCAACTATATCGAGACCGCAGCCGCGCGCGGCGGCGGCGAGCAGGACAGCCTGGCGCTGGCCGCCATCTTCCCCAGCTTCCAGGGCTATTCCGATGCCGATGCCCGCCAGTTCGCCGGCAATGCGCCGGACTCACCGGTTGTGCGGCTGGCCCTGCGCGGCGATCCCAACACGCTGGATGCTGGCGCCCGCCTCAAGCGCATCTACCTGCCCTATGTCGTCGATCCCAAGGGGACTGAAGGTCCGTTCGAGCTGACCCAGTACAGCTTCCGTTCCGACAGCGGCTATCAACGCAACGACCTGTTCGTGGGCACGCGCGACGGCAAGCCGGTGCTGCTGTTGTGCGAGAAGGAAGGCGCGCAGCTGACCAGCCCCAACTGCCTGGCGGTGGACCGGCCACTTGCGGGCAATCTCAGCCTGTCCTGGCGCTTCAAGCGCGCATGGCTGTCGCACTGGCGCGAGATCGCGGCCGGTGTCGATACGTTGATGAAGCGGTTTGAAGTGAAGGCCTAGGCGCGGCTGGCCGGGGCTTCCGGCAGGTCCATTTCCAGGATCGCCATGTTGAAGGCGTAGGAGATTTCGCCGTCTTCCTCATCCTTGAACAGCACGCCGACGAACTCGCCGCCGATATGGACTTCGACGCTGTCGGGCTGCTTGGGGCGCTCGACCACGGTGATGGTGTCGAGGCGGAACAGGTTCCGGAGATACTTTTCCAGTCGCCAGAGTTCGCTGCGGTTCAAGGGGAAGTCCTCGTCAAATGAAGGCGACCAACTCGCATGGCTGGCCGGGACGGTCAAGCGAAAGGCATCAGCCGGTATTGTCGTCGATATAGTGGTCCATCATCTGTGACGGGCGCTCGCCGCACTCGCAGTTGACCAGCTTGGCGGGAACACCGACCGCCGTGCAGCGCGGCGGGATCGCCTTCAGCACGACGGAGCCGGCGCCGATGCGGCTGTATTCGCCGATCTCGATATTGCCCAGCACCTTGGCGCCCAGCGACAGCAGCACGCCGCGGCGGATCTTGGGATGGCGGTCACCGGATTCCTTGCCGGTGCCGCCCAAGGTCACGTCCTGCATGATGGAGACATCGTCTTCCACCACTGCGGTCTCGCCGATGACGATGCCGGTGGCATGGTCGAACATGATGCCCCGGCCGATCCTGGCGGCCGGATGCACGTCCACCGCGAAGAGTTGCGAGATGCGGCTCTGCAGGAACAGCGCCATCGCCTTGCGGCCCTGGTTCCACAGCCAGTGGGAAATGCGCCAGCTCTCCAGCGCATGCACGCCCTTGTAGAACAGGAAGGCGTCGACATAGGAATGGCAGGCCGGATCGCGCTCGAACACCGCCGACAGGTCGGCGCGCAGCGCCTCGCCGATGCCGGGATCGTCCGAAAGCGCGTCGTCAAACATCTCGCGGATGGCGAGCGGGCTCAGATCGTCACCACCCAGCTTGTGCGCCAGGTGATAGCTCAGCGCCTGCTCCAGCCGGTCATGCTGCAGGATGGTGGCATGGACGAAGCCCGCCAGGGTCGGCTCGCGCCCGGCCATGGCTTCGGCCTGCTCGCGCAGGGCGGTCCAGATCGGATCGACGGTGGAGACTCTCTCGCGCGGGTTGGCCATGACGGGTCCTTTGAGGGCGCTGCTTTTACCACGGAAGGCTGTAGAATTTCAAAATGCCCGAAAGCCGGGATTTCCGCCGTGATCTGGGGTAGATAGGCCCTCTTCGTTGCGCTTTTAAGGCCCCCGCATGTCGTCTGAATTCAACCGCCCTTCTCCCTCGACCCTGGACCTGCTGCTGACCCGCCGCTCGGGCTCTGCCAAGGCCATGACCGGACCAGGCCCCGGCAAGAAGCAGCTGGCCGACATCCTGAAGGCCGGCGCGCGGGTGCCCGATCACGGCAAGCTGTTTCCCTGGCGCTTCATCGTATTCGAGGGCAAGGCCCGCGAGCGCGCCGGCGACATCCTGGCCGCGGCGGCAAAGGCCGACGGTGAACGCGACAAGCAGGTCGAGGAAGAGCGCGCCCGCTTCCTGCGCGCGCCGTTGGTGATCGGCGTGATCTCGTCCGCGCGCGAGCTGCACAAGATTCCGGTGTGGGAGCAGGAACTGTCGGCAGGTGCGGTTTGCCAGAACATCCTGATCGCCGCCACGGCGCTGGGCTTCGTCGCCAACTGGCTGACCGAATGGTATGCGTTTCATCCCGCCGTCAAGCACGGCTTGGGTCTGAAGGCCGGCGAACGCATCGCCGGCTTCATCTACATCGGCACTTCGGCCATCGCCCTGGAAGAACGCCCGCGCCCGGACATGGACGCGATCACCACCCGCTTCTAGGCGTTGAAGGTGTAAGGCTTCCTGTGCGGGCGGCTGAGCCACGTGTTGGCTTCGTCGTCGTCCTTGAAGCGTTCCGCCACCGGATCCCAGTGCAGCTTGCGCTTCAGGTGCATCGCCACCTGGTGCAGCAGGCATGTCGAACAGGCGCGATGCCCCAGCTCGATCGGCGTGGAGTTCAGTTCGCGGGTGCGCACCGACCGCAGCCAGTTGCCGTGCTGCTCGCTGGATTGATAGAGGTGGATTTCGTTCGGGCCGATCACGCTGTCCAGGATTTTCTGGTCGCTGGCGACCAGGGCACCTGGCGACTTGGTGCCCCAGGACGGATCGTTGGGCGTCACGGCCGCGTCGCCGCGCGACACGAAAATCCAGCCCTTGTCGCCGATAAAGCGAATGCCATTGGGGAAGTCCCCCGAAATATCCATGGTCACGCCATTGGCGTACCGCGCATGGGTCAGGAACTTGCCGTGCACGTTCCAGAGACCGCTCTTGGGGAATTCCGCATCGCCCCAGATTTCGACGGGGCCGGTATGCTCGGTGTCCATGCCCCAATGGGCGGTGTCGACATGGTGGGCGCCCCAGCCGGTGATCATGCCGGCGCCGAACTGCTCGCAGCGCAGCCAGCCCGGGCGGCTGAAGGAGCCGTCCTGCGGATGCACCCGGATCTCGGTGTAATAGACCTCCGGCGTCGAACCAAGCCAAGCGTCATAGTTCAGGTTGGACGGGATCGGCATGGGCGGCGCTTCGGGGCCGGATGGATCACCCGGCAGGCCCACTTCCACATGCTGCAGCTTGCCGATGCGGCCATTGCGCACCAGCTCGCAGGCACGGCGGAACTGCGGCCAGGGATTGTCGGAACGCTGCTGCGAGCCGACCTGCAGAATGCGCCCCGATGCCTTCACCGTGTCGGAGAGGAAGCGGCCATCGGCGATGGTCAGCGAGGCCGGCTTCTGCATGTACACGTCCTTCTTGGCGCGCACGGCATGGACGGCAGTGATGGAATGCTGGTGATCGGGCGTGGAAATGATCACCGCGTCGATGTCGGGGCGCGCGAGCAGTTCGTGATAATCGCCATACCCCTTGGTGCCCTTGTAGTCCTTGCCGGTCTTTTCGCTGTACGCCTTGTCGACATACTCCATGCCCGAGGCAACGCGATGGCTGTCCAGGTCGCACACCGCGATGATGCGCGCCTGGTCGTGGTAGTTGAAGGTCTCCTTCATGTCGTGGACGCGGCTGATGCGGCCCACGCCGATGGCGCCGATATTGATGCGGTTGGAGGGCGCGTTTTGCCCAAACACGCTGGACGGCACGATGGCCGGAAAGGCCGCTGCCGCGGCGCCGGTCTTGAGAAGATTGCGACGGGTCTGATTGGTCATGGACGCCTCCTTGCCCTGCCGGGCCGCCTGTTGGCGGCGGCTCCGTTACCGGTAACTTTGCCGGTGGAATGGGCTCAAGTCAAAGGCGTTCGGATGACAATTCAGTCGGGACGCAGAGCGCGCGCGAGGAACCTGGTGAGGTTTTCCACCAACACGGCGCGGGATCGGCCGGAACGTTGGGCTTCGCGGCTGGCCTGGTGCAGCGCACCCACGATGGCCTGGCCGACGATCTCCGGGTCGAAGCTGGCTGAGGCGGCACCCTCGTCCGCCGCACTGCGCACCATCTCGGCCCATTCCGCGCCCCATTGCATCATCAGGGGCCGCGACCCGGCGCCTTCGGCGTCGATCACGCATTCGTCCGCCATCGCTGCACGCAACAAGCCGGGATTGGTATCGGCATATTCGCAGATCGCGTTCAGGGTGGCGGCGATGCGCTCTTCCAGCGTGTGACCGCTGTGGCGATGCGTGCGCAGATGCGCGTCCAGTTCGCTGCGCGCATCTTCCACGAAGGCAAGAAAGCAGGCGCGCTTGTCGGGATAATGCAGATAGAAAGTGCCGTGGCCCAATCCGGCTTCGCGCGCGATATCCTGTGGACGCGTCGCATCATATCCGCGTTCGACAAACAGTTTGCGCGCAGCCTGTTTGAGTCGCGAAAGACTCTCCGGCTTGCGCCGGCTGGTCGCCACGGAAGGCATCGAAACAATCGCAGAATCAAGCATGGTAGCGTTACCGATTTTTCCAAGACTTTCGGCGCGCATGGACGAACTGTCAACGGCCCATTTTGATCGCGCGTGTATACAGCGCGACGTTTGCAGTGCGGCACAACACGTCCGCATGCGGAATGAAATTGCTCAGCGAACGCGCTCGACTGCACGCAACCAACCTGCATACAGCCGGTTGCGTTCGCTTTTGCGCAGAGTCGGGCGGAAACGGCGATCCAGCGCCCATTGCGCTGCAATATCTTTTTCGGTTCTGAATACACCCGCACCCAGACCTGCAAGATAGGCCGCACCGAGCGCGGTGGTCTCGATCACTTTCGGACGATCGACGGCGAGTCCGGTGATGTCGGCGAGTCGCTGGCAGAACCAGTCGTTAGCGACCATGCCGCCGTCGACCCTGATGCCTTTCAGCCGTCCCAGCCTTGCCGTCGCCATGTCGCGCGCCATCGCATCCAGCAGGTCGCGCGTCTGATAGCAGACCGCATCCAGCGCCGCGCGCACGATCTCGGCCCTGCCCACATTGCGTGTCAGGCCGACGATGGCGCCGCGCGCATTCGGATCCCAGTAGGGCGCACCCAGGCCGGTAAAGGCCGGCACGAAGTAAAGCCCGTCGATTTCCTTGGCCCGCTTGGCCAGTGCCTGCGTATCCGGCGCGGCCGCCACCAGCCCGATCTCATCGCGCAGCCATTGCACCACCGCGCCGGCAATGAAGATGCTGCCCTCGATGGCGTATTTCTTCTGCGCCAGCGCCGTCGCCAGCAGCCGGTTGCGCGAACGCGGCACCTTGGCGCCCGTATTCACCAACGCAAAACAGCCGGTGCCATAGGTCGACTTCACGTCGCCGGCCGAGAAACAAGCCTGGCCAAAGCTCGCCGCCTGCTGGTCGCCAGCCACGCCCAGGATCGGGATCGCCGCACCCAAGAGCATCGGATCGCTGGCGCCGAAGTCACCGCGGCTCTCGCGCACTTCCGGCAGCATCGCGCGCGGCACGCCGAACAGCTTCAGCATCTCGCCGTCCCAGTCGCGCGTCTTCAAATTCCACAACAGGGTACGCGAGGCGTTGGTCACGTCGGTGGCGTGCACCCTGCCCTTGGTCAAATTCCAGATCAGCCAACTGTCGATTGTGCCAAAGCACACATCGCCGCTCTTCAACCCCTTCACGTTCTTCAGCAGCCACTCCAGCTTGGTCGCGCTGAAATAGGGGTCGAGCAGCAGCCCCGTCTTGGCCGTGATCTTGGGCTCCAGGCCGCGCTTCTTCAGCGCCGCACAGCGCGCCGCCCCGCGCCGGTCCTGCCAGACGATGGCGTTGTGCAACGGCTTGCCGGTCTTTCGATCCCACACCAGCGAGGTCTCGCGCTGGTTGGTGATGCCGATCGCCGCCACCTCGCTGGCCGCCAGACCCTTCAGTACGGTACGGCAACAGGCCAGCACCCCCTGCCATATTTCCGTCGGGTCATGCTCGACCCAGCCATTGGCGGGATAGATCTGGCGCAAGGTCAGGGCGTGGCTGCGTTGGGGGCGTCCCTGGGCGTCGAACAGGATCGCCCGGGTCGAGGTGGTGCCCTGGTCTATCGCCAGGAGCCAGGATTTGCCGCTTGTCATGGCCCCAAAAGGCACAGGATTTGTACGCCCGGCGCAAGTCACTTAAGCCCCTGTTAAGGATCGGGATCGTATTTTTCCGCTGATTGGCCGCAAAAACGCGGCCTGGTTGCAGAAGGCATGGGGCACGCTGTGGGTCTTACCGCGCACGACATGAGCGACATGGGCAGGCTTGCCCAGCTCGCGATGAATCCCCAGTCGGGCGCCACCCGCGAGGAAATCTATCTCGCCGTCGCTTCGCTTTATCGCATCCAGGGTGCGAGCCTGAATACTCGCGAACGCGAACTCATGCGCGAAATTCTGCGTCGCCTTACCCGCGACGTGGAAATGGCGATCCGCATCGCGCTGGCCCAGCGCCTGGCCGACGACGCCAACGCGCCGCACGACCTGATCCTGCTCTTGGTGGACGATTCCATCGAAGTCGCGCGCCCGCTGATCCTGAATTCGCCACTGCTCACCGAAAACGATGTGCTCAAGATGATTGCCGAAGCCGGCATCGGTCATCAGGAAGCCATCGCCGGACGCCCCAATATCGGCGTTCCGGTCACCGATGCGCTGGCGCGCAGCGAACATGAAAGCGTGCTGGTCGCGCTGGTGCGCAACGCCACCGCCAAGATTTCCAGCGGCACCTATGAAGCGCTGGTGCACAAGTCGCGCGTCCTGACCGGCCTGCAGGAGCCGCTGATCAAGCGCTCCGATCTTCCGCCCAAGCTCGCCACCAACATGTGCGAATGGGTGTCGGACGCGCTCAAGACCTATATCCGCACCAACTACGAAATCGAGCCGCGCAACATCGATACGGCCCTGTCCGAAGCCCAGGTCACGCTGAAGAGCGAGGCGCCCGCGCCCAAGGACCCGCCCGCCGACAGCGCCCAGAAGCTGATCGAAAAGCTGGCCGCGTCGGGCCAGCTCAAGGCCGGCTTCCTGATGCGCGTGCTGAGCCAGGGCCAGAGCGATCTGTTCGACCTGGCCTTTGCGCGCCTCCTGGAAATGGAACTGCCGCGTTTTCGCAAGATGTTCTATGACGGCGGTGCCCGCCAGGTTGCCCTGTCGTGCCGCGCCGCAGGCATTGACCGTTCGGTCTTCCCGACGGTCTTCAACCTGTCGCGCCAGGGCCGCGGCATGGCGGCGAACCTGACCGTCAACGACAGCCGCGAAGCCGAGGGCATTTTCAACGGCTTCACCCGCCAGTCCGCCCGCGCAGAACTGCATTGAAGACGCGCGCGGGCCCTGCCCCGCGCCGCTTCGGTCTGCTAGGTTCTTCCCATGAAGCTGCATTTCACCGCATCGCCCGACGCCCGCGAGGCGCTGGCCGCCATGCGTTCGCGCCATGAAGACGCCGGCCCTGACGACGCCGATGTGATCGTCGCCCTGGGCGGCGACGGCTTCATGCTGCAGACGCTTCATACCTTCACCGGCAAAGGCAAGCCGATCTACGGCATGAACCTGGGCTCGGTCGGCTTCCTGATGAATGACTATCGCCAGGAAAACCTGCTGGACCGGCTGAAGGCGGCCGAGCGCGCCGAGATCCATCCTCTCAAGATGGTGGCCCACTCGCCGCAGGGCGTATCCGAAAAGCGCGCCTTCAACGAGGTCTCTCTGCTGCGTGAAACCCGCCAGGCCGCCAAGATCCGTATCCTGGTGGACGGCAAGCCGCGCATCAACGAACTGATCTGCGACGGCGTGCTGGTGTCCACACCCGCCGGCTCCACCGCCTACAATCTCTCCGCCCACGGCCCGATCCTGCCGATCGACGCGGCGCTCCTGGCGCTGACGCCGATCAGCGCCTTTCGTCCCCGCCGCTGGCGTGGGGCCCTTCTGCCCCACCGCGCCAAGGTACGGTTCGAGATCCTGGAAAGCGCCAAGCGTCCTGTAAGCGCCGTGGCCGACGACTTCGAAGTGCGCGACGTCAGCGCCGTGGACGTGGCCGAGGACCGCTCGATCCGCATGACCATGCTGTACGATGCCGGACACAATCTGGACGAACGCATCCTGTCCGAACAGTTTTCTGACTGATTTCGTACGGAAATTCAGGGGTTTGGCCGAAACCGGCTTCACTTTGCCTTAATCGCCGTTAATCTAACATGTCTGAAGCGCCTCATTTGGGGGCGGCGCGAGTCTGGGGACATGAGCGGCTACCGTTTCGATCGGCTGAAGATTCTCGTGGTGGACGACAACGTCCACATGCGCAAACTCGTCACCACCATCCTGCAGGCTTTCGGCGTCACCCAGCTTTTCGAGGCCGAGAACGGCGAGCGTGCCTGGACCGCGCTGCGGGAACACAATCCCGATATCCTGGTGGTGGACTGGGTCATGCCCGGCATGTCGGGCCTTGACCTGGTGCAGATGATCCGCACCGATCCGCAGGCCCCCAACCCGTTCCTGCCAGTGATCATGCTGACGGGCCATGCCGCGGTCGAGCATGTGCGCACCGCGCGCGACTGCGGCATCAACGAATTCATCGCCAAGCCAGTCTCGGCCAAGACGCTGATGTCGCGCATGGTGTCGGTGATTGAGAATCCGCGCCCCTTCGTGCGCACCACCGGCTATTTCGGCCCCTGCCGCCGGCGCCGCGGCGCCATTGAATATCGCGGACCCGAGCGCCGCTCGGATACCAAGCAGCCGATGGCAGCGGAGTAAGTCATGGCGCGCCAGCAACCGATCGAACTCTTCATGCCGCCCAACATGCTCAAGGCCAAGGCTGGCGGCGGGCTCGGCGGCCTGGACATGTCCGCGATGAAGCGCGCGGACATGGCGCTGGAAAGTCTGAAAAGCGAATTCGGCGCCATGATCGCCGATGACGTGAACAAGCTGTCGGCCGCGCGCACGATCTATGCCGACATGCCCAGCCCCGCCAACCGCGCCGCGTTGATGCGCGCCGCCCACGACCTGAAGGGCAACGCGCCAACCTTTGAATTCCCGCTGATCGGCCGCGTCGCCGCCTCGCTGGCACGCCTGATCGGTGAGCTGCCGCAGACCAAGCCCCTGCCCGCCGCCCTGGTGGATGCCCATGTCAATGCGGTGCTGGTGATGCTGCGCCAGAACATGCAGGCCACGACCGACAAGACCGCGCAGGCGCTGTGCGCCGAACTGGATGCGCGCGTGGATGAGACGCTTGCGCCGAAGTAATCAGGCGTTGACGCGGTAGAAGGTCCTGAGCAGCGCGGGAATTTCCGCCGGTGCACCCGGAGTCAGTTTTCCCGCAATCGCATCCTGCGTCAGGACAAAAATGCCGACCTGGTCCCGCGTGGGCCGCTCGAAGCCCATGCTCCATTCCCCGAAGGCGCGCGGCGCTTCCCGGTCCAGAAGCACCATCGTGTTCCAGTGCCGCTTGTCTGCGCAGATGCGTGCGAAAGTAACGTCCACCGCCTGGGCATCGCCTTCCAGCACCTGCATGAAACCGCCGGCAACATAGAGCAGGATGCCGGTGATGCCGCTGGCGCCATTGTTGCGGCGCGAAGCCGCCAGGATATCGTTTAGCAGCAGGTCGCTGACATCGCGGCTGGTGTTGCTGGCATAGAGAAGCTGGCGCATGCCCGCATCATGGCGGCGCGCTGCCTAACAATCCGTGCGCGAAAATTCGTACAAGACCGTACGGTCAGGTGTTGCCGTTCTTGGCGTCGGACAAAAGGCTCAGAAGCCCCGGCGCAAACGACAACGACGATGAGCGCGGGCCGCTATCCTGTTGCCCCAGCATGTTGCCGAACAGCGCGCCGAACTGGCCATGGCCCGGCTGCCAGTTCACGACACTTGCGAGCAACATCTGGATTTCCGCGTCATGCGCCTTGGCCACGGTCGCGCGCGCGGTGTTGATCTCAGGCTTGATGGCGGGAAGATCGACGACCCGCACCGTGCCGGTGTCGCCGGGCTGGCGCAGTGCCCAGTCATAGACTTCGCGCACCGACTTGGCCGAACCGTCGGCGTGATAGAACACCGACTTGTTGGCGGACGCGGCCTGCGGAAACAGTGCCGCAGCAGACGCCGAAGGCGATTGCTCCGCCGAACGGATCAGCCGGCAGGCCGCATCGGGGCCCAGGAAATGCGCGGCATACAATTCGCCACCGCAAACCTCACGGCCCAGATTGGCGCGCAACACGCCTTGTGTGGACTTGGCATATTCGCCGGCCATCAACGCAGCCGTGGTCGGATCCTTGCGCAGCGCCATGATCGACGGCCTGGCGTTGGCATCGGCGCGATAGCGGCCGTCAGAACCCTTGCTTATGGAATTGGCGAACTCGCCCAGGCCGTGCTGGGCGCCATGTTCCTTCACCAGACCCAGCCAGGTCTGGTCGACAAACTGGAACAGACCGGCGGCCGACGACGTCGACGCCTGGGCGTTGGGCTTGAGGCTGGATTCCCGCATCGCGGTACCCAGCAGGTAATGGAAATCCGAGCCCGTCGCGGCGGCCGCGTTGCGAAGCGCGGCGACGACGTTGGAGCGTTCTGCGACTGCGGATGCGGCTTCTGCCTGCATCCGGTCGTTGTGACGCTTTATGGTTAACTATTCCTTAGCGCCAGGCTCAGCGGGGCCTGGGCTGGGTCGCTCCAGCGGACAGGATCGCTGTGGCCCCAGACCGGGCCGGGCCAGGCCGGGTCGCCCTTGCGGCGGCCGATCACATGGACATGCAGCTGGGGCACCATGTTGCCCAGGTTCCCGACATTGAGCTTCTCCACCCCCGGCAGCGGACGGATCAGGTCCGACAGGCGCACGATCTCGGCCATCAGCAGGCGCTGGTCTTCGAGGGTCAGGTCGCACATCTCAATGGCGCCCGGGCGGCGCGGCACCAAGAGTCCCCACTGATAGCGGCTGTCGTCATAGAGAAAGACCCGGCACAGCGGCCAGTCGGCCAGGGTGTGGGTCAGGCCCGCAATAACGGGATCAACGACAAAGTCACTCATGGGAATCTCCGGGGATCGAAATCGGGAACAGGTGTCGCCTCGCCCAATAGCATCGCCGCCATGTGCCCGGCGATGGCGGGCGCGAAAAGGATGCCGTTGCGGAACTGGCCGCCGGCCACGAACAGGTTTGGTGTGGCGGTGGGTCCCAGCATCGGCAAGCCATCGGGCGATTTCGGGCGCAGGCCTGCCCAGTGCTCATCCAGGGTCCAGGTCTTCAGCGATGGGATCAACGCTTCGGCACGATTGCGCAGGCGGTCGCGCGCTTCGACCGTGAGCGCGGTGTCGAAGCCCGCTTCCGACATGGTGGCGCCAACCAGCAAGCGTTTCTCCCGCGGCACCAGGTAAACGCCGTTGCCCCAGATCATCGGACCCGGCAGCACCGCGCCCGGCGGCGGCGCCAGCGCGATCATTTCCCCCTTCACGGGGATCATGGGGATGTCGTCCAGCAATCCGCTCCAGGCGCCGGCAGCGATCAGGAAGACATCGCCGTCATAGCGGCCATAAGGGGTGAGCACGGCGGTCGCCTTGCCGCCCTTGCGCTCGATGGCGACCACGGCCTCGTTGGGCAGCAAGGTGCCGCCGGCTTTCAGGAAGGCAATGGTCAGCGCCTCGCCCAGCGCCCGGTTGTCGACATGGGCCTCGTCGGCAGTCCAAAGCGCCCCGGCGACGGGGGCCAGCATCGGCGCCAGCGCCATGACCTCGTCGCGGTCCAGCACCGGACCCCGCGGCCGCATGGCTTCCAGTTCGGCAGGGTCGCCCGCCAGGATCAGGGTGCCGCTGCGGGTCAGTCCCACGCTGCGACCACTGGCGGCTTCCAGTTCGGCGGCGAAGTCCGGCCACAGGGCCGCGCCTTCCTCGGCCAGGGCCTGTTCGGCGGGGGCCGCGTCCTCCAGCTCAGCCAGCAGCGCCAGCATCCCGGCAGCCGCCCAAGTCGCCCCACGGCCCGGCTGCGCCCGGTCCAGCACCGTCACGGAGACGCCTTTCTGAAGCAGACGCCAGCCGATGGAGAGGCCCGCCACGCCGGCGCCGACGATCACCACCTTCATCGTGCGACCGCTCCCTGCCCTGCCACGGCAAAGCAAATAACCCCAATGAGATAGGCGAGAGGGCTAAACCAGTTTGGCAGGATGCAGGCGGCCACGAACCCGGCCCCAGCTAGCCAGTAGACGATAGAAACTTCACCCCGGCGCACCACCGTAACCACCGCCAGCGCCGTGATCAGGAACATGGCTGCCAATGCGCGTGACGGGTCGGCCAGACCGAAGCCGAAGGGCGGCGCCAAGACACCCAGTGACAGCACCTGAGCCGCCTGCCCCAGCCCGGCGGCCACAAGACCGGCCAGCAGCAGACCGGCTCCTGCCAGCGGCTGGTGCAAGGCCACAGCCGCCGCCCCGCCCACGAGGCCCACCCCGCCCAGCGCCGGCAACAGCCAGGCCGGAAGCGGCGGCAGGCGCGCGGCCAGGGGCGCGAACAGGGTTTCGGGGGTAGGAAGAAGCATCATGCCTCTATAGCGGCTGGCACTGGCCAACGCACCGGCGGATACCCATGTAACGGCCAGCCGCCCGCGCGTATCATGGGGGCAATTCAAGAGATGAGGTTCGCGATGGAAAAGGCACTGTTCGGCGCTGGTTGTTTCTGGGGCGTGGAAGACTTCTTCCGCCAAGTTCCCGGCGTGAGCGAAGCCGTGTCCGGCTATGCCGGCGGCACCACCGAAAACCCCACCTACAAGGAAGTCTGCAACACCGAGACCTATCATGCCGAGGTGGTGGAAGTGACCTTCGACCCGGCCAAGGTGGCGTACAAAACCCTGGTCGAGCTGTTCTTCCGCATGCACAACCCCACCACCCGCGACCGCCAGGGGCCCGACATCGGCACCCAGTATCGCAGCGTGATCTTCACCCATGGTGACGAACAGGCGCGCGTGGCGAAAGAGGTGCGCGACGCGGTCGACGCGGCCGGCAAGTGGAAGGGCAAGGTCGTTACCCAGATCGAGCCCGCGCCGAAGTTCTGGAAGGCCGAGGACTATCACCAGCGCTATTTCGAGAAGCATGGCGGGTCCTGCCATGTCTCGTATGCCGAGCTGGCCGCCGAGGACGCTACTTCCCGGTAGCGCCCCGCACGGCGAAGGGCGCGGCCACGGCCGTGCCGTCGGAGAGGTTGAGCAGCACCGGCACCTTGCCGCCGATCTTCATCTTCGGATCGTCGCACATCAGGTGAAAGCCGCCCGGCTTGAATTCAACCTTGCCGCCGGCGGGCACAGTGACCTTGTCCAGCATGTCCATGCCGCTCATGCCGCCCTTGTTCTGGGACTGGTGCATCATCAGCATGCCGCAGGCATCGGTGCGCGCGCCGGTGATCGCCACGTCGCGGGCGGTGGTGTTGCGGGCAGTGAAGTAACCCGCCGCGGGCAGCTTGCCCGGCAGGCTGCGGAACCAGGCATCGGTCACCTCGAACGGCGCGGCCTGGGCCGCCGCCGTCATCGACAGGATCGCAATCAGACTAAGCCGCTTCACGTTCCGCTCGCTCCTCGTTCAACCGCATGGTCACCAGCACCACGATCATGGCGGCAAAGCTGGTCAGGGTGCCCGGCAGCCAGATGATCAGGCCGCCGTAATGCTGGTCGTTCAGCGCCGTCATGTCCAGCACCCGGCCGCAGATCGTATAGACCGGATAGATGTCATGCTCGGTCAGCGACAGGATCGAGCCCAGCACCATCTGCGGCAGCTCGATCACCAGGATCATCAGGGCGCGCATCAGGTGGCTCAGCCGCGCCGGCGGCTTGGGGCGGCTGTCCAGGATCAGCGACCAGAACATCACGCCGTTGATCGCCATGGTCCAGTTCATGAACTCGTAGAGATTGGCGTCCAGCATCACCCGGGTATGAATGCCGGGGATCAGCCAGAAATAGAGCAGTCCCACGAACAGGAACGGCGCCATCACCGGGCTTTGCAGAAAAGCCATTGCCGCGCGCACGGGCCGCGCGGTGACGATGGGTTTCAGGAAATCCGGCATGCCGGCGAACAGCGCCTCGCCGCTCATGCCCAGTGCGATGAAGAAGGCGCCGAAATGATGCAGCACGAAATGCGCCGCCCGGTGCACGAAGAACATGTGCTGGGCGTAATAATCGATGCGGGTCTGCAGCACGATCCAGAAGCTCGCCACACCCAGCACGAAACAGGCTTGGCGCCACAGCGGCGGATGGCGGTCTTTCGGCAGAATGCTCAGTCCACGGACAAACCAGCCCAGGGACAAGGTGGTGGCGAGATATTCCGGCCAGGAGAATTCCCACGGCAACCAAACCGGCAGATCGGCGGGAAAAGCGTGGCAAATGAAATAGAGCAGCGCGCCCAGCAGCAGGCAGGCGCCGTACCACAGCCAGGCGCGGTTCATGGGATCAACTGCGCCAGGTCGCCATAGCCTTCGCGCGCAAGCCCGTCGCGCACGCCGTCACGGTCGCGCTGCTCGCGGTTCTGGCTGAGCTTGGCCTTGCCTTCCAGGCTCTCGATGACAAGCTCGAAGCCGACAATGCCGCGCACCAGGCTGTCGATATAACTTTCCGGCGCATCCGACACGGCCCAGGGTTCGACGCGCTTCTTCTCATGCATCGCGGTCAGCGCAGTGACATGCGCCTTCAGCCAATCGGCATCCTGGATCCAGCGGATGGTGCCGCGCGCATGCACGGTGACGTAATTCCAGGTCGGCACGGCCTTGCCGGTTTCGACCTTGCTCGGATACCAGCTTGGCGTGACATAGAAATGCTCGCCCAGGAAGATCGCCAGCGCCGGCCCCTCGCCGGCTTTCCACACCGGATTGGGCCGCGCGACGTGACCACTGAGCACATTACCACTCAGCAACAAAGGCAGGTGGTTCGCCTCCAGCCCCTGCGTCACCAGCGTCGCAAAGCCGATGCCGCGCATGGCGTCGTGGAGCACATCGGTGCGGTCTTCGCGGAAAGCGCCGGGGGTATACATGCGGGCGCGATACTATGGCCCATGCGGGGCCCGGCAAAGCGTGATAAGGACGCGGCCCATGCGTATCGCGGTCCTCGTTTTGGCATTGCTGCTGGCCGGCTGTTCCCGCCAGCCCTGGCACATGACCGATATTTCCGGCGCCATGCCGCGCCTGGATTTCCACCTGACGGCGAACGGCAAACCGGTCACGGGTGCGGACTATCGCGGCAAGGTGGTGGCGCTATATTTCGGCTACACCCACTGCCCCGACGTCTGCCCCACCACCCTGTCCGACCTGACCCAGATGCTTGAGAAAGTCGGCAGCCCGGACGTGCGCGTGCTGTTCGTCACCGTCGATCCCGACCGCGACACCGACGCGGTGCTGGCGGATTATGCCAAGGCCTTCTCGACCCAGGTGGTTGGCCTGCGCGGCAGCGCCAATGCGCTGGCATCACTGGCCCGCAACTATCGCGTGGCTTATTCGGTCAAAAAAGAGCCGACTTACGAGGTGACCCATTCCAACGCGGTATTCTTCTTTGATCGCGACGGCAAGGCGCGGCTGGTGACGACCGATACCAGCGATCCGTCTGCGATGGCAGAAGATGTGAAGCGCCTGCTGGAATAAAAAAGGCGGCCGAAGCCGCCTTTTGGTTCAGATATGGAGCGCCGCGCCATCGGCGGCCAGAACCGCTTCGTGCATCATCTCCGACAGGGTCGGATGCGGGAAGATGGTGTGGCCCAGTTCGGCGTCCGTCAGCTCGCCGGTCTTGGCGATGACATAGCCCTGGATCAGTTCGGTTACTTCGGCGCCGATCATGTGTGCGCCCAACAGCTCACCGGTGGTGGCGTCGAACACGGTCTTGATCAGGCCTTCGGGTTCGCCTAGCGCAATCGCCTTGCCGTTGCCGATGAAGGGGAACTTGCCAACCTTGATCTTGCGGCCGGTTTCCTTGGCCTTGGCTTCGGTCAGGCCGACACTCGCCACCTGCGGCCAGCAATAGGTGCAGCCCGGCACGTTGGAGGTGTTCAGCGGATGCACGCCCTTCACGCCGGCGATCTTCTCCGCGACGATCACGCCTTCATGCATCGCCTTGTGCGCCAGCCAAGGCGCGCCGACTAGGTCGCCGATCGCCCACACGCCATCCACGCCGGTCTCGCCATACTTGCCGGCGACGACATGGGTCTTCTCGACCTTGATGCCCGCGGCTTCCAGACCGATGTTCTCGACATTGCCGACAATGCCCATGGCCAGGATCACGCGATCCACGGTGACCTGCTCGGTCTTGCCGTCCTTGTCCTTCAGGGTGCAGGTGACGTTGTTGGCGCCCTTCTTCAGCTCGGTCACCTGGGTCTGAAGCTTCAGCTTCATGCCCTGCTTGGTGAAGGCCTTGGCGGCCAGCGCGCTGATCTCGGCGTCTTCCACCGGCATGACGCGATCCATGATTTCCACCACGGTCACGTCGGCGCCCAGCGTCTTGTAGAAAGACGCGAACTCGATGCCGATGGCGCCCGAACCCACGACCAGTAGCGACTTGGGAAACTCGGTCGGGACCATCGCTTCCCGATACGTCCAGATCAGCTTTCCGTCCGGCTCCAGCCCCGGCATGGTGCGCGCCCGCGCGCCGGTGGCCAACACGATGTTCTTGCCCAGCACTTCGCTGGTCTTGCCGTCCTTGGTCACGCTCAGCTTGCCCTTGCCGGCCAGCTTGGCCTCGCCCGGAATCACCGTGACCTTGTGCTTCTTCATCAGGAAGCTGACACCGTCCGACAGCTGCTTCGACACCGCGCGGCTGCGCGCCACGATCTTGGCAATGTCGAACTTGAAGTTGTCGGCCGACATGCCGAACTCTTCCAGCCGGTGCAGCATGTGCCAGGTCTCGCTGGAACGCAGCAGCGCCTTGGTCGGGATGCAGCCCCAGTTCAGGCAGATGCCGCCCATGCGGTCTCGCTCAACCACCGCGGTCTTCAGGCCAAGCTGGGCCGCGCGGATGGCGCAGACATAGCCGCCCGGACCACCGCCAACGACAACGACATCATATTGGTCAGCCATGACGCGCCCCTTACAACAGCATCGAAGCAGGTTCTTCGATGAACTGCTTCAGGGTTGCCAGGAACTTCGCGCCGGTACCGCCATCGACCACGCGGTGATCGGCCGACATGGTCACGGTCATCACCGTGGCGACTTCGATCTTGCCGTTCACGACGACAGGACGCTCCTCGCCCGCGCCGACCGCGATGATGCAGCTCTGCGGCGGGTTGATGATCGAGGTGAAATTCTTGATGCCGTACATGCCCAGGTTGGAGACGCTGAAGCCACCGCCTTCATACTGGTTGGGCTTGAGCTTCTTGGCCTTGGCGAGACCCGCCAGTTCCTTCACTTCGTTGCTGATCTCGACCAGGCCCTTAGTCTGGGCCTTGAAGATGATGGGGGTGATCAGGCCGAAGTCCAGCGCCACGGCGACGCCGACATCGGCATCCTTGTGCTTGAGGATCGCGGTCTCGGTCCAAGACGCATTCACGTCCGGGTGCTTCATCAGCGCCATGGCCGACGCCTTCATGATGAAGTCGTTGACCGACAGCTTGTAGGCCGGCTTCTTGTCTTTGTCCTTGGGCGCGGCCGCGTTCATCTTCTCGCGTACCGCCATCAAGGCGTTCAGGTTGCAATCGACGGTGAGGTAGTAATGCGGGATCAGCGTCTTGGCGCTGGTCAGGCGCTTGGCGATGGCCTTGCGCATATTGTCGTGCGGCACTTCCTCGTAACTGCCGGCCGGATAGAGCAGACGCGCATCCGGCAGCGGCGCGACACCGGGGATTGCGGCGCCGCCAGCGGACGCACCCGCGGCAGCGGGCTTGGACGCACCCGGCTTGGCGTTCTCGACGTCGGATTTCACGATACGGCCGCGCGGGCCGGTGCCGGTGATGCCCGACAGATCGACGCCCTTGTCGGCGGCGATGCGCTTGGCCAGCGGCGAGACGAATACGCGCGCGCCATCAGCTTTCGGGGATGGCGCGGCAGCAGCCGGCGCAGCCTTGGGCGCGACTTCGGCCTTCACCGCAGCGCCGATGTCTTTCATCGCGGCCGGAATGTCCTGCTTGGCGGCGGGCGCAGCAGCAGCCTTCGGCGCTGCATCGGCGCTCTCGCCCTCTTCCAGCAGCACGGCGATCGGCGAATTCACCTTCACGCCTTCGCTGCCTTCGGGCACCAGGATCTTGCCGATCTTGCCTTCATCGACGGCCTCGAACTCCATCGTGGCCTTGTCGGTTTCGATTTCGGCCAGGATGGTGCCGGACTTGACGGTATCGCCTTCCTTCACCAGCCACTTGGCCAGCTTGCCCTCCTCCATGGTGGGCGAAAGCGCGGGCATCAGGATGTTGGTCGCCATTACGTTACTGCCTTGTTCCAAGAAGCGATCCCGTGTGATCGACTTCCAAATCCTCTAATCTGTCCAGGTAAGCGCGCTCAATCTTTGCACGCAAAACCGCCTCGTTATCGACAGAGCCATCCTGCTGGAGGCCCCGAATGATGTGCGTTGATAGATCAGCGAGCATCATTCCCCATTGATTGACCTCATACTCGTTTTCCATCGCGCCGATGTTCAAGGAAATATGCTGGCGTCCGTCCACGATCCAAAAGCGAATAAACTCCTTTGAGTTTTCGCCTTCAAAAACCGCGGGTGGGATAACCAACTCTTCCATGGCTATCGTTATTTATAGGTGACGGTCTTCACCGCCGCGATCAGGTCATCGACCGTCGGCAAAGCCAGCTTTTCCAGATTGGCGGCATAGGGCATGGGAACGTCCTTGCCCGACACCTTGGTCGGCGGCGCATCGAGATAATCGAACGCTTCCAGCGCCACCTGCGCGCTGATTTCCGAACCGATGGAGCAGATCGGCCAGGCCTGTTCGACCGTGACGATGCGGTTGGTCTTCTTCACCGAGGTCAGCACCGTGTCCATGTCCAGCGGACGAAGGGTGCGCAGGTCGATCACTTCGGCGTCGATGCCCTCTTCCGCCAGCTTCTCGGCGGCTTCCAGCGCCTGGCCGACGGTGATCGAGTAGGCGACGATGGTGACATCCTTGCCCGGGCGGCAGATGCGCGCCTTGCCGATCGGCAGCACGAAGTCGTCCAGCTTGGGCACCGGGAACGACCGGCCATAGACGATTTCGTTTTCCAGGAAGATCACCGGATTGGGATCGCGGATCGCGGCCTTCAAAAGGCCCTTGGCGTCAGCGGCGAAATAGGGCGCGATCACCTTCATGCCGGGCACCGAGGCGTACCAGGCGCTGTAGTCCTGGCTATGCTGGGCGCCGACGCGGGCGGCGGCACCATTGGGGCCGCGGAACACGATCGGGCTCGCCATCTGGCCGCCGGACATGTAGCGGGTCTTGGCGGCGGAGTTGATGATCTGGTCCATCGCCTGCATGGCGAAATTCCAGGTCATGAATTCCACGATGGGCTTCAGCCCATCGAACGCCGCACCGATGGCGAGGCCGGTAAAGCCATGTTCGGTGATCGGGGTGTCGATGACGCGGCGGTCGCCGAACTCGTCCAGCAGGCCTTGCGAGATCTTGTAGGCACCCTGGTACTGGGCGACTTCCTCGCCCATCAGGAATACGTCGCCATCGCGGCGCATCTCTTCGGCCATGGCGTCGCGCAACGCATCGCGCACGGTCTGGGTGACGAACTCGGTGCCTTCGGGCACTTCCGGCTCGGCCACCGCTTCGAACTTCGGCGCGGCGGGCGTGTCGGGCTTTGCTTCAGCTTTCGGCGCTTCGGCAGCAGCCTTCGGAGCCTCAGCCTTCTTGGCCGGCGCGGCGCCGGGCGCCTCGCCATCGGCCAGCAAGGTAGCGATGGGGCTGTTGACCTTCACGCCCTCGGTGCCTTCGGGCACCAGGATCTGGCCGATCTTGCCTTCATCGACGGCTTCGAACTCCATCGTGGCCTTGTCGGTCTCGATCTCGGCCAGGATGGTGCCGGACTTCACGACATCGCCTTCCTTGACCAGCCACTTGGCGAGCTTGCCTTCTTCCATGGTGGGAGAAAGCGCGGGCATCAGGATCTCGGTGCTCATCAGGCGTACACGTCCGTATAAAGTTCGGCCAGGCCCGGTTCGGGGCTCTCGGTGGCAAAGGAGGCGGCTTCGACGACCTGCGCCTTCACCGCGGCATCCATCTGCTTGAGGTCTTCTTCATTGACCACGCCGCGCTCGATCAGCTTCTTGCCGAAGTTCTCGATCGGGTCGCGCTTTTCGCGGAATTCGGCCAGCTCTTCCTTGGTGCGATACTTGGCGGGATCGGACATGGAGTGACCGCGATAGCGGTAGGTCTTCATTTCCAGGATGATCGGGCCCTTGCCGGCGCGGCAGTGGGCAAACGCATCGGCGCCGGCCTTCTGCACCGCTTCCACGTCCATGCCGTCGACCGTGACGCCGGGAATGCCGAAGGACGCGCCGCGCTTGGAGAAATCGGCCACGGCGCTGGAGCGCGCGACCGAGGTGCCCATGGCGTACTGGTTGTTCTCGATCACATACACGACCGGCAGCTTCCACAGCTCGGCCATGTTGAAGGCTTCATAGACCTGGCCCTGGTTGGCCGCGCCGTCGCCGAAATAGGTCAGGCAGACATTGTCATTGCCGCGATAGCGGTTGGCGAAGGCCAGGCCGGTGCCCAGCGGCACTTGCGCGCCGACGATGCCGTGGCCGCCATAGAACTTCTTCTCGGCCGAGAACATGTGCATCGAGCCGCCCTTGCCCCGGGAGAGTCCGGTGGAGCGGCCGGTCAGTTCGGCCATCACCGCCTTGGGATCGACGTCCATCGCCAGCATGTGGCCATGGTCGCGATAGGCGGTGATCTGCTGGTCGCCCTGCTTGGCCGCGCCCATCAGGCCCACGACCACGGCTTCCTGGCCGATATACAGATGGCAGAATCCGCCGATCAGCCCCATGCCGTACAGTTGGCCCGCGCGCTCCTCGAAGCGGCGGATCAGAAGCATGTCGTGATAGAGCTTTTTGAGGGATTCCGAATTGCTTTTGGGAGCGTCGGGCATGAGCTGGGGAACTGCCGCTTTTTGGTTATCGGAGGCCGGTTTTCGCGCGGCCGAACCCCGTTTGGCAAGAAGATTGCGCGGAATTACCGAACACTGTTCGCATGGCAGCTAATATGTTGCGCCTGCGAAGACTTCTGTGAAATCTCCCCCCTCTGTCGGCCTACGCGGGCAAGCCCGCAGGCCGACATCTCCCCCCGCTGGTCGCGGGGGGCGAACGCCGGATGTTCTGAATAAGATTGCGCTAGTGCGTCGACCGCGGCAGCGCCACCTGGTTCGGGGCGCCGTCCATCAGCTGTCCGCGCGCCAGTTCTTCGACCAGATCGGGATCGCCGCCGTTCTTTTCCATCAACGCGATGCGATGCTCCAGGCGCGAACGGCTGTCGCGCAACTGGGCCAGCTGCTCCTGCTGGATGCCAAGCTTCGCCTGGGTGTCCTCCAGCGCCAGCATCCCGCGATTGCCCCAGATGGCGTAGGCGCCAAAGTAGCTGACCACCGCCACCGAGATGGCGGGGATAACCAGAACACTGAAAAACCGGGTGACCGAACGTCTGATTCGCATGCCCCCAACGAATCACAGACTGATTCGCGGCGTCAAGCGGGATTCAGTTAACGATTCAAGGAACTTAGCCGGTCGCCCGTTAACGATTCAAGCCGCGCGCGCCTTTGGCCGCTCCGCGACCTTCAAGGCCGAACGCGGCAGCCATTCCTTGATGCTGCGATTGAGATCCAGCGAAACGCAGAACATGTCGTCGCCGGTGGCAGCCGCCACCACCATCACCGGGCCATTGCCCGACGCCTGAACGACCATGCTGCCAAGACCGATTTCCATACTGCTCTCCCGTGCGATTCACGTGAGAACATAATGAGAACAAACGGCCGGCTTGGCAAGATGCGCCGCGCCGTTACGCGCGCAGGATCGAACGTCCCGCATAGAAGCCGCTGTCGCCCAGCTGCTCCTCGATGCGCAGCAGCTGGTTGTACTTGGCGAGACGGTCCGAGCGCGCCAGCGAGCCGGTCTTGATCTGACCGCAGTTGGTCGCCACCGCCAGGTCGGCAATGGTGCTGTCCTCGGTCTCGCCCGAGCGATGGCTCATCACGGCCTTGTAGCCGGCCTTGTGCGCCATCTCGACGGTCTCCAGGGTCTCGGTCAGCGAGCCGATCTGGTTGACCTTGATCAGGATGGCATTGGCGGTCTGGGTATCGATGCCCTGCTTCAGCCGCTTGGTGTTGGTGACGAACAGGTCGTCGCCCACCAGGTTCACCGTCCTGCCCACGCTGTCGGTCAGCGCCTTCCAGCCGGCCCAGTCGTCCTCGGCCATGCCGTCCTCGATCGACACGATGGGATAGCGCTTGCACAGATCGGCATAGACCTTGACCATCTCATCCGGCGACAGCGTCTTGCCCTCGCCTTCCAGCACATACTTGCCGTCCTTGAAGAACTCGGTCGAAGCCGGATCCAGCGCGAAGAAAATCTCCTCGCCCAGCTTGTAGCCGGCCTTCTCGACCGCCTTGGAAATATAGCTCAGCGCCTCGTCCGGCGACTTCAGGTTCGGGGCGAAGCCGCCCTCGTCGCCGACATTGGTGTTGTGGCCGGCATCGTGCAGCGATTTCTTCAGTGTGTGGAAGATTTCCGCGCCCATGCGCAGCGCTTCGCGGAACGACGGCGCGCCCACCGGCATGATCATGAATTCCTGGAAGTCGATCGGATTGTCGGCATGCACGCCGCCATTGACGATGTTCATCATCGGCACCGGAAGCGTATTGGCCTTGGCGCCACCGACATAGCGATAGAGGGGAAGATTAGCAGCAAGGGCCGCCGCCTTGCCGACCGCCAGCGATACGCCGAGGATGGCATTGGCGCCCAGGCGCGCCTTGTTGGGCGTGCCGTCCAGAAGGATCATGGTGCGGTCGATCTTGACCTGTTCTTCCGCATCCAGCCCGACCAGCGCGTCGAAAATCTCGCCGTTCACGGCATCGACGGCCTTGGTCACGCCCTTGCCGCCATAGCGCTTGCCACCGTCGCGCAATTCCACCGCCTCATGCGCGCCAGTCGAGGCGCCCGACGGCACCGCCGCGCGGCCGAAGCTTCCGTCCTCCAGCCGCACATCGACTTCCACGGTCGGGTTCCCGCGGCTGTCCAAGATTTCACGGGCCGAGATGTCCAAAATGGCGGTCATGGGCTTGCCTCTCCACAATTCTGCCAGCCTTCTAGGGGACTGTCCGGCACCGCACAAGGCGCTGCCGGGCGGCTTCTCTGGAGGGCAATTCTGGAGACTTTATCGCATGCGTAAGACACTTCTTTTGACCAGCCTGGCCTTTCTCGTGCCCGCCGCAGTGCTCGCGGCCCCGATGGACCGCGCGCATTTCCGCGACATGTTCTCGCCGCAGCAGCGCGCCGTGTTCATGCTGGAAAACCGCGACCAGCTGAAGGCCATGACACCAGACCAGCGCCATGCCTGGCGCCGCGATCAGGTGACCAAGGTCATGGCCATGTCGGAGGGCGAGCGCGCCCGCATGAAATCCGACCTGCAAGCCAAGTGGGACGCCCTGCCCCAGGCCCGCAAGGACAAGATCGAGCAGCGCATCGCCATGCGCGCGCAGGGCGGCCCCCAGGCGCGTTAGGCGTTTTCGCCCTGATTGGCTAGGATCGGCCCACGCCGCGACCCGGCGTGGGCTTTTTTCTTTTCGGGGGTTTTCATGCTGCTGTCCGCACCTGCCGTCATCCTGAGCGCCGCCGTGACCATCCTGGCCGTGCTGGTTCTGTTGTGGGCGGCGATCATGGTGTCGCGCGTGCGCCGCCGCGTGGGCATCGCCCCGCCCGCGATGACCGGATCGCCCGAGCTGGACTGCGCCTTGCGCGTCCACGGCAACACCGTCGAACAGTTCATCATGTTCCTGCCGGCACTGTGGCTGGCGACCCTGTATTTCCAGGGCTGGATCCCGCCGATCCTGGGCGCCGTCTGGTGCCTGGGCCGGATCATCTATGCGCTGACCTACAAGCCGGCCGCGCCGGGCAACCGCTTTGCCGGTTTCGCGCTGACGATCTTCCCGACCCTGATCCTGCTGGTGCTGGCGATCATCGGCATCGCCCAGGCCTGGATGGCGGCGAACGCGGTCTAGGACTTCACGATCGCGTCGATCGCAACCAGCTGCTCCAGCAGCGCGGGGAAATCCTTCAGCTTGACCATGTTGGGGCCATCGCTGGGCGCGCAGTCCGGATCCTGGTGCACTTCCATGAAGACGCACGCGACACCCGCGGCCACCGCCGCACGCGCCAGGTAAGGCACCATGGTGCGGTCGCCACCTGATTTGTCGCCCTGCCCGCCGGGCTGCTGCACACTGTGGGTGGCGTCGAACACCACCGGCGCGCCGAAGCCCGCCATGATCGGCAGCGCGCGCATGTCGCTGACCAAAGTGTTATAGCCGAAGCTGACGCCGCGCTCGGTCACCAGCACGTTCGGATTGCCCGCGCCGGTGATCTTGGCGATCACATTCTTCATGTCCCAGGGCGACAGGAACTGGCCCTTCTTCACATTGACCACCTTGCCGGTGTGCGCGGCCGCAACCAGCAGGTCGGTCTGGCGCGACAGGAAGGCGGGTATCTGCAGGATGTCCACGGCCTGCGCCACCGCGGCGCACTGGTCGCGTTCATGCACATCGGTCAGCACTGGCAGACCGAACTTGCTGCGGATGTCGGCGAAGATCGGCAGCGCATTCTCAAGCCCGATGCCGCGCGCGGTGCTGGCGGAGGTGCGGTTGGCCTTGTCGAAGCTGCTCTTGTAGACCAGACCGACACCAAGCTTCTCGCAAGCTTCCTTCAGCGCGCCCGCCATGTCGAAGGCGTGGCTGCGGCTTTCCAGCTGGCAGGGACCGGCGATGATGGTGAGCTTCTCGGCATTGCCGATCTTCACATCGCCCAGGATGACGGTGGGGTTCGGGTTCATGCGGTCCTTATATCGGACCGGGCGCGCATGAACTAGTGGAAGGTGGCGGCGGCGGCGAAGGCCGGTCCCGACAGCGGCGACAGCCAGCTCATGGCGTCATAGAAGATGGTGTTGTGCACCTTGATCACGTCGCCCGGATAGATCTGGGTGGTGCGATCCACCGGCACCGAGATTTCTTCATTCGACCCTTCGCGGCGGATGAAGATGGTGCTTTCCACCGCCGAAGAGGAAAAGCCGCCGGCCAGCGCGATCGCGTTCATCGCATTCATGTGGTTGACGTAAGGGTATTCGCCGGGGCGGTTGACCGCGCCGATGATGTAGAAGGGCCGATAGGTTGCCACCTCGACCGAAATGCGCGGCGATTTCAGATAGCCCTGCGCAAACGCGCTGCCGATCGCCTGCTCCAGCTGCGGGCCGTTATAGCCGGCGGCGTGCACCTGCCCGACCAGCGGCAGCGCCAGGTTGCCCGTGCCGTCGATGGTGAAGTCGCCGGACAAATCGGTTTCGCCGAACACGGTCAGCTTGATCTTGTCGCCCGGGCCCAGCACGTAGCCGGGCAGATAGCCGGCACCGCCGCCCGCGCTGTAGCTGGGGGCACCATCGCCAGGCTTGTAGCCAAAGACGCTCTGCTGCGGTTGGGACTGCGGGGCGTTCAGCGTCTGGTAGTAGCCATTGGACTGCGGCGTCGCCATGGGCGCGGTGGGATAAGCGGGGTAGCTCGGCTGCGTGTAAGGCATCGCGGGCTTGTAGCCATAAGCGCCTTGCGGCTGCGGATACGGCGCGGGCTGCTGCGTGGCGGCGGCGTATTGCTGCGCGGGCGGCACGGTGTTCGCGGCGACCGGACCGGACGGCGCGGGCACATAGCCATAACCGCTGGGCGGATTGTAACCACCGCTGACGGGTGCTGCGTTGTAGCTGTTGTTGTTGGCGGCGACGGCGCCGGGAATGGGACCACCCGGCAGCGGCTTCAGGCCATAGCCTGCGTCAGAAGCATCGGCCGCATCGGGCGTCTTCAGGCCATAGCCGTCCAGGTTCTCGGCATGGGCGCGGCCGAACACGGCAAACAGCAACATTCCCGCGATGAGAATGCTGGATGCGCGCAACAGAAACAAAGGGATGGTCCGGCCCATGCCCCGATCCTATAGGGCCAGGTCTTACATATTCCCTACGCCGTTAAGGGTTGCGGTAAATGAAGGATTAACCGACCGCGGCCAGCAGATGACGCAAGGCACCGGCCCGGCGGCGCAATTCCTCGCGATGGGCGGCGGAAAGCGCGGCCAGCTTGCGTTCGGCCAGCCGGGTCAGCTTCAGGCTGACGCGGCGGCGATCTTTCGGGTCGGGCATTTTCGCCAACAAATCCAGCGCCACCAGCCGGTCCACCAACCCAACACAGGAATGGTGGCGCACGCCCAGCCATTCGGCCAGGTCACCTACGCTCACGGGCCCCGGCCGGGGCATGCCCTTGATCGCCAGGAGCGCCTGGTGCTGGGCCGGCGTCAGCCCCGCCTCAGCCGCGGCGGCCTCGCTGAAGGCGAGAAATTGCCGCAGCGCGTGGCGGAACTGCGCCAACACACGGTAGTCGCGCACCGTCAAACGGCTTGTCTTTTTCGTCATGGCCCTTCGGCTCGCACCGCGATTGATTTGTATCGTTCCACGATATAAAGCGGCGACACTTTCTCAAAGGACTTTCCATGGCCCCTACATCGGAAAATTTCGTCAGCGATTCCCTGCGCGACTTCACCGCCACGCCGCGCGTGCTGCAGTTGGCGCTGATGGCGGTGGTGGTGGGCAGCTTCGGCGCGGGCGCAGCATGGCTGCTGCTGCGGCTGATCGCGCTGTTCACCAACCTGGCCTATTGGGGCCGGCTGTCGGCCCAGCCCGCCAACATCCCCGCGCACCTGCCGGTCTGGAGCATTGCCATACCGGTGACCGGCAGCCTGGTGATCGGGCTGATGGCGCGCTACGGCTCGGAGAAGATACGCGGCCACGGCATTCCTGAAGCGATCGAGGCGATTTTGATCGGTCGCAGCCGTATCCAGCTGAAAGTGGCGCTGCTCAAGCCGCTGTCCTCGGCCATCTCCATCGGCACCGGCGGACCGTTCGGCGCCGAAGGCCCCATCATCATGACCGGCGGCGCGCTGGGCTCGCTGTTCGCACAGCTGTTTCACCTCAGTTCTGCCGAACGCAAGACGTTGCTGGTGGCAGGTGCTGCCGCGGGCATGACCGCGGTGTTCGGCACGCCGATTGCCGCGGTGTTGCTGGCGGTTGAGCTGCTGCTGTTTGAATGGAAGCCGCGCAGTTTCATTCCCGTCACCGTGGCCGCTATTGTGGCCTTCGCCTGGCGGCCCCTCCTGATCGGCAACGGCGCGCTGTTTCCCTATGCCGGCAATCCGGCGATGCCGTGGTGGGGGCTGGGATTGTGCGCGCTGGCCGGCGTGGTCGCGGGTGCGCAGTCCGCACTGCTGACCTTGCTGCTCTATTGGATGGAAGATCTGTTCCACAAGCTGCCGATCCACTGGATGTGGTGGCCGGCACTGGGCGCCTTGGTGGTTGGCGTCGGCGGGCTGGTCGATCCTGCCGTGCTGGGTGTCGGCTATGGCAACATCACGTTGTTGCTCGCGGGCGGCCTGGGCATGGGCGCGATGATCACCTTGCTGTGGGACAAGGCGCTGATCTGGATCGTAGCGCTGTCGTCAGGCACCTCGGGCGGCGTGCTGGCGCCGCTGCTGATCCTGGGCGGCGCGTTGGGCGGCATCGAAGCGCACTGGATGCCTTTCGGTGATGGCGGGTTCTGGGCACTCTTGGGCATGACCGCGATCCTGGGCGGCACCATGCGCGCGCCGCTGACCGCGATCCTGTTCGCGGTCGAGCTGACCGGCAATTTTCATGTCTTGCCCGCGCTGCTCTGTGCCAGCGCGGCGGGCTATGCCTTTACCGTGCTGGCGATGCGCCGCTCGATCCTGACCGAGCGCATTGCGCGGCGCGGTCTGCACCTGACGCGCGAATACGGCATCGACCCGTTCGAGGTGATGCGCGTGGGCGAGATCATGACCGCGCCCGCCGACACCCTTTCCGCAACCATGACGGTCGATGAGGCAATCGCCTTTTTCAGCGACGACGACCGCCACAAGAGCTATCCGGTGCTGACGGCGGACGGAAAGCTGGCGGGCCTGATCAGCCGTGGCGATGTGCTGCGCTGGACACGGCAGGGCTCGAACGGCAACGACCTGCTGGGCGATGTGGCGCTGGATGTGGCGGGCGCCTTCCCCGACGAAACCGCCGGCGCGCTGGCCGACCGCATGGCGCAAGGCCGTTTCAGCCGCGTGCCGGTGATCGGGCGAGAAGATGGCCGAGTGATCGGCATCGTCACCCGCCGCGAACTGTTGCGCACCCGCAGCCTGGCGCTGCGCGTCGAACAGGATCACAGCGGCGCGGTGAAGCTGCCGGTTTAAACCAGCCGTCCCTTTTGCACCGCCGCCGCGATGAAGGACGTGAACAGCGGATGCGGCTCCAGCGGGCGGGATTTCAGCTCGGGGTGGAACTGCACGCCGATGAACCAGGGATGGTCGGGGATCTCCATGATCTCCGGCAGGCGGCCATCCGGCGACCAGCCCGACACTTCCATGCCGTGCTTGGACAGGTCCTTGGCGTAGTTGGTGTTCACCTCATAGCGGTGACGATGGCGTTCGCTGATCTCGGTGGCGCCATAGACGTCCGCCACCTTCGAACCCGGCGTCAGGGTCGCAGGGTAAGCGCCCAGGCGCATGGTGCCGCCCATGTCGCCATCGGCGGCGCGGCTTTCCACCTGGTTGCCCTTCACCCATTCGGTCATCAGGCCGATGACGGGGTGCTTGGGATGGCCGATTTCGGTGGTGCCCGCGCCTTCCAGCCCGGCCAGGTCGCGCGCGGCTTCGATCACCGCCATGTGCAGGCCGTAGCAGATACCGAAGAACGGCACCTTGCGTTCGCGCGCGAACTTAACCGCGCCGATCTTGCCTTCGGTGCCGCGTTCGCCGAAGCCGCCGGGCACCAGGATGCCGTCAACCTTCTCAAGGAAGGCCGCCGCGTCGTCACGCTCGAAGATTTCGCTGTCGATCCACTCCAGATGGACCTTGACGTTATTCGCCAAACCACCGTGCGTCAGCGCCTCGGACAGCGACTTGTAGCTGTCCTTGACCTGCATGTACTTGCCGACCACGGCAATGCGCACTTCGCCTTCCGGGTTCTTGACCTTATGCACCACGTCTTCCCAGCGCGACAGGTCGGGCGGCGGCGCATTCTCGATGCCGAAGACCTTCAGCAGCTGGGTGTCCAGGCCGACATCGTGATAGGCGATCGGCACGCGATAGATGGTGTCCAGGTCCATCGCCGGGATGACGCGCTCGGCGGCCAGATTGCAAAAGAGCCCGATCTTGCGGCGGTCGTCTTCCGGGATCGGATGGCTGGTGCGGCACAGCAGGATGTCGGGCTGGATGCCGATGGCGCGCAGCTCCTTCACGCTGTGCTGGGTCGGCTTGGTCTTCAGTTCGCCCGCCGCCTCGATGAAGGGCACCAGGGTCAGGTGAATAAAGGCGGTCTGGCCGCGGCCCAGATCGTTGTGCAGCTGGCGGATGGCCTCGAAGAACGGCAGGCCCTCGATGTCGCCCACGGTGCCGCCGATCTCGACCAGCAGGAAGTCCAGCCCGTCGGTATCGGCCAGCACGAATTCCTTGATCATGTCGGTGACGTGGGGGATCACCTGCACGGTGCGGCCCAGATAGCCGCCCTTGCGTTCCTTCTCCAGCACCTGCTGGTAGATGCGCCCCGAAGTAACGTTGTCGGACTTGCGCGCCGACACGCCGGTGAAGCGCTCATAGTGACCCAGATCCAGGTCGGTCTCCGCCCCGTCGTCGGTGACATAGACTTCGCCATGCTGGAACGGCGACATGGTTCCAGGATCGACGTTCAGATAGGGATCAAGTTTGCGGAGACGAACCTTGTAGCCGCGTGCTTGAAGCAACGCGCCAAGGGCGGCGGACGCCAGACCTTTTCCGAGGGAAGAGACCACGCCGCCGGTGATGAAGATTAACCGGGCCATGGAAGGTCACCATCATGAAAAGGCATGTGCCGCGCAAGCGCGAAATTGGAAATTTTTCGCGCTGCTAACAGCTCTGCAAAAACGTCAGAACTACTGGGGCTTAGGAACGCTCGGACCGACCGGCGCGGGGGCCGGAATCGCCGGCTTGGCGGGCGCACCGGCAGCGGCCGGCGCCGAATCAAGAATGGACCGCTCGTCGCGGCCATGCAGCGCCAGAAGATTCAGGCCGATGCAGGTGACGAAGAACAGGAAGGCCAGGATCGCGGTGGTGCGCGTCAGGGTGTCGGCCGCGCCGCGCGGCGTGAACAGGCCACCCATGCTGGAGCTGCCGCCCATGCCCAACCCGCCGCCTTCGGAGCGCTGGAGCAAAACGAAGATGATCAGCGCCGCGGCGATGAACAGTTCTGCGACGAGCAACATGGTCTGCATGGACGTAAGCCTGGAAATTCTGGCGCGTCTTTAAAGTATTCCCCCCCATTTGGGAAGTTCCGGCCGATTGCCGCGATTTCACGCCGGGAACCCGGCAAATCGGCGCATTATCCGTGCTGCCGGAGGGGCCAATCCGGCGTTGGAAACCCCATGAGAACCCTGTCCCTCGTCCTGGCCTTGTCCGCCCTGACGGCCCCGGCCCTTGCCGGCTCCCCTCTGGTCAACCGCCTCAGCTGGGGCGAGACCGCCCAGGGCGACACCCTGGAGGGCCAAAGCCCCAAGGCCTGGCTGGAGCGTCAGCTTCACCCCGGCGACGATGACGGCCTGCCGCCGCAGGTGGCTGCCCAGATCGCATCGCTCACCATCTCCACCACGCCGATGGACCAGCTGGCGCGCGAGATGAAGCAGCAGCGCATGGAGGTGAAGGAGATCAAGGCCACCGATCCCGACGCCAGGAAGGCCTATCAGCAGGCGCTGACCGAACTGATGCGTCAGGCCCAGACCCGCTCGCTGCTGCGCGACCTGTATTCGAAGAACCAGCTGAAGGAACAGCTCACCTGGTTCTGGTTCAACCACTTCAACGTCCATGCGCAGAAGGGCCTGATCCGCGCCATGGTCGGCGATTATGAAGAGACCGCGATCCGCCCGCATGTGCTGGGCAAATTCCGCGACCTGCTGGCGGCCACCGTGTTCCACCCCGCCATGATCCAGTACCTGGACAACCAGCAGAACGCCGCCGGCAAGATCAACGAGAACTATGCCCGCGAGATCATGGAGCTGCACACCATGGGCGTGGGCAGCGGCTACAGCCAGACCGACGTGCAGGAGTTGGCGCGCATCCTGACCGGTGTGGGCGTGAACCTGAACGGCCAGCCGCGCCGGGGCGGCGGCGCCATGGTCCGCGAGCAATATGTCAGCGACGGATTGTTCGAGTTCAACCCGCGCCGCCACGACTATGGCGACAAGACCTTCCTGGGTCACACCATCCACGGCGAAGGCCTGCAGGAAGTTTCCCAGGCCATCGACATCCTGGCGCGCCAGCCTGCGACGGCGAAATATGTCTCCACCCAGCTGGCGCAGTATTTCTGCTGCGATGCGCCCTCACCCGCGCTGGTCGCCGCCATGACCGCGACCTGGCAGAAGAGCGATGGCGACATTGCGGCCGTGCTGCGCTCCCTGTTCGACAGCGCGGAGTTCCACGCCTCGCTGGGCACCAAGTTCAAGGATCCGATGCACTATGCCGTGTCGGCGGTGCGCGCGGTCTATGGCAGCCAGCCCATCAGCAATGCCCAGCCGATCATCAACTGGCTGAACCGCATGGGCGAGCCGCTGTTCAGCCATGAAACGCCCGACGGCTATCCCCTGATCGAAAGCGCCTGGGCGGGCCCCGGCCAGATGTCGGCGCGGTTCGAGATCGCGCGCATGATCGGATCGGGTGCGCCGCAACTGTTCGCCGGCGATGGCCCACCGCCGCGCCAGACGCCCCCCGTGCTGGAACAGACCACCTACTATCAATCCCTCACCCTGCCCGCCGCGACCAAGGCGGCCATCACTCAGGGCCAGACACAGGCGGACCGCAACATGCTGTTCCTGTCGTCGCCCGATTTCATGCGGAGATAGCCATGGACCGCAGACAACTTCTGAAAGCCGCCGCGAGTGCGCCGCTCTTCACCGCCGGACACCTGTACGCCGCGCCCATGTCGGGGCCACGCCTGCTGGTGGTCTTCCTGCGCGGCGCCTATGACGCCGCCAATATCGTCATTCCGACCGGCAGTGACTTCTATTATCAGTCGCGTCCCAACATCGCGGTGGCGAAAGACGCGGCGCTGCCGCTGGAGGCCGGCTGGGGCCTTCATCCCGCATTGAAGGATTCGATCTATCCGCTGTGGCAAGCCAAAGAGATCGCCTTCGTGCCGTTCGCCGGCACCGACGACACCTCCCGCTCGCATTTCGAAACCCAGGACACCATCGAGCTGGGCCAGCCGGTGGGCGGCACCCGCAATTACCAGTCGGGCTTCCTGAGCCGCACGGCGCAGATGTTGTCAGGTTCGACACCCATCGCATTCACCACCCAGCTGCCGCTGACCTTTCGCGGCGGCGCGGCCGTACCCAACATCGCGCTGAACTTCGCCACACGCCCCGGCATCGCGGGCAAGAATGCCGACCTGATCCAGGCGATGTACCAGGGCCAGGCCCTGGCGCCGGCGGTGGCGCAGGGCTTCCAGGTGCAGAACGATGTCTACAACGCCATCTCCGGCGAGATGATGGCCGCCAACCGCAACGCCGTCACCACCAAGGGCTTCGAACTGTCGGCGCAACGCATCGGCGTGTTGATGCGCGACCGGTTCAACCTGGGCTTTGTCGATGTCGGCGGCTGGGACACCCATGTGAACCAGGGCGGCGCAGAAGGCTATCTGGCCAACCGCATCGGCGAGCTTGGACGCGGACTGTCAGCCCTGAAGGTCGCGCTGGGCGACAAATGGAAGGACACACTGGTGGTGGTGGTCAGCGAGTTCGGCCGCACCTTCCGCGAAAATGGCGACCGCGGCACCGATCATGGCCACGGCAGCGTCTATTGGGTGCTGGGTGGCGCGGTGCGCGGCGGCCGGCTGGCGGGACCGCAGGTGGCGGTGGATCAGGTCAGCCTGTTCCAGAACCGCGACCTGCCGGTGCTGACCGACTACCGCGCCCTGATCGGCGGCGTGCTCAAGCGCGGCTATGGTTTGAACCAGGCGCAACTGGCGCAGGTCTTCCCGCAAGCGGCCCCAGCCGACCTGGCGCTGGTTTAAGAGGCCAGCGCTTCGGTCTGGTTGCGCGCGCGGATGATCGCGACCGTGGCGTCGATTTCCGACAGCTGATCCGCCGCCGACTTTTCGGGATGGAAGACCTGGTGCAGTGACAGCGCGCTGTGCCCCAGCAGGTGCATCGAGGCATTGCGGTCCACATTCAGGGTCAAGCCTTCGGCCGCCGCCAGCACGGAGTCGCACCATTCGACGGCTGGCTCGAACTCGTTGCCCCGCGAACGCTGCGCGATCGACTTGGTCAGCACCTGCAGCTTCTCCAGATCGGGCGACGCCTGGCCCGCGACCTGTTCCTGCAGCAGCCGCCACAGGATGCAGACCTGGAAGCTGTCGCGGCGCAGCTTCTCGCTGGTCAACTGCTCGCGCGCCGTCTTGAGCTCCATGTCCAGCTTGCGCGCCACGACCTCGGGCGACAGCCTGTCCTTGGCCTTCATCTTCAGCGAGTTTGGCGGCTCGAACAGTTCGACATTGGTCGGGCGGCCGGTCTCCTTGCGGCGATCGGGGCCGACATAGTCGGTGGTGATGACGAAATTTTTCCGGCGCTCGACATGGGATTCGATGCGGCTGCCCAGGGTCGCGGTCGAAAAAGGGCGCAGGATCAGGTCATCGGCGCCGCTGGAGACCACCTTGTTGATCAGCGCGGTGTTCTTTTCCCAGGCCGTGACGATGATGACGACGAAGGGGTTGTAGCCCGCGCCGCCCTGGCGCAACTGCTGGATGGTGGCGCACAGCTCGTCGGCGGCGCCTTGCGCTTCGGCCAGCACGATGTCGGGCGGAGAATTCTGGATCTTCTCGACCATCTGATCGAGGGTGGCGACGGTCTCGGTCTTGCGGAAGCCGAGCGCGTACATGGTCGCACGCGTCGCGGTGCGGTTTGACGGCACCGGATCGTAAATCAGTACATCAACACTGTCGAAGGACAGCTTGGTCATACCCACCATGGCCATTTTTATTCGTTGCCACGAGGATGCGCGCAGGCTGTTAAGAAAAGGTCAGGCGGCTTGGTTAAGTCCGCGTAAGACCCGCGATAATCTTATGGAACTCTGCCGCTTTCAGGCTGGCGCCGCCCACCAGCGCCCCACCCACTTCGGGAAGGTTAAGGATTTCGTTCGCATTGTCGGGTTTCACCGATCCGCCATAGAGGATCAGCATGCCCTTGCCCGCCTCACCCAGGCATGACACCAGGCTGGCGCGCAGATGCGCATGCATGGCGATGATGTCGGCGCTGGTCGGCGTCTTGCCGGTGCCGATCGCCCAGACCGGCTCATAGGCGACCACGGTGTTCTCAGCTGTCGCACCATCGGGCACGCTCGCCCGAACCTGGCCGTCGCAGACATGATTGTGCTCGCCCGCAACACGCTGGCTCTCGGTCTCGCCCACGCAGATGATTGCCTTGAGGCCGGCGCGCCACGCGGCTTGCGCCTTGGCGGCGACGTCGGCATCGGTTTCCTTGTGATATTGGCGGCGCTCGGAATGGCCGACAATCACATAGGAGGCGCCGGCATCCTTCAGCATCTCGGCCGACACATCGCCGGTGAACGCACCGGACGGTTTGGCGTGACAGTCCTGGCCGCCAAGCGCGAAAGAGCCTTTCACATGCCAATTGGCCTGGGCAATCAGGGTGGCGGGCGGGCACACCAGCACGTCACAGGCAGGGGGCTGGGCAGCCAGCGTCTCTTTCAATGCGGCCAGTTCGGCCAGGCTCGCCGCCAGACCGTTCATTTTCCAGTTTCCCGCCACCAGTGAGCGCATCATAACCCCTTGTAATTCCCTGTTTTCACCGGCAAAAGCGCCGATGTATCGCGGCTTGCCGGGGCGGTTTCCCCTCCCTATCATCCGCCGCTTTCCCACGCCAAGCCCTAAGTCACGGAATTGCCGTCATGATTCAATGGATGCACGCACTCTCCAAGTCCTGGGTGGCGACCCTGCTGATGGGTGGCCTGACGCTCAGCTTCGTGGTGTGGGGCATCGCCGACGTCTTCACCGGCTCGTCGGGCAACACGGTGGCGACCATCGGCTCGACCCAGATCAGCGAGCCCGAATTCCAGCGCGTCTATCGCAATTTCGTGCGCAACCAGGGCCAGCAGATGGGCGGCGAGATCACGCCCGAGATGGCGCAGAAGATGGGCCTGGGCCAGGTCGCCCTGCAGCAGCTGGTCAGCCGCACCGCGCTGTCCAACGAAGCCGACAAGCTGGGCCTGACCACGGCGGACGCCGACGTGGCGGTGAATGTGCGTGGCATGCAGGCCTTCCGCGGCCCGCTGGGCCAGTTCGACCGCGCCACCTTCGTGCAGCTGATCGGCAATGCCGGTTATGGCGAGAACGACTTCCTGGAGGAAATCCGCCAGGACATGACCCGCGATCAGCTGACCCAGGCGATCGAATCCAACTTCCAGATTCCCTTCACCTATTCCCAGGCGCTGTTCCAGTACATCAACGAAAAGCGCGCCGCCGACTATGTGATCGTCTCGCCCGACGCGGCCGGCACGATCTCGCCGCCCAGCGACGCGGTTCTGAGCGCCTATGTGAAGGCCAATGCCGACCGCTTCTCGACCCCGGAATATCGCGGCGCCGACTATGCCTATCTGACCACCGACGACGTGTCCGGCTCGGTCACCGTCACCGATGCGCAGATCAAGCAGATGTATGACGCCAACAAGGCGACCTATGTCGTGCCGGAAAAGCGCGAGGTGCAGCAGATCGACTTCAAGACCGAAGCCGAAGCCAAGGCCGCGCGCGACAAGATCGCCGGCGGCGCCACGTTCGAATCCATCGCTGCCGCCAAGGGCCTGAAGCCCGAACAGACCGACCTGGGCGCGCTGGCGCTGAGCGATATTCCCGACGCCGACCGCGCCAAGGCGATCTTCGCCCTGCCCGCGAATGAAGTCAGCCAGCCGCTCAAGACCGGCTTCGGCGGCTTTGTCCTGGCGCGCGTCACCAAGATCACGCCCGGCGTGAACAAGTCGCTGGACGATGTGAAGGAAGAGCTGCGCAAGACCATTGCGGGCCAGCTGGCCGCCAACAAGCTGGTCGATGCCGCCAATGCCTTCAGCGATGCGCGTTCAGCGGGCGACGAACTGGCCGCCGCCGCCAAGAAGGCCGGCATGAAGACCGGCCATATCGCGGCCGTCGATGCTACCGGCCTGAAGCCCGACGGCACAAAGGCCGAATTGCCCGCCGATCCGGAATTCCTGCCCGCGCTGTTCAAGTCGGAAGTGGGCGAGGACACCGATCCCTTCCCCACCAAGGCCGGCGCCTATTTCGCGATGCATGTGAACGGCACAACCCCGCCCAAGCTGAAGTCCTTGGACCAGGTGCGCCAGCAGGCGACCGATGCCTGGACCCAGGAACAGAAGACCAAGCTGGTCGCCACCAAGGCCGCCGCGCTGCTGGCCCAGGCCGAAAAGGAAAAGTCGCTGGACGGCATCGCGCGTGAGCTGAAGGTCAGCGTGCAGCACAGCCCGGCGCTGAGCCGCAACACCAACGACACCATGTTCGGCGCACCCGTGGTCGCCAAGCTGTTCGACGCGCCGGGCGGCGGGCTGGTGATGGGCACGCAAGGCATTTCGGGCAACTACATCATCGCCAAGGTCACCGGCATCGCCCATCCGCGCCTGAACCCTGCCGATCCGGCCTTCCAGCAGGGCGCGCGCCAGCTGGCGGCGACGGTCTCCAGCGACTTCTCGGTGGCGCTGGCCAACGCGGCCCGCGCGCGCCAGGGCGTGAAGGTCAACCAGAAGCTTGTGCAGTCGGTCACGGGCGCCGGCGGATGATCGAGCCGCAGTTCGACGCCTTTGCGTCCGGCTACGCCCAGGGCCGCGCCCAGCTTGTCCATGCCCGGCTGGTCGCCGACATGGAGACGCCGGTCTCCGCGTTTCTCAAGCTTGGCGACGGCCAGGAAAACGCCTTCCTGCTGGAAAGCGTGCAAGGCGGCGAGACCCGCGGGCGTTATTCCATCATCGGTTTGAAGCCGGACCTGATCTGGCGTTGCCGCGGCGACGTGGCCGAGATCAATCGCGATGCCCTGTCGGGCGGGTCGTTCGTCGCCGAGAAAGACAAGCCGCTCGCTTCCCTGCGGGCGCTGACCAAAGAAACACGCCTGCAGGTGCCGCAGGGCCTTCCACCCATGGCGACAGGCCTGTTCGGCTATCTGGGCTATGACATGGCGCGCCAGGTGGAAGAGCTGCCCAATGCGCCGCCCGATACCTTGGGCCTGCCCGACGCCATCCTGCTGCGTCCCACCATCACCGCCATCTTCGACAGCGTGAAGGACGAAATCATCCTGGTCACGCCGGTCTGGCCCGACAAGGCCGTGGATGCGAAGGCCGCCTACGCCCGCGCCACCGCGCGGCTGGACGACGCCATCGCGGCCCTGGAACGCCCCGCGCCGCCTTCGCCGCCGGTGCCCGACCACCTGCCGCTGGGCGTGCCGGTCGAGTCCAACATGACCAAGGACGAGTATTTCGACGTCGTCCGCCGCGCCAAGGACTACATCGCTGCCGGCGACGTCTTCCAGGTCGTGCCGTCACAACGCTTCCGCCGGCCCTTCGCGCTGCCGCCGTTTGCGCTGTATCGCGCGCTGCGCCGTTTGAACCCGTCGCCCTATCTTTATTACCTCTCGATGCCTGGCTTCCAGATCGTGGGCTCCTCGCCCGAGGTTCTGGTGCGCCTGCGCGACGGCAAGGTCACCATCCGCCCCATCGCCGGCACCCGCTGGCGCGGCAAGACGGCCGAGGAAGACAAGGCACTGGCCGAAGACCTGATCAACGACCCCAAGGAACGGGCCGAGCACCTGATGCTGATCGACCTGGGCCGCAACGATGTCGGCCGCATCGCCAAGACCGGCGCGGTGAAAGTCACCGACAGCTTCTTCATCGAGCGCTACAGCCATGTGATGCACCTGGTGTCCAACGTCGAAGGCGAAATCCGCGACGGGCTGGATGCCGTGGACGCGCTGGCCGCGGGCCTGCCCGCCGGCACGCTGACGGGCGCGCCCAAGATCCGCGCCATGGAAATCATCGACGAGTTCGAAAAGGAAAAACGCGGCGCGGCCTATGCGGGTGCGGTGGGCTATTTCGCCGCCGACGGCTCGATGGACACCTGCATCGTGCTGCGCACCGCCCTGGTCAAGGACGGCACCATGTATGTGCAGGCCGGCGGCGGTGTGGTCGCCGACAGCCAGCCGGAAGCCGAATACCAGGAGACGGTGAACAAGAGCCGCGCACTCTTCGCCGCCGCCGAAGAAGCCGTGCGCTTCGCCAGCGCCGCCAAGAAGGGTCAGTAGCCTTTAGGCGGGCCACCACTTCAGGTCTTCCGGCGTAAAGCCGTCGGCTTCGGCAAGCTGGCGCGCCTCGCCTGACGCGATGAGCGCGCTGTCGCGCCAGAATTCCACCTGCTGCCATGGCCGCACGGGCAGGATGTAGCGATGCCCCGATCCGTCATCGGACTCCACCAGGCTGAAACCGGTGGTGCACGCCAGCACGAAGAACGCCGGGCGCGGCGGGGCGATCTTGTTGTCGTGCAGCTCTATGCCCTCATGCGCGTCACGCTGCTTCAGGGTGCGGCCCTCCACCCGCCGGGCATAGCTGGGCGCGGCCAGGAATGGACACACCTGTACCGCGTAGCGCCCGCAATCCTCGTGCGCGAAGGGATCAATATACATGCCGTCGTCCATGAATGACGAACCCGGTCCACCGATCAGCCATATCTCGCCGGGTTTCAACGGCTTGCCGCACAGTCCGCACAATCCATGATCCAGCACCAGGTCGACGGCGGCGACATTGTTGATGCTGAAATGCGGCGCGCCGTTCACATCGCGATAGACGACGAAGGGAATGGGCAGACCGCGGCGGTCGCGGTCATTGTCCTGCAGGTCAGGCGGGATCGGCAGCGCCCCGCTCATCGTCAGCGCGCCGCCAACGCCGTCTCGCGCATACGCTTCAACCGCATCGCCTCGTCCAGCGGCACCAAGGTCACGCCATGATCCTTCGCCAGCCAGGCCGCCAGCAACTTCAGCGTGACTTCGTGGGGATGGCCGATGGCGATGGCCACGCCGGTTCGCCGCGCGGTGGCGGCGAGCGCTTCCAGCTGCGCGCTCACTTCTGCGGCGCTCTGGTCATCGTCCAGGAAGATGTCGCGCGCCGCCGTCATCACGCCTTCGTGATCGGCAACCTGCTGGACCTGGCTTTCCGGGCCCGTCCTGGAATCGAAGAAGAACAGCCCCCGCGCCTTCAGCGCTGCCATCACCGGCGCCAAGCCCGCCGCATCGGTCGTGAAGCGACTGCCTTCATGGTTGTTGATGCCGGCAATGCCGGGCACCCGCGCCAGGTTCCAGGCGATGCGGCGGCTGATCTCGTCGCTCGACATGCCGGGCTTCAACGCCATCGGGCCCGGATCGCGCGCCGACAAAGCCTGCATCGGCACATGCGCCAGGATCAGGTGGCCTTTCCGGGCGGCTGCCTCGGCCAGGAACGGCGTGGTCTCGGCATAGGGCAGAAAGGACAGCGCCACAGCTTGCGGCAGCGCCATCGCCTTGTCGGTGCCGGCGATATCCTCGCCCAGGTCGTCGATGCAGATGGCGATCACCGGTCGCACAGCGCTGGGCATCGGCGCGGGCTTTACGCCGCGCAGCGCCGGCGGCGCGCCCAGCTTCGCCACCTGGATTGCCTGGGCCAGCCAGCCGGGCACCGGATTGGTGGCGACCGGATACAGCACCTGCGGTGCGAAGTGGCTTTCCGCGAACCCCGTCAGGGTGAAGCGCGCAACGGTGTGCATACCGATATCAGGACTGGCCTGCGCCGCCATGCCCGGCATCGCCGCCTGCAGGAAGCGCGGCAGGCCCGCCAGCGCGTCGCGTCCGCCCGTCGCGACACCCGCCGCCAGCAAGGCAGCGAAGGCGAACTCAGGCCAGCGCCGAATCAGGGATTCGCGGTTCATGGCCCACTACCGCTACAGCGGCCATCCCTGTCAATCTTGGGACGTAGACGGATTAATCCGCCGCCACCGGCCCGCCGCCGCTGATCGCACGGCGACACAGCCAGACCATGCCGATCAGCAGAATGCAGATCCAGCCCGACGCCCAGAAGATGTCGTTGGCCGCCAGCAGATACGCCTGTCCCGTCATGCTGCGGGTCAGCGCCGCCTTGGCCGGCAGGTCCGGCAAGCCCAGACGGTGCAGGTTGGCCAGCGCGCCCCGGAAGATCGGGCTGAAGGTGTTGGCGGTATCTGCCAGCCGGCTCTGGTGCAGCGCCTCGCGCCGGTCCCAGATCGTGGTGACGATGGACGCCGCGAACCCGCCGCCGGTGATGCGCGCGAAGTTTGACAGGCCCGACGCCAGCGGAATGCGGTGCGGCGGCACGCCATCCAGCAGGATGGTGATCATGGCCAGGAAGAAGGTCGCCATGGCGATGCCCTGCACCAGCAGCGGCAGCATGAAGTCCAGGAAGCTGGCATCGTTGGTGAAGTTGGCGCGCATCAGGAACGACACGCCGAACGCGATGTAAGCCAGGGTCGCGATGATGCGGGCATCGATCTTGGTCATCAGCTTGGCCGACAGCGGCGTCAGCAGCACCGCGATCACGCCGGTGGGCGCGGCGACCAACCCCGCCCAGGTGGCGGTGTAGCCGACCTGGGTCTGCAGCCACAGCGGCATCAGCAGGTTGTTGGCGAAGAAAACGGCATAGCCCAGCATGAAGGCCAGGGTGCCCAAGGCAAAGTTGCGGTTCTTGAACAGCGACAGATCGACGATGGGGTGCTCTTCCGTCAGCTCCCAGATCAGCCAGGCCAGGAAGCCGATGACGGTGACGATGGCCAGAATGACGATTTCGGTGGAGGCGAACCAGTCCAGGTCCTTGCCCTGGTCCAGCATCACCTGCAGCGCACCGACCCACACGATCAGCATCCCCAGCCCGACGGTGTCGATGGGCAGCTTGCGGGTGGGCGTCTCGCGGTCCTTCATGTTGTTCCAGCACAGGAAGGTCACCAGAAGACCGACCGGCACGTTGATCAGGAAGATCCAGCCCCAGTGATAATTGTCGCTGATATAGCCGCCCAGGATCGGGCCGCAGATCGGCGCCACCAAGGTCGTGATTGACCAGATGCCCAGTGCTGCGCCGCGCTTGTTGGTCGGGAAGATGGAAATCAGCAGCGCCTGGCTGCCGGGGATCATCGGTCCCGACACCGCGCCTTGCAGGATGCGGAACACAATCAGCGAGGTCAGGTCCCAGGCGATGCCGCACAGGAAGGACGCGATGGTGAAGGCCAGCACCGAAAAGACAAAGGTGCGCACCACGCCATAGCGGCCCATCAGCCAGCCGGTCAGCGGCACGCCGATGCCGTTGGCCACCGCGAACGCCGTGATCACCCAGGTGCCCTGGTTGGTCGAGACACCCAGGTTGCCCGAGATGGTGGGCAGCGAGACATTGGCGATGGTGGAATCCAGCACCTGCATGAAGGTGCCCATCGCCAATGCCAGCGCGGTGATCGCCAGCACGCCGCCGGTCAGCGGCGGCATCTCGCCACCGTGCGGCTTGCCGGCTCCGCCGGGTGAACTCACCGCGCCGCTCCGTTCTGGCGCAGGATGCGCGCGATCATGGCGTCAGCCACGGGACCGCTGTCTTCGCCGGTGTTGGCGCGCGTGGTCCCGCCGACACTGGTGGTGACCAAGGTGCCCGACTGGTCGCGCACATCGGCATCGACCGCCACGCTCAGACCAACCCGCAGCGGGTGATCCTTCAGCTCATTCGGATCAAGCGCGATGCGCACCGGCACGCGCTGCACGATCTTGATCCAGTTGCCCGACGCGTTCTGCGGCGGCAGCAGCGCGAAAGCAGAGCCCGAACCCGCGCCCAGGCCCTGGATATGGCCATGATACGTGACGCCGCCGCCATAGATGTCGGCCTTGATCGTCACCGGCTGGCCGACCCGCATGCGGGCCAGCTGCACTTCCTTGAAGTTGGCGTCGATCCAGACATTGTTCAGCGGCACCACGGCCATCAACGGCGTCCCCGCCGCGACCTGCTGGCCGGCCTGCACCGTGCGCTGGGCGACCACGCCATCCAGCGGCGCGATGATGCGCATGTGACCATAGACGATGGCCGCCGCGCGCAGCTGCGCTTCCGCGGCCAGCACGTCGGGATTGTGCGCGATATCCGTGCCCTGCACCGCCGCACGGCTTTGCTGGGACGAACCTTGCGCCGCCGTCAACGCGGCCTGGGCGGCCGCCACCGCGTCACGCGCATGGGCCAGTTCCTCGCCCGACACGGAGTCGGTCTTGGCCGCCTGCTGGCGGCGCTGATAGTCAGCCTGGGCCTGGGCCAGCGCCACGCGGGCCTGGTTGACCTGCGCTTCTCCGCTGTCGGACTTGGAGAAATTGGCGCGCACATTGCGCACCGCCCGCGCCAGGTTGGCCTGCGCCGCCTGCAGGTTCACCTGCGCCACCGCCGGATCCATCTCGATCAGCAGCTGGCCTTGTTTCACGGTCTGGGTGTTGTCGGCATGCAGCGCCAGCACCGTCGCGTTTTCCTTCGAGGTGATGGTCACCACATTGCCGGCGACATAGGCGTCGTCGGTGCTTTCGAAGTAGCGCGAATAGAGAAGCCAGTAGACGCCATAGACCAGCGCGGCGACCAGCACCACGCCACCCAGGATCATGAACCAGAAGCGGCGCTTGCTGGCGGGCTTGTCGTTTTGAACATCAGTCATGGGAAATGTCCTGCTTGGCAATTTGGGGATTGGCGCCCGGCTCCCAGGCGCCACCAACGGTGAGCAACAGAAGAATGCGCTGCTGGGCGCTCGCCGCCGTCACAGCGGCCAGCGCCTGGCGCGCCTGCAGCAGCGTGTTCTCGGCATTCAGCATCGGCAGCTGCGTCGCCAGCCCGCTGCGATAGCGCTCCTGGGCGCTCAGCAGCGAACGGGCGGCGTCGTTCACCGCTTCCTGCTGCTGGGCGCGCTGGGCTTCCAGGCTTTTCACCTGGGTCATGGCATCGGCCGTCTGCTTGATGGCGTTCAGCACCGCGCCGTTATAGTTGGCGACCGCCTCGTCCAGGTCGGCGGTGGTCTTGGCATACTGCGCCTTCAGCTTGCCGGCATCGAAGATCGGCAGGTGGATCGCCGGCCCCATGCCAAAGGTAAAGCTGCCGCCGGTGAGCAGGTTGGACAGTCCCAGTGACTGGAAGCCCGCCATCGCGGCCAGGTTGATGTCGGGATAGAAGTCGGCCTTGGCCGCCGCGCGGCCTTGCACGGCGGCTTCCACCCGCGCCTTCGACGCCAGGATGTCGGGTCGGCGCGACAGCAGGTCGGCCGGCAGGCTGGTGGGCAACGGCAACGCCACGTCCAGATTGGGCGCGGGTCGCGTGATGGTGGAATAGGCATCGGCACCCAGCCCCGCCAGCGCGGCGATGGCGTGAACATCCATCTCCTTGGCGGCGGCATAGCGCAGGCGATCGGCGCGGGCCTGGGCCAGCACGGCGGCGGCTTGCGAAACCGCACCCCCGATTTCCAGGCCGGCCTCGTAACGCCCCTTGGTCAGGTTGAAGATGGCTTCGCGTTCCTTCACCGCCTGGGCGGCGATCTCTTCATTCTGATAGTCCAGCAGCAGATTGATATAGGCCTGTGCGAAGGTGCCCGACAAAGCCAAATGCGCGGCTTCGGCATCCAGCGCCGCGGCATCGGCGCGGGCGCCCGCCTGCTTGATCAAATCGGACTGCTTGCCCCAGAAATCCAGGTTCCAGGACAGGTCGGCCGTCAGCGACCCATACCAGTGCCACGTCCCACCATAAGGCGGCGGGATAATGTAGTTCTTGGAGAACAGCGTGCGCTGCTCACTGCCGTTCAGGTTGAGCTGCGGCAGGTCTTCGGCGCGGTTGGCGGCGAGTTCCGCCTGGGCCGAGCGCATGCGCGCCAGTGCCGCCTGCAGCGACGGGTTGCCCGCCATCACCTGCTCGGCCAGGCGGTCGACCTGCGGATCGGCGAACGCCTTCCACCATTGCGACGGCACACGCGGCGCGGCGGCGCCGGTCAGGCCCAGAGTCTCCGATTTCACTTCCGCCACCTGCGGCGTGGTGGGCGGGGTGGCGACACAGGCACTGAGCATCAGCGCCGTCATGAGGGCGATGGGCTTCTTCATGACTTCTTGGCCTTCTTGATAATGGGATCGTTCGAAACCAGCAGCTTGCGGCCCGTCTTGGCCTCGGTCGCGGTGACCAGGCGGGTCAGCAGGGAAATCAGGGTATCGACCTCGGCATGGGAAAAGCCGGTCAGCAGCCCGTTCCAGAAATCCATCACCTTGGGAGCCTGCGCCTCGACCAGCTTGCGCCCGCGCGCCGTCAGCCCCAGGCGCACCACGCGGCGGTCGGCTTCGTCGCGCGCGCGCGTGACCAGGCCGCGTTCGACCATCTGGTCGATGAGCCGCGTCATCGAGCCGGCATCATGGCAGATATTGTGGGCCAGGTCGGTGGCGGTGGTGATGCGCCCGTCATGCAGCGCCACCAGCGTGGTCCATTGCGAGAAGGTCAGCTCCTCGTCCTCGAACAGCGCTTCCATCTGCGGCAGCAGGCGGTTGGAGCACATCCGCATCAGGTAACCGACGGAATTGCGCATCGCGTAGTTGGCGGGCGTGTAATACGGCTTCATGACCATGATCCCCATGGGGACAAATATTGCTGAGGCAATACTTGCTTGGGCAAGCATATAGACCCGTTGCTGCGCCGCGGCAAGCCACACTTTTGTGATGGACAGACCTGCGCGGGGTGCACGACAAAGGCGCATGCCCTCGTTCGTGTATGTGCTGGCGACGACAAATCCGGATGGCCGGACAATCACTTATGTCGGCTGGACGCTCGATCTGGACCGCCGCCTGGCCGAGCACAACGGCAAGCGCGCCGGCGCCAAGACGACGCGAGGCCGGGCCTGGCAGCTTGTCTATGCCGAGAAGCACCGCACCCGCAAAGGCGCGATGCGTCGGGAATTCGCGCTGAAGAACGACCGGAAGTTTCGGGCGCTGCTGCGGGGCTGACTACTCGGCCGCCAGCGAATTGTTGCGCTTGTCGAACTGCGCCCACACACCCGCGTCGCCGTCCCACGAGCCGGACGTCGCGCCCTTGGAATATTCCGTGGCGCGCTGCTCGAAGAAGTTGGCGTGCTCGACACCGTTCAGGATCTCGACCAGCCAGGGCAGCGGATGGGCCTTGAGCGGCTTGTAGCCGGTCGCGGTCTCTTCGAAGTTGCCGAACACCGGCGTCAGCTTGAGCTGGGTCAGGCGCCAGTCGGCGATATACTGGACATAGGACTTGATGTCCTTGGGCGTCATGCCCTGCACTTCGCCCAGGCTGAAGGCGAGATCCACGAAGCCCTCTTCCAGCTTGACCATGGTTTTGGCGACGTCGGTGATGTCGTCGCGCACAGACTTGGTCACCGCACCCGTCTCTTCGTTCCAGGCGTGGTACAGCTTGGTGATGCCCTCGCAGTGCAGGCTTTCGTCGCGCACCGACCAGGACACGATCTGGCCCATGCCGTTCATTTTGTTGAAGCGCGGGAAGTTCATCAGCATGGCGAAGCTGGCGAACAGCGACATGCCTTCGGTGAAGGCGCCGAACATGGCCAGGGTCCGCGCCACGTCCGACACCGTGCCCACGCCGAAGGTGTGCATGTAGTCGGCCTTGGCCTTCATCTCCGAATAGTCGCGGAAGGCCTCGAACTCGGTCTGCGGCATGCCCAGCGTTTTGAGCAGCAACGCATAGGCGTCGATGTGCACCGTCTCCATGTTGGTGAAGGCGGCCATCATCATCTGCACTTCCAGCGGCTGGAAGATGGGGATGTAGCGCTTGAGGTAGTTGTCGCCCACTTCCACGTCCGACTGCGTAAAGAAGCGGAAGATCTGGGTCAGCAGGTTCTTTTCCGACGCCGACAGATGGCCCGACTGCCAGTCGCGGATGTCGGAGCCCAGCGGCACTTCCTCGCCCATCCAGTGGGTCTGCTGCTGGCGCTTCCAGCATTCATAGGCCCAGGGATAGCGGGTGACGTCATAGGTGCCGGTGCTGTTCAACAGCCCGACAGTGCCTTTTCCGATCAGGCTTCGCGGATCAACGCTGCCAAGGTCCAAGCTCATTTCCACATCCTCAAACCGGGGCGCGCAGACTATGGCCAAGGGCCGCCCTTGGGCAGCCCTGTCACAGAGTTACTGACAGGCCAGGCATTCCTCATAGTCGGTCTTGGTGGCGACCACCTTGGTTCCGCTCTTCTTTTCCAGCTGGCCGGCGAAACCGGCGCGGCTGATCGACTTGGAACGGCAGTAATACAGGCTCTTGATGCCGCGCTCCCACGCCGTCCAGTGCAGCATGTGCAGGTCCCACTTCTCGATGTCGGCCGGCAGGTACAGGTTCAGCGACTGGCTCTGGCAGATATAGGGGGTACGGTCGGCCGCCAGCTCGATCACCCAGCGCTGGTCGATTTCGAAGGCGGTGCGATAGACCGACTTGTCCTCGTCCGACAGGCACTCCAGGTGCTGGACGCTGCCTTCGTGTTCCACGATCGACTGCCAGACTTCCGGGGTGTTCTGGCCCTTGGATTCCAGCAGGTCCTGCAGGTAGGGGTTGCGCACCACGAAGGCGCCCGACAGCGTCTTGTGGGTGTAAACATTGGCCGGGATCGGCTCGACACAGGCAGACGCGCCGCCGCAGATGATCGAGATCGAGGCGGTGGGCGCGATCGCCAGCTTGTGGCTGAAACGCGCTTTCATGCCCCGCTCCTGCGCGTCCATGCAGGCGCCGCGCTCTTCGGCCAGGATATAAGACGCCGCATCAGCTTCCCGGCGGATCTTCTTGAAAATACGAAGATTCCAGGACTTGGCCATCGCGCTTTCCAGCGGGATGTTCTTCTGCTGCAGGAAGGAGTGGAAGCCCATCACGCCCAGGCCGACCGAGCGCTCGCGCAGCGCCGAATACTTGGCGCGGTGCATGCTGTCGGGCGCGGTCTCGATGAAGCTGGTGAGCACATTGTCCAGCATGCGCAGGACGTCCTCGACGAAGCCCTCTTCCTCGGCCCACTGGTCCCAGGTCTCGATGTTCAGGGACGACAGGCAGCAGACCGCCGTGCGGTCCTTGCCGTCATGGTCGGTGCCGGTCGGCAGGGTGATTTCGCTGCACAGGTTGGAGGTGTTGACCTTCAGGCCCAGCTCGCGCTGGTGCTTGGGCAGCGCGCGGTTCACCGCGTCGATATTCAGGATATAAGGCTCGCCGGTCTGCAGGCGAGTCTCCAGGATGCGCTGCCACAGCTGGCGGGCGTCGACCTCGCGCAGCACGGTCTGGTCCTTGGGGCTGCGAAGGCCGAACATCTTGCCTTCCTTCACGCACTGCATGAATTCGTCGGTGATGTTGATGCCGTGATGCAGGTTCAGGCCCTTGCGGTTGAAGTCGCCGCTGGCCTTGCGGATTTCCAGGAACTCTTCGATCTCGGGATGGGTGATGTCGAGATAGACCGCGGCCGAACCACGGCGCAGCGAACCCTGCGAAATCGCGAGCGTCAGCCCGTCCATCACATGGATGAAGGGAATGATGCCGCTGGTCTTGCCGGTCTTCACCTTCTCGCCGATGGAGCGAACCTTGCCCCAATAGGTGCCGATGCCGCCGCCATTGCTGGCCAGGGCGACATTCTCGTTCCAGGTGCTGACAATGCCGTCCAGCGAATCCGAGACGTCGTTCAGGAAGCAGGAAATCGGCAGGCCGCGATCGGTGCCGCCATTCGACAGGATCGGGGTGGCCGGCATGAACCACAGCCGGCTCATATAGTCGTACAGGCGCTGGGCGTGGCGGGTGTCGTCGGCATAGGCGCACGACACGCGCGCGAACATGTCCTGGAAGCTTTCGCCCGGCATCAGGTAGCGGTCGGTCAGGGTCGCCTTGCCGAACGGCGTCAGCAGCTCGTCGCGCGTGCGGTCCAGCACCAGGTCAGAGGGCTTGGGGCGCGGCGCCAGCGGATAGGGCAGCGGCGGCTGGCCATTGTGGCGCGCATCGTCCTGCAACAGGTCGGCCTGTGCCGGCTTCCCGGCCGGTTCGACCGTCTTGGTCTCAACGGTACGGGTCACGACGACCGAACGCTCCAGGACGCGCTCAGCCGGGCTCTGAACGACCACCTGACCTTCCTGGTCGAAGTCGCCTTCCAGTACGTGTTTACCAAGTGCGGACATGCCAGAAGCCCCCAAGAATTCGCGCGATCGGGGACGGAAAGGCGACGGCTGAATCCCCTGTGTGAGGGACTCACCGGACGCTTTCTTAACCCCTAAATGTGACGTTGCCGAGAAACTCAGCGGCTATATCTGGTATCGATTTGCTTAAGCGGTCAAGCCGACTTTTTCGCTCACAGGGCGGATTTTTCGCTTGTGGACAGAAGTGTGAACGAACGGGATTCACCAAGCCCCGTGGCCACTACGCGCACACCAAAGGCCCTGTGGATAAGCTCTTCTGTGAGCGAATCAGTGTCGGATTCAAGACGGCCATCCACAAGTAGAATGACCCGGGAACTGTGACGCGCGGCAAGCGTCAAATCGTGCAACGAAGCGATCACCAAAGTTCCCGCGCGCGCGACGGCAGACAACATCGCCATCGACGCCATCGCGTGACGCGGATCAAGCCCGGTGATGGGCTCGTCCACGATTAACACTTTCGGTTCGCCGACGATGGCGCGGGCCAGCATGGCGCGGGCGAACTCACCCCCCGATAGCGTGGTCGCCGCCTGTTCGCGCTTGGCGAGCAGGTCGCAGGCTCCCAGTGCCCTGGTGATCGCGGGACGAAAGGCTTCGGGCAGCCCGCCGGTCGCCGGCAGGCGCGGCGTCAGGCCCAGCGCCACCAGGCGCTCGACCGTGATCGGCCATTCCAGCCGCGGGTTCTGCGGCAGGTAGGCGCGAAGACGCGCCAAGTCGCGGCGCGCCAGGATCGGACCGGCATCCAGCATCACCTTGCCGGTGTCGGGACGGACCAGACCCGCCAGCGACGACAGAAGGGTGGACTTGCCCGCGCCATTGGGGCCCAGCACGGCGATGAACTCACCCGCATGGGCCTGGAGCGACACATCCGACAGGATCGCCCTGCCCCCGCGAGTCACTGTGATGTTCTCTGCCGCCAGTAGGGTCATGGCGCCACCTTGCGGATGCGCACCACCAGCCAGAAGAAGAACGGCGTGCCCAACAGGCTGGTGAAGACGCCCAGCCGCAGTTCGGGATTGGTGTGCACCAGCCGTGCGGCGATGTCGGAACACAAGAGCAGCAGCGCGCCGGCCAGCGCCGCGGGCAGCAGCACCCGGCGCGGCTCGTAATTCACCAGCGGCCGCACCAGATGCGGCGCGACCAGCCCGATAAAGCCGATGGCGCCCACCACCGATGTCACCGCGCCCACACTGAGTGCTGTGCCCGCCACAACAAAAGCCGCCAGCCGGGTCAGCCGCACCCCCAGGCTCTGTGCCTGTGCCTCGCCCAGCGACAGGGCATCCAGCGAACGCCCGGTCAGCGCTAGCAACAGCCCGCCGATGACGGCGAAGGGCAGCACCAGCAGCACCTGGCTCCAGCTCTTGTCGGCGAGGCTGCCCAGCAGCCAGCTCATGATCTCGTACGCCGCATACGGATTGGGCGCGAAGTTGAGTGCCAGCGCGATGCCCGCTGCCGTGAGGCTGCTGACCGCGGCCCCCGCCAGCACCAGCGCCACCGTGCCGTTCCTGCCCAGCGCGAATGTCAGCCCGCAGGCCAGCAGCGCGCCCGTCATGCCCATCAGCGGGCCGGTGACCGGCGACAGCGCCGCCAGCCCGAAATAGATCGCGATCACCGCGCCCAAAGCTGCGCCGCTGGAAACGCCCAGCAATGCCGGTTCGGCAAGAGGATTGCGGGTGAAGCCCTGCAGCACCGCGCCCGACAGCCCCAGCACCGCGCCCACGATCAGCGCCAGCACGGTGCGCGGCAGGCGGATCTCCTGCACGATCAGCCCGGCCAGGCTGTCATGCGCCGAGAACACCGCATCGGGCGGCAGCCATACCCGCCCCGCCAGCAGCGAGGCGGCGAAGGCAAGACCGATCAACACCAGCAGCGAAATGATCAGTTTCATGGCGCCAGCGCCTTCTGCAGCCGGCGCGCGATGGCGGCACTGCGCGGCGTGCCGCAGCCATAGAGCGAAGCATAGCTGACGCGCCGCCCGGCATAGCGTTGCAGCAGTGCGGGATGCGCATCCTGGTTGTCGCGCAACGACGCCATGCCGCGATAGGTGTCGCCATAGACCAGCGCATCGGGATTCTTCACGATCAGGCTTTCCAGGTCATAGAAGCCGCCGAAAGCCCCTTGCTCGGCATTGCGCGCGCCTATTTCGGTCAGCATGGCGTTGAACAGCCCGCCGCTGCCGGGAACGAACCCGCCCTCGCCCCATGCCATCACTGTCACGGGTTTCGCCGGGCGATGCGCCGCGATGTCGCGCAGGTCGGCGTCCATGCGCGCGATCAGCGCCTCGCCCCGCGCTTCCTCGCCCACGGCCTTCGCCACCTCCCGCGTCACCGCGCGTATTTGCGCGAAACTCTCCGCCGGCGGCACTTCCACGATCTTCGCGCCGGTCCTGGCCAGCAGCGGCTTGAGGGATGGCGGCGTGAAGGGATCGGTGAGAATGAGATCCGGCTTCGTCGCCAGTATCTCTTCGGCGGTGTTGTGGTTTACCGGCACCGCCGCGCCGACAGGCCACATGCGCAACGACGCGGGCTCGCGGGACAAAAACGTGACGGAGGCAATCCGTGACGGCGGCACCAGGTCGAGCAGCAGCTCGTCGGTGCACACTTTAAGTGACATGATACGTTGAGGCGCCGCGGCCGCCGGTCCGATCATCGCAATCAGAACGGCGGCCGCAACACGCTTCATTACAGATTGACCTTCAGCCCCGCCGTGGCGCCGATGCCCGGCCGCAGGAAACCATCCGGCGATTGGTAGCGGGTGTCGAAGGCGTTCTCAATCCGGCCGAACACCGACCAGGTGTCGGTCAGCCTGTAGCTGGCAGCGAGATCCAGGGTCGTGACGTCTGGCATCTTCAGGCGCGGGATCGAGAAGTCGCGGTTGCCGTCGACCTGGATGCCCGTATAGAGCAGCGTCGCATCCAGCGACAGGTCGTCGGTCGCCTGCCACTGCGCTTCCACGCTCACCTTGTTGCGCGGACGGCGCAACAGGGCCAAATGCGTCGCCGCATCGATGGCGTCGGTATAGGTGTAGTCGGCGCGCAGGGTCAGCGTGTCCAGCGCCTTCCAGGCGATGAAGCTCTCCACGCCTTGCGTGCGCGCACGGCCCACATTGGCCAGCAGGAACAGCGGCGCGCCGCCCGACACGATCAGGTTCTTGATGTCGTTGTGAAACCAGGTCACGCCGCCGGTGACGGTATTGCCCAGCAGGCTCTGGTCCACGCCCACGTCATAGCCGAAGCTGGTTTCAGGCTTCAGCGCCGCATTGCCGCCGAAGGTGCCATACAACTGCTGCAAGGCCGGCGCCTTGAAGCCGCTGCCGGCGCTGGCATGCAGCTTGGTGCCGGTCTCTTCGATCAGCCAGGCCGGCGCGACACGCCAGGTGGTCTTGTCGCCGAAACGGCTGTTGTCGTCATAGCGGATCGACACGCTGTTATAGAGGCCGTAGCCGAAATCGGACTGCAGCTCGGCGAAGCCGGCATTGGTGGTGATGCCCTGCGCCAGGGTGAAGGGGAAACCGAACGAAGTGCCCGGATGAATGGCGTCGCGGAAGGTCTCCGCACCCAGCACCAGGGTCTGGCCCTCGGTCACCGCGACATTGCCCTGCCAGTCGATCTTGAAGCGATCGCCGCGCGAACGGCTGTCGCCATTGTCGGGATCGGCGGTCTGCACCACGCTGTGGCCATAGGCCACGCCCAATGTCTGGTCCAGGCGGCCGTCGAACAGCACCAGGTGCGCCGTGCCGCGCGATTCATACTGGATGGAGGAAATGCGCGTCTGGGTAGGCGACGGGAAGGAGGCAAAAGTGATGAAATCGAAAGCGTCACCGGTGATCTTGCCCAGGCTGTTGGTGACACGGCCGGTGAAGCCGAAGTCCAGCGTGTCGCTCACCACATAGCCCAGCTTGGTGCTGGCGGTGGTGTTGTCATAGAAATCGTCGTGGATGGCGCTGCCCGCCGATACCAGGTTGGGCGGCGTCACCGGCGTGGCGCCGGAATGATAGTGCTGCAAAGTGGCGCTGTAGTGGAAACCGCCTTCCGAGCCCGAGACATTGGCGCTCTGGTTGAACGTGTCAAAGCTGCCGCCTTCGGCGCTGGCGGTGATCTTCATCGGGCCCTCGCCTGCCTTGGTGGTGATGCTGATCACGCCGCCCAGCGCGTCGGAGCCGTACAGCGCACCCTGCGGGCCGCGCAGCACTTCGACATTGGCGATATCGCCCGAAAGAATCTTGGAGATGTCCGCGGCGCCGCTGGGCGTGGAGGGATCGGCCATATCGATGCCGTCGACCAGCAGCTTCACATGGTTGGCGTTGGTGCCGCGCATGAAGACCGAGGTCTGCCCGCCCGCGCCACCGGTCTGCACGATGTTCAGGCCCGGCACTTCGCGCAGCACGTCGGGCAGCGAACGGTCCTGGCGGCGCTCGATATCGGCGGCGGTGACCAGGGTCACGCTGCTGGCGATCTGCGAAACCGGCGTTGCGACGCGCGTGGCCGACACCAGGACGGCCTCGTCGGCCAGGGCCGGCGCGGCCAGCGCGATCGCGGCGGTGGAAAGAAGAAGGGACTTCAACATCAAAACGTCTCCAGGCTGGAGACGCCGAACGGGAATCCGCGCGACGTCTCGATACGTCGCCATCGCGGTTTCTCCCGCAGTACCCCGCACACCCCGGCAGGACACAAGACGACAGCCCAAGGCAGGTTTCCTGGCTCGCCGGGTCTGTGCCTCGCGCCCGTCTTCCCAGGTTTCCCCAGTGACATGTGGACGTGATGCTCGCCGGCTACAGTTGCGGGGGCAGTGCGGCTGAAACCGCGTTCCCTACACCTTGCGCGTCGGGGGGCTTATCGGTCGGGACCGGCGGTTCGTCAAGCCTTGCGCCTTGGCCTGCGGTTTTTGAAGAACTCGCCGCCGCTCATCAGCAGGTCGGGCACGATCAGCGCCAGCACCACCAGGCTCCACAGCGCGGTGGCGGCGGTGCGTTCGTCGCTATAGTCGATCAGCCCCGGCCAGGCATCGGTCACGCGCGAGGCGATGAAGATGAAGCTGAAGCCATAGCTGCGCGCCATCCACTGCTTGTGCAGGGTGATGTTGCGGTTGTAGCCGGCGATGAAGGCCATCAAGGTGGTCAGGAACCAGCCGCCCGCCTGGAAGATCTGCTGCGGCTGCACCAGCGGCTTCTCATAGGTGACGCCGATATAGAGCGCCATCGGCGCGGTGAGAAAGATCGCCACGCAATAGATCCAGCCCAGGGTGTGATGCAGCTGGACATTGCGGCTGCGCAACCGTTCGGAAAATTGCAGCGGCCCGATCAGCAAGGCCGGAATGGCCGTCAGGCCATGGACCAGGAGCAGCCATTTGAACGGCGCGATATGGGTCCATTCGGGGTCGGCGGGACGCAAGACGAAGCGCTCGTCCGCCCACAGCACGATCAGCCCCATGACGAACAACAGGATGAAGAAGCCCGTCTTGAGCCAGTTCACGGGCCGCACTGCCCGCCCGTCCGCGATCGTCACGTGAGCCCCCGCCCTTTTGACCGGGGTACCCTAGCCTACCATCAAGGGAAAGCAATCAGCGGCGGCGCAGCCAGATTTCCGCCACGGCAATGTTGGGGACCCAGCACAGGAAGGAAATCGCGCGATAGCCTTCCAGGAACGGTATGTGCAGCGGAAACAGCAGCGGCAGGTAAAGACGCAACGTCACCGCCGCGAACGTCAGCGCGAAGGAGCGGATCATCCAGGCGCGATGCTCGCCATACCGGCCCGCCACCGCCTTGCGCCAGGCGACAAGGGTCGTTGCCAGCCACCACATCGCCAGCAATCCGAACCCTGCGGTGGCGATCGGCCCGGCGGTGCTGCCCAGGGCCAGCATCAGCCCCGCCACGCCACCCAAAGTGCAGCCCACGACATACAAGCGCCCCAGCCAGCGATGCACCGCGCGGCGGCGGCGGATCACAGGCAGGAATTGCGCCGGCGCCACCAGCAGCGCGGTCGCCGCGCCCGCCACATGCAGCATCAGCCAGGGCCGCGCGAACAGGTTGGCCAATACGGACGGAGACAGCGGACCGACGCCGGCAAGATAGCGATAGGAAAACACCGCGATGCCCGCACACAGCACCCCGCCCAACAGCCACAGCAGCAGCGGCTTCCACGCCAACCCGCGGTCGAAATCCGCCAGGCTCACAGCGAAGGCTGGTTGGCAGCGCGCTTCTTCCACTTGTAGAAGTGCAGCGAGTTCTTCCAGAAATACTTCTCGGCTTCCTCGCGCGTGCGGGTGGCGAAATAAGCGCGCGCCACGGCCACGATCTCGGCCGGGGTCGCGGTGCCCCAGCTGTTGGGCCAGTCAGTGCCGAACACCACGCGGTCGGGACCGAAGCTTGCCATCAGCATGTCCAGCCGGTCCTTGTGCGCCGCCATGCCGCGCTCCTTCATGGTGCGGTGGTCGATTTCCGACAGCTTGGCGTTGATCAGCGGACGGCCGTGGATTTCCTTCAGCACCGCCTCGTACGCCTTCTGCTCGGCCGGGGTCGGGTCCAGCGACGGCAGGTGATCCAGCACAATCTTCAGGCCCGGCACCTTGTCGTTGATGCGCACCATGGTGTTCATCAGTGCGACCGTCGGATTGGCGCTGTCCATCACCATCCCGGCATCGGCGACGCGCTTCAGGCCGTCGATGAATTTCGGATTTTCGATCTGCTTGTCGACGCTGCGATCCCAGATGTTGCCACAGCGGATGCCAAGGAACATCGGGTTCTTGCGGAAGCGGTCGAACAGTTCGGCGAAGTCGGGCTTTTCCGGCTCCAGGTCGCCGACGGTGCCGACGAACAGCGGATCGGGCTCCATCTGCTCCAGCACCCAGAGATTGTCTTCCACCCAGGGGCTGGCTTCCAGTTCGATGGCGCCCACGATGTTCAGCGGCTTGGCATAGGCGTCATAGGTCGAGGGCAGCGCCACGCCGTTATGCTCCTTCGCCCATTCCGGCGAACCCGCATAAGGCACGCCCTGCGGACGGCGGCTGTCGAACAGATGAACGTGCGTATCGATAATGGGAATGTCGCTCACCTTGGCGGCGGCCTGCGCCATCTGCGCGGTGACGACGGTGGCGGCGGTGCCCGCCAGGAAATCGCGGCGCTTCATCAGGCTCTCCTATTTCGCGGCGGGCGGATGACGGTCCAGCCCATGCGCTTTCCAAAGCGCGTCATTCTGCCCTTCCGTGGCGAATGCGATGAACGCCTTGGCCGCATCCGATTGCGTCGAACGCGCCGAAACCGCCAGCGATGTGTCGATATAGGCGCCCAGCTCCACCGGCACCGGACCGGCCAGCTCCAGTTCGGGATGATTGACCACTTCGCAGATCAGCTGCAGCGCCATGTCGCCTTCGCCGCGGATCAGCGCCTCGCCGCCCTCGCCCTTGAGGCTGATCTTGGACTTCACGCCGGCAAAGATGGCGTTGCGGCGGAGCATGTCGTTGATGATGCGCGCTTCCATGCTGCCGGTGGCCGGATTGGAGTACAGCACCACGCCGGTTTTCAGCGCTGCCGCCAGCTTCCGGGGCGTCGAGACATCGGGATGCGGCTTGCCCCTGGGCACCGCGAGACCGACCGTGACGCGGCCCAGATCAGTGCGCGAACCCGCGACGATGGTGGCTTCCTGCTCCATGCCGTCCATGAAGGCGACCGGCAGCGCGATCACGTCGGCAATGGGCGTGCCCTTCTTGATGTCGTTGACGATGGCCGCCATGCCCGCGGACTTCACCGTCACCTTGACTCCGGTCTTCTCGGTATAGGCCTTGGCCAGGTCCATCAGCCCGGCGTTATAAACCACGCCCGGTGTCAGCACATTGATCTCGGTGGTCTGCGCAAGCACCGGCGTCGCCAGCGCCAGCAAAGCCGCACCCGCCATCCATGTCCGCATGGCTTTCCCCGTTCTTGTTGTCAGGCCGTCTTGCCCATGTCGGCGTCTTTCGCCTCGGGCCCCAGGAACATCATGGTGGCGATCAGCAGCGCGGCGAAACACGCCACCACCGCCAGCGCGATGGAATAGTTGCCGCCCTGCTTCTCCGCGAACTCCGCCTGGAACACCGCGTTGATCGAGGCGATCAAGTTGCCCAGCTGATAGACGGTGCCCGCGAAGGTGCCGCGCACGCCGGGCGGTGACAGCTCGTTCAGGTGCACCGGCACCACGCCCCAGGCGCCCTGCACGCAGACCTGCATCAGGAAGGCGCCGGCGGCCAAGGTGATCGCGGTCGGCGCATAGGCCCAGAAATAGATCACCGGCAGCGCCATCAGCGCGACCGTGATCACCGTGCGTCGGCGGCCCCATGTCTGGGACAGCGAGGCGAAGAACAACCCGCCCACGATCGCGCCGCAGTTCAGGACCACGGTAATCATGGTCACGGTGGCGGCATCGAAGTGATGCTGCTCGCGCAGGAAGGTCGGATACAGGTCCTGGGTGCCGTGGCTGAAGAAGTTGAAGCCGGTCATCAGCAGGATGGCATAGACCGCAAGCTTCCAGTGCTGGCGGATGAAAGGTGTCAGGAAGGCGCCCACGATGATCACCGGCACCGCGATGGCCACGATATAGAGCAGGCCTTCCTCACGGCCGAAGGCGATCAGCAGCGACATCATCACCGTCAGCGCGACGGCAACGCCCACAAGATGAATGACATGGCGCACAGGATTGACCTGCGCAGGGCGCTTCCAGCTGGGCGACTCCGGCACCAGCAGCCAGATATAGAGCGCCAGCAGGACGCCCGGGATCAGCCCGACCATGAACAGGCCCTGCCAGCCGAAATGTGTGTAAAGCCCGCCAAACACCAGCGACGCCACCAGATAGCCCGACGGATAGCCCGACTGCAGCAGGCCCGACACGAAGCCGCGCGCCTTGGGCTGCACGGTCTCCATCGCGAGCGACGCACCGATGCCCCAGATGCCGCCCATCGCCACGCCGAACAGCGCGCGGATGATCAGAAAGGCATTCAGGCTGGGCGCGAACGCGGTGGCGAACGAGAACAGCGAATAGCAGATGATGTTGAGGATCAGGACGGGCCGACGGCCATAATCGTCGGCCAGCCGCCCGAACAGGAAGGCGCCCAGCGGACGCACTGCCAAGGTCAGGGTCAGCGCCAGCGCGATGGCGGGCACCTTGACGTCGAACTGCTTGGCGACGTCACCCAGCACGAAGGTCAGGATGAAGAAGTCCAGCGCGTCGAAGGTCCAGGCCAGATAGCTGGCGGCGACCACATGCTTCTGGCCCTCGGTCCAGCCCTTCAACGCACCCAACGCCATGAACAACCCCCGTTATGATGGACGCGAGTATGGGGTTGCCGCCGCGCGCACGGCAACCCCTAACGCACTGCAACAACAGCTCTATTCAGGGAAGAAAGACCATCACCGCCGGGCTGCCCATGGCCAGGAAGTTGCCGGTGAACTTCGGCACCCCGTTCGCGCCGATCCGGAAGGTCGTCACATTGTCGCCCTGCTGGTTCAGCGAGTAGACGAACTTGCCGTCGGGCGAGAGGGTCGCGCTGCGCGGCACGCTGCCTTCGGTATGAATATTCGCCACCCGCGTCACGCCTTCGGCGGTGGTGTCGAAGGTGGCGATGGTGTCGTGGTTGCGGTTGAAGCCGTAGAGATGCTTGCCCGCCTTGTCGATCAACAGTTCCGAGGTGGTGTTCGATCCTTGGAAGCCCTCCGGCAAAGTCGACACCGATCCGCCCTTGGCGGTCAGCTTGCCATCCTTGAAGGCATAGACCTGCAGGCGCGAGTCCTGCTCCTGCTGCTGGTAGAAAGTCTTGCCATCGGGCGCGAAGGCGAAGTGGCGCGGCGCCGCGCCCGCCAACGACTTGGTCACCGAAACCTGGTTCAGCTTGCCGCTGTTGGTGTCCAGCTTCCACACGAAGATCTGGTCGCGCCCCGCATCGGCGCCCACCACATACTGGCCGGTAGGATCGGGCAGGATCATGTGGCCACGGCTGCCATGCGGGCCCTTGTCGCCAGCCATGCCGACGGGGCGATCGCTCGCCTGGTAGACCGATTGCGGGCCCTCCGGCTTCACAACATCGGTAACCTCGCCCAGGCTTCCGTCCGGCTTGATGCGGATGACCTCATAGCTGCCACCGGTATAGTTGGCGACAAGCGTGAATTTTCCGCCGGGAGAAATGCTGATGTAACAGGGAATGGGGCCGCCGCTGTCCACGACATTCAGCTGCTTGAGCGCACCACTGGACTGATCCACCGCAAAGGCTGTAACCGAACCGGACTTGCCGCCATAGGTGTCGACCTCGTTCACGGCGTAGAGAAATTTGTAATCCGCTGACAGCACCATCCAGGTGGGCGACAAAGTCTTGGCCATCAGTTTGGGATTGGACACCGCGCCGGTGGCGTCGTCGACATTGACCAGATAGATGCCCTCTCCTTCTGCGCGCCCGACACCGCCCGCGATGTTCTTGGGCTTGGCCGGGTCGGGGGTATAGGTGCCGATATAGGCGCGGCCGGCCTGCGCGGCCGTCATCGAGCCCAGCATCAGGGCCGCGATCGCGGCCGTGGTCAGAAATGTTTTCATTGGTCTCTCCCTGTTGATGGCGCAGGCGGCAGGACGCCCCTTCCCCGATCCGGCCGTTTTTCGCCGGTTTTCCCGAGATTCCTACCACGTTTGATGGGGGCCGCCAGTCCCGTACGGGGGGCACATGACTTTTCAGTAACGATTTGGCGCTATTGAGAGAATAAGGGAGAGATCACCATGACGACGGGCTTTGCGGCATACGATATTCACCAGGACCTGCAGGACTCGCCCATCCGCGAATCCTGGGTGGTCTGTGGCACGCCGCGCGCCCGCAACAAGGTGTTGTTCCGCTCCACCGACAAATCCGCCTGGACCATGCTGTGGGATTGCAGCGCCGGCGAATTCAACTGGACCTACCGCTTCGACGAGACCATCCATTTCCTGGATGGCAGCGTCACCATCACGCTCCCCGGCGAAGCGCCCAGGACCTATGGCCCCGGCGACGTGATCTTCTTCCCCGCCGGCGTGGTCGCGCACTGGAAGATCGACACCCACATCCGCAAGCTGGCCTTCTGCCACGATCCGGTTCCGGCGGGCCTGAACCCGGCGGTGAAGCTGGTGCGCAAGATCGCGCACAAGATGGCGGCGTCCGTTGCGGTGCTGCTGGGCCTCCTGGCCGTGCCCGACGTGGCCGACGCCGGCGAAAAGCCGGAATTCCCTTCGTCCAAACCCGCGCAGATCCACCGCGCCTAGTCAAACCAGTAAGGCGTGTTCCTCGCGGCCTGCGTATCCGGGAACAGCGTGTGCAGCAGGTTGTAGGCCTGGCCAGAATAGGCCTTGTGTCCACCCTGACGATTGCAGCCCCAGCGCGTTGCCGAAACCACAGCCGCCAGCGCTGCCGCCTGCCCCTCACGCGATCCGAACCAGCCCGTGCCACGCACCCAGGCGATCGTCTTGCGACCAAGCGAACGCGGCGCACATCCCACCTTTGACAGCGCCCGGAGTTCGCCCTGATCGATGTTGCGGAACAGGAAGCTGGCGCGCATCGCCGGCTGCAACATCGCGCGCACCGGTACGGTATGGTCATTGCCTTCCGCATCGCGACTCCAGCCGAAACGCGAGGACAGCGCATTGTCCACGTCGCGCTGGCGCAAATCGCTTTCCCAGGCGCACCACCAGTTCCCGTCATTGTGATTATAGTGATCGATGCCGGTGGGACCGGGATTGTCCATGTCCTTCTTGACCAGGGTGCGCGACGTATAGGTCATCACCATGTTCAACCCCGGCGACGCCAGCACATCCTGGAGCACCAGCACGTCATCGGGATTCACGTCCTTGCCCAAGGGCGCGCGCCAGCCGCGCGTCATTTCCACATTGCGTTCGCGCATCAGCCTGTCGTGCGACGCCGGGATGACGCGCCCCAGCGCATAATCGCGCGTCCAGGCAGTACGGGCGAACAGCGCCCGATTCTCGGTGCTGACATCGGCACGCGCGGCCAGTTTCCACAACAGCGCCGACGACACCGGATTGAGCAGGTCCACCAGATAGTAATTGTTGCCGACAACGCGCGCCAGGCGGTCTTCATTTTCCGCCAACAGCATGAGAGCACCGACACTGTCGATCGGCGGCCCCTTCACGACATACCCCTTCAACCCCACAGTCTTGAAGTCGCTGTCCATCTTCAACTGGTCGCGCAGGCGCCGCGCAGCGGTCAGCCGGCCCTTGGCCACCAGATAATCCAGGCTCTGCGCAACCGGGCGACCGAAACCGCCCGTGTCACGCCTGGACAGCCTGACCATCAACTGCAGCGCCTGCGTCTCGTGCGCCGCATCGCCCGCCATCAGCAGCTTGCGCACCAGCGTGGGGTAATCATAGCTCATCGCCACGCGTGCCTGGACGTCTGAGGGACAGGCCTTCAGCCGGCCGGACTCTTCGTCAACCAGCCGCGTCAGGGTCGCGATCGAGGTGCGCGGATCGACATGTACCCAGGGATTGGCGATCGCTTCGCCGCGATGGGTGTCGAGATAGCGCAGCAGCGGCGCTGGTGTCTTCGCATTCTCCTCCACCGCCCAGCTGCCCAGTTCGAACGGGTCCTCGGGAAAACCGATCCAGGCCGCCATCGGATCGGTTTTGGCGCCTTCCACCATCGCCAGGCTGGCATGATAGTCCCTGGGAACGTTGCCGTTCACGATCCAGGCGGCATCGGGAAAGCGGCTACGCAGGAAGTTGATGTTGGACAAGGCCTGGGAAAAGCGCGTGGTGGCCTGCGGATCGGTCTCGATCTCCTGCGCCGGCAATTCCAGCGCCGACAGGGCATCGCGCACCTGGGCGCGGCGCGTGGGCTCGTCGCCATAGGTCGCGCCCATGTAGCCGATCAGGTTGCGCGCCATGACATGGATTTCCTTCAGCGAGGGATCGGCCAGCGCGGTGTTGATCTTTTCCAGCACCTGCGTCGGCCCGATATCGGCACCGGGGCCGTTGAAGCGCGCCTCCGAAATGGTCAGCACCATGTAGGTGGCAAGCGGGCGGTTGGGCGAAGACCTGTCGTCGGCGATCTTCTGGAACGCGGCCAGCGCCTGGTCGTCATTGCCGCCGTAAAACAGCATCGCCGCCTGCTGATAGGCGCGGTCCTGTGCCTGCAACTTCATGATTGCCGGATCGCTGCTCTGCAGCGGATCGGGCAGGACGCGGTCATTGGGATTGGCGCAACTGCCCATCACGATGCGCTCGGCCACGATCCACTGATGCATGTAGGGATGATTGGCGCCCAGCCTGGCCAGGCGCGCCTTGAACTGCATCACCGGGCCTTCTATGCGGCAGGCGCCGAACTGGGGCGAGCCGTAGCGACCGAAATTCCCGGACTGGGCAGGATCGGGAAACAGTTGCTGGAGCAGCTTCTGCTCTTCCGGCGACGTCGCCTGCCAGCGCAGATATTCCTCGACCGGCTGGGCTTCCGGCACCACCGGATTGCGCACGCCACTGAGTGCGCGAAAGGACAGCGCGCGCTTGGCGGCATAGTCGTGATAACCAACCGTGAACAGGTCGGGCCGAGTATCACACGGCGCGGCCAACGCGGAACCGGCCAGCGCCATCAGGCAGACGGACGTATTGAAAAGACGAAATTTCATGACAGGCCCCGCGGTTGTTGCGTGGAGAGAATGCGTGGGCGCTCGCCCGCACGGTTAGCGTCCAGTCCGGTCTTGATTGGCCTTAACGCCCGTGCCGATGTATGGCTTTGTGCGGCTTTGTCCGGATAACAAGAACGTGGAAACGCCCGAATTAACCCAAGCCCAGAGCACGGCGCTGGCCGCGCGCATCCGCGAGGAACTGGCGCGGCGGCGCATGTCGCGCGCCGGCCTGGCCGACGCCGCCAAAATCAGCCTGTCTACCCTGGAGAAGACGCTGAACGGCAGCCGCGCCTTTACCCTGTCGACCATCGTGCGCCTGGAAGGCGCCCTTGGCATCAGCCTGCGCGCAGAAACGCCCGAGGCCGGCGGTGAAGCCCGCGCCGATCTGGGCGGCTATGCGCGCGCCGGCGTGGCCTGGCTGGAACGCGACTGGCTGACCCTGCGGCCGTCGCTGGAAGTTCAGGGCGCGATCTATGCCTATCGCACCCGCATCGGCTGGGACGGCGGGGCCGGCGCGCTGACCTTCCAGGAATCCGGGCGCATGGATGCGCCCTTCGCACAGAAAGGCGTGGTATCGCTGCCCGCCAAGTCCGGACATATCTACCTGCACACCAACGATGCCGGGCAGATGCGGCTGGCCGTGCTGGGCCGGCCGCTGATCACCGGCGAGATCTATGGCGTTCTGACGACGTTGCAGTCGGGGCCCGGCACGCAGCTGGTGCCCGTTTCCATGCCGCTGGCGCTGATTCCACTAACGGGCGAGCCACGGCTGGGCCGCATCACCGCCGCCGATGCCGAATATGCCGCCTGGCAGGCGCATCTTGCGCGGGTGGTTGACCAGGGTTTCGCCCGGATGGTGCTGCCCTGACATGCCCACCGGGCGCTGGTAAACCCGTCCCCGGAAGATGCTATAAGCCCACCATGATCCTGCTGATCGATAACTATGACAGTTTTACCTACAACCTCTTCCATTACCTGGGAGAGCTGGGCGCCGACGTGCGCGTGGTCCGCAATGACGAGATCACGGCGGATGAAGCGCTGGCGCTGAAGCCGGAAGGCATCGTGCTGTCGCCGGGCCCCTGCACCCCCAACGAGGCGGGCATCTGCATGGAAGTCATTCAGAAAGCCAACGGCAGCGTTCCCATCCTGGGCGTGTGCCTGGGCCACCAGGCCATCGGCCAGGTCTATGGCGGCGATGTCGTGCGCGCGCCCGAGCCGATGCACGGCAAGATGAGCCGCATGCACCACACCGGCAAAAGCGTCTTCCGCGGCCTGAACAACGACTTCAACGCCACGCGCTATCATTCCCTCACCATCGATCCGCCTTCGATGCCCGACAGCCTGGAAGTCACCGCCACCAGCGACGACGGCGTGATCCAGGGCGTGATGCACAAGAGCCATCCCGTGCATGGCGTGCAGTTCCATCCCGAAAGCATCGCATCCGAGAACGGCCATGCGCTGCTGAACAACTTCCTGCAGATCGCGCGCGACTTCGCCCAGAAGAAAACCAAAGAACCGGCATGAAGGTCACCAGTGCCGCGGTGGATTTCCCGGCTGCCCTGGCGATGGCCCAGGCCGGCGAGCCGCTGAGCGCGGAGAATACCCGCCGCCTGTTCGACGCCATCTTCACCGGTCAGCTCGGCGAAAACGAAATCATCGCCTATCTGTCGGCCACCGCCGACCGCAAGCCGACGGTTGACGAACTGGTGGGCGCCGTTACTTCCATGCGCGGCCACATGCGTGCCATCACCGCGCCCGCAGGTGCCATCGACCTGTGCGGCACCGGCGGCGACGGGCTGGGTACGCTCAACATCTCCACTGCGGTTTCGTTCGTGGTGGCCGCCAATAACGTGCCGGTGGCCAAGCATGGCAACCGCTCGGCCACGTCGCGCAGCGGCGCCGCCGATGTGCTGGAAGCGCTGGGCGTAAACATCGCGCTGGCGCCCGAACGCGCCCAAGCGGTGCTGCGCGAAGTCGGTCTCGTCTTTCTCTTCGCCCAGACCTATCACCCGGCGATGAAGCATGTCGGCGCGGCGAGGAAGCAGGTCGGCCGGCGCACCATCTTCAACCTGCTGGGGCCGCTGGCCTCACCCGCGCGCGTCACCCGCCAGCTGGTCGGCGTCTTCTCGGCCGATTGGCTCGAACCCTATGCCCAGGCGCTGAAAGCCCTTGGCAGCACCCACGCCTTCATCGTGCATGGCCGCGACGGTCTGGATGAAGTCTCCATCAGCGGCGGCACCCTGGTTGCCGCATTGGATAACGGCGTCATAACCACGCGCGAACTGGTGCCGGAGGATGCGGGCCTGGCCCGCGCCAACCTGTCCGACCTCAAAGGTGGCGACGCGTCACACAATGCCGCCGCCCTCACCCGCCTGCTGGATGGTGAAGCCGGGCCCTACCGCGACATCGTGCTGCTGAATGCGGCCTGCGCCCTGACTGTTGCCGGCGCGGCCGGCGATGTAAAATCCGGCGTGGAACTGGCCGCGCGCGCGCTCGATACAGGCGCGGCAAAAGCCAGGCTGGACGCCCTCGTCAAAGCATCGAACGCATGAGCATTCTGGACAAGATCTTCGGCTACAAGAAAGAGGAAGTGGCCGCCGCCAAGTCGAAGATCGACGTGGCCGGCATCGAGGCGCGCGCCAAGGACGCGCCGCCCGTGCGCCCCTTCCTGCAGGCGCTGGAAAACAAGAAGGCCGGGCACGAGTTCGGCCTGATTGCCGAGATCAAGAAGGCCAGCCCCTCCAAGGGTCTCATCCGCGCCGATTTCGATCCGCCGCAACTGGCCATCGCGTATGAAGACGGCGGTGCGGCCTGTCTGTCGGTGCTGACCGATACACCCAGCTTCCAGGGCGCGCCGGAATATCTCACCGCCGCGCGCGAAGTCGTGCGCCTGCCGGTGCTGCGCAAGGACTTCATGATCGAGCCCTATCAGGTCGCGGAAGCGCGCAGCTGGGGCGCGGACTGCATCCTGATCATCATGGCGATGCTGGACGACGACCACGTCAAGGCGCTGATGGAAGCCGCCGCCCGCTGGGACATGGACGCGCTGGTCGAAGTGCATGACGAAGCCGAACTGGACCGCGCGCTGGACCTGGGCGCCTACCTAGTCGGCATCAACAACCGCAACCTCAAGACCTTCGTCACCGACCTGGGCACGACCTTGCGGCTCGCGCCCAAGATTCCGCGCGACGTGCATGTGGTGGCCGAAAGCGGATTATCCGCGCCCGCCGACCTGAAGCGGCTGGCCGGCGCCCATGTCACCAGCGTGCTGGTGGGCGAAAGCCTGATGCGCCAGAAGGACGTCGCCGCCGCCACGCGCCTGCTGTTGGGTGACGGCTTCCTGTATGGATAAGCCGCGCCGGTCCGCCGGCATGCGCGGCAACCCGATGAACCCCGCGCCCCGCGCCGTTTCCACCACGCCGCCGCCAAAGGCGAAAGCCGAACCCGCCGCGCCGGTGCGCACCACCGCCTCGCGCTTCGTCAAACCGAAAGTCCTGATGGGCGAAGTCACCGCGCCACGCGGCCAGCAGATTGCCGCCGAGCGCGACGCGGTGCGTGCCTTCATGCTGGCGCACCGGTTGCAGCCATCGGTATGGGCGGCCAAGGCGGGCGTGCCGGCGGGCGAGCTGCTGGCGTTTCTCTCGGGCCATGCCCGAACCCTGCCGCCCCAGAGCGCCGCCAAGCTGGCCGCGGCTGCGAACGCGACCGAAGACCAGATGTTCGGCCGCTGAAAGAAAAAGGCGGCCCCATTCGGGACCGCCTTTTCCTCAACTCAAAGCGCGTGGATCTTAGAAGCTGATCCAGACGCCCGAACGCCAGTAGCCGCGGCCCTGGTGTTCGCGCCAGCGATAGCGCTCATGCGAACGCCAGCGCCAGTTGTCGTCGTGCACCCGGATGCCCCAGGCGGGGCGATAGGTGTAACGGTCGCTGGTGTGCCAGCAATCGCCGAAGCGGTTGCAGGCGACATAGGCCGACGCCGGCGAAGCCAGCGCCACGATGGCGCCGGCACCCGCCAGCGCGCCAAGAACAAGGGTACGAATCTTCATCACAAGCTCTCCATTGGTACGGTGTGATACCGCCTCCCGGAAACAAGAACGGCGGAACCCACATGGAGTTCCGCCGCCCTCGAAAACGAATCTCGACGCTTTGTTAGAAGGTGATCCAGATGCCGTTGCGCCAGTAACCACGGCCTTCGCGATAGGCGCGCCAGCGATAGCGGTCGCCGCGATCGGCCCAGGTGCGATGGAAGTACCAGTCGTCGGGATGATATTCGAAGCGCACGTCCGGACGGTCGTAGCGCGTTTCGGTGTGCCAGCAGTCGCCCCAGCGATTGCAGGCGATATAGGCGGATGCCGGCGCGGACATGGCGATCAATGCACCGGAACCCAAGGCAGCGCCAAGGATCAAGCTCTTGAGGGACATGAGAACTCCTTGTTTCAAAATTGCGGGTGCGCTCCACCCTCGCGGACAACGGTCACATCAAAGTTCTGTTCCGTCTACCGCGGCCGGCGTTGACCGGGATCGGGAACTAAAGTAGAACGATTCGTCGTGTACCGGCTTTGTTCGCGCAGCATCTTTTCGGCCTGGCGCGGCAACTGGGGAGGAAAAACAATGCTGACCCGCAAGCAATATGAATTGCTGATGTTCATCCACGAGCGGGTGCGCGAGACCGGCATCCCGCCCTCTTTCGACGAGATGAAAGAGGCGCTGGATCTCAAGTCCAAGTCGGGCATCCACCGCCTGATCACCGCTTTGGAAGAACGCGGCTTCCTGCGCCGCATGGAAAAGCGCGCCCGCGCGCTGGAAGTGCTCAAGCTTCCCGACAACATGGCCGAGACCCTGCGTCCCGCCACCACCCGCAGCCAGGCGCAGCGCAGCCAGCACGCGCCCCGCGGCCGTGCCGAAATCCGCATGGCCGATCATCGCAGCCCCGCGCCCCGTCGCGGCTATGGCGATGGCGGCGAAGGCGCGGTGAATGTGCCGCTGGTCGGCCGCATCGCCGCCGGTACGCCCATCGAGGCGCTGCAGAACAAGACCGGCGACGTGCCGGTGCCCGGCGGCATGATCGGCAAGGGCAGCCACTACGCCCTGGAAGTCACCGGCGACTCCATGATCAACGCCGGCATCCTGGACGGCGACACCGTGATCATCTGCGAATCCGACACCGCCAACACCGGCGAGATCATCGTAGCCCTGGTCGACAACGAGGAAGCCACCCTGAAGCGTCTGCGCCGCCGCGGCGACTCCATCGCACTGGAAGCCGCCAACCCGGCGTATGAGACACGCCTGTATGGCGCGGACCGGGTGAAGGTGCAGGGCAAGCTGGTTGGGCTTATTCGTCGGTACTGATTTCTTTCACCCTCCCCTTGAGGGAGGGTCGAAAAATTCGAGCCTGCGAGAATTTTTTCGGGGAGGGGTCTACTCTCTCCGCCACTTTTACCCCTCCCCGAAATTTGCGTGCCGCAAATTTCGACCCTTCCTCAAAGGGAGGGTTTGAGGCTCCACGGCCTATCACCGCGCCAATCACGCACGGTCAGGATGCGCAACGGTAGCAACATGATCGCAGCGCCCTGCCCGCTTTGCGTGGCGCGCTGATCGATCAGCACCGCCGGGCCTTTGCATCCGGCATCGATAGCGCTGACCAATACCTGCGCGCGGGCGCAATCGTCCGCCAGCGCTTCCAGCCGCCGCGATATCGCGATGGTGAGCGCGCCGCGTTTTACCGCGCATCCCACACCGTCACAGCGCAACCCCGGCATCCCCACCGCGTCCTCGATATCGCGCCCATCGCCATCGCGGCGCAGCCATTCGCGCGCGACGAACTTGTCCTTCGGTGGCTGGACGAAATGCAGCAGACCATCGTCACCGCGGATCGCCACGGTACGCGCATCCGGCGCCACCAGCATGTCGGGCGCCCGCGCCGTCCAGGCCAGCACCACGCCCAGCGCGACACCTCCCAACCCCAGCCAGCGCCGGCGCGTACGCCAGATCACGCACCACAGCCCGCCCAATGACACCGCCACCAGCGCCGACAGCGGCGTCGCCGCGGTCTGGCTCACTGCGCCCGGCAGGCCCGAGACCCAGCGCCCCATCGCCACCATCACGTCGATGCCGGCGCCCATCGCGTGCAGCGCCGGGCCTTCCGCATGAAACGGCATCAGCGCCACCGACAGCGCCGCACACGGCATCACCCAGAAGCCCATCACCGGCATGGCGATCAGGTTGCCCAGCACCGCGTAATGCGTGGCGCGGCCGAAGTGGAACAGCGCGAACGGCAAAGTCGCAATGCTTCCCACCAGGCTGGTCATGGCGATGCCATGCGCATAGCGCCACACCACGCCGCGCCGCGACCCGTGCTCCCACTCCGCAACCGCGATCAGCGCTGCCACCGCCGCAAACGACATCTGGAATCCCGGCTCGACGATGCTTTCGGGCCTGAGGCACAACAGGATCGCCGCCGCCAGCGCCAGGCTGCGCATGGTCAGCGCCGGCCGGTCCAGCAGCACCGCGCACATCGCCGTCGCCAGCATCACGAAGGCGCGCACCGACGGCGACGCCGCCCCGCTGATCACCAGATAGAAGCCGCCCGCCAGAAGTGCGGCCACCGCCGCCCACTTCTTGATCGGATAGCGCAAGGCAATCGCCGGCACCGCCGCCAGCAGCGCGCGCAGCAGCCAGAACACGCCACCACCCACCAGCGCCATGTGCAGCCCCGCGATGGCCAGCACATGCGCAAGCCCCGAATCGCGCAGGGCCGCCTCGTCTTCCTCTGCAATCCCGCCGCGCGTGCCGGTGATCAGCGCCGCCGCGACCCCGCCGGTCGAACCCGGCAACTGCGCCTGGATGCGCCGGGTGATTTCCTGCCGCATCGCTTCCACATGCAGCCGCATCCGCGCCAGCATGTCGGGCGGCCCCGCTGCCACGATGGTGCGCGCGCGCCCGAACGCAAACCCCACCGCGCCTATCGACTGGAAATACAGTTCGCGCCCGACGTCGCGCGCCCCCGGCGCGACCGGCGCCGGCGGCGCGTCCAGCCGCGCGGTCAGGCTGACCCAGTTGCCCGGCTGGAATTCACCACTGCGCAGCGCCACCCGAATGCGCCGTGGTACATCGGTAAAAGCACCCGACCGCGGCTGATCCAGCACCAGCCGCACGCCACGCTGGCGCGGCTCGACCTGGACCACCCGCGCCGTCAGATGCGCCGTGATGGTGCGCGCCAGCACAGGCGCCGCGACTGTCATCTGCCGCTCTTTTGCCAGCCCGAAGCCCAGCACCAGCGCCGCCGCCAGCGCGGCCGACACCCGCGCCCGACCCCAGATCGCGATCCCCGCCAGTACGGCCGCCACGCCCATCGCAGCCCCGCCCCATCCGGGCGGCGGCTCAAAACCAAGCGCGAAATACAGGGCGCTTCCGGCGCCCAGGAACACAGGCAGCCAGAGGGGCCAGCGGTCCCGTTCCGCCGTCCAGCCACGCCAAAACACAGGCGTGGCCGACATATTTGCCAAAGCGGCTGCCCTGCTCTAAGTGCTGCCGATCATGGCCGAAAACAAAAAACCTGTCCTGCGCTTCGCCCCCTCGCCCACAGGCATGCTGCATATCGGTGGCGCCCGCACCGCTTTGTTCAACTGGCTCTATGCCCGCCACACCGGCGGCACTTTTCTTCTGCGTATCGAGGATACCGACCGCGAACGCTCCACCCCCGAAGCGGTGGAGGCGATCCTGAACGGCATGCGCTGGATGGGCCTGGACTGGGACGGCGACGCCGTCTTCCAGTTCGCCCGCGCCGCCCGCCACCGCGAAGTCGCCGAACAGTTGCTGGCGCAAGGCAAGGCCTATCGCTGCTATGCATCGGCCGAAGAACTGACCGAAATGCGCGAGGCCCAGAAGTCCGCCAAGCAGCCGCTGCGCTATGACGGCCGCTGGCGCAACAGGACACCGGGCGCTGCCGAAGACGGCAAGCCCTTCGTGGTGCGCATCAAGGCGCGTCAGGAAGGCGAGACCATCGTGCACGACCAGGTGCTGGGCGATGTGCGTTTCGAGAACAGCCAGCTGGACGACATGGTGCTTTTGCGCAGCGACGGCACGCCGACCTACATGCTGGCGGTGGTGGTGGACGATCACGACATGGGCGTGACGCATGTCATTCGCGGCGCTGACCATTTGAACAATTCCGCCCGCCAGATGCAGATCCTCGAGCAGATGGGCTGGCCGGTGCCGGTCTATGGCCACCTGCCGCTGATCAACGGCCCCGACGGCGCCAAGCTGTCGAAACGCCACGGCGCGCTGGCGGTGGAAGCGTATCGCGACATGGGCTATCTGCCCGAGACCATGCGCAACTATCTGCTGCGCCTGGGCTGGAGCCATGGCGATGACGAGATCATCAGCACCCAGCAAGCCATCGAATGGTTCAACCTGGAATCCATCGGCAAGTCCGCTGCGCGCATGGACTACAAGAAGCTGGACAACCTGAACGGTCACTACATCCGCGAGACCGCGGACGGCACGCTGACCGCCGAAGTCGTGGCCTTCTGTGCCGGCATGACCCCGCCGGTGATCCTGTCCGACACCGCGCGCGCGCGCCTTCTGGCCGCCATGACCGGCCTGAAGGAACGCGCCAAGACCCTGGTCGAACTTGTTCAGGGTGCGGAATTTCTGTTCACGGACGGTGTGCGCACCCTGGACACCGCCGCCGACAAGCTGCTCGGCCCCGACGCCCGCCAGACCCTGGCCGCCGCCCTGCCCGCCCTGGAAGCCACCGACTGGACCGGCCCCACTCTGGAGGCCGCCGCCCGGGCTTTTGCGGAGGCCCAGGGACTCAAGCTGGGCGCCGTCGCCCAGCCCATCCGGGCCGCCCTGACCGGCAAGGCCAGCAGCCCGCCGCTTTTCGACATGTTGGCGCTGTTAGGGCGCCAGGAATCCCTAGTCCGGCTGGGGGCTTATACGGTTTAACGCTATGGTATGATGCGCTGCCGCAAAGAGTGATGACGGGCTGTCAAAAGCCGGTCATATTGCAGCGCAAGATGCGTCAGGGGGCTCGCGCATCGGGCATTCAGGACATAAGGGGACGACCATGAGAGAGAGCAAGATCAAGCCGGACGGCAACGCCAAGCTGAACTATGGCGGCAAGGATTACGAGTTCCCGGTCTATGCCGGCACGCAAGGCCCCAACGTCGTCGACATCCGCAAGCTGTACGACCAGGCCGACATCTTCACTTACGATCCCGGCTTCACCTCCACCGCCTCGACCGAGTCCAACATCACCTTCATCGATGGTGACAAGGGCGTGCTGCAGTACCGCGGATACAATATCGGCGACCTGGCGGAACACTCGAACTTCCTGGAAAGCTGCTACCTGCTGCTCTACGGCGAGCTGCCGACCAAGGCGCAGATGGAAGCGTTCGACAATTCCATCACCCGCCACACCATGGTGCATGAGCAGCTGGCGACCTTCTATCGCGGCTTCCGCCGCGACGCGCATCCCATGGCCATCCTGTGCGGCGTGGTCGGCGCGCTGAGCGCCTTCTATCACGACAGCACGGACATCAACGACCCCAAGCAGCGCGAGATCGCCAGCCACCGCCTGGTTGCCAAGCTGCCGACCTTGGTGGCGATGGCGTTCAAGTATCATGTCGGCCAGCCCTTCGTGTACCCGCAGAACAAGCTCAGCTATACCGACAACTTCCTGCGCATGTGCTTCAGCGTCCCGGCCGAGGACTATGTGCCCAATCCGGTGCTGTCCAAGGCGCTGGACACCATCTTCATCCTGCATGCCGATCACGAACAGAATGCCTCGACCTCGACCGTGCGCCTGGCCGGTTCGTCGGGCGCCAACCCGTTCGCCTGTATCGCCGCCGGCATCGCCTGCCTGTGGGGCCCCGCGCATGGCGGCGCCAACGAAGCCGCGCTGAAGATGCTGGAAGAGATCGGCACCGTCGATCGCATCCCTGAATTCGTCGCCAAGGCCAAGGACAAGTCGTCAGGATTCCGCCTGATGGGCTTTGGCCACCGCGTCTACAAGAACTACGACCCGCGCGCCAAGGCGATGCAGATCCAGGCCCATGCGGTGCTGGACGAACTGGGCCTGCACGACGATCCGCTGCTGAAGGTGGCGATCGAGCTGGAAAAGGTGGCGCTGAGCGACCCCTATTTCATCGAGAAGAAGCTGTATCCCAACATCGACTTCTATTCGGGCATCACGCTCAAGGCGCTGGGCTTCCCCACCTCCATGTTCACCGCGCTGTTCGCGCTGGCCCGCACCGTGGGCTGGATCGCGCAGTGGAAGGAAATGCTGGAAGACCCGCACCAGAAGATCGGCCGCCCGCGCCAGATCTATACCGGCCCGACCGAACGCAGCTATGTCCAGATGGACAAGCGTAAATAGGCCATCGCAATCGAATGCAAAAAGGGCGGCGCAAGCCGCCCTTTTTATTTGTCCTGCAGGAAGTTCAGCACTTCGCGCGCCGCGCGCAGGGATGGCGGTTCGTCGTCGGCGCCAAGCGCATGGGCGAATTCGTCCATCGAAGCGACCTGGGCGGCGCGCGCATCGGCGCTGGAAAACAGGTTGGCCACGGCATCGGCAAGCGCGGCCGGCGTGGCGCGCGATTGCAGGAATTCCGGCACCGCCTCGCGTCCCAGGATGATGTTGATCAGGGTGATGTGGGTCACCGTCATCAGGAACTTGGACAGGAAGAAGGTCAGCCCGCCCACCTTGTAGGCGACGACCATGGGCGTGCGGGACAAAGCCAGTTCGGCGGTCACGGTGCCCGATGCAGCCAGCGCGACATTGGCGGCATCGAAAGCGGCATACTTGTCGTCTTCGCTTTCCACAATGTGCAGCGGCGTGGGCCAGTTGGCCGTGGCCGCGCGCACCTTGGCCGCGACATGCGGCACGGTGGGCAACACCGTCACCAGCCCGGGCACGCGTTTGGCCAGCAGCGCCAAGGCTTGCGTGAATTCCGGCAGGATGAAGCGGATCTCGCTGGTGCGGCTGCCGGGCAAAAGCGCCAGCAGCGGCGCATCGGGCGCGATGCCCAGCCGGGCGCGCAAGGCAGCACCCCCATGCACCCTGGCCGCGCGTTCCACCACCGGATGGCCGACGAAGGCCGCCTTCAGGCCGTACTTGCGGAAGAAATCCACCTCGAACGGAAACAGCGCCAGCACCAGGTCGAAGTAATGCGCCATCGCCTTGGCGCGATAGGCGCGGCTGGCCCAGACCTGCGGCGCGACGTAATCGATGGTGGGAATGGAAGCATTCCGCGCCTTGATGCCCTTGGCGACGCGATGGGTGAAATCGGGGCTGTCGATCACCACCACCGCATCGGGCCTGGTGGCGATGGCGTGATCCACCGCGATCTCCACATGCTTCAGGATGCGCGGGATCGCGGGCACCACCTCGCGCAGGCCCATGACGGATGTCGCGTCCAGCGGGTAAAGGCTCTCCAGCCCCTCGCGCGCCATCGCCAACCCGCCCACGCCGCTGAAGCTGATGCGGTCGCCCGCCAGCCGTTTCAACCCGGCCATCAGCTGCGCGCCCAGCGCGTCGCCCGACGGCTCGCCGCACACCAGCATCAAATGAAGTTTTTTGTTTTGTGCGTCCGCTGACGCATCCGCACTGGGCTTCAAGGCTTCATACCGACGACGAACAGGCCCAGCTTATCGGCTTCCGCCGCCACCGCTGCCTTGTCCAAGATCAAGGACTTGCCGGCTTCCAGCGCGATGCCGGCCAGGTGCGCGGCATGGGCATTGCGCACGGTCGCGACACCCACCACCGGCATGTCGGTCTTGGCGTCCTGCAGCGGCTTCAGCGCCTTGGCCAGCACGCCACGCGGTTTGGCGGCGGTGCCGCGCAGGCTTTCGCGCAAGCTGGGAATGCGCGACAGCATTGCGTCGGTGCCTTCGGCGGCTTCCACCGCCAGCGCCAGCCCATCGCACACCACCGCGCCCTGCCCCACATCCAGCGCGCCCAGTGCGTGCACGATCTTGAAGGCGGCCACGATGTCAGCCTTGTGTTCATCGTTCGGCCCCGCGCGGCCCAGCGCACCTTCGTCGCACACCAGGCCGGGCGCGGCATCGGCCACGCTGATCGCGGCCAAGCCTTCATCCTCGCAGATGCCGACGATGAAACGCAGCAGGGCGTCGTCGCCCTTCTTCGCCGCGGCAATTGCCTTGGGCAGCAGCAGCACGCCCTTGGCGTCCAGTTTCATTTCACTAAACTTGGGACGGTCGACCCGGCCGCACATCAACACCTGTTCGACGCGAGCGGCCTTGAAGGCCTTGATGATGCGTCCCGGCTCGCCCGGCGAATGGAATTCGTGCGGGAAATCGTTGATCCAGTCCTCGGTCACGCTGCCGACCAGCGGCACCACGAAGACGGCGCGGCCCGACGCCTTGACGCTGTGGGCCACCGCGCGCGGCAGCTCGCCGCCGCCCGCGATCAGGCCGAGCGTGCTCACGCGTCCACTCCGCGGCGGCGCGCCAGGCACAGTTCCTGTTTGGCATCGGCCAGGATGAAATCGGTGATCTCAGCCACTTCCGCGATGCCGGCAAACCGCGCCTTGGCGTCGCGCGCGCGATCGGTGATCGAGCCGCCGCTGCCATAAAACACGCTGCGGAAGGTGTTGCGCATGGCGTTGATGGTGTTTTTCGACAGCCCGCGCCGCTTCAAGCCGATCAGGTTCAGGCCCGCCAGCTCGACATGGTCGCCGAACGCCATGGCATAGGGGATGACGTCGCGGTTCACGCCGGTCAGCCCGCCCACCATCGCCCCCTTGCCCACGCGGCAGAACTGCTGCACCGCCGCCAGGCCGCCGAAGATCACGCCGTCGCCGATCTCGCTGTGACCGCCCAGCGCCACGGAATTGGCAAAGGTCACGCCGTCGCCGACATGGCAATCATGCCCGACATGGGAATTGGCCATGAAGTATCCGTTCCTGCCCACCGTGGTGACGCCGCCGCCCTTGCGGCTGCCGGTATTCATGCTGACCATCTCGCGCAGCACGCAGCCTTCGCCGATCTCGAGCTTGCCGTCGGCGAAGTCATTGTTGCGGATCTGGCCGTCGCCACCCAGCACCGCGCCGGGATAGACCACGCAACGCGCGCCAAGCGTGGTGACGCCGGTGATGGAGACATGGGATTTCAGCTGCACGCCCTCGCCCAGCACCACGCGTGCGCCGACATGGCAGAACGGACCGATCTCGACACCCGCCCCAAGGCTGGCGCCGTCTTCGACCACCGCCGTGGGATGCACCGCCATCAGCCGGCAGCCGCGGGCGTGACCATGGCGCTGAATTCGGCTTCCGCGCACAGCGTGTCGCCGACGAAGGCTTGGCCTTCGAACTTCCACACCGGATCGCGGCGGCGCACCAGCTTGACCGGCATGCGCAGCAATTCGCCCGGTGACACCGGGGCGCGGAAGCGCGCCTTCTCGATGGTCATGAAATAGACCACGCTGGCGGCCGAGGTGTTCAGGCTGTGCATCACCAGCGCGCCGGCGGTCTGGGCCATGGCTTCCACGATCAGCACGCCCGGCATCACCGCGCGTTCGGGGAAATGACCCATGAACCAGGGCTCGTTGATGCTGACGGCCTTGTAGCCGGTGGCGCTTTCCGGCGGCACGATGTCGGTGAGCTTTTCCACCAGCAGCATCGGCGCGCGGTGGGGCAGAAGCTTCTTGATCTGCTCGACGTCCAGAATCTCAGTCATTGCCGTCCTGCTTGCGGTTCTTGGCCAGCCGCGTCAGCGCGTGAATCTCGCGCGCCCACTCCTTAACAGGTTTCGCGGGCGCCCCGCCATAATCGATGCCGCCCGCGAGATCGATGCGCGATCCGGTGCCGGCGCGCGCGCCCAGCCGTGCGCCGGCGCCCACGCGGGTGTGATTGCCCAGGCCCACCTGGCCCGCCAGCACCACATTGTCTTCCAGCACCACGCTGCCGGCCAGGCCAGCCTGGCCCGCGATCACCACGTTGCGGCCCAGCTGGCAGTTGTGGGCGATCTGCACCAGGTTGTCGATCTTGCTGCCCTCGCCGATCACCGTGTCGCCCAGCGCGCCGCGATCGATGGTGGTGGCCGACCCGATCTCGCAATCGTCCTGGATGATGACGCGGCCCAGCTGCGGCATCTTCAGGTAATCCGCGCCCAGCGCGGTGAAGCCAAAACCCGGCTGGCCGATATGCGCACCCGGCAGCACCACGACGCGGTCGCCCAGATAGGCATGGCTGATGGTGGTCCCCGCGCCGATCTCGCAATTCTTCCCGATGGCGACGCCGGGCCCGATCACCACATTGGGCGCGATGCGCGTGCCGTCGCCGATCTCGGCACCGGGCGCGATCACCACGCCGTGGGCGATGGCGACGTTCCTGCCGATGCGCGCATCGGGCGAAATCGCTTCGGCCTGATCCCAGCGGGCTTGCGAAAACTCCGGATAGAACATTCGCGCGATGGCGACATAGGCGGGGCCGACGGATGGCACGTCCAGCAAGGTCATGCCGGCCGGCGGCTCGATGCGCTTCATCCGGGTGCCGGCATCGGGCACCAGGCACACGCCCGCGCGCGATGCCGCAAAAGCCTCGCGCAGGGTGCTGGCGCCGGTGAAGAATGTCAGGTGATCGGGGCCCGCGCCGGCCAGGTCGGCCAGGTCGCAGATCCGGCGCGCGCCGTCGGCGCCGGCCGGAACGGCAATGCCTGCTTTTTCGCAAACCTGCGCCAGCGTGAACGGGCCAAGATTTTCGAAGAAGCGGGGATCGGCCATGTCACTGGGTCTGCTTGGGGACCGGTGCGTTCATGTTGACCTGCACGGTCGGCAGCTGCTGGTTCAGCTTGTCGATCACGTCGCCGGTAATGTCGAAGCCGCCGACATTGGCCATCACCACCGCCTGCTTGTCGAGAATGATGTTGGCGCCCTTGTCCTTCATCACCTGCTGCAGGATGGGGCCGAGCTTCTGTTCGATCTGCAGGCGGGCCTGCATGAAAGCGCTCTTGAGCTGCTCGTCCTTCTTCTGGGCGGCGCCCTGCAGCGCCTGCTCCTTGGCCTGGAAGGCGGCGACGCGCTTGGCTTTCAGGTCGGGCGCCAGGATCGCCACCTGCTGCTGCAGGGTGCGGCCTTCGGCCTGGATGGCCTGGCCCTGCGCCATCAGGTCCTTCTTGGCCTGGGCGGCGGCGGCCTTCATCTGGCGGGCGATGTCCTGGCCGGCCTTGGAGGCCTGCAGAATCGCGACCTTGTCCAGCACCACGATACGGGGCGCGGGCGGCGGCGCGGCGAAGGCGGACGACGCGAGAAGCGAAACACCTGCGAGAGCGAAAAGAGCGACTTTCGTCATGGTCAGTATCCTGTGGCAGTCGAGAAGTGGATGATCTGGGGACGATCATAGAAGGTCTTGACGATGGGCAGGCCCAGGTCGATCTGCACGGGACCCATCGGGGACTTCCATTGTATGCTGATGCCGGCGGTCATGCGGAAGGCCAGATTGTCCTTCACGCAGGTTCCCGTGCCCGAATATTGCGCGCCGGTACAGGTGCGGGTGAAGACATTGTCCAGGTGGCCCAGGGTGCCGAAGTCGGTGAACAGGCCGGCATTGATGCCATAGCTTTCGGGCAACAGGCCCGGCATGCGCGCCATCACGGTGCCGATGGCATAGGCATTGCCGCCCAGCGCGCCGTAATTGTTGGGTGCGGTGATGTCGCGCGCGCCCACGCCCGCCAGCGCAAAGCCGCGGAAGGTGTCGCCGCCCATGAAGAAGCGCTCGTTGAACGGCACCAGCGAGCCGTCATAGCCGGTGATGTAGCCGGCGCGGCCCTGCAACGACGCGATCACCTGGCCGTCGAACAGCGAGTTGTAGTTGGCGAAGCTGGTGTTGGTGGTGATGTATTTCAGGTTGCCGCCGAAGCCGGCAAAGCCCTGGTTGAAGGTGAAGGTCCAGCCGGCGGTGGGTTTGCGCACATCGTCCAGGTCGTTGTAGCTGTAGCCGTAACCGATGATCGAACCATTGGCCGTACCGGCGGCCAGCTGCACGTCCAGCGGCGCGCCCGCATAGGGCAGCACTTCCTCGATCTTGTAGGTATAGCTCAACGAGACGATGGAATATTCCGACAGCGGGAAGCCCAGGCGGGCCACCGCGGCGGTCACGTTGCTCTGGAACGTCGCCTGCTCATAGTTGGTCTGAACCTGGTACAGGTCGAAGCCCGCCGACAAGTCGCGGTCCAGGAAGTACGGCTCGGTGAAGGACAGCTGCGCCGTCTTGGTGATGTACGAAGCCTGCAGACTGACGCGCAGGTTCTGGCCGCGACCGAACAGGTTGGCCTCGGTATAGCTGATTTCGCCCAGGAGCGACGTAGTCGAGGAATAGCCCAGGCCCACGCTCAACGCGCCGGTCGACTGTTCCTGCACATTCACGGTCAGGTTGGTGCGGTCGGGCTGGCTGCCCGGCACGTTCTTGACCTCGACATCCTTGAAGAAGCCCAGGCTGCGGATGCGGGTGCGCGAGCGGTCGATCAGCACGCGGTTGAAGGCATCGCCTTCCTGCAGGCGGAACTGGCGGCGGATGATGCGGTCCAGGGTGCGGGTGTTGCCCGCGATGTTGATGCGCTCGATATAGACGCGCGGGCCCTGCTCGATCTCGAAGCCCATGTCGATGGTCTTCGTGTCCTTGTTGCGCTTGATGCGCGGATGGACCTGGGCAAAGGCGAAGCCCTTGGTGCCCGCCGCATTGGTCAGCGCATCGATCGCCTTCTGCACGACTTCCTGGGAATAGGTGTCGCCGTCGCTGGCGCCGACCATGGGGCGCAGCTGGGTGCTCGGCAGCTCGCGGATCTTGGAATCGACCGTGATCTTGCCGAACTTGTAGCGCGGGCCCTCGTCCACCGTGAAGTTGATGAAGAAGCTCTTGCGGTCCGGTGTCAGCTGGGCGACGGCGGACACGACCTTGAAGTCGGCATAGCCGTGATTGACGTAATAGCGGCGCAGCGACTCCCGGTCGAACTGCAACCGGTCGGGATCGTAGTTGTCGTTGCTGGCCAGGAATTTCCACCAGCGGCTTTCTTCCGTCGCGATCTGGCCCTTCAGCGTGTCGCTGTCATAGACCTTGTTGCCGGTGAAATAGATCTTGGAAACGCCGGTAGTCGGACCGTCGGTGATCGAGAAGATCAGGTCGACGCGGTTCTGCGGACGCTGGATGATCTGCGGGTCGACGCGGGCGGCGAACTTGCCGTTGCGGCGGTACAGTTCGATGATGCGCTGCACGTCGGCCTGCACCTTGGTGCGGGTGAAGACCTGGCGCGGCTTGATCTGCACTTCCTTGGTCAGGTCCTTGTCGCTGACCTTGGAATTGCCCTCGAACACCACCTGGTTGACGATCGGGTTCTCGGTGACGCGGATGGTCAAGGTGCCGGTCGCTTCGTCGAAGCTGGTCTTGACGTCGCTGAACAGGCCGGTGCCGGTCAGCGCCTTCAGCGCCACATCGACATCGGCGGGCGAGAAGTTGTCGCCCTCTCGCACGCCGACATAGGTCAGCACCGTGCCCGGCTCCACGCGCTGGGTGCCGCGCACCACGATATGCTGGATGACCCGCGGCGCCGCCTGGGCGGTCACGTCGGTGGTCTGGGCGGAAGGATTGGCGGCAGCGTTGGTGGCGGCGTTGTTGGGCACCGCCTGCTGGTTCAGTTGCTTGGCGCGGTCGGCGGCGCCTTCGCGCACCTGGCCGGGCGCGGGGCCGGCGGCCAGGGCAAGGCACAGAGTGCCCGCGGTTGCGCGCATCAGGCTGCTTCTAAGGCGCGTGGTCCGCATCAAGGGCCAGTCAACTCGTCTCTCGGGGTCCGCGAGCGGACGCCTGGTTTTCAGAAAAGATTCAGCCGAACCAGGTCATTCCAGGTCGTCAGGAGCATGAGCCCCAGGACCAAAACCAGCCCAAGCCGAAATCCAACGTCCTGGGCCCGCTCACCCAGCGGACGCCCCAAAACAGCTTCCACTGCATAGTACAGAAGATGGCCCCCGTCCAAGAGCGGAATCGGAAAAAGATTGGCCAAACCAATGCTTACAGAAAGGATAGCCACCAGATTCAGCAGCGGCAGGAAGCCGAAATCGGCCACCTGGCGCGTCATGTTGGCAATCCCCACCGGCCCGCGCAGCTGGTCGGCGCTGGCATGGCCGGTGATCATCTGGCCGATTCCCAGGATCGTGGTCTTGATGATGGTCCAGGTCTCGATGCAGGCGGCCTTCAGCGCCCCTACCGGGCCGTAATGTTCCCGCGTCACCGCAGCCTTGGGATTGGGGCGCACCCCGATCACCATCTGGTTGCCGACATTGCCCAGCGCGTCGGCGGCCTTCATCAGTCGGGGCGTGACCTGCACGGTCAGGTCGCGGCCGTCGCGCTTCAGGCCCACCGCCAGGGTCTCGCCGCCGCTGATCGAGATGATCTCCGGCAGCTGCTGGAAATCGGTGATCTTGGTGCCATCGATGCTGGTCACCAGGTCGCCCGCCTGGATGCCGGCGGCCTCGGCCGGGCTGCCCTTGGTCACCTGCCCGATCATGGGCGCGACCACGGCATGGCCGGTGTACATCAAAAGGCCGGTCAGCAGCACGATGGCCAGCCCGAAGTTGGCAAAGGGCCCGGCGGCGGCCACCGCGGCGCGCTGGCCGACCGGCTTGAACATCAGGGCGCCGTCGCGCTGGGCCTGGCTCATGCGGCTGGCGGCCTCGGAATCGGGGCGCGAGGACGCATCCGCATCGCCGGCAAAGCGTACATAGCCGCCCACGGGCAGCATCGAGATCCGCCAGCGGGTGCCGCGCTTGTCGGTGAAGCCCACCAGCTCGCGGCCGAAGCCGACAGAGAACACCTCGACGGTCACGCCGAAGAAGCGCGCCACCAGGAAGTGACCCAGCTCGTGGAAGAACACCACCAAAGTGATGACGAACAGGAAGGCGGGCAGACCCATCGGGGTCCAGGCGATCAGACCACGCAACGCTTCAAGCATCAGGTACCTACCCGCTGACAGATTTCCTCGGCCAGCACGCGCGCGCGCGCATCAGTGCCCAGGACCGATTCCAGATCGTTGGCCACGCCATTGCTGGCGACATCCTTTTCCAGCGCGGCGGCGACCACGCGGGGGATGTCGAGGAATCCGATACGCCGGTCCAGGAAGGCCTGCACGGCAATCTCGTTGGCAGCGTTAAGAACCGTGGGCGCCAGCCCGCCGGAACGCATGGAATCGATGGCCAGGTTCAGGGCCGGAAAACGGTCATGCGCCGGCGGCTGGAACACCAGGGTGCCCAGCGCGGCAAGATCAAGCCGGCGCGACGGCGACGGGATGCGACGTGGCCAGCCCAGCGCGTGCGCAATGGGCGTGCGCATGTCGGGCGCCGACAGATGCGCCATGGTGGTGCCGTCTTCGTAACTGACCAGGCAATGCACGATGGATTGCGGGTGCACGACCACGCCCAGCTTTTCCGGCGGCAGGTCGAACAGGAAATGCGCCTCGATCAGCTCCAGGCCCTTGTTCATCAAGGTGGCGCTGTCGAGGCTGATCTTGCGGCCCATCGCCCAGTTGGGATGGGCGACCGCCTCTTCCACCGTGGCGGCACGCATGCGCTCCAGCGTCCATTCGCGGAACGGACCGCCAGAGGCGGTGATGGTCACCAGATCGGCTTCGCTGGCATCGCCAGACCCCAGAACCTGGAAGATGGCATTGTGCTCGCTGTCGACCGGCAGCACCTGCGCGCCGCTGGCCTGCATGGCGTCGTGGAACACCTGGCCGGCGGCGACGACACATTCCTTGTTGGCCAGCGCCACGACCACGCCGCGGCGAATGGCAGCCAGCGCGGGCTCGATCGCGGCGGCGCCCATGATGGCGACCATGACGAAATCGGACGGTCGCGACGCCGCGTCGATCACCGCCTGGCGGCCGGCGGCGACTTCGATGCCGGTGCCTGCGAGCGCGGCTTTCAATTCGCCGAACTTCTGTTCGTTGCCGATCACCGCCAGCTTTGGCTTCATCGCCAAGGCCTGCTCGATCAGCACCTGCACATTGTCGCCGGCGGTCAGCGCGGTGATGGGCATGGCGTGGGCGCCGTGAAGCTTGCGCACATGGGCGATCACATCCAGCGTGTTGACGCCGATGGAACCGGTCGAACCCAGCACGGTGACGGAACGGTTCAACACCGCGTCCATGGCGGGAAGCTCGTCCCAGATCTTGGTGGCGGCTATGGCCTTCACGCGTGTCCCCCGAACATGGGATTGAGATGCAGCCCGAACACCAGCAGCGCCAGCACCGTGCTGGCGACAAGCATCGAGTCCATGCGGTCGAGCATTCCGCCATGGCCCGGGATCAGCCCGCCCGAATCCTTGGTGCCGAAGCGGCGCTTGACGAAGGATTCGAACAGATCACCCAGATGCGCCACCACGCTCAGCAGCAGCGCAAAGACAAAACCCAGCGCCACGTTGAAGCCGAAGAAGGCGAGATAGAGCGCGAAGATCACCGCCGCGGTGACGCTGCCGCCGATGGTGCCGGCCCAGGTCTTGCCCGGCGACACCGCCGGCCACAGCTTTGCGCCGCCGATCAGCTTGCCGAACACCAGGGCGGCGGTGTCGGTCGCCCATACGATGATGAACAGGCCCAGAACCACGACCGGCCCCTGCGGCGCGATCGCCTGCAGCGCCACCAGCGCCAGCGCCGGCACGCCCAGATAGAGCACGCCGAAGGCATGCCAGGCGGGATTGTCGTTGCGCCGTTGCGCCAGCACGAACGCGCCGGCGGCGCCCAGCACCAGCAGCGCGAACGACACCGGCACCCAGCGTTCCAGGAGCGCGCTCACCGACAAGGCGATGGTGGCTGCCGTCAGCAGGGTCTGGATATGGATCGGCTTCATGTCGGCCTGTTCGCGCACGGCGGGGCTGCGCACCAGCCGGTGCCATTCGCGCGCGCCGAACAGCATCAGCAGCACGGTGACGGCGGCGAAATATTCCGGGCGGCTGAAGGCCAGCGCCACCGCGATGACCGCCATGAACAGGCCGAACGCCACGCGCAGCACGCCTTCGCTGGCACTGCGCAGGGGGGCGGATTGGGACTGGCTCATGGTCACGCCACGGCTTCCGAATCCAGCGCGCCGAAGCGGCGCTCGCGGCCGGTGAACTTGGCCAGGGCGTCCTGCAGCGCGGCGCGGTCGAAATCGGGCCACAGCGTGTCGATGAACAGCAGCTCGGCATAGGCCGACTGCCACAGCAGGAAGTTGGACAAGCGATGCTCGCCGGACGTGCGGATGATCAGGTCCGGATCAGGTGTGCCCGCGGTGAACAGCCGGTTTGCGAACAGTTCCGGCGTGATCTTGTCGGGATCCAGGCGCCCTTCCTTGGCGGCGCGGGCCAGTTCGCGCGCGGCCGCCGCGATCTCTTCCTGGCCGCCATAATCGAAGGCGAATGTCAGGTTCAGGCCGGTGTTCTGCGCGGTGCGGCTTTCCGCGTCCTGGATCATGTCCTGGATGTCGGAGGCCACGCGGCCACGGTGGCCGATGATGCGCACCCGGCAGCCCTTGGCCGCCAGCTCATTCATGTCGTTGTTGAAGAAGGTGCGGAACAGCCCCATCAGCGCGCCGACCTCGGTCTTGGGGCGCTTCCAGTTTTCGCTGCTGAAGGCGAACAGGGTCAGGTTCTCAAGGCCCAGATCGACCGCGGCGCGCACCGTCTCGCGCACCGCCTTGACGCCGGCGACGTGACCCGCCTCGCGCGGCAGCAGGCGCTTGCGCGCCCAGCGGCCATTGCCGTCCATGATGATGGCGACATGCTTGGGCAGGTGCGCGGGCGTGTCCTCGGCCATCAGACCTGCATGATCTCCTGCTCCTTGGACTGGAGCGCGGTGTCGATGTCCTTGATGTTGGCGTCGGTCAGCTTCTGCAGCTCGTCGCCCTTGCCGTGATGGTCGTCCTGGCTGATCTTGCCGTCCTTCTCGAGCTTCTTGAGAAGCTCCATGCCGTCGCGGCGCACATTGCGCACGGCGACCTTGGCGGCCTCGGCATACTTGCCGGCAAGCTTGGACAGTTCCTTGCGGCGCTCCTGGTTCAGTTCGGGCAGCGGAATGCGCAGCAGCTGGCCGTCCATCTGCGGGTTCAGGCCCAGGCCCGCATCGCGGATCGCCTTGTCCACCGCCTTGGCCAGGCCCTTGTCCCAGACCTGCACCGTGATCATGCGCGACTCGGGCGTGGCGATGGAGCCCACCTGGTTCACCGGCACCATGTTGCCATAGGCCTCGACCTTGACCGGGTCCAGCAGGGCCGCGCTGGCGCGCCCCGTGCGCAAGCCCGCCAGCTCGCTCTTCAGGGTTGCGACCGCGCCCTTCATGCGGCGGTCGTGATCGTCTTTGTTAAAGGCGTCGGCCATCGTTTGCTCCAACACAGCCCGGTTCGGCAGAGTAACCCCAAACCGCCGGGCCGCTTCTCACTTTTCTTCTATGATGGTTGCACGGCCGCGGCCCTGCAGGACCTCGGCCAGCGCCCCGGGCTCGGCCAGGGAAAACACCAGGATCGGGATGCGGTTTTCGCGGGAAATCGAGATCGCCGCCGCATCCATTACCTGAAGATTCTGCGCTAACACCTCGTGATAGCTCAAGGAATCGTACCGCTTGGCGTCGGGAACCTTCTTGGGGTCGGCACTGTAAACACCGTCCACCTGGGTGGCCTTCAGCATGGCGTCGCAGTTCATTTCCACGGCCCGCAGGGCGGCTGCCGTGTCGGTCGTGAAGAAGGGGTTGCCGGTTCCCGCCGCGAAGATCACCACCCGGCCCTTTTCCATGTGCCGGATCGCCCGGCGGCGGATATAGGGCTCGCAGACATTGTTCATGGCGATGGCCGACTGCACCCGGCTGGACAGGCCCACCCGCTCCAGCCCCGCCTGCAGGGCCAGCGCGTTCATCACCGTGGCCAGCATGCCCATGTAATCGGCGGTGGCCCGGTCGATGCCCTTGGCCGCACCGGCCAGGCCGCGGAAGATGTTGCCGCCCCCGACCACCATGCAGATTTCCGAGCCGGCATCGGCCGCCTGCTTCACGTCGCGGGCGATGCGGTCGACGGTGTCGGTGTCGATGCCGAACTGGCCGGCGCCCATCAACGCCTCGCCGGAGACCTTCAGCAGCACCCGGCGATATTTCGGCGTCGACGTCATGGCAGCTCCGGTTCGTGGCCGACCCCGGTCACGGGGTGAGGATTCTCACATGTCCCATGCTGGGCTTGTCGAAGCATGAGGGCAACAGGCTCAGGCCTTGGTGCCCGCCATCTGGGCGACTTCATCGGCGAAATCGGCGGCTTCGCCCTTGTCGACGCCCTCGCCCACCTTGAAGCGGACAAAGCCTTCGATCTCCACCGGCGCGCCAAGATCCTTGCCGGCCTTTTCAATGAGCTTCGCGATGGGCGTCTCGCCGTCCAGCATGTAGACCTGCTGCATCAGCACCACTTCCTCGTAGTACTTGCGCATGCGGCCTTCCATCATCTTCTCGACGACGGCTTCGGGCTTGCCGGACTGAAGGGCGATGTCCTTCTGCACGGCGTATTCGCGTTCCACCAGCGCCTTGTCCAGGTGCTCCTTGGTCAGGGCCAGGGGCGAGGCGGCGGCGACGTGCATGGCGATCTGCTTGGCCAGCACGGCCAGCTTGTCCTTGTCGGCGGTCGACTTCAGGCCCACCAGCACGCCGATATTACCCAGTTCGGGCGAGGCGGCATTGTGGACGTAAGCGGCGACGACGCCCGGATTGACCGACAGCGCGGCGGCGCGGCGCACGCTCATGTTCTCGCCGATCTTGGCGACCAGGTTGGTCAGGGTCTGCTGCACGGTGGCGTCGCCCATGTTGGCGGCCAGCAGCTTCTCCAGGTCGCCGCCCTCTTTCAGCGCCAGCTTGGAGGCGTCCTTCACGAAGGTCTTGAACTCGTCATTCTTGGCGACGAAATCGGTCTCGGCATTCACTTCCAGCAGCACGCCGGTGTTGGCGTCGACGGCGACACCGACCAGGCCTTCGGCGGCGGCGCGGCCGGCCTTCTTGGCGGCCTTGGAGATGCCCTTCTTGCGCAGCCAGTCGATGGCGGCTTCCATGTCGCCATTGGTTTCCTTCAGCGCGGCCTTGCAGTCCATCATGCCCGCGCCGGTCTTGTCGCGCAGGTCCTTCACCATCGTGGCGGTGATCTCAGCCATGGTCAGTCTCCGTAGTTCGAGTGAAGTCCCGCGCGCGGTTCTGCCACGCGCGGGTCACATATTTGCAAAACTCAGGCGCTCGCCGGTTCCGACGGAGCGACTTCCTCGACGTCAACGGCCGAACCCAGGTCGATGCCGGCATCGGCCTGACCCTGGCCCAGACCGTCGATCACCGCGCGGGCGGCCAGGTCGCAATACATCGCGATGGCGCGGGCGGCGTCGTCGTTGCCGGGGATCGGGAAGGCAATGCCATCCGGATCGGAGTTGGAGTCCAGCACGGCCATGACCGGGATGCCCAGCTTGCGGGCTTCGGCGATGGCGATGGATTCCTTGTTGGTGTCGATGATGAACAGCAGGTTGGGCAGGCCGCCCATTTCCTTGATGCCGCCCAGCGACTTTTCCAGCTTGTCCTGCTCGCGCAGCAGGCCCAGCAGTTCCTTCTTGGTCAGGCCCGAATGCTCGGCGCCCGACAGCGTCTCTTCGATCGAACGCAGGCGGCGGATCGAGTGGGAGATGGTCTGCCAGTTGGTCAGCGTGCCGCCCAGCCAGCGGTGATTGACGTAATACTGCGCGCAGCGCTTGGCGGCAGCGGCGACCGGCTCGCTGGCCTGGCGCTTGGTGCCGACAAACAGGATGCGGCCGCCGCCGGCGGCGGTTTCGCGCAGCGCGACCAGCGCGCGGTGCAGCAAGGGCACGGTCTGCGTCAGGTCGAGAATGTGGATGTCGTTGCGGCTGCCGTAGATGTACGGCGCCATCTTCGGATTCCAGCGCTGCTGGCGATGACCGAAGTGCGCGCCGGCTTCGAGAAGCTGGCGCATGGAAAATTCTGGCAGAGCCATTGTTCAGTCTCCTTTACCGGTTGGCCAGACGCGTGGGTTATCCCCCTTCGGGAGACACCGGACGGCGACACGGGAATTCCCCGTGAAAGCCACCCACACGTGCGAGATGGCGCGGCTTGTACAGGGTGTTCGCCTCCCCCGCAACGGCTTTTGTGACAAAGACTTCAAAGACTTACGCGATTTTCGCGGGAACCCCTTGTCGCCAAGACCTTTCAAGATATATCTTGGATGCATCTGGAACGGATTTTCGTCCAGAGCGGCCAGCCAGGATGGCAGGCCACACAATATCAAGTTGGAGTACCCATGAGACATCACCATCATTCCGGCCATGGCCATCACGGCCTGCATGCCGCCCTGCACAGCTTCATCGGCCGCCACCGTCACGGCCGCGGCTTTGGCGGCTTCGAGGGCTTTGAAGACGGCGAAGGCCGCCGTCGCGGACGCCGCGTGTTCGACGCCGCCGAGTTGCGGCTGGTGCTGCTGAAGCTTCTGAGCGAGCAGCCCCGCCACGGCTATGACCTGATCCGCGCGATGGAAGAGCTGACGGGCGGCGCCTATTCGCCCTCGCCCGGCGTCGTCTATCCCACCCTCACCCTTTTGGCCGAGATGGGCCACATCGCCGAGGACGCCTCCGAAGGTTCGCGCAAGACCTATTCGGTCACCGCCGATGGCGTGGCGCTTCTGGAAGAGCGCGCGGCGGAAGTCGCCGCCCTGATGGCGCGGCTGGCCGAACTGGCGGGCGAGCGCAAGCGCTTCGATGCGATGCCGGTCAAGCGCGCGATGATGAACCTGCGCGCCGTGCTGATGCACAAGCTGGGCGGCGAAGGCGGCGACAAGCTGCACGCCATCGCCGCGATCATCGACGAAGCCGCGCAGAAGATCGAACGCCTGTGATCGGGTTCAGCCGCGCCGCTTGACGGTGGCGCGGCTGAGCACCTGAATCATCGCCAGCAGGATCAGCGGCGTGACCAGGCCAAGCCACATCGCCTTGGGCGGATTGAACAGCGCCGCCGTATACGCCGCCAACGGCAGCATCAGCATGATGGGCCGCGTCTGGGGCGCCAGCCAGCGCACCAGCGCCAGCGCCGCAATGGCCAGCCCGATCAGGTCGTAGTTGGACACATGCGGCGAGGCCAGCAGCCCCGCGCACAGCAGCACCGGCAACTGGCCGGGGCTTCGCGCGCGAAACACGCGCCACACCGCCACCGCCGCGATGATCGCCGCAACCGCCTGCCCCGCCAGCGCCAGGGCATGCGGCGCACCCAGCACGGTCAGACACGTTGCGACGCTGTCGTCCCACATGTGTCCCCAGTCGGTGCCGTTCACGCCGGCCACGGCCTGCGGATGCAGATAGACATTCGCCCAGTCCAGCCACAGTTGCGGCCCGAACGCGACCGCGCTGACGCCCACGAACAGCAGCGCCGTCACCGTGGCCGCCGCGAAGGCGCGCCAATAGCCGCCCGCAACCACCGCCACCACCAGCAGCGGCACGAATTGCGGCTTGAAGATCGTCAGTCCCAGCAGCACGCCGGCCAGCAACGGCTTCTTTTCCAGCGCGGCGATGCCGCCCACGATCAGCGCCGCCACCAGCAGCGCATTCGATCCCGCCAGCATATTGTTGGAGGTTGCCGGCGCCAGCACCGCGCCGATCAAAAAGAACAGATACGACTTGTCCGGCACGAAGCGGCGCAGCGCCCAGGCCAGCGCGGCGAACTGCAACAGCTGGCTCAGCGCCAGCGACGCCATCACCGGCAGCAGCGCGAACGGCGCCACCAGCAGCAGATAGACCGGCGGATAGGGAAACAGCGGGTGCGGCTCGGGCGTGCTGAGCCAGGGGCCGAAGCTGATATTCACCACGGTGGTGATCCAGGCCTGGTCGTAGATATGCGCCAGCTCGTGGCTGAATACCGCCCGCCCCGCCGCCAGGAAGATCACCCAGTCCGCGCCCAGGGCATTGAAATGCGGGCCGATGACGCCGTCATGGCCGCTGCCCGTGGCCACCACCAGCGCCCAGCCATAGAACGCGAACAGCAATGCGGCGAGCGCAATCGGCCAATGCCGTCTCAGGACTGGTGGCAGCGAATCCATGCCGCATTATGGGCCGGGAAAGCTTTCAGTGATATGCAACCGATCATGACTCGCAAAGACCCGATCCGCCCCACCGTCCGCGCGCTCGAGCCCAGCGGCATCACCAAGGTGACCGCGCTGGGCCTGGGCAATCCCGACGTGCTGCCGTTATGGTTCGGCGAGACCGACCTGAACACGCCCGACTTCATCAAGGACGCGGCGATCCAGGCGCTGGCCGACAACAAGACCTTCTATACCAACGCGCGCGGCATCCAGCCCCTGCGCGAGGCGATCGGCGCCTTTCACAAGCGCACCGTGGGCGTCGAACCCGGCCTGGACCGCATCACCATCTTCGGCGCCGCCATGCTGGCGGTGACCTCGGCGCTGCAGATGACCTGCGAGACCGGCGACAATATCGTCATCGTCTCGCCCATCTGGCCCAACATCTTCCAGGCCGCGAAAGTCGTCGGCGCCGAGCCGCGGCTGGTGCGGCTGGACGAGGATTGGGAGAATGGCTGCTGGTCGCTGGACCTGGACAAGCTGTTCGCCGCCTGCGACGGCCGCACCAGGGCGATGTTCATCGCCTCGCCCGGAAATCCCACCGGCTGGATGCTGACCGCAGAACAGCAGAAGATCATCCTGGACGAATGCCGCGCGCGCGGCATCGCCATCATCGCCGACGAAGTCTATGGCACGCTGATCTATGACGGCGCCGCGCACGCGCCCTCGTTCCTGAGCATCGCCGAAGACGACGATAACGTGTTCGCGATCAACTCCTTCTCCAAGCCCTGGGCGATGACCGGCTGGCGCATCGGCTGGATGACCCATCCCAAAAGCGTGGAGCCGGCCGCCGCCGCCATGGCCCAGTGCAACAACACCGGCGCGACGCACTTCCTGCAGTATGGCGCACTGGCCGCGCTGTCGCCGCAGGGCGATGCCTTCCGCGGCGAGATCGTGGAACGCTGCCGCCACGGCCGCGATGTCGTGTCGGACTGGATCAAGGGCCAGAACCGCGTGCGCTGGTTCCGCCCCGAAGGCGCCTTCTACGGCTTTCTGCAGGTCGACGGCCTGACGGACAGTCTGGGCTTCTGCCAGCGCATGGTGACCGAAGACAAGGTCGGCATCGCACCGGGCTGGGCGTTCAGCCTGGGCGACAAGCGCGACGACAGCTATGTGCGCATCTGCTTCGCGCAGGATCCCGCGCGGATGGAAAAGGCGCTGGACCGGTTGGCCGGCGCGATCCGGAAACTGTGATTGTCATCCCCGCGCAAGCGGGGATCCAGCGCGAGCGATAGCGAGCAAGCCAAGACTCTGGATTCCCGCTTTCGCGGGAATGACAGTTAAACCGCCTCCACGCTCGCCACGCCCGGGAGCGCGGCGACGCGGTTGCGCAAGGTTGCGGTGACGGCGACGCGCTTCTTGAGCTCGATCTCGACTTCCTCGCCCGCCGTGCCCGGCACCACGATATTGACCAGCCCCTTGCCCGCCTGCTGCAGCTCGGCATGGAGCGCGCCCAGCGCGGCGGTATCGGACAGCCGCACCACCATCCCCTCGCCCGCCTGCGCCGCCGCCTGGTCAAGGTCCAGGATCGAGGCCGCGCGCAGCTTCATCTCGTCGCCGTCGATTTCCACGCTGACATTGATGATCAGCGACTTGCCCGGCTCCAGCAGCGGGCGGCTGGCGGCCAGCACTTCGGGGAACAGCATGATCTCGAACATGCCCGTGGGATCGGAAAAGGACACGAAGGCATACATCTGCTCACTGCGGCCGCGCCGTTCCGACTTCTTGATCACGGTGCCGGCCAGCTTGGCCTTGAAGCCGCCGCGGCGGCGGTCTTCCTGCATCGCCGCGAAGGTGGTGGCGCCCAGCCGCTTCAGCGCATTGCCATACGAATCCAGCGGATGGCCGGAAAGATAGAAGCCCATGGCCGAGAATTCCTCGCCCAGCCGCTCATGCACCGGCCAGTCCGGGATCGATGTCAGGCGGATGTCCTCCGCCGGGCTGTTGTCGCCGCCGAACATCGAGGACTGGCCGCTCTCGCGCTCGCGCTGCGCGGCCTGCGCGCCACCCAGGATGCGGTCGGAATTTTCGACCAGCTGGCGGCGGTTGGGGTTCAGGCTGTCGAAGGCGCCGGCGCGCACCAGGTTTTCAAAGGCGCGCTTGTTGACCAGGCGCGGATCGACGCGGCGGGCGAAATCCGACAGCGACTTGAACCGGCCGCCCTGCTCGCGCACTTCGACCACGTGATCCATCGCCTGCTTGCCCACGCCTTTCACGGCGGCCAGGGCATAGAAGACGGTGTTGGCCGCCGCATCCACGGTGAAGACCGAGCCCGACACATTGATGTCGGGCGGCGCCAGGGTCACGCCCAGCCGCTGGGCTTCCTGGCGGAAGATGTTCAATCGGTCGGTGTTGCCGATATCGAGCGTCATCGAGGCGGCGATGAACTCCACCGGATAGTTCGCCTTGATATAGGCGGTCTGGTACGCGACCTGGGCATAGGCCGCGGCATGGCCCTTGTTGAAGCCGTAGCCGGCGAATTTCTCGGCCTGTTCGAAGATGGTTTCGGCGACATTCTTGACGATGCCGCGTTCGGCGGCGCCCTTCATGAACTTCTCGCGCTGCGGAATCATTTCCGCCGGAATCTTCTTGCCCATGGCGCGGCGCAGGATGTCGGCCTCGCCCAGGGTATAACCGGCCAGCTCACGCGCGATGCGCATGACGTCGTCCTGGTAGGTCATCACGCCGTAGGACTCTTTTAGGATTGGCTCCATCGCAGGATGGAGATATTCCACCGGCTCCTTGCCGTTCTTGCGCGCGATATAGGTCGGGATCGAATCCATCGGACCGGGGCGATACAGCGCCACCAGCGCCACCAGGTCGTTGATGTGGTCGGGCTTCATCTTCTTGAGAAGATCGCGCATGCCCGCACCTTCCATCTGGAAGACGCCCACGCTGTCGCCCCGCGCCAGCATCTCGAAGGTGCCCGGATCGTCGAAGTCGATGGTCTGGGTATGCAGCTCGATGCCACGCTGCTTGAGCAGTTCTTCCGCCTTGGCGATGACGGTCAACGTCTTCAGGCCCAGAAAGTCGAACTTCACCAGCCCGGCTTTTTCCGCATCCTCATAGTCGAACTGCGTCACCGGCATGTCGGAGCGCGGATCGCGATAAAGCGGCAGCAGGTCCTGCAGCGGGCGGTCGCCGATCACCACGCCGGCGGGATGGGTCGAGGCGTGGCGGTACAGCCCCTCGATGCGCGTCGTGATCTCGAACAGGCGCTGGGCGATGGGTTCGGCCTCGGCGATCTGCTGCAGGCGCGGCTCGCTGTCGACGGCTTCCTTCAGCGAGATCGACTTGCCCGGCGGATTGGGGATCAGCTTGGCGATGCGGTCGACCAGGCCCAGCGGCATCTGCAGCACGCGGCCGGCATCGCGCACGGCGGCGCGCGCCTGCAACGAACCCAGCGCCATGATGTTGGCCACGCGGTCCAGGCCATACTTGCCCCGCACATAGCGAATGACCTCGTCGCGCCGCTCCTGGCAGAAGTCGATATCGAAGTCGGGCATCGACAGGCGTTCGGGGTTCAGGAAGCGCTCGAAGAACAGGCCGAAGCGCAGCGGGTCCAGGTTGGTGATGTCCAGCGCCCAGGCGACCAGCGAGGATGCGCCCGAACCACGCACGCCGACGGGGATGCCCTGGTTTCGCGTCCACTTCATGAAGTCGGACACGATCAGGAAGTAGCCGGGAAAGCCCATGGTGTTGATGATGCCCAGCTCGTAGTCCAGGCGTTCGTCATAGACCTTGCGCTCGGCGAACAATTTGGACTGGCTGAGGCGGCGGTTCAGCCCCTCCTCCGCCTGCAGCTTCAATTCTTCCTGCGCGGTCTTGCCGGATTCCGGCGTGAACTGCGGCAGGATGGGCTTGCGCTTCATCGGGCGATAGGCGCAGCGGCGCGCAATCTCGACGGTATTCTCGATCGCCTCCGGCAGATCGGCGAACACGATCTCCATTTCCTTGGCGGTCTTGAAGCGATGCTCGCGCGTCAGCCGGCGCCGGTCGTCCTGGCTGACGAAGCTGCCATCGGCGATGCACAACAGCGCATCGTGCGCCTCGTACATGTTGGCCTTGCCGAAATGCACGTCGTTGGTGGCGACCAGCGGCAGCTTCAGCGCATAGGCCAGGTCGATCAGCCCGTCCTCGGCGGCGCGCTCTTCCGGCAGGCCGTGACGCTGCAGCTCGACATAGAGCCGGTCGGGGAATGCGGCGGCCAGCTTTTCCAGCAGCGCCTTGGCAGCATCGGGCTGGCCATCGACCAGGAACTGGTTGACCGGCCCGCCCGGCCCGCCGGTCAGCGCGATCAAGCCTTCGGCATGGGCGAACAGCTTGTCGGCCTTCACATGGGCCCAGTCGCCGGCTTCGACATCCAGATAGGCCGATGACAACAGCCGCGTCAGGTTCAGATAGCCGGTTTCGTTCTGCGCCAGCAGCGCGATGTGGGGCGGCTTCTTGCGCGATCCGGTCTGGTGGGGCGCGCGCGCCGCAAACTCCACCGACAACAGGGTGCCGACGATGGGCTGGATGCCCGCCTTCACCAGGGTGTCGGAAATCTCGAAAACGCCGAAGAGATTGTTGGTGTCGGTGACCGCGACCGCGGGGCTACCCGCCTCGCGCGCCAGGTCCGGCAATTCCTTGGGGCGCACCGCGCCTTCCAGCAGGGAATAGGCGCTCTTGACGCGCAGATGGACGAAGGACGCCATGGCAGATCTCGTACGGAACCGAAGGGCGTCAGTATCGCGCCTGTCCGCCGGATATGGGGACCGATCGGCCCCCATCCACAGCTATCTCAGGCGACGTGATGCAGGACGGCATGCGCCCCGCTGGCCAGCACAAAGGCCGATACCATGAACAGCATCAAACCCGCACCAGCCGCCGCATCCTTGATCCACATGATCGCTCTCTCCCGCTTGCTCGGGATTTGTTCTATATCCGTTCCACAAAGGACGCAAGAACAAATCGTGACCGAATTTCCGGCCGTGCGGGTCGATTGGATCCAGTAGCGGGGCTCGCGGTAGTACGTCATGCAAATACAACCATCCGTGTACTGATAGGTTGCCCGCCTGCCGGGTCAAAAATATGGCGCCGGCCCCTTGCATTTAACTGATAGGTTATTTAACTAGTCAGTTATGCAAACACTTGACACCACCTACGCCGCCCTCGCCGACCCCACCCGCCGCGCCATCCTGGCCCGGCTGGCCCTGGGCGAAGCCACGGTTGGCGAAATCGCCGATCCCTTTCCGATCTCCGGTCCCGCCGTCTCGCGCCATTTGAAGGTGCTGGAGGAAGCCGACCTGGTGGTGCGCCGCAAGCAGGGCCAGACCCACATCCTCAGCCTCAACCCCAGCGGGCTGAAAAGCGCGCAGGAATGGCTCGATTACTACCGCGCCTTCTGGACCAGCAGCCTCGACCGGCTGGAAGCCCATCTCAAATCCACGCCGCAAAAGGAGTCCAAATGACCATCGCGCTCGAACTCAACCGCACCTTCGATGCGCCGATCGCGCGCGTCTTCGCCTGCTTCACCGATCCGGTGGAGATGAGCGCCTGGCTCGGCCCCTATGACCATCGCGGCGAGGTGCTGGAAATGGATGCGCGCGTCGGCGGCCGCTACCGCATCACCATGCACAAGCCCGACGGCACGCAGGTCTTTGCCGGCGGCACCTTCCAGGCGATCGAGGCGCCCACCCGCGTCGCGCTGACCTGGAAATGGGAAGACGGCATCGCCAACACCCTGATCATCGTCACCCTGCGCGAGGCGGGCGGCAAGACCGAGCTGAACTTCCGCCATGAAGGCTTCAGCGACGAAGTCTATCGCGACAAGCACGTCCATGGCTGGACCGGCTGCCTGGACAAGATGGCGACCTATCTCACCACCGGCATACGCCAAGACGAAGCTGCCTGAACTTTTCCCAACCAACGGAGTCACCCATGAATGCCCCCATCATCGAAACACCAATCCGCCTGACCCTCACCCGCAGCTTCGACGCGCCGGCCGAACGCCTGTTCGACGCCTGGCTGTCGCCCGACTTCGGGGTGTGGCTGGGCACCGAAGGCATGCGCTGCCTGTCCTGCGAGGTGGACGCCCGCATCGGCGGCGCCTGGTCCATGCTGCACCGGACACAGGACGGCCAGGAGATCGAGCATCACGGCGTGTTCAAGGACATCGTGCGCCCCTCGCGCCTGGCCTTTACCTGGTCGGGCGGCTGCGGCGGCCCCAACGTCACGTTGGTCACCGTCACCTTCAAGGCGAAGGGCGCGGGCACCGAGATGACCCTGACCCATGAAGGCTTCCTGACCACCGAGGACGCCGAACGCCACGAGCAGGGCTGGACCGGCAGCTTCACCCGCCTGCGCGATTTCCTCGCAGCCTGACGCGATGTCTGCCTTCGCCGCACTGGAAAAGCCGGTGCGGCGAAGGCAGGATACCTCCCATGCAACTGGCCCAGCTCAACATCGGCAAGTTTCGCGGCCCCAAGGGTGATCCGCGCATGGCCGACTTCTACGACAATCTCGACCGGGTGAATGCGGTGGCCGAGCGCATGCCCGGCTTCGTCTGGCGCCTGAAGGACGACAGCGGCAACGCCACCGACATCGCCTGGGCGGGCGATCCCTCCTTCGCGGTCAACATGAGCGTGTGGGAAAGCGTGGAGGCGCTGGAGCGGTTCGTCTTCATGACCGTGCATCGCGGCATCTATGCCAGGAAGCACGAATTCTTCGACGTCCCCGCCGAACCGACTTTTGTGATGTGGTTCGTGGAAGACGGCCACATCCCGACCCTGGAAGAAGCGCACGAACGCCTGACGCATTATCGCGCGAACGGCGGCAGCGATTTCGCCTTCGGCTGGAACGACGTGCCGGCGGCGAAGCTGTGGCAGGAAAAGAAGTGTGGGTGAGCCCCACGCTGCTTGTCATGGCCCACTTCACGTGGGCCATCCAGAAATCATAGAACTGTACTGGTTGCCCTGGATGGCCCGGGCAAGCCGGGCCATGACAGTCAGGACTGAGCTTTAACCGCCTGCTGGCCTTCGATCAGCTTGCCCTGGTGCAGCAGCAGCGCGCGGTCCATGCGCGAGGCCAGTTCGAAATTGTGCGTGGCGATCAGCGCCGCCAGCCCTTCCGACCGGGTGATGGCGATCAGCGCGTCGAACACCCCGCCCGAGGTGCGCGGATCCAGATTGCCCGTCGGCTCGTCGGCCAAGAGAATACGCGGGCGGTTGGCCAGCGCACGCGCGATGGCGACGCGCTGCTGCTCGCCGCCCGACAATTGCGACGGGCGATGCGACAGCCGCTTGCCCAGCCCCATCAGGGTCAGCAGGCGTTCGGCTTCCACCGCGGCGTCCGCGCGCTTCCTGCCCGCGATCATCTGCGGCAGCACGACATTTTCCAGCGCGTCGAATTCCGGCAGCAAATGATGGGCCTGGTAGACAAAGCCCACCGTGTCGCGGCGGATGCGCGTCTTCTCGCCGTCGTCCAGCTTGGAGGTGGCGCGGCCCTCGATCACGATCTCGCCGCTGGTGGGCGCTTCCAAAAGCCCCGCGATATGCAGCAGTGACGACTTGCCCGCGCCGCTGGGACCGACAAGGGCCACGACCTCGCCGGCATTGAGCGACAGGTTCAACCCGCTGAATACTTCCAGCTGGCCCTCGCCTTCCTTGAAGCGGCGGGTGATGTTTTCCAGGCGCAGCACGTCACTCATAGCGCAGCGCCTCGACCGGATCGAGCCTTGCTGCCCGCCAGGACGGATACAGCGTGGCAAGGAATGTCAGCACCAGCGCCATCACCACCACCGCGATCACCTGGCCGGGATCGAGCTGCGCGGGCATGCGCGACAGGAAATAGACCGCCGGATCGAAAAGCGTACGACCGGTCAGGTGCGACAGGCCCTGGCGGATTTCCTCGATGCTCGACACGAACGCGATGCCCAAGACCAGCCCCAGCACCGTGCCCGCCACGCCGATGGAGGCACCGGAAATCAAGAACACCCGCATCATCGCGCCGCGCGTCGCGCCCATGGTGCGCAGGATGGCGATGTCGCTCGACTTGTCCTTCACCAGCATGATCAGGCCGGAGACAATGTTCAGCGCCGCGACCAGGATGATCAGCGACAGGATCAGGAACATGGTGGCGCTTTCCACGTCCAGCGCGTTCAGGATCGTGCCGTTGACCTGCTGCCATGTCACCAGCCTGACCGGCGCGCCCGCCGCCTTAGACAGCGCCGGCAGCATCCGGATGTCGTCTTCCGGCTGGCCGACCATGGTCTCGATGCCGGTGACCGCGTCGCCGGTGTCGAAATAGAGCTGTGCCTCGCTCAGCGGCATGTAGACGTAATTGTTGTCGTAGAGAATGTTGCCGATGTGGAAGGTGCCGGCCACCCGGTAGCTTTTGATGCGCGGCGTGGTGCCGAAGGGCGTGGCGTCACCCTTGGGCGAGATCAGCGTGATCGAACCGCCGCGCGGGATGGACAGCTTGTTGGCCAGCCCATTGCCGATGATCACCGTCTCGCCGTCGCCATAGTCATTGAGCGCGCCGGGCGACAGCTTTTCCACCAGCAGCTTGATGCGGGCCAGGTCTTCGCGGCGGATGCCGTGCACCACCACACCGGCATTGGCGCCGTTCTGGCTGGCCATCACCTGCCCGTCGATGATGGGCGCGGCCATGGTGACGCCGGGCACGGCGCGGATGCGCGCCGTCATGGCGTCATAGCCGGGCAGATAGCCATATTGCGACTGGACGGTGACATGGCCTGACAGGCCCAGGATCGACTTCAGCAGCTCGACCCGAAAGCCGTTCATCACCGACATGACGATGATCAGGGTGGCCACCCCCAGCGCGATGCCGATCAGCGAGAACAGCGAGATGACCGAGATGAAGCTTTCCTGGCGCTTGGCGCGCAGGTAGCGGGCGGCCAGCATCCACTCGAAGGGCGTGAAAATGCCGGTCCGGGACGGCGCGCGGGACGGTGATTCTGCCATGGGGCGGCAGGTTAAGGGGCCTGCGTAAATCCGTCCATGGCAAAGCTTTTCCCGCGGGCTTGCCAGTGACAGCATCCCGCCCCATACCCGTTGCGAAATGACTCATGCCCCCGCCCCCAGCGAAACCTTCAGCCGCGCCCGCCGGCTTGAGCTGATCGCCCTGGTCGGCATCCTGACCGTCTTCATCCCCATCGGCATCGACCTGTACCTGCCCGCGCTGCCGACCATCGCGCGCGAATATGGGACGCCGATTTCAGCCATCGAACATTCGATGGCGGCATACTTCCTGGGGATCTGCATCGGCCAGGCCATGGTCGGCCCCCTGTCCGACCGTTTCGGCCGGCGCTGGCCGATCATCCTGGGCTTGGGACTCTACGCGCTGGGCTCGACAGGCTGCGCCCTGGCGCAGGGCCCGCTCACCCTGGATGCGATGCGCTTCGTGCAGGCGCTGGGCGGCTGTGCGCCCACCGTGCTGTCGCGCGCCGTGGTGCGCGACCTGTTCCCGCCGCGCGAGGCGGCGCGCATCTTCGCCCAGATGCTGATGATCCTGTCGGTGTCGCCGCTGTTCGCGCCCTTTGTCGGCGGCTTCCTGCTGCCCTTGTCCGGCTGGCGCAGCCTGTTCTGGATCCAGACCGCCGCGGCCGCCGCCACCGCGATCTTGGTCTATGCGCAGCTTCCCGAAAGCCATGCCGGCTCGGACCGCCGCCTGCATCCGCTGCATGTGATCAAGGACTATTGGGCGATCGGCACCAGCCCGCATTTCTACCGCTATGTGATCCCGGCGATCCTCAGCGGCGCGGGGCTCTATGTCTTCCTCACCGGCTGGCCGCATGTGGTGATCGCGCTCTATCACATCGCGCCGCAATTCTTCGGCTTCACATTCGTGCTGAACGGCGTGGGCCTGATCGCGTCCAGCCAGATCACCGCGCGCTGGCTCAAGACCCGTCCGGGCGAGCCGCTGCTCCTGGCCGGCATCGCCGCCAACGCGGCGCTGGGCGTGCTGGGCTTCGTGTTCGGCTGGACCGGCTGGGGCGGCATCTTCGGGCTGGTGCCCTTCATGTTCCTCTATTGCGCCATGATGGGCTCGATCAATCCCACGGCCAGTGGCCTGGCCATGCACCATTTCGGACATGCCGCCGGCATGACCAGCGCCCTGATCGGCATCTTCCTGTATGGCGGCGGCACCATCGCCTCGCTGGCCATGGGCGCCTTTCCCAATCCCGCCAGCGCCGCCCCGCTGACCGGGCTGATCTGCCTGTTCGGGCTGCTGGGCCTGGGCAGCTTCCTGCTGTTCAGGCGCGGCCAGCCGGGCTAAGAACACCCAACATTTCCCGGAGCTTTTCGTCATGCAGCGCGCCCTTGATATCGACCGCAGCCGGTTCGCCGACTGGTACCAGGCGGTGGTGCGCGACGCCGACATGGCCGAGACCTCGCCGGTGCGCGGCTGCATGGTCATCAAGCCCTGGGGCTGGGGCGTGTGGGAACAGATCCAGCAGGGCCTGGACCGCCGCATCAAGGAAACCGGCCACGACAACGCCTATTTCCCGCTCTTCATCCCGCTCTCGTTCATCGCCAAGGAAGCCGAGCATGTCGAAGGCTTCGCCAAGGAGATGGCGGTCGTCACCCACCATCGCCTGAAGACCATCGACGGCAAGCTGGCGCCCGATCCGGCCGCCGAGCTGGAAGAGCCGCTGATCATCCGCCCGACGTCCGAGACCATCATCGGCGACAGCTTCTCGCGCTGGATCAAGAGCCATCGCGACCTGCCGCTCCTGATCAACCAGTGGGCCAATGTGGTGCGCTGGGAAATGCGCACCCGTCTGTTCCTGCGCACCACCGAGTTTCTCTGGCAGGAGGGCCACACCGCCCACGCCACCGTCGAAGAGGCGGAGGAGGAAACAAAAAAGATGCTGGAAGTCTATCGCAGCTTTGCGGAAGACGTTCTGGCCATGCCGGTGATCGCCGGCGAGAAGCCGGAGAATGAACGCTTCCCCGGCGCGGTGGCCACCTATTCCATCGAAGCCATGATGCAGGACGGCAAGGCGCTGCAGGCCGGCACCAGCCATTTCCTGGGCACGCACTTCGCCGAGGCCCAGAACATCCGCTACCAGGACGATGCCGGCGGCATGACCTTCTGCAACACGACATCCTGGGGTGTCTCGACCCGCCTGATCGGCGGCGTGATCATGACCCATGGCGACGATGACGGGTTGCGGCTTCCTCCTGCCATCGCGCCGCGCCAGATCGTGGTGGTGCCCATGCTGCGCGACAAGCCCGAAGACGCCGAGGTGCTGGCCTATTGCGAAAGCCTGGTGAAGCAGCTGAACGGCTTCCACATCTTCGGCCAGCCGCTGCGCGCCTTCCTGGACACCAAGAAGATCAAGTCGGCCGAAAAGCGCTGGAACTGGGTGCGCCGCGGCGCGCCCATCATCATGGAAATCGGCCCGCGCGACGCCGCCGGCGGCAACGTCACCTTCATGCGCCGCGACATGCTGCGCGAGGGCGACAAGGTCAAGTCGATCTCCTGCTCGCGCCAGGAATTCATCGAGGAGAAAGCGGTGCAACTGCTGGCCGAGATCCAGCACGGCCTTTATGCCGAAGCCAAGACGCGGCTGGACGGCAACATCAAGGGCGGCATCACCGACTGGAAGGGCGTGGAAGACTATTTCGCCGGCGACGAAGACAGCTTCAAGGGCTGGCTGAAGGTCAGCTGGTCCAAGCCCACCGGCGCGGACCTGGAAGCCGTGGACAACAAGCTCAAGACCCTGAAGCTCACCATCCGCAACGCCCCGCTGGACCAGCCCACCGAATTCGCCACCTGCCTGTTCACCGGCAAGCCGGGTGTGGAAGAAATCCTGATCGGGCGGTCGTACTAACTTCTTTTCCTCCCCCGTTTACGGGGGAGGAAAAGCAACTGCTCAGAGCCGCCACCACTCCACGCGCTTGTGACGGTCATCCCAATAGAAATGAAAGGCATCGGTTTCGCCGCTATCGAAACTGAATTCCTTGCAGCCTTTGTGAATGCGGCATCCATCCAACGGGCCTTCGGGGCCCTCACAGTCCAACGGATAGACCGAGATGCGGGTCGGTGGCGTGTCGAATGCGAGCTCGTCAGCGCGCGCTTCGGGAAATCGCATGACTTGCGGCTTCCCGTTCTTGCCTGACACGACACCCATCCAGATCGTGGCGAATTTGCTGTCGAATTTGCTGGTTCCGAACAGGATGACATCCGGCTTGCCATCGCAGGTCACATCCGCCTGACGTGCCTTGGCGGCACTCCATGTGACACCCGGCGCGACCTTGTTGAGCCGTGTTATCGCGCGCGAAACCGCGCCGCCATCGGCTGCTACCGACAGGCTTGGGCCGATAGCCAGGCCTGCTAAGATCACAAGCGGCGTCTTCAAAGCCGTCCTCCCGCCCCCGAAGCCTACGCCGGTGCGCCGCAAAACAAAACGCTTTCGATCACGCCGGCACGCGCCGCCGCAGCAGCAGGTGGCCCTTCCACATCCACAGTCCCGTCAGCACCATGACGGGAAAGAAGACGTACCGCGTGGGATGGGCATAGCCCGGCAGCAGTTCGAACGGGCTGTAGACATAGCCGACGATCGGAACGGCGCAGAGCAGGTGAATCCAGCGCGCAACCACGCGCAAGCTCGCGCCCTTCATGTGCCCTCCTTGGCCAGCAGCTGGTCCAGGCGGCCCAGGAAATGCTGCCAGCCATATTTGGCGCCTTCATAGTTGCGCGTCTGTTCGGGGCGGAAGCCGGTCTGCTCCATGCGCAGGCGCGCACCGGTCGCGGTGGGCTCCAGTGAAAACGTCACCACGCTCCGGATCGCCAGCTCGCCCTCGCCGCTGTTCCAGCTGTAGGACAAGGTGCGCCCCTCCTCGATCACCAGCACCTTGCAATCGATGATGCCGTTCCATCCCGGCTGCGGCTGCGCGGTCAGGCGGAAGGCGTGACCTACCACCGGCCGGAAATCGTTCTGCATCAGCCATTCCGCCATCAAATGCGGCTGGGTCAGCGCCCGCCACACTTTCTCGACCGAATGATCGAAGTCGCGCTCCACGGCGACGGATTTGGTTTCTGCGGTCATTGGTCCATCCTTTTGAGCAAGCTTTCCAACTGGTCGAAGCGGTTCTGCCAGAAGCCGGTCATCTGGCTGGTCCAGTCGATCAACGGCGCCAGCGCGCCAAGTTGGGCGCTGTAATGGGTCTGGCGGCCTTCCTGGCGGTCGCGCACCAGGCCGGCCTCTTTCAGCAAGCCCAGATGCTTGGACACCGCCGGCTGGGAAACTTTCGCCCGCGCCGTCAGCGCTCCCACCGTCTGCTCGCCCTCGCGGCACAGCCGCTCGAAGATGGCGCGGCGGGTGGGATCGGCCAGCGTTCGGAAAAGTGCATCGTGGATCTGGGCCATGCAACTCATAACCTTCCAGTTATGAGATAACGTATAACCGACTGGTTATACGTGAGTCAAGCGCGCCCAAAACAAAACGGCCCGGCGGTTTCCCGCCGGGCCGTTCTGGTTTCGCGTCACGCGCGGCTTAGTCGCCGGTGTGTTCGAAGTTGTGCAGGATCGGCGGGCGCGGGTTGAACGGCACGCGGGTCGACCACGCCGCCGCCGGATCGTCGCCGGCACGGTGCCAGCGGCCCTGCGCCGCGGTGATGACGTCGCCGGCATCGGCGGTCATGTAGGGCAGGCCTTCGATCTTGATGCCGATCTTGCCTTCCATGATGAACCAGAACTCGGTCCAGCCGATGTGGAAGTGGCCCTTGTTGGTGTCGGGGGGAACCGGCGCACCCTTGCCGCGCAGGATGTTCGACGTGAAGTGGTCGTCCCACACGAACTTGCCGCCATAGGCTTTGTCCGTGCCGTTGAACTCCTTCATGTAGTCGACATAGATCGGGTTGCTGTCCTTCTCCTTCGCCGGGCCGGGGGATTCATTGACCTTCACATAGGTCATGCCCTTGACCGGATCGGGCGTGCCGTCGGCGGGATAGATCGGGGTCGAGCCGACCTGGCGCACTTCGAAGCGCAGCGCGGGCTCGGAGCCGACGCTTTCCAGGGTGTACATGTGGCGGAAGGGCACGTTCACCATGAAGCCCTTCTTGGCCACGAACGGCTCATAGCCGTCGATCGAAACCTTCAGCTCGCCGCCCCAGACGATGAACACGATGCGGTCATCGGGATACATCTTCTGCTTGGTCTTCTCGCCCGGCGCCATCGAGATGTAGTCGCCTTCCTGGTCCTTGTTGCGGACGATGGGCTGCACCCACGAACCCTGGCCCTTGTGCGCGGCCAGGATGTCGGTCAGGTGCCAGACCGGCTTGTTGGGCGCCGTGTAGGGCGTCATGGTCGTGGGCTTGGGCGCCCAATAATAGTTGCCGGGCATCTTGTTGGCGGTGACGGCATTGTCTTCCTTGCCCAGGAACTGCGCGGACGCAGCCAGGCTGGTAAGCGCCACGGCCGCGGCGGCGAGAAACAGTGCGGACTTCATAAGCATTCCCCTTTTGTGGTGGGCCACGCGCATCGGCGGCGGCGTGCAATTTGTAAGACCCGTATACAGGCCTGACAAGGTTATGTGCACTGCACCAAAGCCTTATGACCCTCCCCCGCGCCCATCTGCCGCTACCTGTGCTTGTCCGCAGGCGAAGAAAATTTTGTTGCCCTGTCACGCCAACGACTTGGTTCGCAAACGGGCGACATCGCTTGTCCCCCAATCCGCGCAGCAGCCTATTTTGCAGGCATGAGCAGAGCGCAGATTCAAAACAGCCTTCACACGCACCTGGTGCATTGCACCGCGCTGATGGCGACATGCCTCGCCGATGCGCGTGACAACACCCATTGCCCCGATGTGGAGATCAGATCGCTGGCGCAGCTGATGCGCGTCAGCGCCGAATTGGCCACGGCGCTGGCGAAGCTTCGGCGCCAAGGGGGGAAGGGGGTACCCCCTCCCCGCGGTTCAAATGGGATCGCGCCATGACCAGACCCACGGGCCGTCCGCGCGGCGCACCCAAAGGCAACCGCAATCGCTGGGTCCATGGCCGCTACAGCGCCGCGGCGCGCAGGCGCCGGGCCGAAGTCCGTGCGCTGATCGCGCAATGCCGCGCGGTGATCGCGCTAGCGCGTATGGAAGGATTGATACTCGACGGTCTCGTGGGCGAGCGCCCGCTCGGGCAGCGGCACATCGGCCCAGAACGCCTTGATGGTCATGCCGACCAGCGCCAGCGACAGAAGAATGACGGCGCGCGCCATCCAGCGGTCGCCGCGGCGGCGGCCCTTGAAGAAGATGTTGCGGCGGCGCGGCCGCAGCACATCGCGGTTGTAGTTCCAGCTGGACGGATAGTCCGACATGCACTTGCCCCTCAGCGGGACAAGCCTAGGGAACTCCCGGTTACCGACGGCTTAATCGAAGCCGGCAAATGCGGGGGTATCGTCAGTTCACGGAAGATCGGCCGCCACTGGCGGGGAAGTGCTGCACCCACGGCGTGCGTGCGGGCATGGCCAGGATCAACCCCCGGATGTCCACGTCCTGGGGTCCGGCCAGGATGGGGCTGTCGCGGTCGACCTGGCGGCGGTCCTGCGCCTCCATCGCATAGTAGCGGCGCTTGCCCTCCTGGTCGGGGCAGCCCTGATTCATGGAGCCGTCATCGCCCCAGCGCAGCTCCACGCAGTTGTAGGGATCGAAGCTCATCGCAAACAGCCGCCGCGACACATCGTCGAACGACAGCCGCACCCGATGCTTGTCGGTGCTGAGATAGGTGACGCCGCAGCCCTGGTTGGCCCGGTCATACGCCGCCAGCAGGTCGCGCCGGAGGTCGCCGCCGTCATAGGCGATGCGCGGGTCGCGGGCGATCCAGAGCTGGATCATGCGCGCCAGGCTCCGGCGCAGCGCCACGAAACCGGCGCGCAGCCGCGCATCGCGCGCCGGCGTGGCATAGCTTTCCCACTCCGCGTCGTCGCTGGACCAGATGTTGGCCGGAAGGCCCGAGGGATGCAGCTTGGCCGAAATGCCGTTGGCCACTGCCTGGTCGACCGCCTGGCGGCGCTCTTCCAGATCGTTGCACAGGGTCTGCATGCCCAGCTCCAGCTCGAAGACCGGATTGAAGTCGGTGCGCCCACCCGACACGGCGGCGCGGGCATATTCGTAATAGCCCAGCGGCGCGCCGCGATATCGCCACCTGGGAGGATTGGAATTGTCGGTGCCGAAATACTGGACCAGCGAGAAATCCCTGATCTGGCTGTTGCGGGCAAAGACATAGCGGCCGCCCACCAGCCGTCCCCCCTGCCATTGCGCGCCCTGCAATTGCAGCGGCCGCCAGTTCTTCAACCCGCCGCCCAGCGCCGCCGGGCTCTGTCCGAACTGCGGGCCATAGACGCTGCGCGAGATGGTGAAGTCGGGATGCGCATCCATGTAATAGATCCGCCCCGCCTGATCGACGCGATAGACGATGGCGACATGGGCGTTGGTGTCATAGATCACCGTGCCCGGCCGGATGCTGCCGGGCTGCAGCGCCGGCGAATAGAAGTCGGCGGGAATGTCGCTGTCCTTGGCGGCATCGGTGCGGAAGGTACCGGAATAGACATTGCCCAGCATGGCGCGGATGGCGGCGGGACCATCGACGCCCTCGCCCCGGTCGATGATCCCGGCGCGGCTGACGATGCGGTTGGTGCTGTGCCCGAAGCGCGAGCCCGCCACGCCATCGACATAGGAAAACGGCAGGCCGTTCTTCCAGGCGTAATAGGCGCGCAGCAGGTAGGGCAGCTTGGCGCAGTCCACGTCGATATCCAGGAAGCGGCGGTCGCTGCCCCGGTACGGATTGGCGGGATCGCGCAGGCAGCTCTGGGACGAGCTGCACCCACTGTCACCCAGGGCGGTGATGAAGCGGCCATAGCCCTCTTCATCCGACACATCCCAGTGATCCTTGACGATGCGCCAGGGATAGGCCGGCGCGGCCTGGGCGGCGGACACGCCCAGCAGGGTCACGATCAACAGGGCCAGCAGGGCGCGCATGGCGCCAGCCTAGCAAAGCCCGGCTGCGGACTCGCGCGCCGGCGGGCGGGCTGGTTAATGGCAGGGCGGCGGGTTCAGCAGCGGCGCCAGCTTCTTGCCGTCCAGGTTGATGTAGGGCGTGTTGGACAGCTGGGGCCGGTTGGCCGCCACGGCCCGGCGGCTGTCCGCATGCAGGGGCACGGTCAGGCTGTCGGGCACCGGGATGGCCTGGCCCGCCACATCGGCCGGGGCCACGGGCTTTCCCGTGGTATCCTGGGCGTCCACATAGTCTGGCGTCTGGGCGCAGCCGGTCGGGGCGCCCCCGTCCAGCAGCGGGTCGCGGGGCGTGGGATGGGCTATGGTGCCGGCCAGGCAAGGATTCGCCAGCCCCAGCAGCAGGGCGTATGCTAGACGGCGTTTCGTTCCCGGCTTTCCGAAATAAAATTGCGCATGTTGCATTGCAATATCGCCAAATATTTCGTGACAGTTTCCACGAAGCACCTTATCAAAACACCCATAAAAGAACGTGACCGCAAAGAACGGCCAAGTTCGGGGAGAAATCTGAAAGGCCGGAAGCACCGCTTCCGGCCTTTTCTCATTTGGGGCTGCCGGATGTTGGACAGACTGTTTGGCCTTTCCGCCGAAAACGTTACCGCCAGGAGCGAGATCGTCAGCGGCGTCACGGTGTTCTTCACCATGGCCTACATACTATTCGTCAATCCGCAGATCCTGTCGGCTGCCGGCATGGACCGCGGCGCGGTGTTCATCGCCACCGCATTGGCAGCCGCACTGACCACGGCGCTGATGGGCTTCTACGCCAACCTGCCGGTCGCGTTGGCACCGGGCATGGGCCAGAACGCCTACTTCGCCTTCACGGTCGTCCCGCTGCTGGCAGGCGACTGGCGGCTGGCGTTGGGCTGCGTGTTCGTGTCGGGCGTGTTGTTCGTGGCGCTGTCGGCCAGCCCATTGCGCGAATGGCTGGTCAACGCCATTCCGCAAAGCCAGAAGCGCGCCATCGGCGCGGGCATCGGTTTCTTCCTGGCGCTCATCGGGTTCGAAGGCGCGGGCTGGGTGGTCGCCAGCAAGGCGACCCTGCTGCAGCCCGGCAACCTGGCCGACCCGCGTGCGCTGATCGCGGCGGGTGCGCTGCTGCTGATCGCGGCATTGTGGGCGCGCAAGGTGACGGGTGCGGTGCTGATCGGCATCGCTGCCGCCACGATCGCGGCGCTGGTGCTGAAACTGCAACCGCTGCCGAGTTTGACGGCGCCCCTGCCCTCCATCGCGCCGACCTTCGCGCAGTTGCATTTCAGCGGCAGCGTCTCGCATGGCGCGATCATCGGCGTGGTGCTGGTCTTCCTGCTGCTGGACCTGCTGGATACCTCGGGCACCCTAACGGCCGTGGGCAACCAGGCGGGGCTGATCCGCGACGGGAAGCTGAAGAACGGGCGCCGCGCCCTGATCAGCGACGCGACCGGCACCATGATCGGCGCGGTACTCGGCACCTCACCTGTCACCGCCTATATCGAAAGTGCGGCGGGCGCGGGCGGACGCACGGGACTTGTCGCGGTTACGGTCGGGGTTCTGTTCCTGCTGGCGCTGTTGTTCGCGCCGCTGGTGGGCGCGGTACCGACTTATGCCACCGCACCGGCACTGATCTTCGTCGCCGGGCTGTTCGCGCGCGAGATGAAAGACATCGCCTGGGACGACATCACCGAAGCCCTGCCCGCGCTGGTCACGGCGCTGGCAATCCCCTTCACCTTCTCGATCGCGGAAGGCATCGGCCTGGGCTTCATCGCCTATGCCGGGATCAAGCTGCTGACCGGCCGCTGGCGCGAAATCGGGCCCGGCGTGGCGATCATCGCTTTGGCCTTCGGAGCAAAGGTCGCGTGGAGCTAGAGTTCGAGCCAGCCAAACCCGATCACGGCATAAAACACCGCCCACAGCACCGCCGCGACCACGACCGCGATCAGCGCCTTTTTCTTCAGCATGGGATTCAGCGGCGCGCCGCTTTCGGGATCGCGTTCGCTGCCCAACCCGATCGGCAGCAGGCAGAACAGGCACAGAAACCACAGCACCGCATAGGCGCTGAACAGCACCACATAATGCAGGCCCGCGGCGATCATCGCATCGCTCATAGCTCGTTCACCAGCACGCGGGTTATCGGCTTCTTGCCCCAGGCGTCATGGGCGGCGCGGCGCGCGGCGCGGCGCACATTCTCGGCCAGGTCGTCGGGATCGCAGCGCCTGTTCTTGTCCAGCGTGTCTTCCACCGCCTTCAGCACCGCCTCTTCCACCGGCTCGGGCATGCCTTCGCCCAGCACCACCGGCGGCGCGGCAACACGGCCCTTGTGGTCGATCACCAGCGACACGACCAGCAGGCCGGCAAAGCCCATGGCGCGGCGGTCCTTGGCCAGCCCCTCACCTTCGGCCACCAGTACGCGGCCGTCCATGTGGATGCGGCCCGACGGCACTTCATCGATCAACTCGGGCCGGCCCGGCGCCAGCCGGAACATCTGGCCGTTCTCCGGCACGATGGCCTGCGGCACCTGCAGCTCGCGCGCCAGCGCGGCATGTGCCACCTGGTGTCGCATCTCGCCGTGCACCGGCAAGGCCAGCTTGGGCCGGATCCAGCGGTACATCTGGGCCAGTTCATCCCGGCAAGGATGGCCGCTGACATGAACCAGATGATCATCGGCCGTCAGCAGATTGATCCCCCGCGCCGCCAGCTTGTTCTGGATATCGGCAATGGCAAGTTCATTGCCCGGAATGACCCGGCTGGAGAAAACCACCGTGTCACCCTGGGTGAGCCGCACATTGGGATGGGCATCGTCGGCAATACGCGCCAGCGCGGCACGCGGTTCGCCCTGGCTGCCGGTGCACAGGTAAAGCACCTTGTGCGACGGAAGCTCCGCCACCTCGGTCTCGTCCAGTACCGGCGGCATGTCTTTCAGGTAGCCGGTCTCGCGCGCGGCGGCGACCATCTTCTGCATCGAGCGGCCAACCAGCGCGACACGACGCCCTGCGGCCTTGGCGGCGCGCGCGACGGTATCCAGTCGCGCAACATTGGAGGCAAAGCCCGTCACCGCCACCCGGCCCTTCAGGGTACCGATCAGTTGCGTCAGGCTTTCGCGCACGGTGGCTTCCGAGCCGGACGAGCCGGGCACCAGGGCGTTGGTGGAGTCGCAGACAAGCGCCAACACCCCTTCGTTGCCCAATGCCTCCAAGGCCGCGGCATCCGTCTCTTCGCCCAGCATCGGGTTGGGATCGATCTTCCAGTCGCCGGTATGTGCCACCACGCCCAGCGGCGTGCGGATGGCGAGCAGGTTCGGCTCCAGGATCGAATGGGTGATGGAGATGAAATCCAGGTCGAAAGGGCCAAGCTGCAGCTTGCCGCCCACCGGAACCTCACGCACCTTGACCCTATCGGTCAGGCCGGCCTCATCGAGCTTGCCGGTGATCAGCCGCGCGGTGAACGGCGTCGCGTAGATCGGGCACCGCAGACTGGGCCACAGCGGCGCGATCGCGCCGATATGGTCTTCATGCGCATGGGTGGCGACAAAGCCCAGGATGTTCTGACGCTGCTCGGCCAGGAAGCGCACGTCCGGCATGATCAGGTCGACGCCGGGCGCGGAGCCTTCGCGTCCGAACAGCACGCCACAATCGACAATGATCCACTTGCGGTCATTGGCCGGGCCGAAGCCATAGGCGTTGAAGTTCATGCCAATCTCGCCCGACCCGCCCAAAGGCAGGAAGACCAACTCGTCACCCAGGATGCGAGGTGCCATCTATTTGGCGTTGCGGGCGTGGATCAGCATCAATCCGCGCATGGTGAGATCGGGATCGATCTGGTCGATCAAGGGAATATCGGGCCGGAACAGATGCGCAAGGCCACCGGTCGCCACCACCGTCATTGGCTTGCCGTACTCACGCTTGATGCCGTCTATCAGGCCGGAAATCAGGCCGACATAGCCCCAATAGACGCCGGACTGCATGGAGGCGGTGGTGTCGCGGCCGATCACGGTGGGGGCGCGACGAATGGCGACGCGGGGCAACAGTGCTGCAGCCTGGTGCAGCGCCTCGATCGAAAGATTGGCACCGGGCGCGATCACGCTGCCGTCGAAGGCGCCGGCTTCCGAGACAATGTCGAAATTGGTCGCGGTGCCGAAATCGACCACAATCACCGCCCCCTTGTACTTGGCGTGGGCAGCAACGGTGTTGCAGATGCGGTCGGCGCCGACGGTTTCCGGCCGATCGACGGTTGGACGCGGGCCAATATCCAGCGCCGGATCTCCAACGCGCAGCGGCTCGGTCTTCAGGTATTTGCGACACATGTCGCGCAGATCAAACAGCACTGCGGGTACGACCGTAGCGATGATGGCGGCATCGAGGTCGGAGAAACCGAGCCCCTCCAGCGCCAGCAACTGCGACAGCCACACGGCATATTCATCCGCGGTGCGCGAAACCTGAGTGACGGCGCGCCACTGGGCGCGCACCTTTTCACCGTCATAAACGGCGAAAACGATATTGGTGTTGCCGGCGTCGATGGCGAGCAGCATCAGAAGAAGACCTCGCCTGCCGAGATGGGCCGGATGATGCCCTGTTCGTTCAGCAACAACGCACCGGAGGCATCGATGCCTTCGAAGACGCCATGGCGGGTTTCATGCGGCAGTCGCGCGCGGATGGGCAGCCCAAGGCCGCCGGCTCGCGCCAGCCAGGCTTCCCGCACGCTCTCGAACCCCTGTTTCATCCACACAGCATACCAATGCGCGAAGCGGGCGGCGAGGACCGTCAGAGCATCATCGCGGGATGGCAGGGCCGCGAATTGCGCAAGCGAGGTGGCGGGGAATTCGGTGCCTTCGGGATGCGCTGCCAGGTTGATGCCGATGCCGACGGCCAACCATCCCTGCCCGCTTTCCAGCAGGATGCCGGCAACCTTTTTGCCGTCTGCCAGAACGTCGTTGGGCCATTTCACGGTGACGACCGCGTGCGGCGCGAATTCCAGCGCGGTATCGGCTACGGCCAATGCCGCGACGAACGACAATTGCGCGAAGTTCGCCGGCGGCGTCAGCAGCAAAGTGGTGGCCAGATTACCGCTGGCGGTATCCCAGGCGCGGCCGCGGCGCCCGCGGCCTGCAGTCTGGCGGTCGGTGACAATCCAGACAGGCCCTGTCTCACCGGCTTCGGCCAGCCGGCGCGCCTCGCTGTTGGTGGAATCCAGTTCTTCATGGCGCTTCAGGCCGAAGCCCTGCGGCCAGGAAATCAAGGGAGCAGCGCCTTGGCGGCTGCATCAGCCGCGGTGATGACGGGAGACGCAGCGACGACAAAGAACAGCGCCACGATCGCCGACAGCATAAGGATCGCCTTGCTGCCGAAACCGGATATCGGATCGAACGCCGGCGCAGGTTCATCGAAGAACATCACCTTCACGAGCTTGAGGTAATACACCAAACCTATGGCACTGGAGAGCACGCCGATCACCGAAGGTACGATAAGCCCCGCCTGGATCGCTGCGACGAAGACATACCATTTGGCAAAGAATCCGGCCAAAGGCGGAATGCCCGCCAGGCTCAGGAACAGCATGGAGAACACGACTGCCAGCTTCAGATCGGTGCGAGCCAGGCCCGACAGATCAGAAATATTCTCGACAGCCTTGCCGCCGCGCCGCATCGCCTGGATCGCGGCGAACACGCCAAGGTTCGTAAAGACGTAGATCGCCAGATAGATCAGAACGCCGCGCGTACCGATTGACGTACCTGCCGCCAATCCGAGGAGCGCATAACCCATGTGACCGATTGAGGAATAGGCCATCAGGCGCTTGATGTTGGTCTGACCGATAGCTGCGATCGCGCCCAGCGCCATCGACAGTACCGAGATGAAGACGATGATCTGGCGCCACTGATGGATCAAGTCGGGGAATGGCGTCAGGATTGCGCGCAGGAACAGGCACAGCGCCGCGACCTTGGCGGCCGTGGCAAAATAGGCGGTGATCGGCGTGGGGGCGCCCTCGTAAACGTCGGGTGTCCACATGTGGAAAGGCACAGCCGAAACCTTGAAGGCAAGACCGGCGATCAGGAACACGATACCAAAGATCACGCCCAGGCCAGCGCCGCCATGGGTAACTGCGGCGATTGCCGTGAATTCGGTCGAGCCAGTGAAGCCGTAGATCAGCGAAATTCCGTACAGCAGCATGCCCGACGACAACGCGCCCAAGACGAAATACTTCAGGCCCGCCTCGGTGGAGCGCAGATGGTCGCGATTGAATGACGCCAGCACATAGAGCGCCAGGGACTGCAGTTCCAGCCCCATATACAGTGCCAGGAAACTCGCCGACGAAACCATCAGCATCATGCCAAGACTGGACAGGACCATCAGGACCGGCAGTTCGAAACGCGACAGACTAGCGGTTGAGAAAAACTCGTCCGCCAGCAGAATCGAAAGCGCAGCGCCGGCCACGATCAACAGCTTGGCGAAGCGGGAAAAGCCATCGGCGACAAAAGCGCCGTGAAACGCCGTAGTGTGGTCAGGCCCCATCACGGTCGCGGCACCCGCCACAAGCAACAGGACGATCGCGCCCCAATTGACCAATGGCGCGGCTTTGCCGTCGCTGATGGCCCCCGTCAGCAACAGCGCCATCGCACCGATCGCCAGGATCAGCTCGGGCAGAAGGACCATCAGGTCGGTCTGGAGGCTCACTGGACGGCCCTCTTTTGAATTTGCGCGACCTTGGGCGCCTTTGTAATGGCCAACGCGGTTCTATTATCGGTGATCAGCTTTGCGACCGACGGCGTCGTCACGTCGAACACCGGCTTGGGATAAACGCCCAGCGCAATGGTAATCACGACCAGAGGCGCCAGGATGGCGATCTCGCGCGCCGTCAGGTCCTGCATGGTCTTCAGGGCGGGCTTGACCAGCGCGCCGAAGACGATTCGGCGATACAGGAAAAGCGCATAGGCAGCCGACAGGATCACACCCGTCGCGGCGAAAATGGCAATCCAGCTATTGTGCAGGAATGCGCCCAACATGGTCAGGAACTCACCAATGAAGCCTGAGGTGCCGGGCAGACCTACATTCGCCAAAGTGAAGACGAGGAAGCAGGCCGCATACATCGGCATGCGGTTGACCAGCCCGCCATAGGCCGCGATCTCGCGGGTGTGCAGGCGGTCATAAACCACACCGACGCAAAGGAAGAGCGCGCCCGACACGACGCCATGCGACAGCATCTGGAAGATGCCACCTTCAACGCCTTGGTGGGTCAGCGTGAAAATGCCCATGGTGACGAAGCCCATGTGCGCGACCGACGAATAAGCGATCAGCTTCTTCATATCTTCCTGCGCCAGTGCCACCAGCGAGGTGTAGATGATGGCGATGATCGACATGCTGAAGACCAGCGGCGCGAACATCTCAGTCGCATTGGGGAACATAGGCAACGAGAAACGCAGAAAGCCGTAGCCTCCCATCTTCAGCAAAATACCCGCCAGGATGACGGAACCAGCGGTTGGCGCCTCGACATGGGCGTCGGGCAGCCAGGTATGGACCGGCCACATCGGCATCTTGACCGCAAAGCTGGCGAAAAAGGCCAGCCACAGCCAGGTCTGCATCGATGTGGGAAAGTGCGGGTTGGCCAGCAGGGCCACGATATCGGTGGTGCCGGTGTACCAGTACATGCTCATGATCGCGAGCAGCATCAACACCGAGCCGATGAAGGTGTAGAGGAAAAACTTAAAGCTAGCATAGACGCGCCGCTTGCCGCCCCAGATGCCGATAATCAGGAACATCGGGATCAGGCCGCCCTCGAACAACACATAGAACAGCACCAGATCAAGCGCGCAAAACACGCCGATCATCATGGTTTCCAGAACCAGGAAGGCGATCATGTATTCGGCGACCCGGTTTTCGATGCTTTCCCAGGATGCGCCGATGCAGAACGGCATCAAGCCCGCAGTCAAGACCACAAAAAGCATGGAAATGCCGTCCACTCCCATGTGATAGGAGATGCCACCGCCGAGCCAGTCATGCTTTTCGACAAGCTGGAAACCGGGGTTGGATGCGTCGAAACCGGCCCAGACCAACAGCGACAGCGCGAACACAACGACAGTGGTGCCCAGCGCAATCCAACGCGCGCTCTCGGGTTTGGGCATCAGCAGGATCAGCGCCGCGCCGATCAACGGCACGAATGTGCAAAGGGACAACAGCGGCAGGTTCATTTCACGCCTCCCAGCGTCACCATGAACCAGGTGGCTAGCGCCACCACGCCCAACAGCATGGCCAATGCGTAGTGATAGACATATCCGGTCTGGAGCCGCACGGCACCGCGTGTGGCATCGAGCACGCGCGCCGCAACACCGTCAGGTCCGAGGCCATCGATGACAGCGCCGTCGCCCTTCTTCCACAGGAAACGGCCCAGCCTCAGCGCTGGACGGACAAACAGGAAATCATACAGTTCGTCGAAGTACCACTTGTTGTAGAGGAACAGGTACAGCATGCCCTGCCGCGCCTGGATCGCCGCCGCCATCGCCGGATGCAGGATATAGAAGTAGTAGGCAACCAGGAAGCCGATGACGGTGACGGTCAGCGGACCGAACTCGACCCACATCGGCAGTTCGTGCTCCCCATGGCCGGCGACGACCAGCGACATGCGCCAGAATTCGTGCGCGCCCTCGCCGATGAAGTAGTAGTTGAAGACGGCACCAGCGAACAGCGCCCCGAGGGCCAAGATACCCAGCGGCACCAGCATAACGAGCGGCGATTCATGCACCTCATTCAGCGCGGGCGCATGGTGATGGTCATCATGGCCGTGATCGTCTTCACCATCCAGCGGCTCGTCGTGCGCATGGTTGGTATCGGCATAGACCAGATGCTGGTGATCCTGCCCACGATAGCGGCCATGGAAGGTCAGCAGAAATTGCCGCCAGGAATAGAAGCTGGTCATGCCGGCCGCGACCAGCAGCAATGTGAAGGCGTAGGAACCAACGCCCGTACCCGCCGCAAAGGTGGAATTGATGATCGCGTCCTTGGAATAGAAGCCCGCCAAGCCAACGCCCAGCAGCGGAATTCCCACACCGGTCAACGCCAGGTTGCCGATCAGCATCATGGCCCACGTGAAGGGAATCTGCTTCCAGATTCCGCCCATCTTGCGCATGTCCTGCTCGTGATGCATCGCGTGGATCACCGAGCCCGCTCCCAGGAACAGCAGCGCCTTGAAGAAGGCGTGCGTGAACAGGTGGAACATGGCGGCGTTGTACATAGACACGCCAGCGGCAGCGAACATGTAGCCCAGCTGCGAACAGGTTGAGTACGCGATCACGCGCTTGATGTCGTTCTGGAACAGGCCAACCGACGCAGCGAAGAATGCCGTGGTGGCGCCGATGAAGGTCACGAACTCCAGCGCTGTGGGCGACAATTGAAACAGCGGCGAGCAACGGCAGACCAGAAACACGCCCGCCGTCACCATGGTTGCAGCGTGGATCAGCGCCGAGACCGGTGTCGGGCCCTCCATCGCGTCCGGCAACCAGGTGTGCAGCCCAAGCTGGGCCGACTTGCCCATCGCACCCACGAACAGCAAAAGGCATAGCGTGGTCAGGATGTCGACCGAATGGCCGGCGAAGATGAACTGCTTGCCGGCCAATGCGGGCGCCGCCTTGAACACCGCGTCGAAATCCAGCGTGCCGAACACCGCCCAGACGCCGAAAATACCGAGCGCAAAGCCGAAGTCACCCACGCGATTGACGATGAAAGCCTTCATGGCGGCGGCGTTGGCAGACGGGCGCGTATACCAGAAGCCGATCAGAAGATAGGAAGCCAGGCCCACGCCCTCCCAGCCGAAGAACAGCTGCAGGAAGTTGTTGGAGGTCACCAGCATCAGCATGGCAAACGTGAACAGCGACAGATAGCTGAAGAAGCGCGGGCGATGCGGATCTTCGTGCATGTAGCCGATGGAATAGAGGTGCACCAGCGACGACACGCCCGTCACCACGATCAGCATGACCGCCGTGATGGTGTCGACGCGCACTGTCCAGTCGGCCACGAACGCACCGGAATGTATCCAGGGCAGCACGGGGATAATTTGGGTTTCGCCACCGCCTAGCGCCACCCCGGCGAAAGCCATAGCTGACAGCGCTGCCGACGCGAACAGCAGCCCGGTGGTCACCAGCTCGGACGGGCGGTTGCCGATGATACGGCCGAACAGGCCGGCGACGGCAGCACCCAGAAGCGGCAGGAAGACGATAGCGGCGTACATCGCCTAGCCTTTCATCAGGTTGACGTCCTCAACCGCGATGGTGCCGCGGTTGCGGAAATAGACGACCAGGATCGCCAGGCCGATGGCGGCTTCGGCGGCCGCGACGGTCAGGATGAAAAGGGCGAAGACCTGCCCCACCAGATCGCCCAGATAGGCGGAGAAAGCGACGAAGTTGATGTTCACCGCGAGCAGGATCAGCTCGACCGACATCAGGATGACGATAATGTTCTTCCGGTTCAGGAAGATGCCCATCACCCCGATGGTGAAGATGATCGCCGCGACGGTCAGGTACTGCGTCAGGCCGATTGCCATCAGGCGCCCTCTCCCGGTTTGATCTCGATCATCTCAACCGACATGGCGGCGGTGCGCGCATTCTGGTCCGCGATCACCTGGCGGCGAACGCCGGGGCGCGCCCGCAGCGTCAGCACGATGGCGCCGATCATGGCGACCAGCAGCACCAGGCCGGCGATCTGGAAGTAATAGACATAGTCGGTATAGAGAATGTGGCCCAGCGCGACCGTGTTGCTGACGCCAGCCGGCGTAGCCTGCGCCTTGGCTGCGGACACGGCGGGCTTCAACACCCACACGCTGCCGGCCATCACCAGTTCGGCAACCAGGATCAACCCGACCAGCACACCGAAAGGAAGATACTGCAAGGCACCCCGCTTCAGCTCAGCGAAATCGATGTCGAGCATCATCACGACGAACAGGAACAGAACGGCGACCGCACCGACATAGACGACCACAAGGATCATCGCCAAGAACTCGGCACCCAGCAGCACAAACAAGCCAGCGGCGTTGAAGAAAGCCAGGATCAGAAACAGCACCGAATGCACGGGGTTCTTCGCCGCGATCACCATCACGGCGCTGGCGATCAAGATCGCTGCGAAGAGATAAAAGGCGGCAGCCGCGAGGATCATCTGTACGGCGCATCCAGTTCGAGATTGCGGGCAATTTCCGGTTCCCAGCGATCGCCATTCGCGAGCAACCGGGCCTTGTCGTAATAAAGTTCCTCGCGCGTCTCCGTCGAGAACTCGAAATTGGGGCCTTCGACGATGGCGTCCACTGGGCAGGCTTCCTGGCAGAACCCGCAATAGATGCACTTCACCATATCGATGTCATACCGCGTTGTGCGGCGGCTGCCGTCTTCACGCGGCTCAGCCTCGATGGTGATGGCCTGCGCCGGACAGATTGCCTCGCACAGCTTGCAGGCGATGCAGCGTTCTTCGCCGTTGGCATACCGGCGCAGCGCGTGCTCTCCGCGGAAACGCGGCGACAGCGGCCCCTTTTCAAACGGATAGTTCAGCGTCGCCTTGGGCGAGAAGAAATAGCGCATCGAGAGCATAAAGCTCTTGATGAATTCCACGAAGAAAATCTGGCGCGCGGTGCGATCGAAACTCATAGCCACCCCGAAAGATGAATGTGGGGCCGGACGAACAGGACCCAGCCCGCCGTCAGCACAACCCAGATCAGCGACGTGGGCAGGAAAACCTTCCAGCCCAGGCGCATCAACTGGTCATAGCGGTAGCGCGGCACCATCGCCTTCACCATCGCCATCATGAAGAACAGGAATGCGAGCTTGAGCAGGAACCAGACGATGCCAAGCGCAGGAATGTTGAGCGGCCAGATATTGATGGGCGACAGCCAACCGCCCAGGAACAGGATCGCCATCATGCCGCACAGCATGATCACGTTCATGTATTCAGCCAGGAAGAACAGCAGGAACGGGCCGGAGGAGTACTCCACGAAGAAGCCCGCCACCAGTTCCGATTCCGCTTCCAGCAGATCGAAGGGCGGGCGCTGGGTTTCGGCCAGGGACGACACGAAGAAGATCACCAGCATCGGGAACAGGATTGAGAAGAAATTCCAATGCAGCAGGGCGAAGACGCCAGCACCTTCCTGTCCGCGCACGATCTGGGAGACATTCAGCGATCCGGCAAACAACAGCACGGTGATCATCACAAAGCCGATCGAGACTTCGTAAGACACCATCTGGGCCGCCGCGCGCAGCGCCGACAGGAACGCGTACTTGGAGTTGGACGCCCAACCCGCCATCACAGTGCCATAGACGCCCAGCGACGAGACCGCGAACAGGTACAGAATGCCGACGTTGATGTCGGAGATGACCCAGCCATCATTAAAGGGGATCACCGCCCAGGCGATGAACGCCACCATCACGCTAACCAACGGCGCCAGGAAGAAGATCACCTTGTTGGCACCAGCCGGAATGATGACTTCCTTGAACAGGAACTTGAGCGCATCGGCGATGGTCTGCAGCAGACCGAAAGGACCGACTACGTTGGGACCACGGCGCATCTGCACCGCCGCCCAAATCTTGCGGTCGGCCAGAATTACCGCCGCGACGCCAAGCATCAGCACCAGACAGATAACGGTGATGAAGACCGCCTGGCTGAGGAACCAAGCCCAGCCGTAGGGCAGCCCGACATGGTTGAAGAAGCGGATCAGCGCCATCGCCCTACTCCGCCGCCATCTTGGTTGCACCATGCACAAGTTCCCGGCTGCACTTGGCCATGGTCTCGCTGGCGCGCGCCACCGGGTTGGTCAGGTAGTAGTCCGAGATCGCCTGCCCGATCGGGGTGCTATCCAGCGCACCGGCTTCGCCAACCGCGCTCCAGGTTGAAGACGCCGTGTCGGCATGAACCGGCGCATCGTTCAGCGTGGCGAAATGCGTGGCGTCCTTCTCGATCGCGGCCACCAGCGCGGCGCGATTGTCATAGGGCAGCTTCACGCCCAGCACATCGGACAGCGCGCGCAAAATTGCCCAGTCTTCCTTCGCTTCGCCCGGCGGGAAGGTGGCGCGCTTGGCGCGTTGCACTCGGCCTTCGAAGTTGGCGTAAAGACCATCTTTCTCGGTATAGGCGGCGCCCGGCAGGATTACGTCGGCGTGATGCGCGCCGGCGTCGCCGTGGCTGCCCTGATAGACAACAAACGCACGACCAAGATGGGCCACATCGAACTCGTCGGCACCCAGCAGATAGATGAAGTCGATTTCGCCCTTCTGTGCGCCATCGACGATACCAGCAACGTCACGGCCGCCCTGCCCCGGCAGGAAACCCAGATCCAGCGCCGCCACGCGGCTGGCCGCTGTGTGCAGGATGTTGAAGCCGTTCCAGCCGCCCTCGGCATGGGTGCCGGCCGGGCCGATCATGCCGGTGTCGCGCGCGGTCTGCGCCGCCAGCGACAGAACCGCTGCACCATCGGTACGGGTAATGGCGCCGGCGCCCAGCACGATCATCGGGCGCTTGGCGTCGGTCAGAACCTTGGCGAAGTCGTGGCTGCCGTTGGCAATAGCTTCCAGCGCCTTCACGTTCGTGCCCAGCTGCTGCACCGGGTAAGTCAGGTCTGTGGCCGGACCGATATTGGCCACCTTCACGCCGCTGGCCAACCAGGCTTTGCGGATGCGCGCGTTCAATACCGGCGCGTCCCAGCGCGGATTGGCGCCGACCAGCAGGATAGCGTCAGCGGCTTCGACGCCCATGATGGTGGAGTTGAACAGATAGGTCTGGCGTGGGCCGCCAGAAATCTTGGCGCCATCCTGACGGCAGTCCAGGTTGGTGACACGCAAGGTGCCCATCAAGTCCTTCAGCGCCTTGATCTCTTCCGCCGCGGCTAGGTCGCCGACAATGGCGGCCATCTTGGCAGGCGATGTGTCCTTCACCTTGGCGGCGATGGCGGCAAAAGCTTCCGCCCAGCTCGCCGGCTTCAACTTGCCGTTGACGCGGATATAGGGACGATCGAGGCGCTGGCGCGAAAGCCCGTCACAGGCGTGGCGCGCCTTGTCGGAAATCCATTCCTCGTTCACTTCCTCGTTCAGGCGCGGCAGCACACGCATCACCTGCGCGCCACGCGTGTCGACGCGGATGTTGCAACCCTGCGCGTCCATCACGTCGACGCTTTCGGTCTTGCGCAGTTCCCACGGACGCGCATTGAAGGCATAGGGCTTTGAGGTCAGCGCGCCGACAGGGCACAGATCGACCACATTGCCCGACAATTCCGAGGCAAAGGCCTTTTCCAGATAGGTCGTGATTTCCATATCCTCGCCGCGGCCGGTGGCGCCCAAGTCGGGCACGCCGGCCACTTCAGTGGCGAAGCGCACGCAGCGGGTGCACTGGATGCAGCGGGTCATGATCGTCTTGACCAGTGGGCCCATATACTTGTCTTCGACTGCGCGCTTGTTCTCGTTGAAACGATGGAATGCGGCGCGGCCATAGCCCATCGCCTGGTCCTGTAGGTCGCACTCACCGCCCTGGTCGCAGATCGGGCAATCCAGCGGATGGTTGATGAGCAAGAATTCCATCACGCCCTCGCGCGCCTTGCGGGCATAGGGGCTGGTGGTGTTGATCTTGGCCGGCGTGCCGTCCTTGTTGGGGAAGATGTCCTTCACCTGGAGCGCGCAAGAAGCCTGCGGCTTGGGCGCACCGACCCATTCGACCAGACACATGCGGCAGTTGCCGGCGACTGATAGGCGCTCATGGTAACAGAAGCGTGGTATCTCGGCGCCGGCCTGTTCGCATGCAGCCAGCAGCGTGAGGGTTTCCTCCGCTTCGATTTCCTTGCCGTCGACGATCAGCTTGCGGGTGGCCATGTCTTACTCCGCCGCCATCTTGGAGAAATCGGCGATACGCTTTTCGATCTCGGGCCGGAAGTGACGGATCAGGCCCTGGATCGGCCATGCCGCAGCGTCGCCTAGCGCGCAGATGGTATGGCCTTCGATCTCCTTGCTGACTTCCTGCAGCAGATCGATTTCCGAGACGCGGGCATCGCCCTTCACCATGCGGGTCATGACGCGCCACATCCAGCCGGTGCCTTCGCGGCACGGTGTGCACTGGCCGCAACTTTCATGCTTGTAGAAATAAGCCAGCCGCTGGATCGCCTTGATCACATCGGTTGACTTGTCCATCACGATCACAGCCGCGGTACCAAGGCCCGTCTGCGCAGCTTTCAGGCTGTCGAAATCCATCAGGATGTCGTCACACACCGACTTGGGGATTAGTGGAACCGACGCGCCGCCAGGGATCACCGCCAGCAGATTGTCCCAACCGCCGCGAACGCCCCCGCAATGCTTGTCGATCAGCTCGCGCAGTGGAATGCCCATCTCTTCTTCGACATTGCACGGCTTGTTCACGTGCCCGGATATGCAAAAGACCTTGGTGCCGGTGTTGTTGGGACGGCCGATGCCGGCGAACCATTCCGCCCCACGACGCAGGATTGTTGGCGCGACCGCGATCGACTCCACATTGTTCACGGTGGTCGGGCAGCCATACAAGCCTACATTGGCGGGAAACGGAGGCTTCAGGCGCGGCTGGCCCTTCTTGCCTTCCAGGCTTTCGAGCAGCGCGGTTTCTTCGCCGCAGATATAAGCCCCGGCGCCATGGTGGACATAGAGATCGAAGTCCCAGCCATGAATGTTGTTCTTGCCGATCAGCTTGGCGGCATAGGCCTCGTCCACCGCGCGCTGCAGCGCTTCGCGCTCGCGGATGAATTCGCCGCGCACATAAATGTAGCAAGCATGCGCCCGCATCGCGAAGCTGGCGACCAGACAGCCTTCGACCAGCGTGTGCGGATCGTGGCGCATGATGTCGCGATCCTTGCAGGTGCCCGGCTCGGACTCGTCGGCATTGACGACCAGATAATGCGGCCGCTCCTTCACTTCCTTGGGCATGAAGGACCACTTCAGGCCGGTGGGGAAACCCGCGCCACCACGCCCGCGCAGGCCCGACTTTTTCATGATGTCGACGATGGTCTCCGGACCAAGCTCAAGGATGGCCTTGGTATTGTCCCACTGTCCGCGCTTGCGCGCCCCATCGAGGCCTGGATCGTGCAGGCCGTAGAGATTGGTGAAAATGCGGTCTTTGTCGGCGAGCATTACGTGGCGGCTCCCGGCGGTTTCTGTTTCGGCGCTTCGCGATCGGAAGCGGCCTGGGTGGGTTTCTTGGCTTCCGCATCCGCGGGTGGCGGAGGCGGCGGTGGCGCCTTAGGCACATATTTTCCGATGATCGAGCCATCGAACAGCGAGGCATCAGTCAGCGTGGTCGCCCCGCCTTCCGGCTCGGACGAGCGGCGGCCATTGGCGGGACCGGCTTTGATCGCCTTGCCCGCCTTCAGGTCTGCGATCAGCTGTTCGGTCAATGGGCCATCCAGGTCTTCATAGAAATCGCTGCCGATCTGCAGCATGGGCGCGTTCACGCAGGCGCCCAGGCATTCCACTTCCATCCAGCTGAATTTGCCGTCGGCTGACAGTGTGTGCTGGTGGGGATGAATATGCTTCTTACAGGCATCGACGACCGCGTCGCTGCCACGCAGCCAGCAGGGCGATGTCGTGCAGACTTCCAGCAGCGTCCCGACCGGCTCCAGATGGAACATCGTGTAGAATGTCGCCACTTCCAGAACGCGGATGAAGGGCATCGACAACATCTTGCCAATGCTTTCGATCATCGGGTGCGTGACCCAGCCTTCCTGCTCCTGCCCGCGCCACAACAGCGAGATCACCGCCGAAGCCTGACGGCCCTGCGGATACTTGGCGATGATGCCCTTCGCCCACTCGGCATTCGCGGTATCGAACGCGAAGCTGGCTGGCTGCATTTCCGGCGGTGCGAGACGGCGAAGCGACATGGACCTACTTTGCGAAATCGACGCGGGCAATCAGCCCGTCGCGGAAGGTGTAGATGGCAATAATCTCGAACTGCTCGCCACCGGGCGCGCGGATCACCAGTTCGTGATCCACCACGGTGTTGCCGATGGCGACGCGACCTTTCAGGTAAGCCTTGTTCTGCGGAAAGGTGGCGAAAGCCTTGGCATAGCGCGCTTTGATGGCGTCGCGGCTGGTTTCGGTCGGCGCGCCGTTGAGGCCCGACACCACACAGTCTTCGCTGAAAAACGAGACATACGCATCCAGGTCCTGGGCATTGTAGGCGTCAAGCTGCTTCTGCGCGACGATCAGATGGTCCTGGCTCACCGGTCCACCTCTCCGAACACGATATCCAGCGAACCGAGGATGGCGGACACGTCGGCCAGCATGTGGCCCTTGCACATGTAGTCCATCGCCTGCAGATGCACATAGCTGGGCGCGCGGATTTTGCAGCGGTACGGCTTGTTGGATCCATCCGCAACCAGATAGACACCAAACTCGCCCTTGGGCGCTTCCACCACGCCATAGGCCTCGCCGGCGGGCACGTGATAGCCCTCGGTATAGAGCTTGAAGTGATGGATCAGCGCTTCCATCGAGGTCTTCATCTCGCCTCGGCGCGGCGGCACAACCTTGTTGTCAGTCGAGACCACCGGACCGGCCGGCATCTTCTCGATGCACTGGCGCATGATCTTGGTGGCCTCGCGCATCTCTTCCATGCGCATGACATAGCGGTCGTAATTGTCGCCGTTCTTGCCGATCGGAATCTGGAAATCGAGTTCGCTGTAGCACTCGTAAGGCTGCGAACGGCGTAAGTCCCACTTTACACCGGTGGAACGCAGCATCACGCCCGACATGCCCCACATCTCGGCCTCGGCGCGGGTCAGCTTGCCAATGTCGACATTGCGCTGCTTGAAGATGCGGTTCTCAGTCAGCAGGCCTTCGATATCGTCCAAGACCTTAGGGAAGTGGTCGCAGAATTTCAGAATGTCTTCCGCCAGGCCCGGCGGCATGTCCTGGTGCACGCCACCGGCGCGGAAGAAGGCCGCGTGCATGCGGCTGCCGCTGATGCGCTCATAAAACACCATCAGCTTCTCGCGCTCTTCAAAGCCCCACAGCGGAGGGGTCAGCGCGCCAACATCCATCGCCTGGGTGGTGACGTTGAGCAGATGGTTCAGGATGCGGCCGATTTCGGAAAACAGAACGCGGATATATTGGCCGCGCTTGGGCACTTCCAGGCCCAGCAGATTCTCGATCGCCAGGCAGTAGGCATGCTCCTGGTTCATCGGCGCGACATAATCCAGACGATCGAAATAGGGAATCGCCTGCAGATAGGTCTTGTGCTCGATCAGCTTCTCGGTACCGCGATGGAGTAGGCCGATATGGGGGTCGACGCGGGTGACGATCTCGCCATCCAGATCCAGGATCAGACGCAGTACGCCGTGCGCGGCCGGATGCTGGGGGCCAAAGTTGATCGTCATCTGCGGATCATCGGACTGATGACCCTGCTTGTTGTCCAGGGTGACGGTGCTCATGGCTTCTTCCCCGGATCGCCAGACGTCGCACCCGGCGCCATCGCGGCTTTCTCGTCACCCGGCAGGATGTGCGGCGCGCCTTCCCAGGGCGACATGAAATCGAAATCACGAAATTCCTGCACCAGTTGCACCGGCTGGTAGACCACGCGCTTCAGTTCGTCGTCGTAGCGCAGCTCGACATAACCCGTCAGTGGGAAGTCCTTGCGTAGCGGATAGCCGCTGAAGCCATAGTCCGTCAGGATGCGACGCATGTCGGGGTGATCGGCGAACGGCACGCCATACATGTCGAAGGTTTCGCGTTCGAACCAGCCGGCGGCGGGGTAGACGCTGATGATCGAAGGAATGCTCTCGCCCTCCCCCACCTGTGCCTTGATGCGGATGCGCAAATTCTTGGTCAGCGACAGCAGGTGATAGACGACATCGAACCGCTTGGCGCGCTGCGGCCAGTCGTTGCCGCAAAGGTCGACCAATATCTTGAAGTCCGCTGCATCGCGCAGATGCGCCATCACTTTGACAATGTCGGCGGCCGCCACGTCAATCGTCAGCTCGCCACGCGCGAGCGTTACGCCACCGATCGGCAGCGCGGCTCTCAGATTTTCGCCAAGGGCGGCCAGATCGCTCATTTATCGCTCAATAGTTCCGGTACGGCGGATCTTCCGCTGGAGGAGAAGAATGCCATAGACCAGCGCCTCTGCGGTGGGCGGGCAGCCGGGGACGTAGATGTCCACCGGCACGATGCGGTCGCAGCCGCGCACAACGGCGTAGCTATAGTGATAGTAGCCGCCGCCATTGGCGCAGGAGCCCATGGAGATGACGTAGCGCGGCTCCGGCATCTGGTCGTAGACCTTGCGCAGCGCGGGAGCCATCTTGTTGGTCAGGGTGCCGGCGACGATCATCACGTCGCTCTGGCGCGGTGAAGCGCGCGGCGCGATGCCGAACCGCTCGAGGTCGTAGCGCGGCATGGATGCCTGCATCATCTCGACCGCGCAGCAAGCCAAGCCGAAGGTCATCCACATCAGCGAGCCGGTGCGCGCCCAATTGATCAGCGCGTCAGCGCTGGTCACCAGAAAGCCCTTTTCGGCCATCTCGGCCTGCAGCGCCTTGAAATAAGGATCATTGTCAGTAATCGACGCGGCGCCGCCTTCGACGCCAGCGCGGGCGGCGGTGCCGTTCGGATTCAGGATCACTCCCATTCGAGCGCCCCTTTCTTCCATTCATAGATGAAGCCGACGGTCAGGACGGCCAGGAAAATCATCATCGACCAAAAGGCAAAGACGCCCGTGTCGCTGAGCGTGATCGCCCAGGGAAACAGGAACGCCACTTCCAGGTCGAAAATGATGAAAAGGATAGCTACCAGATAGAAGCGCACGTCGAACTTCATGCGTGCGTCGCCGAAAGCGGGGAAGCCGCACTCATAGGCCGACAGCTTCTCAGGATCGGGCTTGGAGGGCGCCAGCAACAGCGGCAGAACAATCAGGGCGCCACCCAGAACGGCCGCCAGCCCGATGAAGATCAGGATCGGCAGGTATTCCAGCAAAAGCTTTTCCATACGCTATACCCCGTGGTTCATGCCCAGGCGTTCGTCACGCCCCCAACAGCCGAACCGGTGTTCTTTCGCGCACGCATCAAAGCAGCGGGCGCGAGAGCGGTTTAAAGGAAGATTCGCGGCGGAAAAACAGGAAAATTGGCGCGGTTCGATGACGCCGCAAATGGATGCGAAAACGCACTCGCTACTTGCGAGTGGTTCTTAATATGGGCCATTTCCAGAAGGAAAATGGCGGGAGCGACGGGGCTCGAACCCGCGACCTTCGGCGTGACAGGCCGACACTCTAACCAACTGAGCTACGCCCCCGCGCTCGCGAAGCTTCGCGCGAAGGGCGCCGATGTAGGGGTACGCGTATCCCCTGTCAAGCAAACAGAATTACCGGCCTGGCGGATCGTCGCGACCAGGGCCGGGGCCACGACCGCCACGGGGGCCACCCTCGCCCGGTTCCGGATGTTTCGGCTCGGTTTGATCGTCCGCACCGGCGGCCGAGGCGTCGTCAGGTTTCTTCCGCTGGCCCTGCTCCTGTGGCGTCAGCTTGCCGTCCTGATTGCGATCCAGTTGATCGAACACGGAATAAGGCGCGGCCGAAAATTCCGTGTAATCGACGCAGCCGTCCTGGTTCCAGTCCACGATCGGGGTCGCAGTGGATTGGTCAGCGTCCACCCGGCTCTGATTGATCTCGGCAACCTGATCGGCGTCCAGGCATCCGGTTTGGCGCGGATCATGGGCGGCGAATTCTGCCTTCAGACCGGCGATCAGTTCGTCGCGCGTCAGGGTGCCGTCATGGTTGGCGTCGTACTTCATGAGCAAGGCGACACTGCCACCGTGATAATTCTCATCGCGCGGCTTCTCGGCCGGGCGCATCCAGGCCGGCGGCTGCCGCGGCCCGCCACAGGCAGCCAGCCCCGCCAACATGCCAAGCAAAACAAGATGGTATTTCATAATGTGAACCTAGCGCTTGAGGGATGCGCTGGCGAATGACAGCGCATCCATGCGTTCGTTCGCGCCGGAATGGTGGGCGGTGACGGGCTCGAACCGCCGACCCTATCGGTGTAAACGATATGCTCTACCAGCTGAGCTAACCGCCCCAGACCTTTACAGGACGCGCGTCATACCATGCCGCGGGGCGCGGGCAAGGCGAGCGGCTTCCTGCGTCCCATCACGAACCACAGCCCCGCTCCCACGATCAGCAGCAGCGCCACGGTCTTGGCTGTCAGGAATTTGAGGCCGAGAATAAGCCCCAGGATGACCGCATGCGCCGCCAGCCACACCAGGGCCAGCGGCAGCAGCGTCGATTTCAGCGATCGCGTCAGTTGAGCGAATCCTTGAGTTGCTTGCCGGGACGGAAGCGCGGCTGCTTGGACGGCTTGATGGTGATTTCTTCACCGGTCTGCGGATTGCGGCCCTTGCCGCCCGCGCGGGTGGCAACCACAAACACGCCAAAGCCGGTCAGGCGCACCTCGTCGCCCTCCTTCAGGGTGGCGGCGATAATGTCGAACACGCCATCCACGGCCTTGGCCGCGTCATTCTTGGCCAGTCCGGTCGTGTCGGAAAGCTTCTGGATGAGATCGTTCTTGTTCACGGCTGGCTCCTTATTCGGCGATTCTTTCCCGTCGAAGGGAGTCTAGGGGCCACCAAAGCGCCCCGTAAAGCCGAAAAATCGCGGAATTGGGGGATTTTTGCCCTTCGGGGCAACAAAAAAGGGCCCGGAACGACTGTTCCGGGCCCTGCTTTTGAACGGTTCAAACCTAGTGGGTGACCACCGTGTCGGTTTCGCCATCGGCCAGCGGCAACGGCGCCGAGACCTCAGGCTCCACCCAGTCGATAGCTTCCGGCTGGCGGGTCAGCGCGACCTGCAACACCTCACCCATCGTGGAGACGGGCACGATCTTGAGCCCGGTCTTCACATTGTCCGGCACCTCAGCCAGATCCTTCTCATTCTCCTTGGGGATGATCACAGTCGTGATCCCCGCACGCAGAGCCGCGAGAAGCTTTTCCTTCAACCCGCCGATCGGCAATGCCCGACCACGCAAGGTCACCTCGCCCGTCATCGCCACATCGCGGCGGATCGGGATGCCGGTGATCACGGAGATGATCGATGTCGCCATGGCAAGACCTGCGGACGGGCCATCCTTGGGCGTGGCGCCTTCCGGCACGTGCACATGGATGTCGATCTTGTCGAACAGCGGCGGCTTGATACCAAAGCTGGTCGCCTTGGAGCGCACATAGGAACGCGCCGCGTCGATCGACTCCTTCATCACGTCGCCAAGCTTGCCGGTTGCCTGGAAGCGGCCCTTGCCGGGCAGCATGACGGACTCGATGGTCAGCGTCTCGCCGCCCACTTCCGTCCAGGCCAGACCGGTAACGACACCTACCTGATCCTCGCCTTCCATCTCGCCGAAGCGATGGCGGCGCACGCCGGCATAATCACCCAGATTGTCCGGGGTGACTTCCACCGAGGTGGATTTCTTGGAGAGTATCTCCTTCACGGCCTTGCGGGCCAGATTGGCGATTTCACGCTTCAGGTTACGCACGCCAGCCTCGCGGCTGTAGTAGCGGATCAGGTCGCGGATACCGTCATCGGTAATCTTCCATTCTTCCGGCTTCAGGCCATGCGCCTTGATCTCTTCCGGGATCAGGTGGCGCTTGGCGATCTCGACCTTCTCATCCTCGGTGTAACCGGGGATGCGGATGATCTCCATGCGGTCCATCAGCGGCTGCGGCATGTGCAGGCTGTTGGCCGTGGTCACGAACATGACATCCGATAGGTCGAAATCGACCTCCAGATAGTGATCGTTGAAGGTCGAGTTCTGCTCCGGATCGAGCACTTCCAGCAGAGCCGAAGACGGGTCGCCGCGATAATCGGCGCCCAGCTTGTCAATCTCGTCCAGCAGGAAGAGCGGATTGCTGCTCTTGGCCTTCTTCATTGACTGCACGATCTTGCCGGGCATCGAGCCGATATAGGTGCGACGGTGACCGCGGATTTCCGCTTCATCGCGCATGCCGCCCAGCGACATGCGGACATATTCGCGGCCCGTGGCCTTGGCGATCGAACGGGCGAGTGACGTCTTGCCCACGCCGGGCGGGCCGACGAGACACAGGATCGGACCCTTGAGCTTGCCTACGCGCTGCTGCACGGCGAGGTACTCCAGAATGCGTTCCTTGACCTTTTCCAGGCCGAAGTGGTCGTCGTTGAGCACTTGTTCGGCAGCAACGATATCGCGCTTGACCTTGCTCTTCTTGCCCCATGGCAAGGACAGCAGCCAGTCGAGATAGTTGCGCACCACCGTGGCTTCTGCCGACATAGGCGACATCGAACGCAGCTTCTTGACTTCGGCCTGCGCCTTTTCACGCGCTTCCTTGCTGAGCTTGGTCTTGCGGATGCGATCTTCCAGTTCGTTCATCTCGTCGCGGCCTTCTTCGCCTTCGCCGAGTTCCTTCTGGATCGCCTTCAACTGCTCGTTCAGGTAATATTCGCGCTGGGTCTTCTCCATCTGGCGCTTCACGCGCGAGCGGATCTTGCGCTCGACCTGCAGAACACCGATTTCCGCTTCGATCAGCGAAAGAATCTTCTCCAGCCGCTCGGTCGTGCCGAAGGTCTCCAGCAAGGACTGGCGTTCGCCAATCTTCACCGACAGATGCGACGCGACCGTGTCGGCCAGCTTGGCAGGGTCGTCGATCTGGGCGACCGCGGCCAGTGTCTCGGACGGGATCTTCTTGTTGAGCTTGATGTACTGCTCGAAGTTGGCCTTTACCGTGCGCATCAGCGCCTCGGATTCCTGCGGACCGGCGGCCTCCTCGGCGACCTTCTCCAAAGTCGCCTGGAAGAAATCGGTGCGCGGATTGAAGCCGGTGACGCGCGCGCGCGACTTGCCTTCGACCAGTACGCGGACGGTCTGGTCCGGCAGCTTCAAAAGCTGCAGTACGGTCGCCAGGGTGCCGATGGTGTGTAAGCCGTCCGACGTGGGGTCGTCTTCGGCGGCGTTCTTCTGGGTGAGCAGCAGAATTTGCTTCTCGTCATTCATTACTTCCTCGAGCGCGCGAACGGATTTTTCGCGGCCGACGAACAGCGGAACGATCATGTGGGGAAAAACAACGATATCGCGCAGCGGCAGAACCGGAGCCGACAATTCGGTGCTGGGGTCTTTCTTCTTGGTGGCGTCATCCGCCATGTGCATGCTCCTGCCGGAAAACCCGGCGTGTAAACCAACGTCCCCATCTGGGCGACGCCGTGACGAGGAGGCGCCCTTCTTTCCGGGGAAAGAATCCGGGCCGTCTCCGGACACCGTAAAGTGGGCCGCTTAATGGGGTGTTTCAAGGCGCCAGAAGGGATTGGCGGGGACAAGTTCCCGGTTGCCCGGAAATATCCACGGGGAACCCGCCTTTTTCGCGGATCCGTGACCGATTTGCCCGCGCGCTGAGCCCGCGTTTAGGGTAGTCAAAACAACGGGGAAGGTCATGCTCGATCGGCGATCAGTCACCGCACTGCTGGGTTCAGGCGCACTCTGCGGACCCGCCTGGGCGGCGAATCCGCTGTCCTTTTATGCCAGCGCCGGTCCTAGCCTGACACTCTACGGCCTGGACGTGACAAAGGCGGAACTGACGCCGCGCGGCACCGTGTTGATGCCCGCAAACCTGCAATATGCCTGGCCACATCCATCGCTGAAGGTCCTGTATGTAGTGGCCAGCAACACCCAGCCCGGTTCGGGCCCGATGGGCGCTACCGGCACCGACAAGAACCACTATGCTCTGGCCTTCCGTGTCGATCCCGCCAACGGCGCGCTGACGCCGCTGGGGCAGCCGCGCCTGCTACCGGCTCGTCCACTGCACGTCACTACGAATCCGACCGGTACGCTGCTTTTTGTCGCCTACAACCTGCCCAGCCGGGTGACAGTGCATCGGCTGGAGACTGACGGCACTATCGGCGAGCCGGTCGAACAGGCTTCGAACCTGGACTTCGGCATCTATGCTCACCAAGTGCGCGTCACGCCGGGGGGAAAAACGCTCGTTCTCTGTAGTCGCGGCAACGACGCGGATGGTAGCAAACCGGAAGATCCCGGCCACATCGAGGTCTTCTCGATCACGGACGGCAAGCTCGCCAACCTCCAGTCGCTGGCGCCAAATGGCCAAGGGCTGGGCTTTGGCCCGCGCCACCTGGATTTCCATCCCAATGGCCGCTTCATCTATGTCTCGCTGGAGCGGCAGAACAGCATCTGCGTCTACGCGCTGAATCCCGATGGTACGTTGGGCAACGCCCCGCTGTTCGTGAAGAGTGCATTGGTGGATTCCAACAGCAAGTCGGCGCACCCGGCCCAGACGGCTGGACCGATCCATGTCCACCCGAACGGCCACTTTGTCTACCAGACCAATCGCGCGTCCGGCGCCAGCGGCAATCCCAAGGTCTGGAGCGGTGGCGAGAACAGCGTCGCGGTGTGGAGCATCAACCAGAAGACCGGCGAGCCCACACGCATCCAGAATGCGGACGCACACGGCTTTGAACTGCGCACCTTCACCATCGATCCGTCAGGCAAGGTCCTGATCGCCGCGAGCACCATCGGACTGACCATGCCCGATGGCAGCAAGATCAGCGCCGGGCTGACCGTCTATCGGATCGGCGCAGACGGCAAGCTGACATTCGCGCGCAAATACGACACCGACACATCGGCCGGCGTCCAGTTCTGGTGCGGGCTTCTGACGATGGCCTGATTTAGGAGATCAGGAGGCGCTCTTCTGGGCTTCAGCCTTGTCGCTGTAGGTGTACAGCGGACGCGCCTTGCCTTCGACCACATCGGCGGTGATCACCACTTCCTGCACGCCGGTCAGCGTCGGAAGTTCGAACATGGTCTCCAGCAAGATGCCCTCCAGGATGGACCGCAGGCCGCGGGCACCCGTCTTGCGGACGATCGCGCGCTTGGCGATGGCATGCAGCGCCTCTTCCTGGAAGCGCAGCTTGACGCCTTCCATTTCGAACATGCGCATATACTGCTTAGCCAGCGCGTTCTTCGGGCGGGTCAGGATCTCGATCAGCGCCTGCTCCTGCAGGTCGCCAAGGGTCGCCATCACCGGCAGACGGCCGATGAATTCCGGGATCAAGCCGAACTTCAGCAGATCTTCCGGCTCGGCTTCGCGCAGCAGCTCTCCGGTGCCGCGCTCGTCCGGACCCTTCGGGTTGGAGCCGAAGCCCATCGAGGACCCCTGCGTACGCTGGGCGATGATACGGTCCAAGCCGGCGAACGCGCCGCCGCAGATGAACAGGATGTTGGTCGTGTCCACCTGCAGGAATTCCTGCTGCGGATGCTTACGGCCGCCCTGCGGGGGCACCGAAGCCACGGTGCCTTCCATGATTTTCAGCAGCGCCTGCTGCACGCCCTCGCCCGACACGTCGCGGGTGATGGAGGGGTTGTCCGACTTGCGGCTGATCTTGTCGACTTCGTCGATATAGACGATGCCTCGCTGGGCGCGTTCGACATTGTAATCAGCGGCCTGCAGCAGCTTCAGGATGATGTTCTCGACGTCTTCACCGACATAACCGGCTTCCGTCAGGGTCGTGGCATCGGCCATGGTGAAGGGCACATCGAGGATGCGCGCCAGGGTCTGGGCCAGCAGCGTCTTGCCGCAGCCAGTGGGGCCGATCAGCATGATGTTGGACTTGGCCAGCTCGACGTCGCCGTTCTTGCCGGACGAATTGATGCGCTTGTAGTGGTTGTGGACAGCGACGCTCAGAACCTTCTTGGCGTGCGCCTGGCCGACAACGTAATCGTCCAGCACCTTGAAGATTTCCTGCGGGGTCGGCACGCCCTCCTTGGACTTCATGAAGGAGGTCTTGTTCTCCTCCCGGATGATTTCCATGCAGAGTTCGACGCATTCATCGCAGATGAAAACGGTCGGGCCCGCAATCAGCTTGCGGACCTCATGCTGGCTCTTGCCGCAGAAGGAGCAGTAAAGCGTGTTCTTGGACTCGCCGCCGCTGGCCTTGCTCATCGTCTTCCACCGGGCCCTTTCGACCCTTTGCAGCCTTCCAGCCTAAACAGGCTGTGCTGCTTTGCAACATGGCGGGGCGCCGAAGCACCCCCGCATCCCAACATTCGACCATGTTAGGGCCGACGGGATCAAGATTTGTTTAATCCGGCATTGGGCCGAATCTGCTTGGAATCCCGGAACTTTAGCCGGATTTGCCCGCTCAGGCGGCAGTTTCCGGTTCCGGCCGACGTTCCATGACCATGTCGATAAGACCAAAGGTCTTGGCTTCGTCGGCTGTCAGATAGGTATCCCGATCCAACATCTTTTCAATGGCTTCCACGCTCTGGCCGGTGTGCCTGGCGTAGATCTCGTTCAGCCGCTTCTTCAGCTTGACGATCTCCTGGGCGTGGCGGGCGATATCAGCCGCTTGGCCATAGAAGGAGGCCGAGGGCTGATGGACCATCACGCGGGCATTGGGCAGCGCCCAGCGGTTGCCCTTCTCGCCTGCGCACAACAGCAGCGAGCCCATCGAGGCGGCCTGGCCGATGCAATAGGTGTGAATCTTGGGGCGGATGTACTGCATGGTGTCGTAGATCGCCAAACCTGCCGTGACGATGCCGCCCGGCGAGTTGATGTACATGTGGATTTCCTTCTTGGGGTTTTCGGCCTCAAGAAACAGCAGCTGGGCGGTCAGCAAGCTCGCGCCGTAGTCCTCGATCGGACCGGTGATGAAGATCAGCCGTTCCTTGAGCAGGCGGGAATAGATGTCGAAGGCGCGCTCGCCGCGGGCGGTCTGTTCGACCACCATAGGCACCAGAGTGTTGTTGTAGAATTCGCTGGGGTTGCCGAAGTCGGCCATGAGCGTACGCCTTTCGATTCGAAAGCAGACAGTAACCGGAAAATCCGCCGGTCCCGCTTAATATAGCGTTGATCGGCGGGATTGCGACCCCGCACGCGCCCGCCCCTGGATGGCCCGGACGAGCCGGGCCATGACAGCGGGGATATTACTTGGCCGGCTCATCCTCGGGGTCGGCGAACAGCACGTCCTTGTCGACCTTGCGCTCGTTGACCGTGGCCAGTTCCGCGATGAAATCCACCACCTTGTCCTCGAACAGCGGCGCGCGGATTTCCGCCTGGGCCTGCTGGTTCTGGGCATAGAACTGGAACACCTGCTGTTCCTGGCCGGGGAACTGGCGCGCGCGGGCCATGATGGCGCGCTGCACTTCCTCGTTCTGGACGGAAATGCCGTTCTGCTCGCCCAGCTTGCCCAGCACCAGGCCAAGGCGCACGCGGCGCTCGGCGATCTTGCGGTATTCGGCCTTCAGCTCGTCTTCGGTCTTGCCTTCGTCGGCGGGCGTCTTGTTCTCGCGCTTCAGTTCGTCCAGCACCTGAGCCCAGATATTGTTGAACTCGTGCTCGACCATGGCGGGCGGCAGCGGGAAATCGTGGGCGGCGTCCAGCGCGTCCAGCACGCGACGCTTCAGGTGCAGCCGGCTGGCGGCCTTGTAGTCGGCTTCCAGTTGTTCCTTCACGCGCGCCTTCAGGGTGGCGAGATCGTCCAGGCCCAGCTTCTTGGCCAGCTCGTCGTCGATCTTGGCGTCTTCGGGGGTCTTCACTTCCTTCACCGTCACGGCGAAGGTCGCGTCCTTACCGGCCATTTCCGGCGCGTGATATTCGGTGGGGAACGTCACCTTCACGTCGCGCTTGTCGCCGGCCGTGGCGCCGATCAGCTGGTCTTCGAAACCGGGAATGAAGGTGCCGGTGCCGAGCGTCAGGTTGAAGTCCTCGCCCTTGCCGCCGTCGAACGGCACGCCGTCGATCGAGCCTTCATAGTCGATCAGCACCACATCGTCCTTGGCGGCCGCGCCGTCCTTGGTCGAATAGTTGCGGACATTCTTGGCCAGGCGGTCCAGCGCCTCGTCCACCTCGGCGTCGGTGATGTCGGCGGTAATGCGCTCGACCGACAGCTTGGCGGGATCGGTGACGGCGAATTCCGGCATCAGGTCGACGATGACCTTGAACGTCAGGTCGGCCTTACCTTCGACGGCGTCTTCCACGCTGCCGACCGGCTCGACGCGCGGCTGTAAAGCGGGCTTGAGCTTGTTGTCGGCGATGACCTTCTGGCTGCCCTCATTGACGGCGGCTTCCACCACTTCGCCCATGATGGACTTGCCGAACTGCTTCTTCAGGAACGAGACCGGGGCCTTGCCGGGGCGGAAGCCCTTCAGGTTCACGCGCGGCTTCATTTCTTCCAGGCGGGCGTTCACGCGGCTGTCCAGCTCGCTGGCCGCCACGGTGACGGTGAACTGCTTGTGCAGGTCCTGGGAAACGGTCTCGCTGATCTGCATTTCGAACGTCCTTATTCTCTTAAGTCCTGGAAACCCGCAAAGGGCTCTGCAAGGCCGGTTTTGCCGGGATTCTCGCGGATTTGGCCCGCCGCTTTACCCGTTTCCCCTGTGCCCCGCAAGAACGGGAAAAAGCTCGCGGGAACAGCGGCCTTTCCCTATACCGGGGCCCGGGCGGCCGTGGCGAAACTGGTAGACGCAGCAGATTTAGGTTCTGCCGGGCAACCGTGGGGGTTCAAGTCCCTCCGGCCGCACCATTCCTTGCTGCTCGCCAAGCGAGCGGCAAGGAATGGCAAGCCCCGCCGCGACAGCGGAGGGAGGGCCGGCGCAGCAGGTGAAGACACCCACCTTCTCACAACGGCCTCAGATAGACGGCCACGTCCCAGAACCGGCCGAACTTGCGCCCGACCTCGTCCAGCACCCCGGCCCGCACGAACCCCATCCCTTCATGCAGCCGGTTCGAGGCGTCGTTGGGCTGGGTGACCCCACCATAGGCGCGGTGGATGTCCTGGCCCGCCAGGGCATCAAAGAGGGTCTGGTAGAGCCGCTTCCCCAGCCCCTGCCCGCAGGCGTCCGGCGCCAGATAAACGCTGGTTTCCACCGTGGTGTCATAGGCCGCGCGTTCGCGGAAGCGCCCGGAACTGGCCCAGCCGATCGGCCGGCCGTCCTTCACGGCGACAAAGCACTGGTAACGGCCGGTATCGGAAAACCCATCCAGCCAAACGCGGCGTTGCTCCAGCGTCCTGGGTTCCAGGTCGAAGGTTATCGCGGTTTCGCGCACATAATGGTTGTAGATGTCCAGCAGCGCCGGCAGGTCGCCCGGCTGGATGCGGCGGATATCAGCCATGCGCCAGCTCCGCCAGAACATGCGGCAGGATTTCGGGCAGGTCTTCCGCAATCAGGCCTGGGCCGAAGGCGCTTGCCGCCGCGCCATGCAACCAGGCGCCGCATGCGGCGGCGTCGAACGCGGTCATGCCCTGCGCCAGCAATCCCGCGATGAAGCCGGCGAGCACATCGCCCGCGCCTGCGGTCGCAAGATACGCTGGCGCGTTGGCGTTGATCGCGGCCTTGCCGCCCGCATCGGCAATCACCGTGTCGCTGCCCTTGAGCAGCACGGTGCAACCCGCCAGCTTCGCCGCCGCACGCGCGGCTTCGACCTTGCTGGCCGCCTTGTCGAGCTGGCCAGGAAAGATGCGCTCGAATTCGCCGTCATGGGGGGTGAGCACACAGCGGTCGTGCAGCTTGCCGAACAGCGCATCGGAGTCATTCTTGAACGAGCTCAACGCGTCGGCGTCCAGCACGGCAGCAGCGCCCGACTTCAACGCGACTTCAACAAGCGCGCGGGTCTCGTCGCCGATGCCCAGCCCAGGACCCAGCACGATGGCGTTCAGCCGCTTGTCGTCCAGCAGCTTGGCGAACTCTTTCGCGCCTTCGAACGGCTTGATCATGATGGCGGTGAGATGTGCGGCATTCACCACCACTGCATCGGGTGGAGACGCCAGCGAAACCAGCCCCGCGCCTACCCGCAACGCGCCGCGCGCCGCCAGCCGTGCCGCGCCGGTGGCATGGGCGGGGCCGCTGACGATCACGGCGTGACCACGATCATATTTGTGGCCGTCTTCGCGCGGGAACGGGTAGCGCCACAGCGCGGGCGTGTTCTCGTGCAGCCGCGTGTTCGCCGCCTCGGCCGGGATACCGATATCGGCCAGCACGATCTCGCCGCACAAGGCGCGGCCCGGCTGCAGCAGATGCCCCGGCTTCTTGCGGAAGAAGGTCACTGTCAGCACCGCCGTGACGTAAACCGCGCCCAACGGCTGGCCGCTATCGCCGCTGATGCCGCTGGGCATGTCGATCGCGACCACGGGCAGGCCGTTCAACGCCTCCACAACTTGTGCATAAGCGCCCCCCAGCGGACGCGACAACCCGGCACCGAACAGCCCGTCCACCACCAACCGCGCGCCACGCAACACGTCGGGGATCAGCGCCTCGGTTTCGCCGCTCCAGCGCGCGGCCATCACATCGGCATCGCCCCCTCTTCCATTAGAAGAGTGGCTGCCATTGCTGGCGACGCGGACGGTAAAGCCCTCCTCGTCCAGCAGGCGCGCGACCACGAAGCCGTCGCCGCCATTGTTGCCGGGGCCGCACAACACCGTGACGGGACAGGGCTTGAAGCGGGCCGTGATGGCCAGAGCGATGGCGCGGCCGGCATTTTCCATCAACTCCAGCGAGGGCATGCCGGCGGATACGGCATGCGCGTCCGCGGCGTTCATTTCCGCACAGCTCAGAACTTCGCCGCTCATGCCGCACCAAGATGTGGGCAGGACAAGAACCGCATGCGCAAGGGCATGATCGTTGTTTTCGCAAAAACCCTACCCCCCTCCCCCCCGGAGGCGGACTTGTCCCCCGTGGGACAGGCAGGCGCAGCGACGCGAAGCTTCGTCTTCATCACGCCATCATACACCAGCGCGAGCGCGTGTTGATAAGCTCAGGCGAAATAGCGTTCCAGGCGCTCCAACGACTGTTCGATCAGGCTCTGCTGCTTGCAGAAGGCGAAGCGCACGAAGGTATCTGGCGTGGCGGACTGGAAGAAGGCCGAGAGCGGTATCAGCGCGACGCCCGCCTCGCGCACCAGCCGTTCGCAGAAGGCCAGGTCTTTCTCGTTGGTGATCTTGGAAATGCCCGCCGTCAGGAAGTAGGTGCCCTCGCAGGGCTGCACCTCGAAGCCCAGTTTGGTCAGTCGCGCCGCCAGCAGGTCGCGGTTCTTCTGCAGCCGCGCCGTCAGCTTGATCGGAAAATCCATTTCATGCGTCAGGCCATGCGCCACGCCCAGCTGCAGCGCCGGCGGCGTGGTAAAGGTGATGAACTGGTGGGCCTTGGTGACCACGCTGACCAGCTCGCGCGGGCCCGTCACCCAACCCACCTTCCAGCCGGTGAGCGAGAATATCTTGCCGGCGGAGCCGATGCGCACGCACCGTTCGCGCATGCCGGGCAAGGTCGCCAGCGGCACATGCGGGCGGCCGTCATAGACCAGGTGCTCATAGACCTCGTCGCAGATAACCACCGCATCGGTGCCGGCGACGACGCGCGCCAGCGTTTCCATTTCTTTGCGGGAAAAGGCGCGGCCCGCCGGGTTGTGCGGCGAGTTGATCAGGATGGCGCGGGTCTTGGGACCGATGGCGGCGCACAAGACCTCTTCGGTCAGCGCCCAGTGGGGCGGGCCCAGCTTCACCGTCTTGATGACGGCGCCGGTGGCTTCGACAATGGGGCGATAGGAATCGTAGGTTGGCTCGACCAGCACGAATTCCTCGCCGGCCTGCGCGAAGGCGAGAATGCAGGCGCCCAGCGCCTCCGTGCCGCCGGAGGTGATCACCACCTCGTCTTCCGGGTCATTGTCGAGATCATAAAAGTGTTTGGCGTGCGCGCTGACCGCCTGGCGCAGCACGGCCAATCCCTTGGACGGCGGATACTGGTTGGGGCCTTCCAGCAACTGTTTCGCCGCGACCTCGCGGATAGGAAGCGGGCCATCTTCGTCCGGAAAGCCCTGCCCCAGATTGATGGCGTCATGTTTCAGCGCCAGCATCGTCATGTGCTGGAAGATGCTGATCGGCAGCCTGGAAAAGACGGGGCTGGGCTTCATCTCAGCGAAATTCCGGTCCCACCGCCCAGATCACCAGGCATTTGCGGGTGCCGCGCGTGATGGGGGTCACCCGATGGGCGACGTAAGAGGGAAAGCACAGCAGGGTACCGCGCTCTTTCGACGCGATGTCGATGTGATCGCCCATCTGGGCTTGCAGTTCGCAGCCGTCATAGTCGGATGGATCGCTGAGCTGCAGGCTCAAGGTCAGCTTGCGCGGCTCCATCCCGCCCTGCACGCCATAGTCCTGGTGCCAGTCGAAGCGGCTGCCTTCGTTGTCGTCATAGACCGTGTATTGCAGGTTCATCACCGCCGACAGGTCATAGCGGAAGACCTGCGCATTGATGGCCAGCACCAGTTCCTCGATACGGGCGAACAGCGCGGCCGGCGCATTCTCGCGACCCAACCAGGCGACGCGGGTGATGCGGGTGCCGTGGGTATAGCCGTCGCTGGACGGGGTGGTCCCGGCCGTCTCCAGTCTGAGGCTGTCGCCCAGCTTGACGATCTGGTCCAGTTCGGCCGGGGTGAAGACCTTGTCCCAGGTGACGAACAGGCCCCTGAGTTCGGGTACGGTGGCGGAAGGCATCGGCATGGTGGCGCTTGATGGTGGAACTGCCCAGACCTAGCATCTCGGCGGCGGCGCTCAAAACTGCACGTTAATTGTGCATTCAGTCTATTTATTAGGCTGATTTTCTGGCTGCGTTTTGACCGGTTTGCCAACACGTTGATTTTACAGGATGATTTTGAGCCTAAAACCGGCACAAGTCCTGCTAATGCGTTAACGGAAGCGTGCGGGCCGTGGGGGTCGCGCGGAGGAGCAGCATGAAAAAGATCGAAGCCATCATCAAACCGTTCAAGCTCGACGAAGTGAAAGAGGCCCTGCAGGACGTGGGCGTCCAGGGCATCACCGTGACGGAAGCCAAGGGGTTCGGCCGCCAGAAGGGCCATACCGAACTGTACCGTGGCGCCGAATATGTGGTGGATTTCCTGCCCAAGGTGAAAATCGAGATCGTCATCAACGAAGACCGCGTTGACGCCAGCGTGGAAGCCATCCAGAAGGCTGCGCGGACGGGCCGCATCGGCGACGGCAAGATTTTCGTCCTCAATGTCGAGGAAGCCATCCGCATCCGTACCGGCGAGACCGGGGCGGACGCAATTTAAGAAGAATTCGCCGTCTGGGTAATGGCGGCACGGGAGCGTCGGCGCAGGCCGGAGCGACCCAATCCAAAGTCAACGAAGGGAAGACTGAACTAATGGCCGACAAGAAAACGACCGCAGCTGACATCCAGAAGCTGATCAAGGACAAGGAAGTCAAATACGTCGACATCCGCTTCACCGATCCGCGCGGCAAGTGGCAGCACGTGACCTTCGACCTGATGATGGTCGATGACGACTTCCTGAACGAAGGCACCATGTTCGACGGCTCCTCGATCGCCGGCTGGAAGGCCATCAACGAGTCCGACATGCTTCTGAAGCCGGACCTGGACACCGCGGTCATCGATCCGTTCTTCGCCCAGACCACGCTGATCCTGATCTGCGACGTTCTGGAGCCCACCACCGGCCAGAACTACGCCCGCGACCCGCGCTCGATCGCCAAGGCCGCCGAGGCCTATGTGAACTCGTCGGGCATCGGCGACACCACCTATTTCGGTCCGGAAGCCGAATTCTTCATCTTCGACGACGTGCGTTTCGACGTCGGGATGAGCTCGGCCTATTACTATCTGGACTCCAAGGAGAGCGCGACCAACACCGGCAAGGAATATGCCGAAGGCAACCTCGGCCATCGTCCCAAGGTGAAGGGCGGCTATTTCCCGGTTCCCCCCATCGACTCCGAACAGGACATGCGCGGCGAGATGCTGGCGGTCATGAAGGACATGGGCATCAACCCGGAAAAGCACCATCACGAAGTGGCGTCGGCCCAGCATGAACTCGGCTTCAAGTTCAACACGCTGACCAAGTGCGCCGACTACATGCAGATCTACAAGTACGTGATCCACCAGGTTGCGCAGGCCTATGGCAAGACCGCGACCTTCATGCCCAAGCCCGTCTATGGCGACAATGGTTCGGGCATGCACGTGCACCAGTCGATCTGGAAGGGCGGCAAGCCGCTGTTCGCCGGTTCGGGCTATGCCGACCTGTCGGACCTGTGCCTCTACTACATCGGCGGCATCATCAAGCACGCCAAGGCGCTGAACGCGTTCACCAACCCGCTGACCAACAGCTACAAGCGCCTGATCCCGGGCTTCGAAGCCCCGGTGCTGCTGGCCTACTCGTCGCGCAACCGCTCGGCCTCGTGCCGCATTCCCTTCTCGCCCTCGCCCAACGGCAAGCGCGTCGAGGTTCGCTTCCCCGATCCGGGCGCGAACCCCTACCTCGCTTACGCCGCGCTGCTGATGGCCGGTCTGGACGGCATCGAGAACAAGATCCATCCGGGCGGCCCGATGGACAAGGACCTGTATGCCCTGCCGCCGGACGAGCTGGCGAAGGTGCCGCAGGTTTGCGGCAGCCTGCGCGAAGCCCTGGACAGCCTTGCCGCCGACCACGAGTTCCTGCTCAAGGGCGGCGTGTTCTCCAAGGACTTCATCGAGAGCTACATCGAGCTCAAGTACGAAGAAGTCTATGCCTTCGAACACACCCCGCATCCGGTGGAATTCAAGATGTACTACTCCGTCTGATCCGGCGGTCTCAGAAACAAGAAAAGGCGCGGGTTCATCCCCGCGCCTTTTTTGTTTCTGCCCAGCCTCGCGCCGCGCTTGGCCGCGCGCCGCTGCGGCGTTCGCCGGGGCCGAAGGTCCACTGGACCTTCGGCTATTCCCGGCTCACCCCCGCATCCGGTGGAGTTCAAGATGTACTATTCGGTCTGATCTTCGGATCGACTGAAACAACAAAGGGCGCGGCTATTGCCGCGCCCTTTTTGTTTGCGCAGGAAGTTTCCGCTACGCCGCCACGGTCGAACGGTCGATCGCGTCCTTGGGCACCGGGAAGGTGACATAGGCGCTGCAGCCCTTGCCCTCTTCGCTCTCCAGCCAGGCGCGGCCGCCATGCAGCTCCACCAGCCCGCGCACCAGCGCCAGGCCAAGCCCCGTACCGCCGGCCTGGCGGTCGAAGCGATTGTCGACCTGATTGAAGGGCGAGAAGATCTTTTCCAGCTTGTCGGCGGGAATGCCCGGGCCGTTGTCGCGCACCAAAATCTGGAATTCACCCGCGCTGCTGCGCCCACCGACCACCTCGATGCGCCCGCCATTGGACGTGAACTTGACCGCGTTGCTGACCAGGTTGAGCAGGACCTGCTTAACCGCCCGTTCGTCGGCCCACAGTTCGGGCGCATCGTCTTCGACCGCGATGACTAGCTGCTGGTCCTTTTCGCGCGCCTTGCTGCCTACCAGCTTCAGCGCCAGGTCGAAGGTGCGCCTGGTGTCCAGCGCATGCGGGGCGATGTCCATGTGGCCCGCCTCGATCTTGGCGACGTCCAGCAGGTCGTTGATCAGCGACAGCAGATGCGCGCCGGAGGTGTGGATGTCGCCGGCATAGTCCCGGTAGCGTTCCGAGCCCACAGGCCCGAAACATTCCTGGGCGATGATTTCCGAAAAACCCAGAATGGCGTTCAAAGGCGTGCGCAGTTCGTGGCTCATATTGGCCAGGAAAGCGGTCTTGGAGGCGTTGGCGGCTTCGGCCTCGAACCGCTTCTTCAGCGCCTCGTCGCGGGCCTCCTCCAGCGCGCCGGCCATGTCTTCGATCTGGAAGCGCAGGCGGGCATCGTTTTCCAGGCGCTGCACCAGCGGGCGGCCGGTGCGCCACAGCTGCATGGCGACCAGTGGCGCGGCGGCGCCGATCACCCAGTCGGTGACGCTGCCGCTGAACAGGAAACGCCCGGTCGCCAGGATCGAGATTGGCAACAGACTGGCCAGGTACATCTGCGCGTTGCTGCCGCGCGCCACCACCATGCCAGCCACCACCGCCATGGTCGTGGCGGCGAGATACATGTGGTTCAGGTCGTTGCCGCGCTCCCAGCACAGCCAGGGCATCAGCCCCCAGGCTGCGCTGACCGCCACCTGCATCACGATGAAAAGCCGCGACCAGGACTGGATGTCGCCGTCCGTGTGATGACGCTCATAGGCCGACGACAGTGCCGACATGGCGCCGATGCCCGTGGTGACCACAAGCGGCAGGATGATGGCGCGTTCCAGCGGCACATGGCCCAGCAGGCCTTGCGAGCAGACCAGCGCCACTGCCAGCGACCAGAGCGGCGCGGAGAAACGGGTGACGCGCGTCAACTGCGCCGCCAGCGCAAGCTGTGCCTTCAGCACGCGCGGCTCGCTCTGTGTCGTCAGTGGTTCCCGATCCGGCAAGGACACGCGGTTTTCCTGAGAATTCCCGAAATGTCAGTATCGCGCTGCGGCCTTAAAATTTACTAAGGCGCGCCCCGGCATGCCTCAGCCTTTTGGCTCGCTTTTCAGGGTTGATGAATCGTAAAAATGGTCTGCGCGGCCACGATTCGCCGCAAATGCCCTTCCACATGCTTACCTGCTGAACCCATGGCCAAGAACGATCCCGATCTCTTCGACAAGTCCGCCGCCGCCTCCAAGGCCTATACCGCCAAGGACATCGAGGTGCTGGAGGGGCTTGAGCCGGTGCGCCGCCGCCCCGGCATGTATATCGGCGGCACCGACGCCAATGCGTTCCATCACTTGGCCGCCGAAATCCTCGACAACTCGATGGACGAAGCGGTGGCCGGCCATGCCAGCCGCATCGAGCTGGAGCTGAAGCCCGGCAATGTGCTGGTGGTGCGCGACAATGGCCGCGGCATTCCGGTCGATCCGCATCCCAAGTTCAAGAACAAGTCGGCGCTGGAAGTCATCATGACCACGCTGCATGCCGGCGGAAAGTTCGACGGCAAGGCGTATGACACTTCGGGCGGCCTGCATGGCGTGGGCGCGAGCGTGGTGAATGCGCTATCGGAATGGATGGAAGTGGAAGTGGCGCGCGAGAAGCACGCCTGGAAGCTGCGCTTCGAGCGTGGCCATGTGGCGGGCAAGCTGAAGGACCTGGGCGCGGTCAACCGGCGCGGCACCATCACCAGCTTCAAGCCCGACACAAAGATCTTCGGCGACATCAGCTTTTCCCCTGCCCGCCTGCACCGCATGGCCAAGTCCAAGGCCTATCTGTTCCGCGGCGTGGAAATCCGCTGGTCGTGCGATCCCTCGCTGATTACCGACGAAACCCCCGCCGAAGACGTGCTGCATTTCCCCGGCGGCCTGTCGGACTTCCTGGTGGGCGAAGTGGGCAAGGCTGCGACCGTCACCACGCGCATGTTCCGCTGGCCGGTGGTGTCGGGCGAGACCGAGCGCAAGAACGAGAAGAAAGAAGAAAGCACCCGCGGCAAGGTGGAATGGGCCGTGACCTGGGCGCCATCGCGCGATCCCTTCACCCGCAGCTATTGCAACACCATCCCCACACCCGCCGGCGGCACCCACGAACAGGGCCTGCGCAACGCGCTCACCAAGGGCCTGCGTGCGCATGGCGAACGCACCAACAACCGCAAGACCAGTCTTATAACTGCCGACGACGTGATGGACGCGGCCTGCGCGGTGCTGTCGGTCTTCATCCGCGAGCCCGAATTCCAGGGCCAGACCAAGGACAAGCTGTCGTCACCCGACGCGCAGCGCCTGGTCGAGACCATCATGCGCGATCACTTCGACCATTGGCTGGCGGAAAGCCCTGCCGAGGCCGACAAGCTGCTGGGCTTCGTGATCGACTGTGCCGAAGACCGGCTGAAGAAGCGCCAGGAAAAGGAAACCAAGCGCCAAAGCGCCACGCGCAAGTTGCGCCTGCCCGGCAAGCTGGCGGATTGCTCCAAAGGCGCATCGGAAGGCACCGAAATCTTCCTGGTCGAAGGCGACAGCGCCGGCGGCAGCGCCAAGCAGGCGCGCGACCGCGCCACCCAGGCCATCCTGCCCTTGCGCGGCAAGATCCTGAACGTGGCCAGTGCGGCGGCCGGCAAGCTGGCGCAGAACCAGGAGCTATCCGATCTGGTGCAGGCGCTGGGTTGCGGTACCGGCAGCAAGTTCAGCGCGGGCGACCTGCGCTATGAGCGTGTGATCATCATGACCGACGCCGACGTGGACGGCGCGCATATCGCGTCGCTTTTGCTGACCTTCTTCTATCGCGAGATGCCGGGCCTGATCGAAAGCAACCGGCTGTTCCTGGCGATGCCCCCGCTCTATCGCCTCACGCAAGGCGGCAAGACCGTCTATGCCCGCGACGATGCCGACCGCGAGCGCATCCTGAAAAAGGAATTCCGCGCCGGCGCCAAGGTGGAAGTCTCCCGCTTCAAGGGCCTGGGCGAAATGATGCCGGCGCAGCTGAAGGAAACCACCATGCGGCCTGGCCATCGCACTCTGTTGCAGGTGCATATCCCGCAGGACGACACCCGCAACACCGAGAACCTGTTCGAACGCCTGATGGGCAAGAAGCCCGAACTGCGCTTCCAGTTCATCCAGGAGAACGCGGAATTTGCGGCCGAGGCGGTTGACGTCTAGGAGCGTCGGCGCAAGCCGAGCGACCAGAAAATCAGCGCGCCGGAATATTCACCGTTCCCGCAAACAGGCTTTCATCGCCCTGCTGATAGGTGACGTTTGTCACGGGCCTGGCCTTCCGCAGCTTCTCGCCACCTGCCGGCAGGCTGCGGCGGTTGGCGATCAGGGTTAGCGCCATCGCGTTGGGCGTCTCCACCGTCAGCACCATGCGCGTTGAGGCGCAGTCCGGCGTCGCACAGGTGATGAAGATGGATTTGTCCTGGGGCGCTTCCACCGTCACCCCGCCAATGGTCACGGTCTTCAGCCCCGCCTCCTTGGGCACCGCCAGCGCAATGCCGTCGCCCTGCGCGTGAATGTCCAGGGTGATCGTCTCGCCGTTGCGCGACACCGTGGCGGTCGGCGCGGGATTTTCCGCCGGGCCGATGGGGGCGACATAACCGAAGTCCAGCGCCTTGCGCGGCGCATCCGAAAACGCCGCTGCCGCGCGCAACTCGGCCGGCAGGTGCTTCACCGGATCGGCCAGCCACCAGGCTTTGCCGTTCTGCTCGACGTAGCGGATGTTCAGCGGCTGTGGCGCCTGGGCGCTGAAGGCCGGCTCCAGACCCGCCGTCACGGCAAAGCCGATGGCGAAGATCAGCGACACGGCGAATGACAGCCAAAGTCCCTCACGCGCGCGGCCCAGCAGCGGCAGCAACGCCAGCACGCCGAACGCGCTGGAGACCATGAACAGCGGATGCAGCTTCAGTCCCATGATCAACTCGCTGCCCGCCGTCAGCCCGATCCAGATCACCGCCGCGGCCAGCGCCGCCACCAGTTGTGCCGCCGCGCGCCCGCCGCGCACCGTCACCAGCAACAAGGGCGCCGCCACCATCGCCGGAAACAGGAAATACGGCGCGATGCCCACGGCGAAGATCGATGTGCCGATGGCAAGCCCCGCGAACCACAGCCAGCCGCAGATCGCGCCGGCGCCGCGCGATACCGGCAGCGCCATCGCCAGCACGCCGAAAGCCAGCGACCAGCGCAGCCAAACCGGATGGGCGAAGCTGGGATCGGCATTGCCGGATATCCAGGCCGCCAGGCCATGCAGCCCGAAGCCGATGGCGACACAGCCGATCAGAAACAGCGGCGGCATGAAGAAGGACAGCCAGGGCCGCCGCAGTTCGCGCCGCCCCGGCTCGGTCAGGTATCCGGCCAGCGCGATCATCAGGAAGGCGATGATGCTCAGCGGCAGCGCCCAGGAGGCGGGCAAACGCGGCAACCAATAACCCAGCACATCGAGATAGATCGCATTGCCGCCTTTCAGCGTGTCCACATCGGTGCGGGACAGGGCATCCGCCAGTTCCAGCGTGTTGTCGCCATGCTGTTGCAGGCTGACGGGATCGATGTTGGCGCGGCGGTCCAGGGCTGTGTGGTAATGCGCCAGATGACCCATCAGCGCGAAGTTGTAGCCGGTGATGCCGTTCTGCAGCACCGGCGTCAGGTCGGTGTCGTTGGGCAGGCGCTTGTAGATTTCGCTATAGAGCGACGACGTCGCATAGCGCGCCTCGCTCTTCGCATAGAGATCGATCAGTCGGGCATCGCCGGGCGACGTCTGGAACAGGAAGCTTGGCCCGCTGTTGCCTCGAGCCTCGACATTGATCACCGCGCCGGTCTTGCCGCGGCGCAGCGGATCGCGCAGATACGCGGCCGCACCCAGCAGTCCTGCTTCCTCGCCGTCGCTGAACAGCGCGACGATGGGATGCTCGCCGGTGGTGCCGCGTGCCTTCAGCGCCCGTATGGTCTCCAGCAGGGTCGCGGTGCCGCAACCGTCATCACAGGCGCCCGGCCCAGCCGGCACGCTGTCGCGATGCGCCATCAGCAGCACCTGCTTGCCGTAGCCCAGCGACACGCCGGCCACGACATTGGTGACGGTGCCGCATTCCACCCAGCCCACGCGCGGTTCGGCGTAGCAGCTCATCGCTGTTACAGGCTTTGCCACCACGCCCATCTTCGCCAGTTCGCCCAGCAGACGGTCGCGCGCGGCGGCGTTTTCGGCCGATCCCACCGGGTGCGGCTTCTCCGGTCCCAGCACCCGCGCCAGCGCGGCGTCGGCGCGCGCCGCGGAGAAGTGCGTGGCGGGCGCATCGAGGCCCAAGGGCGCCGGGCGCGATTGTCCGTACAAGGACAAAAACCAGAGGACGACGGCCAGCGCCGCCACAGCCCAAATCCTGACCATGCCCAACCCCTGAATAAGGGCAGATACAGCCATAACTTGCTTTTTGGGGGAATATCCCTATGTATCGACCGGATAAAGCCGCTCCGCCATCCGGGCTGGGCAGGCAGGGCGCCACAGGTTGCGCCCCTTTTCAGGAGCGTACTTGACCAGTGAGACGACCTCCGGCGCGGAAGCCGGAACGACCGAAGTTATTGAATCCGTTCAGACTTCTTCGCCAGCTACCCCCGCCGCCGCCCCGGAAGGCGAAACCCTGCCCCGCTTCGACGAACTGGGCCTGGGCAGCGACGTCCTCAAGGCCGTAGACGACTCGGGCTACACCAAGCCGACCCCCATCCAGGCCAAGACCATTCCGTTCGCCCTCCAGCGCCGCGACGTAATCGGCATCGCCCAGACGGGAACCGGCAAGACCGCCAGTTTCACCCTCCCGATGATCGAGATGCTGTCCAAGGGCCGCGCCAAGGCGCGCATGCCCCGCGCGCTGGTGCTGGAACCCACCCGCGAGCTGGCCGACCAGGTGTCGGAGAGCTTCGACAAATACGCCAAGTACACCAAGCTGACCCATGCGTTGCTGATCGGCGGCACCGCGATGGACGAGCAGATCAAGAAGCTGGATCGCGGCGTCGACGTTCTGATCGCCACGCCCGGCCGGTTGATGGACCATTTCAATCGCGGCCGCCTGTTGCTGTCACAGGTCAACATCCTGGTGATCGACGAAGCCGACCGCATGCTGGACATGGGCTTCATTCCCGACGTGGAGGAAATCTGCAAGAAGCTGCCCTTCACCCGCCAGACGCTGTTCTATTCCGCGACCATGCCGCCGGAAATCCAGCGCCTGACCGACCAGTTCCTGCATAATCCCGCGCGCATCGAAGTGGCGCGTCCCGCCACCACTGCCACCAACATTACCCAGCAGATCGTGGAAATTCCCGCCAACGACTGGGCCAAGCGCGAAGCCCTGCGCCGCCTGATCCGCGAGGCGGAAGCTGGCCTGAACAACGCCATCGTGTTCTGCAACCGCAAGCGTGACGTCGATGTGGTCGCCAAGAGCCTGAGCAAGCACGGCTTCGATGCCGCACCGATTCACGGCGACCTGGATCAATCCATGCGCATGAAGACGCTGGAACGTTTCCGTGGCGGCGAACTGAAAATTCTCGTCGCCTCCGACGTGGCCGCGCGCGGCCTGGACGTGCCGTCGGTTAGCCATGTCTTCAACTTCGACGTGCCGATCCATGCCGACGACTATGTCCACCGCATCGGCCGCACCGGCCGCGCGGGGCGCAGCGGCATCGCCCTGATGCTGGCCTCCAAGCGCGACGACAAATACATCGAGGCGATCGAGAAGATCACCGGCCAGAAGCTGGACCGCCGCGAGATGATGGATATCGAGGTGCGCGAAGACGTGCGTCCGCGTCGCGACGGTGACCGCAATGGCGGCAAGGGTGGCCGCGGCGGGCGCGACCGCAATCGCGGCCGTGACGGCAAGCAGCGTGATCGCCGCCCGGAAGGCGGCAAGTATCACGACCAGGTCGCCAGCATGGAGCCCACGGTCGCCACCGAGGCCCCGGCCGAGGCGCCGCGCGCCGAACAGGCGCCCCGCCCCGAAAAGCCGCGCCACGAACAGCGGCCGCGCCAGGACGAGCAGCGCCCCCGTCAGGAGCGTCAGCATCAGGACAAGCCGCGCAGCGAGCACAAACGCGAGCGCGGCAGCCAGCGCCACCACAACGAACAGGCTGCCAAGCCCGAAGCCGTGGACAAAAGCCAGCTTCCGGCCTTCCTGTTCCGCCCGGTGCCGGTGAAGAAGCCCGAGCCCCAGGCCGATTAAGGGCTGACAAAAAGCCGGAGAAAGCCCGCAGATTTCGCGGATTTTCCGGCAAAACGGGGCCGTGACTTAACCCTTTTTTACGGCCCCGACGGGCAGTATGCCCCTGTCGGCGGGAAGAAGTTCCGCCAGGGGGTTGTTACGTGTTCAAGCAGGATCGCGAACAGGGCTTTGCCAAGGCCGCTCTCGCCTTGATGGGCGAGTGCAATGTCGTGTCCACGCCGGACAACTTCGAACTCTTCTATGCCTATTGCTCGGGTGAGAACCCGGCCGTCACTCAGGTGATGGCGGCGCTGATCAATTCCAGGAAGCCTTTCACGCCGGAACTGCTGCAGGACCTGCGCCTGCGCTGCCTGTCGGGTGCCCGCGCGGCCCAGGCCATGGACTCGCTGGGCGGCAACATGAGCCAGCTCATCGATGACGTGATGGGCAAGCTGGCCGCCAGCGCGCGCGACGCCAACGCCTACAAGGACACGCTGTCGGCCGCGACGGGCGAGCTGGGTGGCGACCGCAGCCCGGCCGACATGCGCAAGCTGGTGGACGGGCTGATCGCCGCCACCCGCGCGATGGAGCAACGCGCCAAGTCGCTGGAAGGCGAACTCAAGGCCTCGTCGGAGCAGGTCAACGAGCTGCGCGACAAGCTGGACAATGTCCGCAAGGAAAGCCTGACCGATCCCCTGACCAATGTCGCCAACCGCAAGGCGTTCGACGAAGCCGTGAAGGCCGCCCTCGACGCCGTGGCCAATGGCGAGGAAGTGTCGCTGCTGATGTGCGACATCGATCATTTCAAGAAATTCAACGACAGCTTCGGCCACCAGACCGGCGACCAGGTGTTGCGCCTGGTGGCGTCGTGCCTGTCGGAGAACGTCAAGGGCCGCGACACCGCCGCCCGCTACGGCGGCGAGGAATTCGCCGTCCTGCTGCGCGGCACCGCCCTGGGTGGCGCCACCAATGTGGCCGAGCAGATCCGCCAGACGGTGGAGACCAAGAAGCTGGTCAAGAAGTCGACCGGCGAGATTTTGGGCGCCATCACCATCTCCATCGGCGTTGCCCAGTTCACCCCTGGCGAGACCATGGAAGCCGTGGTGCGCCGCGCCGATGCCTGTCTGTATGGCGCCAAGCACAGCGGCCGCAACCTGGTCATTCACGAGAATGACCCTCGCATGGCCGCGCTGGAAACCAGCGCCGCCTAGGCTATGCTTGACCCCGCTTTCCGGGGACATGCCATGCGCCGCTTCTTTCTCGCTTCGCTTCTGCTTGCCACGGCTGCTGCCGCAGCGCCGGTCAATGTCAGCCTCACGGCCATGGACAAGACCGTGCCGCCAGGACGCGACTTCTTCAACTATGCCAATGGCGGCTGGCTGAAAGGCGCCTCCATTCCCGCCGACCGCAGCTATGCCGGCGTGAACCTGGAGCTGGACTTGCAGAACGAGGACCGGCTGAAGGCCATCGTCACCGGCCTGGCGAAGACGCCGGATGCCAGGCTGGATGCCGACGGCCGCAAGCTGCGCGACCTTTATAATGGCTTCATGGATACCAAGGCGATCGAGGCTGCCGGCCTGAAACCGGCCGCCGCTGATCTGGCGCGCATCGCCGCCGCGCGCACGCCGGAAGACATCGCCCGGCTGATGGGTGATCCGGCGCTGGGGCTGGATGGGCCGTTCGGCTTTTACATCTATGCCGACCAGAAGCATCCCAAGGAATACAGCGTGCATCTGGGCCAGTCAGGCCTGGGGATGCCTGACCGCGACTATTACCTGAAGGACGACAAGGCGCTGGCTGCCGCCCGCGCCGCCTATAAAGTCTGGCTGGCCAAGGCGCTGACCCTGGCAGGCGTGGCCGATGCGCAAAAGATGGCCGCCGCCGTTTACGACGCGGAAGTGAAGCTGGCGCAAGGAAGCTGGCCCGCCGCCGACCGCCGCGACGAGGACAAGACATACAACCCCGAGACCCTGGCGGATTTGCAGCGCACCGCTCCCTTCCCCTGGGCGGCCATGTTCACCGCCAGCGGCATTTCCGGCATGGGCCCGCACGGCGCGCGCAAGTTCGTGGTGTCCGAGAACACGGCCTTCCCGAAACTGGCCAAGGCCTTCGCCACCACGCCAGTCGCGGTGTGGCGCGCCTATCTGGTGACGCGTTACCTGCACAACTTCGCCGACGTCCTGCCCAAGGCAGTGGATGACGCCAACTTCGCCTTCTTCGGCGTGGTGCTGTCGGGCACCAGCCAGCAGCAGCCGCGCGACAAGCGCGCGCTGAAGATGCTGGACGGCGCGATGGGCGAGGCGCTGGGCCGTGTTTACGTGCAGCGCCACTTCCCGCCGGAAGCCAAGCGCAAGATCGACCTGCTGGTGGCGAACCTGCTGAAGGCCTATGCCGAAGACATCAAAACACTCTCTTGGATGACGCCGGCGACCCGCGCCAAGGCGCTGATCAAGCTGAATCACATCACCCGCAAGATCGGCTACCCTGACAAGTGGCGCGACTATTCGGCATTGCAGATCCCCAAGAGCAATCCGCTGCAGGCCCAGAAGAACGCCACCGCGTTTGAAGCGCATCGCCAGCTGGTACGGCTGGACCTGCCCGTCGATCGCGGCGAGTGGCTGATGACGCCCCAGACCAACAACGCCTATTACGAGCCGACCCAGAACGAGATCGTATTTCCCGCGGGCATTTTGCAGCCGCCCTATTTCGATCCCAAGGCGGACGACGCGGTGAACTATGGCGAGATCGGCGCCACCATCGGGCACGAAATCAGCCATGGCTTCGACGACCAGGGCAGCAAGTATGACGCCGACGGCACCTTGCGGAACTGGTGGACCGGCACTGACCGCAAGAATTTCGACAAGCGCACCGCAGCACTTGCGAAACAGTATGACGCCTATCAGCCCCTGCCCGGCCTGCACATCAATGGCAAGCTGACCCTGGGCGAGAATATTGGCGACCTGTCGGGGCTGGAGATCGCGCTGAAGGCCTATCACCTGGCACTGGGCGGCAAGCCGGCGCCGGTGCTGGATGGCATGACGGGCGACCAGCGCTTCTATATCGCCTATGGACAGAGCTGGCGCGAGCTGTGGCGCGACGCGCGCACCCGCAAGGCGGTGCTGTCGAACCCGCACAGCCCCTCCAAGTTCCGGGTCAACGGCGTGGTGCGGAATTCCGACGGCTGGTACGCGGCGTTTCCCGCGATCAAATCGGGCGATACTTACTGGCTGGCGCCGGAACAGCGCATCAGGCTTTGGTAGACTTCTTCGAGGCGCGCTTCTTCTTGGCGGTCTTGGCGAGAGCCGCATCGCGGGCGGCGCGCGCCCATTGCGCCAACTCCGCCGGATCGTCGTAGAGCCGTTCGGGAATGGCGAACCAGCTGGTGTCGATCACCCGCTTGCCCCGCGGGTAGGAGAACGGCTTGCAGCCTTCCCCCAGGTAAGCAACGCGCGAGGCTTCGCTGGTGGTGAAATAGAGTTGGTCGTCCCAGACCAGCGCGATCATCGCGCTGCCGTCCCACACCGCCTCACCGCTGAAGAAGCGACGTACGCTGATGGGACCGTATTCGCTGAACAGGTCGTCGAACCGGTTCGGATCGCCCGGCATCAGGCCTTGGCGGGCGTGATCGAGACGCTCTCGCCGCAACCGCAGGCAGACGTCTGGTTCGGATTGTTGAACACGAAGCGCGCGCCCAGCTTTTCCTGCACGAAGTCCAGTTCGGTGCCGATCAGGAACAGGATCGCCTTGGGGTCGATGAAAACCTTGACGCCCTTGTCCTCCATTACCTCTTCGAACGGCTTGGCGGCATCGGCATATTCCATGGTGTAGCTCATGCCGGCACAGCCGCCATTGGTCACGCCCACGCGCACGCCCTGATACTGGCCTTCGGCATTCGCCATGATCTGGGCCAGACGCACGGCCGCCGCGTCGGACAGCTTGACGGGTTTGGGACGTTCGCGACGGGGTTTGGGTGTGACGATTTCCATGGTCAGAACATGTTCAATTCGAGCTTGGCTTCTTCGCTCATCCGGTCGGGCGTCCAGGGCGGGTCGAAGGTCATGTTGACCGTGACTGCGCCGATGCCGTCGACCAGTTCCAGCGCCGCCTTGACGTTGTTCGGCATTTCACCGGCAACGGGGCAGTTCGGGGCGGTCAGCGTCATGTCCACGACGACATCCTTGTTGTCGGCCACATCCACTTTGTAGATAAGCCCGAGCTCGTAGATATCAACCGGGATTTCCGGGTCGTAGACGGTCTTCAGCGCCGTGATCAGCTTGCTGGTGAAGTCGTCCAGCTCCTGCTGGCTCAAGGCCGAGGGGGTCTGCTGGGCGGCGTCACTCATGTCGCGCCCTCCTCGACCGCGTTCTTGTAGGTGTGCCAGGCCAGCGTCGCGCACTTCACCCGCATCGGGAATTCACTGATGCCGCCCATCACTTCCAGGGTCTCGCGGTCGTCATCCGACAAGCCCGAGGCATCCTCGCCCTTCACCAGGTGCAGGAAGCCTTCCATCAGCTTTTCGGCATCGGCAGCGGTGCGCCCCTTCAGCATGTCGGTCATCATTGACGCGCTGGCCTGGCTGATGGCGCAGCCCTTGCCTTCAAAGCCGATATCGGCGACGCGGCCATCGGCATCCAGCTTCAGGTACACGGTCACGCGGTCGCCGCAGAGCGGGTTGTACCCCTCGGCCTTGTGATTGTGCCCATCCAACGCGCCGTAATGGCGGGGATGGCGGGAGTGATCCAGTATCACTTCCTGATACAGCTCGCGTAGCGCGTCATCCATGCAGCACCTCCCGCGCCTTGGCGAGCGCAGAGATCAGCGCGTCCACATCGGCGCGCGTGTTGTAGAGAGCAAAGCTGGCGCGGCTGGTCGAGGCGACCCCGAAACGTTCCATCAGCGGCTGGGCACAGTGATGCCCGGCGCGCACCGCAACACCTTCGCGGTCCAGGATGGTTGCCAGGTCATGGGCATGCATGCCATCGGTCTCGAAGGACAGAATGGCGCCCTTGCCCGGCGCATCGCCGATCACCCGCAGCCAGTTGAACTGGCGCACCTGCTCGCGCGCATAGGTCAGCAGATCGTGTTCGTGCGCGGCAACGGCCACGCGGTCGAAACCCATCATGTAATCCAGCGCCACCGCCAGGCCATGCGCCTCGATGATCGGCGGGGTTCCGGCTTCGAAGCGCGCCGGCGGATCGGCATAGGTAATGCGATCCTGCGAAACTTCGCGGATCATCTCGCCGCCGCCATTGAAGGGGCGCATCTTTTTCAGGTGCGCGCGCTTGGCATACAGCGCGCCGATGCCGGTGGGGCCATACAGCTTGTGGCCGGTCATGACATAAAAATCGATATTCAGCGCCTGCACATCAACGATCTCGTGCACCGCGCCCTGGCAGCCATCAGCCAGCACAGGCACGCCCTTGGCATGGGCGCGGGTAATGATGTCGGCCAGCGGCGTGACCGTGCCCAGCACGTTGGACATGTGGGTGACGGCGACCAGCTTGGTCTTGTCCGTGATCGCGGCGTCCAGCGCCGCGATATCCAGGCTGCCGTCGTCGCGCACATCGACCCACTTCAGCACCGCGCCCTGACGCTCGCGCAGGAAGTGCCACGGCACGATGTTGGAGTGATGCTCCATAACCGTAATCACGATCTCGTCGCCCGGCTGGATCGTGGGCGCGAGAAAACCGTACGAGACCAGGTTGATCGCCTCGGTGCCGCCCTTGGTGAAGACGATTTCATCCTCGCGGGCGGCGTTCAGGAATTTCTGCACCGTGCGGCGCGCGGCTTCATAGCGGTCGGTCGCCGCTGCCGACAGGTAGTGCACGCCGCGATGGACATTGGCATATTCACTAGCTGCGAAATCGCGCATCGCATCCAGCACCACGCGCGGCTTCTGGGCCGACGCGCCATTGTCCAGATAGGCCAGCGGCTTGCCATAGACCTGGCGCGACAGGATCTCGAAATCCTCGCGCGCGGCCTGGGCATCAAAGCCCGTGATGGTGACGGGCGCGTTCATGCGATGTCCTTCAGCGCCGTTTCCAGCACGCCGCGCACCTGCTCGCGCAGGTCGTCGCGCGCCACTTCGGCCAGCGCGTCTTCCAGGAAAGCGTGCAGCAGCAAGCCCCGCGCCTTATCTTCGGGAATACCGCGGGCGCGCAGGTAGAACAGCGAGTCCGCATCCAGGTCGCCGACCGCGGCGCCGTGGGCGCACTTCACGTCGTCGGCGAAGATTTCCAGTTCCGGCTTCAGGTCGGCTTCCGCGGTTTCACCCAGCAGCAGCGCCTTGGCGGTCTGCGCGCTGTCCACGCCATCGGCGCCCTTGGCGACCACGACGCGGCCCTGATAGACGGCGCGGCTTTTGCCCGACGCGACCTTCTTGAACAACTGGGTGCTATGCGTGTTGGGCTTGCGGTGGATCATGGTGGTGGTGACGTCGGCATGCGCGTCACCCGTTAGCACCGAGATGCCAGACAGATGTGCTTCCGCGCCCTCGCCTTCCAGCGCGACGGTCAGTTCGGTACGAGACAGCTTGCCGCCGAAATTGGCGAAATGCGCGCGGTAGCGGGCATTGGCGGCCAGCGAAAGCCCGATCTCTTCCACCTGCACGGCAGGCGTGTTGGCGGCGATGCGCACATGCTCCAGCACCGCGCCTTCGCCCAGCACGATCTCAAGACCGGCATTGCGCGGGCCCGAAGCATCACCGCTTTCCGACAGCGTCAACGAGGCACCGGCTTCGACCACCAGCAACACGCGCACATGACCGGCCTGCACCAGGTCCAACGCCAGCGGCACGTCGATGGCTTTGCCGGCCGGCACGCGCAGCGCGACGCCACCCTTGGCGAAAGCCAGCGACGCTTCGCTGAGCGCATTCTTCGTCAAGGTACCCAGATGATCGGCAACCCACGGCGGGGGATTGACGGCAGCCAGATCGACCTGTTCCACGCCGACCGGCACCAGCACACGCGCGATCGCGGCGGCTTCGCCCAGTCCGGCATCGCCCAGCGCCACCTTCAGGTCGGAATATTTCCATTCCTCGACCCGGCGCGTGGGAACACCGCGGCCGTTGAACACGGCGCGGGCTTCGTCACGGCGTTTCGCCAGTGCCGTCATGCCGCCTGCCCCACAATGTGCTCGTAACCCTTGGCTTCCAGTTCCAGCGCCAGTTCCTTGCCACCTTCGGCGACGATGCGGCCCTTGGCCAGCACGTGAATGCGGTCGGGCACGATGTAATCCAGCAGCCGCTGGTAATGGGTGATGACCAGCATGGCGCGTTCGGGCGAGCGCAAGGTGTTCACGCCCTCCGCCACCAGACGCAGCGCGTCGATGTCGAGGCCGGAGTCGGTTTCGTCAAGAATGGCCAGCTTGGGTTCGAACAGGGTCATCTGCAGCGTTTCCAGGCGCTTCTTCTCGCCGCCGGAAAAGCCCACATTCAGGGCACGCTTCAGCATCTCTTCCGACACGTTCAGGGTCTTGGCCTTGGCGCGCACCAGCTTCAGCACCTGGATCGCATCCAGGTCCGGCTCGCCGCGGGTGCGGCGCTGCGCGTTCAGCGCAGTTTTCAGGAAGGTCATGGTGGTCACGCCGGGAATTTCCACCGGATACTGCATCGCCAGGAACACGCCCTTGGCAGCACGCTCTTCCGGCGCCAGCGCCGTCAGGTCTTCGCCGTTATAGATGATCGATCCTTCGGTGATGTCGTAGCCGGCACGGCCGGCCAGCACATAGGACAGCGTGGACTTGCCCGAGCCGTTGGGGCCCATGATGGCATGTACCTGGCCGGCTTCGATCGACAGGGTCAGGCCCTTGAGGATCGGCTTGTCGCCGACGCTGACGTGCAGGTTCTTGATCTCAAGCATGTTAGCCAACGCTACCTTCCAGACTGATGCCGACCAGCTTTTGTGCTTCCACGGCGAATTCCATCGGCAATTGCTGCAGCACTTCCTTGCAGAAGCCGTTGACGATCAGGCTGACCGCCTCGTCCTGCGGAATGCCGCGCGCCAAGCAATAGAACAGCTGGTCTTCCGCGATCTTCGACGTCGTCGCCTCATGCTCGATGCGCGCGGTCGGATTGCGGCTTTCGATATAGGGCACGGTGTGGGCGCCACACTCGCCGCCGATCAGCAGAGAGTCGCACTGGGTATAGTTGCGGGCGTTCTTGGCCTTTCCATAGACCGACACAAGACCACGATACGTGTTCTGCGCCTTGCCGGCCGAGATACCCTTGGAGATGATGCGCGACCTGGTATTGGCGCCCAGATGGATCATCTTGGTGCCGGTATCGGCCTGCTGGTAATTGTTGGCGATAGCGATGGAATAGAACTCACCCACGCTGTCATCACCACGCAGGATGCAGCTGGGATATTTCCAGGTGATGGCCGAACCGGTTTCCACCTGGGTCCAGCTGATCTTGGACTTCTTGCCGCGGCAGTCGCCACGCTTGGTGACGAAGTTGAAGATGCCGCCCTTGCCGTTCTCGTCGCCGGGGTACCAGTTCTGGACGGTCGAATACTTGATCTCGGCATTGTCCAGCGCGATCAGCTCGACCACCGCGGCATGCAGCTGGTTCTCGTCGCGCTTGGGCGCGGTGCAGCCTTCCAGGTACGAAACATACGAACCTTCGTCGGCGATGATCAGGGTGCGCTCGAACTGGCCCGTCTCCGACGCATTGATGCGGAAATAGGTGGACAGCTCCATCGGGCAGCGCACGCCCTTGGGCACATAGACGAACGTACCGTCGCTGAAGACGGCCGAATTCAACGTGGCGAAGAAATTGTCGGTTACCGGCACCACGGTGCCCAGATACTTCTTCACCAGATCGGGATAGTCGCGGATCGCCTCGCTGATCGGGCAGAAGATCACGCCCGCCTCGTTCAGCTTGTCCTTGAAGGTGGTCGCGACCGACACGCTGTCGAACACCGCATCCACCGCCACGCCGGCCAGCGCCATCTGCTCGTGCAGCGGAATGCCCAGCTTGTTGTAGGTCTCCAGCAGCTTGGGATCGACTTCATCCAGCGACTGCTTCTTGGGCGTGTTCTTGGGCGCGGCGTAATAATACGCGTCCTGGTAATCGATCTGCGGATAGTGGACGCGGGCCCACTTCGGCTCCTTCATCGACAGCCAGCGCTTGAACGCGCCCAACCGCCATTCCAGCATCCATTCCGGCTCGCCCTTCTTGGCCGAGACGTAACGCACCGTGTCTTCGTTCAGGCCCTTGGGGGCCTTTTCCATCTCGATGTCGGTGACGAAGCCGTACTTGTACTTCTCGCCGATCTCGGCGACCTGGGCGCGGGTTTCCTCGGCGATACTCATGCGGCCGCCTTGGCGCGTGCGCGCTCGTTTTGTTTCACCAACGACGCAACCGCCGCATTGACGTCTTCCATGGTCGAGGACCAGCCGAAGCTGGCACGCAGGGCACAACGGGCCAGCGCTTCGTCCACGCCCATGGCTTCCAGCACATGGCTGATCGACACCTTGCCCGACGAGCAGGTCGAGCCGGAGCTCATCGCCACGCCGTCAAGATCCAGCGCCATCAGCGCGGTCTCGGCAGGAAGGCCCGGAATGGCGAAACCCGAGGTGCTGCACAAGCGCTGGACCTTGGCGCCGAAGATCACGGTCTGCGGGATCGCCTCTTTCAGCGCCGCCTCGAAGTGATCACGCAGATGTGCGATGCGGGCGCGTTCGCCGGCGGCATCGCGCAGCGACTGGGCCGCGGCGCCGAAACCGGCAATGCCCGACAGGTTCACCGAGCCGGCACGCAGGCCGCGTTCATGACCGCCGCCAACCAGCTGCGCCGCCAGCGGCACGCCCGGCGCGACCAGCAAGGCACCGGCGCCCAGCGGGCCGCCCATCTTGTGACCGGACAGCACCATGTAGTCGCATAGCACAAAATCCAGATCGATCTTGCCGGCAGCCGGCACGGCATCGACCAGCAGCAACGCGCCGGCTTCACGCGCCAGGCGCGAAACTTCTGCGATAGGCTGCACGGTGCCGATTTCGTTGTTGGCGGCCATCACAGCCACCAGCGCGCGGCCCTTGCCTTCGCGCAGCGCGACGCGCAGCGCTTCCAGGTCGATCACGCCATCCGCCGTCACGGGCAACACGCTGACGCGCACCCAGGGGAAACGCTCGGCCAGGCGCTCAGCGCTTTTCAGCACCGCCTTGTGCTCGATGCTCAGAACGAAGAGACGGGTGATGCGGCTATCTTCGCCTTCCAGCGAACCTTCCACGGCGCCGAACAGCGCCAGCGCGCAGGCTTCAGTGGCGCCGCTGGTGAAGACCAGCTGGTCGGGCTGCGCACCAACAAGTGCGGCGATCTTCTCGCGCGCCTCTTCCACCACGGCCCGGGCAGCACGGCCTGCGCCGTGCAGCGACGACGGATTGCCGCCGATCGAAAGCGCGTGGGTCATCGCCGTCAGCGATTCCGGGCGGAGCGGCGAAGTCGAATTGTGATCCAGGTAATGCATGGTGATGATGCTCAAACTATTCCGCGGCGACCGTCTCGCTCAGCTCCAGGTCGTTGCAGGGGCGCGCACGGCCCAGCACACGGCGTTCCACCACATCGGCCAGTGACACCGACGACAGGAAAACATGGATCTGCTGGCCCAGCTCTTCCCACAGGTCATGGGTGACGCAGCGCGCGCCGGTCTTGGTGCAGCCCTTGGCGGCGCCCGGCTTGCAGCGGGTGGTGGCGATGGGTTCGTCCACCGCCAGGATGATGTCGGCGATGCGCAACTCACCGCTGGGGCGCGACAGGCGATAGCCGCCGCCGGGGCCGCGCACGCTGGTAACCAGCCCGCCGCGGCGCAGCTTGGCGAACAGCTGTTCCAGATAAGAGAGCGAGATGTCCTGGCGCGCCGCGATATCGGCAAGCGCCACGGGGCGGGTTTCACCCGGCTGCGGACCCGTGCCGTTGCCGGCCAGATCGGCCATCGCCATCACCGCATACCGTCCCTTGGTGCTGAGCCGCATGGCCTGGTTCCTTTCAAAATGCGCGCCTGTTCCCGGTGGGAGGCGGACAGCGAAGCGGGCGTTTTTCCTTGCTTTTTGCCCCCCCTCCCAGTGTAGAGAGAGCGCCGAGCGGTCAGGTCGCCTGATACGCGGGGGATATAGAGTTCCCGACTAGGTTGGTCAAGTATTCGCGGCGCATAGGTGGGTCCCTCTGTAAGCGGCTGAAATGTCTGATATTTCGGATGGCCCCGGGCCTCCCAAATCCGACTATCGCGCTGGCAGATGCCCGTTGGGGAAAACAAGAATCCATGCCTGATATCATCCTGCCTGGTTCGGCCGGTCGCATCGAAGCGCGCTATCAGCGCCAGAAGAACCCGGGCGCGCCCATGGCGCTGGTGCTGCATCCCCATCCGCAGTTCGGCGGCACCATGAACAACCCGCTGGTCTACGACCTTTTCCACATGTTTCACGGACTGGGCTGCACCACGGTGCGCTTCAATTTCCGCGGCGTGGGCCGTTCACAGGGTTCCTTCGACAATGGCGCGGGCGAACTGTCCGACGCCGCCGCCGTGCTGGACTGGATGAACACGCTGTATCCCAACCCGTCCAATGTGTGGGTGTGCGGCATTTCCTTCGGCGCCTGGATCGGCATGCAGCTTCTGATGCGCCGTCCCGAGATCACGGGCTTCGTCTCCATCGCCCCGCCGGCCAGCATGTACGACTTCGCCTTCCTGGCTCCCTGCCCGGCGTCGGGCCTGATCGTGCACGGCACACGCGACAATGTGGTGCCCGAGCCCGATGTGCAGAAGCTGGTCGATCGCCTGACCGCCCAGAAGGGCATCAAGATCACCTACAACAAGATCGACGGCGCCAACCACTTCTTCGACAAGCGCGAAGCCGATGTGGTCGAGACGGTGAAGGAATACGTTTCGAACATGATGAGCAAGCCAAGGGAAGGCCGTTAGGCTTTCCCGCAGCCACCCGATTTAGTCGGGTGGCCCATTTCAAAAAGCCGCTAAGCCTTCCAGAACTTCCCGCCGGTGATCGGCTGCGCCACACCCGTGGTGGTCGGCAGCGACAGCGGCAGGCCTTTCAGCGAACGCACCGCCAGATAGGCGAAGGCTTCCGCTTCCAGCGCGTCGCCGTCCCAGCGCGCACCTTCCGCTTTAAGCACCTGGGCGTTCACGCGGGCCTGCAGCATCTGCATCAACGTGGTGTTGTGGCGCCCGCCGCCGCAGACGATCCAGGTCATAGCCGAGTCGGGGAAATGCTCGCGGGCGCGCGCGATGGAGGCAGCCGTGAACGCCGTCAGGGTCGCGGCGCCGTCTGCGGGTGACAGGCCTTCCACCGCACCCATGCCGAAATCCAGCCGGTCGAGCGATTTGGGCGGCGTCACGTCGAAGAACGGGTTGGCCAGCATCGCATCCAGCGCCGCGTCGTTCACCTTGCCGGTGCGGGCGAAGTCGCCATTCTTGTCGACTGCGACACCGGCATGGCTGTGCATCCAGTCGTCGATCGGCGCATTGCCGGGGCCGGTATCGAAGGCCAGCACGAAATCACCGTTGATATACGTGACGTTGGCGACCCCGCCGATATTCACGATCACCAGCGGCCGCGCCAGCTGCGAGTTGCGCGCCAGGGCCGCGTGATACAGTGGCACCAGCGGCGCACCCTGCCCGCCTGCCTTCACGTCCGCGCTGCGGAAGTCATTCACCACATCGATGCCGGTCAGCCGCGCCAGCAACGCACCATCGCCGATCTGCCAGGTCCAGCGCCGTTCGGGCCGGTGCAAGATCGTCTGGCCGTGAAAGCCGATCAGGTCCACCGGTCCGCTTTTCGCCAGCAGCGCCTTCACCGCTTCGGCGTGCTTTTCGGTCAGCATGCGCTCGGCATCACGGATCGACTGCGGCACCGCCGCGCCCTGCGCAACACCGCGGGCATCTTCCAGCGCGGCGCGCAGCTGGGCGCGGGTGGCATCGTCATAGGGCATAGTCAGGGCGGGGCCCGGGCGCACCAGCGCCTCGCCGTCGGTTTCCAGGACCGCCGCATCCACGCCGTCCAGCGAGGTGCCGCTCATAAGGCCGATGACTTTGTGGATGCCCGTCACTGTGCTATTGCCGCCCTTCGCGTTTTCCAGAGTCTATACCATGCCTGCCGCCATCGATTTCAAATCCGAATTCCTGCGCAATTTCGCGGCGCGCGGGGCCTATTACGACTGCTCGGCCCCCGAAGACCTGGACACGCTGTTCCAGAAGGAGCGGGTCACCGCCTATATCGGCTTCGACTGCACCGCCGACAGTCTGCATGTCGGCAGCCTGGTGCAGCTGATGACCCTGCGCCGTTTGCAGCAGGCCGGCCACAAGCCGATCCTGCTGATGGGCGGCGGCACCACCAAGGCCGGCGATCCGTCTGGCAAGGACGAGAGCCGCCAGCTTCTGAGCAACGAACAGATCGAGGCCAACAAGCAGTCGATCCTGGGCGGCATCAAGCATCTTCTGCACTTTGGTGACGGCCCCAGCGACGCCATACTGGTCGACAATGCCGAATGGCTGGACAAGATTGAATGGATCCCCTTCCTGCGCGAAGTTGGCCGCCACTTCTCGGTCAACCGCATGCTGACCATGGAAAGCGTGAAGCTGCGGCTGGACCGCGAACAGCCGCTGTCGTTCCTGGAATTCAACTACTCCATCATGCAGGCCTATGACTTTGTGGAGCTGAACAAGCGTTACGGCTGCCGCCTGCAGTCGTCCGGCAGCGACCAGTGGGGCAATGTCATTTCCGGCATCGACCTGGGCCGCCGCCTTCTGAACACACAGCTGTTCGGCCTGACCACACCGCTGATCACCACCGCATCGGGCGCCAAGATGGGCAAGACCGCGGCGGGTGCTGTGTGGCTGAACGCCGACCGCGTGTCGCCTTACGACTACTGGCAGTTCTGGCGCAACACCGAGGACCGCGATGTGGGCCGCTTCCTGCGCCTGTTCACGGATATGCCGGAAGCCGAGATTGCACGCCTGGAAAAGCTGGAAGGCGCGGAGCTCAACGACGCCAAGAAGGTGCTGGCGACCGAAGCCACTGCCATCCTGCATGGCCGCGCCAATGCCGATGCCGCCGCCGACACCGCACGTCGCGCATTCGAGGAAGGCGCGTCCGCTGCGGGCTTGCCCACCATCACCGCTACCCTGCCCGATGGCATTTTGAATCTCGCCGTGGCGGCGGGGCTGGCTTCATCCAACTCCGAAGCGCGCAAGCTGATCGCCAACAACGGGTTGAAGCTGAACGACGTGGCGATCAGCGATCCCAAGATCATGGTCGATGCCTCGGCGCTGAACGCCGATGGCGTGCTGAAGCTGTCGAGCGGAAAAAAGAAGCACGTGCTGGTCAAGCCGGCCTGAAAGGGAACACCATGAAGCTGTCCATCGCGCTGGCCTTGATGCTGGCGACACCGGCCCTCGCCTCCCAGGAAATCGTGCAGACACCGGCCGTTCCCAGCGACGGCAAGCCCAACGATCCCTCGGTGCCCGACGTCTATGCCGGCAGCGGCCAGTTCGAGCGCATCGTGGTGCTGCGCATGAAGTACGGCACCGACCTTCTGACCGACATCGAAAAAGGCGTGGCGGCTGAGCATATCCAGAACGGCGTGATCCTGTCGGGCATCGGCTCCGTGCGCGGCTTCCGCGTCCACCAGATGGCCAATCGCGATCTGCCCACCCGCAACATCTTCACCACCGAACCAACCACCCAGGCCGACCTGGACAGTGTCAACGGCTATGTCATCGATGGCAAGGTGCACGCCCATGTCGTGCTGGGCGTCAACCTGGAACGCGCCGTCGCCGGTCATCTGGAAAAGGGCACCGAGGTATTCAGCTATGCCGTGGTCACCATCGGCGTGCTGAAAGGCATCGACCTGAGCCGCGTCGAGGACAAAAGTTACAGATAGAGACTACCGCTAGTTCGGGCGTGGGGCCGGTGCCGGCGGCGCGGGCTGTGCCGGCTGCTGGTTGGTCGGCGCATTGGCCGCCGTGGGGATATGACCCTCGAAGATGCGGCGGAAAATGCCTGGCGTCAGCATCGCCAACGGATTGACGCTGATGTCGGGCTTTTCCGAACTGCCGCTCGCCGAATAGGTGATGCCCAGGATGCCCTCACCTTTCTTCGAAGCCAGGATGTCGCCGATCAGCGGCACGTTGCTGATGATCGAGTTGATGCCATAGGCCGGGATCAGCGAGCCTTTCAGCGCGAGTGTCCCTTGCGGGCGATCGATATAGCCGTCGGCGGACGCGCCGATCGCGCGCCCCACGGCACGGGCATTGTTCACGCTGATCACGTTGTTCTTGGACGAAAACGGCATGTTCAGCTCGTCCATGGTCATGCCGTCGCCACCCATCAGGTCGCCAAAGCCCGTCAGTGAGCCGGCCGAGAACAGCCGCGCCAACATGGGCTGGTTGATCATGGTGAAGTCTTTCACGTTCAGCGTGCCGGTAAAGTCCGGTGCGGTGCTGTTCGGGTTGACGACGTCGCTGGCCTGGCCCGGCAGGTTGATCGTCGCCAACAGCTGCCCGCCGCGCATGGATTCAAAAGCGAACAGGCCCCGCGCCAGCAGACCGGTATCACCCGCCGTCAAAGTAACCTTGCGGCCCTGCCCGCTGGTTTCCAAGGTGGCGGCGATCGGCGCGCTCTTGTTGCCCATGGTCAGGTTACCGCTAAGCCCCAGCTGCGACGGCCGGATGCCGATGCCGCCAAGTTCAAGATTGAAGGGCGCGATGGCGACGCCGTCGCGCATCGCCATGCGGTCCAGCCGCGCGTTGACGTGGAAGCGGCCTTCCGGCGCGTCGTCGTTGGCGGGCGCCGCGGTCACGCCGCCGCCCGGCGCCTCGTTGGAGCCGTTGCGCCCGACCTTGGAGCCATCCAGTGAATGGCCGCGCAGGATATAGTCGTCGCCATTGGCGGTGCGTTGCAGCTGGAATGACAGGTCGTTCAGCGCCCCCATCTTCACGCTGGGGAAGTTCAACACCGACAGCTCGCCATTCCTGTTGAAGGTGGCGCTGCCGGTCAGGTTCAGCACCGGCCCGGTGATGCGGATGGTTTCGTTCTGCGCGGCGTTGCCCGGACCGAAATTGACCTGGATACGTCCACTGGCGGCCTGCCCCGGCGACTTCTCCAGATTGACGATGGGCACGAACAGCAGCGCGGGCGTAAAATCGACCGTGACGTCCGCCATCGTCAGGCTGCCGCGATGGCCGGTCAGGTCGGCGCTCACCGGCACGGCGCCGCGGAAGTAGCGATCCAGGTTGACGCCGATCATGTGGCGGCCGGCCTCCGTCATCGTGCCCTTCACCGCAAGGCGCGTGGTAATGGGGTCCTTGGTGCGGAAGTCTTCCGTCCAGTCCACGTTCAGGCGTGCATCTGCCAGGTTGATTTGGCCGGTCTGGTGCAGATGCGCATTGTCGATGTCGAAATGCACCGCACCGTTGGTGATGCGGGTGCGCTGGCTCAGCGATACCGCGAAGTCCTGCACATCGGCGCTGACCGCGATATTGACGTCATCCACCGGCAGGTCGGCTAGCATCGGCACCTTGAAGGTCAGGTCGGCGCTGGCGCTGCCGCCGGTCTGCCTGGGGTCGATGCCGAACTTGGTGGGATAGTTCAGCGGCGCCATGTCGATCAGGGTCATCACATCGGGCATGGCGCCGGCGATATGCACGCCAAACACGCCGACAGTGCCGACCTTGTGCAATTCGGGGATCAGCGCGGTGCCGTTCGACGCCGTCAGCGCGCCGATCTGGCCGGAGGTGAAGGTCGCCTTGAAGGTGTCGCCGGTCATGATGGCGTCGCCGTTCACGTTGGTGGCATGCGTCAGGCCCTTGACGTAGGTGCCTTCGATGCCGCGCATCGCAAAGGTCAGCTTCAGGCTGTCTTCCGGCAGGATGTCCTGGTCGATCATGCCCGGCGTGAAGTTGGTCTGCGCTTCCAGCGGGCCGATCTGACCCGCAAAGATGTTTGTATCGATCCAGCTGCGCGCGCCCGGCGCCACCGGCAGCGGCCAGTATTTCAGCAGGGTACGCACCGGCAGCGCTGGGATGCGTGCCTTGGTCACCAGCCCCGGCGAACCGGTGTCGTTCAGGGTGATCTGGCCGGAGCCTTCCAGCGAGAAGCCTTGCGCGGTAACCGCCAGCTTGGTGATGTCGAACGCGCGTGGCCCGGTCAGATAATCCGCCTGCAGCCCGACGCTCTGGTAGGTCACCGGCCCGGCGAAGATGCCCGGCATGGTCAGCGCCACGTCCTTGGCCGCCAGCAAGGCACGCACCCGTTCCAGCTTTCCGTCCGCGCCCATCATGAAGTCGCCGGTGCCGGCGAGCTTCGCTTTCGCTTCCAGCGCATCCAGCCCGGCATTGGTCAGCGCCAGGTGATGGGTGTTGCCGTCGTAATGGCCGACCAGCTTCAGGCTGGTGACATGCAGCGCCTTGTCCTTCATCGCCGCCCAAGGCACCGCACCATGGGCGTCGATATCGAAATCCGCATCCGCCAGCCGGCTGCCCGCCGCGATGGTGAAACGCGCCGCGAGATCGGCCTGCATCGGCACATTCCTGACACCCGCGAACATCGTCGCGGCGGTGCCCAGCGCGCGCAGGTCGAGTGCGGAGACCTTGATGTTGCCGGTGACCGGGCTCTTGGCGGGCGGCAAAGTGAAGTCGGCGGTCGCGTGGCTGGTGCGGCCTGCCAACACCACATCGGCATCGAAGCTGGCGCCGATCGCCTGGCCCTTGCTCTTGATCACCACATTGGCGCGCGGCGCGGTCGCAGACAGGCCGGTTACCTCATCGAAGATCGCCAGCCTGGCATTGCGCACCGCAAAGCTCTCCAGCGACGAAGATTCGCTGCCATGGGCATCGATGACGTCACTGATGCGCCCGATCACATCGTCGTCGCCGGCATCCTTCTGGTTGCCCAGGCGCAGGCGGCCGTCCTTCATGTGGACCAGCGAGAATTCCACCCCGACCAACGTGATGCGCTTGACCTGGAACTTGCCCTGCAGGAAGGGCGTGGCCGCCAGGTCGATGGCGGCCTTGGGCGCGGACGCCACCACCTTGCCGCGCGAGTCGTAGAGCCGGGGTCCCATCACCACCAGGCTCACCCGGTTGGTGTCGCGGCTCCATTCGATGGCGGCGGTGTCGTAATCCAGGGCGATTCCTGGCAATGCGTCATGAATGGCCCCGGCCAGGGTGCCGCGCAGCGGACCCAGGGAAACTGGCCCCAAAAGCAGCCGCAAGCCCGCCCCCACCACGAAAAACACCACGGCCGCGATCAGCACCCCGGCGCACAAAGCGGCACGGCTGATATGGTGGGCCTTGATGTAATTGGAAAAAGGCAGCTTCACGCGGGGCTTCTCGGAACGGTCCAGCTTGGGGCGGGTCTCCTATTACGCCTGTTGGGCTTAAAAAGGGCAAATGTTCCAAGGCCTTTTGGAACCCATGCTGCGATTGCGTTCCCGGTCCGATGCCGGTTAAATTTCAGGCGGGCGTAAGGACTTGGGGCCGATGGGGCTTGAGGCGGGCGACAAGGCCCCGAAATTCAAAATCGAGACCGATTCCGGCGAGACGATTTCTTCGTCCAGCCTCAAGGGCACGCCCTATGTCGTCTATTTCTATCCCAAGGACGACACGTCGGGCTGCACCAAGGAAGCGATCGGCTTTTCCGAAAGCCTGGCCAAGTTCAAGAAATTGGGCGTGGAGGTCATCGGCGTGTCCAAGGATAGCCTGGAGAGCCACGCCAAATTCCGCAAGAAACACAAACTGAAAGTGACCCTCGGCTCGGACCCCGACATCGAGATGGCCAAGGCTTTCGGCGTATGGGGCGAAAAGACGCTCTATGGCCGCAAATATATGGGCATGGAACGTGCCACTTTCTTGATTAATGCCAAGGGTAGCATCCAGCAGGCGTGGCATAAGGTTAAGGTCCCTGGCCATGTCGAGGCCGTGCTGGAGGCCGCAAAATCGTCATGAAACAGTCTTTCCGCCGTGCATTGTCGTCATTCGGGCCGCGATTAACCTCGCGCTCGTTTTTCTGGCACAAGCGGTTGCCCGGACAGGCGCCAGCGGATGAAATGCCGGTTGGTGGCGCAGGCGGGTCGCGGGTGAGCTCTTCCGAAAAGAAGGCGACGATACTGGAACGCGTGTGGGTCTGGATTCACCAGACCTTCCCGGAGCGCCAGATCTATATCCGCAGCGACGGCCGCGTGCAGTTCTTCACCTTCGGCCCTTCGCTGCAGGCGACGCTGGCCGGCCTGACCCTGATCTTTCTGTGCTGGGTGGCGTTCGCCACCGTGAACGTGATCTTCAAGGACCGCATCATCGCGGCCAAGGATCACCGCTATCAGCAGATGCAGCAGGCCTATGAGAACCGGGTCGCGGATCTGCAGATTTCCTATGACGAGCTGAACGGCGCGCTGGTCAATGCCGAGGACCGCTTCAAGGCGACGGCGGACTCGCTGCAGGCCAAGCAGAATGCGATCTCGGGCTTCCTGAACCGCGCCAACCAGGTGCAGGCCGCCGCAGGCATTCGCAGCAATGTCGGCGCGCCGGAAGCCATGCCCTCGCTGGCACCGCTGGCCGCACGCGCCCAAGCCAGCGCGCCCGCCAATGGCCAGGACCTGGACGTGGAAGCGCCTGCCGATTTCGCGCCCGAGGATTCCTCCCAACTCACCATGATGCCGGGCCCCGCCCAGCCGCAGCCGCGCTCCGCCAAGCCGGTGAAGTCCAGCTTCCTGGACGGCGCGATGAAGAAGATCGCGGCGCTCTATCAAAGCATCAGCGAGCATGTTCATACCGCCGCCATCGCCGCCATTCCGCGCACCGCCAGCGAAGCCACCTATGCCCAGCATCCCGCGCTGCGCGTGCTTGCCGAACAGACCGCGCGCGTCGCCACTATCGGTCATGACGAAACCGCCCTGATGGCCAGGACCGAAGGCGCGCTGGACCAGGGCATGGGCAACCTGCGCAACGTGATGCGCCGGACGGGCATCAATCCCGACCAGTTCCAGCGCAAGCTGGCCTCGAACGAAGGCGTGGGCGGCCCCGACATTCCGCTGGACCAGGTCAAGATCGAAGGCATCAGCGATCCCCAGTTCACCCATGCCTATCTGAGCGCCGCCGCGGTGCTGAACCAGCTGAACGGCCTGTCTGCTGCCGTTGACCACATTCCGCTGACCGCGCCGGTGCCCGGCAGCTTCGACAAGTCGAGCGGCTTCGGCGCGCGCATCGATCCCTTCACCGGGCGCTATGCCTTCCATCCGGGCATCGATTTTGCCGGCCCCTGGGGCAGCGTCGTGCATGCCACAGCGCCTGGAACGGTGGTATTTGCCGGAAATCGCGGCGGTTACGGTAACATGGTGGAAATCGATCACGGGTATGGGATCCATACGCGCTATGGTCATCTGTCCGCCATCACCGTCCGGGTGGGTGGGCGCATCGCCAAGGGCGGAAACCTTGGCCGCGTGGGTTCCACCGGTCGCAGCACGGGGCCTCACGTTCACTACGAAGTCTGGTATGATGACGTGGTGAAGAACCCCAACAACTTCATCGAGGCTGGCCGCCATGTTCTCTAGCAAGCCCAAGGACACCACACCGGCCCCCGCGCCGGTCGTTGCTCCCGCCCCCGCCAAGCGCGGCCGCGGCATGTCGGCGCCGTCCATCATCAGCGCCGACATGGTGATCAACGGCACCCTGGTGTCGGAAGGCGACATCCAGATCGATGGCCGCGTCGAAGGCGATGTGCGCAGCGTCGGCCTGGTGATCGGCGATAAGGCCGAGATTCGCGGCGAAGTGCTGGCCGAGGACGTCACCGTGCGCGGCAAAGTGATCGGCCGCATCCGCGCCAAGAAGGTTTTCCTGGCTGCCACCAGCCATGTCGAAGGCGACATCCTGCACGAAGCCTTCGCGGTGGAGTCGGGCGCCTTCTTCGAGGGCAATTGCCGTCACAGCGACAATCCGCTGGGCGATGCCCCGCGCCAGCCGGTTTCATTCGAGAGCGAAAAGGCCAGCGCCTCGCCGTTGTTCCCGGCGGCGGCGGTCGCCAGCTAACCGAGTTTCTTCAGAACCTTTGCCAGGTCGCGCGGAAAGACATCTTCCCGCGTCGATTCCAGTTCGTCGATGGTCCACCAGCGCGCCTCGACAAGGCTGGCGCTTTCGCTGGCGGTCGCGCCCGACAGTTGCGGCGTGCCGTCCCATCGTCCGTGGAAGAAGTTGTCGAAATTTTCGATCAGCTCGCCCTGGAACTCGAAGATACCGACGGCGGTATGCACCGGGCCTTCCAGCACGACCGCGATGCCCAGCTCTTCCCTCAATTCGCGGTTGGCGGCAGCCAGAAGCGTCTCGCCCTCTTCGACCCCACCGCCTGGCGTGGCCCAGAAGGTCATGTTGGGCAGGACGAACTTGATCAGGAGCACGCGTCCCGCGGTGTCGACCAGGATGGCACGGCCGGCCTGACGCGGGCGAGGCGTGAGCGACGACGCGGAGCGGCGCGCGACCATTAAAAAAACCTATTCAAGGTCTTCGATCTTTTCCTTGGGCTTGCCGCCGACTTCCTGCGCCAGCGCCGCCGCCATGAACGGATCGAGGTCGCCGTCCAGCACGTCCGACGGCGTGCGGCTTTCCACGCCGGTGCGCAAGTCTTTCACCAGCTGGTACGGCTGCAGCACATAGGAACGGATCTGGTGACCCCAGCCGATGTCCGACTTTTCGCCGACAAAGGCGCCGGTCTCGGCCTTCTTCTTTTCCAGCTCGATCTCATAGAGCTTGGACTTGAGCATGTCCCAGCAGATGGCGCGGTTCTGGTGCTGGCTGCGCTCGCTCTGCGAAGCGACCGCGATGCCGGTCGGCAGGTGGGTGATGCGCACAGCACTTTCGGTCTTGTTGACGTGCTGGCCGCCGGCGCCGGATGCGCGATAGACGTCGATGCGCACGTCCTTTTCAGGAATGTCGATGTTGATGGACTGGTCGATCACCGGATAGACGGTCACCGACGAGAAGCTGGTATGACGCCGCGCCGCGGAGTCATAGGGCGAGATGCGCACCAGGCGGTGCACGCCGGCTTCTGTCTTCAGCCAGCCATAGGCGTTCTCGCCCTTGACTAGAAGCGTGGTGGACTTGATGCCCGCGGCCTCGCCCTCGCTCTCCTCGATCAGCTGCAGCTTGTAGCCGTGGCGTTCCGCCCAGCGCGTGTACATGCGCAGCAGCATCGAGGCCCAATCCTGGCTTTCAGTGCCGCCGGCACCGGCATGGATTTCCAGATAGCTATCATTGCCGTCGGCTTCGCCCGACAGCATGGATTCCATGCGCATCTGTTCGGCGCGCTTGGCCAGCGCAAAGACGCCTGCCTCGCCGTCGGCGATCATGGCGGCGTCGCCTTCGGCTTCCGCCATCTCGATCAGTTCGCGGGCGTCGTTCAGTTCGTTGGTGACCTTGGTGACCGACGACAGCGCGCTGTCCAGCTTCTGGCGCTCACGCATCAGCTTCTGCGCGGCCTGGGCGTCGTTCCACAAGCTGGGGTCTTCGGCCTTGGCGTTCAGTTCGTCGAGGCGGCGGTTGGCGACATCCCAGTCAAAGATGCCTCCTCAGCAGGGCGATGGCCTGCTCGATCTCGTCGATGGTGCGGATGATTTCCGGGCGCATGGGCGGGTGCTTAAGCGAAGAGCGGGATCAAATCAATAAATCCCGCCCGTGCCCTCGCTGACGGTCGGCGCAGGCTGGTTGCCTTGCGGCCGCGCGGCGGCGGTGGCGGGCGCGCCCGGCGCACCGGGAACGGTGCTGTCGCTGCTGTCCTCACCCGGCATGGGCGCATTGGCCTCGCCCGGCGCGGTACCGGCCTTGAAGGCTTCCATGACCGCGCCCGGCGAACCGGCGGGAACCGGATTGCCCGACTTCCAGTCGATCGGCACTTCCTCGATGCCCGGCGCGACGCGGAAGGGCGTGGGTGGCGCGTCCTTCAGCGCCTCCTTCATGAAGTCGCGGAATATAGGCGCGGCCACCGTGGCGCCCTGCTCCTTCGGGCCCAAGGTGCGCGGGGTGTCGAAGCCGACATAGACGCCCGCCGCCAGATCGGGCGAGAAGCCGATGAACCAGACCGACTGCGCGTCCTGCGACGTGCCGGTCTTGCCCGCCAGCGGCTTGTCGACCTGCGCGCCCACCGAATAGGCGGCGGTGCCGCGCTGGACCACGCCCTGCAGCATGGAGACGATCTGGTAGGCGGTGCGCGGGTCGATGATCTGCTCGCGATTGTCCGACAGCAGCGGCTCTTCCTGGTCGTGCCACTGGGCGTCGTTGCAGCCCTCGCACTTGCGCTCGTCATGGCGCCAGATGGTCTTGCCGTTGCGGTCCTGCACCCGGTCGATCAGCGAGGGCATGACCTTCTTGCCGCCGTTCACGAACTCCGAATAGCCGGTGACCATGCGCAGCAATGTCGTGTCGGCCGAACCCAGCGAATTGGCCAGCAGCGGCTGCATCTTGTCATAGACGCCGAAACGGATCGGCAGCTTGATGATGTTGTTCATGCCGATGTCGTGGGCCAGCCGCACCGTCATCAGGTTGCGCGACAGTTCCAGGCCACGGCGCAAGGTGGTGTCGCCCAGATATTCGCCCTTCTCGAAGTTTTCGGGACGCCAGATGCCAAGGCCAGGGCCCTGGTCCAGTTCGAAGGGCGCATCCAGAACCTTGGACGCGGGCGTGTAGCCGTCGTCCAAAGCGGTCGCATAAACGAAGGGCTTGAAGGATGAACCGGGCTGGCGCAACGCCTGCATCGCGCGGTCGAACTGCGATGAGGCGTAAGAGAATCCGCCCGACAGCGCCAACACGCGGCCGGTATGGGGGTCCATCACCACGATGGCGCCGTTCACCTCGGGCACCTGGCGCAGGCCATATTCACCCGGCTTGCCGGGCTTGCCGTCGGGCGTGGTCAGGGGCTCGACGAACACCGCGTCGCCCGGCTTCACGACGTCCTGCGCGGATTGCGGCGTCGGACCCCACACCGCACCCGGCAGCTGTTTGTGCGCCCACTTGTAGCCATCGAAGGGAATGGTGCCGGTGGTGCCGTCGGCCAGGCCGATGCGCGCCGCCTTGCCCTGGTAATCCAGCACCGCGGCAATGCGCCAGGTCTCGATGCCCGACTGATGGTTCGGATCCGCGGCCAGCTTGGCCAGCTCGGCCTTCCAGTTGTCCAGGCTCACATGCAGCTTGGTGCCGCGCCAGCCATGGCGGCGGTCATAGCGCACCAAACCGTTGCGCAGCGCGCTGACGGCAAAGTTCTGCAGGCGCGTGTCCAGCGAGGAACGCACCTGCAGGCCGCTGTCATACAGGCCGGTCGAATGATAACGGCCGATCAGTTGGCGGCGCACTTCTTCCACGAAATAGTCGACGTCGGCAGCCTGGCTGCCCAGCGCGCGGGTCTGGGTGACCAGGGGCGTGGCTTTGGCTTCGGCCGCCTGCGCATCGGTGATGTAGCCATTGTCGGCCATCTGCCCGATCACCCAGTTGCGGCGGTCGAGCGCGGCTTCATGATGAAAGCGCGGATCGTAATGGCTGGGCGACTTGGGCAACGCCGCCAGGAATGCGACTTCCGGGATAGTCAGCTCGTCCAGCGACTTGCCGAAATAGTTCAGCGACGCCGCCGCCACGCCATAGCTGTTCTGGCCGAGATTGATCTCGTTCAGGTACAGCTCCAGCACTTTCTCTTTCGGATAGGTGGCGTCCAGGCGCACCGCCAGGATCGCCTCGCGCACCTTGCGCGCCATCTTGAGGTCGGAGTTCAGCAGGAATAGGCGTGCGACCTGCTGGGTGATGGTGGATGCGCCCTGCGGGCGGCGGCCTTCCAGCACCAATCCGACATCCTTGATGATCGCGCGCAGGATGCCCGACGGATCGACGCCGGGATGGTTGTAGAAGTTGCGGTCCTCGGCGCTGGTGAAGGCCTGCTTGACCAGCTTGGGAATGAAGGAAGCCGGCACGAAGATGCGCCGCTCGTGCGCGTACTCGCCCAGCACCGTGCCGTTACCGGCATAGACGCGGGTGGTGATGGGCGGGGCATAGTTCTGTAGCGACTCCACGCTGGGCAGGTCGCGCGTCAGAGTGAATATCCAGAAGGCGCCGAACCCGATCGCCACCACGACGAGTGCCGCGGCCGCCAGGCCAAGCCATTTCAGGAGACGGGGAAGAAAATTCTGCATGGGGTGTGCGGGTTATAAGCCCTTGAGCTTAACGGGGAAAGGGTCGGTTATTTGGCGCCAAACTGGGTGTCCACGGCATTGGCGATAGCGCTTGCCACACGGGTGCGCCAGGCGTCGGTGTTCATCTGCCGGGCATCGTCCGCATTGGACAGATAGCCCAGCTCGATCAGCACGGCGGGAACATCGGGCGCCACCAGCACCGCCAGCGAGGCGCTGCGGTGCGGCGAGCGCGCCAAAAGGTCCGTCACCTGCCCCATCTCCTTCAGCGCCGCAGTGGCGAACTCGCTGGACTTGTTGCGGGTGTCGCGCTGCGCCAGGTTGATCAGGATGGGCGCCACCGGATCGTTGTTGGTGAGATCCACGCCGGCGATGATGTCGGACTGGTTTTCGCGCCGGGCCAGAGCCGACGCCTCGCGGTCGCTGCGGCCGTCGTTCAAGGTGTAGATCGAGGTTCCCGTCGTCTGGGGATCGGGATTGGAGTCCGCATGCAGCGCGATGAACAGATCGGCCCGGTCGGCGCGCGCGATGGCCACGCGCTGGCGCAGCGGAATGAAAGTATCGTTATCGCGTGTCAGATGAACGGTATAGCCGCGACTCTTCAGTTCTCGCGCGAGCTTCAACCCTTCCGCCAGCGCTAGGTCCTTTTCCATCAGCCCGTTGACGCCGACCGTGCCGCTGTCCAGGCCGCCATGGCCGGGATCGATCACGATCACTTTCTTGCCCCCGCCCTTGCGCACGGGCGCGTTCTGCGCGGCGATCATCGCCGCCAGCTTCTCGGCATCGCTTTCGCGCTTCTTCAGATCGGCGGGCCAGCCGGCATTGGCGTCGAACTTGGCGCGGTTGGTGGGGAACAGGTCGATAACCACCCGGTAGCCGAAGCCGGCCGAAGGCGGCAGCACCAGCGGGTCCGACACCGTGACCGGCGAATTCAGGTCGATCACCATGCGCGAGTTGCCGGCGCGGAACTGGCCATAGCGGTATGACTTCACCGGCCCGAAGCCGGAGGGGCGAGAGGGCGCGCCCAACCGCCACGACACTTCCGGCATGTCGATCACCACGCGGTCGGGATTGGCCAGGGCGAAGGCACGCAGGTTCACCGGATCGGACAGTTCGATCACCAGGCGGGTGCGGTCTTCATGCTCGCCGATGCGCGCGCTCATCACGATGGGCGCCTGGCCGCGCGGGACAGACCCCACACTGGGCCCGGCACCCGGCTGGGGCAGCGGCTTGGCCGGCGCGGTCGGCAAGTTCTTGCCGGCGTCCTGGCCGCGCATCAAACGGCCGATCGCATCGTCGCCGCCCTGGGCCATGAGCAGGCCCGGCATCGCAACGGCAGCAGCAAGGAGCAGGATGAAGACCGGGCGCACGCGCATTTTCCGAATCGAGAACGCCAGACTAGCACGGCGGTTTGTTTCCGCAGGCGGGCTTTGCTAGTGTGAAACATCAAAGGGGCGATGCATGTTTCTGGAAATAAAAGATTTTTTAAACCCGCAGGAAGTGACGCGATTGACCGCAATCGCGGCCCAGACCCAGTTTGTTGACGGGCGAATCTCCAACCCCGCGATGCAGACCAAGAACAACTTGCAGGCCAGCCACGCCGATCCGGGCTATGCGGAGTCCTCGCGCATCGTCGCCGACGCTTTTGCCCGCAACGAAGCGTTCCGCAATTTCGCCTTTCCCCGCCAGGTCGCCCCGCCTCTTCTCGCCCGCTACGAGATCGGCATGCAGTACGGCGCCCATGCCGACACCTCGCACATGCGCTTCGGCAACGACATCCGCCGCTCCGACCTGTCGGCCACGGTGTGGCTGGCGCCGCCCGCAAGCTATGACGGCGGCGAGCTGGTGGTGCACCTGGGCACCCGGCCTGTGGTCATCAAGGGCGAGCCCGGCAGCGTGGTTGTGTATCCCTCGACCCAGCTGCATGAAGTGACGCCGGTGACGCGCGGCACGCGGCTGGTTTCGATTACCTTCATCGAGAGCCTGGTGCCCGACGAATACCTGCGCACCCAGCTCTATGACCTCAGCGAGGTCGCCGCGCTTGAGGGACTGAACATGCGCTGGGAAAACCGCATCCGACTGGATGCGGTGCGCAACAACCTGCTGCGCCTGTGGGCGCGAGGATGACCAACATGAAGAAGATCGCTTTCGCCTCGCTGATCATCGCGCTGGGTGCGGTGCCCGCATCCGCGCAACCACTGCAGCAGCAACTGTCGCGCTGCCTTGCGATACCGGGCGTTCTGCAGCGCCTGAATTGCTACGACAGCGTGGCCAAGGGTGCGGGCATTCCGCCGATGGCGTCGGCCGCGCCCGTTCCGGTGCCGCATACCGCGCAGCCAGCGCCCGCCTATCGCGCGCCGCCGGCGCCGGTCTATGCCGCGCCGGCCCCTGTCGCGCCGGTGCCCAGCCTGGGCAGCGAGCGCCTGCCCAGCACCATCGCCGCCACGCGCCGCCCGGAGAATGCGGTGACCGCCGGTGTAACCGCCGTCACTTATGATGGCACCGGCCGTTTCACCATCACGCTCGACAACGGCCAGGTGTGGCGCCAGCTGAGCGGCGACCAGACCATGCTTCACGGCACCCGATTCTCGTCCGCGCACATTACCAGAGGCGCTTTGGGCAGCTATGACCTCACCGTTGATGGCCGCCACGCCAGCTACCGGGTTACGCGGCTGCAATGACGCATTGTTGCAATGCGAAGTTCCGCTTCTTCGATAGCAACAAAACTGTCGGCGAAAACGATACGAACTGTCTCGGTACCGTTATCCCGCGCAATAAGGCGAAAAAGTGTTCGGCTAAGTAGCTGATTTTGTTATTGAAATATTACAGCCGGAATTGCGTTGTAATATAGTTACATCCCCGCCCAAATCTCGTTCGGGCCCTCCACGCACAGTCATTGTTTCGTTGCAGTGCGGTTTTCATCCGCAATAGCGTGGTTGTTGAAGCTGTCAATTTGGGCAGCGCCAAAACGAAGCCAAGTCCTTGGGGGACGTCGAAGGAAGGGCCTTAGTTCAACTAGGGTCCGTCTCCCCTTTCGGATACGGCCTAACATTAGGGGATCTTATGATCACTAGCCGCCGCCACGTCCGCAACGCTCTCCTTGTGGGCGCTGCGCTTACCGCCATTGCACCTGCCGCTTTCGCCCAGTCCGCCGAACAGACGGAAACGGTGGTGGTGACCGGTTCGCGCATTCCTTCGACCAACGTGACCAGCGTGAGCCCGCTGTCCGTCGCGACCTCGGCCCAGATCGCAGAAACCAGCGCCTTCAATATCGAAGACGTGCTGGTCAAGCTGACCGGCCCGGACAACACCGGCGGCGTCGCCAAGACCACCAACAATGGCGGTGGCGGCTATTCCAACATCGGCCTGCGCAACCTGGGTCCGTCCCGCACCCTGGTGCTGATCGACGGCCAGCGCCTGATCCCCACCACCTCCTCCGGCTTCTCCGCCACCATCCCCGACCTGAACGCCGTTCCGGTGTCGATGGTCGATCGCGTGGAAGTGCTGCGCGACGGCGCCTCGTCGATTTACGGCGCGGACGCGATCGGCGGCGTCATCAACATCATCACCAAGAAGGACTTTGAAGGCCTGCGTCTCGACGGCATGGCCGGCACGTCCGAACATGGCGGCGCCGACACCTACCAGCTGTCGGGCACGCTGGGCATGAACTTCGACAAGGGCAACGTCACCTTCTCGCTGTCCAACGAACACTCCGGCGCCGTGGAAGCGTCCAGCCGCGCCTGGGCCACCAACACCAACCCAGGCGGCCTGTTCCCCGGCGGCACCTCCTACCGCACCCAGCTCGCGGTGCTGCAGGATGCCGGCGCGGCCAATGCGATCTGGGTCAACGGCGTTGCCGGCAGCCGCCGCACCGCCGGTTTCGACACCGATCCCTGCGACACCTATCTGTCGTCGGGCGTGTACAAGCTGAACGCCAACTGCGGCGCGCTGAAGCCGGGCGCCACCCTGCAGGGCAGCGTCGGCCGCACCCAGGCGACCTTCGAAGGTCACTATGACGTGATGCCGGACGTGACCCTGGTTGCGTCGGGCTTCTTCACCCGCCGCGACTCCAACCAGCGCATCCGTCCGGAGCCGCTGATTGGTCCGTCGATTGCCTCGACCTACCTGCCCAACGGCCTGCCGGTCTATGGCGGCTTCCAGGTGCCGACCTATGCCGACTTCGGCTTCACGCCGAATGCGGCCCTGCCGGCCTCGAGCATCGTGCCCTGCGCCGGTGACAGCCTCTCGGGCGGCACGGCCAATTGTATCAATGCCAACCTGACCCCGGATTTCCTGGGTCCGCGTACCTATCGCCAGTTCTCCGACACCTATCGCATGCGTGTCGGCCTGGAAGGTCACATCTTCGGCGACTACAACTGGGAAGCCGGCTATGTGCAGCAGCGCAATGACTTCCAGCAGCACATCTTCAATTCGGGCAACTTCTACCACGCCGCCCAGGCCACCGCGAACGTGCCTTGCCTTGACGTTCCCGGCGGTTGCACCACGGCGCCGGATCCGCGCTTCGGTTATGTGATCCCGAAGACCCCGATCAACTTCTACAATCTCTCGACCCTGACCGCGGACCAGAAGGCGTATCTCAACACCACGCTTTCCGACAGCGCGTTCAACTATGAGAACTATGTCTACGCCGATGTGAACGGCCCGATCTTCGACCTGCCCGCCGGCACGGTCATGGGTTCGGTCGGCTTCGAGCGCCGCTTCGAGTACAGCCAGACCTTCTCCGACAATCTCGGCCAGGAAGGCTATTCGGCCAGCCAGTCGTCCAACACCCAGGGCGGTTACGGCACCTACTCGGTCTACGGCGAACTGCGCGTTCCGCTGTTGAAGGACATGCCGCTGGTCCAGTCGCTGACCTTCACCCCCAGCGGCCGCTGGGACCACTACTCCACCTTCGGCGACGCCACGACCTACAAGCTGGGCGCCGACTGGCAGGTGGTGGACGACCTGCGCTTCCGCGGCAGCTACAACACCGGCTTCCGTGCGCCTTCGACCGCCGAACTGTATGGCGGCCGCGGCATCAGCTACATCGGCGTCTCGGGCGACCCCTGCGACAGCCGTGCGGTTGGCTTCAACGGCAACGCCAATGCGGGCCTGGGCTCGCTGGCCGCTGGCTCGGCTTGCGCCACCTCGCTCGCCTCGATTGGCGTGACGGGTGCGGCCCTGGCCGGTTACCAGTCGCCGGAAAACAACCTCAGCAACGACCAGCGCGGCTTCGTCGTCGGCGGCAATCCGCTGCTGTCGCCGGAAAAGTCGCACTCCTGGACGGTGGGCGCGGTCCTGACCCCGACCTTCATCCCGGGCGCGTCGCTGAATGTGGACTACTATGAGATCACGATCACCAATTCGATCCTGGTCGGTGGTATCCCGCTGAACCTGCCCTCGACCGATCAGTACATCCTGGACTGCTTCCAGAACCAGGTCCTGGCCAATTGCGCGAACATCACGCGTAATGCCGGTGGTATCTTCAACGTCATGTCCCTCAACGCCAACACCGGCACCGCCGGCGTCACCGGCATGGACATGGAGCTGAGCTACGACACCGCCGCGGCCGGCTGGACCCTGCCCTGGGACAGCTCGCTGACCTTTGATGCGCAGGCCGAGAACCAGATCACGAACTACCAGAACACCCTGGGTTCGCTGAACCGCTTCGCCGGTACCTATCTGGGCAGCAACGGCTACATCCAGCCCAAGTGGAAGGCGACCTTCTTTGCCGATTGGCACGTGATGGACTTCACCTTCCACTACGACACCCAGTATCTGGGCGGCACGAAGGATGGTGCGGCGGGCGGCGTCGGCTACGGTTACGACCTGCCCGACTATGTCTACCATAACATCAGCGCGTCGTATGACGTGGGCCCGGTTGGCCCGGCCAAGGGTGCCTTCATCTCGGTCGGTATCAACAATCTGTTCGACAAGGACCCGCCGTTCACCATCGAAGACGCTGTTGGCAAGAACAACACCATCAGCGGTCCGTATGATGAAGTTGGCCGCTTCTTCTACACCCGCTTCTCGGTCAAGCTCTGATCAAGGGCTAGAAGCCTCAAACGCCAGGGCCGCGGAGCAATCCGCGGCCCTGTTGTTTTTAGGGTTATGCAAGCCATTGAAATAGCTGCGCAATTTCCGAGGCTCGGCCCGGCGGCCGATTAATCGCTTGTTGAAACCCTGCTGGCACCCTACAAAAACCCGTCCGGCAGACCCCTCGCGATTCCCGCGGGACCCGGACGCCCCTGAGCCAGGCCCGGCACGCCCCGCGATCCACGCGAGCACAACGGTCGTTCAGGAACCTCCTTTCCGGCCCCCGGGGCCATCGACGTATCCTTATGACTGTCCGATTTGCGCATCCTCTCGACGTTCGCCCGGCCCTGACGGCCGTTGCGGCTGACGGGCTTGCGCGCCTGTTTTCACCCTACAATTCGCGCCGCCCCCAGCCCGCCGCACATCGTGCCGCCGGCTCCGTCCGCGCGCGCACCGGAGACTTCCATGACCAAGCGCATGCTCATCGACGCCAACCACCCGGAAGAGACGCGTGTCGTCATTCTGGACGGTAACAAGGTCGAGGAATTCGATTTCGAGGCCGCGTCGCGGCGGCCGCTCAAGGGCAATATCTATCTCGCCAAGGTGACGCGCGTTGAGCCGTCGCTGCAGGCCGCCTTTGTCGAATATGGCGGCAACCGCCAGGGCTTCCTGGCCTTCGCCGAAATCCATCCCGACTATTACCAGATCCCGGCCAGCGACCGCGCCGCCCTGATCGCCGAACAGGAGGCCGAGGCCCGCCGCCGTTCCGAGGACGATATCGAGTCCTTCGACATCACCGGCCCCAAGGCAACCAGCGACGAAGGCGAAGAGGCCGAGGAAGAGACCGAAGAGGAAGCCGACGGCGAGGAAACCGCCGAGATGGCTCCCCTGGTGCCGCTCGACAGCACCGCCGAGGCCGAGGACGCTTCCGAGGCGCCCACCGAGGGCGACGACGACCATCACGAAGACGTCTTCGTGAACCATGGCGGCGCCGCGGTCGAACACGACCATCACGACCATGATCACGACGAGGAGGCCCCGGCCTCCAAGTCCGAAGCCGCCGCGCAAGCCCTGCCCGACTACCAGGGCGACGCCGAAGTCGTCGCCGCCGAGGCGAGCGAGGAAGGCGAAGGCGAGATCGAGCCCATCAGCGCCCACGACCATGAAGGCCATAACGAGATCGGCGATGGCGAGATCATCCCGCTGGCGGAAGGCGCGGAGGACGGCGGCCAGGATGGCGAAACGGGTGAAGGCGGCGAAGCCCAGGCCCTGCAGGCCGCCAAGCCCTCGCAGCGCTGGGTGCGCCGCAAGCATTACAAGATCCAGGAAGTCATCAAGCGCCGCCAGATCATCCTGGTCCAGGTCGTCAAGGAAGAACGCGGCAACAAGGGCGCGGCGCTGACCACCTACCTGTCGCTGGCCGGCCGCTATTGCGTCCTGATGCCCAACACCCCGCGCGGCGGCGGCATCTCCCGCAAGATCACCAACGCCGCCGACAGGAAGCGCCTGAAGGCCGCCGCGCAAGGGCTGGAACTGCCCGAAGGCATGGGCCTGATCATCCGCACAGCGGGTGAGAACCGCACCAAGCTCGAGATCCGCCGCGACTATGACTATCTGCTGCGGCTGTGGGACACGATCCGTGAAAAGACCCTGTCCTCCAACGCGCCGGCCTGCGTCTATGAGGAAGGCGACCTGATCAAGCGCGTCATCCGCGACCTGTACAACAAGGACGTACAGGACGTGGTGGTGGAAGGCGAAGCGGGCTACCGTACCGCCAAGGACTTCATGCGCATGCTGATGCCCACGCATGCCAAGTTCGTGCACCAGTACAAGGACAGCGTGCCGCTGTTCCAGCGCATGCACATCGAGACCCAGCTGGACTCGATGTTCTCGCCCACCGTCACGCTGAAGTCGGGCGGCTATATCGTCATCAACCAGACCGAAGCGCTGGTCTCGATCGACGTGAACTCCGGTCGCGCCACCCGCGAACATTCCATCGAAGAGACCGCGCGCAAGACCAACCTGGAAGCCGCGTCCGAAGTCGGCCGCCAGCTGCGCCTGCGCGACCTGGCCGGCCTGATCGTGATCGACTTCATCGACATGGAAGAAGGCCGCAACGACCGCGAGGTCGAGAAGCGCCTGCGCGATGCGGTAAAGAACGACCGCGCCCGCGTCCAGATCGGCAAGATCAGCCAGTTCGGCCTGCTCGAAATGAGCCGCCAGCGCCTGCGCGCCGGTGTCATCGCCGGCTCCACCGTCACCTGCCCGCATTGCCAGGGCACGGGCCTGGTGCGCTCCACCGAAAGCACCGCGCTGCGCGTGCTGCGCGGACTGGAAGAGGAAGGCGAGAAGAACCGCGCCGCCGCCGTGACCGTCAAGATCGCCAGCGACGTGGCGCTCTATATCCTGAACCAGAAGCGCCACGAGCTTGCCCGCATCGAGGCAGAGCACGGCATGACCATCACCTTCGATCCCAAGGACGGCCTGGCAGCCGGGTCCTTCGAGATCGACCGCACCAAGAGCCGCGATCCGTCGGAGCGCCCTCGTCCCTCCGCCGTCTCCATCGAGGCGGGCTTCGTGCCCTCCGACGAGCCGGAACCGGACTACGTCGAAGAGGTCGAAGAGGAAGAGGAGGTCGTCGAAGACACCTCAGATGACAGCGCCGAAGGCGAAGAGACGTCCAGCCGTGAACGTGCGCCGCGCCGCGAGGATGGCGAAGGTGACGGCGAACGCGGTGGCCGCCGCCGACGCCGCCGTGGCGGCCGTGGCCGCAACCGTGATCGCGATCGCGAGCGTGGCCCCCGCCCAGACAGCCAGCAGCAGCCTGCTGCCGCCGAAGGCGCCGACCAGGAAGCGGCACAGGACGGTGAAGCCACCGCTGCCGAAGGCGAAGATGTTACCGCCGGTACGCCCGGCGAAGGTGGGGATGCCCGCCGCAAGCGCCGCCGCCGTCGTGGCCGCCGTGGCGGCCGCGACCGCGAGGACCGCCCGCAGCCGGAAGGCGTGGAGCATCACCAGACGGGCTTTGCCGTTGAAGCCGACCGCTTCGGCGCCGTGCCCGACGAGATCGACACCACCCCTACCGATGCACCGGCGGGTGCGCCTTCTGCACCGGTATGGTCGCTGAACGACGACGAACCCGACACCACGCCCAAGGACGACGCGCCCAAGAAGAAGGGGTGGTGGCAGAAGACGTTCGGTGGAGAGTCCTAAGGCTCTCGCCCAGACAAACAAAAAGGCCCGGTGGAAACACCGGGCCTTTTTTCATTCCGTCAGGTCAGTTCGATGGCACGGCCTCTTGCGCCACCGCGCCCAAGCCGTGCGCGCCCGGATCGGACAGCGCCACGCAGGCCTCGCTGTCGCAGGAAATCACGTTGACCGTGTCATAGGGCGCGTTGCCGGTGCCACGCAGGTCGCCGCGCTTCCCCAGCTGACGCCCGCCCGCCACTTCCAGCAGGGCATAGACCGCCGCCGCCGTGCCGTTGGGGCCGCCCGCGCCGGTCGCGGTCATCACGCCGTCGCCGCTGCTGGCGATCATGGGCGCCAGGAAGGCGCTGGCCAGGCCGGCATTGCCGGTTGGCGATGCAGCCAGCTGCACCCCGGTGTCGCCGGCGGTGCGGCCCGAACCGAAAGGCCCGTTCAGGGTAATGGCGCAGGCCGCGGCCTGGCCGCTGGCGTCCACCGCGGCAAAACCGGTCGAGCCCAGGTCGCGCGGCAAGGCACCGACGCCGAAGCTGGCCAGCGACTGCGACACCGCAGTGGCAATGGACGAACCGCCCAAGCTGCGCTGGCGCGCCATGTTGTCGAACACCGATGATGTGAACGCGCCCGCGCCGGTACCCGCACCCGGACCAAAGACGGTCAGGCCGCCGGCGTTGCGCTGGCGCGGCGCAGTCTGTTTCGTGGTTACGGCGGCCATGTCGGCTTCGCTGATCTTGCCGCCCTGCCCGTTGGCATAGGCCGCGATGCGCTGGGCGATCGCGCCCTGGTAGAAGGCGTCGGCGCCGTTCATGCGGATGGCACTGATCACGGTGCTGAGCGGCACATTCCTGGTCTCGGTGCCGGCGGCGCGCGGCGCACCGGATTCATCCAGGAATTCGGCGGCCAGTGAAGCGTCCAGGCGCACCACATTCTGCGACGCGGCCAGCCGCGTCGCCAGCGCCTCCGAAATCGGAAAGCCGGTGGCGGCATAGGCTTCGCCCGGCGCGACCACGCGCTGCCAGGGCAGCGCGCCAAAAGCCTTCTGCATGTCGGCGATGCCGCGCACCGCCCCCGGAATGGCATAGGCGCCGCCCAGCGCGGGCGCGCGCGTCAGGAAGTCGAATTCGGTGACGCGACCCGATGTGTCGCGCACCAGGCAGATGCCGCCGCTGCCAAGCCCCGCGGCAACCGGATAGGTCGCGACCATGGCAAAATAGATTGTCGACACCGCATCCACCGCGTTGCCCTGCGCGGCCAGCGCCTGCGCGCCCGCGCGCGCGGCTAGCGGCTCATCCGCTACGGCGATGCCGGTGCGCTGCGCTTCGGACACCGCGCTGGAGGTATAGGCCTTGGGCGTATCGTCCCCCAGCCCGATGGTCGCCATGGTGTGATCGCCCAGCTCGCTCACGGTCTGGCAGCCGCCCAACATCAGCAGCGGCGCGGCCAACAGGGCCCAGGAACGCGTAAGGGGACGCTTGAACGGCATGACGCTTCTTTAATCCCGGCGATGCGGTTTGCGGGGGTCTTTATGCCCCAGCCGGGCGCGAAAAGCCCAGCCTTATTTGACGTTTAGGGGGCCCCGCCCTAGGGTCGCGGCCGGTGGGGGAACGGGCAATCAGGAGCTTAACGGCGTGTCGAACCTCTTCCGCAAGCTGACATTCGCGCTGGGCATGGCCGCGGCCCTTGCCGCCTATACCCTGCCCGCCCGCGCGCAGGACATCGGCATCCTGCGCGACACCGAGACCGAGGAAATGCTGCGCAGCTACGAGACCCCGCTGGCGCGCGCCGCGGGCCTCAACCCGGTGCCGCGCGTCTGGCTGGTGAGCGGCCTCGATATCAATGCCTTCGCAACTTACGGCGACGGCGGCGAGAACATCTTCATCTTCTCGGGCATCCTTCTTTGGCTGCGCAAGCCCAACGAGCTGATCGGCGTGATGGCGCACGAGACCGGCCATATCTCGGCCGGCCATCTGTCGCGCGGCCAGTACGGCATGCAGAAGGCGATGATCCCCATGCTGCTGTCGATGGTGCTGGGCGTGGGCGCGATGATCGCGGGCGCGGGCGAAGCCGGCATGGCGATCATGGGCATCGGCCAGGCCTATGCCATGGGCCAGATGGCGGCCTTCACCCGCGTGCAGGAATCCACCGCCGACCAGATCGCCGCGCGCCTGCTCAAGGCCACGCATCAGTCGCCGATGGGCATGTACGAGACCTTCCAGCGCTTCGCCAACGACGAAGCGATGAGCGCCTACAAGCTGGACAAGTTCGCCGTCGATCATCCCAGCGGCCAGGACCGCGTCTTCGACCTGAACGCGGTGGTGGAAGCCTCGCCCTATCGCGAGGTGCAGGATTCGCCGGAAAGCCTGCACACCTTCCAGATGGTGCAGGCCAAGCTGGCCGGCTTCGTGGCGCCGGTGAAGGATGCGCTGAACCGCTATCCCGAAAGCGATACCTCCGAGCCGGCGCGCTATGCGCGCACCATGATCTACATGCGCCAGCCCAATTTCCAGAAGGCGCTGGCCACCGCCGACGGCCTGATCAAGGAAGAGCCGAACAACCCGTACTTCTATGAGGTGCGCGGCCAGATCAACCTGTCCATGGCCAAACCGGGTCTTGCGATCCCCGACTATCAGCGCGCGGTGAACCTGCGTCCCCAGGCGCCACAGCTGCGCCTGGCGCTGGCGACCGCCCAGCTCGCCACCGAGAATGTGGCGCTGGCCCAGGCCGCGCTGGACAACCTGAAGGCCGCCGCGCTGGCGGAAAATGACGATATCTCCACCTGGTACCAGATGGCCCAGGCCTACAGCATGCTGAAGAACGACCCGATGGCAAACCTGTCCACCGCCGAGCTGTGGTACAATGCCGGGGACATGCGCAAGGCTCTGATCTTCGCCACCCGGGCGCGCGGCAAGCTGCAGCAGGGCGGCGCGGACTGGCAGCGCGCGCAGGACATCATCGGCGCGGCGGGTCCGCTGGCGCAGCAGCAACGGGGATAATCATGCGGGCTTTCACAGTGACCCTGGCGGGCGCCCTGGGCGGCGCCGTGCTGGCGGTGGCGATTGTCTTCGTGCTGGCCGGACAGGGCCTATTGCCCCTCAACGACCGCCAGATGCAGACCTATCTGATGCTGCATCCCGAACTGGCCCAGGCCATGCTGGGCCGCCAGCAGATGCTGGATGACGCCACCAAGAAAGCCCAGGCCGAGGCAGCACTTCAGAAGATCGGCAAGGACGCCTATTTCGATCCCAAGGTCGCCTTCGTCACCGGACCTGAGAATGCCAAGAACACCCTGGTGGAGTTCTTCGACTATGACTGCCCCTATTGCCGCGCCTCCTTGCCGGCGGTGAAGAAGTATTACGAGGCACACAAGAACGACACGCGCTTCTCGTTCATCGAATTTCCCATCGCGCAGCTGCATGGCCCCGGCGCACTTCTCGCTGGCAAAGCTTCACTTGCCGCGCGCCGCCAACCCGAACACTGGATCGACTTTCACTTCGCCATGCTGGGCGAGGAAGACGCCATCACCGAGCAGATGATCTTCGCCGATGCCGCCAAGGCGGGTTTGGACGTGAACAGGCTGAAGGCCGACATGATGGACCCGGCCATCGACAAGGCGCTGGATGAGTCCATCGCGCTGGCGCACAAGAGCGGCGTCGACGGCACCCCCACCTTCATCATGAACGGCAAGCTGAAGCCGGGTATGGTGGATGACGCCGCAATCGCGGACGGGTTGAAGAGCTAGATCAAACCCGTCAGCGGGCTCGACGGATCGGCATAGGCCTTGCGCGGCATGCGACCCGCCAGCCAGGCTTCACGCCCCGCCTGCACCGCCAGCTTCATCGCGCCCGCCATCTTCACCGGATCGCGGGCATGGGCGATGGCCGTGTTGGTCAGGACCGCGTCACAGCCCAGCTCCATGGCCATGGCGGCGTCGGATGCGGTGCCGATACCGGCATCGATCACCACCGGCACCTTGGCATCCTCTATGATCATGCGGACGTTCACCACCGACTGCAGCCCCATACCCGACCCGATGGGCGAGGCCAGCGGCATGATGGCGACCGCGCCGACATCTTCCAGCCGCTTGGCCATCAGCGGATCGTCGCTGCAATAGACCATGACCTTGAAGCCGTCCTTGGCCAGCATCTCGGTGGCGCGCAAGGTTTCCAGCATGTCGGGATAGAGCAGCTTCTTCTCGCCCAGCACTTCCAGCTTCACCAGGTCCCAGCCGCCGGCTTCGCGTGCCAGGCGCAAGGTGCGCACCGCATCCTCGCCGGTGAAGCAGCCCGCGGTGTTGGGCAGGTATTGGACTTTCCTGGGATCGATGAAATCCACCAGCATGGGCTGGCTTTTGTCGGTCAGGTTCACCCGGCGCACCGCCACGGTGACGATCTCCGCCCCGCTCGCTTCCAGCGCGGCGGCGTTCAGCGCGTAATCCTTGTACTTGCCGGTGCCGATGATCAGGCGCGACTTGAAGGTCTTGCCCGCCACAACAAACGGCTTGTCTTCGCGCGGCACTTCGACAGGCGCGTTGCCGCCGCCGATGAAATGCACGATCTCCAGCCGGTCGCCATTGGCCACCTGCACGTCGTCATAGGTCGAGCGCGGCACGATCTCGAGATTGCGCTCCACCGCGATCTTGGCGGGGTCCAGCCCCAGGCCGATCAAAAGCCCCCGGATGCTGGCAGGTGCGTCCAGCGTGCGGGTTTCGCCATTCAGGGTGATTTCGAGTGCCATGACAGGGGTGACCTTAAGCATTTCCGTATCGCGTGGGATGCGATTATAAGGCTTGAATCGCTGCCGCCCACGGAAACTCTATGGCAAAAAAGCAGAATAAATCCAAGACCTTACCGATATACATCCTCAACGGCCCCAACCTCAATCTGCTGGGGAAGCGCGAGCCGGAGGTTTATGGCTATACCACCCTGCCCGAGATTGAGGCGATGTGCGCGGCCCAGGCCAAGGGTCATGGGCTTTCCACCGTCTTTCTGCAGTCCAACCATGAAGGCGAAATCGTCGATCAGGTGCAGGAAGCGCGCACCAGCGGCAGCGCCGTGATCATCAATCCCGCCGGTTACGGCCACACCTCGGTCGCCATCCTGGACAGCTTGCTGGCGTGCAAGATTCCGGTGATCGAAGTGCATCTGTCCAACATCCACCGCCGCGACCCGTTCCGCGCGCATTCCTATGTCTCCAAAGGCGCCACCGGCATTGTCATGGGCCTGGGCGCGCAAGGTTACCTGCGCGCGATCGATGCCGTGGCCGATATTCTCAAGGTGAAGAAATGAGCTCCAAGAAAAAGAAGCCTGCTGCCAAGGCTGTGAAGCCTGCCGCCAAGCCCGTCGCCGCTGCCAGCACCAAGCCCGGCGTCGATGCGGCCGCCGTGCGCGAGCTGGCCAAGCTGCTGAAGGAAACCGGCCTCACCGAAATCGAGATCGAACATAACGGCGCACGCATCCGCGTCAGCCGTGGCGGCGGCGTTGCCGTGGCGGCGCCCGTGGCTGCTGCGCCCGCGCCGGCTGCTGCTGCGCCGGCTCCCGCTGCCACCGCACCTGCATCATCGGGTCCGCCCGCTGGCGCCGTGCCGTCGCCCATGGTCGGCACCGTCTATCTGTCGCCTGAACCCGGCAAGCCCACCTTCATCAGCGTCGGCAAGACCGTGAAGGAAGGCGACACCCTGTTCATCGTGGAAGCGATGAAGACCATGAACGCCATCACCGCGCCGCGCGGCGGCACGGTGAAGGAAATCAGCGTCGCCGACGGCACGCCCGTGGAATTCGGCCAGACCCTCTGCGTCATCGCCTGATGTTCGAAAAAGTCCTCATTGCCAATCGCGGCGAAATCGCCCTTCGCGTTATCCGCGCCTGCAAGGAGATGGGCATCTCCACCGTGGCCATCCATTCCACGGCCGACAGCGACGCCATGCATGTGCGCCTGGCCGATGAGAGCGTGTGCGTCGGCCCGCCCGCTGCCGCCCAGTCCTACCTGAACATTCCCGCCATCATCGCGGCCTGCGAGATCACCGGCGCCGAAGCGATCCATCCCGGTTATGGCTTTTTGTCGGAGAACGCCAAGTTCGCCGACATCATCGCCGAGCATGGCCTGACTTTCATCGGCCCCACGCCCGAACATATCCGCATGATGGGTGACAAGATCACCGCCAAGCAGACGGTGAAGGAACTGGGCATCCCCACTGTTCCGGGTTCGGACGGTGAAGTGACCGATGCCGACGCCCCCAAGCTGGCGGAAGAAATCGGCTATCCCGTGCTGATCAAGGCGACCGCCGGCGGCGGTGGCCGCGGCATGAAGGTCGCCAAGGACGCCGGCGAACTGATGTTCGCGCTGTCGACCGCGCGCGCGGAAGCCAAGGCCGCGTTCGGCAACGACACCGTCTATATGGAGAAGTATCTCCAGAAGCCGCGCCACATCGAAATCCAGATCCTGGCCGACAGCCACGGCCATGTCGTGCACCTGGGCGAGCGCGACTGCTCGCTGCAGCGCCGTCACCAGAAGGTCTGGGAAGAAGCCGGCAGCCCCGCCCTGAACGCGCAGGAGCGCGACGAGATCGGCGGCATCGTCACCAAGGCGCTGACCAGGCTGGGTTACCTGGGCGCGGGCACCATCGAGTTCTTGTACGAGGATGGCCGCTTCTATTTCATCGAGATGAACACCCGTTTGCAGGTCGAGCATCCGGTGTCGGAAGCCATCACCGGCATCGACATCGTGCGCGAGCAGATCCGCGTCGCCGCCGGCGCCCCGCTGGGCTTCACCCAGAAGGACATCATCTTCGAAGGCCATGCCATCGAATGCCGCATCAATGCGGAAAACCCCTTCACCTTCCGCCCCTCGCCCGGCCAGATCACCCAGTTCCACACCCCCGGCGGCCTGGGCGTGCGCTTCGACAGCGCGATCTACTCCGGCTACCGCATCCCGCCCTATTACGACAGCCTGGCGGGCAAGCTGATCGTGCATGCGCGCAACCGCAACGAATGCCTGTTGCGCCTGCGCCGCGCGCTGGACGAGCTGGTGGTGGGCGGCATCGAGACCACCATCCCGTTGTTCCAGCAGCTGGTGCGCGAGCCCGACATCATCAACGGCGATTACTCGATCCACTGGTTGGAAAAGTACCTGGCCAGGCTGGGTCACTGATCCTTGTCGGACTTCACGCCGGAAACCGAGATCGAACACCTCATCGTCTCGGCTATGGCGGGCGAGCTGGACAGCGACGCGCTGATGCACGAGCTGGCGGCCGCCGACATCTTCATCCCGTCCGACACGCCGCTGGAAAGCGACGGCAGCGGTTTCACGCCGGTGCTGCTGGAAGACCAGGACGGCACCGCCTTTGTCGCCATCTTCACCGCCCAGTCGCGCACCAAGGCGCTGGCGCCGCATGGCATGCAGGCGCAGGGCGTTCATTTTATCCGCCGCATCCCCGCCGGCTACGGCATGATCGTCAATCCGGGCACGGACGCGCAAATTTTCCTGCCGCCCGACGGCGTGGCCGCGCTCAAGGCCGACCTGCCCGATCCCGGCGCCCCATAGCCGCGCCGCCTTTTCCCCGCTAGGCTTGGCGCACACCAGCTGGGAGAACGCACATGGGTTTCCTGTCGAAATATTCCTCGCTCATCCTGGGCATCACGCGCATCGTCGCCGCGCTGCTGTTTTTCGAACATGGCAGCATGAAGCTTCTGGGCTTCCCTCCCGGCATGAGCCCGCCCGTGGGCAGCATCTTCTGGATCGCGGGCCTGATCGAGCTGGTAGCCGGCGCCTTGATCGCCGTCGGCTTCTTCAGCCGGATCGCCGCCTTCCTCGCCTCGGGCGAGATGGCGTTCGCCTATTTCATGGGCCATTTCCCTAAGGCCTTCTTCCCGGCCCAGAATGGCGGCGACGCCGCAATCCTGTTCTGCTTCCTGTTCCTGTACCTGGCGGCGGCAGGCCCCGGCAGCCTTTCGATCAATAACAAGTAGCAACTTCGCCGGTCTGAAAAATGGCGCGCGACGGCCCCGCCGTCGCGCGCTATTCTTTTGCCATGCACGGCACTCCGCGGCTCACGCCCGAAATCCTGCTGCGCGCTTACGCCGAGGGCCTGTTTCCCATGGCGGAGCGGCGCGGCGACCCCACCCTCTACTGGGTCTCACCTGACAAGCGCGGCATCTTCCCGCTCGACACTTTTCATGTCCCGCGCCGGCTGGCGCGCACCGTGCGCTCCAACCGCTTCCAGGTCACCGCCGACGCCGCCTTCCACGAGGTGATGCTGGCCTGCGCCGCGCCGGCGCCGGGACGCGAGGAAACCTGGATCAATGACGAGATCCTGCGCCTCTACACCGCGCTGCATGCCGGCGGCCACGCCCATTCCATCGAATGCTGGCGGGATGGCGAACTGGTGGGCGGACTTTACGGTGTGCGGCTGGGCGCGGCCTTCTTCGGCGAAAGCATGTTCAGCCGCGAACGCGACGCCTCCAAGGTGGCATTGGTCACCCTGGTCGAAGCCCTGAAGCGCGGCGGCTTTACGCTGCTGGATACCCAGTTCATCACCAGCCACCTGGCCAGCCTGGGCGCGGTCGAAGTCCCGCGCGCGGAATATCTGACGCTGCTCAATCAGGCGCTCAATCGCGAAGCGATCTGGCCGTTCTACTGATTACTGGCCCGCGCCCTCAGGCAAGGCAGCAATGCCTTCCTTGTCCGAAGCATCCGGTGCCTTCACCTTGGTCGCGGTGCTGAGCGCATTGGTCGCCACGGCGGTGGCGGCGTTGTTGTTGCAGCTGATCACCCACACGTCATAGAGCGGATGCTCGACCGCGTTCAGGCCCGGACTTGAGCCATACATCCACCCCGAGAAAATGCGTCGCGCCGGCTGGTCGGGGCGGTGATCCTCAATCTGCACGAAGGCCGCGGTCTCGGGCGTTTCGCTGGGCGGCGTCGAATAGCAAAAGCGCGCCGTGATGGTCAGGGTCGCAAACGTCACCGGCTTGCCAATCGGCGCGGTGATGTTGGTGGGGCGGCCGGTGATCTTGTCCAGCCCACGCAGCAACAGCGTGGTGCCACCATGCGGCGGCAGCGGCGGCGTGGGCGGTGCGTCCGCGGGCTGCGGCGGCAGGGCAGCGACGGCAGGCGCGACCGGCTTGGTCGCGGGCGCAGGCGTCTTGGCAACAGGCGCGGGGCCGGTGACGGACGGCGGCGGCGTGGCAATTCTGGGCGCAGCTTCCTGCGTGGCTATCGGGATCGAGACGCTTTGCGCCAGCGCGGCCCCTGCCCCGGCCACAGCGACCAAGGCGATCAGCGCGCGCTTCACGGACCCGCGCCCGGATCGGCCGCCTTCGGTGCGGCCGGGGTGGCTTCCGGCACTGACGGCTTGGGCGCGGGCGGCTGGTTGGTGGTGCTGCCGCCGGTGGCGAAACGGCCCACCAGGCCCATCACATCGATCGAGCCTTGCGCGTTTTCGAAATAGCCGCCGGCCGCGAGCATCTTGTCGTCGCCGCCCGGCGTGATCGACAGGTACTGGCTGCCCAACAGGCCCGCCGACGTCACCAGCACCGACGAGTCCGCCGGCACCTTGATGTCGTCGCGAATGTTCATGTGCACCGTGACCAGATAGGTCTTGGGATCCAGTGCCAAGTCCGTGACCTTGCCGATCTTCACGCCCGCCAGGCGCACATCGGTGCCGATGCCCAGGCCATCGACCTTGGGCAGGCGTGCATTCAGCTCATAGCCGGAGGTCAGGCTGCCCGTGCCGGTACGCATGTAGGTGAAGGCGAGAAACGCGAGCGCCACGGCCACGACCGCGGCGCCGATCAGGGTTTCGGCGATATTGTTCTGTCGCATGCCGGCGGCGCTCATTCAGTCCGGTTTCCAGGCCTGATAGTCGCCGGTCGCGGACGGGCGAATGCCGCCCTTCGACAAGGCGCCACTGGGCTTGTACGCGGCGTCGGTGCCGGTGAGGTTGGGCTGGTGCGGCTGCTCGAAGCCCTTGGCCTTGAACGGCGCCTTGGTCGGCGGCTCGGCATAGGTGTGGTGCAGCCAGCCATGCCAGTTGGGCGGCACGCGCGAAGCCTCGACAGTGCCGTTGTAAATGACCCAGCGGCGCGAGCCGTCTTTGTTCTGGTAGTAGCGGTTGCCGAACTCGTCGGTGCCCACCGGCGCGCCGGTCAGCCAGGTGGTCAGCAAGGTCCCGAAGGTCGCCGAGTTCCACCAGGAAAAGATCATCTTGAAGAAGGACATGGGAGGGCTCGCGGAATCGGCTGGGACTATAGGGCGCTAGGCCCCCAAGCGCCAATGCGGCAACGCACCAGACTCGCCGGTTTTTGGTTATCCCCAAACCCTCCAAAGCCGCCCGTGACGCTGTGATGAAAACGGACGCAAAAATATTCCGGCGACCCAATCCGGAGCCCGCTTGACTCGCGGTTTTTCTGTGGGTTCCTCCACCACAAGATGTAGGTGTTAAGCCCTAGCTAACCACTATTCGCTTGCACCCCCCTTTCCGGCGTGTCCATACTTTGGGCCAGTCACCGCTTGTGACCCCATATTTGGCGAGGCCGCCCCGCCGCAAAGGCTCCCTTTGCGGGCGGGAAACTGTCCCCAAAACGTGTGGTTGCGAGCCGTGGCGGGGCAGCTCAGACAGGGGTTTTCCATGCGTATTCGCCGCCAGTTCACGGTCGAGGGCCATTCGCCCTACGAAGGCATCGCGTTCAAGAGCGCTGCCAGCGAGATCCGCAATCCCGACGGCTCCATCGTCTTCGCCCAGGACGGCATCGAGGTTCCGGAAGCCTGGAGCCAGGTCGCCAGCGACGTGCTGGCCCAGAAGTATTTCCGCAAGGCGGGCGTGCCCAAGGCCCTGAAGGCGGTCGCCGAGGAAGGCGTGCCGGAATTCCTGTGGCGCAAGCAGGCCGCCAAGGACAGCAAGGAGACCACCGGCGAGAAGTCGGCCAAGCAGGTGTTCGACCGCCTGGCCGGCACCTGGGCCTATTGGGGCTGGAAGGGCGGCTATTTCGACGCCGAGAGCGACGCCCAGGCCTTTTATGACGAGCTGTGCCACATGCTGGCGTCGCAGAAGTGCGCGCCCAACTCGCCGCAATGGTTCAACACCGGCCTGCATTGGGCCTATGGCATCGATGGCCCCGGCCAGGGCCACTATTATGTCGATCACAAGAGCGGCCGGCTGACCAAGTCGTCTTCGGCCTACGAACATCCGCAGCCCCATGCCTGCTTCATCCAGAGCGTCAAGGACGACCTGGTGAACGAAGGCGGCATCATGGACCTTTGGACGCGCGAGGCGCGCCTGTTCAAGTATGGCAGCGGCACCGGCACCAACTTCTCGCCGCTGCGCGGCGCCAACGAAAAGCTGTCGGGCGGCGGAAAGTCGTCGGGCCTGATGAGCTTCCTCAAGATCGGCGACCGCGCCGCGGGCGCCATCAAGTCGGGCGGTACCACGCGGCGCGCCGCCAAGATGGTGATTGTCGACATCGACCATCCCGACATCGAGGACTTCATCGACTGGAAGGTGATCGAGGAGCAGAAGGTCGCCGCGCTGGTCGCGGGGTCCAAGCTCGCGGAAAAGCACCTGAAGGCGGTGCTGAAGGCCTGCGTGAACTGCCAGGGCTCTGGCGACGACTGCTATGACGCCCAGAAGAACCCTGCCTTGCGCCGCGCCATCAAGGATGCGCGCAAGTCGATGATCCCCGACAACCTGGTGGAACGCGTCATCAGCTTCGCGCGCCAGGGCTACAAGGACATCGACTTCCGCACCTATGACACCGACTGGGACAGCGAGGCCTATACCTCGGTCGCCGGCCAGAACTCCAACAACAGCGTGCGCGTCACCGACGAATTCCTGAAGGCGGTGCTGGAAGACGCGAACTGGAACCTGACCATGCGCGGCAGCGGCAAGATCGCGCGAACCGTCAAGGCGCGTGAGCTGTGGGAGAAGGTGTCGTACGCCGCCTGGGCCTGCGCCGATCCCGGCATCCAGTTCCATTCCACCATCAACGACTGGCACACCTGCCCGGCCGGCGGCGAAATCCGCGCCTCCAACCCGTGCAGCGAATACATGTTCCTGGACGACACCGCCTGCAACCTGGCCTCGCTGAACCTGATGGCATTCCGCAAGGGTGACGGCAACAAGACCTTCGACGTCGAGGCGTTCGAACATGCCGTGCGCCTGTGGACCATCGTGCTGGAAATCTCGGTGCTGATGGCGCAGTTTCCCAGCCGCGAGATCGCGCAACTGTCCTACGACTACCGCACGCTCGGTCTTGGTTATGCCAATATCGGCGGCCTGTTGATGAGCGCGGGCATCCCCTACGACTCGCGCGAAGGCCGCGCCATGGCCGGCGCCATCGCCGCCCTGATGACGGGCGTGTCCTATGCCACCAGCGCCGAAATGGCGGGCGAGCTGGGCGCCTTCCCGGAATATGCCGCCAACAAGGATGCGATGCTGCGCGTGGTGCGCAACCATCGCCGCGCGGCCTATGGCGAAGACAAGAATTACGAAAAGCTCTCCACCCTGCCCGTGCCACTGGACCTGAAGGCGGTGAACGACAACGAGCTGGCGCAGGCCGCCAAGCGCGCCTGGGACGACGCGCTGAACAAGGGCAAGGAGCATGGCTTCCGCAATGCCCAGGCGACCGTGATCGCGCCCACCGGCACCATTGGCCTGGTGATGGATTGCGACACCACGGGCGTGGAGCCCGACTTCGCGCTGGTGAAGTTCAAGACCCTGGCCGGCGGCGGCTATTTCAAGATCATCAACCGCTGCGTGCCCGAAGCGCTGGCCAACCTGGGTTACGACCAGCAGGCGATCGACGCCATCGTCGCCTATGCCGTGGGCCACGGCACCCTGGAAGACTATCAGGGCCGCATCAACCATGACTCTCTGGAAGCCAAGGGCTTCGGCGAGGAACAGGTCGGCCAGATCGAGGCGGCGCTGGAGTCGGCCTTCGACATCCGCTTTGTCTTCAACAAGTACACCCTAGGCAACGAGTTCTGCGCAAATGTGCTGAAGCTGGACGCGGCCACCATGGACGCGCCCGACTTCGACATGCTGAAGGCGCTGGGCTTCTCCAAGGCCGACATCGACGCGGCCAATCTTCACGTCTGCGGCGCCATGACCCTGGAAGGCGCGCCCTATCTGAAGGAACAGCATCTGGCGGTGTTCGACTGCGCCAATCCGTGCGGGCGCATCGGCAAGCGCGCGCTGAGCGTGGAAAGCCACATCCGCATGATGGCGGCGGTGCAGCCCTTCATCTCGGGCGCCATCTCCAAGACCATCAACATGGCCAATGCCGCCAAGGTCACCGACTGCGGCGAGGCCTACATGATGTCGTGGAAGCTGGGCCTGAAGGCCAATGCACTGTACCGCGACGGCTCCAAGCTGTCGCAACCGCTGGCCAGCCAGGTCTTCGCCTTTGCCGATGCCGAGGAGGACGACGACCTGCCCGCCGCGCCGCATGTTCCGGTCCAGCAGAGCGTGGTCACCGAACGTATCGTGGAGCGCGTCATCGAGAAGGTGCGCACCCACGAACGCGAGAAGCTGCCCCATCGCCGCAAGAGCTATACCCAGAAGGCCATCGTGGGCGGCCACAAGGTCTATCTGCACACCGGCGAATATGAGGACGGCCGACTGGGCGAGATCTTCATCGACATGCACAAGGAGGGTGCCGCCTTCCGCAGCCTGATGAACAACTTCGCCATCGCCATCAGCGTGGGCCTGCAATATGGCGTGCCGCTGGAGGAATTCGTGGAAGCCTTCACCTTCACCCGCTTCGAGCCGGCAGGCCTGGTGATCGGCAACGACTCCATCAAGAACGCCACCAGCGTGCTGGACTACATCTTCCGCGAACTGGGCGTGTCGTATCTGGGCCGCACGGATCTCGCGCATGTCGTGCCGTCCAGCGACGAAGATCTGGGCCAGGGTGGCGGCAGCACGTCGACGGAAGTCGCGATCAGCAAGGTCGCCTCCACCGGCTATCTGCGTGGGCGCGCGCCCCAGATGGCGGTGGTGCGCGGCGGCGCGGCCCCCAAGATGATGGACGAGGAAGACCACGACCATTTCGGACACTTCGAGGCCCACAATGACGCGGAAGCCGACACGCTGGACCTGTCGGAAATCCGCGCCGGCGTCGAAGCCACACTGAGCACCGTCAGTGCCCAGGTCGCGCAGCTGGAGCGCGCCATGGGCGTGCCGGCGGGTGTCAACGCCGCACCGGCCAAGGGCAACCGCGCCGCGCGGGCCGCGGAGGCGCGGATGAAGGGCTTCGAAGGCGACAGCTGCGGGGCTTGCGGCAACTTCACCCTGGTGCGCAACGGCACCTGCATGAAGTGCAACACCTGCGGGTCGACCACCGGCTGTTCCTGAGTTTTACGGCAGGGCTGCCACAAGGCGCGGGGCGAGAAATCGTTCCGCGCCTTTTCAGTGGGTGCGGGCGCGACGTTCGAGCTCGGCGGCCCTGGCCTCCAGCTCGCGCGCGGTCTGTTCGAATTTGGCACGGTATTCGCGCTGGGCGGTATCGGCCGCGGCCGCGCGCAGCTCCTGTGCCAAAGCGCGGATTCTGTGTGTCTGATGCGATGTCGCGGTCACATGCATGCGCCGATAACAGGCGCAAATTGGGATCGTTCCAGACCATTTTTGGAACGCCCACCAATTAAACCACTTGGTAACCGTACCGGGGCGAATCTGCCGCCATGCGTGCCCTCGCCCTTGCCCTGCTGGTTCTTGCCGCCGTCGCGCCCGCGCGTGCCGCCGATCCCGCGGCCGTGGCGAAGATCCATGGCGGCATCGTGGACTGCGTGGGCTGCGACCTGCGCGGCGCCGACCTGTCCAACACCTGCGTCAAGGATCATGACCTGCACGGCGCCGATTTCACCGGCGCCAACGCCACCCTGATGTGCATGAGCTTCGCCAACTTTACCGGCGTGTCGTTCCGCAATACCGAACTGTCGGGCGCCAACCTGGCGGGCGCGAAGATGGACGGCGCCGACCTGACCGGAGCGGGCACCTCGATTACATCCTTCCTGGGCACCGACCTCACGCACACCAAAGGCCTGACGCAGAAGCAGCTGGATGTGGCCTGCGGCGACGCCGCGACCCGCCTGCCGCCGGGCCTGCGCGTTCACACCTGCCGGTAACAGGCACGCCAACATTCAACGGTGAAATCGGGAGGCGCACTTGCGTGCGCCTTGCCATCGTCGCTCCCGCAACGGGAGAGACCATCATGCGGCTGCGTTATTCGGGCCTGGATATCGGCCAGTTCCAACCCCTGTTTGGACTGGATGACGCCGCGCTGGCAGTGCGCGGGATCGAACGAGTGACCTGCACCGAAAGCCCGGCTACCCCTGCCGCGTGACGATGGAAGACGCCGAGCCGGGCGAGACCCTGCTGCTGCTGTCCTTCGAGCACCAGCCCACCAATTCGCCCTATCGCGCCAACGGCCCGATCTTCGTGCGCGAAGCCGCCACCGCGACCTATGCCGATGGCGAATTGCCGCCGGTCTTTGCGCCCCGCCTGCTATCGGTGCGCGCCTATGACGGCGCCGGCATGATGGTCGATGCCGATGTGGTGGAAGGCCGCCAGTCGGCCGCCGTCTTCCGGCGCATGCTGGCGAACGGAGACGTCGCCTACCTGCACGTACATAACGCCAAGCGCGGCTGTTACGCCGGCCGGGTCGATCGCGCCTGACTATTCAGCCGCTTCCTGCAGCGGGTCGGGTTTCTTCCAGCGCAGGATGGGCTTTCGCGCGGCCGCGGTCTCGTCCAGGCGGCGGCGCGGCGACAGGCGCGGCGCGCCGGCAAAGCGCGCGGTCATGCCCGCCTTGGCCTCCAGCGCCAGCTCGCGCAGCACGTGGATGAAGCGGTCGAGCGAGTACTTGCTCTCCGACTCCGTCGGCTCGATCAGCATCGCGCCATGCACCACCAGCGGGAAGTACATGGTCATGGGGTGATAACCCTCGTCGATCATCGCCTTGGCAAAGTCGAGCGTCGAGACGCCGGTATTGTCCAGGAAGCTGTCGTCGAACAGCGCCTCGTGCATGCAGGGCCCGTCGCCGAAGGGCGCGCTCATCACATCCTTCAGCGAGGCCAGGATGTAGTTGGCCGAAAGCACCGCGTCTTCCGATGCCTGGCGCACGCCGTCGCGGCCATGGCTCAGCATGTAGGTCAGCGCGCGGCTGAACATGCCCATCTGGCCGTGGAAAGCGCACATGCGGCCGAACGGCTTGGCGCCGGCCGGCGCATCCGCCGCATCTTCGATAAGCCGCAGGCCGTTCTTGTCGGCCACCAGCAGCGGGATCGGCGCGAAGGCCGCCAGGCGATCGGACAGCACCACCGGCCCCGCGCCCGGGCCACCGCCGCCATGCGGCGTGCTGAAAGTCTTGTGCAGGTTGATGTGCATGGCGTCGATGCCCAGATCGCCCGGACGCACGCGGCCTGCAATGGCGTTGAAGTTGGCGCCGTCGCAATAGAAATAGCCGCCGGCGTCATGCACCGCTTTCGCGATCTCGACGATTTCGCCTTCGAACAGGCCGCAGGTGTTGGGATTGGTCAGCATGATCGCCGCCACATCGGGGCCCAGCTTGGCCTTCAGCGCGGCGGAGTCGACGCGGCCATTGGGCAGCGCGGGCACTTCTTCGACCGTGAAGCCGGCAAAGGCAGCCGTTGCGGGGTTGGTGCCATGCGCGGATTCCGGTACCAGCACGCGGGTGCGGTTCTCGCCGCGGGACCGGATGGCGGCACGGATCGCCAGCAAACCGCACAGCTCGCCATGCGCGCCCGCCTTGGGCGACATGGCGACCGCCGGCATGCCGGTCAGCGTGGTCAGCCAGTTCATCAGCTGTGAGATCAGTTCCAGCGCGCCCTGCGTGGCGCTCGCGGGCGCCAGCGGATGCAGGTCGCCGAAGCCCGGCAGCCGCGCCATCTTCTCGTTCAGGCGCGGATTATGCTTCATGGTGCACGAACCCAGCGGATAGAGCCCGCTGTCGATGGCGTAGTTCTTGCGCGACAGGCGCACGTAATGGCGCACGACTTCGGGCTCGGAAAGACCCGGCAGGCCGATCTCGCCCTTGCGGCGCATGCCGCCCAGGCGGCCTTCAGACACCTGCACATCGGGAATATCGACACCGCAGGCGGCATGACCCAGTTCGAAGATCAGCTTTTCTTCATGGTCCAGGCCACGATCGCCCGAGATGGTCGCCAGCTCTTCCGGCGCATGATAGCCGGGCGCGGTGGTGGCGCGGCGGGTCTGCTCCGGAATTGCGGTGGGGCGGCCCTGGTTGTTCATGCTCATCACAGCACCTCTTTCAGGGCGCCGACCAGCGCGTCCATGTCGTCGTCGGTGGCGCATTCGGTCGCCGCCACGATCAGAAGATTCTCAACCGCCTTGTCGCGCGACAGGCGCGCGGCAGGCACACCGGCCAGGATGCCCTTGGCCGCCAGCGCATCGACGACGGGCAGTGCGGCCTTGGGCAGCTTCACGGTGAACTCATTGAAGAAGGCCGGCGTCACCAGTTCCACGCCCGGCACCTTGGCCAGTCGGTCGGCCAGCCCGCTCGCCTTGGCATGGTTCAGCCGTGCCAGGCGGGTCAGCCCCTCTTCGCCCAAGAGCGACAGGTGAATGGTAAAGGCCAGGGTGCACAGACCGGAGTTGGTGCAGATGTTGCTGGTCGCCTTTTCGCGGCGGATATGCTGCTCGCGGGTGGAGAGCGTCAGCACATAGCCGCGACGGCCTTCGGCATCGACAGTTTCACCACAAAGACGGCCCGGCATCTGGCGCAGGAATTTCTCGCGGGTGGCGAACAGGCCCACATAGGGCCCGCCGAAGTTAAGCCCATTGCCGATCGACTGCCCTTCCGCCGCCACGATGTCGGCGCCCTGCGCGCCCGGCGATTCCAGAAGGCCCAGCGACACGACTTCGGTCACCACCGCGATCAACAGCGCGCCCTTGGCGTGTGCGGCATCGGCGATGGGACGCAGGTTGCGGATCAGCCCGAACACGTCGGGCGACTGCACGACCACGCAGGCGGTTTCATCATCGATCATCGCGATGATGTCTTCGACGCTGCCCGGCGTGACCGGGGCGCGCTTCATCTCGCCGAACAAGCCGGCGACGGTGTCCACCGTCTCGGCATAATGCGGATGCAGTCCGCCCGACAGGATCGCCTTGCTGCGCTTGGTGACGCGCTGGGCCATCAGCACCGCTTCGGCGGTGGCAGTCGAACCGTCATAGAGCGAGGCGTTGGCGACTTCCATGCCGGTCAAAAGCGCAACCTGGGTCTGGAATTCGAACAGGTACTGCAGTGTTCCTTGCGCGATTTCCGGCTGATAGGGCGTATAGCTGGTCAGGAATTCCGAGCGCTGGATCAGGTGATCCACCGAGGACGGAACATGATGTTTGTAGGCGCCGGCGCCGCAGAAAAATGGCGCGGCCCCCGCCGCGATATTCTTGGCCGCCAGCATGGTCAGCGCCCGCTCGACCTCCATCTCGCCCTGGGTGTCGGGCAGATTGAACGCCGACAGGCCGACATGCGCCTTTTTGGGCACGTCGCGATACAGGGCATCCATGTCGGGCACCCCGATCTTGGCCAGCATGGCCTTGCGGTCGTCGGGGGTGAGCGGGAGATAGCGCATTACAGACCGTCCACGAACGTCTTGTAGGCGTCGGCATCCATCAGCTTGTCGAAATCGGCCTTGTTGACGCCCGACAGCTTGAAGAACCAGCCCGCGCCTTCGGGATCCTCATTGACGGTCGACGGCGTGGCTTCCACCGCGGCATTGCCTTCGGTGACGGTGCCGGCCACCGGCGAATAGACGTCGCTGGCCGCCTTCACGCTTTCAACGACGGCCGCTTCGCCACCGGCGGCGACGGCCTTGCCGACCGAGGGCACTTCCACGAACACCACATCGCCCAGCGCTTCGGCGGCGTGCTTGGTGATGCCCACCGTGGCGGTGTCGCCTTCCAGGCGGATCCATTCATGCTGGTCGGTATAGCGGGTCTCGGACATGAAAAACTCCTAGCGGCGATAAGTGTGAGGAACGAAAGGCATCTTGGTAACGGTGGCGGGCAGCGGCTTGCCGCGCACCATCAGTTCGACTTGTGTGCCGTCGGCGGCGAAGGCGGTCTCGACATAGCCCATGGCGACGGGCGCATTGGCGCTGGGGCCGAAGCCGCCGCTGGTGATCTTGCCGATCACCTTGCCGTCCTTGACGATCTCGACGCCCTCGCGCGCGGGGGCGCGGCCGTCGGGCTTGATGCCGACCAGCTTCTTGGTGGCGGTACCCGACATGGTCTTTTCGCCGCCGGGAAAATCCTTGGCTTCCTTGCGGCGCTTGCCGATCGACCACAACAAAGCTGCTTCCGCCGGATTGATGGTGTCGTCGATGTCGTGACCGTAGAGGCAAAGCCCGGCTTCCAGGCGCAGGCTGTCGCGCGCGCCCAGGCCGATGGGCAGCACTTCCGGTTCGCCCAGCAGCAAGCGGGCGACCTTTTCGGCATCGGCGCCTTCAATGGAAATCTCGTAGCCGTCTTCACCCGTGTAACCAGTTCGGCTGATGATGGCGGGAAAGCCAGCAACGGTGGTGCGGATCACCTTCATGAAGGTCAACTCGGCGGTGCCCGGCGCATGACGCGCCAATACGGCTTCCGCCGCCGGGCCCTGCAGCGCCAACAGTGCGCGATCAAAACGCGGCGTGACCTTGGCCACGCCCTTCAGGGTCTGGTTGATGTAGTCGAAGTCGGCTTCCTTGCCGCCCGCATTCACCACCAGGTACAGGTCCGCCTCACCCGCCAGGCGCGAGAACATGAAATCGTCCTTGATGGTGCCTTCAGGCGTCAGCAGCAGGCCGTAGCGCTGCATACCTTCCTTGAGCCCCGCGACATCGGCGGGCGTGACGCGCTCCAGCGCATTCACGTCGCCGGACAGGAAGCCCTGCCCCATGTGCGAGACATCGAACAGCCCCGCCTTCTCGCGGGTGTGCAGGTGTTCTTTCAGGATCCCGGCAGGGTATTGCACCGGCATCTCATAGCCGGCGAAGGGCACCATCTTGCCCCCCAGTTCCAGGTGGAGGTCGTAGAGGGGCGTACGGCGCAGGTTCTCTGTGGTCATGTCGGTCCCAAAAGATGCGAAAGCGCGCGCCCGAAGTCGGCGCGGACCCCTTCTGTCATGGGACCTGAGAGTTTTCCCGGGTTTCTCTGTTCGAGAGACCGGTTACCCCTTCGGCGGGTGCCGGTGGGGCACCACTTTCCAGAAGTTCATCACCCGGACGCGGTCCTTTTGCCTGAGAGTTTCCGGGGTCGGTTGCTCCTTCGGCGGCTCCCTTCGGAGCGCTCTCCCGCACGGGGTCGTATGTTCGCCAACCCCTCGGCACCTCACGGCGGAAGGGGATGTTGCTGTGCATCATAAGTGGGGGTCGAAACGAGTCAACGCGACACGACAACCGCCCGTACTTACTCACATTCTTTCGGGAACTTCGATGCCCAGAAGGTCCAGGACCCGGGTCAAAACCGCCAGCACCAGGGCACACAGCCCCAGGCGGGAGGCCCGCAGGGCCGAATCGGCCTCCGACAGGACATGGTGCTCGCTGTAGAAGCGGCTGAAATTCTGCGCCAGTTCAAAGGCATACTCGCACAGCATATTGGGCGCGCGCTTGTCCTCGGCCGCGGCCAGGGCGTCGCTCAGCGACAGAAGCTGCAAGACCAGCTTGCGCTCCTCAGGCGAGCGGATCACCGGCGCGGCCCGCGTGGCGCCCTGCCCGTCGGACTTGCGCAGCATCGACTGGATGCGCACCGCCGCATACTGCAGATAGGGCCCGGTCTTGCCCTCGAATTTCGAGAAGCGCTCCAGGTCGAAAATATAGTCCGTGGTGCGGTGGTTCGACAGGTCAGCGAACTTGATGGTGGCGATGCCCACCTTGCGCGCGATCTCGGCACGTTCCTCGGCCGAGAAATCCGCGCCGATCCCCTGCTCGGCCAGGCGCTTTTCGGCTTCCGCCTTGGCCATGCCGATCAGGTCGTGCAGCTTCATCACCCCGCCGGCGCGGGTCTTGAACGGCTTGCCGTCGGCGCCGTTCATGGTGCCGTAGCCGACATGCTCCAGTTCGGCCTTGCCGTTCAGGCCGGCCTTTTGCGCGGCGCGGAACACCTGTTCGAAATGCCCATGCTGGCGATGATCGACCACATACAGGATCAGGTCGGGATCTTGTTCGCGCACACGCTCGATGATGGTGGCCAGATCGGTGGTGCCGTAGAGCACCCCGCCTTCCGACTTTACCAATATGAGTGGCGGAAGCGGCTTCTTGTCGTCGTCCTTGGCGACCGGCACGACCAGCGCGCCTTCGCTCAGCTCGGCCAGGCCGCGGGCCTTCAGGTCGTCGATCATGGGCGGGATCAGCGCATCGACGCTGGATTCGCCATTCCAAAGATCGAACTTCACCCCCAGCGCGCCGAATTCGCGCGCCAGGCCGACTTCCGAAACCTTAACGAAATGCCGCCACAGCGCGCGATAGCCGGCGCGGCCCGCCTGCAGGTCGACGGTGGCACGACGCGCCGCTTCCAGGCGCGCCGGGTCGGCCTTGCACGCCGCGGACGCGCGCGGATACAGCGTTTCCAGGTCTTCCATGGTGACGGGCGATATTTCCGGATACGGCCCGGTGGAATTCACGTCGAAATACGGCAGGCCCGGCTGTTCCAGCTCGATCTCGCTGATCAGCTGGCCCATCTGCAGGCCCCAGTCGCCCAGATGCACATCGCTGACCACATTCCAGCCATTGGCGCGGTAGAGCCGCTGCAGGCAATCGCCGATGATCGAGGAACGCAGATGGCCGACATGCATCGGCTTGGCGACATTGGGGCCGCCGAAATCGATCACCACCGACTTGCCAACGCCCGTGCCCGCACCCTGCGCCGGGTCGATCGCGGCGGCGCGGGCGTCCAGCGCCGCATCGGTCAAATCGATGTTCAGGAAGCCGGGACCGGCGATCTCGACCTTGGCGAACAGGCTTTCGGTCTTCAGCCGCGCTGCGATCTTGTCGGCGATGGCGCGCGGATTGCTCTTGGCCGCCTTCGCCGCCGCCAGTGCGCCATTGCACTGGAACTGCGCCAGGTCGGGCCGGTCGGATGCCTGCACCTGACCGAAACGGGCTTCCAGGCCTTCCGCTTCGAACGCCGCGCCGACGATGCGCGACAACTCCCCTGCCAGAGACGTCATGGCAGGTAGCGCGCCTTCTTCTTGTTGTATTCGATCTGCTCGGGCGTCAGCTGGAAGCCCGACAGCAACTGGTAGTTCCAGGGCATCTTGCCGGCTTCGAGCTGGAACTGGGTGTCGTCGGGCGACTGCTTGATGGTGGCGGTGGAAGCGCCCGGCGCAAAGGTGAACTTCAGCTGATAGATGCGCTTGGAATAGAGCTTGGCGTTTTCATGCGCCAGGACGAAGAAGGGCACCGTATAGGTCGCGGCCTCGCGCGTGGGTGCGCGGGTGGCGGTGAAGGTCAGGTCCAGCGAGGCGCGGATAAGCCCCGAACGCTGGTTCAGGGTGCAGTCGGATTCCGCATTGATCAGCCGCACGGTGTAGAGCTCGTTCGCCAGGTCCGGCGGGGTGCCCGGCCGCATCACCGTCACCGTCGCGGTATCGGCCAGGATGGCGGGCACCGGGCAGACCACGATCTTGGAGCTGCAGCCGGCCGCCAGCAGGGCGGCGCCAACGGCAAGCAGGCGAAGGGCACGGGTCAACATCAACGCGGTTCTTTCCAGAAGTCCCAGTGGCAGCTTGACTTTTGCCCGGCCGGGCCCTTTTCCTCAGGTCAGATCGGGGCGGGCCATAAAGGCAGGGCATGGAAAGCACAGAACAGGGAAAAAGCCAAGCTTTCCGGGCCTGTAAGGTCGGGGGCTGAGGCGCCATGGCCGTCTATACCGAAGTCAGTTTCGAAGAGCTGGAAACGCTGCTGGAGCGCTATGACATCGGCCAGCCCTTGTCCTTCAAGGGCATCGCCGAGGGCATCGAAAACTCCAACTTCTACCTCCAGACCGACCGGGGCGCCTTCATCCTGACCCTGTACGAGAAGCGGGTGGCGGTGGGCGACCTGCCCTTCTTCCTGGGACTTATGGAGCATCTTTCCGAGCGGGGCCTGAACTGCCCCCTGCCGGTCAAGACCCGCGACGGCCAGGCCCTGGTCGAGCTGAACGGCCGCATGGCCGCCATCGTCACCTTCCTGACCGGCATCGCGCTGCGCCGCCCCGACGCCGCGCACTGCGCCGCCGCCGGCGCGGAAATGGCGCGGCTGCACAAGTGCGGCGAAGGCTTTGCGCTGACGCGCGCCAATGCGCTGGGACCGTCGGGCTGGAAGCCGCTGGCCGACCAGATCCAGGGCGCGGACGGTATCGAGGAAGGCCTGAGCGCGCTGATCGCCACGTCGCTGGAAACGGTGGTGGGGGAATGGCCCACCGATTTGCCCCGCGGCGTGATCCATGCCGATTATTTCCCCGACAATGTCCTGTTCGTGCAGGAAAAGGTCGGCGGGGTGATCGACTTCTATTTCGCCTGCAACGACTTCTACATCTACGACCTGGCGATCATGCTGAACTCGTGGTGCTTCGAGATCGACGGCAGCTTCAACATCACCAAGGGCCAGTCCCTGATCGGCGCCTATCGCGCCCAGCGGCCGCTGAGCGACGCCGAAATCGCCGCCCTGCCCGTCCTGATGCGCGGCTCGGCGCTGCGCTTCCTGCTGACGCGCACCTATGACTGGATCAACCACGATCCCACCGCGCTGGTGCGGCCCAAGGATCCGCGCGAATATTCCAAGAAGCTGCGCTTCCACAACAAGGTGAAGCACGCGCGCGAGTACGGGCTTTGATCGACATTTTCACCGACGGCGCCTGTTCGGGAAACCCCGGCCCCGGCGGCTGGGGCGCGATCCTGCGCCATGGCGAGCACGAAAAGGAATTGTCGGGCGGCGAGAAGGCCACCACCAACAACCGCATGGAACTGACCGCGGTAATCGAAGGCCTAAAGGCCCTGAAGAAGGGCGGCCCCGTCACCGTGCACACCGACTCCCGCTATGTGATGGACGGCGCGTCGAAGTGGATCCTGGGCTGGAAGAAAAAGGGCTGGAAGACCGCCGACAAGAAGCCGGTGAAGAACGAAGATTTGTGGCGCGCGCTGGATGACGAAATGGCCCGCCACCAGATTCGCTGGATCTGGGTCGCGGGCCATAGCGGCCACCCCGAAAATGAAAGAGCGGACCAGCTGGCCCGCTCCGCCATTCCAGGCCGGTAACGCAACTTACGTCAGCTGGCCCGAGTTGAGCAGGTATTCCGCGCTCGACACTTCGTATGCGCCGGGCTCTTCCACATTCAGACTCTTCACCACGCCGTTGTCGACGATCATGGAATAGCGCTGGCTGCGCTTGCCCATGCCGAACTTGGTGCCGTCCATTTCCAGGCCGACCGCGCGGGTGAAATCGCCATTGCCGTCGGCCAGCATGTGCACCTTGTCGCCCGAGCCCTGGTCCTTGCCCCAGGCGCCCATCACGAAAGCGTCGTTGACCGACACGCAGGCGATGGCGTCCACGCCCTTGGCCTTCAGCGCATCGTAGTTGGCGACGAAGCCCGGCACATGCTTGGCAGAACAGGTGGGCGTAAAGGCGCCGGGCAGCGCGAACAGCGCCACCTTCTTGCCGGCGAAGAACGCGTCGGTGGGCACGGGCGTGGGTTTGCCGTCCTGCATTTCCATCAGGGTGGCCGAAGGAATCTTGTCGCCAACTTTGATTGTCATGAAACTCTCCTATCCAAGATCGGGGGTCGCCTGGGTGTTGTAATGCCTGGCGATGTAATCCAGTGCCGCCGCGCCATCCAGCGCGGGCGAGAAATAATAGCCCTGGCCGAACTCGCAGCCAATCTTGGCCAGGAACTGGGCATCGGCTTCGCTTTCCACGCCCTCGGCAACCACGGCGCGCTTCAGGTCATGCGCCATGCCGACAATGCTCGACAGCACGACCTCCCCATCGGTGTCGATATCGGTTCCGCCGTGGCGGGCCAGGAAGCTCTTGTCGATCTTCACCGTGTCGATGGGCAGGTTCTTGAACTCGCTGAGGCTGGAAGCGCCAGTGCCGAAATCGTCGATCGACAGCCCGGCTCCCGCCTCGCGGATATGCGCCATCAGCTGCGGCAGCTTGGGGTCGGACGCAATCGCCGTCTCGGTGATTTCCAGGTTCAAGGTGCCGGGCGCGATGCCGCTGCCCGACAGGATGGTGCGCAGCAGCGGCTCGAAGCCCGCATCCTTCAACTGGCGGCGCGAGAGATTGACGCTCACGAACAGCGGCGGCTTCAGCGGGAAGTAACGCTGCCAGTGCGCCAGGTCGGTCGCGGCGCGTTCCAGCGCCAGCCGGCCCAGCGCCACGATCAAGCCGGTCTCTTCGGAGTGCGCGATGAAGTCGGCGGGCGAGATCGGCCCCTTCACCGGATGCTGCCAGCGCAGCAGCGCCTCGAAGCCCGCGACGCTGCGGTCGGCCAGGCGGATGATGGGCTGGTAATGCACGTCGATCTGATCGGCGGCCAACGCATGCCGCAGTTCGCTTTCCAGCGCCACGCTGTCGCCCGGCGCGAGCGTCTCCAGTTCGGTGGAATAGACCCGCGCACAGGCGCCGCCCTGCTTCTTGGCGGCGATCAGCGCCAGCTCGGCATTCTTGATCAACGCGAAGGGATCTTCGCTCTGCGCACCTGCGGCCAGGCCGACGCTGCACGGTGCGAAAACCTGGCGGCCATCGACGGTGTAGGGACGGCTGCAGGATTCCGCCAGCGCATTGCCGATGGGCTGGGGGGCGCGGCGCGGATTGGCGAACAGGAAGGCAAAGCTGTCGCCGCCAGTGCGAAACACCTGGGCGGGCTCGCCCAATCCGATCAGCCGCTCGGCCAACTGCTTCAGAATGGAATCCGCGCCCGCATCGCCCAAGCTGGCATGGATCGCCTTGAAGCGGTCGATGTCCAAGAGCGCAAACAGAGACTTGTCGAAGCCCGCGCCCAGCGCATCCAGCGCCTCCATCAGCGCGACGCGATTGCCAAGGCCGGTCAGCGCATCGCGCGGAAGTGCCGCCTCGCGCAGGCGCGCGCTTTCGGCCTGGTCGCGGGCGAAGTCGGCTTCCTTGCGCTGGGTGACGTCGCTGATCAGCCCCAGACAGTCCGATGGCACCTGCTGTTCGCTGACGATGGTGGCGCGCAGCTCCAGCCAGCGATATGGGCCGCTCTGTCCCCGCGCCCGGAATTCCAGGCGAAAGGCAAGACCGGGGCGATGACGGTATTCTTCCAGCGCCTTGCTGTAGACGTCGCGGTCGTCGGGATGGATGTGTGCGACCCAGTCGCTGTGGCTCAAGGTGGTTTCGTGCACCGACAGGCCGACCATCTGGGCGGCTTCCGGTGACAGGGTCAGAAGACCCGCGCGGAAATCCAGGTCGAACACGCCCTGATGCGCAGCGCCGATGGCGGCGCGCGCCAAGCTGTTGAACGGCGCGTTCAGGTCGACGGGCGCTTCGGGCGCCGGCGCCTGGGCTTCCAGCAGCTGGGCGGCATATGAGCCGTGCAGGAAGGGCAGCACCGCGATTTCTTCCGACGCGATCACCGCCAGCGCCAAGAGGATCGCACCCGCCGCGGCGAACCCGCCGGTGGCGGCAGGTCCGGTCAGGCTTTCACCCAGCCCGCCCAATGCGATCACGGCGGCGGCCAGCGACACCAGGGCGAAGGCCAGCGCGCTGGGCGCGATCACCTGGGCAGCCTTGTGGCCGCGCCGGCCCATGCGGAACAGATAGGCGGCAATCGCCATGCTGCCCACCACGATGCTGATGTCGGTCAGAAGCGTCGCGCCCGGCAGGCCCATATAGGCCAGGAAACCCAGCAGCATCAGGCCATACAGCGTGCGGTGAAAATGCTTGGTGTATCTGGGCCAGATGTCGGCGACCGGAATGATGGCGTTGGCGAGCCGCGCGCCGGCGCACAGCGCCAGCACTGTCAGGAAGGCCGACAAGCCGTATGGCCCGCCGATGCCGGTGGCCAGGTTGCCGTCGAACATGCCGGTGGTCGACAGCCAGGCCAGCAGCAGCATGAACAGGGTGATCGCCACCCAGCGCGGCGCGGCATGGCCGATTAGCACGGCCAGACCACCGGTGATCAGCATGGCCGCGCCGATCAGCGCACCAACGGCGGTGACGAAGATCGCCAGCTGGCGGTTGTGCGAGCTGAGCGCGGGTTCGGTCCAGGCATAGAGCGCGGGCGGGGTCTCGGCGGCGCCGACGCGGATCGCCAGACCCACCGTCGTCACCGGCGGCACGATCACGCGCCAGGCGCGGCGGCCATAGGCGGTCGCGGTTTCCACCACAGTGCCGGAATCCGAACTCGCCACCGCCAGGATCGAGGGGCGCATGCGCTTGGGCAACAGCGACAGCGCCGTACGCGGCGGCTGGCCCGCCAGCAACACACGCGTCGCGGGCCGCACGGAATCGTTGCTGACCTGCACGATGTACCACTGCGAACCGTCAGCCTCCGCGCCGCCGGGGGCGCGGTAGGACGACAGGCCGGGCTTCAGGTCCAGCACGTTCTGGCTGTTGCCGAAATTGATCTGCGGCTGCTGCTTGTCGGCGGCGTGCACGGGCGCTGGGCCCGCGAACAGGGCGGCGCAAAACAGCAGGACGGTGGCAAGTCTTGTCATCAAACGAAGGGTGTTCCCGGATGCGCGCTCAACCAAGCTGCGCATCTTCCTTGAGCATGGCAAACAGCAGGTGGTCGGCCCATTGGCCGTTGATCAGAAGATAACGCCGCGCCAGGCCCTCCTGGCGAAAGCCGGTGCGCGCCAGCAGGCTTTTGGATGCATCGTTATCGGTCAGGCAGGCGGCTTCGATGCGATGCAGGCCCAATGTGCGGAAGATGAAGGGGATCAGCGCCTTCACCGCCGCTGTCATGTAGCCCTGACGCGCGAATTTCTCGCCGACCCAGTAGCCCAGGGTGCAGCACTGCGTGACGCCGCGGCGCACATTGGACAAGGTACAGCCGCCCAGCAGCGCATCGTCGCTCTCGCGGCAGACAAAGAAGACGTAAGCGGAATCCTGCCGCGTCTCTTTCTGGTAGCGCTTGATGCGGCGGCGGAAGGCACCCCGTGTCAATTCGTCTTCCGCCCAGACCGGTTCCCAGGGCGTCAGGAACTCGCGGCTCTCGCCGCGCAGCCTGGACCAGTTCAGGTAGTCGGCGGCACGCGGATAACGCAGATAGATGCCCTGCCCCTTGATCACGGGCTGCTGGCCGCCCGGAAAGGTCAGCCCGCGCATGAAGGCGATGGGGCGCGTTTTGGCGAAGGCGGCCTTGACCATTATTCCGCCGCGCTCGCCAGGCCAGCGCCACCGAAGCGGGTCGCGAAGCGCTCATGGGTTTCGAGTTTTTCCACCGGGCCGACAGCGGCGATGGTGGGCGCGCCACCCATGACACGGGCGGCATAGCGTTTCACGGCGGCCGCATCGATGGCGTTCAGCTGTTCGACGATCTCATGCGCCGTCTGCACCTTGCCCAGCGCGAACAGCTGGCCGGCGATCTGTTCGGCGCGGGTGCCGGGGCGCTCCATGCCCATCAGCAGGGAAACCTTCAGCTGGGCGCGCGCGCGCGCGACTTCGGCCTCGGTCAGGTTGCCGGCGATGGCCTCCATCTCGCCCGCGATGACCGCGGAGATTTCCGCTGCTTCCGCTTCGCCGGTACCGGCATAGACGCCGATGAAGCCGGAGTCCTGGAAGCCATTGGAGAAGGCATAGATCGAATAGCAGAGACCGCGCTTCTCACGCGCTTCCTGGAACAGGCGCGAGGACGTGCCGCCGCCCAGCGCGGTCGCATAGATCTGCGCCACAAAATAATCGGGATCGGAATTGGACAGGCCCGGAAAGGCGTAAGCGACATGGGCCTGTTCCAGGTCCTGCACGTCGCGGAAGTCGCCGCCGGCATAACGCGACGGCACGGGCGCCAAAGCCGTGCCGGTGTTGAAGCCGCCGCACTTCTCTTCGGCCAGGCGCACCATGCTGGCGTGATCGACCGCGCCGGACGCGATCAGCGTCATGCCGTCGGCACGATACTGCGAGGCCATGTAACCCTTCAGCATGTCGCGGTCGAAGGCGTTGACGGTGTCCTCGTTGCCCAGGATCGGCCAGCCCAGCGGCTGTTCGGGGAAGATGGCGGATTGCAGATGGTCGAAGACGATGTCGTCGGGGGTGTCGCGCACCTGCCCAAGCTCCTGCAGCACCACCTGGCGCTCGCGCTCGATCTCGGGCTGCTCGAAGCTGGGGTTGGTCAGGATGTCGCCGATGATGTCCAGTGCCAGCGGCACGTCATCCTTCAGGATGCGGGCATGGAAGGCGGTCTGTTCGCGGCTGGTATAGGCGTTCAGCACGCCGCCCACGGCCTCTATCTGTTCGGCGATGTCGCGGGCGCTGCGGGTGGCGGTACCCTTGAACGCCATGTGCTCCAGCATGTGGGAGACACCCATCTGGGCGGGCGTTTCGTTGCGGCTGCCGGTGTTGACCCACACGCCGATGGCGGCGCTTTCGAGTTGCGGCATCGGGTCAGAAACGACCGTCAAGCCATTGGAAAGTTTGGTGATTTCCAAGGTCATCCCGCCAGTCTAGAAGAGATGAACTGCTTTATCAAAGCGGGATCGGCCCCCAGCACGTCCATCCGCTCGGGCAGGTTCTTCAGGCCCGACAGGCGCGCGGGGACAGGCGGCGGGGCCCCGATCGCCTGGGTCACGGCGTCGGGGAACTTGGCCGGATGGGCGGTGGACAGCACCACCACCGGCGCGGGCGCCTTGCCCATCTTCATCGCCGCGGCCACGCCGACGGCGGTGTGCGGGTCGATGATGCGGCCGGTCTGTTTGTGCACGGCGGCGATGGCCTCGCGGGTTTCCAGGTCGTCGCTGGCGAAGGCGCTGTAGCGGTCGCGCAGGCGCGCCAGAACTTCCTGCGGCAAACCAAGACGCTTCTCGCGGCTGAAGTCGGCCATGGCGGCGGCGGTCCAGTCGGCGTCACGGTCGCAGGCCTCGAACAGCGCGCGCTCGAAGTTAGACGCCACCTGGATGTCCATTGAGGGGCTGAGCGTGGCGTGGCTGGCGCCGGGCTCATAGGTGCCCTCGTTCAGCGCGCGCGCCATGATGTCGTTGGCGTTGGTGGCGATCACCAGGCGCGCCACGTCCAGGCCCATGCGCCAGGCGGCCTCGCCGGCGAAGATGTCGCCGAAGTTTCCGGTCGGCACCACGAAGGCGCAAGGGCTGCTCAGCTGCGCGGTGGCGGTGAAGTAATAGACCGACTGCGCAGCGATGCGGGCGAAGTTGATCGAGTTGACGGCGGTCAGGCTGATCTGGTTGGCGAATTGGGTGTCGGCGAACAGCGTCTTCACGATGCCCTGGGCGTCGTCGAAGCTGCCTTCCAGCGCGATGTTGTGCACGTTGGCATGCGGGCTGGTCGTCATCTGCAGCCGCTGCACGTCGCTGACGCGCCCCTTGGGGTGCATCACGAAGACGTCGATGTTGGGCAACCCGCCCAGCGCGGCAATGGCCGCCGAGCCGGTGTCGCCGCTGGTCGCCGCCACGATGGTGGCGCGGCCACCGCGCTTCTTCAGCGCGCGGCTGAACAGCTGCCCCAGGATCTGCAGCGCGATGTCCTTGAACGCCAGCGTGGGGCCGTGGAACAGCTCCAGCAGGTAGCGGCCATCGCCCAGCTCGACCAGCGGTGCGATCTCCGGCGCGTCGAAATCGGAATAGGCGGCGGCGATGGCCTCGCGCAGTTCGTCGTCGCTGAACGAACCCTTGGTGAAGCGCGACAGAATGGCAAAAGCCACGTCCTGGTAGCGCGCGCCCTTGAAGCCGGCGATCTCGGCGGCGGTCACCTGGGGCCAGCCTTCGGGCAGGTAAAGGCCGCCATCGGGCGCCAGACCCGCCAGCAGGACGTCGGCAAAGGAGGCCTTGGGCGCGCGGCCACGGGTCGAAAGGAACATCATGGCGGGGTTTATAGGGCCGGATTCGGCCCCCGCCTACCTATTTGAGCCCGATCCGGCCCTTGGAAATATTGTAGGCCAACCAGACACCTAGCAGGCATGCCGCCAGCCCGAACCAGGTCACGGCATAGCTCAGATGCTGGTTGCGGAAACTGACCACCGTCTGCCCGCCCTTGGGCCAGCCACCGGGATTCGGGGTGGCATCGGCCTCGACCACGACCGGCGCCGCCAGGGTGATGTTGTCGGCAGTCGCGATGGCCTTCAGGTCGCGGGAATACCAGATGCGATGGGCCGCGTCCGGCGCAGGCGTGAACAGGCCCGGCGCATCGGGCACACGCCAGACTCCGGTGACGCGAACGGGGCCGCCGCCATAAGTTGCGGCGCGGTCGATCCAATACCGGGGTGTGGGGACAACATTGCCTGCCGCACGGCGCGCGGGGTCCAGCAGTTCCTTCGGCACCTCACCCCGGTCCACCATCAGGGTGCGGCCATCGTCAGTGATGAACGGCGTCAGCACGTGATAGACGGCAGCGCCCGCATCGGTGGTGAAGACGTAAGCTTCATGTGCGTGATCGAAGCGGCCCAACAGGGTGACACGACGATACTGGGCATCGTCGGCGGACAGGCGCGTGATCTGGTCCAGCGACAGCGGCGCCGCCGCCATGTGGCCGTTCACCCGCTCGATCAGCGCCAGCTTCCATTGCAGCCGCTCCAGCTGCCAGCCGCCCAGCCCGCACAGTATGGCAAACAGCACCGCGCAGGCGACGGTCATGCCGGGATAGGGACGAAACGTCACGAGATGCGCCCCTCGCCTGCCTTGTGCTTGTACTGCAGAACCAGCAGGGCCGACTTGGACAGCCGCAGGAAGATCGCGGTCAGGATGCAGATCAGCGGAATCCACAGCACCGCATGCACCCACAGCGCCGGCTGGAAGGTGAACTCGACCCATAGCGCCAGCCCGCAGACGATAGCGCCGACGATCAGGATGCCGAACACCATCGGCCCGTCACCGGCATCGAACATCGCGTAATCCAGCGCGCAGGCCGGGCACTCTTTCCGGAGCGCGATATAGCCATTGAACAAGGGCCCCTGCCCGCAGCGCGGACAGAGGCCCTTGAGAATGGCGATTGTGGTGTTGGTCTCGGTCACGCCTTAGCCGGCGACGACCGGGCCCTCGCCCCAGACGTAAATGCAGATGAAGAGGAACAGCCACACCACGTCGACGAAGTGCCAGTACCAGGCCGCCGCCTCGAAGCCGAAGTGGCGGGTGGGCGTGAACTGGCCGGCCATAGCGCGGAACAGGCAGACGATCAGGAAGATCGTGCCGATGATCACGTGCATGCCGTGGAAGCCCGTCGCCATGAAGAAGGTTGAGCCATAGATAGCGTCGAAGTTGCCCGCACCGCTCGCCAACGCGACGTGCTGCGGATCGGTGAAGGGCTGCAGCGCCAGGTTGTTGAAGCCGAAGGTGAACGGCGCGTGAGCGTACTCGTAGGCCTGAACGGCGGTGAAGCACAGGCCCAGGATCACGGTCAGCGCCAGGCCCTGCACGGCACCCTTCTTGTCGCCGGTCTGGATGGCGTGATGGGCCCAAGTCACGGTGGTGCCGCTGGTCAGCAGGATCAGGGTGTTCAGCAACGGGAAGTGCCAGGGGTCCAGCGTGGTGATGCCCGCGGGCGGCCAGCTGCCGATGGCGACGTCGTTGAAGAAGATCGCGGAATTGAAATAGGCCCAGAACCAGGCGACGAAGAACATCACTTCCGAGGCGATGAACAGCAGCATGCCGTAGCGCAGGTGCAGCTTCACCACCGGTGTGTGATTGCCCAGCACGACGGATTCCTTGATCACGTCGCGCCACCAGCCGGCCATGGTGTACAGCACCAGCGCCAGGCCGATCAGGAAGATCCAGGGCTGGCCGTTCACCGGCAGGCCGAAAAAGCCAGCATAGTCCTTGTTCATCCAGAACACGGCGCCGACCATCATGACGAAGGCGCCGGCCGAACCGACGACGGGCCACGGGCTCGGGTCCACCAGATGGTAGTCGTGCTTCGCTTCGCTGCTCATATTCAAAGCCCCTTTACTGGCCGGAGTGCTGCGCCCATTTCACAATGGACATTAGAAAAAACAGTAGCGCCAATCCGCCCAGCGCCAATCCCAGGGCGATGTTGCGTTTGCGGCGTTCCTTGACCCATTGCTCCTCGTCCCTCATGTCAGCGCCGGAAGCCCGATCAGCTTCTCGGCGATCAGGGCCGCGAACAGCGCGGTCATGTAGAGCAGCGACACACCGAACAGGCGGTGGGCCGCGGGTTCCTTGACGTCATTCTTCTCGAAATAGGTGGCGACCGCCTCGACCAGGAACCAGCCGCCGATGCCGGCCGACGCCGCCAGATAGAGCCAGCCGCCGATGTGCAGGAAGGCCGGCGCGATGCCCAGCGGCACCAGCACCAAGGTGTACAGCAGGATCTGGAAACGGGTATGGGCCTTGCCCTTTACCACCGGCAGCATCGGCACGCCGGCGCGGGCATAGTCTTCCGAACGCCACAGCGATAGCGCCCAGAAGTGCGGCGGCGTCCACATGAAGATGATGGCAACCAGCAGAACCGGCGCAATCGTCAGGTCGCCCGTCACGCTGGCCCAGCCGATGGCGGGCGGCAGCGCGCCCGACAGACCGCCGATCACGATGTTCTGCGGCGTGCGGCGCTTCAGCCAGAGGGTATAGACGCCGACATAGACGAAGATGGTGAAGGCCAGCAGGCCCGCCGCCAGTTCGTTCACGAACAGGAACATGGTGGCCACCGAGGCGATGCTCAGCAGCCAGCCAAAGGTCAGCGCGTCCTCACGCGCGATGTGCCCCAGGGGAATGGGGCGCGTCGCGGTGCGCGACATCAGGCGGTCGATGTCGCTGTCATAGGCCATGTTCAGGCAGCCGCTGGCGCCGGCGGCCACCGCGATGCAGAGCAGCGCGGTGAAGCCGGTGAGCACGTGGACATGCCCGGGTGCCGCCACGATGCCCGCCAGCCCCGTGAAAACGACCAGCGACATCACGCGCGGCTTCAGCAGCGCGAGGAAATCGCCAACGGTCGTGACACGGGGTGAGGCGTAGGCAAGTGACATCGGTTACTTGATCCGCGGCAGCTCGTTGAACTGGTGGAAGGGCGGCGGCGACGACAGGGTCCATTCCAGCGTCGTTGCACCCACGCCCCAGGGATTGTCGGCAGCCTTGCGCTTCTTGGTGAAGGCTTCCGCGATCATGGTCAGGAAGATCAGCACGCCGAAGCCGGCAATGAAGGCGCCGATCGACGAGATGTAGTTCCAGCCCGCATAGGCGTCCGGATAGTCCGCATAACGGCGCGGCATGCCGGCAAGGCCCAGGAAGTGCATCGGGAAGAAGGCCAGGTTCACGCCAATGAACGTGATCCAGAAGTGCAGCTTGCCCAGGGTCTCGTTGTACATGTAGCCGAAGAACTTCGGGAACCAGAAGTAGAAGCCCGAGAAGATCGCGAACACCGCGCCCAGCGACAGCACATAGTGGAAGTGCGCAACCACGTAGTAGGTGTCCTGCAGCGAGACGTCGACGCCCGCATTCGCCAGAACGACGCCGGTGACGCCGCCCACGGTGAACAGGAAGACGAAGCCGATCGCCCACAGCATCGGGGTCTTGAACTCGATCGAACCGCCCCACATCGTCGCGATCCACGAGAACACCTTGATGCCGGTGGGCACCGCGATGACCATTGTGGCGAACACGAAATAGGCCTTGGTGTCGACCGACAGGCCCACGGTGTACATGTGGTGGGCCCAGACCAGGAAGCCGATGAAGCCGATCGCGACCATGGCATAGGCCATGCCGAGATAGCCGAAGATCGGACGCTTGGAGAAGGTGCCGATGATGTGGCTGATCATGCCGAAGCCCGGCAGGATCAGGATGTACACCTCGGGGTGACCGAAGAACCAGAACAGGTGCTGGTACAGGATCGGGTCACCGCCGCCGGCCGGGTTGAAGAACGACGTGCCGAAGTGGCGGTCGGTCAGGAGCATGGTGATGGCGCCGGCCAGGACCGGCAGCGACAGCAGCAGCAGGAACACGGTCACCAGGATCGACCACACAAACAGCGGCATCTTGTGCAGGGTCATGCCCGGCGCGCGCATGTTGAAGATGGTGGTGATGAAGTTGATCGCACCCAGGATCGAGGACGCGCCCGCGATATGCAGCGAGAAGATGGCCAGGTCCATGGCCGGGCCCGGCGAATAGGTCGTCGAGAGCGGGGCATAGATGGTCCAGCCGCCGCCCACGCCCATGCCGGCGCTGTCGCCTTCCACGAACATGGACATGACCAGCAGCGCGAAGCTGAACGGCAACAGCCAGAAGCTGATATTGTTCATGCGCGGGAACGCCATGTCGGGCGCGCCGATCATCAGCGGCACCAGCCAGTTGCCGAAGCCGCCGATCATGGCGGGCATGATCATGAAGAACACCATCACCAGGCCGTGGCCGGTGACGAACACGTTGAAGGTGTGCGGCTCCTTGAAGATCTGCAGGCCCGGGAACATCAGTTCCGCGCGCATCATCATGGAGAAGAAACCACCGATCACGCCGGCACAGATGGCGAAGATCAGGTACATCGTGCCGATGTCCTTGTGGTTCGTCGAATAGACGTAGCGGCGCCAGCCCGTGGGGTGGTGCGCGTGGTCGCCGTGATGGTCGTCGGCGTGGGCGTCGAAGGTTGTGGTCATGGCGGTATTTCCTATTTCGACGCGACGCGGGTGGCGACGTCGCTCTCAAGCGCGGCGAATTTCTTCTTGGAGTCGGCAAGCCAGGCCTTGTAGGCAGCCTCGCTCACCACATGCAGCTCGATCGGCATGTAGGCGTGACGGGCGCCGCACAGTTCCGAGCATTGGCCGTAATAGATGCCTTCCTTGTCGGCCTTGAACCAGGTGTGGTTCAGGCGGCCGGGAACGGCGTCCATCTTCACGCCCATCTGGGGCATGGCCCAGGAATGGATCACGTCGGCGCCGGCGGTCTCGACTTCGATGACCTTGTTGACCGGAACATAGACGGGATTGTCGGTGCCCAGCAGGCGCGGCTTGCCTTCCTTGGCGGCGTCGGCGTCCGACAGGCCAAGGCTGTCATAGGTGAAGCCGGCTTCGGCGCCCGGATACTCATAGGTCCAGAACCACTGCTTGCCGATCGCCTTGATGTGCACGTCGGGCTTGGGGATCGCCGCTTCGAAATACAGCAGGCGGAAGGACGGCACCGCGATGAAGACCAGGATAATGACTGGGATCAAAGTCCAGGCGACTTCCAGCAGGGTATTGTGGTGAACCTTCGACGGCACGGCGTTGGCGCCGGCGCGGTACTTCACGACGATCCAGACCAAAAGGCCCAGCACGAACAGGCAGACCGCCACGATGATGTAGACCAGCAGGCGATGGAAATCCTCGATCTGCTCCATGACCGGCGACGCCGCCGGCTGGAAGCCCATCTGGTAATTGAACGGCAGCGCAGCCGCCGGGAGACCCGAAAAGGCCAAGAGGGCGGCTGTTGCCGCGCCGATGCCGGATTTCCGCAAGAACATGGTTCGGGACCTCGCACAAAAACTGGGCGTGGGAATCCCCCGCCCTTTTCAGATTCTTGGCGGGGATTTAGAGGGGTTAAGCCCTTAAAGTCATTGCGACCTTATGGCACGGCACCCCTTGCGCCCACAGCCGGTTGGCCCCCCCGCTTGCCGGAACCGCCGCCAGCGCCGATATCTAGGGGCGAAACAGCGATTTGGCGGGCTTTTTGCCGCGCCGCCCGGAGAAACCCCATGGCCGACCCCGAACTCTTCTTCACCCGTACCGGCATGGACCGGGGCCGGGTCCAGCAGACAGTGGACGACGCCCTCAAGGGTTCGGACGACGGCGAACTGTACCTGGAGTACAGCCAGTCCGAATCGTTCGCCTTCGACGACAACCGCCTGAAGGCCGCCACCTTCGACACCAGCCAGGGTTTTGGCCTGCGCGCCGTGGCCGGCGAAGCCACCGGCTATGCCCATGCCAGCGACATCTCCGAAGAGGCCATAGCGCGGGCCGCCGGCACCGTGCGCGCGGTCAGCCATGGCTATTCCGGCGTGATGGCGGGGGCGCCTGCCCGCACCAACGTCAAGCTCTATACCGACATCGATCCGCTGGAGACGGCCGGCTTCGAGAAGAAAGTGAAGCTGCTGGAGGAAATGAACGCCTATGCCCGCGCCAAGGACAGCCGCGTGCGCCAGGTGTCGGCGTCGCTGAGCGGCGAATGGCAGCGCATCGAGATCATCCGCGCCGGCGGCGAGCATTATTCCGACATCCGTCCCCTGGTCCGGCTGAACGTGTCGGTGGTGGTGGAAGAGAATGGCCGCCAGGAAAGCGGCAGCTATGGCGGCGGCGGGCGCCAGGGCTATGAGACCTATCTGGATCCCGACTATTGGCAGGCCGGCGTCGATGAGGCGCTGCGCCAGGCGCTGGTGAACCTGACATCGATCCCCGCGCCGGCCGGTGAGATGACCGTGGTGCTGGGACCGGGCTGGCCGGGCATCCTGCTGCACGAAGCCATCGGCCACGGGCTGGAAGGTGATTTCAACCGCAAGGGCACGTCTGCCTTTGCTGGCCTGTTGGGCCAGCGCGTGGCGGCGCCCGGCGTGACGGTGGTGGATGACGGCACCATAGATGGCCGCCGCGGCTCGCTGTCGATCGACGATGAAGGCACGCCGACCAAGCGCACCGTGCTGATCGAGGACGGCATCTTGAAAGGCTACATGCAGGACCGACAGAACTCCCGCCTGATGGGCGTGGCCGCGACCGGCAATGGCCGCCGCCAGTCCTATGCCGCGCCGGTGATGCCGCGCATGACCAACACCTACATGCTGGGCGGCGACAAGGACCCGGCGGAGATTTTGCAGAGCGTGAAGAAGGGCATCTATGCCACCAACTTCGGCGGCGGCCAGGTGGACATCACCAACGGCAAGTTCGTCTTCAGCTGCACCGAGGCCTATATCATCGAGGACGGCAAGCTCGGCCATGCGATCAAGGGCGCGACCCTGATCGGTTCCGGCCCGGAGTCGCTGACCCGCGTCAGCATGATCGGCAACGACATGAAGCTGGACACGGGTGTGGGCACCTGCGGCAAGAACGGCCAGAGCGTGCCGGTCGGCGTCGGCCAGCCGACCCTGCGCCTGGATGGCCTGACCGTCGGCGGCACCGCGCAGGCGGCCTGATGCCAGACATTGTCTTCGATCTCTGGCACGTCCACAGACGGCGGCTCTCAGACGATGATACGAAGCGTGTCGGCATCTACTCCTCGCGGGAAAATGCCGAGCAGGCTATCGCGCGCCTCAAGGACCAACCGGGCTTCCGCCGTTATCCCGAAGGCTTCGAAATCTACGAGGTCGTGTTGGACCGCGACGGCTGGACGGAAGGTTTTGTCACGATGAATTCGCAAGACGCGATCATCTACAAAATCGTCCCGCGCGCCGACTGGATGGCGAGCGCGGGAGACTATGACGGCTCAGCCCATGACAAGGCTGACGGCTTCCTGCACTTCTCGACCGGCGAGCAGTTGGCCGAGACGTTACGGCTTTATTATGCCGATGCAGACGACCTGATGCTGGTGGCCGTGGATGCGCAGGCCTGCGGCGATGCGCTGAAGTGGGAATTTTCGGAATCGCGAGATGAGGATTTTCCGCACCTGTACGGCGTGCTGTCCTGCGATGCGATGAAATGGGCGCGTCAGATTATGCGCGATGCGGACGGCAAGTTCGTGCTTCCAGACCTGAGCTAAACTGTCATTCCCGGCGAGCATTGCAGCCGAAGGCTGCGATGCGAGGGAAGGGAATCCAGGTGCCAACCGCTGTTGCGGTGACAACCACCTGGATCCCCTTCCCTCGCGCCGCTGCGCGGCGTTCGCCGGGGATGACAGTAGTGCTTATTTGGTCTGATACGTCTTCGAGAACCCATTCCGGTCGTTCGTCACCACCACCTTGCCGTCCTTGAAGACGTCGAGATGAATGGCGTGGCCCTCGTCCGGCGGTACGGTGAACATCGCCTTGCTGTACTTGGCGATATCGGCCTTGGACGGATTCAGGTTGGCGATCATGTTCTTGTCGGCGGCGCCCAGTTCGGGATGGGCATAGCTCTCATGGGTCTGCCACAGGCCCATCAGGCCCTGTGACGCCTGGATGGTGTGGATCGGCTCCACATCGCCGCCCTTCTTGCCGCTCATGCCCACCACCGCGATGTCGGGCTTCATGTCGGCGATGCTGGCGGGATTGGACGAGATCACGCTGCCATGCTGGGTGGCGATCAGCACCTGCACATGGCCCAGCCGCGTTACCGGGCAGGACAGGTCATGCTCCACCTTCCAGCTCAAATCGCCGAAGGCCGCGATCTTCACATTGCCATAGCTGATCAGCGAGGCGACGGAGTGCGTGTTCTCCGCGCCACCCTCGTCCTTGGTCGACAGCGCCAGCGCGGTGTCGCAGGCCGGGTTCTTCGCGCCCGCACCGGCCAGGCCCTTGCTCATCGCCACGCCATCGCTGGCCACAATGGTATCGGTCATCGAACCCATCTGGATCACCTGACCGGGCTTGGCCACGATGTGCGGGTGGCCTTTGATGACTTCGAGATACTTCGGGTACAGCTCGTCCGGCGTGCCGCCCTTCAGGTCGGGCGGCACAACCTCGCCCGGCTTCACGTGTTCGACGTTGGGTCCGTGATCGATGAAGGTGCCGATGGGAATGCGCTTGGCCAGGTCCGAAACACCGCCGGCATGATCCATGTGATAGTGGGTGATGACCAGGTAATCGATCTTCTTCACGCCCAGCTTCTTCGCCGCCGCCACGATACGGTCGGCGCTGTTCTTGGCGCCGTCGGGCGACGGCAACAGGCCGGCACCCATCGGCCAGCCGGTATCGACCAGCAGCGAAGTGCCTTCCGGCGTGACGAACAAGGTACCGCCGCCGCCTTCCACGTCGATCGAGACGACCTTGAGCGCGCCATCGGCGGCCATGGCGGGAACGGAAAGCGCAGACGCCAGCAGCGCCGCCGTGAAAATCTTCCGCATTACTTCGCTCCGTATGTCTTGTTGAAACCGTTGCGTTCGTTGATGACGGTGATCTCGCCGTCCTTCCGGATGCGCAGGCGCAGGTTGTAGGCCTTGTCGGCCGCCGGATCGGTGCTGATGTTGGCGATCATCTGCGGATCGACATTGGCTTGCGGCGTGGCGGTCGAGGCATGCAGCATCCACACACCCTGGATGCGCGGGCTGGCTTCGATGGTCTTCATCCGCGCCGGATCGCCGCCCTTGCGCGCGCCGTTGCCGGCGATGGCCACAATCGGCGCCAGCGCATTCACCGCCGCGGGGCTGCCCGACAGCGCGGTGGAGTGATGGGTGGCGAGATAGATGTCGACCTTGCCCACCTTGTCGACCGGGCAGAACAGGTCCTTTTCGCGGTCCCAGGTCAGGTCGCCAAAGGCGGCGATCTTCACCTTGCCGTAGCTGATGACCGAACTGGTCGAGCGCGCATTCTCCTCGCCACCATTGTTGGTCATGCCTTCCATGCCGGCGCAGCTGGGATTGTCCTCGCCCGCGCCGGGCAGGGGTTTCGCCAGCGGCTTGGCGTCGGCCATCACGATGGTGACGGTCATGCCGCCGATGTGCAGCACGTCGCCGGCCTTCACGACCTTGTGCGGATGCTTGCCGACCAGCTCGATATACTTGTTGTAGCCGGCCGCGCTCGAACCCGGCGGCGGGTTCTTCAGGTCGATCTCCGGCGCATCGGGGCGGGACGAGGCCTTTGTCTCGCGGTTTTCGCCATGGTCGATGAAGGTGCCGATGGGCATGCGCTTCAGCAGGCCTTCCAGGCCGCCGATATGATCGCTGTGGTAATGGGTGGTGATCAGGTAGTCGATCTTCTTGATGCCCAGCTCGTGCGCCGCCTTTTCGATGCGTGCGCTCGAGGGATTATCACCCGTCACCTTGCTGACTTCGGGGTTGCCGGTGTCGATCAGAAGCGACTTTCCATCCGGGGTGACAAAGAGCGTGCCGCCGCCGCCTTCGACATCGACCGACACCATCTGCAGGGCGTCGTCCTTCGCCATGGCAGGCGCCATCAGCGCCACGGCCATGCAGCCCGTCATCAGAATTTTACGCAAATCATCCTCCCGGTATTTTGGCGCGAGACTAGAGCTTTTGATCTTGGGCGGCTAGGCTTGGGCCATGATCCCGATCACCGGAAAAGCACACGACCTGGGCGATGGATTTTTCGTCACCCGCCTCTTGCCGCAGATTGCGCGCCGCAGCATCGGCCCCTTCGTCTTTCTCGATTACTTCGGCCCCGTCGATTTCGCGCCGGGCAAAGGCATCGATGTTCGCCCGCACCCGCATATCGGACTGGCCACCATCACTTACCTGTTCGACGGCGCGCAGATGCACCGCGACACCCTGGGCAGCGTGCAGGAAATCCGTCCCGGCGACGTGAACTGGATGACGGCGGGTCGCGGCATCGCGCACAGCGAACGCACGGGCCCGGAAACGCGCGCCGCCGGCCATCGCATGCACGGCATCCAGAGCTGGATCGGATTGCCGCAAGCCGACGAAGAAGCCCCACCCCACTTCCAGCACTTCGCCGCCGCCGACCTGCCCGAACATGATGACAAGGGTGTAATGTTGTGCTTGATCGCCGGCGAGGCCTTCGGCTTGAAGTCACCGGTGAAAACTTTCTCGCCCATCTTCTATGCCGATGCGCGCTTCCAGGCCGGCGGCGCGCTGCACTATGCGGCCGAGCATGAAGAGCGTGCCTTCCTGGTGATCGACGGCGAAGTGCAGACCAGCGAGACAGAAGCCCATGGCCCCGGCGCCATGCTGGCGCTGGAGCCCGGCGAAGAGGTCACGCTCTATGCCGATGCGCCCGCGCGCGTGATGCTGTTGGGCGGTGCTGTGCTGGATGGCCAGCGCCATATCTGGTGGAACTTCGTGTCGTCCTCGAAGGACCGCATCGAACGCGCCAAGCAGGAATGGAAGGACGGCAAGTTCGGCACCATTCCCGGCGACGACCAGGAATTCATCCCCCTCCCCGAACCGAAATAGAGAGCAACATGAAATACAATCGCCTGGGCAATACCGGCCTCTTCGTGTCCGAACTGTGCTTCGGCACCATGACCTTTTCGGGCCAGAACTATTTCAACGGGGTCATCGGCAAGCTGGACCAGAAGGACGCCACCAGCCTGATCGGGCGCTCCATCGAAGCGCGCATCAATTTCATCGACACCGCCAATGTCTATTCGCTGGGCGAATCCGAGAAGATGACCGGCCAGGCGCTGAAGGACCTGGGCGTCGCGCGCAAGGATGTGGTGCTGGCCACCAAGGTGTTCGGCCGCATGGCGGGCGGCCCTAACGACATGGGCGCCAGCCGCGGTCACATCATGGACAGCATCAGCCGCAGCCTGGAACGGTTGCAGACCGATCATGTCGATCTCTACCAGATCCACCAGTCCGACAGCGCGACCGGCGTGGAAGAAACCATGCGCGCGCTGGATGATCTCGTCTCCCAGGGCATGGTCCGCTATGTCGGCGTCTCCAACTGGGAAGCCTGGAAGATCGTGAAGGCCAATGGCGTGGCCGAGCGGCGCGGCTGGTCGCGCATCGAAACCACGCAGGTCTATTACTCGCTGGCGGGCCGCGACCTGGAACAGGACATCGTGCCGATGATGGCGGACCAGAATGTCGGTTGCCTGGTCTGGTCGCCACTGGCCGGCGGCTACATGGCCGGCAAGTACACACCCGGCGGCGATGATGGCGCACCCGGCCGCCGCGCCGAGTTCGACTTCCCGCCCATCGACAAGGACAAGGCCGACAAGATCGTGGTGGCGATGCGCCCCATCGCCAAGGCGCACGGCGTGTCGGTGGCGCGGGTGGCGCTGGCCTGGGTGCGCCAGAAGCCCTTCGTCACCTCGACCATCATCGGCGCCAAGACCATGGCGCAGCTGAACGACAATATCGAAGCCGTGAACCTGGTGCTGACGCCGGACGAAATCGCCACCCTGGACGAAGTCAGCGCCGACCGCGCGCAATATCCGCACTGGATGATCAAGCGCAACAACGCCACCCGCACTCCCACCGGCGAGCCGGTGAAGATGGGCGTCAATCCGGGTAAGTGAGGCGCGATTTGCCGAAGGCAAACGAAACGGTCCGGCGGACCGTTTCGAGCAACGAACGCCGCGAGCCAGGGCGAGCGGCCGACCCGCCGCGCCCGTGCTTCCCGCTTACGACCGCTTGAACTTCAGCACGAACTGATCGGTGTTGTCGTGCTCACCGGCTTCGAAGACCTTCTTGGTCTTGTCGTCGCCGTCGCGGGTGAGGACCTTGCTCTCGCCCACCAGCTTGAAGCCGGCGTCCTCGATTTCCTTCTTGGCGATGTCCTCGTCCTGGCGGTGCAGGGTCGAAGTCACTTCCGGGCCGGCACCCTTGGCGGCGCGGTGGTCGATGACGATGAAGATGCCGCCCTTCTTCAGCGAGTCATGGATGCTTTTCAGCGCCTTGGGCAGGTCGGCGCCGGCCGGACCATTGTGCATGTCGTGCAGGTTGTCCGACGTCCATACCAGGTCCACCGGCTCGGGCGTCACGAAGGTGGCCAGCGGGCCATGCACCACGCCGACATTGGGATAAGCCTTCTTCAGGTCGGCGCCCTGGTTGTCCGGGTCCTTGCCCGCCTTGCGCAGCCGTTCGTCGGCGCCGTTGCTGTAATAGGCATAGACAAAGCCCTTGGGGCCGACCGTCTTGGCGAAGATGCGGGTGAAATAACCGCCGCCCGGCAGCAGGTCGACCACCTTCATGCCCGGCTTGATGCCGGCGAATTCCAGCAGCTCGGCAGGCTTGCGGCCCGCGTCGCGCTTGGTATCGGCTTCGGGGCGACCGCTGTCGGCGACCGCGGCGGTGATGGCCTTGGATGGCGCGGCGGCAGCTGGAACGGCGAGTGCACTGCAAACCGCCAGCAGGCAAAGAGCTTTCTTCATGGCATCCCCCAAAAGATTTCGGGGGAGCCTATCAGAGGAAGTTGTATTCCGTGAAGAGCGGGGTCAGGTCGCGGCCCCATACGCCATGGTAATTCTTCAGCATCTCTTCCGCGCGGGTATAGCCGCGATTGGTCAACTCGCGCAGCGGATTGAGGAAGCCGTCCTCGCTCATGCCCGCACCATCCAGCGCGGCGCGGCGCTTCAGGCCGGCTGACGCGATTTCCAGGATGCGGTGCGCCAGTTCGTGCACGGTGGCCTTGCGGAACGGCGTCTTGAAGGCCTGCTTGCCCACGCCGTCGCGCAGCGCCTGGCGCTCTTCCGCCGTCCAGTCCTTGACCAGGTCCCAGCAGGCATCCAGCGACTGCTGGTCATAGAGCAGACCCACCCACAAGGCCGGCATGCCGCAGATGCGCCGCCACTGCCCGCCATCGGTGCCGCGCATTTCCAGGAACGACTTCAGCCGCACTTCCGGGAAAATGGTGGTCAGGTGATCGGCCCAGTCGGCCATGGTCGGTTCGATGTGCGCGACTTCGGAGATTTCGCGCTTCAGGAACTTGCGGAAGCTCTTGCCCGCCATGTCGATGTATTTGCCGTCGCGATAGAGGAAGTACATCGGCACATCCAGCGCGTAGTCGACATAGCGCTCGAACGACATGCCGTCCTCGAACACCCAGGGCAGCATGCCGGCGCGGGCATTGTCGACATCGGTCCAGACCTGGGCGCGGTAGGACAGGAAGCCCGACGGGCGCCCCTCGCGGAACGGCGAGTTGGCAAACAGCGCGGTGGTGATGGGCTGCAATGCCAGGCCGACGCGAAATTTCTTCACCATGTCGGCTTCATCGCTGAAGTCGAGATTCACCTGCACCGTGCAGGTGCGGAACATCATGTCCAGGCCGTAACCGCCGACCTTGGGCATGTATTCGCGCATGATCTTGTAGCGGCCCTTGGGCATCACCGGCGTTTCCGCCAGCGTCCATGATGGCGCGAAGCCGAAGCCCAGCACGCCCACGCCGATCTCGTTCGCCACTTCGCGGGTCTGGTCGAGATGCGTGTTCACCTCGGCGCAAGTCTCGTGGATGGTCTTCAGCGGCGCGCCCGACAGTTCGAACTGCCCACCGGGCTCCAGGCTCAGCGAGGCGCCGTTCTGGGTCAGGCCGATGATGTTTTCGCCCTCCTTCACCGGCGCCCAGCCGAAGCGCTCCATGCCTTCGAGCAGCTGGCGGATGCCGGGCTTGCCGTCATAGGCGACCGGCTTGTGGGTCTTCAGGTCGTAGACGAATTTTTCGTGCTCGGTGCCGATCGACCATTGCGCGCGCGGGCGGCAGCCCTTGGAGAGCTGGCGAACCAGATCGTCGCGGCTGGAAATCGGGCCGCTGGCGGACTGCGGAATGGACATGTTTGAAGCACCCTCTGCCCGGTACTTAAGGAGGCCACATGACGGGCGCAAGACCAGCTATTTTCGTATTGACTTAATTAAGTGAATGCGGAATCAATGGCCCATGACCGCGCTTCAAGCTCTTGCCGACCCCACCCGCCAGCGCATCGTCGAGATGCTGGCCGCAGGCGCCCTGACCTCCGGCGAGATTGCCGGCCGCTTCGAGCTGTCGCCGCCTGCGATCTCGCAGCATCTGAAAACGCTGAAGGCCGCGAAACTTGTCACCGTGCGCGCCGACAAGCAGAAGCGCATCTATGCGCTGGACATGGCCGGCATGAGAGAAGTGTCGGAATGGGTCGAGCGCATCATGGCGTTCTGGAATCCCCGGCTGGATGCGCTGGAAGCCGCGCTGAAGAAAGACGCGCCATGAGCAAGGGCGAGATCATTGCCGAAAGCGCGGTGCGCTTCGTGCGCACCCTGGATGCACCGGCGGAAAAAATCTGGGCCTTCCTGACAGAACCATCGCGCCTCACCGAATGGTATGGCCAGGGCAGCATCGAACCGCGCGAAGGCGGCGCAGTGTCCTTGATGGGCGGGCATATCCGCGGCGTGGTCACCGGATGGCAGCCGCTGAAATTCCTGGGCTACACCTGGAACGTCTTGTCGCCGGGCGAGACGGTGTCGCAATGGCCCGTGTCCTACCTGGAATTTCACGTCGACGGATCGAAACTCACCCTGATCCACCGCCCCATTCCACAGACGATGCAAAAGCAGACCGCGATGGGCTGGCACACCATGCTCGACCTGATCGAAGCCGGGCTGAACGGCGAATACCCCAAACGCGCCGACCTGTTTCCCACCAACGCCGCGCTTTATGGCGTGGACATCAACCAGCTGAAAGGCAAGCCATGAGCGGATACGCCGAAAAGATCGACGACAACACCATCCGCTTCGTGCGCGTCCTGCCCGGTCCGATCGAACGCGTATTCGCGTATCTCTGGGAAGAAGACAAGCGCAAGACCTGGTTCACCAGCGGCGCGATGCCGACCACGCCCGGCGAAAGCTTCACCCAGACCTGGAAGCACAGTGACTATTCGCCGAACAAATCCACGCCGCCCGAGCGCATGAAGGAAGTCGACGAAAAGGGCCACACCGCGACCAACACCTTGCTCGCCTATGAGCCGCCCCATCGCCTCGCCTACACCTTCGGCCAGGGCTCGGAAGTGGAGTTCGTGCTGAAGCCGGAAGGCGACAAGGTCCGCCTGATCCTGACGCACAGCAAGCTGCCCGACCGCAATTACACCCTCAACGTTTCGGGCGGCTGGCACAGCCACCTGGACGTGCTGGAGATGCACCTCAAGGGCGAAACCCCGCCCGGTTTCTGGGACGTCTGGCGCAAGGTGGAAGGTGTTTACGACAGCCGCATCTGACAGCCGATCAGTGTTGCATCTCCCGAAAGCCTGCTAGCGTCACGCGGGGCTTTCGGGGTTGGGCAATGGCCAAGATTCCTGTCGGCGGTGCCATCGCGCACGGCTATCGCTTTGCGATCGGGGAATTTCCGAAAATCCTGGGCGTGATCTGGATCGCACTGGTCATCCAGCTCGGTTGCGTGCTGCTGATGATGAACCGCACGACTGTGTTCATAACCGGTCTGATTGGCCACGACCCGTCCGCAACGAACCAGTTCGGCATGATTTTTTTACTCTACCCGCTGCTGGTCATCGCCTTCTTTGCCCAGATAGCAATGGTTACCGAACTGGCTCTGGGCAGCCGCACTGTTCCGCCCTGGTTGCACGTCCCCCTAACCCGACCGGTATTGCGCATGATCGGCGCTTTCGTGGTTGCGCTTTTGGCCGTCGTCGCGCTGGTCACGGCCTTTACCGTCGCCGCCGCCATTCTAGTCTGGATGCTGACCGGACTGGCAGGGAGGACCAACTCTGCACTGGTCGGCGCACTGCTCTTCCTTGTCGGTTATCTGGGCGTGATCCTGGTCAACTCCCGCTTCATGTTCCTGCTGGCGCCGGTCACCAGCGCGGAAGGCCGCATCGGCCTGATGCGCGCCTGGCGTCTTAGCTACGGCAATTTCTGGCGCATATTCGTGATCACGCTGGCGGTGGTTATGCCGGTGATCGTCGCCGAATATGCCGTGATCTTCTGGGCCGTCGGGTTGCCGCCGCTGCCCCACGCCGCCGAAGGCCCGCAGGCTTATCATCAGGCCCGACTGGCCTGGAACCTGGCAGTGATCAACGCCACGGTGAAGTACTGGTACATCAGCATGCCCTTCATCGCGCTTCTCAGCGTGTTCTGGCTGGGCGCAGGCTGCGGCGCACAGGTCTTCGCCTATCGAGCGCTGATCGCGTCAGACCCAGTCACCGGCAACACTCTGCCAGACTGACAGCGCCGCCAGCGCGGCGGTGTCGGCGCGCAGGATGCGCGGGCCAAGCGTCACCGGCACGACGAATGGCAGTGCGCGCAACGCCGCGCGTTCGGATCGATCGAAGCCGCCTTCGGGACCGGTGATAATCGCGGCTGGGCCGGTTGCGCCCTTCGCGGCAAGGGCCAAGGGTTGCGCATCACCGCCCTCGTCGCAGAAATACAGCCTCCGTTGCTGGGGCCAGCTTGCCAGCAGCTTGTCGAAATCGCGCGGCTCGCGAATCTCCGGCACCGTCAGCCGGGCCGACTGTTCCGCGGCCTCGATGGCATTGGCGGCCATGCGCTCCTCATTGATGCGGGTGACGATGGTGCGGCGGGTATAGACCGGCTGCAGCACCGACACGCCCAACTCGGCCGCCTTCTGCACCAGGTAGTCGGACGGCGTCTTCTTCACCGGCGCGAAGCACAACCATACATCCGCTGTGCCCGCTTGCGGTTCCGTCTGTTTCAAACAGGTCGCAGTGACGCCGCGCTTGCCCGCCTGTGCGATCTCGGCCAGCCATTCCCCGTCGCGGCCATTGAACAGCGCGACGCGGTTCCCTGCCTTGGCCCGCAACACATGCAGCAGATAGTGCGCCTGGCCCTCATCCAGCGCCACCGCCACATTCGGACCCAAATCGCCCGTCACATAAAGCCGGGTCTTGCCGCCCGCTTCTGTTAGTTCGTCGCTCATGCCACAATTGAACCCGATGACTGTGAACACGCAAGCCGCACCCGCCGACGCCGTGCCTTCGGGCTGGGTCTCGCACATGCCGTCTGGGCTCAAGCCCTATCTGCAGCTGATGCGGCTGGACCGCCCCATCGGCACCTGGCTGCTGTTCTGGCCTTGCGTCTTCGGCCTGTTCCTGGGCGCTGCCGCCGACGAGCGCAGGCTGCTGGAGTGGCGCGACATCTATTATGTGGTGCTCTTCGCGGTGGGCGCGCTGGTGATGCGCGGTGCGGGCTGCACCTTCAACGACATCATCGACCGCGACATCGACGCGCAAGTGGCGCGCACCCGTGGCCGCCCGATTCCGTCCGGTGCAGTCAGCACGAAACAGGCCGCCGCCCTGCTGGTGCTGCTGTGCCTTATCGGGCTTGGCGTGCTGCTGCAGTTCAACTGGTTCGCGGTCGGGCTGGGTGCCGCGTCGCTGCTGCTGGTCGCGGCCTATCCCTTCATGAAGCGCATCACCTGGTGGCCGCAAGCCTGGCTGGGTCTGACCTTCAACTGGGGCGCGCTGCTGGGCTTTGCCGCACAGACCGGGCGCATCGACCTGGCGGACGGCTTTCTCTATCTGGGCCTTATCTTCTGGACCCTGGGCTATGACACGATCTACGCGCACCAGGACAAGGACGATGACGAGCTGATCGGGGTGAAGTCTACCGCGCGGCTGTTCGGCAACGACTCGCGCAAATGGATCCTGCGCTTCTATTGCATCGCCTTCACGCTGATTTTGGCCGCGGGCTTCACCGAACATACCGGCTGGCCGTTCGCCTTCGTGATGCTGGCCGCGGGCTGGCACATGCTGTGGCAGGTGCGCCGGCTGAACGTCCATGACGGCGCCAACTGCCTGGCACTGTTCCGCGCCAACCGCGAGACCGGCGCGCTGATCGCACTGGCTTTCGCCCTTGCGTCGTGGTTCGGCTGATATCAGCGCGTCAGTCGGGATCTCTGGGAACGAGCAGCACCACAATCGCAAAAAGAACGGCAACAAAGGGCGCGATCAAGCCACCCATGACCAGTCTTGCTTCCGTGCGCTTTGACAGCCGGCTCGAAAGCAACCCGTTATGGCCGATTGACAAATAGTTGTGGTGCAGAAGCCAGATTGTACCGACCATGACTGCGATGGCCACCGGAACCGCCAGCAGGAACAGCACTCGCCTCGTCCGGTCGTCCATCGCTTGTGCCCAGTTCCACCAGCCTATTGGCAGGCTATCAGAACCGTATCTTCCCCGTCAGCATCTGCCAGAACATCACCCAGTCGCCCATGAAGCTGTAGAGCGGATGGCTGAAGGTGGCGGGGCGGTTCTTCTCGCAGGTCATGTGTGCGAACCAGGCAAAGCCGTAGCCGCACACCAGCCCGGCCGGCAGCCACCACCAGTTGCCCGTCACCGCCAGCGCGACCAGGCAGCAAAGGCCCAGCGACGAGCCCGCGAAGTGCAGCCGCCGCGTCGAACGCTGCACATGTTCGCTGAGATAGAAAGGATAGAATTGCGCGAAGCTGGTGAAACGGGTCATGGCGTTCCCTCGCCCCCAGTGTAACCATCGCCGCATGACCCCGGAAGACTTCATCGCCACCAACGCCGCGCTGATCGCGCCGCCGCTGGTGCCCGAACTGAAGCTGTATCTCGCCACCGAGGTGGTGCCGCTGTGGCGGCTGACCGAGGAGGAACTGTCGGAGCAAGGCGTGCCGCCGCCCTATTGGGCCTTCGCCTGGGCCGGCGGCCAGGCACTGGCGCGCTATGTCCTGGACAATCCCGACATCGTCAAAGGAAAGCGCGTGCTGGATATCGGCTCCGGCTCCGGTCTTGTCGGGCTGGCGGCGATGAAATCCGGCGCCAAGTCGGTGCTCGCCGCCGATATCGATCAATTCGCCATGGCCGCGATCGCGCTGAATGCGAAAGCCAACAATCTCGACATCGCCACGACGCAGAAAGATCTGATCGGCGGTGCATGCGACTGGGACGTCATTCTTGTGGGCGATTTGTTTTACGAGCGTCCACTGGCGGAAAGTCTGCTCGCCTGGCTCAGGCCCAAAACCGACATTATCGTTCTGATGGGCGATCCGGGGCGCAACTATTTCCCCAAAAGCGGGGCTGAAAAGCTTGCCACCTATAACGTGCAGGTCACGCGCGACCTGGAAGACCGGGAGATCCGCGAGACCAGCGTCTATCGCCTGCTGGAACGCTGAGCGGGCTTGCGCATAGCCCAATTGCAGTTACGGTATTGCTCGCGAGCCGTGGGCTTCAAAGGGGACTTCATGCTGTTCAAACGCGTCAAATCGCTGGAAGCCATTCTGGCGACCGCCGAGAAGAAATCGCTGCACCGTTCGCTGGGCCCCTTCCAGCTGACCCTGCTGGGCATCGGCGCCGTCATCGGCACCGGTATCTTTGTGCTGACCGCCGAAGCCGCGCAGAAGGCGGGCCCGGCCATGCTGATCTCGTTCTGTATCGCGGGCTTTGTCTGCGCGGTCGCCGCGCTGTGTTACTCCGAACTCGCCTCGATGGTGCCGGTGGCGGGCAGCGCCTACACCTATACATACGCCGTCGTCGGCGAGTTGCTGGCCTGGATGGTCGGCTGGGCACTGATGCTGGAATATGCCGTGGGCGCCAGCGCCGTCGCGGTAGGCTGGTCCAACCACGCCGTCGGATTGCTGCATGGCCTGGGCGTGGACATACCGGCATCGATCAGCAATGCCGATGCACTGATGGCCAAGACGCAGATGGCGTTCGGCGCAGCGCCAACCGCCGACCTGATGGCCGCGGTCGCCAACGGCGGCTGGATCAACGTGCCCGCCATCCTGATCGCCACCGCCGTCACCACCCTGCTGGTGATCGGCACCACCGAAAGCGCGCGCGTCAATGCCATCCTGGTCGCGATCAAGATCGCGGCACTGACGCTGTTCATCGCGCTGACCATTCCGGTCCTGAAGGCCGACAACTTCACGCCCTTCATGCCGACCGGCACGTTCGGTGCATTCGGCGCCGCCGCGTCGATCTTCTTCGCCTATGTCGGCTTCGACGCGGTTTCCACCGCCGCGGAAGAAGTAAAGAACCCGCAACGCAACGTGCCCATCGGCCTGATCGCCACCTTGGTGATCTGCACCACCTTCTATGTGCTGGTCGCCAGCGGCGCGATCGGCGCCATCGGCGCCCAGCCACTGATGCAGGACGGCGCATCGCTGGCCCCCGGCTCGGCCGAGATGGCAGGCCGCTGCGCCTCCGTCGTCGCCTCCGGCGCGCTGGAGCCGCTGGTCTGCTCCAAGGAAGCGCTGGTCCATGTGCTGCATTCGATCGGATACCCGGCGCTGGGCCGCCTGGTCGGTCTCGCCGCCGTGCTGGCGCTGCCCTCGGTGGTGCTGATGATGCTGTTCGGCCAGACCCGCGTCTTCTTCACTATGGCGCGCGATGGCCTGCTGCCGGCCAAGCTGGCCTCGGTGCATCCGCGCTTCCGCACGCCCCATGTCGTCACCATCGTGACCGGCGCGGGCGCGACCATCGCCGCGGCCGTGCTGCCGGTGGGACGCCTGGCGGACTATTCCAACTCCGGCACGCTCTTCGCCTTCACCCTGGTCGCCATCTCGGTGATGGTGCTGCGCAAGAAGGATCCCAACCGCAAGCGCCCGTTCCGCACCCCGGCGCTCTATGTGATCGCCCCGCTCGCCATCGTCGGCTGCCTGGTGCTGTACTTCTCGCTGCCGCTGACCGCGATCCTGGTGCTGCCGATCTGGGGCGGCATCGGGCTGGTGTTCTATTTCCTCTATGGCCGCAAGCACAGCCATGTCGGGCGCGGCCTGAATGAGGGCAATGTCGAGGACCAGCCGCCCGTGCCCGGCGTGTAATTCCGGGCACGTTCCGCTATAGACGGGCGCATGTCTTACAAATCCCTGCGCGATTTCCTGGCCCGTCTGGAAAAGGACGGCGAGCTGGTGCGCGTCAAGCAGCCCGTCTCCACCGTGCTGGAGATGACGGAAATCCAGACCCGCCTCATCGCCGAGGGCGGTCCGGCGGTGATCTTCGAAAAGCCGATCAAGGCCGACGGCAGCGCGAGCGACATGCCGGTGATCGTCAACCTGTTCGGCACCGTGAAGCGCGTCGCCATGGGCGTGACCATGGGCGGTGTCGAGCGCACCAACGGCATGGACCTGCGTGAGGTTGGTGAGTTGCTGGCGCAGTTGCGCCAACCGCAACCGCCGCGCAGCTTCGGTGAAGCCGCCGAGTTGTTGCCGCTGGTCAAGACCGTGCTGGCAATGAAGCCCAAGACGGTCTCGCGACCCGCCTGCCAGGAAGTGGTCCTGCGCGGCGACGACATCGACCTGTCGAAGCTGCCGATCCAGACCTGCTGGCCGGGCGAGCCCGCGCCGCTGATCACCTGGCCGCTGGTGGTGACCAAGGGGCCGACGGACTCGCGCGAGGACAATTTCAATCTCGGCATCTACCGCATGCAGGTGCTGAACAAGAACCAGACCATCATGCGCTGGCTGAAGCATCGCGGCGGCGCGCAGCATCACCAGCGCTGGGCCAAGGAAAAGCCGGTGCCCCTGCCCGCGGCTGCCGTGATCGGCGCCGATCCGGGCATGATCCTGGCTGCGGTGACGCCCGTGCCCGAAACGCTGTCCGAATACCAGTTCGCCGGTCTCCTGCGCGGCAACCGCGTCGAGCTGGCCGATTGCGTGTCCCAGCCGCTGAAGGTCCCCGCCGAAGCCGAGATCGTGATCGAAGGCGAAGTCTCGCTGTCGGACTATGCGCCCGAAGGCCCCTATGGCGACCACACCGGCTATTATAACTCGGTCGAGCCCTTCCCCATCTTCACCGTGACCGCGATCACGATGCGGAAGAATCCGATCTATCTTTCCACCTACACCGCGCGGCCGCCCGATGAGCCCAGCGTGCTGGGCGAAGCGCTGAACGAAGTCTTCGTGCCACTGATTAGGCAGCAGTTTCCCGAGATCGTGGATTTCTGGCTGCCGCCGGAAGGCTGTTCCTATCGCATCGCCGTAGTGGCGATGAAGAAGGCCTACCCGGGCCACGCTAAGCGCGTGATGATGGCGGTGTGGTCGTATCTGCGCCAGTTCATGTACACCAAGTGGGTCATCGTGGTGGATGACGACATCAATGCGCGTGACTGGAAGGACGTGATGTGGGCGATCTCCACCCGCATGGACCCGGCGCGCGACGTCACCCTGATCGAACACACCCCGATCGACTATCTCGACTTCGCCTCGCCGGAGTCGGGCCTGGGCTCCAAGATCGGACTGGACGCCACCAACAAGTTGCCGCCAGAAACCAAACGCGAATGGGGCACCAAGATCGCCATGGATCCCGATGTGGTCCGCAAGGTCACTGAGAAATGGTCATCCATGGGCCTGCCGGGAACCGGCAAACCCATCTGGTGACACTCAATCTTCCCCGCTAATCTGCCGAAAAATCCGGGCGGGGGCCCAGGCATGACAGTGCGCACGCTTTTGCTTTCGGCCACGCTGGCGCTTGCCTGCGCTTCAGCGGCCCGGGCCCAGGATTGCCAGCTCAGGCTCGTCAACACCGTTCCCCTGACCATGGTCGATGACGGACGGCGCGCGCTCGCGCCGGTCACCATCAACGGCACGAAGACCAACCTGCTGGTCGATACCGGCGGCGCCATCACCCAGATCTCCGCAGACGCGATCAAGGAGATGAAGCTACCCGTGTTCGAAAGCGGGTTGAGGATGCTCGACCTTTATGGCCATGCCTCCCAGGGCTCCGTGAAAATCGACAGCTTCATTCTTGGCCGCCTGCAGGCGCGCAATACCGATTTCGTGGTCAGCACCTTCGGCTCCGCCACCGGCGACATTCCGGTCGTGGGCTTGCTGGCTCCCGATTTCATGGGCCGCTTCGATGTCGAATTCGATTTCGCCAACGCCAAGATGAATTATCTCGCGCCGGATCACTGTCCCGGCAAGGTTGTCTATTGGCCCGCCGCCGCCCTGGCCGTGGTGCCGATGAAATACGTCAACCAGCACATCCGCATCGACGTCGCCCTCAACGGGCACAAGTTTCGCGCCATCGTCGACACCGGCGCCTATGGCACCACCCTGACCGCGTCGGAAGCCAAACGCATCTTCGGCCTGACAGAGAACTCTCCCGACATCAGCGACCTTCGCGGCGCGGAGGGCGAGAAGCGCTTCGAAAAGATCTTCGAAACCCTGACCTTCGACGGCATTTCCATCGGCAACCCCCACGTCACCATCATTCCCGACCTGATCGGAAAGCACGATGCCAACAACGGATACGTGACGGGCAGCCGGGTCAGCCGCGTCGACGACCCGGATGCCAGCGATCCGCCCATGCTGATCGGCATGAACATCCTGACCAAGCTGCGCTTCGTCGTGGCCTTCAGCGAAGAGAAAATCTACATGACGCCCGCCACGCCGCCGGTGGCGCCCGCCAAATGACAGGACCAGGCTTTTAACAAAGACAAACAGGGGGTGGGACATGCGTAAGGGAACGATATTGGGCGCCGCGGCCTTGGTGCTGCTGGCGCAGGGCGCGCAGGCCGACGAAGCAACCTGCGGACCGCTGAAGATGATCACCTCGCTCGACGCCAGGCCCGTGGCCGGCGGCCCGGTGCTGATGGTCGACGCCAACTTCAACGGCAAGTCCGCGCCCATGCTGGTCAGCACCGGCACCTTCATTTCCAGCCTGCGGCAGGGCGCGCTGGACGGTCTGGGCCTGCATGCCATCGCCAACAGCAGCGTCATCACCGTCAAGGACAAGAAGCAGGTCTCGGAAGCCTTCGTGCAGGTCGATGATTTCTCGCTGGGCGCGATCAAGGTGCCGCGCATGCAGTTCCAGGTGCCGCCCGACACCGGTGGCGACGAGCCTTTCGCCGGCGCGCTGGGAAGCGACCTGTTCACCGTCTATGACGCCGAAATCGATCCGGCCGGCCACAAGGTCAACTTCTTCGCCAAGGATCACTGCCCCGGCCATGTGTTGTACTGGAACCCCACCGCTGTGGCGGTGCTGCCGTTCCAAGACCAGCTGGCCACCGCCAACCAGACGCGCACCGGCTTCAACCTGTATTTCACGCGCGGCTCGGGGGTCTATGTGCCGGTGAAGCTGGCCGGCCAGGACATCACCGCCGCCATCAGCACCGGCAGCCAGTATTCGACCATGAATGCCGGCATGGCCAAGGCCATGTTCGGGGTGACGGCGGACTCGCCCGGCTCGACGCCGCAACCCTCCGATGACGGCGATCCCAGGCATGCCAGCTTCATGCACACCTTCCGCACTTTGACCTTCGACACCGTGACGGTCACCAACGCGCATGTGCTGGTCTATCCCGACCTGGACGTCTCCAATGCCGACATCTTCAAGCGCACCGACACGCGCCTGCGCCAGGGCGGCGAATATTTCGAACGCCATATGAGCATCGGCATGGACATCCTGCGCCGCCTGCGCCTCTACATCGCCTCCGGCGAGAAGAAGCTCTACATCACGCCCGCGACGGCGCCGGTGCCGGCCGCCGCCGCACAAGGTGCACCGGCGGGGCTGCGTCCCGCCGCGGCCCAGACGCCGAACTGAGCGGCTTCTCCACCGCGGGAAAAATTAAGTCGGCAAGCCGCGTCAGTCGCTTGGCGGACGATCGCGGCACGGCCTTGTCCCCACGCGCGCGGGCCATGCGATGGTGGCGGCATGACCGATGCCGCACCCCAGCCTGTCCTCGCCGCTATCCCCGCCTCTCCGGGGGAGGGGGTGGTTTTTCGCAAAACGAAGATTGCGCAAAACACTGGCGCGTCTCGACAATCACCGAGGCGGGCCGCGCAAACGCGCCCTGCCCTGTCCCCACGCTATCCGCAAGCCTGTCCCCAGCTTGACCGGGCCGGCAATTCACGGCATCGGAAACCCATGACCTCCAACAAGACCCGCGATCCCCAGGCCATTCTGGGTTCCCTTCTCGATGCCGCCAAAAAGGCCGGCGCCGATGCGTGCGATGCCCTCTATGTCGAGGGCGTGTCCTCCAGCGTCTCCTACCGGCTGGGCAAGCTGGAGGATGTCGAGCGGGCGGAGAATTACGACCTGGGCTTGCGTGTCTTCGTCGGCCAGAAGGTCGCGTTCGTTTCGTCCACCGACTTCTCCGCCGAGGCGCTGGCGGCCCTGCCCGGCCGCGCGGTGCAGATGGCCAGGCTGGCGCCAGAAGACAAGTTCGCAGGCCTGGCGCCGAAAGACCGCCTGGCGACGTCCATCCCGCAGCTCGACCTGGAAGACGCGGCCGAGCCCAGCGCCGAAATCCTGATCGAACGCGCGCGCAGTGTCGAAGGCGCAGCCCTTGCCGTGAAGGGCGTGACCAATTCCGAGGGCGGCGGCGCCAGCTTCAGCCGCAGCGCCGTGGCGCTGGCGACCTCCACCGGTTTCCATGGCCGCTATGCCGGCACGTCTCATGGCATCGGCGTCGCGGTTCTGGCCGGCGAAGGCACCGGCATGGAACGCGACTATGACCATGCCAGCGCGCGCCATGCGGGCGACCTGCGCAACGCCGAAGAGATCGGCCGCACCGCCGGCGAGAAGGCGGTGAAGCGGCTGAACCCGCGCAGCATGAAGTCGCAAGCCGTGCCGGTGGTGTTTCATCCCGACGAGGCTGCCGGCCTGGTCGGGCATTTCGCCGGCGCGATTTCGGGCGCGGCCATCGCGCGCGGCGTGTCGTTCCTGAAGGACCGCATGGGCCAGGCCATCTTCCCCGCCGGTGTGCGCATCATCGACGATCCGCACCGGGTGCGCGGGCTTCGCTCCAAGCCATTCGACGGCGAAGGCGTGGCGAATGCGCGCCGTGCGCTGATCGAGGACGGCAAGCTGACAAGCTGGCTGCTGGATTGCGCCAGCGCGCGCCAGCTGGGCTTGGAAACCACCGGCCATGCCGCGCGCGGCACCGGAGGTCCGCCCTCGCCTTCGACGACCAACCTCTACCTGGAAGCGGGCAAGCTGTCGGTGAAGGACCTGATTGCCGATATCAAGCAGGGTTTCTACGTCACCGAGACCATGGGCATGGGCGTCAACCGCGTCACCGGCGACTACAGCCATGGCGCGGCCGGTTTCTGGATCGAGAATGGCGAGATCGCCTTCCCGGTGTCGGAAGTCACCATCGCGGGCAACCTGAAGGACATGTTCGCCAGCCTTGTCGCCGCCAACGACCTGAAATTCCGCCACGGCACCAACGCACCGACCGTGCGCATCGAGGGCATGACGCTTGCGGGAGCCTGAAGACCTCACGCTTCTGGAAGATGCCGTGCGCGCGGCGGGCGATATCGCGCGAAAATATTATGGCGGCGACTACAAGCGCTGGGACAAGGAAGGCGGCTCGCCCGTCACCGAAGCCGACCTGGCGGTGAACACCTATCTCTGCGAAACCTTGACCACGGCGCGGCCGGACTATGGCTGGCTGTCGGAGGAAAGCGCCGACGATCCCGCGCGGCTGGAAAAGTTGCGGGTGTTCGTGGTCGACCCGATCGACGGCACCATCGCCTTCCTGAAGAACCGGCCGCACTTCACGGTCTGCGCCGCCGTGGTCGTCGATGGCCGCCCCTGCTGCGGGGCGATCTACAATCCTGCCAGCGACGAGCTGTATTCCGCCCGCCAGGGCAACGGCGCCCTGCGCAACGGCGTGCCCATCCATGTGGGCCTGCGCGAACGCCTGGAGGGCGCCGCCATGCTGGGCGACCGCACCCAGCTCAGCCTGCCGCCCTTCCCGCCCATGCACCTGCAGAACCGCAACTCGGTGGCCTATCGCGTCATGCTGGTGGCCGACGGGAGCGCCGACGCCAGCGTCAGCCTGACGGGCAAGCGCGACTGGGATCTGGCCGCGGCCGACATCATCCTGCACGAGGCCGGCGGACGGCTCACGGACGTCCAGGGCGCCGTGATGACCTACAATCGCCCCAGCACCCTGCAGAGCAGCCTGGTGGCGGCCAATCCCGCCCTGCATGCCGAGATTGTCGCATTGCTGGCAGGGTAGGACCGCCTAGAATCCCCACTGCTTCGCGCCAGGAGACCCCATGCCGGAACCCAAGCAGCTTCTGCACTTCGTCTTCGGCGGCGAGCTGAAATCCACCGGCGAAGTCGAGTTCAAGGACCTCAGCAAGCTGGATTTCGTGGGGATGTACCCCAACTTCGCCGAAGCCCGGAAAGCCTGGCTTGCCAAGGCCCAGGCCACCGTCGACCAGGCCCAGATGCGCTACTTCGTGGTCCACATGCACCGGCTGATGGAACCGGACGAAGATCTCGAACACTAAGCATTTGGTCTGAAAAGGCTTTTTGCCTCTGGCGTCCCGCCATGCTACATCGGCGGCGCCCATGAGTTCCCAAACCCAACCGGCCCCCAGCACCCTGAACTCCGCCGCGGTTATCCGCCGGCTGCTGCGCGACTATGTCGGCAACGAATGGGGCCTGCTGATCCTGGCAATCCTGGCCATGCTGGCCACCTCGCTAATCAGCGGCCTGGTGCCGATGGTGGTGAGCTGGGAGATCAAGCAGATCTTCCTGCGCAAAAATGGCGACCTGCTGGTGCCTTTGGCGCTGTCGGTCACCGGCATCGTCGCCCTGCGCGCCGTCACCCTCTTTTTCGGCCGCATGACCCTGGACTCGCTGGGCGAGCGCACCGCCGCCCGCGCCCAGAACGACATGTTCGGCCGGTTGATCCGCCGCGACCTGGCCGACCTAAACGCGGTGCATTCCGGCCAGTTCGTGTCCGGCTTCCTGTACGACGCCCAATTGATGCGCGATGCGCTGACTCAAGGACTGGCCGCCGTCTTCCTGGAAGCCGTGCAGTTGGTCGTCTATCTCGCCTATGTCCTGATCAGCGATTGGCAGCTCGGCTTGCTGGTGATGATCATCCTGCCAGGCGTGGCCTGGGCGATGGAGCGGCTGGGCGGCTCCATGCGCCGCGCCGCTACCCGCGGCATGCGCGAGACCGGCGATCTGACGGTGGTGCTGTCTGAAGCGATGGATGGTCGGCGCATCATCAAGGCTTACGGCCTGGAAACCCACAGCATCGAGCGGGTGAATGCGCGGCTGAAATCGCGGCTTTCGACCTTGCTGAAGGCGGTGCGCCTTCGTGCCGCCGCCGCACCTGTTACTGACCTGTTCCTGGGCATGGCGATTGGTCTGGTGCTGCTGGTCGCCGGCTGGCAGATCCTACATCAGCAGATCAGCGTAAACGCTTTCTTTGGCTTTTTGACCGCGCTATTGCTGGCACAGCAGCCGTTACGCAACCTGTCACAGCTGTGGCCCACGGCATCGGCCGGCATTGCTGCATCGAACCGCATTTTCGATTCCATCGATGCCCGCCCGCGCATCGTCGACCGCCCGGGCGCGGTGGCACTGAAACCTGCGGGCGGCGCGGTAGCGTTTCGCGATGTGTCTTTCGCATATGGCGAAGTGCAAACCCTTTCGCATGTCGACCTGGATATTCCCGCCGGCCAGAAGATCGCGCTGGTCGGGCCGTCAGGCGCGGGAAAGAGCACCATCTTCAACCTCCTGCTGCGCTTCTATGAAGGCGAGACCGGCGCGATCGCGGTCGATGGTCAGGACATCCAGAGTGTCACCCTGGAATCGCTGCGTGCCGCAATCGGCGTGGTGACCCAGGAGGCCGTACTGTTCGACGAAAGCATTGCGGCCAACATCGCGCTTGGAAAGCCAGGTGCTTCGCTGGGCGAGATAAAGGCCGCCGCGCGCAACGCCGCAGCGCATGACTTCATCGAGGCAATGCCGGAGGGTTATGAGACCCGCGTTGGCGAAGGCGGCCTAAAACTGTCAGGCGGCCAGCGTCAGCGCGTCGCCATCGCCCGCGCCATGCTGCGCAATGCTCCCATCCTGTTGCTGGACGAAGCCACCAGCGCGCTGGATGCGGAATCCGAGCGACAAGTACAGGATGCGCTCGCACGACTGATGAAGGGTCGCACGACCATCGTTATTGCGCATCGCCTGTCCACTGTCGTGGATGCGGATCGCATTTATGTTTTGGACAAGGGGCAAGTCCTGCAAGCCGGCACACATGCCGAACTGATGGCGGCAGATGGGCTTTATGCCAACCTCTACCGCCACAATCTGGAAGACGTGCGATGAAGACGCCGCTGGGGCTTTCCGCCTGGCGTCTGTTGACGACGCTGGCCACCCCGCTGGCACCGCTGCTGCTGCGTCAGCGCGCCGCGCGCGGGAAGGAAGAGACGGCGCGGATGGCCGAGCGCCTGGGCAACGCCAGCCTCCCACGCCCGCAAGGCCGCCTGACCTGGATACACGGCGCGTCGGTCGGTGAAAGCCTGGCCGCGCTGCCGTTGATCGAGCGCCTTCTGGCGGAGCCGGACACACACGTGCTGATGACAAGTGGTACCGTATCCAGCGCCACACTCCTGAAACGCCGGCTTCCAGACGGCGCCGTCCATCAATACGTTCCTCTGGATACGCCCGGCGCCGTAGCGCGATTTCTTGACCACTGGAAGCCGGATGCCGGCTTGTTTGTCATGTCGGAGCTTTGGCCAAACCTTGTGATGATGGCGCATGAGCGCGGCATTCCGCTGGGACTGGTCAACGGCCGAATCTCGGAAAGTTCTGCGGCTCGTTGGGCTATTGCCAGGAAAAGTATCGCCAATCTGCTGAGGGCCTTTGACTTGGTATTGGCCGAAGACGAACGCGTCGCCGCTAGGTTCCGCGCACTGGGTGCGCAGGACGTCCGGGTGGTTGGAAGCCTCAAGGCGGATGCGCCACCGCTGTCGACGGATGAAGCCGCATTGACAAAAATGCGTGAAGCCATCGGAGCCCGCCCCATACTGCTCGCGGCACAGACCCATCCCGGCGAGGATGAGACCATCCTGCCCGCCCACGACGTTCTGCGCGAACGCTTTGGCGACCTCCTCACCATCATCGTGCCACGCCACATCGAGAGAGCCGACGACATCCAGATGTTGTGCAGCGGCAGGGCCAGTGCACGCCGTTCCAGGAACGAACTGCCTTCCCCCCAAACCGCGATCTACATTGCCGACACACTCGGTGAGTTAGGACTATTCTACCGACTGGCGCCCTTCTGCTTCCTGGGCGCGACACTGGTACCATTGGGTGGTCACAATCCGTTGGAGCCTGCGGTTCTTCGCTGCGCGATCTTGGCGGGGCCGCACCACGCCAACAATCCCGTCGCATTCGATGCGGTTCTTTCAGCACAGGGTTTCGGCGCCATCGCGTCGAGCGCAGATATTGCGCGTGAAGCCGCGCGCCTGATTTCCAACCCCGCCGCGGCGGCGGCTGCCGGCGCCGCTGCCGCGCAAGGCGCTTCCTCGCTGTCTGGCGCCGTGGCGCGCACCACCGATGCCTTGAAAAGCCTCCTCGATGCACACGCCTGAGTTCTGGAAATCACGAGGCCCTCTTGCCTTGGCACTTGCGCCGCTGGGTGCGCTTTACGGATTGAGCGTCGCATTGAAAGCCGTGTTCGCGCGCAGATTCACGCCCAGCGTACCGGTGATCTGCGTCGGCAATCTGACCGTAGGCGGCACCGGCAAGACGCCTATCAGTATCGCCGTAGCCGCGGCGCTGCGCACCCGCGGTCACAAGCCTGTCTTCCTGACGCGCGGCTATGGCGGCAGCGAACGGGGGCCTGCGCTAGCATCCCGCGCCCACAGCGCCGCGCAAATGGGCGACGAGGCCTTGCTACTGGCGAGGCATGGACAAGCGGTAGTAGCGCGCGACCGCGCCGCCGGCGCCCGGCTGGCGACAGAGAAAGGCGGCGACGTCATCGTGATGGATGACGGCCACCAGAACTTCGCATTGAAGAAGACCTTGTCATTGGTCGTGGTCGATGCCGAAACCGGTTTCGGCAATGGCATGCAGATTCCCGCCGGCCCGTTGCGCGAAGGCATTGCCCAGGGGTTGAAGCGCGCCGACGCCGTTGTCCTGATGGGCGATGGCAATCCCGATCTTCATGGCTTCACGGGCCCGGTCCTACGCGCGCACATGAAGCCCGACGCCAACGACCTTTCCGGCCAGTTGGTCTTCGCTTTTGCCGGCATCGGCCGGCCGGAGAAATTCTTTGACGCATTGGAGAAACAGGGCGCCGACGTCATTGGCAGTTGCGTCTTCCCCGATCATCATCCCTATAAAGACGGCGAGATCGACCAGCTGTGGCAGGTGGCCGGCACCGCCGGGCTGGTAACCACGGAGAAGGATTTCGTGCGCATGACCATCGAACAGCGCAAGAATATCCAAACCCTGAAAGTATCGGCGGTGTTCGACGATCCCAACGACTTGGCGCGCTTGCTTGACACCGCCATGGCCGGGGTTTAGCGCCAGCCCATGACCGATCTGCCGACCCGCGAGACACTGAACCTCGGCCGGAAGCTGCGCTATGGCAGCGAGGCGGCGGTGTTCTTTGTCTTCATGGCGCTGTTTCACGTCATCGGGCTTTCGGCGGCCTCGCGGCTTGGCGGCTGGATCGGGCGCAACATCTTTTCGCTGCTGCCACCCGACAAGGTGGCGCGCGCCAACTTGGCGCTGGCCTTCCCAGAAAAGAGCGATGCCGAGCGCGACGCGATCCGCATGACCATGTGGGACAATCTGGGCCGCGTGGTCGCAGAGTATCCGCATCTGGAAAAATTCTCGCCCAATGGCGACGACCCGCGCATCACCGTCAGCTTCCCGCCCGGCATCGATGCAAAGAGCTTCCTGGACCAGCCTGTGATGTTCCTGTCGGGCCATCTGGCGAACTGGGAGATGCTGCCGATCCTGGGTTATCAATCGGGGCTTGGCGGCGCCACGGTGGTGCGCCCGCCCAACAATCCGTATGTCGCCGACTGGGTGGCGCGCCAGCGCAGCATCAACGGACCCGAAACCCTGATCGCCAAGCACAATGCCGCGCGCCAGATGTTCACCCAGCTGCGCGGCAAGAGCGTGCTTTACATGCTGGTGGACCAGAAGCTGCGCGAAGGCATCGCGGTGCCCTTCTTCGGCCATGATGCCATGACCACGCCGGCGCCGGCGGCGCTGGCCTTGAAGACCAGGGCGCGCATCGTGCTGGCCGCCAACAAGCGCCTGCCCGGCCCGCGCTTCCATGCCAGCATCTATCCGCTGGACTTCACGCCCGGCGATGACGAGCAGGCCGATATCGTGCGCCTGACCGCGCTGATCCAGAAGCGCATCGAAGATATCGTGCGCGCCGATCCCGGCCAGTGGCTGTGGATCCACCACCGCTGGCCGACCGAGCGCGACAAGAAGCTGATGGAGAAAAGCGTATGACCACGCGCCAGCGCGTTCTGGACCAGCTGTTCTTCGGCCGCGATCCGCTGAAGGGCTTTCCCGCCGACCGTTACGAAACCGACCTGCAGGGCTGGCACAGCCAACACACTTATCTGACACGCGCGATCGCGGAAGTGAAGTCGAAGATCGTGGTCGAGGTCGGTGTTTGGAAGGGCGCGTCCGTCGTCACCATGGCGAAGGAGATCAAGCGGCTGGGGCTGGACGCGGTGGTGATCGCCATCGACACCTGGCTGGGCTCGTCCGAACATTACCTGTGGGAGAAGTTCGTCCCCGACCTGGATTTCGAATTCGGCTATCCGCGCCTGTATCACAAGTTCGCCGCCAACATCGTCAAGGAAGGCCTGGCCGATGTGGTGGTGCCACTGCCGCTGGATTCCATCAACGGCTTCCAGCTGCTGAAGGAGAAAGCCATTCGCCCCGACGTGCTGCACATCGATGCCGGTCATGACTACATGTCGGTGTCGGCCGACCTGAAGGCGTGGTGGCCTCAGCTGACACCCGGCGGCATCCTGATCGGCGACGATTACTTCCGCCCGCTGTTCGGCAAGGGCAAGTGGCCGGAAGTGCGCCAGGCCTTCGACGAATTCTTCGCCGCCACGCCGCACACAAAATTCGAGCATGGCGACGGCAAGTGCCTGGTGGGCAAGCCGGCCTAGAGCGGATCGGGCTTGGGCTTGCGTGTCGAGCGTGAGGGGTCCAGCCGCATCTGAAACCAGTTCATCGCCCAGTGCAGATGCGGGCCCGTCGCACGGCCCGTGGCGCCGATCAGCCCGATACGCTGGCCGCGCTTGACCACATCGCCCGGCTTCACCAACCGCTTGCTCTGGTGCAGGTACGAAGTCGAAACGCCCTGCCCATGATCGATCAGGGTGAAGCCACCATTCAGGTAATAGTCATCGGAAATCGTGACCACCCCATCGGCCGGCGCGTGGATCGGCGTGCCAGTGGGCGCGGCCATGTCGACGCCGTAATGCGGCGACATCGGCACGCCATTGTCGATGCGCTGGCTGCCGAACACGCCGCTTTCAATGCCGGGCGCCGGCCAGTCGAAGCCGGCCAGGAAGTCGCTGCCCGGCGTGTCGGCCAGGTGGCCCAGATAGACCGTTTCGGCCTCGCGCGCGATGCGGGCGGTGAGCCCGGGCGGCGGTGTCACGGTGTTCTGCGGCAGGCCGTTGACGTGCTGGATGTCATACTTGCGCACCGTGGGCGTGAAAGACCGGCTGTCGCCGCCGCCTTCGGGATAGCGCACTGTCACCACCGCCGCCTTGGTCTGGTCGGGGCCGAAGCCGAAGGCAAAGCGCCCGTCGGAGGTGACATGCAGCGGGCGGCCATCCAGCGCCACCAGCGAACCGGGCGGCGCACTGCCCATGGCCAGGCTGCCCTGCTCCATCGCGCCGGTGATGGAAAAGCGCACCGGCTTGTCGTCGGCCAAAGCCGGCGCGGCAGCGAGGGAAAGAGACGCGCCGACAAAAAACCGGCGTCGCATCATTTGGGAACGGCACCCTTTTCCTGGGCGCGCTTCGTCGCCACGTCCGGATTGGCGTAAGGCTCTTGCAGGTCCACGCTCCAATAGCGCAGCGCATCCAGCGGGATCTGCGTGCCGGTCACGGCGCAGACCACATAGGCGCCCGGCACCAGCACTTCGTATTCGCCATCGAGATAGTGAAGCTTGGCCTCACCCTTGTCGCGTTCCATGATGTTCATGTCGTCACTCTATCAGAAAAGAGAATCCTGTTCGACGCCCTGCTTCTTTTTGGGCGCCAGCTTGGGCTTGGCCCCGCCTTCGGTCGCCATGGCGCGGGCCTCGCCATCGGCAAAGGTCAGGCGCAGGCTTTCGCCGGCTTTTACCTGGGCCGCGGCGCGGCGCACCGAGCCATCTTCGCCCCGCACCAGGGCAAAACCGCGTTCCAGCACCTTGCGGTAAGAGATCAGTTCCAGCTCGCGCGCCAGCCCATCCAGCCGGCGGCGCGCCTGCATCAGCCGCGCCTTCTGGGCGCGGGTGGCGCGTTCGCCCAAGGCTGTCGTGCGCTCGCCGCACACCGTCATGCGCTGCTTCAGGATCGGCGCGCGCAACTGCGATGCCGCCCGTGTCAGCGCGGTGTGATGAACCTGCAGGTTGCGGCTGAGCGACTGGGCCAGCTTGTCGCCGGCGATATCCAGCCGCTGGCGCGGCGTCGCGAACAAGGTCTCGGCGCGCGGCAGGATGCGCACCAGCTGTGCCAGGTGGCGGCGGCGGTCTTCCATGCCCTTGGTGAAAGTGCGCAGCACCCGGCGCTCGAAATCCAGCACCTGGGCCAGCAGTTCGGTGCGCACCGGCACCGCCAGTTCGGCTGCGGCCGTCGGCGTGGGGGCGCGCATGTCGGAGGCAAAGTCGATCAGGGTGGTGTCGGTCTCATGCCCCACCGCCGAAATCAGCGGAATGCCGCTGGCGGCCGCCGCGCGCACCACGCTTTCCTCGTTAAAGGCCATCAGGTCTTCGACCGAACCGCCACCCCGCGCCACGATGATCAGGTCGGGTCGCGGCAGATTGATGCCATCGAACGCATTGAAGCCCTCGATTGCGGCGGTGACTTCGGCCGCCGCGCGTTCGCCCTGCACCGCCACCGGCCACAGCAACACCCGGCGCGGAAAACGCCCCTGCAGCCGGTGCATGATGTCGCGGATCACCGCACCGGTGGGCGATGTGATCACGCCAATCACTTCGGGCAAGAAGGGCAACTTTTTCTTGCGCGATGCGTCGAACAGCCCTTCGGCGGCCAGCGCCTTCTTGCGCTGTTCCAGCATCGCCATCAGCGCGCCCAGGCCCGCCAGCTCCACCTGCTCGACGATGATCTGGTAGCGCGAGGTGCCGGCATAGGTGGAAAGCTTGCCGGTGCAGATCACTTCCATGCCGGCTTCGGGGCGCACCTTCAGCCGCGCCGTGGTGCCGCGCCAGATCACCGCGTTCAGCACCGCCTTGTCGTCCTTCAGGTCGAAATAGACATGGCCGCTGGAATGGAATTTCAGGCCCGAAATCTCGCCCCGCACTCGCACCACGGCAAACTGGTCCTCCACCGTCCGTTTCAGGGCGGCGGACAGCTCTGTGACCGAATATTCGGACAGGTTGGAAAGGGCTGGTTCCGGCATGGCGGTATGATACAGGGGGGCGGTCGGGAAATGCGAGGTTGACGTGAAGGTTCTGTTGGTGGGTTCCGGTGGCCGCGAACATGCGCTGGCTTGGGCGCTGGCGAAAAGCCCCCTGCTGACAAAGCTCTATTGTGCGCCCGGCAATGCCGGTATCGCCCAAGTGGCTGAGTGCGTGCCGATTCCGGCGACCGATTTCTCGGCAATCGCCAAATTCGCGGCCGAAACCCGAATCGATTTCGCCGTCATCGCCGCCGACGCCCAGCTCGTGGGCGGGCTGTGGGACGTTCTGGAGGCCGCCGGCATTCGCGCCCTCGGACCGAGCAAGGCCGCCGCGGTGCTGGAAGGCTCCAAGGGCTTCGTCAAAGACCTCTGCATCGAGGCAGGCATTCCCACCGCCGCCTACCAGCGCTTCACCGCGCCCGATGCGGCGAAGGTCTATGCCGACAGCCTGGGCCATCCGGTGGTGATCAAGGCCGACGGCCTGGCCGCCGGCAAGGGCGTGATTATCGCCGGATCGAAGGCAGAAGCCGACAAGGCGATCGAGTTCATGTTTGAAGGCGGATTCGGCGACAGCGGTCATGAGATCGTGGTCGAGGAATTCATGGAAGGCGAAGAGGCCAGCTTCTTTGCCCTGAGCGATGGCGAGACCGTGATCCCGCTGGCCGGCGCGCAGGATCACAAGCGCGTCGGTGACGGCGATGTCGGCCCCAACACCGGCGGCATGGGCGCCTACAGCCCTGCCCCCGTGTTGCCGCCCGCGCTGGAACAGGTGGCGATGGACAAATTCATCCGCCCCACCGTTGCGGCCTTCGCGGCTAAGGGGCGCCCTTATATGGGCGTGCTGTACCTGGGCCTGATGATCACCAAATCGGGACCCAAGCTGGTGGAATACAATGCCCGCTTTGGCGACCCGGAATGTCAGGTTCTGATGCCGCGCCTGAAGAGCGATCTTCTCGCCATGCTGCTGGCGGCGCGCGACGGTAACCTCGAAACCATCAAGCCGGAATGGAGTGACCAAACAGCCTTAACGGTGGTGATGGCCTCAAAAGGCTATCCAGGCACTTACGAGAAAGGCCATGTGATCACGGGTCTGGATGCGGCCGCAGATATGCCGGGTATCACGGTGTTCCATGCCGGAACCGAGAGACGCGGCACAGATATCATCGCCGTGGGTGGACGTGTGCTGAATGTCACAGCATTGGGCAAAGGTGCCGCCGAAGCGCAAGCGCGCGCCTATGCAGCGGTAGAGAAAATCCACTGGGAAGGTGCATTTTCCCGCAAAGACATTGGCTGGCGCGCGCTTCGGCGCTGACAGCGCATCGATTTTAAATCTTCGTTTACGCTTGTGTTCAAATGGAGCATAGCCGTTGTTAACTCGCGCACCTGTAGCGTCCCCGTTACAAAAACAGGCAGGACGACAGGTTGGGGAGCATCGCCCATAACAACAATGGCGGCGCACGCGACGCAGACGAGAATCTGCGCGGCGCTTTCGCGTTGGCCGAACGTGCCGTCCACATAGGATATTGGCGCTACGACCTGACGCAGCATAGCCACTTCTGGTCATCCGGCATGTATGCACTCATGGGTATCGATCCCGGTGTTCTGCCGCAAACCGGCTGGCTGCGCGGTCACCTGCCCGTCGCCGAACAGGTCCATGCCGCCCAGGTAATTGGCGAAGCACTGCGCACCGGTGAAGCTTTTTTCTACCGCCTGCGCGATGTGACACTGGGCCCGCTGCTTTCCGACAACGTGGCGCAGATCATCGACGTGCAAGGCGAAGTCGAAGTCGATAGCGACGGAAATCCGGTAGCATTGGTTGGCATCTGCCAAAACGTCACGCGCAAGTTGCGTGAAGAAGAAGCAACTGACCTCGCCCAGGAACAATATCGCGCGATGACACGCGAGGCGTCCGACATCATAGTGTTCCGCACCGTGAAGGGTGAAGTGTTGTTCGCGTCGGATGCGCTGGAGCGCATCCTGGGACGCACAACAAGTGAAATTACCATGGGCAGCTTCATGAACTTCGTCCACCCTGATGACCGGGACGCGGCATGCCAAGTCATGATCGTACCCGCTCCAGGTGACAGTATCACTGCCACCTACCGCGTACAGCACAAGGATGGCCATTACCTGTGGCTTGAAAGCCTGATCCGTGCCATCTATGACGAAGCCACGGGCAGGGTCCGTAACATAGTCGCCGTCAGCCGCGATATCACCGCTCGCAAAGCCCATGAGTTGGAAATAGAGGCTGCACAGGAGCGCGCAGAGGCCGCCAACAAGGCCAAATCCGCATTCCTCGCCAACATGAGCCACGAATTGCGCACACCGTTGAACGCCATTATCGGCTTCAGCGAACTCATGCGCGAAAAGATGTTTGGGGCCTTGGGACACGCGCGTTACGACGAATACATCGACTTGATTCACAATTCCGGCAAGCACCTGCTGGACCTGATTACGGACATGCTGGACATGGCCAAGATCGAGGCCGGCAAGATGACACTTGCTCTCGAAAGCGTGCCTCTTCATCAAGCGGTGAAGGAGTGCCTCAGCACATTGAGGACTCAAGCTGAAGCCGGCGGGATCGCCATTTCCCATCACACCGTGGACGGCTTGGGGGTGGACGCCGACAAGCGCGCCCTCAAGCAGGTTCTACTGAATTTGCTGTCGAACGCTATAAAGTTCACCCCACCCGGCGGCGAAGTCACTATCTCGAGCTGGGAAGCAAACGGTCGCGGATACCTCGCGGTGCGAGATACCGGTATCGGCATCTCAACCGAGGACCTGGCTCGCCTGGGCAATCCGTTCGAGCAGGCCAAAGCCGACCCCATGCACGCCAAAGGCGGTACGGGACTGGGCCTGGCACTGGTCAAAGCGCTTGTGGAAAAACATGGCGGCATGTTCGCGATGGAAAGTGAGTTGGGCCTTGGAACGACTGTAACGGTCGATTTCCGTCTAACCTCTGGCATGGAGGCCATCGCAAAAGCCGGTTGACAGGATTGCCCGCGTCACGGCAATCCATATCCATGCTGTTGTTTGCGGGTTTTGTTTCCATCCTTTGCGGGCTTTTGGCCTTGGCGATCGACCGGCCGCTGGCTCATTTCATCTATGATCATGTCAGCGGCAGCGTCCACCGCCACCTCGATTCGATCACGCACTATGCCAAAGCCGGCCATTGGCTCGCTGCCGCCATCCTGGCGTTGATCGTGGCCGCCGGGCTACGTCACTTTCACTTGGCGGACGACAAGGTCACCCTGCTCATCAACTATAGCCTCGCCTTCATCGCGAGCCTGGTCGTAGGAAGCGCCGTCTTGCACGTTATCAAGCTGGTGTTGGGGCGTCGGCGTCCACGTGATGACATGGAGATGGGCCTTTATGGTTTCATGCCACTGGCCTTCAACTCGGACTACAATTCTTTCCCATCCGGCCATGCACTGACCATCTGCTGTGTGGCAGTCATCTTCACGTGTGTATGGCCCACCTTGTGGCCCGTCTGGTTCGGCATAGCCGCGCTGCTAGCGGTTACACGCGCGCTGCTGACAGCTCACTTTCTCAGCGATGTGATGATCGGGGCCGGTATCGGATTGATCGCAGCGCGTGAAGTGTTGCTGCTCGGGTTTCCCGGCTTTTCCCCGCAATGGTTTTGATCAACCACGCCGCGCACGAAAAAATGTCTTCAGGATCTCGCCAGCTTCCGCCGCATGCATTTCCGTGTGTTCAATCACGGGCCGATGATGACAGGTCGGTTGCTCGAAAAACCGCGGCCCGTGCAGCACCGCGCCTCCTTTGGGATCACACGCCGCAAATACCAGCCGCCCGACGCGGGCCATTGCGATCGCACCGGCGCACATGGCGCAAGGCTCCAGGCTGACGTAAAGCGTGCTGCCGGTCAGGCGCTCATTGCCCAACGCCCGCGCACCGGTGCGCATCGCTAGCATCTCAGCATGAGCAGTAGGATCTCTAAGTTCCAGAATCCGGTTGCCGTCCCGCGCCAGAAGCGCACCGTCAGCGCCCAACAGAACGGCCCCGACCGGCACTTCGCCGCGGCCGGCGGCCGATTTCGCTTCTTCCAGCGCCAGTGCTATGGCTTCGGCATCAGTCATGGGATCAGGAGTTACCATTGCCGGCCGGCGAACGCATTGCAAAAGTCATAGCACGGGCCGGTATCTGCTCCCGCCGGGATGCTGAAAAATTGATCCTGGAAGGACGGGTCAAGGTCGATGGGCAGATAATTACTTCGCCCGCGCTGAACGTCACGGAAGTCAACGCCATACAGGTGGATGAAAAGGCTTTGGCCCCGCCGGAAGGCGCGCGCATGTGGCGCTATCACAAGCAATCCGGGCTGGTTACGACCCACAAAGACGAAAAGGGCCGCCCCACGGTTTTCGCCAACCTGCCCAAACATCTGGGCCGCGTGGTCTCGGTGGGACGCCTGGACTTCAACACCGAAGGGCTGTTGCTGCTGACCAACGACGGCGATATCGCCCGGCGCATGGAAATTCCCTCGGCAGGTTGGACGCGGATCTATCGCGTACGGTTGTTCGGCAAGGTAACTCAGGCCGACTTGGATAAACTTGCGACCGGCATCACGATCGATGGTGTCAAATACGGCCCAATCGTCGCCGACCTCGAGCGCGCAAAGGGCATGTATGCCTGGGCTACCGTGTCCCTGAAAGAGGGCAAAAACCGCGAAATTAAGCGGGTCATGGAGCGCCTGGGCCTGAAGGTTGCGCGGTTGATCCGCATCTCCTATGGCCCTTTCCAGCTAGGCCAGTTGGCCGAGGGGCAAACCGAAGAAATCCCAGCCCGGTTGTGGCGGGAAAAGCTGGGAATCGGCCGCAAGAAACGGGCTGACCAGGACGACTAAAGGATGTTAGAAGCCGCGCATCGGACTGGAGATTTCGCCATGGGCAGCATGAAAGACAAGCGCAAGAACCAGGTAGCTCCGCCCTATGCCGCGGAAACCAAGGATGCGCGCTTTGCGGGCACTTTCGAAGTCCTGGTTCCGGTACTGGGACGCAACAAGCCGCATCGGGTGCCACTGCAGTTCCCAACCCTGTCCGCCGCCGAGGGCTGGATCCACAGTTCCGAAGGCAAGGACGCGATCGCCGACATCCTAGAAGAAGCCGGGAAAGACTGACCTCGCCGTAACTGTCTTGTCGCATTGTAACCTTTCGCGTTGAAACGCGAACATTCTCCAGGAGCCGTGCTTGATCGCCCAAGAGGCGCAGTACCGGGAATGGATGCTGGCGAGCCTGATGGGCGACGCCGGAGCCTATCGGATGCTGCTCCAGGGACTGACGCGACACCTGAGAAGCTATTACGCGCGGCGCCTCGATTCCGCCGCCGCCGAGGATGCGGTGCAGGAAACCCTGATTGCCATTCACGCCAAGCGCGCGACCTATGATCCGTCCTTGCCCTTTACGGCTTGGGTCTATGGCATCGCGCGCTACAAACTGATCGACGAGTATCGCCGCCTCAAGCGTCGCGCCACGATAGCGCTGGACGAAGCAGGCGATCTGTTCGGCCATGACGAAGCAAGCGAGGCGATCGCCCGACGCGACGTCAACAAGTTGCTGGACAGGCTGCCCGCCGCCAAGCGCCAACTGGTGAAAGATATCAAGATTGACGGCACCAGTGTAGCCGACGTGGCGGCCCGCAATGGCATGTCGGAATCAGCTGTAAAAGTCAGCGTGCACCGCGCAATCAAGTCGCTGGGAGAGGATATTGGCGATGCGGACTGATGATCTGATCGCCCATCTCTCGGTTGGATTGGAGCCCGTGAAAGCCGGTTCGCTGACACGCCAGTTGATGGGCGCGCTGGCGATTGGCATCGCCGTTTCCACCGCCGTGATGCTGTTGATACTTGGGCTGCGTCCTGATTTCGCGTCAGCCATGATCAGCTTCGGGATGTGGATGAAGCTGGTCTACACCTTCGCCATCGCGGCCTTCGGTTTCTGGCTGGTCGAGCGTGCCGGGCGTCCCGGCACCGACATGCAGCGCCCTACCATGATGCTGACTTTGCCCGCCCTCGCCATTGTCCTGCTGGCGTGCTTGCAAATGGCTCAGCCCGGCGCCGATATGTATGGGTTGGTTATGGGACACTCCGCCGACGTCTGTGCCCGCAACATCGTGATGGTGGCCATTCCTACCCTGTTGGCCAGTTTCTGGGGCCTCAGGAGGCTGGCGCCGACCCGGCTGGGGCTGGCCGGGGCCGGGGCCGGGCTTTTCGCGGGAGCTGCCGGCGCCTTCGTCTATGCCTTTCACTGCACCGAGGCTGCGGCACCTTTTGTTGCCGTCTGGTACAGCCTTGGGATCGCGTTAACCGCGGGAATCGGGGCTTTTCTGGGTCGCTGGGCCCTTCGTTGGTAAGCGGCTGTCAACCTTTGGAATGGTAGCTTTCGGGACCGAATTCAGTTTTTGGAGACCCGGATGCGTAAAACCCTCTTGATCGCCTTGGCGACTGTGACCCTGGGCCTTGGTGGCCTGGCGGCCCATGCCGACCAGCTCCAGGACGGCGCCAGCGCCTTCCAGCGGTCCGACTACCGCACCGCCCTGAATGCCTGGCGCCCGCTGGCGGCCCAGGGCAACCCGACCGCCCAGAACAATATGGGCATCATGTACCTGGACGGCAAAGGCGTGCCCCAGAGCACCACGGAAGCTGTGCGCTACCTGTCGCTGTCGGCCGCTGCCGGCTCGTCGCTGGGCCAGAACAACCTGGGCGGCCTGTACCGTGACGGCAAGGGCGTTCCGCGCGACTTCGGCAAGGCGGCCCAGTGGTTCTCGGCTTCGGCCAGCCAGGGCAACTCAGCCGGGATGTACAACCTTGCCCTGATGTATGACCGCGGCGAAGGCATCAAGGCCGAGCCGTTCCATGCCTACATGTGGTACGCGCTGGCCGCCGACATGGGCAACATGCCCAACGCCGCTGCCCACCGCGACTCGCTGTGGCGCCGCATGACCCCCGCCGCGCAGAACCAGGCCCGCCAGATGGCGGTGGCCTGCAAGCGCCAGGGTTACAAGGGCTGCCGTTAAAATCCGACCTCTATCGGACCTGAAGAGGCGGCGCCGCGAGGCGCCGCTTTTTTCATGTCATCCGTGCATAGAGGTCTTCGATCACCTTGACCGCGCGCAGGCTCTCGTCGCGGTCGATGACCTCGCGATCATCGTTGTAGCCCTTGAGATCGCCGCCCTCGATCGCTTGCACCACAATGCCGTCGGTGCGCGATAGCACCGAAACATCGCGATAGAAAAATCCGTAATTCACTTCCGCCTGCGGGATCAGCCAGCCGATCTGGCCGCGGACCGGCACGATGGTCTCGTCCTTCCACAAGGCGCGCGCGCCATAGCCCGTACAATTGATCACCACTTTCTGCGGCAAGGCCGCGATCTCGCGCGGCTCGTGGAACTCGCGCATCACGACTCTGCCGCCGGCCAGGCGGAAGTCGTTCAGCATCTGGTGCGCCAGGTCGTGGATGTTGAACTGCAGGTTGGACGAACGGCGCACGAACGGCACCGGAAACGGCGTAGCGCCCGCCGGCAACACCTGCGAGCGCCCCGTCAGGTCGACGATGCGCCCACCATATTCCGCAAAGCCCATGGTGTTCAGCTTCTCGGACTCTTCCGCCATCTGCGCGAAAGGCACGTCTGACATCGTGTAGCGGTCGCTGAAGCACACCGGATTGCCAGCCAGGCCCAGCCAGCTGCGCCACTGCTTCCACGAGGTGCGCGCCATCTGCTCCCACAGATCGCCGAACTGCGGCCCTGCCGTTCCCGCCAGCGCGATGCGGCTGTCGGGTGTCCAGCTTCCGGTGGCCCTGGCCGAGCGCGCGTGCTGCAGCAGCTCCTTGCAATAGATGGTCACCTGGGCCCCGGCGCGCTGCGCCAGCAGAGCCGCCGTTAGCCCCAGCGCGCCGCAGCCGATCACCGCGATCTCCCGCGGAGAGCCCGCCATGGCCTTCTGCACCGCCAGGGTGCCCGAGCCCCAGCTTAGCGACCAGCCGGAGCCGCCATGGCCGTAATTGTGCACCACCAGGGTGTCGCCGATGGTCTCGGTGTCCATGCGCGGGCCGGCGGCCCGGAAGGGGCGCAGGCAGACGGTGATGTCGAACAGCCGGTTGGCATGGGCGCGGACCGGGGCCAGCGGCGGGATGCGATCCTCGACCGGCAGGCCGGAAGGGCCACGGGGCTGGGCGGCGCAGCCACCCAGGGCGGCCAGCGATCCCAGCAGCAGGCGGCGGTCCAGGGTCATTGTGCGCTCCGTTCACGGGCGGCGGCCGACTGGCGCCGCAATTCCTCGACCCGGTCGGCCAGGCTGGCCGAGGGTGCCGCGCCCGGCGGCGGGGTCACGATGGTCACGGCGGCGCCGGTGATGCGGGCCGCGTTGCGCGCCTGGACGTCACGCAGGAAGTCGCCCGGGGCGTGGATGAACTTCCGGCTGTTGCTGGTCGCCAAACCGGATGCTTCGGCGATCTCCTTCACGAAGACCACGCAGTTGTGGGTGTCGATCTCATACGAAGGCTGCGGCCAGGTGCGCCACTTGTGCTCGACCGCCAGCACCGCGGCGACCTGTTCGTCGGTCAGGGTCACCGTGAAGTGGCGGATGGAATCCGACACATAGGCGTCGGTCAGCGACTCGTCGTCCAGCGCGCCTTCGACCGGCTGCCAAAGCACGTTGAAGAAGATGTTCTTGGCCGAAAAACCCAGATGCAGGTTGACCGGCTTGCCGTCCCCGGTCTCGCCCGCCAGCACCACGAAGCCGTGGGGGAAGTCGGTGTTCAGCCCGTCCACCAGGCGGAATTTGTGGGAATAGAAAGTCGCGGTGACCTCGGCTTGCGCGGATGCGCAAAACCCCAGCAGCAGGGCCAACACGCCCAGGAACCGCACCATCACCACAACTCCCCTCGACCGCGCCATTGTGCGGTTGCGAGAGCGAAGTGCAAGCCTTCAGTCGGGCGCCACCAGCATCTGCTTGACCAGCTCGGCCATGCCGTTCAGCGCGAAGGGCTTGAACAAGGTGCGGATCTGGCGCGAGCGCATCAGGGCTGCGGGAATGGTGTCCTCGTTGAAGCCGGTCATCAGCATCACTTTCAGGTGCGGATAGCGCTTGGTCGCTTCCAGCGCCAGGTCGTGGCCGCCCATGCGCGGCATCTTGATGTCGGAGAGCATCACGGCGATGCCGGGGTTCTTGGCCAGCAGTTCCAGCGCCTCGATCCCGTCGCCGGCGCCGATGGCGGAAATGCCCATCTGCGACAGCTTCTCGATGATCGGCTCGCGCAAATCGGACTGGTCATCGACAATCAGGACGCGGGCAGACATCAGCGATTCGCCAAGGTTACGGCCGCTTCATACGGCAAAAGGCGCGGGGTGGCAGGTGGTAACATCCGGCGAACGCTCAACTTTCGTCCACCAGCATCTGCTTGACCAGGTTGGCCAGTCCGTTGAGGGCGAACGGCTTGAACAGGGTGCGGATCTTGCGCTCGGCCATCAGGGCTGCGGGCCCACCCTCCTCCGCGAAACCGGTCATCAGCATGACCTTGAGGTTGGGCTGGCGGCGGGTGGCTTCCAGCGCCAGGTCGTAGCCGCCCATGCGCGGCATGCGGATGTCGGTGAGCAGCACGCTGATCTCGGGATTCTCTTCCAGCTTCTGCAGCGCGTCGACCCCGTCGCGCGCGCCCACCGCATGGATATCGAGCATCTTGAGCATCTCGATGATCATCTCGCGCAGGGCGCTTTGGTCGTCGGCAACAAGAACGCGGGGACGCATGGGAACACCAACCTGGATGCCGGAGTTCATAACGCGCCGAACGCGCGATAGCGGACATAAACATCGCCGTTCCAGGTTGGCACAATTTGGAAAATGCAATCGCGGCAGGCGGTTGCGTGACGGCCCGTCTCATGCGCCCAAGAAAATTTGTGGATGTTCTAATTGCTTTCAAATTGGATGGAAATTTCGCGGCGTTTCGGGCCGCCCGCGCGAGCGCAAGTTGCGCGTCGCTGGCCGCGATCGCCAGCCGCGCGCGCCGCTTCAGGGCGCGGATTTGCGCGCACAAGGTGCCGATAGCGGTGGCGGCGTTGCGGTTGCCGGGTTGGCCGCCGCGCCTGCGAAAGCGAACCAGGCCAACGAGATGCGGATTCTTCGTTTTGCGTTTTTTCACACCCCCTCCCCCTCCCCGGGCGCGGACAAGGGGCGGACAAGCTTTTCGACGGTGATGTGGTGATGGCTCTGCTGCGCGGCCCCGCCGCGCACCCGCGCGATGGCTTCGCCCACGGTGGCGCCGACGCCCATCAGCTCGACGGCGGAGTTTATGAAGCGGCGGCGGTCGTCGAGATCCTCGCAGTCGCGCGCGACGGGCAGCACCGCCTCCTGGATGAGTTGGCCGCATTGCGTGATCAGGCTTTGCAGCAGGGCTTCGGTGTCGTGTTGGTTCGTGGCTTGTTTTTTCATGGCGCCAGTATCGCGCCGTTTTCAACACTGGGGATAAGTGCCGCGGGTTTGGCACATCCGCGCGCGGCGCAAGCCGCTGAAAGCACGGCGCCTTTGCGCACCAAATAAAATTCAGGCCGATAGGGATAAGTACCGAATTGGTCCAACGGCCGTGACGTGCGTATAAGATGGGATGTCAGACAAGCGCGAACAATTCACCGTTTCCATCGTGTGCAGCAATTGCGGCACATTGGGCGCGGTGGTGTGGGAGGAAGCCGGCAATAAGGACCGCACGCGCGGGGCCGAGCGCCGGCTGGTCGCCATTCATGGCGAGTTCCATCACGAGAGCGGGCGCACCGTGTCTGGCGATCCGGTCATCGTGTGCAATCTGTGCGACCAGATCCAGGCGGATTGAGCCGCGCACTCCGTACACCGATCAGGTTATGTGCGCCGGCAGGCGCACGCATGGCCTGAAGGTCGGTCCAGTCGGCGGGGCCTTGCTTCGCTGTTGTCCGAGGGAGCCGGTGCGTTCGCGCGCCGGCTCTTTGTCGCGTGCTCAGTGCTTCTTGCGCGCGCGCCGGGGCTCGGCGACGGGCGCGACGGCTTCGGACTTCTCTTCGGCTTCCTTGGCCAGGCGCAATTCGCGCAGGCGGATGGTGCGGGCATCACGCTCCGCGCTTTCGCGTGCGAGCATTTCCTTGACCAGCGCGGTGCGCTCGTCATGGATCAGGTCGCGGGCCGATTGCCCGATGGGCTTGATGGGAGTGGTCATCCGCTATTGTACCGGACCCTGCCCCAAAAGGACAGGGTCGCGGAAACCTGCGTTAACGCAAGGCGCCAAGCAGCCACAGAATAAGGATAATCAGCAGGATGGTGCCGACAATGCCGGAGCCGCCGCCGATGCCGAAACGGCTATAGCCAAAGCCGCCGCCGGCCAGCAATACGACCAGCAGAATGATCAGAAGCAGGGACATGGAAAGACCTCACACGGATTATCGGTGAGGTAATGAAGGAGCGGGATGAAAGTTCCCCGATGCTCGCATCACCGAGAGAGTGTAGTGGCCAACTTTCAAATGATCGATTTTTGAAAGTGCTCTCAAATCCGACAACTGCCTTGTCAGACATTGGTAACAGCCAAGCGCATGTCACACTACCTACGACACCCTCCCCTTGAGGGAGGGTCGAAAATGCGCAGCATTTTCGGGGAGGGGTTGGCGCAGCGCAACCATTACCCCTCCTCGAAATCCGCTATGCGGATTTCGATCCTCCCTCAAGGGGAGGATGGGTTTCGAGCCCGTGGATGATCACGTCCAATGCGCTGGTGCAGTCGCGCATCACCTGATGATTGGGGAAGCGCAAAACGCGATAGCCCCTGCCTTCCAGAAACGTTGTGCGGCGCAGGTCGTAGACCCGCGCGCCATCCGTGCCATGCTGATCGCCATCGAGCTCGATCACCAGCTTTGCCCTCGCGCAAAAGAAATCCACGATGTAGGGGCCGATGGGTTGCTGGCGACGAAAGCGCCAGCCGGCGAGACGCCGGTCGCGTAACAGAGCCCATAACTTCCGCTCGGCATCGGTGGCGTCCGCGCGCAGCGTTCTGGCAAGCTCGCGCTTGAACAAGGTGCGCAAATGCGGGTCTGCGAAGCGTGGCATTACCCCTCCCCGAAACGCTGCGCGCTTCGACCCTCCCTCAGGGGGAGGGTCAATCTCACCACTCCACCAAATACCCCGCCACGCCCTCTTCCCAATAGCCGTCGCCGTTCGAGGTCGAGAATTGCGGCAGGCCGTAGGAATAGAGCGTGACGCAGCAGACCTTGCGCGCGTCCCAGCGGCCGCCATGCTGGAAGGCGCTGCCCTGCCAGTTGGCGAACAGGCCGTTCTGCACCTGGCCCATCTCATCTCCGGTCCAGAACAGCGCGCCGCGCCCGCCATCTTCCTTGCCTTCCGGCCCCGTCACCCAGCGCCATTCGCGCGGTGAGGTCTGGCGGCCGCCCAGATAGGTGACGTCGGCATAGCCCTGGGAAAAGACATGGGCGACCAGGAAGTCCAGCTCGGCCTTCGAGGTGACGGTGGCGAGATAGCCCGGCTTGCCCTTCCACATCTGTCTGGTGGCGGCATCGCGCGCGGCGGCCCATGTGATGTTCTTGGCGGCGATGAACTTGTAGGCGTGGCCGTGGCCATCCTCGATCACACCGGTGGTACCGATCTGGTCGAAGATTTCGTGTTCGGGCGCGGGTGTGGGGTTGAACAGCAGCATCCAGCCCAGGCACAGGACCGCCAGGCCCGCTGCCACCCACAGCACAAGCGCGATACGGCGCAGATCCACGAACGCCCCCATTTCCCCGGGGCGGACTCTATCACGGATTCGTCACGGCAAAATGCGGAAGCGCCGCAGCACCGCATAGCTGACCCCGATCAGGATCACGCAGAAGCCCAGCACCGCCCAGAAGCCTTCCTTGTCGGTGGCCCAGGGGATGCCGCCCACATTCATGCCGAAGGCGCCCGCCACGAAGGTGGGCGGCAGCAGCAGGGTCGAGATGATGGTCAAGGCGGACAGGCTGCGGTTGGTGGTCGAGGCGATGCGGGTCTCGATCTCTTCGTAGAGAAGCCGCGCCCGGTCCGACAGCGCGCCGGCATCGCGGTCGAAGTCTTCCGCGTCCTGCAGCAGATGCGGCAGGTGCGCCATCAAGGGCGAACCGGTGTCGCCGCGCCGCGCACTGGTGGCGCGGTGGATGGCGCCGCGCAGGGCGCTGAACTCGCGCGAATAGCGCGACAGCTCGCGCCTGAGCGGCCCCAGGCGCGACTGGTCGCTGGTATGTTCGGCCAGCACCTCGTCCTCCAGCTTGCCGAGCGCGGTCGCCAGCGTCTGGATGCGCGCCTCGACCAGGCCCACGAATTCTTCCTGCAACTGGGCGATGGCGCTGGCGGGTGTGGTGGGAGCGGCGCCCTCTTCTATCCGGTGGCGCAGGTGTTCGACGGCGCGCAACGGATGGCGGCGGGCGGTCAGCAGCAGGCTCGCATCCATCCAGAAGGCGAAGCGGCCCGAGCCCAGCGACTGGTCGGCAAAGTCGCGTTCGATGTCGGGCAGGATGCCCCAGGCGCCGTCGGGGGTGAGATGCAGCTGGATGCGGTCCTCGGTGCCCAGCATCAGGGCGCGGGCGTCGCCGGGCAGCGCGTCGAAGCCCTCCAGGAAGCGGCGGGCGCGGTGGTCGGCCAGGGACAGATGCAGCCAGGCCCAGTCATGGCCATCGGCCAGCGCGGAGGCCAGGGTCTCGTCATGCACGCGGACGGTGCGGCGGCCGTCGCGAAACAGGAAGCCGAAGACCAGGCCGGAACAGCGCTCGAGCATGACGCCGTGGTACGGCGGGCGTGTAACGCTTCTGTGACACGCTATTTGACGGTGGCGCCAGTCAGGTTGGCGACGGCCGACAGCGTGGTCTGCGCCGCGTTCAGCCCCAGGCGGAAATCCTTGTCGTCATAGGTCGCATAGAGGTCGGTCGGCTGGTGCCATTGCGGATCCCAGCCATTGCCGATCTGGGCGCCGCGCTCGTTCTCGCGCAGGCTGACGGCGGGCACCTCGTTCATGAAGGGCGTGGAGTCGGTGTTGGTCATGTGGCGCCCGACCTGGGCGGGATAGTCGGTGGCGTAGTGCTCGTTGGCGTCGGCCAGCACCCAGGCCAGCTTCTGCGCGCCGTCTGCGAACTTGGCGTTGGACTGGTATTCGATGTTCACGTCGGCTTCGGCGCGCTGGGTCTTGGAGATGGTGCCGTCGGCGCGCGGCATGCCGTGGTCGAACATCATCATGTCGTGCTGGATCATGCCCAGCCATTTGGGCTCGGGATAATTGCCCTTGGCATCCTGCTTGCCCTGCAGCGGCCCGCGCTGGGCGACGTAAGCCGCCGCGCCATTCAGACCGGTCTCTTCATTGTTCCAAAGCACGAAGCGGATCGAACGGTCGGTCTTCACATCGGGGCTGCTGAACACCCGCGCCAGCTCCATCACTAGCGCGGTGCCGCTGCCGTCGTCGTTCGCCGCCTCGCCCCAGCCGATGCCGTCCATGTGGGCCGCGACGATGTACATCTCGCCGGGATGGGTGGTGCCGACCTTGGTGCACCAGACTTCCTGGCGGTCGCCGGCGATCGCCGGCGGCGTGTTCAGCGCGCGCAGCTTCGCGTCGGGCTGCTTCATCGGATCGGTGTTGACGCCGGTGGGAAGGCCCGAGCCCCGCACCCGCGCCCCGCCCACGCCGAACACCGGCGTATCGCCGGATGCAGCGGGATGCAGCACGTAATGCGTCGGCTCGTCGCCGAACTGATAGGTCAGGCGTTCGGTGTTGGTGCAGCCATAGCTCTTGAGCTGCTTCTCGATCCAGTCGATGGCGTCGCGATTGCGCTGCGTGCCCTGGCGGCGGTCGCCGAACTTCGTCAGCCCCTTGATCGTGGCCTTGTACTTTTCCAGGTCCAGCCGCCTGGTCAGGATCAGCGCCGGATCATCGGCAGCGGGCGCATGGGCGCCGGGCGGCAAAGTCGCCAACGCATGGGAGGCGGCGTCGGGTGTCTGGGCGGCGGCCGGCAGCGCCAGCAGCGCGCCCAGCATCAGAATGGCCCGGATGCGCATGATAACCCCCTTCAGACGTGCTGGCCGCCGTTGATCATCAGTTCGGAGCCGGTGACGTAGGATGATTGATCCGTACACAGATAATATATCGCCTTGGCGACTTCGCTGGGTTCGCCCAGCCGGCGCAGCGGGATGCTCTCCACGATCTTGTCGGTGCCCGGCGACAGGATGGCGGTGTTGATCTCGCCCGGCGCGATGGCGTTGACGCGCACGCCCCAGGGGCCGAAGTCGGCCGCCATCTCGCGGGTCAGCGCCGTCACCGCCGCCTTGCTGGTGGCATAGGCCGACCCGGCAAAGGGATGCACCCGCGAGCCCGCGATGGATGTCACATTCACGATCGCGCCATGCGCCTTGGCCAGCTCGTTCTTCAGGCCCTGCGCCAGCCAGATGGTGGAGAAGAAGTTCACCTCGAACACCTGGCGCCACAGGCCCATCGAGCTTTCCAGCGTGTCCAGGCGGGCCCCGCCCTCGCCCTTGGGGCTGATGGCGGCATTGTTGACAAGCGCATGCAGCTTGCCGTCGGTCAGGCGCGAGCGCATTTCGGCGACCGCGCGCTCGGTATCCGCCGGATCGGCCAGGTCGACCTGGATATGGTCCTCCGGGCCCGCCGCCCAGGGGCAGTTCTCGGGAAAGGCGTGGCGCGAGCAGGTGATCACCCGCCAGCCGGCGCTGGAAAACCGCTTCACCGTGGCATGTCCGATGCCGCGTGACGCGCCCGTGAGGATCAGGGTTCGCTTTTCGTCGTCAATGTGGTTGGGTTCGGTCATGGGGCTTACAGTAACATCCTAACATGCACGATGCACAGAACCTGACCGCGCTGGCGGTTGTGCTGGCCACGGCGGTCGCCTGCGGCCTGTTCATGAGCCGTTGCCGCCTGCCCGCGGCGGCCGGCTTCATCCTGGTCGGCGTGGTGCTGGGCCCGTCGGGCCTGCACCTGATCAACACCTCGCCCGCGATCGAGACCCTGGCCGAGCTGGGCGTCCTGATGCTGCTGTTCATCATCGGGATGGAGATGCGGCTGTCCAACTTCACCAAGTCGCTCCCCCTGGCGCTGGGTGTGACCGGCGTCACCTGCGCGGTGATCCCGGCTTCGGTCGCCCTGTTCACCCTGGTGGTGCATGGCGAAGTGCGGGGCGGCGTCATCATCGGCTTCATGCTGGCGATCTCGTCCACCGCCGTCGCCATGAAGATGATGGAGGACGCCGAGGAGAAAGACACGCCCGCCGGACGACTGGCGACCGCCATCCTGGTGGCCCAGGACCTGGCGGTGGTGCCGCTGCTCCTGATCACCAATGCGCTGGGCACCGAACTGACCATGCACGCGGTGTGGGGCATGGGCTGGAAGATGGCGCTGGCCTTTACGCTTTTGGGCGTCTTCATCCATGTGCTGAACAAGGTGAAGGTGTTCCGCTTTCCCGGCAGCGAATATCTGATGAGCCACATGGATGTCGGCACCCTGGGGATCCTGGGCATCTGCTTTGCGGGCGCCGCCATGTCGGGCTTTGTTGGTCTTTCACCCGCGCTGGGCGCCTTCCTGTGCGGACTGGCGGTCGGTCATTCGACCTTGCGGCGCGGCGCGCTGGCCACCGCCCAGCCGGTGCAGGCGATTTTGCTGTTCGTCTTCTTCCTGTCGGTGGGCCTTCTGATCGACATGCAATATCTGATGCAGCAGATCTGGGTGGTCGCCGCCGCGCTGATCGTGGTGACGGGCGGCAAGACGGTCTTGAACTTCATCCTGCTGACCCTGTCGGGGGAAAAGGTCGACACGGCGTTTTCCGCCTCGCTGATCCTGTCGCCGGTGGGAGAATTCTCCTTCGTCATCGCCGGATCGGCGGTGGCCGCCGGCACCCTGACCGAGGAAGGCTACAAGCTGGCGCTGGCCGTGGTCGCCATGTCGCTCTTGGCCTCGCCCTTGTTCTTCCTGTTCGCGCGCGTGGCGCATCGCAAGGCGACGACCGGACATTTCCGCAAGCCGCGACCGCAACTGGCGCCGGCTTTGCCGGGACCCGGCTGAGGAAGCCATGAAGCTCCTGATCCCTGCCCTGTGTGTCGTGTTGGGTTGCGCGCCCGCCTTGGCGGATGGATGGCAGCCCACTGCCGGACACACCCAGATCCGCATCTGGCCGGGAACGCCGCCCGACAACAAACCCATGCCGGGGCCGGAATTCTCCGGTGTCGTGAACACCAAGGGCGTGCCCAAGACCATCGCCGGCAAGCCTTATGGCTATGTGATCAACGTTTCCGATCCCACCATGACCGTCTATGCGCCGACCGGAACGAACACCGGCGCGGCGGTCGTGGTGTTTCCCGGTGGCGGCTTTTCCGTGCTGGCGATCGACCTGGAAGGCACAGAAGTCTGCGACTGGCTGACGGCCAAAGGCGTCACCTGCATCCTGCTGAAGTATCGCGTGCCCAGCGAACCCTATGATCCGAAGTGCAGCTGCAATCCCGACAATCTCGCCACCTCGACGCGGTCGCTGCAGGATGCGCAGCGCACCCTGGGACTGGTGCGCCTGCATGCGAAGGAATGGCACATCGATCCGCACAAGGTGGGCGTGCTGGGCTTCTCCGCCGGCGGGTTTCTCGCGGCCGAAGCCGCCACGCGCTACAAGACGCGGCTTTACGCAGCCCTAGATGACGCCGACAAGGAAAGCGCCCGACCGGATTTCTCGGTGCTGGTCTATCCGGGGCATCTGGTGGCCGACAAAACGTCCGGCATCGAACTGAACCCCAACGTGCCCGTCACGTCCGAAACGCCGCCCACCTTCCTAGTCCAGGCGCAGAACGACACCATGGACGGCGTGCACCAGGTGCTGGCTTATTATATCGCCGCGACCAAGGTCGGCGCGCCGACCGAGATGCACCTGTATGCGCAGGGCGGCCACGCCTTCGGCCTGCGCCACACGGAAAAATCGATCACCGACTGGCCGCGCCTGGTCGAGACCTGGCTGCACAGCATCGGCATGACGCCGTAGGCGCCCAAGACAGGCGTTGTCACCAGCCCTGCAGCAGCCCGGCGTCGTACCAGTCCCAGATGATGTAGAACATGAACTGGGGCTGGCGGTCGGGCCCGCGATCATTGAGCGGAATGCGCTCGCCGAAGCTTGCCAGGATATGCTGGCGGCGTGACAGGCTGACCTGCAGCTGGGGCACGATATCCATCTGCAGCTTTTCGCCCGGCGCAAAGGCCTGGGTGGTGAGAAATTCGATCTGCGGCGACCAGGATCGTCCCCAGCCTCCGTCTTCCGCGAAGGTTCGCCCGAAGCTGAAATTGCCGTGCGCCTCGTTGGGCAGGCCCTTGCCGGCGGGAAGCGCGCCGAACACATCGCCCTGCAGGAAATAGTCACCCATGATCTGCGCGAACAAGGCATGGGTTTCGAACGAGAAGGTGCCGTCGCCCAGCCCCTTGGCAGCGCTGCCGGTGGGCAGCACCACTTCGCCCAGGAGGCTGAAGATGGTGCCGGAATCCACATCCGCCAACAGGTTCTGCTTGTAGGCCACGCCCATGTCGCCGATGCCGGTTTCGCCGTGCCCGGACGGGCCGACGATGCTGGAGAAAGGCAGGTTCACCTCAAGCTGGCCGGTGGCGCCCAGGCGCTTCTCGAAGATCGAGGTCGAGGTCATGGCGCGCTGGCCCGACGTGTTGAAGCTGGTGATGTTGAGCACCTCGTCTTCCGGGAAGGCCTTTTCGGTGAACATGGCCAGCGGCAGGTTGAACTCGCCACGCGGCCAGGCGGATTTTTCGCATTTGCCGCGCAGGTAGGCGATGACGGCGTCGATCTCCTCGTCGCTCAGCGCGTGGTCGAAGGCCGGCATGGTGCGGGGAAAGGCGCGCGCGCGGCCGCCACGATGGATGCTGGACGACCAGTCCACATCGGCCTCGCGGTTGGCGAAGCTGCAGTCGGTGAAGTTCGGCATCTTGAAGGCGAAGCCGATGTCGGACGGCTTGCGGTCGCCGGCGCCGTTCTCGCCATGGCACGCGGCGCAATTGGCTTGAAAGAGCGCGCGGCCGTCAGGCTGCGATTGTTTCTCAGACGCAGCGTCAGCGCGCAGCGGCATGCATGCGAGCGCGAGCAGCACGCAGAGCGTCAACCAGAGGGCCTGCCTTATCGTCACGCGTAATTTTCCCCGAGAACCTTGTGCGCGATGATGAGTTAGTGCCATCGCGCGCGTTGACGCAATAACGCGCGCGGCGCTAACTGGTTTGACTCACGAGATAGATTGCACATGAAAGTAATGCGCAGACGTTTGGCAATCTTCTTCTGCGTATCACTTGCATCTGTTTGCGCATTGCTGCTGGCCGTGCACGGTCATGCGCAGGAAATGGAAGAGAGCGCGACGGTGCCGCGCATGCCGTTCAACCACCTGCTCTTCACCACCTCCAGCCACTGCATCGCCTGCCACAGCCAGGTGCACAGCCACCAGGGCGAGGACATCTCCATGGGTTTCCAGTGGCGCGCCTCGGTGATGGCGAATTCGGCGCGCGATCCCTATTGGCAGGCTTCGATCCGCCGCGAGACCATGGATCATCCCGCCGTTGCCGGCGTCATCGAGGACAAATGCGCCACCTGCCACATGCCGATGCAGCGCTATCAGGCGCAGGCGGAAGGCTTGCGGGGCGAGGTGTTGAAATACCTGGCAGCCGTGCGCGCCGGCGCGGCCAGCGATGAACCGGAAGGCGAACTGGAGAATGCCAAGGACGTGAAAGCGACGCTCGCGGCCGATGGCGTGTCCTGCACGGTGTGCCACCAGATCCAGAACAGCAATCTGGGAAAGCCCTCCAGCCTGGATGGCGGCTTCCTGATCGACGTCACGAAGAAGCAGGAGGAACGGGAGATCTTCGGCCCCTATGACGATCCCGACCAAGGCCGCCAGCGGCTGATGCATTCCGCGACCGGATTTACGCCCAAAAAAGTCGGCTATCTCTCCGACTCCGCGCTGTGCGCCTCCTGTCACACGCTGTTCACGCGCGCGCTGGACGACAAGGGCCGGCCGGCCGGGACCTTGCCGGAGCAGGTGCCCTATCAGGAATGGCAGCACAGCGACTATCCCGACCGCAAGACCTGCCAGGATTGCCACATGACCAAGGTGGACGGGCCCCAGCCCATCACCTCGGTCCATGCGCAGGATCATGACGGGGTGATGCGCCACATCTTCGTGGGCGGGAATGCCTTCCTGCTGGACATGCTGAAGGACCATGCCGGCGAACTGGGCGTCTCGGCGCTGCCGGAAGATCTGCATGCCTCGGCGCGGCGCTCGGAAGCGTTGCTGGGCCGCGAGACGGCGGAGGTTTCGGTGTCCGCCCCGGCCGTGTCGGCGGGTCATCTGGCCTTCGACGTGACGGTGCACAACCATGCCGGTCACAAGTTTCCCACCGCCTATCCCGCCCGCCGCGCCTGGCTGCATGTGACGGTGCGCGATGCTTCCGGCCGGGTGGTGTTTGAATCCGGCGCGCCGCGGCCCGACGGCTCCATCGCCGGCAACGACAATGACGCGGACAAGACCAGGTTCGAGCCGCACTGGCGGCGCATTACCGATCCGGGACAGGTGCAGATTTATGAATCCATCATGGGCGACTGGCGCGGCGGCGTGACGACGGGCCTGCTGTTCGGCACCCATTACCTGAAGGACAACCGCCTCCTGCCGACCGGCTTCGACAAGGCCAGCGCGAACGCGCTGGTCAAGGTGGTGGGCGACGCGGCGACCGATCCGGCCTTCCGTGCGGGCGAGGACACCGTCCGCTATGAGGTCGCGGTGCCGGGCGCTTCCGGATATCGCGTCACCGCCGAACTTCTCTACGAAAGCATCGGCTATCGCTGGGCGCACAACCTGGACGACTACCAGGCGGACGAGCCGCAGCGTTTCCGCGCCTATTACGCGCAAGGCGCGCCCAACGCCGTGAAGCTGGTGGCGCGGGCGGAAACCGGAACGCGCTGAGCTAGTCGCTGGCCATCAACATGCGCTGCAGCACCCGGTCGCGCTTGATGAAATAGTGATACAGCGCGCCCGCGACATGCAGCGCGATGAAGCCCAGGAGCACATAGACCAGCACATTGTGGATGTCGCCCGCCTCATGGCCCCAGGCCGAACCCTTGGGCGCCAGGACCGGCAGGCTGACCAGCCCCAAGAGCTTGACATCCCAGCCCCGCGAATTGGCGGCGGCCCAGCCCAGCACGGTCATCACGAAGACCAGGATATAGAGCGCATAATGCGTCAGCCGCGACAGCCACAGCTCCCACGGCTCCAGCGCGTCGGGCAGCGCCACCGGATAGAGAATGCGCCAGGCAAACCGCGCCACGATCACCAAAAGGATCGCCGCCCCCACCACCAGGTGCCAATGCACCCAGCCCTCGTCCAGGGTCTTGCGCCCGATATGGGGCATGATCGAGCCGATGGCGTATTGCGCCAGGAGCAGCAGGAAGATCAGCCAGTGAAAAAGTTTCGCGGTCGGTCCGTAACTGCCGGCGGGTCGTGCCATCTCGACTCTCCTGTTTTGCGAAGAGCCTAGAGGCAGCGCGCGTGTGAGAGTGCAAGTGACACGCAGGAAAACCTGCATCGTCTAAAAAAATTGTTCGGATTACAGCGATGGCGGGGTGTTGGGCCCCAGCGGATCCTGGTGGATGATCACATCGGCGCCGGGATAGGCGTTCAGGATCGCCTTTTCCACCGCATCGCTGATGGCATGCGCCTCGGCCAGTTTCATCTGCGGGTCCAGGCCCAGGTGCAGCTGGATGAAGGTCATCGCGCCCGCCATGCGGGTCTTGAGTTCGTGCACATTCTGCACCCCGTCATGGATCATGGCGATGCGCACGATGCGGTCGCGGTCTTCCGGCTGTAGTTCTCGGTCCATCAGCTGGTCCAGCGCGCGGCGGCCCACGCCGAAGGCGGTGAACAGCATCACACCAGCCACCGCGATGGCGATGACCGGATCGGCGGCCAGCCAGCCCATCCAGGCGACCAGTCCGATGGCGATCACCACGCCGATATTGGTGGCGAGATCGCCCAGGTAATGCACCGCGTCGGATTCCACCGCCAGCGACCCGGTTTTCGCCACCACGCGCTTCTCGTACAGGATCAGCCCGATGGCGCAGACGATCGACACCATCATCACCACCAGTGCCGGCACCGAGTTGTCCAAGGGCTCGGGCGCCATCAGCCGTGTCACCGCCTGCACCGTGATGAACAGGGCGGACGCGGTGATGAAGGCCGCCTGGGCCAGGCCCGCCAGCGGCTCGGCCTTGCCGTGGCCGAAGCGGTGCTCGTCATCGGCGGGCGCCAGCGCCTGGTGAATGGCGAACAGGTTCAGCGACGAGGTGAACAGGTCCAGCGCACTGTCGGCCAGCGAGGCCAGCATGGCGACGGAATGCGAGGCAAAATAGGCGAAGGTCTTGATCGCCACCAGGAACAACGACACCGACAGCGAGGCGATGCCGGCCTTGCGCATCAGGCTGGCGCGATCATTTGTCGGGTTGTTCACTGTGCCCCTTTAAATGAACGCACAAATCCCATCGAAACCAGTCCAATCGCTAAGGTTATCATCAAGGCAAGGAACCATTTGGAAAAGTCATATATGCGACCAACTTGCTCCACCAACGATGCAGCGAGGGCATCCTGCCTCTTATTTAAGTCAGCAATATCTTTCTGAATGAGCGGCAAGGCGACGGCTTTCGCTGGATTTTCGATGACGATACCCTTCAGTTCATCAAGCTCGGCCCTTATTTGGTCTATTTCTGCCAGCTTGCTCTTAAGTGTGAGGTCAGTGATGGGAGCCCCCCTGAGTAGTTTGAACGCTCTTACGAAGCTCGGCGATCTGAGAATTGATGACCTTAATCTGCTCAACTCTGGCCTCTTGTAAAGCGCGCGCTTTCTCAAGCCTCACGTTGCGCGTGAAGTCATCTGGGGCAGCAACGAACGCAAAGATTGAGCCAACACTTGCTGCCAACAGAGCTAGCAAGAACGCCACTTGCGCGGGAGCAAAAACTGCTTTGGATAATGTCTTCCAACTCATGACTACCTCCCCAAGGCATCGAATAAAGTTCAAGTGATATAGATCACGGAAATAGTCTCTGTGTCGTCCAGGGCGATGCGGCGTCGGCGCGGGAATAGACCAGCCGGTCGTGCAGGCGGAACGGGCGGTCGCGCCAGAACTCGATGCGCGTGGGGGTGATGCGCCAGCCCGTCCAGTGCGGCGGGCGCGGCACCTTGGTCAGCGCGTATTTCATCGCATATTCGGCGATGGCTTTCTCGAACACCCAGCGGCCTTCCATCGGCTGCGACTGGGGCGAAGCCCAGGCACCGATCTGGCTGTCTTTCGGACGGGTGGCGAAATAGGCGTCGGCTTCCGCGTCGCTGACCTGCGCGATGGAACCCTTCACCCGCACCGCCTTGCGCAGGGTCTTCCAGTGCAGGTTGATCGCGGCAAAGGGGTTCAGCGCGATTTCCTGTCCCTTGATGCTGCCGGAATTGGAATAGAAGACGAAGCCGTTTGCATCGAAGCCCTTCAGCAGCACCATGCGCACATTGGGGTGGCCGTCGGCATCAGCGGTGGCCAGCGCCATGGCGTTGGGGTCGTTGGGCTCGCTGGCCTGCGCGTCCTTCATCCAGGCGGCGAACAATTCGAACGGATCGGTGCGCGGGGAGATACCGCCATCGTCCAGGGGGCCGCCTGTTTCCATTGTCATGCGCGCGTCCTAGCAGTTTCGGTTCCGCCGGGGTAGCCTGCGCAACCATGCGTCCCATGCACAGACTGTTGCCGCTTGTTTCCCTCTGCGTTTGCCTCGCACTGGCTTCCCCCGCTTTGGCTGCCCGCAGCGGCCCCGAAATCAAGGCGCAGTTCGATGCCGGCATCACCGCCTATGACGCGGGCGATTACGAAAAGGCGTTCAAGCTGTGGATGGACCTGCAGTACGAAGACGTCGCCGCCATGCGCAACGTGGCGATGATGCTGAGGAAGGGCCAGGGTACGGTCCGCAATCCCAAAAAGGCGGAGGAGATCTATCTGCGCGCCGCCCAGGCAGGCCTGCCCACCGCCCAGGCCGACCTGGCCGACATGCTGCTGAAGGGCGAGGCCGGCCCGCCCGACCTGCAAAGCGCCCTGCCCCTGCTGCAGGCGGCGGCCGCCGCCAATCACCCGGTCGCCCAGTACCAACTGGGCGAACTGTACGAGACCGGCGCGCCGCCGCTGGTGCCCCAGAACCTGGAGGTCGCCCGCCAGCTCTATGCCGCCTCGGCCAGCCACGGCATGAAGGACGCCGCCGCCCGCCTGGCTTTCCTGGGTCCGCCCCAGCAGACCCAGCTGGGCAATACGCCCAAGCCCGGCGAAACCGGCACCGCCACGGTGCACCCCGCCATTCCTGCACAGGCCGCGCCCATCCAGTAGGGTGGCAAGGACGAAAAGCCTTCCTATATTCGGGGTCAAAGGATTCGCATGAAAGACCCGTATGAAGTGCTGGGCGTCGCCAAGACGGCCAGCGAAGCCGAGATCAAGAAGGCCTTCCGCACGCTGGCCAAGAAGCACCACCCCGACAAGCATCAGGGTGACACGGCCGCGCAGAAGAAGTTCCAGGAGATCAGCGGCGCCTACGACATTCTCTCGGATGCGGAGAAGCGCGCCCAGTACGATGCCGGCGCCATCGGGGCCGACGGCAATCCGCGCGGCTTCGATCCGCGCAGCGGTTTTCGCCAGGGCAATCCGTTCGGCGGCGGCGCCAACCCGTTTGGCGGGCGCGGCGGACCGGGTGGATTTCATTTCAGCTTTGACGATCAGCCCGGTGGTGCCGCCGGTTTCGAGGACATCTTCGCCGACCTGATGGGCGGCGGACGCCGCGCGCGGGGCGGTGCAAGGGCCGCGACCAAGGGCGAGGATTTCAGCGCCGCCGTCACCGTCAGCTTCGACGAAGCCGCCATCGGCGGCACGCGCCGCGTGGTGCTGCAGAATGGCGAGCAGATCGACGTCAAGATTCCCGCCGGCGTGAAGGACGGCCAGACCGTGCGCGTGAAGGGCCGCGGCGGCGCGGGGCGCAACGGCGCGGCCAACGGCGACATCCTGCTGACCGTGTCGGTGGCGCCCCATCCCTCCAAGACGCGCGACGGCAACGACATCCGCATGGACCTGCCGGTGTCGCTGAAGGAAGCGGTTCTGGGCGGCAAGGTGCCGGTTGAAACGCTGACCGGCACGGTCTCCCTGACCGTTCCGCCCAACGCCAACACCGGCACGACCCTGCGCCTGAAGGGCAAGGGCATCGCCTCCAGCCCGCCGGGTGACTTGTATGTCAGGTTGGTGGTCGTGCTGCCGGACAAGCCCGATGAGTCCCTGAAAGACTTCCTCCAGGGGTGGCAGGGGAACTACGACCCGCGGGCCAAAAACCGCTAAGCCGCTGTTATAAAAAGACTTTAGTCGTCGTATATTTTGCGCGCCAAGCGGGCGGTTTCAGGTTAAATGCATTGCACCAAAGCCCAAGAAGCGGGGAAGTCAGCATGTCATTTTCGGGTCTCATGAAGGGCAAGCGTGGCCTGATCATGGGCGTGGCCAACCAGCACTCCATCGCCTGGGGCATCGCCCAGGCGCTGCACGAGGCCGGGGCCGAGCTGGCATTCTCGTATCAGGGCGACCTGTTCAAGAAGCGCGTGCTGCCGCTGGTCGAACCGCTGAAGCCCGCCACAATGATCGATTGCGACGTGACCAATGCGGCGTCCATCGACGCCGCATTCGACGAACTGAAGAAGGTCTGGGGTTCGATCGACTTCGTGGTGCATGCCATCGCCTTCAGCGACAAGGATCAGCTGAAAGGCCGTTACGTCGACACCACGGCCGAGAACTTCCGCCTGACCATGGACATCAGCTGCTATTCCTTCACCGCGGTCGCGCAGCGCGCCGAAAAGCTGATGACGAACGGCGGCAGCATGGTGACGCTGAGCTACCTGGGCGCCGAGCGCAACATGCCCCACTACAATGTGATGGGCGTGGCCAAGGCGGCGCTGGAAGCCAGCGTGCGCTACATGGCCGAGGACCTGGGCAAGAAGAACATTCGCGTCAATTCGATCTCGGCCGGCCCGATCAAGACTCTGGCTTTCGCCGGCATCGCCGACAGCCGCTATATCCTGAAGTGGAACGAGTACAACTCGCCGCTGCGCCGCACCGTGACGCAGGGCGAAGTTGGCAACTCGGCGCTGTTCCTGTTGTCGGACCTGGGCAGCGCGGTGACGGGCGAGAACCTGCATGTCGATGCCGGCTACCACGTCGTGGGCATGAAGGCGGAAGACGCGCCCGACATCGCCGTGCCGCAGAAGAATGAGTCTTGAGCTTCCTGCCGACCTGACCCTCTATTTCGCGCGCCATGGCCAGACTGAGGCCAATGTCGAGAAGCGCTTCTCCGGCTACAAGGACACGCCGCTGACCCCGCTTGGCCGCGCCCAGGCGGGTGCGGTGGGCGAAATTCTGAGCCGCGAGCTTGGCATGGCAGAGGGCTTTGATTTTGTCTGCTCACCGCTGGCCCGCGCCCAGACCACCCTGCGCATCGCGCGCGAGGTGATGGGCCTGAAGCCAGACGACTTCGTCACCGACAACCGGCTGATGGAGATCAACCTGGGCACCTGGGACCAGCTGACCGACGAAGAGGCCCGCGCCCAGAGCCCTTCCCTGTTCGAGCAGCGCGGCAACGACAAGTGGCATGTGCGGGTGCCGGGCGGCGAGAATTACGCCGAAGTCGCGGCGCGCGTGACCGACTGGGTGCGCGAACTGAAGACCGACACGGTGGCGGTCAGCCACGGCGCCACCACCCGCATCCTGCGCGGGCTGCTGGCGGGGTTGGACTGGCGCGAAATGAGTGCGCTGGACGAGCCGCAGGGGGTGGTTTTCCGCGTTAACGGTTCGCAGGTTGTGAAACTGGAACCTTGAGGCGAATTGGGTTATCCCCTGCCCCATGTCTCACAACACCTTCGGCCACCTCTTCCGCGTCACCACCTTCGGCGAAAGCCATGGGCCGGCGATCGGCTGCGTGGTCGATGGCTGCCCGCCCGGCATCGCCCTGACCGAGGCCGACATCCAGCCCTGGATGGAAAAGCGCCGCCCCGGCCAGTCCAAGTTCGTCACCCAGAGGCAGGAGCCCGATGCGGTGAGGATTTTGTCCGGCGTCTTCCAGGACGAGCGGATGCCCGCGCAGCTGACCACCGGCACGCCCATCGCGCTGATGATCGAGAATGTCGACCAGCGGTCGAAGGACTATGGCGACATCCGCGACAAGTTCCGGCCCGGCCATGCCGACTTCACCTATGAAGCCAAGTATGGCGTGCGCGACTATCGCGGCGGCGGGCGCCAGAGCGCGCGCGAAACCGCGACGCGCGTGGCCGCCGGTGCGGTGGCGCGCAAGGTGCTGGACGAGCTGTACGGCAAGGTGACCATTCGCGGCGCGCTGGTGCAGATGGGTACGCAGAAGATCGACCGCGCCAACTGGTCGTGGGACGACGTGAACAACAACCCCTTCTTCTGCCCGGATGCGAAAGCGGCCATGGCGATGGAGGACTATCTCGAAGGCATCCGCAAGGCCGGCTCGTCGGTCGGCGCGATCATCGAGGTGGTGGCCGAAGGCATTCCCGCCGGCTTGGGCGCGCCGATCTATGGCAAGCTGGACAATGAGCTGGCGTCGGCGCTGATGAGCATCAACGCGGTCAAGGGCGTGGAGATCGGCGACGGCTTCGCCACCGCCGCCATGACCGGCGAAGAAAATGCCGACGAGATGCGCCACGGCAATGACGGCAACCCTGTGTTCCTGGCCAACCATGCCGGCGGCATCCTGGGCGGCATCTCCACCGGCCAGCCGGTGGTGGCGCGCTTCGCGGTCAAGCCGACGTCATCCATCCTGTCGCCGCGCCGTACCATCGACAAGGCTGGCACCGAAACCGACATCATCACCAAGGGCCGCCACGACCCCTGCGTGGGCATCCGCGCCGTGCCGGTGGGCGAAGCGATGATGGCACTGGTGCTGGCCGACCAGGCGCTGCGGCACCGCGGGCAAGTGGGCTGATCAGCTCAGATCTACGCGCGTTCCCAACGGCAGATTTCTGACTTTGGCGATCAGCTGGCCCATCAGGTGCCAATACACATCGATATTTGACCGTTCGATATTACTGAGATTATCGGCGCCGCCCAGGAACAATGGCTTCCTGTATCCGGCGCACTGATCGTAGGCGAGCGCGCCTCCACCGGCCGACCGCCAAGCGGCGAAGAAATCTCTGGCGAGCGCCGCATCGGCATATACCAGCAATTCATCGTCATGGAACGAGCCGAGGTTACAGGGAATTTCCAGCGCCTGCCCCGTGCCGGGCTCAAACATCACCACGCCCGGGCGCCCACCTTGTTCGCGACGGCTGTCCAGCGCAAAAACGCGCCCTAGCCAATCAAACCCGAAGCAAGCCACATAGGGCTCATAATCGGGGAACGCCAACGCAACACGCGCAGTCCACGAGTGTTGGTCAGCGGGGTGGGCGGTTCGATACAGACCGTCACCGAACGACATCCCGCCCAACTCGGCGAAGAATGCTTTCAGGTCTGGATCAAATACAGATGCCAACGCATCATCTGCCCCCTGTCGTGCCGCAGGATCAGGTGCAAAAGCTTTCAGAAACGCCTCAAGCATCATTTCCAACGCATCGTGGTACCCACCGCCGCACCGACGCTGACCTGCGGCTCCGATGGCGGCTTGGCGCCGGTCTGTTGTTCGCGGAAGGCGACGCATTCCTGCACTTTCGATCCCAGCGCCGCGAAGTCGCCGACCAGCGGCACGGCGCGCAGGAAGCAGTCGTCAAAGTATGTGTACTGGTTGAGCTCGCCGCAGCCGAAGCTGGTGCGGTCGGGGCGCGCCGCTGTGATCACCACGCGGTTGGCCTCAGCCAGCGCAGGCACGAACTGGCCGCTGAAACAGGCCGACATCACCACCACGCTGGGGCGGCTGCCGCAGGCATTGTCGATCACCGACTGCATCCGCGCCGGCGGCACCACCGATCCGCCGACCACGATGCCGTCGGGCGTGCCGTGGCTGGTGAAATAGACCAGGCAACCGCCGGGCGCGCGCTTCACCAGGTCCCACAGCCCGTTGGCGATGTTGCCGGTGCCGGTTTCCTGTGCGGTCGCATCGGGGTTGAGGGAGAACTGTTCGATATTGGCGGGCGAGAAGCCCAGCCCCGTGAAGGTTTTCGCCAGGTCGCGGCGGGCATTGTCGAACACCTGGCTGGGGGCGCCGCTATGGGCCTTGTTGTCGCCCGCCACGATGATCGCCGACCAGTCGGCGAACTGGTTTGCCCAGGCGGGCGAGGCCAGCAGCAGGCCAAGGGCGAACAGGAACCGTTTCATGCTTTCCACCTGAGCGTGAACGCGACGTTGGGGCCAATATAGACCTGCGGCTCCGACGGGGGCGAGGCCCGCATTTCCTGCTCGCGCACCGCTACGCAACCCTGCACCTGCTCGCCCAGCCCGGCGAAGTCGGACGCGTGATCCATCGCGCGCAGGAAGCAGTCGTCGAAGAAGGTGTACTGGTCCATCTCGCCGCAGCCGAAGCTGGTGCGGTCGGGCCTCGCCGCTGTCATCACCACGCGGTTGGGGCCGGACAGCGCGCCGACGAACTGGCCCGAATAGCAGGCCGACATCACCACAACGGCCGGCCTCTTGCCGCAGCCGTCATTGACCAGCTTGAACATCATGGGTGGGGTCACCAGCGAATTGCCCACGATGATGCCGTTGGGGGCGCCGTGCGAGGTGAAATAGATCAGGCAGCCGGCCGGCGCGCGATGCGACAGAGCGATCAGGGACCTGGCGATGGAGACGATCTCGGTCGGCTGGGAGTCGTAATCGAAGTTGACCGAGAACTGCTCGGTGTTGGCGGCGCTGAAGCCGATTTTCTGGAAGGCGGCGGCCAGGTCCTTGCGCGCATCGTCGAACACCGGTGACGGCGCGCCGGAATGGGCGCGGTTGTCGCCCGCCACGATCAGCACCGCCCAGCGCTTGAAGTCGTTCAGCGGCGGTGGCTGCGAGGCTTGCGCAGGCGTCACAGGGGCGCGCAGCCACACAGCCGCGCCGCCCGCCACGGCCAGCACCGCCAGGGCGCAAAACCCGATAACGACTGCCTTCTTCAAGCCCCAGCCCGATGAAACCCCGCTACCAGTTCAATATGCGACGACCAGAGGAATTGGTCCACCGGCGTCACCGGGCCGATCCTGTACCCCCCGGCGACCAGGATGGCGGCATCCCGGGCAAAGCTGTCGGCATTGCACGAGACATAGGCGATCACCGGTACCTTGGAGCGGGCCAGCACCTTGGCCTGCGCTTCCGCCCCCGCGCGCGGCGGGTCCAGCACCAAGGCGTCATAGGCTGCCAGTTCGGCGGCACTCACCGGCAGCTTGAACAGGTCGCGCGCTTCGGTGGTGACGGGCTTGAGCCCCTTGGCCTTGGCGGCGCCGGCCAGCGCGGCCAGCGCGGGCGCATCCTGTTCCACGGCATGGACCCTGGCCTTCCGGGCCAGCGGCAGCGCGAAGGTGCCCACGCCGCTGAACAGGTCGGCGATCGCCTTGGCCTTGGCCACGATCTTCTGCACATGCCCCTGCAGCGCCTGCTCGCCTTCGACGGTGGATTGCAGGAAGGGATTGGGCGGCAGCGCCACGGCCACACCACCAATGGTGACCAGGGGGACGGCGGTCTCGAACACCATCTCGTTGCCCATGGTCAGCCTTGCGATTCCGATGCCCGAAAGCGCCTTCGACAATTCCGCGGTCAGCGCCGCCGTCAGCCCCTTGCGCCATTTCAGCTGCGCATCGAAGCCGGTATCGGTCTGGGTGACATGCAGGTCTGCCGCCTCGCCCACCCCGAACAGCGGCTCCAGCCGCCGGCGCAGCGCCCCGACCAGGTTGAACAATTCCGGCGTCAGCACGTCGCAATGATGCATGTCGATGACGGTATGCGATTTCGCGGCGTGAAAGCCGATATGCAAGCCTTCGGGCAGGCTCTTGATCTTGAACACGGCGCGGCGGCGCGAGCGCGGCGGCACGATCACGGGTGCCATAACCTCCGCATTCACCTTGGCTTTCAGCAACGCGGACTGCACCGCGGCGCGCTTGCCATGAGCGTAATCGGTTGCCGGCATGTCCTGGAACTGGCAACCGCCGCAGGTCCCAAAATGAGTACAAAGCGTCATATTTTCTTGTAGCAGATCAGTCTTTCTGCGCGAAACCGCGCATAGTTTTTTTGGCGATACGTATGGCGCCGAACGGAGCGCGGTGGGATAATCCCTTCGTCGCCGGCACCGACTCTGCTCACTGGCGATTGAGAGACATAAGAGACAGATAACAGAACACTGTCCGTGCTCCCGCGAATGGAGGCACATCATGTCGACGCATTTCGGATCCTACGCCATTCATTCCAACAGCCTCGCCTGCCCCGGTTGCGGGGCCAATGGCGCATTGCGCTGGGAAGACGCCCCCGGCAATGGGGGCAAGCAGCTGATCGCCATCGAAGGCGGTTTCTACGAACGGCTGGCCAAGAAAGCGCCCTACGCCATCGAGCTGGTCTGCAATGGCTGCGGTACGGTGCAGGCCGCGGCCTAGGCTAGCGGCTTTATCATCTCGGTATCGGGCGCGGTCCACGCCATGCCCGCATACAGCGGCCGCCCCTGTTCGGTGGCATGCAGCACCAGAAAATCGACGCCGCGGCTTTTGAATTCGACTTCGCCCGCCTGCATCAATGCCTTGGCGATGCCTTGCCCGCGATGTCCCCGTTCGACATAGACGTTCAGCACGTAACCGCGCTTGTCCTGGGCGGGATGCAGGGGATGGGGCGGCCAATCCAGCAGCATCAGGCCGATGCCGCCGACAGCCGCGCCGTCGCGTTCGGCGATGAAACCGAAATAGCGGCCGTCATCGAGGCGCGGCTTCAGCCAGTCGCGAAAGGGACCCGTCATCGCATCCAGCAGCGCCTGTTCGCGCCCGGCATCGCGAAACATCGCCACGCGATGGTGGCAGATCAGGTCGAGGTCGGACGGCGCAACGGGGCGGATCAGGCCAGCTTGCCCGCGGCCAGGTGCACGGCTTCATCGCCACGGCCCAGCGCCTGCAGCGCGGTGCGCACGATACCGTCGGCATCCAGGCCGGCGGCAGCGTAGAGCTTTTCCGGCGTGTCCTGGTCCTGGAAGACATCGGGCAAGGTCATCGGGCGGATCTTGATGCCACGATCCAAGAGGCCGTCATGCGCCATGAAGTGCATGACATGGGCGCCGAAGCCGCCGGCAGCCCCTTCCTCGATGGTGATCAGCACTTCGTGCTCTTTCGCCAGGCGGCGGATCAGGTCGGTGTCCAGGGGCTTGGCGAAACGTGCATCGGCAATGGTCGGCGACAGGCCGTAACCGGCCATGCGCTCAGCTGCCAGCAGCACTTCCTTCATGCGGGTGCCGAAATTCAGGATGGCGATGCTGCTGCCTTCCTTGACGATGCGGCCCTTGCCGATTTCCAGCGGAATGCCTTGCGCCGGCAGCGCGATGCCCAGCCCCTCGCCGCGCGGATAGCGCAGCGCAGACGGGCGGTCGTCGATCTGGGCCGCGGTGGCCACCATGTGCACCAGCTCCGCCTCGTCCGACGGCGCCATGATGACGAAGTTCGGCAGGGTGGCGAGATAGGCAATGTCGAACGAACCCGCATGGGTCGAGCCATCGGCGCCAACAAGTCCGGCGCGGTCCATGGCGAAGCGCACCGGCAGGTTCTGGATGGCGACGTCGTGCACCACCTGGTCATAGGCGCGCTGCAGGAAGGTCGAATAGATGGCGCAGAAGGGCTTCATGCCCTCGGTCGCCATGCCCGCCGCGAAGGTCACGCCGTGCTGTTCGGCGATGCCGACGTCGAAGGTGCGGGTGGGGAACGCCTTTTCGAAAAGATCGATGCCGGTGCCCGACGGCATGGCGGCGGTGATGGCGACGATGCGCTCGTCCTTCCTGGCCTCCGCGATCAGCGCCTCGCCGAACACCTTCTGGTAGGCGGGCGCCTTGGGCGCGGGCTTGGCCTGCACGCCGGTCAGCACGGTGAACTTGTTCACCGCATGCCACTTGTCGGCGGCCTTCTCGGCCGGCTCGTAGCCATGGCCCTTCTTGGTCACGACATGGACCAGCACCGGGCCCTTCATGGTGTCGCGGACATTTTCCAGGATCGGGACCAGGTGATCCATGTTGTGGCCGTCGATCGGGCCCACGTAATAGAAGCCCATTTCCTCGAACAGGGTGCCGCCCATCGCCATGCCGCGCGCATACTCCTCGGTGCGCTGCGCCACTTTGAAGAGACCGCGCGGCAGGAACTTGCGCGCCAGCCGCTTGGCCATGTTGCGGATGCCGGTATAGCTGCGGCTCGACACCAGGCGCGCCAGATAGGCGCTCATCGCGCCGACCGGCGGGGCGATCGACATGTCGTTGTCGTTCAGGATGACGATCAGCCGGTTCTTGTTGGCGCCGGCATTGTTCATGGCTTCATAGGCCATGCCCGCGCTCATCGAGCCGTCGCCGATCACCGCGATGACGTTGTTGTCGCCACCCTGCAGGTCGCGCGCCACCGCCATGCCCAGGCCGGCGGAAATGGAGGTCGAGGAATGCGCCGCGCCGAACGGATCGTATTCGCTCTCCGCCCGCTTGGTGAAACCGGAAAGGCCGCCGCCCTGGCGCAAGGTGCGCATGCGCGAGCGGCGCCCGGTCAGTATCTTGTGCGGATAGGCCTGGTGGCCGACGTCCCAGATGATGCGGTCGGCGGGCGTGTTGAAGACATAGTGCAGCGCGGTGGTCAGCTCGACCACGCCCAGCGAGGAGCCGAAATGGCCGCCGGTGACGCTGACGGTATCGATCAGATCGGTGCGCAGCTCGTCGGCGAACTGGCGCAGCTGCCACTTTTCCAGCTTGCGCAGGTCTTCGGGCAGATCGACCTGGTCGAGCAGCGGCGTCTTGGTATTGGGGATGTTCATGCCGTCTCCAGGCTTTCGCCGATCGCAGGACCATTCGGGCCCTGGATGATTTTTTCCAGCCGGCTTTCGGCCGACTTGAGTTTGGTTTCGCAGTGCGCCTTCAGCGCCTGGCCGCGTTCGTAGAGTGCGATGGAGTCTTCCAGGTCAACCTCGCCCTGTTCCAGGCGCGAGACGATGGCTTCCAATTCCTTCAGCGCGCCCTCGAAGGAGAGTTCCTCGATCGCGACTGGTTTGGCGGGGGACGGAATGACAAATCTCCAACAGCTTGACGGTCTGGCAGCACCGAAACCGCAGTGCACCATAATCGCAGTTATGGTGCCTCCAAGCCAGCTTCGTGCCCCCGCACGTGGGCTAAACTATAGTTGAGCCCGGAACTGCGACAAGTCGAATTGTTGCCGATAAGCCCTTGTACCTGTGATGACTTTGTCACGGCTGGGGTAGCTGGGAGGCCCGAAGTTCCAGCCCGCCATTGGTACCCTGGGGCATGGCAGAAACCCCACTCAGGCCGGCTTTCAGCACCGGCAGGTCGAGAATCGCCTGGATCCGCCCCATCAGGCCCAGGCTGGCATCCAGCCCGCCCGACAGGCGCGACAGGGTGCCCAGAAAGCCGGTGGGCCGGGGGAAGACCTTGAAGCTCATGCTGCCGGCCGAAACCTTGGCCAGGCCGGCGGCCTCGTCCGCGGCGGTCCAGAAGCCGCCCAGCTTGTCCACAAGTCCGCGCTCATGGGCATCAGTGCCCGACCAGACCCGGCCGCGGGCGATCTCCTGCACCTTGCCCAGCGGCAGGTGGCGGCCTGCCGCCACCTTCTGCGTGAAGTCGGCATAGATCACATCGGCCTGGTGGTTCAGGTTGGCCCACTGCTCGGGCGTGTAGGGCTGCAGCGGCGAATCCATCAGCGTGTTCTTGCCGACCGCCACCATGCCGGTGTTCACACCGATCAGCCCCGCCGTCTTGTTGAACGACACCTTGCCGGTCAAGACGCCGATGGAGCCGGTGATGGTGCCGGGCTCTGCCACGATACGGTCGGCGCTGGTGGCGATGTAATAGCCGCCCGACGCGGCGACCGCACCCATCGAGACCACCACGGGCTTGCCCGCCTTCTGGGCCATCTTCACCGCGTGCAGGATCTGGTCCGATGCGGTGACGCTGCCGCCCGGCGAATCCACCCGAAGCACGATGGCCTTGATGTCCTTGTCGCGGACGGCCTGGCGGATGGCGAGCGAGAGATCGTCGCTGGCGATGCCGCTGGTGGAATTCAACAGCGAGCCCTTGGCGGTGCCGTCGCGGATGTCGCCGCTGGCTTCCACGATGGCGATGTTGGCGGCGCCGAAATTGTTCTTCACCGCATCGCGCACATAGTTGGTGAAGCGCACCAGCTTGGCGCCCCCGCCTGCGCGCCTGATGGCTTCGGCGCGCGCTTCGTCGTCATAGCCGGCGCGGTCGACCAGGCGGGCCTTCTGCGCTTCTTCCGTGAACTGGGGGCTGGCTTCCAGAGCCGTCACCAGTTCCGGTTTGGTGATCTTGCGCTGGGCCGCCATCTGGGCGGCCGCGCTGTCATAGACCGACTGCATCAGCTGGGTGAGCTGCTCGCGATCGGGCGCGCTCATCTCCTTTTCCATGTACATGTCGGCGGCCGACTTGTACTCGGCGCGCTTGGCGATCTGCGGCTCGGCCTGGATCTTGTCCAGCGCGCCGCGCAGGAAGATTTCCCCGCCGCCGGTGCCCGAGACCGAGAAGGGCGATTTGGGCTGCATCCAGATTTCGTCGGCCGACGATGCCGCCAGGTAATCGCCCATGCCGGCGCCGAAGAAGGCGGTCGCCTGGGCGATGACGAACTTGCCCGACTTGCGGAAGCGCTGGATGGCGGTCGAGATTTCCTGCGCCTGCGCGGTGGAAAGCGAACTGTTGCCCAGCCGCACGACCACGCCCTTCACGCGGCTGTCATGCGCGGCCTGGTCCAGCCCCAGCACCACGCCCATCACGGTGGCCTTGCGCGAGGAGAACAGGCTGGACTGCCCGGCGGCGCTGTCGGCGATCGGCTCACGCAGGTCCAGCGCCAGCACCATGTTGCCCGGCAGGCCGTCACCCCAGGCCAGCCCGATCACGAACAGCGCGGCGAAGATCAGGATGACGGCGGCGATGACCTTGGCGAAGCCGTTCAGCACGGACAGGAACAGGTCGCGCAGCCAGGTGAGAAAACGGATCATGGAAAAATACCGCGGGGTGAAAATGCGGGGCGGAATCTAACGAAAAAGCCCGGTGCCTGACAGGGCACCGGGCTCGTTCTTTTATGACGGTAAATTAGTGCTTGGTGGCGTCGCGCACCGCGTCCTTCATGCCGCCAACGGCATTCTGGACCTTGCCGGCGGCCTTGTCGGCCTTGCCTTCGGCCTGCAGCTTGGCGTCGCCGGTCATCTTGCCGGCGGCTTCCTTGATGGCACCCTTGGCCTGGGTGGCCGAACCTTCGATACGATCCTTGTCCATGATGTACTCCTTGTTGAGGAATGGGGGTTGCGCCAGGGGCGGCGCATGATCAGATAACGTGGGTGCAGGAACGCGGTTCCCGTAACCTTGTGCCGGGAACCTGCGAATGACAGTGCGAGACGGTACGGAGACACGCATGCACAGACGCGGATTTGTTTCAGGATTGCTGGCGGGCACGGCGGCGCTGAGCCTGCCCGCGCACGCCTATGAGGTCACGCACACGGATGCGGAATGGAAGAAAATGCTGTCGCCGCAGGCCTACGATGTGCTGCGGCATGAAGCGACCGAGCGGCCTTTTTCAAGCCCGCTGAACGACGAGCATCGCAAGGGTACTTTCGCCTGCGCCGGCTGCGCGCTGCCGCTGTATGCGTCCGAGACCAAGTTCGACAGCGGCACCGGCTGGCCCAGCTTCTGGAAGCCGCTGCCCAAGGCGGTGGAAGAAGCCACCGACAACAGCCTGTTCATGCAGCGCACCAAGGTGTCGTGCAAACGCTGCGGCGGCCATCTGGGCCATGTCTTCGACGACGGCCCCAAGCCGACGGGATTGCGCTACTGCATGAATGGCGTGGCGATGACGTTCAAGGCTGCATAACCATCGCAGCCCTTGAGGCGGCCATGGGGAAGTGCAAATGAAAAAGGCCGGTGGTTTCCCACCGGCCTTTCCATTCAAAGCATCCAACCTTACGGCGTGGCGGGCGCAGGCGCGGCGGCGTCCTGCGCCGGAGCAGCCTTGGCCTTCGCCTTGGCCTGTTCGGCCATGGAGTCGTGCGCGGCCGAGAAGCCCTTCAGGAAGAACTTGATGTCGTACTGCTTGCCGCTGTCGGCGAAGATGCGAACCTTGCCTTCCGGACCGGCCTTGGCCAACGCCTCGATGGCGGCGTTGTCGATCGGCGCCTGCACCACACAGCCGGTGCGATCGCAATAGCGGTACGGCATCACCGGCGAGGTATAGCCGTCGGTGACGATGGTCAGGCCTTTCTGGATGGCGACTTCCAGCGGCACGTTGATCTGGATGCCGTGCTTGTCCAGGCTGGGAACATAGGCGAGCGAGATCGAGAGCATGCGCTGGCGCGACCGCGGCTCGACCAGTTCCTCATACATGTCGCACGGGCTGGGGCTGGTGATCGGGAAGCAGCGCACCATCCAGTCGCCGATGGTCTTCACCTCGGGCTGCTTGGGCGCGGCCTGCTGGCCGGCATCGCCGCCCGCGGGCGGAGCGGCCGGCGCGGCGCCTTGCGCGAAGGCAACGCCGCCGGCGAGGAGGACGCCGCAGGCGGCGCCCGTCAGGATATGAGCAAGCTTCATGAGAACAGTCTCCAGATCCAGCTGTGACGCTTGGCTTCAGACGAGCGCCAGGCGGCATAGGCCATCTTGTAGCCCTTGAACGACACCGGTTCCGCAACCGGCTTGCCGTCCAGGGTGGCAAACATCACCTGGGCATCGGAGGCGCCCTTGAGCGAGCCGGCCAGGGCGTTGTCGAACGGCGCGGTCGCGATGCAGCCGACGCTGTTGCAGGTGCGGTACTGATAGATCTTCACCGCATCCTTGCCGATCTTCAGGCCCATGCCGGCCTGCAGCGCGACGCCGTGCGGCAGGGTGAAGCCGATCAGCTGCTTGCCATCCTTGTCGGTGGTGATGGTCATGCGGGCAATGGCGCTGTTCTGCTGCTTGTCGACGATGTCGGACGCCAGTTCGCAGGCGCCTTCCTTCGACTCGGCAGCGGGGCAAGCCACGCGCCAGTCGTCATAGGGCGTCACGACGGCGCCCTTGGCATTGTAGGTGGCCACGCCGCGCACCATCCAGCCCACCAAAAGGCCCAGCAGCAACGCAACACCGCCCACAACAAGACGTTCAGTCTGGTTTTTCATCGGTTCGGATTCGCTTTGATTTTCTTCGGTTTCGTCCTGAAAAGCCGCCCTCCCGGCGGTTGTCCGGACGAAAAGCCGGGGGTGACCTACCAGATCGCCCGGTTAAAGGAAACGCCCCCTTTTGGCCTTAACCCTTCGGGCCGCCGCAAACCCGTGGGCGGGCAAACGCGCCCGCCCGGGATGACAGGCTTTTAATGGCCTAGCGGGCCGCCAGCAGCACCGGCTTTTCCGCGTAGTATTGCGGCCAGACCTTCTTCAGCGCGGCGATCTTGGGCAGGTCGTTGATGCGGATATAGGCCGAATCCGGGTTCTGGACGAGATAGTCCTGGTGATAGTCCTCTGCCCGGTAGAAGCCCTTCAGCGGCTCGACCTTGGTGACGACGGCGCCACCATAGATATGCGCGGCATCGAGCTGGGCGATATAGGCCCTGGCGGTTTCAGACTGTGCCGGGCTGGTGGCGAAAATCTCGGAACGGTAGCTGGTGCCGGTATCCGGGCCCTGGCGGTTCAACTGCGTCGGGTCGTGCGCCACCGAGAAATAGATGCGCAGGATCTGGCCATAGCTGATCACGTTCGGATCGAAGGTAATCTCGACCGACTCGGCATGGCCGGTGGATTGTTCGCTGACCTGGTCGTAGTTGGCGCTTTCCTTGGTGCCGCCCGCATACCCGGCGACGACCCTGGTCACGCCCTTCACATGCTCGAACAGGCCCTGCTGGCCCCAGAAGCAGCCGCCGGCCAGCACCGCGGTCTCGCTTGCCGCCGTATTGGCGGGGTCGAGCGTCGCGGCAGGAATTTCGCGGTTCAGGTCATCGGCATGCGCGGTAAACAGCGCCGGTGCCGTGACCAAGGTCACGACGGCGGCGGCGGCCAGCGCCAGGGATCGCAAATGCATCGGCATCCTCACAGTCCTATACGCAAGACCAGTTCGTCCGGATCAGCCGCCGGTTACGCGAAACCACCGGCGAAAACCTGGGCGGCCTCGCCGATGGCGTCATAGGCCAGGTCCAGTTCCTCGCCCGTCACGCAATAGGGCGGCATCACATAGATGGTATTGCCCAGGGGCCTGAGCAACAGGCCGTGGCTGTGGAAGAAGCGGGTCAGTTCCGGCCCCAGCCCGGCCAGATAGCCGGGATCGGGCACTTTCAGGTCCAGCGCGGCGATCGTGCCGATCCGGCGCACATCGGCGAAACGCGGATCGCTGCGGAAGGGGATCAGGCGTTCTTCCTGGCGGATGCAAAGCGTTTTGATGCGTTCGCGCACCGGCTCGGTCTTCCAGATGTCCAAGTTGGCGCGCGCCGCCGCACAGGCAATCGGGTTGGCGGTGAAGGAACTGGAATGAAAGAAGGTCTTGCTGCGGTCGGGCGAATAATGCGCCTCGAAGATTTCGGGGGTGCACAGGGTCGCCGCCAGCGGCAGCGAGCCGCCCGTCAGCCCCTTGGCGATGCACATTATGTCGGGCGTGATGCCCGCCTGCTCGCAGGCAAACAGGGTTCCCGTGCGGCCGAAACCGGTCATCACCTCGTCGGCGATGAACAAAGTGCCGTGGCGTTCGCACAGCTTCTTCATGCGCGCCAGGATTTCGGGCGGATAGATCAGCATGCCGCCAGCGCCGCAGATCAGCGGTTCCACGATCAGCGCGGCGGCGTCCCTCGCCGCCTCTTCCAGCGCCGCCAGCGTGCCGCAACTGCGGTCGTGCGGGAACGGCAGGCGCACCACATCGAACAGGAGCGGATCGTAGGGCGCGTTGAACACGCCGCGCGCACCCGCCGACATGGTGCCCACCGTGTCGCCGTGATAGGCGTGCTCCAGCGCGATGATGCGGGTGCGGTTCTTGCCTTGGTTCTTCCAGAAGCCCAGCGCCATCTTCAGCGCCACTTCCACCGCTGTCGAGCCGCTGTCGGAATAGAAGACGTGGCTGAGGCCCGGCGGCACGATTTCCAGAAGACCTTGCGCCACGTCTTCCGCCGGCTGGTGGGTAAAGCCGGCAAAGATCACCTGATCCAATTTGTCGGCCTGGCGCTTTATGGCGTCGACGATGCGCGGATGGCGATGGCCGTGGGTGATCACCCACCAGCTGGAGATCGCATCCAGCAGCTTGCCGCTTTCGGTGTGCAGCCAGGCGCCCTCGCCGCGCGTGACCAGCGGCATGTCGGGGCTCAGCGCATGTTGGGTAAATGGATGCCAGACGGCGCTCATGCAAAATCGCTCTTGTGAAAATTGGCCTGCATCGCGGCGGCCAGCGTATCGCGGTTCAGGCTTTCGAGGAATGGCAACCGGCCCAGCCGCGTTACGCCGGATTTCTCGGCGATGATGCCTTCGCTTTCGGGATTGGCGTCGCCGATGAAGGCCACACCGACCAGGGGGATGCCCCGGTTGCGCACGGCCTCGATGGACAACAAAGTGTGGTTGATGGTGCCCAGCCTGGTGCGCGCGCACAGCACCAGCGGCAGCTTCCAGCGCGCGAACACATCTATAAAGAGTGTCTGGCGGGTCAGCGGCACCATCAGCCCCCCCGCGCCTTCGATCACCATGGCTCCGTCGGGCGGGGTCAGCGCGGCGGTGTCGATCGTGATGCCTTCCTGCGCCGCCGATTGGTGCGGCGAGGCCGGCAGCTTCAGGCGGTATTTTTCGGGATACGTTTTCTGGCCGGACAGCGCCGCGACCGTTTCGCGGTCGCCCGGCTCGCCCGCCTGCACCGGCTTCCAGTAGGGCAGGCCCAGCAGGCCGCACAGCCCGGCGGCGAACACCGTCTTGCCGACATCGGTGTCGGTGCCGCTGACGACGATCTTCATGCCCGCGCGAGCTCCGCGCCCAGGTCCGCGAACAACGCGTCGACATCGCTGCTCGTCACATTGCGGGTGATGGAGACGCGCAGTCGCGCCGTGCCTTCGGGCACCGTGGGCGGGCGGATGGCGCGGATGTCGTGGCCCCGTGCCTGCAACGCATCGGCGAAAACGGTGGCGCGGCGGTCGGCGCCCAGCACCACCGGCAATATCTGCGAGCCGGACTGCGCCAGCCCCAGTTTCGCCAGATGCTCGTTGGCCTGGCGCACCAACGCCTGCAGCTGCGCCCGCTCCTGCTCGGCGGTCGCGCACAGCTTCAGGGCTTCGCGCACCACCGCCGCCATCAGGGGCGACGGCGCGGTGGAATAGATGAAACTGCGGCCGCGATTGACCATGAAGTCGCGATAGAGGCGCGGCATGCACACCAGAGCCCCGGCCGCGCCCAGCGCCTTGCCGCAAGTGTGGAGCGTGATGATGTTGGGCGCGCCTTCATACAGCGCGCCAAGCCCCCTGCCCTGGTCGCCATAGACGCCGGTGGCATGGGCCTCGTCCAGCACCAGCATGGCGTCGTATTTCGCGGCCAACGCCACCAGATCGGCCAGCGGGGCGCGGTCGCCGTCCATCGAATAGAGTGTCTCGACCGCGATCCACACGCGGCCCTTGCCGCCGCCGGCGCGCCAGCCTGCAATGATCGTGTCCATCGCGGCGACATCGTTGTGCGGGGCTTCTATTGCCGGGATGCGCGACGGTTCCAGCCCGGCGCGGATGCTGGCATGGATCAGCGCGTCATGGACGATCAAGTCACCCTCGCGCGGCAGGGTGGCGATGATCGCGGCATTGGCAGCATAGCCGGTGGGGAAATAAAGCGCCGTCTCGCTGCCGAAGAAGCTGGCAGCTTCTCCCTCCAGCGCCTCGTGTTCGGGGTGATTGCCGCGCAGCAGGCGCGAGCCGCCCGCGCCCACCGGCACGCCGCGCGCCAGCGCGCGCGCGGCGGAATCGCGCAAGGCCGCGCTCTCCGCCAGGCCCAGGAAATCGTTGGAGGTGAAGTCGCGCCCGCGCGTGGCGGTCAGGGCGCGCAACCGGCCCTTGCCCGCCAACGCGTCCAACGTGGCCTTGTGGGGATCATCCATGCGGCGGATTTATATCCGACCGCAGGCGGCGCATCAAAGCGCGTCGTCGCCGGTCTCGCCGGTGCGCACGCGCTGCGCGGCATGCAGGTCCAGCACGAAGATCTTGCCGTCGCCGATCTTGCCGGTGCGCGCCGCCTTGGAAATCGCATTGGTGGCGTCATCCACGCGGTCGTCCGCCAGCGCCACTTCCACCTTCAGCTTGGGAATGAAGGCGATGGTGTATTCCGCGCCGCGATAGATTTCGGTGTGGCCCTTCTGGCGGCCATAGCCGCGCACTTCGGTCACGGTCATGCCGTGGATGCCGATGGCAGTCAGCGCCTCGCGCACGGAGTCCAGGCGATGGGGCTGGATGATGGCGGCGATGAGTTTCATGAAACTGCTCCTAGCGGGTCGTATGATAGCCGGTCTCGCCATGGGTGGCGTAGTCCAAGCCCTGGGTTTCGTGTTCGCGGTCCACGCGCAGACCCACCGCCAGGTCGGCGAGCTTGGTGATGATGTATGTGGCGACGCCGGAGAAGATGGCGACAGTCACCACGCCGATCGCCTGCACACCAAACTGCTGCAGCGGCGCATGGTTCAGGTGGCCGCCCGCCACGCCGATCAGCGCCACGGCTGGCAAGGCAAGCGTGCCCAGCGCGCCGCCCACGCCATGCACGCCCAGCACGTCGAGTGCATCGTCCACGCCCATCACGCGCTTGACCAGCCACACCGCGAAGTAACAGACGATGGCAGAAGCAGAGCCCAGCAGCACTGCGCCCAGCGGCCCCGCGACACCGGCTGCGGGCGTGATGGTGGCGAGTCCTGCGATGGTGCCGGTGACGGCGCCGACCAGCGATGGCTTGCCGAACTTGACCCATTCGATCGCCATCCACACCATGGTGGCGGCGGCCGCTGACAGATGCGTCACCAGCATCGCCATACCGGCGTCACCGCCGGCCGACAGCGCGCTGCCGGCGTTGAAGCCGAACCAGCCGACCCAAAGAAGAGACGCGCCCACCATCACCATCCAGGGCGCGTGCGGCGGGCGGATGCCGTGCGGGAATTCGTGGCGCGGCTGGATCATCCAGGCAATGACCAGCGCGCTGATGCCCGCGGTGACATGCACCACGATGCCGCCGGCGAAATCCTGCACGCCCATCCTGGCGAGCCAGCCGCCGCCCCACACCCAGTGCGTGACCGGCGCATACACCACCAGCAGCCACAGCGCGCTGATGAACAGCACGGCGGCGAAGCGGATGCGCTCGACATAGCAGCCGATGATCAGCGCGGGCGTGATGACCGCAAAGGTCATCTGGAACATCACGAAGACGCTTTCGGGCAGGTGCGTTCCGGCATGGACGCCGTCGCGGGTCAGGTTCTTGAGCAGGAAGGCGCCGCCATCGCCCAGCCAGTCGCCGTCACCCGAATAGGCCAGCGAATAGCCGACCGCGAACCACAGGACCGAACACAGCGCCGCCACCGCCGCGCATTGCACCAGCACCGACAGGATGTTCTTGGCCTGGACCAGCCCGCCATAGAACAGCGCCAGCGCCGGCAGCGTCATCAATAGGACCAGCGCCGTGGATGTTAGAATCCAGGCGGTATCAGCGGCGTTGATCACGGTGTTGCCCCACGAATAGGCAGCCCCACCGGCGGGAATCTGCCCGTTTTGCAGGCAGACTGGTCAAATTCTGACGCCCTGACAAGGATGGACGGCGCGACTTTCCACCGCCCTCATGCGTTACGGCGATTGGAACCCCAGGAACCGCCCCTTGGCCGCCCCCGCCCTGCCCCACCCCGCCACCCCGGCACCGATCACCCATGCAGCCCCGGACTTGTGGACCCAACTTCAGCTGCTGGTGGTGGGCGGCGGAATCCGGATCGTGGTCGGCATCATCATCCTGTGCATCGGCTGGATCCTGGCGACCTGGGCCAAGCGCGGGCTGGAAGCGGGGCTGGCGCGGCTGCCGATCGACCTGACGCTCAAGCCTCTGATTGCGTCGCTGGCGCGCTACGCCATCCTGCTGCTGACCCTGCTGCTGGTGATCGGCAATTTCGGCGTGCAGACCACGTCGCTGATCGCGGTGTTGGGCGCAGCGGGCCTGGCCATCGGCCTGGCGTTGCAGGGCACCTTGTCGAACGTGGCGTCGGGCGTGATGCTGCTGGTGCTGCGGCCCTATCGCGTGGGCCAATTCGTCGAGATCGCCGGCGGCAAGCAGGGCACGGTGCGCGAGATCGGCTTGTTCACCAACCTGATCATCACCCGCGATGGGGTCTATGTCTCGATCCCCAATTCCGAAATCTTCGGCGCCACTATCATCAACTACAGCCGCGAGCGGCTGCGCCGCGTCACGTTCCTGGTGCCGGTGGACCGCGCCAACGACCTGGACAAGGCGCAGAAGGTTATCGTCGAGACACTGGCCAGCATCGATGGCGTGATGAGCGAGCCTGCGCCGAGCGCCGTGGTGGTGGAGATTCTGGAATATACCGCCGTCTTCAAGGCGCGCTGCCATGCCCGCAGCATGGACTATTGGAAGGTGAAGTGGCCGGCGCAGATGGCGGTGGCGACCGCACTCAACAAGGCCGAGGTGCTGCTGCCGGTGACGCGCCAGGCGCCGGTTGTGCGAAATGAGCCACAGTCGGCGCTGACCCGCACCGAGCCTCTTGATGCCGAGCCGACCCCGCCCATGTCTTCCAGTGAGGAGACAGCAAGAGGGATCATCCAGTGAAGATCATCATCGGGGCGGCGCTTGCCGCCGCATGCCTGTGCGCGCCTGCGCTTGCCGCGGACGCGACCATTCATGGCCAGGACCTGCACCGCGTGGGCAAGGCCATTCACATGAAGCACTATGACGTTACGCTCGACGGGCGGCTGCTGAAGGCCGACGAAGCCGTCTATCATTCCGACACCGGCGTGGTGGACTTGAAAGGCCAGGTGCGCCTGCATGTCGGCAAGGACCTGCGCAGCTTTCCGGGCGAAGTGCGCTAATCCTGCGACTGCAAGTTCATGACAGCCTTACCCGCTTCATAGTCGGCAACCGGTGTCTTGACCTTGTAGCCCAGGCTGGCGGTGCCGGCCTCGCGCCAGGCATCGACCACCATGTCGCGCAGCATCGACGCACCTTCGGCCATGCGTGATACGACAAAGGCTTTCGAGGCCGGCGTGGCGACATCCAGCGCGCCGGCCTTGTCCAGCTGGTAGACCATTTCGATATTCTTCAGGCTGTCGGCCAGATAGTCCTGCACGCAATTCTGCAAGGTCGTCGCGCAAGGACGATAGGGCCGCATCGCCTTGGCCACATCGGCGTCCTTCACATTGGCATTGACGAACGCGCTTTCGAACTTGGCGTGCAGGCCGGGTTCGGTGACATAGCCGCCCGGATTGGGGCTCTCGCCCCAGCCGTTGTAGTGCGTGCTGACATGCATGGGCTGGCTGGCGTCCTCGACGAAGTGCGCCCAATAGCCCAGGTCGCGCCAGGTCAATGTCTGGCGCACCGCGACCAGGCGTTGCAGGCCGGCGCGGTCCGCCTTCGACAGCTTGAACTGCGCGGCGTGCTTCAGCGATCCTTGATAGGCGCGCAGCAGCGCGAAGTCCTTCACCAGCTGCTGGTAGCCGTCGAGGATGTTGTACGGCAGGAAGCCCGCCTTGTACTGCTCGGCCCCGCCGGCACGCAGCGCGGTGTCATAGTCACGGCGCGATGCCGGCAGCGCCGACAGTTTCACGCCATAGACCAGGCCCTCGTCATCGGCGTTGATGAAGTGACCCGGATCCAGGTCATAATCATGGGGCTGGCCGGCATTGCGCGCGGTGTCCGGCTCCTGCGACAGGATGCCGATGCGCGCCGCCGCTTCGGGACCGCGCAGAAAGGCGGGAAGATCGGTCGGAAAGCTTTTCGCCGCCACCACACCCATGGTGTCGTGGCCGACATAGCCCCAGGCGAAAGCCGATCCCGGCAACAGGCACAGAACAAGAAGCAACTTGCGCATGAGTATCCCAAAAGCGAAGGGCCGGCGTGATCGCCGGCCCTTCTTTAGCATGTCTATGACTTAGTAGCGCGCGGTCAGGGTCAGCATGGCGGTGCGCGGCGAACCTTCATAGGCGTTGGGATAGCTGGTGCAGCCTGTCACCGTACCGTTGGGCACCCAGCAGGTCTGGTTGCCGACCGACGAGAAGTAGTGCTTGTCGAACAGGTTGTCGACGTTCAGGCGCAGCGACGAGTTCGGGAAGCCGAAGCGGCTCAGATAGTACTGCGCGTCGAAGTTGACTGTGTAGTAGTCCGGCACGAAGGCGTTGTTGTCTTCCGACTGGAAGCGACGGCTGACCCACTTGGCGCCGATGCCGAAGCTGACTTCATCGTCGATCTTGTAGGTGACGCGGCCGGCGGTCGACCACTTGGGCGTTTCCGACAGCTGCTTGTTGAGGGTCGGCGCCGGCGTGCCGGTGCCGTTGACGGTGATGTCGGAGATGATGCGCGCGCGGGTATAGCTCGCATTCGCATAGAAGCCCCAGTTGCCCAGGAAATAGTTGCCTTCGAAGTCCGTGCCCCAGAAGTTGATGCCGGGCACGTTGTGGTCGAAATAGGTATTGGTGATCTGGTCGAAGGAACTGACGATGCGGTTCTTGACCTGGGTGTTCCACTGGATCAGCGCCAGCTGGAGGTTGCCGGTCATGTAGCGGTAACCGTACTGGTAGCTGGTCGAGGTTTCCGGCTTGGTGTTGGCGAAGGGCGAATAGCTGGTGCAGGCGCCCGCCGGGTTCGTCGCGGTGCAGACCGACTGGTACAGGTTGTCGGTGCGCGGGGCGGCGATTTCCTGGGTATACGAGCTGAAGAACTGGTGCTCGTCGCCGAAGGGCAGATAGGTCACGCCCAGATGCGGCAGGAACCGGTTGTAGGTGCGCACCGCACTGGTCGGCTGAGAATAGTGCGTGGCGCTGCTGGCGAAGGTGTAGGTGCCGTCGCTGTTGGCGGTGGTCGGGATTTCGGTGGTGCAATAGGCCGTCGAGGAACCGGCCTGGATGTAGCAGTGATTGTTCAGGTCGCGTTCCAGGAAGGGCATGCGGAAGCCCAGCGAAGTGCGCAGGCTTTCGTCGAAGAACTTGCCTTCCCAGTCGAACGCCGCCTGGTTCATGATCGCGTAGGACAGGCGGTCGCGGAAGCGCAGTGGCACGCCGTCGGCGGTCAATACCGCATGGCTCTGATCGGCGACCGGTCCGAACACGGTATAAGGACCATTGACCGGATCGACGAAAGCGGCGGCGCCGGTCTGGCGGTGATCACCCCAGTCCAGCGTGTAAGCAGCCTGCAGGGTGTTGTTCTCGTCCAGCTTGTAGATCAGCGAGACGTTGGCGCCATAGCGGTGCGTCTGGGTCAGGCTGGGCTGATACAGGCCGACCGTGTCCAGCACGTCGCCGTCGCCGTTCAAGTCGCAACCGCGACCGGGAATGCAGCCCAGCGCCGTGGTGGTGGTGGCCGCACCCGCGATGCGGGTGTTGCCGATCTGCTGGCCGGAATTTTCCTTGAAGGTGAAGAAGGTGGAGCCGCCGGTGGCCTCCACATACTGGAAGTTGGCGTCCGCCGTCAGGGTCAGCGCATCGGTGATGTTGAACAGCGACTGGAAGCGGATATTGCCGGTATCCGACGGGTTGACGCGCGGCTTGTACCAGAAGGAACAGGTGGTCATCGTGTTGTCGGCGACACCAGCGGTCGGCGTGGCGCGCGGGCAGGTCTGGCGCATGTCGCGGTCCCAGCCCTGGCTGTCGAAGTTCTGGTTGGTGCCGCCGAAGTTCGTGGCGACCGACGACGCCAGCGGATTGGCGACATAGCCTTCGCCGTTGGGATTGTGGATCACGTCGGTCAGGCCGGCCAGCGACGCGGTGAAGCCGTTGGTGTTGGGCGCATAATCGAGCGCATAGACCGAATAGTTGCGGTTGGAATTCCAGTGGCCCGCCAGCATCATCCAGCCCGCCTCGCCCAGGTCCTGGTAGAGCTTGCCGTTGAACTGGATCTTGCGCATGTAGCCAGGACCCTTGAACTTGTCGTTCGACTGGTAGGAATAGGTCAGGAAGCCGCGCGTGCCCCAGGGGCCGAACTCGCCCGAGTCGATGCGGGCGAAATAGCGCTGGTCATTGTAGCTTCCGCGCGACACGATCGCCTCGGCACCGAATTCCTCATGCGGCATGTCGGACTTGATCGCCACCACGCCGCCGGTCGCCGCCGCGGTCGGGCTATCGACGTCGGTCGAGCCCTGGTTGACGCTGACGCGGTCGATGATTTCGGGATCGATGATCTGGTTGGTGTAGGTGGCGTAGTTGCCCGTGTCGTTCAGCGGCATGCCGTCCAGGGTGACGGAGATATGGTTGCCGTCCTGGCCGTGGATGCGGATGTCGCCGCCCGACGAACCATAGGGGTCGTTGTTGGTGAAGTTCACGCCCGGCATGAAGTTCAGCGCCTGGAACACGGTCTGGCCGGCGGGGATGGCGCTGTTGAGGAACTCGCTGGTGATGGTCGAGCGTTCCTTGGAAATCGGCGCGTTGTTCATCAACCCGTTGGCGGCCAAGCGCTCGCCAGTCACCACCACGGTCTCGACTTCCGAGGTGCCGGTGGACTGGGCATGGGCGGCTTGCGTCAGAACGATGAGCGCGAGCGGGCTCGCAGCCGTCATCAGGAATTTGGCCAGGCGATTGGTCATAGTGCAGTCCCCTTCGAGTTCGCGCGGACGCGCGGGCGCGCTACATCGGGCGCGCAGGTGTGATCAAGTTGGTGTGTGTCGGGCGACTCTTGCGGTCCCTCGGACAGGGCCTGAGTAATTTTCAGAGTCTGCGGTTTTGTGACGATCGTATTGCGGTTCCGCTAAGCCATGCTGCTGCGGCGAAATGACCGCGGTTCGGCGCGGCGCCCGCAAATTTGACAGTTCCATGATCCTGCCCAAGATGGCGTCATGAACAGCATCGAACACATCATCAATGGCCGGAAATCGGGCAGCGCGAACACCTCGCCGGTGTTCAACCCCGCGACGGGCGAACAGACCGGAAGCGTCGCCAGCGGCGGCGCGGACAAAATCGCGGCCGCGGTGGCCGCCGCGCGGGCCGCCTTCCCCGCCTGGGCCGCCACCACGCCGGCGCGCCGCGCCAGGGTGATGTACGAGATGCGCCGCCTGCTGGTGGAGCGCGCCGACGATCTGGCGGCCATCATCAGCGCCGAACACGGCAAGACGCATGTCGATGCGCTGGGCGAAGTGGCGCGCGGCCAGGAAGTGGTGGAGTTCGCCTGCGGCATCCCGCATCTGCTGAAGGGCGCGTTCAGCCCCAACGTCTCCACCGGCATCGACAGCTATGACATGCGCCAGCCCTTGGGTGTGGTCGCCGGCATCACGCCGTTCAATTTTCCCGTCATGGTGCCGCTCTGGATGATCCCGATGGCGCTGGCCACCGGCAACTGCTTCATCCTGAAACCGTCGGAGCGCGACCCGAGTGCGGCCAACATGCTGCACGATCTGTGGCGCGAGGCGGGCTTGCCGCAAGGCGTGCTGAACGTGGTGCATGGCGGCAAGCCTGCGGTCGATGCGATCCTGGATCACAAGGGCATTGCGGCGGTGAGCTTTGTCGGCTCCACGCCCATCGCGGAATATGTCTACAGCCGCGGCTGCGCGGCGGGAAAGCGCGTGCAGGCGCTGGGCGGGGCCAAGAACCATCTGGTGATCCTGCCCGACGCCGATCTCGACCAGGCTGCCGACGCGCTGATGGGTGCGGGCTATGGCTCGGCCGGCGAGCGCTGCATGGCGGTGTCGGTGGCGGTGCCGGTGGGCGAAAAAACCGCCGACGCGCTGATCGCGAAACTGAAACCGCGCGTGCAGGCGCTGAAGATCGGGCCCGCGACCGATGCGGCGTCCGAGATGGGCCCGCTGGTCACCGGCGCCCATCGCGACAAGGTCGTCTCTTATATAGAAGCCGGCGAGCGCGAGGGTGCGCAGCTCGTGGTCGATGGCCGCGGGCTGAAACTGCAAGGTTACGACAAGGGCTTCTGGCTGGGCGGCACATTGCTGGATCGCGTGACGCCGGAGATGACCGTCTACAAGGAAGAAATCTTCGGCCCCGTACTGTCGGTGGTGCGCGCCGGCAGTTACGAGCGTGCCGTGAACCTGATCAACGCGCACCCCTTCGCCAACGGCACCGCGCTGTTCACCCGCGACGGCGATGCGGCGCGCGATTTCGCCGACCGCATCCAGGTCGGCATGGTGGGCATCAACGTGCCAATTCCCGTGCCCGTCGGCTATCACAGCTTCGGCGGCTGGAAGTCATCGATCTTCGGCAGCCACGGCGTCTATGGCCCCGAAGGAGTGCATTTCTACACACGGCTGAAGACGGTAACCGAGCGCTGGCCCACCGGAATCCGTGGCGGCGCGGAGTTCCACTTCAAGGAACGGTGATTGCGCGGAGGCGTTGCCTTGCAATGCGCATCTTGTTTGCACTTCTGACATTGACCACCACGGCGATGGCGCAGCCCGTGCTGCCGCCGCCCGCTGCGCCGCAGCAATTGCCGCCGATCCAGCGGCAGCAAACCCGGCCGATGATCGCGCCGGTGCCGTTCGGCGGCCTCTACAATGTGCTCAGCGGCCGGCAGCCGCCCAAACCCGGCCAGCAGGCGCCGCTGACGCCCTTCAATACCGCGACACCCTGATAAACTTTTTCACGCCCTTTTCTCGCGCCAGCCGCTAGTCTCCCCCCGCTTCCCCACATCTGAATCACCGGAAGCTCTTTCTCGGAGAGTTGCTTATGCGCGCGCTGAATCGTCGTCTGATGCTGACCACCACCCTTGCGGGTGTGGCCCTGGCCACAGCGCCGGTCGCTGCCCAGACGAGCGCGCCCGCCGACACCGACTGGACCTCGTATGGCGGCGACCTGGCCTATAGCCGCTACAAGCCGCTGGACCAGATCAACGCGAACAACTTCAACCAGCTGCAGGTGGCCTGGAGCTTCGCCACATCCAACTTCGGCCCCCGCCCGGAATTCATCCTGGAAGCAACGCCCCTGATGGTGAAGGGCCGGCTATTCACGACACTGGGCACGCGCCGCGACGTGGTGTGCCTGGATGGCGCCACCGGCGAGATCATCTGGACCCATCGCAGCCCCGACGAAGGCGCGCGCGCCGCCAACTCTCCGCGCCAGTATTCGGGACGCGGCGTCGGGTACTGGACCGACGGCACCATCGAACGCATCATCTATGTCACCATCGGCTACCAGATGATGTCGCTGGATGCGAAGACCGGACTTCCTGATCCCAATTTCGGCGAGGGCGGCATCGTCGACCTGAAGCTGAACGACGACCAGGACCTGGATCTCACCAAGGCCGATATCGGGCTGCACTCCGCGCCCACCATCGCGCGCGATGTCATCATCATCGGCGCCGCCCATACCGCCGGCAATACGCCGCAGGTCAAGAACAATGCCAAGGGCTATGTGCGCGGCTTCGACGTGAAGACCGGCAAGCGGCTCTGGATCTTCCACAACATCCCCAGGAAGGGCGAGTTCGGCTACGACACCTGGCTCAAGCCCGGTTCGGCGGAAGATGCGGGCAATGCCGGCGACTGGGCGCAGATCAGCGCCGACGAAGAGTTGGGCCTGGCCTATCTGGGCATCGAACTGCCGACCGGCGACCAGATGGGCATCTATCATCCGGGCAACAGCCTGTTCAGCGAAAGCATCGTCGCCGTCGACATCAAGACCGGCGTGCGCAAGTGGCACTACCAGATGGTGCATCACGGCCTGTGGGACTATGACGTGCCCTGCGCCGCGGTGCTGTGCGACATTCCCCACAATGGCAAGATCGTGAAGGCGCTGGCCCAGCCGACCAAGCAGGCATTCCTGTTCGTGCTGGATCGCGAAACCGGCAAGCCGATCTGGCCGATCCCGGAGAAGAAAGTCATTACCGGCGATGTGCCGGGCGAATGGTATTCCAAGACCCAGCCCATTCCGTCCAAGCCGCCGGCCTTCGACCGGCAGGGCGTGACCGAAGCCGACCTGATCGACTGGACGCCGGAACTCCATGCGCGCGCCAAGGAAGTCGCGTCGCACTACACCATGGCGCCGGTCTATACCGCGCCGATCCTGCACAAGCCGGGCGGCAGCTATGGCGTGATCAACCTGCCGGGCTATATCGGCGGCATCAACTGGCCCGGCGCGTCCTACGATCCCGAGACGCATGTCATCTATACCTATTCCCAGACCAACCCGCTGACCCTGGGCGTGATCATTCCGAACCCCGAACACAAGATGGGCGCGTTCGATTACGTCCACGCCAATCCGAAATCGGAAACGCCCGGCTTCCGCCCCGGCGACCTGACAGTGGACGGATTGCCCATCATCAAGCCACCCTATGGCCGCATCACTGCGACCAACCTGGAAAAAGGCACGCAGGACTGGCAGGTCGCGCATGGCGAAACGCCCGATGCGATCCGCAACCATCCGCTACTGAAGGGCATCAAGATCCCGCGCACCGGCATGACGGGCAAGATCTCACTCCTCACCACCAAGGCGCTGGTGATCTGCGGCGATCCCGACACCTATACCGACGAGACCGGGCGCAAAGGCGCGCGGCTTCGCGCCTATGACAAGAAAAACGGCACGGAAGTGGGTGCGGTCTTCATGCCCGGCGGCCAGTCGGGCTCGCCAATGACCTATATGCTGAACGGACGGCAGTATATCGTGCTGGCCATCGGCGGGCGCGGCGTGCCGGCGCAGTTCATCGCCTTCCGCCTGGGCGCGGCCAGCGATACCCAGCCGCGCCGCCCGCGCATCGATACGCAGTGATCAGCTGCCGCTCGCTTCAGCTCGCGGCGTCAGTCCGCTCTCGAAAGCCCGCTGGGCTTTCTCACGCGCTAACGCGGGCCGTGGCCTGACGGCGTGATCTTCAGCAGCTGCCCGGTGCTCTGATACTTCTCGCTCAGCGCGCCAGGTGACGGGTCGGTGAAGACATAAATGGCGCTGTCAGGCCCCATGCGCACATCGCGGATACGCGTGTGCAGGTCGGTCAGCATCGCCTCCTCCTCCACCACCTTGCCGTCGACCAACTTCAGCCGGTCCAACAGGCGGCCATTCAGCATGGGAATGAAGATGCTGCCGGCCCAGGCTTTCGACTTGCCGGTATAGAAAGCCAGGCCCGCCGGCGCGGTGGACGGCGACCAGTAATAGACCGGCTGCTCCATGCCCCCCTTCGCCACGATGTCGTCGCCGATCACCTTGCCGGGATAATCCACGCCATGGGTGATGATGGGCCAGCCATAATTCCTGCCCTTCTCCACGCGGTTCAGTTCGTCGCCGCCGCGCGGACCGTGTTCGGTTTCCCACAGCGTTCCGTCGGGCGCGAAGGCCAGCCCTTCCTGCGAGCGGAAGCCGATGGCCCAGATTTCCGGCAGCGCGCCTTTCCTTCCGATGTACGGATTGCCTGGCGCGGGTTCGCCGTCTTTTGTGATGCGCAGCACCTTGCCCAGATGGGTATCCAGCGTCTGCGCCGAGCCCAGCGGCCGCGTGCCGGCATTGTCGCGGTCGCCGATGGTGACATACAGGTATCCGTCCGGCCCGATGGCGATGCGCCCGCCGGTCTTGCCGCCCGCCGTCTGGGTCTGGTCGTTGGGGAAATACGGCACGGTGGTGAGCAGGGTCTTCACATCGCGCAAGGCATGCGCATCTTCGTCCAGCACCGCGCGGCCGACCGCGGTGTTGTACACAGTGCGGTCGAGATATTCGGCATAGGTGAAGAACAGTGTGTGGTTGTGCGCATAGTCGGGATCGGCCTGCACATCCATCAGGATCATCTGCGGCGTGGTCAGCTTCAGCGCCTCAAATCCGGCAAGCGGACCGGACAGCTTGCCCTTCTCCAGCAGGCGCAACCCGCCCGGCAAATGCTCGCTGACCAGGATACGGCCCGACGGCAATACGATACTGGCCCAGCCGGCGCGCAGGCCATCGGCCAGCACCTCGATCTTGAAATCCGTGGCGTGATGATAGGGCGCTCGCGTCTGTTGCAGGAACTGGCGCGTATCGACTTTTTTCTCCGGCACGCGGCTGTCGATGGGCTGGCCTTCGACAGTGGCATAAGCCGGCGTGCGCGGCAGGCCGCCCGCATCATAGGGCGGCGGTGTCGCCGGCTTGGTTTGCGCCATGACAAAAGACGTGCCCGCCAGCAGCGCCAGCGCGGTCAGGGAAGGCTTCATGGGCTGACCTACTTCTTCGGAACGATTTTCAGCAACTGACCCGTCGCGGGCGTGGTCTCCGTGATCGCGGTGCCGCCGGAATCCGTCAGCACATACAAGGCGCCGTCACTGCCCATGCGCACGTCGCGGATGCGCGCCTTCATGTCGGTCAGCAGCGCTTCTTCCTCGACCACCTTGCCGTCGACCAGCTTGACGCGGTCCAGCTGGCGGCCATTCAGCATGCCGATGAACAGGCTGCCCGCCCAGGCTTTCGACTTACCCTTGTAGAAGGCCAGCCCCGCCGGCGCGGTCGAGGGCGACCAGTAATAGATCGGCTGCTCCATGCCGGCATGCGCCACCTCGCCGTCGCCGATCTGCGCGCCGCGATAGTCGATGCCGTGGCTGATGTAGGGCCAGCCGTAATTGGCGCCTTTCCTGATCAGGTTCAGCTCGTCGCCGCCACGCGGGCCGTGCTCGGTCTCATACAGGCCGCCGTCGGGCCCGAAGGTCAGGCCTTCGGGCGAGCGCAACCCATAAGCCCAGATCTCGGGCAGCGCGCCGGCCTGGCCGAGGAACGGATTGCCCGGCGCGGGCGCACCGTCCTTGGTAATGCGGATGACTTTTCCGAGGTGGGTGTCGAGGTACTGCGCCACCGGCCAGGGCCGCGGCCCCGCATTGTCGCGGTCGCCGATGGTGACATACAGGAAGCCGTCGGCACCCACAGCGATGCGCCCGCCGCTCTTGGTGCCCGCGCCCAGGGTCTGGTCGTTGGGCGCAAAGGGTGAGGTCTTGATCAGCACTTTCACGTCGCGGATGGCATTGCCGGCTTCATCCAGCACCGCGCGCGCGACCGAGGTGTTGAACACGATCTTGTCGCGATATTCAAAATAGGTGAAGTAGATGGTGTGGTTGGTCGCATAGTCAGGATCGGTCACCACATCCAGCAGGCCGGTCATCGGCGTGGAAACATGCAGCCCATCCAGCCCGGCCAGCGGCGGTGACAAGGCGCCTTTATCCAGCAGCCGGAACGCGCCCGGCAAACGCTCAGTGATCAGGATCTTGCCGCTGGGCAACGGCGCGCTGGCCCAGGCCGCCTGCAACTGGCTGGTCAGCGGCGTGACGGTGAAATCCGTGGCGTGGTGATAGGGCGCGCGGGTTTGCTGCGGAAACTGGCGCGAGTCGGCCTTGCGCTCCGGCGTGCGGGCATCGATGGGCTGGCCCTCGATGCTGCCGTATGTCGGGGTGCGCGGCAGACCGCCGGCATTGTAGTCGGGCGCGGGGCCGGGCGGGCGTGGCGCGGTGGACGCGGCTTGCGGTGCTGGCTGGGTCTGGGCCAGCGCGATGACGGAAGTACCCGCCAGCAAGGCCAGCGCGGTGAATGTGCCCTTCATGTTTCCCCCGTCTTTTTTGGGCATTAAAGCCCCCTGACCTGCCCGCGACAAGGTGGGGTGGAACCCGCAAGCGTCCCGTTTGTTCCCTTGGGGTAGTGCCCACCGGGATTTCGACGATGAAATATGTGCTGACTTTGCCGCTTCTCTCCCTGCTGGCCGCCTGCGCGGGCAACCAGGGCAATCCCAACGGCATGGCCTATGCCGACGAGCCGGGCGGCACCATTGCCACCCAGCCCCAGACCATCGGGACGCGCTATTACGATCCCGACCAGCCGGCGGCGCCGTTTGAGGACATGCGGGCCGGCGGCCCCGCGGTGATGAACGGCCCCGCGCCCCTGAACACCATGCCGGCGCGTCCGCGCTAGGCCAGAACCGCGTCCGCGAACAATTCTAGCGAGCGCCGCCGTGCGCCCGCGTCGAAGATTTGCGAGGTGACGATCACCTCGTCCGGCTGGTGGCGTGAAACGAAATCGGCGAAGCCCTTCGCCACCGTGTCGGGCGATCCCACCAGCGAATGGCGCATGGCGCGGTTCAGCAGCGCCAGGCGCTGCGGATCGATGCGGCTTTCATAGTCGCGCACCGGCGGCGGCAATTCACTGTCGCTGGCCTGCTGCGCGGACGAGAACAGATAGCGGGCCTCGGCATCGGTTTCCGCCACCACCGCCGCCATCGACAGCATGACATGCGGCTTCTTCCAGGCCGGCGAAGGCTGGAAGCGGCCGCGATAGGCGGTGAGCGCCATGTCCATCTGGTCCGGCGCGAAGTGCGAGCCGAAGGCGAACGGCAGCCCCAGGTTGGCCGCCAGCTGCGCGCCGCCAAGGCCGGTGCCCAGCACCCAGACCGGCACATTGCTGCCCGCGCCCGGCACCGCACGCACCGGCTGATTGTCTTGCGCGGGGGCGAGGAAGCTCAGCAGCTCCTGCACGTCGTTGGGGAAGTTCGCCATGTCGCCGGGCACGCGGCGCAGCGCCTGCATGGTGGCGGGGTCGTTGTTGATGCCGCGGCCCACGCCCAGGTCGATGCGATCGCCATGCAGTGCCGCCAAGGTGCCGAACTGCTCGGCCACCTTCAGCGGTGCATGGTTAGGCAGCATGATGCCGCCCGCGCCCACGCGGATGGTCTTGGTGGCGCCCGCGATATGCCCGACCAGCACCGAGGTGGCCGATCCGCCCACGCCGCGGGTGTTGTGATGTTCGACCAGCCAGTAGCGGTGGAAGCCGCGCGCTTCCGCCAGCTGGGCCAGCGCCACGGCTTCGGCAAAGGTGTCGGCCACGCGGCCGCCCTGGCGAATGGGCGTGAGGTCGAGGAAGGAAACCGGCAGGGTCATGCCGAAGCTTTAGCAGGATCAGCGGCCGACCGCGATGGCGGGTTCGCCGACCGTGGCGGTGGCGCAGACATGGCCCCGCGTGGGGTGCTGGCCGAACATCACGCCGCCGATGCGCACCCCGCCCACCAGCACGCGCGTGTCATCGAACACCACCTGCGGCTGCTCGGCGCACAGGAAGCGTCCGCGCAACTTGACGGCGCCGGGGTTGAGATAGCGGACGTAAAGCACCTCGTGGTCGAAGCGGTCCAGCAGCACCAGGCTGTGGGCATCGGGGCGGCGGGCGCGCAGGCCCGGCACGCCGTTGAAATCCAGCCGGTTGGCGCGCACATGCCAGGCCAGATCGTTGTTCCAGTCATAGCCGGGCGCATCGACCAGCAGGCCATTGCCCGCGCGCGTGATGACGGGACCGCGGCATTCACCCATGCCCAGCGGGATAAAAGGCCCCTGCCCCCTGGCGATGACGCGGTTGCTGCCAAAAGCGATCACCAGGTCGCTGGCGTTTATGGCTTGCGCGCAGGTCATCGGCGGCGACGGCTCGTTGGCAGGCAGCAGCGGCCCCAGATAGATCGGCGGTGGAAACAGCCAGCTATAGGTCGCCTGTGCAGTGCCGGTGACGGTGGGGATCGCCACCACCACGGCCAGCACGGTGTTGGGTTCCAGGTTGCGGACCGACAGCTCGTAGCCGACACCCAGGCTGAGCGCGATGGCGAAGCCCAGCAACGAGATGCCGAAGGTTTCCTGATCGGCCATGCCGTTCCAGAACATGCTGAAGGACAGCAGCGCATAGACCGCCAGCCCCAGCCCGCGCGCGATGGCGCGCATCGGCGTATCGGGCGGGCGGGCATAAGCCAGGCGTGGAATAGCGCGTTCCATTACACCTACATGGTAGGCATAATGGCGCGCGCCGATCAACGCTTGACGGTTGCGCTATTTGGTCTACGCTGTATATATTATGGCCGATGCGCTGGGAAGTTTCGAGCAGCTTGTCCTGACCGCCATCCTGGCGCTGAACGACAATGCCTATGGCGTGACGATTCATGCCCGGGTGGAAGAGCTGTCGAAACCCCGCAAGGTCGCGCGCGGCGCGGTCTATGCCACGCTCGACCGCATGGAAGACAAGGGATTGATCGCCTCCTGGATGTCGGAGCCAACACCGGAACGCGGCGGCCGCTCACGCCGCCACTACCGGCTGGAGAAGCCGGGCCAGGCAGCGTTGAAGGACTCCGCCATCGCCGCCAAACGCCTGTATGAAACCATCGCCAAGAATATGGGGCTGGCATGGAAGACCACGCGCTAACCCCGCCGGAATGGCTGGAACGTGGCGTGCTGGCGCTGATCCCGCCTTTGGCGCGCGAGACGGTGGCCGGCGATCTGTGTGAGACCTACGAAAATCCGCGCCAATATGCGCGCGAGGCGGCCCGCACCATTCCCTTCGTCATTGCCAGCCAGATGCGGCGCAACCTGAATGCGCCCGCGCTTGTTGTACAGATGGCATTGGCGGCGGCGCTGCTGGGACCGATCGCGGCCGCCTTGCTGCTGCCAGTGCTGCTGCTGCGTGACGCCTGGCAGCCGGTGGCGCGGCCCGACGCTCATACCGCTATTCGCGGCACCATGCTGATCGCGCTGCTGGCGATGACCGCGGTGCAGGCCATCGCGATGAACGTGAATCTGATGCTGAGTACGGGACTGAACCGCGCCAACTGGATCAGCCTGTATTTCTTCGGCTTCCTGGTGGCGCCCCTGCTCTGCATCCTGCGCACCGGGCTGATCGTGGACAGCGACCGGCGTGCACGCCCCAAGGGCGATATGGCGGCGACGTATGACGCATTCCGTATGCGGGCCCGGCGCCACAATATCCTGGAAGGCGCGATGCTGGTGCTCGCGGCAGGCGTTGCGGCACGCTGGCTGGACGGCAAGGCGGCGCTGCTGTTCACCGCGCTGTACCTGCTGACCGCGATCTATCTGCTGTGGCGCGGCGCACCCGCCCCCCTGCCCGGCGACGGCGACGGCGACGCCCGCACGCTTGCCGGACGGTATGCCGCCGCGCTGGCGGCGCGCGGCCAGTTGCGCCGCTTCCTGTGGTGGCTGTGGTGCGCGCCCGCGCTGCTGGCGCTGCAGCAGCATGCTGGCAACAAGCCCATCGCCGTGGCGCTCGCCGGAGCAGCGACGGTCTTGTGCTGCTTCCTGCTGTCGGCAATCAACCGCGAGCATGGCGGACGAATCCGTGAAGAAATGCGCGCGCTGGAACGCCTGGCCTAGAGGCTCAGCAGCGCCGGGTCGCCGCCCTGGGCAGCGATGTTCACGCTGACGGCGCGTTCCACCGCATAGCGCGTCAGCGCATGGGGCCCGCCCGCCTTGGGGCCGGTGCCCGACAGGCCCTCGCCGCCGAACGGCTGCACGCCCACCACCGCGCCGATGATGGTGCGGTTGACATAGATGTTGCCCGCCGGGACCAGCGCGCGCACGCGTTCGACGAAGCTTTGCAGCCGGGAATGGATGCCCAGGGTCAGGCCATAGCCCTTAGCGGCCAGCGCGCGCGTGGACGATTCCAGATCATCGGCTGGATAGCGGATGATGTGCAGGATGGGGCCGAAGACTTCGCGATCGGGCATTTCGGCCAGCGGGATTTCGGCCAGCACCGGCGCGAACAGCAATGGGTTGGCGCCGGTCGGTGTGATCTCTTTCAGGATCTGCCCGCGCGCCGCCAGCTTCTCCCGGTGCGCCTGCAACGCGCCCTTGGCGTCGGCATCGATCACCGGACCGATATCGGTGGTGAAGAGATGTGGATCGCTGACCGTCAGCACATCCATCGCGCCTTTCAGGCCCTCGATCAGGTGGTCCGCGGTTTCTTCCGGCAGGAACAGGATGCGCAGCGCCGAGCATCGCTGCCCGGCAGACCCGAATGCCGACAGCATCACGTCATCGATCACCTGCTCGCGCTGGGCGGTGGTGTCGACGAACATGGCATTCAGCCCGCCGGTTTCCGCGATGAAGGGCAGCAGCGCGCCGTCGCGCGCGGCCAGCTGGCGGTTGATGGCGCGCGCGGTGTCGGTGCCGCCGGTGAAGGCAACACCGGACAGATCGGGATGCTTGATCAGCGCCGCGCCCACGGTTTCGCCCGCGCCGGGCACCAGATGCAGCACATCGTCGGGCAGGCCCGCCTGCTTGAACAGCGCCACGGCAGCGGCGGCGATGCGCGGCGTCTGTTCCGCCGGCTTGGCGACCACGGTGTTGCCGGCGGCCAATGCGGCCGCGATCTGGCCGGTGAAGATGGCCAGCGGAAAATTCCACGGGCTGATGCAGGCAAAGACGCCACGGCCATGCAGCTCCAGCGCGTTGGTTTCACCCGCCGGGCCCTTCAGGGGATCGGGATGGCCGAACTGCCGGTCTGCCAGCAGCGCATAGTAGCGGCAGAAATCGGCGGCCTCGCGCACTTCGCCGATGGCATCGGGCCAGGTCTTGCCAGCCTCGCTGACGGCGGTCGCCATCAGCGCGTCGCGGTTCTTTTCCAGCGCGTCCGCCATGGCGCGCAGAATGTCGGCCCGCGCGCCACCGCCGCGCGAATCCCAAGCCGGCTGTGCGGCGCGCGCCGCAGCGAACGCCTTGTCGATCTGCGCCTGTGTCGCGTCGGGCACCGGCTTGGCCGTGTCTTTCACCCTGGCCAGCGTTTCCCGCTCCGCGGCAACCGAAACATCCACGCCTTCACTGTTGAGCCGGTCGCCATATAGCACACGCGGCAATGGGATACGCGGATGGGGGCCCGGCTGCGCCTCGACCAGAGAAATCGGATCGCGCGCCACCAGTTCGGGCGGAGTGTCGTCATCCAGCAGCAGATGCACGAAGCTGGTGTTGGCGCCGTTTTCCAGCAGCCGGCGCACCAGGTAGGGCAACAGGTCTTCATGCGCGCCCACCGGCGCATAGGTGCGCAGCATCAGGAAACCGAAACGCTTTTCCGCGGCGTCGTACAGCGCCTCGCCCATGCCGTGCAGGCGCTGATGCTCGATCATCACGTTGGCGCGGTCGGCCATCAGCCGCACCGCCGCCAGCGTATGCGCATTGTGCGTGGCGAACTGGGCATAGAGATGCGGGCTGGCCGCGATCAGCGCCCTGGCGCACGCCAGATAGGACAGATCGGTGGCCGGCTTGGAGGTGAAGACCGGATAGCCGGGACGCCCCGCGACCTGGGCGCGCTTGATCTCGCTGTCCCAATAGGCGCCCTTGACCAGGCGCACCATCAGACGGCGGCCACTGTCCTTCGCCATCTTTTCCAGTGCGCCGATCACTGCTACGGCGCGCTTCTGATAGGCCTGCACCGCCAGCCCCAGCCCGCGCCACGGGCCCAGCGACGGCTCGCGCGCCAGCCGGTCGAGCAGTTTCAGCGACAACACAAGCCGGTCGGCTTCCTCGGCATCGATGGTGAAATTGATGTCGGCATCCGCCGCCAGCCTGGCCAGGCGCAGCAGGCGCGGATACAGCTCGTCCCACACACGCTGTTCCTGTGCCGCTTCATAGCGCGGCGACAGCGCCGACAGCTTGACCGAAATGCCGTGCGCGGCTTCGGGGCCCTTCGACACCTTGCCGATGGCAGTGATGGCGGCGGCATAGGCGGCTTCGTAGCGCACAGCATCGGCCTCAGTCCGCGCGCCCTCGCCCAGCATGTCGAAGGAGCACAGCAGTTCCTCGTCGGCGGCGCGCGCGATGGCGTCTTCTATCGTGCGGCCCAGCACGAACTGCTCGCCCATGATGCGGATCGCCTGGCCTATTGCCGTGCGCACGATGGGTTCGCCCACCCGCGCCGCTAGCTTGCGGATCGTGCCGACGCCGTCTTCCATGCCGTCGGTGTCGATCAACCGTCCGGTCAGCATCAGCCCCCAGGTCGAGGCATTGACGAACAGGCTGTCGGACTGGCCCAGGTGCGCGGCCCAATCAGCGGCGGAAATCTTTTCCGCGATCAGCCGGTCGCGGGTAGCGGCATCGGGCGTGCGCAAAAGCGCTTCGGCAAGGCCCATCAGGGCCAGCCCTTCGGGCGTGGACAGCGAGAATTGCTGCAGGAAGCTTTCGACCAGCCCTTCGCGGCGGGTGGCGACGCGGGCGCCCGCCACCAGCGCGGTTGCCTCGCGCAGCACTGTGTGGCGATCGTTGGTGTTCAGCGGCGCGGCAGCCAGCAGGCTGGCAACGGCCTCTTTCTCGTCCCGGTATTTGCCGGCGTCCAGTGAATCCATGCCGCGATTTAGCGCCAAAACCTGCGCCTTGGCACCTGCGTTAATTCCTGTCGCGGAGCGCGGGCGCAGGCGGAAGTTTGTTTCGCCCCGCCCGCCCCGTGCGGAACTTTCAGATCACGTTGGCCTTGACCAGGCTCACCGCATGGTCGGCCGCCCGCGCCGTCAGCGCCATGAAGGTCAGCGAGGGGTTCACGCAGTTGATCGACGCCATCTGCGCTCCATCCGTGACGAACAGGTTGGCGGCGTCATGCGCCTGGCTCCACTGGTTCACCACCGAGCTGCGCGGGTCCGCCCCCATGCAGGCCCCGCCCATCTCGTGGATGGCGTCGCCCGGCACATGCTCTTCCTGGCGCGAGCTGACATCGGTGCAGCCGCCGGCCCGCAACATCAGTTCGCCCTGGCGCGCGGCGTCGTTCATCATCTTCTGTTCGTTCTCGCGGAAGGTGACGTTGAAGGTCAGCAGCGGCATGCCGTAGCGGTCGGTCTTGGTGGAAAGCGTGATCTGGTTGTCTTTATATGGCAGGCATTCTGCGAAGACGTTGAAGCTGATCTTCCACGGCGCATAGGTGCGCATGCCGCCCTTCAGGCCATAGCCGAATCCGGCCGGCACGTTGACGCCGCGGCCCGCCGCGCCCTGATAGCCGTAGCCGCGCACGAAATCGGCGTCGGCGTCCTGGCCATGGATGTTGCGGAAGCGCGGGATATAGACGCCGGTGGGGCGCCGCCCATAGGCGACCAGCCCGTTCAGCGCCGGATCGGGAATGGTGCCGGTGATGAAGGTGCGCATGGAGTGATCCATGATGTAGCGCCCCAGCACGCCGCTGGAATCGAACACGCTGCGCTGGCCGTCCTTGGTGCGCGAATTCATCAAAATGTGCACCGACGACATGGCCGAGGCGCACAGGAACATGATGCGCGCGGTATAGGTCCTGGCTTCCTGGGTGTTGGCATCGACGGTGCGCACGCCGGTGACGCGCTTCCTGCGCGTGTCATACTCCAGGTTGGTGACCACCTTGTCCGAGAGAAGCGTGAGGTTCCCGGTCTTGCGCGCGGCGGGGAGAGTCACGGCCTGCGTCGAAAAATACGCGCCGAACGAACAGCCGCGCGCGCACTGGTCGCGCTTCTGGCATTTGGTGCGGCCCTGCTCGGGCTTGTCCTCGGTGATGTTGGCGCAACGGGTATGGATCAGCTTGCGGTCGGGCATGGCTTTCTCCAGCCGTTCCTTCACCCACTCCTCGGCCACGTTCATGGGATGCGGCGACATGAACTCGCCATCGGGAAGCTGGAACAGCCCCTCCTTCTGGCCCGCAATGCCGGCATACTTCTCGACATAGGAATACCAGGGCGCGATGTCGTCATAACCGATCGGCCAGGGCGAGCCGTGACCGTCGGTCTTGTTGGAATCGAAATTCAGCTGGCTCCAGCGCAGCGAGACACGCCCCCAGATCAGCGACTTGCCGCCCACCTGCGCCGGCCGCACCCAGCGAAAGGGCTTGGAGTTCTCATAGTCGAACGGGTTCAGCCGGTCGTTGTTGTAGAAGTGCGTCTGGGCCGTGTTGGCTGCCCCGCCCCACTTCGACAGGAAGTGATCGCGCGCCACTTCCTCCGGCGGCAGGTTGCCGCGATACGGCAGCTTCCAGGGGCCATGGCCTTCGGTGATGTAATCCTTCTTGTGCTCGACCATGCGGCCACGGTCCAGCATCAGCACCTTCATGCCTTTTTCGGTCAACTCTTTCGCAGCCCAGCCGCCCGAGATGCCCGAACCGATGACGATGGCGTCGAAATCATATGTGCTCATGACGAGAAGACCTTGCCGGGATAGGGATAGCGACCGTCATAGCGGCCGGGCACGGGCAGATAGATGCGTTCCTGGCGGCAGCCGATGTCGCTGGTGTAGTAGCCGGTGATCACAAGCTGCCGGCAATGCTCGAACCAGTCCGCCGCAAGGCCCGGCATCATGCCGCCACCGGCGCAGGTCAGAACCTTGTTCTGGTCTGCCACCGCCAACTGCACAAAGGGTTTGCCGTCCTGCGCCTGGGCGAAGGCATCGACGATGATCAGACCGGCCAGGAAGTCGGTGGCGTCACCGTCATTGTACCAGTCCGCCAGCATCAGATCGATGAAGTCGGGCACGCCCGCGCCGGCCGCGCCAGGCGTGTCGGTGGTGGGAATGATGCGTTCGGCGATCGCACCCGCCAATGCCTTTTGATCGGCGGTCATCACGGCGCGGGAGGCAACGAAGCCGGGCGCGGTGTCCGCCGCCAGTGCCCGCCCGAATGGCGCCACCAGGCCTGCGCCGAACAGCGCGGTTGCGACGCCCAGCAAATTGCGCCGGTCCCAATCTCCCATGCATCCTCCACCGGGGCACATGTTTCGCCCCTATGGCGGCAACCCTAGCAATCGTGACGGCGGCTGTCAGCCCGCTTCAATGAACGGTCCGCGCCGCCGGCGCAGCCTTTTGCCCTTTTGCGGCCGCGTCTTGCGTCGGCAAGGTCCGGACCGTGCTGGGGCCGATACCAATCCTGAAATGTACCAGCACGCGCCGCAACTCCTGCAACACCATGTTGGCGGCATCGTCGGTCATCGGCGCATTCGCAGGCGAGAAAAGCCGCACCGCCTGCACATGAAGCGCCAGCGCGTCTTCCAGCATGATGTTGCGGCCCGACAGCGCCATCAGCAGGTCGCAGAGCCGCATGGTCGCTTCGGTCAGGTGGGCAAAGCCGTAGGTGCCCGCCAATGTGATGACCTGATTGGCCAGCGCTTCCAGTTCGGCCAGCCGTGAGGCATTCGGCGCGCGTCCAGGCTCGGCCACCAGGCAAAGCCGGTCGATCAATCCCCCCAATGTTTCGATGAAGGTTCCGCGCATCGCTTCGACATTCTTCGTGGCCTGGGCGATTGCCTGCTGGCGGGCAAGGCCGCCCGGGCGATCGAGGAGCTCCGACAACCCGCTGTGCTTTATGTGCACAACAGTGCGCGGTTTGGGCCCCTTCGTCATATGACCACCTTGGTGGGACGCACGAGCGCGTCGATTTCATCCTGTGACATGTTGGGTTCGGTCGCCGCGCCGATTTCGCCCGCCAGATCGCTTTCGCGTCGGCCCTCTCCGCCGGGTGCGCCCACGAACTTGAAGCGCCGGTCGGGACCGACATAGACCGCGGCATCGACAAAGGGCCGGGCAGCCGAGGCTGCCCCGCTGATGTGGTCGTACAGGATCTGCGGGGAAAAGGGCTTTCTGATCACCGAATGCGCGCCGGCGTCGCGGGCAGCGGTGACATTGCGCATGTGCGAATAGGGTGTGGCCACGATAACCGGCGTGAACTGCTTGGGGGGCTTCATGTGCCGCAGTTCGCGGATCAGGTCGGTGGCGGTGCCGTCGGGCATCTTGGCTTCGAAAATGCAAAGATCGAAGGTCTTGGACTTCAGCTGGCTGCGAGCTTCCTCAACCGTTTCCACGGTGGTCAGGATGTCGAGCCCCAGGCCGCGCAGCATCTGCTGGGTCAGCGCGGCAGAGTTGTGATCATTATCGACCAGCAGGGCGGCTATGCCCTTCAACTGCATTTTCGGCTTTGTCATGACGCGCGTGCCTCCGGCTCGTCCTCCCAAAAATCGTCGCTGTCGTTGCCCGCATCCTCCGCGCACAGGCCTAGCAAGAGCCGCAACCGTCCGCGTACCTCGGCCAGCGGAATTGTGTCACTGATGTCCTTCAGGCCCTGTGCGCCGCGCGGTCGGCCCGACAGCAGGCCCTCGGCGATGAAGCCGATAAGGCGGGCATGGGCCTGGGCGCCTTGCGACAGGCGGTCGAATTGCTGCATCAACACGGGATCGCCATTGCGCACGATGTCTTCGGAGAGGGCGTCGCCCAGCGTGGCGATCTGGCGGCTCAGCAGCGAGCACTCCCCCGCCACCGCGTTGAGGAATTCTGCGCTCAGCAGCAGGTCGTCCAGCGGATCAGAAGAGCTCGACATCGTTGCCTCCCACTTCTGCGCGCACGACAAGCCTGGCGGTCTCCACTTCGCGGCGCGCAATCTGCTCGCGTTCGCGAAGCGCCAGCTGGCTGGCCCGCCCGGTGGCCGGCCAGAAGCGGATGCGCCGCGGCAGCTCGCCGCCGGTGGAACCACCCAGCAGCACGATGCCTTCATCGGCCAGATACTGTTCGGCGAAGGCGGAGTTGCGGGTGCCGACATTCGACAGCCCGGCCATCACATTGGCGCCGCCGAATATCTTGGCTTCCAGATTGCGGCGCGAGGCGCCCTGCTTCAGCAATCCGTTGATCAAAAGTTCCATCGCGTTGACGCCATAGCGTTCGGCGTTGCGATCGCTGCCATTGCCTTCTGGCAACAGGAAATGGTTCATCCCGCCGACGCCGGCCTGGGGATCACGGATGCAGGCTGAGATGCAGGAGCCTAGCACGGTGGTCAGAACCTCATCGGGCTCGCCACTTACATATGTGTCGCCCTGCGTGAGCTGGATGTGCCAGCACCCGTCCTGGGGATTGAGAAAGCGGCGCGGGCCGGAGGGCGCATCGTCCCGCCCGGCGCGGGCGCGGATAGCTGTCATGTCAGCGCACCCACCACTTGCTCGATCTTGGATTTCAGGACACCCACGGTGAAGGGCTTCACCAGATAGTTGTTGGCGCCGGACTGCAGCGCGCGCGTCACCAGTTCCTTGTCGGCGCGGCCCGTCAGCAGGATGAAGGCGGTATTCTGGAAGCGTGCGTCCGAGCGCAGGCGCTTGAGGAATTCCAGTCCGTCCACGTCCGGCATGTTGAAATCGGAAATGATCATGTGGGCGGACTGGGCCGCAAGGTTCTGCAGCGCCTCGGCGGCGCCGGCAAACTCGCGCACCTGGGTGATGCCGATCTGCTGCAGCCCGCTGCGCACCAGCGCGCGCATGGTCAACTGGTCATCCACGACGACGACCTGGATTTTTGCAGCGGCGGGCATCAGGCAGCTCCTGCCGCGCTGCGCGCGGCAGATTTCATGATCTGGGCGCCGATCTTTTCCAACGGCAACTGTTGAGTGACCGCGCCGATTTCGAAGGCCGCGCGCGGCATGCCATAGACGACACAACTGGCTTCGTCCTGTCCGAAGGTGCGGGCGCCCGCCTTGCGCATCGCCAGGAGGCCGTCGGCGCCGTCATGGCCCATGCCGGTCAGGATAGCGCCGATCGCCTTGGCGCCGGCGGTCTGCGCCACGGAATGAAACAGCCGGTCCACGGAGGGGCGATGACCAGTGCACAGGTCGCCCTCGGCCAGGTGGCAGCGCCAGGTGCCGCGGCCACCAACTTCCAGATGCGCGATGCCGCCCGGGGCCAGCCACACCGTGCCCGGCGTCAGCACCGCGCCGTCCGTCGCTTCCGCCACCTGCGGCTTGCAGGTGCGGTTGAGGCGCGCAGCGAAGGATGTTGTGAAGCCCGCGGGCATGTGCTGGGTGATGACGGTGGGTGGGCAGTTGGCAGGGAAATGGGACAAGACTTCCATCAGTGCCTCGACGCCGCCGGTGGAAGATCCGATGGCGATCAGCTGATCGTTGAATTCCAGGACCGGTGCGGGCACCGCTGGACGCGCGGCGGGCGCCGTGCGCAGGCGCGCATGCGCCGCCGCCTTGACCTTGGCGCACAGCTCCTGCGCGCTGGCTTCCAGGGTGGCGCCGACATTACGCGTGGGCTTGGCGAAAAAATCCACCGCGCCGATGGAGAGCGCATCCAGCGTGATTTCCGCGCCTTCCTCGGTCAAGGTCGAGACCATCACCACCGGCATGGGGCGCAGCCGCATGATGCGCTCCAGGAACTGAAGCCCGTTCATGTTGGGCATCTCGATGTCCAGGGTCAGGACGTCGGGGTTAAGATCCTTGATCATCTGCCGCGCAACTGCGGGCTCGGGTGCCGAGCCCACGATCTCGATGCCGGGATCGCTGCCCAAGATTTGGGTCAGCAGGTGACGGATGGTGGCGGAATCGTCAACGATCAGCACGCGCACGGGGGTCATCGCGCCACTCCCTTCAGGCGATAGGTGGTCTGGCCGGCCAGCTCGAAGGGCAGCGCGTCCGTGGCGATGCGTTCGGAATGGCCGATGTAAAGCGTTCCGCCCGGCGACATCAGGCGCGCATAGCGCTTCCAGATATTGTCCTGGGTGGTCTGGTCGAAATAGATCATCACGTTGCGGCAGAAGATGATGTCGAAGGGGCCCTTCATCGGCCAGTCGCGCAGCAGGTTGAGCTGGCGGAAACGGATCAGCTGCTGCACCCCGGCGGTGAACTGGAAATTGCCGTCGGCGCGTTTGTCGATGTGACGTCCGCGCATGGCGACGGGAATGTCGGCCAACCGCGCGGCGGGATAGCTGCCGGCCTGGCCGCGCGCCAGAACATCGGGATCCAGGTCGCTCGCCAGGATCAGCACGTCGCGCTCAGCGGCATCCGGCATCATGCTGAGCAGGGTCAGCGCGATCGAATAGGGCTCCTCGCCGGAGGAACAGCCCGCCGACCAGATCCGCAGGCGCTTGCCCTTGCGCACGCCGTCCAGCAGCGGCGGCAGCGAGGTCTGAACCAGATGATCGAAGTGATGGGATTCGCGGAAGAAGCGCGTGACGTTGGTGGTCATGGCCGCAATCAGGGCCTGGCGCTCTTCCACGCCGTTGCTGGACTCCACCAGCGCGCAATAATCGCGGAAGCTGCGCAGGCCGATGGCGCGCAGCCGCTTGGCCAGGCGCGAATAGACCAGCGCCGCCTTGCTTTCGGGCGTCATGATGCCGGCTTCGCCATGCACCAGCGCGGCGATCTTGTGAAAATCCTCCCACGAGAAGGCGAATTCGCCGTCGGGTACGGGAGGCGTTGCGTGACGCGCTTCAGCCATGACTCAAGCCGCCATTGCCTCGGTTTCACCGACCAGCGACTCGGCAAGCCGGTCCATCGACAGGATGGTGACCATGCGATTGTCCAGCACCGCGATACCGTCGATGAATTCGGCCTGTCCGTCACGCGCCAGTTCCGGCGTGGGCTGCACGTCGCCCGCTGTCACGGTCAGGATGTCGGACACCGCATCGACCAGAAGCCCGATGTTGCGTTCACCCGCCTTGACCACGATGATGACATGCTTGGGGTTGGCCTGGGTCGCATCCCGTCCCAGCCGGGCATTGAGGTCGATCACCGGCAGCACCACGCCGCGCAGGTTGATCACGCCCAGCACATAGGTGGGTGCCTGAGGCAGCCGGGTGGTGGGGGTGAAGCCGCGAATTTCGCGGATCGCCATGATGTCGGCGCCGAACTCCTGTTCGCCGGCGCGGAAGGTGATGAATTGACGGCGTTCGCCGATGGCTTCGCTCATGGTCATGTCCCTGTTGCTAGAAATTCTTCGCCGCCGGAAAGCTGGCCGCGGCAGCGTTCGACCAACCCGTCCACGTCCAGGATCAGCGCGACGCGGCCGTTGCCCAGGATGGTGGCGGCGGCGATGCCCTGGATGTGGCGATAGTTGCCCTCGAAACTCTTGATGACGACCTGGTGCTGGCCAAGGATCGCATCGACCAGCAGCGCCAGCCTGCCCGTGCCCTGGCTTTCCACCAGGATGACGACACCGCTGGAGGTATCGGCCGCACCGTCCACGCCCAGCAGTTCGCCGGTGCGCACCAGCGGCACATAACCGCCGCGCACATTCAGCAGATGACGGCCCTGGCCGAATGGATGGATATCGCCCGGCTGAGGCTTGAGGCTTTCAATGATGTGGGCCAGCGGCAGCACGAAGGTCTGGTCGCCCACCGCCACCACCATGCCGTCCAGCACGGCAAGGGTCAGCGGCAGCGTCAGGCTGAAGCGGCTGCCGCGCTGGGGCGCGGAACCGATCGTGATGCGCCCACCCAGGTCGACGATATTGCGGCGGACCACGTCCATGCCGACTCCACGACCGGAAATATTGGAGACCTGGCTGGCGGTCGAGAAGCCGGGCAGGAAGATCAGATTGTCCACTTCCTCGTCGGTCATGGCGCTGTTGGCGGGGATCAGCGCACGCTCGATCGCCTTGGCCTTGACGCGTTCACGGTTGATGCCGCGGCCGTCGTCGCTGACCTCGATCATGATGCGTCCGCCGCGATGTTCGGCCGAAAGCGTCACGGTGCCCTCCTCGGGCTTGCCGGCGGCGGCGCGTTCGGCCGGCGTCTCAAGCCCATGGTCGATGGCGTTGCGGATCATGTGGGTGAGCGGCTCGCCCAACCGCTCGATCACGGTCTTGTCGACTTCAGTGCCTTCGCCTTCGACGACCAGGCGCACTTTCTTGCCGGTCTGGGCGGCCAGCTCGCGCACCAGGCGTGGCATGCGCTGGAACACCGATTTCACCGGCTGGGTACGGATCGCCATCACGCTTTCCTGCAACTCGCGCAGCAGGTGATCGAGTTCGTTCAGCCCGTCACCGACCGAAGACGCGCGCGCGATGCGCAGTTCGTTGACGCGCGCGGCCAGCATGGCCTGGGTGATCACCAGCTCGCCGACCAGGTTGACCAGGCGGTCCACCTTGTCGAGATCGACGCGGATGGTCTGCTTGATGACCTCGGCAGCGGCCTCCTTTTTTTCCGGAGGCGCTACGGCCTCGACGGTCACCGGCGCCGGTGGGGCCTCCCTAACAACCTCTTCTGCCGGCACGGCCGCCGGTTCGTCGTTCCGCTGCGCGATCGTCAGGTCGCAATCACCGGTAACGAAATCGAAAACCTCTTCAATGCCGGCGCGGTCGACAGTGCCGGGCAGCGTTATCTGCCAGGCCAGGTAGCCCTGGTCGGGCTCCAGCGCATCCAGCATGGGAAGACGCGAAGCGTCGAGGGTGATCTGGGCATCGCCCAGCGCAGCCAACTCGCGCAGCAACAGGAAGGGCTCGTTGCCCTTGGCGAACAGCGCCGCATGAGGCGCGAAATCGATGATCCAGTCCGGCTGGGTCGGCGCATCTTCCGGCTCATCCGCTATGGCGATCACCTGGGGCACGAAATCCAGGCCGTCGAAATCGGCGGGTGCCGGATCGGCATCGGGTTCCTCGCCCGACAGCGCCGCCAGATCGCCCCGGCAGTCGTCATCGGCGCCGGAGGCAAGCGCGCGGCCTTCGCGCGCGGCCTGGACGTGATCGGCCAGCATGTCGCCCGAACGCAGCAGCACCAGCGTCACGCGCGGCGACACCGCCAGCTTGCCCGAACGCAGGTGATCCAGCACCGTTTCGAAGACATGGGCGAACGCGACCAGCGCCTCGAACCCGAAGGCCCCGCCGCCGCCCTTGATCGAATGCACGGCGCGGAACACCGCATTGATGGTGTCGCTGTCGGCTTCGTCATTCTCGATCTTGAGCAGGCCCTCTTCCAGCGCGAGCAAAAGCTCTTCGCATTCCTGGAAGTAGGTCTGCTTGATGGCTTCCATGGCATCCATGGCGCGACCTCAGGGTGCGACGCGACGGACCGCGGCCAGCAGGCGCGCGGGATCGAAGGGCTTGACGATCCAGCCCGTGGCGCCGGCATCGCGGGCGCGCTGCTTCTTGGCAGGCTCGGTCTCGGTGGTCAGCACCAGGATAGGGATGGCCCGGTTCTTGGGATCGCGGCGTACCTGGTCGATCAGGCCGAACCCGTCCATGCGCGGCATGTTGATGTCGGTGATGATCAGGTCGACATGCCCGGCGCCGGCGAGCGCCTCCACGCCGTTCACGCCGTCATCGGCCTGGATCACGGTATGGCCTTCCGGTTCCAGCGCGAAGCGCAGCATGTCGCGCATGGTCTTGGAGTCGTCGACCGTGAGAATGGTCTTGCTCATGCAATGTCCTTTTCGATCTCGAGCAGCCCGTCCAGCTTCAGGCCGCGGGCGGCCTCGGCGAAGGCGGGCGAGACGGCGCTGAACTGCATCGCCGGGCCGCCGGTAATGGCGAAGGCGCGCTTGGCCGAAGCCAGGACCTGCAGGCAAGGCGTGGTCACCTTGCCCACCTGGGCAGCGTCGATCACAAGGCCTTCGCCCCGCGCCAGCGCCGCCTGGCAGTCCTTCAGCAGCGGCGCCGCCGCGGGCAGGTCCAGGATGGCGGGAAGCACCATCGCTGCACCCTCTGTGGTTGACTGGGTCACGTTGGTTCTCCGACGCCAGCGCCTAGAACTCTTCCCAATCGTCGCCGTCGCCCGCGGGCGCGGCGGCCGCACGCCGTCCACCGGCAGCAGCGACCATGCGCTGCGGCTTGGGGACGGCGCGCGGCGCCGGCTTGGCCGTCGCACGGGGGGCGTGACGGACGGTCGTACCTGAGGCAGCGTTGTCGGCCACCTGGAAGAAGGAAACCAGTTCAGACAGTTCAGCGGTCTCGTTGGCCAGGTTGCGCGAGGCGGCGGTGGACTGTTCCACCATGGCCGCGTTCTGCTGGGTCACCTGATCCATCTGGCTGACGGCGATGTTGACTTCCTCGATGCCGGTGGACTGCTGCTGGGCAGCCTGGGCCATTTCGGTCACCAGCGTGTTGATCGAGACCACCTGCTCGACGATGCGCTTCAGCGCCGCGCCGGATTCGCCCACCAGCTCCACGCCGGAGCTCACCTGCTCGCCCGAGGTCTTGATCAGGGTCTTGATCTCGCGCGCCGCTTCGCTGGAACGCTGGGCCAGAGCACGCACTTCGCTGGCGACGACGGCAAAGCCCTTGCCCGCATCGCCGGCACGCGCGGCTTCCACGCCGGCGTTCAGCGCCAGGAGGTTGGTCTGGAAGGCGATCTCGTCGATCACGCCGATGATGTCGGTGATCTGCTTGGAGGACTGCGAAATCTGGCTCATGGCCTGGATGGCGGTTTCCACCACGCGGCCGCCCTCTTCCGCCGCCGACTTGGCGGTGGTGACGATGACCGAGGCCTGCTTGGCATTGTCCGCCGTCTTCTTGACAGTGGCGGTGATTTCCTCCAGCGCCGCGGCAGTTTCTTCCAGGCTTGCGGCCTGCTGCTCGGTGCGCTTGGACAGATCGTCCGCCGCCTGGCTGATTTCGCCGGCACCGGTGGAAATGCCGCTGGTCGAGGCCAGCACGGTCTGCATGGTTTCCTGCAGGCGGTTCATGGCCGCATTAAAATCCCCGCGCAGCTGTTCGTATTCACCCGCAAAGGGCTTATCCAGGCGGTTGGTGAGCTTGCCATCCGACAAATCCTTCAGGCCCGAGGCCAGCGAGGTCACGACCTGCTGCTGCTCGGCCGCCTTGGCGGCACGCTCTTCCTCGGCAATGCGACGGTCATTCTCGACCTTGGTGATGTCGCTGGCGAACTTGACGACCTTGAACGGCTTGCCGTTCAGGTCGAGCAGCGGGTTGTAGGACGCCTGGATCCAGACCTCCTTGCCGCCGCGCCCGACGCGGCGGAACTTGTCGGCAATGTACTCGCCCTGGTTCAGGCGATCCCAGAAGCCGCGATAGTCGTTGCTCTTGGCGTAGTCCGGGTCCACGAACATGCTGTGGTGGCGGCCGACGATTTCGGCGGCGCTGTAGCCCAGCGTGCTGAGGAAGTTCTCGTTGGCCGACAGAATCTTGCCGGTCAGGTCGAACTCGATGACGGCCTGGGCGCGGCCGATTGCGGCAATCTTGGCGCGCTGTTCGTTCGTCTCGACCTCGGTCTGCGTGACATCGGTGGCGAACTTGATGACCTTGAACGGCTTGCCCTGGTCGTCCAGCAGCGGGTTGTAAGACGCCTGGATCCAGATTTCCTTGCCGCCACGGCCGAGACGCTTGAACTTGTCGGCGACAAATTCACCACGGTTCAGGCGGTCCCAGAACTGGCGATAGTCGGCGCTGGCCGCGTAGTTGGCCTCGACGAACATGCTGTGATGGCGGCCTACGATCTGGTCGGCGGTGTAGCCCATCGTACCCAGGAAGTTCTCGTTGGCCGATATGATAGTGCCATCCATGTTGAATTCGATGATGGCGGAAGACCGGCCCACGGCATCGAAGGCCTTCAGGGCCGTCTTCATGCTTTCGCGGGCATCGGAAAGCTGCTTCTGGACGTTGACTTCCGCCGCCGCCAACTGGTCCCGCATGTCGACCGACGCAGCGTAGAGCTGGCCGATTTCATCCTTGCGTCCGTTGTTCTCGATCTCGACCTTGAGATTGCCCTTGCCAAGTTCGCCCATCACGCTGGCCAAGCTCTTGAGAGGCTTTGAAACTGCGAGGACCAGCAGCAAGCCGCAGCCGATGGCCAACAGGACAGCCGCGCCGATGGCTGCCCAGATCATCCGGTGCGAGGTGGTCACATCGGTATCGGCAGCATCGCCGGACTTCTTGGCGCCGCCGCTTTGGAAATTCATCGACTCTTCCGCGGCTGCGGCGAATTTGGTGAAGGCCTCTTCATGCGCGCCGTTGAAATAGGCGAGCGCGGCGGTCGAGCCATGCTCCTTGTAGATGGTCAGCAGCGTGTCATCCAGGGCGGCGGCGGCGTTCCAGCGCTGCACCATCTGGTCGGCCAGGCGGCGCTCCTCGCCCGCGCCGATCAACGGTGCGTAGTTGCGCCAGCCCTCGGCCATGTGGGCCTTGGCCTGCTGCATGCGGATGAAGTCTTCCTTGCGATCTGCTTCGCCGGCATCGGTGATATAGGCGCCCAGCGCCTGGCGATACATATAGCCGCCGATCTCGTAGTCATCGATATAGTTCGCAGACGGCATCCAGTTGTCGCTGATTTCGTTGAGGTCGGCACTCATGGCGTCGACCTGGTTCCGGCCGAACAGGCCTAGGCCGACGACCAGCGCGACCATCAGCGCAAAGGCCGAAAGCACCTTTGTGCGAACCGAGAAATTGTTGAAAGCGGCGAAAGACATGAATGAAACCTCCACGACGAATGTTGTGCGCTGAGAATTTGCGCGTTGATGTCTTGCGCGCGACGAAAGCGCGCGCGGCGTCAAAGAGCGGTTAAACGATGCTGGAGCGATCGGTTGAAAAGAGGTTTCTTCGCGCGTGCGGCAACGCAGGAAAGCCACGGAAACATTGCCTCAAATGCATTGCGCCACGCCGCGATAGGGAGTAGTACCTATAGGTGGAACTGCGTATGTGTTTTGCGCCTTTCCGCGCCGCGCCGAACAGGGCGAAAGTCCTGGCCCGGTGCTTGCTGATGGAAGGGCGACAGGACCACCCGGAGACGATGATGAAGCCCCTTTGCGCCGCCGCTGTTTTTGGAATTGCAGGCATAACAATGCTTTGCGCGCCCGTCGGCGCGGCCGAGGTGAAAAGCGGCTGTGCCGGTTTCGCACGCTATGCCGCCGCCCGCCCCGTCGCGGGCGAGATCGTTTCGGAGCAAACCGACACGCTGGGGATTTTCCATGTCATCGTTAAGGATGGCGAGACGGGTTGCCGCGTCTTCGCGCTGGCGCCGCAGACGGCCGCCTGCACGCAGGGCCGCCATTATGCCGGCTTCGGCCACCTGTTGAGCGCCTACAAGGGCGAAGATTACGACGCCACCCTGTCGCTGAACCGCGACAAGGGGCTTTGCAGCTAAAGCGTCCAGCCCAGCGCGATATTGTAGCTGTACTGGTTGGTGTCGGCGCGGTTCTCGACGCCGGTATTGACCATTGCGCACACCACCCAAGTATCGCTGAGATTGTAGATCGCGCCCATGCCGATGCTTTTGGTTTCGGTACCATCCTGGGCCGAGCGCGTTTCGCCCGCGAACTCCACCCCCAGCGCCCATTTGCTGGTCAGCTGCCGTATCGCCACCGCGCCATAGGACCAGTAGTCATGCCCGCCATCCTGCGGATTGGTGTTGAAGCCGCCGCCGCCATAGACGGTCCAGTTGCCGAAGGATTTCTGTGCCCATAGCGGCAGGAAGAAGCTGGCGCGGCGCGAACCGGGATCGGCCGCATAAGGCGCGGTGACGGCGGGCGCGAAGGCCAAAGCGGGCCACCAGCCCTTGTCGTCTTCTGACAGGAAGCGGTACTTGGCGGCAAAGGTGGCGGCGTGAAAGCCCCAATCCGTAGGCGTTCCCGGCGCGGATGCAAAATCCTGTCCGGTTACCACGCTGATCTGAACATCCGGCAGCATGCCGTAATCCACTTCCAAGGCTGGGGCCACACCTTCCGTGCCACTACTGACATGGGTGACGCTGGTCGACAGCTCCAGCGCGTAATGGCCGTATTCTACCGGCGTCGCGCCATCAGTAATGAACGGTGTATCGGCCAGCGCCGCCGACATGCCGGCCAACGTCATCGCGGAAGCAATCGCAAACTTCACCATGCCACCCCCAACATCTCGCCCGGAGCGTCACGATTTGCGCCCGGTGCTTTTCGCGTTGAGATGAGGTTGCGGTGAACTTTCTCAAATGCGCGTTAAAGCAGAAAGCATGTGGCCACGGCATGGCTGTCGCGCGCGCATAGTGTTTCCACGCATTTCTGCGCGATCCGTCGAGCACGCCGGCACGAATTAGGTAAAACTACCTACCACGAACAGCGCGCACTCCGGGAAACTGCTTAGGCGTTTCTGCGACCGCATTAACGGAGCCCAAGCGCGCTCCGACGCACCATCGCGCAACAAAATGGGACGCGGAATGTTTCAGCACTATCTCATCATCACGATTGCCGCGGTGCTGCTCGCGCCGTCCGCGACGAACATTCGCCTGCCGGGGCAGGCGCAGCTCGTCCGCATCGCGGGAGCGATGTGAGATGCTACACAACAGCTTAATCCGCCCGATCATCGCCACCGCGATTTCGACCTTGGCAGCGACAGCGCTGTTGGGCCTGCTGGCACTGGTAACCGTGCACGAACTGCATGCCATCAACGCATCGATCGACCAGAGGGTTTTGACGGACGGGAAGTTGAACCGGCGCCTGATGGACGCCATCGATGACCTGCGAATCTTCCAGGCCGAAGCGATCTATGCCCTTACACCCCAGGAACAGAAAACCGAGACCAACGAGATCGCGCTGCACGAAAGCATGAGCACGGAATCCGCCCGCCTATTGTCTGCCGGCGCAGACGCGCGGGAAGAACGGCAGATCGCCAGAACCATAATTCCTCTCGCGGCGACCTATGTGGCACAGAGCGGACAGTTGCGAACCTTGCTGGCAACGAATCGCAAAGCCGACGCAATACACCTCTTCATGCGGGACATGGACCGGACCTACGATACGCTCAATGAGAGGCTGACAGCCTATGATGCCTTCAATGATCGCGAAGGTGTGATGGCCGTCATGCACGGCATGGCCACCCACCGCCAGGGAAAATGGCTCATCTGGAGTACCACGGGGCTCGCCATTCTCGCCCTGGGCGCGATCTATGCATTTTTCCTGCGCGCAATCTGGTTGCCGCTGCTGCGCATGGCGGAAGCCGGACACAAGCTGGTGGCTGGCGACATGGAGGCAGCCGTCCCGGACGTGAATGCCGACAACGAGTTAGGGGCGATGTCGAGGGCGATGGCGATGCTCAAGGCACTTCGCATCGCCAGTCACCGAACGGACGCCGAGATTGACAACCGCGCGGCCCAGCCGGGGCTTCTGGCCAAGGTAAGCCGCGACATGCGCGGGCCGATCAACCGCATCATCGGCATGACCAACCTTTTGCTGGATACAAGTTTGAACGCGGACCAGCGCAACATGGCTGAAGTGGTGCGGATATCCAGCGAGAAACTTGGTGCCGTGGCCGACGAGGTCGCCACCGTCAGCCAGTTGATCGACCTGATGGATGGCACCGTCGGGGTCATCGTCAAACTGGGAGACGGCTCGACCTTCTGGTTCGAGTTGGCACTGCCCCACTCGGCCAACAGGCTGATCGAGCCCGTGCCGCATCCGCGTGCGCTGCTCAACACCGCCGGAGCGATGTGAGATGCGCGACATCAGCATCAAAACCACTTTCGTCGCCGCCTTCATCGCCACCCTCGCGTTGACCGCGGCCCTGGGCATCTTCGCCGTCCACACCGCAGAACAACTGCGCGATCTGAATCGCTTCATCGGCCTGCAGGTGCTGCAGGGCGTTGGCTCCAGCGGTTACATGCTGGGCGTGGTCGAGGAGGCCCGTATTTTCCAAGCCGAACTGCTCAACGCCAAGGGGCCAGCAGCGAAACGTCAAGAAGATGGAGAAGTCCGGCGCACTGAGGCTCGTCTTAGCGAACTGCTCTCGTCGCTGCATGCCGACGCGGAGTCGCCGGAAGAACAGCACATCGCGGACCAGGTTACGCCGCTGACCGAACGCTATGTTCGCGGCAGCGCTCGCTTTCGCGCGCTGGTAGCTGGCGGCCGGACGGACGAAGCGACGCGCCTCTATATGGGTGAACTCGACAGGGTCTACGACGATCTGGACAAGCTGCTTGACGACTATATTGCTTTCAACGGCCATCAGGCGGCAGAGGCGGTCGCCAAGGGCGATTCCACCACGCGCAAGGCGAGCTGGATTATCTTGGGAGCGCTGGCGCTTGCATTGCTGGCGGGCTCCTTGATTTTGGGCGCGCTGACCAGGCTCATCCTTGTCCCCCTGGTCAACATGACACGGGCGATCAGCCGGCTTGCCGATGGCAAACTGGACACACCGGTACCCGCTTTTGCCCACCGCAACGAAATCGCGGACCTGGGCGAGGCCATGGGACGCTTCAGAGACCTCAACATCGCGCTGCGCCAGGCCAAGGAGGACGCCGAGGCCGGCACTCGCGCGAAGTCGGACTTCCTGGCCAACATGAGCCACGAAATCCGCACGCCGATGAACGGCATCCTGGGCATGACCAACCTGCTGCTGGACACCAGGCTGAACGAGGAACAGCGCGACCTGGCCGAAGTGGTGCGCGAATCCGGCGAAAGCCTTCTCACCGTGGTCAACGACATCCTGGACATCTCCAAGCTGGAAGCCGGCAAACTGGACATCGAGGTCATCGATTTCGACCTGGTGGCGACGGCGGAGAGCGCGATCGCCCTGATGGCGCCCAAGGCGCGCGAGAAAGCCATAGACCTTGGCGTGTTCGTCGAACCCGCCGCGCGCGGCGCCTATCGCGGCGACCCCACGCGCCTGCGCCAGGTGCTGCTGAACCTGATCAACAACGCCATCAAGTTTACTGAAAAGGGTGGTGTTTCGGTGCAGGTGCTGGTGAAATGCGGCGCCCTGCCCGTGCCAGAGGGCGCGCCGGTGCCGCTGCGCTTCGAAATCCGCGACACCGGCATCGGCATGGCCGAAAGCGTGCGCGACCGGCTGTTCCAGAAATTCAGCCAGGCCGACAGCTCCATGACGCGCCGTTTCGGCGGCACCGGCCTGGGCCTGGCCATTTGCAAGCAGTTGATCGACCTGATGGGCGGCACCATCGGCGTCACCAGCAAGCTGGGCGAAGGTTCGACCTTCTGGTTCGAACTGGCGCTGCCGCGTTCGGCCGCCGGCATGATCGACCGCGGTGCCCTGCCCGCGCATTTCGCGCGCCTGCGCGCGCTGATCGTCGATGACCTGCCCATGAACCTGGAAATCATGGCGCACCAGTTGAATGCGATGGGCGTCAATGCCCAGTGTGTGGATGACGGCTTCGCGGCAATCGCGGAGCTGGAACGCGCCTGGCATCGCGGCACGCCCTATGACGTCCTGTTCTTGGATCAAATGATGCCGGCGATGGCGGGCGACATGGTGGCGCGCAAGATCCGCGAGCTGCCACACCTGTGCGACACCAAGATCGTCATCGTCTCGTCGGTCGGGCGCGACATGCTGCGCCGTACCGAGGGTCTGAAGCTGGATGCGGTGCTGGAGAAGCCCCTGCGCCAGCAGGACCTGCGCGACACGATGATCAATCTCTACGGAACCAGACAACCTGCGCCAAAGCCTTTTCATCCCGGGGCCGGCACAGGCGCGAAGCGGCCGGATCCCGCTCCCAATGACCGGCCGCTTCGCATCCTTCTCGCCGAGGACAACCGCATCAACCAGCAATTCGCGGTCGCCCTGCTCGGCAAATGGGGCCACAGCGTGGAGGTGGCGTCTAATGGCCACCAGGCCGTCGATGCCGTGCGCCGCGCACCCTTTGACGTGGTGCTGATGGACATCCAGATGCCCGAACTGGACGGCGTGCAGGCCACCCGCCAGATCCGCGGCCTGGCCCCACCGCTGAACGAAATCCCCATCGTCGCGATGACCGCCCATGCCATGGCCGGCGCGCGTGAGGAATACCTGGCTGCCGGCATGAACGACTATGTCTCCAAGCCCATCCAGCCCGTCTTGCTGGAAGCCAGCCTGAAGGCGATCGCCGCAGCCCTGCCCCCGCCCATCGCCGATCTGCCCCTCGCCGCGCCTGGCGGCGAGGCGCCGCTGCTGGATACCAAACAGCTGGAAGACCTGGCAGCCATCCTGAAGCTTGAGCAAGTCGCGGATCTGATTTCCATTTTCATCATCGACACCGAAGGCAAGCTGTCGGAGATCGCCGCCTATCGCGCGGAAAAGGCCTTTGACGAAGTCGCCAAGCTTGCCCATGCGCTGGTCTCATCGACCGGCAACCTCGGCGCGGTGCGCGCCAGCCGCCTTGCACGCGTTCTGGAAGAAAAATGCCGCAACTATGAGACCGTCGGCACCTATCCGCTGATCAGCCAACTCGCGCGTGCCTGTGAAGGCGCGACCGAGACCATGAATAACTGGCTGGCGGCCCGGGAAGGAAAGCGCAGGGAGAGCGCCTGACATGGAATATGCCCTGGCCTCGGAACTGCACATCGCCGCGGCACCCGAACTGGTGCTGAAGGGCTGCGTCTATGTCATCGGACTGGAGCGCATCCGCGCCGAAACCGAACCGCGCTGGGACAAGGTGCGCGACAGCGTCTGGAACCATCTGGAAAACCTGCTGCGCCAGCGCCTGGCACCAACCGACTTCTATGCGGCGCTGGACGAGCAGTCGGTGCTGGTCAGCCTGCCTTCGCACACGCCCTCCGAGGCCTATATCTGCTGCCTGCGCATCGCGCACGACCTGCACAATGTCATGTTGGGGCCCTGCCCGCCGGAGGAGCTCTCGGTGTGGCGGGCGCGCTACCGTGCTGACGGGGCGTTGACCCGCGACACGGCCGAAATTCTCGCTACGCCCGAAATCCATGCCGCGATCGCACGCGGCCCCGACAGTGACCTCCATCACATCGCACGCCCGGGCGGCTTTGGCGCCCACCTGCCCAAGATCGCCTTTCACCACCAATTCGAGCCGGTATGGAACGCACGTTCGGAAACGGTAATGACCTGGCGCTGTGTCAGTATCACCGAACCCAGGCTGGATGACAGCCTGGCGCGCGCGGCCCGCGCCCGGCTGGAACTTTCAGTCACCCTGTCGCGAATCCGCCATACCGCGCGCCTACTGGCCGAGAACTTCACCGCCGGGAATCGTTTCCTGTTGTGGCTGCCCTTGCCGCTAGAACTGATCAGCGCCCCGCTCAGCCGCACCGAAATCACCGCCGCGCTGCGCGAGATAGACGAGCGGCTGCATCATTTCCTGCTGCTGGAAGTCGAAGACCTGCCCCGCGGCATGCCGCAAAGCCGGCTGTCGGACATTGTCAGCCTGTTGCGCCCCTTCTGCCGGGGCGTGATGGCACAGTTGCCCGCCCGCACCGCCAATTATCGCGCCTATCAGGGCACGGGTCTCAGCGGCATCGGGCTGTCGCTGTCGTCCAAGACGGTGCGCGGCGCAGAGATGCTGAGTGAGATCTTCAAGCTGGGCGTTGCAGCCAAGAACCAGGACATCCACGGCTATGTGTTGGACGTCCCGGACCAGGAGATCCTCCTGGCGGCGCGTGACCACGGCGTGACCCTGATGACATCTCCGCTGGTCGGTGCAGTCGCGCAGGCCCCGCGCCCTGCCCAGCGTCTCAGCGCGGGCGAGCTGGTCCAGGCTGCCTGATCAGGCCGCGTTTTCCGCCGCAAGGGCTATGCGCACCAGGTCGGACAGGTTGACCGCCTTCATCTTGTCCATGATGTGGGCGCGGTGGATTTCCACCGTGCGGGGCGAGATGCCGAGCTCATAGGCCGCCACCTTATTGGAGCGGCCCTTGACCAGCTTGTCCAGCACATCGCGCTCGCGCGGGGTCAGAAGCTCCAGCAACTTGCGCGCGGCCGCGGTTTCCGCCGACTGGCTGCGCGATCTGGTGCCCGCATCCATGGCGCGGCTGATGGAAGCAAGCAAATGTTCATCGTCGAACGGCTTTTCGATGAAGTCGATGGCGCCCGCCTTCATCGCGCGCACCGCCAGGGGCACGTCGCCATGGCCGGTGATGATGATGACCGGCAGTGGAATGCCGCGGCGCACAATTTCTTCCTGAAGTTCCAGACCGCTCATGTCGGGCATGCGGATGTCGGCGATCATGCAGCCGACATAGGCCGGCTTGTCGTCGAGAAAAGCCTTGGCGGAGGAATAGACATTGACCTTGTGCCCGGCTGACTCCAGCAAAAGGCGCAAGGAATCCCGTACATCGGGATCATCATCAACAACGAAGACGTGCTGCTCTTCGCTCATACCGTGTCCAACGTACCAACGAAGACGGATGCCCGCCCCCCGGTGCGTGCATGCCGGTGATTGTTTGATTATCCGGCACGCCCTCAGTCACGAAAGCTATACCCAAATTTGGCCATGTCAAAGTGTTCCGTGTACGGCTCTACCGTTTATCGAACATGATAGCCGCGTTCGCGCATCGCGTGCAGCCAGCCCCCGCGCTGCTCCGCCGTCAAGCTCCCCACGCTTCCTATGAAATCCTGCGCCTGCTTCTCGAAGCCGGCAAGCCTCAAATCCATACCACCGTCATCATTCGTTGCCTGGCGACGGAAAAGACCCGGCAAATCCATGGTTACGATCGTATGCACCGGTCTGTCATCGGGCGTGAAATGCCCGCGTTTCCGCTGGTTTTGGCGAAACAACGTGTCCAACGCGGTTGGCATCCCGCCCAGCCAGAGGGGAAATATGATGGTCAGATGCGTTGCCCAGGCGATAGTAGCGATAGCGTCTGCGAGTGGCCTGTCCTGTTCCACACGAGCAGCGTCGAGCTGTTTCACTTCGGCACCACCAGCACGCGCGCCTTGTGAGAAGGATTCGCACAACGCTGCGCAGAATCGCTCAGGCGATGGATCGGGATGACCGTTTACAACCAGGACGCGCCGGTCGGTTGCAGGTGCAACGAACCGGTGCAGCCGCTCAAGCAGCCGCACCGGAGGAGCCTTCGTTCGGCGCAGCCGTGGTAGCGGCGGTGAACAATTCCAGGTCGGTCAGATCCGCGAAGCTGACGATGGTGGCGCCGTTGGGCAGGCGCGACAGCGACAGCGAGATCACCCGCCCGTCAGCACGGCGCGCCTTGCCCCATTCGCCCAGCTTTTCCGGCGCGGCGGAGTTGATGCCGCTGGCAACAATGCCCCAGATGCCGTCACGGCCGATGCGCTCGCCGCATAGCGCGGCGATCTGCGAGAAATGCGGCTGCGGCTGCAGCTCGACTTCGTTCAGCTTCCACATGGTCGCGAAGGTGGCGTTGTGCAGCACGATGCGGCCATCGGTACCGAAGATGGCGACCGCCTCGTCCAGCGTGTCCAGGGTCGCCTTCTGCACCTGGGTCAGGAGGTTCAGCGAGGACTGCAGGCGTAGGGTTTCGCTGACGTCTTCGCAAACCACATAGCGGCCGCCATCAGAGGTGCGCTGGGTGGCGATGCGGATGCTCTGGCCGCCCGGCAGGTGCCAGACTTCTTCGTTGTGACCTTCGGCTTCGACCTGGCTCTTCTTCCACTCCGAGAACTGGCGCTGTTCCGGCAGCCGGCGCATTTCGCGCAAGCGGCTGAGAATGTCGCCCAGTGACGGGTTGGTCGCGAGCCAGGCATCGTCCAGGCCCCAGAGCTTGCTATAGCTTTTGTTGTAGCGGCGCAGGATCTGTGCGCCGTCGAACACCGCCACCGCGAGCGGCAGGCGGTTGACGAAATCCATTTCGATCTCGAGGCGGCGCTCCGCGGCCTCGCGCGCAGTCTGCGCCTCGGTCACGTCCAGCGCGATGCCGCCGGCCAGCCCGCTCTTCACCGGCGCCAGCGACAGATCGAAGATGCGGCGCTCGCCATGCACCATGATGGGCAGGCGGCTTTCCACGATGTGGCGGCCCACGATGGCGGTCCCGGCCATGTCACGCTCGGCCCAATCCAGGGCGGCGTTGGCGGCGACGGCTTCCTGCACGTCGTGCGCACCCAGCAGATGCAGGAAGGCGCCATTGCCCCATTCCAGCTTCATGCGGTCGTCACGCAGCCAGACCGGGAACGGCAGGGCCTCCAGCAGGTCCAGGAATTTCTTGTTCTCGTCGGTGATCGCCTGCTCGCTGAGATAGAGCACAGCGCGGCCCGCCACCGGGCCGCCGCGCAGCGCGATCACGCTGTTCTGCGCGCGCACGGTCATGGCAAAGGGCTGTCCCTCTTCCGTCAGCAGGTCGAGTGCCTTGACCAGGCGCGGGGCCTCGACGCTGTCCAGCACCAGCTCATACATAAGACGGCCATTGCCGTAATATTCGCGTTCCTGGTCGTCGCTGCGCATGACGACCACGCCCTGCATGCCGCCACCCAGGAGGGCGTCACGATAGCCCACCTCGGCCTTGGCGTAGGCAGTTTCCTGCGCCAGGCGCTTCTTCATCGAACGCGCGCGTACATGCGCCAGCGCCGCCCACAGGATGCAGGTCAGCGCGACCATGCCCGAAGACACCGCAAAGGCGGCAACGGTGCAGTCGCCCTTCACCACCGGACGGTGCTGAATGTCGGCAATGGCAGGCGCCAGGGTATCGATGGCGCGCACCAATGGCGCGGAAACGGTCTGGATGAAGGGGACAAGCGCGTTCATTGCGATCAACCCTCCGCCGCCAGCGCGCGCAGGGCGTGAACGTCACGCAGGATGATCTGGTGGGCATTGGGAACCAGGATCGAACCGTCGGACCGCAGCGACGCCAGCATGCGGCTGATGGTTTCGATGGTCAGGCCCAGGTGATCGGCGATGTCCTGGCGGCTCATCGAGATGTCCAGGCGCTCGCTTTCGATCACATCCATGCGGTCGGCCAGGCGCAGCAGAAAGGAGGCGACGCGCTCCTTGGCCTTCTGGCAACCCAGCACGAAGAGGTGCTGGTGGGCGGTAAGCAGGTTGGAGGAGATGTGGCAGAGAAGCTGGCTGCGGACCGCCGCGCTTTCCTGCGCCATGCGGTCGAAGCAGACGCGGGGATAGGCGATCAGGGTGACTTCGGTGACGGCTTCGGCGGAAACCGGCTGGTCCGGGCTTTCCACGAAGCCCATCAGGTCGCCGGGCATCAGGAAATCGACGATATAACGGCGGCCGTCGGGCATGTAACGGCACAGGCGCACGGTGCCACTCAAGATGCGATACACATTCTCGGCGGTGTCGTCCTGATTGAAGATGGTCTCGTTGCGCTCGAACTGCTGGCGCGCGCCGAAGGCGGAAATCTTCTGCAGGTAGTCGGTTAAGGTTACCGGGGCATCCTTTTCCGCGTGCGGAATATCAGTGCTGAACAGGTGATCGAAGACATGCGCGGAAGACGGATTGCTGCGCGCGGCGCTTAGCGTGATTGGCATCGTTCTGAACCCACCATTGTGTGATGCGCGATTTCTTCGCGCTTGTGATGGTTAACAAAGCTTTGTTAGCGGCGAATCAACAGCCCGGTATTCCGCGTACGTAGATTCACCTGTTGGGTAGCCGTGTAATCCACGTATTGCGTTTTAAGCCTGATTTTACGGGCCTGATTCGCACTAAGCGCTACTACCTAGGGGTGCGAATGACGCACCTCGCGCATCCAAAAAACTTTTTCGCATGACAATTCGCAATGCGCGGATGCGCGATCGGCGGTTTTTATCGCGTCATCAGCGCAGAAGCGCCGTGTACAGACAAAGGCCCAACAGAATGTTCTGGCTTCGTCATATTCTCCCGTGGCTCCGCCCGCGGAATGCCTTGCGGTTCCGTGCCATGCAGGCACGAAACCGTCGCGTCGTGGCACCATCGCGCAAAACCGCGCGCCAGCCCGCGCACTTCAACATGTTACGCCGCCGCCGCGGCCTTCATATGGTGCTGCCCTCGGCCTGGCGGCGCACCGCCATTGGCTCCAATCACATCACCGCATTCGGCGTCTGGCGCACCGGCACCCGCCGCGCGGCACAGCGCATCAATCGCACCGGCGAAACACGCTGGCACCGGCCCTGCCGCGTGCAGGCGTAAGGAGAAACCCATGTCCACCATCCGCAATCCGCTCGTCACCCGCATCGGCGAACTGGTCGCAGCCGCCTTCGTCATCCTGATCGGGACCGCCAGCGTTACGGGCGCGGCGATCAATGCCGGCGTCGGCGCGATGCCGCCGCAGGTCGACCTCACCTTGCCCACTATCGTCGAACTGACGCCGGCGGAGATGACACGCCCGCATTTGATCGCGCCGCCAATCTCGCCGGCGTCTTCGGTCCGCGATGCGATGAAGATGCTGTCGGCCCAGCATCGTTGCCTGGCGGAAGTCATGTATTACGAGGCCCGCAGCGAAGGCGAAGAAGGCCAGCGCGCGGTGGCCGAAGTTATCCTGCACCGCCTGGAAGGCGGCGAGCACGGCAAATCGATCTGCGCCGTCGTCTATGAAGGCGCGGGCCAGACCTTCTGCCAGTTCACGTTTGTCTGCGACGGCTCACTGGACAGGCCGCGCGAGGCGGAAGCCTGGCGCCAGGCCCAGGTGCTGGCCGCGCGCATGCTGTCAGGCGAAGTGCCCAGCAATGCCGAAACCGACGACGCCACCTACTACCACACCGTCGACGTTCACCCGACTTGGGCGCCGCACATGGCGCGCGTCGCCCAGATCGGCCGCCACATCTTCTACCGCGCCGCGCAGAAGCCGGTGCTCGTTTCCGCCGCATTCCGCGGCTCCATGCAGTAAGCCAAAAAAGGGGTCATGACCATGCGCGTTCTTCTTGTTGCCCAGGACGAAATCCTCATCCAGAACATGCGCGGCGCGCTGCGCCGGGCCGATATCAGCCTGGAAATCGCCGACGACGGCCAGGACGGCGTCGAATTGGCCCGTCACTACGACTATGACGTGCTGGTGCTAGATGCGGTGCTGCCCGACATGAAGGGCGCCGACGCCATCCGCCGCGTGCGCAAGGCCGGCATCCAGACGCCGGTGCTGGCGCTGACCCAGCAGGCGCCCGAGAGCAACGTGGAAGCGCTGAACGCCGGCGCCGACGACTGCATGGCCCGCCCCTTCCATCCCGACGAGATGATCGGGCGCGTCCGCGCGTTGGTCCGCCGCTCGCGCGGCTATGCCAATCCCAGCGTCACCATCGGCGGCATCACGTTGAACCTGTCGTCCAAGACGGTGGAAGCCCAGGGCCGGCGCGTGCAGCTGACCGAGATGGAGTACCAGATTTTCGAACTGCTGCTGCTGCGCAAGGGCGTGACGGTGTCGCGCGAGACCTTCATCAGCCACCTGTATGGCGACGAGGACGGCCCGGAAAGCCGCACCATCGAACTATTCGTCTGCAAGCTGCGCAAGAAGCTGGCCGATGCGACCGGTGGCGAGCAGTTCATCGAGACCATTCGCCAGCAGGGTTACCTGCTGCGCCACACCGCGGCGAAGGTGGCGGCCTAGGGCTGCCCCGTTCTAAGCCTTGGGCGCGAAGACCTTCTCCAGCCACTGCGACAGCAGGTCGGCGGAGAGGGGCTTGCGCAGCAGGACGGCTGCACCTGCCTTTTGGGCACGCGCCGTGACGTGTCCGCCATTCCCAGTCACCAGGATGGCGGGCGTGCGCACGCCGCGGGCGCGCAAGGTTTCAAGCAGGTCGATCCCGGACATGCCGGCCAGATGATGGTCCAGCACAAGGCAGTCCGCCCCTTCGCAGCCGGGATCGCTAAGAAAAAGCTCGGCGCTGGCAAAGCCCCGCGCGTCATAGCCCAATGCTTTGAGAAGCGTAGTTGTGGAATGACGCACTGCATCATCGTCTTCCACAACCAGAACCAGCTTCGAACCTGCAATACTCATGTCTTGCCCTTGCTTGTCGGGCCCCCAATAGCGGGGCGAAGCTATGAGCGGGGCGGTGGCGGTGATATAAGGACTAGTACCTAAGCCATACAGTCGAGGCGGATTTCGCTTGCAAACGACGTTTTTTTGCGTCTTTCGCGACCTGCCCTTTTGGTTAAGAATCTCCGATAGGGGAAACTCCCAGCTATCGCCGGTCGTCACACGCGCGCAGGATCGCTGCGAAGTTGTAAGGCGTTTTCCATGTGCGATACCCAAGCACTGCTGACATTGGCGGCCCGTTTTCGGGAGAATGCGCGCCAGACCGATCTGGTCGAATATAAGTTGCTGATGCTGAAGGCTGCACTGTCCTTGGAACAGATGGCGGAAGAAGAAGCCGTCGCAGAACACACACTGGCACAGACGGCGCCGCAACTGTTGCAGGCCTGAACACGATGCGGCCGGCGATCGGCGTCCGCTTCGCCCTTGCCCAGCGGCCAGCTCAGGCTGAAGCGCGTTGCAGGGCTGTGCCGTCCCGCTTGGCCATCTCGCAGGTCGCTGTAAACATTTAGACAAACCCAGGGTCCTGCGGGTTGCGTAACCTCGCGAAGATTCAACGTGTATCCCCCCGCGCAACCTTCTAGGATGAAGGTCGGGGGAGATGGATGACAGCTGGCAAGCCGGCCGCGCATGAAGCCGCCTGGGATAGTGACGCGCTTTTCCGCGCCCTGACCGAAACCGCCGTTGACGGCATTGTCGTCATTGATGCCAACGGCGCCGTGCAGCTTTACAATTCCGCCTGCGAAAGATTGTTCGGTTATGCGGCCGATGAGGTGATCGGGCGTAACGTCAACATGCTGATGCCCGAACCCTATCGGCACGAGCATGACGGTTATCTTGCCAGCTACAAGAAGAGCGGCGACAAGAAGATCATCGGCATTGGCCGCGAGGTCTCCGGCAAGCGCAAGGACGGCAGTATATTTCCCATGTATCTGTCGGTCGGCGAAGGCCGCACCAATGGACGGCGTTTTTTTGTCGGCATCATTCACGACCTGACGGCCTTGCGCACCGAGATCTCGCGCGGCGACGATGCCAGCCGCCTGTTGGCGCAGATCGTGGAATCCTCCACGGATGCCGTCATCTCCAAAACCCTGACGGGCGAGATCACCAGCTGGAACGCCGCCGCCGAACGCATCTTCGGTTATTCCGCCCATGAAGCGATCGGCCGCAACATCACGATGATCTATCCGCCCGAGCGCCTGCCGGAGGAGCGGGAGAATATCGCCCGCATCAGCCGGGGGGAGATGATCAGTCATTTCATCACCGTGCGCCGGCGCAAGGACGGCAAGGATATCGATGTCTCCCTGTCCATGGCCCCGGTGCGCGATCACGTAGGCCGCATAGCCGGCGTTTCCGCTACCGCCCGCGACATCACAGAACAGCGGCGCGCCGAAGCCCACACCCATGCGCTGCAAGCCGAACTCGCCCATGTCGCGCGGCTGAGCGCGATGGGCCAGATGAGCGCGGCCATCGCGCATGAACTGAACCAGCCACTGACGGCAGCCGCCAATTACGTGAAGGCGGCCCAGCGCTTTCTGGCCGGCAGCGTGCTGCAGAAGCAGATCGACAGCGCTCGCGACGCCATGGACAAGGCTGCCGGCCAGGTGATCCGCGCCGGCACCATCATCCGCTACCTGCGGGAGTTCGTGGAAAAGCGCGACAGCGTGCGCAAGCGCGAGGACATCAACGCCGTCATCCGGGAATCGGTGGCGCTGTGCTTCGTGGGCGGGCTGAATGCCGATGTGAAGGTGTCCATGTCGCTGGACGACTCCCTGCCCGAGATCCCCGTCAACAAGGTGCAGATCCAGCAGGTGCTGACCAATCTGATCCGCAACAGCGTGGAAGCAATGGCGGACATGCGGCCGCGCAAGCTGCATCTGTCGTCGGAGATCGACGCCGGCCACGTCCGCCTTCTGGTGAAGGACAGCGGCCCCGGCTTCGACGAAGACGCGCGCGCAAGGCTGTTCCAGCCCTTCATGACGACCAAGGATACCGGCATGGGCATGGGACTGAAGATCTGCCAATCCCTGATCGAGGCGCACGACGGCGCAATCCGTCTGCTGCCCGATCACCCCGGCTCGACATTCGAGATCCTGCTGCCTCTGTCGCGCGTCGAGGACGAACCGGTCAGGGACGCCGGCTGAGCTTTTTCACGGCGGCTTCGATACCGCGCCAACTTTGCGCGCGGGCCTCCTGGCCGTCCGCGACCGCCATTTCGGCCCGGCGCGCTGCCTGTCGGGCGGCATCGGGTCCAAAAAGCTCGATGAAATCCTGCGCCACGCGCCACATCTGCAGCTCACGCATCGCGCACCAGGAAACTCATGCCGGCCTGCGCGGCGACCAGCGCCATGACGCGGCGCCATTTCGCGGCTTCGTCGTCATCCGCCATGCCGGCGCACAGGCACGCCCGGTCGCTCGCCTTGTGCGCGGCACGCGCGCCATAAACGGCGATCAGGTCGTGGGCGAGTGCGGTTTCCTCGGAAACGTTCATCACGCAACGGCTGGCTGTTTCAGGCTCGAGCATAGAAAGCTGAAGGTGAACAAGGCCCCAACCGGGAACCGCAACATGGTCGGTAAAATTACCTAGGATGTTGCGACAGCGCCTTCAGAAATGTCACCGCCACATCGGGCGGGTCGACGGCGCTTTCGCGTCAGCACTATTTTTCGTCCGTGATGATGCGGCCCGATCCCACGATGCTGCGCGAGATGACGGCCGGCCTGGTCGCCAGGTGCACATTGCCCGATCCAAGGATGCTGATCTGCGCTTCCGCAGCAGGCGCAACGGTGACGTCGGCGCTGCCGGCCAGGAACACCGTCACCTTGCGCGCCGACAACTTGCCCAGATGCGCGCGGCCTGAACTAAGCGCCCGCACCGTCAGCTCGTCCACCTTCCCCTCACCCGTGATCTCGCCGGAGGACGCCAGTGTCACGGTCAGCCTTGGCTGATCGATGTGGCCCAGATCGATATTCTCACTGCCATTCACCACAACCTTGTCGCCGGAGACGATGCTGCCGTCCGACCGGACCGACATCGGGACCTGCACCGTCATCGGCACGTGCACCGCCATGGGCGCGGGCATCGCCATGGGCGCACTGGGCGGCGCCGGCGGGATGGGCGGCTGGGCCGCATCGGGACCGTTGGTGACGACCGGCGAGCCGATCATCCTGCGATCGATGCTGGTAGGCTTGGTCAGCAACGCCAATCGCCCGCTGCCCGCCATGATGAGCCTCAGCTTGCCGTGAGGCGACAGCGTCGCAGCACCGCTGCCCAGGATGGACACCTTGGCATCGCCCACCGACAACGCACCCAGGTCGGCCTGGCCCTCGCCGTTCATCGACAAAAAGAGTTCGCGCACCTTGCCGTCGCCGCGCACCCGGCCATCGCCATTGATATGGATGTCCAGCGCGTCCTGGTCGATGTCGCCCAATTCCAGGTTTTCACCCCCATTGACCACAAACTTGCGAATGGCGATACCGCTGACCACGGCTTCCACCTTGTTCTTGGCCGAGGCCGGAACATCCCTGTCGGCGCTGATACGCCCGGCGTTGAAGCGCACATGCTCGATCGCATCAGCCGGGCCGGTGACGCTGACATTGGGCCGTCCCTGCGGCCGGTAGTGCACCGTCATGGGCGCATCCATCGCCAAGGTGTCGCCGCCAGCCCAGCGCCATTCCTTGCGCGTGGCCAAGTCGATCAGCGGGCGGATGCCCTCCAGCGCGCGCGGATCGTGGAACACCTGGTCTCCACCGATGGCGCGCGCCAGGCCCAGAAAGACGCCGCACAACAACAGGCCGAGAACAGAAATGATGGCGAGTGTCTTGGACATGGTCAGTCTCCGTCCATCTGGTCGGTCTTCAGCAGCCGGTAGTTCAGCCGCACATAGCGGCCCAACAGGCGCATGCCGCTGTCCAGCAGCAGGGCCAGAAGCGCACCCAGACCGATCACACCGAAGATCAGCCCCAACCCGACCAGGGCCGGCACCAACACGCCGCCCTCGCCCGACAGCAGGCCCACCACCAGATGCAGCCCGGTGCCCGCCACGATGTAGAGCACGTAAAGCGCCACGCCCGCGCCGAACAGCAGGCCGATCAGCACCGGCACCAACACGATGACATTGAACGCTTGCAGCAACGCCACCCCGGCGCGCAGGAAGGTGCGCGGATTTCGGCGTGCCTCCCAGCGGCGCAGCTTGGTTTCGACCCTAAGCTCGCGGCCCAGTTGCAGGCCGTCGCCCAGCGAGGCGGCGACTTCATTCTCGTCACGGCCGGCTTCCAGCGCGTCGCTGAAATGGGCCTCGTAATCCGCGACGATTTCTTCGATCTCCTTCGGCGCCAGGCCGTTCAGGCCCTGGCGCAGGCGTTCCAGGAATAGCGCGCGGCTCATGCGTCGTCTCCCAGCATGTTTTCCACAGAAGCCATGAACGCCTTCCATTCGTTCCGTTGCGCCGTCAGCGTCTTCTTGCCCTGGTCGGTCATGCGGTAATATTTGCGCGGCGGGCTGGACGGCGCTTCCACCAGATAGGTCGACACCAGCCCATCGTCCTGCATGCGACGCATCAGCGGATAGATGGTGCCTTCGCCCATGCCCACTTCCTGCATCAGCTTGCTTGCGATCTCGTAGCCATAGGCGTCGCCGCGCGACAAAAGGGTCAGCACGCACAATTCCAGCACGCCTTTGCGAAGTTGGGTTTGAATGCTTTCCGCCAAGCCGGGATCCGCCGAAGGGTCAGGCGATCCGGCAAGGGTTTCGGCCCCCGCCGGACGCCGTTCTCTGAGTAGCCGATTCGCAACTCAATTGACGAAGCGGACGCCGCCGGAGCCGGTCACTATCTGATTCAGCTTGGCCGGGTGCGATGCCATGCGCACATTGCCGGAGCCCGAAACCACCAGATTGAGCTGGTCGCGCGGCGAGACATCGACGTTACCGCTCCCGGCAATGCGAATGTCGGCGGCGCGAACAGACATCCCCGCCATGTCGACACTGCCAGAACCGGCGATATTAAGGTCAAGCCGCTCGGCCCGGCCACTGGCATTCACCGCGCCGCTACCCATTACCGCCAGATTCAATGCGTTCAGATTCAGGCCATCGAGGTTGGCGCGGCCGGATCCGGCCAGCACGATTTTGTGGACGGTGACGCCGCTAACGGTCGCCACCAGATGCCCATTGCCAGAGAAGTGATAGTCGTCATCGACGCGGATGCGGCCCTGTCCCACGCGGACATGCGCCAGCATATCTTCCGGTCCTTCGATGACGATGCGCGCCGGCCCCTTAGGCGAATAGTTCACCGTCACCGGCGCTTCGATCGCGAGGCCGTCATTGCCGTCCCAGGCCCATTCCCGATGGCCCGGCTGGTTGACCACCGGATCGCGCGCGATGAAACCGTCATCCCAATCGCGCGCGCTGGCCGCGCCCAACAGCGGCAGGACCAGCAGCGCCAGCATCACCAAGGTCTTCTTCATCGGCATCTCCTTTTTGGTTCGCCCTCGTCTCCAGTCTTATAGACAAGCGTTCCATGCTATGCAAGATATAATGCATTACATGCTGTACGGCATAACAAGGAAGAGGGTGGATATGAAAAAAAAGGCAGGTGTTTCCTGGGTTTTGGTGGCGATGTTGGGGGTCGCGCCGGTGCTGGCGGACGAATCCCAGGGGATTTCGAGCTACCCGGCGGCCTTCTTCGACGACTCTCGCCCGGCCACCGCCTACGACATGGTTTCTCGCCTGCCAGGCTTCAGTCTGGACACCGGCAACAGCGCGCGCGGCTTTGCTGGCACCGCCGGCAACATCCTGGTCGATGGCGCCCGCCCGACCGCCAAGACCGATGACGTCAGCTCCATCCTGCAGCGCATCCCTGCCCGCGCGGTGGATCACATCGAAATGATCCGTGGCGGCGCGCCCGGCATCGACATGCAGGGCCAGACGGTGGTCGCCAACATCGTGCGCCGCGCCGACGCCACCGAGCAGCTCATTCTCACCAGCACCACGACCTGGCTGGGATCTGGCCAGTTCAATCCCGCCTTCGGCGCGGAGTATCACGGCCAGATCGGCAAGCTGCGCTACGAAGCGTCACTGGCGCGCACCAACCAGGTGTGGAACGACGGTGCCGGCGCGGGCTATCGCGTGGTGACGGCACCGGGCGGCACGCCGGTCTATGACCGCGCAAGGTCCTGGGGCGTGATGCGGCCCGGCTACAGCGCCCATGCCGGCGTCATCGCTCCGCTGTTCGGCGGCGAATGGAACAACAACGTCACCTTGCAGACCAACGACTTTGCCAGCGGTGTGCGCTATTCCGGCAATGGCGGCTCGCGCTTCGACACCATCCAGCGCAAGAAGAATGGCGAGTTCGGCAGCCACTGGCAGGGGCTGCTGGGCGGCTTCAACCTGGAAACCCTGGTGCTACAGCGCCTGGGCCGTGAGGATGACAGCAACACCAGCGCCGCGATCGGCGGCAGCGCGGCATTCCTGTCCACCAGCGACACCGGCGAAAGCATCGCGCGCGCCACGGTGCGCTACAGCCTGTCGGACACGCTGAGCCTGGAGAGCGGCGGCGAAGGCGCCTACAATTTCCTCAAGGGCAAATCGAGCTACGTCTCCAACGGCACCGCCGTCAGCCTGCCCAACGCCAATGTCACGGTGGACGAGCTGCGTGGCGAGGCTTTTGCCAGCGCCACCTGGAAGCCCTGGCCGACCTTGACCATAGAAGGCGGCGCGCGGCTGGAATTCTCCACCATCAGCGAGACCGGCGACACCACCAATTCGCGCAGCTTCTTCTATCCCAAACCGCGGCTCTTGGTGTCCTGGGCACCAGACGACAAAAGCCAGGTGCGACTGCGCGTCGAACGCGCGGTGGGCCAATTGAACTTCAGCGACTTCGTCGCCTCGTCAAACCTGTCGGGCTTCGGCGTCGCGGGCGGCAACGCCAACCTGCGGCCCTGGCAGAGCTGGCAGCTGGAAGGCGCGGTCGAGCGCCACTTCTTCGATCGCGGCGCGCTGGTCTTTACCTACACCCATGAAGAAATCGAGGATCTGTGGGACTACATCCCGATCGGCGGCGGCCTGGATGCGCTGGGCAACGTGCCCCATGCCAGCAGCAACAAATTCGCCATCAGCGGCACCATTCCGCTGGACTTCCTGGGCATCACCAACGGCCTTTTGAAGCCCGCCGTCTATTGGCAGAACAGCAGCACCATCGATCCGGTGACGGGCGAGACGCGGCGCATCTCGGGCCAGCGCAACATCAGTTCCTATTACAATTTCAGCCAGGATATCGACTCGCTGAAATCCACTTGGGGCTTCAACTGGGGCACGTCGTTCGGCAACACCAACTGGCGGATTGCCCAGATCAACCGCGCCACCATCCACAATAGCCCGTTCGTGAACATCTACTGGTCGTACAAGCCGACGGCGGACTGGAATTTCACGCTCGGAGCCGACAACTTCCTGCCCTATCGCTTCCAGCAGGAACTGGACAACTATCCCGGCCCGCGCAACCAGGGCGGCCTGCCCACCGTGCAGAACGCATTCTATCGCACCGAACCGCGCGTCTATCTGCAGATTCGCAGCGCGTTCTGACGGGTCAGAAGCTTTCCAGGTCGAAGCCGTGATAGGCGCAGACGCGCTTGGCCAGCTTCTGGAAGGCGGGATTGTGATGGCCCCGCGCCGTGCCAGTTTCGTCCTGGTAGAGATGGATCATCTCGTGCGCCATGGTGGAGAGCAGCAGGTCGGTCGATTTCACCATGCCGGCCGAAATCGCGATCTCGCTGAAATCGTCGGCACCCCGCGCGCGGCGATGCCGGCCCCGGAAATGACCGAAGCGGTCGCGCGCGCCCATGACCCGAAAACTCACCTGATCGGCATGCGGCAGGCTCCAGCGGCAGAAAGGCGGGCTGACGCGCAGATACTCATAGGCGCTTTCCAGCATCTCAGGAGTCAGGGTCAGTCCAGGCATTGTTTGGGCAGTCGCAGGGCCAGAGGAAGAACGCTTGATAGTGGACTTCGGATATGGCGTTTGCACGGCGCGCGACAACCCGGCGCGTGGGAACTTTTACCCTCAAAACGACTGTTTTCCGTGCATTTTCGCGCCATGCAGCCACCGCAAAAGTGACATGCATCCTGCGGCGGAAAGCAGCGCCCGGGCGTTTCCTCAAAGTTCCATCCAGGGAGACGAAAATGAGGACTTTTCTGACCGCTACGGTCCTGGTTGCGGCCCTCGCAGCCCCCGCCTTGGCCCAAGGCCAGGGTGGCTATGCGCCCGGCGTTCCGGGTGCCGACACCGCGGCCGCGCCGCGCGACGTGGTAGCCGACATGCGCTATCACCACGCCACCAACGATACATCCGGCGGCACTTCGTCAGTAGACAAGTCTGGCACCACACAGGAAGGCGGCGGCAGCATCGATGGCGCGCAGGGCCGCGATCAGGCGCTTGGCGCACACGCTCCGGGCAACCTGGGCGCGAAAACCGAGCCGCTGGACCGCTGATCCGCCCTTGACAGTTCCCACGCGCGCTTCTCTCCTCCGTTGCCGGCCAACGGCAAGAGGGAGAGAAGCGCATGTGTGACGAATTCATTCACCCCGGTCTGGTCACGGATTCGCGCCTGTCCCGGCGCACATTCGGCCTCAGCGTGGCAGGTGCCGGCGTGGCCGCGACCGCACCTGCTTTGGCGCAATCCAACGTCGAGGAAAAAGACGTCACGGTGAAAACCGCGGATGGCGAATGCGACGCCGCGCTGTTCTATCCCAAGGGCAAGGGCACATGGGCTGCCGTGTTGATGTGGCCCGATATCATGGGTCTTCGTCCCGCGTTCCGCGACATGGGCCGCCGCCTGGCCGCGCAGGGCTATGTGGTGCTGGTGCCCAATCCCTTCTATCGCTCGGCCAAGGCGCCGGTAATTGGCGACAATTTCGATTTCAGCAATCCCGAACAGCGCGCCAAGCTGATGGGCTATCGCGGCGCAATGACCAATGACGGCGTGGATCACGACGCACAGGCCTATCTGGCGTTCCTGGACACCCAGCCCCAGACCGACAAGAAGAAGAAAGCCGGCGTGCAGGGCTATTGCATGGGCGGCGCGCTGTCGTTCCGCAGCGCCGCCGCGGTGCCCGCGCGCATCGCCGCCGTCGGCAGCTTCCATGGTGGCAACGGCCTGGTCACCGACAAGCCCGACAGCCCGCATCTGCTGATCGCCAGGACCAATGCCGCCTATCTGGTGTGCCAGGCGCAGAACGACGATGCCAGCAATCCCAAGATGAAGGACGACCTGAAGGCCGCCTTCGCCGCCGCCGGCAAGACAGCGACGGTGGACGTCTATGCCGCCAACCATGGCTGGTGCGTGAAGGGCGGCCAAGTCTACAACGAGGCGGAAGCCGAACGCGCCTGGGCGGCGTTGACCGCGCTGTACAAGACCAACCTGACGTAGCACCGCATCATCCCGATGGAGAAGACAGGCCGCGCATCGCTGCTGATCGCGGCCTTTTCCACCATCGTGGAGTGGTACGACTTCACGCTCTATCTGTATCTCGCCAACACTCTGTCGCGGATTTTCTTCGGCGGCGGCACGGCAGGGCTGGCGACCGCGCTGGGCGGCTTCGCCATCGCCTATCTGATGCGGCCGCTGGGCGCGATCGTGTTCGGCCGCATGGGCGACCGGTTGGGGCGCCGCCGCGCCATGCTGCTGTCGATGGCGGCCATGACCGCCGCCATGCTGGGTACCGCGCTGTTACCGACACACGCCCAGATCGGCGCAGGCGCGGGCTGGTTGCTGATCGCGCTGCGCTGCGCGATGGGGTTCTCGGTGGGCGGGGAATACAACACCGTCGTCGCCTATCTGCTGGAAGGCGCCGCGCCCAACCGGCGCGGGTTGGTCACTTCGCTTGCCTCAGCCGCCAGTGAAGTCGGCGCGCTGCTGGCGGCGGGCATTGCCGCACTGACCGTGAGCGCCATGAGCGGCGCGGCACTGGATTCCTGGGGCTGGCGCATTCCGTTCGTGTTCGGCGCGGCGCTGGCGGGCAGTGTGTGGATCGCACGCACCGCCATGCAGGAGTCGCCCGACTTCGAGCGACAAGTGGCGGAAAACAGCGTGCCGTCGGAGCCGCTGCGCCACGCGCTGGCACATCATCGCGCCGGCATCGCCCGTGGCTTCGCCATCTCGGCGCTGGGCTCGATCACCTACTATGTGGGCATCACCTATGTGCCGGTATTCCTGGCGACGACGGGAACGCTCAGTGAAAGTGCTGCGCTGAAGCTTTCCACCCTCGCCGCGCTCGCCGTGATCGTGGTGACGCCGGCCATAGGTGCATTGTCAGACCGCTATGGCCGCAAACCCGTGCTGGTGGCGCTGGCGGCGCTCAGCGCCACCCTGCCCTTGCTGACGTTTCACCTGATGACGGGTTCGTTTGGCGATGCGCTGACCGGCGCGGTGGTGCTGGCGGCGATCGCGGGCGGGGTCAGTGCGGTGGGCGCGGTCGCCACTGCCGAGCAATTCCCGGGCGAAGGCCGCGTCACGGGCCTGGCGCTGGGTGCGACCATGGCGACGGTGATCTTTGGCGGCGTGGCGCCGTGGCTGGCGCAGTTGGCGACGAAAGCCAGCGGATGGGCAATCGCGCCGGGCGTGATGATCGCCGTGGTGGCGCTGGGCGCGCTGCCGGTCCTGCTGACCCTGCCGCGCGGGCGCTAGCCCATCGCGGCAGGAGCAGGCATTGCTTACTTCGCAGTGACGTGGAACAGGCCGCCGGTGGCGGAATCTTCCGCCAGCCAGATCGAACCGTCCGGCGCGACCGCCACATCGCGGATGCGCTTGCCGACATTCCAGCGCTCGGCCGCTTTGGCCGTGGTGCCATCGACGACGATGCGGCTGAGCGAGGTGGTCGCCATGCCACCCAGGAGGATGTTGCCGTTCCACTGCGGGAACATCGCGCCCTTGTAGAAGGTGATGTTGCCCGGCGCGATGACGGGCGTCCAATAGATCACCGGCTTGGTGACTTCGGGATGCGCATCATAGGTGGGGATCGGCACCCCGTTGTAGTTGGTGGCGAAGCGCACCAGCGGCCAGCCATAATTCTTGCCCGGCTCGATCAGGTTCAGCGCGTCGCCGCCCTTGGGGCCGTGCTCCATTTCCCACAGATGGCCATCGGGCGCGAAGGCCATGCCGTACGGCGTGCGATGGCCGCTGCTCCAGGTCTCGGCCGGCGTCAGGTTCTTGCCGGGGAAGGTGTATTGATAAACCACCGGCGCGGTCTTGGCGGCCTCGGTATCGGCCGGCGGATTGATGATCGGAATGGTCTGCGCCCCGGTCTTGCCGGCATTGGGATTGCCCGCAGCGGGCTTTCCATCCAGCGTCAGGTGCAGAATCTTGCCCAGCGGCGAGTTGGGATCCTGGGCCGGGGTCATGCGCTGGCGGTCGCCGACGCTCAGGAACAGCGACTTGCCGTCGGGCGCGAACGCCACCGCTGCGCCAAACTGGCCGCCGCGGCCGCGCGCACCGTCACGCCAGATAACCTTGAGGTTTTCCAAGCTGGCGTTGGGCGGGGTGCCGGTGTCGTTGATCACCAGCGTCGCCTTGGCCAGCGCCAGGCTGGAGCCGGAGATGCCGCCCATGGTGCCGGGCTCGGCATAGGTCAGGTAGACGGTATGGTCGGTAGCGTAGCTGGGCGAGAGATAGATGCCGAACATGCCCCCCTGCCCGCCATAGAGCGAGGCGGGATAGTTCAGGACCGGGCGCTTGATGCCGGCGGGCGAAACCAGCCAGATCGGACCGACCTTTTCGGTCACCAGCATGCGGCCATCGGGCAGCACGGCGATGCGCCAAGGCATGTTGAAGGTCGCCACCTGCTCCATCTTGAACGGCAGGCTGGCTTCCGGCGCCTGGGTGCCTGCATTGGGCTGCGCGCCGGCGGCGGTACCCAGCAGCGCCAGGACGAGCGCCGATTTCGCAAGTGTCTTCATCTGAACCTTCCCCTCGATTTGTGGATTTGCCGCAGTTTTGCAGAAGCCCGGGCTGACTGTCCATCACCCAGCCCCGATTGACCGGCCATGCCGGTGATATTGTTCGCTTTTTTGCCCATGTCAGGCGGCTGCGGGGGCCGGCATCGGCCCGCGCAGCGCCCGATGGGCGGCGCGCAACACACCCAGCGCCATCAGGGCGTGAAACATCCTCAACTCCGCGCCCAGCCTGGGCCCCAGGGTGCGCAGGTCGCCCTCGCTGGTCAGCCAGCCCATCTCTTCCATCATGCGCAGCACCCGCAGCACATGGCTGCGCGAGAGATGAAAACGCCGCGCCAGGACCGAGACCGAAACCCGCGCCGATCCGCGCGGCGGAAACTGGCTGTCCTGACCCATCGCCTCGATCAGCGCATAGAGAACCATGATGCCGCAATTGTGCGCGAGCAGCCGTCCCATGCCCTGCAACCGCGGATCGGGACGGCCGGCCGATCCCATCAGGTCGTCACCCAGCTGCACCATAAGTGCGTCGAACGTTTCCGGCGCGTCGAAGCGCGCCATCAGCGGGGCGGTGTCGGGATCGAGCAGCGAGAGGGGCGCGAACTCCACCCGCAGCCTTTCGCGCATGATCTCGCGAATGGCCCGGGTGGCGACGAAACGGCGGCTGTCATCAGGCGCGGCCTCTATCATGCCGCCGGCCCGCAGGCGCCACAGCAGCGCGCTGGCACGGCCGGCGCTGATCAGGCCCGTCCCCCCCGTCATCGCACGCAGGCGGCGATGGGTGAGCCCGCCGGTGCAATCCATGTAGATCGCCACGCAGCACAGGAAGAAGGAGCCGGCATCCGCCGCCAGGGACTGGAATTCACGATTGGTCGCGGCAAAGGTCAGCGCGCCCTGCACCACGCGGTATTGCAGCTGCGGCAGCTGCGGGTGCGCCATCAGACGTTGCAGGGAGTCCTCCGGCACACGATCCGTCGCGAGCCAGTCCCATTTTTCTAATCCAGTGTTCACGCCCTGCCCCGTGCGCACCGATTCGCGCGCCCGGGTCAGTGTACTCTTTCGATCAAGTCTTATAAACATTCCAAACATAACCAGGGGCAAGGGGACGGGGCATGCGTAGCCTGTACTGGGCCGTCGCTGCTGCGGCGGTTGCTTGGCTTGGCGCCGTTCCCGCCGGCGCCCAGACATCGGAAGACGTCGTGGTGCTGGGCGCGCGCGGCCCGGTCGATTTTCCCGCTTCCGCTGTCACGCTTGATGCCGACCAGCTTTCCGCCGCCGGCGTAGACGGCCTTTTCCAGATCAGCCAGGTGACGCCGGGCCTGCGTGTCGACCGCTATGGCGGCTCGACCCAGGCCACCCTTCGCGGCATCGGCGTGCAGAACGTGCTGGGGCCGGGGGTCAATTCCCCGGTCGGCATCTATGTCGACGGCTTCTATCAGCCGGGGCTGGACTCCAGCATCTTCGACTTCGCCGACCTGACCGGGGTCGAGGTGCTGCGTGGGCCGCAGGGCACGCAATTCGGGCAGAACGCCATCGGCGGCGCGATCCTGCTGACCACCGCCGATCCCGCCTTCGAGACGGCGGGCCGCGCGGCGGTGAGCTATGGCAGCTTCAATGACCGGCGCTTCCAGGCTTATGGCACGACGGCGCTGACTTCGAGCCTGGCCGCCAACCTGTCGGTCTATCAGCGCCAGAGCGACAACTATCTGAAGGACATCACCACCGGGCATCCATCGGCGCCGCTGCACGATACGGTGGTGCGCGGCAAGCTCTTGTACCAGCCGCAAGCCGACATGCGCTGGATCCTGGCGGCGCAGTTCAGCGATGCCGACGATCCCACCAGCACGGCCCTTTTGGTGCACCAGCCGGTTGCCGCGGTCTATCACGACCTGTTCGGCGTGCCGCAGGTTCACACCGACCTGCCCTTCCACACCTCGTTCAATCACCGCGCCGCCGCCGATCCGCAAGCCTGGTCGCTGTCGCTGACAGGCGAGATGGCGCTGGGATTTGCAACCCTGACCTCACGCAGCCAGTTCCGCGCCGAGCACGGCAATGTGCTGAGCGACCTGGACGGCACCACTACGCCCTATTGGAACGCCGACTATCGCCAGCGTGACCAGGTTGTCAGCCAGGAATTCAACCTGGCGGGCAGCGATGCCGGGCCGGTGCGGTGGCAGGCGGGGCTTTACTACTCCAACGACCAGGGTTCGCTGCTGTATAGCGTCACGCAGGACATATTCAGCACCGGCGTCGTGACGCCGCTGTTCGGCTCCAACCTGCGGGTCAACACGGATTCGCTGGGCATGTTCGGATCGGCAAGCTGGCAGATAGCGCCCGATTGGGCACTGAACGCCGGTGGACGTTTCACCCATGAGCGCAAGTCACTGCATTCCCTGGCGCTGGTCCCTGCCAACACCGACCAGGCGTGGAACGATTTTTCGCCCAAGCTGGCGCTGCGCCACACGCTGGATGACGACAACAGCGTCTATGCCTCGTTCACCCGCGGCTTCATGGGCGGCAACTACAATTACCTGGGCGTGGGGCCGCAGACCGCAGTGCGTCCGCAGACCGCGACCCAGTATGAAGTGGGCTACAGCCACACCAGTGATCGCTGGTCCCTGGACGCCGATCTGTTCGATGCCGGCTATCACGACCTGCAGACCTTCACGTATTTCTCGGCCTGCGGCTGTTTCCAGTTCTCCAATGTGCCGCGCGCGCGCAGCTGGGGCGGCGAAGCCAGCCTGCATGCGCAACTGGCCACGGAAATCATCCTGGGGGCCGGTGCAGCCTATACCCATGCGCGCTATGGCGACTTCACCGGCGAAGCGCCGACGGGCCAGCCCTTTGTGCCGCCCAACTATGGCTATCTCACCGGGCCGACCAACTTCACCGGCGGATCGATGATCCGCAGTCCCGACTGGAGCGGCAATGTCTCGTTGAGCTGGACGCATCCGACGGCTTTCGGCCAGGTGAGCACCACCGCCAATCTGTACCTGACCAGCACGGTGCCCTTCACGCCCGACCGGCAAGTGACCCAGCCCGGCTATGGCCTGCTGAACCTGACGATTGGCTGGGCATCGCCGGACAAGGCGTGGAGTGTTACCGCGACAGGCGAGAACCTGACCGACAAGCACTACACCACCTTCTCGGCGGAAGGCCTGCTGGGCGACAGCGTGGCGTATGGTGCGCCGGCGTCGTGGCTGCTTCAGCTGGCGCGGACGTTCTGACTAGGCCGCGAGGCGGTTGTCCGACACAAAGCCCTTGGAGAAGTCCTGGAAGATCATGGTCATCTCCTCGGCATCGACCAGGCGCGGTGCGCCCGCCGGAAAGCGGTATTGCCAGAAACTGGTCAGGTGCGACAGCGCGCCCATCTTTTCGCCGATCTCCAGGAACAGCGCGGGCGCGTTGAGCAGGAATTCGCGAAACTTCCTGGCATCGTGGTTTTCGATCAGATTGTCATAGGCGCTGTCATAGATCGCCAGGATGTTGCGGATATCGTCGTTGACCTGACGCGCACCGCGAATAATGTTCTCGCGCATGGAGTCGACATAGACACGCAGGTCGGGCTCTATCCCGCCCATGGGACTGAGCGTCTTCAGCTCGCGCAGCGCCTTGATCAGTGCCGGCCAGAACTCCATCAGGCTCCATTTGTAATACAGGAAGCCGCGCCAGCTGAACACGCCCTCGCGGAATTCCGCGTCGTCCAGCTGCAAGGTCATGCGCAGCGGTTCCAGCTTCTCGTTGACCTCGCTCGATAGCAGCGCCGTCACCATGCGGCTGGTGGCATGCATGCGCGAGCCCGCGCCCGACGCCATGTCCGTGAGGCGGCGAATCTGTTCCGACGCAAATCCGAACATGCGGCGCTGGTCGGCGTCGGAAATCTCGAAGTAGTGCGTGTTGGGGGTGATTTCGTGGCAGCGCAGATGTTCGCGCAGCAGGAACGGATCGAGCGAGGGAATGCGGTCGATCAGCTCCATGACCTTCATGTCCCGGTCCATGTTGTCGCGATGGCCATTATAGTTGCCGGCCTCGACCAGCAGGTCCTCGAAGCCGCGCTGGCCCACCATGAAGGACTTGCCTCCGGAGCGCAGGTCGTCGCGTTCAAACGGCACGATGATCTTGGTGCCGATGGCGCGCGGTGTCATGAACAGGTCCATCTCGTCGGCGCGCAGGCGGTGCTTCACCACGATGGCGTTGTTGAAGATGGGCGACATGAAGAAGGGGTTCTGCAGGAACGCCTGGTCCTCGGCATGCATCTGGCCGATTGCCAGCAGGTTCAGCACCCGGCTGGTGGAGGCCCCCTTGAGCGCGGTCAGGCTGCGAAACGTACGATCGGTCTTCAACGGATGACGCCTTCCATGCCGCACAGTGCGGCGGCTTCGACGCCGTCCTTCAGGAACGCGGCGATCTGGGTTTCCAGGCGGGCGCGGCGGGATTCCCGCACGACAAACCGCACGCCCAGCACGCCGTCGCGGAAATGCGCCGTGACAGCTTCAAAGCGGCCGAAGCCCTGGATGTGCAGGATAACGAACGCCGACAGCGGCGGCACGTCCTCGCAGGCGACGCAGGCACCGCCTATCGACAGGTCGGTGATCACGCAGCTCTGCGCGGTCTGTTCGGCCGGCAGATACATCTGGCCCGGCAGCGACAACAGGGTTCGCGCATGCGCCCTGCTTTCGGACGCGCCTTTTCCCCGACGTAACTTCAACATGGGATCCCCAACCCAAAAAAGCCCCAAAAAGCTCGGGAAGTTTCAGCCGGGATCTGTTTAACCGTGGTTTACGATTTGCCCGACCTTTGCGAAGTGCGGGCGAAAACAGGCCGCGTTCCAAAAATAGTCAGGGTCCCAATGTACCGGTCCGCCGCGCTCAAGGCGCGGCAGGCCGGGACTCACCGCGGCCTCAGGCTGCCTTCACTCCGGACAGGAATTGCTGCACCAGCGACTTCAGGTGCTCGGACTGGCTGGTCAATGCGCCCGCCGCGGTCAGCACCTGGCCGGCCGCCATGCCCGTGCCGTCGGCCGCGCGGGTGACGCCGCCGATGTTGGACGAGACTTCCTGGGTGCCGCGCGCGGCTTCTTCCACGTTGCGCGCGATTTCCTTGGTCGCCGCGCCCTGCTGTTCCACCGCCGCCGCGATCGCCGAGGAAATCTGGTCGATCTCGCCGATCGTCTGCCCGATGGAGGCGATGGCACGCACCGCATCTTGGGTGGCGTTCTGCACGCCGCTGATCTGGCCGCCGATTTCTTCCGTTGCCTTGGAGGTCTGGGTGGCGAGGTTCTTCACTTCCGCCGCCACAACCGCAAAGCCCTTGCCCGCTTCGCCCGCGCGCGCCGCCTCGATGGTGGCATTCAGCGCCAGCAGGTTGGTCTGGTCGGCGATTTCGTTGATCAGCGCGACGATCTCACCGATCTTCTGCGAGGCGCCGGCCAGGCCCTGCACCATCTCGTTGGCCTTGGCGGCTTCTGCCACCGCCTTGCCAGCGATCTGGCTGGAGTGGCCGACCTGGCGGCTGATCTCGGCGATGGAGCTGGACAGTTCTTCCGTGGCGGACGCCACCGTCTGCACATTGGCCGAACTTTCTTCCGATGCAGCGGCCACCGCGTTTGCCTGGCGGGTGGTTTCCTCGGCGGTCGTCTGCATCGACTGGGCGGATCCTTCCATCTGGCCCGCCTGCGACGCCACGGCTTCGACCACGCCGCCGACATTGCTTTCGAAGTCACGGGTCAGCGTGTCCATCTTGGCGCTGCGCGCGCTGGCCTGGCGCTGGGCTGTTTCCTGCTCGGCTTTCAGGCGGTCGCCTTCGATCATGCTGTCCTTGAAGACCTGAACGGTCTTGGCCATGAGCCCGATTTCGTCGGTCCGGTTTACACCCGTCACCGCGGCCTGGAATTCTCCCTTGGCCAGCTGGGCCATCACGTTGCTCAGCCCTTCCAGCGGCTGAAACAGCACCAGTCTGGAAAAGGCAGGAACACAGATCGTGATCACGATCGTGAAGAAGGCACCAATCAGCGCCTTTATCAGGGCAGAAGACGCCAGCGCGGCCTGCTGCTTTTCGAGCATCCCGCCACGAGCCTCGATCTTGTCGCTGATCGAGCCCTGAACATCCTCCAGAACACCGAAAGCCTTTTCGAATGCCGGCAGCAGCTGGTCGGTCTTGCTGGTGCCGTCCTTGACGTCCTGGCTTGCGACAGCGATCACGTTTGCCGCCTGGGCGGTATAGGCCTTCAGTGCCGGCTCCGCGCCGACAAAGAGCTGGTGGATTTCGGGCGGCAGCTTCAGTGCCAGGTTCTTGTGCAGATCGTCCATGAACTTGGCGCCGTGAGATTCCGCATCCGCCTTTGCTTGCTCGATCATCTCCACATTGCGGGTTTTCAGACCCAGGGTCGCCTTCAGCACATCGGCACGAATGGCATCATGCATCATGTCGCCGTCCATATGCTGGCGCACCAAGACACTCGTGAGCTGCGCATCCACCGCCATCGCGGTAAACGATTTCAGGGTCAGATAATTCTGCAGCGCTGCGAACGCAATGACGCAAACCGCAATGACACTGACGATAATCATCTTGGTCTTGATGGACATGGTATTCATGGTTTTTCCTGCTGGCTACCAGTTGGCAATGAAGCGGCTGCCGACGACAAGCGCGTCGCCGATGGCGGGCGCACCGCCGGGTGAAATGACGTATTGAACATCAGGCTGGATGCTGAGGTGGTCGTTGACGTTGAAGCTCCAGGTCGCTTCCAGCGTGGTCTCGGCCGCGTCCAGACCACCAGCCTGGCGCGCGGCATCGCTGAACTGGATGCACGTGACGGCAAGACCCGCCTGGTCGCTGATCCGTCCGAAAGGCGCGGTATAGACAAGGCCGCCGCCGAAACTCGTCTCGACCGCATTGATGCGATTTTCCGCGAAGCCGGCACGCAGCCAGCCGGAAAGCCCGGTCCTGTCGTCCTTGTCGGCCTCGGACGGCGACCACAGCTGGCCGTCGGCGATGGCGTAGTAACCGGCATTGCCCGACAAGCGGCCGAGCGTGGGATCGATCGCGTCGAAGGATGCGGTATAGCGCCAGGTGCCGGCACCCAGCACGAAATCCGGCGTGATATGGTTGCGCACTTCCAGAACCAGAAGCGCGCCTTCGTCATCGGAGAAACGAAACTGGGTGCGGCCCGGATGCGCGGGATTGCCCGGCGCGCCTTCAAACACACCCGCCTTTACCTGCCAGTGCTCGCCCGGCAGCCACCAGCCCACCAGCCCGAGGCCGGTGGAGGGATAGATCGAAGGCCCGTTCAGACCCGACTGGGAGAAATCCGGGCCGATGCCGAACGACGCGTTCAGGAACAGCGCGGCGGTGGACTGCACGTCGAACTCGGTGTTGAGGTCGATCACCCCACCCTTCACGCCGCCCTTGCCGTCAAAATCTCGCGCGATCCAGGCGCTGGCGAGGCGCCCGCCCGCGGGAGCATCGAGACTGGAAACACTCTGCGCGTCGCCCACGACGGCGCCGCTGAAATTTGTCGCATCGCTGACCTGGCCGTCGACGAACAGGGTCAGACCCGGCCAGCCATTGTCGTCGCCCAGCCAGGTGGCGGTCAGGTCGGCCTTGTCCAGCAGGCGTGCGTCGCGCTTCAGGCCGCCGCTGGTATTGGCCAGCACGTCAGTGAAATTCGTGAGGGCAAATTCCGGGCCCTTGGCCAGCGCCTCTCCGGCCAGGAACAGCATCGCCGCGCCGATCGCGGCGCGGGCGTGACAGGACTGCAAAGACGGCGTGCGCAAGAAGAGCCTCCCAAGGCGGACTTTCGTCCGGGTCGTGGGAGGAACCTGACGGACTCAGGTACCGATGATATTTCTGTAATGTTTCGGCGGATGTCAGTTCATGACGCGCGAGGCCATGAACTTCTCGCTTTGACCTATATCAACGCGATTACGCGTGGATGCGGCCCTGCCAGGTCAGACGGCAGCCGGAATACCCGGCCTGCAGGCGGGTCCGCGCGTCACGGGCCGAAGCGCCCTGCTGGCGCAGCACGCGATCCTGGCCGTCGGCGCACCAGGCATAGAACTGGTGCGTACCGGCCTGGGTGAAATCGGCGCGGCGCATGGACGTGATGTCGGAGGTCGCGGCGAACGCGGCGGTGGCGGAAAGCGCCAGAACGGCGCCAAGAACGGCTTGCAGTTTCATGGCGCAATCCTGTCACGCCACCGGCGCGATTCAAAGAGCGCAGCCTTGAAAAATGAAGGCTTGGTTAATGTGCGCGGGGATCGGTGCGCGTGACGCGGGCGGCAAAGATATAGCCGCCGTTGCGCACCGTGCGGATGATGGCCGGATTGCGCGGATCGTCGTTCAGTTTCTTGCGCAGGCGGCCGACACAAACGTCGATACTGCGGTCGAAGGCCGGCGAATTGTTGCCGTAACAGGCATCCATCAGCTGATCGCGGGTCAGCACGCGGTTGGCGCGGGTCACCATCGCTTCCAGCAGGCGGAATTCGCCGCTGGTCAGCGCGACGGGCCGGCCCTGACGGTCGCCCAGCGTCTGGGCGGTGGAATCCAGCACCCAGTCGCCGAACACATACTTTTGATGCACATCAACCGGAGCGGCGGCGCCCTGCACCTGGCGGCTGCGGCGCAGCACGGTGCGCACGCGCGCCAGGATCTCGCGCGGCTCGAAAGGCTTGGTGACATAGTCATCGGCGCCGATTTCCAGGCCCACCACGCGATCAGCCAGATCGCCGCGACCGCTGACGATGATGATGGCGACATCGGAATTTCGGCGGATTTTCTGGGTAATGGTCAGCCCGTCCACGTCGGGAAGGCCGATATCCAGGATGACCAGGTCGGTGGCCGCCAGCGCGTCTTCGATACCGACTCCGCTTTCCAGCTGCGTGACCAGATAACCATCCGAGCCCAGGCTGCGGGCCAGAATGGCGCGCACATCGGGATCATCCTCAACGATGGTTACGTGCTTGGTCACCAGATTCATCCCGACAGCTTCTGGTTTCGGAATAGTCCCAATTTGTTACAAAAGGGCTAAGACGCCACCAGTCGGGCAAATCCCGACACATGCCGACACATTCCGACGCGCTGTCGAAAAAAGCCCGGAACCTGCCGCGCCTATTCCTCTCCCCGCACAGTCCTCATTGGGAGATGAATTTGAGTTGGTTTCAGAATTTGACAATTCGCAGCAAGGTCATTTCGGCCTTCGCGACCGTCCTTGCGGTGACGGTATTCCTCGGCGTTTTCGCCGTGAACCGGCTGGCCATCGTGAACGAATCCACCGTCACGGTCACTACCAACTATCTGGTCGCCGCCAAGGCGCTGGGCGACATGGGCTACAGCGCCACGCGCTATCGCCAGTTGCAGGCGTCGATGATCCTTGTGACGGATCCCGAGCACAAGGCGCTGGAAGAAAAGAAGGTCCTGCAGAACGCAAAGGACGTTGAAATCGCCTGGGCGGATTATCAGCCCACTATCGATCCGGGCAAGGAACGGGAGATGGCCGATGCCATCCACGCCGCCTGGGGAAAATACACCGAGCTGAACGACAAGCTGTTCGACCTTGCCAAGGCAGGCAAGACAGCGGAAGCGACAGCGTTGTTCACCGGCGACATGAAGGACGCCTTCAACAAGTTCGCGGACGCTCTGAATGCCGACAAGGCCTATCAGGTCACTTCAGGCAACATACTGAAGAACAGTGCCGCCGACACCTATTCGGAATCGCGCCTGGCGATCCTGGGTTCGCTGGGCCTGGCCGCGCTGCTGTGCGTCGGCGCAGGCTGGCTGATCGTCACCGGCGTCTCGACCCCGATCCGCGGCATGACCAATGCCATGGGCCGCCTGGCGCAGCATGATCTGACCACGCAGATCGACGGCGCCGAGCGCAAGGACGAAGTCGGCCAGATGGCCAATGCCGTGCTGGTGTTCAAGAACAGCATGATCGAAGCCGATCGTCTGAAGGCCGAACAGGAACAGGCCCAGCGCATTGCTACCAAGCGCGCCGAGTTGGTCGACCAGCTGACCCGCGACTTCGACACCAAGGTGCAGGGCGTGGTGCAGACCGTCGCCAGCCAGGCCGGCCAGATGCAGTCGTCCGCCCAGTCGATGAGCGCGTCCGCCGAGGAAGCCACCAAGCAGGCCGGCGCGGTTGCCGCTGCATCGGAAGAAGGTGCGGCCAATGTGCAGACCGTCGCGTCGGCTGCTGAAGAACTGTCCTCGTCGATCGCCGAGATCGGCCGCCAGGTCAGCCACTCCAGCCAGATCGCGGCCAACGCCGTGACCGAGGCCGCCAAGGCCAACGACATGGTGCAGGGCCTTCTCAACGCCTCGCAGAAGATCGGCGAGATCGTCGCGCTCATCAACGAGATCGCCGACCAGACCAATCTGCTGGCGCTGAACGCCACCATCGAAGCGGCACGTGCCGGTGAAGCCGGCAAGGGCTTTGCGGTAGTGGCGGCCGAGGTGAAGAACCTGGCCACCCAGACATCAAAGGCGACAGAAGAAATCGGCGCGCAGATCACCAGCGTGCAGGGTGCGACCCAGGATGCGGTGAATGCCATTGCCTCCATTGGCAAGACGATCGGCGAGATCGACCAGATCTCCACTGCAATCGCCGCCGCGGTCGAAGAACAGGGTGCCGCCACCCAGGAAATCGCCCGCAACGTCGAGGAAGCCGCCAAGGGCACCCAGGAAGTGTCGTCGAACATCGGCGGCGTGACCGAGGCCGCCAATTCGACCGGCGCCGTCGCCAACCAGGTGCTCGCTTCGGCGCGCGCGCTGTCACACCAGTCGGGCGAGCTGCGCTCGCTCGTCCAGACCTTCCTCACGGAGGTGAAGGCCGCCTAACCGCGACTCCATCCCCATGAGGCATCCGAGGCAGGAACAAGCCGGAGCGACCAAGACGCTCCTCCCCGAACGGCCGGCGCCCCGGCTTGTTCCTCCTCAACCCAGCAAGGCAGACAGACATGAACACCGACACATACGCCACCAGTGACATCGACGCCTTCGTCACCTTCACCGTCGCCAACCAGCTGTTCGGCGTGCCCGTCATGCGGGTGCAGGACATCCTGACCCCGGACGCGATGGCGCCGGTGCCTGGCGGCCCCAAGGAAGTCTGCGGCCTCATCAACCTGCGCGGCCGCATCGTCACCGTTATCGACATGCGCACCCGCCTGTCGTTGCCTGGCGAAAAGCATGGCGGCATGTGCGTCACCGTGGAAAGCGGCGGCGAGGCCTACACCCTGTTCGTCGACAAGGTAGGCGATGTGATCAACCTGCCGCGCGACCAGCGCGAGGGCAACCCCGCGACGCTGGATGCGGTCTGGCGCGACGTTGCCGAAGCCGTCTACCGCACCGACCAGGGTCTTCTGGTCGCGCTGCACATCGATCGCCTTCTGGCGATCGGCCCCAAGAACTAGTCCGAGGAGCGAACCATGGACGATCTGTTTCAGGAATTCCTGGCGGAAACCGCCGAAAGCCTCGCCGTGCTCGATGTCGAGCTGGTGCGCTTCGAACGCGAGACTTCCGACACCACCATTCTCTCCAACATTTTCCGCCTGATGCACACCATCAAGGGCACCTGCGGCTTCCTGGGCCTGCCGCGCCTGGGCGCCGTCGCCCATGCCGGTGAGAACATCCTGGGCAAGTTCCGCGATGGCGAGCTGGAGGTCACCCCGCATGCCGTAACCCTGATCCTGAAGGCAATCGACCGCATCCGCACCCTGCTGTCGGAAATGGAAGCTAGCGGATCGGAGCCCGCGGGCAGCGACGAAGACCTGATCGAGGAAATCAACGCCATGGCCAATGCGGGGATGCCCGCCGCCGCGCCGGCACCGGTGGAATCCGCGTCGTTCGACATGGCGCCCAGCTTTGGCGATGGGGGTTTCCCCGTCGCCGCCGAATTGCTGATGGAAGTGGCGGAAGCGCTGGTTGCACCGATGCCCGCCGCGCCGGTCGTTGAAACCCGGCCGGAGCCGAAGGTCGAGCCTAAGGCCGAAGCGAAACCGGAAGCCAAAGCCGAACCCAAGGAAACCAAGGAGCCGGCCGCCGGCGCATCTTCGATCCGCGTCAATGTCGATGTGATCGAAAACCTGATGACCCTGATCAGCGAGCTGGTGCTGACCCGCAACCAGCTGCTGCAGATGCAGCGTGCGCAGAAGGACAACGAGTTCAAGGTCCCGCTGCAGCGCCTGTCACACATCACCTCAGACCTGCAGGACGGCGTGACGCGGATGCGCATGCAGCCGATCGGCAATGCCTGGAACAAGCTGCCGCGCATCGTGCGCGACCTGGCGGTAGAGACCGGCAAGAAGATCGAACTGGCGATGCAGGGCGCCGAGACCGAACTGGACCGCCAGGTTCTGGAAATGATCAAGGATCCGCTCACCCACATGGTGCGCAACTCCGCCGATCATGGCATCGAGGACGGCGTCACCCGCCTCGCCGCCGGCAAGCCCGAGACCGGCACCATCAACCTGGACGCCTATCATGAAGGCGGCCATATCTATATCCGCATCGCCGATGACGGCCGAGGGCTGAATACCGACCGTATCCGTCAGAAGGCCGTCGCCAACGGACTGGCGACCGAGGCCTCGATCGCGGGCATGAGCGAACAGCAGATCCTGCAGTTCATCTTCCGCCCCGGCTTCTCGACCGCTGAAAAGGTCACCAGCGTGTCGGGCCGCGGCGTCGGCATGGACGTCGTGCGCACCAACATCGAGCGCATTGGCGGCACCATCGAGCTGAATTCGGTCGCCGGCAAGGGCACCACCTTCCTGATCAAGATCCCGCTGACGCTCGCCATCGTCTCGGCCCTGATCGTGGAATCCGCGCACCAGCGCTTTGCAGTGCCGCAGCTGAACGTCGTCGAACTGGTCAGCCTGTCCGACCGCTCGCAGGCCCGCATCGAGATGATCAACACCTCGCCAGTGCTGCGCCTGCGCGAGCGACTGCTGCCGCTGGTGTCGCTGCGCGGCGTTCTTGGCATCCAGCCCGGCGACGAGACCAAGGAGCGCTTCGTCGTGGTTGCCCAGGTCGGCGCCTCGACCTTCGGCATCATCGTGGACCGCGTCTTCGACACCGAGGAAATCGTGGTCAAGCCGGTCGCCCCGATCCTGCGCGGCACGCCCTTCTATGTCGGCAACACCATCCTTGGCGACGGCAGCGTCATCATGATCCTGGACCCCAACAGCCTGTCCAACGCAGCCGGCCAGCTGGGCGGCGAGCATGGCAATGCCGCCAATGCCGACACCCACGGTGCGGCTGGCGCAGGCGACAGCGCTTCGTTCCTCCTGTTCCGCGCCGGCGCCAGCGAGTTGAAGGCCATCCCGCTGGAACTGGTCGCCCGCATCGAGAACCTGGAAGCCCAAAGCGTCGAGCATGTCGGCGGCCGCCACGTGGTGCAGTATCGCCAGCACCTGATGCCGCTGGTGCCGTTCGCCGACGAACACCAATGGAAGACCCATGGCCGCCAGGAAGTGTTGGTCTTCGCCGACAATGGCCGCTCCATGGGTCTCGCCGTGGACGAGGTCGTGGACATCGTGCGCGACCGCATGGTGGTCGAGCTGTCCTCGGACCGCCCCGGCCTGCTGGGCAGCGCCGTGATCGCCGGCAAGGCGGTCGACGTGGTCGATGTCAGCCACTACCTGACGCTTGCCTTCACGGACTGGTTCGAACTGACCAACAGCGCCGGCGCCCGCCATGCCCTGCTGGTCGATGACAGCCCCTTCTTCCGCAACCTGGTCGCGCCGCTGCTGACCTCGGCCAACTGGACAGTCACCACCGCCAGCGACGGCGCCGAGGCGCTGAAGCTGCGCGAAGCCGGACGTCAGTTCGACGCCATCATCAGCGACATCGAGATGCCCAACCTGGGCGGCCTTGCACTGGCAGGCGCGATCCGCAGCGACGCGCGCTGGCAGCAGGTCCCGCTGATCGCGCTGTCCAGCCATGTCGAGGAAGCCGACATCGATGCCGGCCGTGACGCGGGCTTCGACGAATATCTTTCCAAATCCGACCGGGCACGCCTGCCGGAAAACCTGGCGCGTGCGCTGCGCCAGGTCGCCGGCCGCGGCCAGGTCATCGAACGGAGGGCCTCATGAGCAAACCATTCTGCCTTGTCGTCGACGACAGCCGCGTGATCCGCAAGATCGCGTCCGACATATTGAAGAGCCTCGGATTCGAGGTGGCGGAAGCCGAAGACGGGCTTATGGCGGTTCAACAGTGTTCCAAGCGCGTGCCCGACTTCGTGCTGCTGGACTGGAACATGCCCGAGATGGACGGCATCAGCTGCCTGCGCGCTTTGCGCGCCATGCCGCTGGAGCCGCGCCCGCTGGTGGTCATGTGCACCACCGAGAACGGCATGGACAAGATTCGCGAAGCGCTGGAAGCCGGCGCTGACGAATACATCATGAAGCCGTATGACCGCGATGTGCTGATGGACAAGCTGGAGCAGCTTGGCCTGGTGGAGCGGGCATGAGCCTTCAGGCGCCACAGCCGGTTCGCGTGATGGTGGTGGACGATTCCGCCATCGTGCGCGGGCTGATCACCCGGATGTTGAAGGAAGACCCGCGCATCGACGTGGTGGCCTCCTGCAGCAACGGCGAACTTGCGATCGGCATGGCCGCGCGCAAGCCCGCCGATGTCATCATCCTGGACATCGAGATGCCGGTGATGGACGGGCTGACCGCCCTGCCCAAGCTGTTGGCCGCCTGTCCCACCGCCAAGATCATCATGGCGTCGACCCTGACCCAACGCAACGCAGCGATCAGCATGCGCGCGCTGCAGCTGGGTGCCACCGACTATGTCGCCAAACCCACCAGCGACAAGCTGGGCGCTAGCGATGCGTTTCGCCGCGAACTGATCGCGAAAGTGATCAGCCTCGCAGCCAAGCGCACCGCTTCCTCCCAGGGTACATCACCTCGTCCCGTAGCCCCCCAGCTTAAACTGCGGGGCGGGGTGGTGCGCCAACCCAGGATCATCGCCATCGGCAGTTCGACCGGCGGACCCCAGGCGCTGCTCACCCTGCTGGGCGCCCTGCCCGCGCGCGTGAATTGCCCCATTCTGATCGCCCAGCACATGCCGGCGACCTTCACCACCGTGCTCGCCCAACATATCGCGCGCGCCAGCGGTCGCCCTTGCACCGAGGCGACCGACGGCATGGAGATCAAGCCCGGCGCCATCGGTCTTGCGCCTGGCGACTGGCACATGGAAGTCGTGCGCGACGGCGATCGCTGCATCACCCGGCTGAACCAGAACCCGCCGGAAAACTTTTGCCGCCCCTCGGTCGAGCCGCTGTTCCGCAGCGTTGCCCAGCACTATGGCGCCGAAAGCTGTGCGGTCGTGCTGACCGGCATGGGCAGTGACGGCTCGACCGCCGCGCGCGTCATCGCGGCCAAGGGCGCGCCCGTCATCGCCCAGGATGAAGCCACCAGCGTGGTCTGGGGCATGCCCGGCGCCGTCGCCAACGCCGGCATCTGTTCGGCGATCCTGCCGCTTCCCCGTATCGCCGAGCATCTGGCCAGCCTGTTTGAAAGGGCCGCGGCATGAACCCCGCCGACTTCACCTTCATCGCCGCGCTGCTGAAAGATCGCTCCGGCCTGATCATCACCCCGGACAAGCACTACCTGCTGGAGACCCGCCTCTCGCCCATCGTGCGCGAGCGTGGCCTGGTGGATCTTGCCGGCCTCATCGATGCCCTGCGCAAGCCCGGCTCGGACGTTCTGAAGAACAAGGTCGTCGACGCCATGACGACCAACGAGACCTCGTTCTTCCGGGACAACCATCCCTTCGAAACGCTGCGCAAGTCGGTGCTGCCCGGGCTGATCGAGCGCCGCGCGTCCGCCAAGAACTTGCGCATCTGGAGCGCCGCCTGCTCCACCGGCCAGGAACCTTATTCGCTGGCCATGATGCTGAAGGACAGCTTTCCGATCCTGGGCAACTGGAAGATCGACATCGTCGCCACCGACATTTCCCCCAGCGTGCTCGCCCGCGCCAAGGAAGGCGTCTATTCCACCTTTGAAGTGCAGCGCGGCATGCCGATCCAGATGCTGATCCGCCATTTCGACCAGGTGGGCGAAACCTGGCGCATCAAGAACGAACTGCGTGGCAACATCTCGTTCCGTCCGGCCAATCTGCTGGAAGACTTTTCGGCGCTGGGCACCTTCGACATCATCCTGTGCCGCAACGTCCTTATCTATTTCGACCAGCCGACCAAGACGCGCATCCTGAACGCCATGTCGCGCCGCCTGGCGGGCGACGGCGTGTTGATGCTGGGCGGCGCGGAATCCGTTCTGGGCCTGTGCGAAGCCTTCAGCAGCGTTTCCGGCCTGCGCGGCGTCTATGGCCATGCCGGCGCCCAAGCCAAACCCACCAAACCCACCTGGCCGGCGGTTGCCCTGCCGGTTGCTTCCTGAGGAGAGAGAAAATGACCACCTTCAACAAGGCCATGCGCGTCTTCATCGTGGACGACTACACCACCATGCTGCGCATCCTGCGCAACCTGCTGCGCCAGCTGGAAATCAGCAATGTGGAAGAAGCCAATGACGGCGACACCGCGTTCCACATGATGCAGAAGATGCCGCCGGACCTGATCATCTCGGACTGGAACATGGCACCCGTGACGGGCCTGGAGCTGCTGAAGCGCGTGCGCGCCGACGCCAAGCTCAAGCATATTCCCTTCATCATGGTCACCGCCGAAAGCAAGACCGAGAACGTCATCGCCGCCAAGCAGGCCGGCGTGTCGAACTACATCGTCAAGCCGTTCAATGCCGAAACGCTGAAGGCCAAGATCGCCAGCGTGTGCGGCGCGATGGCGTGAGGCACAGATGTCCACCATCATCAGCGGTACGCGCTTGAAGGACACCCAGACCTATCTGGACAAGGTAATTGCGCAGCTCCGGGTGCTGCAATCACCCCAGAAGGACATGCTGATCGACGTCCTGCAATACCTGTCCGACCATATCCGCTCGACCCGACAGGAGATTGGAGCGCTGCGCGGCGGTGATGACAATCCCCAGCTGTTCGGCAACACCGCCGATGAGCTGGAGGAGATCGTCACCGAGACGGCACGCGCCGCCAACCGCATCATGGACGCGGCCGAGAAAGTCGAGAGCGTTGCGGCGTCCGTGGACGCGGCCGCCAGCAACACCTTGATGGACGCGGTCACCAGCATCTATGAGGCAAGCTCGTTCCAGGACATCACCGGCCAGCGCATCACGAAGGTCGTGCGCGCGCTGCAGTCGATGGAAGCCAAGCTGGGCTCGCTGATCGAGGCGTTCGGCCCGCTGGACGCGCCGGCCGCCACCGCCGGGCCGGAAGGCGACGCGGCGTTGCTGAACGGCCCGCAGTTGAAGAAGACCGCCAGCAGCCAGGACGATATCGACGCCTTGTTCGAAACACTGGCATAGCCGATGAACGCCCCGGCCAAATTCATACCGACGGCGCAGGTCGAGGAGATACCGGATCAGGACCGGGATTCGCTGCACACGATCCCGATCTCGATCCTCCCGGTGGAAACACCGATCTTCAAGCGCGCCCGCATGGTCAAGAATTCGCGCCTGGATTCTGTGATCGAGTTCTTCAGCGGCGTGGGCTGCGGGCGCGGCCAGCTGGACGTGCGCAGCGTGGCAAAGTTCCTGGCGCTGGAACAGGTGCCGGCGCATCCCGACGTCCTGCTGCTGCAGACGGTCGCCAACCTGCCCAGCTTCGACGTCTACAGCCTGCGCATTTTGCTGCGCGCCAACGGCATCTCGGTGACCAACAGCGCGGCGCTGAGCCTGTCGGCCAGCAAGATGGAATCGCTCAGTGCCTATATGGCCAACTTCACGCGCCCGCTGGTGGCGGAAATCTTCGGCCAGGATACCCAGGCGTCGCAATTTACGGACCTTGTCGGCATGTTCCGCGCCGACAATGCCGAGGAAGTGCGCGCCCGGCTGCAAACGATGGCCGACCGCCTGGGCATCCCTATCGAGGCCATTCCCAAATTCCTGGAAGACTATGGCGACATCTTCATGTCGCTGTCCTACTACCGCAAATGCCTGGATGACCTGCTTCCGCAGGTACAGAGTTTCATGGACGGCATCGCCATGCTTCGCGACAGCCACCAACTGTCGCACGATCGCCTTCTGATGGGCGTGGTCGACAATATCGAAGCGATCATCAACGGCAAGTTGTCCAGCATCACAGGCAAGGTCGAAAGCTTCGAGCGCAGCACCAACGACATGTGGCGCGATCTGACAGCCGACCGCTTCCGGAAGATAGAGGCGTTGATCCTGCACTATCATACCACGATCGGCGGCGCTTTGTGCGCGCTCAGCGTCAAGATGACGGCCTGGACAGAGCAGTTCCCGACCTCGACAGGCGGCATCGGCCGGCGCGCGGCCTTCATCATGTCCGACATGCGCCAGGGCATCGAATGCATCCAGGCCGGCGACCAGGACGACGCGCCGATGCTGTCGGTCCTTAACGGCTGAGCCATGTCGCAATCCTGCCTGCCCCGAAGGCGGTCGACGCCGCGCGTCAGGCCGGCGCGTGCGCGCCACAGCTTCAGGCTCGCCTGTGCGCAACACCCGCGCGCCGTTCTGGTCGTGTATCCTGCGGCCCGGACGCGCAACGCGATTGCCGCGCTGCTGGTGCGGCATGGCTACCAGGTAACGGCCTGCGCCGACGGCCGGGAAGCGAACCTGCTGCTGAAGGCCGGCGCGTACGACCTGGTGCTGACCGGGCTAGTGATGCCCGACATGGACGGCCTGGAATTGCTGCGGGCGATGGGCCGGCGCAAATCGCCACCACCGGTTATCGCTCTCAGCGACCATGAGGACGGCATGGGCGCTGTCTATATGCGCAGCGCCATACTGTTCGGCGCGATCAGCGCACACACCGTTCCGGTCGATTCCGCGACCCTGTTCGCCAGCATCGATACCGCATTGGGCCAACAGACCCGTTCCATCCTCCAGCCCTTGTGATAGGGTATGGAAAACGAGGAAGCCGGGGTGAATATCTTCGCTGCACTGCGCGGGGAACGCGCATCGCGCCGTTTCCGGCAGCTTGCCGACATCATCTACGCGATCGGGGTCACGCTGGCCGGCGGACTGCTGTTCGCCATTGACATCACGCAACCGCGCGGCGTGGTGGATGGCATCGGCTATTCGGCCGTCGTCGCCCTGACCAGCCGCTTCGGCCGTGCCGCGCTCTTGGGCGCGGCGGTGACCACCTCGGTCCTCACCTTGCTCGGCGCGGCCATGGTGCCGAATGCCGGCATTTCGGTTGCGGGCATGTGGGCCAACCGGGTCTTCGCCCTCGCTGCGGTCTGGGTGGTCACCCTCATCATGCAGAGCCGGATGGAGCTGGAAGCCGACCTGCGCGACCGCGAGGCGGCCTTGCGCCGCCACGAAGAGGCGCTGAGCGTGATGATCCGCACCAGCGTTCTGCCCGACATCGACCTGCAGGAAAGGCTGCGTGAAGTCTGTCGCACCGCCGCCGAAGCACTGGGCTGTGTCGTGGGCATTGTCGGCGTGCGCGAAAGCGACAATCACACTGTCACGGTCCTGCAATCCTGGCGCAAGCCGCCCCAGCCGAATCCACGCCCGCCGGGATCGACCATGAATGTCGACCGCTTTCACCGCGCTCGCCTGGCGGAAGACTTCATCGCGGCCACCGACGATACAGAACTGGCCGATTTCGAACCCCATACCCACACGCTGCTGCGAACCGCCGGCCTGCGCGCGGTCCTGTCGGCCGAAATATTTTATGGCTGGGGCCGTTCGGGCGCGATCTTCTTCGCCTGCGAAGAGCCGCACGCCTGGACGGACGAAGAAAAGTCCTTCGTGCGGGCCGTCGCCAACATGGTCGGGCTTCTACTGTCCAACGAGAACAATATCGAGACCCTGGCGGCGCTGGAGCTGACCGACGACGGCATCTACACCGAGGATTCGGCTGGGCGCGTGCGCTATTCCAATCGCGCCGCGCGCCTCTTCGCGCGCGCGCTGGACGATGGTGGATTCGACTTCCCCCGTCCTGGCGCGCCGCTGGCAGATGGCCATGACCGTCACGCGATTCATTTCCAGAGCCGCGACCTGGAAATCTATCGTGCCCGCCTTCCCGACGGGGGGCTGATTGCGCGACTGGCCGATGTCACCGCGCGCAACCAGTCGGTGGCGGAAAAAGCACGACTGGAAGAGCGGCTCCAACAATCCGCCAAGATGGAGGCCATCGGCCAGCTGGCGGGCGGTGTGGCGCACGACTTCAACAACATCCTGGGGGCGATCACCGGTTTTGCCGGCTTCATCGCACAGGACACGGGCGTGGACCCGGAGAACCGCGACTTCGCCCAGCGCATTCTGGCAGCCAGCAGGCGCGGCAAGGAGATGGTCGAGCAGATCATGGCCTTTGCCGAAACCCGCGCGATCAGCCACGGCGTGACCAACCTGGGCCGGGCCTTGCAGCGCTGTCAGGAAATGCTGGCCACAGCGATGCACCCTGGCGCCATGCTGGAGATCGACCTGCCCGAACAGCCCCTGCTGGTACGCGGCAACGAGGTGCAAATCGGCCAGATGATCGCCAATCTGGCGCTCAATGCCCGCGACGCCCTGAACGGCGGCGGGGGATCGATCGAGATCGGCAGCACAGTGGCGCCGCCACAGGAGATTGCTGGTTTCGTGAATTTCACGGGCACGCCGGATGAACGCCTGATCGGGGAGCCCTGGCCGGGCGTACGCTATGCCCGCGTTACGGTGCGCGATACCGGCAATGGTATCCCGCACGATATCTTCGACCGCATTTTCGAACCCTTCTTCACCACCAAGGGCCGCCAGCGCGGCACCGGCCTGGGCCTGGCCGTTGTGCACGGCGTGGTGCGCGGACATGGCGGCTTTCTGCATGTCAGGACCGGCATGGGCCGGGGCACCATGTTCTCGGCCTATCTGCCGATGGTGGCCGAAACCCAAGCAGCTACGACGCCTGCCGCGACCGCGCCCTGTCGCGTGCTGATCGTGGATGACGAAGCCGACATGGCCGACATGCTGTCCATCGCGCTGGAGCGGCTGGGCCACCAAACCGTCGCAGTTCTGAACCCCGTGGCCGCACTGGCCGCCATCGAAGAAGACCCCGATGCCTTCGATGCCCTGCTGACCGATCAGTTGATGCCCTTCATGCGCGGCACCGAGCTGATTCACGAAGCCAAGCGCGTGGCCCCCGGCCTGCGCGCGGTGTTGTGTACAGGTCACGCCGAAAGCCTGAGCGAAACCGAGGCATTGGCCATCGGGGCCGATGTGGTTCTCTCCAAACCCGTTGATATTCAGGCGGTTGTCACGGCGCTGCAGGGCGCAGGCCAAGCAGAAAACTCATGACAGTTCCTCCACATCAGCGTGCAGATTTCTGATACCGTCATGGTAAATGGCCCCGCCGGGGGGCGGTGTGTGTGATGAAAGTACTGATCGCAGACGACCATCCCTTGTATCGCGAGGCCGCGGCTTTGCAGGTGCGCAGACTCTATTCCGGATCTGTGGTTCAGGAAGTCGCGTCCCTGGATGAGCTGCGCGATGCGTTGGCACGCATGCCTGATTGCGATCTTGTACTTGCCGACTATTACATGCCCGGGATGTCCAGCGCCGCGCTGGCCATGCTGGTCAACGATTATCCCGATGTGCCGGTAGCAGTGATTTCCGGCAGCGCCCGCAACGACGAATTGCTCGCGGCGGTAAAAGCCGGTGTCAAAGGCTATATTCCCAAGACCGCGCCGTCCGAGCATTTCGCCCATGCCCTGCAGATGCTGCTGGCGGGCGGATCCAGCATTCCAACCGACATCCTGCTCGCACAACCCGCAGTGGCAGCCGGCGCTATTTGGCTGGACCAGATGAGCGACCGTGAGCAGGAAGTCCTCAGAGGCGTCGCCCAGGGCCGGTCAAACAAGGAGATTGGCCGCACGCTGGGACTGGCCGAAGTGACCATCAAGCTTCATTTGCGAAATGTCTTCCGCAAGATGGATGTGAAGAGCCGATCGGAAGCCGCCGTGAAAGCGGTCAAGGCCGGTCTCGGCTGAGGCCATACTTTCGTATAGGTGCCGCTACCCTTCCGTGCGCGCGCGTTTCGATGGCCAAAGCCCTATTATCCTCGTTCCTAGGGACAGCAGGCCTTGTCGGACGAAGAGAAAATGGACGCACTGGTCCACCTTGCGGGATCAGTGGCGCACGAACTGAACAACATCTTCACCGCTGTCACGGGCAATCTCTCGCTGCTGGAAGACAGTTTTGACGATCACGGCCACAATGCCGGTCTGGTCAGCGACGTCCTGCGCACCGCCAATCGCGGCATCGAGCTGTCACAGCAATTGCAGGCGTTCGCCGGCCGCCAGAAGCTGCGGCGCTCGCGTTTTGACGTGAACCAGGCAGCATCCAGCGTCCTCACGTCCCTGAAGCGCGACGTGCTGCGCCACATTGACGTTCAGCTCACTCTGGAGCCACAGAGCTGCATCGTCGCCGCCGACGAAGAGAAATTCCATCACGTTCTGGAAGAGCTGGCCGGAAATGCCGCCGCCGCCATGAACCATCGCGGCTGGATGACCATCGCCACCAGCCACGCCGCGATCGTCCAGGGCCAGATCGGCCGCCTGGCGCCGGGCACCTATATCAAGCTGTGCATGCGCGATTCCGGCCAAGGCATGAGCCCGGATGTCATGCGCCGCGCGCTCGACCCGCTGTTTTCGACCAAGGGCGGCCATCGCGGCTGGGGCCTGGCACGTTGCGCCGGCATTCTGCGCCAGTGCGGCGGCGATATCGTGCTGTCCAGCACGCGCGGCCAAGGCACCGCCGCCGAGATCTATCTGCCGCAAAGCGCCGCCTGAAATCAGGCGGCCATCAGCGCGGTGCGGACCAGCGCCGCCGTGGTGCGCACGCCCATCTTGCGCATCAGGTGGGCCCGGTGGATTTCCACCGTACGGGGTGAAATCTGCAGCTCAAACGCAATCAGCTTGTTCGACAGACCGGCGATCAGCAGGTCGAACACCTGCCATTCGCGCGCGGTCAGCGAACGGGCTGCTTCCTGCCTGGTGTCCTTGGGGCCTTGGGGGTTTGGCTGGCTGGCGACGGTGAACAGGCGTTGTGCCTCGGTACGCAGCGGCAGAAGGCTGACACGGCCGTAGCGGTCGACATGCTGGAACATCGACGCCGCTGTTTCCGACGCTGGCGTGTCACTTACGATTTTACCCACAACTAGCCCCTCGATGATTCTTGTGGGTTCCGGTTAACGTATTAACGCCGATCAATCCCGCGCACATTGGTATCGCAACCATATACGAAAGTATGGGGTCGGCCGGCGACGCCGGTCGATGAGCACAACCGGTTCGTCGATGAACAGCGCCATTGGTGGAAACGATCACAGGTCTTGTCGAAACCGTCACGACACCTGCAAGCACTGGTGTCATTTCTCCTGCCGCCGACATTTCCCCAAGGAGAAATTTCACATGATCCACCCCTTCGCTTTGTCGCGTGTTTTGCTCGCATCCTTTCTGTTTGCCCTGCCCGCGACCGCACAGGTCCGACCTGTCGATCAGCGCGTCGCCGTTTCCACCGCAGGTCTGGATGTGGCCAGCGATGCCGGCCGCACCGCTTTCCTGGCGCGCGTGGACCAGGCCGTGACTCGCGCCTGCGGCACCCTTCACACCCGTTCCACCAGCGAATTGCAGGCCAATCTCGCCTGCACGCGCCAGGCGCGCGCCCAGGCCCAGGGCCAGGCACAAAGCGTGATCGCAGAAGCCGAAAGCCATCGCAAGGTCGCGATGACGAAGTAGTCAGGCGCCTTTTCCGGCCAGGGCGCGAGCCCTGGCCAGGTAGGTGCGCCCGACACGCAACCGGCGGCCATCGGCCAGCTCGGTTTCCCAGGCGCCGGTGCCGTTGTGGTGGAAGGCGACAATCCGGTCGCGCCGCACCAGGGTCGAACGATGCAGCCGTACGAACTGTTGCGGATCCAACTTCTGTTCCAGCGCCGTGATGGTCTGGTGCAGCAGGAAGGAGCGCGGCCCCACATGCAGGCGCATGTAATCACGTTCGGCTTCCACCAGTTCGATGTCGCGTGCCGGTATCTTGACCACGCCATTGCGGCCCGGCACCCAGAATTCCTGTGCGAATTCCGCGCCACCTGACGGCACCGCGCCTGCTTCGCGCACGCGCACGACCGCGCGTTCCAGCCGTTCCGGCTCCACCGGTTTCAACAGATAATCCACCGCCGCCACGTCGAAAGCCTCCACCGCGAAACGATCGAAGGCGGTGACAAAGATGATCGCGGGCTTCCTGGGCACATCCGACAACGTACGCGCCAGCGCCATGCCATCCATGCCAGGCATTTCGATGTCCAGCAGCACCAGATCCGGTTGCAAGGTCTGGATCAAGCGCAGCGCGCTCGCGCCGTCCGCCGCCGTGCCCAGCAGCGAAAGCCCCGGCACGCGGGCGCACAGGATCTGCAGCCGCTCGATCGCCAGCGGCTCGTCATCCACAATCAGGGTGCGCAAGACCTCAGCCATCGACCAGCGCCATGGCCGGAACCGGCATTGCCAGCTCGACCCGAAAGCCCCCGCCGGCAGTATGCGTGGCGGAGACGCTGGCCGCGCCGTCGAAGCGCGCGGCCAGGCGCTCACGCACATTGGTCAGGCCCACGCCGGTGCCGCCGGGCGCGGCGGGGCTGACCGCCTTTGCGTCGTCTTCGACGCTCAGGTGCAGTTGCGCGCCCTGCTTGTGGGCGCGAATGGTGATTGTGACAGGCTGGATGGAGCGCGCCACGCCATGCTTGATCGCATTCTCGACCAGCGGCTGCAGGATCATGGCGGGCACCGGCAGCGGCGCCAGCATCTCGGGTACGTCAACCTTGACGATCAGCCGGGCCGGAAAGCGCACCTGCTCGATACCCAGATAGAGGCGCTGCATCTCGATCTCGTCGGCCAATGGTTGGTCGGCGGCAGGATCGCTGGTCAGGCTGGTGCGGAAGAAATTGGCCAGATTTCCGATCATGTGCTCGGCCTCGTCATTCTGGCCCTTCAGCACCATGGTCGAAAGCGAGTTGAGGGTGTTGAACAAGAAGTGCGGATTGATCTGATAGCGCAGGGCGCGCAACTGTGCCGACTGGGCCTGGGCGCGGTATTGCGCGGCCTGCCGTTCGGCCAGCGCCATGCGTGCGGCGTAAGAAAGGGCGACATACATGACGCCCCAGGCCGCGAGGAAGAAATACCAGCTCACCGCCAATTCGGTGATCTCCGACAGCACGGTGACATGCTTTTCCTGCATGTGCACCATTTCGCGCATCATGGTTTCGCGCGGCGCCATGACGTGGAAAACGACATAGTTGCAGGTGCCGTAGGCGACCGCGGCAGGGATCGCCGCCGCGAAAGCCGTTGCCAAAAGCACGCGTACCGAGCGCCCCTCCAGGGCCCGCAACAGAGCATAGAGACCCAGGGTCAGCGCGATCCCAAAGACCGAAACCATGGCGCGCTTGGGCAGCATGAGAAGCTGACCGTCCTCGCCTGCGATCGCCATGCGGATGGTGTTGAGTACGTAGTATGCCGCCCAAAATCCCAGGATCGACAACAGCGCCACCTTGCGGTTCGCGCGGGGCGGTAAAATCGCATCGGTCTTGGAAAGGGCCGGGGCGTGCATCGACCTATTATAGCCGATGATGATGACCGGGACCCCGTCCGGCCCCGCCGTTCGTCGATTTTTTCCGGCGGTTTGTCGGTGCGGTCAGGCCTGCTGGCGCAAATCCGTGGTGCTGGGCTGCCCAGGCCGGGCGGCCAGGATGGTCTTCAGGGTGCGGATCAGGTCGGCTTCCGCCACCGGTTTCTGCAGCACCGGAACCGCGCCAAAACGCGGATCCACCCCGCGCGGGGCATAGCCGGTGACGAAGACGAACGGCACGCATTGCGCCGTCAGCAGGTCGGCCAGCGGATAGACAATTTCGCCATGCAGGTTCATGTCCAGCACCGCGCCATCGAAGCGTTCGCTGTTGGCGGCATGGATGGCATCGGCCAGCCGTCCGATGGGCTGGGTGGTGCGATATCCAATACCCTGCAGCAGGTCCTGCATGAATGTGCCCACGATCAGTTCATCTTCCACCAGCAGCAGCCGCGAGGCGTCGCTGCGCTCATGCGGGCGCACGATCGGGCTTGCCGGCTCGGCATAGCGCAATTGGAGCGTGAACTTCAGCCCGGTCGGATGCCAGTCGAACACCACCTTGTCGCGACTGTTGCTGCCCAGGCGTGAAATGATCTTGGTCCCGAATCCGGTTTTACTGGGCTTGACCACGACCGGGCCACCGCGTTCCGACCATTTCAGGGTCAGAAGGCCATCGTCGGTCGCCCAGCTTATGTCAACATGGCCCTGCTGCGCCGACAACGAACCATATTTGGCGGCATTGGTAGCCAATTCGTGCAATGCCAGCGCCACCACCTGGGCCTGTTCCGGCTTGACCAGCAGCGACGGACCGGTCGCGCTGACCCTGGGTTCGCCCTCGCCCCGGTACGGCGCCATCTCGTCCATCACCAGGCGCTCGATGCTGGCGCCTTCCCAGCGCGACTGGGACAGAAGTTCATGCGTCTGGGCCAGCGCGGCGATGCGGCCTTCGATCGCCTGGGAATAATCCTCGACATTGTCGCGCCGGGCCAGGCGCACGATGGCCTGCACCACGGCCAGCGTGTTCTTGGCACGGTGATCAACCTCCCGCGCCAGCAGCACCTGGCGGTCTTCGGCTTCCTTGCGGTCGGTCACGTCGGTGGTGACGCCGCTGAGGCGCGCAAGCGCGCCCTGCGCGTCGAAGGCGGCAACCGCGGCGACCGAGCACCAGCGGATTTCACCATCGGGCCTGGTGATGCGGAATTCGATGGAGCCGCCGGGATCAGCCGGCGACAGCCGCGCCACTGCACTCGCGATGCGCGCCACGTCATCAAGATGCACCAGCCCGGCAATGGCTTCGATGGACGGCGCGAAGCCGTCGTGATCGACACCCAAGATGCGACTTTGCCCCTCGTCCCAGAACCAGCTCCCGGACTGGAAATCATGATCCCAGGACCCCATCCGGCCGGCCATCAGCGCCAGCCCACGGCGCTGTTCGCTCTGCCGCAACCGGTCGCCGGAGACGGCCAGCGCCTCAGTGCGTTCGGCCACCCGGCGCTCCAGATCGTTGTTCAGCTGCTGCAGATCGCGGGTCTTGCGAAACAGTTCGGCGAAGACCCGCACCTTGGCGCGCAGCAGTTCCGGCACGACCGGCACAGAGACATAATCCACCGCGCCCGCCTCATAGCCGCGCAGATAGTCGCTTTCGCTCAAGTGAATGGCGGATATGAAAATGATCGCGGTCTTCTGGAAGCGCGGATGTTCACGGATCATCTTGGCCAGCTCGAAGCCATCCAGTTCCGGCATGCAGACGTCAACGAGAATGACCGCGACATCGGACTTCAGCAGGAAAGCAAGCGCATCCTTGGCCGAAGTGACCGGCACCAGGTTTTCGTCCAGCTCGCCCAGCATGACTTCATAGCTGAGCAGCTTTCCGGGCTGGTCATCCACGAGCAGGACGTTGACACGCTCTTTGTCGCTCAAATGGTCACCGGTGCAGCCACATCCGCAACGCCGACAAAAGCTGTTCGGTGTTGACGGGCTTGGCGAGATAGTCGGAAGCGCCGGCTTCAAGGCACTTCTCGCGGTCGCCCTTCATTGCCTTGGCGGTCAGGGCGATGATGGGCAGGCGGCGATGCTGCGGCTCTTCCCGGATGCGCGCCATGGTCTGGTAGCCGTCCATTTCCGGCATCATGATGTCCATAAGCACGATCGCCAGTTCGGGCGTGGAATGGATGATCTCGATCGCCTCCATGCCGGTGGTTGCGCTCAGGACGCGCATGCCACGCCGTTCCAGCGCACTGCTCAGCGCGAAGATGTTGCGCGGATCGTCGTCGACCAGCAGCACCGTCTTGTCCACCAGGTCCTCGTCGGAGCTGGTCAGGCGTTCCAGCATGGTGCGCTTTTCGATCGGCAGGTTGGCGACGTTGCGGTGCAGGAACAGCGAGGTCTCGTCCAGCAGGCGCTCGGGCGATTCCACGCCCTTGACCACGATGCTGCGGGCCGTGAAATGCAGCCGCGCCTCCTCTTCCGCAGACAATTCGCGGCCGGTGAACACGATCACCGGCAGGTCCGACAGTGAGGAATCCGCGTTCAGCTTTTCCAGCAGGTCGAAACCGCTCATGTCGGGCAGCCGCAAGTCCAGCACCACGCAATCGGCCGGCTGGTCGCGCAAGGTATCCAGCGCCGCCGCGCCCGTGCCCACCGTCTCGATCTCGATGTCGGAATGCGACAACAGCGCGCTGATGCTAATCTGCTCGGCAGGATTGTCTTCCACCACCAGAAGCCGCTTGCGGCGCGGCTGGACATAGGCCTTCACCCGGGACAGCGCCCGGCGCACGCCTTCCGCCGAGGTCGGCTTGGGCACAAACGAGAAGGCACCCCGTGCCAGCGCGTGCTGGCGGTCTTCATCCAGGGTGATGATCTGCACCGGGATGTGGCGGGTCTTGGCGTTTTTCTTGAGCTGGCTCATCACCGTCCAGCCCAGCATGTCGGGCAGGAAGATATCGAGCGAGACGGCCGCCGGATTGAACTCCTCCGCCAACTCCAGCGCCTCTTCGCCGCGGCCGGCGACGATGACCTTGAAGCCTTCCTCATGCGCGATATCAAGCAGGATACGCGCATAATGCGGATCGTCTTCCACGATCAGCAACAAGGTGTCGCCCTCGACCAGCGTGTCGCGGTCGTCGGGGATCTGTTCAGAAATGCGCTCGGGCGGCAGCGGCCCCATCGCCGCCTGGGTCGGCCGCGCGACCGGCGCGGTGGCGCCCACATAGCGCAGCGGCAGATACAGCGTAAACGTGCTGCCGGTGCCGGGCGTGCTGCGGAGCTGGATTTCACCGCCCAGCAGGTTGGACAGCTCGCGGCTGATGGCGAGGCCCAGGCCCGTGCCGCCATATTTGCGGCTGGTCGAGGCATCGGCCTGCTGGAAGGCCTCGAAGATCAGCTTCTGCTTTTCGGCGGGGATGCCGATGCCGGTATCGGCGACCTGGAAAGCCACCACGCTGGTCGCCTGGTCCAGCACCGGATGGCCAGCGCCCCATCCTTCATTGACGGCGGTGACCGAAAGCGACACCTGACCCTGCGCCGTGAACTTGAAGGCGTTGGAAAGCAGGTTCTTCAACACCTGCTGCAGGCGCTTGGAGTCGGTGAGGATCGACCTGCCCAACTTCGGATCGACACTGACCTTGAAGTTGAGATCGCGGGAATCGGCCATGTGGCGGAACGGACGGGCCACCGCCTCGATCACATTGGCAAAGCTGACTTCTTCGGCTTCCACCGTAACAGTGCCGGATTCAATCTTGGACAGGTCCAGGATATCGCTGATCAGGTTCAGCAAGTCGGTGCCCGCGCCATGAATGGTGCGGGCGAAATCGACCTGCTTGGCGGTCAGGTTCTGGTCGGGATTGTCGGCCAGTTGCTGGCCCAGGATCAGAATGGAATTCAGCGGTGTGCGCAATTCGTGGCTCATGTTCGCCAGGAATTCCGATTTGTACTTGGACGTCAGCGCCAGTTCGCTCGCCTTGTCTTCCAGCGCGCGGCGGGCCTGCTCGATTTCCTGGTTCTTGCGCTCGACCTCGACGTTCTGTTCCGCCAGCTCGTGCGCTTTCTGTTCCAGCTGGTCGTTGGTCTGCTGCAGCTCCTTCTGCTGGGTTTGCAGCTCGCCGGCCAGGGTCTGGGACTGTTTCAATAGGCCTTCGGTCTGCATCGTGGCTTCGATGGAGTTCAGCACGATGCCGATATTGGCTGTCAGCTGCTCCAGGAACGCGATTTCCAGCCCCGTGAATTCGGCCAGCGAAGACAGTTCGATCACCGCCTTGACCTGGTTTTCGAAGGTCACGGGCAGCACGATGATGCTGCGCGGCGTCACTTGCAGCAGCGCTGAATTGATCGGCACGGCTTTTTCTACCGCCGTGATCAGCTTGGCGCGCTTGTCGGCGGCGCACTGGCCAACCAAGCCCTCGCCCAGGCGGAACGCGGCCGGATAGCCGTCGGTCTGCAGGCCGGCATAGGATGCCAGCAATTTCAACACCGGTGGGTTGGCGTCTTCCCACTGATAGATCACGCCCATCTGCGCCTTCACCAACGGCGCCAGCTCGTTCAGCAGCATCTGGCCGACAGCGGCCAGGTCGCGCTGGCCCTGCAGCATGTTGGTGAAACGGGCCAGGTTGGTCTTCAGCCAGTCCTGTTCGGTGTTGCGCTCGGTCGTCAGGCGCAAATTGCCGATCATGGTGTTGATATTGTCCTTCAGCTCAGCCACCTCGCCGCGCGCATCGACCTGAATGGATCGCGTCAGGTCGCCCTTGGTCACGGCGGTGGCGACCTCGGCGATCGCACGCACCTGCGTGGTCAGGTTCGCCGCCAAGAGGTTCACGTTGCCGGTCAGATCCTTCCACGTGCCCGATGCACCCGGCACGTTCGCCTGGCCGCCAAGCCGGCCTTCCACGCCGACCTCACGGGCAACCGAGGTTACCTGCTCGGCAAAGGTTGCCAGGGTCTCGGTCATATTGTTGATGGTATCGGCCAGCGCGGCCACCTCGCCCTTGGACTTCACGGTCAGGTTCTGCTTCAGCTCGCCGTTCGCCACTGCGGTCACGACTTTCACAATGCCGCGCACCTGTTCTGTCAGGTTCGCCGCCATCACGTTCACGGTGTCGGTCAGGTCCTTCCAGGTACCGGCAACACCAGGCACCTGGGCCTGACCGCCCAGTCGGCCTTCCGTGCCCACTTCGCGCGCCACGCGCGTCACTTCCGATGCGAAGGCGTTCAGCTGGTCCACCATGGTGTTGATGGTGTTCTTCAACTCAAGGATTTCACCCTTCACGTCGACGGTGATCTTGCGGCTCAAGTCCCCTCGCGCCACTGCGGTGGTCACTTCGGCGATGTTTCGCACCTGGCCCGTCAGGTTGCCGGCCATGGAGTTCACGCTGTCAGTCAAATCCTTCCAGGTGCCGTCGACGCCGGGCACGACCGCCTGACCGCCCAGCTTGCCTTCGGTACCCACCTCGCGCGCCACGCGCGTGACCTCGGCGGCGAAGGAGCGCAGCTGCTCCACCATGGTGTTCAGCGTGTCCTTCAGCGACAGGATTTCGCCCCGCACGTCCACGGTGATCTTCTTGGACAGGTCGCCGCCGGCGATTGCCGTCGCCACCTCGGCGATGTTGCGCACCTGGGCGGTGAGGTTCGAGGCCATGAAATTGACGTTGTCGGTCAGGTCTTTCCACGTGCCCGCAACGCCGGGTACCTGGGCCTGGCCACCCAGCTTGCCTTCAGTGCCCACTTCTCGCGCCACGCGCGTCACTTCGGTGGTGAAGGCGTTCAACTGGTCCACCATGATATTGATGGTGTTCTTCAGCTCCAGAATTTCACCCTTCACATCGACGGTGATCTTGCGGCTCAAGTCGCCACGCGCCACCGCCGTGGTCACTTCGGCGATATTTCGCACCTGCGTGGTCAGGTTCGCCGCCAGCAGGTTGACGTTGTCGGTCAGGTCTTTCCAGGTCCCGGCAACGCCAGGCACCTGCGCCTGGCCGCCCAAGCGGCCTTCGGTGCCGACTTCGCGCGCCACGCGGGTCACTTCGCCGACGAAGCGATTGAGCTGGTCAACCATGGTGTTGAGCGTTTCCTTCAGCTGAAGGATCTCGCCGCGCACGTCCACCGTGATCTTGCGCGACAGATCGCCGTCGGCGATGGCGGTCGCCACTTCGGCGATGTTGCGCACCTGGGCGGTCAGGTTGCCCGCCATAGAGTTCACGCTGTCGGTCAGGTCCTTCCAGGTGCCGGCGACACCGGGCACTTCGGCCTGGCCACCCAGCTTGCCGTCGGTGCCCACTTCGCGCGCCACGCGCGTCACTTCCGAGGCGAAGGCGTTCAACTGGTCCACCATCGTATTGATGGTTTCCTTCAGCTGCAGGATTTCGCCGCTGACATTCACGGTAATTTTCTTGGACAGGTCGCCCTGCGCCACCGCGGTCGCCACTTCGGCGATGTTGCGCACCTGGCCGGTCAGGTTGGATGCCATGGAGTTGACCGAGTCCGTCAGGTCGCTCCAGGTGCCCGCAACGCCGCGCACCACGGCCTGGCCGCCCAGCTTGCCTTCGGTACCCACTTCTCGGGCCACGCGCGTCACTTCGGACGCGAACGCGTTCAGCTGGTCGACGGTTGTGTTGATGGTGTCCTTCAGCTTGAGGATTTCGCCTTTCACGTCGACGGTAATCTTCTTGGACAGGTCGCCGTTGGCGATCGCCGTCGACACTTCGGCGATGTTGCGCACCTGGGCCGTCAGGTTCGACGCCATGGAGTTGACCGAGTCCGTCAGGTCCTTCCAGGTGCCCGCGACACCGGGCACTTCGGCCTGGCCGCCCAGCTTGCCATCGGTACCGACTTCGCGCGCCACGCGCGTCACTTCCGAGGCGAAGCCGTTCAGCTGGTCCACCATCGTGTTGATGGTTTCCTTCAGCTGCAGGATTTCGCCGCTGACATTCACGGTGATCTTCTTGGACAGGTCGCCGCCGGCGATTGCCGTCGCCACTTCCGCGATGTTGCGCACCTGGGCCGTCAGGTTGCTGCCCATCAGGTTGACGTTGTCGGTCAGGTCCTTCCAGGTGCCAGCGACACCGGGCACCTTGGCCTGGCCGCCCAGCTTGCCTTCGGTACCCACTTCGCGAGCCACGCGGGTAACTTCCGACGCAAAAGAATTGAGCTGGTCCACCATCGTGTTGATGGTGTCTTTCAGTTCCAGGATTTCGCCGCGCACATCGACGGTGATCTTGCGCGACAGGTCGCCACGCGCCACCGCGGTGGTCACCTGGGCGATGTTGCGCACCTGGTCGGTCAGGTTGCCGCACATCGCGTTGACGGAGTCGGTCAGGTCCTTCCAGGTGCCGGCGACACCGGGGACGAGCGCCTGGCCGCCCAGCTTGCCGTCGGTGCCGACTTCGCGGGCCACGCGCGTCACTTCCGACGCGAAGGATCGCAGCTGATCCACCATGGTATTGATGGCTTCTTTCAGCTGCAGGATTTCGCCGCGCACGTCGACGGTGATCTTCTTCGACAGATCGCCATTGGCCACCGCGATGGTCACTTCGGCGATGTTGCGCACCTGGTTGGTCAGGTTGTTGGCCATGGAGTTGACGCTTTCGGTCAATTCCTTCCAAACGCCGGTCACTTCGCGCACTTGGGCCTGGCCACCTAGCTTGCCCTCGGTGCCCACCTCGCGCGCCACGCGCGTCACTTCCGAGGTGAACACGCTGAGCTGCTTGATCATGGTGTTGACGATGGTGGCGGCGCGCAGGAATTCGCCTTTCAGCGGGCGGCCATCGACATCCAGCGTCACCGTCTGCAGCAGGTCGCCTTTGGCCACGGCGGAGATAACACGGGTCACTTCGGACGTGGGCCACAGCATGTCGTCGATCAGGGTGTTGATCGAGCCCTCCATCTCGCCCCAGGCGCCCTTGTGCGAGCCCAAGGTCACCCGCTGGCGGGTCTTGCCTTCCTTGCCAACCACATCGCCGACATGCTCCAGCTGTTGGGCCATGCGCTGGTTGTTGGCGACGATCTCGTTGAAGGTGTCGGCGATCTTGCCCAGTTGGCCGGTACGTCCGGCCGGCAGCCGCACGGAGAAGTCACCCGCCTGCACGGACTGCAGTGCGCGCAAAAGTTCTTCCATCGCCGCGGGATCGAAACCTTCGCCATGGCCGTTGGGCTTTGGCGGCACGATAGCGCCTTTGATGGGCTTGCCAGCCGCCTCGTCCAGTTCCTGTCTCATGACGCGCCCCTGCCGCGAACGGCTTCAAGCCGCCGATGGAACCGGCAGCCTCACGCAAACGCGACACACGCGGAAAAGTTCCACTGGCCTGATCAGGCACCATCCCGTTCGCCGCTTCGCGGCGCGGGGCTTTGTGGCGGCGGTGACCCATCTCCCCCCGCTTCCAGCTTCTCGGCTTCTTCCGTCCATTTGTGGGCCAAGTTCAGATAGGCCAGCCGGGTCGCTTTTGTGGGCGCTTCCTGGGCCTTTTCCATCATTTCCATGGCGCGTGCGCGGTAGTAGTCCCCGCCGAACTGACTGCTCAAAACACCCTTCCTGTACGCTATCGTTCTTTCGAACCCCTAACACACGGAAATCGTTCCCCAATTGCCACTGACAACTCGACCAGGCTGCGCCCCGGCGCCCCGGGGATAGGCGCTTGGTCGTGCCCCTGCTGTTGCGGGTTGCATCCAAATGCGGATCGCTTTTTATAGTGCCATGGTCGAAGACTTTATCCCGCCCGACGTCCGCAGTTTCATTCTCGAGCGAATCGAGTCTGTGGCGGAGCTTGAGGCCCTTCTCCTGCTGCACAAGCATGAGCGCGAATCCTGGAGCCCTACCCGTGTGGCAGACCGCCTGTATGTCACCGAGCCCGCGGCCACGGACATCCTGGCCCGGCTGACGGCCGAACGCCTCTGTACACTCGACGGTGGGCTGTACCGTTTCGCGCCCGCAACCCCGAATGAAGCCGGGCTCGTGCGCCAGCTCGCGGATGCCTATGCCCGCCACCTGATCCCGGTCACCCGAATCGTTCACAGCAAACCGGCCCGGATTCAGAGATTTGCCGATGCCTTCCGCTTTCGGTCCGGCAAAGAGGAAACCTAGTGGCAGCGGCCATTTATTCGCTGTGCGCGGCGGTGGCATTGCTGTGCGCCGCGCTTTTGCTGCGGGCTTACCTGCGCAACCGGTACAGGCTCCTGCTTTGGAGCGGATTGTGCTTTGCCGGACTTACGCTCAATAACGCCCTGTTGATCGTGGACAAGATATTCCTGCCGGTGCAGGTCGACCTGTCGGCCCTGCGTCTTGCCGTGTCGTTGGTGGCGGTTAGCGTACTGCTTTACGGCATCATCTGGGAGGCCGAATAATGGCGACCCTGACCAGCGTGCTCACCGGTGCCGTCGCAATGGCATTCCTGGTCGTGGCCCTTTTCTTCCTGCGCTTCTGGGTGCGCACGCGCGACGCGTTTTTCGCGCTGTTTGCGGCCGCATTCGCGATCTATGGGCTCAGCCAGTTTGCCCTGGGTTGGGCTCGCACGTCGGAATTCGAGCCCCTGTTCTATGTCCCCAGATTACTCACATTCGTGCTGATCATCGTTGCGGTCGCCATCAAGAACCGCGCCTCGCGGCGACCACGCACTTGATCGCCTTCCTGGCCGGCGCTGCGGCACCGGCCAGGTCACGACAGAGGACGTCTACTGTTTGACGATCTGGCCGTCGGGCAAGCGCACCTCGCCCCAGCCGCCGTTGAGCGCGTTTTGGCGGAATGGGTACTTAGCCGCCGCCTTTTCGTCGATCTCGATGCCCCAGCCGGGATTGTCGTTGGCCCAGATATAGCCGTTCTTCATCTCCGGCACGCCGTGGAAGACTTCGCGGGTGGCGTCGTTGAAGGGCGTGTGCTCCTGGATGCCGAAATTGGTGATCGACAGGTCCAGATGCGCCATGGCCGCATGGCCGATGGGGCTGACATCGCCCGGGCCGTGCCAGGCGGTGCGGACATTATACAGCTCGCCCATAGCCGCGATCTTGCGCACCGGCGTCAACCCGCCCATCTGCGAGATGTGCATGCGCATATAGTCGATCAGCCGGCCTTCGATCAGCGGGATGATCTCGTGCGGGGAGTTGAACAGCTCGCCCATCGCCAGCGGCGTCGAGGTCTCGGCGCGGATGTTCTTGAACCAGGCGATGTCTTCTGGCGACAGCGCATCTTCCAGGAAGAACAGACGGTACTTCTCTGCCAGCTTGGCGAATTCCACCGCCTGGGTGGGCGTGTAGCGCTCATGGGCGTCGTGGATCAGTTCGATGTCGGGCCCCAAATCCTTGCGCGCAGCTTCAAACAGCGCCAGGGCGCGGCGCATCGCCGCCTCGCGCTCGAACACCGGTGCTTCATGCAGCGAAGGGAAGCGTGTGCCGGCGCGGCGCGAGCCATAGCCCGCCATGCCCGGCAGGCCGACCTGGATGCGGATATGGCGGAAGCCCTGGGCGATGAACTTCTTGGCGTTCTCGATGGTCTCGGGGATTTCGGCGCCTTCGGCATGGCCATAGGCATCCACCGCTTCGCGCGCCTTGCCACCGAGCAGCTGATAGACCGGCATGTTCGCCATGCGGCCCTTGATGTCCCACAGCGCCTGGTCGATGCCGCTGATCGCGTTGTTCTCGACCGGACCGTTCTTCCAATAGGAAGAGTCGTAGCACATCTGCCAGGTGTCCTCGATGCGATCGGCAGGCTTGCCGATCAGCAGCGGGCGCAGATACTTCTCGACGGCCGGTTTGATCAGGTCGGCGCGCTGGGTGAACGTCGCGCAGCCATAGCCATAGAGGCCCGGCTGGTCGGTGACGATCTTCACCACCGTCAGGCGCGAACCCTGCGGCGCGCACTCGATGACCTGTACGTCCTTGATTTTCGGCGACGGCATGCCGCGCGCGGCGCGGGCCACCTGCTCCTGCGCGGCGGCCTCGCGCGCGGTCAAAAGCGAAGCGGCGGCGGCACCCGCGCCCAGGATGTCACGTCTGCGCATGGTCATGTCTGAATACCTTTGATGTTTGAGAGAAGTCCGTATCCGGCCGGCATGGTCCAGGGGGTGGCCCATGCCGGCCGGACGCGGTCACAGACTGGCGCGAATGCCAATCGTGAAGTAGCGGCCCATGATGTCGGCGCCCGAACCGCCCGACTGGCCGTTGGCGACGGGGTAGTAGATGCCCGGCGCACCCGAAACGGTGGGATCCAGCGGCGCCAGCTTGTTGAACGCATTCTGGACCGTGAAGTAGGCACTATAGGTCGCGTCATCGACGGTGAACTTCTTCTCGATGTTCAGGTCGACATAATTGCTGTCGGGGATACGCGGCTGGGCATAGATGATGGTGGGCTGGTTGGCGCGGTTGAAGCTGGAGATCCACCGGTCCTGCACGCCGAAAGTCCAGTCATCCAGGGTGTAGTTCAGGAAGGTCGTGAGATGACCCTTGGAGAACACTGCATAGGTGAAGGCCGCATTGGTGAACTGCTGCGACTGGTTGACAGGCTGGATGTTGGCCAGCACGCGCAGGTCGACCGAGCCCGGCCACTTGTCCTGCACGTCGGCCAGATCGAAGTGATAGTCCGCCTCGATGTCCGAGCCTTCGATCGCCGTATAGGCCGTGTTGAGGTTCTCTGACAGCACTGAGGTCGGATAGTTGGCCGCGGAGTGATCGCTGAACGGCAGCGGACGGATGAAGAGCGCGCAATAGGGCGATGCACCATTGGACTGTTCGCAGAGATTCTGGATCTGCGTGTTGGTGGCGCTGATCGATCCGATCGCGTTCTTCAGGTCGATATGATAATAATCATACGATACCGTCAGGTTCGGGATGAAGCTGGGCGTGTACACCACGCCCGCCGTATAGGTGCGCGCCACTTCCGGCTGCAGGTTCGGATTTCCCTGGCTGGAAATGAACAGGCTGCCATTGGTCGTGGTGTGAATGTCGGTGAACCCCGTGACCGAATTCTGCACCGGTGAGAACAGGTCGTTCAGTGTTGGCGCACGGATGTCGATCGAATTGGTGGCCCGGAAGCGGATGTCATCGTTGACGTGATAGTCGAGACCGATCTTCCAGGTCTGCACCGAGCCAGAGGTGCTGTAGTCGGTGTAGCGGCCGGCAATGTTGGCATCCAGGCTCTGGACCAGCGGCAGGTCCTTCAGCAGCGGGATATTGGCCTCCATCGCCACCTCCCAGACATTGTTGCGGGCCTGGACGCTGGCGACGGTGTTCTGCTCCCACAGCACCAGGCTTGGGCTGCACAGGCGCAGGCCTGTGCAATCCACCTTGGCAGTAGGCGACGCGTTGCTGTTGACGCCATAGCTGTTCCAGCGCGCTTCGGCCGACAACGCCACCCGCACGGGTCCGGCCCAATCCTGGAACGCCTCGCCCGAGATGCTGCCGCCTACGTCATCCATGATGTTGGTCATGATGTAGCGGGTTGTGCCGCTGATATAGTCATAGGCCGACTGCGAGGTGGCGCTGGGTCCGAACGGGTTCAGAGGCACGCAACCGGGATAGAGGTTGGCGAAGGCGGTCGTGGAGACATAACAGACCACGCTGCCATTGGCGCCTGGCACCGCATCCAGTGACGCGAAGAAGCGGTCATTGTTGGGGTTGCGCACGTTTGAGATGGTCTGGCGGCTTTCGCCGTGGCTGTAATAGATGCCCCAGTCATAGCCGGCGATGCTGCCGTCCAGGCCGGTGGCGACGCTCAGATAGCGGTTCAGGTTGCGCGTGCCCGGCGCTTCCTTGATGCCAAACTGGGTCAGGTACTTGGTCAGGCGGAAGGTGTTGTCGCCCGCGCCGCCCACCGTATTGGTGCCGTTGTTGCCGAGGGCGGCCTGCACCGCTGGCGACAGGAAGGGGTTGTTCTTGAAGAACTGATTGGTGTCGGTGGTCGCGGTGTTCAGCAGCGTGGGATACCAGGTGCCGGTGGCAAACGCTTCCGAACCCATCACCTGGGTATAGAAGGTAACGTCGTCGCTCAGCTTGTAGCTGAAGCGGCCAAAGGCATTGCTGGTGCGGAAGTAGGTCAGCGCCTGGCCGAAGGGATCATAAGCGCCGTCACCGCCGGATTCGACATTGGCAGTACCGGTGGCCGCGCCATGGGTAAAGGGACCGACGATGCCGTTGCCGACGAACTGCTGTCCGTTGATGGCGCAGGTGCCGCAATTGATGATGCCGCCGAAACTGTGGGTCGGCACGCGGGTGTTCTGCACGTTGACGTAGGGATTGGCCGCGGTACCCGCGCCGGCGATGGTCCAGTATTGCGGGCCATAGGGGCGGTCGGTGATCGGCACGCCATCCTGGTTGAAGTGTTCCACAGCGACTTCGACGTGACCGCGGCCGCCGAACAGGTCCATGCCCGCCGCGGCACCCGTCTTGTAGCTGAAGCCATCGCCATAGTTTGAGATGCCGGCGTTGGCATCGAGCTTCAGGCCGGTGAAATTCTTGTCCAGCACGAAGTTGACCACGCCGGTCACGGCGTCGGAGCCATAGACCGCCGAGGCGCCGCCGGTCACCACGTCCACGCGGCTCATCAGCATCTGCGGCAGGGTATCGACATCGACCGTGCCGTTGGCGTTGGTCGGGGCGACGCGATGACCGTCGAACAGCACCAGGGTGCGCTGGGCGCCGAAGTTGCGCAGCGCCAGCACGTTGGCGCCGCTGCCGCTGCCGCCATTGCCGGCGGTGTGCGGCTGGGACGAGCCCTGGAACACCGGCAGCTTGTTCAGCGCGTCGGGAATATTGGTGGGGGTAGTGGCCTGCAGCTGCTCGACCGACACCACGGTCAGCGGGGTGGGGGAATTGGCGATGTCAGAAATAACGCGCGAGCCGGTAACGACCACCTGCTCGACCTGCCCTGCCGGTGCCGCGGACTGCGCCCACGCTCCTTGCGAACACACCAGGGCAAAACCCGCCACGCCGCCGCACAGCGCCGCCTTGCTGAATCCGATTGTCATCACATCTCCCCGTGATTGTTTGTTATGAGGCCACCTGATGGTGGTCCGTTGGGGGTAGTGACGAGCGGCCTCGCGAAAACCCTATGCCGCAAGAGCAGTTTTCCGGCCGGATCGGCCGAAATCAGGACTGGGGACGAGCTGTGATTTGGACGTAGACGAACAGCTCCGGAAAATCCCTATGCCAGCGCGTCACTTTTTCGCTGGCCCCGCCAAAACCTTGTGTTTTCTGCAAATACTGGTCTTCTAGCCGCCATGAGGGCTGACATTCATGAGCGGGCACGCTGGCTGAGCCGGCATATCCTGCCGCATGAGCCGCTGATACGGTCGCGGCTCAAGCGCACCTTCATCTATGGGCTGGAAATCGACGACATCATCCAGGAGATGTATGCCCGCATCGCCTCCCTGCCCTCGCTGGACACCATTCGCTCGCCGCTGCAATACGCGTCGCAGACGGCGACCGCGATCATCATCGATCACATGCGCCGCTCGCGCGTGATCTCGATCAACGCGGCGGGCACCTTGGAGCAGCTGGAAATTACGGCGCCCGAAGCGTCCCCCGAACAGCAGTTGGAGTTCCGGGAAGAGATCGCCATCGTCGCCCAGTCGCTGGCCCAGCTTCCGGAACGCACCCGCGAGGTTCTGATCCTGCGCCGGGTGGAAGGGTTGTCGCAGCAGGAAACGGCCGATCGGCTGCACATCAGCATCAAGACTGTCGAGAAACACATGGCATCGGGCGTGGCAGCCCTGATGACCTGGTTTGGCCGGGGTGGTAAGCCCGGCCGCCAAACGGACCTGCGAACTGAAGAGCATGACTACAAGACAAACCCCGCACGAGATTGACCGTGTCGCGGCCGAATGGGCCACGCGACGCTGCAACGGCCTGACCGTGGACGAGACCGCCCTGCTGGACGCATGGCTGGAAGCAGACCCGCGTCACCTGGGCGCCTATATGCGCGCCGAGGCCGTGCTGGCGCGGCTGGAGCAGATGGGCGCGGCCGGCGCCGACGCCCTGCGCCTGGAACCCGCCGCCCAGCCCGTCGCCAGGCGCCGCACCATCCTGACCGGCGCGATTGCCGCCGGGCTCGCGGTGGCTGCCGGCGGTACCTTCGCCGTGCAAAGCCTGCTGGCGGAAGAAACCTATTCGACCAACATCGGCGAGACCAAGGAAGTGGTTCTGTCCGACGGCTCGATCGTCACGTTGAATACCGATACCCGCATCGCGGTGCGTTACACCAAGGCGCTGCGCCAGATCACGCTCGCCCAGGGCGAGGCGCTGTTCGATGTCGCCAAGAACAAGAAGCGTCCTTTTATCGTGCAGGCGCACGATACCCAGGTGCGCGCGGTGGGCACCAGCTTCACCGTCAAGCTTCTGTCCCAGCAGCTGGTGCAGGTGCTGGTGCGCGAAGGCGTGATCGAGATCAAGCGGCCCGACGTGCCGGAAGCACCGCCGGTGCGGCTGACCGCCAACAATGTGGCGCTGGCGCCGGCGCGCGCGCCGATTTCAACGGCCGCCGTGCCCAATGCACAGGTCACGCGCAACCTGGCCTGGCGCCAGGGGCGCATTGCCTTCGACAATGAAACGCTAGACGACGCAGCGCGGGAATTCGGGCGCTACAGCAATGTCCAGATTCACGTGGAACCGGGCCTGGAAGGCCAGACCGTCACCGGCCTGTTCGTTTCGACCGATCCGGTGGGCTTTGCGCACGCTGTGGCGCTGTCGCTGAATCTGCGCGTCACCGCGGGCAACAGCGAGGTGACGATCAGCCGATAAGGCTCAAGCACCGAATATACCCGGCGGGCCACTCCCAGGGCACCAGCGTGGGACTTCCAGAAAAAGGGGGCGGAGGATTCTGACGATCGGCAAGGCGGCACTTTGGGCCGGCGCCTCGTGCGCCGCGCTTCTGTGCGCCGCCACCGCCGCGGCGCAGGAACGCTCCTTCGACATTCCTGCCGAGGATGCAGGCCGCTCCATTCCCGAACTGGCGCGCCAGGCCGGCATCCAGATCGTTGCACCGGGCCAGGCATTGCATGGCCTGGTGACGCCTGCCATCACCGGCCCGCACAGCATACGCGATGCGTTGGCCGAGATGCTGCGGGGATCGAACCTGTCCGTCGCATCGGATGACGGCCACACCATCGTTCTGGCTGTCGTCACACCCGTGTCGCCGCCCGCCATCGTCGCGCCAGTGCCGCCCGAAACGGTGGAGCAGGTTGTGGTGACGGGATCGCGCGTCATTTCGGACGCCAGCCGTTCGCCCACCCCCGTGATGGTCTTTTCCGCCGGACAGATGCGCGCCACCACGCCCAGCAACCTGCCCGACGCACTGAACAAGCTGCCGGTGTTTCAGGGCTCGCTTCAGCCGCGCACCGCCGGCAATGGCGGCAGCGGCAGCGGCATGAACGTGCTGGCGCTGCGCAATTTCGGCGCCCAGCGTACGCTGGTGCTGTTCGACGGCCATCGCGTGGCGCCCAGCAACAGCAACGGCACGGTCGATGTCGATACCCTGCCCCAGATGCTGGTCAGCCGGGTCGAGGTGGTGACGGGTGGCGGATCGGCGGTCTATGGCTCCGATGCCGTAACCGGCGTGGTCAACTTCGTGCTGGACAAGGATTTCACCGGGCTGAAGTTCGACCTGAACAGCGGTATTTCCGATTATGGCGACGGCTTCAGCTACCACTCCGCGATCGCGGGCGGCGCCGCCCTGTGGGGCGATCGCGCGCACGTCGAATTCTCGCTGGAACATTACAACCAGGACGGCGTACCCATTCTGGCGCGCCCCTATGGGCCGCAATACTGGTCGCTGACGGGTGCCGGCACAGCCGCCAACCCTTACGTCAATGTCGCCAACACGCGCGTGCCGACCCATAGCTTCGGCGGCATCATCGCCTGCCCCGCACCATGCGCGCTGAACGGCCAGCAGTTCGTCGGCAATGGCGTGGTCGGGCCCTTCCTGCACGGCACGCCCACCGCCACCGCCAATGTCGAATCCGGTGGCGACGGCGCCTATGATCCGTTCGGCCAGGCGCTGACCTATTTTCGCACCAGCAACGCCTTCGGCCGCTTCAGCTACAAGCTGAACGACGCGGCGACTTTCTATGTTCAGGCCAGCGGGTCGGAGGCCTTTGCCAGCGGCACATGGTATCCCACCTTGTTCAACCCCGGCCCCAACGACACCAACCAGTTCTTCACCGACAATGTTTTCCTGCCGCCGGCGGTTCAGCAACAGCTCAATCCGGCTGGCGTGCCGGGTCAGACGTTCCGGCTGGCCAAATATCTCACGCAGTTCGGCATCGCCCAGTCGCCGGGCACGCGCAACCTGAACCGGCATGTCAGTGTGATGACCGGACTGGACGGCACGGTCGCAGGGCAAGACTGGAGCATCTATTTCGAGCATGGCGAAAGCCGCCAGAGCATCTCCAATATCCGCAATCCCAACAACGGGCGCTTCTTCGCCGCCCTGGACGCGGTGGCGGGCCCCGACGGCAGCCCGACCTGTTACGTGTCCACCACCACCTTCGCCAATCTCTATCCGGGCTGCGTGCCGTTGAACCCTTTCGGGCCCACAGCGACCTCGCAAGCGGCGTATGATTATATCAGCGGCACCACGCGCTACATCATGACCAACATCATGGACGACGCTGGCGCATCGATTTCCGGTATCGCTTTCCAGACCTGGGCCGGACCTGCGCGCTGGGCCTTGTCGGCGGAGGCACGTTGGAACGGTTATGATGTCGCCAGCAACGCCTCACCCACCGCTAAGGTTGATTGCACGGGGTTGCGGCTGTGCAGCCCGAACCTGGTACTGTGGGAACAGAACACCATCGCCAGCGCCGCGGCCCGCAACAGCGTGTGGGAAGCCGCGCTTGAGGCCAGCATTCCGCTGCTGAAGGACCGGCCACTGGTCCAGAGCCTGGATGCCAATATCGCAGGACGCTATACCGACTACAGCACCTCGGGCTCGGTGCAGACCTGGAAGTTGGGACTGGACTATCACCTCGACGACGACGTGCGCCTGCGCGCGACCTCCTCCATCGACATCCGCGCCCCCACATTGAATGATCTTTTCTCGCCAATGCAGAATTCGGTGACCGGGTTCACGGATATTCACACCACGACCAATGGCAGCCTGTTCATTTCCAGCCAGGGCAATGCGAGCCTGAAGCCGGAGGTGGCGCGCACCTATACGGCCGGCGTGGTGTTCACGCCGGGCGCCATTCCGAACCTGACGCTGTCCTATGACTATTATCACATCGACCTGAAGAACGCGATCGGGTCGATCACGGCCACCAACACGCAGATCCAGAACCTGTGCGAACAGTCCGGCGGTGCATCCCCCTATTGCGCGCTGTTCATCCGCCCGCTGCCGTTCAGCGATCATTCGCCGGCGAACTTCCCGACTTCGGTGATCTCGGAAAACCTCAACACTGCCTACACCGCGATCGAAGGCGCGGATATCGAAGTGGACTACCACTTCGATTTGGCCGCCGTGCAGGACTCACTGCCCGGCTCGGTCGAAATGCGCGTGCTGGCCAACAGCCAGCCAGTCAACCTGTCCCAGCAGTTTACCGGTGCTCCCTTCTCCTACGCGGTAATGGCCAAGGGGCATGTCACCGGCTTCGTCAATTATACCTTCGACGATTGGACTATGGGATTGGAAGATCGTTGGATCTCGGGCTTCCGGCGCGCGAGCCAGCCCAGCATCATCTATGTCCGGCCGCGCATTCCCGCCAGCAACTATATCGATATCAACATCGAAAAGAAGTTCTCGGCGGGCGAGCACACCTTCAGCGCCTATCTGTCGGTGCAGAACCTGTTCAACAGCCTGGCGCCGCTGGATCCCACCACCTCAGGCGCGCCGGGCATCTACTATCCCGTCGCCAACGGACAGTCCGGCGGATCGGATTCCGACATCATGGGCCGCTATTTCACCTTCGGCCTGCGCGCCAGCTTCTGACGGCGATGAAAGAAAAGGCCGCGCACAAAGCGCGGCCAAGTTTGGGGGATCGGCAATCCGCCGATGGCGCGGCATGTAGCGTCGGCACATGTCTGTTGCGTGACAGGCCGCTGGCGCCGCTGTGGACAAAAGGTCTCACTGACGGGCTCACACTCGCATCGTCACTGTTAGGCCTGAACAGGCGTCAGTTGGACGCCACCAGCGACATGGTGTTCTGCAGGTGCAGCGACTGGTCGTTCTGGCCGGCCGCGACTTCGAACTTCACCCGACTGAAGTCCGGCTTGGACAGGCGCGGGTGGGCGTCGCGCGAAAAGCCGTAAGGCTCCCGGGGCAGCCCCAGGAAATTGGTGTCCATCTTGCCGTTGCTGTTCAGGTCCTGGAAGACTTCGATGGCATAAACGCCCACCGGCACGTTCTTCAGGGTGATGATCGTCTCGCCGCCCACTGCCGGGACATCCGCGCTCATGACCGGAGTTGAGTCGTCGTCGGGATACTGCGCTTCGGTGTAAAGGCCCAGCCGAACGACGCCTTCCGGCGCCACACTCCGGACATGAATGGTCAGCGTCGCGGGCGCGGCTTCCTGCGCGGCCACAGGCAGCGCAAAGGCCACAAAACCCACGGTAACGATAAGCGACAAAATGTTGTTGAAGCTGCGCACGGCGATCCTCGTCATCACCGTTGGAGATGGCGACAAAACCCGGCAGCAGTAGGGCAAAAGCGCGGGTTGCACCTATGCCGAAAAGACATATGGGTGGCAAATAGCGGGAAACCCGAAGATTCCGGCGGCAACATTCTGCCCGGAAAAAGAATGGGCCGCAGCTGTGGCGGCTGCGGCCCAAGGGTACTAGGGGGTACTACTTCTACAGATTCCCGCGAACACCGATGGTGAAGTAACGGCCCATCACGTCTTCGCCCTGCGGGATGCCGCCAAAGATGGATCCCGGGTTGCCCGACGATCCGACGGTATAGGGCGGGACGGAGTTGAAGGCGTTCTGCACGTTGAAGTAGGCGGACATGACCGCATCATCACCAACCGTGAACCGCCTGCTGAGGGTGAAGTCCGTCGTGCTGAAGCTGGTGTAGAAGGGTTGGGCATAATAGGTCTGTCCCGCCCCGTAAGTAGCGGTGTTGTTGCCGCCGCTGAACCAGTGCCACTGGGCATCCACACTCCAGTCACCCAACGAGTAGTCGGCGAACAGCGTCGCATGGCCCTTGGGCTGGGTGGTGTAGGAGAGAGGCGCGCCAACGAAGCTGCTGCCGGTATTCACCGGGGCCACGTTCAACAAGGCACGCAGATTGACCTGACCTGTCAGAGCTGACCACACGTCTGCCGTGTCGAAACCATAGTCGATCTCGTAATCCTCGCCTTCCGTCACAGCAAGAGCCGCGTTCAGTTTCTGGCTCTTGAGCAGGGTGGGATAGTTGGCCGGCGTGGTGTTGGTGTACGGGAACGGCCGCACATACAGCGAGCAGAAGGGCGACGTGCCGCCGGACTGGATACAGATGTTGGCGATCGTCGTGTTGCTGCCGCTGATGGTGGTGATCGCGTTCTTGAGCTTGATCTGGTAGTAGTCCACCGACATCGTCAGGCCGGGAATGAAGCTCGGCGTCAGGACCACGCCGCCCGTATAGGTGCGCGATGCTTCCGGCACTAGGAGCGGGTTGCCGCCCGACTGGGTCTGGATGCCACCCGGATTGAACTGGGTCAGGGGGTCCAGGAACGGCCCGCTCTGTGTGGCAACCGGCTGGTACAGGTCGTTCAGTGTTGGGGCACGGATGTCGACCGACGTCGTGCCGCGGAAGCGGACCATGTCGTTGACATGCCAATCCAGGCCGATCTTCCAGGTCTGCGTCGCGCCGGAAATGCTGTAGTTGGTGTAGCGGCCAGCAATGTCCGCGGTGAGGTTCTGCACCAGCGGCATATCCTTGAGGATCGGGATGCCAACTTCGCCCGAGAACTCCCACACGTTCTGAGAAGCGTGGACGTTCGGCAGGGTGTTGTTGTCCCATAAGGTCTGCGTGACGAGGGCCTGGTTGGCAGGGCCCGTTCCGGCCTGGTTACCGCACAGCCGCAGGCCGGTACAATCGACCAGCGCGGTCGGCGAGGCATTGGACTTGATGTTGTAATCGAGCCAGCGCATTTCGCCCGCCACCGCCACCTTGACCGCGCCCGCGGGCAACTGGAAGAGCTCGCCCGAAATATCGGCGGCGATATCGTCCATCATGTTGGTTTCGTTGAAGTTGGTGGTCCGGCTCCAGTAGGCAAACTGCTGGTCGGTGGTCACGTTGTTGCCGAAGGTGTTGATCGGCACGCAACCGGGATAGAGGTTACCATACTGGGCGATCGCCGCCGCGGTGGAGTTGTAGCAAACGATGCGGTTGGTGGCGGGATCGATCACCGCATCCTGCGCCGCATCATGGAACTGGTTGTTGCCGTTATTGATGCCGGAGGTCGAAAGGCGGGTCTCGCCATGGGTGTAATGCGCTTCCCAGGCAAAATCCCGGAACACCACACCGTTCACGCCGGTGGTCGAAACGATGTTGCGCGTGACGTTGTTGGTGTTCTTGGAACGGTTCTGGGCGGAATACCATTCCGACACCTTGAAGGTGTTGGTGCCGTCGGTATGGCAGGTGGGGTTGGTGGCGCAATTGTTGCCCAGCATCTGCTGGGTGGCCAGCGGCAGGAAAGGATTGTCCTTGAAATAGGTCGTGGTCTGGCGGCTGGCTTCCTGCTGCGAGGGGAAGAAGTAGCCGAACTCGTTGGCCTGCGTCAGCGAAAGCTGGGTGAAGACCGTCGTATCGTTGTCGATGTTATAGCTGAAACGGCCGAACGCAGAAGCGTTGCGGGTATTGCCATAGATCGATTCGTTCTTGACGGTGGCGCCATTGCCGCCGACCGCGATGGCAGTCTGGCCCGCGGGGATGGTCCCCAGATTGGCGGGCGTCAGGATACCGGGCTGGCCGAACTCGTAGCCGTTATACGCGCAGTTACAACCGGAAATGAGGCCGCTGAACGTCGAAACAGTCTGGCCACCGTTTTGAACGTTGGTCACCGGGTTGTTCGGGGTGTTGCCGGTATTGTAGCTGCTGTATCCGTTCGCGAATATGGGCCGGGCAGACTCGATCACGCCGTCGGCATTGCGATATTCGATGGCGCCTTCAATATGGCCCCTGCCGCCGAGAATATCGGTGCCCGCCGCAAGGCTGACCTTGTACTTGAAGCCATCGGCGTATTGCGAAATGCCGGTATTGGCTTCGTACTTCACGCCATTGAAATTCTTGTCGAGGACGAAATTGACCACGCCGGTGATGGCGTCGGAACCATAAACCGACGAAGCGCCGCCGGTCACAACGTCCACGCGGGACATCAGCGTCTGCGGTAGGGTACTGATATCGACGCTGCCGTCCGCGTTCGAGGGCGGGAGGCGCATGCCGTCGAACAGAACCAGGGTGCGCTGCTGCCCGAAATTGCGCAGGTTCAGGAAGTCGCCAGCGCCGTTGCTGCCGGCGTTGGTGAGATTGCGGCTTGACGAGCTGTTCTGGAAAATCGGCAGCTTGTTCAGGGCGTCCGCGACGTTCGTCGGGGTGGTGGTCAGCAGCTGGTCGGTGCTGACCGCGGTGATCGGAGTCGGCGAATTGGCGACGTCCGAAATAACGCGCGAGCCGGTGACCACGACGGTCTCGACGCCCGACGCGGCGGCCGGGGCACTGGCACCGGCGGGCTGGGCGTGAACCTGGCTGACGCCAAACAGGGTGGTGGTGCCCAGCAGCATGGCCAGAACGGAAACGGAATATTTCGGCGTCATGTCTTCTTCCCTCTCGCTGTGTTTTTTCACGTCGAGCCGGGAGAGCGTGACAATTCCCTCGGCCAGACGCCTGACTTTCAAGTCAGTGCCTTTCAGCATCAGATCGAGAGCGACAAAAACGTCGTAGGCGCCATTTATAGGAGGGGTAATTACGCCGTGAAGCTGGTCACCAGGTGCGATGATGTCGATATGCGCCTGGCGGGCGAATTCAGGGATCGACTTTCCGGCGTCCGCGGACGGTACGTTGAACTGTCGAACCTCGGCGTGAGCGGACACGATGGAGCATGACGCCGCAATCGCAATTGCTGCGCACGGCACTCCGAATGACCTTCCGCTTTTCACGCCCCCTCTTATATTCTTTTACCCATCGCTACGGATGGTTTTGCGCGCCCTCTCCTGAATACTCGACCAGAAGACGGGCGACAGTTTTATTTCCCTACGGCAACAAACCTTATTCCGCAAATATTCTGACTTCGTTGCCTCGCACTTCGGTCTGCAGCTTCAGGACGGTCGCGGCGGTCTTGGCAAAGCCAACCGGGTCGCTCGATGCGAAAAGGCCCGTCACGGTCTTGTTCGAGACCGCGGGATCCACAACGATGCGCACTTCACTATAGCGGGCGAACTCGATGGCGGCATCCGCCAGGGTTTCATCATCCAGCGAGATTCGGCCATGCTGCCATTCCAGGCCACGCGCCAGCTTTTCTTCCGGCATGGTGGTGGTGATGATGGGTGCGTCGGAGGGAACCAGCGCGCGCACATTGGCTGTGGCACGCACCGGCGGGGCCTGTGGCACGTCCGTGCGCTGCAGCTCCACAATACCTTCCTTGACCAGCACCTGTACCGGTCGTTCCGGCAGATGCGAAACTGTGAAAGCAGTGCCCACCGCCCGCACCTGTGTGCCGCCAGCCGAAACCACGAAAGGTTTGTCTTTGTTCTTGGCGACTTCGAACAGCGCCTCACCCTTGATAAGTGTGATGTTGCGCGCGGTCTCGGTGTATTGAACGGAAATGCCGGTATCGGTATTCATCGAGACGATTGAGCCATCGGGCAGCACGATCTCGCGCACCTGCCCGATTTCCGTGAACAGGCCCTCCTGCTCCACCCGCTTGGGGAAAATTGCCACGCCGATGGCGGCCGCAGCTGCCGTGGCGGCGCCGGCGCTCAGCAGAGTGCGCCGGCTGGTCCATACCGGGCGCTCGGGCTCTGCCTCAACATCCCTGCCGACACGGCCCAGCCGTTCCAGCCGCGCAAGGACGGCTTCGGCCCGGCCATAAGCCCCCAGGTGGCGCACATCCGCATCGAGCCAGGCCTCGAATTCGGCCTGCTCTTGGGCGGATAAGGGCCCAAGGTCGCGCTTCACCGCCCAGTCGGCGGCGAGATTGTCGATTTCACTGTTGGTCGAAGACATCGTTAGACAGAGCCGTTTCCTGGGTAGTCGACGTATTGGCCCTGGGTTTCCCTCCGCGCCCGAACATTTTAATTAGCATACGCACACCGTTGGCCATGTGCTTTTCGACGGTTTTTTCACTTATGTTTAAGCGCCGGGCCACTTCCTTCTGCGGCAGGCCCTCGACGCGGCGCAAAATCAGGGTTTCCCGGCACATTTTGGGAAGCTGGTCCAGGGCCGAGGTCACCGCCCTCACCTCCTCCCGGAATTCCACCCGCTCCTCGCCATTGGCCTCGGGTGTCGGGACCTCGAGCATCTCCAGGTTGCCGCTGGAGGTAATGGAGACGACGCGGGAATGCCGGATATGGTCCACCACGATCGCCCGCGCCGTCAAAAGTGCGTATTGGCGGGGAAAGCGGATGGTTTCCAACGTTTCCAGGGTCAGAAACTTGGCGTACATCTCCTGGATCACGTCTTCGATATCCAAGTCGTACAGGCACATGTCCCGCAGCCGGGCGCGGATCAGCGCCTCATGCGGCAGCACATTGCGCGCGAGCCAGCGTCCCCGTTCGCGAAAATCTCGTGACATGACTTAAAGAGAGCATGACGGCGGGAACTTGCAAGGGTTGCCTGCCCGAAAATGGTGGCCTGAAAAATATTACCAATGGCCATAGGGAAATCGGCCGTTCGCCCGTCACCTTCTTAATACCAGGCGCACGTAAAATGTCTCATTGCGCCTGCGAATGGCGTGGCGATCACCTGCCCGGTATCCAAGGAAAGAGCCCGGACATCGCTATCCGGGCTCGGCCACGCTTTCGAGGGGACTGTCGCGTGACTAGGGGTGAGTCGTCAACTCCGCGCTGGCGGCCTGCATCTGGGTTTTGAACGTCGCGTTCTCCATCAGCTTCAATGCCAGCACGGTGCCGAACTGCTGGCCGGCAATGATGTCGCTGCGATAGTGCACGGCGCAGATCAGCCGGTTCTCGGCATATTCCGACGAACGCGCCAGGATGGCCTGCGCCTTGGCTGGCATCAGATGTGCCAGCACGACGCCCATCGAAAACGCCAGGGTCGTGTGGCCGCTGGGATAGGAGTTGGCCGGCTTGCCCGGCTTTTTGGCCTCGCAAGTCGCCAGCGTTTCGTCGATGGCATAAGGCCGCGTGCGGTGAAAGAACGTCTTGGCCATCTCGGAGTCGACCTCTTCGTCGTCCGCCACCATCTGCAGCAACTTGCGGGTCTGAGGCGTCGCGGCGATATCAAAGCCGATCGCGCCATTGAAGATGTCGGGGGTCTCGTCCTTGGCATCGCGGGCCGCGGCGGCCTTGCGCTCGGCGCTGGTTGTGGCGGCCAGCGCCCGCAACTCGGCCAGTTCAGCCTGGGTCCGGGCGGAGTCATCAGAGGGCGCGGGCGGCAAGAACAGCGACGCGTCGTAGGCCGATGGATCGAGCAACGCCGCCTGGGACGGCAGCGCCCAAGCCAGGGTGAGCGAAAACACCAGGAATCCGTAACGCATGGCGATACTCCCTTAGAAGCGCGCGGTGATACCGACCTGGAAGCTGCGCGCGGCTTGGTAATAGTACTGGTCCAGGCTATTGCCACGCAGCCCCACGTCATAGACGCTGCCTGCCACGCCGCCCAGATTGCCGGCGGTTGTGGTCTTGTCGTTGATGCCCACCGACGCCAGGCTGCGCGAATTCAGCAGATTGTAGATGCCCGCGCTGAACTCCAGCGGCCCATAGGTCGCACTGGCCTTGGCATCCATCACATTGTAGGCGCCCAGCTTGTAGAAGGTGGTGTTGGCGGCATCGGAATATTGCTGGCCGACCAGCTTGTCGATCACCGAGAACTTCCAGATATCCTTCTTGTAGAAGATGCCGCTGGCAGCGGTCCACATCGGCGCCGCTTTGACCCACTTGCCGCCGGTCTTGCTGGAATTCAGCGAGCCGTTGGCGAACACCGCCCAACCGTCCAGGTCGCCGTCGAAGGAATAGGTGCCCTCGGCTTCCACACCCTTGTAGGTCGCGACACCGGTGTTGACCGCGCAAGTTTCGCCGGGCGAGCCGAAGAACGGCGCCAGGTTGCAAGCCTGGTAGACGATGTTGTTGTCCACGCCGATGTAATAAATGTCGGCGTCGAAGGTGAAGTTGTCGGCGTAGTAGACCGTGCCGAACTGGTAGTTGGTCGTGGTCTGCGCCTTGGGAAACTTCGTCGCCAGCGTCTTCTGCTCGAAGGCACTGATGTCGGGCACGTAGATGCCGTGGGCATACTGGAAGTAGACGCTCCAGCTGGGCTGGATCTTGTAGTTGATGCCCAGGAACGGCAGGTCACGGGTGGTGTCGAACGATGCCACCATCAGGCCCACCGGTACACGCTTCTGTTCCAGCGGCGCATTCACATAGTGGTTCCACCAGACATACTTGAAGCCCGGCGTGATTGTCAGGTCTTCGGTCGGCTTGATATCCACTTCGACAAAAGGCTCATACTGGTTCCAGCCCGAATGCTCCTGGTACTCGAAGAAGCCGCCACCGAAAGCTGCGGACTTGCCGGCTGCCACATTGCTGGAATCCGCAAACGACTGATCGTGCCAGGGATTGCAGTTGGGCGAGGCAAAGCAAAGCGTGGCGTCATAATCCGAGCGCGCGCGCTGCGACACCGAACTTTCCCACCAGATGCCGCCACGCACCTGGCCTTGCAGCCAGCCGAAGTCATAATCGTCCGAGGCGCGGAAGACATTGCCCCAGACGCGATAGGCGTTCTGCTTGGTGTAGCCGGGAATGTCGGTGGGATGGGCGATGCCGCCCACGATAGTGCCGTTGGACTGGGTGATGCCGGCGGAAATATTGGCCTGGGTCTGCTGCACCGACAGGGTGCTGAGCGTCTTGTTGGTATAGGCATAGGTATAGGCAGTGTCGTCGATCTGGATGCCATTGCCCAGATCACCCTGCAAGCGAACATAATCCATGTCGGTCTTCTTGTGGACATGGTTGTAGGGCGCATAAGTGCCTGCGTTGCGGTTGTCGTACTGCAGCGCGTAGGTCTTGCCATAGGTGTTGATCTGCGCCGGTGTGGCGCCGTTGTTGTCGTTCAGCTGCTGGAACAGGCCGTTGTAACTTCCGAAGATGGTCAGCACCCAGCCGGGCGCGAATTCGGTCTGCGACTTGACCAGGTAGTTCTGCGCCGCGCTGGACTGATAGGTTAGGTAGCCGCCGGTATTGGTGTCCTGGTAGTTCAGCAGCAGGCGATTGTTGGTGCCACCGATGGCGAAGTCGCCGGTCTGCGTGTTGACGTTGAACATGGTCGTGCCCCAGCTGCCCGCATTGGCGCGCACCTTGGAGTGCTGGTCGCTGGTCAGTTCTTCCGAGAACATGTTGACCGAACCGCCATAGGTTGACGGGCCCAGATTGCCCGCATTGCCCGGACCACGCTCGACATTGATGGTGCCGATGGTAGTGGTAGGAAAATAGCTCTCGGAATGGTGCGTGGGACCGTTGGTGTCGCCGAAGGGAATACCGTCATAGGTAAGTCCGAAGCTGCCATCGGGAAGGCCGCGCAGAGTGTTCTTCACGCCATTGTCCGACAGGCCCGGACCGTTCAGGTCGCTGCCAGTCATGCTGGGCGCGATCGCCAGGATGGTGGTGTAGGTGCCGGTCGCCGCCACCGAGTCCTCGATATAGGACTTGCTGATGATGGTCTGCGGCTCCTGGGTTTCCAGCGACGCTTTGGCCGGCGCTGTTTCAGGATCGAACGCGGTGCCCGTCACCACTACCGTCTCGATCTCACCGGCACCGTTGCCGGTAAAAGTCGAGCTGTTGGCCGCCAGCTTCTGCGCCATGGCCGGCATCGCCAGCAGGGCGCCCGCGGTCAGGGCAAGGATGGAGGCCGAACGGCCGAGGACCGCAAGACGGGTGGTACGCATGAAAATGTCCCTTCACTTCTAATATGGCGGCGGGGCAAAGCGGCGCCGTTGGCGCGACCGCTTGTTTCGCGAAAGCGCCTTGGGCGTGAAATTTCGGAAGAACCCCGTCTTCGCATGCGCAAATGCCACGGGTGATTGACGGTCCGGTGACGCTGCCTATACGAAAAATCAATCGGGCCGCGGCATTGCGTCCGCCGCAGGCGGCGCTTGCCAGCCGGGCCTTTCGTCGGGGACAATGCCCCCAAGGGTTATCCGCTTGAAAATACTGATCATCGAAGACGACCGCGAAATGGCGGACAACATCGTCCATGCCCTGCAGGAGCATGGACATGCGGTGGACGTTATCCACGACGGCGCCCAGGGGCTGGAGCGGGCACGCACCTCAGACCATGCCGCGCTGATCGTGGATCGGATGTTGCCGGGTCTCGATGGACTCAGCCTTGTGCGACAGTTGCGTGACACCGGTATCCGCACGCCAGTCCTGTTTCTCACCACCATGAGTGGCCTGAACGATCGCGTGGAAGGCCTGGAAAGCGGCGCTGATGACTATCTCGCCAAACCCTTCGCCTTTTCCGAGCTGCTGGCACGGGTCAACGCCATTACCCGGCGCGCGGAATCCCACGACAGCGAACCGACGCGGCTGAAGCTGGCCGACCTGGAGATGGATCTGATCCGGCGCACCGTGCAACGCGCCGGAAAACCCATCGATCTGCAGCCACAGGAATTCCGCCTGCTGGAATATCTCCTGCGCAATGCCGGCCGCGTGGTTACGCGCGCCATGCTGCTGGAAAACGTGTGGGACCTGCACTTCGACCCACGCACCAACATCGTGGAGACACATCTCAGCCGGCTGCGCTCCAAGGTCGACCGCGGCTTTGCCCCCGAACTGATCCATACCCTGCGCGGCGTCGGTTATGTCCTTCGTGCTGACTAGAGTGACCCGCACCGAGGGCTTTCGCCTGTCGGCCATCTTCGCCGGCATATTCGCGCTGTCGGTCACGGTGATGGGGGTCGCGGTGTGGCTGATCACCACCCAGGCGCTGCGCGACCAGGTCGCGCAATATGCCCGCGCCGATGTCGCCGCCATTCAGGACGCCTATCGCAGCGAAGGCCTGGGCGAAGCCAGGGAAGTCGTGCGCCAGATCATGGTGGCGCCCGGCGCATCGGATTTCTTCCTGCTGCAACGTGACGGCAGGGTTTTGGCGGGCAACCTGCCGGTGATGCCGCTGCGCACCGGTATCATCGCCCTGCCTGGGCTGGGACCCGATCACGACATACTGGGTTTTGGCGCGGTGGTCGGACCCGGCCTCTACGCCTTTTCCGGAAGCGATCTCGCACGCGTTCACGCCACCCAGCGGCGCATCGTGGTTACCCTGTTGTGGCTACTGGCGGGCGGCATGGTGTTGGCGACCGTCGGCGGCGCATTAGTCAGCCGCAGCTTCCTCACCCGCACCGACGCCATGGCGCGCGCCTGCCGCGCCATCATGGATGGCGACATGCGCGCCCGCATCCCCGTGCGCGGTTCGGGTGATGAGTTGGACCGCCTGGCAGCCACCATCAACGAGATGCTGGATCGCATCGTCGCCCTGATGGGCAATCTGCATCAGGTCACCAGCGATATCGCGCATGACCTGCGCACGCCTGTGACCTTGTTGCGCAACCGGCTGGAGCGTGCGCACGCCGAAGCAAGATCGGCCGATGACTACCGCAATGCCCTACAGGGCGCCATCGCCAAGTCTGACGAGATATTGGCGCAGTTCGCCGCCTTGCTGCGCATCGCCCAGATCGAAGGCGGCGCTCGGCGCGCGGCCTTCGCCCCCGTGGAACTGGCGCCGTTGCTGAACCACATGCGCGACATCTTCGGCGCGGTCGCGGAGGAAAGCGGACACCGGCTGGACGTGGGCGAGATGAAAAGCGCGACCATTCGCGGCGATCGCCAGCTGCTTGGGCAATTGTTCTCCAACCTGATCGAAAATGCGCTGTTGCACACACCGTCCGGCACGCAGATCACCTTGTCGCTGACGATGAGCGATGGCCTGGCCGTCACCCGTGTCGAGGACACGGGCCCCGGTGTGCCGCGCGACGAGCACGCCAAGCTGTTTCAGCGCCTGTACCGCCGCGAAGCCAGCCGCACGCGGCCGGGTTACGGGCTTGGCCTGTCACTGGTCGCCGCCATCGCGGAATTGCACGGCGCCAAGGTCGGCATCGTGGAGCGCGACGCGCCAGGCCTTTGCGTGGAACTGAGCTTTCCGCTGGGCGTCTAGCCACACAAGGCGCGCACCGCCTGGCGGTGTCACCCGATAACGTCTTCCTGCGCCTGTCGTACGACTTCCGATCAGCGCAGCGCCAACAGCACCGCACCGCCGGCTATCAACGCCACACCCAGCCCGCCGCGCAAATCCAGCTTTTCGCCCAGGAAGGCGGCGGCGATCAGTGCGACGAACACCACACTCAGCTTGTCGATGGGCGCGACGCCAGATGCAGGCCCCAGCTTCAGCGCACGATAATAGCAAAGCCAGGACGCGCCGGTTGCGAGCCCCGACAGCAACAGGAATACCCATGTGCGGCGGGAGATATCGGCCAGCGGCTGCATTGCACCCGTGAGCACGACGATTGCCGCCGCCAGAACCAGGATGATCGCGGTGCGGATCAGGGTTGCCAGGTCGGAATTGACATTCTCCACCCCGACCTTGCCGAAGATCGCGGTCAGGGCGGCGAATATGGCCGACAGGAAGGCCCAGAAAACCCAGGCGGGAAAAGCAGCGCGCATGATGCGACGATAGCCTGACCCGCTGCAACATTGGGAAAATTTATGGGGTTTGCGCGGGCCTTCGTCATACCGCCACGCGCCCTGGCGTGAGAGTGTTTCGCAAAAATGGAGGCCCCGATGCGCGCCACGATCGCCCTGTTCGCCGCTGCCCTGCTGTTGCCCGCCGCCGCGCAGGCCGACGGCTATCACGTCGTCAGCACCTATGCCCTGGGCGGGGATGGCGGTTGGGATTACCTCAATCTCGATACCGCCACCGGCAACCTGTTCATCACCCGCGGCAGCCATGTGATGGTGGTCAATCCCGCCACTGGCAAGCTGCTGACCGACATCACCGGCCTCGAAGGCGTACATGGCACCGCCTTCGCCGGCGGCAAAGCGTATATCACCGAGGGCGGCGCCAACCGCCTGGCCGTGGTCGATGCCAGGAGCTTCGCCCGGATCGGCGCCATCGCGGTGGGCACGCGTCCCGATGCGGTGATCTATGACGCCTTCTCCAAGCGCGTCTTCACCTTCAACGCCACCAGCAAGGACACGACCGCCGTCGATGTGGGCACCGGCGGCGTGGCGGGCACGGTGCCGCTGGGCGGCAAGCCGGAAGCCGCGGTCAGCGATGGCGCGGGCACCATCTTCGTCAACATCGAAGACAAGAGTGAACTGGTCGCCTTCGACGCGGTGAAACTGACCGTCAAGGCGCGCTATTCGCTTGCGCCATGCGAGTCGCCGTCAGGCATCGCCGCCGATCTGGCACACGGCCGCATCTTTTCGGGTTGCGACAACAAGCTGATCGCGGTGACCGACATGAAGACTGGCAAGGTGGTGAGCACCATCCCCATCGGCGAGGGCGTGGATTCCAACCGCTTCGATCCCGCGACCGGGCTGGTGTTCAGCTCCAATGGCGAAAGCGGCACCCTGACCGTGGCGCATGAAGACACGCCCGCCAAGTTCAGTGTGCTGCAGAACCTGGCGACCGCCGATGGCGCCCGCACCATGGAGCTGGATGCGCGCACCCATCGCCTCTATGTCGTGACCGCTGACCGCAAGCCCGGCATGCCGACGGCGGATCGTCCCAAACCCCGCCCGGTTCCGGTTCCCGGCACCTTCCGGCTGATCGTTCTGGGCCAGTAATGACGACAACACGGTATCTGGCGCTGTTCGCGCTGCTGGCGCTGGTTGCCTGTGGCAAGGATGGCGATGACAAGAAACCCGCCGAAGAGGCCAAGGACGAAACGCCCGGCCTGACCCTGAAAGCCGAGGAAGCGCAAAGCCTGGGCATCACGACCGCGCCCGCCCGCGCCGCGCAGTATCGCGCGCAGGTTTCCGGCTATGGCATGGTGACGCCGCTGGACCAGATCGCCCAGGCCGATGCCGATTTCCTGACCGCCCAGGCCACTGCCGCCCAGAGCCAGGCCGCCGCCAATCGTGCGCGCAGCCTGGGCACCGGCGAAGAAGCCGCAGTCTCGCGCGAAGTGGTCGAGACTGCGCAGAGCAAGGCCGCAGCCGACCAGGCGGCGCTGATGCTGGCACGCCGCAAATCCGATGCCGCCTTCGGGGCAGACGCGCCATGGCATGATGCGGGGCGTGGCGCCGCGATCCGTGCGCGCCTCGCATCGGGCGCCTCGGTGCTTGTGCGCGTCACCTTCCCGTTGGGCGCGCTGGCTGGGGGAACGCCATCCACGCTGCTTGTCAGCCGCATGGGCGCGGACAAGAAGACCTGGACGACACACAGCGTGTGGGAAGCCCCGGCCGATCCATCGCTCCCTGGCCGCGGCTTCTATGCCCTGCTGGATGGCAGCGACCTGGCGCAGAACGAGCATGTCAGTGCCGCCGTGCCGGTGGGCGCGGGCCAGCCCGGTGTCAGCGTACCGGCGAAAGCGCTGGTCTATGGCGAGAACGAAGCCTGGGTCTATCTGCGCGACAAGCCCGATCATTTCACCCGCGTGCCGGTCGATACCGCCAAGGCGACACCAGACGGCTATTTTGTGCCGAGTGGCGTGCATGCCGGCGACGCCATCGTGGTCGGCGGCGCCGGCCTGCTGATGGCCCGCGAGCTCAACCCCAGCACCGAAGCCGGGGACTAGGCCATGCGCTGGCTTGTCGATCTGTGCGTGCGCTTTGCCGGCGTGATCGCCACCCTTACCCTGATCGCGCTGGCGGCGGGCATCTGGGCAACGCGCTCCGCGCCGCTGGATGTGTTTCCCGACTTCGTGCCCTCCACGGTCGACATTCAGACCGAAGCGCCGGGCTTTACTGCCCAACAGGTCGAACAGCTGGTCACCAAGCCGATCGAGAATGCCGTCAACGGCGCCACCGGCATCGATGCCGTGCGTTCGGAATCCATTCCCGGCCTGTCGGTCATCACCATCCAGTTCAAGGACAATATCGACCTCTACAACGCCCGGCAGGGCATCTCCGAACATCTCAGCGAACTGGGAGGCGCACTGCCGCTGGGCGTGGACACGCCGCGCCTGTCGCCGCTGACGTCCTCCACCATGGACCTGCTGAAGATCGGGCTGGTGTCGGACGGGCTCGATCCCTACCAGCTGCGCGACCAGGCGGAATGGGTAATGAAGCCCGCGCTTCTGGCGGTGCCCGGCGTCGCCCATGTGCTGATCTTCGGCGGCCAGGTGCGCCAGATCCAGATCCAGCCCGACCTGAAGCGCATGACGTCGTACGGTTTCACCCTGACCGACCTGGCCGACGGCGCGCGCGCGGCGCTGGCGCTGCGCGGCGCGGGCTTTATCGACATGACGCATCAGCGCGTGCTGATCGAAACGCCGGTGCCCTCGCCCGACCCTTCCGCGATCGCCAATGCCGTGCTGACCGTGCGCGGCAAGACGCCGGTCACCATCGGCCAGATCGCCACGGTGACCGAGGCTCCGGCGCTGCGATCCGGCGACTCGCTGGTCCAGGGCCGCCCCGGCGTGATGCTGTCGCTGGCCAGCCAGTATGGCGCCAACACGCTCGACACCACCCGCGCGCTGGAAGCCGCGTTGGAGCAACTCAAGCCAGCGCTGCAGAAGCAGGGCATCGTGATGTATCCGGCGATGCACCGCCCCGCCAACTTCATCGAACGCGCGCTGTCCAGCCTGGAACGTTCCCTGGCCATCGCGGCCATCCTGATACTGGTGGTGCTGTATCTGTTTCTGCGTGACTGGCGTTCGGCGCTGATCACTTTCCTCGCGATTCCATTGTCGCTGCTGGCGGCGGTGGCCGTGCTGGACCACATGGGCATGACCCTCAACACCATGACCCTGGGCGGCTTTGCGGTGGCGCTGGGCGTGCTGGTGGACGACGCCATCATCGGCATCGAGAATACGCTGCGCCGCCTGCGCGAAAACTCGCAGGCACCACAGCCGCGATCCCACCTGGCCGTGATCCGCGACGCCACCCTCGAAGTGCGCGGGCCGGTCGTCTACGCCACCCTGGTGGTCATCATCGTCTTCCTGCCCGCCTTGTTCTCGACCAGCGTGCAAGGCCACTTTATCGGACCACTGGCGCTTGCCTTCATCCTGGCGGTGCTGGCCTCGCTTTTGGTGGCATTGACCGCAGCCCCGGCCCTGTCGGCACTGCTGTTGAAGGCTCGAAGCGGCCATGCCGACTTCGGCTGGATCAATCGCCTGAAGCAATGGCAGGAGGGCGCGGTCGGACGGGTCTACGGCAACTTCCGCATTGTCGTCGCCTTACTGACGGCCCTCACGGTGGCGGCACTGGCCGCGCTGCCCTTCCTGGGCGGCAGCTTCATGCCAGACTTCCGCGAGGGCCATTTCGTGATGCAGGTTTCTAGCTCTGTCCCCGGCACCTCGCTGGACGAGATGCTGGCCGTTGGCAAACGCATCAGCAAGGACGTTCTTGCCCTGCCCTATATCGCCACCATCGAACAACAGGTCGGCCGCGCCGCGCTGGGCGAGGACACCTGGGGCCCGCATCGCAGCGAATTCCATGTCGAGATGAAACCCGATGCCACGGTGGACCAGGCCGAAGCCGAAGACGCGCTGCGCCAGATCCTGGCGCGCTATCCCGGCCTGCAGAGCGAGGTCGTCACGTTCCTGGGCGACCGCATCAGCGAGAGCCTGACCGGCGAGACCGCCGATGTCGCGGTCAAAGTCTTCGGCGACAATCTCGACACCCTGGACACGACCGGCCGTCAGATCACGGCGGCCTTGACCGGCACGCCGGGCATCGCCGATCTGCAGTTCAAGCCGGAAAGCGGCACACCCACCTTCTCGCTGAAGCTGGACGCGGGCGCACTGGCCGCCAGCGGATTGAAGGTACAGGACGTGCTGGACGCGGTGCAGACCAACTATGCCGGCGCCACGGTGGGCCAGACCTATGCCGGCATACGCCAGGTGGACGTCGCCATCCTGCTGGCGCCGAACCAGCGCGACCGGCCGGAAACCCTGTCCGGCCTGATGATCGCGGGCCCCTTCGGTCCGGTACCGCTGTCGCAGGTGGCGCGCATCGTTCCCACCTCCACCCGCTATACCGTTACCCATGACGGCGGCCAGCGCTTCGTCTCCATCACCTTCAACGTGGTGGGACGCGGGTTGCAGGCGACGGTGGATGACGCCAAGGCGCGCGTGGCGACAATGAAGCTGCCCACCGGTGTCTATGCCGAATTCAGCGGCGCCGCGGAAGCCCAGACCGCCAGCCGCAACCAGTTACTCCTCTATACCGCGTTCGCGCTGGTGCTGATCGGCATGATCCTGGTGATCAGCTTCCACTGGCGCGCCAATACCTGGCTGGTGCTGGTCAATCTGCCCTTCAGCCTGATCGGCGCGGTCGCGGCTATCGCGCTGACCGGTTCGGGATTGACCGTGGGCACCATGGTGGGGCTGGTCACCGTGTTCGGCGTCAGCGCGCGCAACGCCATTCTTCTGCTGGCGCACTACGAGCATCTGGTGGAGGTCGAAGGCGAGGCCTGGAGCCCGGCCACCGTGGCGCGCGGCGCGCAGGAACGGCTGGTGCCCATTCTGATGACGGCTGCGGTCACCGCGCTGGGCCTGCTGCCGCTGGCCATCGGCATGAACCAGCCGGGCCAGGAAATCGAAGGTCCCATGGCGGTAACGGTGCTGGGCGGACTGATCAGCTCGACCCTGCTGAACCTGATCGTGCTGCCGGCGCTGGCGGAGCGTTTCAGCGGCCCACGCAAGGGGGCCGCATGATCCCCAAGGCTACTTATATATGTACCGCGCTGGCGCTGGCCGGATGCGCCGCGACACCGCCGCCCAAACTGCCCGCCGGCGACGTGCCCGCCGCCTTCGCGCAACAGGCGCCTGCCAATGTACTGGCATGGCCCGCAGCCGATTGGTGGAAGAATTTCGGCGATCCGCAACTGAATGCGCTGATTGTCCAGGCCCGGGAAAACAACCTGGACCTCGCCCAGGCCACCGCGCGGTTGCGCCAGGCCGATGCTCGCGCCCGCCAGGCGGGCGCCGCCCTGCTGCCCAGCATCGGACTGAACGGCAATGTCAGCGACCAGTATGGCCGCACCAACGGCGTGTCGGCACACGAAACCGACTACAGCCTGGCGCTGGGCGCCAGCTATGAGTTGGACTTCTGGGGCAAGAACCGCGACCTGGCCAACGCCGCCGATGCGGCAACCGCAGCCAGCGCGGCGGACCGCGAGACCGTGGCGTTGACGGTCACTGCATCGGTCGCCAACAGCTATTTCCAGCTTCTGTCGCTGCGCCAGCGCATCGCGGTCACGAAGGCCAACATTGCCGCGTCGGAGTCGGTGTTGAAGATCGTGCAGCGCCGCGTCGATGCCGGCTATGCCGCCGCCGCCGACCTGCTGCAGGAGCGCGCCAACATGGCGGCCCAACGCGCAGCCCTGCCTGTGCTGGAGCAGCAGGAACTGGAAACGCGCGGTGCATTGGCGATTTTGCTCGGCCGCCCGCCCGAAGGCTTCGAGGTCACGGGTGTCAACCTGGATGGGCTGGCCGCACCGGTGGCGGCGCCCGGCCTGCCCGCAACCTTGCTGACCCGCCGCCCCGATATCGCCAGCGCCGAAGCCAATCTGATCGCGGCCCATGCCAACCTGGATGCCGCGCGCACCGCCTTCCTGCCCGGCATCACGCTGACGGCCGCGGGCGGGCTGCAATATCCCGCACTGGCCGCGGCGGTCGACACCCTGCCCGGCCTGGGTTTGGGGGCGACCTTGGGCGCAGCGTTGGCACAGACCATCTTCGACAATGGCAAAACCCAAGGCGCCATCGACGAAGCGCGCGGCAGGGAAGAAGAACTGCTGGCCGCCTATCGCGCTGCGGTGATGAACGCCCTGAACGACGTTGAAAACGCGCTGGGCAACGCCTCGCATCTGGCGGCACAGGAAGACGCCCTGCGCGATCAGGTGATGCAGAGCGAAAAGGTGCTGCGCGCCGCCCAGCGCAAGTACCAGGCCGGCTATGCCGATTTCCTGACCGTCACCGACGCCGAACGCAGCCTGTATGCAGCCCGCGATCAACTGTCGGATGTGCGCCGCGGGCGGCTTGCGGCGTCCGTCGCGCTCTACAAGGCGCTCGGCGGCGGGTACGGCGTCACCGGAAAATAGCAGCTAGCGATCCGCAGGTAGCGACACGCGCCATGCCAGGACCAGCGTATCGACCTCGGCGAGCGCGGCGTCCTTGTAATCCCGCCCAGCCATGTGGCCATGCTGTGTGATGAAGTCGTTATCGCTGCCAACCAGCAGGATGTATTCGCCCGGCTTGCCGGTGGGACCAAGCGCCAGGCTTTCCCACTTCTCATACAGGTCGTGGCTGTCGGCGGGATCGCCATTGTGCAGCCCGAACCGGTTCAACTGGGCATTGTCGTTCAGGTCGATGAAGTCCCTCATCGTCACCGGCATGATGCCGTCGCGCAGCACACCCTTGGGCGCGATGCTGCCGGTCATGTCGTCATATTTGCCGGAGACGTCGGTGGCGCCGCGCGTGTCGATCAGCTCGATCTTGCGATAAAGGGATGTTGATCGCTTGCTGGCAAAGCCGCCGCCGCTGTCGCGGCACAACAGCAACAACCGGTGATCGTCGATCGCGAGCAGCTCGCTTTGGGCGGCGACAATGGTCCTCCCGTCTTCATCCTGAAAGACCGGCAGCTGCACGGCATATTCATGGATCAGGCGCGGCGTGCCGGTTATGTCATAGGCCAAAAGGCGCACATTGCGGCGTGTCTTCTTTACCGCGACGGTGTCCAGGTCCTGTCGCAGGGCACTCTGGTTGATCACGAACAGGATCCTGCCGTCGGGCGAGACGCTCGTGCCCTCGAAGCCCTGGTTGTTCTGGCGCCCGCTGGCCGGATCGCCATTGTCGTACATCACGTCCGCGGGGGGATTGCTGGAGGAGAAATTCTCCCTGCCGGCCCGCATGGGAATGAACGCATCCGGCGGACGGATGGCGCCGGTCATCCGGCCCGTGGCGTCAAAGCGATAGATATAGGGCCCGTATTCGTCGCTGACCCAGAAACCACCCTTCCCATCGGATGCCACGGCTTCGTTGTCCAAGCTGACATGGCCATTGGCGGCCACCGGCAGATCGGGAGTGCCGCCCTGCCCTGCGCGCACGCCGGCGGGATCATATCCGGTGGTGGGGGCACCGGCCGGATCTGTCAGCAGCAACGTGTCCTTATAATTAAGTTGGAGCTGGCCTTCGGTACCGGGACTTCCGGCATCCGGCATCAGTGTCATGTCGAAGCTTTGCAGGCGCGCGCGATAGTCCGTCGTGCCCGCGGTGTTCCAGCCCCGGTCCGGCAGCATGAACAGTTTCGCCGCATAACCTTTGCCCGCAACCTTCCAGCTTCCCGGCACGATCATCATGCCCGAGCCGAAGCCGCCCAGAGTCTCACCCTGGCGGTCCACCGCGCTGGCCGAAACCCGCGCAACGCCGACCAGGGTTGGCGCCTCGCCGCCGGCAAAGGCGGGGAAAACCGGAATAAGACACAGACAGAGCAGCGCAGCCCGCATCGGCCTAAAAATCCACGCCGAAGGTCAGGAAGAACTGACGCGGCGCAGAAGAATGCGCCACCACAATCGTCCCCGCCGGATCGTTCGGCGCGAACACGCTGTTGTCGAAGTTCGATGCGTAGCGCAGGTTGGTCAGGTTGGTGGCGTTGAACGCCAGCTTCGCGCCATTGAACCAGCCAAAGCCGCCAAAGTCGTACCCGATGCCGGCATCCAGCGTGGTATAGGCGCCAAAGCCCTGGTCGTTGGTATAGGTGTAATAGCGGCGGCCGGTGAACTTGACCTGTGCCGAAGCCCAGAAGCCATCCTGCCGCGCGGTCAGAACGCTGGACAGAAGATGCTTGGGCGTATCGACTTGCTGCTTGCCCGTGGTGGCAAACAGCGTACAGGTCGTGGTGCAGAAGTTCAGGTCCTGGTCATACGTGGTTTCGTTATACGAGGCCGCGTTGTACCAGTTCAGCCACGGATAGACCTGCCACATCGCGCCCAGCTCCACGCCGTTGCTGGTCACGCTGCCCGCATTGTGGAACGAGTTGCCGCAGCCCGGATTCGACTGCAGAGCGGTCGGACAGGGATTGTACTGCAGCAGGCGGTTGTCGAAGTTCACGTGATAACCGGCCAACGATATCTGTATATCGTCAGTCACAAAGCGATAGCCGAAATCGAAGCTGCGCGAGGTTTCCGGCACCAGGGTCGCGCCCTGCGCATCCCACACCGGCTGGGTGACGGACTGCGGACCCAGTTTGAAGCCGCCCTGGTACATCGCCATATTCTCGGAATAGCTGGCATAGATTTCGTGGCCCGGCGCGAAGGCCCAGCGTGCACCGGCTTCCGGCAGGAAATAGTCGCGGGCGCGCAACGTGCCCGTGGCGAACTGGCTGGAGGCCGGCGGCACCGCCACGGCGATGCCGGGCTGCGCCTTGGCGTTGGACTTCGAGAAGGTGCCCTTGAAGCCGAAGTCGAAGCTCAGCGTGTCGTCGAGCAGCGAAACCGTGTCCTGCACATAGAACTGGTGCGTGCCCCACTGGGTCGCCTGCACCCACTGCGCCGTCTGCGGCTGGCCCTTCAGAAACAGGCTGAGGTCGGACGGGCCGGTAACATTGGTCCAGATATAGCGCGCGGCGCTGGAGGTATTCTCTTCCAGCCAGAAGCCCGCCTGCAGGTGGTTCTTCACATTGGCCACATCCAGGTCATAAGCCAGGCTACCCAGCACGCCATCGCGATTGATGGTGTAGCGGGTGTCGCGGATCTGCACCGGCACGTCATCGGTGGTGGTGGCCGTGCCCTGATTGGACAGGCCGGCAATGAAATTGTTGCCCGCTCCCTTGTCGGTGTGACGATAGACCTGCAGACGGCCGGTGAAATTGTCGGTGAAAGCATAATCGCCCGCGACATAGAACAGGTCGTCGTTGCGCAGGATCGAGCCGTTGGTGAAGGTATCGTCGGACGCCTTTTCCGGGGCCGCGGGATTGACGCATTGCGCCACCAGCGAGGTCACCGAGCAGGCCGCGCGCTTCACATAGGTATTCCAGTCCGGCGCATAACCGCCCCAATCCCAGCCCAGGCGCGAAAGCTGGTCCTTGGACAGATAGGGATCGTCGGCCTGGTTGGTGCGCGACAGGTCCATGAAGGCGGTGATCTTGGCCCGATCGAAAGTGTACTGCGCCTTGCCGTTTATCTGCTTGCCATAGGACGTCTTGTAGGCGGCCTGGTTCACGAACAAGTCCTGTTCGGTGTACTGGCCGGACAGATAGGCCGAGAAGCCGTTGATGTCGCCGGTATCCACGCGCACGAAACTGCGGCGGCTGTCATTGGTGCCGAAGGTCTGACTGCCCACGGCCGCAAACTCTTCTTTCGGCGCGCTGGTGGTATAGATCACCGCGCCGCCCAGGTTGCTGGTCGAAGCAATGGAAAGGCCCGCGATGCCAGTCGCCAGATCGGCGCGGCCAAGGTTTTCCGAAATCAGCGCACGGCTGATGGTGAGGCCGTTGTAGTTGTTGTAGGCGCCGTCGCCCAGCGGCATTCCGTCGAGCGTATAACCCAGATGAGTAGTCGAGAAACCGCGCACCTGCAGGGTCAGCGACTGTTCGTTGACACCGAGCGCGTCGATCGACTGCGCGCTCACACCCGGCAGGATGTTCAGCGACTTCTGGACACTGGTGCCGGGCGGCAGCTGAACCTGGTTTTGCGGCAGCAGGGTCGAGACAGAGCGGGTCTGGCCGGTGCCGATAACGACCACCGACTCAACATCGCTATCGTCCGCTGCTGCCGCCTGGGCGAGAAACGCAAAACAGGCGGTAGCCGCGAACGCGGCCGCTAACGTCTTCATGATTTTGTCCCCTATGAAGCGCCGCTGCGCGCATGGCGCGACGCCGACTTCGACAGAGGGCGTATTTCACAGGAACGTAACAGTTTTGCAGCAATCGCCCGGCAGCGCGGGAAGTTACCAGCCGCCGCGCGCGGACAGTCTGTCGCACACCATTCAGGGGATGCGCCTTAAAAGAAAACGCCGGCGGATGTCTCCGCCGGCGTTTCTGTCGCGGGTTGTCCCCGTCTTAGTGGTTGTCGGCCAAGCGGCGCGGAGCGACCTGGAAACGCGCCAGCTCCAACTGCGCAGGCTGGAAGCCGGGCGCCAGTTCCTGGGCCTTGCGATAGTCGTGATAGGCGGCGATCAGGTTGCCGGACGCTTCCTGCGCCTCACCGCGATTGAAATAGGCCACGTGCAGGTCGGCGGCGTTCAGGGCGATGGCACGGTCGAAATCGGCGCGCGCCGAGTCGTACCGGCCAGCACGCAACAGCGCCGCGCCGCGGTTCATGTAACCGGCCGACAGATTGGCGTCACGCGACAGGCCCGCGTCGAAATCGGCCATGGCGGCGCTATCATTGTGGGCCGCAACCTGCAGCAGGCCGCGATTGACCAGCGTGCCGGCAGTGGCGGTCTGCGAGAGATCGCTTTTGAGCGCGGTGTTGCACGCCGCCATGGCGACGTTCAGCTGACGCTCGGTAAGACTCTGCCTGGCGGCAGCGGCGGCGCATTCCTGCGCGGGCTGGATGCCGGCCGACATGGTCGAAGCGGCATGGGCAGGGATGGAAGCGATAAGAGCGGCAGCGGCCGCCGCGGCGAAAACCAGTTTCATGTTTCACTCTCCTGAAGGGCGGACCTCTTCGGCGGATCCGATCTGGCGGGAAAGCTACACCTTCGCCGGACCCCGCCAACGAAAATCGGCGGAATGAGAGCGAAAAAGACAATAGTGACGGGGGTTTAGGCATGCCCGAAAATCGGGCCGCCCCCCCGAAGCGCGGTTTCTGCCCACGCCGCGCTCAATCACGCCCCCTGCCCGCGAATGCAGCGCAGCAAAAGCGTGCCTTGCAAAGGATCGATTACGAATTCCGCCGGATCACTTCAGCGTGGGGTACTTGATTCCCAGCTGCTCCAGATAGGTCGGGTACTTCTTGGAGTCATAATAGAACGGCTCCATCAGCGGACGGTATTTCTCCATCACCGCGTCGTTGCGATGGATCGCCGGCTGGTCTTCCGGCGACAGCATCGAGACGTATCTCTGGTCCTTGGTCTGGACGTTGACGAAATAATCCTTGGCCTGTTTCAGCAGTTCCGGCGTGGTCATCAGGTCCAGCACCGTCATCGCAACCGCCTTGGCGCCCGCCACCGCGCCCTTGTGCGCGATGGGCGTCGCCATCGCCATGGCCGACAGCTTGTTGTGGCCCGGCACGCTGGGAATGTTCGATGGGAACATCATCATCACGCTGGGCACGGTCCAGGTGATGTCGCCCACATCGTCCGACGCGCCGCCCGCCGCATTGCCGCCCATCGCCGGCGTGATCAGCGGCGCCACGGTATCGGACAGGGGCGCCAGCTTCAGGTGGTTCTCGGTTTGCACCGCCTTGGTAAAGGCCTGGTCGTCAGCGGTCCATTTGGGCATGCCCACGGCCTTGATGTTCTCGTACAACGTTTCGGCCAGGACCTTGTTGCTGTTGATCGACGCGGCCTCGCCCAGCAGCTGGCGGGTGACGGTGGTGCCGGTCTCCTTGGCTGCAGCATCGGCAGTCTCATTGCCGATGTCGTACAGCGCCTTGACCGAGGCGAAGTCATGCTCGCGGAAATAATACCACACCGACGCCGTGTCAGGGACAATGTTGGGCTGGTCGCCGCCGTTGGTGATGACGTAATGCGTGCGCTGGGTCAGCGGCAGGTGCTCGCGGCGGAAGTTGATGGCGGTGTCCATCAATTCGACACCGTCCAGCGCACTCTTGCCATCCCAAGGATCGGCCGCGGCATGCGCGGTCCGGCCATGGAAGGTGTATTCGACGGAGACCATGCCGTTGCCGCCCGTGCCCCACATGGTTCCGAACATCGAAGCGACATGGACATAGACCAGCGCATCCACATCCTTGAACACACCGGCGCGGACATAGAATGCCTTGGCGCCCAGAAGCTCCTCGGCAATGCCGGGCCACAGCATCAGCCGGCCCTTTATGTGGTTCTTTTCCATCACCGACTTCACCGCAAGCGCGGCCGCGATCTGCAGCGGCACGCCCGAATTGTGACCTTCGCCGTGCCCCGGCGCGCCGGGCACCATCGGCTTCAGGGTGGGAATGCCCGGATACTGGGAAAGCCCGCGCAGATTGTCCTCGTCACTGCCCATTGCGATCAAGGGACCGCCCTCGCCCCAGGTGGCGGTCCAGGCCGTGGGGATGCCCGCGATACCGCGCGTGATCTTGAATCCGTTCTTCTCCAGGATTCCGGTCAGGTAGGCGCTGGTCTTCACTTCCTGGAAGCCAGGTTCGCCATAGCTGAACACGGTATCGACCATCACCTGCACCAGCTTGGCGTTGGCATCCACATGGGCGGCGGCCGCCTGCTTCATCTCCGCAGGCGCGGCAGCGAAGGCTGGTGTCAGGATGGAGCCGCACAGCATCAGGCTGGTCGCGGCGCGCAGAACAGAACGAAGCATCGTATTCTCCGGGAGAAAAAAGGGCCGGCCCAACGGACCGGCCCGGTTCAAATCAATCGCGCGATCAGCCGCCGCCGCCCGAACTGGTATCGGGCGCGCTGAACTGCTTGGGCGGGGTGATCTTGCGGATCGGGCCCGTCGGCGGATTGGGATACTGGATGCCCAGCTGGTCCAGATAGGACGGATACTTGGTGGAGTCGTAGTAATAGGGCTCCATCAACGGGCGATAAGTCTTCATGTAATCGTCGTTGATGTGGATCGCCGGCACGTCCGTCGCAGTCACGAACGGCTTGTAGTGATCGTATTTCTGCTGGTCCTCGTTGAAGAACTTCTTGGCCTCAGCCAGCTTTTCCGGCGTGGTCATAAGATCCAGCACCGTCAGCGCCACCGCCTTGGCGCCGGCCACCGCGCCCTTGTGGGCGATAGGCGTCGCCATCGCGATGGCGGACGTGACATTGTGGCCGATCATGCTGGGAATGTTGGACGGGAAACGGATGGTGATGGTCGGCACCGTCCACATGATGTCGCCGATATCGTCGGAGCCGCCACCGGTCGGAATGCGCTCTTCGCGATCTCCGCGCAGCGGATCGACCTTGTCGTGCAGCGGCTCCACCTTGCGGCCCAGGGTTTCCTGCACCCGCTTGGTGAAGGCCTGGTCGTCGGCAGTCCACTTGGGCATGCCGACCATTTCAATGTTGGCCTGGGCAAGCTCAGCCATTGGCTTGTTGCCATAGTTCGGCGCCGCGGTGCCCAGCAGCTTATGTTCGACCGTGGTGTCGGTCATCATCGCCGCCGCGTCAGCCATCTTCAGGCCGATGTCATAAAGCGTCTTCACCGTGTCGAAGGTGTGTTCGCGGAAATAATACCAGACCTTGGCGATTCCCGGCACGATGTTGGGCTGGCCGCCACCGTCGCTGATCACATAATGCGTGCGTTGGCTGAGCGGCAGGTGCTCGCGGCGGAAATTCATGCCCACGTCCATCAGCTCGACAGCGTCCAGCGCACTGCGACCATCCCAGGGATCGCCGGCAGCGTGGGCGGTGCGGCCATGGAAGGTGAATTCAACCGAGACCATACCGTTGCTCGACGGGCCATAGCCGGTGGCGAAGCTGCTGGCGACGTGGGTGAAGATGCAGGCATCAACGCCCTTGAACAGTCCGTCGCGCACATAGAAAGCCTTGGTGCCCAGCAACTCCTCGGCGATGCCGGGCCACAGCATCAGACGACCCTTGAGGTGATGCTTTTCCATCGTCGTCTTGATGGCGATGGCGGCGGCCACGATCAGCGGCATGCCGGAATTGTGGCCTTCGCCGTGACCGGGCGCTCCCGGCACGATCGGCTCGATCTTGGGATCGCCGGGAATCTGGGAGACACCACGCAGGTCGTCCTCATCGGAACCCAACGCGATCAGCGGACCGCCCTCACCCCAGGTCGCGGTCCAGGCAGTGGGAATGCCCGCCACGCCCTTGGTGATCTTGAATCCGTTCTTTTTGAGGATATCGGTGATGTAGTCGCCGGTGCGGAATTCCTGGAAACCCGGCTCGCCGAAGCTGAACACGGTATCGACCATCACCTGCACCAGCTTGGAATGGGCGTCGACATTGGCGATCGCCTCCTGCTTCATGTCGGCGGGCGCAACCGCGAGGGCGGGAAGCGGTGAAAGAATGGACGCGGAAAGCAGAAGCGCGAGCAGTTTCCTGGTGGCGGTCATGTCTTCTTCTCCTTGGTGATGGAAAAAAGTGGCCCGCCCCGGTCTCACAAGGCGGGCCAGTTGGGGTTAAATCTTCAAGCGCCAGCCGATGCGGTACACCCGGCCCAGATAGTCGTAGAGATTGCGGTTGGTCTGGGGATAGGCCGGCGTGTTGTTGCCGTCCGGCCCCGAAGCAACCAGCGTCGGGTCACTGTTGAAGACGTTCTTCACGCTCAGGAACAGCGAGCTGTCGGAACCCCAGGTGCTGAAATCGTAGGTGACCGTCGCATCCATCCAGGCCTCGCCAGCGATATCGTTGCGGTTCGCCGACGGCGTGGCCAGCGTATAGACCGGGCAACCGCTGGAACAGACGGTATTGAGGTTGGAATAGACGCCGGCGGTGACGCCACGACCTACCAGGTTGAAGGTCCAGTCATCGACGTGATAGCTCGCATCCACGCGCCACACCCAGTCCGGGGTACCGCTGCCGGCATTGACGCCGGCAAGGTCGTTGGCCGGATTGACGCCATCGTTGGTGAAATTGCGCATGTAGTGCGTGGCCAGACCGTGCAGCGCCATGTCGCCCGGGATTTTGCCGAACCAGGTCATGTCCTCCAACGGCAACTGGTAGGTGATGTCGAAATCGATGCCCTCGTCCTTCTGCTTGGAGAAGTTGAAGGGGATCAGGTTGATGAAGGCGATCGGCGGACCGCCGGCGATCGTTCGGTCGCCCTGGATCGCCGTGGTGCGGCCCCCCACGCCGGTGCCCGAATAGATGATGTTGTTGCAATAGGTCGGATTGCCGGCGGTGTAGCAGAGATCAGCCGTGTTCTGTGCCGTGACCGAGCCGATCGCACCCGAGATGGTGATGTTGTAATAGTCCACCGCCGCCGTCAGGCCGGGAATGAAGTCCGGCGTCAGGACCACACCTACACCCAGGCTGTTGGCGCTTTCCGGCGACAGGTTCAGGTTGCCAGTGGCGTTCTGGACAAAGGTGATCGTGCTACTGGTGTTTGTATTGGTGTTGGTCACCGCCACCGTGTTGGTGCGCGCCGTACCCGCCGCGAACAGGTCGTTCAGGTTGGGCGCACGGATATCGTGGCTATAGGTGGTGCGGAACTTGACCTCGTCGGTCACCTGCCAGGTCAGGCCCATCTTCCAGGTCGAAACGCCGCCCGACGTGGAATAGGCCGTGTAGCGATAGGCGCCGTTGAAATCCAGTGACTGGACCAGCGGCACATCCTTCAGCAGCGGCACGACGGTTTCGACATAGCCTTCGCCGACCGAATAGTGACCCCTGTTGACCAGATAGTTGCCGAACAGCCAGCCGGACTGATACTGGGTCGGCACGAAGCCGTTGACAGACTCCAGGCGCCATTCGCCGCCCGCCGCCACCGAAATCGGGCCCGCCCAATCCTCGAACGGATTGCCGCTGATGTTAAAGCTATAGTCCTGCTCGCTGAGGCGCTGGGTGCGGAACGGCGTTCCCAACACATAGTTGAGGCCGTTCTGGAACGCGGCTGCGCTTTGCAAGCCGCCATTGAGGCCAATGCGCGACAGGGGCTGACAGCCTGTCGCTGCCGCGTTGCCCTGCAACACCGCGCGGCATTGGATGGAGCCAATGGTTGCGCCCGAAGTGCCGACATTGGCTGGCGTGACGACCACGGAGTCCTGGGCGAAGCCCAACTTTGCGGTATTCCAGACCGGCGTCTCCTGTTCGCGGGTGTTGACCCAGCCAATCTGGCCGTTCAGGTCCCATTTCCAGTCGGTGTCGAACAGGGTGTAGGTGCCGTCCAGGCCACCAGCGAAACGCCAGGCTTCACGCCCGTTCAGGCTGCCCGATTCCGGAAAGCCGGCATTGGTGGATCCCATGGTGATCGAACGCAGGTTGTTCGCCGCCATATAGGTGGAGATGCTGGTCGGGAGGAACGCATTGTCGGCGTTGATGGTGATGCCGCCGACCTGGGGTGGCTGCATGTAGATCGAATAGCCCTTGTAGCGGCTGACTGATCCTTCCGCCCAGGCCTCGACATTGTCGAAAATACTGTAGCTGAGGCGGCTATAGACGGACTCACGCACTTCGCCCGCCGCCAGTGTGCTGGTGCCGCCATAGCCGGCCTGCGTGACGCCGGTATCGCCGCCGATCATCCACTGCCCGGTCGTCGTGCCGAACGCCAGGTTGTTGACGGTCGCGTTGGTGCCGAAATAGGTACCGCGCAGGAGCGTTGAAGACGTGCCGGCATTGGTGGTCGAGTTCAGGACCAAACCACCCGGCGAAACCTGTCCGGCGCCGACACCGCTGATATACAGGTAATAGGGCTGTCCATTGCTGGTGGTGACGCCCCCCGTCGTGGTGGCGACATAGGCCGGGTTCTGCACCTTGAAGAAGCCGGACTTGTTCCAGTCGGGATTATAGTCCTTCGGGGTGGCCTTTACCTGATCCCATTCGCCGCTCAGGATGAAATGACCCTTGCCGCCGTCGAACTCGGTGCCCCAAGTACCGGCGACCTTGTAGGCCGGCTGCAACCCCGCATCGGTCTCGCCATATTCCACGCTGCTCTTGAAGCCGGTGAACTCGGTATCAAGGATGAAGTTGACCACGCCGCCCACTGCGTCGGAGCCGTAGTCGGCCGAAGCACCACCGGTCACCACGTCCACGCGCTTCACCAGCTGCTGGGGAATGGTGTTGATGTCGGTATCACCGGTCACCGCAGACGCCGGCGTGCGATGGCTATTGAGCAGGATCAGGGTGCGGTTGACGCCCAGCGAGCGCAGATTCAGCGCGTTGATGCCGGCCAGGCCGTTGGACAATGAACCAGCTGAGTTGTTGGGCGTCTCGCTGCCGATGAAGGCAGGCATCTTGTTGACGAAATCGGCCAGGTTCTGCGGGGCCTGCGCCTCGATCTGCTCGGAGCCGACCACCGTGACCGGGGTGGGAGCGCTATAGCCATCACGCACCACGCGGGTACCGGTGACCTGGACGCTTTCGACCTCGCCCGCGGCTTGCGCCACATCCTGCGCATAGGCCGCACCGGCAAACATGCAAAGCGCGGCACTGCTGGCCAAGGCTGCCGCCTTGACGCGGCGACGAACGAAATACTGGACCCCAAGACTGCTCATAGAAACTCCCCACTAAAAAGAACTGCGGCCTGCGCAGCGCTTCCCCCCTGGGGATGTATTTTTGCTTTTGTTGGGATGACCCGTTTTTGTGCGAATGCCGGTCAATTCGCGGTCACATCGCACAAATTCTCGGCGCGTCTTTACTCCTCTTTGCGCTGACGTTTGGTCGCACGACGCGCACATCGCGCGCCGACGTCCGAAGCCAGCTTGAAGAAACCCCTTGTTTATCGGCCTTTCCGTCTCACTTCGTGGCGATCAGGATTTAACCGGCACAAAAACCGTAACAGAAACGTCATTGCGGTTCTCCGCAATTTCAGGCAGCGTTTCATTCGTTGTGTTTGCTTTCGTGCGACTTCGGAGACGTTATTGATGATTTCCAACTCTGTGACGCTGGACGCGACCGACTATCGAATTCTGCGCGAATTGAGTGCAGATGGCCGCGTCGCAGACGTGATGCTGGGCCAGAAAGTCAATCTTTCGAGCACCGCCGTCGCACGTCGCCGCAAGATCCTGGAAGAAGCGGGCGTCATCGCCGGCTACAATGCCAATATCAACATGCTGTCGCTGGGCTTCACCGGCGTGGTCATGGTCTCGATCGAACTGGCATCCCAGGCCGAGAACATCCTGGTGGAGTTCGAGCGCGAGGTGATGAAGTGCCCCTCGATCTCCTATTGCGGCTTCGTATCGGGCGATACCGACTTCTTCATCATGATCCATGTGAATTCGTTCGATGATTACGACCGCATCTACCGCAAGGAGCTGTCCAGCCTGCCGCATGTCGCCAAGATCCGCTCCAGCTTCGTGCTGCGCGAGGTTGCGCGCCGGGCGACCCCACCGGTCGTGTTCGAGGGACAAAACCGCCCGAAATAGAGGCGTCTCATGAAACGAATCTCCTGCGCCCTGCTCGCAGCCCTTGCGTGGGCCGCACCCGCATCGGCCGGTCCCCACAAACTGATGGTTCTGTCGGTCGACGGGCTGGATTGGCGCTATATCCGCGACCGCGACGCGCTGCGGTTGAAGATTCCCAATATCCGCTCGCTGCTGGCGAAATCCAGCACCGCCGACGGCGTAACCGGCGTGTGGCCTACCATCACCTGGCCATCGCACACCACCATGCTCACCGGCGCCCGACCCGACCGGCACGGCATCCTCGGCAATGCTTCGGGGCCACCCGATCCCGCCCAGAGCTATTGGTCGGCGAACAAGATCAAGGTGCCCACCCTTACCCAATGCCTGGCCCAGCGCGGCCTGACGGTGGGCGCGGTCAACTGGCCGGTGACGGTGGATGCGAAGATCAACTGGAACCTGCCGGAGGTTTATGCCCGACGCGACGGCGACAGCTCGGACATGGATACGGTGGACAAGTTCGGCACACCCGGACTGATCGACGAGACCGGCAAAGACAATGTCTCGTTCAACCATGCCTGGCTCGACGACCGTTCGCGCACCCTGGCAACCATCCACATCCTGCAGACCAAGAAGCCCGACCTGATGCTGCTGCACCTGGCAGAGCTGGATTCTGAAGAGCACGAAGAAGGGCCGTACACGCCCCACGCCAAGGCGGTGGTCGAACGCAGCGACGAACTGATCGGCGATATCCTGAAGGCCCTGCCCGCCGGCTACACGCTGGCGCTGGTATCCGATCACGGCTTTGAGCGCGTGGACCGCATCGCAAACCTGAAAGCCATGGCCGCGGCCGATGGCGTTACCGGCGCTATGACGGTGGCGGGCGGCATCGTCACCACCACCGATTCCGCCGCCGCAGCGTGGCTGAAATCGCAATCGGGCAAGGGCGATGTAGGTCGCGAAATCCCGGCGGACGAACTGGCGCGTTACGCCCCACAGCTTTCCGGCACAGCCTATGAACCGGCCGCACATGTCATGTTCGGCACCGGCACCGACGCACACAGCGCGTCGAAAACCAGAGGCAATCACGGCTTCTGGCCCACGCGCGCTGACTATCACAGCGTCTTCCTGCTGTCGGGGCCCGGCATCAAACCGGCCGCGCTGGGCACGCTGGAGATGACATCGCTCGACGCCCGTTTCGAACAGGCGCTGGGCGTCACCTGCCCCCATTGAAAAGAAAAGGGCGGGAGCTGCCCTCCCGCCCTTTCGCTTTCTCGCGCCTCCACCGGGGGTGACGGCGCTGCCGGCCCCGGGTTTAGAGGGGCGGTCCGGGCGGCAGCGGGAAGCGCGAGCGCGGCCCCTTGCCCCAAACCGGCGCGATTTCCTTCGGCGCGTTGGCTTCGGGGTTTGTCAGGTAATGCGCGATCTGGCGGGCCGACTGGCGATAGAAGGCGTCGGTCAGCGGATCGCCATCCTTGCGGGATTTCAGGTCGTCAGCCAGGGATGCGAGCTGGTCCAGCACATAGTCCCTGGCTTCGGGCGCGGTATCCTTGGCCCCGCCCAGCTGCATCATAGACTCCATGGCGACCGACTGGGTCACCCGCAGCAATGCCTTCTCTTGCGCATTGCCCGACGGCGCCTTTTTCCAGGTTGCCGCCATCACCGTGTCCACCATTTCCGGGAAGGAATAGGTGTCGGGCTTGCGCGCGCCGAGGGCCACCATGCGCGCCGCGCGGTCGGCATCGAACAGGGGCTGGATCACCATGGCCGACAGGATGCGCGCGGCCCGCAGCTGGTCGAACACATCGTCCTTGGACATGTCTTCCAGGTTGCGGCCGGGATCGGGCGCGAGCTGGATCAACAGCGATTCCGGAATTTCCAGGTTCCTGGGATCGACGGCATCCATCAGCAGGCCCATCACCTCGCGCTGCTCGCTCGCCGGAATGAATTCCGTCGGCGGCAAGGGCTTTTCCTCGCCCTTGACGGTGAGGTTCTGGAACATGCCGCCGACATACTTCGTCGCGGACTCGATGGCATAGCGCTGGTTCAGATAGACCATCCAAAGGCGGATATCGCGCATCGCGCCGATCGGTTCGCCGGGCTTCAACATGCCCTGACCGTAGTTCGCCAGCGCGATCTTGCGGACGGCCGCCGTCTCTTTCAGGTTGGCCGTCGGCGTCTCGCGATCGTCATACCAGGTGTAGCGCGGGTCGGCATCGCGGGTGAACACCAGGCCCTGGGTACGCATGTCCTTGATGATGTTCTCCAGGCCGGCCTTTTCCCGTGCCGGTGCGAACGGCGTATAGGCATAACGCACCGTCATGATGTCATAGGCGCCGATCGAGTTCATGAAGGACTCCGACAGGTCCAGCTTGCCGTTGGTCACCTTCACGCGCGGGGTGGGATATTCCATCACCGAGGAGCGATTGTTCATGTTGGCCGCCCAGTTGTGCGGGAAGCCCAGGGTGTGACCCAGCTCGTGTGCCGTCAGCAGTGCCTGGCGCAGCAGGATCATGTCGCGCTGGGCCTTGGGCATCTTGAAGAAGGCTTCGTTGCTGAGCAGGCTGGGATCGGCCACCGTCACGCCCGAGCCGTCATCGGCCAGACCGCCGCTATAGGCATCATAATAGTTGCCGATGGTGCGCATGCGATAGGTGTCCATGTGGGTCTTGGACCCCAAGGTCTCGCCGGTGCGCGGATCGTGATAGTTGCCGCTGGAGCTGAAGCCGCGCTCGTCGCGCTGGATCCACAGCACATAGGCATAGCGGATATCCATCGGGTCCATGTCGGGCGGCGCGTCCCTGGCCTCGATGGCGTTCTTGAAGCCGGCCGCTTCGAAGGCCTTGTTCCACCACAAAAGCCCTTGTTTCATGGCGTGACGGATCGGATCGGGAATGGCGGGATCGAAGTAATAGACGATCGGCTTGACCGGCTCGCTCATCGCCGCGTTGGGGTCCTTCTTCTCCAGCCGCCAGCGGGTCACCCACTGGGTGTAGGGATTGTCATCGACCGGCTTGGAGAAATCCTGGAAGCGGATGCCGGAAACGCCGATACGGCTGTCGGTGACGCGCGGGGTGTAGCCGGTAGGGGCCTTCAGGAAGGAATGGTGGATGCGCATGGTGAAGGTACCGGGCGACGGCGTGACGTTGCTGAGCGCGGCACCCGGTGCATCCGAGGTGAAGGTCGAGACGGTCTCGATCTCGGTATTTTCCGGAAAGGCCTTCATCCGGCGGGGATAGAAGACGCTTTTGGACGGATCGAACTTGTAGTCGCCCAGCTTGGCGCGCTTGAACTGGGCGGCGATGCCGCCGGCGTCACGCATGAACAGCGGAGTGGCATCGACCACCACCTTACCGCCGACCTCCGATTCCACCGGCAGGACCGCCAGCACCGAGGTCGGGAAGCTGTCGGCCACACCTTCCTTGGTCTTGGCGGTGCCATTCGTGGCGCGGAAACCGAGGTTAATCTGATTGACGATCACCTTGGCGCCCGACTTCTCGAAGTGGATCACCGACGAAAAGATGATGCCGCGGTCGAAAGGCGCTTCGACCGAACCCGGATTGGTGGCGGCCGACACATAATAAAGTACGTCTTCGTTGAAGGCGGGGATTTCCATCAGCACCCGCCCTTTGGGGTCGAACCAGAAGGGCACATAGCCGTCGTTGCGGCTCAGGCTTGCGGTGCCGGTCCTGGGCGGCGCGTCGGCCGGGGCGGCCCCCGCGCCGGCCATAGGCAGCAGTGCGGCAAAGGCCAGGAAAAGCCAAGCAAACAGCAACTTGGTACGGTTTTCGACAGATTTCGGCACGCCCAACTCCCCAGATGAAAATCCGGATGGCGAGGCTTGCCCAGCGCGCTCCACGCCAAGTATCGAATGTCCGGGTGCCCCGCCAGACCTTCGAAGCCGCGCCAGCCTCGCCATCCAGCGGCAAGCTTAGGGCGTTTGCGATTGCGCTTCCGGGCAAATTGGCGGGCGCACTGGACAATGCGTTTGGATTTCGCATCGAAACAGGCCCAAGCGTGGTGGATTACATCACGAAGCCTTGGGGCCTTTCAAAAACCTTGCCCGGGAAGTTCCCCAAAAGCGCGGCCCATTTGCTGCACAAGAAACTCCAGGAACTGACCGGCGTTTCCAAGACGCAATGGACCGATACCGTTTTCTGGCCGGGGCGGCCCTGTTTTTCGCCTGCATCGCTTCCGCTGCCCATGCTGCTGACGTAGCGCGGGGGCGCTATCTCGCCATCCTGGGTGATTGCGCCGGCTGCCATACCAGCCCCAAGGGTGCGGCCTTTTCGGGGGGACTGCCGTTCCGCGCGCAATTCGGCACGGTTTACTCCACCAACATCACCCCCGATCCCCAGACCGGCATCGGCAGATGGAGCGGGGATGATTTCTACCGCGCCCTGCACGAGGGCGTGGCGCCGGACGGCAAGCATCTCTATCCGGCCTTTCCGTACATCTATTTCCGCCGCGTCACCCGGCAGGATACCGACGATCTGTTCGCCTACCTCAAAACGCTGAAGCCGGTGCACCAGCCGCCAACGCCTAACCGGATGATCTTTCCCGCCAACCTACGTTTCGGTCTGGTGTTCTGGAACTGGCTCTATTTCGACAAGAGCGCCCCTACCCTTCCCTCCAACGCCTCGCCCGCCTGGAAGCGGGGCGAGTACATCGTCAATGGCCTGGGCCATTGCGCGGCCTGCCATACGCCCAAGACCATCCTGTTCGGCGACGAGACCGATCGCCCGCTGGGCGGCGGTACCGTGGATCATTGGTTCGCCAACAATCTGGCGGGGGGCAAGGTGGAAGGTCTGGGCAAATGGAGCCGACGGGATATCGAGAAATTCCTGGCCATCGGCATCAGTGCGCACGCGACGGCCGCCGGGTCCATGCTGGAGAAAGTCACCTCGTCCACCAGCAAGATGACGCCACAGGATCGCACCGCCGTCGCGACCTATCTGAAAAGCCTGAAGCCGCAGCAACTGGCCGCCGCTGAAAAACCCCGCCGCGAACAGCTGGAACGCGGGCGCGGCGTTTACCAGGCCTATTGCCAATCCTGCCATGCGTCCAACGGCGAACCACGCGACGGCAGCGCCAGCGCCGGTTATCCTAGCCTTGCCGGCGACACGCTGGTGATGGGTCGCGATGCCACCACAGTCCTGCGCATCATCCTGACCGGCGGCACCGCACCCGCCTCCCCGGGGAAGGCGCCCGTCAAGCCCATGCCGGGTTTCGGCCATCTGGATGACGGCCAGATCGCCGATGTCGCCAGCTATATTCGCAATGCATGGGGCAATACAGCCCCGCCCGTGGACGCCACCAAGGTGCATGTGTTGCGCCGCGCGCTGAAGACCGGCTAGACCGCGCGCAATCCGATCCACCGCGCGAACAACCAGGTGGCGATGGCGAAGAAGACCAGGTTGGCCGGCACCCACATCATCAGGCCCGCGAGTTGCTGATCGCCCAGCGGAGTCAGGCCGAAACGGGCTGGATCGCCGTTCGGCATGGCGCAGACCACGCGCGGCGCGAACACCATGATCACGCCGGGCAAATCGGTGACCACCGCCGCCGTCATCACCATCAACGCGCGCGCGCCATCACCCAGCGGATTCCTGCCTAGCACGCCACTCCAGAAAAGGGTTGCGGCCAGCAGGATGGACGCCAATTCCAGCAGGGTGCGAAGCTGGTTGGCTGCCGCCCACCGGAACGCCGCGGGCCAATGCCAGAGCAGAAAGACGCAGACAAACGCAATCCAGCCCGCGATCGGGGAAACACGCGGTTCGACACCGGCCAACACCAGCAAGGGCGCGGCAATGGCGATCAACAACAGATGTTGCATCATGTGGACTGAGAACAGCAGCCCGCTCATCCGCGAGAGCAACACCACGCCGGCCAGCACCAGCGCGGCACCGACCAGTGCTGTCAAACGGGGCACGGCGGCACCGTCAGAGAGGCGATGACATTGAACAGGACCGCCACGAAGAACCACAGGCTGGACATCAGGCCCCACAAGGCCAGGAAGCGATTGCGACCCTCGCCGCCGCGTACAAGCAGCCAGATGCGCCAGGATACCCAGGCGCCGGCAAGGCATAGGGCCAGCGATACCAGGTCGACGAAGATCAGCAATGCAAACAGCCAGTTCGCGGACGCAGCGACCGGATGATCGGCGGGATAGCAAACATGCGCCGTGACGCCGTAGGCCAGCATCACGTGCCCCAGCCAGGCCAGCGGCGCGGCGCTGCAGCCGAACAGAAGCCACAGAAAGCGCGGCTGGCGCACCTCCGGCGCGGGGCCGGCGGGATCCAGCGCGGTCACGCCTTCAGCCCCAGCAGCGGCGTGACGTAGAACGTGAAGAACACCGCGATCCACACCGCGTCGACAAAGTGCCAGTAGAGCGCGCCGATATGGATGTGCGCAAAGCGGCGGCTGTTGAACAGCCCGCGCCACGACCAGAAGGTCAGCGCCAGCAACATCAGCACACCCACCACCACATGGGCCATGTGAAAGCCGGTGACGACGAAATAAAGCGAGCTGTAGGGCGTGGACGACAAGCCGAAAGGCTTGTCCGCCCATTCGAACCCCTGAATGACCAGGAAAATGAGGCCCAGCATCGCGCCGATGCCAAGCCCGGCCACCAGCCGCCACCGCTTGTTGTGCTCGATGCCCAGCTGGGCCCAGCCGACCGCCACCGACGACACCAGCAGGATCGCGGTATTGACAGCGGCAATACCCAAGGCCGGCGCGCCGCCTTCGGGAAAGGTGCCGGGCGGATGCGGCTGCACCGCCAGGTAAAAATAGGAGAACAGCAGATATGCGAACAGCGATGCTTCGGTGAAGACGGTGAAGATCATCGCCCACCAGCCGCTGGCGCGGGTGTCCAGTGCACCGACCGGCAAGGCGCGGTCAGCCATGCGGCACCTCGGCGGTTTCGCCCAGCTCGGCGCGCGGCCACAGCCAGATCAGGATGCACAGGGCTGTCGTCAGAATACCTAGCGCGACCACCAGCCAGTTCACCAGCGCCAGGCCCGCCGTCAGCACTGTCATCGCCAGTGCAAGGCACAGCGGCACCAGCGTGTCGCCGGGCATCTTCAGGATGATATTGGGCTCGGCATCCAGCGGCGTGGTGCCCAGGGCCTCACGTCCCTGCTCCAGCACCAGGCCTGTCTCGGTGATGCTGCGTTCGCGCGTGCCCAGCCGATCCTCCCACAAGGGATGGCGGCTGGCGACGGTGGGAACGACCGTGAAGTTGTATGGGGGCGGCGGCGATGTGGTGGCCCATTCCAGGGTCGGCGCATCCCAGGGATTGTCGCCGCTCGGCGCGCCACGTTTCAGGCTGATCCAGACGTTCCAGACGAACAGCAGAACCCCAATCCCGAACAGGAAACTGCCCACGGTGGTGACCAGGTTGACCCAATCCCAGCCCATGCCCTCGCCATAAGTATAGATGCGGCGCGGCATGCCCAGCAGGCCGGAGATGTGCATCGGGAAGAAGCCCAGGTTGAACCCGATGAACATGGTCCAGAAATTCCACCGGCCCAGCCGCTCGTTCATCAGCCTTCCCGTCATCTTGGGAAACCAGAAATAGGTCGCGCCCACCACCGGGAACACATTGATGCCAATGAGCACATAGTGGAGATGTGCAACCACGAAATAGGTATCGGTCAACTGCCAGTCTACCGGTACCGATCCGGTCATGTAGCCGCTCACTCCGCCGATCACGAACAGGATGATGAAGCTGGCGAAGAACAGGAACGGCGTGGTGAAGATGGGCCGTCCGTGCCAGATCGTAGCGAGCCAGGCGAACACACCCACACCCGACGGCAGCGCGATGATGATCGACGCGGCGCTGAAGAAACTGAGCGATATGCCGGGCAGCCCGGTGGCGAACATGTGGTGTACCCACACCCCGAAGCCCAGCACCATGGTCGCCACCGTCGCCAGCGCCACAACGCTGTAACCGACCAGCGGCCGGCGCACGAATACCGGCAGGCCATCGGAGACCATGCCCATCGCCGGCAACACGATGGCATAGACCCAGGGATGACCGAACATCCAGAACAGGTGCTGCCACAACAGCGCCGATCCGCCTGTCGATGCGTCGAAGAAATGCGTGCCGAGGTTGCGGTCCATCCACAGCAGCAGGAAAGCCAACGATACTGCCGGAATGGCGAAGACGTTTGCGGCCGAGGCCGTCAGGGTGCCCCAGATCAGGATCGGCACCCGGTTGATCGACATGCCGGGGCAGCGCATGCGCAGGAAGGTAACGATGAAATTGATCGACCCCACGGTGGTTGAGATGCCCAGCAGGATCATGCCCAGGGCATAGAGATCGATGTTGGGCCCGTTGTTGTAGGCGCGCGCCGCCAGCGGCACGTAATTGAACCAGCCAACATTGGGTCCGAAGCCCACCGCGAATCCGGAATAGAGTACAATGCCGGCGAACAGGTAGATCCAGTAACTGACCGCGTTCAGCCGCGGCAGCGCCATGTCGCGCGCGCCCAGCAGGAGCGGCCACAGATAGTTGCTGAACCCCGACAGCACCGGCCCGGCATACAGGAAGATCATGGTCATGCCGTGCATTGTGAACAGCTGGTCATACTGTTCCGGCGTCAGCAGATGCAGGTTCGACCAGCTGAGTTGCAGGCGGAAAACCAGCGCCTCGATGCCGCCAACGATCAGGAAGGCAAAGGCGGTGAAGATGTAGCGGATGCCGATTTCCTTGTGATCCACCGTTGCCAGCCAGCCATACAGTCCTGGCGAGGTTTCCCATAGCTTCTCCAGCCGCGCCTGCAACGCCGCGCTCTGCGGCGCCGATGACGGGCGGCGATCGTAACCTGTGCTGCTCATGTCAGCCCCACGAGATAGGCTTGGATGGCATCGAACTGCACGGGCGACAGCTTCAACGCCGGCATGCGGTTGCCAGGTTTCAAGCTTTGCGGATCCGCGATCCAGCGGCGCAGGGTCGCCGGGTCGTTGGGCAATACACCCGATGCCAGGGTATGTCGCTGCATCAGGTGGCTGAGATCAGGCCCCATGCTGCCGTCCGCCTGCGTGCCGCGCACGGCATGGCAGTTGCCGCAATGTTGCACGAACAGGGCTTCCCCTTCGACACCGCGCGGTGCGGAAAGCTGATCGGCCCACCAGCGCTGGAAGCTTTCCTGCGGCTCCGCGATCACGCGCAGCAGCATCTTGGCGTGCTGGGCCCCGCAATATTCCGTGCACTGGCCGGTAAAGACACCCGCCTTGTTCGCTTGCAGCCAGGTCTGGTTGATCTGACCGGGAATGGCATCCATCTTTCCCGCCAGCTGCGGCACCCAGAAGGAGTGAATCACGTCCCCGCCCACAAGGCTCAACTTCACCGGCATGCCGACAGGAATATGAATCTCGTTGGCGGTGACGAAGCTTTGACCTTCGCGCTGGTAGCGAACCTGCCACCACCACTGCCTGCCGGTGACTTCGATTGAAAGCGCGGGCGTGACCGGTGACGCCTGGATATCGGCCAGCACCTTCACAGTCCAGCCCACCGTGACGAGCAGCGCCAGGGTGGAAAGTCCCCCGCCGATCCATAGCCAATTCAATCCCCCGCCTTCCGGCAATACCGCACCGGCATCCATCGCCGGACGGCGGCGCCAGATCGCACAGGCCAACAACACCGTAATGATGGCAATGACCACGACCGAGACGACCAACAGCCCCCAGGTCAACGGCACCACGGATGCCGACTGCGCCCCTACGCCGCTTAAGTAATGCAGGGGCGCGGCACGCGCGGCAGTGGCGGAAATTGCCAGCGGAATGGCGGCTGAAAATGCGCGCACGGAACTGTCCTGGACCTTGGGGAACCAACGCACATGTTCCCAATTCGATCCGTCCATGGGAACGGCGGTTCCTGGCAGACGTTCTGCTTTGACATTCAGACAGAGGGCGCAACTTCATGCCCAATCCCCGCTCGACAGCCCAGATTGCCGGCCATCCCCTGCATCCCGTGTTGGTGCCAATCCCCATCGCCTGCTTCGTGGGTACGTTGCTGACCGATATCGCCTATTGGCAAACCGCGAACATGCAATGGGCAAACTTCTCGGCCTGGATGCTGACCGTGGGGCTGGTCGTCGCCCTCTTCGCCGTCATCGCAGGCTTCATCGACTTTCTGGGCGATCGCCGCATTCGTGACCTGCGCGCGGTCTGGATCCATGCGATCGGCAACGCCATCGCGCTGGTTCTGGCAATTGTCAACGCCTTCATCCACAGCCGCGATGCCTACACCTCTGTCGTGCCCACAGGCCTGATCCTGTCGGCGCTGACCGTATTGATCCTGCTGGTGACCGGCTGGATGGGATGGGAAATGGTCTATCGCCACCGCGTCGGCGTGGCGGAAGGAGACCGGACATGATCGGCCGCGTTCTCCTTCTTACCACGGCCGTGCTGGCGCTGGCCGCGTGTGGGCCCGAGCCCCGCGATCCCAAAAAGCAGATCGGCGCGAATCCCGACCTGCCCGACATTCACGAGTATCTGCTGCCGCCGATGCATGTGGTGAAGAATGTCGGCTGGAACGGCGCCACTCCGAAAGCCGCGCCGGGTCTGAAAGTGACCGCGCTGGCGCGCGACCTGAAGAACCCGCGCATGGTCTATGCCTTGCCCAATGGGGACGTGCTGGTGGTGGAATCCGATGGCCCGCCGGCGCCGATCAGCCGGCCCAAGGAATTTATCATGAACCTGATCGAGAAGCAGGCCCATTCCAGGGTCAAGGCGGGAAACCGCATCCTGCTTCTGCGCGACAATGGCAACGGCCATGTCTCACGCTACATCTTTCTGGATCACCTGCACTCGCCCTTCGGGCTCGTGCTGGTCGGCAACGACTTCTATGTCGCCAACACCGACGGCGTGATGCATTACCCCTATCAGGAAGGCCAGACGCAGATCACCGCGCCCGGCACCCAGCTGACGCCGCTGCCCGGCGGGCCGATAGATCACCATTGGACCAAGAGTCTGACGGCCAGCCCCGACGGCACCAAGCTGTATGCCGGCGTCGGGTCCAACAGCAACATCACCGAGAATGGCATCGGCGCCGAACTGGATCGCGCCGCGATCTGGGAAATCGACCGCGCCACCGGCGCCCATCGCCTGTTCGCGACCGGACTACGCAATCCCAACGGCCTGACCTTCGAGCCTGAAACCAAGGTCCTGTACACCGTTGTGAACGAGCGTGACGAACTGGGCCCGGATCTGGTGCCCGATTACCTCACGAGCGTGAAGGATGGCGCATTCTACGGTTGGCCCTACAGTTATTACGGGCAGCATGTCGATCCGCGCGTCATGCCGCAGCGGCCCGACCTGGTGGCCAAAGCGATCGCGCCAGACTACGCCCTTTCCAGCCATGTCGCGCCACTGGGCCTGACCTTCAATCCCGGCGACGCGCTAGGCGCGCATTACAGGGGCGGAGCCTTTATCGGCGAACATGGCAGCTGGGATCGCAGCGAACTGAATGGCTACAGGGTGATATTCGTGCCCTTCGCCAACGGCAAGCCATCCGGCATGACCGAGGATGTGCTGACCGGCTTCATAGACGGCGACACCGCCCATGGCCGCCCCGTGGGCGTCGCGCTGGACAAGCAGGGCGCTCTGCTTGTCGCCGATGATGTCGGCGGCACGGTGTGGCGGGTCACCGCGGCGCGATAGCCGCCGCATGCCTTCATCGGTGATCCGGGAATTTCATTATAGGCCCCAGGCGCACGAACTGGCGGTGACGTTTGTCAGCGGCCGCCGCTATTGCTACCTGCAGGTGCCGGAAGCAGTTTACCGCGCCATGCGGGAAAGCGCGTCCAAGGGCGAATACTTCAACGCCCATATCCGCGATCACTTCGCTTTCCGACGCGAACCGCATTGAATCGAGAAGATGATGAAATGGTGCGCCGGAACTACATCTATATCAACGAACACGTCGCTATTTCACATACAATTTGCCCGCGATGCGTGGCTACCGTCAAAAATACCAAAAAGAATCCAGACTTCAGAAAGCGTGGGCTTTAACCAACGCCCAAACTTTTTTTCCCGGGACGAGGCCCAGTTCTTCCACGGCCTCCGACGTCAATCGCGACAGGGTCGGGCCTGCGGCCGTATCCACCTCGACCAGTCGCCCTGCTCCCTGCACAATTACGGACACTACGGTGCCTTCCAGTACATTGCGCGCGGATATGGCTCGTGGCCGCTCTGTTGTCAGCAAGACCTGATCGGCACGCAGCCACAGAAATTGCTCAAATGGTTCGTGCGCGCTGCGCAGCTGCCGTGCCGGGATTGCCGTGCCGGTGTCACGCGAGTCCAGCAAGGCGCGGAAGGCGGGCTGGCGGGAGGCATCGGCTAAATCGCCCTGCGCCACCACGCGCCCTTCCGCCACGGCCACCAGATGGCTGGCGATTGCAGCGGCTTCCTCTATGTCGTGCGTCACCACCAGCATGGAAAGACCATAAGTGCGATGCATGTCGCCCAGCACCCGCAAGAAAGCGCCACGGCGCGCCCGGTCCAGCGCTGCGAAAGGTTCATCGAGCAACAGGAAATCCGGCGCCGAGGCCAAGGCGCGCGCCAGCGCGACCCGGCTCCTTTCGCCGCCTGACAGGTTGGCGACCGGCCGATCGAGCTGTGCGGTGATGTCGAAGAAGCGCGCAATCTCTTCCAGCGTCGGCGCAAGATGCCGCGGCGTGCGCGACCAGGCATAGGCGATGTTCCTGCGCACGCTGAGATGGGGAAACAGCCGCGCATCTTGGAACACCAGTCCCAGCCCGCGTCGATGCGGCGGGATCGCGGAAACATCACGCCCGTCCAGTCGCACGGAAGCGCGCGAGGGCTTCAATCCCGCCAGCGCCGCCAGGATGCTCGACTTGCCGCCACCGGACGGGCCGAACAAGGCGGTGATACCAGACGGCGCTTGAAATTTTGCGGCCAGGGTGAAGGCGCCTTGCGTCAGGCAGATGTCGGCATCGAGCCTCATTGCGAGAGCCGCCGCGTCGCCCAGCGCTGCAAAACCTGCGCGCCGGCAAGACCTGCGACCGCCACCGCGAAAGACAGGCCCGCGAGCCGCATCGCTTCCATCTCGCCGCCGGGTTGCTGCAGGACCGCGTAGATGGCGAGCGGCAAAGTCTGTGTCTGGCCCGGAATGTTGCCCGCAAAAGTGATGACCGCGCCGAATTCCCCCATCGCGGCGGCAAACGCCATCACCGCACCAGCCAGAATACCCGGCCAGGCCAGGGGCAGCGCGATGGTGAGAAAGCGGTCCAGCGGCGATGCCCGCAACATCGCCGCCGCTTCGAACAACCGCCCATCGGTCGCTTCGAAAGCCAGCCGGATGCTGCGTACGAAAAGCGGAAAGACCATCACCGCGGTGGCGATGGCCGCACCCTGCAAGGTGAAGGCAAGATGCAGCCCCAGCGGCTGGCCCAGAACACCGTGCCGCCCCAGGACGATCAGCAACAGAAAGCCGACCAGCACAGGCGGCAGGATCACCGGCAGGTGGGTGAACCCATCCAGCACCAGCTTGCCGGGCAGGCGCGGCCGCGACAGCACAAAGGCAACGGCGATGGCAAACGGCAGCGACCACAGGACCGCGCGCGCCGCCACTGACAGGCTGGTGACCAGGATTTCCAGCTCCGCGCCCGTCATGGCGTGTCCAGCATCAGCATGTCGACCAGCGCGCCCGCATCCTGCGCCGGTTGATCGGGCGGCAGACGGATCAGCGCATTGGCGGCGGCGAAGATCGAGATCAAAGACGAGTCCTGGTCTTCGAAAGCTGTCACGGCAAGACGCCCCTCCTCATCGCCATGCCAGCGTGCGCGCAAATAATGCTCACGCGGACCATTGGCAGGTAGCGGCCTCTCCAGCCGGGCGCGCTGAAACACGGGTTCTGCCGGCTGACCCAGCATTGCCCGGACCAGCGGCTTCAGGAAAAGTTGCGCGCAGACCAGCGCCGAGGCGGGATTTCCCGGAAGCCCAAGCACCATCGCGTCGGGCGCCGTACCGAACCAGGTCGGCTTGCCGGGGCGTACCGCAACCTTCTCCACCGCAAGCGACAGGCCCAGCTTCATCAGTGCCGGGCGGGCGTGATCGTGATCGCCGACCGACGCGCCGCCGATCACCACCAGCAGGTCGCTGTCGCGCAAGCCGGCTCCGGCCGCGCGCGCGATGGCTTCCACATCGTCCTTTTCGACAGCCAGTCTTTGGCAGTGCGCACCCCATTGGCGCGCCAGGCCCGCGATCCCGAACGTCGCGGATTCAAAAATCTGCCATGGCCCCGGCAAGGTGCCCGGCGCGGCCAGCTCATCCCCGCTGGACAGAATGGCGATGCGCGGGCGGCGCACGACATCGACATGCGCTGCCCCCCCCGCGGCGACCAGCGACACCGCCACGCCATCCAGCCTGCGGTTTGCGTCCAGCAGAACAGTGCCGGCGGCAAAATCACCGGCCCGCGGACGCACATGGTGATGCACGCGCGCAGCCGGCACCGTCAGCGCGGCTCCCTCGCGCCGCACATCTTCCTGGATGACGACCGCGTCCGCGCCGAAGGGCATCGCAGCGCCCGTCGAAATGCGAATGGCACAACCCTTGTCGCAGATACCGTCGAATCCGGCTCCCGCTGCGGATTCGCCGGTGACCGTCAGCACGCCCGGCGCATCGGCGCTGCGGATGGCATAGCCATCCATTGCCGATACCGCGAAGGGCGGCTGGTCACGCGTCGCGCGCACGGCGCGCGCCAGCACGCGGCCCAGCGCATCCTCCAGTGCGACACGTTCGTGCCCCAACTGCACGGCATGTGCCAGCATCGCGGCACGCGCCTGTTCAACGGTCATCATCGCCTTGGAAGCTTTGCCGGCTTGTGCCACGTTTATTCCACCCGTTCAAAAAGACGCTAAGCCGGAGCTTCCCCCCTTGTCCATGCGCGCCTTCACCCTGTCCCTGCTGCTTGCCCTCGCGCCCGTTTCCGCCATGGCACAAACTGTATTCGCGGCGGCGTCACTGACCGACAGCCTGAAGCAGGTGGCCGACATATATAAGTCGCGCACCGGCAGGAGCGTTACCCTGTCGTTTGGCGCTTCCTCCACCCTAGCACGGCAGATCGATCAGGGTGCCCAGGCCGACATCTTCTTTTCCGCCGACACCGATTGGATGGACTATCTCGCCAAAGGCGGCCACATCACCACCGCCTCGCGCAAGGATCTGCTGGGCAACCAGCTGGTGCTGGTCGCCGCGCCTGACGCCAGGCCCGCGCCACGCATCGCGCCCGGCTTCAACCTGGCCGGCGCGCTGGGTGACGGTCACCTGGCCCTCGCCGACCCGGCTTCTGTGCCCGCAGGCAAATACGGCAAGGCGGCTCTAACGGCGCTGGGCGTGTGGGACAGCGTCGCGTCCAAGGTGGTGAATGCCGAGAATGTGCGCGTGGCGCTGGAATATGTGGCGCGCGGCGAAGCGCCTTACGGCATCGTCTATGCCACGGACGCAAAAGTCGCGCCACAGGTGAAGCTGGCTGGCACCTTTCCGGAAAACACCCATGCGCCCATCGTCTATCCCGTGGCGCTGACCGCGACGGCGGCGCCAAATGCGCGCGATTTCCTGGCCTTCCTGTCGTCGGCCGAGGCGCGTGCCGTGTTCGAGAAGGCCGGCTTCAGCCCGCGCTAGGTCCACGCACATAATCGCCGGAAGCACCGCCGCGCTTCTCCAGCAAGGCAATCTCTTCGATCACCATGGCGCGATCCGATGCCTTGAGCATGTCGTAGATGGTCAGGCAGGCGACCGAGACTGCGGTCAACGCTTCCATCTCCACCCCGGTCTGGCCGCTGGTACGGGCGCGCGCGGTGACCACCAGGGCGCCTACGGCTTCGTCGGCAGCGATATCCACCGCCACGCTGGACAGGGGAATGGGATGGCACAGCGGAATGAGCTCAGCGGTCTTCTTGGCGGCCATGATCCCGGCGATCTGGGCGGCTGCGCGCACACTGCCCTTCTTGCTGTCACCCGCCAGCGCCCTGGCCAATGTCGCCGGCGCCATGCGCACCCGGCCGCTCGCCACCGCCTCACGCGCGGTGACCTGCTTGTCGCCGACGTCGACCATGCGCGCATGGCCCGAAGCGTCGAGATGCGTCAGATCGCCCATCACCGCTCCTGAAAGCGCGGCGTCAGTTCCGCCAGGTTGCAGGGCTTGTGACGGCTGTCGATCTGGAAGCGGATCAGCTTGTCCCAGCCATCCTTGCAGGCGCCGTTGGAACCCGGCAGGCAAAAGATCAGCGTACCGCCCGCCAGCCCGGCGCAGGCGCGACTCTGCATCGTGGAAAGCCCCACGCTCTGGAACGAAATCATGTGCCAGACGGGCTCAAAGCCCTCGATCGCCTTGTCGAACAGGGGCCGCACGGCCTCCGGTGTCACATCGCGTCCCGTCAGCCCGGTGCCGCCAGTCGAGACGATAACGTCGATATCGGGATCGGCTATCCAGGCCTTCATCTGCGCCTGAATTTCTCCGACATCGTCATGCACGATGCTGCGGGCCGCCAGAGCATGGCCATCGCGCAGCACGCGGTCGGCCAGCAACTTGCCGGACGTGTCGCTTTCCTCGTCGCGGGTGTCCGATACCGCCAGCACCGCCACTTTCAGCGGACGAAAGGCGATCTCGTCCGAAATCCGCCCGCCGCCCGGCGCCTGCAATGTCTCGCTCATGCCACATCCTTGTTTGCCGCTGCGCGCCGCGCGCGATCTTCTTCCCGGGGTTCGATCCAGCGCGTGCCGCCGGATCCGACTTCCTTCTTCCACAGTGGCGCATCGGTCTTGAGATAATCCATCAGCACCTGCACCGCCGCAAACGCGGAAGCGCGATGCACCGACAGCGCCGCAACCAGCACGATCGCCTCGCTCGGCGCGATGCGTCCCACGCGATGGATGACCAGCAGATCGGGACAGCCAAAGCGCGCCGCGACATCCTGGGCAAGGCGCGTTATCTCCTTCCGGGTGAAGCCGTCATACTGCTGAATGTCCAGCGCCGTGACCGCCTCGCCGGCGCTGGCGCCACGGCACAGGCCCACGAAACTCACGAGCGCGCCGGCATCCGCGCGACCTGCGGAAAAGGCCGCACATTCCGCCTGGGGATCGAACGGGTCGGTCACGATCCGCACATCCATCTCAGCCACCACTCATAGGCGGCAGGAACGCGATCTCATCGCCATCGGCCACGGCAACAGACAGGTCATGCGCAACGCTGTGATTGACGATCAGGCGCACCGGCGTCACCGCCATCGCCCGGCCCAGCGGGGGTTGGACGCGCGCAACCCACGCCTTGAGGTCGGACAGCGTTCGCACATCATCCGGCAGCACAACCTCCGCCAGCTCCGGCGGCGCGACATCGCTCAGCTTGCCCAGAAACACCAGACGCATCTCAGCCGCCCGTCATCGACATGTGGCGCGCAAGCGCAGGCGCCGCGCCCTGGACCGGCAACTGGAAATCATGCGCCTTCGGTTTGGCGGCAATGGCCATATCGATGGCGGCATGCACGGCGCGGTCGTCGGCACCGCTGCGCAACGGCGCGCGCAGATCGACCGCGTCGCCCTGCCCCAGGCACATATAAAGCGTGCCGGTGCAGGTCACGCGCACCCGCCGGCAGCTTTCGCAGAAATTGTGGCTGAGCGGCGTGATGAAGCCCAGCCGCCCGCCGGTCTCGGCGATGCGGACATAGCGCGACGGCCCGCCTGTACGGTCGGGCAATTCGGCCAGCGTCCAATAGGATTGCAGTTCGCGCCGCACATCGGCCAGCGACAGGAACTGATCGGTGCGGTCTTCATCCACAACGCCGAGCGGCATGGTCTCGATCAGCGAGAGGTCCATGCCGCGCGCGTGCGCCCAGCCAATGATGTGCGGCAGATCGCGCGCATTGTCGTTCTTCAAGGCCACCGTATTGATCTTGACGTTAAGGCCCGCTTCCTGCGCCGCAGCGATGCCGTCCAGCACCGCATCCAGTCTGTCGCTGCGAGCGATGCGGGCGAAGGTGGCGCGATCCAGGCTGTCGAGCGAGATGTTGATGCGCCGCATCCCCGCTGCCGCCAGGCTGCCCGCAAACTCGCGCAGCCGCACGCCATTGGTCGTCATGGTCAGTTGGTCGAGCGCGCCGGTCTTCAGGTGCCGCGAGAGAGATTGAACCAGATCCAGGATGCCCCGCCGCATCAGCGGCTCGCCGCCCGTCAGGCGCAGGTGACGCACGCCGCGCCGCACGAACATCGATGCCAGCCTGTCGATCTCCTCCAGGCTCAGCAGGTCCTCGCGCGGCAGGAACTGCATCCGCTCGGTCATGCAATAGGTACAGCGCAGATCGCAGCGGTCGGTGACCGACAGGCGCACATAATCGATCGTCCGGCCGTAACCGTCGATCAGCGGGCGCGTCTGGCGATCCGGTGAAAGCATGGCCGCAGCATAGGCCATCGGCGCCGCGCATAAAAGTAAACAGGATGGCGCAAAAGTCGCGCCCGCGATCGCGCCGCATTGAAGGGCGGTTCCGCCTGACACATACTATGGCGCGATGGCGCTGACAGTTCTTCTTATAGATAGCGACGAGAACCGGGCCCGGGCGCTGGAGGAAAAGCTCGGCGAATCCGGTTTCGCCCGCGTCCTGCGCGCGCAGGGTCCCGATCTGGCGGCAGCGGTGGAACGCGCCAGCCCCGACCTGGTCATCATCGACATGGCCCTGCCCGACCGCGACGCGCTGGAAGACATCCGTGCCGTCTCGGCCGCAAGCCCGGTGGTGATGTTCGCCGGCACCGACGATCCCGCCTTCGCCCAGGAAGCCATCGCGGCGGGGGTCTGTTCCTACAATCTGTCAGGCGTGGCCTTGCAGGATGTGCGCCCGATCATGGCCTCGGCCATCGCGCTGTTCCAGCGCTACCGCCATGTCGAGACCGAACTGGCCACCGCGCGCGCCCTGCTGGAGGAACGCCGCCTGATCGAACGCGCCAAGGCCATCCTGATGCGCGACCACAAGATGACCGAGCCGGAAGCCTATCGCTGGCTGCAGAAGAAGGCGATGAACGAAAGCCGAAAACTGGCGCAGATCGTGGCCGAATTCGTGACCCAGGAAGAAAATTCGCGGCGGGAGAGCAAGCCATGAGCGAGGTTGTGGCGATGAAAAACCCGCGCAGCGGCACGCGCCTGCGGATCGGCTTTTTGCGGCTGACCGACTCCGCGCCCGCCATCGTGGCGGAGGAATTCGGCTATTTCGCCGAGGAAGGCATGGACGTCGAGCTGCTGGAAGAACCATCCTGGGCCAACATCGCCGACAAGATGGCCTATGGCTTCCTGGATGCCGCGGTGATCGTGCCGCCTTTGGCCTTCGCCATCGCGCTGGGCCTGCGCGGCGTCAGTCAGAACCTGATCATTCCCGGCAACGTCAGCCTAGGGGGGAACACCGTCACGCTGGCGCCCAAACTGGCAGCGTCCGTGCGCGAGATTGCGCAGGAGAAAAACCTTTCCATGCCCCGGGCACTCGCCGCGCGCCTGGAAGGCGAGACAGCGCCTTTGCCGCTGGGCATCGTGCACGCTTATTCCACGCACAACCTCCTGTTGCGCTATTGGCTGGCCAGCGCGGGGCTCGAAGCCGGCCGGCAGGTGAAGCTGTCGGTGGTTTCTCCGGCGCGCGCCGTTGAAGCGCTGCAGTCCGGCCAGATCGCGGGTTTCTGTGCCGGCGCGCCCTGGGGCGAAGTCGCGGCGCGGGCTGGCGTGGGCGCCGCCATCGCCACGTCCGACGATATCTGGCGCAACGCGCCGGAAAAGGCTTTCGCGGTACGCGAGCGCTGGGCCGAGGAAAATCCCGAAGCCCTGAAAGGCGCGATCCGCGCGCTGGCGCGCGCTGCCCAATTTTGCGACGCGCCCGAGAACGCTTCCTATACCGGCGCACTGCTGTCGCGCCACCGCTACCTGGACGTGGACAGCCACGCCATTCTCTCGTCCCTGCCCGGCGGTGCGGTTACCCAGCGCAACCTGTCGCGCTTCTGGCGTCATGCCGCAACTTTCCCCTGGCTCAGCCACGCCCATTGGTTCCTGCAGCAAATGGCGCGCTGGGACCTGATCGACGCGCGCCTGGATCGCGCGGCTCTGGCCACGCGCGTCTATCGGCCGGACCTGTACCGCGCGGCAGTCGCACCGCTGGGCATTTCCGTGCCCGTCGCCGATACGAAAGCGGAAGGCGCGCACGACGCGGCCTGGTCGCTGGAAGCCACGCCACGGCCGATCGCGATGGGTCCTGACCGCTTCTGCGACGGTCAGGTCTTCACGGCGCCGGCAGTGACCGTCGCCCAATAGACTGGCGCGCTGCACAAAAAATAGACTGAGAACCTGTCGCATTCCGCTTTAGTGGCGGAAACAACGGGATTATTTCCGATTTCGTCGCCGAAAACCGTCATTTCGCACTTGCGAAACCGCCCATCTTGCGTTGGCATTCAGCCAGGCCGGATCCGAGTCCGGCGGCACGGACCCAATGGCGGGTCCGATCGCGAAAATCCCGACCACCCGCGAGCCAATGGCGGTTCGCATGCGGCGCGAAAGCGCCACAGCGAGCCATGCGATGAAAAGCGCGTTCCTGAAGTCCGGGCATCTTCCCACCCTGATTGCCTGCTTCCTGTATTTCGATCTCAGCTTCGCGGTGTGGGTACTTCTGGGACCGCTCGCCGTCCTGGTCGCACCGGACCTGCATCTCAATGCCGGACAGAAAGGCCTGATGGTCGCGGTGCCGGTGCTGGCGGGCGCGGGCTTGCGCTTCCTCAACGGAATCCTGGTGGGCCAGTGGCGCCCGCGTGCGGTGGGCATCCTGATGCAGCTGGTCGTCATCGCGGGCCTGCTGATCGCCTGGGCCGCGGGCGTTCACAGCTTCTCCCAGATCCTGATGCTGGGCATTGTCCTTGGCGTTGCCGGCGCCAGCTTTGCCATCGCGCTGCCGATGGTCTCCTACTGGTATCCGCCCGAGCATCAGGGCACCGCGCTTGGCCTGGCGGGCGCGGGCAATTCCGGCACCGTCTTCGCTTCGCTCTTCGCGCCGATGCTGGCCATGGCACTGGGCTGGCGCAATGTCTTCGGCCTGGCCGCGCTGCCGCTGATCGCGGTGTTCGTGCTGTTCCTGTTCGCAGCCAAGAACAGCCCCGACTGCCCGCCGAAAAAGAGCATGGCCGATTATGCGCGCCTGCTGCGCCAGGGCGACTGCTGGTGGCTGATGTTCTTCTACGCCGTCAGCTTTGGCGGTTTTGTCGGCCTGTCGTCCTTCCTGCCGATCTATTTCCACGATCAATACAAGCTGACGCCCGTCACCGCCGGCTACTTCACGGCGGCCTGCGTCTTCGCCGGCTCCTTCGCGCGGCCCTTCGGCGGCTATCTCGCCGACCGCATCGGCGGCACCCGCGCCTTGTCGGCGGTGTACGCGGTCGTGGCGCTGGTCCTTTTGGCAGTGAGCCAGAGTGTTCTGCCCGCCGCCGGTGCGCTGGCAGCCTTCGTCTTCGGCATGGCGACCCTGGGCATGGGCAACGGCGCGGTGTTCCAGCTGGTGCCCCAGCGCTTCGGCCGCGATGTAGGCCTGATGACGGGCCTGGTCGGCATGACCGGCGGCGTGGGCGGTTTCTATCTCGCCGCCAGCCTGGGCTACGCCAAGCAGTTCACCGGCAGCTACTCCTTCGGCTTCCTGGTCTTCGCAGGCCTGGCCATCGTCGCTTGGGGCGGCATCAGCGCGGTGCGCCTGCGCTGGCGCCGCGAGGCGTCGGATCTCGCTTTCGTACGCGTCTAGGAGGCGTCCATGAACATGATCGCCGATCCGCGCGAGCATCTGGTCGTCATTGGCAACGGCATGGCCGGCATGCGCACGGTCGAGGAGCTGCTGAAGCTGGAAAACGGCAAGCGCTTCCGCGTCACCGTCTTCGGCGCCGAGCCGCATCCCAACTACAACCGCATCATGCTCTCCAGCGTGCTGGCGGGCGACAAGACGGTCGACGAGATCGTCATCAACACCCGCGAATGGTATGCGCAGAACGGCATCACGCTGGTGACCGGCGATGCAGTGACTCGCATCGATCGCGGCGACCGCACGGTGACCACCGCCGCCGGGCTCAGCGTGCGTTACGACCGCCTGCTGATCGCGACGGGCTCTCGCCCGATGGCGCCGCCGATCCCCGGCCTGGGTCTTCCCGGCGTCTGCGCCTTCCGCGATATCGCGGACGTGGACAAGATGCTGGCGGCAGCCCAGACCCACAAGCGCGCGGTCGTGATCGGCGGCGGCCTGCTGGGGCTGGAAGCGGCCTGGGGCCTGAAGCAACGCGGCATGAGCGTGGCGCTGGTGCACCTGATGCCCACTCTCATGGAGCGCCAGCTCGATGCCGCGGCCGGCCAGATGCTGCAGCGTGACCTGGATCGCCGCGGCATCGCCTTCTTCACCGACGGACAGACCGAGGAAATCACCGGCACCGAGCGCGCCGAGGGTGTGCAGCTGGCCGATGGCCGCTTCGTGCCCGCCGACCTGGTGGTCTTGGCCATCGGCATCCGGCCCAATATTGACCTGGCCAAGTCGGCCCAGCTGGAAGTCAATCGCGGCATCGTCGTCACCGACGACTTGCGCACCTCAGATCCCGATATCTTCGCGGTCGGCGAATGCGTGGAACATCGCGGCAATGTCTTTGGCCTCGTCGCGCCGATCTGGGACCAGGCCAAGGTCTGCGCCGCGCGCATGGCGGGCGACGAACGGGCCATCTTCACCTCCAAGGCGCTCGCCACCAGCCTGAAGATCACCGGCGTGGACGTCTTCTCGGCCGGTGCGCTGATGGCCGCCGATGAAGGCGACGACGAAATCACCCTGCGCGACGACAGCCGTGGCCTCTACAAGAAGATCGTGCTGCGCGACGGCAGGCTGGTCGGCGCGGTGCTGTATGGCGATGTGGCCGACGGCCAGTGGTACCTGCAGCTGATGCGTGACAAGCAGGACATCGGCGACATGCGCGAACGCCTGGTGTTCGGCCGCGCCTTGGCCGAGGCCGGCACGGGCAAGCCTTCGGGCCCCGACTTTGCGTCCATGCCCGACGATACACAGATCTGCGGCTGCAATGGCGTGTGCAAGGGCGCCATCGTCTCGGCGATCCAGCAGAAAGGCCTCACCTCACTGTCGGAAGTGCGCGCCCATACCAAGGCGTCTGCTTCGTGCGGCCAGTGCACCGGCCAAGTGGAAGGTCTGCTGGCCTTTGCGGCGGGCGATGCCGCCAAGCCGACCAAGAAAACCGTCTGCGGTTGCACCGACGCCAGCCATGACGAGGTGCGCGCGGGGCTAGTCGCGCAGAAGCTCAAGACCATGGACGCGGTGCGCGACGCCTTCGGGTGGAGCAAGCCGGAAGGCTGCGCCAAGTGCCGCCCGGCACTGAACTATTACCTGCTGTGCGCCTGGCCGGGCGAATATCGCGACGATTACCAGTCGCGTTTCATCAACGAACGCGTCCACGCCAACATCCAGAAGGACGGCACCTACAGCGTGGTGCCGCGCATGTGGGGCGGGCTGACCACGCCGGGCGAACTGCGCGCCATCGCCGATGTGGCCGACAAGTTCGCCATCCCCACCGTCAAGGTCACAGGCGGCCAGCGCATCGACCTTTTGGGCGTGAAGAAGGAAGACCTGCCCGAAGTGTGGAACGACCTGGGCAAGGCCGGCATGGTCAGCGGCCACGCCTATGCCAAGGGCCTGCGCACGGTGAAGACTTGCGTGGGCAGCGAGTGGTGCCGCTTCGGCACCCAGGATTCCACCGGCCTGGGCGTCAAGCTGGAGAAGATGTGCTGGGGCTCCTGGACGCCGCACAAGGTGAAGTTCGCGGTATCGGGCTGCCCGCGCAACTGCGCCGAAGCCACCATCAAGGACATGGGCATCGTCTGCGTCGAAGCCGGTTACGACATTTTGGTCGGCGGCAATGGCGGCGTGGATGTGCGCGTCACCGACAAGCTGGTGCAGGTCAGGACGGAGGAAGAAGTCCTGGAATATGCCGGCGCCTTCATGCAGCTCTACCGCGAGGAAGCGCACTATCTGGAGCGCACCGCGCCCTGGATCGACCGCGTGGGCGTCGATTACGTGAAGAAGAAGCTGGTGGATGATGCGCAAGGCCGCGCCGCCCTGCATGCCCGCTTCCTGCGCTCGCAGCTTTTCGCCCAGATCGATCCCTGGACCGAGCGGGCGATGGGCACCGACGCGCATGAATTCAGCCGCCTGCCCGAGGTCGCGCCGGCATGACCATGTCCAACAACTGGAAGAACATCGGTCCCCTGGCCAACATCCCGGTGCGTGGCGCGCGCCGGTTGTGCATGAAGCACGAAGGCCGCCCCGTTGCGGTGTTCCGCACCGGCGAGGATGAAATCTTCGCCCTGATCGATGAGTGCCCACACAAAAAGGGTCCGCTGTCGGAAGGCATTGTCTCCGGCAAGACCGTGACCTGCCCGCTCCACAGCTGGGTGATCGGGCTGGACGATGGCAATGCCGTGGCGCCGGATGTGGGCACGGCGCGTCCGCTGTCGGTGCGCGTGCTGGACGGCGACGTCTATGTTCATCTGCCGGAGTCGATCGGGGCGGCGGTGTGACGCGAACCACCTGTCCCTATTGCGGGGTGGGCTGTGGCGTGGCCGTGGTCGACGGCGTACCGCGCGGTGATGGCGCGCATCCCGCCAATTTCGGGCGGCTCTGTTCCAAGGGCGCGGCGCTGAAGGATACGCTGTCCCTGCCCGACCGGCTGACCGTACCGACGATGCATGGCCAGGCCGTGGACTGGGACACCGCGCTGGACCACATCGCGCGCGAATTCACCCGCATCCGGGCCGCGCATGGCCCCGAGGCGATCGCCTTCTATGTCTCCGGCCAGTTCCTGACCGAGGACTATTACGTCGCCAACAAGCTGATGAAGGGCTTCATCGGTTCGGGCAACATCGACACCAATTCGCGGCTTTGCATGTCGTCATCGGTGGCGGGCCATGTGCGCGCCTTCGGCGAAGACGTGGTGCCAGGCTGCTATGACGACCTGGAGGAAGCCGACCTGGTGATCCAGGTGGGCAGCAACATGGCCTGGTGCCATCCGGTGCTCTACCAGCGCCTGATGGCGGCGCGCGCCAAGCGCGGCACCAGGATCGTCAACATCGATCCGCGCCGCACCGCGACGGCGGAGACCGCCGACCTGCATCTGCCCATCGCGCAAGGCGCCGATGTGATGCTGTGGAGTGGGCTGCTGGCCTATCTCGCCAACCAGGACGCAATCGACGCGGAGTGGACCGGGCGCCATGTCAGCGGGCTGAATGAAAGCGTGGAAGCCGCGCGCGCCATGGCGCCGTCGCTGGCGATCACCGCGGCCGCCTGCGGGCTCAAGGTCGAGGATGTGCGCACCTTCTATGAGATGTTCGCGCGCACCGAACGCGTGGTGACGCTTTATTCCCAGGGCGTCAACCAGTCTTCCAGCGGCACCGACAAGGTCAACGCCATCATCAACTGCCATCTGGCGACTGGCCGCATCGGCCGCGCCGGCATGGGGCCTTTTTCGCTCACCGGCCAGCCCAATGCCATGGGCGGACGCGAGGTCGGCGGGCTGGCCAACCAGCTTGCCGCGCACATGGGCTTCATCCGCCAGGACATCGACCGCGTCGGCCGCTTCTGGAAATCGCCCGCCATGGCGAACAGGCCCGGCCTGAAAGCCGTCGATCTTTTTGAAGCGGTGGGCGATGGCCGGGTGAAAGCGGTGTGGATTGCCGCCACCAATCCGGCCGACTCCATGCCGCGCGCCGACAAGGTACGCGAGGCCTTGTCGAAATGCCCGCTGGTCATCACCGCCGATGCCTGGCCCACCGATACGACAAAGCTGGCCCATATCGTGCTGCCGGCAGCGAGCTGGGCCGAAAAGGATGGCACCGTCACCAACTCCGAGCGCCGCATCTCGCGCCAGCGCGCCTTCCGCGCCGCACCCGGACAGGCGCGCCCCGACTGGTGGATGTTCGCCGAGGTGGCGCGGCGGATGGGGTTCGCGCAGAATTTCGCCTATCGCGGCCCCGCCGACATCTTCCGCGAACATGCCGGCCTGTCGGCCTTCGAAAATGACGGCGCGCGCGCCTTCAATCTGGGTGGCCTGGCCGACGTCACCGATGCCGCCTATGACGCGATGACGCCGGTGCAATGGCCGGTGCCCCGTCATGGCGGCGGCGCAGGCCGCCTGTTCGCACGCGGCGGCTTTTCCACGCCCGACGGCAAGGGACGCATGGTGCCGCTGAAGCTGGAAGCACAGAGCGCGGCCGTCGCGGAATTCCCGCTGATCCTCAACACCGGGCGCATCCGCGACCAGTGGCACACCATGACACGCACCGGCCGCGTGCCGCACCTGATGACCCACATCACCGCGCCCGGCCTGTCGCTGCATCCGCGCGACGCCCTGGCGCTGGGCGTTGCCGATCGCGGCCTGGTGCGGGTGGAGAGCGCGCAGGCCGACGTTGTGATGCGCGCCCAGATCGATGAAGGCGTGCGGCCCGGTGACGTCTTCGCGCCCATGCACTGGACCGACCAGTTCACCTCCAGCGGCCCGGTCGACCGGCTGGTACACGCGCTCACCGATCCCGTGTCGGGCCAGCCGGATCTCAAAGGCACCGCCGTGCGCGTCAACGCGATCGCGGAGGCCTGGCGTGGCGTGCTGGTACGGCTGGCCGGCGGCGAGCCGGAATTGAGCGACGCTGTCTGGTGGTCGAAAGCGCCCGCCGGTCCGGGCTTTGCCTTCGAACTGGCGGGCTGGTCGCCGCTGGAACGCGAGGTTCATGCCGAAGGCGTGCTGCGCAAGCTGTTGCACATTTCCGCCGATGCCGAGCTGATCACCTATTCCGATCCGCGCAAGGCGGTCTTCCGCTATGCGGGTCTTGTGCAGGGCCGCTTGACGGCGTGCGTCTTTTTCGCACCGCCAGGCGCGGAACTGAGTGGTGTCGAGCAGGCCAAGGCGCTTCTGGGCAAGGAGATCTCCGCCGCCGAACGCCTGGCGTTGCTGGCCGGCGTCAGCGCCGACGGCGCGCAGCCCGCGGGCCGCATCGTCTGCGCCTGCTTCTCAGTCAGCGAAGACCGCATTCAGGCCGCGATCCGCGATGGCGGCCTGACCACGCCCGCCGAAATCGGCGCGGCGCTGAAGGCAGGCACCAATTGCGGATCGTGCATCCCGGAACTGAAGAAGCTGATCGGCGCGCAGTCGCCGGCTCCGGTGGCTTGATGCTGGACGGTCTTTCCATCCTGGTGCCCGAAAGCCGCGAGCTGGACCTGTTCGCAGGCATGCTGGAAGCCGAAGGCGCGGTTGCCGTGCGCTGTCCGCTGGTGCGCATCACCGATCTGGACGATCCGGCCGATGCGCTGGCCTGGATCGACCAGGCGATCGCCGCACCCTTCGACGACATAGTTCTGCTGACCGGAGAAGGCCTACGCAAGCTGCTGGGGTTGGCGGGCGCGCGGCAGCAGGACCTGATTTCGGCTCTGCAAAAGAGCAGGCTGATCGTGCGCGGGCCCAAGCCGGTGCGCGCCTTGCGCGAGGTGGACCTGTCGCCATCGCTGGTCGCGCTCGCGCCCACCTCGCAAGGCGTCCTGGAAACGCTGGCGGCGCAAAACCTCAAGGACCGGCGCATCGGCGTTCAGCTCTATCCCGGCGACGGTGCGCAGCCGCTGGTGAGTGCGTTGCGCGAAAGCGGCGCGCATGTCTTTCCCGTCACCCCCTACCGCTATGCCACCCAGACCGAAGATGCGCAGGTGTCGGCCGTCATCCGCGACCTGGCCGCCGGCCGGTTCGGGCTGATCGCCTTCACCGCCTCGACCCAGATCGAACGGTTGTACGCGGTCGCGCGCGATAACGACCTGCTGCCGCAACTGGAGACCGGCCTGCACAGCACTCCCATCGCCGCGGTCGGCCCGGTGATGGAACAGGCGCTGGCCGCGCATGGGTTGAAAAGCGTGGTGCAGCCGCAGGCAAGCTTTCACCTCAAGCCGCTGGTCCGCGCCATCACCGCCTGGAGGTCCCCATGACGCCGCCCTGCGTGATCCTGGCGGGCGGGCGCTCCAGCCGCATGGGCGGCGGCGACAAATGCCTGCTGCCGCTGATGGGCAAGCCCATGCTGGCACATGTGCTGGAGCACCTCGCCCCCCAGTGCCGCGACATCCTGATCAACAGCAATTCCGAGCCCGAACTGTTTTCTTGCTTTGGCCGGCCGGTGGCCGCCGACCTGACCGACGGCTTCCAGGGCCCACTGGCGGGAGTGTTGACCGGGCTTCGCTGGGCGCGCGCGCGTGGTGCCAGCCATCTGGTCAGCGTCGCCTGCGACACGCCCTTTCTGCCCGCCGATCTCGTGGCGCGGCTGGCGGATGCGCTGGTCGCACAAGATGCCCAGATCGCCATCGCAGCCGATGCGCAACGCTGCCACCCCGTCATCGGATTGTGGCCCGCCGCCTTGACCGGGCGGCTGGAAGCAGACCTGCTCACCGGCACGCGCGCCATCCATCGCTGGCTGTCGGCCTTTCGCGTCGCGGAAGTCCGCTTCGCCGCCCGCCATTTTCAGAACATCAACACGCCCGCAGACCTGCAGGCAGCAGGCAGCGTCGGGATGCACGCCGTTTCACACTAGGGGACTTTCATGCGCGCGTTTCTTCTCGCCGGCGCCATCGCCGGACTGACCTGTCATGCCGCGAGCGCCGAGCCGCTGCTGGATGCATTGGCCAAGGGCCGGCCGGTGATCGACCTGCGCGCACGCTTCGAAAGCGTGACCGATGCCAGCAAGACCACCGACGCCAATGCGCTGACATTCCGCACCCGGCTCGGATATGAAACCGGGTCATGGAATGGCCTGTCGCTGCAGGCCGACTTCGATCATGTCTGGAGCAACGACGCCTTTAACACCACGCGCAATGGCCGCACCGCCTATCCGGTGGTGGGCGATCCTGCGATGACTGCACTCAACCGGCTGCAGCTCACCTATGCATCGGATTTCGACACCAAATTCATCATCGGTCGCCAGCGCCTGCTGATCGGCAACCAGCGTTTTGTCGGCAATTCCGGTTGGCGCCAGCACGAACAGACCTTCGATGCGCTGTCGGCGACGAACACATCGATTGATGGCCTGGCGCTGAACTATGCCTATCTCTATCGCATCAATCGCATCTACGGCCCTGACCAACCGGTGCCGTCAAACACCGCAGCGGCCGCGACCGGCCAAGCCAACTACTTCAAGAGCGACAGCCATGTGATGGACGGCGTCTATACCGGCTTGCCTGGTCTGCGGCTGGAGGCCTATGCCTTCCTGCTAGATCTGTCTTCACCCGGTTATGCCGCGTTGCCCGCCCAGGCCACGGCGACATCGCGGCTTTCCACCGCCACTTATGGCGCGCGCGGCGACTACGGCTTTCCGCTGATGGAAGGCGTGGCTGCCAAGGTGGCCGGCGAGTTCGCCCGCCAGACCAACCATGCGAACAACCCGCTGTCCTTTGGGCTGAACTATTGGCTGGGCGAAGGCAGCGTTACCTGGCATGGGCTGACCGGACTGGCGGGTTATGAAGTGCTGGAAGGCAATGGCAGCATCGGCTTCGCCACGCCGCTGGCCACCCTGCACGCCTTCAACGGCTGGGCAGACATGTTCCTGACCACACCGGCCAATGGCCTGAAGGACCTGTACCTGCGCGCGGCCTATGCCCTGCCTGCCGATTTCATCGCCGCCAGGACGCTGAACCTCAACGCCACATGGCATGACTTCAAGACCGACAGGCTGACCACCGGCATCGGCAGCGAATGGGACCTGCAGGCCGAGCTGGTGATGGATGCCAACCTGTCCGTCATGCTGAAATACGCCGATTATCAGGGCTCGGGCGCCGCCGCCGGCGGCTTCGCCGACAAGTCTGTGTTCTGGCTGCAGACGGCCTGGAAGTACTGAAGGGCTGTTCGCGACACGGCCCGAACGGTGGATGGCGCCAGGACGACATCAAATTCAAGTCTAGCTTCTGAATAGACGGCAACTTCTGACTTTCCCGTTAGCTGGAGACCATCATAAATACCAGCAATTGGCTGGGCCCAAGGTGCTTCCGAGAAAAGCTAGCCCACTGCCGGCCACTACGGCTTTGATCGGGCGCAAGGTCATAGGGACAGACACGCCCTAGCATGCACATTATGAGCGTGGCCCCCAAGCAAGCCGTGATTTTCGCGCCCTCCGGGGCAGGCATTTCACCGGATCAGCCGCAGACTATCCTGGCGCAGTCAAGGCCGGCGAGAACGCTACCGGCTCCGCGGTCGCGTCCGACTGATGTTTGACGACGGACTACAGCGCGTCGGCCTGGCGGTCGCCATAGGCCTGCTGATCGGCATCCAGCGAGGCTGGCAGGAGCGAGGCATGCGCGACGGTACACGTGTCGCGGGCATCCGCACCTTCACTCTCATTGGGCTTTTGGGCGGGCTTTGCGGTCTGCTGGCCGCAAACGGCGGCGCGATCATTCTGGGACTTTCCTTCCTGGGTTTTGCCCTGCCCTTTGGCTTTTTCGAGTGGCAGCGCGCACGTACCACGCACTCCGTCTCAGTTACGAATCTGACGGCGGGGCTTGTCACCTTCGCCCTGGGTGCCTACGCCACCACCGGCCGCATGAGCGTGGCAGCGGCAGCGGGCGTACTGACTGCTGCCGTGCTGGCGGAGCGCAGGGTGATGCACGCTTTTCTACGACGCATCACCTGGAAGGAATTGCGCGCCGCATTGGCCTTGCTGGTGATGACGGCAGTCCTTTTGCCGGCGCTTCCTGATCGCCCAGTGGACCCATGGGGCGCCCTCAATCCGCACCAGATCTGGCTGATGACGGTGCTGGTTGGCGCGGTTTGCTATCTCGGTTATGTGGCGGTTCGCGTCGGCGGCGAAGGAAAGGGCCTGCTGTTCGCTGGCATCATGGGAGGCATCGCCACATCCACCACCGTAACCTGGACATTTGCCCGTTTGGTGCGTCACGACGGCCAGATGACATGGAAGGTACTGCCGGCGATACTTGCGGCATGGGTCGTGTCGCTCCTGCGGATGACGGCACTGGCCGCAGCGCTGGCGCCGCAATTGCTCGCGCCCCTGGCTGCCCCGGTCGGGGCGGCAGCCTTGGTGCTAGCCCTGCTGGCGACAGTGGGATATCGCAAGGGCGCGACGCAGTCCGAGCATCGGCTAGTGCTGCAGGATCCGTTCGAACTTTCATTGCTGCTGCGTTTCACCGCGATGATGGCTGCCATTCTGCTGGCGGCAAAATTCTTCTCTTCGCCGTCCGGCCTTGTCAGCGTCGGCGCGGCCTCCGGGCTGCTGGATGTCGATCCCGTGACCATCTCCGCAGCCGAGATGAGCAAGACCGGCTTGGCCACATCAGCGGCCGTGATGACCATTCTTGCGGCTGCGGCATCCAATATCCTTGCAAAGACCGTTCTGGGATTTGCCTTCGGCGGGCGCCGTATCGGGCTGTGGTTAACGGGCGCTGCGGTTGCGGCGGTGGTTGCAGCAGCCGTCGTCAGTCTCTGATCCCTACCAACGTCGTACGCGACCGACATCCACGTGAACGAAGTCGGAGGTCGGGTAGTAGCCTACCCCGCCACCGCGCAGGCCCAGCGCGGCATCATGCACATTGGCGAGTGATCGGCCGGCGATGCGGATATCGATCGCCATTCCCTGCATATGCAGGCTCTTGGACGCCACGCCGGAATGAACATTCTCGCCGCGCAGCATGGCATTGGTCACCGGCGAGCGGTACCCGGAGATCACCGAAACGGGCTCGGTCGTTTCCAGCTGGCCGCGCAACCGCGCCAGCAGATCGAGAAGTGTCGGGTCGATCACATGGCTGTCGCCGGTCCGGAAATCGCGCAGCACATGGTTGACCTCGGCCATGGCCTGCGGCTGATAGGCGCCTTCGATCCAGTAATCCACACTGAGCTTCTCGCCGGTATGGATGTTGTCGAACGCCAAGGACCGCACGCCGGACTTGGCCAAGGCAGGCTTTTGCAGGACCAGGCTCAGCCCGGCCGCTGCCAGAAAATGACGGCGTTGCAGGTGCATCGCCGAAACCTTGCCCATGCCGGGCTCTTTGACAAGCCATGATCGCAGCCGCATGTCAGCCCCGCTGGCAGGCCGCAGAAAGGCTGGCAATTTGCATTGCCGGCGCCTTCATGGCGGCAACAAGACGGGCGTCCCGCCCATAAATATCCGGCACGACCTGAACAGCGCCATGCGCATCGGGAAGAGCTGTCCAGTAGAGAAAATAGACCGGCAACCGATGCTGAAGCGGCAGATGACTGGTTTCGGGCATCGCCAAAGCCTTGCCGATGCGATCCGCTGCCCGGGGATCAGCCAGAGCATAGGTCGCCAGGGGTAAAATCTGCTCGACCCGAACGCAGCCATGGCTCAACGCACGGCCCGGCCGTGCAAACAACTTGCGCGCCGGCGTGTCGTGCAGATAGACGTCGAAACGGTTCGGCAGTTCCAGCTTTATGCGCCCCAAGGCGTTATCGCGACCGGGTTGCTGCTGGACCTGATAAGGAAATGTGCCGGCCGGAACCCTCCGCCAGTTCACGCCCAATCCGTGCGGGTCGCCTTTGGGACCGTCGATCAGGATCATGTTTTCATGTTCCAGATAGTGACGGTTACGCTTCAGCTTGGCCAGGATCTCCTTCACCGCGATCGAACGCGGAACGGTCCAGGCCGGATTGACGGTCACTGCCGCGCCTTCCGCGCGCAGTATTGGGGTGGGTGTTTGCGGCTTTCCAACGATGACGCGCGAAGTCAACACTGTGGCATTCTTGATGACCAAAGAGAGATCGGCCGTCGCTGCATTGACGACGATGCGATCAGGCTCCAGCGTCTGCGGCATCCAACGCCAGCGCTCCATGTTCGCGACGATGGCGTCGCGCGATTCCGGCCCTGCGTCGGCGAGGGCGGTCTTGAGCGCCACATATTCCGGGTGATGCGGGGCAAGCCTGGCAAGCATCGCGCCCAGGCTGTTGCCGCGCAGCGCGTCCGCCAGCAGCGTGGGCGCATCGAAGCTGCGGACCGGCAGGGCGACATCCCGGTCGAGCATTATGAGCTCGGTCCGGCCAACCGCGAGATCACGCATATATGTCAGGAGCGCGCCGGTCAGCGCGACATCATCTTCCCTGATGTTCCCCGACCTGGATACCTGGTAGCGCCGCGGATCCAGCCCTTCGGAAGCCGCAGATGCAAGCGTCATTCGTGCCAGCTGTGCCTGACCCGCTGCGACCGGGGATCCGCTCCATGCCAGGTTTTCCCCCTGAAGATGGTAAAACCTCGAAACCTCGCTACTGACGCCGGTATCGTGCGTCGGCGCCAACTGGGCCCGTGAGGCGCCAGGCACCATGAGCAGCACCAGCAGAACGACGTATAGGAAGCCCCCGGTCTTCGGGGCGGGGCTGGGACGATCGACCGGGGGCGCCTTCCGCATCAGACGGCCTTCACAGCCACCTTGCGGCTGGTCTGGGATTGCGGCGACTTGGGAACCGTCACCGTCAGAACCCCATTGCGGAAACCCGCCTCGACCGCGGACGCATCGGTGCCCCGCGGCAGGGTGAACATGCGCTGGAAAGCGCCGTAACTGCGTTCGCAGAGGAAGGCCTTATCGGATTTCTCCTCCTTTTCCTGGCGCTTTTCGCCCCGGATCACCAGAAGATCGTCTTCCACCACAACGTCGATGTCTTTTTCCTCGACCCCGGGCAATTCGGCGGTGATCAGATAAGCCTTGCCGCTTTCGCTGATGTCGACCGCAAGCGAAGCCAGGCCGGTCAGACCCGGACTCCACAGTCGCTGCAGCCGGGAGAAGGGCTGCATGGAAAGGCTCTCGAGGCCTTCCGAGAACCTGTCGAATGCTCGGTCGATTTCATGACGCAGGGTGTGCCAGGAATCATTCACTGCCGGAACCGGCGCCTGGCTCTTGATTGGTACTTCCTTACCCATTGCAAACTCCGTTGGCGATTTTGCACCAGGGAAAGCTAATGCGAGGCCATTCGTTCACCTTGATCTGGCGCAAAGCCGGGCGCTGTCACGACCGCTAGCTTTTGCGGATTGCGAGGTGCGCGATGACAGATTCCTTCCACACCGTGGTCTGGCTGGACCATGCCGAAGCACGCGTGTTCAGCTTCTCCCGGGCAACGCTGGTCCAGCAACATGCTTTCAGAGCGCCCGGCGGCCTTGGCAATGTGCATCACAAAGCAGGCACGACAGGGTCAGGCCATGTGGAAACATCGCCACGATACCTCATGCAGATCGCGCAAATCCTGTCGCCAGCTGGCGATATTCTCATCACCGGCCCAGGCGATGCAAAGTTTGACTTCAGACGCCACCTTGAAGAAAACGCGCCGCAGGTTGCAACACATGTCGTCGCTGTCGAGCCGCTTGATCGCGTTGATGGCGGCGACCTGCATCGCTTCGCCACACGGATTTTTCGCAAAGCAGACCTGATGCGGAGGCCGGCGTGAAGCACATACTGGTCATAAACGGCAATCCCGATCCGTCACCACAGCGACTGACACACGCCCTGGCACGCGCCTATCACGAGGCTGCGCAAGAGGCGGGCGCGATGGTGCGCCATATCAATGTGGGCGGCACGGATTTTCCGATCCTGCGGGACGCCGGTCTGTTCACCCAGGAACCGCAGGAGAAGGGGATCATCGAAGCCCAGGGCGCGTTCCTTTCTGCGGACCATATCGTATTCATATATCCGCTCTGGCTTGGCGGCCCGCCAGCCCTGCTCAAGGCCTATATGGAGCAGTTGGCGCGGGACAATTTCCTGTTGGGCAAGACAGAGCGCGGCTTTCCTCCGGGCCGACTCAAGGGGCGCAGCGCGCGTGTGATCGTCACCATGGGCATGCCCACCTGGGCCTATCGCGTGCTGTTTGGCGCGCACGGCGTGAAGGCATTCAATCGCAGCATCCTGGCCATGGCCGGGATCAGACCCGTACGGACAACGCTTTTTGGCGGTAACGCGGTCCAGGAGGCCGGGGCCGGCGCCACGATCGAAAAGGTTCGCGAACTTGGATGGAGAATGACATGACGACCATGGTCACCGTGAGTACCGGCATCGCGATTCCAGCCGAACTCTGGAATTGCAGCGTGATGCCGGAAGGGATTCTGGAGCGCTGGCTGGTCACGAACGGCGCGCGCGTAAACCGGGGGGACGCGGTCGCAACAGTTCGCATTGAAGATGCCTTGCATGAAGTCCTGGCGCCTGCCACCGGACGATTCCAGGCCCAGCTTGACGTAAACAACGTCGTGGAACCCGGTACGATCATTGGCCAGGTTAGCGGCAATGGTCCGGAACACGACCACTTTCAGCTCGAAGTCTGACCGCCAGGCAGGCTGCGCGATGTGGGCGCAGCCTGCGCAATCTCTCAGTGAGAAAGCAGAACGCAGAATTCCGGATCCAGCAGCACGTCCTGGGTAACACCGCCGAAGACCCACTCGCTGAAGCGGTTGTGGCCATAGGCGCCGGCGACCAGCAGGTGGCATTTCCGGCTGAGAAGCTCGGCGTGGAAATAGCCTGCCTCATTGCCCGCGCCGGCAACGGCTTCGCCCACGGCCTGCACACCATGGGTGGCGAGCCAGGCGGCCACGTCGTCCACGCGCGCCTTGGCCAGCTTGACTTGCGGCGTTGCACACACTTCCAGAACCGTACACTTGCCTGCCAGCTGCAACAGGGGCAGCGCATCGGCGACCGCACGACGTGCTTCGCGCCGGTCCTTCCAGCCGATATAGATATTGTCGAGCTTCAGAGACGTGATGCCTTCAGGGACCAGAAGCACAGGCCGGCCGGCCCGCATCACCAGATCCCCGATGTTGGTCCGGCGCGATTCATCAAACATGTCGGCGCCCATATCCTTGCCGGTGATGATCAGATCGACCGACGCGGCCTGAGAGGCGATATAGTCCGCCAGCAGTTCATAGGTGACCATCGAACGCCATTCGAGATCCGCGACCTTGCCCGCGAGCGCCGTGCGGAACTGCGCCTCCGCTGCTTGCAATTCCTGCGTGATCTCGGCGCGGTCCTGCAAAATGACGTCCGAAGCCGTCCAGCCTTCGCTATATAGAACCTGGATGGGCTGGCAGGCCGCCACGCCAATCACACGCGCATCGCATCGACTGGCGAGCTGCGCGGCGACGGCCAGGACGCCTTGGTTATCGCGGTTGAGTTCCAGATGAACCATAAGAGACTTGAGGGACATGGCGGGGCTCTCCTGTGCATCGCCGCAACCATGGTCGCGCCTCACGCAAGCCGCGTTGATTCAGGTCAAAGCAAGGCTTGATCGGCCTCAAAGCGCCATCTCCCAAACGTGCAAGTATCACACAATGGAGATCCGCCCTGTCACCCTGACGCTAAACCCTGCCCTGGATTTGTCGGGATCAATCGAGCGCCTGAGGCCACAGCACAAGTTGCGCTGCCGCAACCACCGGCGTCACCCGGGCGGCGGGGGCATCAATGTCGCGCGCGTGCTAAAGCGGCTGGGCTGCGAAGCGGTCGCAGTGTTTCCCGCGGCCGGCGTCACCGGCCAGATGCTTGCAGACCAGCTTTCCGCGGAAGGCGTCGCCAGCATTGTCGTTCACACGGATGGCACCACCCGGGAAAATGTCACCGTGGACGAGGAATCTACGGGCCGTCAGTACCGCTTCGTCTTTCCCGGCCCCGACGCTTCGCCCAAGGACACGCAAGCCTGCCTGGATCAAGCCGTAGAACATCTGCCGTCTGGTGGCTGGCTGGTCGCGAGCGGAAGCCTTGCACCCGGCATGCCCGATGACACCTATGAGCGACTGGGCGCTTCTGTGGGTGCACGACAGGGGCGATTGGTTCTGGATGCCGCTGGCTTGCCCATGCGCAAGGCCCTCCCTCACACTTTCCTGCTAAAGCTCAGCGAGCACGAGTTGGAACAGGCGGTCGGCGCGCCGGTGTTCGACCGAGGCAGGTGTGTTGCGGGTGCCCGCCTTTTACTGCACAGCGGCCCACAGCTGATCGCCGTCACCCGGGGCGAACGCGGCGCCTTGCTGGTGTCGCGTGATTTCGCCCTGACGGCATCGGCACCGCCAATAGTACCCAAGAGCACGGTCGGCGCGGGCGACAGCTTCCTGGCCGCGCTGACATGGAGCTTGGCAAACCGGAAAATGGCCGCCGACGCCCTGGGTTTGGCTGTGGCGGCCGGGACTGCCGCTCTTCTGGAGCCGGGGACCGAACTGGCGAGCGCCACGGAAATCTCCCGTCTTGCACCGATGGTCACCGTGGAAAGCCTGCATGAAACTGCAATCTGCTGAGGAGACCCCAATGACAGATTTCCCAATCGCGGAATCCGGGATGTTTCATTTGACGCCATCCGGATGGACAAGAAAGGACCGAGCGCCCTTTCCGATCGACCGTCTGGAGAGCTGGTATTTCGAGCGGGAACAACCGGCTGAAGACGCAAAGGAGCAGGTTTGTTTCATGCGCCGCTGGGTTCACCAGGGCGCTAGCCAGGCGGTCCGCGACGCGCTTCATGCCCGCTTCCGCATGCCCTACCAGCCGGATCCCAACCGGAACCTCATTCTCGAATGTGAAATCTGACGACAAGGCGGGAAAGACGATGGCGCACGCTCGCAATCTTGCCAACAAGGAACGGCTGGCCCTGTTTCTATGCGCAATCGTCATACTCGGCGGGGCCGCCTTGGTCTTGCTGTGGTGGCTCAGCGTACTGCCGCGGATGGATTGATCATGGCACTGACGCTGACCTTTCTGGGCGGCGCCGGCACAGTTACCGGCTCGAAATATCTCCTCTCGAATGGCCAAGACAGGATTTTGATCGACTGCGGGCTGTTTCAAGGCTTCAAGGCGCTTCGACTGCGCAACTGGGCGCCGCCACCAGTATCGCCGGCCGACATTTCGACTGTCGTGCTCACCCATGCGCACCTGGACCATTCAGGATACCTGCCTCTTCTGGTGAAAAAGGGGTTTCGTGGCCAGATCCATTGCACGCATGCGACGGCCGACCTGTGCGGCATCCTGTTGCCTGATTCCGGTCACCTGCAGGAACAGGACGCGGACTTCGCCAACCGCCATCACTTTTCCAAACACCAGCCCGCACTTCCGCTCTACACCGAGGAGGATGCGTTCCGGTCGCTGAAGCGTCTAAAGAAGCACGACTTCGATTCCGATATCGCCCTGCCGTGCGGCGCGAACATGCGGTTTCTGCGCGCCGGACACATTCTTGGCGCTGCTTCGGTTGTCATCGAGTGGGAGGGGGTGACGGTTGCCTTCTCCGGCGACATTGGACGCTATGGCGACCCGCTGATGCTAGACCCGGTTCCGCCCCCTGCGGCCGACTATCTCCTGATGGAATCCACTTATGGCGATCGTCATCATGACGCCACAGACCCGCAAGCCATGATGGAAGACATCATCAACCGGACCACGCATCGCGGCGGTACCGTGATCGTGCCGGCCTTCGCGGTCGGGCGCGCGCAAAGCATGCTGTACCACATCGGCTGCCTGCGCCAGGCCGGCCGTGTCTCCAAGCTGCTCCCCATATTCCTGGATAGCCCCATGGCGATCGACGCCACCGACATATTCCGCCGCCATGCGGATGATCACCGCCTGCGCGACGATGCGCTGGCCGCGATGGACGGGAATGTTCGCTATGTTCGGACCGGAACGGAGTCAAAGGCATTGACTGCCAATCCCGTTCCCAAGGTGATCATTTCGGCCAGCGGCATGGCGACCGGCGGCCGCGTGCTGCACCATCTGGAGCATTACGCGCCCGACCCTCGGAATACGATTCTGTTCACCGGCTTCCAGGCCGGCGGCACGCGTGGCGCCGCCATGGTGGCGGGCGCGACCGAGGTCAAGATGCATGGCGTGCATATCCCGATCCGGGCGGAAGTGCTGAACATGCCGATGCTGTCGGCGCACGCCGACCAGGCGGAGTTGATCCGCTGGGCCAGCGCCATGCGTCGCGCCCCGCGCCAGACTTTCATCGTGCATGGTGAACCGCAGAGCGCTGACACCCTTCGTCAGCAATTGCAGGAACGCCTGGGCTGGTCCTGCACAGTGGCTGAGCATCTGCAGACTGTGACCCTGGCCTGATCAACTCGAGGGAGGGTTGCGAGCCGCGGGCTTGGACGCCTTGCCGAACAGGAGTTTGCCGTTCGGCTTGACGACCTCGTTGCTGTGGCCCGGCACCGCGGTCAGATACATGTCGCCAACCACAGGTGATGTCAGGGTCAAATAGGAATCCTGCGGCAACGTCAGGTCGTCCCGAATCTGCATGGCGATCACCGCCTGATAGGTGTGCGAGTCGACAGACAAATTGACGATGCGCCCGATCTTGACGCCCCCCAGCCGCACGTCGCTGCCCACCCGAAGACCCGCCGCATTCGGTATCCTGCCTTCCAGATCGTAGCTGGTGAGCCGGCCGGTACCAGTGCGTATCTGCATGAAGACAAGAAACCCGGCTGCAACCACAATCATGGCTGCCGCCAGCGCCGTGTCGAACAGGTTGTGGGCACCAAGGGTCGCAGAGCCTGTGGGGGCAGCCATGTCAATCTCCTCGCGTCAGAAAACCGCCAACAAACGGGATCAGCGGCGTAACAATCACGAGCAGGCCAACGACAAAGCCCGTGCAAAAGCCCAGGTCATAGAGAAAACCTTCATTGGGAAACGCGTAGACCCGCACCGGCAGCAGCAGACTGCCGATCAAGGGTGGCAACGCGACGAGCCCATGCCAAAAGCCGTGAAAGATTCCCGGTGCATGCGCCACTGGCGGTGGCTGCGTGGCACAACCGGTCAAAAGCAGAAGGCAAGCCGGCGTGACCGTGTGAGGTTTCATGGGACCTTCAATCCGCGCCCAGATAGGCCGCCAGCGCCTTTGCCTGCTCCTGGGTGAGATCGCGCACATTTGCACTCATCGCGGGATGAAACCGGCTCATGATGCTGAGATTTGCCAATTGCTGGACCAGATAGTCGCGGCGTTGGCCCGCCAGACGCGGCGCGGCCCCCTTCCCCTCACCCTCCGCGCCGTGGCAGGACTGGCAAGACCCGCTTTCGTAAAGTCGCTTGCCCTGTGTCGCCAGTACAGGTTGAGGTTGCGCCGGCGTGATCGGCAAGGCAGCGAAATAGCCGGCCAACGCGTGGGCCTTGCTGGCGCTGACACCCGACGCCTGGTCCGACATATAGTAGGTGGCGTGCGGCGTCTGGCTGGCGGGATCATGGAATTCTCCCAGCCGATGCAAAATGTAATAGGCCGACAGGCCGTTCAGGCGCGGCGCACCACCTGCCCCGCCGGTACCATGGCAAGATTCGCAGCGTGCCGCCTGCGGCGGCTGGGCAGATACCGGCAGAGCCAGAAGAACAAACCCTAGAATTGCCGCCCGCATCATCATCGTGATCCCTGCTGGTTACCCGGCAGCAGACATCCCCGCATTCAAACTGTCCTTGATCTGCCGCAAAGCCGACTTGCGCGGGATCAATGTTTTTCGCTGTAGCGCTCGCAAAATGTCGATGATGACAGTGCATGAACCGCGCAACTTGCTGCGTGCCCGCCCCTTGGGCATCGACACGCATTCCGAACCCGTGGTTTTCCTGCGAAAGGACAGCCCTGTCTGCCGTTCCGAAGGACTTGCGTCCCACAATCGCGTTCTGCTGAGCGCGGGAAACCGGCATGTGATCGCGACGCTCTATCAGGTGCGGGACGGGATGCTGGCGCCCGAGGAAGCGGGGCTATCCGAAGCTGCATGGCGGCGGCTGGGGGCGCCGGAGCATAGCCATGTGCGGGTTCATCATGCGCCGCCCGTGGAATCCCTCAGCCTGATGCGGCGGCGCATCTATGGTCATGACCTGGATGAAACGTCCTATCAGGACATCATCACCGACATCGTCGACGGCCGTTATTCCTCCGTTGATGTGTCGGCTTTTGTAACAGCGTGCGCCGCCCGGCCCTTGTCGCGCACCGAGGTCTGCGGACTAACCCGCGCAATGATCAACACCGGCGACCGGTTGCGCTGGGATGCTCCCGTCATCGCAGACAAGCATTCGGTCGGCGGCATCCCGGGCAACCGGACAACACCCATTATCGTGTCGATTATCGCGGCCTTGGGGCTTGTCATGCCCAAGACCTCCTCGCGGGCCATCACCTCTCCCGCCGGAACGGCAGACACGATGGAGACGATGGCGCCCGTCAATCTGAATGCCGAGCAAATTCGGGCGGTGGTCGAAAAGGAAGGCGGTTGCATCGCCTGGGGTGGCGCAGTGCAGCTCAGCCCCGCGGACGATATCCTGATCGGTATCGAACGCGCGCTGGACTTGGACAGTGAAGGCCAGATGATCGCTTCCATTCTTTCTAAGAAAATCGCCGCGGGCGCCACGCATCTTGTGGTGGACATGCCGGTGGGCGCGACCGCCAAGGTGCGCAGCGGGATCGCGGCCCACGCGCTGGGCGAAGGTCTGCAGGCGGCGGCGGCCGAGTTCGGACTGAAAATCGCCATCTTCACGGGCGACGGCAACCAGCCCGTCGGCCGCGGCATGGGCCCGGCGCTGGAGGCGCGCGATGTACTGGCAGTGCTGAAAGGCGCACCCGAAGCGCCCGCGGATTTGCGCGCGCGCGCCTTGGCATTAAGCGGTACGCTGCTGGAAATGACAGGCCATGCGGCCACGGACGCGGGGCTGCGGATGGCTACCCAGGCGTTACAGAGCGGTGCGGCCTGGGCAAAATTCCAGCGCATCTGTGAGGCACAGGGCGGCATGCGTGAACCGCCAGCGTCGAGCCATCGCAAGCTGTTGACCGCGCCACATGCCGGAACCCTGTCGCAACTGGATAATCGCCGCCTGGCGCGGCTGGCCAAGCTGGCGGGTGCGCCAGACGATCCCGCGGCTGGTATTGAAATGCATGTTCGGCTGGGCGACCGGTTGGCGAAAGGTGATGCGCTTTGCACGGTCCATGCCGAGGCACCGGGCGAGCTTGCCTATGCATTGGCCTATGCCGATGTCAACCCCGACATATTCCGGGTCGCATGACACCGCTGCTTCTGGGCCTGCCCGGCAATGAAATCATGCTCCAGCGGCTATCCGCCGAGACGGGATGGCAATGCGATCAGGTCGACGTGCATGCATTTCCGGACGGTGAAAGCCTGCCCACATTGCCCACGAACCTTTTCGCGCGGGATGTGCTGCTGGTGTGCAGTTTGAATCACCCGGACGCCAGGCTTTTACCCCTTCTGTTCTCCGCGCACGCAGCGCGCCAGCAGGGCGCTCGCAAGGTCGGCCTTGTAGCACCCTATCTCTGCTACATGCGCCAGGACACGCAGTTTCACGCGGGCGAAGCGATAACCTCGCGCGCTTTCGCGGGGATAATCTCCCAGCACCTCGATTGCCTTTTTACCATCGATCCGCATCTGCATCGCTACCGGTCCCTTGCGGAAATCTATTCAATTCCGGCTGTGGCGCTACACGCCGGCCCCGCCATCGCGGCCTGGATAACACGTTGCGTGAAAAGCCCGTTCGTGATCGGTCCCGACCAGGAAAGCAGCCAATGGGTATCGCAGGTCGCCGCCGCGTGCGGCGCCGACTTCACCGTGATGCGCAAGCAACGCAAGGGAGATACCGCGGTGATCGAAAGCGCGGTCAACCTGCCCGAAGATGTCACGCCGGTTGTGCTGGACGATATAGTATCCAGCGGTACCACCACCCTGGCCACACTCGCGCAATTGCCACACACCGCGCGGGAAAGAGCTCTTGTTATCGCCGTTCACGGCCTGCTGAACCAGAAGAATGCCGAGACAATTCGGGCCAATTGCGCGCGCCTTGTAACGACCGACACCGTGCCCGGACCGTGCGCGGAAATTGATGTCGCGCCGATCCTGGCGCAGAGATTGCTGGAGTATTTCCCATGAAAATGTCTTGCTTTCTTGCGGCCGTTACAATTCTGGGAATTCTTCCCGCTCGCGCCCAGGACGCGGAGTCCGGCTACCAGATCGCGCGCCGGTGGTGCAGCCCCTGCCACCAGATTGGGAGGAACGCTGTGCCCAACGTCGTCAGCCCGGCCTTTGTGCAAATTGCGCGCATGCCAAGTACCACCACGATATCGCTGACTGTCTTTCTCAGCACGCCGCACCACCAGATGCCGAATTACAAGCTCACGCCGCAGGAAATAGCCGACGTCTCGGCATTCATCCTTAGCCTGCGGGACAGTTAGCGGGCCGTATAGCCGCCGTCGATAACCAACTCCGATCCGGTGACGAATTTGGCCTCGTCGGACGCCAGGTAGACGGCGCCCCAGGCGATATCGTCAGGTTCACCCATGTGGCCGAGGGGATGCAGCTCTGCCACAGACTGCCGGGCTGCCGGCGTGTCGCCACCGGATTTCTCCAGGTGATCCTTGACCATCGGCGTCCATATAAATCCGGGATGGATCGAATTCACCCGGATATGGTCGCCGGCATAGGTCAGCGCATCCGTCTTGCTCATCAATCGCACCGCCCCCTTCGACGCGTGATAGGGCGGCACATCCGGCGCACCGACCAGGCCATAGATCGAGGACAGGTTGACGATGCTGCCGCCGCCCGCCCTACGCATGGGGCCGATGGCATGCTTGGTACAGAGGAATACGCCCTTGACGTTGATCGCCTGCACAAAATCCCACTCCGCTTCGGTGATCTCGTGGGTCGGCTTGTTTGCGCCGGAGACGCCCGCATTGTTCACCAGGATATCGAGGCGACCAAACAGTTCGACCACCTCGCCGAAGATCTTCTGGATCTCGCTTTCCCGCGAAACGTCGCAATGCCAGTAGTGCGCGACAAATCCGCGATCGCTCAGCTCAAGCGCCAGCCCCTCACCATCTTCATCCAGAACGTCCAGAAGTGCGACCTGGGCACCTTCCTCGGCCATACGTTGTGCAATGGCCCGACCCAGTCCCAATGCGGCACCTGTAACGATTGCGACTTTCCCGGCAAGACGTTTCATAACGCCAACACTCCATTCCAAAATGATACTGGATCGCTTCGATCGGTCAGGACTTCGTACGGCAACGACCTGATGACAGGCTAGTTCAGTGGAACATGAAAACGGGGAGCGCACAGTCGCTGATGATTTCCCGCGTCACGCCACCCAAAATGGCCTCACGGAATCGAGAGTGTCCGTAGGCACCCATAAACAGCATGTCGGCGTCCCGGCCGCACGCCAGGTTCACGATATTATGAGCCTCGTCTGCGGAACGGACATACTCCATCACCACCTCGGCTTGCAGGCCGCGCCAGCGCAAGGCATGCGCAAGCTTGTCGGCGGACAGTCGATCATTATCGTCCCCGGCACGATTCTGCGAAACACTCAGGATCGAGATTCGCTCCGCCTGCGCAAGAAGAGGCATCCCGGCGCTGACAGCCCGCGCGGCTTCCGCACTGTCCTTCCAGGCAATGGCGATATGGCGGCCGATCACAGCGGGCGGTTTCTGTGGTGCCAGCAACAGAGGGCGCCCTGATTGCATCAAAACTGTCGATAGGCGATCGGACGAAAGCTCTCGATCCCTGCCCATGATCGTAAGATCGTGAAATCTCGCTTCGTGCAACGTCTCATTAAAGAACGACCGCGTTTCCCGCCACGAAACCGACAGCGGGGCGTCTCCGCCTGGCTGGTCACGCTGTTGGAGACCGTGCCTCGTCACAGCCAGGTCAAATTCCGCCTTCGCATGGCCCGATCGATCCCGCTGCTCGGCACTTATCTTGTGAAGAACATTCCGGCTGTCCTGGTATTGCGGGAAAGTAGTCTCGATCAGGACTGCGGTCTCGACCGGATCGATGCGGGCGTGCAGGAAGGTGATATGTCCGCCCACACCTTTGCCGACAGCGACGGCCGTCTCGATGACGGCGTGGTCGGTGCCAAGACCGGTCAGGGACGCGAGAGTGGATAACGGCATGGCTTGCTCCTCGATCAGCGGGACATAAGCACGGGCAGAAGCGGATCGCTGAGAACCTGGCGCGTCGCTCCGCCCAAGACCATCTCCCGCAGGCGGGATCGACCATAGGCGCCCATCACCAGCAGGTCGGCGTTCACGATGTCGGCCTGACGCATCAGGCACTCGCCGATACCACCGCTTTCCAGCGCCGGCTGGCGCAGTTCGTATGGAACGCGATGCGCCGTCAAAAATTTTTCTAGATCGGCCGCTCTATGATGCGCGCCGATAGGCTTTTCACCTGTGACGGTCACGACGTGAACTTCCCTGGCTTGCGTGAGGATGGGCAAAGCGTCCGTCAGTGCCCGCGCGGCCTCCCTGCTGTAGTCCCAGGCAACAAGAACGCGGTCCAGCCACCGCAATCTTTTGTGACGCGACGGCAGCAGCAGCACCGGATGGCCGCTATCGAAGAGCACCGCCTCGATCCAGCTGCGCTCGAAGCTGTCCGTCTCGGGAACCGGCAGGATGGTGAGGTCATGCAGACGCGCCAGATGCACGACGGCATCGGCCGAAGCATAGAGCGTGTTTTCGTTGCGCCGCTGGTCCAGGCCGACCGTGAAATCCCTGGATAATCTGTCCATGGCCGTGGCTGCAGCAGCTGCATTCGCCTCACTGCGCGCCACCATTTCCCGCATGATATCAGGAAAATCCAGCGGAAAGGCGCCTACGATTGCGGGCCATGTCGCAACATCGGAGTTGAGTTGAGGCAGATAGGCCGTGATGCCGGCGCTCAATGCCTGCGCCAAAGCAAAGGCGCCTTCCAAAGTGCGTTCCGGAACAGCGTCCGGGAAGGTTGCGACCGGCAGCAGAATCTGACGGATCGACATCAAGACATCTCCCGCTTTTGTTGGAAGGTCATGCGAAGGATCAAGCCGTCGCGCAGCACCGTCTGGTGATAGATCGCCGCCAGGATGTGACCTCCCGCCAACAAAATCAGCGCGTAGGCGCCCAGTTCATGCATCTCGGTCAACGGATGGAAGACGTCCGGCGAGCGGGGCAAAATCTGGGGAACCGCGAACAATCCCAGATCAAGCCCCTTGCCCCGATAAAACAGTGTGGGCAGGCCGATCAACGGGACCAGGACCATCAACATATAGAGCAGAACGTGCACGATCTTTGAGACTTTCTCCGCTGCGAAATTATTTGATGCTGGCTGCGGCGCGCGATGGGCAAGGCGCCATGCCAGGCGAAAGCAGGTCAACAGCAACACCGCAAGACCGATCAGCGCGTGGGTGTTGACGACCGTTGGGCCATAGGCCTTGGGAAAGTCATCGACGGTCAGTCCCAGTCCAAACGCAAAAAGGATCAAAAGCGCCGTGGCCCAGTGCAGGATGACCGAAACGATGTCATAGCGATTGGTCATGGCAGCCTCGCAATTCCACCGCAGGCTAGATGACCCGGCTCGATGCGCCTTGATTTCAATCAACTATCCCGGCCTTGAGGCACATCAAGAATTTTCGGACACAGCACGGGCAAGATGCTTCCATGGAGAAACCCTGTCAGGAAGGCTTGAGCACGGCAGAGGCTGCGCAGCGACTGCGGCAGTTCGGCCCCAATGCATTGCCAGACCCGGAACAGCGCTCGCTGGGCCGGATCACATGGAGCATCCTGCGTCAGCCGATGTTCGCGCTTCTGCTGGGAGGTGCGCTGGTTTACCTGCTGGTGGGCGAGCCGATCGACGCCCTTCTGCTCGGCCTTTTTGCCACCCTTTCCGTGGCAATCAGTATCGTCCAGGAAAGCCGCAGCGAACGGATACTGGAGTCCCTGCGCGAACTGGCCAGCCCCAGAGCGCTGGTGGTGCGCGATGGACAAGCTCAGCGCATATCTGGCCGGGACGTCGTGCCAGGCGATTTCGTCATCCTGTCGGAAGGTGACCGGGTGCCCGCCGATGCAACCGTGCTGTCTGGAGAAGGCCTTCTTGCCGATGAATCGCTGCTTACGGGGGAATCGGTCCCGGTCCGCAAAAAGGCCTGGAGCGGCGAAGTCGTCACCCCGTCGCCCGGTGGTGACGACCAGTGCTGTGTCTACGGAAGCACGGTGCTGGTACGCGGCAGTGGCACAGCCCGCGTCACCGCCACGGGTCTCTCCTCGGAAATGGGGAAGATTGGTCAGGCATTGCGCGCCATCACGATGGAGCAGCCCAGGCTGCAGCGGCAACTCCGCTGGCTGGTGCGGGATTTTGCATTGATTGGCGCAGCTGTGGCGGGGCTCGTTATCCTGATCCTGGGTCTGTCGCGAGGCACATGGCTGAACGCCCTGCTGGCGGGAATCGCTGTCGGTATGTCGGTGATACCCGAAGAGATTCCACTGGTCCTGGCTGTCTTCATGGCCATGGGGGCCTGGCGAATCTCGCGCATCGGCGTGCTGACACGCCGTGCTGCCGCGATTGAAACCCTGGGCTCTGCCACAGTCCTGTGCACCGACAAGACCGGCACGCTGACCGAAAACAGGATGCGCATCGAGCTGATGGCGCAAGATGACAGGCTGTGGCGGCGTGATGGGAAAATAGAGGATTGGGGGCGCACGATCCTGCAGGCCGCGCTGGGGGCCAGTGCGCCGCTGCCCGTGGACCCGATGGACCAGGCTGTTCATGAAGCCGCGGCAAAGGCCGGCTTGCCTGCAATGGGGGAAGTGCTGAAAAGCTACGGCTTGCGCCCCGAACTGCCGGCCATGACCAACATCTGGAAAGCAAAAGACGATGCTGGCCTCGCCTTCGCCAAAGGAGCCCCCGAAACCATAGCGCGGCTTTGCCGATTGACCGCCGATGAAAACGACCAGCTGCTTCAAGACGTCAACGCGTTGGCGGCCCAGGGCCTTCGCCTGCTCGGTGTCGCAGAAGGCGAAATCCCACTCGGCGTCGGCCCGATTTTCCCGGAATCCCAAAGCGAAATCAGGTTCCGGTTTGTCGGTCTTGTCGGATTTGCCGATCCCTTGCGTGCTGGCGTTCCCGCGGCAATCGCGGAGTGCGACGCCGCCGGCATTCGCGTGATCATGATCACCGGCGACTATCCGGCTACCGCCCTGGCCATAGCGAAGCAGGCTGGCATAGCGGCTAATGCCGTTTTGGATGGGGAAGCCTTGGACAAGATGGACGAGGCGCAGCTCGCGACGCGCATCAGGTCCATATCGGTTTTCGCGCGCATCCGCCCCCAACAGAAGCTGCGGCTCGTCGAAGCTTTAAAACGGGATGGCCAGGTCGTCGCGATGACGGGAGACGGCGTGAACGACGCGCCCGCCATGAAGGCTGCTCATATCGGAATCGCCATGGGCGGACGTGGTACCGACGTTGCGCGCGAGGCAAGCTCGCTTGTTCTGCTCAACGACGATTTCGCTTCCATCGTCGAGGCCATTCGCCTGGGGAGGCGAATTTACGACAATCTGAGAAAAGCGCTCGCCTATATCATCGCCGTCCATATCCCAATCGCCGGACTGGCCTTGCTTCCCTTGCTTCTGGGACTGCCAATGATCCTCCTGCCGGTGCACATCGCATTGCTGGAGATGGTGATCGATCCTGCCTGTTCCGTCGTCTTCGAAGCTGAGCAGGGAGAAAACGATTTGATGCGCCGCCCGCCACGGCCGCCTGACACGCCACTTCTTTCATTGCAGCGCGCGGTTTGGCCCGTTGCGCAGGGGATGAGCGCCTTCGGCATCGTTGCCATGGCCCTGATCGTCGGGGGCTGGATCGGCGTGCCCGAGAACACGTTGAGGACCATCGTCTATTGCGTCCTGGTGGTGGCAAACCTCGGGCTGATCCTGGTCAATCGCGCCTTCGGGGCGTCCATCTCAGATGCTTTGCTGCGGCCGAATGCAGCGCTGTGGGGCCTGTCGGGCGCTGTTCTGCTGGTGCTGGGATGCGCCATCATCTGGCCACCCGCGCAAGCCCTGTTTCATTTCGCGCCGCCACCAGCCATGACTTTGCTCTTGTGCCTGCTTGCCGGCGGCGGCCTGGTGGTCATTCTCGAGCTGGGAAAGCACCATTTTTCGACACCGATCGAGAAATTCCAGCAGAAACCACGTCTCGCGTCGCGACTAATCGGTAGTTGATTTTTGTATTTTTTTACAGAGCCAAAGCGACCGTCGGCGGCTTGAGCGAACTATTTGGTGTGGCCGATACCTACTATCCGCGGCGGCCTGCTGCTGGCCTTTTTGTGACAGCTAACGCGAACAGCGCTGAACGGTGAGATGGTGCCAGGGACGTCATCAAATTCAAGCATTAAGCTACTGAAACGACAGCAATGCCTGCCAGCCCTGTTAGCTGGATACCATCAAAAATACCACCAATGACTCGGACCAAAAGAAAACCCCGCAGGCTGTGTGGTCAGCCTGCGGGGCCTTTTCTGCTCCCCGGAAGGTTTGTGGTCCGGCCCGGAGAGCCTCATCACGCACGTCCTGGGGGACTAATGCGCGAACTCTTTGGAAAGCGTCAGGCCTCCCATGCGTTGCGCGCGCCTGCTAGTTCGCGAAGCGCACGCCGACGCGGTACATGCGGCCAACAACGTCGTAGAGGGTGTTGTTGGGGTTGGAGCCACCCGTATCCGGCGGACGGATGTTCGTCAGGTTGTCGACCTTGGTGTACAGCTGGGTCTTGTCGCTGACATTCCAGTTGAAACCGACGTCCAGGTACAGGATCGACGACACCTTATTGAAGTTGATCGTCGGGTTCTGCGTGGTTGGCACCGGGCAGGTACCAGGCGAACAGACGATGGTGTTCTTGCCGGTGAACACGCCATCGGCATACCAGCGCTCGGTCAGAGACATGCCCCAGACGTCGTTCTGATAGCTCTGCACTTCCTGCAGCTTCCAGGTCAGGGTGTTACCGCCCGACTGGTTGTAGGTCTGCGAGTTACCGCCACCGTTCACCACGCCAGCCAGCTCGACGTTACGTGCCGTACCGGGGATGCCGGTATCCGAGATGAACTTCGAGATGTGGTTCGCGAGCGAACGCAGCACGAAGTTGCCGGGGATGTCGTAATCCTGCAGGTCGAACTGATAGCTGGCTTCGATGTCGAAGCCGTCCGTCAGCAGCGAGGCCG